>Ga0247669_1000001_pt1 | contig 813032 bp, 706 predicted proteins | sample CNK10_metaG_FD_182734 | JGI IMG/M metagenome (GOLD analysis project Ga0247669, IMG submission 182734) | Soil microbial communities from Purdue University Martell Research Forest, Indiana, United States - CNK10 | ecosystem: Environmental > Terrestrial > Soil > Temperate forest > Bulk soil... | reverse complement strand
GGTTCGGGGTTTCGTACTCCACGTGCGAAACCGCGATGGTGATCCCGCGCTCGCGCTCTTCCGGCGCGTTGTCAATCGAATCGAACGCGCGGAACGCCACTTTCGGGTTGTGCTTCGACAGCACCTTGGTAATCGCCGCCGTCAACGTCGTCTTGCCATGATCGATGTGCCCGATCGTTCCGATGTTCACGTGCGGCTTGGTGCGCTCAAATTTCTCTTTCGCCATATGCCCTCATCCTCATGCTCAGGCCAACTTCGGAAACCGGCCTGGCCAAACTCTGGAGCGGGGGACGGGATTTGAACCCGCAACCATCACCTTGGAAGAGTGAGACTCTACCGTTGAGTTACCCCCGCCCGGTGTTGCAAGCATCGCTGGTGGCAACCGGCCTAAAGGCCGGCCACTACAAAGCCCCAACCCATTTCTGGAGCCTGGGACCGGGATTGAACCGGTGACCTCGTCCTTACCAAGGACGCGCTCTACCAACTGAGCTACCCAGGCTGAATCCGATCCTCCGAAGAAACTTATGTCCAGCGGCGCACTACGTTCATCCGGCTTGCTCGCCGCGTTTGCTACCGCTTTTGAACATCGCGTGTTGCGATTTCCTGCGGTGTACTTGCTGATCCCTGCTCACAGCGTCCCTGGTAAAATTCCCGCCGGGACTTTCGTTCACGAAGCTTGAATCCTGGTGGACGGGGAAGGATTCGAACCTTCGTAGCCCGCAAGGAGCGGCAGATTTACAGTCTGCTGGTTTTAGCCACTCACCCACCCGTCCCGGAAACTTCTGCCGGGATACCAAAATCGTATCCGTGAAAACTGCAAGGACACCTACAGCTTGTCCTCTGTTTGACTGCCCTGCCGTTGTACGGGAGCGCGATGCGAGCAAAACACAAATTGGACTCGTGTCCAAAGACACCAGCCCGTTTATGTTACTTGCCGGGAATCTTCCCGCCTCGCTCCCCTTGCTAAAATCTGGTGGAGCTGGCGGAGGGATTTGAACCCCCGACCCTCTGATTACAAATCAGATGCTCTACCAGCTGAGCTACGCCAGCACTGCTCAAACCGCACAAGAATAGCAGATTAGGCACAAGGCATGCAAGTGGTGGGAATGGGGATTCGCTTGCAGGGGGCGAGGTAAACCTGTGGAAAACAGGGGACTTAGGTCAGCCCGGTCTGGCGACGCTAATACTCTTGTTTTCAACAACATGGCGCGGGAACGGGCGGCTGCGGCCAGGCCGCAATCCACAAGGGCATCCGGTAAACCCCGGCTGGCGAGTTTTCGCGCTTCATTTTCTTCAGGAGAGAAGCCCGGGGATGCGAGAATACCGCGGTTAGCTACGAGGGGAGCAGCTGAGCGAGAAAAATGGCAGACCGCAAAAAGTTGGTACCCGGACTCCTGATGCTTGGCGCCGCAATCGCCCTCGCCTGGACTTATTTTCATTGGCACCAAAGCGATCCGCAAAGCGCCCGTGAAGATCTGCTCTCGCACTTGCCGGCGGATTCTACCTCCGTGGCTTATGTGGATTTCCAGGAGTTGCGCGCATCGGCGTTTCTCTCGCAGATCCTGTCGTGGGCACCCCGTCCGCAGACGGAGGAAGAGTACGCAAAGTTCGTGCAGGCGACGGGATTCGACTACGAGCGCGATCTCGATCGAGTGGGATTTTCGTTCAGCGGGTCAGCGCAGAGCCCGAAGACAATGGTGGTGGCCGAAGGGCGATTCGATCGGAAAAAGATCGAAGCGTACAGCGCGCATTTCGGGACATTGAAGACAGCTAATGGCAAAACGATTTATGCAGTCAGGCTGAGCAATCCGCCGCGCACCGCGTATTTCACTTTTCTGAGAGATGACCGGATGGCGATTTGCAACGACGCTTCTTGCTTTTTTCAGGCTTCAGGGAGCTCAACAAACTCCGAAGAGTGGCGCGAGCATTTTCTGCGCCTGGCGGGGACGCCGCTTTTCGTCGTGATGCGGCAGGACTCGCAACTGCTCTCGGAATTGTCGCAGCGCACGCCGGGCGGATATCGTTCGCCGCAACTGGCTACTTTGCTGGGCCAATTGCAGTGGATTTCCATGGGCGCAAAGCCGGAAGGAGTTCAATTGCGCGTGGTGGCGGACGGCGAGACTTCGAACGAAACACTGGTGCGGCAATTGAACGACATGCTGAGCGGGCTGTTAATACTGGCGCAGGCGGGGTTGGACGATCCCAAATCCCGCAAACAGCTCGATCCAAAATTGCACGATGCATACGCGGGATTGTTGAAGTCGGCGGAAGTCCAGAAGTTGGACCGGGGGACGTCCAAATCGGTGCGACTGATTTTCGAGATCACACCGCAATTGCTGGAATTGGGGAAGAGCGCTTCCACGGCGGAACCGGCTGAAAAAGAGCCAGCCATTCCTGCCGGGAGAAAGCGGCGTTGAGAGGCATTGATTCCCTTTTCAAGATTTCGCGCACGATTTTGTGGAGAGGGATAGCCGGGGAGAACGGCGCCCGCTCCGCAAAACCATCCGGAGTCCAAGCGACGGACCTCAGAAGGCGGCCGCTACAACAGCAAAGCGGGCCACCCCTTCTTTCGTGAGGGCAGGCCTGAATGCGGCCGATACAGTAGTGAGTACGGGGCGGTTAGTCGGCGGAAGGATTGCTGCGCATATAGCGCCACGGGTTCACGGGCGCGTTGTTGACGCGGACTTCGTAGTGGACATGTGGCCCGGTGGAGCGGCCGCTGATGCCGGTGTAGCCAAGGACTTCGCCGCGCTTGATGCGAGTGCCGGACACAACAGCGTAAGCGGAAAGATGCGCGTACCAGGTGGTGATGCCGAAGCCATGATCCAGAATCACGACACGGCCATATCCGGAGTGTTGGCCGACGTCGAGCACAACACCGTCCGCGGTAGCGTGTACGGGAGCGCCATAATCCGCGCCGACGTCAACGCCGGTATGGAACGCGCCTTCACCAGAGAAGGGGTCGAGGCGTTCGCCAAAACTGTCCGTGATGTGGCCCAGAACCGGCCAGACCGACGGGGTGTAATTGGAGTCGGCGAAAGCCATCGAAGGCATCATGCGGAGGCCGCCCGAAGAAACAGCGATCGCGGTGGCATTGCGCTTCAAGAAGGTGAACTGTTCGACGGAGCGGTCAAAAACATCTTCGGGAGTTGAGGGCGCATCGGTCTGTTCGAACGCGGCGGGGTGGTACTTCATCACGCCAAAAGTCATGGCCACATCGGTGGCGAGAGACTGCACGGCATCCAGGCGCTGGTTGGTGTCTTTCACCGTGCTCTGAAGTTCGCGAACTTGCTTCTTCCAGACGTCGCGTTCCTGGCGAACCGCGTTGTAGTTGCCGACTTTCCAGAGCATGCGGCTGTAGGAGCCGACAGCAGCCAGAACGGTGACGCTGCCAATGATGGCGAGAACCGCAAGAGCATGCAGCAGGTAGGCAGGCACGATGAGTTTTCTCATCTTGCCGGGCGTGGAAGCGATATAAAATGTGTAATTCTTGCTGCTGATCACGCTGGGCCCCTCAGGCCTTTGCCTGTTACTCACTAAGAATGCGGCGTTTATTGCCTGTCACCGCAACCACTACAAGTACTTCGGACGCTCGGAACCGTGAGTTTCGGTTCGCGACTCTCTGCATATTAGTTTTTGTAGACTTCCGGGTCAACCCTGTATTTTCCTTTTTTTGGTACAGTGCCTGTGGAACTGTCCCCTGTCCGAAGGGACAGGGTGCGCCAGGGTAGCGCTTGCGTTATGAACGATTTCGTTGATGAAGACACACTGGTGAGTGAAATCGCACGGCATTTTCTGCCTAGTGGCGGGCGAAAAATTCGCCTCGGAATCGGCGACGATGCGGCGCTCTGGGAGCCGAGACCCGGCTTTGTGACCATCCTGACCAGCGACTGGTTCCTGGAAGGCACGCATTTTCTCCGTGAGAAGCATCCGCCGGACAGCGTTGGATGGAAATGCCTGGCGCGGGCAGCAAGCGACATTGCCGCAATGGGAGGGAGGCCCAGATGCTTTCTGCTGAACCTTGTTCTTCCAGCCCCGGCCACCGGGAAGTGGTTGAAGGGCTTCCTGGGAGGATTGCGCCGCGCGGGAAATTCGCTTGATTGTGTGCTGGCTGGCGGCGACACGACACGAGGAGAAGGAATTTTAGTCAGCGTCACAGTGATCGGAGAGATTCGAAAAGGCCGGGAGGTCTTGCGGTCTGGCGCGCGGGCGGGCGATGCGCTCTATGTGAGCGGTGCGCTTGGCGAGGCGGAGCTTGGGTTGCGGCTACTGCGAAAAAGCAGAGGCAAGGCGAATCGCAAAAATGTTGCGATCCGGAAACACCTTTATCCGGAGGCGAGGGTGGACTTGGGAGGCTGGCTGGCGGAGCGCAGATTGGCGACTGCGATGATGGACGTCTCGGATGGATTGTCGAGTGATTTGCGGCGCTTGTGCACTGCAAGTGCCGTCGGCGCAGTAATTCATCCGGATAGGCTTCCGCTGCCCCGAGGCGTGCAACAGCAAACCGCTCGACAACTTGCGCTGCATGGAGGCGACGATTACGAACTTCTCTTCGCGGTGTCTCCCCGCAATGCGGCGCGGATTCCGGCGAGATATAGAGAAATTCCGTTGACGCGAATTGGGGAAATTTCGAAGGGGCAAGGAGTACAGGTTTTAGGGCAAGACGAAAAACCTGAACCGCTGCACGCGGCTGGTTGGGATCCCTTTCGCTGACTACGCCGTGGTACGGCTGCGATGCGGCGACTCGACAGATGGCCAGTAGATTAGATTTTTCAAGCCGCCCAAGTTCAGGTGGGGGGCCATATTCCGGCCTGAACTCAATCCATACTTGTGGACAATTGTAGTTCAACGCCGCAACACGTACTCTGACTTTGGCAAGCGCAACCAGGCCCTCCTCTCCCCTTCTCGCCTTGCTCGGAAGACAAAATCTAAAACATCCCGCGAGCTGGCGGTGGAGGAATCTTGAAACGTATCATTACCGCTGTACTCTTTTGTATTTTTGTGTGTCTTGGCGCGTCGGCCCAGACACAAGCCCCGATCCGGGTGCTGTGTGGCGGCCCTGCGTATACCGATAGCAAAGGCAATCTCTGGAAAGCCGACTATGGCTACAACGATGGGACGACCAGCGCCAATGCGAACACGATTGTGGGCACAACGGATCCGACACTCTTTCACTACGGGCGCTGGAACGGGGTTGTCGCCACTCCGCTCGTTTATAGCTTCGCGGTCCAAAACGGAACTTATCACGTGAACCTTTATTTTGCGGAGACGAGCGGCATGACTGCCGGCGTCCGGGTATTCAACGTGAGAATGCAAGGACAGCTGATCTTCCAGAACATGGACGTTTTTGCCACAGCCGGAGCGAACACGGCGCTTGTAAAAGGGGCAGATATCGCGGTTTCGAACGGGCAACTGCAAATCGAGTTTGATAACCTGGTGCAGAACCCGAAAATCAACGCGATCGAAATTGTACAGACGACCACCGCGCCGGAATTGAAGATGAGTTTCCTGTATCCGGACGGAACCCCCGTTGCGGGCACGTTGAACTACCAACTGACTTCCACCCAGCTAAGCATGGGAGGCTCCGAGCCGCTGGTGAATGGCACCGCGGCTTGCTATATGTTCACGTCTCCGTCGGCGTTGGGACTTTCCGGAACGGTCCAGGTGAATCTGAACTTGCAGGACACGGCGGGGCACACGCTGTGGCAAATCAACATGGCGCTTAACCCATCCACGGCGAATCTGACCGCGGTGATGGACTCGACGCTGAACGTCGTCGTGCAAAAGCTGTAAGCGCAGTTGCGATCAGGGTGCCGGAGGAGCACCGGCACCCGGTGTCGCGGGCGGAGGCGAGGAAGCAGGCGGCTTCTCCCGCGGGGCAGGAACTTCTTCTTCGGGAGCGGTGTCCGGGACGTCGGTGCGAACGTGGTGCTCACCGGCCTGCTCTTCCAGCGTGATCACGTTTGGAAAGTTAAGCGGCGGCGCACCGGCCATGGCCTTTTCCATGAACTCCATCCAGATTGGCAACGCGGCGAGCGCGCCAGATTCACGTTTGCCGAGGGAAATTTGTTTGTCGTCGTAGCCGACCCAGACGCCGGCGGTAAGCTGTGGCGTGAATCCCATGAACCAGGCATCGGTGAAATCCTGAGTGGTCCCGGTTTTGCCAGCCGCGGGACGTCCCATAGATTTGGCTTTCATCGCCGTGCCGAATTGCACGACTTCTTCGAGCATTGCGGTCATGGTGTGGGCAACGTCGGGAGAAACCACGTCATGGACTTCCGGATGCGCTTCCTCAAGGAGCGCGCCGTCGTAGCTGGTAACGCGGCGGATCATGTGCGGATCAATGCGGATGCCTTCGTTCGGGAAAACGGTGAATGCGGAAACGTGCTCGATCAGGCGCATGTCGGCGGCGCCAAGGGCGAGCGGCAGATAAGGCGGCAGCGGCGTGGTGACGCCAAAGCGCTTGGCCATATCTACGATGTTGGAGATGCCCACTTTTTCCGCGAGTTTCACCGCCGGGACATTGCGCGAGCCGGCGAGAGCGCGGCGCAAAGTGATCGTGCCTTCGAATTTTTCATCGTAATTGTGCGGCGAATAGGATTGGCCGCCGCTGATGGTGGTGAAGGGAGCGTCGACGATGGTGTCGAACGGGGAAAAACCTTTTTCGATGGCAGTCGTGTAGACGTAGGGCTTGAAGGAGCTGCCAACCTGGCGAACCGCTTGCGTTGCGCGGTTAAATTTGGAGTCCTCAAAACTGTAGCCGCCGACCATGGCCTTGATTTCGCCGGTGCCGTTGTCGATGGCGATCATCGCGGCCTGGGGCCCGGGCTGCTGTTCGAGCTGCACGCGGGCAGTTGTTTCGCGAAGCTCCTGAACGGAAAACTGCGCCAGGTCGCCGACGGCGAGAATTTCGTTGACGCGCTTGTGACCGGTCCAGGCGATATCGAGAGCGGAGAGGATCGCGCGATAGGTGCCGATTTTGATGGTGGCGCTTTTGTCGTCCACGGCCATCACCAGGCCGGTGACGTAACTTCCCTTTTCGATGGCGTGGCGCCAGTCGTCGTCTTCGTAGGTGTCGAGTTTGCCAAGATTGTCTTTGAGGACGTTGGGAAGTTTGCCGCGCCAGCCGTGGCGGCGGTCGTAGAGGTGCAGGCCGTCGCGGATGGACTGGTTGGCGGCTTTCTGCATCTGGATATTCAGTGTGGTGTAAACACGCAGGCCGCGCTCATGCACCGCTTCCGTGCCATAAGTGGACTCCAGATATTTGCGGATGTCTTCGAAGAAATACGGCGCGAGGTCGTTGCGGGGATACTGTACGTGGAGGCCGAGGCGGGTCTTCTTCGCTGCTTCTTCCTCGGCCGGTGTAATTTTGCCTTCTTCCATCATCTGGTGGATCACCAGATTGCGGCGGGCCAGCGTGCGCGCCGGGTCTGTGAGCGGCGAATAGATCGGGCCGCGAATCATTCCGGCAAGGAGTGCGGCTTGCTGGAGGTTCAGGTCGGTGACGTTTTTGCCGAAATAGAATTGGGCGGCGGCGGCGAATCCGTAGTTACCATGAGCGAGATAGACCTGATTCGCGTACATGGTGAAGATTTGCGGCTTGGTGTAGCGGCGTTCGATCTGCAGGCCGAGGAGCATCTCCTGGGCTTTGCGGCGGAAGCTGCGGTCGCTGCGATCGAGAAACAGGTTGCCGGCAAGCTGCATGGTGATGGTGCTGGCGCCTTCGGCTTTGCGGTGTTTCAGGATGTTGCGGTAGGCGGCGCCGGCTACGCGGGGAAAGTCAACGCCCCAGTGATCCTCGAAGTGCTGGTCTTCGATGGCGGTAACTGCGTTGTAGAGAACCTTGGGGACCTGCTCCCAGGTCATCAGGATGCGGCGCTGCAGGGCGAAGCTGCCGACGAGTTGACCGTCGTCGGCATAGATTTCCGTGACTACGTTGGGACGGTACGTTTCGAGGGCGCGAATTTCGGGCAGGTCGCTCTCGTAAACAAAGAGCAATCCGGCGGCAGCGCCCAATGCGACGGAACATAAAAGAAGGAATGCGACCGCGACGCGGTCAATCAGTTTCCAGCCACGGAGACGCAGGGTGATCGGGGGGAGCGAAAACATGGACAGGCAATTCTAACGCAGAATAATTCCGCGGCGCGGGTGCGAAAATGAAAACCTTTGCGCTTTAGGAACATCCCGGAGAAAGAGTTCTTGGGCACCCAGCGTAAGCTACTGGATACTTATCCTGTTTTATATCCAGACTTGGGGGGACTTGGGCCAATGTTTGTGCTGCTTTTTGTTGTATCGGTGATCCTTGCCTTCGGTTTAGCCTTCGGAGTTTCCTTGATATTCAGGCGAATGACGCAAAGCGTTCTTTCCCGCTATCTGGCCGACAACGTAACCCAAGCCACCGCAAAATACCTGCAAATCGCGATTCTGTTGGCGGGAGTTTCCGGCGGCGCGCGAATTCAGATGCTGAAAGATTACGTGAATACCCCTGCTTATAACGGGGAAGCTCTGCAGGCGCAGATGACGACGGGGCTTTGGAGCCTGGCGATGTACAACACCGCGACTGATGCACTGCTGGGAATTCTCTGGCTGATGATTGTTTTTGCGTTTCTTGCCGTGGTGGCGGTGGCGTTCATCCGCAGGTCGAAGATCCGGTGGCTGCTGCCGGAGCGGCAGGAAATACGCGGTTCTTGGTCAAAGTAAGCTGGTGAGAACTTACGCTTAGGAAATCACCGTTAACTCGACGCCCACCACTGTCCATCGTCCGTTTTTTAGCGCGAGATGGAGCAATTCTTGGGTACCGCCGAGTTCACCTGAGTGACAGCCACCACGCACTTCCGCCTCGTTCGAGGTGATCCAGCGAACGCTCATGATTCCGATCTGGACGGCCCGATCCTTCTTGGGCGTCAGCAGCCCACTTTTGCCCGGGCCAAGTGGGCATTCGGATAACCGGACAACTGGTGGGTCACTATTCGCGAACCGTTTGAGAAAATTGGATGCCAGCGGTTTTGCGGAAGAAATGCAGAAGGCCATTGCATTTGATCGGGCGAGATCATGCGTGAAGAAGTACCGGTAGGACGCTTCGTGTACATCTTCCACCCGCTTCGAATCCGGGACGAATCCCGCCTGGGGGCTCGAAGAAAACGCAACGAGCCCGCATAGCCAAACCGAGATGAGAAATTTGCGAAGCATAATGTCACCCTCCAATTGGGGATGAATAATAACGTTCTCCGGCGCAAGCGCGGCATAGAGAGTGGCCGTTTACGGTGACTTCGCGCTTGAAGTTGATGCCTTCGCCGCACTGAGCGCAGACGACGCGTGGGCCTTTGAATCCCGGCAGGTCTTCGGGATGAATCTCCACCTTCACCCATTCTGTAGAGAACAAGACGTCGTCAGAGAGTTGTGCGTAGGCCTTCTGTTGGGCTTCTTCCTTGGGCAGATCGGGGAAAAGGTCTTTGGCGGCTTGCTTGGAGGATTCTTTGGCAGCGACGCGGATGGCGCGGCCGGTTTGCAAGTCGCAAAACGTGGCGGCGACTTTGCCCCAGTCGCGGAATTTCAGGGCGCGCTTGCCGAGGCGGCAGTTGGCTACGAGAGCCACGGCATCGGTGACGCAGCGGTCGATTTCGACGTAGGTGACGATGCGCTTACGCTCGGCGATGGGATCCAGCCCGAGTTCGCGAATGCCCAGCATTGCAAGACGCACGCCCAGCACCTGCCCCGCACAGAGGTGGCCGTGAGCGACGGCGGCGAGATCGAGATATTCGTTGAGTGTTTTCATAGTCCAGCCATCAGCAGGAACACTTTCACTCTGAACGCATCCGACGAGGATGCGTGAAGAATCTCATCCTGTGATTCGCTCCAAGCTTAATCCAAGTTCGAGATCCTTCGCCTATCTCCGGTTTGTGGAGTCCGGTTCTTACAGTCATCAGGTGGACTACACCGGAGTCCAAAAACCGGACCTTGTCGGATAGGCCCAGGATGACACGTTTTTTGGTGATGTATCGTCATGTGGTCCGTTCAGGCGCCGCGGCGTTCCACGGATGCGGTTGGCGGGCTTCGACGAAAGCGAAGTAGGTCATCAGGACAGCGAGGGCCACGAACGCGGAATCGCGGACCACGGTCATGCCTGTGAGTTTCTCTGGGGTGCCGAAGCAGCCGCAGTTGATGTCCATGTGAAGGAGATACGCGCGAGTTACCACCCCGAGGAAGCCAACCATGATGAGCGTCACGATGCTGGCCCAGAGGCGCAAGCGCCAGCCGACGATCAGCATCAGGCCGACGACGATCTCCACGAACGGCAGGGTGTGCGCAAGGAGGCTTGCCGATTCTGGCGAGAGCATTTTGTAGGACTCCACCTGCTGCTGGAACATCGTAAGGTTCGTGGATACGGAAAATTTAAGGAAGAAATAGGGCCACAGGTGGGTGTTCGGCATCAGCAGCTTCGCAAACCCGGCGTAAACGAAGATCGCTCCGAGGACCAGGCGGCCGATCCAGATGACGATGCGGCGGTAGTTGAAGGGAGAGGATTGAAGCATTGGGCCTCGGTGCGAGAAGCGATCTGTAATCGGTGATATTTAATCTGTAATCAGTAATCAGTAATCAGTAATCCGCAATCAGTTTCGAAAATCTTTGGGGCGTACCGACCTAAAGGTCGGCCACTACGTCACTTTTGGGCAATCAGTTGATCCAGGAATTCCTTGAGAACGTCGTAGCTGAGCGTGCCGGCATAAGGATAGTTCTGCCCCTTTGAGTGAAAAACGGAGGTAGGCGTTTGCGTCACCGGCACGGTCAAGCCCATTTGCTTGTCCTTATCAATCATTGGCTCGAGCGTCTTGGTATCGACAATCGCCTGGACTCTTTTCATCTCTGCGGGCGAGAGCACGCTGGCAACGATTCCCTTCACGTCTCCGTCCTTTTCCCACTTTTCCTGGTTCTGGAACAGAACCTTTTCCACGGCTTCGCATTTGCCGATGTGCGCCGCCGCACGAGAATAGCTGGCGGCGACACGGGAATAGGCGTGCATCGGCAGCGGAAAGTCGCGGTGCACCAGGTAGACCTTCCCGGAGTTCACGTAGTTGTCCATGAGTTTCTGCGTGGTGTTCAGAAAGAGCTGCTTGCACGCGGGACACTGAAAATCGCTGTAGATCTCAACGACCACGGGAGCCGACTTGGATCCGAACGCTTTGGTGGGGTCGATGTCCGTGACGCCATTCACGGTGATGCTGGCCGTGGAAACAGCCGGTACTTCAGGTGCTTTCGGAGTCGCGGGTTTCTTCGCCGCCGCCGTTTTTGTCTGCGCGTTCTGGTTGGCAGGAGCCGAACGGAGGAGGGTGCCGCAGGCAAGCACGGTCAGAAGGCTGGCAGAGACGATCAGAAGACGGCGGCTCACAGAGACCTCCAGCAAGAAGTGGGAAGCAGCAGAAACAAAATCAGAGTATCACAGGTTGAAAACCAGGAATCCAAGTGCGGGTTGAGGGTGCGGGGTAGATGGGGAACGGGAGTGGACGGGTGGGGCTGGGAGGGCATGTGGATTGGTTGCAGTGCAGGAAGAGGACGTTGTCTGGAGGAGTTAAGAGGAAGGAAGACCAGGGAGAAGGCGTGGATTTAGTTGGTTTAACAAGAAAAGAATGAATGAATTACGGGCGCTATCAAGCAACTTGACAGAATCACACTCAACCTATATACTGACGGTCGTTTAGAAGGATTGAGTAGGGTTGGGGGGCGAGTTTCGATGGTTGTGACACCCCGAAGAAGGCGGCCTAAAGCCGCCCCTACATTTGGAGTTAGCGGACGTGGCGTTGGCACAATATTGGATTTAGCGGGCTTGCCACGGGCACAGGATTGAATCTAACGGGCGCACTAAGGGCGCGGTATAAAGGGTTTCAGCAATTCATCTGAAGGAGAAGGAAGCGATGAGCAAGATTATTGGAATTGACCTTGGGACAACCAACTCGGTGGTGGCCGTGATGCAGGGCGGCGAACCGGTGGTGATCCCCAATCAGGAGGGCACCCGCACAACGCCTTCCGTGGTAGCTATTACGAAGTCCGGCGAACGGCTGGTGGGGCAGGTGGCCAAGCGTCAGGCGGTGACGAACCCGGAGAACACGGTTTACTCGATCAAGCGTTTCATGGGGCGCCGCTATGATGAGGTGAGCGAAGAGATGAAGCGCGTGCCCTACAAAGTGATCAAGGGCGATCACGACGACGCGCGCGTGGAAGTTTCCGGCAAGGTGTACAGCCCGCCGGAAATCTCCGCGATGATTTTGACGAAATTGAAGAACGCGGCGGAAGACTTCCTGGGCGAGAAAGTCACCAAGGCGGTGATCACGGTTCCCGCGTATTTCAACGACGCGCAGCGGCAGGCGACCAAGCAGGCCGGCGAGATTGCGGGCCTGGAAGTGGTCCGCATCATCAATGAGCCGACTGCGGCGGCGTTGGCCTACGGCCTGGAAAAGAAGAGCGACGAAACCATCGCCGTGTATGACCTGGGCGGCGGCACGTTCGACATTTCGGTGCTGGAAGTCGGCAGCGGCGTCGTGGAAGTGAAATCCACGAACGGCGATACCCACCTGGGCGGCGACGACGTCGACCAGAAGATCGTCGACTGGTTGATTGACGAATTCAAGAAAGAGCACGGGATTGATCTGGGCAAGGACAAGATGGCGTTGCAGCGGCTGAAGGAAGCCGCGGAAAAGGCCAAGATCGAGCTTTCGCAGATGATGGAAACGGAGATCAATCTCCCCTTTATCACCGCGGGCGCCAGCGGCCCAATCCACATGCAGCAGAAGCTGACGCGCATGCGGCTGGAACAGCTGATGAGCGATTTGCTGGAGCGCTCGATGAAGCCGGTGAAGCAGGCACTCGAAGACGCGAAGATGTCGCCGAACGACATCCAGGAAGTGGTGCTGGTCGGTGGTTCGACGCGCATTCCGAAGGTGCAACAACTGGTGAGCACGTTCTTTGGCGGCAAAGAGCTGCACAAGGGCGTGAACCCGGATGAAGTCGTTGCGGTTGGCGCGGCCATTCAGGGCGCGGTGCTTGGCGGGGAAGTAAAGGACATTCTGCTGCTGGACGTAACGCCGCTTTCGCTGGGCGTTGAAACACTGGGCGGGGTGATGACCGTGCAGATTCCACGCAACACCACGATTCCGACGCGCAAGGTGGAAACCTATTCGACTGCTTCGGACAACCAGCCGGGCGTGGAGATCCACGTCATGCAGGGGGAACGGAAGTTCGCGAAGGACAACCGGTCGCTGGGCACGTTCAAGCTGGACGGCATTCCACCGGCTCCGCGGGGAACGCCGCAGATCGAAGTCACGTTTGACATCGACGCGAACGGCATCCTGAACGTGAGCGCGAAGGACAAGGCCACGAACAAGGAACAGAAGATCACCATCACGGCTTCCACCGGCTTGACCAAGGAAGAAGCCGAGAAGATGCGGGTGGAGGCCGAATCGCACGCGGAAGACGATCGCAAGCGGATGGAAGAAGTGGAAGCGCGCAATCGACTGGACGGGATCGTGTACCAGGCCGAAAAGACGATTCGCGACAACCGCGACAAGCTGAACGATGGCGATGTGAAGCAGGCAGAAGAAGCTATCGAAGAGGCGAAGAAGGCCGTCAATGAAGGCGGAGTGGCGCGTCTGCGTTCCGCAGCAGAGAACGTGGAGAAGACGCTGCACAAGATGGCGGAAGAGCTGTACAAGAAGGCGCAGGCATCGGGTGCGGAGCAAGCGGGAGCCGCAGGTGCGGGCGCGGGAGCCGGGTCCGCTCCAAGCGGAGGTGGCGCGCAGGGCAGTCAAAAGCCGGGCGACGTGATCGACGCGGAGTATGTGGACGTGGACGACAGCAAGAAGCCGAACTAAGCGGTGGCCGGCGACCAGCGACCTGTGGCAAGTGAAGAGTGATTGGTGACTTGTGACTGGTGACTGGTGAAGACCGCAGGTTGATGGAGTTGTGCCTGATCGGAAATTTGGCCGGGTCAAGCAGCATTCAGGATCAAAGAACGGCCGCTGATTGGTGGGGTGCTCCGCGAGCCTGGCCCCACCAGTCACGGGTCACCAATCACCAGTTACTTTCCTATGGCGACGAGCGCTAAACACGATTATTACGAGCTGCTGGGAGTGGAACGCAAGGCGACGGCGAAGGATATTCGCACGGCGTTTCGAAAGCTGGCGCGCAAATATCATCCCGACCTGAATCCCGGCGACAAATCCGCGGAAGAAAAATTCAAGCAGCTGCAGGAAGCCTACGACGTACTTTCCGACACGAAGAAGCGCCAGATGTACGACCAGTATGGCTTCTACAGCGACAATGCTCCGCCTCCAGGGTATGCCGGCGGCGGCGATCCCAGGGATCCCAACGTTAACTTTGATTTTGGCGGATTCGATTTCGGCGGCGGCAGCGGGGCCGGCGGAGCGGGCACCGGTGGAAGTTTTCGCGACCTCTTTAGCCAGTTTTTTGGCGCGGGCCGCGGCGGAGCGACGGAACCGGAGCACGAGCCCGGCGGCGACCTGGAATACCAGATCGAAATTGATTTCCGGGATGCCGTGCGTGGCGCGGTGAAGAAACTGCAAATCACGCGTCTGGATACCTGCGAAGTTTGCCACGGCACGGGAGCCGTGGGCACACCGCAGACTTGCCCGACGTGCAACGGCACGGGACAGGTGCAACAAGCCGCGGGGAAGATGCGCTTCAATGTACCGTGCAGCCGATGCGGCGGCACCGGAAAGCTGCGGACGGCTTGCAAGAATTGCGCTGGCGAAGGTCGCGTGCGGCGGACGGAATCGATCGACGTGCGAATTCCTGCGGGCGTGGCGAATGGCGGGCGCGTGCGCGTACCCGGCAAGGGCAACGCGGGCACGATGGGTGCGACGGCAGGTGACCTGTATTTGCGGGTGGTGGTGCGGCCGCACGAGTTTTTCGAGCGGCGCGGCAATGATTTGTACACAAAAGTGCCGGTGACGGTGGCGGAAGCGTCGCTGGGCGCGAAAGTGGAAGTGCCGACGATTGATGGCCGCGCGCTGGTGAGGATTCCTCCCGGAACGAACAGCGGCAAGACGCTGCGGCTGAAGGAAAAGGGCGTGCCGAGCGCGCGGAATGGTGAGCGTGGCGACCAGTACGTGGAGATTCAAGTGGTGGTGCCAGAGCCGACTGACGAGCGCGTTCGGAAGTTGATGAAGGAACTCGAAGAAGTTGCGCCGGCCGATCCGCGTAAGGATTTGTTTGCGAAAGCGGGAGTCTAAGGAGGAAGCCTGGGCCACCTGAAGGTGGCCGCTACAAAGGCATCTATGCCGCCAAAGACCAGAAAACGCGCCAAAGCCGGTTACATGATCAGCGCTGTCGCGGAGATTTATAAGCTGCATCCGCAGACGCTGCGGTTGTATGAACGCGTGGGTTTGTTGAAGCCATCGCGATCGCAAGGCAACACGCGGCTGTATACAGATTCGGACCTGGAGCGGCTGGACGTGATCCTGACGCTGGCGCGCGACATGGGCGTGAACCTGGCGGGCATCGAAATAATTCTCAATATGCGGGAAAAAATGGTCGAGATGGAGCGGCAGATGAGCGAGTTTGCGCACGTGGTGCAGCAGGAGCTGTGCCGCATCGCGGCGCAGCCCGATGAGAAGACGCCGAAGCATGCGATTGTGAAGGCGGGGCCGAGGATTGTGAAGGCGTAGGGAGTGAGTGACCAGTGGCCAGCGACCGGTGGCAAGTGAAGAGAAGAAAAGATGAACTCGTGGATCGCAGTGCGGGATAACAGACAGCAGATAACAGCGAGCAGGAAACACGGATGGCCCCGAGCGAATCGGGGCTTTTGCTTTTTGTGCACAGATATCCGCAGGGGAGACGCATTGTGAGGGGCGGCGATGGGACGTATGATGCCCTTATGGAGTGCGGGAGCTCTGCTCCCGCTTTTGAAATTGCAATCGCACTGAAGCATTAAGATTGGGAGCCAACGCTTACACCTAAAAGCGGCAGCAGAGCCGCCGCACTCCAAAGGAAGAACATGGCCAGGGAAGATTGCACGCTGTGCAAGGGAACGGGTTGGAAGATGGTGCCGCGAAAAGACGGCGCGGCGGGCCAGATGGCCGTGGCCTGCGAATGCGGCATGGAAGAACGAGCGGAAAAAGTGATGGAACGGGCGCGCGTGCCCAAGCGCTACGAGCATTGTGACTTCGAGAGTTACGCCACAGATCTTGCCGACGGCAAAACTTGGACCACGCAGCACGAGCAGCAGTTGAAGCAAGCGAAACTCCTGACGCAAGGCTTTGTGCGCGACTACCCGGCCACCGAAAAGGGATTGCTGCTGATGGGGCCATCGGGCGCGGGAAAGACGCATCTGGCGGTGGCGGCGTTGAAAGAGCTGATTCGCCGCGGGCACAACGGAATGTTCTGCGATTACCGCGAACTCCTGAAGGAGATCCAGGCCAGCTACAATCCGGCCAGCGAATCCACGGAAATGGGCGTGCTCGAACCGGTGCGAACGGCGGAAATTCTGGTGCTGGATGATCTGGGCGCCAGCAAGCCGTCCGCATGGGTGCTGGATATCATCGGCCTGGTGCTGAATGCGCGCTACAACGAAAAACGAATGACGATATTGACGACGAACTATCTTGACGAAACGCCGACGCCGGAGCCGATGCCACGACTGCCGGGCGGACAGCGCGTCGTGCTAAAAGAGGATACGCTCGCAGATCGCATCGGCGCACGCATGAGATCCCGTCTTTACGAGATGTGCCGCGACCTGATGATCCACGCGCCCGACTTCCGCCGCGAAACCCGCCAGGCCGGCCGCGCGCGGGCGTAAGACGAAAAACAGCCAGCCTTCGTCAAGTCCCTTTGATTGACATAGGGTTTATGCGGCGAGTATTCTTTTAAGGCTGTGGCGCTCCCCGCGACGTTTGCAGCATCTCAGTAGCTAGAGACCGAGTTACACCGAGCAGGAGCAAATCCTCTTTGCCCCGTTGTAACCCCTCCTTGCATTACCCCGGTTGGGATCTGGCAAGGATTGACTCGACAAAAACAGGGATAGAAATCCCGGAGGCGATTGAACATGTTTTCTGACCACGATAACCCCGTATCTTCCGCAGCAACCGCAGCAGCCCAGGAAGGCGAAACTCCACAAAACGCGGAAACCACGCCGGCAGCCGAAGCCGCCGCTACACCCGCGCCTGTGCAAGCCGTGAAGCCCGAAGAGGCCCATGCGCACGCCGAAGCGCAGGCACAGACCGCCGCAGTTGACGCCGAAGCCGCCGCTGCCGCCGAAGAAGCCGCCAGCGCAGAGGAGATGAGCAAGCTCATCGACCAGTACAGCGAGCCGCAGGAAGCCGCTCCGCAAAACGAAATTATTGAAGTGAAGGTGGTGGCGTACACCGAGCACGGCGTGGTGGTAGACCTCGGCGGCAAAACCGAGGGCCTGATTCCCGCGTCGGAATTCACGGAAACCGAAGTTCCCCGCCCTGACCCCAATTCCACTATCGAAGTGCAGCGCACCGGCGAGACGAAGGACAGCTTCGTCATCGTCTCCTACCAAAAAGTGCTGCGCCGCCGCACGTGGGAAAAGCTGGACGTGCAATTCAAAGCCAAGGAAACGATCACCGCGAAAGTGGTGGACCGCATCAAGGGCGGCCTCGTTGTGGACATCGGCGTACGCGCGTTCCTGCCCGGCTCGCAGTATGACCTGCGCCCGACGTCGAACCTCGACGGACTGCTGGGCCAGGAAGTGCAGGTGCGCATCACCAAGCTGAACCGCCGCCGCGGAAACGTGGTGGTCAGCCGCCGCGCACTGCTGGAAGAAGAGCTGCACGCCAAGCGCGCCGAATTGATGGAGAAGCTGAGCGAAGGCCAAACAGTGCATGGCACGGTGAAAAACGTGACCGAGTATGGCGCCTTCGTGGACCTGGGCGGTATTGACGGCCTGCTGCACCTTACAGACATGAGCTGGGGCCGGGTGCGTCATCCGAGCGACGTAGTCAAGCCGGAGCAGGAACTTGACGTCATCATCCTGAAGTTCGACAAGAGCAAGCAGCGCGTTTCGCTGGGCCTGAAGCAACTGCACAAGGATCCCTGGGTGGATGCGGGGGATCGTTACGGAGCGGGAGGAAAGTATCACGGCAAGATTGTTGGCGTGGTGGACTACGGCGTCTTCGTTGAACTTGAACAGGGCGTTGAAGGACTGGTGCACGTCACGGAAATGTCCTGGTCGAAGAAGCCCACGCATCCGTCGAAGCTGGCGAAAGTCGGCGATGAAGTGGACGTGATCGTTCTGGACATCAAGCCGAGCGACCGCCGCGTTTCGCTGGGCATCAAGCAAGCGCAACCCGATCCCTGGCTGCTGGTGGCGGAGAAGTACCCCGTCGGCACGGTCGTGACCGGCAAGGTGCGCAACATCGCCGAGTTCGGCGCGTTCATCGAAATCGAAGAGGGCTTTGACGGCCTGGTGCATGTCGGCGACGTCAGCTGGACAGGCCGCGTGAAGAACCCGCACGAAGTGTTCAAGAAGGGCGAGCCGGTCACCGCGAAAGTGCTGCGCATTGATCCCGAGAATCGCCGCGTGTCGTTGGGGATGAAGCAGGTGAACGACATCTGGGGCGATTGGTTCAAGCAACACAAGGTGGGCGACATCGTGCGCGGCAAGGTTTCGCGCATCGCTACCTTTGGCGCGTTCGTGGAGTTCGGCGAAAACATCGAAGGGCTCTGCCACAACACCGAAATCGAGGAGCGCAAGCGTCGCGATGAGGGCGTTGGCAATTTCAGGCCGTCCAGCGGCCCCCTGAAGAGCGCCGGCCCGCTGGAACCCGGCAAAGAATACGATTTCAAAATTATCAAGATCAGCTCGGAGACGCGGCGCATCGGATTGAGTTACCGCGCCGCCGTGCGGCAGATCGAGCGCAAGGAAATCGACCAGTACAAGTCGTCGAAGTCTTCGGCGACGGCCACGATCGGCGATGTCATGAAGCAGAAACTTGCTTCGCGGTAACCGCCGGAGACATTTCCTTTACCCAGCCGGTTCATCAGATAAATTCATTTACCTGCGGGTCATTTTAATGATAGGAAGAGGGACATCCCGGGCAGGGGATGTTCCTCTAAGTCGCCTCGCCCCAAAGAGTTGTGCGGCAAGAGTGGTTTCCGATTAAAGAGGCATAGACCGATGACAAAGCAACCGACGCTCACGAAGGCCGATTTGATCGAGGAAGTGCTCCGGGTGACGGAGCTTCCGCGGAAAGAATCGGAAACGATCGTGGAAACGATTTTCGAGAGCATCATTGACGCGCTTCAGAAGGGCGACAAAATCGAAATTCGCGGGTTCGGCAGCTTTCGGACCCGGCAGCGCCGCGGGCGCATCGGGCGAAATCCGAAGACCGGGGAGAAGGTGGATGTGCCGGCGAAGAAGATTCCGTTCTTCAAGCCCAGCAAGGAATTGAAGGATTTTGTGAATACGTCGGCAAGTGCAGCACAGAGCGAAGCCGCGCCGTCGTGAGTTGAAGTTCCATCGATTTTAGAGAGTGACGACGCCCCGGATTCACGGGGCGTTTTTGTTTTGAGCAAAAGGTAATCAGTAATCAGATATCAGTAATCGGTAAGAGGCGAGCAGAACACGATCACTGCAGAGCCCCATACTCTGGCTCTTACTGGTTACTGATTACCGATTACTGATAACCGTCCGCTCCTCAACTACGCTATCCTGACAGGCGCACAATTCAAACGGCGGTGCCACTTAATGGACTATCTCTGGACTCCCTGGCGTTACCAGTACATGGCGCAAGCGGCCGCGGGCCAGCAGCCGGAATGCATTTTCTGCGACGCGGTGAAGCGCAACCAGGACGCCGAGACTCTGATCGTGCACCGCGCGAAGAAATCCTTCGTGATTCTCAACCGCTTCCCTTACACCTCGGGCCACGTCATGATCGTGCCCTATACCCACGTTGCGGAGCTTCAATTGTGCGAAGCCGGCGCGCTTGCGGAAATGATGGAATTGGCGCAACGCATCGAGACTATCTTCCAAGGAACATACAAGCCGGACGGTATGAACCTGGGGATGAACCTGGGGCGGGCGGCGGGCGCCGGCGTTGCGGGGCATCTGCACTTACACATGCTGCCGCGATGGTTCGGCGATACAAATTTCATGACGGTGACGGGCGAAAGCCGCGTGCATCCGGAAGATTTGAAGACGACATACGATCGCCTAAACAAAGCGCTGAAGGGATAGCACTTTGGAGTGCGGGAGCTCTGCTCCCGCTTTTGAGTCATCAGCACTACCGTCCAGCGATCTGTTTGCCTAGGCCCATGGGCCGTAAAAGCGGTGGCAGAGCCGCCGCACTCCAAATGTGACAACGGCGCTAGGGTCGGGCTAAAATTGGAAATTCCAATTGTTTTCGTGCCGGGCCGGAGAACTCCTTGAACCTGGAATTGACCGAAGAGCAAAAGCTGCTGCAGAAGAGCGTGCGGGAATTTGCCGAATCCGAGGTCCGGCCGCTGGCGAAAGAGAACGATGAAACCGGGCATTTTCCGCGGGAGCTTTTCCGCAAAGCAGCGGAGCTGGGCCTGACGGGCGTGGCGTTTCCGGAAGCTGAGGGCGGCGCCGGATTTGACCACATCGCCTACGCCATTGTCATCGAAGAGATTTCGCGCTGCTGCGCCTCAACGGGCGTCATCCTCAGCGTGCAGAATTCCCTTTTCTGCGATCCGCTTCATCGTTATGGCACCGACGAACAAAAGAAGAGGTTTCTGCTTCCCTTCACGCGGGGGGAGAAAATCGGCTGCTATGCGCTGACGGAGCCGCAAGCCGGCTCGAATGCCGCCGCGCTGCAAACGAAAGCGGTCAAGAAGGGCGACACTTACGTGATCAACGGCACCAAGGCGTGGATCACGAACGGCGGCGTGGCCGATGCAGCGATCGTCTACACGAATACCGATCCGGCGAAAGGCGAAAAAGGAATTACGGCCATCGTGGTGGAAAAGGGCACGCCGGGATTCAAGGTTGGCAAGGAAGAAAAGAAACTCGGCATCAATGCGACTGCTTGCAGCGAGCTTGTGTTCACCGATTGCGTGGTGCCCATTGGCAACCGGATTGGCAACGAAGGCGAAGGCTACAAGGTGGCGCTTTCGACGCTCGACGGCGGCCGCATCGGCATTGCGTCGCAGGCGGTGGGCATCGCGCAGGGAGCGTTTGAAGCAGCGCTGAAGTGGTCGCAGGAGCGGATGGCTTTCGGGCATCCCATCTCGCAGTTTCAGGCGATTCAGTTCATGCTGGCCGACATGGCCACGGAGATTGACGCCGCGCGATTGCTGGTGCGCAAGGCGGCATGGAAGCAGGATTCCGGCGGGCGATTCAGCCAGGAAGCGGCGACGGCGAAACTTTTTGCGAGCGAGATGTCTACGCGGGTGGCGCACAAGGCGATTCAGATTCATGGCGGCTACGGCTACAGCAAGGAATATCCGGTCGAACGGGCGTATCGCGACGCGCGCATCACGGAAATTTATGAAGGCACCAGCGAGATTCAGCGGCTGGTAATTGCGGGCTGGCTTTTGAAATCATAGTTTCCCACCGACAACATCACCCCGACGATCTCTAAGGACGGAGCTTGTTCTGCCCGCCGTGGCAAGTGGAGAGTGCTGCTCCCTGTGACAATCGAAGAGGGCCGGGCCCTTCGGTCGGACTCAGGGCAAGCAAGCCCGGCAACTACAATAGTTCCGGGGCAAAGCGGCGGGGGAAAACGCTCCGTAGTATCCTGACGGGGTGCTGGAACTCGACGCGGGGCTTGCATTCGATTCTGAAAACGACGCGGAATTTTTCTCCCTGCTGCCGGAGCGGCCCGCGGTTTGCCTGATCGAGGCTCATGAAGAAAAAGCCGAGCCGCATCTGATCCGCACCGCAAACTTGCGCCGCCGCTTGCAGCGGCTGCTCGGGCCGCTCGATCCCTCGAGCAAGCGGCTGAACCTCCGGGAGTTCGCGCGACTGGTGCGTTATCGCGTCACCAACTCCGCGTTCGAACAGTCGCTGACCTATTATCAAAATGCGAAGCAGCGGTTTCCGAAGCGCTACCGCGACTTGATGCGGCTGCGCCCGTCGCCGGTGCTGAAGATCAACCTGAAAAACGCTTACCCGCGCTGCTACGTAACGCGGCACATTGCGGTGAACGAACAGGGCGCGCCCACTGGCGGGATTTACTATGGGCCGTTCGCTTCGCGCCGCTCCGCGCAGGTGTATGCCGACAGCGTGCTGGATTTTTTCAAGGTGCGCCGGTGCCAAATCAAGATCCGGCGCGATCCCACGTTTCCCGGCTGCCTCTATTCGGAAATGAAGATGTGCCTGGCGCCGTGCTTTGCGGGTTGCAGCAAGGAAGAGTACGACGTGGAGGTGAATCGCCTGGTGGGTTTTCTGGAAACCGGCGGTGGCTCTTTGCGCGCAACGTTTGAACAGGAACGGGAACGAGCCAGCGCGGAGCTTGATTTTGAGCGGGCCGCGGCGATTCATAAGAAACTTGAAAAATTGGACGATGCGTTGCGGGCCGGGCCGGAAGTGGCGCGGCGCGTGCAGGACCTCGACGCCGTGATACTGCAGCGCATGGCCGAGGAGCAGACTATCGGTATTTTCGGGGTGCGTGCCGGAAGGCTGGCGGCGCCGTATGCGCTGCGATTTGGAGATACCAGCCAGCCGCGTTCCGCCGAGGAAGCGGTGCGGGATTATCTGGAAGGGATGATGAGTGCGCCGCCCCTGGCGGGAACTCCGCGTCAATCGGCGGCGGAGCTGGGCGAACACCTTCGCCTTGTGGCGCGCTGGTTTTACAGCAACCCGCGGGAAGGCGAAATTTTCTTCCGCGAAAAGGATTGGCCGTACCGGCGGATATTGCGAGGGTGTTCGCGGCTGCTGGCTCCGCCGAAAGAAGAAGCCAACGAATTAAGCAAATAGAGGGACAATCAGAAGGCGAAGAGAAGGCTTCTCACAGAGTGCGCAGAGATAGAGCGCAGAGGTCACAGAGAAGAGAGGAAATTGAGATGAGTCAGGGTGCAACGCCGGAAGGAACGCAACGCTATGCGGAGAAATTCAAAGCGATCGCGGCCGAAGGGCACTTTCGAATGGCGCAGGGGCTGACCGTTTCTTCGCTGGGTGTCGGCACGTATCTCGGGCAGCCCACTGACAGCATCGATGCAAGTTATGCCGCGGCGCTTGTTGAAGCTGGACTTGCCGGCTTTAATGTGTTTGATACGGCGATCAACTACCGTTTTCAGCGCAGCGAGCGCAACGTCGGCACTGCGCTGAAGGTGCTGGCGAACAAAGGGTTCGCCCGCGACGAGTTCGTAGTCTGCACCAAGGGTGGGTACTTGACGCCCGACGGTGCCATGCCCGCCGACGCGAATCGTTATTTTTTCGACGAATACATCCAGCGTGGTGTTTTCACCGCTAAGGAGGTGGCCGCCGGATGCCATTGCATGGCCACCCGCTTCCTCGAAAACCAATTAAACCGCAGCTTGAAAAACCTGGGTGTCAGTTGCATTGATGTCTATTACCTGCATAATCCGGAAACGCAGCTTGGCGAGGTGCCGCGCCCAGAATTTCTCAACCGCGTGCGCAAGGCGTTTGAGTTCCTGGAATCGGCCGTGGCCGCGGGAAAGATTCAGTTTTACGGAATGGCCACCTGGAACGGTTTCCGTCAGGAGGCGAAAGCCACTGATTCCCTTTTCTTGAGTGAACTGGAAAACATCGCGAGAGAGATCTCGGGAAGTTCGCACCATTTCCGTTTTGTGCAGTTGCCATATAACCTGGCGATGACCGAGGCCCTGACCCTGGGCAATCAAAGCGTTGATAGCTTGACACGCACAATGATGGAGGCAGCCGGCGATCTGGGAATCACGCTGGTAGCGAGCGCTTCGCTGATGCAGGGCCAACTGTCGCAAAATCTGCCGGCGTTTGTTGCGGAAGCGCTAGGACTGCATAGCGACCTCGAGCGGGCGCTGCAATTCGCGCGTTCTTCGCCCGGGATTGCAACGGCACTTGTGGGAATGTCGCGCGCCGCGCACGTGGAAGCGAATGCCAAGCTCGTCGGTGTAAAACCCGCGGGCATCGATGAGTTCAGCAAACTGTTTGAGCGCGGCGAGTCCGCTTAACCGGCCTGCAGCGAGGGATGGCGTTCAATCAGCCACGAGCTGATGGCGGCGTTGAACTCGTCGAGATGGCCTGCGAAGAAATGGTCGGCGTCTTCGACGACAACCAGCCGCTTTTCTCCGGCCAAATCCGCGACAATCTCTTCCACTTTTTTTCGCGCGCCGAATTTGTCGTTGGAGCCGTGAACGAAAAGCTTAGGTTTCGGACAATCCGTGAGAAAAGAAAAGTCGCTGCTGTTCACCGGGATCCCGAGGCCGATCAATTCAATCACACGCGCATCGCGGCAGCCTACGCGAAGGCCCACGACGCTTCCGAAGCTGAAGCCGGCCAGCAGCGGCGGAACGCCCGGAAATTGTGCGGCGAGATAATCGAGCGCTGCCTGCACGTCGCCCAGCTCGCCACGCCCTTTGTCGTGCGTGCCCCCGCTCAACCCCGCGCCGCGGAAATTGAATCGCAACACCGGAATGCCGAGGGCATCCAAGGTTTTCGCGGCGTTATAGACCACTTTGTTATGCATGGTGCCGCCAAAGAGCGGGTGAGGATGGCAAACGACCGCCGCCAGCAAGGGCAATTTCAAACGGACGGGTGTCCAGAGAATGGCTTCGAGGCGCCCGGCCGGCCCTTCCAGGAACAGATTTTGCGAATCGTGGACTGTCTGCATTTGAGGATTAGTCAACAAAAGTGTACCCGAAATGGGAAATTCCGCCGAATCGGGGAAAGGCCTAGTTCTATACCGCCCACTACGCAATGTGCTCGTACTAGTGCTAAATTGAGGGAAATTGCGATTGCAGTTTGCCGTGCCCAATGCTAATTTCGCCACGTCCGGCATTTCAGGGGGCCGAATGAGCGATCTTTCCGACCGGCGAGAAGCCCGGCGCTTTTCGATGAACTTGCCAGTGCGCGTGCTTGTGAACGACGCGAATGGACCGGAACTCAAAGCCAATACGCGCGACGTCAGCTATCGCGGCTTGTATTTTCTGGCCGAGGCTCCATTTGAAAAGGGGAGCGAGATCGATTTTATCCTGACGCTTCCGGCGCAAATAATTTCCGCCGGCGACGTGAACATCCGGTGCCACGGCCACGTGGTGCGAGTGCAATCAGAGGATCAAGGCAAGACCGGGATCGCCGCCAAAATCGAAAAATACGAATTCATCCCCGCGCGCGCCTCCGCCGCGTAGTTCCCCAATATCGTTTTCCGCTGCTGCATTGCTGCATGCTCCAGACAAGTGGAAATTGCCTGCATTACTTATGCGGGCCGGCACCGTTCTTCCAGCAGTCCTGCACCCCGCGCTGTCTAATTTTGAACTGCGTGCTTCGGTGGAAACCTCCATGCTGTAACTCTTGATCCCAATAACCGGCCCCGATCAAGCAGTCCGCGGATTCCGAAACGTTCACTATTTTGCGGACTGGTTTGAGGAGGAAATTCGCATGCAGGGCACTGAAATCAATACAATCGAGAATCGCGAAGAATTGAAAAACAAGCGGAAGGTGCTGTTCAAGCTGTTTGTGAAGAACCCGATGCACACCGGGCTGGCGGTCGAAATTAAGGCCCTCGACGATCAACTCGCCGAATGCACTGAACTTTTGACACGGAAGTGACTGAAGCGCAGATGCTCCTAGCTCAAGTTGTTTAGAACCTGTGCGCGATTCTGCCGGGAATCGGCTGGAAAGTGAGTTCGCCGGTTCCAAGCCGATTTACAAATCCCTGTTCGTGAATTTCACTATTCTTGGTTGTGAATCCTCACTCCCATCCTGCTATCCATCGTTGAACATCTCCAATTGCTTGCCATCTAAATCATGGAATTGAAGTCCGCCAGTTCCCAAATTTCGAGGTGTGATTCGCGACTCGTTTTGCGCGTAGAATAGGGCCTTGGCTTGCCGCGTGGATGTGCGAAGGAAGCCAGTGAGGGCTCCATGTATCATTACGACCCGAAAATTGCTTTGGAAGAGTTGCAGGAGGAGGCGGTGCTGCCGCATCCAGTGAAGTTGCGCGACATGATTCTGCGCAACCAGCTGGGAGCGCAGGACGCGCAGCATCTGAACCACGATTTCCAGGACTATCTGACGCGGTTCGGCGAGTTGCAGAAACTCGCCGGCGGCATCCTGGACAAGCTGGCGAACGGGCAGAGGAAGACAGCCTGACGGCGCCGCTTGATGAGCCTCTCCCTTTCGCTTAACCGGAAGCCCCGCGTGCTGATTCTTTCCGCTTCCTCTGGCGCCGGCCACGTGCGGGCCGCGCAGGCACTCGAAAAAGCCTTTCACGCCCGGGGCGATTGCGAGGTAGAGCAGATTGACGCGCTTCAGCACGTCAGCAAACTTTTCCAGCGCCTCTACGATAAAGCCTATATCCGCATGGTGCGCCGCGCGCCGGAGTTGATGGGTCTGCTCTACGAACAGACGGACAAGCCCTGGCGGCATCCGCGCGAACGCCTGGTGATGGATCGCCTGAATACCCAGCCAATGATCCGCCTGTTGAAGAAAATCCAGCCGGACCTGTGCGTGGCAACGCATTTTCTGCCCGCCGAAATCCTGGCGTGGCTGATCGCAAAAAAGAAATTGCAGGCGCGCCACGCGATCGTGGTGACAGACTACGACGTGCATGCGCTGTGGCTGTGCCGCACAGTGGACAGGTATTACGTGGCGATGCAGGAGTCGCTCGAGTATCTGGCGAACATCGGCGTGCCGCGGGAAAAACTGCTCGTAACCGGAATTCCGATTGATCCGCTTTTCGAACAGATTGTGAACGCAAGCGACGCGAGAAAAAAATTGGGACTTTCGGCTACAGAATCAATTCTGCTTTTATCGGCAGGCGGTTATGGCGTCGGCCCCCTGGAGCAGCTTGTGAATGATCCGCTGGCGATGGCGCGGCCGTGGCAAATCGTGGCCGTCGCCGGAAAATCGGAGCCGTTGAAAAAACGGCTCGACTCGCTCAGCAAGGGGGCCGGAAAAACGCCGGCGGGACACCCTCGCCTGGTGCCCGTGGGATTCACTACCGAGATGGACCAATACATGGCCGCGGCGGACTTGCTGATCGGCAAAGCCGGAGGGTTGACCACCTCGGAGGCCCTGGCGCGTGAATTGCCGATGGCGCTCGTGGAGCCGATCCCCGGCCAGGAAGAGCGCAACGCCGATCATCTTCTCGAAGCCGGCGCCGCTATCCGGTGCAACAATCTTCCGGCAGCCGCGTGGAAAATCGCCATGCTGTTTGACCAGCCGGATAAATTGCGCGCGATGAAACAAGCGGCGCGAGCCATGGCCCACCCCGAAGCTGCGCGCGTGATCGCGCAGGACGCGCTGGGGCTGTTACACTAGAAATTCGCATTGTTTGGGGAATCGCGACGCAAGCTGACCCTTCGAACTTATGAAACGCAACACACTGCTGATTGATGCAGACGATACGCTGTGGGAAAACAATGTTTTCTTCGAAAAGCTCATCGAGGATTTCATCACCCTGGTGGAGCCCTGCGGTTATAGCCGCGCTTACATCCGCCACATCCTGAACGAAACTGAGCGCAAGAACATCCGCCAGTATGGCTACGGCGTGCGCAGCTTCGGCCGTTCCCTCGAAGAAACCTACTTGAAGCTGGCCGATCAGATGGCCAAGCGGGAAACGCTGGCACAGATTCACGTGCGCGTGGTGGAACTGGAACGCACGCCGCCAAAAATTCTCGATGGGGTACCGGAGACGCTGGCCTATCTGACGGCGCGACACCGACTGATCTTGTTTACGAAAGGCGAGCCCGCGGAGCAGGCCGCGAAAGTGGAGCGCTCTGGCCTGCAGGGATTCTTCGAGGCCATCGAAATCGTCGGCGAAAAAGACGCCAAGACCTACCAGGTGCTGGTGAACAAACACAAAATCGTGAAGACCCAGGGCTGGATGATCGGCAACAGCCCGCGAAGCGACATCAATCCCGCGATGCAAGCCGGGCTGAATGCCGTCTACATCCCGCACGTAAATACCTGGCAACTGGAACATGAACCGGTAGTGGCGGGAACGGGAAAGCTGGTGATCCTGCCGGCGTTCCGCGAATTGCGAAACCACTTCTGATGTAACTTTCCGTGGTTTCGATGAATCCGAATTGCAGGACAACTCCAAAATGACGAATGAGAACAATTGGCCGAAAGTAGCTGTGGTTGGCGCAGGCGCAGTTGGCGGTTACTTTGGCGGACTGCTGGCGCGTTCCGGAGTGTCGGTGACGATGATCGGCCGGCCGGCGTTTGTGGAAGCGGTGCAGAAGTCCGGCTTGCGTCTGGATACGATGCAGTTTCAGGAAACAGTTCATCTGTTGGCGTCCACGGAACTTTCCGCGACGGCTGGGGCAGATTACGTGCTCTTTTGCGTGAAGACGACCGATACGGCCTCGGTTGCAAAGGAATTAATCAAGTATATTTCGCCCACCACTGTGGTGCTGAGCCTGCAGAATGGAGTGAACAATGCTGAAGAGATTCGCAAGGCCTCCGGCATAGAGGCGATTTCAACCGTCGTGTACGTCGCCGCGGCCTCTCCCTCGCCCGGCACCGTGAAGCATCTGGGGCGCGGTGACCTGGTGATCGGGCCGCATTCGCCGACCGTGGACAAGACCGCGGATTTCTTTTCGCGCGCCAAACTTCCCTGCCGCGTTTCAGACAACATTGAAGGCGAATTGTGGACCAAGCTGGTGTGGAATTGCGCGCTGAACGCTGTTTCTGGCCTGGGCCGAGTGACGTACGGAGAAATCATCGCAAGCGAAGACGCGAAGAGCGTGGTGGAAGCGGTGGTTTACGAAGTGCTGGCGGTCGCGAAGAAAAAAGGGATTCATCCGCCTGGCCTGGAAGATCCGAAAGCGGCCATCGCCGGGGCCTTTCTGATTGGCCAGCAGATGAGCGGAACACGCTCGTCCACTGCACAGGATATGGCTCGCGGCAAGCGCACGGAGATTGATTCGCTGAACGGTTACATCGCGCGGCTCGGCACGGAGTTGAGTGTTCCTGTGCCGGTGAATCACACGTTGTATACGCTGGTGAAATTGCAGGAAGCCAACTTCTAGCACGCGCGTTCCGCGCCGGCCGAGCTTTAGCTCGGCCACAACACGCCGAAGAGGGCCCGCCTCGGAAGGCGGCCGCTACAAATGGATTGCTCACTTTTCGCGGTTACTGGCGGGCAGGGGCGTGGAACGGGATGTGCACGATGGCTTCCAGGTCCACGGCTTGCCCCTCGCGGGTGGCCGGCTCGAACTTCCACTCCTTGAAGGCTTCCATGGCGTTGGCGTTCAGGCGTTCATCCACGCCGCGCACGAGCTGAATACTGTCCACGGTTCCGTTCTGCCGGATCACGCCGTAAAGAATCACTTCGCCTTCGATACGTTCCTCGACCATCGTGGATGGATACTTCGGATCGACCTTGTGCACCGGCACGGGTGCGGCAACATTCCCCGCATGGCTGGCGGCGCCGGCAACATGCAGCTCAGAAAAATGAATGATCCAGCTGCCGGTGGCACTGTTGAAGTTCGGCATGTTGACGTTCATTGCGTATACGCGCCGGTGCGAAAAAATCTGTTCCGGCTGCGAGCCCGGCGGCAGCAGGGCGAAATTCGGCGGACCCGTGCGCAGCGAGTCGTCCTCCACCGCCGCGTTCGGGTCGGGGCGCTTGATGTAGGCTTGAGGCTTGGCCATGCTGAATTTCCCGACGCCGCCGAGACCCGAGACGCTGGAATTGGGTTTAGGATTTCCGCCGCTGATCGAGATCCCGGTCGCGTTGGTCCCGCCGACACTGTTGCTTGCGGTTTCGGAAGTTCCACTGGTTGACGCAGAAGGCGCGGTGGAACCACCCGGCAATCCCGGCTTTTTGCCTTCGGGAGAAATCGCTACGCGCGCTGCCAGATTTCCGTCCGGGACGGGAACGACGGGAGCGGGCGGAGCCGGCGAAGAGGAAAGAGCGATCAGCGTTCCGGTCGAGCCCGCGGGAGCATTGGTCGCCGAGGGCGCCACTTCGGGAGCAGCGGCAAGCTCGCCGTCCTGTTTGCGCGCGCCAAGCCTCGGCGCGGAGCCCGCGTTGATTTCGAGTTTGGGCTTCGCTGGTCCATTTTGCTGGGACATCATGCTGACTTCCGCGGGCTGCTGCTCCAGGTTCGGCAGATCGGGTGAAGGCGCATCGGTGGTCGCTACTGTTTTTCTTGTTTTCGGGCGGAGCTTCCTCAGCGTCTGCTCGCTGATTTCCAGGCGCGGGCGCGGAGGCGCCGCCACTGACGCGAGGTGCACCACGTTGGGCATGTCCGGCAAAATTTTGGGCGCATCGAGCGGCGCGGCGGGATTCACAAGCGTTTGCCGCGGATGCGTGGGGCGAGAAGGATCGGTGAAGATACGCTGCCGCGGATGAAACGCATCGGCGCCTTCCGCAGGCGGAGGATCAGCGGGAACTTTGGCGCGCGGTTCGGCTTTCTTCGCCCGCGGCATATTGAGGAGCGGGAGATCGTCAATCGGCCCGGACCAGGTTAACTGCGTGTTGTCGAAAGCAGGGTTGCGTTTCGCCGATACCGGCAGATCAGGCCACGGAATCAGCAGCAACAGGATTTGCACCAGCGCGGCCAGCAGTATCGCGCGGCGCGGCGCGGGATGTTCCACGCGGCAATCGCGAAGGACGTAGACGAGCGGCACCGCACCGGTCAGATGCGTGCGCTGGAAAAATACCGGGATGTTGCTGAAAAAATTCTGGTGAAAGCTGCCCCAGGCGATGTCCAGCTTGGGCTCCAGCGTGCCCGGCAAGACGATATGCGGCGGATAGAACTCCGCCTGGCCGAGCAAATCATATCGATTGACCTGGTACCGCTTGCCCATAAACCTCGAATTCTATCGTGCCTTGCGCGGCCTCGCCGTTTGCTTGTGGTCCATCAGAGGACACTGAGATAGATGAACAGGGCCGAGCTAAGGTTTACTCGGAGCGGGGCGTCTCCGGCAGACTGGGGGGACGAAACCTGTAAAAACTGAGTGCCGCGTCGCCCTGGCGCAACACGCGGACTCGTTCGAGCTTACCAAAGGATTCTGGAAGGTCAAGCAAGCGTTGGTGTTCTGCGATAACCACTGCGTTTTCAGCAAGCAAATCCGCGTCACCCAAAAATGCGAGCACGTTCCTGTATGCCTCCGCTTCGGCGTATGGCGGATCGAGAAAAAGAATGTCGATTCGAGAGTTTGCAGATGAAGGTTCTTTGACAAGACGCTCAAGCGCTTTCAACGCATCCAACGCCAACACGCGCGCACCTTTGCGAATCTCCAGTGATTCGAGATTTTTCTTGATGAGCGCAACGGCGGGGGGATGCTTCTCCACGAAAATCGCTTCGCGCGCGCCGCGGCTGAGGGCTTCGATGCCCACAGCTCCGGTGCCTGCGAATAGATCCACGAATCGCGCGTCGACAACCAGGGCGCCAAGAACATTGAAAAGTGTTTCGCGCAGCTTGTCGCTGGTGGGGCGCAGCGCCGTACCCTTCAGGCTTTTCAACTGGCGGCTGCGGAATGTTCCGGCAATGATGCGCATGGGAAGCGAGCCTCAGCCGATGCGCGCCAGATGATAGCGGCGCTGCCACTGCGGCGGCAGCAGGCGCAACATCCGCTGTAGGGGCTCTTTCTGCGCGGGCTCTTCCACTAGGGAAAAAGCCTCTTTCCGCGCGCGCTCCAAGAGTTCGCGGTCGCGCAAGGGATTCGCCACATGAAAGCCAAGTTCCCCGGATTGGCGTGTGCCGAAAAATTCGCCGGGGCCGCGAATCAGCAGGTCGGTTTCGGCGATCTCAAATCCGTTTGTGGTGCGCACCATCGTTTCGAGCCGCGCGCGGCCGTCGTCGGTCATGCGTCCCGGCGCCACCAGGATGCAATGCGATTTCTGCGCGCCGCGGCCGATGCGCCCGCGAAGCTGGTGCAATTGCGCCAAGCCGAACCGCTCCGCGTGTTCGATCACCATCACCGTGGCGTTCGGTACGTCCACGCCTACCTCGATCACGGTCGTCGCCACCAGAATCTGCACTTCATTCCGCCGGAAGCGCTGCATCACGTCGTCTTTTTCTTCACTGGACATACGACCGTGCAGCAATCCGACTTTCAACTTTGGAAAAACGTCGCGAGAGAGGCGTTCGTACTCTTCCATTGCCGCCTTCAGCTCGAGCTTCGATTCCTCAATTACCGGATAGACGATGTAGCCCTGGTGGCCGGCCTCCACTTCGCGGCGCAGAGAATCCCACACGCCGGGGAGATGCTTCTCCGTGGTCATGCGCGTTTCGATGGGCGTGCGGCCCGGGGGCAATTCGTCGAGCACGGAGACATCGAGGTCGCCATAAAGCGTAAGCGATAGCGTGCGGGGAATCGGCGTGGCGGTCAGCACCAGCACGTGTGGCGCGAAACCGGTCTTCGCGGCTTTATCCATCAACCGTTTGCGCTGCAACACGCCGAAGCGGTGCTGCTCGTCGATGGCAACGAAGCCGAGCCGCGCGAACTCCACTTCATCTTCGATGAGCGCGTGCGTCCCGATCACGAGCCGCGCTTCTCCCGTGCGAATCCGCTCGCGTGCCGCAGCTTTTTCCGTTGGTTTCAGGCCGCTGATTAGAAGCTCCGCCGTGTACCCGCCGGGCACCAGAATTCGCCGGGCCGAAAGAAAATGCTGCACGGCAAGGATTTCCGTGGGCGCCATCAGCGCGGCCTGGCAGCCGTTCTCCATGGCAATCACGGCTGCCTGCATCGCTACAATGGTTTTCCCGCTGCCGACATCGCCCTGCAACAGGCGGTTCATCGGCACGGGCTTTTCCAGATCGGCGGCAATTTCGGCAAGCACACGCTTTTGCGCGCCGGTCGGCTTGAACGGAAGAATGCGCTTCAGCGCCTCACGCACTTTGTCTTCCCGAACGCGGAACGCGATGGCATTTTCCTTTCGCTGGGCCTTGCGCCCCAGGGCCATGCTCAGTTGATAGAGAAAAAATTCCTCGAAAATCAGCCGCTGCTGGGCAGGCGACCGGAAAAGATTCAGCGCCTCCAGCGATTCCTCGGCCGGCGGAAAATGCGTGTGAATCAACGCCTCGCGCCGTGAAGGATAGTGCAGCTTCTCCCGCAATTCCGACGGCAACACATCGGGGATATTCGAGTCCAGATTCTGCAGGGTGTTATAAATCGCGCGGCGAATCATCCGCGAACCGAACGTGCCGACGGCTTCATAAATCGGCACGATGCGCCCCATCTCCGTGGAGTCCACTTCCTCGCTGCTGAGCACTTCAATTTGCGGGTTCACCATCTCGCGGCGGGCCGGGCGCAGTTTGTCGATTTCCACCTTGCCGTGCAGGATTAACTGCTGGCCGGGTTTCAGCCGGTCTTCCAGGTAGCCGCCGTGAAAAAACTTGCAGGGCAACGAGCCGCTGTCGTCCTGCACCAGCAGGTGATAGATGGCGTCGCGACCGTACATGCCGCGCACGGCCTGCCCACTCATGACGCGAGCTCGCAGCGTGTAAGTGCCGCCGGGCTGGACATCTTTAATCCTGGAAAAATGTATGCGGTCTTCGTAGCGGAACGGCAAATAGTTGAGCAGGTCTTCGAGCGTGCAAATGCCGCGTTTGCCAAGGAGTTCGGCGCGCTGCGGTCCGACTCCCTTGACCATGCGCACTTCGGTTTGCAGGCTGATGGGCATCCTTCCTTCTTTATACCATCCCCGCCTAAGCTTCGCTTTTCCTGAAACTTGCGCCATCGGCATGCGTATCGTTAGAGTGGGCTGGCGCGGTCGTGTGTAAGCGCGGGAGGCTGCCTTGGCGGATGCACGGTTGACGGGGTCGGAAAAGCGCGCGCTGATTCTTTGGGTGATTTGCGGCGTGCTGGGCCTGCTGTTCGCGCAACGCTATTTTTTCCGCGCGTTCCCGGAAGCCGCCGTGGATTTCAAGGTATCGCGCACAGAGGCGCAGCAGCGCGCCGGGGATTTCGTTCAGGGGCTGGGAGAAAACCTGGATGGTTACCAGTCCACAATCACTTTCGAGGTGGACGACAACGCGAAGACCTACCTGGAACGCGAACTCGGCCTGCAGGAAGCCAACCGGCTGATGTCGTCCGAACTGAACATCTGGTTCTGGGAAGTTCGGTTTTTCAAACCGCAGCAGGAAGAAGAATTTCAGGTGCGGGTAAGCCCCGCCGGGAAAGTGGTCGCCTACAGCCACAAGATCGAAGAAGCGCGCGGCGCGAAATCGTTGAGCCGCGAAGAAGCGCTCTCCGCAGCTCAACAGTTTCTGCAAACAAAAGCCGGCACGAGTCTGGACAATTGGAATTTCCTGCCGGAAGAAGCGAATTCGGAGACGCGGCCGAACCGTTTGGACTGGTCCTTCACCTGGGAACGGAAAAATTTCAAGGCCAAGGATGCGCCGTACCGGCTGGTAGTGGGCCTGCAAGGCGATCACATCGGGAGAACGAAGGAATTTCTACAGGTGCCGGAAGCCTGGACGCGCGCTTATCAGCACCTACGTTCCACCAATATTTTCTACAACCAGGTCGCGATAATCCCCTACGGTTTCCTGCTGGGCGCGGCGCTTTGGCTGGGAATTTCCCTGATGCGGCAGGACAAGACTTCGTGGGGCGCGGCGCTGAAGCTTGGCGGGCTGGTGGCCGTACTGTTTTTCCTGATGCAGGCGAACGACTGGAACTCCATTCGTTCGGGGTATGACACGCACCAGGCGTATTCCAGTTTTGTCACAGCGCAACTCGCCAAACTGGTGCTGGAGGCGCTGGCCACGGGCCTGATGGTCGCGTTGGTGCTTCCAGGAGCAGAACCGCTATACCGTGCCGCGCAACCTGCGCGGTTGCGCCTTTATCAGGCATTCAGCCGGCGCGGGATTCGTTCTAAGGAATTCTTCAGTTCTTCGGTGGTCGGCATTTCGATGGCGGCCGCGCACATGGGCTTCATCGTGGCGTTCTACCTAGTTGGCGGAAAGTTCGGGGTCTGGGCGCCGCAAGATTTAAGTTATTCAGACGTGGTGAATACATCTTTCCCGTGGATCGCGGGCGTTGCCATCGGCGTGATGGCGGCGACGAGCGAAGAATTCCTTTTCCGGTTGTTTGCGATTCCCTTTCTCGAAAAAATGACCGGTTCTCGCATTCTGGCCGTGATTCTCCCCGCGTTTTTCTGGAGCTTTCTGCACAGCGCGTATCCCCAGGAACCTGGATACATCCGCGGCATTGAGGTGGGGCTGATCGGCATCCTCGCCGGCATCGTGATGTTGCGCTGGGGCATCGTGGCGACGCTGATCTGGCATTACACGGTAGATGCATCGCTCGTCGGCATGTTGCTGATCCGTTCGGACAATTTGTATTTCAAGATTTCCGGCGTCGTCGTGGGGCTTGCAGCGGTTGCGCCGCTGGCATGGTCCGGCATCTCGTATCTGGCGCGTGGAAGTTTTGAAGCGGTGGACGACCTGCTGAACGCAGCGGAACCGGTGGGAGATATCTCCTTTGAGAGACAACCAGCGGCAGTGGCGGAAACGAAGCTTACTTCCCGGCGTTACGATCCGCTTACCATGGGAACGATCGGCTTTCTGGGCTTATGCGTCATCGTGGGCGGATCGCTGGCGTTTGCGTTCAAGCGCGAGAAAATCGGCGATTACCTGCACTTAGCCGTGAACAGCCGCATGGCGGTCAGCCGCGCGGATGCGGTGATGCGCGAACACGGACTCGAGCCAAAAAGTTTTCACAGCGCCGCACAATTCCTGGACACCACCAATCCGCTGGCAAACGAATACCTCCGGCGCAGGCTTTCCATCGCGCAGATCAACAGCATTTACGCGGAACGCGTGCCGGGAGCGCTCTGGCGCGTGCGCTATTTCCGCGATTCCCAGCCGGAAGAGTTTGCGATCGTGCTGAAGCCCGACGGCTCGCTGCATGCCTTTCGCCACACACTGGCGGAAGCGGTAAACGGCGCGAATTTGCCTAAGGAAGAAGCGCAAACCATCGCCGAAAAATTCCTGCGCGAGGAAAAGCGGATTGACCTGGGCGCCTGGAAACTTGTGGAAGCCAATTCCGAGAAGCGTCCCCACCGCACCGATCACACGCTGACCTGGCAACAGATTGCGCCGCTCGATCCAGAGAGCGCCGGCGCCAAGGACTCCGCCGACCACGCGTTCGCGCGCATGGACGTGCAGGTGCTGGGCGACGAGGCCGCGAACTTTCGCACATACGTCAAGATTCCAGAGGAGTTCACGCGCAAACAGGAGGAGCTGAATTTGCCGAGGACGCTCTTCACGATCGGGGCATACGCACTTTTCCTGGCTCTGGCGATCTGCGTTCTGGTTTTTTACTTTCTGCGTTTGCGTTCGCAACCCGCTGGAACTGTGCCATGGCGCCGATTGATGCTGTGGGGCCTGATGGGCGGCGGGGTGTTTCTGATCGGCTTCCTGCTGGGCAAGGGCACCCCGGCCCTGATCATGCAGTATCCAACCGCGATCTCTTTGCGAATATTCTTTGCGACATTCGGCGTGGGCATCTTTTTGATCACCGCATTCATCGGCGGGGGAATGGTGCTCCTCTTCGGCCTGGCGTGGTCGTTCGGGGCGCGCGCCTTCGGCTCCGAGAAAATGCCCACCTGGCTTGGAATGCCAGGGGAATATTATCGCGACGCTTTTTGCATAGCGGTGGGAGGAACGGGTCTGCTGGTCGGATTGCGGCGTTTGCTCGGCGCGGCCGACGCCTGGTGGCCAACGCTTCACCGAGCGCTGCCGGCCAATTTTGGCGAATCGTTTGACGCGCTTTATCCGGCCGCCGGCTTAGTCGCCGGGGCAATCGTGAGGGGGCTGCTGATAACGGGAACATTTGCCCTGGCCGGTGCGTTTCTAGGGGCAGAACTTCGTGTGCGCTGGCTGCGGCTGGCTCTTTTTCTTGCGCTGGCCGCTTCGTTCGTTTCCGATTGGGGGAGTCCAGGCGATTTCCTGAAGCAATTCCTGACGTGCGCACTGATTCTGGGAGTCGTCGTGTTTGGGTTCCGGCGAGTGGTGCGCTTCAATCTGCTGGGATGCTTCCTGGTGGTGGCAAGCGGGGCGCTGCTGGGAGGCGCGGTGGAGTTGGTCAGCCAATCCAATGGATTCTATCGCTCACAGGGCCACCTGGTTCTGGCGGCGCTGGTGCTGCTGCTCACCTGGCCGCTGGTGGCCTGGCGAATGGGGTCTGGGAAGAACTTAGTAGCCTAGAGGAGCGTATATACCTGGGGAGCAATTCGGGCATCGAACCAGGGGAGTGGTCCCGGGTGGTTACGTTTGTGTTCTTGAGACTCTGCTTACAAAAGAGGGTCTCAGGCGTCCAATAAGTGTATCGGTTGTGTAGCCTGCAGCATGGCCGTCCGCCGATTCACCAAGATCTCTTGTTTCAATAAGTTACACAAGAGTCGGCAGAGAGAAACAAGCGATGCCCCTACCCCGTTTGGCTTTTGCGTTGGCAGACGATAGCGGCCGGTCTGGCACCCCTAGTGCCGCGCTGGCATCGGGGACCTCCTTGACCCATCTTGAAGAGCGCGCCCTTGTCCAGGAAGCTCAAGCCGGCAGCCGCCTCGCGTTCGAGGAACTGGTCCGGCGTTATGACCGCGACGTCCTGCGCCTGGCCCTGAACCTGATGAAGCGCACCGAGGACGCCCGTGACGTCTACCAGGAAGCCTTCCTGAAGGTCTACCGCAACCTGCACCGCTTCCGCTTTGAATGCAGCTTTTACACCTGGCTTTATCGCATCGTTACCAACGTTTGCCTCGACCACCTGCGCCGCCGCCAGGCGCGCCCCGAAGACCAAGCTCCCGAATTGCACCCGGCCCATTACGAAGAAGGCATGACAGATTTCTTTGAGCGCCAGAAGGAACAGCGGCCGTCTTCGGATCCCGAACGCCACCTGATCGGCCAGGAGATCAAGCGCCGGCTGGCCACAGCCATGGAGCGGCTGTCGCCGCGCGAGCGCATCGTTTTCGAAATGAAACACTACCAGGGCCTGAAGCTGCGCGCCATCGGCGACGCGCTGGGCACCAGTGAAGAAACCGTGAAGAACTCGCTGTTCCGCGCTACCCGGAAGCTGCGGAGCCAGTTGGGAGAACTCCGATGACACCGGGCGGACTCAAAAACGTTTGCGAGCACGTGGTGCCTCTGCTGGTGTTTCATGCCTGCGGGGAACTGGATGAGAACGAACAAAAGTTGGTCCAGGAACATCTCGCTCTCTGCGCCGCGTGCAGCGCGCAGTTTTCCGAAGAAAAGAATTTGCAAACCCTTTTTGCTTCCCTTCCCCAGGAAGCGGACAAGCTGGATGCAGGAAACGTTCTGCTTTCGCAATGTCGCAGCGAACTCGCGGAGAATCTGGACGATCTGGTGCGGCCTCCGGTTCTGGAAAAAACGCCTGTCTTCGGCGCATTCCGCCGGTGGATGGCGTTGCGCCCGGCGTGGAGCGGCGCCGTGCTGGTGGCGATCGGGCTCCTCGTCGGCGTCCAGACTTCCCAATGGTATTTTGCGCGCAACACAGTGAACCCGCTCGATGAAGCGGTCAATGTGCGCCCCGGGCCGCATTTCTCCGACGATCAGCTTGCGAGAATGGCGGTTGCCGGAATTAATTTTTCGCCCGCCGTCGGCAATGGAGCGCAGAACGTCCGCGTGCAACTGAATGCCGAGCAACCCGTGGAAATCACCGGGAGCCTGGACGATTCCGACGTGCGCCGCGTGGTGACTTACGTGGTGAAGGGCGGCGATCGTTTTGATCCCGGCCTGCGCCTGGATTGCCTGGAAGCCTTGAAGTCGCGCTCGGGGGATTCCGAAGTGCGGGATGCGCTGCTGACCGCGGCGCGCAAGGATCAGAATCCCGCGGTTCGCCTGAAGGCGCTGGAAGCGTTGCGCGATTCCGCTTCCGAAGACGAGGTCCGGGCCGCGCTGTTCGATGCCCTGAAACACGATTCCAATCCCGGTGTTCGCGTGGAAGCCGTCAATTTGCTGGTGAACTCACTGGAAAAGTCAGGCAACGGAAATGGCCTGCCGGCGATGGTACCCGGAATGCCGTCCCTGCCGGACGGAAACACAGTTCCGGCGATGGCCAGCGGGAAAACGCATGAAGTCTCTATGACGGGTGTGATCATGACGCTGGAAGATTTGCGGCGCAAGGACCCCAGCAATTACGTCCGGTTGCGGAGCGCCGCAGCCCTGCGCCAGTTGAGCGCGCGCGGCGACCAGTAACGCAGCGAAACGGATTTGGTTTAAGATGTCGAACCGATGAGAGCGATTCCCTTTGTGAAGGACTCCGGAAAGTTTTTACCGTGGCTCCTGGCCTCGGGCATCGCTGTGGTTCTCTGCCTCGCCACCTCCTGCCTGTACTGTCCCGTCAGCAAGGCTGAAAATGCTCCGCTGCATGCCTCCGCCGACCGCACCGGGGAATTGCCCGCGGGCGACGCGCGCACGTTTTCGCTGATTGCGGATATGGGCTCCGTGCACATTCTGCCGCAACCTGCCGGAGCGCCTCCGGCGGTGCGCTACACGGTGCACCTTGAAACGGATGCGCACGAACCGCTTTCGCAGACGCTCTTTGACCGCTACGTCCTCAATTCCCGCGACATTCGCGGCACAATCACCTTGAACGGCATGCTTCCCCGGCTGCGCAGCATTGCCGGGAGAAATGCGCAATTCTGGGTGCAGTTCACGATTTATGTTCCGTCGAATTTTTCCGTTGAAGTGCACACGGGAGCTGGCGACATCGAAACCGGCGATATCGGAGGCCACGCCCTGCTGGTGACCGAAGGTGGAAACATCACCACAGGCCGTATCGGGGGAATCGATCATCTCGTCAGCATGAATTCCGCTCCCGTGGCGAAGATTGAGACCCAGGGCGGGCACATCACTGTTCTGGACGTGGCCGGGGACCTGGATGCGTTCACGGCCGGTGGATTCATTCAAGCCCACGACGTCGCCGGCAACGCCAAGCTCCGCACCGGAGGCGGCCACATTCGCGCCGCCCACATTCGGGGCACCGCGCAACTTGAAACTGACGGCGGCAATATCACCGTTGGAGAGGCGGGAGCGCTGGTTGGCGTGCGCACCGGGGGCGGCCAGATTGATTTTGGCGAAGTACACGGTTCGGTTCACGCGGAGACGGGCGGCGGCGGCGTTCGCGTGATGTATGTCTCCGGCCCGATGGAAGTGGAAACCAGCGGCGGAGGCATCTGCTTGACGCGCGTTTCGAACGTGGTGCGCGCGGCAACCGGCAACGGCACCATCACTGCCTGGATCACGCCCGACTCCGGCGACGCTTCGCGGCCCGTGCGTTTGCCGGGTCCTTCACAACTTTCTTCGGGTTCGGGCGATATCGTGGTGTTCCTGCCGCGCAACTTGGCAGCGACCATCGAAGCCAGCGTGGAAAACGGCGGCTCGGACCGCATTGAAGCAGATTCGGCTCTTGGACTGAGCATGGAGGCGCGGGAGGACGGACCAGTGCGCGCCTCCGGGGCGTTGAATGGCGGCGGGGCAATTCTGAAGCTCAGGAGCAACGCCGGTAAGATTCGCCTGCAGTACGTGGACGAGCAGACGGCCCTGCGGCAGTCCCTGTTGGAAGAGCAGCGGCAGCGGTTGGCGCAGAAACTGAGCCAGCCAGGTTTTGAAGATCCCTCCATGGGCTTGGCCGCTGCAAATTCGCAGACGCAAACCAGCACGGTTTCCTGCACGGGCAACGGCACGGAATGGTGGGGCACATGGAAGGACCGCTTCCAGGTGTGGTTCCGCGGTGGACTGAGCGAAGATCCGGAGGAGTTCAAGAAGCACCTGATCAATTCGCCTCCGCCAGATTACCCGCAGATGGCGCGGCGGGCGGGCATCCAGGGAGTGGTGCGCTTGCAGGTGCGAGCGAAAACGGATGGAACGCTGGAAATCGAAAAGGTTATAGAAGGGGAGCCGGCGCTGGTGGAGGCGGCTCGAGCAGCGGTCCGGCAATGGCGGGTGAATCCCGGAGATATCTGCGGCAAGAAGGTGGACGTAATTTCAACGTTGGCTTTTAACTTCCAGCTCCGTTAGGCTGTACGGGCGGGAGTCAGCGGTTCGGGTTTGTCGGTCGTCCTGGGGGCAGTGTTTGGTGTTGTCCGCGAGGGAGGCTGTATGAAGTTTCGCTCAGCAATCCGTTCGATAGGTCTGACTCTTTCAGCTGTGTCCATGCTTGCGGTTCCCGCCAGTTTTGGGGTGACGCGCGAATTCGCGCAAACCTTTCATTTGAAGTCCGACGGCACCCTGGAACTGAACAATATTAATGGGACCGTACGCATCGAAGGCTGGGACAAAGATGAGGTAGAGGTGCGCGCCGTCAAGACCACCACGGACAAAGCATCCAAGCTGGATCTCGTTTCGATTGACGTGAACTCCAGCCCGGACAGCCTTTCGATTTCGACGCGGTATCCCTCCGAGGAGGGCGTCGAGGTCGCCGTCGAATACACCGTGCATGTGCCGCGGCACACGCTGCTGAAGCACATCAACACGGTGAACGGGACCCTGCGCGTGAAAGATCTCGACTCGCTCGGCGATCTGCATACGGTCAACGGAAACATCGAAGTTTACGAGAGCAGCGGCAACCTGCACGCGCGCACGACAAACGGAAACGTCTACGTGGAGCTGAAGCATCCCGCCGATCTGCACGGCACGCAGGCGGAAACCACCAATGGTTCCGTGCTGCTGGCGATCCCCGCGGATTCGCAGGCGGATCTGGAAGCCCGCTGCATGAACGGCAGCTTCTCCACCGAGCTCCCCTTTGTCATGGAAGGGGCTATCCAGCCTCGCATCCTGAAGGGGCGGCTGGGCAAAGGCGGCGCCCCAATCCGGCTGGGAACCGTGAATGGCGCCATCCGGGTCGTAGCGCTCCGGTCGACCATTTAGCTTCTCCTGCGTCTAACCAGACGAAGGAGAAACACTCATGATTCAACGGCAAATGTGGACGAGCCTCGGATTTGGCGCTTTGAGCATTCTTCTGATCGCGCTGCCGGGTGCTTCCAATCAAACAAAAGAATCTTCGAAGTCTACGGGCTCCTCTCCATCCGCAACGCAGGAAATTTCGAAAACCCGGGTCCGGGTGATCCCCGATGTCGAAATCCAAGCCGAGCCGGTGGACGAGAATATCTACGTGGTGGTCAACGATCGCGAAGACCGCGACACGCTGGTTCGGGAGTTCGACGATCCGAAAAATACGGATGACGATAATTTCCAGATTCTGATGGGGTCCGGCGGCGGCTGGCTGGGCGTCGGCGTTTCCGAGGTTTCTCCTGAAAAAGTGAAGTCTCTGAAATTGCCGGAAGAGCGCGGCGCGCTGCTCGGCAAGATTGTTCCGGATAGCCCGGCGGCGAAAGCCGGCCTGAAGGAAAATGACGTGGTGCAGGAACTCAACGGCCAGCGAATCGAGGGCACGGAACAGTTTCGCCGCATGATTCACGAAATCCCCGCGGGCCGCACGGCGAACCTGGCGGTCTGGCGCGATGGCCGGTCGCAGAACATTAAGGTGACAGTTGGGAAACAGGAATCCGGCAACATGAAGGTGTTCGCGGACGGCCCGAAGTCCTTCGCGTTCAAGATGCCAACGCTTCCGGAAATGCCGGAGATGTCCGGACTCGATCACTTGCGGACGTTCGCGATGGTTTCACCGGGACGCCCGCTGCTGGGTATTGACGCCGAGAATCTGAAGGGTGACTTCGGGAACTTTTTTGGAGCGCCCGAAGGCGAAGGAGTGCTGGTGCGCGGCGTGTTTTCCAATTCACCCGCGTCGAAAGCCGGATTGAAGGTGGGCGACGTGATCACCAGCTTGAACGGCGATCGCATCCGCAACGCCAGCGAACTCCGCGAGAAACTGTTGACCCATCACCAGGAAAAGAGCATTCAATTGGGCGTGCTCCGCAACAAGAGCGAGCTCAAGCTCTCCGTGGAACTGCCTGAACAGAAGGAAGAAGAAGAGCATTTCCTTTCCGAACGCACCCACATCTAGTTTCCATGCAGACAAGGCGGCCCGGCTCGCAATTGCTACTGAGCCGGGCCCCTCCCTTTCTAAACGCTCAATTCCCTGTCCCGCCGTTCCGCGGTTCCGCCTATCCGTCCTGGCCATATTTCCGTATCAGCCGGAACGGCCGCTTGATCGCTTCCCAAACACGCGACCCGCGTTCTTCTTGTCCTTCGGCCCAGTCTTCTTCGGTTGGAGAAACCGACAATCGCAGCAGATATGCCGCGCCGCTCAGTCCACCTCCGCCCATTTTCAGACGGAACATGGCCCGCTGGCTCAGGGGCGGCGGTTGGTAGCCGGCGGTGGGGAGCCAACCTTCTACTTGCCGCACCAGATCGCGCGCTGCGCCGTCTGCGTTCGCTGTTGCGGCCATCTCCGCGGGCACGGGGACACCCAAAAGCGATTCGGCCAGCAAGAGGCCAACGTGAACCATCCTCTCCGCTCCGACGTCTCTGGCGGCCTGCCGGACGCGCTCCCAAGCAATTCCCGGCTGACGGGCCACCATCGCCGCAATGTCCGCAGGCCACATCAGGCGTTCCCAGAAGTGTTTCGCACCGTGAATGCAGTCGAGCACGAACTCATCTTCCAGGCAGAGCGCGGGGACTTCGCGGCCTTCCAGGGGCAGACGCCGTTGCCGCGTGAATAAATCCTCCATTCGCATCGAGCGCGGGTAGTAGCGAAATGTTTTTTCGGTATGGAGTTCCACCAACTGCTGAGCTCCAGGTCGACGGAACAAGTACTCACCGGGTATCTTCCCAGCCAGAATAGCGGCTTCAGGAACGTCGGGCTCGAATCCAAGCGCGACCAGAATTCTGGAGGCAGGAAGAATCGCCGCATCGCGCACCAGCAGATCCAGATCGACGTAGCTCCGCACCGCGGGATCGCCAAAAGCCAGCAGTGACACGATGGGGCCTTTCACCAGAATCGTCTCGATGCCCCCCTGCCCGAATGCGTCGAGAATGCGGAAAAGCTCCGCGGTCATGCTGAGAGTGAAAAGGTGCTGCGTTCGCATGCTGGCTTGCAGTTTTTCCCAGGCTTCCTCGGAAATTCCCGCGTGGCCGCTCACCGTCAGGCGAGAAGCGACCAAGCCCAGGACGCTATGTTCCTCGGCAAGTTCCAGCGCCAGATGCCAGTCCAGATTCGACACCAACGTGGAAATCCTGTCCGCGGAGGATGGGGAAGGGGACGCGCAGGCGCATAGGAATCTCCATTCGCGATCGATGGACTTTGCTCCGAATGGAGTGGGGGCCGTCAGAAGTTGCTCCTGGGAAGATGGTTGCCAGTGTACACCGGCAATTCAGCCGCGGACAGAAGCTGTCCCTGGGAGACTCCAGATTGCAGACATGGGAGGAGAGTCTCGTCTTCGAATCATGGGCAACGGTTGGGCCGCTAAGGATTTAGGAAGCAGAGAGGATGGCCCGGGCGTCCTGCAGTATCAGATTGCAGAGGGCCGCGATTTTCTCCGGGTTCGCGTGGGGCAGAATGCGGCGAACGGGCACTCGCTGGACCAGCCGCCACAAAGCGTCGAATTCCTTTGCGCGTTGCTCACGGTCGAGCACCCAGTTCATGTAGGTGTTCTGCACCAACTCGAGCAGGGCCAGGCGCGGGCTGATTTTTTCAACGCGTGGCGCTTCCCGGTCATCACTGCGTGGCGCAAACAGATACAAAATGCCCACCGGCAATTTCGCCTCGGAAAACTTTGCGCGTTGGCCGTCCAGTTCAAGAAATCGCTTTTCCCATACCGGCGTAAGTTGCGGCAGCGCGTCCTCGCGGCCAAGCAGCATGGCTACGCTTTCCGGCCACAGGCAGACACGAGGATAGCCTGGCACAGCGCGAAATTCGCCGCCGCTCTCCGCAAGCGCCACAATATCCTCGGCCAGCACGGGAAGGCCGCGCAGCGCCAGCGCGGCCGCGGTGGTGGACTTTCCGAAGCCAGCATCGCCGCAGAAACAGACCGCGCGGCCCAGAATTTCGACGCTGCTCGCATGCAGGCAGGTGAGATTTCGCCGGCGCAAGACAAAACCCAGCACCGGCCCCAGAAAATAAGTAGCCATGTCTTCAGTGGCGAGCGGAGCCTGATATGTCCCCCATACCCGGCCGACCGCTTCATCGAGGACAAAACGTGTTCCGTCTGAATAGGAAAGTTCGAACCCTTCGGCGCGGCCATACTGGGTCACAATAAAGGAAGGGTCGGGGGATCCGGCGGGTTCAGATCGCTGAGAGAGGACTAGCGAGGGAAGCGTGAGCAAGCTTCTGGCCCAAGCGGGTTCCTGGCCGTCTTCGAACCGCAAGTCAGTCACCCCATGTTGCAGGAGGGCCGGTTGGAGTCCCGCGATGCGGCAGGAAGAGTCGATTCCAAGGCCGTAGGCTCGATAGGAATAACTCAATGGAATCAGTTTTTGCTGCTAAGGCGCTGCGGGCGGGGTTCAGCGTCCTGTACGTCGCATCCGCGGTCTAGTTCCGCCATCGATCTTTGATTTGGTGCCGACGGCCTTGGTCATTTCCGCGAGATCGCCATAAACAAGCAGCTTGGGTGGTTGGTACGGCTTTTTGGAGTTTTGCTTGGTCGGCTGCCTCATTCATGCCCCTTCCGTAGCACTTTACTGAATCCCCCCTGCCTTTACAATGTCTTTCAGCCACCGTGAAAAGGAGAGTAAATAAAGATACTCATCTGAAAAGTAACCCTGTATATGGTCCAAAGTTGCGTGCCAGCTTTCCCATTTTATGAATTCGTGGATGATTTGCGGTGGGTTTTCTGCGACGCTGGGCCGCCAACCGTCTTTCCGGGAGCACACCTCGAGGGGGTCTGCCTGCAACGGCGTCTTTGGCCTCGCGAGGATTTTGGCCGGCAATTCACCCTTTAGGGCCCGGCGAGGCAATTCTTTGTTCACGCACCAGGGCACGGGCGGAAGACGAAGGAGAAAACGCAAAAGGCGGAGATCCAGGAGAGGCGCACGCGTTTCCAGACACACCCCGCTGCAGCCTGCGTCCTCGCTTTCATGGACGCTGGCCCAATAACCCGAATGCAAGCCCCGGTACGCGGCGGGGTGCAGCGGGTGCTCTTCCAGGTGCCGAGATTCCTGGAAGCGTCCCCGCGCTTCCAAGCCGCTGCGTCGCGCAAATTCCTCATTCATCCAGGGAGGTAATTTTTCGGGAGGCTCCTGTGCGCCGAAGAGGCGGCGAACTTTGTTTCGAAATCCGCCGCGCAATGGTGGGAATCGTCCGTGTGTGGCGAGGTATCCGCCGAAGATCCGGAAAATGCCGCTCCATTCTCCCCGCTCATAAAGGCGCTTCAGGAACGGCCACGACTGCCCGGTCAAAACGTCGTCGCCGCCGTCGCCAGAAAGGACCACGCGTGCGAATTGAGAGATGGTTCGGCAGAAGCGGCGGTCGCGGCCCAGAAAAAGTTCAGCGGTGGGCTCTGGAGAACTCGCCGCGGCGCCTGGTTCATCGGGACAAATGGAACTTTCTTCCAGAATTTCGTGCGCCAGGCCAAGATGGCGCGCGGTGAGCTTTGCAAACTCGGGCTCGGAATCGTCCAGCAGCGGCCGCCAGCTGATCGTAAATGCTTTCAGCGCCGCGAAATTACCATTTTTTTTGGCGATCCGGGCTGCGGAGGCGCAGACCGAACCCGAATCAATTCCACCACTGAGATAGAACGATGTCTTGCCGTCGGACAGCCGGTCACCCACCGCCTGCGCCAGCAGTTCATGATAGTTTTCCAGGTACTCGTCCGCGCGTTTTAGCCGCAGAGGTTCCTCGACCGGTAAGCTGCGGAACCGCTGCATCTGGATTTGCCCGTGGGAAAGAAGCAAAAGGTGCCCCGCGGGAAGGCGCCGAATATCCCGCCAGACGCTGCGCGTGGAATCGGTGCATAAACCGGTGAGCAGAAAATCGCGTACGAACAAATCGTCCAGGCTGTCGGAAATCTCAGGGGCGAGCCGCAGCACATTCAGGGTATTGCTGAAGCTGAACACACCCCCATGCCCGGCATAAAAAAAGGGTCGCGCTCCGGCGAAATCCCGGGCACAGAAAAGAGATTGCTGCGACGCGTCCCAGATGGCGAAGGAAAAGTCGCCCAATATTTTGGCCAGGGCTAGTTCACCCCAAACGCTCCAGGTGAGAAGCAGTAACTCCTCGTCAGAAGATTCTTCGGTGGCGGGTTGCTGGTTGTCCAGTAACTCCCCGATTAGTTGTTTTCTTGCATCCAGGCGCACTTCGCCGAGCAGGATGTAGCGCTCGCCAAGCCGCACGGGCTGGGTGCGAGACTGGCGGCGCGATCCGGTTTCCAGATAGGCAAAACAAGTGCCCAAACCATTTTTTGTCCAGGTCTGACCGTCGTCGGGACCACGAAAGCGCAACTGCTCCATCACTCGATCCAGGAATCGCTGCTCCACCGCAACACCGTCTGTTCGTAGTGTTCCGAAGAACCCGCTCATGGTTGCTCCGACGGGGGTTCCGGCAAATCCTGCTCGAAGGCCGCGTAGTGACGGTGCTCTGCTTCGTACTGATTCAATGCTTCGCCGCCATATTCCACCCAGGCGTGAGCCTCAAACTTCTCGTTTTCTTTGCGCACCCCGATGCGCAGACACGCCGGAATTCCCTGCCGGCGCAGCAAATACCAGAGCGTTAAAGATTCTTCGAGGCAGGTGTATTGAGCCAGCGAATAGCGCAATGCCGCGCACACCATGCGGCAGGTGCTTTGCACTTCTTCCCGCGATTCGGGTGCGACTTCCGTCGCCTTGGGTTGAAACTGAGCGCGCTTCTGGAGCGAGTTGAACGTTTTCCCGTAGCCCCGCAAACGGAGCGACCACCGCACCAATGGCAAAAGAATCGCGGTGCGCCAGAACATGCGCCGCGACGCACGATCCAGGGCCCTATATCGTTGGAGTGGTTCCCACATCCGCAGGTAGCACTTGCAGCAGGCCATTCTCCACCAGCCCGCTGAGTAGTTGGGTGAAGTGATTCCGCAAAACCTCGGGATCCACCTCGTACTCTTCCTGAAGCTTTTCCAACGCCGCGCCGATACTCGGATGCGAGGTCACCAACTCCCACATTCGCGTACCAGTGGCGTCCAGGCCGAAATATCGTTCGCTTTCCAGGTTCAACAGCACCGATTCCCCTTCGAGGTGCCGGATCAGCACATGGGCCGGCACAACCGCGCGCATCGTCAACTCCACCATTTCTGGGCTCCTGCCTGGGGACGCGGATTCCGGGAGTATCCCGGTATCTTACCGGGGTTTGCCCTGAACTGCCACGTTCAGAGGCCCGCGGGCGAAGCCTAACGCGCATTGTCTTCTGCCGTGGGACACGCTATAAATTCGGGAGTGTCCGACCCCGCGATCATCCTGGATTCCGTGGAGAAATGGTTTCCGCCGGGGCTTAGTGGCTGGCGCTCTTATCTTCAACCCTTTGCCCCGGCCACTTCGCCAGCCCTGCTGGGCATTTCTATGGAAGTCCAGCAAGGCGAGGCGGTGGCTTTGCTCGGCGTAAATGGAGCAGGCAAGACCACCTTGCTGCGAATCCTGGCCACTTTGCTGCTTCAGACGCGCGGCACAGCGTCCCTGGCCGGGCACGATACCGCGCGTGAACCCGCGGCTGTGCGGCGGCAAATCGGTTACCACGCGGGAAGCGACCTGGGTTTCTATCAGCGGCTGACTGGCCGGCAGAATCTGCGCTTTTTCGGCCGCTTGAACCATCTCACTGATGAATTCACTGCCGCCCGCATCGAAACTTTGGGCGAGCGTTTCGGATTGGGCCGCGCGCTGGACCGCCAGGTTCGCGCGCTTTCCTCCGGCACCATCCAGCGCCTTAGCCTGCTTCGCGCGCTGCTCCATCAACCCAGGGTATTGCTGCTGGACGAACCGACGCGCAGCCTGGACGCCATCGCAGCCGCAGATTTTCGACATTTCTTGAGAACGGAAGTGCTGGCGCGGAAAGACACTTCCCTGCTGTTCGCCTCGCACAGCATGCAGGAAATCGAATTGCTCGCCGACCGCGTGGCTATCCTTGAAGAGGGCAAACTTCTCGCCTTCGATACGCCCACCGCGTTGCGGGCCAGAACATTGTCCTCATCCCTGGAAGAGGCGTTCGCGCGTTTGACCGGACGCCGTCTCTATCCCGCGGCGGAGTCGTCACCCGAATGAGGCGAATCCTGCGCGACATTTTTCTTTTCTTCCAGCGCGACCTTCGCATCGCCAGCACGTATCGCAGCCCGTTTATTCTGGAAGCGGTCGAAGCGCTCTTTGGCGCGGCGATGTTTTATTATGTGGCGCGATTCGTGGATTCGCCTGCTTTGCGCGAAGCGCTTCCCCAGGGGAAAACTTATTTTGCATACTCGCTGGCCGGATTCGTTTTCTTCGACTACCTTAATGCCGCGCTGGATACGTTTGACCGCAGCCTGCAGGAAGCGCGGGATTCCGGCACGCTGGAACCGTTGCTGGTGACGCAGGTATCCCTGCCGGTGATCCTGATCGGCTCGGCGTTTTATCCGTTTGCCGCCACGACCCTGCGGATCGCGATTTATCTCGCGTGGGCATCGCTGTTGTTTGACTTTCCGCTGCACGCCGCAAACTGGCTGGCCGTTTTTGCCGTGTTCCTTGCCACACTGCTGGCTTTTTCCGGACTCGGAGTGCTCTCCGCCGCGTACCTCCTGCTCTTCAAGAGGGGCAATCCTGCAAAGTGGTTCATCCTGGGAGTTTCCAGCGTCGCCGGTGGCATGCTTTTTCCAGTGAGCATCCTGCCGCCATGGTTACAAATTGTCGCTCGCCTGAATCCCGTAACGTACGCGATGGACGCGATGCGCAGCTCCCTGCTCGATGGCGCGGGTATCCTCTCGATCGGACGACCACTGATGCTCTTGCTGGCGTTTGCTGCGGTGCTCCTGCCCGCGTCCGTGGTGATCTTCTCCTGGTCGCTTCGCCGCACCAAAATCACCGGGACTTTAACTCACCGGTGAAGAAAAACGGCCCCGGTGGGCCGGAGCCGTTTTTCAGAAACATTGTTTTATTTCAAGCTTTGAATTTAGGGCTTCTTTTTCTTGTTGCCGATTTTCGTCTCGATGCCGCCGGTCAACTGTTGGAGTTGCTCCAGGCCTTGCTTTGCCTGCGTGCCCCAGTTGCCGTTGGGATCCAGTTCGATAGCCTTCTGGTAGGCTTCGATCGTTCCCGGTCTCGGATGAACTTCGATTTTGTCGCCCACCGTTTTGTAAATCGCGGGGTCTGCCACCATGCACGCGCCCAGGAGATACCACGCTTGCGCGTTCTTGGGGTCCAGTTCGGTGGCCTTCTTCAGCGGCTCAATCGCTTCCACCATGCGTTGCGCCTGGTACAGGCTGATGCCGAAGTTGCGCCATGCCATCGCCGCGTTCGGCGGATCCAGCTCAGCGCACTTGGTGTAGGCAGCGCGCGCTTCGTCGATCTTGCCCGTGCGCCCCAGGATGTTTCCCAGGTTGTTGTAGTAGCTAGGATTGTCCGGCTTCGCGGCGATCGCCTGCTGATACGCGTTGATCGCTTCGTCGTTGCGGCCCGCCAGGTCGTAGGCTTCGCCCATGCGCGCCCAGAAGAGGTGAATATTGGGATCTTTTTCAGGGGCCACTTTCAGGCCGTCCTGAAAGGTCGTAACGGCCTGGTTCGAAAGATCGGCGACCTTGGCCTTGATTGCATCCTTTTCTTCCGGCTTTGCTTTCGAGAGCTCCGCTTTCGCCGTCCGCTCCTGATCCAGCAGAGCCACGCCCTTCGCGAACTGTTCTTTCATTCCCGCGAATTTCTTTTGTTCGGCCTGTTGCTGCCTGTATTTCGCCGCCGCCTCGGGGTTTTGCTTCTCCAGAATTTCCTTGAAGTTCAAGTTGACCGGTGGAGTATCCGCTCCGCGTACCTCAACGATGACGTCGAACGGAGCCTGCATCTGGGGAGGTTGCACCGTAAACGTATATTTGCCGTTCTTGAGACCCGCGAAAGAAAACTTGCCACTGGCGTCGGTCTTCGATTCGGTAAAAGCTCCGACATCGCTCTTGATCTTCACCGGAAGATTGGCCCAAGGATTCCCATCGAAGTCGATGATCGTGCCGGTCATCTTCCCATCTTGTTGCGCAGCCGTTCGCGTCGCAAAGCATCCCAGCATTCCGAGCGCCAGGATTGCGGCGAGCGCGTACGTCTTCGTCAATTTCACCATGCCCCATTCTCCTTTTTTGTGGAGGAGCGCCGGCCTTGGTCCGCTGGCCGGTTTCGACCATTATCTCTCATCTCGCCTGGAATCCAAGCGCCGCAAAATCATTTCGCGGCCCCGGCGCGGGATCCCGGACGGTAGGCGACGGGGTCGCGCACGCCGGCCTCGGCAAACGCCCGCAAACGCAGCAGACAGCTGTCGCAGGTGCCGCAGGCCAACTCCTCGCCCTGGTAACAGGACCACGTAAATTGCAGCGGTGCGCCAAGTTCCATGCCGCGCCGGATAATTTCACTTTTCTTCAGGCGAATCACCGGCGTCACGATTTCAATGCTGGTCTCCGGCCGCGTTCCCCGGCGAATCAACTCCTGAAAGGCATCATAATATTCCGGCCGGCAATCGGGATAACCGGAGCTGTCTTCGGCGACGGCGCCGATATAGATGGCGCCCGCACCGGTCGCTTCCGCCCAACTGACGGCGATGCTCAAAAAGTGGGCATTGCGAAATGGGACGTAGGTCACCGGGATCGCGCTGCCTCCAGGGCCGGATGCGCCAAGCTCATTTTCGGGAACGGCGATCTTCGCGTCGGTCAGTGCCGAGCCGCCGATGGCCTGGAAATAATCCAGCCTCACTAGCAGCTTTTCCTGGACACCGTAGAATTCCGCAATTTCTGAAAAGGACCGGCGTTCCCGTGCTTCGGTGCGCTGGCCATAGCTGGCGTGGAGCAATCCCACGCGGTCCTTACCGTGCTTGTGGAGCGCTTCGGCCGCGCAGACGCACGAATCCATTCCCCCGCTCAGCAGTACGATGGCGTCCGCTTTTCCCACGAATCGTTTCCCTCGAGTTCCGCCTTACACACCGCGCATGGCTGGGTCCCACACAATCTTGTGAAGCTGCAGGCCCAATCGAACCGGCAAACCGTCTTCAAGCATCCACTCGACCAGTTCGCGCGGTTCCAGGCCTTTCCATTTTCCGTTCGGATCATCATGAACCGGCGAGAACAATACCTCGCGCACCCGCTCCCCCAACCGGTGTTCGCGGCTGAATTCGCGTGCGAACTCGTAATCCTTGCGGCTGGAGATCACGAACTTCACTTCGTCGTTCGCGCCGAGTTCTTCCAGGTTTCTTGGCTCGAACGTGTCCGCCTCGCCCGAGTCCGGGCATTTTACGTCCACAATCTTGATGACTTCTTTGGGCAGGCGCCCGATGAACCGCTCGCCGCTGGTTTCGATCATCACCGTGTAGCCCGCCGCCAGCAGCCGTTCGGCCAGCGGATAAATCTCTTCCTGCAGCAGGGGCTCACCGCCAGTGAGCTCGACCAGCGAAATTCCCGCGGCGCTGCCGTCCGGGCGGCGATTCAGTGAGTTCACCCTCTCCACCACTTCGTCCAGGGTCACCTTTTGGCCGCCGTGAAAGGCGTACGCCGTGTCGCACCAGGTGCAGCGCAGGTTGCAGCCGGTGAGGCGCACGAAAATGCACGGAAGGCCGGCGCGAGTTCCTTCGCCCTGAATGGATTTGAATATTTCGGTGATGAACATTTGCAACTCTGCGCGACCCGACGAAAATCTCAACCTGATTGTCATCCCGAACCCGCGCCTTCCGCGAGTGAGGGATCTGCTTTCCGCGCCAATCGAAGTCAAAGCGCCCGCCTCAGAAGGCGGCCGCTACAAATTCTTGATACGGCGGGGGCTAGCCGCCGGTCTTTGCTTTTTTACCCGAACGCCTCGAAAGCCAGTAGAGGCCGGCAAAAAACAGCACCATGGCGCCAATCAACCGCGGATACCCGGGCGAGAAGCCCATCATCCGCAACACCACAACGTAACCGATGGCCACCAGCAGCGCCGGAATCAGGATGATCAACAGCGATCGGTTCATTGCCTCACCCGTTCCTTGTCCTTCACACGAGGGCCTAACTCGCTACGGATGGTAGCGCGCCATGGCCGTGTCGGTTTCCCAGATCACCACGTCTTTCAATTTCGCGCCTGGAGGCAAGCCGGTCAGCTGGCTGGCCAGATTGTCGTAAAAATATTTCGCCAGGTTTTCCGCTGAGGGATTCACCGTGGTAAACGGCTCCAGGTCGTTGATGAATTGGTGATCCAGCCGCGCGATCAGCCCGCGCATCGCGTGCTTCAATTGCGTGAAATCGAGGAGCAACCCGATGTTGTCGAGCTGCGGCCCTTCCAACGTGACTTGCACGCGGTAATTGTGCCCATGCACATTCTCGCACTTGCCCTTGTACCCTCGGAGGGCGTGCCCCGACGAAAACGTATCTTCCACACTCACTTGAAACATAGCCGGCTTTCTCTTCCTGTTCTTCCCTGGGGACGATGCTTTCAGGCAGGGCTGGCCGCGGACAGGAACCGGGAGACATCTTCCAGATCGTTGGTCCTCCGGTAGCGGGGCAGCGACTCCAAGAAAATTTTACCATAGGGCATCCGCTGGATTCGCGTGTCCAGCAGGGCCAGCACGCCACGGTCGGTTTTGGCGCGAATCAGCCGCCCGAAACCCTGTTTCAGCGCCAGCACGGCTTCCGGCACTTGGAACTCGGAAAAAGGATTGCGCCCTTCGTCCTGCAAAGCGCGGACGCGGGCGGCCACGATCGGGTCGCTGGGCACGGCGAACGGCAGCCGATCGACAATGACGCAGGAAAGCTGCTCACCAGGCACATCGACGCCCTGCCAGAAGCTCGCGGTGGCAAAAAGGACGGCGTTCGGCGTGTTTTTGAAGCGTTCGAGAAGCACGGAGCGGGGCGCGGTCCCTTGCAGCATCAAGGGGAAATCAACGCGAGTGCGCACGCGTTCGAACAGATCGTTCATCTGCGAGTAGCTGGTGAAAAGGCAAAAGGCGCGGCCCCGGCTCAACTCCAGAAGCTGCACTATTTCGTCCGCGGCTTTTCCGGGGAAGCCCGCGTCGCGAACGTCGGGCATTTTCTGCGGGAGGTATAACAACGCCTGCTGCTGAAAATCAAATTCCGGAGGCAAAGCACACTCTTTAGCATGATCCAGGCCGAGCCGCTGGCGGATAAATTCGAAGCGGCCCGCAACCGTGAGTGTCGCCGAAGTGAGGATCACCGTGTCGAAAGCCTCGAAAAGCTTCTCGCGCAGAATCTGGCTGATGTCGATCGGCGTGGCGGCAAGGAAAACACCTTTGTTGCGGCGCTCGAACCAGTAAACGTAATTCTTCTCGTTGGATTCAAACAGGAAAGAAAGCTCCTGCCGGACCTCGAAGCTGCGCCGGCCGATGCGCGTCAACTCTTCCGGCTTCTGCGTCAGCGCCGCAAATTCCGTTTCCATCGCCTTGCAGGCGTTCAGCAGCGCGTCATAGCCTTCGCGGTTCTGCTCGAGAAAAGCCTCGCGCTCCTGCCGGGTAAACGGAAAGCGGCCGTCTCGCGGAGGAAAGCTGTCGAAAAACGCGCGGCTCTTTTCCCGGATGCGCTGGGTGCGGCGCAGCAGGGTGGGCGATCCCGTCTTGGTAAGCCGCATGGCGTGGTCCGCGTCGCGCGCCAGCTCTTCGAACCGGTAATTCGAAATCTGCTGGCCGAAATAATCGCTGGCCACGTCTTCCATCTCGTGCGCTTCGTCGAACACCACCGCCGAATATTCCGGCAGGATGCTGCCGAAATCGTCCTGCTTCAGCGCCAGGTCGGCGAAAAACAGGTGGTGGTTCACGATGATCAGGTCGGCTTCCTTGGCGCGATTCTGCATCTGCGTCAGGAAACACTTCTCAAACTCCGGGCACTTTTTCCCCGTGCAGGTATCGCGCCGCGCGTCAATCCGCGACCACAAGTCCGAATCGTCCGGCAAAAACGTCAGTTCGGCCCGGTCGCCCGTTTCCGTCAGGTTCGACCACTCGCGGATCTGCCGGAATGCGTCCACCTCTTCCATTCCTTTCAGCATCGGCTGGTCGGCCAACGAATGCATTTTCGAAAGGCAAAGGAAGTTGGAGCGGCCTTTCATCACCGCCACTTTCAGGTTGGGCGCGAAATGCTTTTGCAGAAACGGCACGTCCTTCTGGTAAAGCTGCTCCTGCAGCGATTTGGTGGCAGTGGAAATCACTACGCGCCGCCCGCTGCAGATTGCGGGCAGCAGATACGCCAAAGTTTTCCCGGTGCCCGTGCCCGCCTCGACCACCGAGTGGTGGTGCTTCTGAAACGCGTCGTGCACCGCCTCCGCCATCTGCAATTGCGCGGGCCGATGCTCGTAGCCGCCGATCATGCTGCGTTCCAGGAATCCGCCGGGGCCAAAAATCTGCTCCATCGAAGGGCCGGCGGAAGGAGTCTCTTCTTCGTGAGCCGGAGCCACTCCGGCCGCTGAACCATGCGCGTCGCCAACCGCGCGGATCTGCCGCACCGGGAGCCCCTCCACGTCGTGCGCGCGCAATTCGTCCTCCAGCGGCGCGTACACTCGTTCCTGCGCCACTTCCATCCTCTTTTTCGGAGCCTCGGGTGAGCCCGAGTTGGATTTGCGTTTGGCCAGAAGCCCTGCCTACTCTGCGGAACCCATACATAAAGAACTAACGATAGCACATCCCCTTCCGGCCCGTTTTTGGCCCATCGACGTTAATATTTGGGCAATCCCTGCTTTTCCGCGCATAAGAGGGGTAGGACTGGGATAGAGTGTTGTTGGGGAATTCCAGCTGCCCTTTGCCGCCATTGGTGGCGGTGAAATCCGTCGTGGGGTGTTTGCATGAATCCAAGAAAATTCCTGCGTTTCGCGGTAATCGCAGCAGTTCTGCCGCTATTTTCCTGCAGCGGCGTTAAAAATGTGTGTACCAGCAATTGCGGCGGCGGCGGCAGCAACGGCTCATTGAACCTTACGCTTGCCGCAACGCCCTTCACTCCTCCCCCCAATACTTCAATTCTCTCGTTCGCCGTGCTCATCAATTCCGTTTCGTTGACCCCTTCGGCCGGCGGCAGCGACGTCACCATTCCATTGAATAACTCCTCGTTTGGCGTAGATCTCACCCGCTTGCAGAGCGATTCCGCATACCTGGGACAATTCATCAATAGCGTTCCCACCGGTACCTATAATCAGCTCAGCGTGAATCTGAATGCCGTGGTCACCTATTGCGCAGCCACCAGCGGGACCCCGGGATGCAATTCCGGCAGCATCGCGCAAATCTCCAAGGCCTTCGCCTCCGCAACGACTTCCAATTTTTCGTTCACCATGGGAGCGAATCAGCAAGCGGGCCTTCGTGTGGTCATCAATTTTGCCAACGCCCTTACGGTGAATCCCGCCACGCAAGCGGTCACGGCCATAAACCTGACAGCCGCCAATGTGGTGGCTACCGCTACACTTCCGCCGACACTTTCCACTCTGTCCGCTGGCCAGCTGGATTATCTGGAAGATGTGACCGGGGTGATCACGGCAGCTTCTTCCTCTTCCGTGACTGTGCAAACTGCAACGCGTGGTCCGATCACCTCCGTCATTACAGGTTCCACGCTCGTGTCCCCAGACTGCCTGATTACCAATTTGCAGAATCAAGCCTGCGCGCCCGCTGTCGGACAGGTTGTCAGCATGGATTCCACTCTCAATGCCGACGGCACCTCCTCGATGCTGCTGTTTGACCCGCTGTCGCTCACAAGCGTTGATTTGATCGAAGGCATCGTGACGTCGGAAACCGCTTCCAGCACTCAATTCCAGATCGTCGCAAACGACGTTGTGAAGGCCAACAGCAACAGTCTGATCGGGGGCCTGAGCCTGGGTGATACCGTGAATGTTTCCCTGGCAAACCTGATTGCCGGGTTCTTTATCGACGGCAAGGGATTGCCGCTTACCAGCAGTAGTTTCAATGGCAGCAATTCTGCGACGGACATCCATACCGGTCAAACAGTGATGGTCCGGGTGAAGGCTTTCACACCAAAATCCGGTAGCACGCCTGCCTCGGCAACCGCGGACGCCGTTGTCCTCCGCTTCACGCGCTTTGCCGCAGCCGCGACTGGAGCGGGAGCACCACAGTTCAGCGTCGGATCATTGCCACCGTTTTTCGGGTTCACGACCCTTCCGCTGGTGCAGTTGGGCAACGGAAATCCCATCACCTACCTGGATGGTTATCCCAGCAGCGGTTCCATTACTTCAGGCGACAATTTGGGTATACGAGCGCTCTATTTCGGAACCAATGTCTCGCCGTCGTTCTCGGCCGCAAAGATTCGCAAGAACTAGATTTTTCACCCGCCTCCGCAAAAGGCAACAGGCCCCGGAAGTTTCGGGGCCCGTTTTTTTTGAGTGCGGGCCGACCGGGTCGGCCCGCTTTTGAGGTTGCTAGAGTGAGAAGAGAGTGAATTTAGTCGCTGCCTTATAGACCGTAAAAGCGGGAGCAGAGCTCCCGCACTCCAAAGGTATTAGATTCCGCCGACCGTCGTGTTCGGCGGCAGCGGATTTCCGATCGGCGCCATCGGCGCCGGCGGAATGTTGGGCGCCATGGTCGGCTGCAGCCGGCGGTACAGCGCCAGCGAAATCGCTCCTATGCCCCAGACAACCACCACGAACTTGATCCATGCGCCCACGTACGGAACCATCATCACCACCCGCAGCAGCAGCAATCCCACAATCATTCTTCCAATCTCCGGCCAGAATTCATTCGTCCGGCCCATGATCCACTGGCCGACTGCCGCCCCCACGATGATCTGCGCGAAATACAGCGAGGCATACCACAGGAAGAAGCCGGAAATCCCCACGAACAATCCCACCACCGTTATGCAAGCCAGGAGCGCGCCGATCGGGAAGCCAGCCCCGACAAGAATCCCCAGCCCTGCGGACGCACCAAGATGTTCCGTGTTCGCCGCCGCTTCCGCGGAAAACTTCGGCATCAGGGAGAACAACACGAGCCCAAAAAGCACATAGGCCGCAGCCCAAATCACCTGCCAAAGATAGTACCCCCCGTGGCGTGCTTCGTGGCGGGCCTCCACCCTCGTGAACTCCATCGGTGAAGCGAGCTTGGCGTCGGAAGCAACGTTCGGTTCCAAGTGTCCCTTGAAAGCACTCTTGCCGTCGATTTCCGCGCCGGAAAGAATCGAGAGCGATTTTCCCCGTTCGCTCAGGGAGCCGCCAATGAATCCGGAGATCGTGGTGCTACCGGCGAATCCAAGAAAATCGCGGCCGATTTTTCCGTCGAGAGTCAGAGTTTCGCCGCCGGCGGTAAGGCTGCGGCCGATTTTGCCGGTGGCGTCCAGATTGAACGTCTCGTTCCAGAGCATGACGTTGCGGTCGACGGTCCCGGTCAGCGTCACATTGTTTGCCAAAGAGCGCAGATTCCCGTCCACCACGCCGCTGACCCGCACCGCCTGTGCAAAGCAGATCAGGTCGCCATTAACATGCCCGGTGACGTCCACCTGGTGCGCGAAGGCAAACACATCCCCTTCGACATCGCCATCGATTCGAACGTGCTCACCGGTGAGAAAGATGTCGCCCTTGATGGCCTCGCCTTTTTTGACGGTGACGTTGTCGCCTTTGCGGAATTCGGTAGCGGAAGCCGCCGGAGCGATCGCCAACAACACGCCGAAGCTGGCAAACAGCACAGCCAGCGCCGACCCGCGCCGTAGATACCGCCGGAACGCGAACAAGCCGAAGCCAGCCATGCACATCACGGCAAGAACCTCGAACAAGCTGAACATGGATTGCCATCCTTTCCAGAATGCGCCCTGAAACACCACCAGATTCAGCAGGTTCGTGCTGCCGAAACCGGCTTGTTCGAATTGCAGTTGCCAGGGCTCGACGTATCCCGTGTACAAGGCGTAGACGCCCATTACCGCCAGGCCAAAGACCACGCCCCAAATCCATTGCATGTTGCGCTTCACCTTCTCCTGAAACTCCGCCAGCCGCGCGGGCAGAGGCTCGTCCTGCTCCAGCATGGAGCGGGTCAGCAGACGCGATTCGCGGTCCAGCGCGCGCAGCAGCGTCAGGCAGTGCGTGCAGGTCTGCGTGTGGAGAGACACGCCCTGCGCGGCCTCGCGGTCGAGCTGCCGCTCGACATACAACAGCAAAGTCATTTCATCGATATGGGTTTCGTTCGGGTTTTTATCCCGGTTCATGTGTGGTTCTGTCATCGGGTTCCTCCCACGGCCAGAGCGCTGTTCTCTCCAAGCGCCTGCCGTAGTTCATGCCGTGCCCGCAAAAGCACGACCCCTACAAACTGCCGTCGAACGCCCAGGGCGTCCGCAATTTCGTCATAACTCATATCCGAGTAGTAGCGCATCACGAGAGCCATGCGCGCACGCATGCCCAACGTGTCCAGCGCCTTGCGCACTTCCTCGCTGGTGCGTTCTTCGATCAGCTTTTCCAGTTGGTTCGGCTCCGGGCATTCCAGAGCCACGTCGTCCACGTCGGCCATGTCCTTATCGTGGCGAGCTTTCTTGCGGCGCAGCATGTCCCAGCAATGATTGGCGGCGACTTTGTACAACCACGCGGTGAAGGACCGCGTTTGGTCGTACTGGATGAGTTTGTCGCGCAACTTCATGAAAATCTCCATCGTGGCGTCTTCCGCGTCTTCGCGGGTCGGCATTGCCCTTCGGCAAAAGCGAAAGATTGCCGGGGCAAATTCCCGGTACAGTTCGCCCCAAGCCTGGGTATCCCCAGTCCGGGCTCGAGCGATTACTTCCGTCGGCTCCGTTTTTCCCGGTGCGCTCATTCGCCCTGGTCTCAGCGGTTCCATAGGTTAGTACGCGGCGGCCGTCGCAAAACTATCACAAGTTGCAATGTCCTGTGCGGCTTAGGGCCCCGCCCAAACGGCTGATCTGCGTTGGGGAGCTGGCGCGTCTCGCAACTGAAGAATCTAAAGGACTTAAAAACACGAAGGCCCCGGGCTGGGCGACCGGGGCCTTCGCGCTGCTTCTACAAAGTTGAAACCAGCTAGAACGTGAACTTCGCGGCAATCTGCAAACTACGCGGGCCGCCGCTGCCGAGGAACGGATACCCGATGCCTACGTCGCCCGTCGCAGTCAGATGCAATGCGCCAGCTGAAGTTCCGTTGGGATTGAATCCTTGCTGCGCCGCGTCGGCAATGAAGTTCGGCAAATAGGGGTTGGCGAAATTCGGATGGTTGAACAGGTTGTAGGCCTCAAAGCGAAGCTCCATGTTCATGTGTTCGGTGATGGGCGTCTTTTTGTAAATGGAGAAATCAAACTGCCGGAAGTGAGGTCCGCGCAGGGAATTCCGGCCAAGACTCCCGAAGTGCATCGTATTTACGCAACCCCCCGTATTCTGATTACCGGGGCCGACCTGCCCATCACATGCGGCGCCCGTCGGATCCGGATTTGCGGGATTGATCGAGATACAGTTCCCCGCACTGGTTCCAAATCCATCCAGTGTGCAGGGCACCGCGAACGAGGTGAGTTGCAGGTAATTATTCGGGTTACCTTCGTGATAGACGATAGGGCCGACAACGTCGGGACGCGCGAAAAATTCGCCCGTTCCGTTGTAATCGTCTTCGAAATTGTAGTTCAGATGGAACGGTTGCCCGGCCTGGACGGTTACGATTCCATTCAATCCCCAGCCGTTACGAATGATTTTGTAGCGGCTGTCTGGCGAGTTGGGAAACTCATAAATGAAGTTCCAGGCGATGCGATTCCGAACGTCGAAATTGGAGTTGCCGCGGTTAAAGCGATTGGCTGCCTGACTGTTATCCGGTTGTGCCGCATTGGGCACGTAGTCTTCCCCGTCGCTCGAATCGTCGATGGAATGCGACCAGGTGTAATTGAAGGTGGAGGTGAGCCCATGCCAGTTGTCGATCCGGAAACTGGTCTGGAGCGAATTGTAAATGGAATTTCCCGAGGCTTCTTCATAGTTGTAATAGACTGCGCCCCCGACGTTGTTAGGCAGCGCTCCTGGAGTGCAGCACCCGCCTTGGAGTACGTCACCGGCAGAGTCGGTGACAACGTGGTAGTCATAGGCTTGGATTTGCGCCAGCGTCGGCTGATTCAAGTCACGGAACCTCAGGAGTTTGTGCCCTTGCGAACCGACATAGCTGACCTGCAAGGTCATCTTGCGGTTGATCTGTTGCTGCAGGTTCAGGTTGTAGTTCTCCATGTACGGTGTGCGCATGTTCTGATCCACGCCGAAGCGGTCAGCCATCAGGTTCGGAAAACCAAAAACGGGGCCATTGCCGAGAGAAGCTCCCGACCATGTAGCAAAAGAGATCGGATGGGGAGCGTTGCCGGAATAAGCTGGGCCCGGGTCGTAGAAGCTGTTGAAGGGCAAGTGTCCTTCAAACATATCCTGCGAGAAGGCGTCATAGAAAATACCAAATCCCGCGCGGACGACGGTTTTCTGATGGCCGGTGACGTCCCATGCGACGCTGACGCGGGGCGCCACGTTGTTGTAATCCGGCTGGTACAGGCGGCCTTGGCCGACAAGAATATCTGCACCAGTAGCAGGATCGAAATTGGTGAAATTGCCGTGCTTTTCCTGAATCAGCCCATAATAGTCGTAGCGCAATCCAAGGCTTAGACTTAAGCGGCTTGACCAGCGGTAGCTGTCCTGAATGTAGATCGAGTGGGAATTCTCGAATGTGTTCCGGTTGGAATCTCCGGAATATTGCAGCGCGCTGCCCGGAGTCCCCTGAAGGAATTGCGCGAGATCGTCGAAGTTAATTCGACCGCGGAAATAGGAGTCGAAGATTTGTGAGACGGTCGTCCGGCGGAACTCGTAGCCGGCCTTGATGTCGTGCTTCCCGTGCTTCCAGGAAATGTTGTCGATGTAGTGCCAATTTGCATCTACGCGGCTGCGTGCGACCGAGGAACTGGCCCCCAATTGCGGGAACGAGCCGACGTTGATGCGTGGAAGTCCCAAGTCGACTCCAGAGGCGCCGGTGTCGAGTCCGAGTTCAGTGAGAGGATCGAAGTGGCGGTCCTGCGGAAAGAATCCTTCACCAAAGCGATTCCACCCGACGCGCACTTCGTTGAGGGCCGAGGGACTGATCACCGACACCAGCGAAATGGACACGAGTTGCACGCGAGTCGGCGTGAACGTGTTGTAGTTCGGCAAAGCGCCGCCGCCTACCAGGGCCAGCGGGAAGCTCTGTTCGCTGTCGCCGAGGAAATAGCGGCCGGTGAGCATGTGGTCCTTGTTGAAGTTGTGATCGATCTTGATGATGCCGCCGTTGACGTTGTTGGAGAAGGGCGTAAGCAGCGTTGTATTTGAGGACACAGTCGCGAACGATCCATCGGAGTTAAGCCCATCCGCCGGATTCCCAATGCAGGATCCGGAACCGTTGGGCGCAGGCCATCCTTTTTGCGCAAGGATCTTGGCGGCGACTGGGTTGATCGAGGTGGGGTCACCAGATGTGGGAGCGTAAAACAGAATGTCGTTCGCGGTGGGGACGCAGGAAGGCGTGGACTGGGCTCCGACTTCGCGCAGACCCTCGTAGTCGATGAAGAAGAAAGTCTTATCCTTGATGATCGGCCCGCCGAGGGAGCCGCCGAACTGATTATTGTGAAAGGGATTTTGCGGCAACGAGGTGTCGTTGAAATAGTTTCGCGCGTCCATGGCATTGTTGCGGAAAAATTCGAAAACCGAGCCGTGGATCTGATTGGTGCCGCTCTTGGTCACAACATTAACCACTGCGCCTGCGCTGCGCCCATACTCGGCTTCGAAGTTTGAGGCCACGCGAAGTTCGGCGATGGCCTCGACCGGGAGAATCGTTGCAGGGGTACCGAATACGCCGGCTTCGTTGATGGCCGGGTCGTTGCGGTAGCCGTCGTTCATGTCCGTGCCGTCGAGAAGGAAGTTGTTAGCGCGGCCGCGGGCTCCGTTAACAGAGAAGATGCCGAAGGAACCGGGAGAATCGGTAATTTGGTCAGGTGAGCCGGCTACCCCGGGGACCAGAAAAATCAGTTTTTGATAATCACGGCCGTTCACCGGGAGCGAGGTTACGACCTTGGATTCCACGATTCCGCCCAGTGTATTCGAGGTGGACTCGACCATGGGGAGTTCTTCGCCCTTAACGGTGACTGTTTGGGCCAATTGCCCCGGCTGCAGCGAAACATCCGCGCGCCGCTCCGATGAAACCTCCACTTTGATACCAGTGACCACACCGAGCTTGAAGCCAGCCTTCTCCACGGACACGCTGTAATTGCCGATCGGCAGTTCCGGCGCGGAATAGCTGCCATCATCGGACGTGGAGACCGTGCGCACCAATCCCGTATCCAGGTTCTTGATCGTCACTGTGGCGCCGGGCACGGCGGCCCCTGAACTATCGGTAACGCTGCCGAGGATCGTGCCGCGGAATGTCTGCGCGAACGTCGACGTTCCGGCAAAAAGTGTCAATGCAAATGCAACCAGCGCGAGCGTACGAATAGCGCGGAAAAAGCTGTTCATCAGCTACTCCTTGATCGGTTCAATGGTCATCTCGAAACCCCGAGAGTTTTGCGGACGCGTTCCTCGACGAAGCGTCCAAGGACACCATGGATTGTTGCCAATGAACATACTCAGAGAATGCAAGAGAAGCAAGGTTTTCAAAAGAAAATGTTTCTATCTGTACTATGCCCCATTCCCCCGAGAATTCGCCGGGGAACGGTGTGTCCCCGGTCACAAATCCCCACCGGGCTGGCCCATGACAATTCGCTACTTCGGTGGGGATGCGGTAGATTGGAAGATTGGGATTCAGGTAAAGATTGCACTGTAGGGCGCGCACAAGCTTATGGCGGAGAAACTACCATCGCTGGTCATCGTCGGACGGCCGAACGTCGGCAAATCCACGCTCTTTAACCGGCTGACCGGAACACGGCGGGCCATCGTCACCGACGAGCCCGGCATCACCCGCGACCGGATGTACGGCAAAACCGAATGGAACGGCCGAGTCCTGGAAGTCGTGGACACCGGCGGCATCGTGCCCGACGACAAGGCTCTGATTCCCACCGAAATTTTCCGCCAGGCGCGCGTGGCATTCGACAACGCTGCCCTGCTGGTGCTGGTGGTGGACAGCCAGGCAGGCTTGACGCCCTTAGATCAGGAGTTGGCCCGGCTGATGCGCAGCACGGGAAAGCCGTTCGTCGTGGCCGTAAACAAGATCGACTCGGCGATGCAGGAAGCCAACGCGGCGGCGTTTTATTCCCTGGGCGTGCCGGTTTTTCCGATCGCGGCGGAGCACGGCACCGGCGTGGACGACCTGCTGGACGAAGCGTTGAAGCAGCTGCAAGGACAAGCAGTGGAAGACCAACCCGTCGAGAAAAAAGAAGTAGAACTCGCCATCATCGGCCGGCCCAACGTAGGGAAATCCACGCTGCTGAATCGCCTCGCGGGCGAGGAGCGTTCCATTGTCTCCCCGATTCCCGGGACCACGATGGACAATGTGGACACCGACGTGGTGCGTAACGGCCGCGTCTACCGCTTCGTGGACACCGCGGGAATCCGCCGCAAAGGGAAAACCAAGCTGGTGGCGGAAAAATTGAGCGTGGTGATGGCGCGCCGCGGCCTGGAACGCGCCGATGTGGCGCTGCTGGTAATCGATGGCGAGCAGGGTGTGACCTCGGGCGACGCCACGATTGCGAATTATGCCGAAGAATCCGGCCGCTCGGTAATCATCGTCGTGAACAAGTGGGACCTGGCCGTCGAAGCCGCGCAACGCGCCGAAGACACTTCCGAAAAGAGCGCCCGGGGCAAGGCCAAGCGCGCCGTGGCCGGCGTGAAGCAACGGCCTGTGGACAAGCATAAGCTGCTCTTTGACTACGAGAAAATGGTCCAGCAGAAATTCAAATTCCTCAGTTACGCTCCGATCATTTTTCTTTCGGCAAAAACCGGCGAACGCACCGAAAAGCTTTATTCGCTGATCGATCACGTCGTCCAGTCGCGCAACCGCAAGGTGTCCACCGGCGAACTGAACCGCTGGCTAAAAGAAGACGTGGACTTGCAGCGGGCTTCAAACCCGAAGGCCCGGCCGGTGCGGATCTATTACATGACCCAGGCCAAGACCGCCCCGCCGGTCTTCTTGCTCTTCACCAACCAGAAAAAACCCCTGCACTTTAACTTCGAACGCTTCCTGGAAAACCAGTTGCGCGCGAAATGGGATTTTACCGGCACCCCGGTCCGCTTCATTCAGCGCTTAAAAAAGCGCGAAGATCGCTCTCCCGCCGGCGGCGACGAAGAAGAGTAGATCCATCGGCTGTTTCATTCGGAGACACCCCTCCGCCGCGCTCAAGTACTGTGGCTGCCCGTAAGCCCTTCTGCTAAACTCACAACCTGAAAGCGGGAGCGTCCCACCCCGCGCATTTCAAGGTGAAGCGAACCCTAAAATGAGCAGCGCAGCCTCAGTCGCGGTCTCCGAGGAACAGGACGAGCGGTATTACCGCATCGGCGAAGTCAGCCGCATCACCGAAATCCGGCCGTTTGTTCTGCGTTATTGGGAAGAGGAGTTTCCCTTGCTGCAACCGGTGAAGGGCCACCAGGGCTATCGCCTCTACCGTCAGCAGGACGTCGACCTGGTGCTGAAGATCAAGCGCCTGCTCTACGACGAAGGCTTCACGATCGCGGGCGCGCGCCGCCACCTGCGCGACCTCGAAAACGGGGGCGGCCTAGAAGCCGCGGTGGATGAGCTTACCGCCTCCAGCGTAACCGAAGGAGAAGCGGTGAAATTAAACCGCAAAATGCTGCTCGACCTGCGCGATTCCCTGCGCAGTTTCTTGACGCTGCTCGAAGGCAAGTGATACCGTGGAAATAGTTAGTTTGCGGCCTTTTTTCGCGGCCGCTGCGGTCGGGACGTAGCGCAGCCTGGTAGCGCGCACGCTTGGGGTGCGTGAGGTCGCGAGTTCAAATCTCGCCGTCCCGACCATTTCTCCTCAGAGGTTTTCGTTCTTCTTCTTCAGCCCACATTCCCTCCTCGGTGTTTCCAGCAATCCCTGAGACTTTGATTTTTTTCAGAAAGGTGAACCCATCGAATGCGTCTCTTTTGGATAACCACAGATCAATACCGCATCGCAACCATGCCGCGCCCGCGCGGCGGCGACTGGCTTGCTGACGACATCGCCTTCGTGAAAAAGGGTGGAATTCAAGTCATTGTTTCGGCTTTGACACCGGGCGAAATTGCAGAATTGGGTCTAATCGAAGAAGAACAACACTGTGTTCAACAGGGTTTGAAATACTTTACCTTTCCTATTAAAGACCGCTCTGTCCCGATAGAGCTAGCCGAGTTTCGTAGATTCATCGACAAGTTGGATGTCGAAACTCAAGCGGGTTTAGCGATCGCGATTCACTGTAGGGCGGGCATTGGCAGGTCGTCCCTGATCGCCGCATGCCTGCTGATCCGCCGAGGGTTCTTAGCGGAAGAAGCATTCTGCAAAATTGAGGAGGCTAGGGGATTGCCTGTGCCAGATACGCCGGAGCAGCGAGCTTGGATCGTTGAATTTTCGGGAAGGTCCACAACGTTTTGATCCGGGATGCGCTTGATTCTTCGGGGAAATTCGTTTATCATATGACTAGTCAGACTGGTCAGATTGGTGTCCGATGAAAAAACGACTTCCTAGCAAGAGCAAAAAACAGCGAACCGCTGCGAGCAGTGCCCCCGCAACACGATGGCAACTGCAGACCGCGAAGGCGCGGTTCAGCGAACTTTTCCGCCGCACTCGGACAGAGGGTCCCCAATGGATTACGAGACAAGATAAAGAGGCCGTGGTTATGCTCCCGGCTGAGGATTTTGAAGCCCTCACCGCCCGTGCCAAGCAGCCCAAGAGTTTTGTGCAGTTCATGCGGGAATCCCCTTTGATGGGTTCTGGAATCAACCTGGAGCGCGAAGAAGACTATGGACGGGAAGTGGACCATTGAGCGGGTATCTACTGGACACCAATGTCTTATCCGAAACCGTCAAGCCGCAAGCAAATACTAACGTCCTGGCCTGGCTAGAAGCGTCCGACGAACAATTATTTCATGTCAGCGTGTTGACGCTGGGAGAGATTCGCTCTGGGATCGATTCTGCTCCGCCGCCAGCGCGACGCGCAAACTTGGAGTCGTGGCTGAGTCGAGATCTGCTGATCCGTTTTGCCGGCCGCATATTAGGCGTGAATCAGGAAATAGCCGACCGTTGGGGAAGAATTACTGCGAAAGCCTTGGTGGCGGGCCGACCAATCCCGGCGATGGATGCCCTTTTAGCGGCCACTGCGTTCCATCACAATTTGACGCTGGTCACGCGGAATACGAAGCATGCGGCACCGACTGGCGTGCCAGTTTTCAATCCTTGGGAATCCTGAAAACACGATTGGGAAGTCCTGCCCAGTTCCAACTAGAATGTATAAGGGAGTATGTGCAGACGTGAAAAAGGCGCGGGTGTTGTTGACCAACGATGATGGCTACCAGGCCGAGGGGTTGAAGGCGCTGGCGGAAGAGTTGCGCGAGATTGCGGATGTGAGCATCGTGGCGCCGAGTTGGGAGCGCAGCGGGGCCGCGCAGAGTCTGACGCTGCGGCAGCCGATTGTCTGCCACGCAACCGGTGAAAACGAGTGGGCCATCGATGGAACGCCGGCCGATTGCGTGATCGTGGCACTGCACAAACTTTTGAAAGAGCCGCCGGACCTGGTGATTTCGGGGATCAATCATGGCGCGAACCTCGGCGAAAACGTCTATTACAGCGGCACGGTTGGTGCCGCGCGCGAAGCCGTGATTCATCACGTGCCGGGAATCGCGATATCGCTGTGTTCAAAGCGCGGCAAATCGGATTTTGTACCTTCCGCGAAAATCGCGCGGCGGGCGGCGGAGCTGATCCTGAAAGAGGGTTTGCCCCCGCAGGTGCTGCTGAACGTGAACGTGCCGGATAACTGGAATGGCTGCGTCAAGTTCACGCGCCAATCGAAGAAAATCACGCGTACCGTCTTGCGTGAGGGCAAGGACCCCCGCGGCCAGGATTATTACTGGTTGAGCGAGCAGCGTATCGACAGCGCCATGGAACTCGACGCAGAAACGGACTACGCGGCGGTCTTCGCGGGCGAGGCTTCGGTCACGCCGCTGCATCTGGACCCAACTCACAACGAGTCGCTCAATCATCTGAGCCACTGGGCGGCGTTGCTCGCTTCGAAATAGCCCCCACGAAAATCTGCAGGCACACCCGCAGCCGCGACACGGTAGAATACCGGGGCGATGGCGGAATCCTCTACATACGATGTGGTCGTAGTTGGCGCGGGCGTCTTCGGCGCGTGGACAGCCTGGCACCTTTCGAAGCGCAATCTGAAAGTGCTGGTGCTGGATGCCTATGGCGCGGCCCACGCGCGGGCCAGCTCCGGCGGAGAGACGCGCATCATCCGCATGAGTTACGCCGCGGACGAGATCTACACCCGGTGGTCGCAGCGATCCCTGGCGCAGTGGAAAGAACTTTCAGCGGTCTGCAGCCAGCCGCTCTTTCAGCAAACTGGCGTGCTGTGGCTTGAAGGCGCGGATGATCTGCGGCTGCGCGAATCGCAGGCCACCATCGAACGCTGCGGAATTCCGCACGAGGTGATGGACAACGCGGCTCTCGCGGAACGCTATCCCCAGGTGAACTTCGATGGCATCAGCCGCGGCCTGCTCGAACCCGGCAGCGGCATATTGCTGGCCCGGCGCGCTGTGCAATCGGTGGTGGAAGAAGCAAAAAAGAAGAACGCTGAGTTCGTGATCGCCCACGCCATCACGCCCGACGGCGGCGGAAAAATCACCAAGCTGGCCACATCCCGCTGCGGCACATTTTCCGCGGCGCAATTCGTGTTTGCCTGTGGCCCGTGGCTTGGCAAGGTCTTCCCCGAACTCCTCGGCCAGCGCATCTTCCCCACCCGCCAGGAAGTTTTTTTCTTCGGCAGCCCGGCGGGAGATCCACGTTTTGCGTCTCCCCATCTGCCAACCTGGCTTTTCAACAACGACGAAGTCTACGGCATGCCGGACATCGAATCGCGCGGCCTGAAAATGGCCCGCGACACCCACGGCGAACGCGTCGATCCCGACACCCAATCGCGCATCGTCAGTGCGGAAGGCGCCGAATGGGCGCGCAACTACGTGGCGCGGCGTTTTCCGGCCCTCAAGGATGCGCCGATCGTCGAAACGCGCGTCTGCCAGTATGAAAATACTTCGAACGGCGATTTTCTGATCGACCGGCACCCCGAAATTCCCAACGGCTGGCTTGCCGGAGGCGGCTCCGGTCATGGTTTCAAGCACGGTCCGGCGCTCGGCGAATACCTCGCCGCGCAAATCTGCGGCGAAGGAAAAGCGGAACCTCGCTTTTCCTTGGCCAGCAAAGCCACGCAACAGAAAAGAGCCGTATTCTAGGCCTTATGCGCCTGGACGAAACTTTCCCAAGGCGTTTGCGTCTTTATCAGGGTAGGGGTTTGCCTCAAGCCTTTCCCACAGTATGTTCGACGAATCGGATCTAGGAGGAAGCATGCAAGTAGCAAGAATTAGAGCCGGGCAGGGTGTGCTGGCGTTGCTGGGCCTGCTGTTGGCGCTGGTTTTGCCGGGAGCCGCAGCCGCCGCGCCCGCGGAAGAGTTCCACGTCCCGGTCGAGTATTACAAGCTGCCCAACGGATTGCGCGTCGTGCTTTCGCAGGATCACACCGCGCCGACGGTGTGCGTCGGCGTTTACTACCGAATCGGGTTCCGGATCGAACCAAAAGACCGCACCGGCTTCGCGCACCTGTTTGAACACATGATGTTCCAGGGCTCGAAGAATCTCGGCAAAATGGAATTCATCAAACTGATTCAGACTAACGGCGGAATTCTGAACGGCTCGACGCGCTTCGATTTCACCAATTATTTTGAGGTCGTGCCCTCCAACAAGCTCGAGACCATTCTCTGGGCCGAATCCGACCGCATGAGCGGCCTCGCCGTCACCGAAGACAATTTGAAGAACCAACAAGGCGTGGTGGGCAACGAAGTGAAGGTCAACGTGCTGAACCGCCCCTACGGCGGCTTCCCCTGGATCGACCTGCCCATGGCCGCCAACACCAACTGGTACAACGCCCACAATTTCTACGGCGACCTGACGGACATAGAAGCGGCAAAGCTCGACGAAGTGAAGCAGTTCTTCGACACCTACTACTCGCCAAACAATGCGGTGCTGGTGATCGTGGGCGACTTCGAACATGCGGACGCCAAGAAATTGGTGGAAAAATATTTCGCGGCTATCAAAGCGGCCAATGTGCCGCCGCAACCCGACCTGAGCGAACCGCGGCAGGAAAAAGAAAGGCGGGTCGTAAAAAAAGACGCGCTGGCCCCGCGCCCCGCAATCGCCATCGGTTACCAGATGCCGGAACGCAACTCGCCTGAATATTATGCGATGGGCCTGCTGGAGCAGATGCTCATCGAAGGCGATGACAGCCTGCTACGCCAGGAACTCGTGCAAAAGCGCGGCTTGACCGACAGCATCGAGGGCGGCATCAACATGCTCGGCAACATGTTCAACTACAAAGGGCCGATGCTGCTGGCCGCGGACGTCACCTACGATCCCACAACAAAACCAGAAACGGTAATTGAAGCCATCGACACCGTGATCGAACCGCTGCGCGCCAAACCCATCGACCAGAAATCGCTGGACCGCGCGCGGGTAAAACTTCGCTCCGGCCTCTACGACACGATGGGCGAATTCGGCGGCTTTGGCCTGATGGATCTCCTCGCCAGCTTCGCCCTCTTTGACGATAATCCGGCACGCGTAAACGACCTGGTGAATCAGTTCAACAAAGTGACGCCGGAACTAGTGCAGAAAACCGCGCAGGAATATCTGCGCTCCACCAACCGCACCGTCATTGAATTGCAACCCGCACCGAAAGACGCCGCCGAGCCGGCGAACAACCAGTAGGCAAGGAGAATGCAAATGAACACGAGAATGAAAAAGCTTGGCCTGCTGGCAATTGCGGGAAGCATCCTGGGAATCGCACCGGCCGTGGCGCAAAAACAGGCGCCGCCCGAGGGCGGTCCGCCAAAAGCGTTCACCGTACCCGCGAACGAAACTTACTCGCTGCCAAACGGGCTGAAAGTCACGCTGGTGCCCTACGGAAATATCCCCAAAACGGCGATCAACCTGGCAGTGGATGCCGGAGAAATCAATGAAGGCTCCGGCCGCATTGGTGTAGCGAGCCTGACGACCGACTTGATGAAGGAAGGCACGGAGAAGCTGACCGCGCAACAGGTGGCGGAAGCCGCCGCGCGCATGGGCAGCACGCTGGAAGTTCATGCCGGCAAGGACCAGACCAAGCTCGGCATCGACGTCCTGCAGGAATTCGCGCCCGACGCGGTGAAACTCCTCGCGGACGTGGCCCAGCATCCGCGTCTGCCGCAATCCGAAATCGAACGGCTGAAGAACGACGCCCTGCGGCAGATCGCGCTGCAAAATTCACAACCGCAAACAATCGCACTGGTAAGATTCCGCAAACTTCTCTATGGCGATCATCCCTACGCAACCGTGGTGCCGGCCGAAGCAGACATCAAGAAACTGACCATCCAAGATGTGAAGGATTTCTACGCGGGAAACTTCGGCGCGCAACGGGCGCATCTCTACGTTGCCGGAAAATTCGACGCGGCCGCGGTCAAAAAAGCCATCGCGGAAAGTTTTACAAACTGGAGCAAGGGGCCCGCGCGCATGGAAAATGTTCCGTTGCTGAAGCCGCAGCATGTTTTGGATGTGACTGACCGCCCCGGCGCGCCGCAATCCACGCTGATGGTGGGTTTGCCGGTGCCTCCGGCCACCAGTCCCGATGCCGTTTCACTTATCGTGACCAATGCCCTGCTCGGCGGCTCTTTCAATTCGCGGATTACCGCGAACATCCGCGAAGCGAAGGGCTACACCTACTCCCCGCGCAGCGAGCTTTCCCGCCGGTATCACGACGGATACTGGGCGGAAACCGCCGATGTGACCACGCAATTCACCGGTCCCTCGCTGAAAGAGATATTTGGCGAAGTCACCCGGATGCAGAAGGAACCCGCCACCGAGCCGGAATTGAAAGGAATCCAGAACTACCTTTCGGGAATCTTCGTGATTCAGAATTCCAATCGCAGCGCCCTTATCGGGCAACTCCAAAACGTGGATTTCCAGGGACTGGGAGAAAATTACCTGAAGACGTACGTAGCGAAGGTGAACGCAGTCTCCCCGGCGGTCGTTCAGAAAATGACCCGGGATTATATCAAGCCGGACGAGATGACCATCGTGGTGGTGGGCGACAAGGCAAAGATCGCGGATCAACTGACTGCATTCCAACCCTCAAAGTAGGGTTGCCGGAGGCAGTCTAGGTTTTTTTCAAGCGGCGGCGGGAAGAATCGGTAGCCCGCGCGATGTTTTCCTTCCGCCGCGCTTTTTCTATATAGAGGTTCTGGTCGGCTTCCTGCAAAAGTTTTTCCACCCGCTCACCCTCGCCGTGATAGACCGAAGCGCCGATGCTGGCGGAAAGGGGCGGGTGTTCCTGATCGGCGGCCAGCGTTTCGCGAATTCGTGAAGCCACACGCTCGGCTTCTTCCTCGCGCGCTTCCGGCAGAATCACCGCGAACTCATCGCCACCGTAGCGCGCCGCGGTATCAATCGCGCGGCAGTGAAAGCGCAAGATGTCCGCCACGCGGCACAAAGCGCGGCTGCCGACCAGGTGCCCGTACGTATCGTTGATTTTTTTCAGCCCGTCGAGATCGAGCAGCAGGACGGCAAAGGGCCGCCCGGTACGCAGCGTGCGCTCCGTCTCCGTATCCAGCACATCAAGCAGCTTGCGATAGTTGGCGAGGCCGGTAAGCGGATCGCTGGCCGCCAGATGCCGCACCTGCTCAAAAACTTTTGCGCTGTCAATCAGCGAACCGCCGAGCAGGATCGCGTAGCTCATCACATTCATGGATTGCGCGAAAACGAACGGGCCATCGAGCAGCTTCACGGATTGGCAAGCCGCCAACTGCGCAGCCAGATTCAGCCAGACCGCCAGGTAGACGGACTTGTCGAAACCCGAATCCTGCAGATACTTGCGCCGGCGGTAGCCAAACAAGGCAATCAGAAAAATAACAGCGGGAATCAGTTGCAGCGGATTCGGGATGATCGCTTCGGGCTGGTGCGAAACTTCCGGAGGAAGCTTGCGGAGCATGGCTGTGATCAAATACGTCAGCGCGAGGACGGAGAACAAGCCGCCGGCAATCTCCATTTTTGGATGCCGGGAACGCGGCCGGAAGTGTTCCACCAGCAGGGCCATCGCGAACAGCAATGCCAGCAGCAGCCGGCTGATCCACCAGGCAACCGGAGCCCACAGAAACCAGGTCTGCGATTCATGAATCAGCTGAAAAAACAGGATGCTGGAAGCAATCAGCGTTGCTCCCGAAAGCAGGAATCCGGACCCGAGAATCAGCGAAATGCGATCCTGCGTCCCCTGGAAACGAACCAGGGCAACGGCGGCGAACACGAAGGCGAAAATTCCGGTAGTGATCTGAAGATAGCCCTGCAGGATCGGATTGGGACGAAGCGAAATTTCGCGCAGCCAGTCAGCGGCAAGAAAAATCATCAGAAAGCCGGCTGCGTGCAGCAGGAAGCGCTGAAAGACGCGCCGTTCGAAGATGAAAGAAATATCGCTCATGTTGCGGCCGGGTTTAAGCCTGGCCAACCTTATCCTTTGTATATTCTATTAGACGCTAAAGCGCGAGCGGGTGTTACTTCCGAAATCGCGGCTGTGAACCAAGAGATATCCGCTGTGGAAAATCAGACGCACTGTACCAGCGGACAGGTCCGGCAAGTTTCGCCGTCGCTCCCCGCCCGGCTCCCGGAAATAAATGCTTGCGCGGCCGTGGAACATTGCGCAATATAGCAGTATTGAAACGATTCAATACGAGGCATTCCTTGAAGAAGCGCTTTACAAAAGGACAGCCGGCGGCCGGGCCCCGCCAGGGTAAGCCGGGCGAACTCACTCTCCGGGAAATCCTTTCCCAACCCCGCGTATGGAGCGAGACCCAGACCCAACTCCACGAAACGCAGTTGCTCGACAGGTTCTCCAACCTCTTTTCCCCGCGCAGCCCCTGGCTTTTTATCGGCTGCGGCTCCAGCTACTACCTTTCCCGGCTGATTGCCGCGCTGTGGACCAAGCATTTTTATATCCCAGCCACCGGCGTACCCGCATCCGAACTGCTTTTTGCCCCCGATGAGACGCTCCGGCGCCTGGGCGCGGAGCAGGTCGTGCTGATGTCGCGTTCCGGCGAAACCACGGAAGTATTGCGCGCCGCGGAATTGCTGCAAAAACACCAATCCGTGCAAACGCTGGCTGTCACCTGCAATCCGCAGAGCCCGCTCGAAGCGCTATGCACCCACTCGTTTAAGTTGACCTGGGCCGACGAAAAAAGCACCGTTATGACGCGCTCGTTCACCGCCATCCTGCTGGCGTTTCAAAGGCTCGGATTGCAATTCGTGGGCGATAACCAGTATTCCGCGGCGCTTGATCAATTGCCCCAGCACGCGCAGGAATGGCTGGACCGCCAGGCGAAACATATTCAGGAATTCGCGGCCGGGAAGAAATTTGCGGATTGCATTTTTCTCGGGCAAGGCGCCCATTACTGGCTGGCGCAAGAGGGGGGACTTAAGGTGACGGAAATGTCCTCCTCGTATGCGCAAGTCTATCACTCGCTGGAATTCCGCCACGGGCCGCGTTCGGTTGCAGGGCCGGACACGCTGATCACTTTTTTTATTTCCGAAGCGGCTGCCGAGGAAGAAACGCTGCTGGTGAAAGAGCTTAAGGAGCTTGGGGCGGCAATCTGCGTTATCGTGAACCGCGCAACGCCCGAGCTCAAAAAGCACAGCGACCTGCTCATCGAACTCGCGCTTGATGTACCCGAGTTTGCACGATACGCTGTGACCGCAATTCCCGCTCACCTTATGGGAACCGCCATCGGCCTGCGCAAGGGGCTTAACCCGGACGCGCCAAAGAATCTGACGCGCGCCGTGGTCTTGGGCTCCAACGGCAGCAGACCGCCGAAAAGGAGAGGTGTTTGAGCACACCCGCCGGCACCACCAGCGCAGGTCCCCGCCTGCGGAGAACCCTTACCCTTTGGAACCTGATCGTCATCGGCATGGTGATTATCCAGCCGATCGCCCCGATGGGCATCTACGGCGTGATCAACAACGCCGCCGGCGGCCACGTGGTCACCACCATCCTGATCGCCATGGTCGCGATGTTTTTCACCGCCATTGCTTACGGCAAGATGGCGCGCATCTACCCGAGCGCGGGCTCTGCCTATACTTATGTAGGACAGGGAATTCACACGGGGTTGGGATACCTTACCGGCTGGGCCATGGTGATGGATTACATCCTGAACCCCATGATCTGCACGATCATCTGCGCCAAGCTCACGCAGAACATCTTGCCAGAAGCGCCTTATTGGGTTTTGGCAGTATTCTACGCCGGATTTTTCACGGTCTTGAACTTGCGAGGAGTAAAAACCTCCGCCCACATCAACGAGGTACTGGGGGCGGGCATGTCGATCGTCGTGGTCGTTTTTTTCGTCTTCGTGATTCGCTTTGTGATTGGTTATCACGAGCGCGGAATGCATTTCTTTACCGAACCCTTTTACAACCCGCAAACATTCGAATTCGCGAAAATCGGGCGCGGAACTTCGCTGGCCGTCCTCACTTACATTGGATTCGACGGGATTTCCACATTCTCCGAAGAAGTGGAAAATCCCCGCCGCAACATCATGGTGGCCACGGTCATTGTCTGCATTCTCGCCGGTGTGCTCTCGGCGACGGAAGTGTACGCCGCGCAGTTGGTGTGGGGCTCCAAGCCGTTTCCGGTGGACAAGGTCGAATCGGCTTTTCCCATCGTGGCCCAGCAAATCGGCGGATTCTTTCTCTTTCATCTCCTGAATTTCACGGTTTTGATTGCCAACATCGGCTCGGGCATCGCATCGCAACTTGCCGCCGCCCGCCTGCTGTATGGAATGGGCCGGAATGATGCAATTCCGAAAAGCTTTTTCGGCAAAGTCGAAGCGAAGCACCAGATTCCCGCAAACAGTGTGTTCTTCGTCGGCGCTTTCGCGCTGCTCGGGGGACTGCTGGCAGTTTGGCCCGTCATTTTCAGTTACGACCGCGGGGCACAAATGCTGAATTTTGGCGCCATCATTGCCTTTATGGGCGTGAACGCCGCCTACTTCACCCATTACTACTTGCGCGGTAAGGAAAAGAACATCGGTGATTTGCTTATGCCGGTCATCGGGTTCACGGTGTGCGCCGGTATTTGGTGGAGCCTGAGTCCGCCGGCGAAAATCGCGGGAAGCATCTGGCTGGGATTGGGTGTCGCTTATGGTGCGTGGAAAACGTCATGGTTCCGCAAGGAAATGTCGTTTGAAGTCCCCCCGGAAGAGTGAAACGGACACCCTCGGCTCTGTTTAGCGAATAAATCCGAGGGGCTTTTCCCTTTGCGCTCCGCAACTCCACGATAATCCGTTCTGTTTTTGGATTTGCTATTTCAGGTCGGGCCGCCGGATGATAGGCGCGCGAGGCGGGGGCATGAAACCACAAAACAGGCGCGGGCTGGTGACCATGCGGGATGTCGCCAAAGCCACGGGCTTTTCTCCCGCGACGGTTTCCATCGTCTTGAACAACGCGCCGCTGGCCCGGTACATCGCTTCTGGGACGAAAAAAAAGATTGAAGAAACCGCAAAGCGCCTGGGCTACCGCCCAAACGCCATGGCGCGTTTTTTGCGTAGCAAACGCAGCCAGAGCATCGGCGTAATTCTCACCGACGTCACCGATCCTTTCTGTACGCCGATTCTGCGCGGCATAGAAAACGCCCTCTATCCGCTGGCCTACCTGCCAATTTTTTCCGACGCCCACAACCAGCGCGAACGTTTCGAACGCTACCTCGAAATGCTTTTGGAGCGGCACGTCGACGGCCTGATCGTGGTCGCTAACTGGCTCCTCGTGGATATCCATGTCCTTGCCGACCTGAACAAAGCCGAAGTTCCCACGGTCACCATCGGCTGGGAAATTCCGGGCAACCGCGTCAGCTTTGCGATGGTGGACAATGAAGCCGGCGGGCGCATGGCTCTGGAGCATCTCTACCAACTCGGGCACCGGCGGATCGCGGCCATCCTCGGGCCGAAACGCTTGATAGACAGCGCGCCTCGATGGCGCGGGATTCAGAAATTCGCCCAATCGGTGAAGCTCGAAATCGATCCATCGCTGGTCACGCGCTTGCCGGACGTGTTCGACGCCAATGCCAGCTTCGAGCACGGTTATCGCCTGACCGAGGAGCTGCTGCAGAAGAAGAGAAAGTTCACGGCGCTGCTCGCCTTCGACGACCTTACAGCGCTCGGCGCAATCCGCGCCCTGGCCAAAGCCGGGATCGGCGTGCCGGAGCAATGTTCGGTAATCGGCTTCGACGACATCGCCATTTCCGGATTGTCGGTCCCTTCGCTGACCACGGTGCGCCAGCCGCTCGAAACCATGGGATCCGCCGCTGTAAATATCGTGATGGAAGCAATCAAGGCCGGACACGAAAACCGCGACTGGGACGTCGTGGCACAGAAACTGCACGCGGAGCTTGTTATCCGCGACTCGACACGGGCCATCTGAGCATTTCCACAAATCCGAATACAAAAAAGGCGCGGGATGAAAATCCCGCGCCTTTACGTTTTTCGCGGTCCTTGGTTACTGCCCGGCCGGAGGAATGAATACCGACGCGGGCGTAAAGAATTCCACGTCCTTCAACTCGGTCTTCACCTTCATGCCTTGGTATTTTCCTTTCGCCCCGCCGCTTCCAGCAAAAGTCAAAAGGTACTGGTTGTTCAGGTGCACGGCGATCTCATCCAGATAAGGCTTGATCGAAACCGGAGCCTGTCCACCCAGAAAGTAAGATTCCGCGCCGGTGTCCTGGGAAAGCTTGTCCAGATTGTTCTGCGCGTTGTTCGAACGGAAGAAAGAACGCCCGCGATGCCCGGCGCTCGGGTAGTAAATCGTCCAGATGTTGGTGTTCTGCCGCTCGGCGCGCGAGATCAGCGGATCCAGATCCGGAGAAAAAGGTCCAAACCCCTGCCCGCGGAAATAGTCGATACCGGACGTGATCAGAATCACCGAGCGCCGCGGCCCTGTTTTCGGCCAGCGCTTCAGCAGATCGATCGTTCCAAGATACGGACTGGAACCGATAGAGCCGAAACCGATGGGCAAACGCAGGGCCTTCGCCGCCAGTTCGTGATTCGGCGTAAAGTCCTGCAGCACGCGCGTGCCGTTATCCGTGATGTAGCCGACCATGATGGCCGTGGATGGTGGTTGAGCCATGATGAACTCGCGCAAGTAATCCCACTGGCCGCCGGCAGTGCTATCGATGGAATCATCAATCAAAATGGCAAGGAAGAGAGCATCTCCTTTCTTCCAATCGCCAATCTGTTTGCGATCTTTTCCCTGAAACAGTTGAACACTGTCTTTCGGGATATTCGATGTATCGGCGTCTTTCTTGCCCACCGCCGTAACGGTGAAGGTAGCGTTCCCTGCAGCCGTCTGCGCTTGAGCCTTTGCCAATGGGGTGAAAAGTAATGCTGCGGCGAGCGCCGCGCCAAAAAACGTACTGAGTCTGGGTTGTTTCATAAATAAATCTCCTCTTGTATTTCTACCCAGTTAGATGCACTAAGTTGCGAAAGCATATATCACGATTTGGTAAAAAGTCAGCGGCTGGAGCCCTGGCGGCATGCCCGAAAGCACTTCCTCGCCACGACCGCAACTTTTCGCGCGTCCTCGTGTTCTATTGTGTTGCGGACCATTCCAAGCGCACTCCTTCGATGTCTTTTCAAAGAGAAACAGCTACTTTTACTTGGTTGCGCCCCGCCATGCGACTCCTCCCTGGGCCCAGTACCCATCCGCTCTCCTGCATGCTCCCTCGCTGGAAACTTTGCAAGCTATCATCCGGCAACATCTGAATTAGAATAGGGCCGCTGGCGGCAGTCGCACTTTTACCTCGTCGAGGAGAGTCTCACTGAAATGGCGCTGATGCGGTCGATCCTGCTTGCCGCTTCCCAGAACACCTGGCTGCGGGAAAACGCGGTGAATTATCCATTTGTGCGGCGCAGCGTGTCGCGCTTCATGCCGGGCGAGAGCCTGGACGCCGCTATGGAAGCCGCCCGCGGCCTCGAACAGAAAAAAATCGCCAGTGTCTTTACAAATCTCGGCGAAAACGTCAAGGATCGCGCCGAGGCCTCCCAGGTCACCGAACACTACCTCGAAGTTTTGCGCCGAATCCATGAATCCGGTTTGAACGCGGAAATCTCGGTCAAGCTGACCCAACTGGGTCTCGATCTTTCCCCGGATTTCTGCTTTGAAAACCTGGAAAGAATCATTGCCCAGGAAAAAAGTGGCGCCATCGTCTGGGTGGATATGGAAGCAAGCCCCTATGTGGATGCCACGCTCGACTTGTACAGACAAGCACTGGCGAAATACCCAAACGCCGGGATTTGCCTGCAGGCGTATCTGTATCGCACGCAGAAGGATGTCGAGGAACTTCTCCCCAGACGGCCGTCCATCCGGCTGGTGAAGGGCGCATACAAGGAACCGGCTGAGGTCGCCTATCCGAAGAAACAGGATGTGGACGAAAATTACTTCTCGCTGGCCACGGTTATGATGGCCGCGCAAGCCGCGGACCGCTGCCCTCGCGCGGCGTACGGCACGCACGACGTGAAATTGATTCGCCGTCTTGCGGAGCACGCGGCGCAAAACGGATTTCCCAGGAGCAATATTGAAGTGCAGATGCTCTACGGAATTCAGCGTGAAGAGCAGGAACGCCTGGCACGCGAGGGCTATCGCTCCGGCGTGCTGGTGGCCTATGGAACGTACTGGTATCCGTGGTTCGTTCGCCGTCTGGCCGAGCGCCCGGCAAATCTTTGGTTTATGGCGCGAAATCTCTTCGCTTCCTGAACCGCAAGGGGGATTGTAATGCGACGTCTCCGTGTGTTGCTGGTGATGCTGGCGGCCTTGCTGCTCGGCTCAATTTCTCGGCCCGAGCCCGAGTGGAAACAGCTCTTCAACGGCAAGGACCTAACCGGCTGGAAGCACGTCGGTCTCGGCGAGATGACCGTAACCGACGGAATGATTGAAACGCATGGCGGCATGGGACTCTTGTACTGGACGGGCGGAAAGATCGGCCATTGCAAGCTGCGCGTGGTTTTCAAGATGGGGCATTTCAACGACAACTCTGGCGTCTACATCCGTATCCCGCTCGAGCCGCGTGAAGCCTGGATGCCCGTGCACTACGGTTACGAAGTGCAGATCGACAACCATCCGGAGACCTCCGGCGAAGACGATTACCACATCACGGGGACTCTCTACTCGCTCACCAAACCCTTTGCGAAACCCGCCAAGCCCGGACCCGAGTGGAACACGATGTTGATCACCATCGACGGGCCGCACACGATTGTCGAAGTAAACGGCGTGAAAGTGACCGACTATCACGAGGGCGACCCGGTTCCCCCGCGGAAGTTCGATTTCGAACCGCAACTCGGCCCGCGTCCCGACGAAGGTTACTTCGGCCTCCAGAACCACAGCAAGAACGATGATGTATTTTTCAAGGAAATCAGCATCCAACCGCTTCCCTAGGAATCGGCACGCGACGCAAATCTGGAAACACGGAGAAGATCATGAGCAGAAAACAGTGGAGCCGTAGATCGTTTCTGCAAGCCAGTGCCGGCACGGCCGGAGCAATGGCGGCCGCGCGCAATATTGCGCTGGAACCGGTGGAAATTCCCGGCGTGCTGGAAGGCGCGGCCCTGCAGCGGGTTCGCTTCGGAATCATCGGCATCGGGATGCAGGGCTCAGGCCTGCTGGCCACCGCCGTCGGCCTGCCCGGGACGGAATGCGTGGCAGCTTGTGACCTCTATGACGGGCGGCATACTCTCGCCAAAGAGATTGCCGGGCCAAAAATAAAAATCACGCGGCGTTACCAGGACTTGCTGGACAGCAAGGAGATCGACTGTATCATCGCCGCGGTTCCCGACCACTGGCACAAGCAGGTGGTCGTGGACACATTGAATGCAGGCAAAGATATTTATTGCGAAAAGCCGATGTCGCACAGCGCCGAAGACGGCGTTGCCATGGTCGCGGCGGCCAAAAAAACGGGGCGTATCGTGCAGATCGGCTCGCAACGCGTCAGCTCCGTAATCTGCGCCAAAGCCAAAGAGTTGCTCGCCAAGGGCATCATCGGCGAACTCAATCTCGTCGAAAGTTCGCTTGGCCGCAACGATCCCACCGGCGCGTGGGAATATCCCCCGCCGCCGGATCTTTCCTTGCAAACGCTGGACTGGGACACCTGGCAAGGCACCGTGCCCAAACGTGATTTCGACCCCAAGCTGTTCGCGCGCTGGCGATGCTGGAAAGAATACGGCACTGGCGTTGCAGGCGATCTTCTTGTTCACCTGGTCAGCGGCATGAACTACATGCTCGGCTGGAACGAACCGCCCGCCCGCGCAACAGCTGCCGGTGGCATTCTTCGCTGGAACGATGGCCGCAATATGCCAGACGTCCAAGCCGTGATCTACGAATACGGCAGAATCCCGGTTTACCTGCGCCTGAACCTCGGCTGCGAAACACCGGAGGTTTATCGCTTCCAGGGTTCAAAGGGAATTTTGGAAGTTACCGAAACCTCCATCGCCTACTTCCCGCAAAGCGGAGAAGATACCTCGCCCAGCTACTATGCCAATGGATTCCCTCGGGACATGAAGGATGCCTATTACAAAAAGTGGCACGCCGACAATGATCCGGCTCCAGGCAAGGAACCGATCGCCGAAGGCTACACTTACAAGGGCAATTCCTGGGACGACCTGCGCCCCCACATGTGGAATTTCATGCAAGCCGTGCGAACCAGAAAACCGGTGGTGGAGGATGCGGTCTTCGGCCACCACGCCGCCCTCGCCTGCCACATGGCCAACGAATCCTACTTCCGCAAAGCCAGTGTGACGTGGGACGCGGCAACCAGCCAGATCAAAGGTTAAGCATATTGAGTGCGAGAGCGAAGCTCTCGCTTCTGCGATTTGAACGCCATCGCCGAAAATAACATCCGTTACAACGCTTCAATATCAAAAGCGGTGGCTGAGCCACCGCACTCCAAAATCTACTTCGCCCGGTGAAATTCGATGTAATCGCGTCCATGGTATAGCCGGTAGTTCCCCACCCCGGCCCCGGCCATAAACTGCAGCGGCACTGGCCGCTTCATCTCCGCATCCTTCGTTGAAGCTGCCTGCAATACATCATTCGCGCCGATGTCCATCACCACAAATTTGTTGCCGTCCAGAAACCCGACGCCATACGCCCCTGGCTTCAGCGTCTGCCCGCCAATCTCAATCGCCACTTCGTTGATCAGGTACGCCTGATACTTTTCCCGGATCCCGGTCGAATAGCCGGAGCTATCCACAAGTCCGGCGAAGACCAGGAATCCATCCGCATAGCGAACTCCGCCGGTGTTGCGTGCCTCCACGGGCGCAACCTGCCCGCGGAAAAACACTTTCTCCGGCAACAATTTATTGCCAACTTCAGCGGCCGTGAGTACGCCTTCCTTCACCGGAGCGGCATCCGCGGCTTTTTGCGGCCCCGCAAACGATATGGCAACGGCGGCCAGCAGAATGGCAGGGAACAAGCAGAGCATGGTGCGAATCCTCATGTGAGTCTCCTTGGGCATCTCGGCAGATTTATGGATGGCATGATTGTACAACCGGGCGGTGAGCATCGAAAAGAGGCTCGCGGCCACTCGGGCCGCGCCCCGCCAGACCATTGCCGCACTTCGTTCCGACTAGGGTAAAGTATTGGGATTGTGATTATCAACCTGGCGCGCCGCGCGCACGACCACAATTGGGAACTGGACCCGATCACCCGGTCCCTGCTCGATACCGATTTTTACAAGCTCCTGATGCTTCAGTTCATCTGGAAGCAGTTTCCAAAAACCACGGCTTCTTTCTCCTTCCTCAACCGCTCCTCGGAAGTCCGCCTGGCCGATTTGATTGACGTCAACGAACTTCGCGAGCAACTGGAACAAACCAAAAAGCTGCGATTCCACAAGTCCGAGCTGATCTGGCTGGCCGGCAATACCTTCTACGGCCGCCGCGGCATCTTTGAACCCGCCTTCCTCGAATGGCTTGAGCGCGATTTCCGTCTCTCCGACTATGAGCTGAGTGTTCAAGACGGGCAGCTCTCTCTTTCCTTCCATGGATTGTGGACCGCGACGACTATGTGGGAAATCTACGCGCTTTCCGCCATCAGCGAACTGAAAACGCGCGCCAACCTGAAGAAGCTCAGCGAATTCGAGCTGGACATTCTTTACGCCCGCGCCAAGACAAAACTCTGGGAAAAAATGGAGCGCCTCCGCTGCACTCCGGGTTTGCGCCTCAGCGATTTCGGCACCCGCCGCCGCCACAGCTTCCTCTGGCAGGAATACGTCGTCAAAGCCATGAGCGACGTGCTTGGCAGCACCTTCGGCGGCACCTCCAACACCTATCTCGCCTATCAGCACGACCTTGAAGCCATCGGCACCAACGCCCATGAACTTCCCATGGCCCTGGCCGCCATGGCCCGCAACGACGAAGAACTGAAGACCGCCCAATACCGTTTGCTGGAGATGTGGCAGAAAACGTATCAAGGAGAGCTTCTCATTCTCCTTCCCGACACTTTCGGCTCCACGCAATTCTTCAACAACGCTCCCAACTGGGTGGCCGACTGGACCGGCCAGCGCGCCGACAGCAAGGACCCGTTCTTTGCTGGCGACGAATACATTGCCTGGCTCGAAAAACGCGGACGCGATCCCCGGCAAAAACTCTTCATCGCGTCCGACGGCCTCGACGCCGACACCATTCTCGGCCTGCACGCCCATTTCTCCGGACAGATTCGCCCCGGATACACTCCCTCCGATTTTCGCCAGGCCGCCGACTTCATGGACGAAAAGAAATGGACTCCTGGCCGCCGCATCCGCTTCAGCGCAGGCTGGGGCACGCTGCTGACCAACGATTTTCGGAACTGCAATCCCCACGGCGGTGTGGATTTCAATCCCCTCAGCCTGGTCTGCAAGCTGAATGACGCCGACGGCCGCCCCGCCGTGAAACTTTCCGACAATTTCCAGAAAGCTTTGGGTCCGCGCGCGGAAGTCGAGCGCTACCAGCGCGTCTTTGGCCTGGCGGGTGTCGCCGAAGCGCCGGTGCTTACCTAGCGGCTCTGGAGTCTTTCCTCCTTCGGCGTCAATTCAATTTTTTTTCGAAGTCTTCGATCCGTAATATTCCCATCACCGCTCTGTAATGCTCGCCTGTTATTTCTAGTCAGGCGCAATGTTCGTCTTTCGAGCCGAGCGATGTTGCCGGAACCACTACAGAAGACCGCGCAAATCCTACCTTGGAGGTTTTCATGCCGTACCCCAGATTTATTCGTACGTTGGGAGTGTGTGCCCTTTTCGCCGCAGCGGGCAATTCCCCCGCGCACGCCCAGCAAGTTAAAACGGTGTTCGTCATCGCGATGGAGAATCACAATTGGACCCAGCCGGCCAATCAATTCACCGGGGGCATTCAGCAGATTTATCAAAATCCCAACGCGCCCTTCATCAACAGCCTGGTGAACGGCACGGCCACCGCCGTGATCAACGGTTCCATCGTCAACATCAGCGAACAGACCGCCTATGCCACCAACTACAGCAACGTGCTGGCCACCGAAGGCGGCAATAATCCGCACATCCATCCCTCCGAGCCGAACTACATCTGGGCGGAAGCCGGAACCAATTTTGGCGTGTTGAACGACGCTGACCCCTTCGCCAGCGGCAACAATCAGAACACCAACCAGCACCTCGTCACGTTCCTCACGCAAGCCGGCAAGACCTGGAAGTCCTACCAGGAGGACATCGATCTCGCCGTGGATGGTTCCGGCAAACTCACCAATGTCCCTTTGCCGCAGGCGCAGTGGACCGTTCCCATCACCAGCCATTCGGGAGTCTTCGCCGCGGGCAATTTCAACGCCTTCAACGGCTCCAACCAGTTCAACTACGCCGCGAAACACAATCCGATGGTCTTCTTCACCGATAGCAACGGCGGCAACGACGCAACGCCGGCGAATCCGCTGTCCGCCCAGTACGCGCCGCTGCAACAGCTCTTCACGGACCTCGCCAACAATTCCGTTGCCGATTACAACTGGATCACCCCGAACCAGTTCAACGATATGCACACTCCACTCACCGGCGGCTACAAAGGGCTGACCGGCGATGCGGCAAACATCAAGCAGGGCGACGACTTCCTTAGCCAGATCGTTCCCGTGATCATGGCCTCCGACGCTTACAAGAATCACGGCGTCATCATCCTCTGGTGGGACGAATCCGAACGCGATGGCGTCGCCGGTGACAACCCCGACGACCTGAATCACACTGTCGGTGAGATCGTCATCTCCGAACGCGCTCACCCCAACGTGAACGGCCTGCCTTACGCCAGCCCACTTCCCTTCACGCACTCTTCTGATGTTCGCACTATGCAGAACATCTTCCGCACCGCCGGGCCCTATCTTGGCGACGCGGCCAACGTCAACGACCTATCCGACCTCTTCAAGCCCGGTTCAGTCCCCAAGAAGCCGTAAGCAATCGCATCGACTCACACCACGATTCTGCCGGCGCAAGGATCAGCATTCCTTGCGCCGCTTTCTTTTGCTCTGGCTGGCGGCAGCCCGGAAATAGAAAAAGGGCCGACTCAGGATCTGAGCCGGCCCTTCAGGTCAGGGGTAGGATTACTGCGGAGTCGTTGCTGTCGCGACCGGCTGCAGCACAATCGTACCGATCGTGGTGCCGATCACTTCGCCGGAAACGATCAGTTCCACCCGGCGATTCTGCTGGCGGCCTTCGGAAGTGTCGTTCGACGCGATGGGCCGCGTCTTTCCGAAACCGTGGGCCGTGGTCGAAGTTGCCGGAACACCTTGCTGTGTCAGGTAGCTGCGGACACCTTCGGCACGCTGCTCCGAAAGTTCCTGGTTGTAGAGTTCCGTTCCAACGCTGTCGGTGTTGCCTTCAACGGCAAGCCGCAGGGAAGGATACGCAAGCACGATGCCCGATATTTTGGCGAGCTTCTCGCGTGCCAACGGGCGAAGCGTGTATTTTCCGGAATCAAACAGCACGTCCGACATGTTGACCACCAGGCCGCGCGCGGTGTCGCGCGTTTCCAGGATCAGGTTGAACTGTTGCAGCAGGTTGGCGCGAAGTTGTTCGCGGTCGCGCAAGGCCTGTTGCAGCTGTGCGTCAGAGGAAGCGGCGGCGGCGCGATTCCGGTCGGAATCGGCTTCTGCAGCTTGTTGCCCTTGCTGGGCGCGGTTGCGGTCTCTCTCGGCATCGGCCTGAGCTTCAGCCGATAGCTGAGCGGCAGCCTGGGCATTGTTATTCTGGCGATTAGCCTCGTTGCGCTCGTGATCAGCCTGAGCGCTGGCGGCTTCGGCATTGGCACGGCGCTGGGATTCATCGTCCGCACGGTTGTTGGCAGCGGCTTCGCGTCCTCTTCCGGCCCGGCGTTCGCCTTCGGCGCGTTCTTCGTCCATGTGCTTCACGGAGATTTCCCGCGCGTCTTCCGCCGTCTGCACAACTTCGCGCGACATCGAAATCAGCGCTTTCCTGTTTTCATGCCTGGTGGAGGCCATCGCGTCCGCCTCGTTCATCTGGCGAACTGCTTTTTCATAACTTTCTGACGCGTAACGGTCGGCGCTCGCGGATTTCGCGATGCGCACGGCGTTGCGCGCTTCGTAGAATTCCAGCGGCAACCGGGCGCTCAGCACCACGGGATCGAAGTTGTAGCCCGTCGGAATATATCCGCCGCGATCGATCAATTCATACTTGGCGTCGACAAACTCGGTGCCACCGGCGGTATCCCGTCGGACGGAGTTTTCAAGCACCACCACGTTGCTGGGGCGCCGCACGGCATAATAAGGTTCCGCGGTTACGATCAGCGCGAAAGCCTGCAGGTCCGTCGTCACATCCAGCTTGCTGCGGTGGTTTTCGCCCACCAACACTTCACCAATGTTTACCGGCCGGCCTTCCGGCGAAATCGCCCACAACACGTAGGTCAGGTATTCGTGGCCGAAACTCGTGGGCCTGTCCAGCCCGGAGAATTCAACCTCGATTTCCAATGCCCCGCGCTTGCTCTCGACTTTTGCCTCGCCCGTACTTCCGGGCATCAGGTCAGTCCCCTGGAAATTGATTTTTGTGGCGCCACTGCGGTGCTTATAGCTGACCGCCTGCGTCGTCCGGCTCACCACATTCATCCGATACTCCGGTGCATGTTTGCGGGAGTCTTCCCGCACTTGCGATTCGGTCTGCGCTTGCGCGGAAACACCAACCGCCATTACCGCCATCAGTGTGATACTCGAAATCTTGAACATTAAGTCTCCTTCTAGAGTCTGGAGACTAAGTATCCCGATTCCTATCGCTCAATACTGTGCTGTTGTGCACGTTTGGAAAGAATTCGAAAAGAAGCGGCGATTGTGGATTCCTGCAGGGGGTAGGATTAAATGAAGCTTAAAGTACCGGAGAATACGCCTTCAACCGACTTCTTCTCAGCAACTTGACAAAACAACGGTTCAAGCGCGCGCGGACGCTAGGCCGCCGCGAACCGGCAGCAGCGCGATAAGGGTAATGATTCCCAGTGTGGTCCCGAATGGTATTTCCGAAACTGAACAAATCGCCGCAGCCAGCGCCAGCTTGCGCGCCGCCGCTTGATTTGCAAGCAGCGCCACACCGGCGAGTATCCCGAGCAGCGCGCACACAAACGACAGCATCACGATGACCGCATAAATAAAGTGGAAATCCGCCATCAAGCTGAATGCATCCGGCACGCGGCCCAGCAGCGCCCCAAACATCACCGTCGCCGTCCCGCTATACACCAGCAGGCAAATCCCCAGGATCAGCCGGAATATCCCATACAGGATCCAGCAAACGCCCAGCGTTTGATGCTGACCACCTGATCTGCCCGCCCCTAAATTACCGATTGCCACAACTTGCTCCCTGCGAATCGCTTGGCCGCATCGTTCTTCGCTTGATTAATACCCAATTCCCTGCCTTCCGTCTGTCCGGTTTGGAACATTCTCCATGCTACGCCGGCCTGTCCGAAGACCACCCTCTCACCTCGAGGGTAAGGCACCCGCAACCGTAGCGGCCACCTTCAGGCGGCCCAGCTCCATCTTCAGTGCGGTTTTCTGACAGGAATCAAAAATGGTCGGGGCGAAAGGATTTGAACCTTCGACCTCCTGGTCCCGAACCAGGAAATAAATCAACCTAAGTCGCTGTCCTGGCGTCACTTATTGATTTTTGGGCAGCTCTCAGATAGACAAGTTCGGACAAGTAACTTTTCGGCATTTTTCCTAAGGGTCAGCTTTTCCCTTTCCCATGTCTCAAACCCTTGGCAAACAATCGGGAATGAATCCCTTTCGAAACGGCCCCTTCCATACGCAGCTCCCTTTCGCTTTGACAGACGATGGTTCCAAAGCTTTGCCTACACTCCACCTGTTTCGTTGCCCTTCGCGTCAAAGAAGACCAACCAATAAGCGCTTCCCAAGCGGGAATCATTGTCCGCAATGAAGACCGCAGGGGATTTGCCGTCATGACGTGGCTCGATTCGGCGAATTGAATAAGCGATGTATTCCACCGAATCGTGGTTAGGGCTACCACCCTTACTAGATGGCCGTTGTATCGTTACCCGGAGACTCCAAGCTCCGCGCTCATCGTTTTCAAGGAGGTAGATCGTATTAGCCTGTCTGCCTTCTTTGCTAATCCAAGTCACTAGCACCCGGCCAGGTCGATGCTCTCGCCAGTGTTCCCATAGGAAACCACGAACGTCGGCCACCTTTTTCGAGCGATCCTTTTCATTGCCAATCACATAGGGACCGGCTTCATCGGTTCGCTGAGCCTCCTGCTCGTGGTTTTGAGAAAGCGTCAAACGACCCACCGAAAAAACAGCTATACCGTATAGAAGTGCTGTAGAAAATATCACGTTTGTGAGCCATCCCATTTGATTCGCCCTCTCTCGTCACGGATGATCAGGGTATTGAGGTCCACCGAAAATACAGTCTTCAATCTGTTGTCCAGTATCCCAGTCGAGGTTTGGCTCGTGAGGGTTCCCATAGGTCCCCCCCCAGGGTTGGCCATTGGTTGTTCCTGGTGGATTCATTCGCTCATCCAAAATATTTCCGAGTTCATGGGCAAACGTACCAAAAATGGCGTTGAGTGTGTTAGGTCCCGTAGCATCGAAGATCGTATTGCTGGCCACATAAACAGTTCCGTGCGGACCCAAGTCAGGCTTATTCCACCCTACAGAACCATTAGGATTGTGCGCCATGGTTGACAACTGCTGCTCTGTATACCCGGCGTTTAGGACAGGGGCGTTCTGAATTGTCTGTTGGGGAACTTTGGCAGCGTCACTTCCGAATACTGACTCGATGCAATTATTGAGCTTTGGACCGTATACCAAGTAGAAGATTATTTTTGCGTTCTTAGGATTCTTTTTAATCAAGAAAGTTCCGCCGGCACCGTAGCCCTGCAATTTTCCCGGCAAAGAGCAACTCACTACGTTGCTGGCTCCTCCGAGTGCATCGATGCAATTTGTCGGAGGATCGTCCGGCGGCGGAGCATTTTCGGTTACGCAACCCACGTAATCGCTGGCGCAGGGATCGGAGTTGTCAACCAGTGGCGGATCAGAGCCTCCGCCACCGCCACCAACGCCACCTAGGCCTCCGGCGCTACCTGCGCAAGGGTCGTCTAGGTTGTCTTGAGACGGCGGGTGGCCCAGGCGAAACTCCATTTTCTGTTTTCGTGCTTGCACCGTTGCGTAGGATACCACTCCTGTAATTCACCGGGGAGTAGAATGGAATCGAAGCGCGGGTGCCCCACCCTCGGGTTGGGAGGGTGGGTCTTGGGGTTTCCGATGCCCAAAGGATTGCATCGCTACTACGGCCGGCATCATCTGCACTTTATTACCTTCAGTTGCTACCGCCGGCTACCGCTTTTGAAAACGGCGCGCTCCCGGGATGTGTTTGTTCAAGAGCTCGCGCGGGCGCGCGCCGATTACGGATTTCTGCTTGTGGGATATGTGGTCATGCCGGAACACGTGCATCTCTTAATCAGCGAACCAAGGAAAGGCACGCCTTCGACAGCATTGCAAATGTTGAAGCAGCGAGTTTCCAAAAAGCTGCGAAAGAAACCCCGAAGAAACTCCGTGGGGCAGCTACGACTTGCCTTCCCGGAACCGGTGGCAAGCATCCGATCATTCTGGCAGGCGCGCTTCTACGACTTCAATGTATACACAAACCGGAAGAAACGCGAAAAGCTCGAGTATATGCACCGCAATCCCTTGACGCGTGGATTGGTGAAACACCCGAAGGACTGGCCGTGGAGCAGTTGGCCATTCTACGGAATGGGGAAGCCAGGGCCCGTGGGTATCGATGTCGTCCCGGAATGAAGAAGAGAGAGAGACCCAAGACCCACCCTCAAAACCCGAGGGTGGGGCACCCGCAACCGTAGCGGCCACTTTCAGGCGGCCCAACTCCATCTTGAGTGGGATTTTCCAACAGGAATCAAAAAATGGTCGGGGCGAAAGGATTTGAACCTTCGACCTCCTGGTCCCGAACCAGGCATCTGAATCCCATAAACGCTTTATCTGGCGTCGCTTACGGGACAAGAAGCGTTATTTCCCCTCTCTTAGTTGTACCTAAGTTGTACCTAGCTTTTGAGGTGACCCCCTGCTTGCAAAGCACGAAACTCTACTCCGACAATTCCATTGGAAACTTTAACTACTAACCTTTCCAACAAATCGGGGAACCTGCTTTCGCTCAAAAGCTAACCCCAATGCATTGAAAACGTTCGATTCGTGCACACTTCGTGTACAGTCGGGTCAACCTAAATCTTAGAGTGAGCCCCTGGAGTGAGACATTTTTGATCGTGCGCACCTTGCGGAGTGACGATTACTTCCGGGGTGCCGACAATTCGGGAATTACTCCACTTAATGGACACAAGCGCGTTACTTATCTGGTGAAATCCTACAACCGGACTTAGGGAAGTCGGCTATTCGCCGCCTTCCTCGCCCGGCTCGAGAGTGCAGGTATGCCAGGCATCATCATGGGCGTGGACGGCGCAGAACCATCGCCCACAAATGCCACAGTGGAAATTAGCGGCAGAGTCGCAGGGTTCATCCATGGGCGAGACAGCCTGACAAGACCACTCGAGGTCCTGGGCTTCTGTTTGATTCATTTATTGCAACACGGTCCCTCTTCTTGCGGGCAGTACACGCCTGTCAGTCGTCGAGGGATGCCAGAGGAAAATTCGCGCAGTTACCGTGAGTTTTGAGGCCCCTAATTCTTGATTCGAATCACGCCCACCCCAATAGCTCCGCGCTCCCGCTCGGGATATTTCAAGCGCGCCTTCTCCGCTGCAGCTTTCGTCTTGAATGGCTTCGACAAAGGCGTGAACTGGCCGCCGACGTGTTTGTACAGCAGCCACTGTTCAATGATTTTCATCGGAATGTTATAGCAGGGATATGGTTTCTCATCTAGGCGGCGGCCCGCGCCCCACGCTTATCCTCAAGTGTGATGCGAAGCTAAGTCCGGACAGCCAAGTGATTTCAATTACCTCGACAAGAGTCTGGTTCTATTTCTGTTCGCTGCTTTATCTCGTCTCAAACGCTGCGTTTCTTTGGTTTAAACCAGACCACCGTACGCCCTTGTACCTTGCCGGGACCGCGATATTCTTTTTCGCCCGGAAGAATTGTTGAACGTGTCAATGATAACTTGAGCTGCGCGCGAAATATCATGAACTCGAATTACGCTTTCAGGTGTGCTTCCCTGATTGTAGGGGCGGTCAACGAGGAGCACACGGCAAACTGGCGAGAGCAAGAGGGCATTAGACAATCGATCTTCGATGAACCAATTCGCTGAGAGCTGCGCCGCGAAATGTGGCTTTTCCACCTTGCGCGCGAAAATGACTGAGTCGAACGGTATTTCATTCCCGGTCAGCCAATCGGTTGTATCGCGATCAATTTCGCGATACCAAAACCGATCCGTAACGATATGAATCTCGCAAGCCGCTGCCCGAAGTCTTAGCAGAGCTTCGCGACTGCCGGGCAACACGGGGAGTGACCGAAAAAACTCATCGGTTTCAAAGAATTTCTGCAACTGATCGCGGCGGATTGGAGTACACATGTCAAAGTTCTCTGAAACGATGTCTGCGGCGGCGAGCAATAAGCCGTGCTTACGGTGAGAAAACAGCAGAAGTTGCTGGACTATGTCTCCGATAACTCCATCGAGATCGCATGCTACTACTGACGCCTTGCCAACTTTCACAGGTTTGGGCTTCTTGTCCACAATGATCCTAGATTCTACCTTTTTCTTGAGACACCAGCGCAGAGTCAGAGCCGCTCAGTCCGAGCGAGAAAAGACAAGTCCTAGTTAACGCCGTTACCGTCCATGTGGGTACTGGGACGAACTTGTCCGGTTTGCCGACAAATCAGGACCTAGCCAAACGGTCCCGGGCGTTTTCTCAGTCCGGAATCAAAATCTCACCGAGGTTTGCTGCAAGCTGCTTGTCTTCCGTTACGAAAAATCGATTTGCTCGCCTAGAAAAGAAAGTGCGCCTGGCACAGTTAAATGTGACCGGAGAGCGTGGCGTTCCTTCTGTGACCGGAGAGCGTGGCGTTCCTTCAAAAGAGTAAGAGTACAAGGGGTATCGGCCGTTCTTCACGCGTTCGATAAGGCGGAGGGAAGCAAAGGTATGTGGCTTCGGCAAGAATAGCGCTTCAAAATCGCCGCGACTCGTTCTGTAAAGTGCAGCACCTAGCTGTCCCTCAAAAGTGCCAACCATTTTCGATTGGAGCACGCATCCCACAACGAACCCGTGATTTTCCAACTCTCGCGTAAGTTCCACTGTTTCGGCGTACACAGGGTCGGTGGGTGTCAAAACTGCAGTCATCAACTCTCTAGGACTGCATAATTGCGAGGTGCTAGCCGAAGTGTCCTGTGCCCATAGGCATGATGTCGTAACGAAGATAAGGGCGCAAACGAAAAGAATTCGTCTCAGCATCGAAACTCACCCGATAGGTTGAGGTTAGCACAGCCAATAAATGGCAAGTGCTTGATTAACGCGCAAACCGGACAAGTGGGTAATGGTACGGGACATGCCTGATTAACGCCGGTAACTGGAAAAGTAGGCACGCTCAAATGAAATCGGGTAGAGTGCAAAATGGGCATTGATATGAAATGCGTGTCTGTAATAACTGAAGGCTACGTGCTGACAACGGACGAATTGTTAAAGCGTCTGCCGAAAGAGCAGGCGATTACTTTTGTCCAAGGCATTCTGCGGCAAATGGAAGAGTCATTGAACGTTCCCGACATTTCCGCCGCGAAAGCCAGAATGGAAAAAGTCCTAGAAGAATTAAAGGTGTCTTAATCTGCCACAGCTCCTGATTAACGCGGTAACCGGAGAAGAAGACCGCCTCAGCAAACTCCACGGATGCCGGTCCAAAAATTGCCATTAGTGAACGGGGTTATTGCCCTGATCCTCGTACACAACTTTTTCGCCACGCATTCCCTTGGCGAGTTCGACAGTCCCGACTGCTAGTTGGGCTGCGCATGAGGCAAAGAAGCCCAGGCCTGCTCCGCCAAGAGCGCCTTCGAACCAATGGTAGTTGTCGCCGTGTTTTATGTCTGAGACCGCTCCTGCCGTCAACCCAATTGCGCCTCCAGCCACGGCACTACGGATCATCCATCGTTTGGGGTCTGGCAAGTTGGACTTGCGGATGCGCACAATCCTCCGGATGCTCGTGCGGTCGATATCGCGCAGCCAGCCGACTCCGGGGCCACTGCTGCCAACCGTTGCTAGTTGTAATCCCACATCGCTTACGGCATCGACCGCTCCGCTAAGCTCCTCTCCGCTCCAAAGCAACACTCGGACGTTGGTGCCGGGCTTCAGGTTTTTGACGTTCTCCCAGTTGTGATTGCTTCGCGCGGGCAGTTCTCGGGCGAATAAGAGGACGATGAGGACCGCGGTGAGTGTTCGTCGCATAGCTCGACTCCTTGTTAACTCGCACTGAAGTGTGGAGTTGCGCCTGGTAATCAGTTTTCCTGAACACCACACTTTGCATTCGTCTGTGGCATGCAACCCTGAGAAATGGTCTACGTGGCACTTGGAATACCGGAAGTTCGAGGCACTAAGTCTTGCATTTTGTGTGTATCGGGCGGCAGGCCGGATTTGCGGAGTGCATGCGCTGGGCGACAGCTCAAGCCCTACAATGACGCCCATGTCGATAGAGTTCCAGCAAATATCTAGTTGTCTTGGGGAAAATAACCGCTTTGCTCGCGGCACCAATCTGGCATAACTCCTGATCAACGCGGTAACCGGGAAAGTGGGTACTAGAATCATGTCCGGTTACCTTGCCAAGGTGGCGTTCAAACGCGATGTGCAACGGCTACAAGACCGTCGTATCCGATTGCGGACCTACGTCGCCTGCTCACGAGGCAGACGCGTCCCCTTCCCCATTGAACCTGGGACCAACGGAAACTCACAGATCATGTAAGTAGCTGGTTCTTCTAGCCTCTGACTGCGTCATACTTGCTGATTTTGTAGGGTATTTTAGGGGTTTTGTTCTCAAGTTGTTCTCACTGAGTGAGGTGACCCCCTAAAGTGTCACAAAAACTTTGGGCATAGTCTCCGACTTCATTTCAACGTCTTTGCATCTCCTAACCCCTTGGGGGATATTTTCCTGGGTGGGGAAGGTCTCGTGTACCACGGGGAAAAAGCAAAGCCCACCTGGCCGCATCGAGATCTAAATCACAAGAACTTGTGGGTGGCCGGCCATGCGAACAACGAAGCGGATGGGAAATTCTTTCACTTTTGAGAAGTACCAGAGGAATTAGATGTAGGCCTAGGGAGCGCCTATTGTCAATTTATCGAATAAACTGTCTTTAGAAGAATCCAAGAGCGGAATTCGTTATAGAATTCGACACGTGCAGGTATCCGAAGGCTAAGGCTGACTGTTCCGCAAGGAACCATGAAGATCCGGACGAAACTGCTTACAGCACTGGTAGGTATTTCACTCCTTCCACCCATCGCAACGTACGTCGCTCTCAACAACAATCCCCGTATTGCATTCGCTCTCCGCATGAATGAATTCGAAGCGCAACAGGGAACCACAGCCGAACAACTTCAATCGAACCTGGTTGCAATTAGATCGGCGGTCGAGGAATCTCTTAATGAAACTTATCGATCCCGGCTCGAGCCCAAACAGCGTGAAGATGCTGAACGCCAACGCAGACTCGCGAATGCCGCAATGCATTCGGGGATACTGGCTTTTGAAAACAATTTAGCCATCATCACCCGCTCGGCCGCGCAACAGGAGCAGGAAACTCTGGCGACGGGAAGAGCTCCCGACACGATCGACCTGCGCGAGGCGCAACTCCTAAAAGAGCTCCGTGAGTTGCTTCCGGACTTCAAGTCAAAGGCAGAAAGGTTCACCAAATTGTCAGATGGCTTTTCCCTGACACAAGGAACATTCGTTCAAGAGGAATTAGAACCGGCGATGGATGAGCAAGTCGGCAGAATTGTCCAAGAACTTGCAAGTGAAACCAACAGGGGTGCCGAGAATGACCGACACCGCATAGACTCTGCATTGAGACAGTCCTACAACCAATCGATTCTTGTTGTTGTGGTTGGAGTGAGTATCAGCGTCTTGCTGGCAGTGGCCATCACTCGTGCGGTCATAGGCCCGATCCAAAAGCTTCGGAATGCGGCACATCAACTCGGCCGGGGCAAGATGGATACGAGAATCGTCCTGAATTCGAGGGACGAACTTGGTGAACTTGCTAGTTCCTTTAACCTAATGGCCAGCGACCTTACCAAGCTTTTGGAGGAGCGCGGTCAGGCACAAGACGACCTATCAAGGGCGCACGAAGGACTGAAGGATTCCATGCGAGAACTGGAATCCCGGAACCGGGAGGCTGGAACGCTCAGCGAAATGGCCGACTTGTTGCAATCCAGCTTCACTCTCGAGGAGGCCTCGGGCGTCATAACCTCTTCCGCACAGAAGTTGTTTCACGGATTCTCAGGCGCCTTGTTGGTTTTCAGCGCTTCGCGAAATATACTGGAAGCAGCCACGACTTGGGGACCGAGTTCCCCCACGGAGCGAGTTTTTAGCCCGAATGACTGCTGGGCTTTGCGACGGGGACGTCTACATCACTCTAGCAGCGGCAACGGCGCTGTACGCTGTGCTCATTTGAGCGGATCACGTCTATCCAGTATCTGCACGCCTCTAATGGCTCACGGCGAAACGCTAGGGATTCTATGTCTTGTGACGGAACCGAACGATTCTGTGGGAGCGCAGACCACGATTTCAGAATTCAACGTAAAACTCGCTGTTTCCATGGCGGAACAGGCCGCTCTTTCTTTTGCCAACCTCAAGCTCCGCGAAAAGCTGCGTTATCAGTCAGTCCGTGATCCTCTCACAGGCCTGTTCAACCGACGCTACCTGGATGAATCACTAGAGCGTGAATTGCCTAATGCCGTTCGCAAGAACCGAAGTCTAGGGGTTATTATGCTTGATGTGGATCGGTTCAAGAAGTTCAATGACATGTTCGGCCATGATGCAGGAGACACGGTGCTCCGCGAATTGGGGGATTACCTGGCAAAATTCATTCGGCGTGGTGACCTGGCCTGTCGCTATGGAGGAGAAGAGTTCACGTTAATTCTTCCGGAATGTTCTCTGGAAGATACGCGTTGCCGAGCCGAAGAATTGCGCACTTCATTTCAACAGCTTTCCATAAAACACAGGGATGTCGTGTTAGGCAAAGTGACTCTTTCTCTGGGGATCGCCGCCTTACCGAACCATGGAACTACCGCTGTCGAGCTCCTCGCAGCGGCCGATAGCGCTCTTCTCCGCGCAAAAGAAGAGGGGCGTGACCGCGTCTTGATCGCCGACGTTTCTCCCGATCGTTCTGTATAGGTTGCGTTTGCACGAGCGAGTTTCACACCGGCACTTACGAATAAGTCATCGACGACAAGCCCAGCCGCAGCGAGAAAGGCCCACGGCCCCTGATTCGCACTTAATCTGCGCCGCGCCAATAATCTATTTGCAGATCACCCGACAATGAGATTACCGCCCGAACATTGTCGCATCCACCGGCTTTGCCGTCCGCGTCAGGGCCGATCTTGGCCGTGTTCGAACCGCAAGTGGTGTCATTCAGGTCCGTTCGGAATACCCGCCCGCGTGATGTCAACTCATCTATAACCACTTGATCCGGAAGAACTACAGAACCGTACTTCGTTGGTCCCGCGGACACGATAAACACTGACGCCCCAACGGCGTCCAGAAACGCGCGCCTAGATGAGGTCTTACTGCCGTGGTGGCCGACTACTAGAATTTTTGCTGGCAGCTCGCTAGCGCAACACGCGAGTAAACTCCCCTCAATCGAGTCGGGATTGGGTGTCGTTGATGGGTCCTGTCTTCCGCCAGCCTGGGCGTCGCCCATCAGCAGTACTCGTGTGCCACCAAGATCGAGCCGGACCACAAGACTGTTTTTATTGAAGTCATCAGGATGCGCGGATCCATCCACATACAGGAACGTCATGGAAGCTCCCTGCCCTAGTTGCACGGGGGATCCCGTGGTGATACTGCTCGCGTGTGTCACATGAACAACCTCAGCACATCCCGCGTTCGTAAAGGTGAAGTCCTGCGTCCCGAAATTTTGCGCTGCAGTGTGGTACTGGGCGCCGGGCTCATCGCGAACCGCTGCGAGAAAAGCTCGGTAAGCGCAAATCGGGTTCAAAGCCCCCGAGTCCCACACCTCGTTCACTTGGAACGCGCTGAAGAGGTCCGCCATCAGCTGTACGTGATCGCGGTGGGGATGACTGAGAATGACGTGATTGATGGTGGCCAGTCCTGGGGCTACGGTCTTGATGTACGCCAGCATCCGATTCTCGGCGCCGAGCGCAAGATCATCATTGGACCCAGCATCATACACGAGAGTGAAATCTGGCCCCCTGACTAGAATTCCCAAACCAGTACCCACATCCACCGCGTCAATTGTGAAAGAGATCGGGGCCAATGCCGGAGCAGCTGCGGAAACAACTCGCGTCCAGCGTTTGGCAACGAAACCCTCAGTGCCATTCGCTAATCGGATGCGATACCAACTTGGCACTGAGCCCAGGAGTTCAGCCTTCTCCCCCAGACGGAGACTGCCAATGTCAGCGGCGTGTGCTGAAGGGGCGGCGCGAACAACTACGCGGTTTGTCACTTCGCTGGTGGGGACTACATCATCTGCAAGGGTGGTGCTCGTTGAAACCACCACAAGAGCGAAAAGAAGGAACAATTTGCGGAAACTTGACTCAAGGACAAAATCTAGACGAACAGAACTACGGGGCCAGCTGCGTTTCATGGGTGAGTTCTCCTTTCCTGAATTCGAAGAGAAAGCCACATGATCGAGGGGTTCCGGACGCCAGGTGTCTCTCGACTAGGCCGAGTAAGAGAGAGCGCGGACGGCCGAGGCCGAGATCATGTACTATACTGTTAATAGAATCGGCTCGTAATTGCTAGCTAGCCGTGATGTCGCGCCATTACTGCAGAGATGAAGTGTAGAGCCGCAATGGGAGTTCGTATGGTTTTGATGGTCAGCTTCATGGCAGGACTTCCTCCGCAGCAGTCCAGGCCCAACGAATATCAGGTAAAGCCACCTGTCTTAGAGACCTTCTACGGGCGAGAAGTTTGGCTGTGGCACAAATCACTCCAGCACCCATACTCCCGTTTTCTTGAGAAAACGGAGCGCATACCGGGGATACTGTGTATCCGTCCACTCGGAGCGCACAACACTCACTTCGCCAACGATCTCATCCTTCGAACTGGCCATCGACACGCTCAGGGTTGACCCGACGTCCAACGCGAAATTGCATCCGCATAAGAAAGCATTCTTACTGACGTTTTCCGTGGCTGTAATAAACTCAATCGATTCTCTCCGGGAGTCTGTCCCTTGGAGCTTCAGGGGGACTCTCAATCGAACCCGCGCTTCACCGCGGCGCTCCACCCTTCGATTCCTTAGAGTCGTCGCAATAAATTCATTGAGAGCGTCAAAGTCTACCGGCTTCTCGAAGTAGGCCACAGCACCCAGATCCTTGCAAAACTCCTTCGTCTTTGCGCCGGCTTCGCCGCTTAGGATAATTACGGGAATCAACTGCGTGGTACTCAGCGAAGTGAATGTTTGGCACAACTCGAAGCCAGAATATCTGGGCATTCTGAGGTCTAGAAGTATGGCGTCCGGTTTGTGTTCGAGAGCAAGGGCCAACCCCTCTCCTGGATCGCCAGTGTCTACGATCTCGTGAGAGTCTCCGAGACTCAGCCGTACCAGGCGCCGTAATGCTTCGTCATCGTCGACAAGTAGTAGCTTTCCCATTTTTGCCTTTCCTCTAGCTTTGCTTGGAGTTGTGTTCCGTCGAGCCCCGCTCTACACCGGCGTCTAGAGCGCTTCTAACTCTTTCGATTAACTTTTCTTCAGAAAATGGTTTGTACAAAAGGTTTGTGCTTTGATCGAGGACCCCGTGACCCGCAATAAAGGAGTCCGTATATCCCGACATGTAGAGGATCTTCGTGCCTGGTCGCGTCGCGAGCAATCTCTCGGCAAGCACTCTCCCGTTTATCCCGGGCATGACCACGTCCGTAAGCAGCAAGTGGATGCGCCCGCTATGCTCTCTGGCCAACCCAAGGGCTTCCTCTCCATTTTGCGCCGCCAATACTTCAAAGCCATGCCCCTCGAGCAGCGACTTTGCGAGTTTCCTCAAGGGGTCTGAATCCTCTGCCAGGAGAATCGTTTCTGAACTTCTGGTTTCTGGCGTAGTAGAAGGAACTTCGGGGATTTGAGTTACCAGTTCGTCTACGCGAGGCAAGAACACTTGGAAGCAGGCTCCCTGGCCCGGGCTGCTGTCCACGCCGATGTAACCCCCGCTCTGCTTCACGATTCCATAGACGGTCGCAAGCCCGAGCCCCGTGCCTTTCCCGAGTTCCTTTGTTGTAAAAAACGGCTCGAAAATGTGGGTGATCGTCTCCCGATCCATGCCAACACCGGAGTCACGAACGGAGAGCATGATGTAGCGTCCAAGTCTTGCCCCCGGGTGATCGCGCACATACAACTCGTCCAAGTCACGATTTGCGGTTTGGATAAGAAGAGTCCCGCCAGCAGGCATCGCATCACGCGCGTTAACTGCCAAATTCATAATCACCTGCTCGACTTGTCCCCGGTCTGCACGGACTGTCCCGAGCCCATCGCCGAGTTCTATCCGGATGGCAATATCCTCACCAATCAACCGCGGCAGCATCTTCTCCATGTCCGCAACCAAGGTGTTTAGGTCCAAGACCGTCGGAGTCAGTATTTGCTGGCGGCTAAACGCCAACAATTGTCTGGTCAGAGACGCTGCCCGCTGGCCCGCTTTCTCGATCTCTTCGGCATATTCCAAAAGGTTTGGCTCGGGCCGCATTTTGCGCTTCAGCAGTTGGCTATAGCCGATCATCACCCCCAACAGATTGTTGAAGTCATGCGCGATTCCGCCCGATAGCCGACCAATGGCTTCCATCTTCCCTGCCATCCGCAACTGGGCCTCAAGAACACGTTTGTCAGTCACGTCCTCCGCAAACACTTCATGAAATGCCGATCCCCCATTTTCCTCCGTCACCCGCCGGCCACTGCATCGTACAGTGATCGGTGTGCCGTCCTTTTTCCTCCATTCGATCTCTAATTCCCTGAATTCGTCCAGGGAATGCAATGTTTCTCGCATTCCTCGAAAATCCTCAAGACGTCTAAAAATCTCTCGCTCGAGGTTGACGTTCTGCAATTCATCGGTGCTGGAATAACCGAGCATCCGTTGAAGGGCAGGATTTACGCGCAGAAAACGCCCCTCATCATCGGCTTGATAGATACCGTAAGGAGCATCTTCGACTACGGAACGAAAACTCGCTTCCGATACGCGCAGCGCCTCAACGGCCCTTTTCCTCTCCGTAATATCGCGATTTACAATGACCATTTTTTCGGGGACGCCACTCGCCGACGGGATAACTCTTGCCGTGGACTCGAGCACTCTCCAAGATCCGTCCTTGTGGCGCATTCTGTACTCCAGAGTCCTTCCAATTCCCGTACGCCGCGCTTCAAGGGAAGCCTCCCTCACCCGCTCGCGGTCTTCTGGATGGACCTGCTCGAAGGCAGATGACCTCTGGAGGTCCTCGGGTGAATACCCCAAAACTCTTTCATACGATTGGCTGTTGTAGATGCGCCGGCCCTCGACATCCACCACGGCGATCATGTCTGCGGCATTCTCGCTGATGAGACGAAACACTTGCTGGCTTTCCGACAGTTGCCGCCGGATACGGTGGATCTGCAATTGCTGATAAATGGTATATAAATCAAAGAGCAAAACGATCGCCAGGAGTCCTATCAACTCCGCCTGCAAATTGCTAAACGAATTTCCAGTTTCCGCCGTCCCTAGCAAAGGCAGCAGGAAGGACACAATACCAGCCGTCAGCAAAAGGGTAATCGTTACCGCCGTGCCCCAGAGGATCCACTCTTGACGCTCGACACGGCGAAGCCGCAGCACAAGCTCATCCTGATTTCCGCCGATCGTTCCTGCAAATTCGGCGGGATTTGCCTCTTTCATGATGCTCCTATGGTAGTTTCCCCCACGAACTCGTGTTGAATGGGATTTATCACCTCATCGATTAATAGCCCCCGCCCAACGCGAGAAGCCCAATGATTTCCTGGTCAGGCGTCGTCAGGTAGGAACAAACAGCGGGCAGGAAAATTCTCTGTTCAAAGCGGTCCAAATATGTCCCCATTGCGATTCTTGACTGGCGAGCATTCTAGACAAGCTGGCCTGAACAGACGGAGCCGACGGTGGCTACGAGATTCCGTGAAAATTCCGGTTTCAATATATAGCCACGGCCGCCAGCGTGGAGCACACACCACACTAGAGCACCATCATCCTCAATACTCAGAACAATTATCTTCACCTCCGGCCGGTTCTCCAGGATCTTCTTCGCCGCGTCCAAGCCTCCGAGGGCCGGTGCGGCGGTATCCATAATTACAACGTCAGGCGTTTCTTCGTTTGCCTTCGCCAGAAGGTCAGCTTCTGAGGCCGCCTCTCCCACTATTCTGCAGCTCTGTTTATCGCCTAGGATTGATCGAACACGGCGTCGAACGAATTCACTCTCGTCCGCAATGAGAATCCGAATCTCTTTCATTTGCTCTCCAGTTCGATCTTGTCTGCTTAAGAGTAGTTTTCCTTTCGTTTGACTCCAGTGATTCCGTGAAAAGTGGAAATCACATGGAAGGAGAAACGCGGGACTCCTGGGGAGGATAGCGCGCTCTAGTATCGGTAAGCTGAATTATCGGATTTTGCAGGACCTGGCTGGTCCGCCGCGCTTTCAGCTTAGTAATTTCTGCCGACTGGATCAATTCTGAAAAAGGGGGCGGTGTTCCATGCAACGTCTGTCCCTTATTCAGGACTCTCTTGAACGATTGATGACACTGCCTACTGCAAATAAAAATCCGCAGCTCATTCATAGGGTGCTCTGACGGCAACCATCGTAGGCAGTCTTGCAGAAGACCGGGGCCAGTACGGTCCCGAGGGCAATTTGCTTCCGATCCGAAGCAGGCTCAACATTACCGATTATTTCCCTGCACCCGGTCTTCCATCGAACGTCCGCCCTTCGGAAATACGCGTATAATGAGGTCGCTTGTGGCGTTTCACGGCGGGTTGAGGCAGCGGACTAAAGCCTCGCACACTTAGGAGATGTGCGCGGTCGGCCAAAATTACTGCGGCCTCGTCAGCTATGTGCGCATCAAATCGGATTCCTGCACGATTAGAACAGGCAACCGTAAGCAACGATCAATTAATGAAAAATGCTTGCCCCAAGAATCAAGTTCTTGCTCAAGTAAGATTCGCACATCTAAATGGACATCCGAACCGTTCTGCAGTGCTGTTCGGCGGAGTTCAGGGCCCCGGACCCTCTCAGCGCAATAAGGGTTTCTGACTGGCCGCTATGCGCGCCGCTCAAATTCCAAGGGCTCAAATCAGCTCTCTCGCCGCACGCCTGACGCCTGGGCCAACCAGCCCTGGTTAGGAGCTACGCTTTATGCACACACTCTTGGTTGTCGATGATGATCCTTCCATGCTCAGGCTGCTCAGTCTCAATTTATCGGACGACTACAATGTGATCTCCGCCGATGACCCCGAACAAGTGCTGGCACTGGCAATAAAACACAAACCTGCGGCGATTCTTTTGGATCTAATGATGCCGAGATACTCTGGCTTTGAGCTCTGTCAGTGCCTCCACACCCTGAGTTACACCTCGCGAACTCCCCTCTTCGTGGTTACCGGGGAGTCTGCAGAACGATATAAGACCCACTGCCTGAATCTTGGAGCCAAGGAGTTCATCGAAAAGCCGGTGGACTTTGATCTGCTCAAGGCACTGCTGGCCACCGAACTACAGCAGGAACGCGCCGAGCGTCGCGCTCACGTCCGCGTGTCCCTCCGTGTCATCGTGACTCTCAAAGGAGCTGACTTACGAGGAGTAGCGATAGAGGCAATGACAATGACCGAGAATGTGAGCGCGGGCGGGTTTCTTTGCACCTGCCCGTTGATGCTGCCCATTGGAACCGTTGTTGGTATTCACCTCGGGACCGGAATCGGCAGTTTTGTGGGGCGCGCGCGTGTTGTGCGCAAAGAATCCCCTCACACGCCGTGGCAGCGGTACGCGCTTCAATTCGTTGAGAGCACCCACGAATGGGTGATGAATCCCGTTTGAGTCCGATAGGAAACATTAGATGCCGCTCGCACTCGACAAGGCAACCGGCTCGGAACGGAGATGAAATGTCCGAGCTATTCGGGAGAGAGAGTTGAATCCTACCCCCTGGACTTGTCAGCCACAGTTATACGGTCCCGCCCCATGGCCTTCGATCGATAGAGGCTAGCATCCGCTACCCGAAGCAATTCCTCGCCACCAGAGGCGTGTTCCGGGTACGCTGCAATTCCTATCGAGACAGTGATCGCATCGAGCACATTTCCTAGGTGCCGGGCTCTCAGTGATCTGGCCGCCTCGCGCAAACCCTCGGACCGCCTCACGGCATCTTCCGCCTCTGCTTCTGGAAGAACGATCGCAAATTCCTCTCCACCATAGCGGCAGATGACATCCTCGCCTCGGTAGTGCAACCGCAGCGTCTCTGCGATTAGGCAAAGGACCGCGTCGCCGGCGTCATGGCCAAAGGTGTCATTGAAACGCTTGAAGTGATCTATATCCAACAGGACAACGGTGAGCGGACACCCTTTCCGTTTCGCGCGCAACAATTCACGGTCCAGTGATTCCTGCATAAACCGGCGATTGAATAGCCCCGTAAGAGGATCGCGAATCGACTGCTCTCGGAGTGTTTCACGGAGCCGCAAGCTAGCCAGGGACAACCCCACCTGTCCGGCTACCGCAACGGCGAGCCGCTGTTGGGATTGCTGCAAGGACTCAAAGGCCTCCGTTCCCTTTGCGCTTTGGCTGCGATTGTACTGCACATGCAAAATCCCCAGTGTCTCCCCTTGGGCCGCCATAGGCACGCATAGATAACTGGCTGCGACGGGATGTTTCAAATGCGGACAGATCAATCCGTCTCCAGGTTGTTCACTCCAGAAGGGTTGTCCCCGCCGCAACGCCCAGCAGTCGGTTGGAGAGATGACTGACTCGGATGCAAAGCCTTCTCCCCACGTCGCTGTCGCCTCGAGCGCCTCCCTGGACAGTCCGAACACAAACACCGTTCCTCCTGTCGACGCCGAGAAGAGCTTTCTTGCGGATTGGGCTACAACCGCAAAAGCTTCATCCATGTTTCCGCAACACTGCAGCAAGCCTCCCATGTCGTTAAGCAAAGACATTTGCATGGTTCTCAGCTGCAGCTCCGTCACCAGGTTGTTCAATGACTTTGCATATTCTTCGGCCTCTGCCGCCGATTTGACCTCTTCCGAGATATCCCGGAAAATCGCATACCCACCTGACTGACGGCTTTCCAGGTTGATCGCAACTTCATGGAGTTCCACATCAAGAATCTTTCCATCCTTGCGAACTCTACGGACTGCCTTGTGGACAGATTCTCCAGGTTTGGAAGGGACTGCTTGCCCATAATCCTCCGCCACGCTTCCGGGAGGACAAATCAGCTGGTTAAGCCCATTCCCCACAACCTCTTCGTGGGAGTACAGGAAAAGATTTGCAAATGCGTCGTTGCAGAAGCGCACGCACCCCTCGCCGTCCTGGATGGCAATTGCGAGGGGATTGTGCTCGATCAGAGAGTTCAGGAAGCCCGTTCGGTCCCTCAATTGACGCGCCGTCCGGTGTCTCTCCGTCACTTCCGACCCGACGATCAGGGCCGTCCCTGACACCGCTAGCATGAGTACACCAACCTTGAGCTGAAAATCGGGGTGTAAAGGAAAGATGCGCAGCGCTACCACGATTCCAAAATTAAAAACCACCAGCGCCGTGACCACGCGCCGTATGCCTTGACGCATCGCAATCCAGATGATGGGCACGAATGCCAGGTAATAGAATTCCTTGGGTCCGAGCGTACGACCAAACATGACCCACAAAACCACGAGAATAGAGCTAACCTGTCCAACCGCTTCCAGAATTGCTCCAGAATGACTTCTCAGCGATCTCGTCGTCCGCCGGTTGACGCCTTGTATCGGCTCCCGGCGATAAGTCGACAGCTCCCTCACTACGCGTGGAAACACGTGGACAAGGAGGAATGGCGCAAACCCGATTAGACCAATTGCGTCACCGATGTACCATTGCACGGCCGAGTTCCAAAACTGGCTCCACAAAATCGTGTGGTCCTTCACCAAGGCCACAACACCCACCAATGTCGCCGGCAGAGCCGCAAACGTTGCCAGCAGAATGTATCGCACAACGTCACGCCGATGTCGCAACGCCGGATCGATCCTCAGCGGACCTCGAAGAAGATACGCAGCGGCGGCATACGAGCCCACCCCGAGGACGGGTGCGATTGTCGTACCCCAGGAAAACAGAGGTTGGTGGTAGATCACTACTCCCGCGAGTACGTCAGTCAATACCAAAAGAGGGAAATAGCGCGGGCTAATACACAGCATCACCGCAAAGACCAGTCCCGTGGCCGGAAACCATGCCGTAAACCCAAGGCTGGGAGAAACCAAGATGACCCAAGGTTGGTTGAGTAACAGATAAGTTAGGATGACGGAGAGACCGAAGAGCAGATGACGTGCAATTAGATGGTCATTGTGGACCGCAGTGGTGCGGTCGCTGACATGGTCCACCCATCGTTCCACGCGATTGGAAGTTGATGCCATCTACCCCTTCGCCTACCCCATGTTATCTAAACACGGGTGACATTCCTGTGCCTCGAAATCGAAGAAACGTTTCACTTTTGAGTAAATATCGGATCGTCAACCGGCAAAGTCCGATTTAACGCTTGCCAGTCTCAATTCGGACCGCTTCCCAAACGCCAACCGGAATCCTAAGGAAACAGTCAGACACCTGCGGATCATATCGAATCCCCGAGCGGCATCGAATTTCCTCACATGCTTCTTCGAAAGAGTGTGCAGATCGGTACGGACGGTCGGAGGTCATCGCATCCACTGTGTCCGCAACAGCAAATATCCTTGCCCCCAGCGGAGTTTCTATACCTTTCAGTCCACGGGGATATCCGGTGCCGTCGTATCGTTCATGATGCCCCCAAACGATTTCGGCAGCTTCGGCGAGAAAGGGGATCTGTTTAACCATGTCGTATCCGACTTGAACGTGACTACGCATGATGTGCCACTCTGCCTCAGATAGAGCCCCCGGTTTTAGGAGAATGGAATCGGGGATCGCCAATTTTCCAATGTCATGAAGCGATGCGCCCATGGAGAGGATCTTCAGTTCTTGGTCACAAAGGCCCAACTCCGTACCGATTTTGAGTGAGTACAGCGCCACGCGGTGGGAATGTCCGGCCGTCGGACTATCGCGAAGATCGATGGCCGCACCAAGGACGCGAATTGTTTCCCCGTAGCTCCCTTCCAATTGTTGGAGCGCCAACTGGAGTTGTCTGGTTCGTTCTTCGACCATTCCCTCAAGTTGCCGCTTGTACTTCTCGAGTTGCCGCAGCAAGAATCTCTTTTCCAGGGCGCGGTGCAGACTCGCCAAAACGATTTCAGGTTGCAGGGGCTTTACAAGATAGTCGTCCGCCCCATTTCTCATAGCTTCGATGCCTACCCTTACGTCATCCTCGCCCGTCACGACTAAGAAGGCCAAGTCTGGGTACCGGGGCCGAACCTGAACCAAAAGCTCCATCCCAGAGAGGGAAGGCATATGCAAGTCCGCAAGGATGGCAGTGACTTCACCCTGTTCCAAGATCCGCAAGGCTTCCTCACCACTGGCCGCCGTTCCACAAACAACTCCAGAGTCCGCGAGCATCGCTGCTAACAGTTTCCGCATGGACGGCTCATCGTCAACGACTAGTACAAGACCCAAAGAAGTCTCAGTGCTGGCGGTTACATTCATTTGGCATTTCCCGAGGGTCAAACCAAGTGGAGAACTCCGTACACTCGGCGGACGGCAGTCAATAAACGCTGAACGGCTGAATCAGATGCCGCCGTTAGGATTGCTTCATGTGCGAAGCACCCCCAGATCGTACGGCAAATTTCAAATCGGATTTGCGGAACAAGCAATTGCCCGGCTGCAGTGCTCAGGCGCTGTCGAACCCCGGGTTATAAGTTCCGGCGGGACTGGGTTCGAATTGCTCTCAGCCACCGGATGACCAGCTGCCCTTGGGGGTATAAGGTCATCAATCCCAGTGCCAGAAGCACCGCACCGCAGATGACTTCCAAACCCTGAGAATTGGTAGGCTGCGATACCGAGTCATACAACAGGAATCCTCCGAGGCCGGTCAGAATTACCGTAGAAACAATCATGAATTTCATGAAATAGGCTGCCATACGACCTTTCCCCCGAAAGTCACGGCTGGTGTGAATATGGACCCGATGTTCGGACACCATTAACGCGCCTTCGATAAAACCTGTTGTTCAGGTGGCCTCGAAGCCTCGGAATCCTGCTTTGTCCAGAGTGTCGGAGCGGCGTAGATTTTTTTCATCTTGGAACCGCAACAGCACCTTGGGTTCACACCGTCCTCGGGCGCACTCGCAACGGTCACAACAAATTCACATCGGCAGGTGGGATTCGAACAAATCCACCTCTCCCCTTTTCGCATATCCATTTGCCGATTCCCTCCTGACCCTTGTCTCTGGAGCTTCGGTCTCCAAAAAAATTAAGCCGACCACAGTCTCTATTAGCGTGAATTCGCAAGCTTCTCTGCCCCAGCTGAATGGGCAGACTGAGAGGGCCAGTTAAAGATTGTGTCAGGGCCTACATGCATGGTGGAATAACTGACAAATGCTTCGTACTCGAAGCAGCGAAAGAAAGTGCGCGATCCTACGGCTCCCTAGCCGGTACAGCCTGATTTTTTCGATTTCTGATAGACTTACGAGGATTACTATTCGAATTACTAGATCCATGAATTCTGGCAAAACTCTCAAGGAACTCCGAGCACGTCTCGGAATTACCGTGCGCGAGGTAGAAGATCAGAGCCAGCAGATCGCGAACGCACAATCAAACCCTGAGTTTTTCGTTTCAAATAATTGGCTCACCAGACTTGAGAATTCAAATGCGGTTCCGAGCATTCATAAACTCTTTAGTTTGAGCACTGTCTACCGTGTACGGCTCTCAGATCTACTTCCTATGTTCGGTATCGACCTTGGTTTGCTGCAGAAATACCAGATCGAGTCGGCTCCATCCCAAACCCACCTAGTCAATCTGGAAGAAATCGACCCGACCAAAACCGCTACTTTCCCGGTCCGCTTCGACCCGGGCTTCCGGGTCGAGGAGACAAATTTGGTGTCGCGGATGGTACAGGTCTGGGGGGAGGTGCCGATCGCCTTGCTCCAACAGTTGGACATTCGGCACGGCCAATATGGCTTTATCGGGCTACAGGACTACACCATGTATCCGTTGTTGCGGCCGGGAAGTTTTGTATTCATCGACGATCACTTACAGGATATTCGTGCAAGCCAGTGGCGGACTGAATTCGACAGGCCAATTTACTTCGTTGAGCTTCGCTCGGGATATGCATGCTGCTGGTGCGAGAGGCGAGGGGACAAGCTTTTGTTGATTCCTCATCCTCTTTCTTCACGTCCCCATCGTACTCTGTCCGCCCACGAAGCAGAGATCATAGGCCAAGTCACCGCAGTGGCCATGCGCATCGTGGATTCTACCGCAGCTGATTCCCCCTCCAAGATTCCCCCACAATTGCCAAAGCGACCCTAACGTTGGAGATAAAGAGCTTGATTGTAATTGGATCGTCATGCTCCGGAGCCAGAATTCGAAAAGGCTCCAGTTCGTGCCATGATTCCAGGAGCTCATCCGGGCGGGCGCAGCCGGAACGAATGTATTGTTTGAGCTGACTCACCAAGACTTCCAGGGGACTGAGCGCTAGACTTACAAATGCATCGCGGTGGGCTTTTGCCAGGACCTGTTCTGCCACTGGCGCGGTAAAACGAAAGCTTAGCCCGTCATGCGCATAGCGGCCCGAATTATAATCGCGCGTCGAAGCGAGATAGACCAACCTGGCAATATCACCATCGAGGTTGGCTAGAGTCCGATTCTGCAGATCACGGAGGGCGTCCTCGACCGCCATGGGAGTGAGCTGGTTTGTCTTTTGCTCCATCGGCTTGCCGTTCTTCCGCGGATCAGCGGATTCTTGTCCTCTGCGAGGATGCTTCCGCCTTCAAACCCGCTTCCAACATTCCTCTAAGATTATTGGAAAGACTTTCGGCCTGTCCGACCATGTTTCGCAGTGCTATCGGACCACCCAGCAACAGAATCGCGGCAATGAGTCCACACTTTGCCTGGAATGCATAGTATTCGATTGCCAGCCTGAGTTCCGTGAGTGGTTCGAGTTCCTCCGATGCTCTCACGCGAGCCACATGAAGATGCATGCCAGTTCTCGCCTCACTTCGTAGTCGCGAGAGCCAGGATAGCGCGATCCTCTTCCTCTCCTTGCGGAACAATTGCTGAACCCGCTTTGATGTGCTGTTCCGGATGAACTCCCAATCTTCACAGCCAAAGATTCGATCCAGCTGCTCCTTGCGGCAATTCGCGTACGGAGTGGCTGAGTAGCCATCATGAAGCCATGGAACATCCTCTTCTTCCGATCCGGGGCTGCGCAATAGATAAACCAACAACCCTATTAGCAAGAAACCGATCGCAATGAGAGTAAGCGTTCCGCTCATGAACGTATGGCTCTGCCCAAAAACTCGCGCGCCTGAACAAGGCTCCTTCTGGTTAGTAACACAAATGACTGGTAGTCTTCCTCGATCTTTGACCGCGATTGTTCCACCGGAGATGGCTCGTCGCTCCAGAAAGAAAAACACCATATGCCCAACGACACCGCATAGCAGTGTGGTTGCACGAAAACCCAGACGGCCTGAAACGCTTGACCAATCGAAGCGCGCAAAGTTAGAGTCATCACCATTGTCGCGATAAAGATTCCGTAGCCCGCAAATATGCCTTTGGCGTAGCGACCAAGGGGAACGCGATAGTAAGTTATGAGCAGGGCCAGCACAAGGAGTGACAGCGCCTGTACCGCGCGAAGATTACGTTCTAGCTCAACCGTGGTCACTGCCCAAGGAATGTCACCATTCCAGACGCCAACCAGGCCCTTGGACAAGACCATGAGTATTACAATGGCGAGCACGTTGCGGGCCATCCGACCTGCGCCGGGATAGCGCCCGAGTATCAAGCGAAAAATCTCCCAAGTGACTCCACAACCCATCAGTAAACTGAAAAATTCTGCGTACCAATAGATCGGCTGGTAGTACTTGAATTTGAAACTATAGACGGCCAGGAAAAAGACATCCTGGACAAACACGCTGGCCAGGTAGCCAAAGAAGAACGGGCACTTTTTAAACCATCCAACAACCAACGCGCGTGCCAGAATAGTGCCTTCCAGTGCGACACCCGCAAGCCAGAAACTCAGCGCGTACGAGCTCATATGTTAGGGGAAAACCCCATGTATCCTAGCACGGAAAAAGGGGAAGACTTCCAATGTCTTCCCCTTCTCTAAGGACTAGCTCGCCGACCTGGGGTCAGAAAGCCAAGGAGGTAGCAACGGCTCTGTGGCAGCTGCCTGAAGCTGCCCTGAGCTTCCGAACTTCGGGGGTGGCTGCGTCGGTGGCGGCGGATGTACGCCGTCTGCCCGAAGTTCTACTGAGCTTCCGAACTTCGGGGGTGGCTGTGTCGGTGGCGGCGGATGTACGCCGTCTGCCCGAAGTTCTACTGAGCTTCCGAACTTCGGGGGTGGCTGTGTCGGTGGCGGCGGATGTACGCCGTCTGCCCGAAGTTCTACTGAGCTTCCGAACTTCGGGGGTGGCTGTGTCGGTGGCGGCGGATGTACGCCGTCTGCCTGAAGTTCTACTGAGCTTCCGAACTTCGGGGGTGGCTGCGTCGGTGGCGGCGGATGTACGCCGTCAACTATGGTGAGACATGGGCTGTGCGAACTCCAACGGACCGTGTCTTGCCTGGGATTGAAACTAAACGAAACGCCTACTGCCAGAGCAACGGTGAAACAAACTTCCCTTCTTGAATACATTTGTATCCTCCTCAGGGTGAAATTGGGTTGGAAATGGTAGCCGAACTGCGGACTCAGGTTAGGGAAAGCGAGGCCCCGCTCAACATGCTGGGCCGGACTGCTTCGCACACGAAGCAACACCCACTCTACCTGGCGCTATATACTAATTAGCTCAATACTTTTGAAGATAAGAACGCAGTGGGAATCGGTCTACCTTGCAATTGGATAAGAGCTTAGAGGAAACAGCGTATGCGTTAGACGGGTTCCCCACCGACGCGTACGCTGCTCATCGGAGTGGGCGACGTTACCTGTCTCATGCAACTACCAAGAAAATCTCTCGGCGTGTCCATGCGGAGCGTAAGCACCTTTGTGCATAAGTGCATCGAATTTGGTCAATTGAGTGAGGCAATCTGGCCGCCGGGTACGTGTCGGCTGCCCACGAACCACCCATTCTCCGGATAAGGAGACTTTGCTTGGGAACCCCGCTTCGAGTTTTATTCATCGATGACTCTGCCGACGATGCCGAACTGCAGTTGCGTCTACTACGACAGGCGAACTATACGGTCGAGTCGGAACGAGTGAATAGTCCTGATGTTCTGAAGCAAGTGCTTACGAAATCGTGGGACCTCATAATCTCTGATTACGCCATGCCCCATTTCTCGGGTACCGACGCCCTCCTACTAATCAGACAGCTTGGATTGGAAACCCCTTTCATTTTTGTATCCGGAACCCTCGGAGAAGAAACTGCTGTGGAAGCGCTGAGGATGGGTGCGCAGGATTACCTGCTGAAAAACAATTTGAACAGGTTGATCCCCGCAGTTCGACGGGAGTTACGCGAAGCCAAAGAGCGAAAACAGCGGCGGCGCCTCGAGCACCAGGTTCACCAACTTCGACGATTTGAGGCTATCGGTCGCTTGGCAAGTGGCGTCGCTCATGATTTTAATAATGTCGTCGCCGCGATCATGGGCTGGGCGGAAATCGGATGCAGTGAAGCACCGCTGGATGGCTTGCTGCGGGATCGCTTCCTGAAAATCCGGCGGCAAGCGGAGCGTGCAGCGGCGCTCACTTGTCGATTGCTCGCTTTCGCGCGACAGCAACTTCTTCAGCCTCGTGAAACAAATGTGAACGAGTTGCTACGGGAGGAAGTCTCCCTTTTGAAAAGCGCCGTTGGCGAAATCCATACAATCGAGCTATATCTCGCGGATGACCTACTCGCGATTTGGGCCGATCCTGCCCAGATCGAACAGGTAATCATGAATCTTTGCCTCAATGCGCGAGACGCCATGCCCAATGGAGGACAACTGGCAATAACCACAGAAAATATCCTTATGAGTGAGGAACAGCAGCATATTCATGAAAATGCCCGCCCCGGTCGTTATGTCCACCTTCGTGTGTCTGACGAAGGCGTCGGAATCGATTCAGTCGCTCTCGATCAAATCTTTGAACCATTCTTTTCGACCAAAGAGGATGGCGACGGAAACGGGTTAGGCCTCACGACAGTCTATGGAATCGTCAAGCAACACAATGGTTTCATCGAGGTGGATTCAGTTAAGGGTAGTGGGACCACTATTCGGGTTTATTTGCCGGCCGCCGAGGCCGCAGAGCCGCCTCTACTCCAACCCCCGAAGGTTCAGCAACAAAAAGGCACAGAGACAATCCTAATCGCGGAGGATGACGATGACGTCCGGGAAACAACACGTCTCATTCTCGAGAACCTAGGTTACACAGTTTTCGAGGCGCGCAATGGATCGGAAGCCGTCGAGCTCTTCCTCCAGCTCAAGTCCTCAGTCGACTTGGTGTTGCTCGATATCATCATGCCTGGTCTCACTGGCCCCGAAGCCGCAGTCAGAATATCCGCCATCAATCCACAGCTCGCCTTCATTTTCGTTACCGGTTATGACATAGAACCCAAACTTCGTGGCCTCCGCACCATTAAGAAAGCATCGATCCTCCAAAAACCCTTCGACGCCGGCCAGCTGGCCCGCAAGGTGAGAGAAGTGTTAAACCGCAAGGCAACATAACAGAACTGCGCCTGGCCATAGATTTCCCATTCTTGGCCTTATCAAACAGCCGATCGTTACACATTCATCCAAATCACGCTTGGCGTATCCGGACGATTTCACTTAGGTTCGTCCCCTTCTTCGGGTCGTAAGAATTGTCTTTGTCAGATGAAGAACTAAAGCCCGGTCGTTTCGATCGAGTTTTGCGAGACATTTCTGCATCTCGGAGAGATAACGGTGAGCCAGCCCGCGCGGTCCCCGTCGCCCTGATGGCATTTCTAGGTGCCGGAGTTCCTCAGGTATCTTTGGCGGCGCCTCGCCTTCATAGAATAGTTGGTACATGGGAATATTCAGAGCGCGTGCCCACTTCTCCAGCGTATCGATGGCTGGTACGGTGTGCCCGTTTTCTACTCGAGACACGTAGCAACGGAGGAGTCCTGAGAGATTCTCGATGTCACCTTGGGACAACCTCTTGGCCTCCCGAATGGCGCGCAGACGATCCCCAATCATCATGGCGGGTTCTCCTTTCCTCAATGTCTCTCCTCCAACCTTTCCGACCAGCTCGGTCCGCATCATACACGGAGTTATCCGAAGTAGTAATTCCATCTTTCATTTTTTCTCTCAGGAGGAAGTAGCGCTATTGTCGCCGCGCGGCCCGTGTCCGGGATCGTGGGAAAACGACCACTTGCAGCCACGCGTGCTCTGGTCGAGGGTTCCTTCTCCGCAAACCACTGCAAATTCGGGTACGCAATTTGCTCTGGGCTCCCAAATCCCGATCGGGGAATCGGACACCTAGCTAGTTTTTCTTACCCATTTCAGCTGACAGTATCCTGAACGAATCACGCTTCCGAAAAGTGGGCTTTCCGATTCACACAGGGATTTGCACAAACGATTGGGTGAAACAAACCGCTCCCTGTCTAAGTCGGAAGGATGTGCAACTTTTCTCAATCAGCCTCGTCCCGTATCAGATTGAGACACTTTCATGCTTGCGCGGCACTGGCGCTGACGGAGTTTATTACTATCCAAGTTACTGCCAGCAAAGATACAGATTATAAGTCACTTACCTTAACACATCAGTTTTACTTGGGAGCGTCGTTGGCGCTCTCCGTGCAACACAACTGATCTGCGCATGTTCCTGGATCAAAAAACCGATATTGCCTTGAAGCAGACCGCCCCGATCAATGGGCCGCGCTCTTCTCGCAGGATGCTGATTTCCAGTTTGCTGCTGGGGTCGCTGTTAGGCGTTTACCCTCTGTCTGGACAACCCCAAACCCCCGACTGGCAAGCGCAAGTTCGGAGGTGCTCCGAAGCAAGGGATTGGGAATCAGCGTTGCGCATTGTGGACCAGGAGGTCTCGCGCGCCCCGCAAGACATGGATGTGCGGGCATGGCGGGCTCGTGTTCTCACTTGGTCGGGACGTCTTCCGGAAGCGGAGAAGGAGTATCAAGAGATCTTAAATGTCTCTCGGAATGATCCGGACAACTGGATGGGCCTCGCAAATGTTTACTTGCGGGAGGGAAGAACAATGGAAGCCCTGCGCGCACTCGACACTGCTGTAAAACTCGATCCCGCCCGATCTGACCTGCATTCTGCCCGCGCTCGCGCGTTGCGGGCGGCGGGGGAGCGAAACCAAGCGCGTCTGGAATTTCAGAATGCACTCAATTTGGACCCCACCAGCCAGGAAGCGCGCGCCGGCCTGATCTCCCTCCGCCCGGAACCGAAACATGAACTGCGGTTCGGCCAGGACAACGACCTCTTCAATTTTGCCAGTGCGAATCATGACGAATGGACAAGCCTCGCGTCGCAATGGACGCCACATTGGGCCACCAGCATGGCCGGCAGTTTTTATCAGCGTGGCGGCGTCGACGCTGGAAAATTTGTGGGTAGCGTTACTCTGCGCCAGTCCCCATGGGGTGCCTTAACAGTGGGCGGCGGAATTGGGGACGATAACGCGGTGATCCCCAAGAGCGAAGCCTTTTTTGATTTGGACCATGGGTGGAAGGCTGGCGAAACCACCTTCGTGCATTCCGTGGAGACTATCTATGGGCAGCATTGGTATTGGTATCAGTCGTCCAGGATATTAACTCTGACCGGAACCGCAATTGCCTATCTACCTCGGGAGTGGACGCTATCGCTGGGAGCAACGGGTGCGCGCAGTGTTTTCTCAGGGACGCAGCCCGAATGGCGCCCATCAGGGATCGTGCGCCTCGGGTTTCCACTGGCAAACTGGGGTTCACAACGGCTCTCTGGAAACCTGTTTTATGCGGCTGGCACGGAAGACTTCGGGCAGGTCGATCAGATTGGGCGCTTTTCTTCGCAAACCTACGGTGGAGGTTTCCGGATCCAGCTCACCGCTCGGCAGGATCTCGCGGGCTACGGCTCGTATCAAAAGCGCACCCAAGACAGAACGGACACATCCTTCGGACTAAATTATGGCATCCATTTTTGAAAAATTGTGGCGGCTGGGCCCGTCAGCTTTCGTGCTGAAGGCCATTATCGCAGCCCTTGTGGCCAATGGACTTCTGCTCGCGTTCATTCTTCTACGGCGTACCTACCGGAAGTGGTATTTCGCGAAGCGCGATGCGCGTGTCTACGAATTGCGTCAAAAATGGGATGCGCTCGTTTCAGGCGAGATTCCATTCGAGACCTGGCGAAGGAAACCTTTCGACCGCCGAATCGTCGAGGCAATCGCTCTCGACGCATTTGAAGCCGCCGGGCCAGAGCAATCGGCCCGATTGCTGAGATTTCTGCGGACGAGCGGACTGATCGAAAAACGCATCTTTGAAGCCCGGCATCTCAAGGGCTGGCGTAGGATGCGGTCCCTGGTCGCACTGGGTCGTACACGCGCACCGGAAGGTATCCCCGCTTTGGCGGAAGGCTTACGCGATCGCGATCTAGAGACGCGCCTAGCCGCACTGCGAGGATTGGGAAGGATGGCCTGTCCCCAGGCTGCCGAGGAGATTCTGGCTTGGTTGGGAGAGAAGGGGCTGACCGTCCCAGACCTGCCCTTGCAAGGTGCGCTCGTCCAGTGCTGTGCGGAGCGCCCCCAGTTGCTGCTTCCCTATATAAAAAATGCGGACAGTCACCTGCGCGAAGTGCTGGGGCGGGTGCTCGGCGAGGTAGCGACTCCCTCATTGGGTCTGGACCTGTTGCAATTCGTGGGCGATGACCTCGATGAATTGCGAGCGGCGGCGGCGCGAGCCATGTCGCAGACACATTCGGCATTCGCCCCCGAAGTCCTGAGTGAGCTCGCAGCCGACCCTGTTTGGTTCGTGCGCTTGCGAGCGATCGTTAGCCTCGGCAAGTTGTCCGATTGCCGCACGATTCCGACGCTGCTTGGAGGACTCACGGATTCGAACCGCTTGGTACGGTGGCGCGCGGCGGAAGCGCTCGTGGGATTGAAGACAGAGATGGTTCCAATATTCGAAAAGGTGGTGGCGGCGCGAGACCGCTATGGCCTCCACGCCTACCTGACCGCGCTCGAGAATGCTGGCCAGCGAGGGCAGCTGGAGGTTGAACTCAAAGCAAACACCGGGGCAATTGAAGATGTGAAGAGGCGCCTGCAGAATGTGCTTCAGACGGGAACACTGCCGGCAGAAGAATCCGCAACCGCGGTAAGCCTCCCAAACAGCGCGGTGGAACTCAGATGATTTGGTTTCTAGATATTTCCAACCATGCGTTGTTCTGGTATTACCTGGCCAGCAATCTCGCCTATCTGACGATGTTGATCGTGGCGCTGAAAACGAGTTTGGCCCATCAACGGAGACTCGAAAGCCATCGGCTGAACTGGATTAAGGAAACTCCGCTGGCTCCCCCAATCACAATCATTGTGCCTGCCCATAATGAAGAAGGTTCCATCCGTGTGGCAGTGCGAAACCTGCTGCAGCTCGACTATCCGCAACTCGAGGTGATCGTCGTCAACGATGGATCAGATGACCGAACTCTCGATGAAATGCGAGAGGAGTTTCTCCTGAGACTCGTCCGGGCTGTCTACGTCGCGGAAGCGAAGAGTGCGCCTGTTCGAGGTCTGTACCGGAGCGAGCTGAACGCCAGCCTGCTGGTCGTTGACAAAGAACCGGGTGGGAGCAAGGCGGATGCCGTAAATGCAGGTCTGAACGCGGCAACCTCGCCTTATGTCTGTGTGGTTGATGCCGACTCCATCCTTGAACGAGACGCGCTCCTTCGAATCATGATGCCTATCCTGGAAGATCCAAAGCGCGTAGTGGCGGTGGGTGGAATCATCCGCGTGTTGAACGGATCGGAGATCGCAGAAGGACAATTGCGGCGCGCCCGCCTCCCGAGCAAGAGCATTGAAGTAATCCAAGTGGTTGAGTATCTTCGCGCGTTCTTGATTGGGCGAGAAGCGTGGGGTCAAGGAAACATGCTGATGATTATATCAGGCGCGTTCGGCGTGTTTCGCACGGACCTGGTGCGTGCTGTAGGAGGCTATCGACCGACGGCAATTGGGGAGGATTTCGATCTGGTGGCACGTTTGCACCGCCATCTGCGCCAGCAGCAGATGGACTATCATATCCAGTTCGTCCCGGATCCCATGTGTTGGACGGAAGTCCCCTCTGACTTAAGGTCCCTGGGAAGGCAGCGAGCGCGCTGGCAAAAAGGATTGTTGGATGTGTTGTGGCCCAGCCGGGACATGCTCTTCAGAAGGCGTTACGGCAGGATCGGTTATCTGGCGCTTCCTTACCTGTGGATATTTGAGCTATTAGCGCCGGTAATTGAGGTCGGAGGAATTGTGACTATTGTGCTTGCCGCATGTTTGGGCGTGCTGAGCCACGAATTCTTCGTACAATTCCTGCTTTTCGGGTACGCGTTTGCGACGATGATTTCAATCGGTTCGGTCTTGCAAGAGGAAATTACTTACAAACGATACAACGACTGGCAGGATGTAGCCCGCCTCGTAAGTTACTGTTTTCTGGAACATTTTCCCTACCGTCAACTGCACATGATCTGGCGGCTGCAGGGCCTCTGGCAGTACCTGCGCGGCGACAATGTTTGGAGGCCCCTTACGCGCAAGGGTCTCGCGTCCGCTCATACCCGATAGATTTTCTGCACTCTTCCTCACCAGCGGCCCGCGAATTCCGGCTGTGCGGCTGTTTCAGGCATTTGAGCGCGGCTCGTTGAATCTGACGCTAGAACGCTCCGCTCACGCTTAAGCACTACTCCGGCCAACTTTCAAGCCACGGTATCAACGGACCACATCTTGGCGTTCTTTGCTCCTCGCCCGGCTGGGTTCAATCTCCAACCGAACGGATCGCCCTGCCGTCGAGAGTTCTGAACTTGACAGTCCTGGCAGATCGTTGATTACTCCTCGCCTCGTGACTCTTGAATCCAGGCGTTCGCTAAATGAAGAGCTGACAAACCGGTTCTCGCGATGGCTTGGGGTGCGAGGTTACTCGAGCTGTGTCCTCTACAGCTATCCGCGCACTGTGCGCCAGTTTACGAAATTCATGCGCCAAACAAATATCCTGATGGTGACCCATTTCGTTCAGGAGTTTTTTGGCTGAATCGGCCGCCCTGGGCAAGACTCCAAAGGGGATTCGTGACCAACTTTACGCTTTACGGGTTTTCTTTGATTTTCTAAACCTTGGTGGGTTGATCAAGTGGGTGCCACCGCGCCAAGTCAAAATGCGGCCGCTAAAGCGGCACATCCCGAAGGTGTTGACGGAAGCCCAACTTCGCAGAGTTTTCGTGGCGGCCAATACGAAATGTGAGCGAGCGTTGGTGGTAGTGCGATATGGCACGGGTTGTCGGACAGGTGAATTGCAAACGATGCGAATCGAAAATATAGACTTCAACCAGCGAAGAATTCGCGTGGTCGGGAAGAGTGGGATTCGCGTACTTTTGTTCACCGCGACTGTCGCTAGAGCTCTCCGAACCTACCTGGGTGCCAGAGGGACCGGGTATGTATTCGTTGACCAAAAGCCACTACAGAGAATCCGGCCTCAAAGGTCTCCCAATGGCGAGTGGCACTGCCACTGGAAGACCTATGATGAGAAAGGCCGCCACGTGTTAACCAAGAGCGGCTTTATTGCTGCCAGAGAGAACTTCAGCTACGGCGACGCCCTGACCCATTTTTCAAGACTGGCCAAGCATGATCGCTTGCTGCGCCCCCTCGGGTTGCGCCCGCTGAGTCATTCAGCGATTCAACTAGCCGTACAGAAGATTGGGTTGCGGGCTGGACTTAGAATAAATCCGTACTCGTTTCGACATACGTTTGCCACCCACCTTCTCGACCACGGAGCTGATCTGCGGGTCATTCAGGAACTGCTCGGGCGTAATTCGATTCGAAACACTCAAGTTTACGCCCACGTGAGTAAGAAACAGCTTCGACGCGCTTTTGATCAATGCCACCCCCGCAGATGATGGTGCCCCCTCTCCCGGAGGTGCGGAATGCCCAAAGCAAACATGAACAAGACTAGAAAATTGAGATTCTTTCCGCCTTGGTTCTTGACGAAAGCAACCATGAAGAGAATTGAGGCCTTGCTTCCTTATTACTATCACAAACGATTTCGATTCTATTTCGATGCCTACGGATGCGTGCGTTGCGGCAGAAAGGATGTCCCTTACAGTTGCAGCGGGCTTTGCATTCCGGGCCAGGGCTTCATAAATCATCGCCTAGAGCGATCCGACAGGGCGATGAAGCGGCAATATGGAGCACACCCGGATCCCATTTCAGCCCGTTTCTTGAAGCGCAGGCTAAGTGCGCAGGAATTGTTAAAGGATCTAAAAAAGGCTGGCCGAACGGATTAAGCTATGTCTTCTTGATTCTTTTCCGCCGCACCACCGTTTTGGTTATGGCAAGCAAAAGATTTCTCTCTGGGTCCGTCATTTGGCTGACAGCCCGACGCATCCGTTCAAAGGCCCGAACGCCGCTCCCGCGGGATGCCCAATCGCTTGCCCCATTCTGCGATACCTTCTTGGGCGGTGGAAGCTCTTGTCCTTCATAGAACATCTGGTATAGCTGCACTTCCAAAGCTCGTGCGAACTTTTCCAGAGTTTCGAGTGAGGGTACCGTGTGCCCATTTTCGACTCGAGAGACGTAGCAGCGCAGCAACCCCGTGCGCTCTTCAATGTCCCCTTGGGATAGGTTCTTGCTTTCCCTTAGTTGCCGAATACGCTCACATATATGCATCCGCATCCCTCCCCCACTTGTATCCATGTCGGTTACTAGAATTTTCGATTATCCGTAACGATAGCATATCGTACCTGTTCTGTATACTATTTTGCTCCGATTTGCACAGCTGGTGGGATTGACACTCTTTTAGAGTCGGTAAGAGTCTTATGCAAGAAATAAAGAAAAATCCGTTTTTTGACCTGGGCCAACTCGTCGCCACCCCGGGCGCGCTGACCGCTCATAAAAAAACCGAACAGAACCCGATGGAGTTTCGGTCGCGCCATATCACGGGCGATTGGGGCGAAGTCCCCGAAGAAGACAAGAAGGAAAACCTCTTCAGCCTGGACCAAGGCTTCCGGCTCCTGAGCGCCTACCGCACAACCGCGGGTGACCGCATTTGGGTAATTACTAAAGCCGATCGAAGTCTGACCACAATTCTCTTACAGGAGGAGTACTGGCATGCTGGTCGTCGAGAAAATACTGTGTGAGACAATACTCCAAGCGACGGCAGTGAATTTCGCAACTGCGTCACCGGCTTCAATCGAGACTTCGCGCGCTTTTTACTTGCGTGCGAAGGGCGCACCTGCACCAACAACGACCAGTCTTCCAGCAATTGTCAAGGAATCGGCTTCCCTTTTGCATCGAGGCCAGCCACTTTCCGCTTGAGTTGCTGGGTGGTCCCATAAACAACGAACTTGGGCCGCTTATACGGCTTTTTAGGTTCCGTCTTTAGCAATCTAGCCATAGCAAACGTCTGCCTTAAATGTATACCGAACTTGTAGCCTGGACTGCAAATGAAAGAACGATACGGGACCGGGAGTCATAGGCAGTTGTTGTTGATTGATGGTGTTTCGGCGCCAAGCATTTTACCGATCAGTGGTGTTAACTTGTGGGAAGTTGCCGCTAGAGTGGGCATTCATTCTGTCTCCTCGCTGTACTTTCGCGAGACTACCCCGGCATAGGACAAAGCCTGCTTCCACGTTGAAAAGCGTTGAGGAAATTCCGCTGCCAGTCGGTGCGCAATCCCTTCGATCGAAGCTCTCCCGTCCATCAGCTCAAAAGTTCTGCGTTGCACGCGACCCTCCTCGGAAAGATGTGGCACATAATCTGCCGCCTGTCTCTGCAGCTTTGCGACGGACAACACTTCGCCCATCAACTGGGCTTGCTCAAAATGGACCGGGGCATCACCCGATCCCGCTAGCGGTTCGATGTGCGAGGTCCATCGATAAACGTATTCGTCTTCGATCAATCGCGCATCGAGGCTTACAGTTACAGTTTGGGACGGCGCCAGGGACACCGGCCGTGTCCACGGGAGGAACAGTGAGCCATAAATTGTCTCGGACTCGGAGGGGGCGCAGGAAAAACTGCAACCCTCGGCCAAATCCGCATCAAACCAGACCTGAATCCCGTGCCCTGTTCCGGCTCGTTCGACTTTCCAGTGCAGATCGCCCTGCGCATTATGTTTTTCGACGCTGTAGTAGTCCAGCGTGACCCAAAGTCCAGGCGCGGTTAATAATTGCCCTTGGTTCTTATGTACCCTTTTAATGTTGTTAGCGGCCAGCCGCCGGGCCGCGCTCAGATCTTGACCGAACGCATTGTACTCCCAGGGGTTCACTAAATCGTTGTAGAGTTTCGGGACTTCAACGATCGCGGCCCACAGCGTATCCTTTCGCGGTATCAGGGCGCCGCCGGGCGCAAGAAACCGGCGTCGTGCATCTACGATTTCCGGAATGTGACGTCCGAAAAGTGGAAGGACACCGCGGAGATCGGAAAGTATGACGTCGGCCCGTTCGGGAAGCGTGACCCGGCTGGAGACTTCTTCGAAGAATACAATTTTGTCGTCGCAGCCGTTGGCTGCCGCAATTTCACGCGCCACTTGAATGATTTCACTAGGCTCGATCGCATAGACTCGGTTAGCGCCAAGCTGGCACGCCAAAACTGCGAAAATACCGGGCCCCGTGCCGATTTCCACAACGATGGCCCCCTGGCGAACGGTTTTGCGCAGAGCTTGGGTGTAGGCATCCACACGCACCCGATCCGCGACCATGACTCCATAGCCTTCTAAGCTATACATAGGATTAGTCTCGCCTCGACGCAGCACTCGACTTGGGTATCATCACCTGTCTCGCATCGCTGGCGATGGTCTCGCAGAGGTCAAAAACTGCAAAGGATTCTCCCTGGGGACGCACAGTGCGCATAGGGACGTCAGTTACTACCCGGCTGAGCAAATCGAACTCACGTGAGCGCATGCTGCGGTCGAGAAGATAGTTCACGTAGGTATTGGCGACGAGCCTAACGAAAGCCTCTCTTCCCGCAATCGCCCCCACGACCGGAGCGGTCAAATATCTGTCTCGTGGACAGAGGAAGTAAATTGCCGCCAGGGGCAACGGCTTTGAGGCGAACCCAAAACCATTCTCGCCAAGGGCCAGGTATCTTTTGTCCCAAGTTGGGGTGATGCGCGGCAAGCCTTTCTCGGACCCAAACAAAGCACGGGCGGAGTCAGACCACAAATTCACCCGAGGATAAGCGGGCGGAACTAAAAAGTCTTCTCCCTCTTCTATCAGTGCTACCACGTCATCAGAAATTACCGGAAAGCCGCGACACGCAAAAGCGGCAGCTGTGGTGGACTTGCCGGCACCCGCAGGGCCGACGAGCGCAATCGAGTGCTCACCGACAGCTATGGCGCTCGCGTGCAGGCAAGTCACTCCGCGCAGGCGCAAAACGAATCCGATTACAGGCCCAAGCAAATAGGTGCAGGCGTCTTCAAGGCTGTAGTTCTTAGGCCAGTCGCCCCAAACCTCGCGGCCTAAACGGTCGACCGCGAATCGCACATGATCACTATACAAAAAGCCGAAGTAATCCCCGCCGGGAAACATGACCACCCGCAAGCTGGGCGCGCCGCGCGTAGCGTCTAGCGCGCTCGTATAGAGAACTTCGGCGGTCGCTGGAAGAGTTTCTGGCAAACTTGCCCAATCCTTCAAGCGTATCCGCACATCGTACACGTCTGAATCCGGTTGCAGGGGAAGGCCAGGGAGCGCTATGTTGGCCGCGACTCGCAAACCGTAGACCAAATGCGAAACGAACATAGCTTCCACGGAAATGATTCTTACTGGGTCTTAAATTGCACGCCGAGTACTACTTTGCCGTCGAAGTTTCCGGTGACAGCAACATTTGAGTTTGTCATCGCTCGGATGTTGCCGTAGACCTTGGGCACCGGCTTCTTGTAAGGCTTCTTCACAGGAGCTTGCCAATTCGCTTTCAAGTTATTACTCCTTTGTCACTTATAGCGAATCTGCTACGCAATCGCAACCAGTAATTCAGACTGAGCGGCCGAAGGTGACTCCACGCAATCCACGCGTCCTTTTCTCTAAACACCTTGGGAATCAGACGCCTTTCCACATAATGGCCCAACTCAGGGACACTTTCAAACGAATCGACCCAGGCCGACTCCGGTTGCTGGAGAACTGCAACCAGCGGGTCCGCAAGGAGGGGGGACTTGCGTCGCAAGCGCACTACATCAGGTAGGATACCCCGAGCAGCCTCGCGCAGCAACTCCTTGTCGGAACACCACGGTAGCGCAGGCAAAGCCAGTAGAAAGTCCAACAATCGCAGATCAAAAAAGGGGTGGCGAACCTCCATGGGAACATGCGTGAACCCAGAATCAAACCCTTCAAACAGTCTTGGCCATAGGGGGTCGACGATGGCTCTATAGGAGACCGGGCGGACCGCTCTATTCGGGGTGGAGGCTCGATTTAGGGTGTCCCACCGCTCGCGTAGACCAAATCGCCTCTCTAGGTCCGGGTTCAGCCATACCGGGTAGTGCGGTACCTGACTCTTGGGACCAAACCTTCGCCTCCAACGCGTGCGAAGGTACAGCCGAGAAAACCTTCCTTCAGCTGCCAGATATCGGATGGCTTCAATCAACGCACGTCCCAACTGCCCCTTCTTGAGTAAATGCGAAAAATGAACTGAAAGCAAACAGGAGAGGGCGGGGTCGGCACCATAGCCAGTCAGGGCCACACTGTTCCGAGCAGCAGCCTCGCGCATTTGCCCAAGTCCCCCGTCCGACCCGGGTAAATGCACCGGCTCGGGCCAGTGATGATGTTCCCGATTCTTCGATAGCTTCATCTCATTCGCGTGAAACTCGATGGGGATCTTCAGCGCTTTTGCTACCAGCATGGCATAACGGCGCTCTTCGTGTGGAATCAAACTGTCAAAAACTTCTGTGTAGGCGAAAACACCCTCAGGGAGCCCGAGTGTCCTCTGGGCACTAGCCGCTACGGTGGAAGAATCGAGTCCGCCGGTCATGAAGACTGCGACACTGTCTGTTCGCAACCGGTCAGCAACTGCGCGATCAAGCAATTCCCGGAATTGCTCGACGCACTCCCTCGGTCGCCTTTGATAGATCGGGGCGCTCACTGGAAGCACCCAGTAGCGGCGAGCCGAGACATTACTTCGCCTGCACTCGAGGGTATGCGCTGGCCGCAGCCTTTGGATATCTACAAACGACGTAGCTCCGGGTTCCCGGATCATGTCAAAGAGGAGAAAATCGGCAATCGCGAGATCATTCAATCGTTCGGAGATAGCGGGATGACGGCGGACACAATCGAGTGAGTTGCTGAAAACTAGGAGACTGCCAACGTTAGCGTAGTAGAAGGGTTTTATTCCCAAATGATCTCGCGCACAAAATAGTTGCTCCTTGACGGCGTCCCAAATCGCGAAGGAGAAATCACCACGCAACTGCTCAACGCACGCGGAACCCCATTTCGCGTATGCTCGGAGAATGAGTTCAGAGTCCGGAACAGATTGACCGTAGTCGGTTGCCAAACGCCCGAGCTTCCCGATCAGTTCGGTGCGGCAATCAAGCCTTACATCCGCCGTAATCCAATATCGACCGTCCAAAGTGGCAGGCTGGGACCCCTGAAAGGAGTCGCCCTTCACCCGTAACAGGGCATGACCCAGCCCAATCGAGGTTCCCACCCAGGAGCTTCGTCCATCCGGACCACGGTAGGCGAGGAAATCTACGAGCGACCGTAACAATGCTCGTTCGATGTGTGCGCCGTCCCGGTGAAAAATGCCTACAATTCCGCTCAACTAACACCCTGCTGCTAAGAAGGTCATGCTTCCTTTGGCCTTTGTCACAGGTCCCGTGCTTGCACGCCGCCGTGCTGCCACCTCGACTCAACCGTTAAAGCTTTCTGTTTCTCGCAATAAAAAGGTTCGCCGCTGGGCTGGGCTCCCGTTCATTTCCGCAAGTGTTCCTATGCGTTAACTTTGAGGAGTTAAATCCAGATCCACTGCACGGATGCGGAGCAAGCCCCTATCCACAAACCACACGATAAGCTCTGAAAGATCCTGACGAAGCACGTCCGGCTCGACGCAAAATTCGCCTAGCAATTGCGAGTATGCACCGCCGATGTCAGACGCCTCCGCGAGCACTTGCCAAATCCGGGTACCCGTCTCATCCAGTCCGTAATACATTTCTTCTTCCAGATCGAGCAGCACGGACTCCCCTGTGAGAATGCGCGTCAACACATGCGTCGGCACTTCCACACGATCCGAGAAAGAAATCATAATCGCGGCCTCTCACCCGTCACACACATTCGTCACTTCGAGACTGAGTGGGATTATCAGTTCGAGTTCAAATATTCTATCTGGGAACGAAACCGCCCGCCACTCCGACTTGAGTGCTCGCGTCTTCTCTCGTTTGGCACTCACTGCTGGGTTTTTGAATACAGGAGTACTCCGTCTCTCAGATCCGACGCCCTTTTTTTGTTCGCTCCGACCAGTCATTGTTGCCTCGTAGAAGCCTCGCAGGCGACGAAGGGATTCAGTGGCGGTCCTCTGACCCAGGGTTGATCCGTGAGGTAACTGGTACGCACTGAGTGTACAAACCAGCGTGAGCCTATGAAACTGCGCGTTGCGTTTTTGGAAGCGCCGAGCGAAGAATCGCGTACACTACTGCTACATCTCTAGGGCGAGGCGTTCGCAGTGCTTGATCAATCCGACGTGGCGTCGTTTCAGGACGGATGGCCGGCATTGCTCGAGTGCGCTTCACCACTATGCAACCCGCTCCGACTCGCCGAATTGCTGCGCGGCGTGAATTGGCGCCAGCTTTTCGCCCGCGCAGAACAACATGGAGTCCTTGGACAGCTCGCCTTACGCCTGGGTGTGGTTGCTGAGAGTGCTCTCCCATCGGAGGCAAAGCAAGCACTTCTCGAACTCCATCGCGCGCAGGTTTTCTCCACGCTGAAGTTGACTGCAGCCTTGTTTCACGTTCTGGAGCTCTTTGCGGCCAAGGACATTCCGGGGCTAGTCGTCAAAGGGCCAGTACTGGCCATACACGCCTACGGCGATCCTGCCATGCGCAGCTATGGCGATTTGGATCTTCTCGTCCGTCAATCCGATATCAGGCGTGCCACAGAATCGTTACGGGCCGCCGGTTACCTGGCGTCTATTCCCCTTAGTGCCATCGACGGCGACAGAATTCCCGGACAGTATCTTTTCTCAAAACCAGACGACCACCTGATTGTCGAGCTGCACAATGATTTCACGCTGCGCTATTTCCCTCGACGCCTGCCCATCGAGGACCTTTTTGACAGGCGAGTTCTCGTGCAGCTGGACGCCTACAAGGCTCCGGCCTTGGCTGTGGAAGACGAGTTGGTTTACGTCTGCGTTCACGGGGCAACACATCTTTGGGATCGCCTGAGGTGGATTGCTGACATAGCGGCACTGGTCACTCGACAGACGGATATCGATTGGCACCGGGTTAGGGAGACGGCAACCAAGGTGGGGGCGGAGCGTATTTTGCATGCCGGCTTGCAGCTCGCCTCAGATCTGCTGCACGCCCGTCTGCCTAATCCAGTGCTCGCCGCCATGCAGCGTGATGCGGGCGCTGCCAAGTTGGCCGCGTGCGCTCGGACCTGGCTGACAGCTGTAGGTGATGCATCTCCTACTCTCCTCGACCGTACCGTTTTCCGTCTGCGCATGCCTGGCGACGCGTTACGTGCTCCGGCCTATTTGCTCCGACTTTCTCTTTCGCCTACGGAAGAAGATTGGAAACAAGGCCACCTGGAGAGTCGGCACGGTTTCTTCGATGCGCTAGGCCGCCCATTCCGTCTTGCCCGCAAATATGGCCGCAGGCGCAACTCCTGAATGTAAGTCATTGATTACTTCGTTCGCTTGATAAGGGCAGGACACCATCGAACGGCAAAATCCTTCCAAAAATGGGCATTCGACTGTCTGTCTAAGGCGGGTAATCCGCGCATAACTGCTTTATTTTCAACGCGAGAAAGTGGCGTTTCATTTGCACTATAAGGGCTTAGTCCCAGCAATCTATGAGGTGGAAATTTATGAACCAGTTGGTATTCCGGGGGCTCATTACGGCCTTCCTGCTCGTTGTTTTGCTTTGTATGCCGTCAATCGCCTCCGCCGACGGGATAACCTGGACCTTGAGTGATGTCACCTTTGACGATGGCGGCGGCGCTTCGGGTTCGTTCGTCTACGATGCACTAACGAACACTTATAGCTCCATCCATATGACTACCACGTCGGGAACAGCATTCGCAGGCACCACATACAATGCACTTAGCAGCCTGTTCGGTTCCACCAGCACGGGCATGCTGCTTGGGGCCAGCGGTGATCTTACAAACACCGACGTATTGCTTCTGCTGTTTAGTGCTGCACTGACAAATTCAGGTGGCACTGTTGTACTCCTCAGCGTTCGCGAGGGTACCTGTGACAACACAGACTGCAGCCTGTCCACCCTAGACCGGTCCACAACAGCAGGTGAAGTGGTCGGAACCGTCGCAACCCCGGAACCGTCAGCCCTTTCTCTTCTGACCGTGGCGCTTATTGCCTTGATGGTGGTTGCAACAATACGCAAATCGTCGTACGCCTAGTTCGAAAGCTTTGTTCGGCCGGAGATTTGGGGCCGCTTTTCCGAGGAGGAGAAGTGGCCTTTGTTGTGTGCAGCGGCAGATTCGGTCGCCTTGTGGACGTACTCCTAGACTTTACTTCCATCAATTCAATTGGCGTGAGGATTTCGCACCGTCAAAGAAACGAGGTAGCGCCGCTGCCCTTCTTCAATTGGAACCCTTTGCCTGTTTCTCGACTGATCTGCGAACGCCTTCGGCGTGCAGTTCGCCACGTTCGAGAAGTCCGAGTATCTGGTCCGCAGTCAGCGTAGAATCCTTGCCCACTGCGAAGATTATCTCCCCGTCGGCTGTTTGCATCGGGAAACCCACAGCCACTCCACGCCGCCGCAATAGCTTAACGGCCCGCACTATATCGTCCGCTCGCTCTGCGAAGCCGCCCGACACAAGCCCTCCAAAACAACATCATTGCGAAAACGGAACAGCCAGTCTAGGGTGCAAGGATGGTCTGCGAACTAGTTTCCCACAGCTTCTCCACCGGCATGAGCCGCTGCATACATTCCCGTCGGGGAAGAGGTCGCTGACTGCAACAGTAGCGGGGTCCGCACCTCTCCTTTCCCTGCCGCAACTCCCGCGTAATATCCGCACTGTTACTTAATTTTTCCGGTATCCTGAGAAGGATAAACTCTCGGCTACTTCCCCTGGTTGTTACTATGACATTCAAAAAATTGCGTCGAAGCGGACGTTTAATGAAATCCGTCCCAATCCTGCTGATCGGCAGCGATTGCGAAGGCCGCGTGTTTTCGGAAGAGACCCGCGCAGTGGTGCTGAGCCTGCACGGGGCGGGCGTTGTCTCCGCCTACAAACTGATTGCCGAGCAGGAACTGGTCCTCCGTTCAATCGAATCCAACCGGGAAGCGGAAATCCGGATAGTCGGCGAGATTGGGTCGCAAGACGGCCGGTATACCTACGGCGTCGCGTTTCTCGATGAGGATCTGGATTTCTGGCAGATGGATTTTCCCATGCCGCCTTCGCCGAAGGAGCGGCCACTGGAACTGGTTCTCGAATGCAATGGTTGTAATGCAACGGTGACGCTTCTGAACGGTGATTACGAGTTTGATGTGTGCGCCATTCACGGAGGACTGGTTCGCTACTGCCCCGAATGCGAATTCTCGACGGTTTGGAAGCGGCTGGACGGCGGCGGAGTACCCGGAGCGGTGGCGACACGATCGGTACGGGAGGCGAAGTCTGAGCCCGCGCCGCTGGAGTTTGGCGAAGAGGAATTGGCGGAAAGGACGGAGAAGCCTGGGGCGACCGAGATGCGCACCGCGACACCAGCGCTGCAGGAGCGGCGGCAACGGGTGAGAGCAAAGGTGAGCTATTTTGCATGCGTACGGAGCGAAGGGTTTGGGGACGATGTGGTGGCGTGCACGGATATGTCGCGCGGAGGGTTGGCATTCCGGACGAAGAACGCATATTTGATTTCGACGGTAGTGAAGATTGCGGTGCCGTTTTCGCCGGATTCGCCGAACGCGCCAGCGATTTACGTGGCGGCGCGGGTCATGAATATCACGGAACTCCCGGAATTGAAAATGTTCCGGTGCGGGATAGCGTTTTTGCCTATGCCGGGAACGCGGGCGCAGACCTGAAAGAAATCAGGCGGCTTGAGCGGCTTTTTTTGGTTTCGGCGGCATCGTAACTTTCTGCATGGATGGCAAGGACAGCGCCGACCGAGGCTTCCTGGGCCGCTCGCCTCCCCAAGCCGCACAAGGAAACAGGAATTACCTCAACGGCGTTGCCGCCAGTACGATAACCCCTTAGCCGTCTATATAGTTCCTGGACGCCAGAAAGGACGGCAGGTGTCCCTTCCAAATTGGTGTATTGGGGGGCCATGCCCCGGCTGTCTGTCCTGTTTACTGCTTGGTTCCTTAGCGCGAAATTGACGAAGGAAAACCGTACTGGTTTGGGATACTTGCGAATAGGCCACGTGAGGGGGTTTTCCTTGCCCGGGGCCGGACGGATTCTTTTCACTCTTGACAAAAATCGACGCTCTTAACCCCTGGTTCCCGTCGAGAGAATCGTTGAGGAGGCGATATGTCCGCTCGAGAAGCTCATCATCAAACCGTCCTCGTTGCCGATGACAACGAAGCGAACCGCGACCTGCTCTCCGCTCTACTGAGCGCAGAGGGCTATCAGGTCATATGCGCCGCAGACGGCCAGCAGGCGCTAGACCAGGTGGATAGCGACTCCATCGATCTCGCGCTGCTGGATGTGGTGATGCCCCGTCCAACCGGCTTTGAAGTATGTCAGTCGATCAAGTCCAAGCCGGAAACCCGATTGATCCCCGTCGTATTGCTTACCAGCCTGAACAGCGATTCGGACCGGATCCACGGGATCATGTGTGGAGCCGATGAATTCCTCAACAAGCCCGTGAATAAACACGAGCTGCTCGCTCGCGTGCATTCCCTTCTGCGCTTGAAGCAATTCACCGACGAATTGGATAACGCCGAGACCGTGCTGTTTAGTCTTGCGCTGGCCATCGAGGCGAAGGACCCCTATACCGAAGGGCATTGCGATCGCCTTTCGAAATATTCCGTCGCGTTGGCGGAAAACCTGGGTTTGCCGGACCAACTGCGCGTCGCTCTGCGACGAGGCGGCCTTATACACGATATCGGCAAGCTGGCCGTGCCGGAACACATACTGCTGAAACCAGGACCCCTGACTCCGGAAGAAAGAAAAATCATGGAACAGCATACCTTGGAGGGCGAGCGGATTTGCTCTCCGCTGAGATCTTTCCGTAACGTCTTGCCGATCATTCGCCACCACCACGAAAAACAGGACGGCTCTGGGTACCCGGATGGGCTCAAGGGCGAACAAATTCCACTCACCGCGCGGATACTTCAAGTCACGGACATTTACGACGCGCTTACCACGGACAGGCCCTATCGCAAGGCGCTTCCCGTCGAAAAAGCCCTGGCCATTATGAGGGAAGAGGTAAAGCGCGGCTGGTGGGATGGTTCACTAGTGAATGAGCTGGAGGTCCTAGTTACCGAGTCAGCGGTGCAAGCAGCCGGAAGCAGGCTCAACCGTGCGCACTAGCCTCCTTCAGAATTGGCCGAGCAAAGGGTTCGATCTTCGCCGGCCATTCCGACGATCGACTTGTTGGATAAGGACGGCAAGCACTCTCGCCCTTTTGCTTTCGCTGCCGGTGGCGGGCCAGACGGCTCGGGCTCAGGCCGCACCAAACGCTCCTGTGGCGGAAGAAAATCTGAAGCGGCTGAGCCTCGAACAACTTGGCAGCATTGAGGTCACCACCGTTTCCAAGGACCCGCAGCAAGTCCTGAAGACACCCGCTGCGATCTTTGTCATCACGCAGGAAGACATCCGCCGGTCCGGGGCAACAAGCATCCCGGAGGTCCTTCGCCTGGCACCAGGTGTAGAGGTTGCACGCATTGATGCGGATCACTGGTCCGTCGCGATACGCGGGTTTGCCGGCCAATTCGCAAAGTCCCTGCTGGTCTTGATCGACGGCCGCAGCGTCTACACACCCCTCTTCTCGGGGGTGTATTGGGACGTCCAGAACGTTATGCTCGAGGACGTGGAGCGCATCGAGGTAATCCGCGGACCAGGTGGCACCATCTGGGGAGCGAATGCCGTTAATGGGGTGATCAACATCATCACAAAGAGTTCGGAGTACACCCGTGGCGTGCTGGCCACCCTTGGAGCCGGAAGCGTCGACAAGGGAACGGGCGGGGTCCGTTATGGAGGCTCGGCAAGAGAGAACTTCAACTATCGCATCTACGGTACGGGTGGGATTCGCGGACCGGAATTTCACTCCGACGCGAACGAATTCGATCGTTGGCGGATGGGGCAGATGGGCTTCCGAACGGATTGGAAGAGCGGCGAAAGAGACTCTTTTACCATCCAGGGCGATATTTACCGCGGAGAGAGCGGAGAAGGCGCCCTTATCGCTTCGTATTCTCCACCAGCCGAGACGGCGCGGTTCGGCAATGCGTACTTCTCCGGGGGTAATCTCCTGGCTCGCTGGCAGCACACGACGGGGGAAGGATCCGACATCCAAATTCAAACGTACTTCGACAGGACCAATCGGCAAGACTTCCAACTCGGTGAGACGCGCGATACGTTCGATATTGATTTCATCCAACATGTGCGCGTCCATGGCGATCAGGAACTAACCTGGGGCTTGGGCGCAAGAGTGAGCCCGAGCAATTTCATTCCGACATCGGACGGCGTCGATTTCTTCCCGCACGCCCAGACCGACAGCATCTACAGCGGCTTCGTTCAATATGAACTCCCGATCGTTAAAGACAAACTCATGCTGACGGCCGGAACCAAGCTCGAGCATAACAACTTCAGTGGTTTTGACTACCAACCGAGCATACGGTTGCTGTGGGCGCCAACTAACAAGCAGTCGTTCTGGGCTGCAGTCACACGCGCCGTGCGGACACCATCGCGAGTCGATCAGGATGTTCAGTTCGACATCTTCGTGACGGCAACGCCGACCACGCCGATCTTTTTCGAGATCACTGGCAATCCCAATCTCAAGGCGGAGCAATTGATCGGCTACGAGGCGGGATACCGCACACAGGTTCGGCGAAGTCTATACGTGGATTTTACCGCATTTTACAATGACTATAACGACCTGCAGAGCTACGGGGCACTCTCACTCGCCGAAGCCGGCAACCCAACGCGACTTCTCATCGTGTTGCCCTATGCCAACGGAATTAAGGGCCACACCATCGGAGCAGAAATCGCTCCCAATTGGAAGATTACCCACTGGTGGCAGGTGCGTGGCTCCTATTCGTACCTGCATATGGCGCTAGGCGACAAGGCGGGATACACGGACACAGGGAAAATACTCGGCCTCTACTTGGGATCGAGCCCTGGCAGTGTCGTGGGCTTTCAATCGTTCTTTAATTTGCCAAAACATTTCGAGTTCGATCAAACTTTCCGATACTCGAGCGCTCTTCCTGCGCAAGCCGTAGGCTCCTATAGCACAGTCGACGTCCGGTTGGGATGGCATTTTGGAGAAGGTCTCGATTTTTCGGTCGTCGGGCAGAACCTCCTGCAGCCCTCTCACGCGGAATTTTCAGGGGACCCTGGCCCGCTGGTCGGAATCAAGAGAAGCATCTACGGAAAAATAACCTGGAGAAGGTAACTGGTGCCGACATCCACGACGCGCTCCAGTAAGTCCGCAGCGGACCAATGCGCCACGCGCAGCTATGTTTCCAATCGGCGCCCCTTCGCCCGGCAGCGCGTTACCGCCGTTATGGTTATGTTGGCTCTTCTCTACATGCCCGTTCTCGAAGCCCAACAACAACCGAAAGTGTCCGAGTATCAAATCAAGGCCACTTATCTTTATAATTTCGGCCGATTTGTCCAATGGCCCCCCAACGCCACGGCCGCAAAAGGCGATTCGTTTTCTATCTGCGTACTTGGCCAGGATCCCTTTGGCCCAAGCCTTGATTCGACGCTTGCCGGTGAAACGCTGGACGGTAAACCGCTCGCGGCGAAGCGGATTTCAACGGCGCGAGACGCCGGGGAATGCCGCATCCTGTTCATCAGTTCGACAGAAGAAAATCATTTGAAAGACATACTCGCAGCGCTGGATGAATCGAGCATTCTCACCGTGAGCGACATCCCCGCCTTCTCCCGCCGGGGCGGCATGATCCAGTTCGTCCTGGAGGGCGGAAAAGTCCGTTTCGAGATCAATTTGGCAAAAGCGCAAATCGCCAAGCTGACCTTGAGTTCCGAACTCCTTAAGGTGGCGACCACCGTACGAAGGAACGTTCGAGAGGGGGGAGTATAGAAATGCTCGACCGCCAGAGCCATACAATCTCCCGGAGACTTACTTGGATGAACATGCTGGTCAGCGGCACTGCTCTCCTATTGGCATGCGCTGCGTTCATAGCGTATGACATGGCTACGTTCCAAGCGAACATTTTCCGGAATCTTTCCACACAGGCGCAAATTATTGGCGCGAATTCTGCATCCGCTCTCCTCTTCAACGATCAGAGGTCTGCTGAAAACACACTTTTAGCGTTGAACGCTTCCCCAGAAATCTTGTCCGCCAGCATTTACACCCCAGAGGGCCGGCTTTTCGCGGCGTATTCCCGCGACCAAGCAGGTCAGGTCCAGCCACTTCCTGCCATCCCTCCAGGGCAGACAGAAATCCACCGATTCAGGAACAAGGAGATCGTGCTGGTCCGTTCCATCGTGTTTCAAGGAAAGCCGACTGGGATCGTCTACATCCGGTCTGGCGTGGAGGAGTTGAATCGACGCCTGGAACGGTACGCCGGGATCGCTGCGATGGTCCTGCTGGCGTCCATGCTGGCCGCTTTGCTGGTTTCGTCCATCTTCCGGAAGGCCGTTGCGGAACCCATCGTGCGGTTGGCGGAGATTGCGAAGATTGTTTCGCGCGATAGGAACTATTCCCTCCGTGCGACGCCAACCCCCGGCGGAAGCGGCGAATTGTCCATCTTGATCGATGCTTTCAACGAGATGTTGGCGCAGATCCAGGAAAGCGAAGGAGCATTGCGGCAGGCTCACGACCAGCTCGAGCAACGGGTCAAAGAGCGCACCGCGGAGCTGGAAACCGCCAAGAAGGAGGTCGAAGAATTCTCTCATTCGGTGGTTCGCGCGAAGGAGGAGATTGAACGCGCAAGCAAATTCAAAGATCAATTCCTTTCCACGATGAGCCACGAGTTGCGCACCCCGCTCAACGCAGTCCTGGGCTTTTCCGACCTTCTCGCCGATGAACGTTATGGCCCGCTGAATGATCGCCAGCGACGCTATGTCGGCCACATACATACCGGCGGGAAACACCTTCTTACACTCATCAGCGATATTCTTGACCTTTCCAAAATCGAAGCCGGCAGAATGGAGCTCAACCGTGAGGATATGACGGTCGCGCCAGCATTTGCCGAAGTGATCAGTGCTCTCTCCCCCTTGGCGGAAAACAAATCGCAAGCATTGCTCCAGCAGGTTGAGACCGGTCTGCAAGTTCACGCTGACGCTACGCGGCTTAAGCAAGTGCTCACTAATCTTGTTGGCAATGCGATCAAATTCACACCCGAGGGTGGCCATATCGAACTGGCCGCGCGGCGAGTGGACAACCAGGTCAGAATCGAAGTGCGAGACAATGGCCCGGGCATTCCCCCTGAACAACAACAGCGCATCTTTGAAGCGTTCTTCCGCCTCACAGAAAAAGGTAGCGCCACCGAGGGAACAGGCTTGGGATTAGCCATCACTGCGCGGCTCGTCGAGTTGCACGGTAGCAAACTAGCGATCGAGAGCCGGTCCGGCGAGGGTGCCTGTTTCTATTTTTGTCTGCCCCTCATTGCCAGAGGCCCGGATCAGCCTGCTCAAACATCTATCCCCATGCCAAGGGCTCGCAAAGCGCCGTGGATTCTGGTCATTGAGGACAATGCGGCGACGGGGCAACTCATCCAATCGCAACTCGCTTCTTCAGGCTATGAGACGTTGAGATGCGACCAGCCGCAACGTGCCGTGGAAATGGCGGCGGAACATCAGCCGGATGCCATCACTTTGGATCTGCTAATGCAACCGGTCCACGGGCTGGAGGTTCTGCTGCAATTGAAAAATGATCCGCGCACTGCAAAAATTCCGGTCATTGTCGTAACCATCGTGGATCAACCTGGCCTCGGAACTGCCCTCGGCGCAGACGAGTATTTGATTAAGCCGGTGGACAAGGCGACGTTGCTGGCTGCCGTGGAACGTTGCCTCCGGTCTCGCGGATGTGCAGCACCAGCACGGACTATTCTGGTGGTGGAAGACGACGTGTCTACCCGAGAGATGCTTGTCGAACTGCTCAAAGGGTCTGGCTACGCCGTGAGTTCTGCCGCGGATGGTGCCCAGGCCCGCGCCAGTGTGGCGCAATTTTTGCCCGAACTTGTCATCCTTGATCTGGTGCTCCCCAAGATGAGCGGTTTTGAATTGCTCGCTGAATGGCGTTCCAACCCTCGCACAGCCGACCTTTCTGTATTTGTGCTAACCAGCAAGGATTTAACGAGAGAGGAGGAAAAGTACATCCAGGCGCATACCGAGTCGCTTTTCCGGAAGCAGAATTCCTGGCGGGAGCCCTTGCTCAAGCAACTGGAGCGCGTGGTAACTTCCCCGTCTCTGGAGAACACTTGAAACATTGCATTCTCGTCGTCGAAGATAATCAGCTCAACCGTGAGCTGCTCTGTGACTGGCTCGAAGTCGAGGGTTACGAAGTCTGGTCCTCGACAGACCTGCAGACCAGTTACGATGTCTTTGCCAAACGGATTCCCAATGCCGTGTTACTCGATATCAATCTCGGTGCCGAGAACGGCCTCGACCTCCTCGCTTGGATGCTCCAAAGACCTGAGACCCGGGAAATTCCAGTGATTGCCGTGACGGCACACGCTCTAGTGGCGGAACAGCAGCGGATCCTGAATGCAGGCTGCCGGGCGTGCCTCTCGAAGCCAATCGACTTTCAACTGCTTGGCGTAGAACTAAAACGCCGCCTGCAAGAGTCGAAAACGGCGCCGATAGATTCTTAGCTTTGCGAACCGGGCGCAGATTTGCCGGTACCGCGTACGCTAGAGGAGCGATTCCTTGCCTGCACGAATTCTCGTTGTCGACGACGATCCACTTAACGGTGAACTGATCTGTGAAATCCTGTGCTCGGCCGGCATGGACGCCACCGTTCTAACCAGCAGTGCCGAAGCCGCCGAACGTCTGAAGCGAGAGAAATATCATGCCGTCTTTCTCGATATGCGCATGCCGGCTCCGGATGGCGCAGAGCTCGCCCGGCAGATTCGCGCCTCCCGCGTTAACGCCTCCGCAGTCATCGTGATGATTACCGGAGAAGAAGAACGGACGGTTATGAGGCGGGCGTTTGAAGCAGGCGTTGAGTTCTTTCTCTTCAAGCCGGTTGAACGCAATAAGCTACTAAAGTTGATCCGTGTTACGGAAGGTCCAATCGAGCGCGAAAGGCGGCGGTTCTTCCGTGTTCGGCTGCGCTGCAGAGTCTTGATGGAAGCGGGCAGTGACCGGCTTGAGGGGACGACCCTAGACCTGAGCCTTGGCGGCGCGCTCGTTCAATCGCGCCGCGCGTTTCCATCGGGTACCCTTGCCACAGTCAACCTGGAACTAGGCGACGGCAGGTCGCTCATGCGTTTGGTCGCGCGAGTGATTCGAATCGTTGGGACCGATTGCATGGGCATCCAGTTCGAGAGCCTCGGGCCCCAGGAAAGCGTTCGGCTGCAAGAGTTCCTCCTGCCACTGATTCTTGCGGCTTCTTGATCCAAGCATCTCGCTTTCCCAGTTCGGAAACCTTCCGAAGTCCAAGACTCGAAAGTGCAATAGGCTGCTACCCCAGCGTCCTGCGCCAGGGAGCAGGCGAAGGAGACCTGTGTGTCGCGATTGATCTCGGGACGCAACGAATCCGACGCTCCTTCAAACGGTAGTCATCGAAACCGGAGGTCTGGTGCGCGTGAGTCTTACCCCCGGCCAGTACTTGCCCCGAATCCCTCGCGCTTGCTATGTTTAACACTGCGGTACTACCTCCTTCGGTTATCCGTAACCCTACACTGAAGTCATCGTAGAGTAAACTATTTTATTCACCGATTTTCACAGTTATTCCAATTGACTCCCACTTGGCATGGTTGTCTACTCCCCGGCCAGGATGACTCCCCCGAACGAATTGAATGTAGACCTTGGCTGTCGTTATGCAAAATGGCTGGTCGCTCAGAAGTACGCTGCGGGCACGCGGAGCCAATACTGTCTGGCGGTCAAAGAGTACTCGGACTTTCTGGGCGCGAAGGTCTTTACGAAGTCCACCCATTTTGATGTCCAGGAGTTCATCGCCGACCGTGCGAAACTAGGCCGTTCTGCACGAACACTGCGGTCTCTTTTGTATGCCCTCCGCATCTTTTTCGATTTCTTGAACCTCGGCGGACTTATCGCGTGGACCCCTCCACGGATGATCCGTCCACGACAGCTAGAGCCGAGAGTTCCCAGGGTGCTGACAAGAGAACAAGTCAACAGACTGTTTGCCGGTACGCGAACTAGATTTGAACGTGCGGTGTTGGAGACGTTGTACGGCACCGGATGCCGAGCAGGTGAACTGCGCTCAATGCGCATCGAGGACATTGATTTCGTGCGTCGTCGCATTCGTGTGAGAGGCAAAGTTGGCGACCGTTTTGTAAATTTCACCCCGCGGGTTCTCCATAGCCTCCGTAGGTATATTGGTGGGAGACGGAACGGTTATCTCTTCGTCGAGAACAGACCTCTCCAACAGATTCTGCCTGTTCAAACGAAATCCGGCGCATGGCGGTGCCGTTGGCGCATCTTTGATGAGAATGGTAAAGTCGCCGGATTCCGTGGCGGCTTCGTCAGGGCAAGTGAAAATCTGACATATCTTCAGGCGGTAATTCACTTCGCCCGACTTGCCAGTGGTGATCGGATTCACCGGCCTCAAGGCGTGCATCCCATAAGTCTCGCCTTGATTGATAGAACAGTCCGCCAAGTAGGCGTTCGAGTCGGCTTAAAAGTCTTTCCCTACTGTCTACGCCATTCATTCGCAACTCATTTCCTCGACAAGGGAGCTGACATTCGTGTAATTCAGCAGTTTCTGGGACACCGTGACATCCGGTGTACGCAGATTTATACGCATGTAAGCAAGGAGTTGGTAGATCAGACTTTCCGTAGATACCATCCGAGAGCGTGAGGTGCAACGTGCGGAAACTTAGGTCGCAATCAGATATTCGGAACGCCCTGTTTCCGCCGTGGTTTGTCTCGATGGAAGTCTTCAAACAGTTCCAGCGATTGTTGCCGAAGTTATATCACCAAAGATTCCGGCTTTATTTCGACCGTTACGGCTGTATCCACTGCAAGCGCAAACAGGTCTTGTATGGCTGCAGCGGTCTCTGTATCTCTTGCTTGCCCCTCGTAGATAGTAGGCTTCGCCAAGTAGACAAAGATATGAAAAAGCTCTACGGAGGAAAGAAGTCTGCACCTGCAAAGCGCTTCCTTAGTGGCCGGGAGAGCGCACGACAGCTGTTGGCTGACCTACGAGGAAAAGTCTAGGAGACTTGCATTCACTTATATGGGTTTCTTCCGTCGAATAACTCTGGATTCGGCTGCTTGGGTCGAAGTTCTGAAATCCTTAAGCAATTCCCGCGCGGTAGTTAGTCGTTTCAGAAAAGCCGCCGAGGGGAGACCCGGACCAGCGTCATATTGTCGTTTCATTGCTCTGTCGGTTGTCTTCAGCCGACTATTGATAGTGACTTGGCACCCAGTGCAAAGGCCGCTACAAGCGTAGACAACATTCTTGCGATTGCATCGAATACATCCGTATAAGTCGAAGTAGAACCGAAATCTTTTGTGGTAGTAATAAGGCAGCAACCTCTCAATTTTCCTCATCGTGGATTTATTAAGAAACCAGGGCGGAAAGAAGCGCAACTTCCTTGGTTTGTGTTTGATCGCGCTTGCCATTGAACACCTTTCAAGGAACGGTGACCGATTATTTCCGAGGGTGACACTGATCAAATGTTCGTTGAAGCTGCTTTTTGCTGACGTGGGTATACACTTCTGTGCTTCTGATCGAGCGGTGTCCTAGCAATTCCTGGATGACGCGCAAGTCCGCTCCGTTGTCGAGCAGGTGTGTCGCGAACGTATGCCGAAAGGAATAGGGATTTATTTTGATTCCCACTCGCACTCCGATTCTGTGAACAGCCTTCTGGATCGTGGAATGGCCCAACGGACGCAGGCCAAGGGGTCGAAGTAATCTGTCACCTTTCGCCAGCGCGGAAAAATGGCCCACAGCTTGGCGGTAATTCATGGCCTTTCGTGCGCAGATAAATCCAGACTTTGTGAGTACACAGCTTCCCGCGTCATCGTAGACTTTCCAGCGGCAGTGCCAATCGCCCTTCGGACTGCGCTGAGGGCGAACTTTTTGTGAAGGCTTTTGTTCCACGAATACAAAACCGGACTTTCTGTCGCCCAGATAAGTTCTAAGTGCCCTCGCTGCTGTGGCAGTAAACATAAGCACACGAGTTCCCGTTTTTCCTGTCACGCGAATCCTACGATGATCAAAATCTACGTTCTCGATCCGCATCGTGCGTAGTTCCCCCGTGCGGCAGCCAGTGCCATAAAAGAGTTCAAGCAAAGCTCGCTCGTGCTTGGTGCAAGCGGCACCCAGAACTTTATGGAGCTGGTCCTGCGTTAGCACTTTGGGGATGTGTCTCTGCATGGGCCGCATTTTAACCATACGTGGCGGCACCCACTTGATGAGGCCCCCAAGATTCAGGAAGTCAAAGAAGACCCTCAACGAATAAAGCTGTTGCCGGATTTGTCTGGGAGCTTGTCCTTTGGCGGCCGATCTTGCCAAGAATTCTTGAACATCGAGATGAGTCACTTTCAATAGTCTTGTCGGGTGAAGGAAAGCTGAAAATCTGCGTACTGTTCTTGGATATTGGTCGAGGGCACATTTCGAGTAATTCAATGCAACAAGCCACCGAGAGAATCTGCTTGCCATTTCTTCGTTGAAAACGCGGTTTGAGTCAAGAGTCACAAGGCGAGGAGTAAATAACTATCCGGAGGAGGTGTCAAGTCTGGTGTGATTAGCGATCATAAACCGCAGACGGGGAAGACGGTTTTTCTCGCTCAGAGCCAGATTAGAGCGCTAACCGGGATTGGGCACAGTCCCCACACCTTCAAGACTTACTCCATGTCTCTTTTTGGGCATTGCCTCTCTGGCTCTTTCGAGTTTGTCTTCAAGGGCAGCGGCTTTTTCTACGGCCTGACGTAGTGCTCTGCGCCATTCGTCAAGAGAATAAGCGGGGTCGCTGGGGTAGTTCAATTGGTGCGTATTGACGTCGCAGACGACGAGGGTTTCCTTCACAGTGGTCCAAATGGGGACGCTCCGCGTCATTTTTGGTCACGATTTGGAGGCTTGGATTCGGCGCAGATTGAAGAAGCGTGAGTGGCGAGCAGTCGCAGGTCCTGATTAACGCCCTTACCGTCCATGTGGGTACTGGAACGGACTGGTCTGGTTTGCCGACTACGCAGGACTTAGCATTCTCTCCAAAATCCAGTGGAAAATGTAGTACCCTTCTAATAACTTAGTTACGTTCGAATGTCGGTACCCTGGCTCCACTAGATGTCCCTCGTCCCCGATGGAGGCGGCTATGCCGTGCAAGTCGTGTGGATCAGTCAACCAGAACAAGTTCAGAGGGGAGATGGGTATCCATTTTACCGGACTGAAAAACATTGACAAGCCCGTCGTGTGGGTATTTCCAGAGCTTGTTGTCTGTCTGGATTGTGGCACCGCAGAATTCGCTGTGCCGAAAGCTGAACTGCGCCTCCTTGCGAAAGGCGACGCCGCTGCGGCAGGTTAACCTAGAATTGAGTCTTACTTTCACTGAGAATAAATGGCGGAGTGTTCCTCGCAGATGCCTTGGAAAACGTGCTCGTCTTCCTTGCCGTGAAAGCTGCTCAACGCATACCCGCAGAGGATATCCACTGTGAAAGTTGTGCCGATCTGGTCCCAGAGTTGTTCAAGCCGAATCGCGGCGTCCGGCTTACCTTCCGCCCACAAGAGAGGTGAACATTCTCCACAAGCCACAACCCGAGGATCCTCTGGCTTCGCCGCTTTGGCGGCAGCCTCAATGAGACCACTCACAACCTCGAAAAATCGAGCCGAGTCAGGCATGTCATTGACCATGAATGTGGAGAGCGTCGTGACAACATCCAATTGAAGGTATGTCCCCTGTCGAATGGCGAGATCAACATCCAAGCCCTGTGTCTTCAATCTCAACGCAAGAGCCTCTCGGTGCGACTCGGTAGCGACAACAATAGCCGCATCCCCGGCGTTGAGGGCAGCAGCAATAAAACGAGCAAAAGTGTCTAGAAAAACTGTGTCATCAGAATAGAATTGAACCGCATGGTGGTGAGGGGCTTTCTCTACTGAGGTGTCGGCGAACTCGTAACCCCTTAAACTGCTACTGAGATATTGCTTGCCCCGAAGAGCTGCCTCCACGGCAGACAGCAGTTCGCTTCCGGCATCTGACTTACAAACATAACACTGAGCGCCCGTGCTCAAGGCTGCTTGCACTGCGTCAATAGAATTGTCCTGGCTCAGGAAGACGATTTTGGAGCTAGGAGAGAGGTGTCGTATCCGGCGTGCGGCTTCGATTCCATTTAGTTTTGGGAGGCCGATATCCAACAGAATTAAGTCTGGTTTCAGTTCTTCGGCCTTCTGAACCGCTTCTGATCCATCCGATGCTTCGGCGATGACTTGCCAGTCTGGCCGTGCCTGAAAAAGCAAACAGACTTGGCGTCGCCAATCTTTGAAATCATCCACTATTAGAATGCGAATTGATGACACTAGGTGCAGCTCCATTTCCGTTCGTCAATAAGACCACGCCGGGTGCAAATTAGTTGTCTGAACCTCAAGTTGCTGAGCCCATCCAAAAGGATCCACGCGCGTCCTCGTGTCACGGCCCCTGTCCGACCAGCCAACTACTATCTCATTTCATCGTTTCTAGCAAAGCGGTTACGGTCCAGTGCCTGATAAACGCGCTTACGGAAAGCCGACAATTCGACCAAGTACTCTTGATATCGCTTCCGGATTGCTACATCCGCACGGCAACCGAATGCTTCAATATTTCTTGAAATCCTCACTCCCAAGCAAAAACACCGAAGTTGTACCTGTTGTACTTAAAATGAAGTAGAACTCGCAGTCGAGAAGGCCGTGTAACGCACTGAATCGAAAAAACAAACAATGGTTGAGGCAAATGGATTTCAACAATCGACATCTTAGCCCTGCACTAGGCGCTCAATGCGCTTTCCCGTTTTGTAAGTTGCTGATTTTAAAAGATTGGTCGGGGCGAAAGGATTTGAACCTTCGACCTCCTGGTCCCGAACCAGGCGCGCTAGCCAGGCTGCGCTACGCCCCGACAGTGAAACACAACGCGGGCAGGAAACTGCCCGCCGAGACCTTCAGAATAGCACAGGAAATGAGGCCCCACCAGCAAACGTATCCCGCCCTCTCCACGGAGTTTCTCGCCCTGAAACACGCCTGAACAGCAAGCCGCACCGAAAAAAACCGCCAGAGAGTCTGCCCCCTCCGGCGGTTCTGGTCCAAGCGGGCGGAAGACTTAGAAGGAATAGCGCAACGCAAACTCCATCACGCGCGGCTTGGTCAGCGTTCCCGAGTACAACCCGACGGAACTTGGATTCGTAAGCGCGCCGTTAAAGGTTATGGTTGCGGGGTCAAAGCGCACGGAATTGGTCAAGTTGTACGCATAGGCGCTGAAGCGAATCGCCTGGCGTTCCGTGACGCTGAACGTCTTGTTGATGCCGGCGTCAATCCCGAAAAATCCCTGCCCGCGGAAAATATTGCGCGGACCGGATTCGCCAGGATACGGAAGGCGCATCACGCTGTTCCAGTAATTGGAAGTTCCGTTCGGATCGTTAGCCGCGGCTCCGATATCAAAGGCAAACGGTTGGCCGCCCACGTAGGTAAGTTTCTGATTGACCGAGCCGGTCAAAACCGCATTTCCGGATAGCTGGAAGTTGGTGTTCCAGGTTCCTCCCGCCGGTATGGTGAAGGGAAAGCCGCTCGTCCAGCGGTAGATTCCCGCGATTTGCCACCCGCCCAGCACTGTGTTGGCAGCGCGGTTCCAGTCGTGGCCAAAGTGTTTGCCGCGGCCGAAAGGCAGATCGTAGACCCAGTTGGAGTTGATCTGGTGGCGGGTATCGAAGTCCGAAACTCCGCGCAGCTGGTTCGGGCTCCATGTGTTGATGATCGCGCTCAAACCGCCAAAGGCCGGCACTCGTTCGGAGTCGGAGCCGACGTCCAGCGATTTGGAGAGCACGTAGTTGAAGTCGAATTGCAGTCCGTGCATGTTCCGGCTGCGCACCATGAACTGTCCCGCGTTGTAGCTGCTGTTGCCGATGGAAGACCAGGCATAGAGTGCCGAAAACTCCTTGTTGTAATACGCGTAGGGAGTATCGACACCGTTGATGTTGGCGCAGGCCGGAAAACAGAAGGAATCAAAGACGTTCACGAAATTGGAAGCGCCGAAAGTGCCCGCGCCCCAATTGCAGTAAAACATCTCATACATCGATTGAGTCGCGCTTGGGTTGGCGAGAGCTCCGTTCCCCGGCGCTCCGGGCTGATTCAACGAGAGATCGCCGTTGCCGCAGTAGGACCCGTTCACTCCCGCGGCGCCGGGAAAGAGATTTTGAAAATACGGGATATTCTGCACCTGCGACACCGGCGTTTTGGCTTGAGCCAGTTTGGCCAATTGGGTCGCGGCAGCAAAGTAATCGGTGTGAGACTGGGGGTCAACCAAATCAAGCGGCATGGCCAAGTCTCGCTGCTGCAACAGACGGTGGGCGAACCGTCCGACGTAAGCAGCCTCAAACGTCAGGCCACCCGGGAGTTCCCTGCTGATCGAAAAATCGAATGTCTCCGAATACGGAGTTCGCAGCTTGGGGTCGAAGCCAAAGGTAATCTGCTGCAGCGGATTACCTTCCGTGCTCACAGGCGGAACGTAGGGAAAAGGTCCCGATGGCGCCGGCGCAAGCGCAAGCAGAGAATCTGGAATATTGTTTATTCCGCTGAAACGGGCGCCGCCGTCAAGCGTCTGCACGGAAGCTGCGTTGCTGATCACGGTGTTCAAGCCAAAAGAGCCATTTTGGTCAAAAGTATCAACCAGGGTGGTCCCGAAATGATCGTAGACAATGCCAAACCCGCCGCGAATCGAAGTTTTGCCGCTTCCTCCGAAGAGCGCGCCCAACAAACCATCCTTGAAATTCGGGGCGTAAGCAAAGGCTAGGCGCGGGCCGAAGTTTTTGTAGTCCCAGGGCCAGTACGGCTTCTTCCCATTGGCCTGCCCGCTTGGGCTGTAGGTGATGATTTCATCTGTCGTTTGGCCGAGCGCCATCGCGGCGGCCCGGTTGCCCACGAATTGATTCAAATCCTGGTTCGGCGAAACCTGGTTTCCATCCGTTTCATAAACTGGCTGTAGCAGGGAATAACGCAACCCCGCGGTGATCGTCAGCGTTGGGCGGATGTGCCATGTGTCCTGGACGTAAAAATCCGATTCCCAGGAACGGAAGTTCTTGGGGACCAGGGTACCTTCCGGAATGTCGACGCCTTTGGCGGTGCGATTGTACTGTCCGTCCACCTGGGCGATGACGCCGATGATGTTCCCAATCGCGTTGTCATAGGGCGCGGAGTTGTTGGGATCCACTTTTTTCAAGCCGAAATTGACCGGGTTCAGGCTGCCATTGCTGGAGGCCGGAGTGTTCAGATAGCTGGGGTTTGTATTCGCAAAATTGATATTGGACAGATCGGTCGCCCTGGTGTTGGTGATGCGCCGGATATTTACGCCGAATTGCAGCGTGTGCTTGCCTCTTGTCCAGGCCACATCATCGAGCCAGTTGTACACCGGAATATGGAATTTGCGCGTGAAGGAGGTCGTCGGAGATAGCGAACCAACGCTCGGATGCAGATCGTCAAAGGTACGGAAGGTGACGATGGGCAGTTTTTCAATTCCGTTATTGTCCTGGCTCTGACGCGTAAGCCCAAACCGGAAATTGTTCACTAAGGTGCTGGAGAACGCTGCAGTATAGCCGGCAGCGATGGCGCGACTGGTGTCCCGGATCACGTTATTCGGAGGCATGCCGGGAAACTGTGGGACGTCTTCGGTCTTATCCGTCTGGTAGTTGCCTCGGAGAAAAAGGCGATGCGTGCCCGCGCGGTTCAGGTTGTAATCCACCTTGGCGATTGAAGTGTTAAGCCGCCTTGGATTGGGCGCGGAGAAGCTGAAACAGCTCACGTTGAATCCATCGGCATTTCCGCAAGCCGAAGAATTGGCCGCCGGATATTGTTGGAACACGCCGGTGCCTTGCGCGTTGGCTACGAGTGGGTTTACACCCGGCCCGAGCGGACACGTGTTTGCCGGGTGTGTTGCGGGATCCACTGTGCTGCACACATTATCCATCGCAGCGATTTGTGACGGACCCACACCGCTCGTGCCCGGATCAAACGAGTAGACTTTGCCGCTGAACCCGGCAACCGGAGGAAGTCCGTTCGTTCCGCCCGGACATACAACGTCGGCGGCAATTTTCACCGTACCATCAGGATTAAACACCGGAGAGCACGGATAGAGCACCACGCCATCCTGAAGATTCGCGCTCGGTACGTTCCTCTGAACTTGCTGGTTTTCCGCAAGGCGTTGTCCTTCGTAAGTGCCAAAGAAAAATAACCGGTCCTTCTTGATCGGCCCGGCCAGAGAACCACCGAACGTATTGCGGATCACTTTCCCGGGCACATTCGGCAAGCCGCTGCTCAGCTCTGCCTGCTTGTTGAACCAGTCGTTCGCCGCCGTAACCGTGGGCCGATTTTGTTCATAGGCTGTCCCATGAAAAGTGTTCGTCCCGCTCTTTGTCACCAGCGTCACCTGCCCGCCCGAAGAACGCCCCTGATCCGCATTGTCGCCGATGGTGGTGACGCGAAACTCTTCAATCGAATCCAGCGTCGAGCGAACCGCGCCCTGAAACGCCGTCCCGCGCGACTGTTGGTTGTTGTCCACGCCGTCCAGCGTAATGTTCGCCTGGTCGGAGCGCCCGCCGTTCAGTGCGCCATTCCGAGTGTCGATATTGTCGTCGACATTTGTGCCCACAAACGTAACGCCCGGCTGCAAGCTCAAAACGCCGGCGGCATCGCGGCCCTCAAACGGCAGCGCCAGAATCTGCCGGGAGTCGAACGTGTTGCCGATCGTTGCGTCCTGCGTGTTGACGGTTTGCGACGCGGCCTGCACCTCCACGGTCGTCGTCCCGCTCGCCAGTTGGAGCTTCACGTCGCTCGTTGCCGGCGTCGAAACCAGCAGCTCCAGCCCGGTTTGTTTGAATACCGCGAAGCCTGTGGCAGTGACTGTCAGAACGTACGTCGCCGGTCGCACCGCCTGAAACTGGTAGAACCCGTTCTTGTCCGTCTGCGTGCTGAGATTCACGGCGATTTCCGCGCTGGTCAGCGTGACCATGGCGTCGGGGACAATCGCGCCCGCTGGATCGCTGACAGTTCCGCGAACCGAAGTGGTGCTGGACTGCGCAAACGTGAGTGTTACGGATGAGAGCAGCAGGATGAGGACAGCGATGCAACGCTCGAGAAGATTCCGAGTCATGGTAGAACCCCTTTCGTGCACCGGAAAGAATTAAGGCACCGAAATGAGTGTCCACCACGGACCGTTTGCCAATTCCCTCACTCTCTCGGGAGAGGAGACATCGGCAAACCTGTTCAACCAACTACACGAGTCGGAACCGGACTAATGGATGCTTTGACGCGGGCGCAAAAAAAAGGTTAGAGGCCAATTTGGCCAAAATTAATTAAGGAGGCGGGGTCAGCCGGCACTAAGTTAGGCCTTGCCGAGATGGATCAGCCGCGCCTGCGTAATTGCCGCATGCTGGCGCACCGGCTCCAAAATCGATTCGGAAACGTCGCCATCCACGCGAATTAGCGAGACCGCTTCGGCTCCCGGAGTGGAATCACGCCGGCCCAGCGCAAACGTAGCGATGTTCACGCCATGCTTTCCCAGCGTGCTGCCTACGTGGCCGATCACGCCGGGCTGGTCCTGGTTGCGCAGGAACAGCACCGTGCCATTCAGCTGCGCTTCCAGCGGGATCCCATCAATCTGAATCACCCGTGGCGTTCCATCGTGCAGCACCGTGCCCTCCGCGGTGAATCCCACCGAGCCGGATTTATCCGGCAGCGCGGAAACTTCCAGCGTGTGCGGGAACCCGTGTTCGCGGCGCCGGGTTTCCTCTTCCACGGTGAGCCCGCGCGCGGCAGCTACGGCAGGCGCGTTAACGACGTTCACCTTTTCATCCAGGATCGCGTTCAGCATCCCCGCCAGCACGGCGCTGCGCAGCAAATGCGTGCCAACCTCCGCCACTTCTCCCGCGTAACGAATCCGAATCCGCGCGGGCCGCGTCGCCGCCGCTTGCGAAACCAGCGACCCGAGCCGCTCCGCCAGCGCCAGATACGGGCGCACACGCCGATACTGTTCCGGCGAAAGCGCCGGCAGATTCACGGCGTTTCGAATCACCCCTTCCACCAAATAATCCCGCACCTGCACGGCCACTTGCGTGCCCAGCTCTTCCTGCGCTTCCGCCGTCGAACCCGCAACATGCGGCGTCGTCACCACGTTCGGTAAGCCGATCAGCGGGCAATTCTTCGGCGGTTCTTCCGCGAACACGTCCAGCGCCGCGCCCGCAACATGCCCGCTCTTGATCGCCGCCGCCAGATCCGCTTCGTTGATCAATTCGCCTCGCGCCGCGTTTACGATGCGCACGCCTTTCTTCATCTTGGCGATCGTGGCCGCATTGATCATGTCCTTCGTCTGCGGACTAACCGCGGTGTGCAACGAAATGAAGTCGCTCTCGGCGTACAACTTCTCCAGCGGCACAAGTTCCACGGAGAATTCCCGCGCCGCCGCTTCGCTGATGAAGGGATCGTAGCCGATAACGCGCATCTCAAATCCATCCGCTCGCGTCGCCACTTCGCTGCCGATTCTGCCCAGCCCAATCAGGCCCAACGTCTTGCCGCGCACTTCCGCGCCCGACGAGGATTTCTCCCACTTCCCTTCGCGCATCGCCGCATCGAACTTCGGCAACTGCCGCGCCAGCGCCAGCAGCAGCGCAAACGTGTGTTCCGCCACGCTCACCGAACTTCCGCCCGGCGTGCTCATCACCAGGATGCCTCGATGCGTGGCTTCGTCGAGATCGATATTGTCCACGCCGACGCCCGCTCGGCCCACTACGCGCAGCCGCGGCGCATGATCCAGCAGCGCGGCGGTAACTTTCGTAGCGCTGCGCACGATCAGCGCTTCCGCATCGGCCAGCTCCGCGTTCAGATTATCCTTGGTGGTACAAACGATGTTCCAGCCGGTTTGCTTCAGCAGTTCAATCCCGCGGTCGCTGATCTTATCCGCAACAATGACCTTCATGATTCCTCTATTCGGGGTAAAAGCCGCGGCGAGCGCGCGGCGGTCTCTTCCCTTGGGGTCAATACAATGGTGGCAAAACAATGCTCTCGAAACATTCTAAGTTAAGGTGCCGCTGGGAGCGTGTCAAATCGTCCCGCGTTAGAATTGGAAGAGAGAGAATCGGCTTCTGCTATAGTTCATAAATAAGGGAGCGAAAATGAGCCTTTCCGATCAACTGAAAAAAGATATCGTCGCCGCCATGAAGGGCAAGGAAGAGATGCGCCTCAGCGTCCTGCGCATGGCCAAGGCAGCGCTGCAATTGAAAGAAGTGGAAAAAATGCGCCCGCTCGACGAAACCGAATCCATCCAGCTTCTCCAGACGCTGGTAAAGCAGCGCAAGGAGTCCATCGACCAGTTCGCCAAAGGCGGCCGCCAGGACCTGGTGGAAAAGGAAAACGCCGAGCTGAAATTTCTCGAAGCCTATCTCCCCGCCGGCGCCAGCGAGGTCGAGATGGACGCCGCCATCGCCAAAGCCATCGCCGACACCGGCGCCACCTCCATGAAACAGATGGGCGGCGTGGTGAAGGCCGCCAAAGAAGCCCTGACCGGCAAATCCGTAGACGGCAAAGCCCTAAGCGACCGCGTCCGCGACCGCCTCTCCAAATTAGGCTGACGCCCGTGCGATGGACATTTGCACGGCGACCGGCCTAAAGGCCAGCCACTACATTCCGGATCTCCATGCCACTCCCCGACCAAATCCCCGTCCGCTACACCGAAGAAGACGCCGGCTTCGTCAGCGTCCGCCCCGTCATCAAACAAACCTTCCAACTCCACGAACTCGTGGACATGGTCGTCAGCGTCGCCGGCAAAGACGCCGCCCGCGTCCAACAAATCTTCCGCGCCGGCACCGTCATCTACAATGGCTACCGCTACTGGTGGGACGCCCTCCCCGCCGACCGCGAAGAAATCGACCGCCTACTGGTTCCCTTCCCAGACGACGATCCCTCGCGTCCCTTCGACACCGCGCAAGCCACCGCCGTCCTCCTCGAAATCGGCGGCGGCGCCCAGCGCAGCATAGTCGAGATTTCAAGACAAGATGCGGTAGCAAAGAAATTTTTGGGGAAACACTCCCCCTGGGAAGTCCTCACGAACTTCGTCTCCGGCAAATCCCCCCGCTACGATAAATACGCCCACGCCCGCCGCGCCGACCTCTTCCGCCTTTCTCTCCCCTTCGACCAAGCCCAGCAACTCCTCGCCGCACTTCTCGCCGCCGCTCCCCGCAAGCTGAAGCATCGTTGGAGCACCCTCCGCCCCCCCGCGGCGCTGACTTTCGTGTGCCCACGGAAGTGACTGGTGACTCGCCTCCATGTAGGGGCACGATAAATCTTGCCCTCTTATGTTTCGTAGAGGCCGCCTTCTGAGGCGGGCGGGGGTTTTCTGGTCCGGTCTTGTGATGCGGAATTGGGCGTCTAATTTCCGGCGCACCCGGCTACCTTACTAAATGAGGTGCCGCAAGGCTGACAAACTCGCGTGAGCTTACGACTTTTGTATTCTTCCAGAATTTCGGGAAGTGTTTTTGGTTGCCAGTCACCAGGTAGTCGGCGCGCGCAGCGTCCGCGCACTCCAGGAACATGTTGTCCGCGGGATCCGTTGTGACTTCAAGCCGCCGGTCGGGAGACACGGTATGACCGTGGTTCTTGATGAGCTGCAGGAATTGCAGCCGAAGACCCTTTCGAATCCGGAGCTCGGGACGCGCCAGCACCTCGGCGTATTCCAGAAGGATCGGGCGAGAGACGTACAGGCGGGCGGGCTTGGAAATGGCGATCAGGAAAACAGTGCGTTGCAGCCCGGCAGACTTGATTGCCGCGGAAACCAGAACATTTGTATCGAGCACCACACGGAGGGGAAGCATTATTTCTTGGGCTTGCGGGAGCGGGCCTTCCTGATAATTTTGTCAATCTCGCGGGAATTCAAGGCGCTGGTGCGGTTTCGCATGGATTCTTCGCCGAGGAGCCTTAAGACCTCGGGCTCTGGAGCGGCTAGTTTGACGTAATCGCGAATACTGAGAATCACAGCTCGGGGGATGCCGCGCTTTTCGATAACCAGCGACCCTCTCTCGTCATCAATTCGGCGCAATAATTTTCCGAAATTAGCGCGGGCGCGCAGAGCGGATACCACAATCGCGCCGCTTTTGCCTGCTCTTGAAGGAGTGGCCATGAACTCTCCATTTCAACTAAATGAACTGTACAGTTCATTTTAGGCGAAGTCAAGGGAACGGCAGGTTTAGGGAGCTGCCTCGACTGCCCGAGCAAAAGTTGTTAGTAATTGGGAGTTTAGTTTCCGGGGCACCCGGAAAAATATTAAGGTTCAGAGGAGATAGCGCCGGGTGCCCCATCCTTGCGCTTTTGGTTTATGCAAGGGTGGGTCTTGGGGTTCTGTTTATTTCCGTTTCCCGCTTGCTGGCGGGTGGCCCTGCCACCCAACGGCAAGGAAACCGTCCCATCTTTCCCCAGATTCCATCATGCCGTGATTGATTCGAGCCTTCGCATCTTGCGACGAAGGCTCGGCCTGCCAAATCGTTAGCTCGTTTGTCACGGCTTAACATTAGCCTTCGCACCCCGTTCGATTGCCAATAGCAAGTCAGCGGATGGGAATCTTTCCTTCATGGCATTAATAAGGCTATCGGGATCTTTGGCTTTTTTAAGTTCTTCTTCAAAAACTAATAAATAATTTTCCGTAAAATCCACGGCCGTACTCGCGTCAAGGGGAGCTCCAACCTTGCTATGTCCAGGAATGGCAACAGAAGGTTTTAATTCTCTGATTTTTTGTAATGAGTTCAACCATTTCCCTCTAGCCTTACTGTCTGTTTCGGCGGTGTAGACGTGCATGCCATTGAATAAGACATCGCCAGCAATGAGAATTCCCTGTCCAGGAATCCAAAGCATCGTGTTCTCATCGGTGTCGCCCTGGATATTTTTAAGGACCTCTATTCTTGAGCCCTCAAGTTCTATAACGTTTCCATCGAATTTTTCGATAGCAACAGCTTGAGTGGTTGCACCCGTGCCCAAGATCTTTTTCCATTTGTCTATTTTCTCTTCATAGACCTTGTTGATTCGGTCCGTTACCGCAGAATTCGCGATAATCCTCACTTCCGGATATGCCTGCTTAAAAACCTCCAGACCAAGAAAGTGATCGGCGTGCTCATGGGTAACGTAGATGATAGACAGCGCCTTTTTGGTTTCTCTGATTTGCAGTAATACTTTTTCAGCACTGGTTTTTGCCAACTGCGCGTCGACCAACATCACTTCGCGGGCGCCCTCGATGATCACGGAGTTAACCCAAAACTGATCGTCGGGAGAGGTGAACACCTTGATTGAAAAACTCTGCTGACCAGCCGCAAATGTAGATGGCCACGAAATTAGAAATATAAATCCAATCACCGCTGAACCAACAGCAAGACGCTCCATAAATTTTCCCTCTCTCGATCCATACGGCCGGATGTGTGGCGTTTGTCGTCTCGATTCCCTCATTTTCGATTTTGCAATTTCCCTTATACCCAATGTTAGCAGGGCCGGGAGGAAGGGCCGCCAGCTAACTCACTTGGCTATGAGTCCGATAAACGACACGAGAAACACCAACCCCGACACGGGGATCGCGATCAGCAGGAAAGCAACCCGGGCCCTCGGCCGCTCGCTGGTCCACCAGGCGCCCGCGGCCAGGAACGCCAACTGGGCAAGGGCATGCAAGAAGACAATTGCACTGTTGAGCGCTGACTGTTGCGAGCCGGCGTCGGGATTGGAACGCTGTTCGGCCACGGATATCGGGCGATTGGCCCAGTCCATCGCCGTTAGAAATAGGATGGCGAGCACCACGGGCCCAATCAGCGCCATTAGTACGGCCAGCCAGGTGGGAGGGCGTGCAGAAGGGTCGGTCATGGCGAGCATTATACCCACATGCACATCTGAATTCCGCGGGCTGTCGGCCCAGCCTCAACCATAGTTAATGAGGACTGTTCAATATCAAACAGTCTTGCGGAAATCGGTTTGGTAGGGTGGCGCATGGACCAAAAGACGCAAGTAGATATGCCTCAACCACAAATCTCTGAAGCGAAACTCAGGAAAGCGTTCGACGAGGTTTCCTATTCTTTCGAGAAGATACTGGGCGAAGTTCGCGGCGACTCGAACCTTGCGCTTGCCAAGCAGGCGGTGAATCAACTGCAAATCTCGCTGAACCAGTTTGAGAACCTCTTGAAAGAGGGTGGAGTCACCGTCGGCTCCTGCGACTCGATCAAATATCTTTATCAGGAAATCGAACACCCGCTTAGCGAACTGAGAAGGTATTTCATCAAAGAACCGTCGGAAATCCTGACGGACAAGGCCGCGGTCGTCTACGTCAACGCCTTAAAAGCCTCGTTTCGCAGGCTAATGGATATCGCGGAAGAAATGGATCAAGGGCGTTCGTCTATTCCCAAGTCTGCATTGTAAGTAACGCAGGGCCTAGCGCTTGCGTTCTTCCATGACGCCGAGGAGATTTTCTTCGGAGTCGCGGATCCACATTAGCCAGAGGTCGTGGCCGGGCATGCGGGCGATGATGTGGGGTTCCTGGTGGATGGAGACGGATTTTTCCTTCAGCGCAGCGGAGAGCGCGGCAATGTCGGTGCAGTGGAAGTAAACGTGCGAGCTGGCGCCGTGCTGCTCCGCGCCTTCACCACTGGCGAGATAGATGCGGATGCCGCCGCAATCGAAGAAGGCCATGTTGGGGGCGTTGAAGAGCAGGGGAAGGCCGAGGACGTCGCGGTAGAAAGCCGTGGCGCGGTCGATATCTTTGACGGAGATGGCGATCTGGAGAATCCCTGTGATTTGGGCGCTCATGGTCAGTTCGCCTCCCTGTGGCTTGCGCCGAGCGCGGCTGAAATCCGGCCCGGATGGGAATTGCGGAGTGAGCAGGAAACCCGATTCATGGTAGGCTCTCCTTGTAGCCATGCTATTCATTAGCATAGCTAACTAATAGTCATCTTAAGGAGCAGCCATGTCAAGCAAAATCTGGCTGCAGGCGGCGGAAGGGCTGCACTCCGGCGCTATCCGCGTCCTGCGCATGGTCCGCGCGGAGGACGCCCGGGCGGGCATCGGGCCGGCGCAACTCTCCGCCCTTTCGGTGCTGGTGTTTGCCGGTGAAAAAACCGTGGGCGAACTGGCGGCGCTGGAGCAGGTGCAGCCGCCAACGATGAGCCGCATCGTGGACGGCCTGGTGCAGAGAAAACTTGTCGAGCGAGTGAACTCCTCAAACGACCGCAGGTCGGTGCAAATCACGGCAACACCGGCGGGGCGCAAGTTGCTGCTGGCGGGCAGAGACCGCCGGGTGCGAGCGCTTGCGAAGCGATTTGAGGCGTTAACCAGGAAAGAAGTGGAGACACTTCATGCGGCGGCGCAAATCATGGCGCGCCTGTGAGGCGCGCTAATGGGCTGCGGGTTTCAGGACGGCGGTACTGCGCTCGTCTGAGGCGATAACGCGGTAAAACTTTTTGAGGTCGTCGGCTTTGGAGACGGGAACGGTGAGTTCCTTGATTTCGACCGAGCGGGTGTAGCGGAGGGTGTCGCCGACGGCTTCGGTTTTGCTGTGATAACTGCCGAAGCTGTACTCAACGTCGATGGGCGGGGGGAGTTCGTCCACCGCGTAGCCGGCAGGAAGCTTGATTTCAAAGTTGTCGGTGTCGCGGTGGGGCCCTTCAAATTCGACGGGATACTTGCGGGGTTCCTTGGTTTCGAGGAGGCCGCTGGTGTGGGAGCCGAGAACGCGGGGACGGACAAGGAGAAGCTCGCCAGCGCTCTTGCCATAGTCGGGAGAGACAAACGTCCAGTCGTAGCCGAAAGGCAGAGTGTTTTGCTTGAGGTTGGAGAAGGACGCCTGGGTGATCTGAAAGGCGCCCATGGAGTGGGACATCATGGATTCGATGACCTTGATGCGGTCGGCGTCTTTGTCCACGTTGCGAAGAGTCATGCGCTGATACCAGGCGGAATCGCCGACGCGGACTTCGTGGACGCTTCCGCTGAGAGTGCCGCGGGGATCTAGGGTGAGCTTGGCGACGCGCGTGGTGCCGCTGGCAGAAGTGCTCAGCTGCGGCAATTGGGTGAGCTCGCCGCCGCCGGGAGTAACCAGCAAGGCGTAATTGGCCTGAAGGGAGCCGTGGAGTTCGCCAAAGGGCGTGACCTCATCGGTTGGATCGAAGAATAGCAGGCGGCCGAGCTTGGGATGCTGAATCACGGCCACGAGCGAAGGATCCGTTACGGTGTCGGGGAGATGGATGGCAAGAATGGCGTGATTGAAGGAACCGACGTGTGGAGGAGTGGCGGGTGTGACGCCGCCGCGGTTGGTGTTGATGACGACGTGGTAGGAGTCAATATTGAGTTCCTTGAGCATGGAAGCGAGGAGAGTGGCTTTGTCTTTGCAATCGCCGAAGCGGCGGGAGAAGGTTTCCGGAGCAGCGTGCGGTTGCCAGCCGCCGATGCCGAGTTCAATGGCGACGTAACGAATATCTTTCTGCATGAATTCCGCGAGGGCATGCATCTGGTTATCGGGATCTTTCATGCCAGAGGTAAGTTCAGAAACTTTCTGTTTGATGGCGGGCGAAGCGTCACGGCGATTTTGCAGCAAGCCGTTGTACCAGAGGCCCATCTCGGACCAGTTGAGGAAACCGTGGCCGACGCCGCTGGGGGGAATCAAGCTGACGATCATGAGGCCCGCTACGCCTTTCCAGGGCGGCATGGATGGCTCGTGCTTGATTTCTGAGACGTCCTTGATGATCCACTGCCACTGGTTGTTTCCGAGAGAAGCGGGCGGAAGATCGGGGTGGTTCAGCCAGACTGCTTTATATTCCCAGCCTTGGGGAAGTTGGAGAGTGTAGCGGGCTTCACTGACGGGAATGCTTTCCTGGAAAAACCATTCGTCCTGGAGAACGTAGGGGCGGTCCTCGTGCTCGACTTCATAGCCGATAATGTTACCCGGCTCGGAAGCGGGAATCTCCATGACTTTAGAGTGCAGGTCGGTCATGAGTTCACCGCCTTCGACGCCGCCGTAGCCTTTCTCAATGGTGTCTTTATCTTTCACTTCGTAATCTTTACCCTGCGCGGGAATGCACCAGCCATGGATGCCGGTGATGCGGGTTTCGGCGTCGAAAGTGAAAGTAACTTTGCCGAAATGCCTGCCTCCGGGGCGGAGAATTTTGTAGACGATGCGATCGATTTCCTTGATTTTGCCGTTCGGCTGGACGATCAGAGTTTCTTCGGAAAGGAGAACGACGGCGTCGGTTTTTTCATCGTGAGCGGGGAGAGGAGCGCTGGTGAGAGAGTGCATCCAGGCGGGCGCGTCTCCGCCGAGTGCCGGGCGCACGGCAAGTGCAAGCAGCAGGAGGAGCATCCCCGCCGACAAAAAAAGGCCGGAAAATTTAGTTGTTGGCCGCGGCAGCGCCGGGCTGCAAAACGATTTGTTTGTCATCACCGGATCTCACGATTAAAAAGAAGTTCCGCAAATTGGGATACAGGTCTTTCTGCAGCAGGAAGAGATCGCAACGAAGGGTGCGGGAGACGTGGACAGCGCCAGGTTTTTCTTCGACCTTGAGGATGTACTCGGCAGCCTTGGCATCCTGGTCCTCCGGTTTGGGGAGGCTTTCGACTTTCCACCCGGCGGGCAGTTCGACGGTAACGTCATCGATTTTGAGAAACGGAAAACGGAAATAGATGGGATTGACGCGGTTGGCGTGCTCAAACATGTGCTTTTCGGTGGAGGAAAAAATGCCGGCAGGCAAGAGGGCGCGGCGGCCGGCAGAGGAGATCCAGCCGGGAATTTTCACCTCAAATTCAGCGACCAGCGGCTTTTCGGTAGTCGCCCATTCCGGTTCATTCTTGAGTTCCACCTCCACGGAGGCAGGCACATAGTCCTTCATGACTTCTTCGAGATATTTCTTGCGGGCTGGGGCATCCTGATTCCGCCACTCCTGCCTGCGAATGGAGGCCTCCAGGCCGGTGTACGTGACGGTGACTTTTCCCTCGAGGGCGCCATCGTCGGAAATCTTGAAATCCGCGTTGCGAAGGATTCTGGAGTCGGAACTCTGGGGCAAGGGAGTTTCAATCCAGACGCCGCCGTCCCGGTTGAGTTTCAAGCCGTTGACACCAGTCTCCAACCAGGGGAGGAAGCCATAAGGAGCGAAAGCTGAGCCCGGGTCGAAGAAGAGATCCTTGCCGTCCACCTTGACGATGGCGACGTTGGAGTTGAGCTCGGCGCTGTTCATCCGGCTCTGCTGGAAGAAATAATCGTTGCGGGTGGCAACGAAAGCGCCGGAAGCTTCAAAACCAGCGGCACGCGCGAGGCCGACAAAAAGCCAGGTGAGATCAAAACCGCTACCGTAGCCGTATTTGAGGATGTCGGCGGCGTTATCGATTTTTTTCTGATTGTCGTGCTTTGCTTCTTCCGCGGATTTATGCGGTTCGTAGCTGAGATTGCGAAACTGCTGGACGCGGGCATAGATTTTGCGCAACTTGGCGTCCTGGGAATCGGTTGGAGAAACGATACCGGCGACGAAGTTTTCCAGTTCCTTGCGCTTGCCTATAAAGCTTTCCAGCGCGCCATCGCGTTTCTTTCCGTAGCTGCGCCAGTATTTGACGGGGTCCGTCTCCAGGCCTTCCTGGCTATAGACGAAGAGAACCCGGTATTTGAGTTCGTTTTCCGGGGGCATGTAATCTTCGACCACGAAGGCGGGTATATCGCGAGCGGTCATGCGGACGACGTTGTCTGGTTCCTGTTTGGGAGGAACGGTGCCGGTCGGCAAGCCGGCGGGCCAACTCCAGCGAATGGCCCATTCGGGATAGGGCTTCAGGCTGAATTTGGCGAGGCGGGTGAAGAGCTGGTCGCTGACGACCCAGTGGGAATCGAAGATGTAGTGGTCCTCAAAATCATAATTAAAATGATATTCAACGATGCTTCCGACCTGAACATCAGGGATGGTAAAAGTTTTCGCGCGAGTTTTGGTGCCTTTGGTTTTTTCGATGATCTTGTCGAAGACCTTCCCGTCGAAATTGGTGGCCGTGCCATCGGGATGGATGCAGCGGGCGCGGATGTTGCTGATGTTTACGCTGGCATCCTGCTTGTAGTAGGGGATTTCGACATTGGCGTACTGGCGGCCTTCTTCGTTGAGGATCTTGATGCGGACATAGTTGTATTCGGTGGCGGCCCGGCTGGCATCCTTGCGGTCGACCTGGCGGTAGAGATAGATGGCGGGGGCGCCGGGAGCCTTAGGCTCGCTGGTCATTTTGAGATCGGCGGGATCGATGGGCTGCCACTCGTCACCGGAAGTGATGGGCAGGAAGGGCCGGAACAACAGAGAGGCGACAACCAGAATCAGAAGAAAGACGAGGCGGCGCGGATTCACTCGAGGCTCCTGAAGGAGAAGATGGGCGCCGGTGGATACGGTAGGGAGAATCCCGTTCCGGGACGAGGTAAATCCAGGCCTGGAGAGAGGATGTCCACTAAGTCCGCAACTGCCGACACAGGTACCGAATGAAGGTGACAATACTGACCAGTAAGGAGGATGTCAAGAGGACTGGCGGGGGAGTGTTTGGGCGGAGTAGAGGAAGCGCTTTGCGGCGGGGCCGGGGTGGGGCATAATCCGGGCACACGGAAACAAACAAGCGTTCGAATCGAAGTGTTCGACGCGAAGCGCTTGCAGCGAAACATTTGCACAGATGATGAGAAGGATTCAGGGAGGAAACGGTGAGCGACCGTCCATGGAGTTCCACGGCACCCGCGGGAGAGTTTCAGCCGTATGTGCCGGCAGAACAGAAGCTGGCCGAATTTTCTTTGCGGGCGGTGGTGCTGGGAGGCTTGTTCGGGCTGCTGTTCGGGGCGGTGACGGTGTACGTGGGATTGCGGGCGGGGCTGACGGTGTCGGCATCGATACCGATTTCGGTGCTGTCGATCAGTATTTTGCGGGCGTTCGGTCGCTCGACGATTCTGGAAAACAACATTGTGCAGACGACGGGGTCCGCGGGGGAATCGCTGGCGGCGGGGGTAATGTTCACCATACCGGCGCTGATCTTTCTTGGCTTTAGTTCAGATTTCACCTTCTGGCGGATTTTTCCGATCGCACTGCTGGGTGGGTGGCTGGGCGTGCTGTTCATGGTACCGATCCGGCGGCAGTTGATCGTGAAGGAACACGGGAACCTGGCTTTTCCCGAAGGGACAGCCTGCGCGGACGTGCTGGTAGCGGGTGAGCGCGGGGGATCGTTTGCCGGGAGAGTTTTCTGGGGATTGGGACTGGGCGGGATTTATACGTTTCTGATGAACACTGTGCAGGCGTGGACGGGGCAACCGGAAGCGCGGCCGGGCTGGTATCCGGGCGCGTCATTCCGAATGGCGATCACGTCGGAATATCTTGGCGTCGGCTACATTATTGGTCCGCGGGTGGCGGGAATATTGTTCGCGGGGGGCATCGTGTCGTGGCTGGTGATGATGCCTGCGATCAAGTTTTATGGGCAACTGGCCGGGAACACGCCGATTTATCCGTCAACGGTTCCGATACCGCTGATGTCGCCGGACCAGATCTGGAGCAGCTACATCCGGCCGATGGGGGCGGGCGCGGTGGCAGCTTCCGGGCTGATTACGCTGCTGAGGACGTTGCCGACGATCATTTCTGCTCTTCGGGCCGGGCTGAAGGACGTTCGCACGGAAGGCAGCAGCCATACCGAATCTTCCAGCCGGATTGATTACGAAGTTCCCATGAGGTGGGTTGTCGGCGGATCCATTGTCATCGTGGCGATGATCTGGGCGGTGCTGACGTTCTTCCCGATCCAAGGGGCGCAAACGCAGTGGTATCAAAATATGTTTGCGGCTGTGTTCGTGGTGGTGTTCGGGTTTTTGTTTGTCACCGTGGCGGGACGGATCAGCGGGTTGCTGGGGAATTCGTCGAATCCGATCAGCGGAATGAGCATCGCGACATTGATGGCGACGTGCGCGATTTTCTTTGTGGCCGGATGGACCAGTCCGAGGTACGCGGTGCTGGCGTTGATGATTGGCGGGGCGGTTTGCATCGCGGCGGCGATTGCGGGAGCGACCTCGCAGGATCTGAAGACCGGGTACCTGGTGGGGGCGACTCCGTTCTGGCAGCAGATGGGGCTGCTGGTTGGCGTGACGGTATCGACGGTGGCGATCGGCGCCACGCTAAACCTGATGAACAAAGGATTGACGAAATATATTCCGACGACGATTCCCGTGAGCATCCAGGCGTTGCCGAGCGGGGTGAAGATCGAGCGCGATTCGTTTGTTTATCAGGGCAAGAGCTACGTGCTGGTGAACTCGCTGGGTTCGCATGAAATTCCCGACGGGGAATATCTCTATGACGCGGGCAGCAAGCAGATCGAGTATCAATGGGCGCAGGGCATCGGCAGCGACAAGGCGCCGGCGCCGCAGGCGCGGCTGATGGCGACCGTAATCAACGGAATATTGAACCAGCGATTGCCGTGGCGGCTGGTGCTGATGGGCGTGGCGCTGGTGATTGCGGTGGAGATACTTGGAGTGCGCTCGCTGGCGTTCGCGACGGGATCGTATCTTTCGATCGCGACAACGGGCGCGATGTTTGCCGGGGGGTTGATCCGCTGGGCGGTGGAAGCGACGACCAAGAAAAAAGATGAGAGCGATGCCAGCCCGGGGGCGCTGTTTTCTTCGGGATTGATCGCGGCAGGTGGAGTGTTTGGGCTGCTGGCCATTGTTTTGCGGGTGGTGGCGGACGCGGCGAAACCTGAATCGTTCCTGGCGCGGCTGCCGGACTGGCTGGCGTTTGGGCCGAGGAACTGGGCTTGGCTGGCGTTCAATGAAAAACTGGCGATGCCGACGGCGGCGCAATCGCGGTTGGGCGTGTTTATGTTCCTTCTGCTGGCAGGATCGTTGTTTTATTTTGCGAGGAAGAAGCTGGATTGACGCAGGGACGGAAAGAGCCCACGTGCAAAACCGGCGCGTGGGACACCCAGTAAAAAAAGTAAACCAAGAGGGCTGGCCGGGATGAAGCCCGGCGTCTACAGGAAACACCCTTTTGACGGGGTGGCCGGGGCCGCCGTACACTGCAATTATGAGCTCGACATTTGCGCCACGGGTGGGATTTGACTGGCGTGGATTCATTACGCCCGCGGTAAAACTCCTGGTATTGATATGCGCCGGTGTGTTTCTGGTGCAGACGCTGGTGTCGATTTTCTTGCCGCCCTATGCAACGGCGTGGGTGAACCACTGGTTCGGGCTGGTGCCACTGGGACTTATCCCGGGGCTGCGACTGTGGCAGCCGGCTACTTATATTTTTCTGCATGGCGGGCTAGGGCATCTGCTGATCAACATGCTGATGCTGTGGATGTTTGGCCGGGAACTGGAACTGGTGTGGGGAAAGAAGCGGTTCCTGAATTATTTTTTCATCTGCGGCGTGGGCGCGGGAATCATCACGATCCTGGTGAAAGTGACTCCGATGCTGTGGGGCACCCAGCCGGGGGATGTACCGACGATTGGGGCATCCGGGGCGATATTTGGAATCCTGATCGCCAATGCGATTCTGTTTCCAGACCGGCGGATCTGGCTGTTTCCCCTGCCGCTGACGATACCGATGCGGCCGTTTGTGGCGGTGATGGGAGCCATCGAATTTTTTGGAACGCTGGGAGCGGGCGGCGACGGAGTGAGCCACTTTTGCCACCTGGGAGGGATGCTGATCGGGTGGCTGTATTTGCGGCGAGGATCGTTTTTGTACCGCGTGCGGAATGAAATGGCGGACTGGCGATTCGAGCGGAACCGGAAGAAATTCCAGGTGTACATGAAGAAGTCGAAGGATGAGCCGCCATCGCGGCCGGATAGCTGGGTGAACTGAAGGAGTTGCGACGTTCGGTTAGTTTTTTGGACGGACTTTACGTCGGGGTCCTTCGGGCGCAAACGGCGCACCCTCAAGATGACAAGTTTTTGATTTATTCGTGGTCAGAGCTGGACAGCGTCGCCTTGCCACGGCGAGAGAAAGTCGCCCGCCGCAGACGGCGGCCGCTACAAAGGTAGAAGTGACCCAAGAAGGCGGTGCTAGCCCCGCCCCTGAAGCGACAAGGCTTGGTTTGGGTTGCAGTTGATCGAAAGAAATTCCGCGCGCTAATTACAGACTCCCGATCACGTGAAATTTCATGAAGTTGGTGGTGCCGCGGATGCCCATGGGTGTGCCCGCGACGATCCCGATGACGTCGCCTTTTTTCACCAGGCGCTCTTCGAGGAGACGTTTTTCGGCGACGGCGGCGAGGCCGTCGATTTTCTTGATGTCGGAGATGTGCCGGGAAGTGACGCCCCAGAGGAGCGACATGCGGCGACGGGTTGAGGCTTCGGGAGAAAATGCAACGATGGGAACGAGCGGGCGATAACGAGAGACGAGGCGCGCGGTGAAGCCGCTGTGGGTAAAGACGGCGATGAGCTTCATGTGGAGTTCGCGAGAGGCGTGGCAGACGAGTTCGGCGACGGTTTCGGCCACCTTTAGCTGTTCCTGCGAGGTGGTGGGGCGGGGATATTCCTGGATGCTGGCTTCGGCTTCCTGGATGATGCGGGCCATCATGGAGACGGCTTCGATGGGATATTTGCCGGAGGCGCTTTCGGCGGAGAGCATCACGGCATCGGAGCCGTCGAAGATGGCGTTGGCTACGTCGGAGGCTTCGGCGCGCGTGGGGCGGGGATTCTGGGTCATGGATTCGAGCATCTGCGTGGCGGTGATCACCGGACGGCGAAATTCGCGGGCGCGAGCGATGATGTTTTTCTGAACGACGGGAACGGTTTCGGGATTCATTTCGACGCCGAGGTCGCCGCGGGCGACCATCACGCCGTCCGAAACGCGCAGGATACCTTCGAGGTTTTCGATGGCCTCGGGCTTTTCGAGCTTGGCGATGACCGGCGTGTCTTTTTTGGCGCGGCGGATCAGGGCTTTGGCGAGCAGGACGTCTTCTGGGCGGCGGACGAAGCTGGCGGCGATAAAGTCCACATTCTGGGAGAGTGCAAAGCGCAGGTCGGCGCGGTCTTTGGGAGTTAAAGCGGGCACGCGAAGTTTTACGCCGGGAAGATTGATGCCCTTGTGTTCGCCAAGCTGGCCGCCATTGACGACGCGGCAGTTGACTTCGGGACCGCGGACTTTTTCGACGCGGAGTTCGATGAGGCCGTCGGAGAGCAGGATGCGGTCGCCGGAGCTCACTTCGCGGGGCAGGGGGCGGAAGGTGGTGTTGACGCGGGTGGAGTCGCCGAGAATCTTTGCGGTGGTGATGATGAACTGTTGGCCGGAGCGCAGGGTGACGGTGCCGCCGCCGGCGAGCGCGCCAGTGCGGATTTTCGGGCCTTGCAGGTCGGCGAGAATGCCGACGGTCTTGCCGAGTTCAGCGGCAGCGGCGTGAACCATGGCGATGGAGTGGGCGTGGGTTTCGTGGGTGCCATGGGAAAAATTCAGGCGAGCCACGTCCATGCCGGCTTCGATGAGGCGGCGGATCATGCGCGGCGAATTGGTGGCCGGACCGAGCGTGCAGACGATCTTGGAGTGACGCGAATTCATCGCATTGTGAAGCCTAATTGTAGAACAACCGGGCGGCTACCGGCTGACGGAAAACTCCGTGACGATACGGACCATCAGGGCAACGCCCTTGGGAAACGCGGTGAGCGGAAGACGCTCTTCGTCGCCATGGACGCGGGCGTCGTCGGCCTCATTGACGGGAAAAGGACGGAGGCCATAGGCCTGGACGTTGTGGAGGCGAAGTTGCGCAGAGTCCGTGGCGCCGGTGGACATGAATGGAATCACGGGAACCCCGCCAAATTCGAGGGCGCAGGTCCGGGTAAGCAAGGTGAAGAAATCGTTTTCGAGAGAAGAGTTGGGGGCAGCCAGGCCGCCTTCGGATGCGATTTCGAAATGGACCTGGGGATCGTTGACGAGTTTTTTCAATTCGTTGACGAGGACATCAATGGTGTCACCGGGAACGAGGCGGACGTTCAGAGTGGCGTGAGCCTCCGAGGGGATAACATTACCGCGGAAACCGGCTTGCAGGATGGTGGGGGCGATGGTGTCGCGCATCATGGAGTTCCACATGGGGTTGGCTTCGGAGAGGTAGCGAATGGCGTGTTCGCCGCGGTCGGGAGTATCAATCACCTTCATCCATTTGCTGGTTTCCTCGTCCTGGAGCGGGGCCAGAGCTTCGAAATAGCGATGGACGATGGAGGTGAGATGAACGGGCGTGTTATAGTTGCCGATTTTTTCGACGGCGGCGGCGAGGTGGACGACGGGATTGTCTTTCGTCGGCGTGGAAGCGTGGCCGCCTTTGCCGGTGACAGTGAGGTTCACGTTCACGGAAACTTTTTCGCTGGCCTGCAGGGCGACGTATTGGACTTTGCCGTCTTTGCCGAGGAAGACTTTGCCGCCTTCGTTGATGGCGAAGCCGGAGGCGATTTTGTCCCAATACCTGGCGATGACCATTTTCATGCTGGCGTCGCCAAACTGTTCCTCGTCGGCAGTGCCGAGGAAAATGACGTCGCGATTGATATGAACATTGCCGCGCTTGAGGGAGATGAAGGCGGCAAGATTCGCGGCGAGCATACTTTTGTCGTCCAGGGAGCCGCGGCCCCAGAGGTAACCGTCTTTGATCACGCCGCCAAAGGGATCGACGGACCATTTGGTGCGGTCGACGCCGACAACATCCATGTGAGCGACAAGGAGAAGGGCGCGGGAGGGATCGGCGACGGCGCTGCTGCGCAGGCGGGCGACAACGGCGCTGCGGCCGGGCGCGAGATCGAGGATGTCGGCGGGAATGCCTTCTTTTGCGAGAATGCCGGCGATGTATTTCGCGGCGGCTTGTTCGTTGCCCGGAGGATTGGTGGTGTTGATTTTAAGGAGTTCGACGAGCCAGTCCTGGGCTTCACGAGCGAGTGCGGACGTGTCCGAGGAAGGAGCGGGGCTTTGCAGAGTGCCCAACGAAGGGGGCTTCACCGAGACTTGCGCGTTGGAATTGCGGTTTATGAATCCGGACAGGAACAACAGGCCTAGAATTGAAAGATATATGTGCCTGCGCAGCACGTAAACACCCCCCAGTTGTGAATGCGTTTTGCCACAAGTAAACTCCATACTAACATGCAGTGCGGGAAGGGCCGGAATCGGTGGCGATGGGCGTTACGTAATTCACACGGGATACGTCCTACCGGATGACGACGCAATGGCGAAAATCGGCATCTAAGCAAATGCCGGGTATCTTAGGGGAAAACGGATGAAAGCATTGTATTTGCAGGGGATGGTACGGGCTGGAATTCTGGCCGGAGTGCTGGCCGCGGGGAGCGGGGCGAGTTGGGCGCAGGCTCCGGCGGGACCGCAGCCGACTTCGCCGGGTCAGGATAAGCCAGCCAGTTCGCAAAACCCGGCCGCGCCGAAACAGCAAAAACCGCAGGAAAGCGGCGTGTCGATTGCGGTGGAAGTGCCGGTGGTGACGCTTGACGTGGTGGCGGCGACGCAGAATGGGGACATTATCCCGGGGCTTAAGAAGGAGAATTTTCGTGTGCTGGAGGATGGGCAGCCGCAGACCATAACGAACTTTGGGCCGACGGACGCGCCGATCACGATGGTGGTGCTGATGGAATTCAGCGCGCGGTTTTACGGATGGTTTGGCTATCAGGCGAAGTATTGGGCGAGTGCGCTTTTTCCCAACCTGAATCAGAAGGATTGGGTGGCGCTGGTTACGTTTGATATGCGGCCGCGAACGGAAGTGGACTTTACACAAAACAAACAAGACGTGGAACAGGCGATTTATCACTTGTATTACCCGGGGTTCAGCGAATCGAACCTGTTCGATGCGCTGCTGGATACGAACGAGCGGCTGAAGGACGTGAAGGGGAAAAAATCGATACTGGTGCTGGCCTCCGGTGTGGACACGTTTTCGAAACATACGCTGGATCAGACGATGAAGCAGTTGCGGGGAACGGATACGACCATTTTTGTGGTGGGGCTGGACAAGCCGTTGAGCAATTACCTGGAAATGCATCGGGCGCTTGGCACGATGACGCGGATGGATTTTCTGCAGGCGGAAAACCAGATGAAGACGTTTGCGCAGATGACCGGGGGATTCGCGTGGTTTCCGCAGTTTGACGGGGAGATTCCCGGGATCATGCGCGAGGTGGCGGCGTTTTTGCGGCACCAGTACAGCATTTCGTACACGCCTTCGAATCTGAACCAGGACGGAAAGTTCCGGAAGATCAAGGTGGAGCTTGTGGCGCCGGACGGCGGGCCGCTGGTGGTGAACGATCAAAAAGGAAAGAAGCAGAAGATTGTGGTGTACACGAGGGAAGGCTATGTGCCGGTGAAGGGCGGAGTGGGAGATTAGTTTTCACTGAGTGCAGACTTATTTGGAGTGCGGCGGCTCTGCCGCCGCTGTTGTGTTGGCAGGAATTTATCATCGATCAACAAACAGAAATAACTTGTCATCCTGAGGAGCGCGGGGTTTGCGCTTCGAAGGATCTCAACATAAACACTGTGCGAGATTTTTAAGTTGAGGTCCTGAGGCTATCTCCGGTTTTACCGGAGTCCACAAACCGGACCTTCTCGGATAGCCTCAGGATGACAACGTATCAGGCGGCGCGACTCGAGGATGCTTAGTAGCCGCGGCGGAGATCGACCTGGTTGAAGAGTGCGCGTCCTGCGAACCAGAGTTCCAGTAAATCGAGGAGCAGAGAGGTTTGGCGAGGCCAGAGGCGGTCGCTGATGGCGCTGGTGTGCGGAGTGATGAGCAGGTTGGGGGCGTGCCAGAGCGGGTCGGTGGCGGGGAGGGGTTCGGGATCCGTGACGTCGAGGGCGGCGCCGGCGATTTTTTTCTGTTGAAGAGCGGCGAGGAGCGCGGATTGATCGAGTAAAGAGCCGCGGGCGACATTGATGAGGCGGGCGGTGGGTTTCATGCGGGCGAGCTCGGGTGCGGCAATGAGGTGTTTTGTTTCGCGCGTTTCGGGGGCACTGACGACGACAAAGTCGGCGTGCGGCAAGACTTCGTGAAGCCGGGAGATGGGAACGATTTTTTCAGTGAGTGAGGCATCACCTTTACCGGAGCGGGAGACGCCCCAGACGCGCATGTCGAAGGCTTTGGCGCGGCGAGCGAGTTCGTGGCCGATAGAGCCGTAACCCACAATCAGCAAAACCTGGCCGTTTAGTTCGGTGAGATGCTGCGTCTGGTCCCAGAGTTCCTGCTGGGCCCAGCGCGATTGATCCTGGTGGCGCACGCAATCGGGGAAATTCCGGGCAAGGGCGATGAGCAGGCCCAGGGTGTGTTCGGCCATCGGGACGGAGAAGATGCCGCTGGGATTGGTGACCAGGATGCCTGAATCGCGCAGCTCCGGGTACATCAGCTGCGCCACGCCGGCGGCGGTCGAGTGAATCCATTTTAATTTTTTGGCGTCGAGGAGTTGCTGCGCGCGCAGCGAGTAGCCGACGAAGATGTCCGTGTCGGCGAGTTCCTGCGGAAGGCGGTCGTAGTCGGGGAGGTGCGCGACGCGCATGGCGGGCCAGCGGTTGCGAATGGCGTCGGAGAGGGAGGCAGGTGGACGCCATTCGGAGAAGGGGTGCCAGACGCAGATGGTGAGCTTGGTGTTTTCTGGAGAGATGCGAGAGGTTTGCATTTCTTGATAGGAGCCCAAAATTAATTTTTGACCAGGACTTTACGTTGAGGTCCTTCGCCTATCCTCGTCGGATAGGCTCAGGATGACAAGTGTTTTAAGTTGGTGGAAATTCTTTACCTGGCAATTTGATTTGCAACCGTTCCAGTGGTCGAAGTCTTGGTTTTGGAGTGTCCCTTGAACCAAGTTTCGGCAAGGTCTTTCCACTGTGGATTTTTCGCGATGATTAAAGCTACTTTCTTCGAACGCAGCCAGCCTTTGATTTGCTTTTCGCGGGCAATGGCGGCTCGAATATCGCCAAACATTTCACAGTAGACGAGCTTGTAGAGATTGTATTTCTAGGTGAAACCAGGGATGAGCTTTGATTTGTGTTGAAAGACTCTTTTGTGGAGACCGTTGGTGACGCCGACGTAGAGCATCCGGGATTCGTTGCTCATGATGTAGACGAAATACCTTCGCTCCACGGCGGGACTCCCAGCGCGTTGTCATCCTGAGGGCCGCGTCGTTTGCGGCTCGAAGGATCTCAACTTAAACGGTCGTCAAGATCTCAGAGATGAGATCTTTCGGCCCCGATCGGAATCGGGGCCGCGGGATGACATCTCCGAGTGGAGTGTACTGTTAATTTATTTATCCTAACAGTTATTTTTGCGTTGCCTTGAGGCGGAGGTCGCGGCCGGTCATGTCGGCGGGGGAAGATTCGCCGAGGAGGCCGAGCATGGTGGGGGCGATGTCGCGGAGTGCGCCGCCGGGGGCGAGTTGGAGGGCGTCGTTTTCGGTGACGCAGATGAAGGGGACGGGATTGGTGGTGTGGTAGGTGTGAGGGCCGCCGGTCGAAGGATCGATCATGGTTTCGGCGTTGCCGTGATCGGCGGTGATGATCCAGGCGCCCCCGCGGGGTTTTAGAGTTTGATAGATGCGGCCGAGGCCGGCGTCCACGGCTTCGACGGCTTTGATGGCGGCTTCGAGTTTGCCGGAGTGGCCGACCATGTCGGCGTTGGCGTAGTTCATGATGATGGCGTCGAATTCGGCTTTTTCGATGGCCTTCACGACGGTGTCTGTGATTCCCTCGGCAGACATTTCGGGCTTCAGGTCGTAGGTGGCGACTTTCGGCGAGGGCACGAGGATGCGTTCTTCGCCGGTGAATGGTTTTTCGACGCCGCCGTTAAAAAAATAGGTGACGTGCGCGTATTTTTCGGTTTCTGCGCAGCGCAGATTTTTGTACTGAAGCTCCTGAAAGACTTGGGCAAGGATTTGCTCGAGCTTTTCGGGAGTGATGACGCACTTGAGCCAGGGCCACTTTTTGTCGTACTTGGTCATGCCGACGTAGAAAAGATTTTTGGGGCGCTTAGGGTCGGCAAATTTGTCGAAGCCGGGGGCTTCGAGGGCGTAGGTGATCTGGCGGGCGCGGTCGGCGCGGAAATTGTAGAAGATGACTGCGTCGTCGTCGCGGATCAGGCCGACGGGCGGCGCGGCGGGTCCGGTGCCGCGGGTGATGACGATTGGCTTGACGAATTCGTCGGTGACGCCTTGTTCGTAGCTCTGCTGCAGGGCGGCGACGGGGTCGTTGGATTTGGTTTCGGCTTCGCCGTGGACGAGGGCGCGATAGGCGAGTTCGATGCGCTCCCAGCGGTTGTCGCGGTCCATCGCGTAGTAACGGCCGACGAGCGTGGCGATTTCGCCGACGCCCAATTCGCGCATTTTCTGCTGGAGCTGGCGGACGAAGTCGCGGCCGCTGTTGGGCGGAGTGTCGCGGCCGTCCATGAAGCAGTGGACGAAGACCTTTTCGACTTTCGATTGCTTGGCCATTTCGAAGAGGGCGAAGAGGTGGTTGATATGCGAATGCACGCCGCCGTCGCTGAGGAGGCCGATGAAATGCAATTGGCGCTGGCGGCCGCGATCCATGGCTTGCTGGAAGAGCGGGACCTGATCGAGTTGCTTGTTGGCGATGAGGAGATCGATGCGAGTGATGTCCATGTGGACGACGCGGCCTGCGCCGATGTTGAGGTGGCCGACTTCGCTGTTGCCCATCTGGCCTTCGGGCAGGCCAACGGCTGGGCCGGAGGTCTGGATCAACGTGTTAGGAAATTTGCGGAGGAGTTCGTCGTAATTGGGTTTGCGGGCGAGGGCGATAGCGTTGCCCTTTGTTTCGGCGCGGAAGCCCCAGCCATCGAGGACGGTGAGTACGAGAGGTTTCGGTCGTTTAGCCATTCTGATCCAGTCATCTCTCAAAATTGTGGAAAGTTTGTGTCATTGGATACGAGGGCTAGCCCCAGATTTAATGCACAGAGGCGGCTCCGCACAGATTACGTTGACGACATGGTCTGCGCAAATGACTTCGTAATGTAGCAGTCTGCCTGGATATTCGTTCGTGGCGTGAGTAGTCGCCATCACAAATTGCAGCAACTTGGAGGTGCTATAAGTTCGAGCAATCTTACCTTCGTAGACTTCGCTTGCATCTGCGGGCATGCCAAAAGATTCATTAAGCACTTGGTAAAGGACGTAGTTATTCCAATCGAGTTGGAAGGTGGCACAGGTATCGTCGATCTCCACTGGGAATCCTTCACCTAAGTCTGCTCCGCCGACTCTGATAGGCACGGGAAAGCTAGAGGCCTTACCTTCACGAAGAACAATTCGCAGGCAATTCGCCTGCAGCTCGCAAATCTCGGTCAGAAAAACGTGACTGGAGGAGTTGAGTTCGTCAAAGGGAATCGGCGAACCCGCCGATCCAGAATCAGCGGCCAAGACTGAACTCCCGCAGGGCGGCGAGGAGGTGGTCGACTTCTTCGGCAGTGTTGTAATGAACGAGGCCGATGCGAAGCATCCCGCCTTGGGATTCGACGCCGAGGCGTTCGCTGAGGTTGAGGGCGTAGTAGTTGCCGTCCCAGGTAAAGATGCCGCGTTCGCCGAGGAAGGTAGCGATGGCGGTGGGATGGTGGTTGTCGATGCGCAGGGAGAGCGTGGAGCAGCGTTCGGCGGAGCGCTGCGGGTCGGTGATCCCGTAAACGCGGGCGCCAGGAACCGACTGCAACCCGGAGATTAGTCGCCAGATTATTTCGGTTTCGTGAGCGACGGTGGAGTGATAGGCCGCGGCGAGGGCTTCGCGGCGCGTTTTGGCGCTGGCGTCGCAGCGGCGGCCGAGTTCGGCGAGATATTCGACGGCGGCGCCGATGCCGGCGATCAGTTCGTGAATCTGCGTGCCGCTTTCCCAGCGATCGGGAAGCTGATCGCTGCAAGGACGCACTTTATAAGGGCGGAAGGACTGCAGGTGCTGACGCTTGCCGTAGAGGGCGCCCATGTGCGGACCGAAGAACTTGTAGGGCGAGCAGACGAGGAAATCACAGTCGAGGGCTTTGACGTCGATCAGGCCGTGTGGGGCGTAGTGCACGGCGTCGATGTAAATCATCGCGCCCGCGGCGTGGGCGAGGCGGGTGATTTCGGCGACGGGATTGATGGTGCCGATGGAATTGGAAGCGTAGCCGACGGCGACAAGGCGCGTCTTTTCGTTGAGTTTGCTTTTCAGGTCGTCGAGGTCGAGCGTGCAATCGGATTCATGGATGTCCACCTGGCGAATGACCACGCCTTTTTCCTCGAGCGCTTTCCACGGAGAATAATTGGCGTCGTGATCGAGCGTGGTGAGCAGGATTTCGTCGCCGGGCTTCAGCTCGCGGGCGATAGCGCGGGAGAAGGCGTAGGTGATGGTGGTCATGTTCTGGCCGAAGACCACTTCGTCTTTTTCACAGTGGAAGAGATCGGCCATGGCGGCGCGGGCATTGGCGAGGATTTCTTCGGTGCGGCGGCTGGTGAGAAACGCGCCGCCGGTGTTGGCGTTCGAAGTGAGGAGGTAGCTCTGGATCGCATGGATGACCTGGGTGGGCACCTGGGTGCCGGCGGGGCCGTCGAGGAACGCCGCGTTGTGGCCGTTGACCTGGAGTTTCAGGGAAGGAAACTGGGAACGAACCCAGGCGGTATCCAAAGCGGGTGTAGCGCTAACGTGCAAACCGGGTGTGGTCATATCTCGTTTCTCAGTCGAAAGTAAAATCGCGATGATTCGAGGATTAGTTTCTCACACTGGCGCAGGCAGTTGTACCCCGAAAGTCGGCAATCACTCGCGGTGCAAGGGTTGCGGAGGCGCGTGATACCATCGAAACAGTTGTAATCCACTCATGCCGCGATGGCGCCGGCTATCAACTCCGCGCCGTGTTTCATCCTGAGGTATTCCATGCCTGATTCGTTTGCAGTGAGCGACCGCACGCGTGTCGTGCGCGAAGCCAATCGCGCCGTGTACGATCGCGATGCGATTTACGAGATTCTGGACGAGGGATTCGTTTGCCACGTCGGATTTTCGACGGAGGGTCAGCCCTTTGTGATTCCGACCATGTTCGCGCGGGTGGGCGACGCGATTTATTTTCACGGCTCCGCGGCGAGCCGGATGCTGCGCGGGGCCGCGGGCGGGTTGCCGGTGTGCATCACGGTGACGCTGCTGGACGGACTGGTGCTGGCGCGGTCGGTATTCAATCACTCGATGAATTACCGGTCGGTGGTGGCGCTGGGGGTGGCGACGCTGATCAGCGAACCGGCGGAAAAGCTGGCGGCACTCCGGGCGTTCACCGAAAAACTGCTTGCCGGACGATGGGAAGATGCGCGGCAGCCGAACGACCAGGAATTGAAGGCGACGAGCATCCTGAAAATGCCGCTGACGGAAGTTTCCGCGAAAGTGCGGACGGGCGGCGTGGAAGATGATGCGCCGGATTACGCGCTTTCCGTCTGGGCAGGCATCATTCCGCTGCGGCTGGTGGCGGATGCGGCAATTCGTGATGAACGATGTGACGCTTCGATTCCGACGCCGGCGTATGCGGCGAATTTTCGCGGGTGAGCCATGAGCGACTTCACACCGGCACCGGAAAAAGCAATTGTGGCGTTGGCAGCTCTGGAAGCGCTGGATATTCGCGTCGGCACGATTCAAAAGGTGGAAGAGGTGGCGCGGTCGGAGAAGCTGATGAAGCTGACAGTCAGCTTCGGCGATCACACGCGCACGATTCTGGCTGGGATGAAGAAGGAACGGGAGAATCCGCGGGAGATTGAGGGCAAGCAGGCGCTGTTTGTGGTGAATCTGGAGCCGCGAAAGATGGCGGGAGAGATTTCGGAGGGGATGCTTTTCGATATTGGGTATGCGGATGGCGTGACGCCGGTGCTGGCGGTGCCGGAGAAGCCGGTGCCGGATGGAACGCGGGCGGGGTGAACGAGGCTCGCTGGATGAGTATTGCGAGGACTTTACGTTGAGGTCCTTCGGGACGCAAACGGCGCGCCCCTCAGGATGACAGATTTTTCTATGCGCGGTGTCTAAGAACGGTGTCCAAGAACTAGGATTGGGCGGCGCGGAGGAAATCGGCGAGGAGGCCGTAGCCGGTGGCTTCGATGCCGGGGTTGTGTTCGACGAGGGAAAGGCTCATCACGTCGAGATCGAAGCGGATGGCAGAACTGGTGCCTTCCAGGCCGGCCATGGGGTCGGTCATGAGAAGGAGTTCCGGGCCGACGCGGCATTCGACGCCATCGCCGCGGCGTTCGGCGCGGCAGATGAGTTTGTAGCGCATGCCGGCCGCGCGGACGGACCGAATTTTTTCCTCGCTGAGTTCGCGGATGCCGGTGCGCTGGACCTGTTCGATGCGCAGCGGCACACCCATCAGAACGTTGACGATCGCGGCGACCTTGACCGCGGCGTCCCAGCCATCTAAATCGTGCGTGGGATCGGTTTCGGCGATGCCGACGGCTTGCGCGCGCTTAATGGCTTCCTCGAGCGAGCGGCCTTTCTCCATTTCGGTGAGCACGACGTTGGTGGTGGAATTCAGAACGCCTGCGAAACCGCGCAACTCCGTGGCGGGGAGGCCGAGCGGAAACAGCGAGAAGATCGGCGCGCCATCCATGACCGTGGACTCAAACAAAAACTGTTTGCCCTTCGACCTGGCCAGCGCAGCAAGCCGCTGGTAATCATGGACCAGCGGGCCTTTGTTCGCACTGATGGCGTGGGCGCCGGCTTCGAGCGCGGCGACGAGATGATCGATGGCGGGCTGGCCGGATTGCGTGTCGAGCGAACTGGCTTCGAAGAGCACATCGGCTTTGGAGCGTTCGAGCCATTCGCGGACGTTGCGCGGCGAATTGGTTGAAGGCGGGAAATGGCTGCTGAGCGCGGCAATCGGGTTTAGGCCTTCGGGGTCGGCGATCCAGCCGAAGCGGCGCGTGGCGATGCCGGTGAGGCGCCAGCGGACGTCGTATTTGCGGCGGAGTTCGCTTTCCTTGGAGATGAGGAGCCGCAAGAGGGCGCGCCCGACGTGTCCGAAGCCGACGATGGCGAGGTTGTAGGAAGGAATGAGAGGTCTCCCGAAGTTAAGCGAAATAGGCCCGCTTCAGAAAGCGGCCGCTACAACAGCAACAAATTAGTGGAGAGCGGATAGTTTCGCAGCGGCTTCGTTGATAAGCGCGACTTCCTGCTGCAAGGTTTTCGCGGCGACGTCGACTTGTTCTTCGGCTTCTTTCCAGCGCTTGAGTTCGAGGGCTTCGCGGACGCCGGGAATGGTTTTCGCTTCGTAGCCGGTGTATTGGCCGGGGGCGTAGATTTCGTGCTTGAACCAGGCGCGTCCGGGCAGGCCGTCGGGATTGGTGAGGCGGCGCTCGCTTTCCATCAGGAGATGATTCAGCTGCTGCAAGGAAGCGGAGGCTTTCGCGAGATCTCCGCGGGCGCCGGCTTCGTCGTAGGTTTTTTTGTAAGCCTCGGCGGCTTTGGTGAGCTCGGAGATGACGTTGTCGAGCGGGGCGAAATTGATAAACGGAGCGACGGCTTCGGACTTTGGCGCGACGGTGGGATGGCGGGGATCGTTGGTGGCCTGGAAAACGCCTTCTTCGATTTGCTTGTTGCGCTCGCGAATTTCATCCTGCTTCTGCTGAAGAAGTGTTTTGAGTTCCTTCACGTAAGTCTGCATGGTGTCCGCAAAATCGGTGAATTCAAAGGGCAGAATGTCGGCGTCGGCCAGACGGATGACGGCGGTGGCAGAGGTCTGCGCAAGAGCGCGCCCGTAGACAAAATCCGTATCGCTGAAGTGTGTGTACCAGTAGAAGTCGTCGTAGATGGAATGGTAGATGCCGCCGCCGTCTTCACCGCCGTAGCCGATGTTGAGGGAGGCGATGCCGTCATGCTGGACGAAAGCGCCGTAATCGGAGCCGGAGCCGAGCGCGCCGATGCGGAGGTCGGCGCGATTGCGGGCTTCCGCGCGGTCGTCGGCTGTGGTGGCGGAGGAGAGGGTGCCGAGTTGTGCGCGCTTCCAGACGGAAAGCTTGGTCTCGGGGTCCTGAACGTCGCGGACAACATCGTTGATGAATTTTTCGAGGGTGTGCGAACCTTCGGCGTCGAAATAGCCGCGGCCGTTGGTGTCGGAGTTGATGTAGACGACGGCGTGTTTCATCAGTTCGTCACCGTGGTCCTCCACCCATTCGGTGGAGCCAATCAGGCCGGGCTCTTCCGCGTCCCAGGCGCAATAGATGATGGTGCGTTTGGGCTTCCAGCCGGTTTTCAGAAGCTCGCCGAAGGCGCGGGCTTCCTCGAGTTCCGCGACCAGGCCGGAAATGGGGTCTTCGGCGCCGTTGACCCAGGCATCGTGATGATTGCCGCGGATGATCCACTGGTCGGGATTGGTGCTGCCGGGAATGCGGGCGATGACGTCGTAAATGGGCTTGAGATCCCAGTTTGATTTCATTTTCAGGTGAACTTTGAGGGCGCTGGGGCCAACGTGATACGTGAGCGCAAGATTTCCGCGCCATTCATTGGGAGCGATTGGACCGGTGAGGGCGGCGAGCAGAGGTTGAGCGTCACCGTAAGAAATAGGCAGCACGGGAATTTTGGTGATGACGGGAGAATCTTCGACCTTGAGGCGCTTGGCATCTTTTTTCGCGGCAACGCCGGGAGTGAGGGGGTCGCCGGGATAGATGGGATCGTCGGCGACGCTGCCGCGCTGCACGCCGTCACTGGGGCGAAAGCCGCCCCTGGGAAAAGTTTCGCCGGGCGAGTAGCCGTCGCCTTCGGGATCGGAATAGATGAGGCAACCGACAGCGCCGTGCTCGGCGGCGACTTTGGGCTTGATGCCGCGCCAGGAATGACCGTAGCGCGCGATGGCGATGGCGCCCTTGACGGAAACGCCGAGGCGTTCAAGGCGCTCGTAGTCTTCAGGGATGCCATAGTTGACGTAGACGAGCGGGGCGACGACTTCGCCGTCTTTCGAATACGCGTTGTAGGTGGGTAGTTGCTCGGATTTCTGGCCGGAGGTGGGATCGATGGCGAGGGCCGGCTCTTCGAGCTTCGCGGCGAATTTCACAGAGCAGTCGGTGGTGGACGCGCCTTTGCAGTCGAGGAGTTCGAGCTGGCGTTCTTTGGGCGTGGGAAAGAGGACGTCGTAGGATTCGATTTGCGTTTCGAAGCCGAACTCCTTGAACTTTGCGGCGAGCCAATCGGCGTTGTCCTTGTCGTAGGGCGAGCCGACGTGGTGCGGGCGGGCGGAGAGGCGGCGCATGTATTCGCGCATGTTGTCGGGGCTGGGGATGGCGCGAAGTTTTTCTTCCCACTGGCGTTCGGCGCGAGAGGATTCGGCGGAGTAGCCGTAGAGCGGGGATTCATCCGCTGTGGCGCGTGAATAAAATGTGAGAGCGCCGATAAGGACGAGGCAGGTGAGGAACAGAGTGAAGCGAGTTGATCTGGTCAAGAAATTCTCCTGAAGTGCAAGAGCACGATTATTTCGTCATTGAAGAGAATCTGCAAGGAGCCAATTTAGACGGCTGGCGCTGCGACGAAGATAGCCGACTTTAATTGGAGCGCCGCGGGCCGCGATCAAGGAGCAGGACGATGAGGCCGGCGAGGGCGAGTATGGCGGCGACACTGAACAAACCGGCGCGAAATGAGCCCGTCGTGTCGCGAAGATGGCCGATCCAATAAGGCCCGAAGCCGCTGCCAAGATTGCCGACGGCGTTGATCAGAGCGATGGAGCGGGCCGCTGCGGCGGCCGTGAAGGAGCCGGAGGCCATGGCCCAGAACGGCCCAGCCATCGAAGAGGAAGCGGACAGAGCGATGGCAAAGCAGAAAACACTGATCGCGATGCCCGATGAAAAGCCGCTGACGACGAGGGCGATGCCTCCGGCAAATGCGGAGAGCGCGATGTGGCGGCGACGCTCGCCGGTGCGATCCGAGTGCGTGCCGACGAGGACCATGAGGATCGCCGCGGCAAGATAGGGGATCGCGGACAAGAGTCCAAGGAAAACATTTGGAAGACCCGTGAGCGAGTGGAGCGCGGTGGGCAGCCAGAGGCTGATGCCGTAGGTGCAGGTGTTCAAGCCGAAATAGACGAGGGCAAATCCCCAGAGGCGGGGGTTCGTGAACCAGGGAGCGGGCTGATCGGTTGGAGTCAGCGATCCCGAGCTGGTTTCGCTTTCGAGCGAGTGCAACAGCCAGGATTTTTCCTGTGGAGAGAGCCAGGGCGCGCGACCGGGGTCATCCGCAAGAAAAAACCAGGCCACGAAACCGAGTACGACGGCAGGAACGGCTTCGAGAAGAAACATCCATTGCCAGCCGGCGAGGCCGCCGCTGTGATTCCAATCGAGCAGCAGACCGGAAATCGGGCCGCCAATCACGCCGGAGACGGGGCCGGCGGTCATGAAGAGCGCGACGACTCCAGCGCGGGCGCGGGCGGGAAACCAGGAGCGGAGATAAAAAATTACGCCGGGAAAGAAGCCGGCTTCGGCAGCGCCGAGAAGAAACCGCAGCGAATAAAAAGAAGCGGCGGAGTGGACGGAGAACATGCAGCCGGAGACGATGCCCCAGCAGATCATCAGGGCGGCGATCCAGCGGCGGGCGCCTACCCGCTCCAGCGCCACGTTTGCGGGAACCTGAAATAGAAAATAGCCGAGGAAGAAAATTCCCGCGCCCAGGCCGTAGACCGTGTCGCTGAAACCGAGTTGCGCCTTCATTTGCAGGGCGGCGAAGCCGACGTTGATGCGGTCGAGATAGGCGACAATATAGAGGAGGAAGAGAAACGGAAGCAGGCGCCAGCGAAGTTTTTTCAGGAGCGAAGGCGCGTCGATGGAAGTTTCGGGCGAGAGAGAATAATGTTTAAGAATCTTGCGCACGATCTCATCAGGGGGAGATTCCACGGGAAGAGTGAAGGCTTCGCGCGGCTCCTCGAGATCGGCAAACTGTCCCGCCAGAATTGGGGTTCCGGCGAAGTGGCCGCGGCGCTCACGCAGGCGCTGGCCGATGAGAACGGGCGAACCTTTCAGGTAGACAAGTTCGACAGGGAGATTCTTCGCGAGGCGCTGGCGGTAGCTTTGCTTGAGCGCGGAGCAGGCGAGGACGATGTCCTTCCCTTCCGCGTGCAGCGCCACGAGGCGGGCATGGAGCGCATCGAGCCACGGGAGGCGGTCGGTGTCCGTCAACGGGATGCCGTTGCGCATTTTGGCGATGTTTTCGGGGGAATGTAACTCGTCGGCTTCGAGAAACACCCAGGCCAGCCGCCCGGCCAGAAGTTTGCCGACGGTGCTTTTGCCGGAACCGGTGACTCCCATGAGGAGAAGGATCATTCGTTGGTCCGCAAATCGGGCGGGCCGAGTGTCGCGCACTCCGCGGGGCAAGTCCAGCAATCGTTGGCGAAGTGGGGTACACTTCCGGCAATCTCTTGAGCACAACCAAAACAGCGGCAAAAAAAGCGGGGCTCTTCTATTTCGTATTCGTGATGTTCGCGTATACGACGGGCGGGCCGTTCGGCATGGAAGGGATGGTGGCGACGAGCGGGCCGGGGTTGACGCTGCTGTATCTGCTGGTGATTCCGCTGTTCTGGTGCATACCGGTTTCGCTGGTGGCGGCGGAATTGACGACGGCGATTCCGGTGGAAGGCGGATTTTACCGCTGGGTGCGCGCGGGTTACGGGGATTTCTGGGGATTCCTGGCGGGATGGTGGAACTGGAGCGCTTCGTGGCTTCTGGGCGGCACCTATGCGGTATTGTTCAGCGATTATCTGGGAGGATTTTTCCCGTCGCTGGTTGGGTGGAAACATTATCTGGTTTCGTTGGCGGTGATCGCACTGCTTGCGTACGTGAACATTCGAGGAATTCAGATGGTGGGGGTGGTTTCGACAGTGCTGGAGTTTTCGGTGCTGGCGCCGGTGGCGGTGCTGTGCGTGATCGCGGCTGTGAAGTGGCATTTCAATCCGGTTCATCCGTTTGTGCCGCCGCACGTGCCGCCGTTTCAGGTGTTCGGCGTGGGGCTGGCGCTGGGCTTGTGGCTGTATTCAGGTTACGAGCAGTGTTCGAGCGTGGCGGAGGAGATTGAAAATCCGCAGCGGAATTTTCCGATTGCGCTGGCGATCGTGGTGCCGCTTTCGATTGCGACGTATTTTTTGCCCGCGCTGACTTCGCTGGCGGCCCTGGGAAATTGGGAAAAGTGGAACTCGGCGTACCTGCCGACGGCGGGACTGCTGATCGGTGGGAGCCTGCTGGGATTTGCGCTGACGGCTGCGGCGATGCTGGGAAACGTTTCACTGTTGAATGCGACGGCGCTGACGAGCACGCGGATGCCGTCAGCGATGGCGGAGGATGGGTATTTGCCGCCGGTGTTTGCGGCGAAGCATCCGAAATACGGGACGCCGTGGATTGCGATTCTGATTTCATCGGCGATCTACGCGCTGCTGGCGTTTCGTACATTGGCGCAGTTGCTGACCGTGTATGTGTGGTTGCGCAGCCTGGTGACCGTATTGACAGTGATGGCGGCGTGGAAGCTGCGGAAGACGCAGCCGGAGAAGCCGCGGCCGTTTCGGATTCCGTGGGGCAAGGCGGGGTTGGCTTACGTGGTGATTGCGCCGATTCTGATGACGATTGTGGCGCTGGTGTTCAGCGACAAATTTGCGCTGAAGTGGGGGCCGGTGCCGGTGGGCTTGGGGGTGGTGGCATATTTTGTGTTTCCGAGGATTAAGAAGTTGGCGGAGGGACAGGACGGGATGTGAGCCTGCCAACGTTCTGCCGCCCCTCCGGGGCTGGGATCGCGAGGGGAATAGTCCCCGGGCTGACGCCCGGGGCTAGCCTCTTTCGCGCCTCTGGCGCTGGGCTTCTGGCTTGCAGAGGACAAGTGGTCGGAATGGATCGCGGGCACTGATGTCTTCTCAGGTGCTTGAATTATTGCTGGTGGCTCGGGTGCACAGGCAGGAATGCCTGTGCCACAAGCGGATCAGGTGAGCCAGTCGAGGAGTTTGTAGTAGGCGCCGGCTAGGGGCAGGGCCCAGGTGTTGCCGCTGCGGAGGCCTAGGGGCGCGCCGGGAAACGGGATGCGGGAGAACGGGTTGTCGTCGGGGTCGCCGCAGATGACACCCGCGAGTTTTGCGCCCATCCAGGTTGCGGCCGCTACGCCGTGGCCAGCGAAGCCTACAGCAAAATGCATGCCATCGATTTTTCCGGAGTGGGGCATCACGTCCATGGCGAAATCGAGCGTGCCGCCCCAAACGTATTGGACTTTTGTGTCGCGCAACTGGGGATAGACCTGGATCATGCCCTGGCGGAGGAGTTCGGCGCTTTCGCGCACCGTGCTTTCGGACTCCGGGAAAAACGCGGCGCGCCCGCCGAAGAGCATGCGATTGTCGGGCGTCAGGCGATAGTAATAGAGGAAATGCTTGGAGTCGTAGATCATCCGATTGCGCGGGCTGACTTCGGCGGCGAGGGAGTCGGGAAGAATTTCTGTGGCGATGATGTAGGAGCCGATGGGAATCACTTTTCTGCGCAGAGAGGGTGTGGCACTTGTGGTGTACGCCCCGCTGGCGAGGAGGACTTCTTTGGCCGTGAGGGAGCCGCGAGTGGTTTCGACCCGGAAGCTGCCGCCGGCGTCATTCGGCTGGGAGGAAACGCCGGTGACACGCGTGTGGTCGAAGAGGCATGCGCCGTGGTGCTGAGCGGCTTTGGCAAGGCCGTTCACGTAGCGGGCTGGATTCACGCCGGCGCTGGTTTCGTCCACCATGCCGCCAAAATAGATTTGTGAGCCGATTTCACTTTGCAGCGCGTTCTTCGAGATGATGCGTAGTTCATGATTAAATTCGCTCTTAATGCGCGCGGCAGCCGCTGCGTAGTCATCGAAATGGGCTTGCTTGCAGGCCACTTCCAGATGTCCGCAACGGGAGAAATTGCAGTCGATTCCCTCTTCCTTGACGATGCGCTCGACAAGGTCGATCGATTCGAGCGAGGCGGCGTACATGCGCTGGACGGCATCGCGGCCATAGCGCTTGATCAGTGTGGGCACGGGCAGCTTCATCCCGGTCAGGACCATACCGCCGTTGCGGCTGCTGGCGCCCCATCCCAGCGATTCGGCTTCGAATAGCGCCACGCGCACGCCACGCTGTGCCAGCGCCCGCGCAGCCGACAAGCCGCAGAACCCTCCGCCGACAACGGCCACATCCACCCTGTCAGGCAAACCGCCGGTTGCGCCCGCGGCAGGCTCCGCCACCGTCTCCAGCCAGTAATTTCGCTCTTTGATAGTCATAGGAATTAGGCAGATTCTATCACCGGGGAAGAGGTCTGGAAAATCTCGCCCCGCCTGTACGGCGCGAAACCAGGAGGGCCGAGCGAGCTTGGCCCCTACAAGGCCTTGAGAGATGCGGAACTAAGGGCGCTCGCCTCGGAAGGCGGCCGTTACAAATGCGGTTCAAACGCGGCGGAGGACGATGTGGGTGATTTCCGGGGGGGCGCCGAGGCGGACTGGGGCGCCTACCGTGCCGAGGCCGCGGTTTACGTAGAGTGCGGCGAGGCCGTTGGGGGCGTTGGGCATGAGCTTGATGGTTTCGCCCATGCGCTTTGGCTGGTCGGGCATGAGCAGCGGGCGGTGATAGAGGCCGGCGATGTAATCGGTGATGAAGCGCGCGGGGCTGAGGCTGACGTCGAGGATTTCGACCTGCACCTGGCCGCCGTGAGTGTGGCCGGCGAGCGAAAGCTCAATGCCAAGCTCCGCGGCGCGATTGAAGGTGTTCGGATTGTGCGACAGCAGAATGTTGGGCATGTCGCGGCGGACCAGTGGCTCAAAATTCGGAAGCATCTGCTGCTTGCGGCCACTGGGACCGCGTTCGCGCTGGTAATCGACGCCGATCAAGTTTAATTGTCCACCCTTGTAATGGATGATGGCGTTTTCGCGGCGCAGCAGCTTCATGCCGGCCTGGCGGTAGAGGCGCTCGGCCAGATCCTCGGCGCGGGCGTAGATTTCGTGGTTGCCGTTGCAGCCATATACGCCCAACGGCGCGCGCAACTGGCGCACTTCCTCGACGCAGTCCGCCATGGAGTCGTGCATGCCGGTGATCAGGTCGCCGGTGACGACGGCGAGGTCAGCGCCCACTTCGTTGGCCATATCCACGGCGCGGCGAACCGATTCGCGGGTCATGTACGCGCTCAGATGAATGTCGCTGATCTGGACGATCTGCATGCCGTCAAGTTCCGCGGGCAAATTATTGATGGGAATTTCCACGCGGTGAATTTCGTAGCGCAGGCGTTCCGCGGCGAAACCATACATGACGCCGAGGAACGGCGCGGCTCCGGCAACAACGCTGGCGGTGCGGAAAAAAGTGCGGCGCGAAGGGTCGGGAACTATGTCTTCGAGATCGATGCGGTGCGCGGGAAGCTTGGAGGCATCCTGCGGCACGGGTTTGCGGAAGCGGTGCCAGAGCCACTCAATGCCGTGGACAAATTTGATCGCCAGATAGCCGAAGAGAGCGCTGAAAAACCAAAGTCCCGCGAAAGTAGTGACCGGGGAGTGATTCGGCAGGAGACGTCCATGATCCTGGCGGAGATTGTCGGCGAGCGTGGTGATGATCAGTAGCCAGCCGGCGAGATAAAGCAGGCGGACGCCGACGCGCAGGGTGGTGCGGCCCCAATGTCCGGTGACGCGCCACAAGGCCCGATACCAGAAACGCTGAGACAAGAACAGGACCATCATGATGGACAGCCCGATCAAAACACGCAGTAAAAACCAGCTCCAAATCAATGTTTGACTCCCTCGACTGTGTACTACCAGAATAACACGCCGGGCGTAAGCCTTTCGTTCGGTCTTTGGGCTCCGTAGCGAGAAATAAACCTCCCCTTTTCCGTACCTTGGCGGGACTTTAGCGGGTCCTTTCAGTATGATGGCTGGCGGCTAAGGCCGGTTGGCCCGCCAATTTCCCGCCCGAGTGTAATGTTCGGGGTCGCCAGTCGTCTTAATGAGGTGGAAAGCCCTTCGCCTCAAAACTCAAAGGAGAGAAGAGATGAAACGATTTTCAAGGTTTGCCTTGGTTGGATTGGTGGTGTGTTTTGTGGTGGCCCCTCTGAGGGCCCAGGAAGCTCCGAAGAAGGCGCCGGGGCCTGCTCCCAGCCCGTCGGAAGCCGTGCTGGAGTCATGGAACGACATCGGACGGAAGCTGATAGCCATGGCTGGAGATTTCCCCGAAGACAAGTTTTCGTTTAAACCGCAGGCAGAGTCGCGGACGTTTGTCGCCAATATCGTGCATGCTTCGGCGTCGATGTATTACTTCACGGATCCCGCCGCGGGGAAGAAGCCGCGCTACGCTGACGATCCCAAGGACGTGAGCGTGAAGACTCGGGCGGAGTTGGTGGCGTTTGTGAAGAAGTGCGTGGAAGACGGAGCTGCCACGATCAAGGCCAAAGGCGACAAAGGATTGATGGAAGCAGTCAATGATGGCGGGCCGCATCTGGACCGGCTATACGACCTGGCGTACGGGCTGATTGAACATTCTGGGGAACATTACGGGCAGTTGGTGGTGTACTACCGGGCGAATGGGCTGGTGCCGCCGGAATCGAGACCGAAGAAGTAAAGAAGTAAAGGAAGTTGAGGAAGTAAAAGAGGTAAAGGATTCGGAAGCCTCCGAGTTCGTGAGGGCGCGGTGCGTGTGCATCGCGCTCTTTTTTTTGGAGAACACCTTTGGGTGCGGACCGACCGGGTCGGCCCGCTTTTTGGGGAAGCCCGCCACCAAATTTAGACTGGGAGACGGTGCCTACACCGTAAAAGCGGGAGCGTTGCTCCCGCACTCCAAAATCGGAGCGCCCGCCTCAGAAGGCGGCCGCTACAAATGCGCTAGCCGGCGGCAGTGCCGGCGATTCCGTTTTGGAGGAGGCGCTTCAGCTCTTCGGGGTCGGTGGTAGGCGGCAGGCAGGTGTTGCCGGAGCAGACGAGGGCGCTGGGTTTGTCTTTGGGGAGATGCGGGAGTGTGTGGCGCAGGGCTACGGGTAAGTATTCGAGCGAGGTTGCGGGCGTTACGCGAAGGACGGCTTTGCCGAAACGGAAGACGTCGTTGGCTGCGCGTTCGAGTTTTTCTGCTGCGGCGTCTCCTTGCGCGCCCGTGATAACCACCTGCGTTGGGTGCTCCGCGAAGAGAAGGGCGGCCAAGCCATAGGTTGCGGCGAAGAGGCCATATTGCGGGGCGATGCCGGCGAAGGCTTCGAGCGTCTTCCTGGCCCAGTTGAAATATTTTGGATCGTCTGTGTAAGCGTGCATGCGGGTGAGGGCCATGGCAGCGACGGAGTTCGCGCTGGGCGTGGGGGAATCCTGAAACGGTTTCCGGCGGACTTCGAGGCCGCCCATGGCGGGAGCGTCGGAGGCGCGGTCGAAGAAGCCGCCGTTTTCGGCGTCGCCGTATTTTTCGATAGCGAGGTCCATGGTGCGCTGGGCCGCGCGGAAATATTTGGCGTCGAGCGTGGCTTCGTAGGTATCAAGTAGCGCCAGCACGCCGAAAACCTGGTCGTCGAGTGAACCGCGGAGCGCCGGGCCGCCGATGCGATGAGCAAAACCGTTTTCTTCGCTCCAGGCTTCGCGCAACATGCGCTCGATCGTTTTCAGAGCAAAGCTCCCGGAACTTGCGGCAAGTTCGCCTACCAGCACGCGGGTTGCGTTGAAGTACGTTGAGACAAACATTGCGTTCCAGCTAACGTACATCGTTTTGTCGATGAAGGGCGTTGGCCGGGGAATGCGCGCGGCCAGCAGTTTGCGTTTGGCGGCGGTGATGGTGAGGCGGACGGCGGATTCGTCGAGGCCGAGCGACTTGGCAATCTCCGCGGCGGGGCGGGCGATCCACAACACGTTCTTCTCGGGGTTGTGGTGCATTTCACCGTGAGCTTCGACGTCGTAATACAGTCCCATGACGCGGGATTCGTCAGGAGATAGTGCCGCTCGCAGTTCCGCGAGCGTCCAGGTGAAATAGTCGCCGTCGTCGTCGAGGGAATAGTCGGCATCCTGGCTACCGTAAAATCCGCCGTTTGCCTGATCGGAGAGTTCCTGATTCACCCAGTTGATGATGCCTTCGGCCGTTTCTTTCAAAAATGGATTGCGTGTCGCTTGCCAGCCGTGGAGAAAATTCCGCAAGAGCTCCGAATTGTCGTAGCTCATTTTTTCGAAGTGGGGGACGAGCCAGCGTTCGTCGACAGAGTAGCGGTGGAAGCCGCCGGCGAGCTGATCGTAGACGCCGCCTTTGGCCATTTTTTCGAGAGTGGTTTCGGCCATGGCGAGGAGATGCTTTTCGCCGGTCTGGCGGAAACGCTCAAAGAGAAGATCGACTGCGGAGGCGTGGGGGAATTTCGGGGCTTTGCCGAAGCCTCCGTTGCGGAGATCGAAAAGCTGCGTCAGCGAGCTGATCTGCGAATCAATGACGCCGAGATCGAATTCGGCATGCGCACCGGCGAAGGCTTCCGCTTTGGCCACTGCTTCGGCGAGCGCGACGGAAGTTTTCAGGAGCTCATCGCGCTTGTTCTGGTAGGCATCGGCGACGGCGAGCAGAATGCGGCGGAAGCCAGGGCGGCCGCCGGTGTCCTCCGGCGGAAAATACGTGCCTCCGAAAAATGGTTTGCCGTCGGGCATCAGGAACCCGGTAAGCGGCCAGCCACCCTGGCCGCTGATGGCGCTGATGGCGGACTGGTAGCGGGAATCGACGTCGGGGCGTTCGTCGCGGTCCACCTTCACGGGAACGAAATGTTCGTTGATGATCTTGGCGATGGCGGGATTTTCGTAGCTCTCGCGGTCAATGACGTGGCACCAGTGGCACCAGACCGCGCCGATGTCGAGGAGGATGGGTTTGTCCTGAGTTTTCGCGAGGCTGAAGGCGTCTTCGCCCCATTCGTACCAGTTGATGGGCTGGTGGGCGGCGGAACGAAGATAGGGGCTGGTGGAATCTTTTAGTCGGTTTTCGGTGGTCATGTTTGGTCGTCGAAATTCGGCCTCTAGGAGAAACGGCCCGCCTCGGAAGGCGGGCCCTACAAAAATCGCGCCAGCAAAAGGCGCGCCTCGAAAAGGAGCCGCTCCAGCGGCAGGCTGGGCCACCTTAAGGTGGCCGCTACGAGATCACTGCAAGTGCGTGCCGGGGCCGAGATCGCGCGGGTCCAGGGGCTTGCGGCCGGAGTAGCCTTCGTCCTGCCGGTGGTAATAGCGGATGCGGTCTTCGCCGAGTTTCCAGCACAGGTAGACTTCCTGGTTGTCCACGATGGCCGGGAAATCGAGGAGGCCGACATCGAGATCCTTGATGAGGCAGCCAGTGGAAAGAATTTTCTCCAGGTTGCTCTTCATCACTTCGGCGAGGTTTTGATGGTCCATGCGCTTTTCCGCGAGCTTTGCGTAAGGTACCAGCACGCCACCCATCATCATGATGCGCGTGGAGACGGCGTTTAAGTCCTGCTCGAGCACCGAAAGCTTTTTGCGCGCGCCGATGGCTTCGATCAGGAACGGCTCGAGTTCCTGGCGGGTGCGTTCCGCCTCGGTGAGGGTGAACAAGCGCTGGGGTTGCTCTGGCTGTTCTTCGCGCTCGTCGTCGTGGTCTTCCGGCATACTTTTCCGTCCGTTCCCGGGCAACTTGGGTCTATGGCAAGGATAACATGCAGTGGAGCGAGAGTTTGGGGAAGAGCGGCCGGCGGGATGGTCTAGCCGCCGATGAAGACCATGGTGCGCGAGGGCGGCTGAAAGCCCGGCTCGTTGATGCGGTGGCCGGCTTCTTTTTCGGTGACCATGGTGCGGATGCGCTCTTCGATGTCGTGGTCGGAGGCGCCGTTGCGAAGAAGGGCGCGGAGATCGTGGTCGTCCTTGCTGAAGAGGCAGGTACGCACCTTGCCGTCGGCGGTGAGGCGAATGCGCGAGCAATGGCCGCAGAAAGGTTGCGTGACCGGGGCGATCAGGCCGATCTCGCCGGGGGCGCCGTCGACAAATTTATATTTGCGCGCGGTCTCGCTTTTCGCGTGCGGAATCTGGACCAGCGGCCATTGGGCATGGATGCGACGGTAAACTTCGTCGGCGGGGACCATCAGTTCGCGTGACCAGTGGCGGTCGGCGTCCAGCGGCATGAACTCGATGAAGCGCATGATTACGCCGCGGTCGCGGGCAAATGCGGCGAAGGCTTCCACTTCGTCCTCGTTGAAGCCGCGGACGAGGACGGCGTTGATTTTCGCGGGACCGAGAGGCGAGTTCTGGGCGGCGTCGATGCCGCGCATCACGGAGTCGTAAGTGCGAGTGCGGGTGATTTTTTCAAACTTGATGGGATCGAGCGAATCGAGGCTGATGTTGATGCGGTGCAGGCCGGCGGCGATCAGGGACGGGATGCGTTCGGCCAGGAGGTGGCCGTTGGTGGTCATGGAAATGTCCGCGACACCCAGTTCGTTCAGCTTGCTCAGGAAGGCTTCGGCACCCGCGCGGACCAGGGGTTCACCGCCGGTGATGCGCATTTTCTGAATGCCGAGGCTCACAAAGATGCTCGCCAGGCGTTCGAGTTCGGGCCAGGAAAGAATCTCTTCGTGCTCGCGGTAATTTTCCGGGTCGGCGGAGCGGCAATAGACGCAGCGGAAGTTGCAGCGGTCGGTGACGGAGATCCGCAGGTCGGTGATTTGGCGTCCGAACTTGTCGTGAAGCGTCATCAGCGTGGCCCCAAAAAGAAAAACCCGATTCGCGCATGGAATCGGGCTTTAGCCGGAAATCTATACATTTCCGGTGTACAGGCTCCTTTCCAAGCGCGGTTCTTATCATTCACCGCAAGCGGGAGGCGCGGGCGTTTCCACCCGAACCCTCGGCAAGCCGACCTCGGCCGCCTCGCTTCGCCGCCATGGGATGTCTCTCCCGCAGGCCGACGGAGTCGGAGTTACGTCTACAATCCTACTCCCCTCCGAAAAGCGTTGCAATCGGGGCGGGGTGCCGCACTGGCCAGCTTCTGATTCCGCGATCAACCGTTTGATCGCAATAAATTGGAGCAAGGTTCGAAGAGTTGCTGTATGCTCGTGCGGTTCGAATCCCCGCCCAGGGCTTCCCCGGCTGAAGATAAGCCCCTAGGTGGTGCATCCATGAAGCAAGCCGAATTGTCAGCGAACTTGAGGTGGAAACTTGTTCGGAAAGGAAAAAGGCCTCCGCATCCGAGTGTGGCCAACATCCTCCCGTGGGTATCGTTTTATTTGCTTTTCTTTATGTGCGCGGGCACCTTGGCACAAAATAAAACTGGCAAAGAAGATTACGTTCGCGTGTCGGCGCCCAAGCCGCTGACTTTTGACGAACTGGTCGCGTTAGAAAAAATAGACGAACCGAATGCAAAGCTGGCCGCGCGACTGGATCAGCTTCTTCAGACCCCATTTCTGAGTAATGAAGCGTTCTACGATGGCGCGAAACCGCACCGTCCTTCTTCGGAGGCTCTTGGGCCTTACCTGCGCGCGACGATGTGGAACATCGAGCGGGGAATCCAGCTTGACGGGATCCGTATCAGCCTGACGGAGCCGGAAAAATTCGGAAAATACATCAAGGAAAAGAAGGATGCCAAATCGAAACCGCTCACCGCGGAACAGCTCGAGGCAGTCAAAAATCAGCTCGAAATCCTTAATCCCACCGATCTGTTCATCCTGAACGAGGTCGATTACGGAGTCAGCCGTACCGATTACCACAATGTCGCCAGAGAACTCGCGCAAGCGCTGAAGATGAATTACGCATACGCCGTTGAGTTCCTCGAAATCGATCCGCTGAGCCTCGGACTGGAAAAAGTGGTGCTGGACGACAAAGCGGCGCAGGCAGACATCCAGAAGTCCTTCCAGCCGGACAAGAGCCGTTATCTCGGGATGCACGGAACCGCGGTTCTCAGCCGGTATCCCATCCGCAAGGCAACAATCAAGTCTCTGCCGGTTTGCTACGACTGGTTCCTGGGCGAGAAGAAAGAAGTCTCCAAACTCGAAGCGGGAAAACGGAAAGGCGCCAATCTTGCCTTCATGGAAAGAATCGCGCGCGAGGTTCGCCGCGGCGGCCGGACTACCCTCATCGTGGAACTTGCGGTGCCGGAATCTCCCACCGGAGCAGTGACGGTGGTTGCGCCCCACCTGGAAACGAAGTGCAAACCGGAATGCCGAAGAAAACAAATGACGGAAATTCTCGGCTGGATCCGCGGCGAAAAAAATCCCGTGGTTCTTTCCGGGGACTTCAATACGTCCGCCTCCGACACATCTCCTACTTCCGTATCCAAGGTGATCACAGAGCGTCTGAAAGATCCCGACAAGTGGGCCACCAGCGCAATTAAATGGTCAACCGGTGCTCCGACCATTCTGCTCGTGCCTGTGAACATGATGCGCAATAAGAACGACCCTACTGGTTTTGATGTTCCTTTGGTCTCCCGCAAGAAAGAGGCAAAACTTTTCGGCGACCTCGAGGACTATCGCTTCGAAGACGGGAACGCTTTTGACTTTCGAGGTGAGGCGCCCCGCAGCGCGGACAACCGGGGCGGAACGCTGAGTGATTCAAATCAGCGAGCCACCAAGGGCTTCCGGTACACGTTTGCTCTGGCCCGTACGTACGGCGGACTCGTCGGCGAATACAAACTCGACTGGTTTTTTGTTAAAGGATACGCCACGGACGACTCCAAGCCGGGGGGCAGCTACAAGTTCGCCCCGCATTTTGCCCGGACGCTGCAGGAAGTGAATAATGCTCCGGATGTGGCGCTTTCCGATCATTTTCCAATCACGGTGGATATTCCTCTTACCGAGCCTCCACTGAAAACAGCCCAACCCTGAGGCACTTCTGCCGCTGCGGCCCGGGGTGTAACTACACTTTCATCCCGCCACCTGCGGTTTGCGCCGAGTGTGATAAAGTCTGCTAACGCCATGCGAATCTTTATCTTGGGTGCGGGCGCGACCGGTTCGCTGCTCGCGCAACTCCTGGAACGTCAGGGACATGTGGTCTGGTGCGGGGATCGCGATCCCGCGCGGGCGCGGCGCTTTCTGGGGAAGAAATCGGCCATACCCATCACCAATGTGAATGCGCGGAACCTGCGCGCCATCGTCAAGGCAGCGAAGGGCTGCCAGTTGATCGTCAACGCATCGGCCTCGGTTTTCAACCAGATCGTGATCCGGGCTGCGTTGCGCCTTCGAGCGCATTACCTCGACCTTAGCTCGCACTTGACGCGGAATCCGTTTAAGCCGGAGCAGGTGCGTTACAAAAAGAAATTCGAAGAAAAGCATCGCGCGGCGCTGATCAATACCGGCGCGGCTCCTGGGCTGACGAACCTGCTGGTGAAGCGCGCGGCGGATTTGCTGGATGAAGTCCAGTCGGTGCATATCCGGCTTTACGAAAGCACGGAAAGCGATGACCCGATTTCGCAGTGGTCGCCGGAAGTTTCCTTTGACGAAGCTATTTCTCACCCGCGGATATACCGCGACAAGAAATATCAACTGGCAAAGCGTTTTTCGGAATTGGAGAAATTCCGATTCCCGGATCCCATCGGCGCGGCAAACGTGGTTCTGGCGGCGCAGGATGAAGTGGCCACGCTGCCGCACTACATCGCTATGCGAGAACTTGACGTGAAGATTGGCGGCAACGAGTTTGACCGGCTGCGCCGCTGGCACAAGCTGGGAATACTCTCAAAATCACGAGGACTGACGCGGCGGCACTTTCCGGAAACTTCTTCGCCGCGGAAAATCGCCGCGCTGATCCGCCGGGGTGTTTTGCAGAATGCGCGGTTCGCGGCATCGGTGATCGTGATTGGGGTAAAGCATTCTCCTAAAGAGGACCAACGGCTCTCCATTCGCAGCGACGCGATTTTTCCCACGCTGTATCAGATCCGGCGGCAGGGGAAGTTCAACACGCCGGTGGCTTTTGCGACGGCGCACGTGGCGGCGCAATTCATCAAGTTTTTTCCGCGCGATACAGAGGGCGTGTTTCCGCCGGAGGCTCTTCCGGTGGATGCGCGGCGGGCGATTCTGGCCGGGGTGAAGAAAAGCGGCGTGAAGATCGCGCATAAGATTACAGCGTTGAAACCTGCGGAAGACCATGAGGATATGTAGCGGCCTCAACCGGCCCGAGCACGAATTTGTCCGAGGCAAGGCGCCCGCCTAGGAAGGCGGCCGCTACAAAGGCAAGCGGGTCCACCTGAAGGTGGACGCTACGGGGGCGCTTTAGCAGCAGCGGTTGGGGCGGGAATATTTTCGGTTTAACTGTTCGACGTAGAATTCAGTGGCGGACAGGGGCTTCTGCGAGTGCTGACGCACGGCGCAGGCTAGATAGGTTTCGTAGGCGGAATCGCCGCTCCATTGGCGCAGGCCGCGCCAGAAATTCCGGGTCACATGTGCAAATTGCCGCCAGAATGTTTGCATCAGTCGCCCTCCGCCCACTGCGTCGCCACGTATGGCGTTTCCTGCAACACCGGTTCTTTGCCGCGGCTGAGGATGGCGTACCACTGCGCCAGAGCCTCCACGAGCAGGACCAGGATCATCGCGGCGAGCACGGCGGTGACCACCGCATCCAGCCGGAGATTGAAGATGAGCCGCTGTGTGTCCGCGATCTTTGTGGCGGCGATTTTTCCGGCTGCAAGCTGGGCGGCCATCGCATTCGCCTGTGCCAAAAATCCGATGCGCGCATTGGCGCTGAAGATTTTCTGATAGCTCGCGGTCATGGTGATGATCACCAGCCACGTCATCGGCAGCAGCGTCACCCAGATCCATTTCAACCGGCTCATCTTCAGCAGAATCGTGGTCGCTACCACGAGCGCAACGGCTGCCAGCAGTTGGTTGGCGATGCCGAAGAGCGGCCACAACGAATTGATGCCGCCGAGCGGATCTATCACTCCTTGATAAAGGAAATATCCCCAGGCGCCGACGATCAACGCGCTGGAAAGAAGAACTCCGGGCATCCAGTTCATGCGGCCCATGGGCTTCCAGACGCGGCCGCCGAGTTCCTGAATCATGAAGCGGCCGACGCGAGTACCGGCGTCGAGAACCGTCAGGATGAAGAGAGCTTCGAACATGATGGCAAAGTGATACCAGATGCTGAGCAGGCGGTCGCCGCCGATGGTGCTGGAGAAAATCTGCGCCATACCGACGGCGAGTGACGGAGCGCCACCCGCGCGATTCAGCAGAGTCTGCTCTCCGACAGCATGTGCCAGGCTGGTCATCGTTGCGCCGGAGAGGGGATAGCCCCAACTGGAAATCGTGGCGGCTGCGGCATCCGGCGTGGCGCCGACGATGGAAGCGGGGCTGTTGATGGCGAAGTAGACGCCCGGCGTCATCGCGCAGGCGGCGACCATGGCCATGACGCCGACGAAGGACTCGAGCAGCATGGCGCCATAGCCGATGAAGCGGGCGTGGCCTTCACGCAGAATCATTTTCGGAGTGGTGCCGCTGGAAATCAGCGAGTGGAAGCCGCTGATCGCGCCGCAGGCGATGGTGATGAAACAAAAGGGGAAGATTTTTCCGGCGAAGACGGGGCCGGTGCCGTCCACAAAGCGTGTGAGCGGCGGCATCAGCACTTGCGGGCGAACCAGCAGGATTCCTGCGGCCAAGGAGAATATCGCGCCAGCCTTGATGAATGCGCTTAGATAATCGCGGGGCGCAAGCAACAGCCAGACCGGTAAGGCCGAAGCAGCGAACCCGTAGGCGATAATCGCGAAGGCCAGCGTGACGCCACCGAGCGTGAAGACCTTTGCCAGATAGGGTGAATCGGCCACCCACTGGCCCGCGACGACGACGAAGAGAACCAGCGCGACGCCGATCAGCGAGGCTTCGAGAACGCGGCCGGGCCGGAAATAGCGGAGATAGACGCCAAGCAGCAGAGCGATAGGAATGGTCATGGCCAGTGTGAACGTGGCCCACGGCGAGCTTTTCAGAGCGTTGACAACAACGAGGGCGACCACGGCTAGAAGGATGATCATGATGGCAAGGACGGCAAGTTGCGCGATCAAGCCGCCGCGTTTGCTGACTTCGTCGCGAGCCATTTCGCCGAGAGTTTTGCCGTCGCGCCGGATCGAGCAGAAGAGAATTACGAAATCCTGGACGCAGCCAGCGAACGCGGCGCCGGCAATCAGCCACAACGTGCCGGGAAGATAGCCGAACTGCGCGGCGAGAGTGGGACCGACCAGCGGGCCCGGCCCTGCAATCGCGGCAAAGTGATGGCCAAAGAGCACCCATTTGTTGGTAGGGACGAAGTCGCGGCCGTCGTCGCGGCGTTCGGCGGGTGTGGCGCGGGTGTTGTCGAGAGCGAGCAGTTTGGCCGCGATGAACGCCGAATAAAGGCGATAGGCAACCAGGTAGGAGCAGGCCGCGGCGAGGACAAACCAGGTCGCGTTGATGGGCTCGCCGCGGTGAAAGGCGATAGTACCAAGCGCGACGGCACCGAGGGCGGCTACGGCGGTCCAGAGAAGCATCTGCAAGAGTCGGTTCACGGTTACTCCCTTTGCGCGAATCGCGATTACGGGATGCTTGTGAATCTCAAAAGCGGATAGACTTCGCGAAATATTTTGGACAACTCTTTTGTGAAGCCCGGCTTTGTCGCTTCGGCGGTCTTCATTTTCCGGCGTACGATCCAGCCCTGGATTTTCTTCCAGTCTTCCACGCGAACCGGCCAGCCTTCGTGCTTCGTCCAGTTCCCTTTTTCGGTAGTGTACCAATAGCTGTCGAATTTCCGGCCGAGGCGGCGCTTCTGGTCCGCGACCCAGCGAGGTTTTTCGGCAATGCGCGGCTCCGCCACCAGCGCCAGAGTGGATTCGCGCCTCTTCGGCCCAGAGTAGATACGGAAGCCGGCGGTGACCACTTCGCTCGAAAGTCCCGCGTAGAGTTGACCGCTTTCGCGGTCGCCCGGAAGTGGTTGCTGAAATTTCAGGTACATCTGCGTCTTGTAAAGAGTTTTGTCTTTCGCGAAACGAATGTCGCGATTGATACGGGAAAAATTTGCGCCGGTGCGGCCAGTGGTGTCAAAGCGGTCGTCAAGCATCAAAACGGCTGGGGCAAGCTCTTCGAGCAGGCGGCGAAACGGCTGGACCACGGCGGATTGGTAACGGTCGCGATGCGCGTCCATCCAGACTTTCTTGTTGTTTCTGCCGAGGTCGCGAAAGAAGCGAAACGTCTCCTTGGTAAACACCGGTTTTGTTGGAGCCATCCTTAATTCCCCTTTTTGGCAGCGGGCATCAGACTACACCATTCCCAATTTGCGTCAATTCCACTATTCTCTTTGCGCGTGTGATTGGATGTGGAACGCGCGCCGAATAGCACATCACCAACTGAGGATCTCGATGACATTTCGCCTGCTTCGTTTTTTTGTGTTTGTTGCCCTTTGCTGCGGTTTCGCGAATAGGCCGGGGGCGGCACAGGAGGCCACCCCGCCAGCAAAGACATCGCCATGGAAAGCGGAGGACGTGATCTTCGCGGAGAGCGCGCGGCAATTCCGGATCTCGCCGGCCGGGCAAGGTGTGGCGTGGATCAAGGCCCAAGGCGACAAGGAAAAGGATGGAGTGGCTTCGAACCTGTTTCTCTCGAGCACGGCAATGGACCAGGAAATCCAGCTTACCCGCGGCACCGACACGATTTCTTCGTTCAACTGGTCGCCGGACGGCAAGTGGATCGCGTTCATCAGTACTCGGGCGCGGCCTCAAGCCAAGCCGGACACGGCGGCGACGCAGATCTGGTTGATCAATCCGTACGGCGGGGAGCCTTATGTGCTGACTGAACTGGCGCGAGGGCCGCAGCGGGTGGACTGGCTGGACAATGAAACCGTTATCTTCAGCGCGGAAGAAGATCCCAGCGCTTATGAGCAAGCGGAGAAGAAACGCAAAGACGATTCAGAGGTCGCCGACGACGCCGACCACAAGCCGCCAGTGCGCCTGTTCAAAATCAGCATGAAGGACAAGAAGATCACGCGATTGACGACGAACACCGACTGGATCGGAAACTGGAGCGTCTCCAGCACCGGCAAGTACGTGGTCGCGGTTCACGAGAAGAGCTTGCACTACACGTTTGACCAGAAAGTTCCGCCAGTGACGATTCTGCACAACCTGGCGGACGGGACGGAGAAGCAGATTTTCGCTGAGGGCCGCATTTATCCGCGGGCCTTTTCGTGGATGATGGGCCAGGAAAGATTTTACGCCATGGCGCCATTTTCGACGGATCCCAAGTTCATCACGGCTTCCATCGAGTTGCTCTATTTCTATGACGTCGCCACGGGGAAGAGCACGGCGGTACCGCTGGATTGGGAAAATGGCATCGGGGGCGGATTTTCGGCGACGAGCGACGGGTTCGTCGCGGGACTGGCGGCTGGGAGCCGGTTCGAGGTGGCCCGTTACAACGCCAGCGTCACCAACGGTGTATGGACCTGGAAGCGCGCGCCGCTCGAAGGCGACACAGCGAAAAACATCGCGCGGTTTGAGGTGACGCCGGACAGCAAGACGATGGTTTACGAATACTCGACGGCAAGCATGATGCCGCAGCATTACCACGCGCGGCTCGACGGAAACAAACTGGTTTCGCCGGTTCAGTTTACGCATATGAATGAAGGCCTGATCAAGTCGCGCGCGATTGCGAAAGCGGAAGTGATCCGATGGAAGGGCGCGAATAACGATGAGGTGGAAGGCATCCTGCACTACCCCTTGAAATATGAAGCCGGAAAAAAGTATCCGTTGATTACGGCGATTCATGGCGGGCCAACGGGCTCCGACATGGATTTCTGGGACAACAACTGGGCGTACCCGCTGCAGTTGCTGACGCAGCGAGGCGCGTTCGTACTGCAGGTGAACTATCACGGCAGCGGCAACCACGGACTAAAGTGGGTGGAATCGATCTGTTGCGGCAAGTATTACGATCTGGAAACGCCGGACATCAATGCGGGCGTGGATTTTCTGATTGAAAAGGGATTTGTGGATGCAGAGAAAGTGGCGACGCTTGGCTGGTCGAACGGATCGATTCTTTCGACAAACCTGCTGGTGACCTACCCGGACCGCTACAAGGTGGCAAGCGTCGGCGCGGGCGACGTGGAATGGATCAGCGACTGGGGCAACGTGATGTTCGGGGATTCGTTCGACTCCTACTATTTCGGGAAATCGCCGATGGAGGATCCGGACCTCTATGTTCGCAAATCTCCGTTCTTCAAGATGGACAGGATAAAGGCGCCGGTACTGATATTTCACGGCTCCGCGGATACCAACGTGCCTCCCGCGCAAAGCTGGTCGTATTTTCGCGCGCTGCAATACTACGGAAAAGTGCCGGTGAAGTTCGTCATTTTTCCGGGCGAGCCGCACGGGCCTCGAAAGCTCACTCACCAGATGCGAAAAGTCGAGGAGGAGATGGCGTGGTTCGACAAATATTTCTTCAAGACGACGCCCGGGGAAAATGAAGCGCTGAAGGCGGGTTCGCCGCTGGATATTGCGCTGAAAACGAAAAATATTGCACGCAGCGGTGGCGCCTATGGAACCAGTTTTGCCGGCAAGGGCAAACCGGTGCTGATACCGGAGGTGGTGAAGCGCGGCGGCCTGGAAATCGGCCGTTACGAAGTAACCCGCGCGCAGTTCGGGGCGTTCGACAAAAACTACAAAGTGGAGGGCGGGACGGAAAACCATCCCGCGAACGGGGTGACTTTCGATCAAGCCAAAGCATACGCGGAATGGCTTTCGAAATTGACCGGTCAAACCTGGCGTTTGCCGGCGGAAAAAGAAGCCGCGGGGTGGTACGACAAAAGGGACGGCGAGAACACGCTGGATTATTGGGCGGGTTACGCTCCGAATCCCGACGACACGAGCCGGCTTCGGCAGAAGGTGAAAGAACTTGGCGGAAATGCGCCGCTGCTGAAGGCCGTGGGTAGTTTCGCCGGGCAAGGACAGGAAGAGCAGGAACTGGTGTTTGATCTCGGCGGCAATGTGGCCGAGTGGGTTGCGCTGTCCGATGGAAAGGGCAAAGCGGAAGGCGGAAGCGCGGATTGTCTGGCAGACCCGCGTTCAAGTTGCGCGGCGGCAGCGGAGTACATTGGGTTCCGTGTGGTGCGCGGGGCGGCGAAACCTTAGCGTTGTTGGCAGAAACAGTTTGGGTTGGGATTGCAACGGCGCCCGCCTCAGAAGGCGGCCGCTACAGGGGATCTCTCGAATGAATAGGTGCGTGTTTTGGAGCGCGCCGCCAATCCTGGCGATGCTGGTGGTCATGCTGGCGCCGTTCGCATCTGGCGGGCAGTTGACGAACGACGACATCGAATTTCGGAAGAAGGTGTACGCGAACAAAACTGGCGAGCGCCTGCCGTATCGCCTGTATGTGCCGCTTGGCTATGACGCGAACCGGAAATATCCACTGTTGCTTTGGCTGCATGGGGGAGACGGCCGGGGCAGCGACAACGTCAAGCAACTGACGGGCGGCAACCAACTAGGCACGCATTTCTGGGCCGGGAAAGATGTACAGCTGAAATTTCCCATGTTCGTGCTGCTGCCGCAGTGCCCTTCCGGCGACAACTGGTCTGACCCGGACCTGAACCAGCCGACGAAATGGCTTGAATTGACAATGAGTGCCCTCGGGGACGTGGAAAAAGAATTCTCGATCGATCCCGACCGCATTTACCTCGCCGGGCAGTCCATGGGCGGCCTGGGCGTGTGGTCGGCGCTGCAGGCGTATCCGGGCAAGTGGGCCGCTGCGGTGATTATGTCCGCTTACGACAATTTCACCAATATCCCCGCGCTTTCGCGGACGCCGCTCTGGGTCTTTCAGGGCGAAGACGACGGAACTGTGCCGGTCCTCCTGGTTCGCGAAATGATGAAGCAACTCGGGAAGGCGCACGCGAATCTGCGCTACACGGAATACCCGAAGACTGGCCACGAAGTCTGGAAGAAGGCCTTCGTCGAGCCCGACCTGCTGACCTGGCTTTCCTCGCAAAAGCGGGGCCAGGCCGCGGGAGGCCAACTTGGCTCTGGCGCAGGTGCCGCAACGCACTAAACTGAAGGGCATGAGCGACTTCACACCCACCGAACGCACCCAGGTCAAACGGCTGCCGAAACGCGGCAAGTATGAGCGGGACACCGTGTTCGCGATTCTCGACGAAGGCTTCGTCTGCCACGTCGGATTCAGCGTGGACGGGCAGCCCTACGTGATCCCCACGAACTATGGCCGCCTGGGCGACACGCTTTATCTGCACGGCAGCGCGGCCAGCCGGATGCTGCGCACGCTAAGCGAAGGCGTTGCGGTGAGTGTGACGGTGACACACGTGGACGGACTGGTGCTGGCGCGATCGGCGTTTCATCATTCGGTGAATTATCGCTCGGTGGTGATTCTGGGCGCCGCGCGGCTGGTGTCCGATCCTGCCGAAAAAATGGAAGCGCTGCGCGTTTTCACGGAGCACGTGATGAAAGGCCGGTGGGATGATGTGCGGCAGCCGACCGAGCAGGAATTGAAAGCCACAACCGTGCTGGCGTTGCCGCTCGAAGAAGTCAGCGCGAAAGTGCGCACCGGCGGCCCGGTGGATGATGAAGAGGATTACGCCTTGCCGGTGTGGGCCGGCGTACTGCCGCTCCAAACCGTTGTGAAGGAACCATTGCCTGACGCGCAACGGAAAAAAGACGAACCGATCCCCGATTACCTGAAGAACTATTCCCGTTAGCTTCCGCTTGGCTGCCTTCGCGACGTTTGCAGATCGATTGTGCTCGTCCTCTACGTATCTGTTTGGTAGAGTGACGCAGTGGGGACCCGGCTGGCCCGCGGAGGAAAAGATGTCAGATGACAACGTGGCTTTGGGGAGGCGATGGTTCGAGGAAGTATGGAATCAAAAGAAGAGCGGGTCCGTTCCGGAGCTCCTTGCGGCTGACTGCGTGATGCACGGAATCAGCGAATCCGGCGGAGACGTTCACGGGCCCGCGGAATTTCTGGCTCTTCACACAAAGCTGCTGAGCGCGTTTCCTGACATGCAGTTCGCACTGCACGACTGCTTTGGCGCCGACGATAAAATCGTGGTGCGCTGGACAGCAACGATGCGGCATACCGGGCCGGGCTTGGGAATCGACGCGACCGGGGCCGAGATCAAGCTGCGCGGGATTGGAATCGCCCGGATTGCCGGCGGCAAAGTGCAGGAAACCTGGGACAACTGGGACCGCATGGCGATGTTCGAACAGATTGACGCGGCGGTGAAGGCGCAGAGCGCGGGCGCTTAACGCGGCGGGTTAGGGCTCGGCTTCGCCGGGCTATTTGGCTTTTGCGCCTGAGAAGGCGGAGGCGACTCCAAGTGCGATAAGAGCCCCGCCGGAAACTTTGCGTTGGGTGCTGCGCAGGCGAACGCTGCCGCGGATGTGCTCGGCGAAAGTTCCAGAGACCAGGGCCCAGACTGAGTCGCTGATCCAGCCCATCAGAGCGAAGAGCACACCCAATTCAAAAATCTGCAATGTGGCATGGCCGCGGGCCGGTTCGACGAACTGCGGAAGGAACGCCAGGAAGAAAAGCGCGGTCTTGGGATTGAGCAGGTTGACCAGGACTCCCTGGCCGAAAACGCGGTGCAGGCTTACCCGCTCACGCGAAGGATCGACCACCGCCGCGTCGCCGTTACGTAAAGTACGAATTCCCAGATAAATCAGGTAGGCGGCGCCGGCGTATTTCACGATCGTAAAAGCCGAAGCCGAGGAGACGAGGAGCGCCGAAAGGCCGAGCGTGGCTGCGGCAACGTGGACCAGCGTGCCAACGGCGATGCCCATGGCGGAGACGAGGCCGGCGGCACGGCCGAGCCCGATGCTTCGGCTGGTGATGTAAAGGACGGCCGGGCCGGGAACTAGGAGCAGGAGCATAGCCCCGGTCATAAACAGCACCAGAGATGAGGGAGCGATGAGCATCGGGTTGAGAATTTTACTGGACTAGTGGCAGCCGCAACCGCCGCCACAACACCCGCCTCCGCCGCCGGAGAAACCGCCGGATGGGGCCGAGGAACTGCCGTTTCCGGCTGTGGCAAAGACGGAAAGCTGGATCGTAGCTTTCCTGCTGGAACACTTGGGGCAGGAGATTTCCTGCTGCTTGTTGATGACGATTTTTTCGAAGTGTTCTTTGCAGTCTTCGCAGATGTATTCGTAGATGGGCATCGGATTCCTCGGTTGCTGTGGTCCTATAAATTATAGCAATTTGCCGATGAAAACGGGGAGGGGCGGAAGGCGCGATCCCTAAGGCGCCCGCCTCAGAAGGCGGCCACTACAAAAGCAAAAGGACAAGGGCCTCGGGTTGGCCGGGGCCATTGGGGGGTTTGTGTTGACGTTTGGGAAAGCGTCAGGTCTGAAGACCTGAGCTACAGGCCTGAACTGCAGAATTAGGCGCTGAATCTTTCGGCGGCGCGGGCCTTGGCTTTTGCCGCTTCTTCTTCGCGATTTTTTGGAGGGGCGGTGGTTTCGAGGGATTGCAGGAGCCGGGTGGATGCGGCGGCCACTTCCTCGATCGCGGCGAGGAACGCGGCTTCGTTGGCCTTTGACGGTTTGTTGAAGCCGGTGATTTTGCGCACGAATTGCAGGGAGGCGGCGCGGACCTCTTCCGGAGTGACGGGTGGATCGAAGTTGTATAGCGTCCTTATATTTCTGCACATGAAAGACTCCTGCCAGAAATGCTAATCGAATTACAGCGTTTCGTCATCATGACGCGGGCGGAGAGAAATGGAAAGAAAACGGCCCCGACCAAGTCGGGGCCGTTTTTCGAGTTTGTGGTTGCGCCTGGGAAAGCCTCAGGCCTGAAGGCCTGAGCTACAGAGGCGGCGTAAAGCCGCCTGCGCTGGGGTTTAGTCGCCGGCTACGGCTTCGGCGGCGGCTTCCTTGGACTTGGGAGTTTCGCTGCCGTTGCCATTGGCTGGAGCGATGCCGATGGGCTTGTTGGCGTTGGTGAAATTTGCCGGAACGGCCTTGGCGATGTCGGAGACCGAGCCGATCTGGACTACCGCCTGTTGGGGCTTCTTGAGCACGAGTTCTTCGTAGATGGCGCGGACACGGGCCTGCTCTTCCAGAGCCGCCTTGCGGCGAATGCGGTTCTCTTCGGCAGCGGTCAGGGGAATGTCGTGCTCCAGGTGGCGAACGCGCGAAGCGTCATCAGCGTCGATGACCAGCGAGTGTTCGTAGGAGCCGAGATTGACATTCTTGCCCTTGGCGTAAATTTCGTGCTTCCCGTGGTTCTTGTACCACTCGGCCACGGTCGCGTTCTTGTGCATGTTTTCGATGATGTTGCGCCATCCCACGCCGGTGTTGTACGCGCAGAAGCTGATTTCGCCCTGCTGCGTGCCGTAGGGAATGATGCACATTTCGGTCCGGCGGAAGTCGTAGTTGAAAAGATCCTGAAACCACATGCCGGCGATGAAGAGGAAGTTCCACGGGTCTTGCGCGCGGCGCTTCATGGCATCTTCATAGGTGCGTTCCGGCGAAGTCTTGCCGTACTTGCTGGTGGCACCCTTGGTGAGCGCCCAGGTCTTGTCGAACTTCTTGAAGAGGTCCCAAAGCTTCAAGCCCTTCGGCCCCTGGAACGGGTGATAGTTCTTCAGGAGCGCCATGGCCATCATGAAGTTGGAGAAGGTCTTGCCGCGAGCGGCGTCGGTGATGGCGGTGACGTCGGCGGTCAACTTTTGTGCATCCAGGAAGCGCGGAACCGGCGCCCATTCCTTGGTTTCCTTGTTGATCATCAACGCGGTGCCCACGCCGCAATTCGGGTGGCAGCCGCAGGAGAGCGATCCCCACTGGGATTCGTTGCCCTTGACCATGTCGGCAAAGCCGGCAAAGGTGCTGATGAAGGAGATGGGGAACCAGTCGCGAGTCGGCTGAATCTTTCCGACCTGGTTGCTGACGTCCTTCGCAAGATGCGAAAGGGTGTAGCGCTGGCGGAGGCGGCGCTCCGGAGTGATGTCCTCATCGCGGCCGGTAAAGGAAACCGGCTGGAAGCTGACAAAAGAGATCTTCTTGGGATTTTCCATCGCGAATTTCACGACGGAGCCGACCTGGTCGTTGTTCACGTTGTTGACGATGGTGACGACCAGAACGATTTCGATGCCCGCTTCGTGCAGGTTTTCGATGGCGCGCAGCTTCACGTCAAACAGGTTGCCGATCTGGCGGTGGCTGTTGGCGTCGTTGCCGATACCGTCAAACTGCAGGTAGGCGTAGCGCAAGCCTGCTTCGAAAGCCTTCTTCGCGAAATCCTTGCTCTTGGCGAACTCGATGCCGTTGGTGGCTGCCTGAACTGAGTTGTATCCGACCTTACGGGCATAGCGGATGGCGTCGAAGAAATACGGGCTCATGGTCGGCTCGCCGCCGGAGAACTGCACGGACATCTGGCGGCGCGGCTTGATCTTCACCGCGTTATCGAGGATTTCCACGATTTCGTCCCAGCTCAATTCGTGGACGTAGCCAACCTGGTTGGCGTCCATGAAGCAGGGATCGCACATCATGTTGCAGCGGTTGGTGAGGTCGACGGTGAGCACCGAGCCGCGGCCGTAGCGAACGTTCGAAGAGCCGTGCTTGTGAAGGCCTTCATCGTTGTGCGCCGGAATATCGCGGCCGGGGAACTGCTTCTCGATCCACTTCAGGAAGTCGGAGTCCACGGCCATCATGTCTTCGTAGTGGCCGTGCAGCGGGCAGTCTTTCACCATCCAGACCTGGCCGTCGCGCTCGATGATCTGCGCTTTAATCTCGCCGACCTTCTCGTGCATCAGGTCGCGCCAGTCTTTTTCACCCTTGATGATGGATTCGCGCGCTTCTTTTACGCAGGCCGGGCAGAGCGAGTCTGTCTGGCGCGGGAAGCCGAGCGTCGGCCTGGTCTTCTCCCAGGACTTCAGCAGCGGTTTCTCTGACCACTGCGGGGTGACCGAAGGATTCGGATTCTTCTTGTTGAAATATTGAATGGTATCGAAGGTGATACCAGCTGTCTTGCAAACTACCCAGTCCAGTGACCGGAAAATCTGCGTGCTAATCGTATTGGGCATACAGCTGTAGCCTCTCTTTCAGAGTCGTGCGAAAAAAACTTGGGTTTCGATTGAAAGCCCCAAACCAGCCTAAACGGAACTGCCCCCCATAGGCATTTCCAGACTACCACGCGCTGCCGCGTGAGCTCTAAGTGCTTGAGCTTAGATAGTTTGAATGGGGAAAGGGGTACGCGCCAGAGGGATACGGCGAACGGCGAAAAAGGGGGGTTGAACGGCGCAAGAGGCCACTGAACGGGGCTAACTGATGGTAAGAAAAGGGGGTTACTGCTAGGAAGCAAGTACCAAAGGTTTCTGCCATTTCGAGCTTTCGGCAAGGGGCAGTTATTCGTTCAGGCTGGGGTGCAGGACGGCAATCAGGAAATGCGCGAAGTAGGAAGCGCCCTCATCCATCTGCAGCCAACGGACAACGCAATGATCCGCCAGGTATTTGGAGACGCGGCTCTCTGCGATTCCCAGGTGTTCGGCAAGTTTTGGCTTGATGGATTCACCGCCGCGCCGCGCGGTGCCGCCACGGGCCATATTGGGAATGGCCACGCGCAAAGTCTGGCAGGCTTCGACGTAATAATACGTGGTGAGGTCGGAGTCGGTGAGAACCCAGACGCCCGGGCCGGCAGGAGCGCGATCGGCATCATCCAATTTGGTTGGCGCGCAGGTAAGCAACCGGCGGAAATTCATTTCGAGCTGGGAAAGGCGAGAAGCGAGGCCGGGATCGCCGTAACGGCCGCGAAGGCTTGGCGCGGAAATCTCCGCGAAATCTTCAGAAGACGAGCGCGACGGACGTTCAGCGGCGGCTGGAGACTCATCTTCAGCGACGGGAGGTGGCGTATAGCCACGCGAGGGCCCGAGGGGACGCGATTCGCGCTGAGAAGCGGATGGTTCCGCGCGGCGGGGAGAGCGATGCGAGTCGTGGCCGCGCCGTCCGCGCCGGTGGCGAGAACCCCGATCGGAAGGGGCGGGCCTCCGGTCGGCAGGGGGTTGAGCTTCCGATGAGGCAGGCGCTGCTTCCGTTTCAGACTGTTCGGCTGGCGGTTCGGGCTCAGCCGATTCCGTTACTTCATCCGGGGCCGGCGCTTCCGCGGGCTTGCTGACAGCGGCGGGAATTTCGGCAGGCTCGGTGGCGCCGAGGCGGGTGGCGCTTTCCTGTGCCTTGGTCTTCCAGTCGGAGCGGCGGAACCGTTCAGCAGCGGTGAGATACCACCTGCCAGCATCGGCGGTATTCCCTACGGATTCGAAGTAACGCGCCAGTTCGAACGCAACCATGGCGTCACGCGTTTTCGTGAAAAGATTGGTCAATTGTGCCGCGGGGTCTTTTCCGGTACGTGCTCTGCGGATTCGCGCGGTGATCTGCTTCCAGTCGGCCATACAGTGAGTGCATTCTAACAGTGAACGTGACGTTGTGCCAACGAAACGCAATGAATCCCCGGGGGTAAGATTGCGAATGTGAGACAACAGGAGTGTTTAGCGATTGACGGGGACTCCGCGCGGGAAGTATGCTTTTGCTGCACTGCCCAGGGAGGCTTCTATGCGAGGTTTGCGCGTTTCCTTCGCGACCTTGATGACTATTGGACTGACGGTTGCGCCCGCTTGGGCCGGCCCGAAAACGGCCAGCTCGCTGGGCACCATCGTCACCGCGGAAAAAGCCCGCGTGGGAGATTCCGCCGCCGAAGTTGGAACCACGATCTACAGTGGCGACCGCCTGGCTACCGACCCGGCAGGCAGCGTGCAGATTCGCGCCGGAGCGGCCCGCCTGCTGCTTCAAAACGCCAGCATGGCCACAGTGGACGAATCCGAAGGCGCGCCCTCCGCGAAACTAATCCGCGGCACTGCAACATTTTCAACCGGCAATTCAAGGGCATTCTCGCTGTTCGCTTCCAGAGCCGTCATCCGCGCGCAGTCCGACGCGCCGACAATCGGCCAGGTAACTTACCTGAACGAAAAAGAACTCCTGGTGGTCAGTAAGCGCGGTCCGCTGACGGTTACCGTTGACGGCCAAACAGAAGTGATCACGGACGGTAGCGCGTATCGGGTGCTGCTTGACCCACCGCCAACGATGGCGCAGGGTCCCGAAGGAGCAGGGGCAGGCAAGGATAAAGATAGAAGGCGGGGCATGAGCGGCCCGCCACTGCATGCGGGGCGGAACTACTTCCTGGTTACTGCGGTTGGAGTTTCGGCGATCGTCACCGGCATCGCTATTTCGGAAGCACTAGAGAGCCCGAATCGCCCGTAAGATTCTGGAATATTTGAATTCAAAAAGGCCATCACCAATGTGATGGCCTTTTTCTTTTGGAACGCACATTCTCCAGAGCCAATCTCCCGATTGGCTTTCCGAAAGATTGAGGCCATTGCGTGCGGACTACTGGAACGCGACCACGTCGATTTCCACCAGCGCGTCTTTCGGAAGGCGCGCAGCCTGAACGGTGGAGCGGGCGGGCGGGGCGGCAGTGAAATAGCGCGCGTACACTTCGTTCATCGCAGAAAAATCGTTCATATCCTTCAGGTACACAGTGGTCTTCACCACGTGCCCGAACGAGACACCGCTGGCCTCCAGAATCGCTTTCAGGTTTTCCATCACCCGCGCGGTTTGCTGGCTCACGTCGGCGCCGACAAATTCACCCGTCAGCGGGTCCAGCGCAATCTGGCCGGAAACGAAAACAAACCCACTGGCCTTGACCGCCTGCGAATACGGTCCGATGGGTTTCGGGCCGCGTGGGGTGAGTACGATATCTTTCATCAGAGGCTCTCCTGAAATACGGAGAGCAGAATAACAGACGATGGGAACGAACGGGAGGACTGGCGAGCGTGCCTCACCAGCCAAAATGACCGGATGCCAGGCGCTGACCAAAACTTGTCATCCTTGGGCCTCGATTGCTATCGGCGCCGAAGTAGCTCAACTTTTGAATTTTGCACGACGCATCGGTTGAGGTCCTTCGGCGCGCAAGCTACGCGCACCTCAGGATAACAAGTTTATTTTTCAGTTTGGATAGACGTTCAACAACTGGGAGAAAAGCGAAGCCGATTAGCGCGCGCGGCGGCCGCGGTTGCGGACGAATTCCGTATGGGAATGGTTGCGGGCAGCCTCCAGCCTTGCGACATACGTTTCGGCCTGCTGATTCGTCATCCCCTGGTAGATCACTTCCAAAATCTTTTTTTCAGATTCGCCGATATTCTTCAGCCGGCCGATCTGGGCACTGGTAAGAGTCGGCGAACCCTGCTCGCGGCGCTGGATGACGATTTGCACCGTCGGATTGGACAGGCCAATGAGTTTCAGCATCACCGCATCGCTGCTGAGGGTGTCGATCTTGTCGGCGCGGGCCATCTCCAGAATTTGCGCATCGGTGTACCCGGCACTGGAGAGCGAGATGACGGAATCGCCGCTGGAGAATTCGTGATTGTGGTCGCGCGCGGCTTTCAAGAGGGAGATGCACAAATCGTCGCCGGCGCCGGCTTGCTTCAGTTTGGTGAGTTCGCCAACTTCCGCCGGCGAGACGTTCATCTTTTTGACCTGCGCAAGATTGGTGGACCACATGCCCGACTGATCGAGGCCAGTGTAGTCAATCTTGGGCTTCACCTTACAACCCGCAAGAGCGAATCCCAGCAGAGACACGAGCATGAGCGATTTCCGCATGTTTTCAGTGTAAGGGTTACAACACGTGAAGGGTGGACGTGTGCTCTGGCTCACACTGGACGGCTGTACAGGTGAGAAATTCCGGCTCAGACCTGGTAGATGCGTTCGACGCCATAGACGCCGTTGATACGGCGAATGTTGGAAAGAATGGTTTCCAGTTGGCGTTTGTCCACAATTTCCAGGCTGGCCTCGACGCGAGCGTTCTGGCGGTCCGGGCGGCTTTCGAGCATGCGAATGTTGGAGCCGGCATCGCTGATCACGGCGGTGATTTCGGCCAGCAGACCGGCGCGATCCTTGGCGCGGACCAGAAGTTCGACCGGGAAAGTGGCGGTGCTTTCGCCACCCCACGCGACGGCGATGCGGCGCTCGGTCTGATAGAGAAGATTTTGAACGTTGGGGCAAGTGCGGGTATGTACGGCAACACCGCGCCCGCGGGTGACGTAACCGATGATGTCGTCGCCAGGAATCGGATTGCAGCATTTCGCTCGGAACACCAGCAGGTCGTCGTGGCCCTTTACGATGAGGGGCGCTTCGCCCATCCCCAGCATGCGCTTGACGGTTTTTACCAGCGTTGGCTGGGCGTCTTCCGCGGATTTATCCGGTTCGCGGGTGGTTTCGCCAAAATAGCGGGACAGCACCTGCCGGGCGGAATACTTTCCGAAACCGACGGCCGCGAAAAGATCCTCCACCCGCGACAATCCATAATCCGAAGAGAGCTTTTGCAGATCCTCGTTCGAAATTTTCTTCAGGCCTCGCGGGAAATTGCGCGACTCGTTTTCCAGCAGCCGCTTCCCCATTTCCGTGGCTTCCTCGCGCTCCTGGGTATTGATGAAGTGGCGGATCTTGCTTTTGGCATGCGAGGATTTGACAAAGCTGAGCCAGTCTCGGCTGGGCTTGTGGCCCTTCTGGGTGAGAATCTCCACCACGTCGCCGCTGACAATTTCATGGCGCAGAGAGACCATTTGCCCGTTCACTTTCGCTCCGACGCACTGATGGCCAACCTCGGTGTGCACGGAATACGCGAAATCCACGGGCGTTGCCCCGCGCGGCAGTTCCAGCACGCGCCCCTTCGGCGTGAACGCATATACTTCAACCGGAGCAAGGTCCACTTTCAGCGTGGAGAGAAATTCGCCGGGCTCCTGCAATTCCTGGGACCACTCGATCAGTTGGCGCATCCAGGCGATGCGCTGGTCGTCGCCGCCGGAGGTCATCGGCTTGCCATCTTTATATTTCCAGTGCGCGGCCACGCCCTCCTCAGCGATGCGGTGCATCTCCTGGGTGCGGATCTGAATTTCAAACGGCTGGCCCGTAAGAATCACCGTGGTGTGCAGCGACTGATAGAGATTTGGCCGCGGCAGGGAGATGTAATCCTTAAAGCGCCCGGGGACCGGCCGCCAGATATGGTGGACAACGCCGAGCGCGGCGTAGCAGTTGCGGTCGGAATCGGAAATGACGCGGATGGCCAGCAAATCGTAGATTTGGTCGAGGCTGCGCTCCTGGCGAACGATTTTCCGGTGCAGCGAGTAAAGGCCCTTGACGCGCGCTTCGAGCTCCGCGGGAATGCTGTTTTCCACCAGCTTGGTGCGGATGGTGTTCTGAACGTCCTCGAGAAATCGCTGGTGAAAAGGGGCTTTGTCGCTGAGCTGCTTCTGCAGGGCAAAGTAGGCGTCGGGCTCCAGATAACGGAAGGCCAGGTCCTCGAGCTCGCCCTTGATGACGGACATACCAAGGCGATGAGCGATTGGCGCATAGATGTCCATTGTTTCTCGGGCGATGCGGAGCTGCTTGGCGGGCTCCAGAAACTCCAGCGTGCGCATGTTGTGCAAGCGGTCGGCAAGCTTCACCATGACAACGCGAACGTCCTGGACCATTGCCAGGAGCATCTTGCGGACGTTTTCGGCCTGGCGCGCTTCCGGGGCCATCATGTTCAAGCGGCTGATTTTGGTGACGCCCTCGACGAGCTGAGCAACTTCGCCGCCGAAGCGCTCTTCGAGGCGCGAGACGGGAAATTCGGTGTCTTCGATCACGTCGTGCAGCAAGGCGGCCGCGAGTGTGGTGGCATCCATGCGGATGTCGGCCAGTATGTGAGCGACTTCCAACAGGTGGGAAAGATAGGGATCGCCCGAAGCCCGGAACTGGTCATGGTGGCGTTCAGAGGCAATTTCAAAGGCGCGCCGCACGGGCCAAGGGTCTTCCGATGGCCGGTTGGTGCGGAGTTTTTCGAGCAATTCTTCGAGGCGGGCGTTCAGCTGGCGCTGGATCCGGTCGCGGTTGAAGTTCAGCGGGATATTGGCGGGCGACGGCATTCCCCAGTATACCAAAAGCCGCTGCTGGAGCGGTTTATGGAGGCTTTCCTACGAAGAAGAATTCCCTTGGGGAGGCGCGAATCACCGGGATCAGAGCGGCGACTGGCGTGCTTGCAGCCTCTTCCAATTACCTGGATTCTTTCTGCCACCTCGTGTGGTGCCGAACGATAGAGGCATAGCACTCGCAGGCTGCGTGCTCTAACCCGGAACGACTTTGAATTATCACCGCGCCACGAACAAAGGCAACCAGCCCTTTTTTTTGTAGGAAACCGAGGGCGACATTTACGCTGGCGCGCCGCATCCCCAACATATGCGCAAGGAATTCCTGGGTGAGACTGACAACATCGCCCCCCAACCGGTCCTGACTCATTAAGAGCCATCTTGCGAGCCGCTGGTTGGCCGTATGCAGCCGATTGCAGGCCGCGATTTGCGACGATTGCACGGCGATTTCCTGGCCATATTGATCGAGCCTTTTACGCAGGGCAGGAGATTCGGCCAAAGCGGCGAGCAGGTTCCTGGCTGAGATTCGAAAGGCGCTACCTGCGACTTGAACAATCACCCGGTGAGCGCTGCTCTTGAGCCCGGCCACCAGCGGGAGTCCCACAAAGCCTTCCGCGCCGGTCAAGCCGACTTCCACGATTTTGCCGCTCCCGAGGACCGTGAGGATGGATGCCAAGCCGCCGGAAATGAAGTAACCGAAGGAAATTGAGACAGAGGCCTCATTCAAAACGAAATGGAGCGGCAGGGGAACCAGTTCCAAGGCCGGGGAAATGGCTTTGAATTCATTGCGGGGCAAATTTCGCAGAATTCCGTTAGTGAGCGCGGCGCGCTGGGACACCTAGCTCCTTCGCGAAATTCAGCAGGTTCGCAGGAAAGACTGGCCCGAACTGGGCGGAGGACAGAGATCCGAGCCAGCCTTACAACAGTATTCTCTTTTAACGTCCGTGGCTAGTCCGAATTGTTAGCCGCGCCGCACCTCGCGGCAGTTGCACCCGCGCGTACGCTAGCGTACAGTGCTCAATGGAAGCCGCATTCCCTATGTTCCGGAAAACACCCACGTCGGGTAGGCCCCCTTGGGCAAAAGCCATTCGTGCTTTGCGCCTGAACCTCAATGTGAATCAATCCGATTTCGGCTCTAGACTCGGCTTTTCGGCGATGGCCGTCTCCCGCTGGGAACGCGGCGCGCAGGAACCCCCTTCGCACGGGTACATCGGCCTCGGGAATCTCGCTTCCGATTCCTCTTGCTGGTATTTCTGGGAACGGGCCGGCCTCCGCAGCGAACACGTGCTTCGCGTGTTGCCGACTCTAGAGCGGATCACCAAGGTTTCCAAATTGCAGAATTTCGAAATCGTTAGCGCGGGAACCGGCCCGAGGAGACCCCAGGAAAAAATTGAACTGGTGGCCTTACCTTTGTTAAAGGTAGTGGCTGCGTCTCACGGAGAGAAGGGCGACGACTTGCATTTGCTGAGCGAGGCGCCGATTGAAAACATGATGGCCGCGCCAAAGGACTGGTGCCCGAATCCCGCCTACACAAGTTGTTTGCGAGTGCGGGGCAACTCCATGGCCCCCTTGATCCACGACGGGTACGTGGTTGCGGTGGATTCCTCGCAAATTGACATGAACAAACTGGACGGAAAGATTGTGATCGCGTGGCACAAGGACGTGGGATTGACGGTCTCGCGATTACGGCTTTACGAGCAAACCGTGGTGCTGGTTCCGGAGAATTCCGAATATAAAGCCGTCACCGTAAGTGCCAAACAGCCGTGGAAGATTGTCGCCACGGTCCTGTGGTGGATCGGCAGAGCGCCGTAGACTCTCCCTCAAAATTGATGGCTTGGCGATCGATCAGTCAGCTGAAACTGCTCCATTGCAGCTCGCTTAAAACGAATCGCGCAGCGGCAATTTGGGATGCCGCCGGTTCCACTCCGCGCGCGCATGGTTGAGATGAACGAGCAGGGTTTTCACCCACGGATCATTCGGATTTTCCGCCTGCGAACAGCGGAGTTTGGCATGGACGCCGAACCGCAGCAATTCTGGGTTGGACATGCCCGAAATGAAGGCGGGAGCAAATTCAATTTGGACCGGCGGTTGCTCCGTCGAATAAATCGAGAATTTGAGTCTGTGGCCGAGTTCCATAGATCAGGCTCCTGTCCGCGGCGGAAAGTTACCATTACCAGCTAGCCGCATTCGTTAGCTTATTCTAGCGTTACGATTAGGTGAAGACAAGACAAAGTTACTGCCCGGGTAGTTGCGGGGATAGGCCGTCCGGGTCCGGCAGGCCTGTTGGAATGTGGGCTTTTCCAGGCTCAAATGAAGAAAAAGAGCCCCGGCCGTTCAGCCGGGGCTCGTCCTTGATTCAGTTGGCGTGCGGTGTCAGGAAGCGGGCTTCTGGTCGGCCTGCTCAGCGCGCTTCTGTTTGATTTCCTTCACCTTGTCGAGCAGATCGTCCGCCTGTTTGGTGAGGGTGTCGCGCTCCGCGGAAGATTCCACCATGTCAGCCTTACGGCGATAGAGCAGGTTGAGGTAGGTCATGGCGTCGTCATATTCGGTATTAATTTCGGTTGCCTTCTTGAGGCTGGCGATGCCGTCGTCCACCAGCGCGCCATATTTTTGCGTGTAGACGGTACGCACGTCCGGTGGCAGGGGATCGATATCCTTCACTTGCTTGTTGATATGCGTCCTGTTGTAGTCGGCGCGCATTTCGGTGTTGCCGCGGTAGGCGATGGCCCAGTCAATCACGCCGACGGAATAATACGGCTGGGGGTCCAGCGGCTTCAGCGAGATATGCTTCTGGTGATAGGTCTTGGACTCCTCAAATTTCTTTTCATCAAACGGCTGCCCGGCCATCTGGTAGAGGATGGAGGCGAGCCCGTCGATAGCGCTCAGATTATCGGGAATTCTTTCGAGCACGCTCTTATACTCGGCGATGGCTTCCTCGCCGTGGCGCTTGTTTTCTTCCGACGGCGCGCCGGGAATGTACTCGCTGGCATACGCGGTAGCCAAGTACAACCGGGCGTTCAACAAATCGGGATCAAGTTGCTTGGCTTCCTTGAAGAATTCCACCGACTTGTCAAATTGCCCTTCCTTGAAAGCGGCAACGCCCTTGTTCAACAGGTCGCGCGCGTGCAATTTATTGCAACCCGAGACGCCGGCCGCAAGGATTAACAACGCCGCCATGGCAATCGCCTGGCTGGCTGTGCGGGAAAACCGCAAGCGGGTTTCCCGTGACACTATTGCATCTGTCATTGAAGCAACCATCCCTGATAAGCGCGGCCGGCTTTCCCGCCGCTGCTAGGATTCACATCCGCCCACTGGGGCCATTCCATCACGTTCAGCGATTTTTTTCCAGTTCAGAACTCAACAACCCGATGGGTGAAGCACCCGCCGAATGCATGAGGTCCAAAACCTGCGCAACCGCTTGAAATTCCAGCGAGCGATCTGCTTGAAGAAACGCAACCCGCTCGGAACGCCGGGCAAAACTTTGCTCAAGCCGGGCGCCAATCTGATCGAGCTGTACTTCCGACTGGTTGATCCGCACCGAACCATTCGACGCAATTTGCACGATGATGGGTTCGATTAAGACGCCCGGGCCATTCCCATCGGATTGCTGCGGAATTGCCGCGTCCAGCCCCTTCTGGCGATGCGGGATGATCATGAAGATGACCAGCAGCACCAGAAGAATGTCGATCAACGGGATGACATTTACATCGGAAACGATCCCGCGCCTGCCCTCAACAACGCCCATTCCCATGAGTCACCTCGCGAAGCGAAATTCCCCTGCGAGGAGGACTCCCACATCCGTGCGCGAAAACCGAGTACGAGTTTACTGCCCTGCTTCGAGCTTGGCGGTGATCAGACCCACCTTGTCAATGCCCGCTCCGCGCATGATATCGATGGCGCGGGCGACGGACATGAACAGGACATCGTTGTCACCCTTGATGAAGGCGACTTTCTCGGCGCGATCCTTGAACACCTGCTCGATGCGCGGTCCGAGAGAATCCCAAGTGGCGTCTTCGTTGTTGATCTTGAGCTTGTCGCCTTTCAGAACCTGGACCACGACCGTCTTGTTCTCGAGTTCCTGGTTCTGCTGCTGGTTCGGCGAGGGCTGCGGCACCAGGGTATCCATACCCTTGGGCGTCAGCGGCGTGATCACCATGAAAATAATAATGAGCACCAGCAGAATATCGATGAGAGGAACGATATTCGGTGTTGCCATTGCTCCTGAGCTGTTACCTACATCCATCCCCATTGCGAGTTCTCCTGTCGAGCCGCCGCTCTCCCCTTTGGGAGTTTGGCCGCCGCGCCGGGTGGGAGCCGGCGCGGAGCCGGAACTTCAGCAAACGAATGAGCGTACAGCGAAATCGCTACTGCGTCCTTAGTCGCCGGGATTAGCCGGCGCTTCAGGAGTAGGAGGTTTAGCGGGACTCCCGGTCTGTGTTTTGTCCGTAAGCAAGCCCAGTTGGTCGACCCCCGCGGACCGGATTTCATCCACGACAGCGACGACGTCGCCGTACTTGGCGCGCGCATCGCTTTTGACGTAAACCGTCTTGTCCAGCTTGTTGGCGATCTGATCTTTGACAGTGCCGGTGATTTCTTCCTTCTTGATCTTCGTATTTCCCATGTAGAGGCTGCCGTCGCGGGTGACCGCAACCACGATCGCGTCATCCTTGTCGGCGTCCTTCATATCCCGGGCATTCTTGGCCGAGGCCAGGTCTACCTGGTGGGTCTTCTGCAACATGGGAGTGACCACCATGAAGATGATGAGCAGCACGAGCATGATGTCCGCCATCGGAATCACGTTCGGAGCTGCCATCTGGGGTCCGGCTTGCGGCTTATAAGCCATAGGATTCCTTCTTCCGTGTTACTTCTTGGTCGCGCCGCGGCGCAGGATGAAGTAGTTGATTAGCTCCATGGAGGAGTTGTCCATCTCCACGTCGAAGGCTTCCACCTTGTTGGTGAAGTAGTTGTAAGCCCAGACGGCCGGCACGGCGACGAGCAGACCGAAGGCCGTGGTGACCAGCGCTTCAGCGATACCGCCGGCGACCGCGGAGAGACCCGTGGCCTTCTGGCTTTCAATGCCCTTAAACGCGTTCAAGATGCCGACGACCGTGCCGAACAGCCCGACGAACGGAGCCGTCGAACCGATGGTGGCGAGGGCGGAGAGGCCGCGCTTCATTTCCGCGTGCACGATGGCAACGGAGCGCTCCAGGCCGCGCTTCGCGGCTTCGATGACTTCCGCGTCGGAAACCTGTTGCGAAGCCGACTGGAATTCCGAAAGACCGGTGGCGACAACCTTGGCGATGTGGCTCTTCTTGTTGCGCTCGGCGATCGCGATGGCTTCGTCGAGTTTGCCGTCCTTGAGCGCGCCGGCAACCTGCTGCACGAACAGGCGCGACTGCTTGCGCGCGTTGTTGTACATCAGGAAGCGGTCAATCATGACGCCGAACGAGTAAACCGAGAGGATGAAGAGGATAACGACTACGACCTTGGCGAGGAGCCCCATGGAGGTCCACATGGAACGCAGGTCCCATGAGGTTGTGGCCTCCTGCAGCCACGCCGCGTAAATAAACAAAGTTGCGAACATTCGTTTGCTCCTTATTTCCGAGGGGCGCCGGGCGAGCCGGACCCACAAGTGAGTTAATTCGACTGCGGACTCAGACCGACGCGCACGTCCCACGACACCCGCGCCGCCCCGTTGAACAACTTACTGTGCCAGAGAGAAAATCACGTCGATTTCGGTGTCCACTTCGACCGGATCGCCATTGAGCAGCGTTGGCTGATAGCGCCACTGCCGGACAGCGTCCAGTGCGGACTGCACAAGGAGTGGATGGCCCGAAACCACCTGCAACTGTTCGACGGCTCCGTTCTTGCCGATGATGGCGTGGAGCTTAACGGTGCCGCTGATGCGCGTCTGCCGCGCCAGTGGCGGGTAGAGAGGCTGAACACGGTTGACCAAGCGCGCGGCCTGTACGTTGCCGCCGACCGTCACGCGCTTTGGCGTAACTTTGGGGGGAGGGGGCGCGATTCCGGCGCCGCCAATCACGCCGCCGAGCGCGCCGCCAGCGGATCCGCCAGCAACGCCGCCGGGAACGCCGCCAGCCATTCCGCCCATGTCGGGCTCAGGCTCTTCCTTAATAGTCTTGAGGTCCTTGGGGATCGCTTTCGGCTGAACCAGCTTCCCCGCGTCCATCAAGTGCTGAACCGGCTTGTGAATCACCGTCACAGCAGGCGGCGGCGGTGGCGGAGGAGGCGGAGGAGGCGGTGCGAGCAAAATCGAAGACATCAGCGTCTTCGGCAACGCTTCCGTATAAATCAAGGGAATCAGGATAAGGATGGCGAGGAACAGAACTTGAACGGCCATGGAAATAAAAACGGTCCAGGGCTTGTTCGTTTTCGTGTTCGTCGAAGTGGATACGACCATTTCTTCAAACATGGGTGACGACTACCTCCTCCCAGAAGTCGCGAGGCGCGGTTGCCCGCCCTCGTTGCCCCGGGGTCTGCTGCCGGCTGCGGTTCCGGTGCTTGCGACTCCACCGTGTCCCCGCCAATTATTCCAGGCGACGACCAGCGGAGCGGCGATACCAAAACTGGAGTACGTTCCTACCACGATTCCCACCACCAGGGCAAAAGCGAAGGCCCGAAGCACCTGGCCGCCCATCAGGAACAGGACGAGCACGGTGAGAAAAGTTAATCCGCTGGTCAGGATTGTTCGCGACAATGTCTGATTGATCGACGTATTGACAATGTCCGCGAACGGCTCCTTGCGCAGCAAGCGGCTGTTCTCCCGGATGCGGTCAAAGATGACGATAGTATCGTTCATCGAATAACCCACCAGGGTAAGCAATGCTGCGATGACCGTAAGCGAAATTTCAAATCCAAAAATCTTGAACAGACCCAGAGTAATCAGGACGTCGTGGAATACCGCCAGAACCGCCGCGGCTCCATAGACCCACTCGAACCGGAATGCAATATATACCAGCATGCCTGCCAAAGCATAGAGGGTAACTCGGATGGCCTGATTGCGTAACTCGCCACCCACCTTGGCGCTGACGATTTCGGCGTTGCGGATGGCGAAAGGAGCCGGAGAGAAACCGTCTTTAAGCGCCGCGACCACGGCCGGAGTGACACCGTTCACCTTGGCGAGGTCGTCAAGGTTTGTGAGGACGCCGTTCATGTCTTTGTCGCGATAGGCGAGAATCGCTCTTGCCAGCTGCTGGTATTTGTCGCCAGCAGCCACTGAAAGCGTCAGCGGATCTTTCTCCACCAAATACTTCGCCAGGGAAGTTGGTGTGGCAGCATTGAAATCCTGCTTGCCGGTGCTGGAAACACCGAACGTGGCATTTAATGCGCTGAGCACTTTGGCCTTGGCTTCATCGAGCGCCTGATCTCCCTCTCCAACTTGCGCCACAAAAATCAGCACTTCGTTGGAATTCGGGTTGGCAATATCACTGATGCTTTGAATCTCGCTGTTACCCAAGCCCTGCGCGCGCAGGCCGTTCCGGAGTTGTTCAACGTCGGGCGCTTTGGCAAAACGTACGTCCACGTCGGTGCCACCCCGGAAATCGATGCCGTACTTGATGCCGCCCCTCAGAAAAATAGAGGCCCAGCCGAGGAGCAACAAAATGCCACTCAAGGCGAAGAAATACTTAGCCTTACCCATCCAGTCGAGATTGGGCTGTTTAAAGAGCTCGATCATGCCGTTTCGCGCTTCCCTTCTTTAGACTCCACCATCTTGTTGTTTGTTCCCAGCCCCCAAAAGATGGAGTAGTACCGGAACCAACAGGCTGTACCTAGATGCTCAGTTCGGCCTGGCGATCCATCTTGCCAAGGTGGTATTGGAAAATCGTCCTGGACACATAGATCGCGGTAAAGACGTTGGCGATTAAGCCGATGGTCAGGGTAATGGCAAAGCCCTTGATGGGGCCGGTTCCGAAGATAAACAAGAAAAAGGCCGAGACCACCGTGGTTACGTGCGTGTCGATGATGGTGACAAACGCCTTGGAGAATCCTGCATCCACCGCGGCTGCCGATGATTTGCCGTTACGCAACTCTTCGCGGATGCGCTCGAAGACCAGAACGTTCGAATCCACACCCATACCGATGGTCAGAATCACGCCTGCGATGCCTGGCAGGGTCAAAACAGCGCCAAACATGGCCAGCGCCGCCAGAAGAATGACCAGGTTGATGATCAGGGCGAGCACGGCGTTCGTGCCCGATGAACGGTAGTAGACCACCATGAAGATCATCACCACGACCAAGCTGAGGATGGAGGCTTGCACGCCGTGGCGGATGGAGTCGGCTCCGAGCGATGGTCCAACAGTGCGCTCTTCCAGATACTTAATCGAGGCGGGCAATGCGCCGGCGCGCAGCACCAACGCCAGATCGTGAGCCTGCTCCTGGCTGAAGTTACCGTCGATGCGGCCCTGGTCCTCGATACGGCTCTGGATTGTGGGCGCCGAGTAAACTTGATGCTCCAGGACGATAGCCATTTGCCGGCCACGGTTCTGCTCGGTGAAGGGACCGAAGCGCTTGGCAGCTTCGTTCGAAAGCACGAAGTTAATCTGCCATTGTCCCGGCATATCCGCGTTGCGGTTTTCCGTGGCGCTGCGAAGGTCGCGCCCGGTGACCGCCGGGGGACGTTGTACCAGATACCAGTTCTCGCTGGTGTCGTTGGGATTCTGGCGGATGTGCGATTCCGGGCGTTCCTTCAGAAGTTCTGTTCCCGGAGGCAGAATGCCGCCATGCCGCGCCAGCCCTTCCGATTGGGAAGGATATGGTGTGGGATCCACCAACAACATCAATTCCAATTGTCCACCAGCTTGAATGACGCCCTTGGCGCGTTCCGGGTCGCCTTCGCCGGGGAGTTGCACCAGAATTTCGTTGTCCTTGCGGCCATGCAATTGAATCGTGGGTTCGGTCAGGCCCAGGGCGTTGATGCGGCGCTCGATGGTCTCCAGCGACTGGTTCATCGTGGTTTCCTGGGTCGCCGCGATGGCGCCGGGACGCAACGTAAGCAGAAAGCCATTCGGTTCGCCCGGCGCGGTTCCCAGGTCCCAGAGGTTTTCGTACTGCGGTTGGCGCACCACGTCGCGGAACTGCGAAACCTGATCGGAGGGAATATTGCGAACGAGGATGTGCGTATCGTCAGCGCGGCGCACTTCGTCGTAACGAATATTCTTCGAGCGTAATTCCGTCGTCAGGCGATCCACCGTCTGGTCGGTCTCCTGCGCGATGGCTTCCTGCACCTGCACTTGGAGGATCAAATGCGTGCCGCCCTGCAGGTCCAGGCCGAGCTTGATCTGGTGCTCGAAGTTGGTCTTGAGCGCGGTGAGCGACGTGGGAAAGTCCGGATAACCGATCACCGAATAGATGCACAACAGAATGACTGCGAGGATGAACAGAGCTTTCCACTTCAGATTAGGGTTCATGGTTAAGAGATCAAGCGCGAAGTCAGGCGGCTCATGGAGTTATTTCGCATCGTCGGATGCCTCCACCTGAGCAATCGCTGCCCGCGCGATGCGGATTTTTACATTATCGGCGATCTTCAGAATCACGGTGTCGCCGTCCATGCCGTTGATGGTGCCGTAGATGCCCGCGTTGGTGATGACCTTATCGCCGTTTTTCACCGCCGCCAGCATCTCCTGCACTTTCTTGCGCTGCCGCTGCTGCGGCAGAATCACCAGGAAATACATGATCCCGAACATCAGGCCGAGGGGAATCAAAAAACCGCCGAGCCCCGCGGCGCCGCCGGCTTGCCAGAAAAACAGTGCTGCCAGATTCATGTTCCGAATTATTCCATGCCTTTCCGAATTTTCCTGATTGGACCCGTTGACGCAACCTGCGTCACGCATCCCGAACCGGAAGGAGAGAATACCATTCTCCAGCGGGTGAGTTCCCGCTTCCCTTCCCGCTCGATTCTCCTGCTGAGACTCGGCTTGTGCGGGTCGCCCGCGCCCTCGAACGCCTTACGCGCGTCCCGGGCGGTTCGCTTCAGGCCGGGCCCGCCTGATAACACGCGCGCAGCTCTGATGCGAAATTTGCAAGTTGTCCAAAACTGATAGCCTCTCGGATTTGCCGCATTATGTCAAGGTAAAAGTGGACATTGTGGTGGGTCGCGAGGATAGCCGCGGTGATTTCTCCGGCGGCGAAGAGATGCCGAAGATAAGCGCGCGTGTAACGCTTGCAGACCGCGCATGTGCAGCGAGGATCGATCGGGCGCTGGTCTTCGATGTAGCGCGCGTTCTTGATGAGCACGCGGCCTTCACTGGTGTAGAGGCACGCGTGACGCGCCGCGCGCGTCGGCAGCACGCAATCCATCATGTCGATGCCGCGCGCGACGTAATCGGCGATTTGTTCCGGCCGGCCGACTCCCATCAGGTAGCGCGGGCGGTCTTTCGGCAGGAGCGCGGTCACTTCGGCGGTCATTTCGCAAGTCGTTTCGTGCGGTTCGCCAACGGCGAGGCCGCCGACGGCGTAGCCAGGGAAATCGAGTTCCAGCAGTTGCCGCGCGCTTTCCCGCCGCAGGTCCGGAAACGTAGCGCCCTGCACGATGCCGAACTGCCACTGCGCCGGTTCTCCGTTTTGCTGCGCTTGCTGCAGAAAATATTGGCGCGCGCGCCTGGCCCAGTCCGTCGTGCGCTTCAGCGCGGCTTCGGCGATGTTTCGAGGCGCGGGGGTTTCGATGCATTCGTCGAGGACCATCGCAATATCGGAGCCGAGCGCAAGTTGGATTTCCGCGGCTTTTTCGGGAGTGAGCAGGTGTTCTGAACCATCGAGGTGAGAACGGAAGCGCACGCCTTCATCGGTGATCTTTCGCAATTCCGACAGACTGAATACCTGATAGCCGCCGGAATCGGTGAGGATGGCGCCATTCCACGACATAAACTCATGCAACCCGCCCAGCTTGCGAATCAGCGCATGACCCGGCCGTAGATATAAGTGATACGTGTTGGCGAGGATGATTTTTGCGCCAAGGGTTTCCAGCGCTTCCTGCGTCAGGCCCTTCACCGTGGCCGCTGTGCCCACGGGCATAAACACCGGCGTCTCGATCACTCCGTGCGGCGTGCTTAACTGCCCGCGGCGCGCACCGGTCGGATCGTTTTGCAAAACTTCGAACGAAAAATTCACCCCGTTAGTGTATCAGGAGGTCACGAAGGCCCAGAGCACCTTGACCGCAACCAGAGCGCCCCAAACTGAAAATGCGATGACGTAGGACGTGCTGCCCTTCAACTTTTTAGGATTTACGGCCGCGAATCCGATGGCCAGCAGCACCAGCATCCAGATCGTGAAGATGTCGAGCGACTTGCAAAGGGTCATCAGCCACTTCGAAGTCTCTTCCGGAAGAAATGCGGCAAGATTGGTGGCGACGGGATTTTCCGGATCGATTGTGCCCTTTGGCCGTAGGAAGAGTACGAGCAGAAAAATCGGCGTACTGACGAGGCCCACGACCAGCGTATGCGCCGCGATGCCTAACGATTGTGAAAAGCTGGCGCCGGCACCCGCGAAAAGATTGTATGCGAGCATCATTACCGCGCCCACGATGACTGCGAAGCAGACCGAGCCAACCACGCCGGCCGTATAAACGATGTATACGGTCACTTTGGCCGATATCGCGGCCTGGTTCTGTTTTTGCTCGGCTGTAAGATTCGCCGCTCGCGGAGTCTTTTCGATTTGCTGCGTGATGTAATCACGCCAGTCAATGCGCTGGTTTAGGACCACAGTGGCAAGGATGCCGAGAATCGTGGAGAGCAGGACTGGCAACAGCCAGCTGGGTTTGCGCGCAATATCTTCGAATGTAGCCTTGGGAGAAAATAATACGCCGGTGACGCGGCCAAAGGGCGAGATTGCGGCGTGCGGCTGCGCCACAGGAGAGGGAACAGTTGCCATCGAGGACTCCTCAACCACAAAAACGTTATGAATTATTGCTTAGAGTGCTACGCGGGACCCGCACGGAAAGTATCACAACTGGCCGGTTCGCGGAATCTACGGAACGGCGGCAAGCAGTCTTCCCATTGGCCGGAGAAAAGGAGTGACGGCGCGGAAATGCCTCCAATGGTCGCGCCTCGGCTTGTTTCGAAGAAATAGTAAACTGAAAGGCTAAATGGCCACCGCGGTTACACACCGGGTTGACTGGTCGCTGCTCTGGCAGCAGCGCGGGTTTCGTTATTTTTTCATGGCGATGTTCATCTCGCTGTTCGGCAGCGGGATGAACTTCATCGGCGTCAGCTGGTACATCATGTCGGCGACCCATTCGACGGTAGCCGTGAGCTGGCAGGTGATCGTGGTCACGCTGCCCGGCCTCGTGGTGCCGTTTCTGGGCGGCGTGCTCATCGACCGTCTCGACCGCCGCTATCTCGGCGTGCTGCTCGACCTTTCGCGCGGCCTTGCGGTGCTGGCCATCGCTTACATTGCCTGGCGCGGGCACCTGCACATCTGGCACCTCTACTTCATGACGCTGCTCACCGGCACCGGCTCCGCGATGTATTGGTCCAACGTGAACGCCCTGGTGCAGGAAGTGGTGCCGCCCAGCCAGTTCACCGGCGCGAACGCGTCCGTGCTCGTCGGCGTGCAGAGCGGCATGCTGCTTGCGGGAACCTTCGTCGGATTTTTCTACGACAACATGGGCATCGCCGGAATTCTGCTGATCGACGGGCTCACGTATTTCGTCTCTGCCTACTGTTTGTATCGCCTGCGCAGCGGTTACATTTCGCCACGCGATCACCGTCAGTATCCGCGGGAATATTCCGAAGCCACGGACAAGGCGTCGCAAGCGATGGTGAGCGCTGAAAATCCCGAGATCGCGGAAGCCGGAACATCGCTGGCGATCTACGCCGCCGACATGAAGGAAGGCTTCGCTTATCTGCGGAGCCAGCCGGTGGTGCTGGCGCTGGGGGTGACGCACGCCATCTTGATGGCGAGCGTGGTAAGCGGCAACGTCGTTGTGGTCGCACTGGCGAATGATGTGTTGCATTCCGGTTCGCGCGGATTCGGGTTCATCGAAGCGGGCTGGGCCATCGGCGCGATCGCCGGCGGCCTGATCACCAGCCAGTTGCCGCAGAAAGTGCGCTTGCCGCTGTACGTCGCGGTAATGGCGGGGCTGGCCCTGGGCCACGTCGCCGTGCCGTTCGTTACGTTCTTACTGGGCGCGGCAATTTTGCAGGGGTGCTTCGGATTTTTCCGCGCGCTTGGCGGCATCGTCGCACAGTCTTCGTTGATGTCCATCGTGCCACGCCATTTCATGGGACGCACGCAATCCGCCTTCGCGATTATCGCCACGATCCTGCAGTTGGCGATGAGTTTTTCACTTGGGTGGCTAGCGCAGAAATTCGGTGTCGCCACGGGCTTTTTTCTTCTTGCCGTGATGTATGCCGGAGCAACGCTCTCGGCCTCGCGCGCCCGCGCCCTCCTGCGCTGACCGCCAACCCGGGCGTCGTGTCATCCTGAGGGCTGCGTCGTTTGCGGTCCGAAGGATCTCAACCACGGGTCCTCGCACAGACCAAAAGTTGAGGTCCTTCAGGGCGCAGATTGCGCGCCCTTCAGGATGACAACGTCTCGTAAACTTTGAAAGCTGGGAGATTTGTTCTCCCCGACAAAACAGGACTAAACTTTTCTTGCGTCCTTAGGAAAGCAATGGCGAGTGTGAGGCCCTCATGGAAATTCAAACCATCAAGCCGTTTCTCCACTACTTCGGCAATGTGCGCGAACGCACCATGCGCGTGGCCCGCTGCATTCCCCCCGACAAGCTGGATTGGTCCTACGCGCCGGGAAAATTCACGCTTGGCGATTTGCTCCGGCATATCGCCGTCTCCGAACGCTATATGTGGGGAGAAAATCTGCAGGGAAAGCCCAGCCAGTACAAAAGCCACGGCAAGGAATTGGCCGACGGCTACGAAAATATCCTGGCTTTCATGGAGCGGATGCACAAGGAATCGCTGGAGATTTTCTCCGGCCTAACCGACGCCGATTTGCAGACCAAATGCAAAACGCCGGGCGATGCCGAAATCACGAAATGGAAGTGGCTGCGGCTGATGGTCGAGCACGAAATCCACCACCGCGGACAGATCTACCTGTATCTCTCCATGCTCGGCGTGCCGACTCCACCGTTATACGGATTAACCAGCGAGGAAGTCCGCCGCCAGGGCGCATCCGAATAATTCAACGACTATTCCTGCGCCGGCCAGCTCTCTTCTTTTCCACCCAACAGCAGCACAGCAGCCCGGTTCAATTTCGAACGCAAGATAAACCTCTCGCTGGCCCGTGCGATATAGCGCACCGCCACTTCCACTCCACCGAGGACGGGTTTGACGCTGATTGCCGGAACCGCGGAAAACCCGCTCATGTCGCGCGAACCCGCCGCGCGCCGCCATTCCTGCTCCGCCTGCTGGCCGCTCTCGCGGGTTTCCTCTTCAATTTTCTTGCGGATGGCTTCGACGATAGGATACGGATCTTTGCCGGTCGGCAGCACCACGGTAAGCTCGTCCCAGAGCCACTGCCCGGTGGTCGAAAAATTAAAGTAGTGTCCTTCGATTGCAAAGCTGTTGGTAAAGGTCACGCGACGTCCGGTCGGATGGCCGGAGTCGGTCCAGTTCCCGGTTTCCAGGAGCACCGTATGGAACGGCCCGATCTCCACCACTTCCCCAGTCACTCCGTTGATCTCCACCCAATCTCCCATCCGAATTCCATTCTTTCCCATCAGCACGAACCAACCGAGAAACCCTACGATGAAATCCTTGAAAGCTACCGTTAGCCCGGCGGTAGCCAGCCCTAGGAACGTTCCCAACTGCCCCGGCGGCCCGAAGATCACCAGGAGAATGAACACCAGCGCCAAGAACTGCATCGCGACTCGTGTCACCGTATGCAGCGACTGGATCTGCCGCCGGTCCATCGAAAGCCTGTTGACCAGCGAATTCATCCAGGTGCTGAAAAACAGGGCCACCAGGGCAATGCCCAATATCACGAAGACACCGGTGATGGCTCGATGAAACACCGCCCATTGCCTGTCCGTGAGCAACTGCAGCCACTGCGCGTAAAGGGCCGAAAGCTCCTTGTGGGTTTCCATGCGCTTGCCAAGGCTGGCAACAATTTTCTGATCGCTGGAAATCTGCTCGGTTTTTTGAAGAAGCGCGGATGCCTCTTCCGGAGTGCGATTTGTGACGGGCAGGGTGTTTCCGTCGGCGGCATCTTTTCGTTTTTTTGTGTGCTGCGCCAATTCGGGGGACTTTTGTTTCTCCGCCTCGAGTGCCGCACCCAGAGCCGTGCGTTGCTGTGTGAGAGCCGACACCGCAGCATCCGAAATGTCTTTCGCGCTCTGAATTTGCTGCTTTTCTGAACGGAGGGCGAGCCATCGCGCCACCTGGTGTATCAGCCCGAACTGCAGGGGCGGTGCATTCCCAGTGGGGACTGACGAGCTGGCACTGTGAGCGCTGTCTTCGTGTTCCTTCCTCAAAGCCTGGATGCGATCGGCCAGATCGCCGCCGGCGCGGGCAAAATCGACCTTCGCGTCATCTAGCTCGTCCTGGTCAAGCTCCATGTCCGCCTGGGCCTGAATCAACCGCACTTCGATCGCTTCCTGCTTACTCTCGGGGACCTTCACCAATTCTTCGGAAAGCTGTTTGGCCTTTTCCTGATCCACTTTCAGTAATTTTTCGGCATCTTTCAGGCGGTCCTGGATTTCCTTGGCTTCCGGACTCAGCGGGGGAGGATGCAACAGGGCGTCGCGCAGCGCCGCATCGAAGGTCAAGTCCACTTCATAGTCCGCGAGCCGGAGGGCTTCCAGCGCCAAGGTTTGTTCGCTTCTGCTTGCGGCAAGCTGGGCCACTTGCTGCGCCATTTTAAGCGGACTCTGATCCACCATGCTCTTTTTGGAGCCGGCAGATTTTCTTGCCGCCCTGGCCGCCTTCGCGCTTTCGGTTTCCCGTGAGATCCAAAACGCATACAGACTGAAGCCCAGCAACACAAGAATGACCGTGCCGATAATTTTCTGAGATTTGTTCATCGAGTGTCCATGCAGCTCTGATTGAATTTGCTTTCGCTGGGAAATTCCAATTTCGCGGATTCCCTCAGGAAACGCAAGGACTTCCTCGACACATTTGCGCGCAATCCCGTTGCGACGCCTGGCGGCCGGACTTACCCTGAAACCACCACGATCACGAGAGGTGTACAGTGGATGATCCGCGTCTCCCCCGGTTTCTGTACGCTTGTCTGTTTGCGGCATGCCTGCTCATGATGGCTTACTACTATCCACAAATGCCGCAGCGGATGGCCTCTCATTTTGCGGCGGATGGAAGTGTGAACGGCTGGCAATCCCGCGATGCCTTTTTTGTGCTCATGTTTCTGGTGGCATCCACGTCGGCAATCGTCGGTTTTCTGGCGCCGCGGCAGATCGCGGCAAAAGCCACCGCCCGCATTAATCTTCCGCATCGCGATTACTGGCTGGCCCCCGAACGCCGCTTGCAAACGGTGCGATACATTTCCGCCATGATGGCCTGGTTCGCCTGCGGCATCTTGTTCGTGTTGATTTCCGGAACCTTCCTCGCGTTGCGAGCCAATCTTGCACCCGATCACCGATTTAACGCCGGAGCCATGCTCGCAGTGCTGGGCGTATTCCTGGCCGGTTTGTTCGGCATGCTCGTTGGTTTTGTCCGCCATTTTCAGAAACTTCCTGCCGGTATCTAGCTCAATCGCCGGCGAACATCCCGCGTTTGGGCACGATCCTTCACAAGCTTTGACACGCCCGTAACATTTCCGACTTCTGACTGTAACTATGCCCATCTAAAGTCTTTCGCGGCCCACTGTTTCACTCCGCCTCCGGTTCGTCATCGGAGCTTGCCCGGTGTGCTTCACGCATGTCCCCGCGGGGCCGGATAGTGCCACCCCAGTTTTGAATTTCCTCGGAAACAATGGAAAGGGAGAAATCATGAAAATGAAGTGGAATCTGAAGTCGGCCGCGGCGTTGCTGGCGGCCTGTTCGCTCGTAAGCCCAGCTTTCGCCAACGAAGGCGCGGTTCCCAAAGGCGTGCCGCGTCTCGATCACGTTTTCCTGATCGTGATGGAGAATCACGGCTACAGCCAGATCGTCTCCAATCCGAACTCGCCGTTCACCAACGAATACCTGAGGCACGTGAACGTCGGCGCGAATTATTTTGCGGTCGCACACCCGAGCTTGACGAACTATCTGGAAATCGCGGGCGGCTCCAATTTCGGCGTTCTGAACGACAACAGCCCGGCCTGGCACGACAACTGCGCTTCGAATCTCGCCACGGGCGTCACCTCGTTGGACAACAGCACTCCCCCCAATAACCTGCCGATCTGCCCGATTCGCGGCACGGGAACGGATGCGGCCACCCCGGCGCTCGATTTCTCCAATGAAACCTCCGGGCCTCCGGGCGACGTGAACATTGATGGAACGTTGTCTATCCCGGCAGCGACCAACATTTCCGGGAAAAGCATTGGCGACCAGTTGGCTGAATTCGGCAAAAGCTGGAAGAGCTATCAGGAAAGCCTGCCGGCAACGGGCGCGGACGGCGTCAACAACAGCGACGGTTTTTTCACCGACGCTTCCAACATCCCGTCGGTGATCCCGGGCGAAAAGCAGACGCTAATCAACCTGTATGCGGTGAAACACAATCCGTTCGCGTATTTTCAGAGCGTTCAGGAAGGACTGAATTCCCGCAACAGCCTGAAGGATATGGCCGGGTTTCAGGGTCCGCACGGGTTGTTTGACGACCTCAACTCGGGCCATTTACCGAATCTTTCCTTCATCGTTCCCAACCAGTGCAATGACCAGCACGGCCGCGGCAACGCCGGGCCCGTGTGCGATTTTGATCCCGCGGACAACGGCACGCAGGTTGGGTTGAATCCCGCGCTGATTTACCAGGGCGATCTCACGCTGCGCACGCTGGTGAACGCCATCCACAGCTCCCCGGTCTGGCAAGAGGGACACAACGCCATCGTCATCGTCTGGGACGAAAACGACTACAGCGTTCTGCCCACAACCAACCAGGTGTTGCTGACTGTCGAAACCAACTACGGCAAGCATGGGGTGAACAGCGTCCGGTTCTACACCCACTTTTCTTTGCTCAGGTCGCTCGAATCGGGCTTCCGTCTGCCTTGCCTGAATCACGCCTGCGACGCCAACGCAGACGTCATGACCGACCTGTTTGCTTCCGACAACGACCGCGACAATTAGCCGCGCGGAGTACCCCTTCACCCCGATGCACAAAAAAGCGCCCCGGACATTCCGGAACGCTTTGAAGTTAACGCTCAGTTTTCCAGTTCTCGTTCTTCTATAGGTAATCGCGCGAGGGGCCTTCCAAAAAGGCGCGCAGCTTGCGCGAACGCGACGGATGCCGCAACTTGCGGAGCGCCTTCGCTTCGATCTGGCGGATGCGTTCGCGAGTGACCGCGAACGATTGGCCGACTTCCTCAAGCGTATGCTCGCTGCCATCGTCTAGCCCGAAGCGCATCTTGATGACTTTTTCTTCTCGCGGCGTCAGCGTCTTCAGCACCGAAGAGGTCTGTTCTTTCAGGTTCAGGTTGATCACCGCATCGGACGGCGAAACCACGGCCTTGTCCTCGATGAAGTCTCCCAAATGCGAATCTTCCTCTTCCCCGATCGGCGTCTCCAGCGAAATCGGCTCTTGCGCGATTTTCAGGATTTTGCGCACCTTGGACACCGGAATGTCCATGCGCTTGGCAATCTCTTCGCTGGTCGGCTCGCGTCCAAGTTCCTGCACCAACTGGCGACTGGTGCGCACGAGCTTGTTGATCGTTTCGATCATGTGCACGGGAATGCGGATGGTGCGCGCCTGGTCTGCAATCGCGCGGGTGATGGCCTGGCGAATCCACCACGTCGCGTAGGTCGAAAACTTGTAGCCGCGGCGCCATTCGAATTTGTCGACGGCTTTCATCAAGCCGATGTTGCCTTCCTGGATCAAATCCAGGAACTGCAGGCCGCGGTTGGTGTATTTTTTCGCGATGGAAACGACCAGGCGAAGGTTGGCCTCGATCAATTCCTTTTTGGCCTGCTCGGCTTCCGCTTCCCCGCGATGAATGATCGTCAGGGTGCGCTTCAGTTCGGTCAGCCCGACTTCGCTGGCCTCTTCGATGTCTTTGAGCTCCGAACGCCGCGTGCGCAGTTCGCGCCGCGCTTCGGCCGCGTTGTCGCCTTTGGACACATCCGCGCGCCGCTCCAGGCGCCCGGCTTCGCGTTCCAGAGACTGCAGGCGCTCAACCGTGCCGCGCATCTTGTCGATCAGCCGCTTCTTCTCAAACGGATTGAAATCAATGTCGCGGATTTCCAGCGAGATCCCGATGCGTGTCCGGGCCACTTCCCATTTCGCGCGAATGTACTGTTTCTTTTTCGCCTTGGCCGTTTTGTCGAGTTTCACGGCCTGCTTCAGCGCCAGGTCGTAAAGTTTTGCGATCTTCTCGATGTATTTCAGCGTCTGCTTGGTTTTATTGGCGATTTTCTCTTCGGTCAGCTCTTCATCGTCGAACTGGACGATTTCCTTGATCGACCGCGCGCCCTTGCGCAGGTCGTCGCCGACGGCGATCAGTTCCTTGATCACGATGGGCGAACGGGTGATCGCCTTCATCACCACCAGTTGGCCGCGCTCAATGCGCTTCGCGATGGTCACTTCGCCTTCGCGCGTCAGCAAAGGCACGGTGCCCATCTCGCGCAGGTACATGCGCACGGGATCGTTGGTTTTTTCGAGCGAACCCGGCGTCAAATCCAGGTCGCTGCCCTCCGCCTCGTGTCCGTCGTCCTTGACCACCGCATCGCGGTCGCCATGGTCCGAAGAAACTTCGACCGCGCGCGCCGCTTTCGCCGACGCCGCATCTTCATAAATCTCGATGCCGTTGCGTTCGAATGTGGTGAGCAGGTCGTCGATCTCTTCCGAAGAATGCACTTCCGCAGGAAGGGAATCGTTTACTTCGTCGTACAGCAGGTAGCCGCGCTCTTTGCCGACGGCAATAAGCTGGCGTACCGCATCATATTTTTCCTCTAACCCCGTTGCTGCCACTGCACTCCTCCCAATTCCTAAGTCCGTCACTCGATTTTCGCGCGAACTCCACCGCTGTAGTTCCCCGCACTGTCCACACGAAATGCAGAGAGAAAGCCCGCAATGGGCGAAGGGAGGGAGCGAATCCCCCGGAAGGCTCTCAAATTTTTCGGTGAAGCCCGATGCGCCGTGCTGTGTCTTTTGTGCCGCTGCACGCTAGCCCGCCTGCCGTGCCGTTGCCGAACGGTTCCGAGCACTATAGACATAAATATAGATGCCGGAACAGACCAATCCGTTATCCGCGCAACCCTTCTACGCTACACGCTTAAGTCCCTTCCGGTCAATGTTTTAGTTTGTGGAAAACCCTCCGAGGAAGTGGAAGACTTGGAGACGTGCTCGCTCCCCAATTTCATTCCAGATAAAGGATTTAGCCACATTTGAAGCCGCTTTTCCCATTCCGGGAGCCAAACCTTCCACAGCCGAAGCTTCAGCGAGGACCAGGAAGGCTCCCTGCCTCAGCCAAGTCGCTCATCGCGGATTCGCCGGACAAGATAGACCGCCAAGCCGAGATTGATCACCAGGATCCCGGCTCTCCCCGCACTTGGATGATGCCCGAGTTCATAGACCTCCAGCGGGAGAAACGAACCGGTGATGACGACCGTAAACCACATCGCCCACATTTTCAGCAACCAGAGTCCGACACCCTCCGTCACGAACATTCCGCCGTAAAGAAAGCTGCCGATGACGAGGTCACGCACTCGATTCGGCGTAAGCGTGGCTGCGGTCGCGAGCGCTCGGCCTACCAAACGGCTGTTCTGATCGAGCCCGAACATTGCCACCCAATTCTCAACCACGCCTGCAATATCCTTATGAAGCAATTTCAACGCGGCGATCCCCAACGCGATCAGCAAGGCGCCTTTCAGCAGCTTGAACACCGCAATCAACCGCACAACTCTGGTCTGGGAGTTTTTCATGAACGAAAATCTTTGCTGTCAGCCGTCGTGCCGCGGGCGTTTTCACGGAACTGCGCCGTTCTCTCCCACGGCGGAGGCACTTTCACCCAGGCCATCCCGCCAGCCTTTGCCGCCTGGATCCCCATCTCCGTATCCTCAAACACCAGGCAAGCCTGTGGAGCAACGCCAAGATTTGCCGCGGCGCGCAAAAACGCCTCGGGGTCCGGCTTACTCTTCGTGTACTCGCCGGCGCACACCAGCGTGTCGAAACGATCCAAAAGGTGCAGCACACTCAGCGACGCAGTAACTGAGTCTCTCCTGCTGCCGGATACGACTCCGAACGGGATTTTTCCGTGTTGTGCTTCGATATGTTCCAGCACTTCGGGGACTGCTTTGAGTTGCGGGAGGAGTTCGTAATACAGGTGTTCTTTCCGGTGCTCCAACTCGTCCACCGGCATTCGTAATCCGCGTTCCCGGTTGAGCGTGAAAATCACCTCCGCCACCGGCATTCCGCCCCAGGCGTAAAACTGCTGCTCCGAAAACTCGCAGTTCCATTCTCCCAGCGCCTTCTTCCACGCCAGGTAGTGCAGCGGCATTGAATCCACAATCGTCCCATCGCAATCAAACAAATAAGCCCCAAACTCCCCTTCCGGCAATTTCAGTTTCATCGGATTCTTTCTTGGTCTCCTGGGGATAGATTTTGAACGCCATGCACGATCAAAAGAACCGTGTCATCCTGAGCAGCGCGCCCTTTGCGCTGCGAAGGACCTCAACGTACAGATGCTGCAATAAATGAATTTACTTCACTTACCCCGGCTGGCCCGCCGCGGTGAGCTGCTTCATCAGCTCTTGCTTCCGTTCGAGCAATTCGCGCAACCCCGCCCCGCTCGGATTCGCTTCAATCGTTTTCTGCACCTTTGCCAATTCCTGCTCGATCTGCCGCCGCCGCAACGCGTCCAGGCAACTCTCCGCCTCTTCCCACGTCGGTTCTTGCGCGTCTTCAAATAGTATTTCAAAGAACAACCGGCGCTCGCGTTCATCCAATTGCGCGCCGATCTCTGTCGCCGGTATCGGTTCATCCGAGAGGCTCGCGACAATCAGCGCAGCGAACACCTTTTCAGTCTCTAATCCTTCGTACAGCCGCCCGTGCTGCAGACGTTGCGCCAACTCCCGTTTGAACCCTTCCGCCTCGGCCAACATGCGGATCAGTCGCCGTTCAAACTGTTTCGCGGGCTTGCCAACCAACTGCGGCGAGACCTTCACTTCGCTGCGGCGCTCGGTAGCCGATTTGTTCAGCGCCGCGCGCAGCACCGGCTCGTCGATCCGCAACTGCTGGGCAATCCTTGTCGCCCATTCGGAGCGCAGCAAACGGTTTGGAATCCGCTGCACGTAGGGCATCAGGAAATTCAGTGCGCGTTGCTTCCCTTCGCCGGTGCTCAAATCCATCTGCCGCGCCCGAGCGATCAGGTAATCCACATACGGCGGCGCTTCCTTCAACAGCTTGATGTACGCCTCCGCTCCTTTTTCGCGAATAAAAAGGTCGGGATCGGCTTTTTTGTCGCCAATAGGGGGCAGCGCCAGCACGCGCACCTCGAAATCGTGCTCCAGCAACAGGGTTAACGAACGCTCCGTCGCGGCCTGGCCCGCCACGTCCGGGTCGTAATTCACAATCACGCGTTTTGTGAACCGCCCCAGCAACTTAATTTGCGGCTCGGCAAGGCTCGTGCCGCAACTCGCCACCACGTTGCCGATTCCCGCGCGGGCCACGGCGATCGCGTCCATGTAACCTTCCACCAGAATCGCAAAATCCTGGCGCCGGATCGGCTCTTTCGCGCGATCCATGTGATAAAGGACGTTGCTTTTCGAATAGATTGGCGTCTCCGGCGAATTCAGATATTTCGGCAAATCGTCGCCCAGCGCCCTGCAGCCAAATGCCACGATCTTTCCGGATTCGTTCGCAATCGGAAACGTAATGCGCCGTCGGAAGCGGTCGAACAATCGCGCCCCCGACTGGTCGCGCGAAATCACGCCCGATTCCACCAGCAATTTTTCCGCGTATTTCGGTTTCAACTGCCGGAGCAGCACGTCCCCGCCGCTCGGCGAATACCCGATTCCGAATTTGGCAATCGTTTCGGCGTTCAGCCCGCGGTCTTCCAGGTACGCCCGCGCTGCCCGGCCCTCCGCCGTCGATTCCAGTTGCCGTACAAAAAATGCCTGCGCCTCGCGGTGGATTTCAATCAGCGCCGCACGCTGCTGATTTTCTTTGCGCTCCTCCGGGGTTCTTTCTTTGGGCCGCGGCACCGGAATGCCGCACTTTTCCGCAACGACTTTGACGGCTTCCGGGAACGGGCACTTTTCCATTTCCATCACAAAGCTGAAAACGTCGCCGCCCTTCCCGCAGCCAAAACAATGGAAAATCTGTTTCACTGGGTGCACCGCAAAGGACGGTGTCTTCTCCCCATGAAACGGGCACAGCCCCGTGAAATTCTGCCCGCTCTTCTTCAGGCGCACGTATTCGCCAATCACGCGAACAATGTCCGCCTGCTGTTTCACCCGATCCGCAAATGATCCCGCCTCGGCCACTCTCCCCCTTTGGAGTGCGGCAGCCTAGCTGCCGCTTTTACAGCCTCAACCTCTTCGACAATCTGATCTCCGAAGCACCATGTGTGGTCTGCAAGAAAACTTAGCCCTTCAAATCGACGACCGTGATTGCCTTGCCGCCGTGATCATCTTTCTCAAACTCCGCACTTTCCACGAGCGGATGAGTGCGAAGAAATTCTCCCAGCCCCTTACGCAATGCACCCGTGCCATGGCCATGAATAATCCGCACGCGAATAACGTTTGCCAGTGCCGCTTCATCCAGAAACTTGTCTACCTTCTCGCTTGCCTGCTCCACCGTCAAGCCGATGACGTTGATTTCGCCGGTCGCGCCGCCCTCGCTGGATTGTGCGCTTACCGTAATGTTCTCTCTCTTCGATGGCTGAATCGTGGTCTTTGTCTTGGTCCCGCCTTCCACTCCGGTGATTTCGTCCACCGCCACTTTCATACGCAACGGCCCGGCTTCGATTTCCGCCGTCGAGCCTTCCACGCGGCGCAGGATCACCGGTTTGCTAAATCCTCTCACTCGAATCTTCACACCAGGCTGCAGGCTTTCCGCGCTAACCTTATCGAGCGCGTCCAGCCGAATCCCCAAATCCTGCTGCGACTCCGAAATCGTCTGCACCACCGCGGCGTTCAACTCTTCTTTCGCCGAGCCGCGCACCTCCTGCAGTTTCCGCCGTGAAGTCTTTTCCAGCTGCGCGCGCAATTCGCGGTCTTTTACCGCGGCCACCACAGAGGCCACATTTTCCTCAAATCGCTTCTGCATCTCCGCGAACTGCTTTTCCAGGTCCGCGATTCGCTGCTTCTGCCGTTCTACCCAGTCCGAGCGCAATTTCTGGCGCTCCGCCTCAAGTGCATGACGCTCCTCCGCCATCTGCTTTTGCATGCGGTCCAGTTCGTCGCGGCTGCGATGCAGATACGCAATCAGGTCCGCGGCTTCGTGCGCTTCCGGCGTCATCAACGACCGCGCTTGCTCGATAATTTCCGTCGCCAATCCAAGGCGCTGCGCGATCGCGATCCCGCTTGATCCACCAGGCACTCCCAGCATCAGCCGGTACGTCGGCCGCAGATTCACCTCGTCAAATTCCACCGCCGCGTTCACAATCCCCGGCGTCTTCGAAGCGTAGGTCTTCAACCGGTCATGATGCGTCGTCGCCAGTACAATGCAATTCTTCTTGCGAAACTCTTCCAGCAGCGCTACGGCCAGCGCAGCGCCCTCTTCCGGTGCCGTCCCCGTTCCCATCTCGTCTACCAGTACAAGAGATTTTGGTGTCGCTTCCGCCAGCATCGCTTTCAGGTTCAGCATGTGGGCCGAAAACGTCGAAAGGTCCGCGGCGATCGATTGTTCGTCGCCAATATCCACCAGCACGCGGTCAAACAGCGGCAGCACCGCCCGCTGCGCCGCCACCGGAATTCCCGCCTGCGCCGAAAGAGCCGCAATTCCCGTGGTCTTCAGCGCGACGGTTTTCCCGCCCGTATTCGGCCCGCTGATCACCAGAAGCCGCTCCTCGCCACCCAGCGCGAGCGACATCGCCACGATCGCGCGATTCTCTTTTCGCAATTTATCTTCAAGCACCGGATGCCGCGCCGCATCGAGCCGTAACTCCGCCTTCTCCGCAAACTCCGGCACACACGCATCGAAATCCCTCGCAAATCGCGCGCGCGCAAACACGCTGTCCAGCTCCGCAATCGTTTCCGCGGCGGCTTGTAATGGTCCGCTCATAGCGCGCAAGCGATCCGTCAGTTCTTTCAATATGCGGAAAATCTCGGCAGCCTCGTCTTCCGCCAACTGCACCAGCTGGTTGTTCGTCTCCACCGTCTCAAACGGTTCCACGAACACCGTCTGCCCGGTTCCGCTTGCGCCGTGGACCACGCCCGGCACATTCCGCCGCTGTTCCGACCGCACCGGAATCACGAACCGGTCGTTGCGCAGCGTGACGTAGTCTTCGCCGCTCTCCGCCTGCCGCGACCGCAGAATTTGGCGCAGCGTCTTCTGGATCGAGTCGCGCGTCTGCTGGATGCTGGCGCGGATCCGCCGCAGCGCGCTGGACGCGTCGTCGCTGATCTCTCCATTCGGCAACACGCATCGCCGGATCGCCGCCTGCAAATCACGAAAATCGGCAAGCGATAAGCAGCGCGCCGCCAGCAGAGGAAACTTGTCCGCGTCCTCCCGGAACTGCTGCTTCAGCCAGCCGGATGTTTCGAGCAACGATCCCGCGTCCAGGAATTCTTTCGCTTCAAGCCCGACGCCCGGTGCTTCCAGCCTGGCCATCCACGTTTCCGGATCGGCCAGCGCGCCGAATCCCAACTCTCGCCCAAGTCGCAGCCACTCCCGCGCCTCGCGAATCAGCGCAAACGCACTCTCCAGCGCCGTGCGGTTCGTGGTCACTTCGAGCGCGTCAATCACCCGCCGCCCCGGCGCACACGTCGTCCTCAGCCGCAGCAACTCCCGCAGCTTGTCAAACTCCAACACATCTTGCGCCGACCGCGACATTCTTCTCCGTGTCCTCTGTGTTCTTCTCTTTGTGAACTCTGTGTTAAATGCTTTTCTTAAATTCCCAACCTGTCCGCCAAATACCGCGCCGCCTCTTCTGACGTCGCAGCGCTGTACACCAGCTTCCCATTTGCCTCACCCCAAACCCGGTCCTCCGTCGAAGGCCTCGGTCCCTGCTCCACTTCGCGCACTCGGTCCAGAATCGGTTGCCAGAAATCGCCAACCACCGCAATCGGCTTCCCTGCGATCACCGATTTGTTCAACATCTCCCACACCACCGCAAGTTCCACGAGTGTTCCGGTTCCGCCTTTGCACACCGCGAAGCCGTCCGCCAGCCGGATCAGCTCAAACAGCCGCTCGTCCCAAGTCTCCATCCGCACTTCCGTGTCCACCCAGGCATTCGCCTTGCGCTTGAAAAAATCCGCGGTCACGCCGTAGGTTTTCCCGCCGACCTCTTTCGCTCCGCGCGAAACGCCCTCCATCACTCCGCCAAACCCGCCGCTGCAAACAGCAAACCCGCGCAGTGCCAGCAACTTCCCCAACTCCCGAGCCTCTTCATACTCCGCATCGCCCGCCTTCGGCCGCGAACTTCCAAACACCGTAACAATCTTCTCCGCACGCATCGTCCGCTCTATCTTCCGCCTTCTTTTTGCCTCGTTACTTCATTGCTTTATTACTTCTCTCTTCTCATCAAACTCTTCCACCATCGCCAGGCAAATTCCGTCAATCGCCGAGTGCACCTCATGATTCTTCGCGCCCTGATTGTTACTGAGGAAAGAAAAAATCAGCTTTCGGCCGCCCGGTGTCTCCGCGTAGCCGGACAATGCTCGCACGTGCGTCACCGAACCCGTCTTCGCATGAATTTTCCCTGCAAGCGGCGGCTCTTTCATTCGCTCGCTCAGCGTGCCATCCGCCCCCGCCACCGGTAGCGAGGCCAGGAACACCGGAAACCACTCCTGCTTCTGCGCATACGCGAGTAGCGCGACAAACGCCCGCGGCGTCACCAGGTCGTGGCGCGATAATCCCGACCCGTCCGTTTGAACAACGTCCCCCAACGGAATTCCCGCCTTCGCGTAAAACGCCTCTGGAAATTTCTGCAACTCCTCGGGCGTGGCCCAGCGCCCCTGCTGCCGCGCCGCCGCACGCAGCAACACCTCCGTGTGCAGGTTCTGGCTGATCTTGTTCACCAGTTTCACCGAGTCCTTCAACGGAATGGAAAGATGCTCGGCCAATACCGTGCGCGTCGCCTCACCCGGTTCCGGCTGATGCACAGCGCGTACCCTGCCACCGATCTTAATTCCACGATCCCGGAGCAGTTGCGCCAGCAGATTCGCCGCCTGCAACGCGGGCTCCTGAATCGCCAGCACCAGCTTTCGAGGATTGCTGCCGGCGGGCATCACCCCGGTCACTGTCACCGTATCGCCGCCTGGGTCGCGCGTCAGCCGTAAGTCCGGCTTCTCTTTCGCCCCAATCGTAGTCACTTCATTCTTTACGACGAACTCCCGCGTTGCCGGCTCAACCAACGCCACCACCGCGCCGCCCGCTTTTTCCGCTGGCGTCAGCGTCAGCGTCACCCTGTTGTCGTCCACCACGATCGCAGAAATTGCCGCGCCGTACTCCCAGACCATGTCGTCAATTTCCCAACCGTCCGGATAGCGCTCGCGCGGAAAATAACTGTCGTCGCCGACCACATCGCCCGAAATTTTTTTCACTCCGCGCGCCGCAATCGCATCCGCAACCTCCGCCAACACCTTTTCCGGAGGCCCATCGAACTCTTCTTTGTTCTCATAGGGAAACTTGCGGTTGGACAGATTCGGATCGCCGCGCCCCACTAGTATCAAATCCCCGGATAATTTTCCGTTGCGCGCCAGCGTGCCGTTTGTTTCCACCGTCGTGCGGAACTTGTATTCCGGTCCCAGCGTGTCTAGCGCCAGCGCCGTCGTCAGCAGCTTCATATTCGATGCCGGCAGAAAATAATCGTTGGCATTTTTCTCATAGAGAGCCACGCCCGTTTCCGCATCCACCACCAGCAGTCCCCACTCCCCTTTGTCCACGGGCGCGGCACCCAACAAACTCTCCACCCGCCCGGCAAATCGCGCCGCGGCGGGGATCACTTTTTCCTGCGAGCCTTTCTCCTGTGCCGCCGCGACAGACACCAAGGCCAGGCCGATCAGCCCGCAAACCGACGTCCGCACCGCGCGGCGCTCAATTCCACTCTTGGCAATCCCCATGAACTGAAAGTATAGTCGAAAGTCAGTGGACGCTTCCTCTCGCAGCGTCGCGAGGAGCAGGAGCAGGGCGCATCGCCAAATCCAGCCACGCCCCGCAACTTCCGCCGCCCGTAAGGTTTCATTAAATGGGGCTCATACACTGCATGGAAACACTATTCTGAAAAGGTGGATTCGAATGAAAAAGATAGTTCCGTTTTTGCTGGCGGCCTCGTTTTTCTGCCCGCCTATGATCGCCGACGACCGCAAGGAAAATGGGCGGCTCGAAAATTGCGGCGTAGTGGTTCAGGAAATCATGGATATTCCCGACGACATTCCACAGGATCTGATCGACAAAGCCACCTGCGTCATCGTCTACCCCTCAGTCGTGAAAGCGGCCTTCGTTTTCGGCGCCAGCTACGGCCGCGGCGCGATGACCTGCCGCAGCGGCGAGCATTTCAATGGACCGTGGAGCGCTCCCACCATGATGGCACTTGAGGGCGGCAGCTTTGGCCTTCAGATCGGCGGCCAGGCCACGGACTTCGTTCTGCTGATCATGAATGACCGCGGCGCGAACTCGGTTCTGAGCTCCAAGGTAAAACTCGGCGCTGACGCCTCCGCTGCCGCGGGCCCCAAAGGCCGTAACGCGGAGGCTTCCACCGACGTAACCCTGCGCGCGGAAATTCTTTCTTACTCCCGTGCCCGCGGCCTTTTCGCGGGAATATCACTCGCCGGTTCCACCGTTCGCCCCGACAACACGGCCAACGAGCGGCTGTACAAGAAGACCATCACACCGCAGGATGTTGTTTTCAAGGGAGCGGTGCCAGTGCCAGCCTCCGCGCAAAAATTCATCTCGTATCTGAACAAGAAATCACCCAAGAATCATGCCTCGGGCAAGGAAATCTAGCAGCTAACTTAAATGTATCCCATGCTTTAACCGAAGGCCCCACGGGTAACCTCCTGGGGCCTTTTTTCTTGCATTTCTAAGTGATATGACCTATAGTCATTTATGCCTGAAGGTCATTTTATGCAAACTGCCTCCCCCTCCCTCCCTCCCAACCGCCGCGAGCGCCAATCTCTCGAGCGCCGCGAACGTCTTTTCCGAGCCGCCATGGAACTTTTCGCGCGCAAAGGCTTCGCTGAAACCACAGTCGAAGACATCACCAACGCCGCGGATCTTGGCAAGGGCACTTTCTTCAATTATTTTCCGAGCAAGGAGCACATCCTCCTGGCCTTCGGCGAAATGCAGCTCGCAAAGCTGAAAGCTGCGTTCGAGGAAATGCGCGCGGCGAGAGTGCCCGTTCCGGTATTTATGCGCTCGCTCGGCGCCCGCATGACCCAGGAACCGATGCGCAATCCGGCCATCATCCGCATTCTTCTTCAGGCCTTTCTTACGGATTCTTCGGTTCGCGAACCAATGCTGAATCTGCAAAATCGCGTCATTGCCATTCACACCGAAATGATCCGCCTCGGCCAGAGCCGCGGCGAAATCCGTAGCGACCTGCCGCCGGAAGTAATAGCGCACGTCTTTCGGCAAACCATTTTCGGCACGCTGCTCATCTGGACGCTCCATGCCGACAGCACGCTGCTTTCGCGCATGGAAGACTCTTTCGAGGTGCTCTGGACGGGACTCGCGCCGCGCGGCTCACCGCCTCCGGATTCAGCGGTCCCATAGTTTCCGTTGGAGATCGAATTGATGAATCGCAAAATCCTCATCCCCGTGCTTGTCATCGCGGCCCTTGTCGGACTGGCGGTCTACTCCTCCGGCATGCTGCATCGCGACGCATCTCTTCACGGCTCTGGAACCGTGGAAGCCCGCAACATTCGCGTCGGCTCCAAAATCGGCGGCCGCATTGACAAGGTTCTTGTTCGCGAGGGCGACCCTGTCGAAGCCGGCCAAGTGCTCATTACTTTCGACGAAAAGGAACTTGCGGCGTCGCTCGCGCAATCCCGCGCCGCGGCGGAAAAGTCCCAGCGGGGCTACCGCCCGGAAGAAATTGCCGAAGCTCGCGCCGCCGCGGCGCAAGCCAAAGCCGAGTACGACCAGCGCAAGAACGGATACCGCCAGGAGGACATTGCCGCCGCGCAAGCTGATCTCGACCGCGCCAATGCCGACGAACTCCGCGCCCGCCTCGATGCCGAGAGGTACGACGCGCTGGCCCAGAAAGATCTCGTCTCCAAGCAGCAGCGCGATACCGCCGACGCCAACTGGAAAATGGCGCTTGCGCAGCAATCGAATTTCCAGCAGAAGCTTGACCAGCTTCATCGCGGCTATCGTGCAGAGGAAATTGCCGCGGCCGAAGCCCACTATCTCCAGACAAAAGCTACGCTTGAAAAACTCGAGAATGGCAATCGTGTCGAAGACGTCTCCACGGCCAAAGCTGCGCTGGCTTACGACGAAGCTCGCTTTCGCGAACGCCAGGTGCTGGCGCCCGCCGCGGCATCCATCGAAGTGCTTGATGTCCGCCCAGGCGATCTGATCGCTCCCAACACGCCCGTCGCCACGCTTCTCGAACGGGATCAAATCTATGTCCGTATTTACATTCCGGAGACGCAGATCGGCCGCGTGCATCTCGGCCAGAAAGCTCAGATTCGCGTGGACTCATTTCCTGGCCAGGTTTTCGACGGAGCGATCGAGCAAATCAACCAGCAAGCTGAGTTTCTGCCGCGCAACGTGCAGACGGTGGAAGAGCGCGTACATCAGGTATTTGGCGTAAAGGTGCGCATTGACGATACCTCGCACCGGGTCCGCGCGGGCATGGCCGCCGACGTTACGCTGGCGCCGGGGAGCTGAGTCGTGGCTGATCTCGAACAACCCGCCATCACCGCGCGAAATCTTGTTCGCCGGTTCGGCAATTTTACTGCGGTAAACGACGTCAGCTTCCGCGTGCAAAAAGGCGAAATCTTCGGGTTTCTCGGCCCCAACGGCAGCGGAAAAACCACGGTCATTAAAATGCTCACGGGCCTGCTGCCTCTTTCCGGCGGCGAAGCGTCGGTGCTGGGCATCGATGTAAGAAAAGATCCGGAAACGGTGCGCGAAAATATCGGCTACATGTCGCAGAATTTCAGTTTGTACTCCGACCTGACCGTCACGGAAAATCTCACCTTCTACGGCCGCATCTACGGCCTTTCCAACGATCGACTCCGCAAACGCATGGACGACATCGTGCAACTCAACGGCCTCGGACCGTATATGGACCGGCTTTCCGCGCAGCTTTCCGGCGGATGGAAGCAGCGCCTCGCGCTCGGCTGCGCCATGCTTCACGAACCGAAGTTAATATTCCTCGACGAGCCGACCGCGGGCATCGATCCTGTGGCACGCCGCCAATTGTGGGATTTGCTCTTCGAACTTTCCGCCCACGGCATCACTTTTTTCGTAACCACGCACTACATGGACGAAGCCGAACGCTGCAGCCACGTTGCCTACATCTACTACGGTAAACTCATCGCCGACGGCACGCCCGACTCCCTGCGCGAACTGCCCGATGTGCAGCCGCCCGGCACCTATCGCGTCGAAATCACCACTCCCGAAGTTACCCGTGCGCTGCGCATCGCCCGCACCCTCAAGGGAATTCGCAGCGCCACCATTTTCGGGCAATCCGTCCACGCGCTGATCAACGACGATCTCGATCTCGAGCACTTGCGCGAGCAACTGCTGAAGCAAGGCATCGTCGTGGGAGAAATCCGTCCGCTCGCGCCCTCATTGGAAGACGTGTTCGTCGAACTCACTTACAAGCATCAGTCGGAGACCGAGGCCACCCGTGCTTAATCCATTCCGTGGTTTCAGCGCCGTTTTTTACAAAGAAGCGCTGCACGTGCGTCGGGACTTCGGGACGCTTTTTTTCTCGTTGATCATTCCTTTGCTGCAGATGTTTCTGCTGGGCTTCGGCATCGACACCAACATTCGCCAGATCAACACGGTGGTTTACAACGCGGACGGCCGCCGCGAGAGCCGCGAACTTCTCGATCGTCTGCGCAACTCCGATACGTTTCGGCTGGTGCGTTTCGTCGAGACCGACCACGACCTCACCGATGCGATCGTCTCCGGCAAATGCCGTGTTGGCATCAAAATTCCCGTGGATTATTCGGACAAACTCCTCCACCAGATGGGTGCGCAGGTGCTGGTGCTGATCGATGGCTCTGATTCTTCCGTCGCCGGCCAGGCCATCAACGTCACCACGGCCATCGGCCTAGACGAATCGCTGCGCCGCGTCCTCGCCAACACGGGCGACACCACTTTCGCGGTGGACATGCGCCCTAAAATTCTCTTCAATCCCGATTCGCGCTCGCCCAATTTCTTCCTTCCGGGCCTGACCGCGATTCTCCTGCTCAATGTCACCACGTTTCTGACTGCGTTTTCCATCGTGCGTGAAAAAGAGCGCGGCACGCTCGAGCAACTTTTCGTTACCCCCGTGCGCCCAATGGGCCTGCTGCTTGGCAAGCTGCTTCCCTACCTGATGATCGGCTTTTTCGAGTTGTGCATGATTCTCACCTTCATGCGCTTCATCTTCAGCGTGCCCATCCACGGCAGCGTTATTCTGCTCGCGCTGCTTTCCCTGCCGTACATCTTCGTCTCGCTCTCTCTCGGCATCCTGATTTCCAGCAAAGCCAATTCCCAGGCGGAAGCCATGCAACTCGCTTTCCTCACCATTCTTCCCAGTATTTTCTTCTCCGGATATATCTTTCCGCGCGAAACGATGCCCAAGTTTTTTTATGTTCTCAGCTACTTCGTGCCCGCCACTTATTTCATCGACATCACCCGCGGCATCATTCTCCGCGGCGCCGGCTGGGTGCATCTCTGGATCGACGCCGTCGCGCTCTTCTTCATGGGCACGATGCTCCTCGTCATCGCCGCCCGCCGCTTCCAGAACAAAGTCATCATGGCGTGATATTCTGCTTTCGCAAGTTACGCAACGAGTCGCGAATTTCTTGAATTGAGGGAGAATTCAGCGCCGGAGGCGCGACAGAACTTAGCCCAGCGCGTAAGCGCTGGGAAACCTTAAGAAGTCGTCTTGAGCGCCGGAGGTGCGACAGATCCCGCTCGCACCAAACAACGCATGCTAATTTCTGCCAGCCAAACCTATAATTTGTAATTTGGCTTCACGCTACTCTTCGGGGGATCTTCTTGTCCTGTCCAATCTGCAAAAAACGCAAACCGGGCCGCTTCTGCCCCGCCAAGGCCGAAACCATCTGCCCCGTCTGCTGCGGCACCGAGCGCGAAGTCACCCTCGACTGCCCGCGCGACTGCGCTTACTTAGTCGCCGCTCACCGCTACGAAGAACAACACCCGCGCGAACTCCCCGCGGACACTCCTCTGCTGGACGTGCGCCTCGCTCCGGATCTCGTCCGCATCCACCCGCAACTTCTCTCCGCCATCGCCTTTACCATCGCCAAATTCTGCTCGGCCCAACCCGCCGCCACCGACCCCGACGTCCTAGCCGCTTTGCAGTCTCTGGCCGAATCCTACAAAACACTCGCGGCTGGCGTTGTCTACGAACAACCGCCGGTCCCACCCCTCCAACGCGGACTCTACGACGCCCTCACCGCCTTCCTTAACGAAACCAAGCAATCTCCCGCGCACGATTCCCGGGCGCGTCCCAAAGACTCCGAAATCTTCCAGCTCCTCGTCTTCCTCTATCGCATGGGCCTGCTTCGCACCAACGGCCGCCCACGCTCCCGCCGCTTCCTCGAATTCCTCCGCGGCCAATTCCCCGGCGCCCCCGAACTGAAGCGCGAAGAATCCCGCATCATCGTCCCATGACGAGTCTTTCCCGTTGCGTCAGCCAGCTACGCAAGAGCGAATCCCCGGTAGATCCCCGCTGACCGCTCGGACGTCCCAGCCAAGGGATAGCTGAGCTTGCGGCGCGCTTGGCCGGTCGCCTTCCCAGGGGCGCGAGGCGAAGCCAAACTTCTGGCGGATGCGCGCGACCCGCTCCGAAGCCTTCTTGCGATACTCTTCCGGGGCGTAGCCGTTTTTTGTGTACCAGTCGCGATACTGCTTCGCCAGCCTGGGGAACTTCTCCTCGATGAATGGCAGAAACCGTTTTGCTGACGCAGGCATCAGGAACAGGACGCCTGACCAAAACCACTCCGCGTCCGCTTCCTTCGCTGCCGCAGCCACGCCTTCCAGTTCCCCGTCAGCGTCCGTAATCCCCGGCAGCAGCGGAGAAGCCGAAACGCCCACATGCAATCCCGCCTCGCGCAATTCCTTCACTGCGGCAAGCCGCAGATCCGGCCGCGGTGCCCGCGGCTCCAGCAAACGCGCCAGCCGCGGCTTCAGTGTGGTCACCGTGATATTAACCGTCAGCGCCGACTTCGCCGCAATCACCTTCAAAATATCAATGTCGCGCACAACCTGGTTCGACTTGGTGATGATCGAAACGCTCAACCCTTCCCGCTTCGCCAACTCTTCCAGACAAGCCCGCGTCACGCCATACTCCCGCTCGGCCGGCTGGTAAGGATCCGTCGCCGTCCCGATCGCAATGTGCTCCGCCTTCGTATATCCCGAAGCCTTCGACGCGTGCGAATACTTCCGGTCCACATCGCGCGCGAGCACCGCACCAGGATCCTGCTTCACGAAAATCTTCCGTTCAAATTCCCCGCCGTCAATTTCCATGTACTCGTGCGTGTATCGCGCATAGCAGTATTTGCACCCAAACTCGCACCCGCGGTACGGATTGATCGTCCAGTCAAATGGCACCCGCGCCGAATCGCATTTGTTCAAGATCGATTTCACCGGCAGAAAAAAGTACTCCGGCTTCTCCATAGACTTCCGCTTGGTGTCCGCGGCCGGGGCTTCGGAGGCGAGGCGAGCAATGCCCACCAGTGGCGCAGGGGAAGCCGGAAATTTCGGCAGGGGGCAATCCGCCGTTGGGCATTCCATGCTTTCCTTGCGCCAGCCGGCTTGGCCCTGGGCAAGGGCGCCGGCCTCTGGCTTTGGTTCAGCAGGGCTAAAAGGAAGGAGTTGTGTTGCGGGGCGTCGAACGAGGCGGCGCCGCATGGTGAAACGCGGCGTCGTATGGGGAAGAACTGGGGACATGGCTCACCTCGATGCCCGCCCATTGTTTCGCTTTTTGTTCGCCATGTCAAGAAAATTCATTCTCGACAACTCCTTCGCGGCCGCCCGCTCCACTTCACTCTCAGAAACTCCCGCGGCTATTCTCCTCGCCCGTTCTTAGGTCCTCTTGCTACAGTATTTTGCTGGGAGCCACCGCATGCGCGCGCCGTATTTCATTCGCTTACCGTTTCTGTGCAGCGCTCTGCTCTTTTCGACCCTCACGCCCGCGCAAACACCGGCGCCGAATACCGCGCAAAAGCCGGCCCCGAGCCCACAGACGAAGTCAGCGCCCCCCGCTGCCACCACCGCGCCAATCCCTTCTCCCGTTTCGCGCCACTATCCCATCCTCGTGATCGCCCACGGAAACGAACCCGCCTGGCTTCTGCGCCTGGGAATGAAAGGCCCGGAGAGGCTGGACCGCGCCGGTTACCCGCCCATCGTGCTCGATCCCGACGAAATCGTTCCCGACCAACCCGGTGTCTCCTGGGTCTATCACGCCAAGGACGACGTCACCGGCGCGGACGTCGCCGTCGAACTTTCCCGTGAGTCGTGCTCCGACGGCATGAGCGACACCAAGTACAGCTTCAAAGTGGAGGTGCAGCACGCGCAGATCGGCACTTTCAACGGTTGCGGGCAGAGCGTCCCCGAAAAATTTCCCGAATTTCGAAAAAAGAATCAGCTTGATCCCGACGACAACGCAGACGCCAAGGACAAGGATAAAAGTAAGGACAAAACGAAAGACGACAAAGATAAGGACAAAGACAAAAAGTCTGCCCTTGAACCGATTACCAATTTTAAGCTGCCGACAGCCGTCGCGTACCTCGATGCCAACGGCAAAGTGATTTTCAGCCGCAGCGCAATCCGGCGAACCATCGCGCCCGAAGGCTCCGAGTTGGCCGTCTCTCACGACGGCAAGAAATTGCTCTTCACCCGCTCGGATTCCAAAACCGGTCCGGAGCGGACCATCGTTCTTTACGACTGGGACACCGGCCGCTTGCGCGATCTCGCCACCACCAGCGCTCGGAGCGCCTTCTGGTCACCAGACGATTCGCGTGTGGCGTTCTTAAAGTACGACGGCAAGACTTGGCAGGTCTGGACACTTCCCGTCAACACTCCCGAAACCGCCGCGCTATTTTCCGCACAATCCGTTGACTCGCTGCACGGATGGATTTCCGCAACTACAATCCTCGCAAGCGACCTGCAGAATGCGTACTGGCTGAGCGACGACAAGCCAACGCAAACCGTGTCGCTCAAGGAAATTTACGGAGATTCTTTCCAGGTGATGAGCAGCGACACGCTTCGTCCCAATCCGATCAACGCGGACCTGCTGCTCGTCACTGCGTACTATCTGAAAACACCGGCGGGGGCGCCGGCGGATTCCGTCGGCCTCAATTCCACTTTTTTCCTTTACGAAGTTCTCTCGAAGCGGCGCACGATTCTCGGGTCAACGGATTCCTATCAGCGCGCGGCCGAATGGTCCCGCGACGGCCTGCAGATCTTCTACACCAAGGGCGCCCCAGGCAAAGTGCCGCTATCCACCTGGAGCATCTTTTGGGACGCCACGAATCCGCACCGCTTCAACTCCGGCGCTTTCTTCGTTATCGGCAAATAATTTCGGAGCGCCGCTCGCCTACTTCAGTGACGCCATATCGATCACGAAGCGATACTTCACGTCGCTCTTCAGCAGCCGTTCGTAGGCATCGTTGACCTTCTGGATCGGAATCAGTTCGATGTCCGAAGTAATTCCGTGCTTTCCGCAGAAATCCAGCATCTCTTGCGTCTCGCGGATCCCGCCAATCGCCGAACCCGCCAGCCGGCGCCGCTTCATAATCAGGTTAAATGCACTTACCGGCGCAGGCTTTTCCGGTGCGCCCACCAGCGTCATCGCGCCGTCGAGCTTCAACAACTGCAGGTACGCATTCAGGTCATGATCCGCGGAAACGGTGTCTAGAATGAAATCGAAGCTCCCAACGTGTTTTTGCATCTCTTCCGTGTTCCGCGAATTCACCACTTCCGCCGCGCCCAGACGTTTCGCATCCGCGGCTTTATTTGGCGAAGTGGTGAACAGCACCGTGTGCGCGCCGAAGGCATGCGCAAACTTCACGCCCATGTGCCCAAGCCCGCCCAGGCCCACTACGCCTACTTTTTGTCCCTTGCCCACATTCCAGTGGCGCAGCGGCGAATACGTGGTGATTCCCGCGCAAAGCAGCGGCGCGGTGCCCGCCAGGTCCAATCCAGCCGGCACGCGCAGCACGTAATTTTCATCCACCACGATGCCGGTCGAATACCCGCCGTAGGTGACGCCGCCAAGAATTTTGTCCTCGCCGTTGTAGGTCAGCGTCAAGCCGCTTTCGCAATACTGCTCCTCGCCGGCTTTACAAGCCGGACACACGCGATCGGAGTCCACCATGCAACCCACCGCCGCGATGTCTCCTGCCTTGAACTTGGTCACCGCGCTGCCCACCTTGGTCACGCGGCCCACGATCTCGTGGCCCGGCACGACGGGATACACGGTTGGCATCACTTCTTTCCACTCATTGCGCACCTGATGCAAATCGGAATGGCACACGCCGCAGAAAAGAATCTCGATCTGCACGTCCTGAGGGCGAGGTTCGCGCCTCGGAATGCTGAACTTGGCCAAGCCCGAGGTCGGGCTCTGCGCCGCGAATGCGCCGGCCGTAAAGGTTTGTGGTTTCCCCGAAGTTGCTTCTTTTGCTGTCTGCCGAGCCGCTTCACTCATTTTTTTGTTCCTCCAAACTTGAATTCTTGAAATCCCGCCAGCGCCCCTTCCCCTGCACATTATTTAGAGTTAATTCCTCGCCCTCCGGTCACATCTCTTCTTTTATTTTTCCTAAACGCAATTTAACTTGACTGTTCAATTTCCGTCGAACACCATTAACGTTTCAAGCTAATTTCTCCAGGCGGCACCCGGGCCCCTGACAATTTCATCGAAGGGGTTCGAGTGGAAATCATCAGTCCACCGCGCAGGTTTCCCATTTTCTCTCCATTTAGCAGGAGCGTCGCCGCGCTGCTTGCGGCGGGTTTCGCCGCCTACGAACTTGGCAAGGGTGAAGTGGCGCCGGGCATGTTGCTGGTCGTCGCCACTGTCGTCGCTCTAGTCGTTGCCATTCAGTTGGTTCCCCACGGCCCGGTCTTCATCCGGAAGCCGAAGCATGACCCCGACGAAATCGCCCTGCGAGCTATCCAATTGGAGCTGGCGGCACAGAAGCGGACTTATTCTCCCCCGCATCTCACGCAATTCGAGTCCCGCGAATTTTCTGAACCGGCATGGCAATCCTCCAGCGAGTTTGATTCGTTCCAAGCGCTGCGGCCATTCTACGTCGTCTATCCCAAGCGCAATTTCACCGCAATCGCGGCTTCCCTGAAATTCCACGGAGACAAGGATTACCGGGACTGGCAGCCGGTGGCGAATTCGGCTCCCCCGCAATCACCCGCTGAGCATCCCGACGATCGCTATCAATGGATCCTGGTCGCCTACGTTCCGCCGAAGGCCTCGTTCGACGCCAAGCTCAAGCTTCGCGACTCCCAATCGAATCTCGGCGTAGCAGTCCTGCGCGACCTCGTCGCCGCGGAAGACCGCCCCTTCCAGTCTGTCCACCTCAAACTCCCCGCGCCCATCGAGCACTTCGCCGCCTCCGCCTCCGAATAACCCAACAGCGATTCCCGCAGTATTGGAATGACTGGCACCCCCCACCCTATGGCATGTAGGTTATTGAAAATGCAATGGTTAAAGGAAGGGTGCGCAAGTGTGGGAAATGCAGGAGTTAGCGGAGGGCTTTTTCGGACGAGATGATGCGTGGTATGTACCAGCTAGCAACTCCCCCTCCCCCCTGTTTTTCGTAAGTGACCGAAACAATAGAGTTGAAGTCCTTTGATTTCTATCAGTTTTGAAGTGATGGAAACACGGGATTTAGCGAAGGAGGGTTTTTGACCGAGAAGAGGCGGGGTGGAATAAGAGAAGGACCCTTCGCCAAGCTCAGGGTGGACATCCTTCGTCGGATGTCCAGAAACTAATCCCCGCGCGAACATGGCCCATTCTCTCGCATTAGTAACCATTGGTCAATAGTATTCTGTAGTACTGGGACGATTTTGCGCTGAAAAAGTAACGGGCGGGGATCGGAAGTTGAAAATCAAGAGTTAAGGGTTGGAAGTCCAGAAAAAGAGAAGAGCGGAGGTGACCCCAAGACCCGGGTGCCAATAACCGGAACCCGGCACCCGGTCCCAAGTTTTCGTAATTCTACTTTGCTTCAACGAGTCTAAGTTGTGCGCGCCCAGCCTGAGGTGTTCCTTTTCCTCCTCCATCAATCGCAGCAATTGTCAGGCCAAACATGAGTTGCTCAAGTTCAGCCCGTGGGATGGATAGCGAATGTGCAACGTCAGAGCGCGATACCTTCTCCTCATATAGCTTTGAAAACACTTTGGGCAGCACCTGGGACGTTTCGCGAGGAATTTCGTTTGGTTCTTTTGTGCGATCATGTTTCCCAAGTTCTATGCAGGTCATTCGATAGTGCCAATCCGTAGTCATTCCAACATCGTGCAGCCGACGATTGAGTGCCGCGACAGAAACTTTCCAAATACCCTTTAAGCGCACCAAGTCCGAGAACGATGGCGACCGCATTCCCTGCGCGATAACGCTGGCCTTTGGCATCAAGAAGGCCGAAGCGAATAGGTCCGCCTCCCGTTCCGCTTCTCTTCCGTTCGGAGTAGCGTGACGATGCAAGACAAGGTGTCCTAGTTCGTGAGCAGCATCGTAGCGACTATGTTCGGCAGTTTTGAAAGTGTTCAGGAAAACCATTGGCGTCTCGGCCTTCCAAGTTGAAAAGGCATCTACTTCTCTTGCATCAATCGCTAAGGAGAATACGCGCACACCTTTCGATTCAAGCAGGTGAACCATATTGCTAACGGGCAAGGCACCTATGCCCCAGTGCCGTCGTAAGGTGTCGCTAGCAGCTTCTGGTGTAGGCTCATGGCTAAGATCGGGAATGTCTGCCCGCGGTAGTTCAAACTTCTCCTCAATATACCTACAGAGATGAGTTGCAATTGCTCCTTGGCTCAGCGCCATATCACGTTGACGCGATGACATTTTCGACATGCTACGGAAGCTAACGGCATCCAGGTTCGGTTCCTCTAGGTCGTCCCCGGAAAAAAACTCAGGAGGAAACGCGGTTTTGGAAACGATTCTTTCGGCGATCTCGTCTCCCGGTATTGTATCCCCAGCCTCATATGCTGATACCGAACGCAAATCCACGCCAATAAGCAAAGCCATCTGGCTCTTGCTCAATCCCTTTCGCTTACGGACACACGCAAACCTAGTCGGGTTAAACATTCGGCGGTCAAACATATGTATCTGCTTAGGCACGACGGCGCTGCACATCAATGTTTATATTAGGAGTCGGAGAATCGACCTTAATTCCAGCTCCGCCATCGCCAAACGGAATGGCCGTGAGGATGATTCTCTCTTTCCATTCATCTACTTGATATTCATTGTTCATTCCTGCAGGTAGTGACAATTCGCATCGAATTTCTGAGGTTTCGGTATCGCGGTAGAACATTAGAATCCAAGTTATTCGAGAATCTGCCTTCTGTTTTTCGGCGGTGCGGATGTCGCCGTACAATGTCCAAGCAAGTGCGTTTTGGGCGATAACTAGTTGCGTCTTAGGGCCCTTGCTTGATTTCGTACAAGGTGTCTCGTCTTTGACTCCCGTGCGCCTATCGCCCGTGGCCGCAGTGATTGCTAAAGTGCCCGACTCGTTCACTACAAACGATTGGCCGCCATCCTCTAGTCGTTGCCAACCTTCGGGGATCATACTTTCACGAAGGGACCGCAATGTTCTGGCCCACGGAACAAGGCCGCGAAACATGGGCGGGTCATTGAGGGTGCAGTTTGCCCATTCCGCTTGCCCTTGTTCCACACCCAGGCGCAGGATAGATTCTTTAAGGCCGAGTTGCTTTAAGCGATTGGGAACATCAATGGGGCCGGATAGGACAGGTACATTTTTCATTGAGCCTTCCTCTTCCTATTCTTCTACCTCAAATGAGGGAAGAAAACAAGAAGAATCTTTCAAAGGCAGGAGGCTCACCCCAAGAGCCCACCCTCAAAAACCGAGGATGGGGCACCCAAATTCATTCTTCCGTCTTTACGTCCGGGCCACCCACCCGCCAACCTAAAACTGCCATCCGCGCCAATTCCGCTTGCGCCTGAGGGCCGGCGGGAGCACTGATAAGAAAGTATTCGTGCGTTTGAGGCTTGGAATCCTCCCTTGAGGCGAAGAGGCTATAACACAATCAAGTGGCCTGCAAGGTACGTTCCGCCAAATCGATTGGCCACCCGCCGTGATAGAATCCGCGCCAGTGAGGACGCTATGAGAGTGTCTGTGAACCGGAAGCCAGCTATGACTGTGTACAGAAGAGCGTTGAAGCACAAAAGGCTCGTTTACGTTCTGGCCGCGAGGAAACCTCTCAAATATAAAGATGGAAGATCGAGGATTCTGTACATCGGGACTACGAAAAAGGGGATTAGTCGCATTGCCTCCAGCGTGGCTCATAGATCGAAAAAGATACTGAAGCAAAGAGGAGTCAGGGAAATGGACGTACATGTAGTGTCGTGCGAGGCACGCCCCGGCCTCAAATCGTGGGGATTGCTGGAACGCGCGCTAGTCGCTCACTTCCGTTCGAGGTACGTTGAAGTTCCGCTCTGCAACACCCAGCTCAAGAACAAGCGGTCCAGCGAGGATCTCGACACACTATTTAAGCCAAGAGTACTCGGGAAAATACTGACGTTCTTTGAAAGTCCAGTAAAGCGTAGCTAGGCGCCAGGCCATGACCAAAGTCGGGGGAATCTGAAGCAAGAGATGAATGTCGTCTTCTCTCCCTCCCACGGTGTGAAGAAGAATGTCGAACTTTCTACAAATACCCACCGCGTCAGCCCATATCCGCGGCTGAAATTCTCCCGACATGAGTTTGCGGCGATCTTTGGTGCTGAATACAACGTGAATCACGTTTGAGCGTATGTGTGGGACACGTGTCGCACCTCCGGCGCTTGGCATCTTTCTACACCAACTACCCAGCGCTTACGCGCTGGGCTAACTTATGCCGCGCCTCCGGTGCCGGAGAAGCGGCAAACGGAAAGGTTAGGCCCGCGACAAACGCCCGATTCTGGCGGGACAAGCGCAGTGCGATGCGAAAATGAGAGCGGAGAAACAAACCCGCATTGCAAAAGGCTCCGGGACGTAGAAAAACGCCGGAGGCGTGCCAGAAGTTAGCCCAGCCCGTAAGGGCTGGGTAGGAAAATCAAATTAAGCCCAAGCGCCGGAGGCGCGGCACCTAGCCAAAAACATATTTCGGATCAAATTCTATCCCGTGTTTTTTCAACAGGGCGAGAAACTCTGAATCAAAACTCATCTTTTTGTGATGCGCCTCCTGATTCTGTATGTAACGAATGACCGTGGGGGCAATAGAACTGCTCACGCTAAAAGCGCCGTACCCCTGTTGCCATGCGAATTTGTGGCCTTCCTCATTCGCCCATCGCGAAGAATTGGATTTGATGGCAAGAACTGCCTTGGCCAGTGCCACGGTCGGAGGAATTTGAAGGAGGAAATGAATGTGATCTTCCATCCCTCCCACTGCGAGAACAAGAATGTCGAACTTTTTGCAAATACCCACCGCGTAAGCCCACATCCGCGGCTGAAATTCATTCGGCATGAGTTTGCGGCGATCTTTGGTGCTGAATACTACGTGAATTACGTTTTGAGCGTATGTGTGGGACACGTGCCGCACCTCCGGCGCTTGATTACTTTATATATCACTTACCCAGCGCTTACGCGCTGGGCTAATTTATGGCGCGCCTACGGCGCTGGAGAGGCACCCTACCACACCCGAGCAGCGCAGTAGCGGGTTTTGACTTTTCTTTTATCGAGTTTGGACTTGGGCTGCGCCTTCTCTTTGCTTCCTGATTGCCAGCCGCTGATTACTGTTGTTCGTTGCTGCGGCCGCTTTGCTCCGCCTCAGAGGTGTATCCAGTTGGTGAGGATGAGCGCCAGGGTGGTGCTGCCCACGATGACCCAGAGGATCAGCCCCTGCAGCAGGGGGCGAACGCCTACCTTGGCGAGTGTCTGTTTGTTCAGGCCGGTGCCGATCAGGAAGAGGGTTACCGTCAATCCAATTCTTCCCAGGTGATTCAGCGCGCCAAATGTGCCGCTGAAAGCGGGCAGCAGCGTATTCAGCAGCGCCGCGAAACAGAACAGCAGGATGAACCACGGCCACTGGATGCGCGCCTTGCTCTTCAGGAAAATTGCCGTCACCACCGAGAGCGGCACAATCCAGAGCGCCCGCGCCAGCTTGATCGTGGTTCCAACGGCCAGAGCCGCCGGGCCGTATTTCGCCGCCGCACCCACCACCGAACTGGTGTCGTGAATCGCCAGCGCCGCCCAAAGGCCGAACTGCGTCTGGCTCATGTGCAGCGCCAGCCCGATCACCGGGAACAGAAACAGCGCCACCGAATTCAGAATAAACACCGTACCGAGAGAGACCGCCATCTCCTCTTCATTCGCCCCGGCAATCGGGCCAACGGCGGCAATGGCGCTGCCCCCGCAAATGGCCGTGCCGGCGCTGATCAGAAACGACGGCTTCTGCTGGACGTGAATCAGGTAACCAAGGCCCAGCCCCAGCAGCATCGCGCCGGTGATGCTCAGCGCCGTGTACACGAACCCGGACTTTCCGGCATGCAGCACTTCGTGAAGGTTCATGCCGAAGCCCAGCGCCACCACCGACGCCTGCAGCAGAAATTTGGAGAGTTTTTTGCTCTCCGCGTGAAAGGGATGAGCCAGGGCCATGCCGTAGATCAGGCCGCCCAGCAGCGCAATCGGAGGGGAAATAAATCCGCTGGCGGCAAGAATCAGGCCGACGAAGAAAAGATTCTTATTCATGCAGGGAGTTTGACAGATCGAAAGCAGCCAAGTCCAAGCAGCAATCCTAATCGGACATTAGTCCGCCTTATCGGCCCGGGAGACGGTGCGGCCCGACCTTTTCAAGTTTGCGGAAAGCGCGCGAACCCGCTCGATCGCGAAACTGCGGAAGCAGCCCGCCGGGCCTTGGGGAACCGGGCCGCTTCGCTGTGCCAACGCAAAGCTCCGCGTCACTCGCAGTCCGGGAACTTCCACAATCTTCAGGATGCCCAATTCCAGTTCCTTGGCGATCGCCCAGCGCGAAACAAAGCCGACGCCCAGCCCAGCCTCAACCGCCGACTTTATCGCTTCGCTCGAATCCAGATTCATGACCCGGGCAAAATTCTTCGTTTTGATCCCCGTTTTTCCCAGGGCCATTTCGATCACCCGGCGCGAGCCCGAGCCTTGTTCGCGCATCAACAGATTGGTGGAACGCAGGTGCTCGCGGTTCAGCCGGTCCATTTCGGAGTTGGAGGACGCGATCAGCACCATTTCATCTTCCATGAACGGCTCTGTGCGCACTTCGCGATGGCGCGCGGGGCCTTCGATCAATCCCAGCGCAATCGCGCCGTCCAGTAGAAGCCGCACAATTTGTTCAGTGTTCCCGCTCTGCAGCGATAGCCTAACGCGAGGATTTTCCAGCAGGAAGGCTCCAATCAACCGAGGCAACACATACTGCGCAATCGTCGTGGACGCCCCGAGCGCAAGTTCTCCGGACAAGTGGCCTTCACCCTCGGCGATGTCTTGTTCCGCCTCGGCGACAAGCGCTTCCATCCGCTTCGCGTGTCCCAGCAAGCGGGTTCCCTGCGCGGTCAGAAATATTTGGTTGCCTTTCCGGTCGAACAGGCGCACGCCCAAGTCTTCCTCAAGCGCCTTGATCTGCAGCGTCACTGCAGGCTGGGTTATAAAGAGATGCTCTGCGGCCTTGCGGAAGCTTAGGTGCTGCGCCACCGTGCGAAACACCTTCAATCTGAAATTTTCCAGTTGCGCCACGCCCCACATTATCCACACATCCGCCGAAACCCGATACACGCGAATGTCCCCGTGCAAATAGACAACCTGGGAACGCCAAGCTCCCGATTGAAGCTCCCGGGCACGCCGGAGAAGTGGCTGGTGGAGGCCACGAATTCCAGACAACCGCAGAACCCCGCGCTAGACTCAAATCAAGTGGGAGAAATGTGATTCTGACCATGCCAAAGCCGAAGAAAATCTTGACAAGTCTGGCCGCCTGGGCAAGCCTCGGACTCCTGACGGCGTCCAATGCCTTCGCTCAACAAGGGACTTCGCCTCCGGCCGACCCCGCAAGTCCTGCCGCCTCGCCGGGCCCCGCCAACAACGTTCGCCCGGCCATGAAATGGAAGCGGTTCGACTACACCTGTGAGGACAGCGCAAAAGTCGCGGTCTACCTTCACAACAACACTGCCAAAGTCCGAACCCAGGAGCATATCTACATGATGCGCCAGACGCCCTCCGCCGACGGCAACCGCTACTCCGACGGCAAGGTCCTCTGGTGGGGCAAGGGCGACACCGGCTCCCTTCAGGAAGACACCCCGGACGGCAAAGGCAAAATCCTTGTAGGAGGCTGTGTCCTCGACAAACCTGGGGAGGTTGCGAAACCCTGAAAGACCTTTCACCGGCCCGTACTTTCGTACAGGTGCCCCTTAGGTCCCGAACCGTTCCTGGCCAGTGACCCTGACACCCCGGCGACCTATACTTCGGGGATGGCGACTCCTCCCAACCCGCTACCCACGCAAGTCGGAATCCTTGTGTTTGAGGATGATACGTACAGCGGAACGGCGCTCCGGCAGATTCTGGATTCCGAGGGCTGGCGTGTGCGTGTAGTCCCCGATTTGAAGATGTTGCAGGCGGAGCTGAAGACCGGGGAATATTCCCTGCTGATTGCCAATATCGCGATGGTTGGCGTGGAATCTCCGTTGTTTCATGTGCTTCGCGAACTTGCCTCGGTCAGCGTGGAAGAGGGAGCTCGCCTGCGTGTGTTGTTCGTGGTCCCGGAAATGACCGGGAGCCAGTTTGTCTCGGTGATCGAAGAGGCCCGCCTGCCGTATGTTCTCCGGCCGTTCCACCTGCACGATTTTCTGGAGAAGGTGAGCGACTTGCTGGTGGAAGTGAAGGCGATTGAGGGTCCGATCCGCATGACGCGCTATGAGTTTGGCGCTGCGCGCAAGAAAAAGAAGGCCGCCACCAAGACCAATTCCATGTTCGCTTCCCGCGAATCGTACTCGTACACGGAGGAGGAACTCGCCGAGTATGAGAAGACGGAAGCGCAAACATCCTTGATGCGAAAGAACAAGAACCGCAATAACCTGGGCAATACGCGAGGATAGGAAGAACGAAGCAACGATCCGGCGCAAAACCCCCGCCCACCCTCAACAATTTCCCTGCAAGAAAATTCCCCGCCAGCGTTCTAACTCCAAGCGTGCGCTTCCAGCACGTTCTGGAGGATGGAATGAATCGCATTTTGATCAGTATGTTCGGCCACGGTTTGCTGGGGATCTCAGCTCTTGGGATGGCGGCGCTGGGGTTTCTTTGGTACTCGCCAACGGGAGCGACCCCGCCGGGAAAGCAGGAAGGCGAATGGAGGCTGCTGGATCCGGTGAGCTATGAAAATCTGACCGTCTTCCCCGTGGTCAGTTCTTCGGGTTATGACACCAGTTCGTTTTTGACGCTGGAAGAAGGATTGTCGAGCGGCGAAGTAACCGTGCGCGAACAAGGAGCGGACGTGATTTACCGCAACCGCGACGGCTCGCGCCCCACGGCCCAGAATTACGGCGGGCCTTCCGTAAACCAACTGGTGTTGGTGAACCGCAGCAAGCGGCCGCTGCTGCTGCTGGCGGGTGAACTGGTCAGCGGCGGCAAGCAGGATCGCGTGATTGGCAAGGATCGCATCGTGGCGCCGTTTGGCGAACCGCTGCCGCTGAACGTTTTTTGCGTGGAGCACGGGCGCTGGTCCGCCGGTTCGCAATTCAATGCGGCGAAGACGATTGTGCACCCAAGCGTGCGCGAACAAGCCGCGGTGAAACAGAAGCAGGGCGACGTGTGGGCGGCGGTGACCGGCGGTTCGATGGCGCCTCGGGCGGCAAACACGCCTACGCCGCGGGTTGATAGCGCCGATCTGGAAGCGACGATCCAGAACGAAGCCCCAACCCAATCGTATTCGAAGATCTATGAATCGCGCCGGGTGAGTTCGTCCGTGGAAGCCGTAGCCGGGGAAATTCAACGGCGGTTTCACAAGGAGACTTCCGGGTTGAAGGGAGAGCGCGTGGTCGGCGTGGTGGTCGCCTACGGCGGCGAAGTGGCGTGGAGCGACATCTTCGCTTCCGACGAACTATTCAACCATTATTGGAGCAAGCTGCTGCGAAGTTATGCGGTGGAGGCGGTAGCGCGGCCAACGCTGCGGGAAAAGGCTTCCACGGACGATGCGCGGGAATTTCTGCGGCGATTGAGCGGCCGCGAGCAGACGGAATCGGAGCCAGGCGTCTACCGCTGGCGTGAAATTAATGAGGGCGGGTTGTCGCAGATTGAGCTGGATGCTCTGGCGCCGAAGACGTTTACACTGCACCGGCTGGTGCTGCGGCGGACAAGCTAGAGCGGTTGGGGAAACGAAACAGCCGTCACAACAAGGTTAAACACCGAGAGCGTCATGAAATTTTCTGACAGCGCTGCGGTCGGAACTGCCGGCGAGGATGTGCGCGACGCCCGATTTCCAGCTTGGATGCCGAAGCCCGGGGGCAATTTCAACCAGCGGGATCAGGACGAACTTTCGCTCGAGCATACGCGGGTGCGGCACCTGCAATTCGGGCGTGTCGATCGTTTCGCTGCCGTAGAGCAAAATATCAAGATCGATCTTCCGCGGGCCCTTGGCAAATGCCTTCTTGCTGCCCATGCGGGCTTCGATCACCCGCAGAGCACTAAGCAAATCCAGCGCATCCAGTTCGGTTTGCGCTTCGAGGACCATGTTCAAAAACCATTCCTGATCGAGATAGTCCACCGGTTCGGTTTCGTAAATACTCGAAACGCGCCGGATGTGCACGCCGGATTCGGGCAGCAGGCGAAGCGCTTGAAGCAGATTGGCTTCGCGCTCGCCTACGTTTGTGCCAAGCGCGATGTACACGGTAATCATCGAACGATTTCCTGAGTGCGCCCTCTGGATCGCCAAGCCAAATTATTTCATGCCGGCGCGGCGGCGGAAAATGCCAAGCATGGACTGGGCCTCGGGAAGCTTTAAGACAGTAGATACAGCAAAAAACAGGATTCCGTAAACCGATAAGACAATCGCGGCGAGGAGGATCGGGCCGCGAACCCCGATCGCGATCAAGACGCCCCGCGCCCCCGCCGCAGCAATCAGCGCGGCTACCCACACTTGCGCGAGAAACGCGAGCGGCACGCCCACCTGCCCGACCCTGCGGCGAATGCCGCGTTGTAACAACGTGAATTCAACCCATGACGCAATCCCCGCAGAAATTGTGAGGCCGGCGACGCCCCAGCGCGGCTCGATGCCGAGAAGCCGCGGCAAAGGCAACGCGGCCAGGTAGCCGAGCAGCGTGGTCAGCAGCACGCGAACGATCGCGAAACGCAACGGTGTGCGCGTATCGCGCAGCGCGTAGTAGCCGGAGGAGTACAGCCTCCCGAGCGTTGATGCGAGGAGCCCGACCGTGGAGCCCGCCAGAATGCCCCAGACGTACATGACATCCGCGTGCGTGAATCGCCCGGATTGATAGATGGCGGCGACAATGACGTCCCCCAGCGCGAGGAAACCTACAACCGAGGGAACGACCAGAAAGGTGATCTGACGAAGACCTGAGTTCATGCGGTTGCGGAGGAGCCCCGCGACCTCGTCGGCCGCGCCGAGCGCACCGCTCATCACCGGGAGCTCCGCGGCGGAGACAGACATGCCGAAGAGGCTGACGGGCAGGGTGTAGAGTGTTTGCGCGAAACCTAACGCAGAGACGGCGCCTGTCGGCAACCAACTGGCGAGAAACGCGTCAATGTAAGCGCTGATCTGTACTACACCCCGGCTGACGAACACGGGGAAGAAATTGCGTATAACGATTCGGACGTGCTCGGCCTGGTGCGCGAACGAGAGTTTCAGGCCGCCGAGGAGTTTCAAAACCATCGGCAGTTGCACCAGGACTTGCAGGGCGCTTCCCGCAACTGACGCCCAGGCGGTGATGACCACCAGCGAATTCTGGGCGCGCCCGGCACCGAACGCGATCATTCCGGCGATCATGGCGACGTTCCACAAGACCGGCGCGGTGTAAGAGAGGAAAAACTTGCGGTGGCTGTTCAGAACGCCGAGACACCACGCGGAGGCTACAAGCAAGCCGGCTCCGGGAAACAAAATGCGCACAAGAAGGATGGTGAGTTCGCGTTTTTCGCCGTGGAAGCCGGGAGCGATGGCAACAATCAGCCAGGGGGCGGTGAGGACGCCGAAGAGGACGAGGATTGAGGTGCTGAGAGTGAGCAAGGCCGCGACAGCGCCGGCGGTTTTGCGCGCTTCTTCCTTGTCGCCACGGGCCAGCAGGTTGGCATAGACCGGAATAAACGAAGCCGACAAAACGCCTTCACCAAACATGTTTTGAAGAAAATTGGGGATGCGAAACGCCGCCTTGAAGACGTCGGCCGCGTCGGAAGTCCCGAAGTAGTGGGCAAACACGCGTTCGCGAATCAAGCCGGCCACGCGACTCAGGAAAATCCCGGCTGCCACCAGAAAGGCAGATTGCCTGGAGCTTGCGGGGGCGGATTGTGTGGCGGCAGAATCTGTCAAGAAAGTCCCCGGGCACGCCGAAGCGGCTCATTCCTTCCAAAGTTTCTGTAGCTTGAAGATACCTTACCCGAAACCGGGTGGCAGGCGCGAATTGAGGGCTGTGACCTGAATCTGCTACTTCGCGCGTCTAAGCGGACTATGGCGGCTTGCGGTGGTAGAATTTCACGGGATTTGGGAGGCCAAATGAACCGGATAAACGTGGTTGTGCGCCAAGCAGCGTGGTCGAAATTGGCAATCATCCTGGGTGCCACTCTTCTTGTTTGCGGGGGGTTGCGGGCGCAGGATAAGGATTTTTCGAAGGTGGAAATCAAGGTGACCAAGGTCTCCGGGAACATTTACATGCTGGAGGGCGAAGGCGGAAACATTGCGGCGTCTGTCGGCGAAGACGGAATCGTCATCGTGGACGACCAGTTCGCGCCGCTGGCGGACAAAATCCAGGCCGCGTTGAAAAACCTGAAGATTACCGACAGGCCCGTGCGCTTCGTAATCAATACGCACTATCACGGCGACCACACCGGTGGGAATGAACCCTTCGCCAATACCGGATCTACCGTGATCGCCCAGGACAACGTCCGCAAACGCCTGGAATCCAGCGGATCCGCGGGAAACGGCGGTTCGCTGAAATTTGATTTCAAGGCTGCTCCTAAAGGGGCGCTGCCGGTGATTACATTTGACCATGACGTGACTGTGCATCTGAATGGCGAAGACATCCGGGCGCTGCACTTCCCCGCCGGACACACCGACGGTGACGCGATTATTTTCTTTCCGAAAAATAACGTGGTGCACATGGGCGATGATTTCGTTCGCTATGGATTTCCGTTTATTGACGTGACCAGCGGCGGCAGCGTTCAGGGCATGATTGCCGCGATGGAAAAGGTGTCGGCGCAATTGCCGCCGGACGTGAAGGTCATCCCCGGCCACGGCGCCCTCTCCAACCTGGATGACGTGCGCGCTTTCACGAAAATGCTGAAGGAAACCTCCGCAGTCGTGCAAAAAGCCATCGACGCACACAAGACGGTCGACCAGATGAAACAGGAGAAAATCCTGGCGCCCTGGGCCAAATGGTCGGGTGAATTTCTCGACGCGGATAAATTCATCGAAACGCTCTATAACTCGCTGACCGGCAGCAAGGGCGAGTTCATGAAGCACAATTAGTTCATAGTTTTCAGTTGTAAGTGAGAAAGAAACGGCAAGGCGGCGATCCGGTTGCCCGCGGGGGGGTGCTCGCCGAGAGCTTGCCCATAATAAGGGTTTCCCTTATTATGGGTACATGAATATTACCCTGTCTCTGGACGAAAAGCTGGTCAAAGAGGTCCGCAAGATCGCCGTGGAACGCGATACCACCCTTACGGGCCTGGTGCGCGAGTACCTGCAGAAACTTGCGGCCGAGAACGCAAAAGGGGACCGTCAGAAGCGTCAATTGGAGTCGCTGGAGCGAACCTTCAAGACAATTAAGCTCAGTATAGGAAACCGCACCTGGAAGCGCGAAGACCTGTATGACCGCTAACGAGTTTTTGGATACAAATATTGTTCTCTACGCCTTCGATGACAGCGAGCCACGAAAACAATCCATTGCACAGGAGTTGCTGAGAAAAGCGGTACGGGCGGAATGCGTGATTTCAGTTCAGGTGTTGTCCGAGATTTGCAACACGATCCTGCGAAAATTGGTTGCTAGCCATCCGATCGATCTGCTTCGAGTGATTTTGGATCAACTCGAACCCGTGCCCACTGTGTCTCCGGACGAACGAACGGTGCGGAGGGCGGTGGATTGCCGGGAGAGATACGGGCTCCACTTTTACGACGGGATGATCGTCGCGGCCGCCGAACGCGCGGGCTGCAAAAAGATCTGGTCCGAAGACTTGAACACTGGTCAGGAATACTTCGGCATAAAGGTAGAGAATCCTTTCGTCTGAGCCGTCGGAGTACCGAACTTTCTAGTTTCTCTGGCCGGCCACTGTCGGGGAAGGCTGGCTGGCAAGTTTTTTCAGATTATCCACGAGCGCGGCCATGGACTGATCAAAGAATTGGCGGCTTTTTATTTTATTGCTGGACTGCGGAATGCTTTTGCTCAGGGCCCAAAGAATTGTGCGGGTCCTGGAGTCCAGGATCGAAACGCGCAATTGAAAATCCTCGGTTGAACCGCCGCTCCCTTGAAAAACACCTGTCGGGCCGACGGAATAGTGGAAACGGAGCTCAAAAACCAGATCAGCATCCGAAGGGTCAGCAACAACGTCGTAGCGACCCCAACTCTTCATGGCGGCGTAGAACTCGTTGTAAGCCAGATCAAGGGTATCCGGAGGCATCGGAATTTCGCCTGTCGCGTTGGAAACAAACATTTTCCTGGCTGAAAAGATTCGTGCAGGTATGGGAGCGGACGGCAGGTTAACTGGTTGCTGCGCTGAGGAGACATCAGCCGCTGCTATCGCAAGAGTGATTACGAAAATGGGAACTGCGAGCCTAGCGATGGTCATGTGAAGTTCTCCGCCTGAATTCTTTTGAATAAGCCTGGCCAGCGCCGGGTTTTGGGGGCGAACTTGTTGGCCGGACGGCACTGCTGCGGCAAAGATAGGACGAAGCCTGGAAGGAATCCGAGTACAGCCGCGTTAAAACAGGCGGGGCTGGCGCTTGGGGAGTTGGCGGCCGAAATATTCGTAGGCGCGGGCAGTGGCGACGCGGCCCCGGGGCGTGCGGTCGAGCATGCCGATCTGCATCAGATAAGGCTCGTACATCTCCTCGATGGCGTCTTCTTCTTCGCTGAGGGCGGCGGCGAGCGTGCCAACGCCGACGGGCCCGCCGGCATATTTGTCCAGCAGAGCGATCATCAGGTTGCGGTCCACTTCGTCGAGGCCGTGTTCATCCACGCCCAGCATCCGCAGAGATTCCTGTGCCACTTCGCGGGTGATGCGACCCTCGGCTCGCACTTCGGCGAAGTCACGGGCGCGACGGAGCAGACGATTGGCTACCCGTGGCGTGCCACGGCAGCGCCCGGCAATTTCCTCAGCGCCCGCTGGGTCCATCTGAATGTTCAGGATTTTCGCGGAGCGGTGCAGGATGATCAGCAGATCTTCCGGCTCGTAAAAATCCAGGCGATGCACGATGCCGAAGCGCGAGCGCAACGGCGCGGTGATCAGTCCGGCGCGGGTAGTGGCGCCGACGAGCGTAAACTGGCTCAGGTGAAACGGGTGAATGCGCGCTCCCGGTCCCTGACCGATCACCAGGTCTACGCGAAAATCTTCCATCGCGGGATAGAGCACCTCTTCCACGGCAGGCTGCAGGCGATGAATCTCGTCGAGAAAGAAAACTTCCTTTTTCTCGAGTGAAGTCAGAATGGCGGTGAGGTCGCCTTTGCGCTCCAGCAGCGGCCCGGCGCTGGTTTTGATCACCACGCCGAGTTCGTTGGCGATGATCTGCGCGAGCGTGGTTTTACCAAGGCCCGGAGGCCCGTACAGCAACACATGGTCGAGAGCCTCGCCGCGGGTGCGCGCGGCTTCGATGGCGATGGCGATGTTTTCCTTTACCCGCTTCTGGCCGATGTATTCGGCAAGCGTTTTCGGCCGAACGCTGGCGTCGAGCCGCGCGTCGTCATCGAGCGGCGCTCCGCTGACGATCCGCTCGGGAGTGCGCTCATCACGGTGCGCAACTGCTTTTTTCTGGCTGAATTCCGCCATATCGCCTACTGACTAGACCTCTATCCGGCCTCGTATACGAAATAGATTCACGAGCGCGCGGACGTGCTCAGCGCTGCAAGAGTAACACGAAGCAACTTTTCGAAATTGGAAGCGCCGGCTTCGCGCTTGGCTTCGGCGAGGGCTACGTCAGCCGTCCGCTCGTCGTAGCCCAGGTTGAGCAGTGCCGACTTGACGTCGGCTTCGACGCCAGCGGGCGAAGAAGGCGCCGGCTTTTCGGTCTCGATGGCCACGGCTTCGAGCTTGTCCTTGAGTTCAACGACCATGCGTTCGGCGGTTTTCCGCCCGACGCCTGGAATTTTCGTAAGCCGCGCCAGGTCGCCCGTGCGAATGGCCGGAACCAGCTCCTCGACATTCATGCCGGAAAGAATTTTCAGCGCCAGCGACGGCCCGACGCCGGAGGCGCCGAGGAGCAGCTCGAACAAATGTTTTTCGCGTGCGGAGAGAAACCCGTAGAGAGACAGCGCATCCTCGCGTACATGGGTATGGATCAGCAGGGTAACTTCGGCGTGGAGATCACCCACGGCGGCAAACGTGGAAAGCGGCACGGCAACCAGGTAGCCGACGCCGCCGACATCGAGAATGACTTGATTGGGTCTTTTTTCAAGCAGGCGGCCGCGAAGGAGTCCGATCATCGAATGAAAGTATTGCCGCTCGGGCGCGGCGGTGTCAACGCGGGAAAGAAAAAGTGCGAAGCTTCAAACTGGATCGTTTCATTTTGCGGAAATTCTCAGGAAGCGGCGCGGGCCTGAAACAGCGCGGCGGTTTCGGGATGGTTCCGCTCTTCGGCCAGGGACAAGGGAGATTTGCCGTCATTGGTAGTGGCTCGTGGGTCGGCGCCGTGAGCCAAAAGTAGCTTTGCGATATCGAGCCGCCCATTGGCAGCGGCCGTCAACAACGGCGAGTAGCCCCCGGAGTAGCGGTAATTGGCATCCGCACCATGTTCGAGAAGCCATTGGACAACGGCGACGTGGCCGCTGGTGACCGCACCCGTCAGCGCGTTGTAACCGGAGCCATTCGTGGCCGCAGCGTTGAGGTCAGCTCCGTGAGCGGCCAGGTATTCGACGACTTCCAGGTGTCCCAAAAAAGCCGCCAGCGCCAGCACGGGAAAGCCGTCGGGAGAAAGGGAGTTTGCCTGGGCATTATGTTTTTCAACGAGTTCACGAACGCGGGCAAGCTGCCCTACGGCGGCAGCCTCTGGTAAATCCAGCGCAGCGCCGCCGGCTATCAGAAAGTCTCGGATTTCACCGCGCCCCATGTAGACGGCGGTCAGGGTTGCTGAAACTCCGGAATCATTCCGGGCTGAAGCAAGCGAAGCGTCGGCCCCGATATAGGCCTTTACTGCCGCAAGATCGCCTGCCCGGATCGCATCGAAGAACGCTTTTTGTTCCGGCATTCTGCCACCTCAACTGGCTGCGGAAGATTTCTGCGCCGGTTGGTAATGCCCGGGAACAGCGCGCATGGAAATCGCGATTCGGTTCCAGGCGTTGATCGTGGATATCGCGTAGGTAAGGTCGAGTATCTCTTTGTCCGAAAAATGGGCCTTCACCGCGGCGAACGCTTCGTCAGGCGCATGCATGGCTGCAATCAGCGTGAGGGCTTCCGTCCATTCCAGCGCGGCACGCTCGCGTTCGGTGTAATAGGGGGACTCCCGCCAGGCATCGAGCCCGTAGAGCCGTTGTTCGGTTTCGCCTGCCGCACACGCATCCTTCCAGTGCATGTCAATGCAATACGCGCAGCCGTTGATCTGGGACGCGCGAAGCTTAATCATGTGCAGCAGCTTGTGGTCCAGGCCGCACTGCGCGAGGTAAGTCTCCATATCCATCAGTGCTTTGATCGGTTCTTTTGCAAATTTGCGGTAGTCCAGCCGAGGTGTCATGGGTTACCCCCCTATCTGAATTGGTTGAAATATAAACGCGACGGGATACCCGGGCCAGGCAATTTCGAAATCGGCAGGATCAGCGGCGGGCGCGGTCCTTTCGAACAGCTTCATCCACCAACGCATCCAGCTCAGAGCGCGTCAGGGTGACTTCGTCCGTTTCACTTTCGCCGCCGTCGCAGGTTTCCGGCAGCTCGGCGCCACCACCCGGCGGCGGACTCACGTGATACCGGGCGCGCGCGGCCATAAGCTTGGCAACTTCTCGCGTGGTCAGAAGCTGCGGCTCGCCACTGAGTTTTGCGGTGAACGCAATCTTCGCAAAATGCTCCAGCGTTTCCATTCGAAAAAATGCCGTCCGCAGATCGGGGCCGCAGGTGACCGCGCCATGATTCGCCAGCAGCAATGCGTCGTAGTGCGGCACATACGGTTCAAGAACAGCACCCAGATCCGGCGTCCCCGGCGTGGCATAGCGCACCAGCGGAATTTTCCCCAGTGAGACGACCACCTCGGGCAGCAACGCTTGATCAAGTCCCACGCCCGCCGCGGCAAACCCCGTCGCCGTCGGCGGATGCGCGTGGCAAACCGCCTGCACGTCCGGCCGCATGCGATAAAACAGCAGGTGCATGCCGGCTTCCGACGAGATTTTCCGGTCGCCCTGCAGGTGTCGCCCATCCATATCCATGATGACGAGATCTTCGGGCGACATCATGCCCTTATTCATGCAAGTTGGAGTGGTGAGAATGCGGTTGGCGTCAAGCCGAACGGAAAGATTGCCTTCGCAGGCCACGATGTGGCCCCGTTCATACATCCACCGGCCTACGAGACAAATCTCGCGCCGGTACTGGTCTTCAAGTCTTCCGTAAACTTCAGGGGTCGAGTCCGTGGCCACTGGGCGGACCCTTTCCTCGGCCGAGGGGCAGTTCGAACCGAATAAAATTGTAAATATACCGTAACTTCTGGGAGAGAGAGTACGCCGAGCAGCCCGGAAAGCCAAGTGCAAATTACGCGTAAATGCCGCGAAGCTTCAGGGCGGTGGCCACCCGGTCAATCGCCAGCATGTAAGCCGCAATCCGGTTGTTTACCTTGTGGGTCTCTGCGTATCGGACCACTTCGTCAAAAGAACGTTCCATGACGTCTAGTAAGCGCTCGTTGACTTCACTCTCGCGCCAGAAGAATCCCTGCCGGTCCTGCACCCATTCGAAGTAGCTGACCGTGACGCCACCGGCGTTGCCCAGGATATCAGGCACCGTGAAGATTCCCTTGGCGTCAATGATTGCATCGGCTTGCCACGTGGTGGGCCCGTTGGCGCCCTCGCATAGAATTTTGCATTGCACCTGGTGAGCATTTTGCTCGGTAATCTGGTTTTCGATCGCCGCCGGGATAAGCACATCGCACGGTTGGAACAGCACGTCGCGCGAACTCATTTTGGTGCCGCCGCCCGGGAAGTCCTGCAACGCCTTCTTCTGGGTGTATACCCAATCGATCACCTTGGGAACGTCGAATCCTTTTTCGTTGTACAAGCCCCCGCCGATATCGGCGAGGCCGATGATTTTGTACCCGGCTTTTTGCATCAGATCCGCGGCCAGCGAGCCCACGTTTCCGAAGCCCTGAATAATCACGCGGGTACTCTCTTTTTTCATCCCCAGCTTGGCGAGAGCCTTGTCCACGCAGATCATCACGCCACGGCCGGTGGCTTCGCGGCGTCCGCGCGAACCACCGAGTTCGATGGGCTTGCCGGTTACCACCGCGGTGGTCGCCTGGCGGGCGTGCATCGAATAGGTGTCCATCACCCAGGCCATGGTCTGTTCGTTCGTGCCGACGTCCGGCGCCGGAACATCGCGCTCTGGCCCAAGCCAGTCGGAAAGCTCCGCGGTGTAGCGGCGAGTCAAACGCTCAAGTTCACTGCGTGACATTTTGCGCGGATCGCAAATGATGCCGCCCTTCGCACCGCCGAACGGGATATCCACCACCGCGCATTTCCAAGTCATCCAAGCAGAAAGCGCGCGCACTTCGTCAATGCTTACATCCGGCGCGAATCGAATCCCGCCCTTTCCGGGTCCGCGCACAGTCGAATGCAGCACGCGATAGCCGGTGAACACTTCCAACTGCCCGTTGTCCATCCCCACCGGGATGTACAGGGTGATTTCCTTGTCGGGATATTTGAGATAACGATAGATTCCCTGCTCGAGACCCAGCTTGTTAGCTGCCACTTCAAAACGCGCTTCGGCGTTCTGGTAGACGTTCATCTCTTCCGGTGCAGGCGTGTGAGGCATGCAAAATTCTCCCTTGCCAGGACAGCTCGTGAAGCCGCCGGCTGTACATCATAATTCGCCTGTATGAGTCTCGCAGGCGTGAAAGTGAGGCCAAAAAGGAGGTCGCAAACGGGCTACCCACCCGCCGGGCCCGAAAATTGGCCGGGCACCCAGTATACGAAGGGGACACACGGACCGCAAGGCGACCTGCCGCGCGAAGTGGAACAAGGGGCTGCGAATCCACCAACACGCCGTTGACGCCAGTCTATTCGCCCAATAGGATTTGCTAAGACGATGAAACGGTATTTCTGGATTCGAGCAAATCTGTTTTTCCGGCAGGCCCGCTGGGGATTTGCGCTGATTGGCGCATGGTTTTTGCTGGGAATGCTAACTTTTCGCTACGCAGGTGGCTTGCCGTTTCGGGATGCGATTCTGAACGCCGTCTATCTGAAGAAAAACGGCGGTGAGCTCTGGGATCTCTATTCGTTCTGGGGCCAGTGCGTCCTGTTTGGCATTGTGATTTCCATTTTCTTTTTGCAGGCGTTACAGCGCTATAACCCGCAGGAGGGGTGCCGCATGCTGGCTGGCGAACTCAGGAATCATGTGATCGTGGTGGGCTACACGCATCTGGGAGCTCGCATCGTCGAGCATTTGCGGGAATCCCGGCAACCGTACGTGCTGGTCGATCGAGACGCGGCTGTGGTGGACGATCTGGTGCGCCTCGGAGAGCCGGTGATCGTGGACAACGCAAAGGAAGACTCGACGCTGGTGGACGCGGGCATCGCGCACGCCCGCACCGTGGTTGTGGCCACCAACAATGTCGAAACCGCTCTGTTGGTAACGAAGAAGGCGCGGGAGAAAAATCCCAATGCGCATATCATCGTGCGCTGCTATATGGACGAGTTTGCGGAAATCCTGGAAACTCTTGGGGCCAACGAAGTCATTTCCAGCTCCAAGAGCGCCTTCGAAGGGATCGCACCGCGGCTCCTGGCAAAGTAGCGTGCCTGGCCGGCCCGTGCCATCAGGGAATCATAGTATGGGGTGCGGTAGTAATATCTTCCGTCTCGGAGTCAGACGACTCAGGGCGCGAGTTATCGGTGGTCTCGCGTTCGCTGTGCATCACGTCTAGTCTAAGCTTCATCTTGAACTCCCGCTCCTAGAGGCTCAGGGTCGACCGCTGACGCGGACTCTTCCGGCTTCTACCGCGGTAAACGAATCGTACAGCCGCACGCCAAGCTTCGCCACAGCCTCGACCACAGTGCTTGGCTTAGCACGGCGTGCGCTACTAGGAAATCTGACCAGAATCACGCCGGTTGACGACCGACCACGCGCGTACACTAATTCGCCAAAGTCTCGATCCTCGGTGATGAGTACGCGCTTCTCATTCAGAGCGCGCTCCAGAACCTCGTCGTCCGCTGCGCCCGCGGCGACTTCAGAAATCGCAACCACATCATGGCCAGCTTCGCGCAGCGCCCGGATGACAGGCCCAGCACAGGCTTCGTCGGCCAGGAAGTTCATGTTTCAGGATTTGCCAGGAATCGGCGTATCGGAAAGCAGCACCACTTCTTCGTGGGCTACGCTGGCGGCGCCGTAGGCCACAGCCGCCCGGATGGCTTCTGTGATGAGGTGCGGGTAGTCTTCCACCAGTTCACCCTCGCTCGCGCCCTCAGCGAGTTTGCGAAGGATTAGCTCGACAGTGATTCGAGTCCCCCGAATGACGGGCTTCCCCATCATGATCGCCGGGTTGATCTCGATTCGATCAGTCGTCATTGCCATCCTCTTGGCCAATCATATCGCGCTCCCCCCAGCCACACAACCTTGGCGTTTTGTATGCTTGCACCCATCGGGTACGCACGCTCCCAATGCTTGTGCGCGCGGAGCAAACAATCCCTAAGGTAGCGCGTTCTCGGGTGAAACCTTGTGGAGACCTCACTCGCAAATACGGAGCGCAAAGGTTCCATCGGGAATGCAGAATCTGGGCAAGGGCGATCCAGCGAATGTCACCGCATCGGCAACAGGACTGTGCCTCCTTTACCACTTCAGGGCGTGACACCCAATAGGATGTCTCCGTAGGTCCAGCTATATGTCGAGCCGGGCTCGCAACATGGTGCGCCTAGTACATGAAATGATTTTTAAACTAAGTTCTTGATTTGCCGCATTGCTTCCGGCAGATTGCCGTTTGGCATGGCTAATTATTGCGCGCGGAACTGCAGCGTCACCGTCAGGTGCATGGACGTGGGTTGGCCGTTGAGTTCGGCGGGCTGATACTTCCACTGTTTCAAGGACTGCAAAGCGGCTTCGCGAAGCAGCGCCGGGCCGGAAATTACTTTCATGGCGCTGACATTGCCCTCCGCGTCAACTAAGGCGTCAATCTGCACATTCCCGGACACGTGTTGGGATTTCGCCATCTGTGGATAGATCGGCTGAACGGACTTGAGCAGCTTCGCGGCCTTCACATCGCCGCCGACAGGAATAGGAGCGGCCGGTTCGTTGCGATGAGCCGCGCTCAATCCCGAAAGGGGCGCGCCTTCGCCAACGCTGGCACTGTCCTCGAACGATAGCGTAGAGTCGCCCGGCGCAACGGACGCCGCCTTCTTGCGATTGATCACCGGAGTCGAGAGGCGAACGTCGCCCAGTGCCGGCTTTTTCGGTTCTTCCACCGGCGGCGCGTTCCGCGGACTCGGAGTCGCGCCGGGAGCCGCAATCGAATTCGTGTTGCGGGGGGCCGGAGCCACGGGCGTATTCTTCGCAACATTGGAAGCCGCCGAATTTGAGGCACCGACCGGGAGCGAGGACGGAGATGAACTTGCCAATGCAAAAGGAATCTCCGGGTGCGTCGCTGGTTTAGCGATCGCAGGCGCAGGTTCCGAGGCCGGCTGAGTGGCCGTGGAATTTCCGTCCAGCAATCCGGAGATTGCGTTGCCGGGTTGCCTCGAGTACCAGACTCCTCCCGCGATCAGCAGTAGCGATGCCGCGATGCCGAGGAATAGACCTGTCCGTGAGCCCGAGGAGGCGGAACCAGACGGTTGCGCCGATTCCCCAAGAAGTTGGCCGCCAAAAATGGCAACTTCTGGGCGCTGCGGAGATAAGTGCGATTCCTGAATGATTTTTTCTTCCGTCGGCTGAGCAACCACCGGTTCCAATTCAGTGAATGAGTTCGATTCGGCGCTGGAGCTTTGCGCGGCGGCTAGCGTCTCTGACTCGCGAGCCAGCGGAGCTAACCATGCGGGAATCTTGATCTCTTCCACTTCCAGGGAAGATGTGCCCGATTTTGGCGGAGGCGCAACGCTCTTAATGGGCTGCGTGGACACCGGCGCGGTGTTGAAATTTGTAAGATCAAGAACTTTCTGCGCCAACTCCGGCGCAACGCCATTTTCAAGAGCCGGCTCGGAAGCAGTAGCCGCCGTCTTTGGCGTTTCGGCAAACAACAGAGAGCTCAGCTGCTCCTGCAGGCGAGCAGCCTGTTGTTTGAGCTCTTCCGTAGAATGATCAGCCGAAGAAGAATTCGCACCCGTAGAAGAAGGAAGTATAGTCTTCGATTCCGTGGGGGCGAAAAGTGGAGAAGACGCTACGCTCGACAAGGCGGGCGAGCTCACTGGTATCGGTTGCAGAGCAACCGGAGAAGACGAGGGCGCCTCGTGCGCGCGCGTCTTGGGAATTTCTGGCGCGGCGCTGACCGGCGCTGGCGGCGCGGCATTCACGGGCTTAACCGCGATCGGCAACGGCGCCGTGACGGGCTTCGCGGCAACCGGCGGCGCAACAGGCGTCGCCTTGGGTAGAGCCGGAGCAGTCACCGGTGTCGCCGGACGCGTCACCGCTTGAGGCAGCACAGTGTCCGAAGGAAAACGCATGCCCCAAAATCCAGGCGCCGGTTCCGTGAATCGCAACTCAACGTACCCAACGGCATTGCCATCAGTCTTGGATTTCACGACCACGCAAACAACTTCTTTCTTGGTTTTTTCGTTGGTCAGGAAAACCAGCTGCCCGGGTGCCAGCAGCGCGGAAATGCGAAGCACCGCGCCATGCCCGAAAACCAGCACGGTCTGCGAGCGTTCGGAAAACGGTTCGCGTTTATCGGAGCCTTCCACGGAGCGGGAGCCGTTCACCGTGACGGGAACTTCGAGCGCGACAGGTTGTGGGCGCGCAGGCGCGTTGCCAGCGGGGGCCGCCGGAATTCCGGGAACGGTTAGTGCGGTTGCGTTCTCTGGGTCTTTCACGATGGGTGTCATAAACCACTCACTTGAGCTGGACTTGTACGGACAGGCCCGTACCTCGGGCTTCCCGTTTCTACCTCTATATGTTGGGATTGCCGCGCAGGGTCCCATATAGTACGCAAGTACCAGCGTGGGCCCATTGTGCGCGAAGAGTGAAGTTGCGGATTGGAACAGCGAGGCGCGTGAAAACCGTTGGGCGGACGGTATTTAGCGGCACCGCCAAAGTTTTCGAGAGGCTACTTCTTGTTCATATCCAAGGGAGGCTGGAAGCGCGCATCTACGGCGACCTGGTAGCCGGTAACTAGCTTGTTCGTTTCGTTGGCCATGCCGATCACCGCCTGCAGTTCCTTGAACATTTCGGGCGTCATACCCTTGGCAAAGGCGGACGCGGTGTGGGAAGCGATGCAATAGTGGCAGTTGTTAGTGACGCTGACTGCGATGTACAGCAATTCTTTCGTCAGCGGATCGAGCGCGCCGGGGGCCATGATGGCTTTCAGGTCCTCCCAGGTGCGCTTGAGCAGCGCGGGATCGTGGGCGATGGCCTTCCAGAAATTGTTGATGTAGTCGGTTTTGCGCGTCGCCATTATGTCGTCGTAAACCGCTTTCACGGCGGGATTGGCGTCTTTGTATTCGATCAGGCCGAAAGTGGACATTACTTCGCTCCGTGGAAAATCGTTTCGTACACTAAGAATGTTAGCTGGAATTCTGTTTACAGGGTAGAGCGCGAAAACTCAAAAACCTGAGTGGTAAGGCGTTTCGGCGAGTATGCTCACATCTTCAATACTGGACAATTGGATATAGAGCAGCAATGCGTTCACGTCGCCGTATTTCGCTCGCGCATCTACTTTCAGGTAGCTGCGCTTCTCCGCGCTGTTCAGTACGGCGTCGCGAATTTTGTTGGGTAACTCAGTTGAAACAGCACGGGAGTTTTGAAAGTAAATCGAACCATCACGCGTCAATGTAATCCAGATGGCGTCTTCGCGGTTTGCCATCGGCAAATTCTTGGTGTGTTGCAGTGTGACGAGGTCGGCGTTCCCCATGCGGCTAGGAATATCCGTAACCGTATATGGGTTCAGAAGTAGAAGGAAGATTGCGAAAAAAATTGCGGCAAACGGGGCAGGGTCCAGCCGGCAAAGCAGTTCGTTGCGGCGGTTGGCTGACCTGAGAAAGCCTTTGCGAAGAAATGCCATGTTTGTTTTGATTTTTGGGCGAACTCTACCCATTAGACACCAGTATCCCGGGAAAGTGTCCGTACCTCTCGATTGAATTGCCCAGGACATTACCTCCGCGGGACGCAAATGGTCGTTTCGATTTCTGACGAGTTGTACTTGTGGGAAAAGGGCATGGCCTGGCGAAGGACGCCTTGCCCTTCAAACGGGTGATGGACGCCCGCGGTTATTGAGCCGCGGGGTTCTTGAAAAGCTGGAGATTTTCCGCTTTCCAGCGCATGGCGTTATAGATGCGCGTTCTCCCGCTTGGGTGATCGTAGAAAAACCATTCTTCCATCGGGCCGGGGCTCATCTTGCGGTATTCGCCGAGATGGATGGCGCCCTGCGCCCCACCGTCGGGCTGGCGGCTGGCATTCAGCCCGTACATATCCGCTTCCAGTTCCTGCGTGCGCGTCTCGGTGTTTAAGATCGGAGTAAGCACAAACAAATAAATAGAACCGAGCAGGAGAACCAGTGGAAGCGCGGCAATGTCCGTTAAGCCGCGGATCTTCCAGCTCTCCCCCCACCTCGCCAGACTCCAATCCAACGTCGAGCGAAGCAACCAGAATCCCGTCACGATGACAACAAAGCTGAAAAGGATGAACTTTGGGATGTGATTCAGGACGTAGTGGCCCATCTCATGCCCCATGACTTCCTGAATTTCCTCGGGAGAACCGCGGCGCAGCAGATTGTCGTTGAGCGTAATGCGCATCGTTTTGCCGAAACCGCTGACGTTGGCGCTCATGCGCGTGGTTTGTTTCGAAGCGTCCATCTGATAAACATCCCGTGCGGGGATGCCATTGGCACGGGCCAGGGAAAGAATGGGGGCAGTGATTTTGGGGTCGTCAAGTCGGGTGACGGTATTGAACATGGGAACGATAACGACGGGGACGATCATGGCCGCGAAAACGATGAAGAGCGTGGTAACGACCGCTCCCCAAATGTGCCATGTGCCCGGAAAGCGGCGAACGACCCCGGCAAGAAACATCACCAGCATGCCGCCCAGCACAACGCCAATCAGCAGTCCCTTCAGCTGATCCACCATCCAGGGACCAAAGGTCTGGGTCGCCAGACCATATTTCCATTCGCGGAAATAGCCCTCATAAGCCGCAAGAGGAAATCCAAGTATGGAAGTAATGATAATGAATTGCAGCCAGTAGATAAACGTCTGCAACGGTTTGAATCGGGTGAGCCGCTCGGCCATGTCGCGCATTTTCGCGGACCACCCAAACCTGAGCAGGAGCCAATAAATCACTGCGGACATCAGAAAATCCCAAAGGAGCAGCCAGTAACCGCCTTCGAAATAGGCGTCGCTCCGCGCCCGCGCCGCGGCCGGGATTTGCGCCAGATAGGCGTTGGTGGCCGCTTCCGCGCTGAAGTGGTCGGAGGGTTGGGCTTCCGGAGGCACCGTAAGGACCGAAGGCATCTGGCTGGCGGAAAGATCGACCTTGTTCTGCGCTTGCGCCGCGCCGATGCAGAAAATAAACAGGACAAGGCTGAAGAGAGCACACTTCATTTTCATCGGGATTCCTTAGAGGAAAACTGCTGCTGGTGGAGTATACGGGAACTGCGGTGAAAAAGTCTCAACAGGGTAGGTTGGCGGAGGTTAGTGAGCTTTGGAGGAGAGCAGGAACTTCTCCAGCAGCAGGCGCGCCAGCCGCGGCGAATTGTGGCGGATCACGCCGTGCTCTTCAAGAAGGTTGTCCGCAAGCAGGCGCACTTTCATCTTCGCCACGTTTGCGGTGTCGACGACCACGGGCTCCGCTCCTTCCGCTCGATAGCGCCGCGCCACATCTGGAGAAACCGATTTGCGGTTCGCGACTACATAATTGACAACGCGCTTTCCCACGTGGTTTTCGATTGCCCGAAGGTGTTGGCTGAGCGCGTAGTGCGTGGTTTCGCCCGGCTGCGTCATTAGATTCGCAACGTAGACCCGCGGTGCACGAGAGCGCACCACCGCCTGCGCAATTTCTGGAATCAGCAAATTGGGAATCACGCTGGTATAGAGCGACCCAGGTCCCATCAAGATCAGGTCGGCTTCCTCGATCGCTTCGATGGCTTTGGGAAGCGGGCGGGCGCCGCGCGGACTAAGCTCAATTTTGCGGATGGGAATCTTGCTGCGGGAAATGCTCGTCTCGCCCTGGATGCGGTTTCCGTTCGCCAGCGTGGCAACCAGATGAACATTGGAAATCGTGGACGGGAAAATTCGCCCGCGAATCGCCAGGACTTTGCTGGATACGCGGACCGCTTCCGCGAAATCGCCCGTGACGTGGGTGAGCGCCGCCAGAAACAGATTGCCGAAATTGTGGCCGACCAGCCCGCGCCCGACCTGAAAGCGGTATTGAAACAGGCGGCTGAGCAGCGCCTCGTCCTTGGCCAGCGCCACCATGCAGTTGCGGATGTCGCCGGGCGGCAGCATGCGATTTTCCCGCCGCAAACGGCCGGAGCTTCCGCCGTCGTCGGTGACCGTGACAATAGCCGTGAGATCCGTGATGGGCCGTTCGCGCGTCGGCGCCTGGTCCGAACCGCGCACCACATGGTCCTTAAGCCCGCGCAATAGCGCGGAAAGCCCTGTGCCGCCGCCCAGCGCCACCACGCGCAGGCCACGCACCGCTTGTTTTTTCTTCCTGGATCTTTTCTTCACTAGCAGCTCTGTGATCGCATGATTCCATTCGGCTTGGAATTTCAAGCATGCCAGGCAATCCAGCGCGGCCGGGTTGCCAACGAGTCACCAAGTCAATCGCCAATTCGAATTACCTGTTTGTGTTTACAGATCAGCCAGGCGAGCAGGATTACCCGGCGTACCCATCTTTTTCAGGATACAGCAATTCCGTGAAGCGGGGGTCTTCCTGAAGGAATGCAAAGTCTTCGTCATTGCGCGCGTGGAAGCGGTTCGCCGGGCGCAAATCAATCGCAATTTTCAGATTGGCCATGGCGGAATCGGCCTCGCCGGTCAGGCAATCAAGCGCCGCAAGCGCGTAATGGATATGATCCAACTTTGGGGCCAGCTTGCGGGCTTTCTCCAGGCTTTCACGCGCCTCGTCCCACCGGCCCAGGTTCATCATGGCCACGCCGCGCTGATAATGCTCTTCCGGCGATTTCGGATTCTGCTCGGACGAAGGTTTCATGCGCTGTTCGACAATGCGCAAATGGGTGCGCGCGCGGTCCGCAAGTTCCCTGCTGGGACCTTGCAAAACCTTTTCCAGCTCCTGTTTCGACCGCTGAAATTTTTGCTGGTGAAACAATCCCATGGCTTCTTCGTAGAGCTTCATCTGCGCCCGAACCAGCGGATCCACCATTTCGACGCCCCCTCTCTGCGGGGGAGGCGCTGGTAAAGCGTTCTTTTTCTTGGATTTAGAACTGCTCTTGGAGGAGGCCTTGGATCGCCCGGACGAACCGGAAGAGGTTTTCTGCACTTTCGCCATGGCGCGAATGCTAGCAGAGGCTTTGCCACACGTCAATGCAGGCGAAAGTTCCACAACCTCCGTAGCTCGTGCCGTGTTCGATAGCCTTAACCGAACGGGAGCACAGTTTGAAAATAACCTTTTAGAAAATGGCGCTTCTCCACGACACTGGTAACAGTCAATTCCAACAGCGGGAGCATGGCGGAGTGCTGGCCTGCCCTGCAGGCGTATGCTATAAGTTTGAGATGTAAGTCAGGCTAACGACTCGTGCCTTTCATAAACTTTCCTGCGCGCGAAATTAATTGCAAGCTCGTGTACTACGGTCCAGGTCTGGGCGGAAAGACCGCCAACCTGCAGTGGATCTACGACCACACGGGCCAGAACCTGAAAGGCAAGATGGTCTCGCTCGCTACGGAGACCGATCGTACCCTGTTCTTCGACTTTCTCCCCCTCGATCTTGGGACCGTGCGCGGGTTCAAGACGCGCTTTCACCTCTACACCGTACCCGGGCAGGTGTTCTACGAGGCCAGCCGCAAACTGATCCTGAAAGGCGCGGACGGGGTGGTGTTCGTGGCCGATTCGCAGGAAGAACGCCTGGACGCGAATTTCGAGACCATGGAAAACCTGCAGGAGCACCTGAAAGAGCACAACCTGAATTTCGACACGATTCCCTACGTGCTGCAACTGAACAAACGCGACCTGCCGAACGCCATGACGGTGGATGAGTTGAAAAAGCAGTTGCAGAAAAAGGGCGAACCGATCATCGAAGGAATCGCTATCAACGGCAGCGGCGTCTTCGAAACGCTCAAAGAACTCGCCAAAATGGTCCTCGCCGAACTCAAAAAGGGCGGCTAGTTTCCTTATCTCAATCGAAATGTAATTTCAAAAGGCACCAGTGCAGCAACAGGTTTTCCATTTGGGCCGATCGCGGGTGAACACTTCCATTTTTTCATCGTTTTAATCACCGACTCGTCCAGGCCGAGACCCGGCGATTTCACGATTCGCAAATTCGTAACTCTCTCGTCGAGGGTAACTACTCCCTGCACTAGGACCGTCCCTTCAAATTTTGCGTCTCTTGCTTCTTTTGTGTATGGAGGGCGGGGCATGTAATAGCAGGACGGCAGCGTGGTTCCATCCTTGCCGGGAACTATCGTTTTCTCATCCGCGGCGCCGGAACTTTTCGCCCCAGAGTCATCGGGTTTCTGCGGGGTCTGTGCGCGAATCGGTACAACCAGGCTGGTGGCCAAGAGAAGTACACACCAGTTTATTCGCCTTGAAGACAATCCTCGCATGCCGCAGATTCTAGCATGAATCAAAAGCTGGCGCGGGCGGCGGCTTCGTTTTCGTAGGTGGGGATGGCTTCGACCAGGCGCGTGACGGTGAGGGCGTCGCGGACGCGGCCTTCGCCGCAGACCAGGTGCAACCCACCGCCCTGGCGGGCGAGCGAAATGGAGAGCTTCACGATTGCGGAGATGCCGGAGCTGTCAATCTGCGGAATTTCGTTCAGATTGACGATCACCTTGCGCGCGCCCTCGGCCACCAGCTTATGCATGAAAGTGCTCAGGTGCTCGCTGGGATCCCCGATGGTCAGGCGTCCCTGCACATCCACGTAATGAATACCGTCGGCGGCGCGCGAAGAAATTTCCAGTGGTGGATGCAGAGTCATCGCAGTATTCCTTACTTCACTTTTGCAGAGTTACCGGGGCGGCCGCAGGGCATCCGGGTGCCGGCGGCTTTTGCATTATACGATGATAAGGATGAAGGACAAGCCTATTGGGGTTGTTCGCAAGCACCGCTGGGATGTGTCTCCCACCGAGGCGTGCAAAATCCAGGAAGAGCTGCGGACCCACTGGATCGCCGAGGACGACTTCGGCGAAATCCGGACCGTGGCTGGCCTGGATGCCTCGTTTGTTCTCACCGGATCGCAAGCACTGAAAAAGCCCGTGGGCGGTTGGAACCGTCTACGAGAAGCCAATCGGGCCATCGGCTGCGTAGTGATGTACCGATTTCCCGAAATGGAAGAGCTAGAACGCGTTTACGCGATCAGGCCTTTGGAATTTCCTTACGTTCCGGGTTTGTTGAGCTTCCGGGAAATTCCGGTGCTGCTCGCTGCCCTGAGGAAATTGAAAACCTTGCCAGACTTGCTCTTCTGCGACGCTCAAGGCTACGCCCACCCGCGCCGGCTGGGGCTAGCCTCACACTTAGGCGTGGTACTGGACCTTCCCACAATCGGATGCGCCAAAAGCCTGCTGATCGGAACGCACAAATCGTTGCCACAAAAGGCGGGGAGCTGGACGCCTCTGCTCGACGAAAGAGCAGGCGGCGAGCGAATCGGAGCCGTAGTTCGGACGCGCGCGAGGGTGAAGCCCATTTACGTTTCGCAGGGCCACCGCATCAGCCTCGAAACCGCGATCCGCCTGACCGTCGCCGTGACCGACGGCTACCGCATACCCCGCCCCACCCGCGACGCCGACCGCTTCGCAGGCGAAATAAAAAGGAAAGTATTGGCCGGCCAAGCATCCGAAAAACAAATCTTTTCCAGCTAAATTTCAAGCACAGCCATCCAATCGCCATGCGTATAATCTGGGCGGTCCAGTGAACATTCCCAGAAACAATCAGCGGTTGATCCTGCAATGGGCGGGCTGCTACCTTTCGCTCCGGAGAACCTATCGATGAAGCGCATGGGCATTTTGTGTTGTTGCGTCTTGACCCTGGTCCTCAGCTCCCTTCCCATTCGCGCGCAGCAGACCCCCACCGCATCTTCGCCCACCGCCGCGACTTCCGCTACCCTCCGTGATTCCGCAAATGCTGTCGCCGACAAGCTGAACCAATTGGACCAGAGAGTGACCGCAGCGCAATCCAACGCCGATAACGCCTGGATGCTGGTCTGCGCCGCCCTGGTGCTGATGATGACGGGTCCGGGCCTGGCACTTTTTTACGGCGGCCTGGTTCGTCACAAAAACGTGCTGGCCATCATGATGCAAAGCTTCGCGCTGATGGCGCTGATCACTGTCCTGTGGGCGTTGGTGGGCTACAGCCTGTGCTTCGGCGGCAGCGGGCCGGTCATCGGGAACTTTCAGTTCGCGATGCTGCGCGGCGTTGGCGTGATGCCAAACGCCGATTACGCCGCCACCATCCCTCAACTCACCTTCATGATCTACCAACTGATGTTCGCCGTGATTACCCCCGCGCTGATTACCGGCGCGACCGCCGAACGCATGAAATTCTCCGGCACGATTCTATTCATGACCCTGTGGTTCCTGCTCGTCTATGCGCCGATGGCCCACATGGTCTGGGGCAAGGGCGGCGTCCTCAACGCCTCTCTGGGCGGAAAATATCCCACTCTCGATTTTGCCGGCGGCACCGTTGTGCATATCACCTCCGGCGTGTCCGCGCTGGTCTGCGCCCTGTACATGGGAAAACGCGTGGGATATCCCAAACAGCCGATGCCGCCCCACAGCATGGTGCTGAGCTTCATCGGTGCGTGCCTCTTGTGGGTCGGATGGTTCGGCTTCAACGCAGGCAGCGCTTTGTCTTCCGGCGGGCTGGCAAGCAGCGCCTTTGTCGCGACACATTTCGGCGCGGCGGCAGCGGCGTTAAGCTGGAGCGCGGCCGAATGGCTGAAGAACGGGCGTGCCAGCGCGCTCGGCGCCATCTCGGGAGCGGTCGCCGGCCTGGTAGCGATCACGCCGGCCGCGGGATTCGTTGACCCGCTCTCCGCGCTGGGCATCGGCTTCGTCGCGGGCGTCTTCTGCTACTGGATGGTCACGAAGTTCAAAGCCATTTTCGGGTACGATGATGCGCTCGACGCATTCGGAGTGCACGGCGCCGGCGGCACCATCGGCGCACTGCTCACGGGAGTTTGCGCGCGCATGGTCGTCAACCCGATTTATGGCGATGGCAAACCTGTCGGAGGTTTCGATGGCCACTGGGGACAGGTTGGCAATCAACTGGTGGGCATTCTCCTGGCATGGGTTTTCGCAATCGTCGGCACCACCGTGATTCTGAAAATCGTGGACGCGGTTACCGGTGTTCGCGTTACCGAAGAGCAGGAAATCCAAGGGCTGGACATCACGCAGCATGGAGAAGAGGGCTACAACCTGGAAGCTTGAGGCACGGATGGAATTCGGCAACAACGCCTGGCGGGAGCAGAAATCCGTATGATGAAAATTGAAGCCATCATTCAGCCGTCGCGATTCGAATCGGTGAAGGACGCACTGCTGGAAATCGGCATTGACGGAATGACCGTGACCGAAGTGCGCGGCCACGGCCGCCAGAAGGGCCACACGGAGGTCTACCGCGGCCGGGAATACACCGTGGACCTTCTACCCAAGATCAAGTTGGAACTGGTCCTCCCGGACAATCTGGTGAACCGCGCCGTGGAAACGATTTTAAAGAGCGCCAAGACAGGAAAAATCGGAGACGGTAAGATATTCCTGAGCCGGGTTGAAGAAGCAATCCGGATCCGCAACGAGGAACGCGGCGAAAGCGCTCTGTAAGGATCCCGATGTCCTCTCCGCGTCCAGGTCTGGTTCCAAGCTTTCGCCCGAAACACAAAACGATGGATGAACCGAAGGTAACTCCGCTTTCTGAGCTGGGGCCCCAATGCGAAGCTCAGCGGGAGCGGATTCGTAAATTATTTGAGAACGGAGCCGGCGCCCGCGAGACGCTGCGGCAGTTGTGTGAGCTGGCCGACGGCACGATTAAGAAAGTTTTCGGCGAACTCCTGCGTGTGCGCGGCGGTCCCGCGCAGGGCATGGCCCTGCTGGCCCTTGGCGGCTACGGCCGCGAGATGCTTTTCCCTTATTCGGATCTGGACCTGCTCTTTCTCTTCGGCAACGAAAAAGCCGAAGAGGAGTTCCGCCCGCTCATCTCTGAATTTTCGCGAACTCTCTGGGACCTCGGGTTTCGCGTCAGCTCCGCAGGCCGCACGCTGGAGGAATGCCGCCACATCGAGGAATCCAACTCCGAGTTTCATCTGGCCATGCTCGACCGCCGGTTTCTGGACGGCGATGCGCAACTTTTCGAAAAACTGGACACCAAAGTTTTGCTTGGCCCGGAAAAACAGGCTCGGCCGCTGCTCCATGCGGAACTCCAGCGCCTCACTCGGGAACGGCTTGGCCGCTACGGCAACACGATTTTCCATCTGGAACCAAACGTAAAAGAAGCCCCGGGAGGCCTGCGGGATTACCATGCAACTCTCTGGATGCGTCAACTGGCCGGTGATCGCCGCGACCCGCGCATCAGCCCGATGAACGAAGACGAACTCACGCGCAACGCCGTGGAGTTCCTGAGCGGCATCCGATGCTTCCTTCATTACTCCAACGGCCGCAATGACAACACGCTCACCTACGAACTGCAAGCCGACGCTGCCGACCGTTCGCTGGGGATCGACGACAACCTCCGCCGCAACGCCGCCGAGTGGATGCGCCTCTACTTCCGTCACGCCCGCGCGCTGAATCGCCAGTTGCTCCGTTACATGGAGCAGCGCCAGGTGACTCAGCTTTCCCTGCGCCAGCGCTTGATGAACGCCATGCCCGGCGGAAAAATCGAGACAGCCACCGGAAGAGCGTTTGCCGTTCGCGATGGATTGCTGGAATTAACCAACGAGCAGGCCTTTTCCGACAGGAATTCGATTTATTCACTGCTGGCCGAATCCTCGCGCCTCGGAGTTCCTCTGAGCCGTGACGCCGAGCGCGGCATCGCTTACATCATGCTGCATCCCGAACTGCAGCAGAAAAATACCCGCATCACCTGGGCCGCCTTGAATGAAATCCTGGGAGGCGCGTTCCCTTCGCTGGCACTTCGGCCGATGCATCGCCTGGGCCTGCTCACCGAAGCGCTGCCGGAATTCCGAACGATCGATTCGCTGGTAGTACGCGATTTTTACCATCGCTACACCGTTGACGAGCATTCCTTGCGCGCCATCGAGCATTTGCAGGAACTCTCCTCCCCACCCGACCAGCGTGGCGCGCATTTCGCTCCCTTGTGGCGAACTGTGGATCGCCGCGATCTCTTAGTCCTCTCGCTGCTGCTGCACGATGTCGGCAAGGGGATGCCCGTCGAAAGCCACGTCGCGGGAAGCCTGCAAGCGCTCGAAACCGCCGCCGACCGCCTGAAACTTAGCCCGGCAGAAAAAAGCGAAGTGCATTTTCTCATCGAGCATCACCTGGACATGTCCGCCACCGTCCAGCGCCGCGACATTTTCGATCCTTCCACGGTTTCCGGATTCGCCGCCGTCGTGGGAAGCCAGGAACGCCTGCAGCGTCTTTGCCTTCTGACCTACGCGGACATTCACGCGGTAAACCCGGAGGCACTGACTCCGTGGAAATCGGAGATGCTGTGGCAACTGTTTGTGGCCACCTCCAACCATTTCAGCCGCACCGTGGACCGCGACCGCCTGCACGTTTCCGACGAAGCCTTGCTGCTCGATCAGGTCAGCCGCCAATCCGAAGCCGCGTCCAAGCCGGAGATTGAGCGTTTCCTCGAAGGTTTTCCCCGCCGGTATCTAGCCGTTCACTCCCCGGAAGAAGTGGCCCTGCACTTTGCGCTTTATCAGGAACTCGGCGCGCATCCCGTTCAGACCAATTTGAAGGAACGCCACCACGCTTTTGAACTTACGCTGCTTTCCGGTGATCGCCCCGCGCTCTTTGCCGCGATCTCCGGGGTCCTCGCCGCGTGGGGCATGAATATCGTGAAGGCGGACGCGTTCGCGAATTCCGCCGGCGTGGTCCTGGACACCTTCCACTTTGTTGACCTCCACCGCACACTAGAACTGAACCCAGGCGAGCGCTCCCGCTTTCAGCAAAGCATCGCGGACGTCGTAAACGGCAAGCAACCGCTGGAACCGTTGCTGAAAGGCCGCTTGGCCGCTGCGATGGCGAAACCTCCCAAAGTCACTTTCCGGACCTCGATTCAGTTCGACGACAATTCCTCCGACCACTCCACCTTGATGGAGGTAGTCACCCAGGACCGGCCTGGTCTTTTGTATGAAGTAGGTTCCGCCCTCGCCCGCCAGGGCTGCAATATTGATGTGGCGTTGATCGACACCGAAGGCCAAAAGGCCATCGACGTTTTCTACCTGACGGCGCAGGGCGCCAAACTCAACCCGCAAAAAAAGGATGTCCTGCGCGAAGTTCTGGAAGCCACCCTGGGCTAGAACCGTTCGGCAAGCACAAAGCGTATTTTTCAACGGATCCGGATCTCTGCAGATACGATCTTCGAGCAATCCGCGCCGCGCTTACTGCCGCCAGGGAAGTTCCACAGTCGGCGCCCATTCGCGCCCCATATTGTCATCCGTGATGATCCTTTGACGGCCAAGCCGCGCGCGCAAAGAGGCGTCGCTTTCTACCCCCAGAAATCTTGGGGGCGCATGAATCGTATCGGCGAAAGCGGAATAGGCACTCAGCAAATACTGCCCCTCCTTCGTCTCCGCGGGAAAGCACTGCTTTCCATCCATCCGGAATGCGGCCAGGTTCTGCAACCACTTCTCCCGATCCAGGGAAAAGGGAGAATCGCTGACGGCCAGCACATTGATGAGGCGCATCCCGTAAGGAAATACGACCAGTGCGGTAGCAATAGTTTCATTTGATTCCGTCGTATTGAAAACGTAAATGCCGCCTGGATTCAAATGCTGCCGAATCAAGAGAAGAAAATCCTTTGAGAGCAGCGTACTGCTATGATCCCGCCAATGGAATGTGGTGTTCGCGACGATCACATCGTATTTTTCATCGGAATGCGCGAAGAGCCAGCGCCGCCCATCATCGACATACAGATGCGCTTTCGGATTTTGCAGCAGTGAACTCACCATCGGGTACTGGGGAATCAATTGCAGGTAACCCGGATTGATTTCGACCACATCGAGCCGGGAAACGCGCGGATCGTTGGCAAAGACTTGCCCCCAGGAGCCGGATGCAAGCCCGATCATAAGCATGCGCTTTGGAGCGGGGTGCAGTCCTGTCACCGCGAACGGCCGAATAATCATATTGACGTCATGGGCAGGATCGGTGTTGAAGTGTCCGTCATAGACTCCGCCGCCGAAAACCGCGCCATCCACAGTAACCGAGATAACTCCGTTTCTATTTTCCACGGTCTTTGCAAACGGTACGCTGGACTCCGCCCGCTTCCCAAATACGAGTTTTTCGAAAAGCAGGCGATAACTGCCCGCAGCCACCGGAACCATTACTAAGGCGGCGATGACCATGGCCCAGGTCCACGCGGGTTTCGACGATATTCGCCCTCCCACCATCACCAAGACGAGCACCCCGGCAAGAATGCCCAGCACGCTCAACTGGAGGCAAACCGCTCGCAGGCCGGAGTACTGTAGCCACACAAAGCCGATGCCCAGGCTCCCGGCCACCGATCCTGCAATGTTCGCCGCATATATCAAGCTCACGTGCCGGCCTGCGCTTTCATTCGCGGCTACGGATAACTGGCAAAGCAGCGGAAGCACGCTGCCCACCATGGCTGCGACAATGAAAAAAGCCGGCGCGCTCCACAGATACGAAACGTTCTTGTGGGAAAGGACACCTACGAGCGGAGGCAGAAAGGGAGAAATCGCCCCCGCAGCCAGCAACAGCAGTCCCATGGTGCGCAGAACTGTTTCTGCGCTGGCACTTTGCGTAAACTTCTCCGAAAGATAAGCTCCCGCCGCAATGCCACCAAGATACGTCGCCAGCAACAGGGCAAAGGCCGGAGCCCGGTCCGCGGACGCCAGTGAAAATACCCGGAACCACACAATTTCAAATCCCAGTGCCAGAAAGCCCGATAACGCGGCAAGCAGCAGCGCTTTTGCCAGCGACATTCCCGGCGTTTCCTTCGCGGGCTCCTGAAAATATTCTCTGGCGGCGGCACCGCTGGTTTGCGCGCGGCGTCCATATAGATAGGCCGACGCTCCCACGATCGTGTTCAGGCAAGCTGCCATCGTGACCGACCCGGCCTGTCCAAAACTGCTCATCAGATAGGTGGCGCAAATATAGCAAGCCAGGGCAGAGCCAAGCGTGTTGGCGAAGTATAAGCGCGACACCGACAAACCAACGCCTCCGGAACGCGAAACGAAATGCTCGACAAGCAACGGGAGGGTCGCTCCCATGAGGAGAGTTGGGGCGACCAGCAACAGGATGCTGAAGATGACGACCGAAACCAGGCTCGCGCCGGCCGTAAACGCAGCGGTCCAATGGAAAATCCGCAGCGAACACAATCCAAAAAGAGCAACACCAAGCTCTGAGAGCCCGAACAGAATGAGTGCCTGCCGGGGATAGCGCGAAGAAAGCCAGCCGCCCAACAGCCCACCAAGTCCAAGTCCCAGCATGAATGCGCTGACCACCGCCGCCACCGATTCCGCGTTGACTCCATAAATCCCGAACAGGACTCGTTGCCACACAACTTGATAGATCAAGGCGGGCATTCCCGAGCAAAGAAACAATGTGGAGAGAAGCAGATTCTCTTTCTTCTGGGGAGAGGAATCCCAGAGAAGGCCGGCCGCCAGAAAGATCAGCAGATCAAAACAAAGCAAAAGCAGAACTGGGATCGTGGGCATAGTTGTCCAGGCTAAATACGGACTCTCTAAAGTTATTCAAACAAAATTATTTCATGTGGAGAGGGGGCTGTCGGCGTCTATCCCGCGCGAAGTTTCCATTCCAGCACTTCGAAACACGCAAGCTTCAAGTTATCAGCCTGGGCTGCTTTCCAGCAGGCTGCGGACTGTTTCCACCAGAAGCGCGGAATCGTAGATGGGTTTTTCCAAATAACCGTCGGCTCCTGAGGCTTCCAGCAGGCGTTCCCGATCCCCGCTCATCGCATGGGCAGTAGCCAGCAGCACCGGCAGCCTCCGCGGCGATTTTTCCTTCAGCATCCGGCACAGCTCCACTCCGCCGATGGAGCGGCCTTCCCATTCCGAGTGGTTGAGCGACACATCGAGAAGAACCAGGTCAATCTCTCCCGAAGCCACGTGGCCCAGAATCGCCGGCACGTCTTCGGAGATCACGCATGAACAGCCGCCCGCACGCTCCAGCGCCATGCGGAAAAATTTGGCCACCAGATCATTGTCTTCCACGATGAGGACTCGCTTCCCTCGCAGTGCCTGCCCGCTCACGCGCTCTTCGCCTCCGGTTTGCTCTGCGACGCGGCCAGCGGAAGCGTAAACCATGCGATAGATCCTTTGCCGTCCGGGCCGGTCTCCAGTCCAATCTCCCCGTTCATCATTTCCACCAATCGCTTGGCGATGGCCAGGCCGAGCCCGGATCCGGCAATCCCCCGCAGCGCCTTTGGATCGTGGCGCACGAATTTTTCAAACACCGAATTGCGCTTCTCGATTGGGACCCCTATTCCCGTATCCTCGATCTCAAATCGCAGCCGGCCCGCAGGCAGGTTCTCGATCGCCCGGATGCGCACGTAACCGTTCGCGGTGAATTTCACGGCGTTGGAAAGCAGGTTCATCAGTACCTGGCGAAACCTGATTTCGTCGCTCCAAACCGCGGGCAGCGATTGCTCCAGGGTTTCATCAATCAAGCGCAAGCTCTTCGAAGCGGCCTGCACGGCAACCAGCGGCAACGTGGAGTCCAGCACCTCTCGCGGCTCTAGTTTCTCAAGATCCAGGGCCAGTTTGCCCGCTTCGATGGACGAAATATCCAGCAGATCATTAACCAGGCGCAGCAACAACTGTCCGCTGCTGAAAACGTCTCGCAAAACTTCTTTTTCTTCTTGCGGGCTGCTGCACAGGCCGTCCAGCACCATCTTGGAAAAGCTCAGGATGGAATTCAGCGGCGTGCGCAGGTCGTGCGATACCTGGGCGAGAAATTCATCCTTGATCGCGTTGGCTTCCACAAGCTGCGCGCCGGCATGCTCCAGTTCCTGGTTCAGAGTGTGCAGGTGGGCCATGGTCGCCCGGAAATACGAATCGCACATCAGGTTCAGATCGAGATCCAGGATTTTCCCAAGCGCCTGGGAAAATGCCAGCCGCTCTTCACGGGCAGGAAATTCGTCGAACAATTTTTCCATGAGAAACGAACGCACCACTCCCATCGCGCTGATCACGTATTTCTGATCCAGGCTGATGCGGACATGGCGAAACCCTATCAGGAAACGGTCTTCAGCATAATGTTCGTCGTAAACACCGTTGAAGAGTCCACGCCCCCAGGCTTGCAGTGTGGACTTCAGCCGCTGCACTTGCGCTTCACCGCCCGTGAAGACCCGGCTCGCTCCCGGGTGATGGGGGATTTGCGCATAAAACCTCTCCGCCATTTCTGGAAGATACTTTTCCATCAGGGGCCCGAGTTCACGGAGGATCGTCGCGTCAGCCGGAAGCAGATGAAGGTAGCGCTTCATCTCGTCGACGAAACTCTCCGTCGGAGAAGTCCTGGGGTCCGGGGAAGACATCCCGCCGATAATACCACCAACCGAAATCAGTCCAGCACGGCTTTGCCGGTTTGCAGTACAGGCGGCTCCTAACCTCAAACTCGGCCTCGCATCCTCCCCCGGCCAGCGTGAAAATCCACCCAATTTGGGTGAGGTAGCCCAAGCGCGGAGCCGACCGCCAAATTTGCCACGCTAACCGCCTTATTTTCAGCATTTGTGCAAGTACACCGCGGCATGCGGTTTGCTTCACTCTACCTATTGGCTTGTCACGCCAGCCGGGCCAATTTTCGAGAGGTTATGTCCACACCGAGAGCGACTTCCAGCGATGACCTGACATCCTCCGTCGTCCAGTTCCAGCGGATCCTGGTCGCCACCGATTTCTCCGCCGGGGCCCGCACTGCTTTGGATTGCGCCCTCGGCATTGCCCGGCGCTTTCAAAGCAAGGTCTATCTTGTGCATGTTATTCCCGCCGGAGTTCTCCAATACGTCGCGCCGGAAAGCTCGGAAGAGGCCATCCAGCAGGCAAGGAAGTTCGCTGCCGGAGAAATGAGGCGCCTGGTAGAGGATGCTGGCTGCGCGGGCATGGTTCACGAAGAGATTCTGAGCGGCGGAGGTGTCTGGCCCCTGCTGCAGGAGTTTGTGAAAGGACACGCCATTGATCTGCTGGCACTGGGGACGCATGGCCGCACCGCTGCAAAAAAACAGTTGCTCGGCCCAGTCGCGGAAGAAATCTTTCGCTTGGCGAAATGCCCCACTCTGACGGTGGGCGTCCGGTCAGAGAAGTCTGCGCTGGCCACCAGCGACGTCCAACGGGTTCTTTACACCACCAACTTTAAGCCCCACTCGGAAAGAGCCGGGCCATTTGCTCGTGCCCTGGAGGGCGGGCACGGTACTAGATTGACCGTTTTGCACGTCGTCGAAGACAAATTGGAAACCCCGCCCAGCAGCCACGGAATCATCCGCGACTTCATGATCCAACGAATGAGGAAAAGCCTGCCCGCCGCCGTCGTGGGTAACCTTGAACCAGACTTTCAGGTTCGATTTGGAGATCCCGGGGAACAGATCCTTTCTTTTGCCCATGAACAGCACTCGGATCTCATTATTCTTGGGTTGCGCGCCGAAGTACACACAGATGGGCAGCTCCCCTCCGCAATCGCTTACAGACTGGTTTGCCAATCCGCATGCCCGGTTCTGACGACTCGCCTGTAAATTTAAAACAATACTCCTGTGGGAATTGGATGGCGGAGAAACGGCTGTTTGTGAACTAATTCGCGGTGAAAGGAGAACTAAGAGGAGTCTCTATGGCTCCGATAATCTTTCGCGATTTCTTTTCCGCAAGGAACGCCACCACCGCGAGATTTTCCTTTTTCCAGCCGGAATTGAGCGGGACTTGGACTTGGCGGTTGTAGCCTGCTGGATCGCGCAAGGTGTCGATTTTTTTCAGGCTGCGCACCACCGCGGCATGTTTCAGCGTTTCGCCGGAGTTCTCTCCCGCTTTCACATCCGTTTGCAGATTTTTTTCCGTCACCGCGATCCAAAGCTCCGTTTCGCCGGGTACCGAAATTCCGCCCAGGCTCTTGATCCGCACTTCCAGGGCGGGCTTGTCAGATGTGGAATTCGCAGCGGCCGCCAGCGTGATCTCCGCTTTCGGCTGGTGGGCCGCTTTCTGAATCGCTTCCCGGGCCGCCAGGCTGCGGCTGCCCACAAATTCGCGTTGGCCATCCACCACCATTTGCGGTGTGTAAACCCCGTCCGTCCCGAAAACCCGCGAGTAGTCGTTTTGGCGCTCTGAGAATTCGGCGGTGGAATAGGGATCCCGCCAACCGAGATGGTTCCAGTAATCCACATGCTCTTCGAGCGCCACAATCTGCGCGCCATCGACTTTTTGCTGCTCGCTCAATTCCTTCAACAATGCATCCGCTGGTGGGCAGCTCGAGCATCCCTCGGAAGTGAACAGCTCCACGACCACCACGCGTGCTTTCTCCCCCGGGTCGCGTGGAACTGCCGAACCCTTTGTTCGGCCAATGTTTAAAAATAGCAAGAAAGCCGCGACGCACACGCCGCCTGCAAGCAAGAATGGTGACTGCAAAAGTTTCGACGTCATGATCCGTTTCCCTTGGCTTTTCTCCAATCCCGGCAATAAAGCCTGCGCCAACTCGGAGGACAGCCCTCCCCTGGTCAGAGTGGAAAAATGTACAAAGGTTTCAACCGCTGCCGCCTTCGATCGGGATGGCCAGACCCGTAAGATGCCGCGCCTGCTCATCTGCAAGCGAAAGCACCAGGTCGGCAACATCGTCAGTCTTTGCCCATTTCGAAAAATCCGCATCGGGCATGGATTTGCGGTTCGCGGGTGTGTCCATCGTGCCCGGCAGGATGACGTTTGCAGTCAAACCCGCGTCGGCGTTCTCAAGCGCCACCGTCTGTACCAGCATCGCCAGCGCCGCCTTGAACGTCACATAGGCGCCAAGATTCGCGTGCGGCTGCGCTGCCGTCAGGCTGCCGATGGCAATAAGCCGTCCAGAACTGGCCTTGCGAAGATGCGGGATAGTCTCGCGGAACACCTGAAACGCGGTGGTGAGATTGATATCCTGCATCTGCTGCCACATCTCATCGGTGGTTTCCGCGATGGATGGACCGCCGGCGAATCCCCCCAGCACATGCACCAGCACATCCAACCGGCCATAGCGTTCCACGATTTTCGCGACGCCGCGCTTGATCTCGTCCAGCTTGTTGAAATCGAGCGTCATCGCTTCAAAATTCGGCTGTGGAAAATCCGCCGCCTTGATGCGCAACGATGCGCCCACCACCCGCGCCCCTTGCCGCAAAAACGCTTTGGTAACGGAAGTGCCGAGCCCTCCGTTAGCGCCGGTGATGAAAACAACCTTATCTTTCATGGGTGGTGTTCCTTTTCGGAGGCGGCTCTCTGGGTTAGATTCATGCCATGCTCTAGAGTTTTGCGGCGCATGAAACCCGCCCGTCCGGTGAAATCCGCGCCAGTTCCGGGATGCTCCATGTTCCCGGTGATTAGCCGGCTTGGCAAGAGTTTCCAGGGACAATCGCCCATCTGGCGCTTTCCATCGCAATCCGGGAATCTACCCTCCATCCTTCCATTCAACCTGAAAAGTCCTGTAACCTTTGGGCGGACCGCCACTCCTAACTGAGAAGCCGAAGGGAGCCCTGCGCACACGCATGCCGGTAACGCCCGAACGGGAAAAGGAACTTATCGCCAGGATCGTTGCCGGCGAAACCGACCTTTTCCACGAACTGATTCGCCCCTATGAGCGGATGGTGTATCTCTCCATCCTCACCATGCTGCGGAATGAACAGGAAGCGGAAGATGCCGCGCAGGAAGTGATGATCAACGCGTTCCGCCACCTGAAGAGTTTTCGCGGCGACGCCAAGTTCAGCACCTGGCTGGTGACCATTGCCATGAACGAGGCGCGCCAGCGGCTGCGCAAAGCGAAGGCCGCACAACTGGAGTCGCTCGACGAAGACAAGGAAGACCGCGAAGGCGACTTCACGCCCGCGGTGCTGACGGACTGGCGGGAAATTCCGTCCGAGGCGCTGGAGAAAAAAGAGATGCGCCAGAAATTGCGGGAGGCCGTCGAACAACTCCCACCGATCTACCGCGAGGTTCTCGTTTTGCGGGACCTTGAAGAATTGAACCAGGAAGAAACGGCAAGCGCGCTGGGCATCAACATTACTTTGGTGAAAGTGCGGTTGCACCGGGCGCGCATGATGCTGCAAAAAATGCTCGCCCCCTATCTGCGTGCGGCGGCTCCGGCCAAGAAAGGTTTCTTCGGGAGGATGTTTCAATGACGCTGGAGTGCAAAAATGTTTGGGAGCACATTTCCGAATATCTCGACCGGCAGCTTGATCCCAAGCTGCTGATGGACATTGAGAAACACCTGGAGAACTGCGAAGTCTGCTCCGCGGTTCTGGACTCCACCCGTAATATCCTGGTTCTGACCGCGGACAACCGCACCTATGAACTTCCGGTTGGCTACAGCGAACGCCTGCATGCCCGCCTGGAGAAGGCGATGCGGGAAAAAATCGAACCGGATTAATCATCCCGCCTGAATTTCCGAAAGGTATCCGCTATAGATGGTGGGTTTGTTTAAGGTGATAAAACGATTCCACGGCCAGCAACACCAGCGTTAAAACCGATAACGCCAGTTGCACTTTCTCCGAAGCAAATTTGCTCCGAGAAGCTGGCTTTTGCCTCCACGCTGAAGCGGCCCGGCCCCGCAACCTTCGGACTTGCCACAGCGCCACCAGATTGAATACCGCCCCGGCCAGCGCAAACACCACCATCGGTATCCGCACTGCGTCAATGTGAATTCTTTCGTCGGCGATTTTCATTACACCGATGGCGGCGCCGAATGCAGCGGCTCCCAGCAACAGGCGCAATCCGCTGAGCGCAACAAAAATCGTGCAAATACTTTGCACCATCGCCAGGAAAAGACTCGACCAGCCGATCCATTGGAATCTTGATACTGATTGCGCGGCCGCGGTTTCCGGCGCTCCGGCGGGGGCTTCGACGGACTCGTCCATTGCCTTGCTCCTTGCAGAATCGCAGACAGTATGCAGTCTGCCGGTTCCCCGCGCGGCGCGCGACAGGGGTCTGGGTTCCCTGACAGATTACTTAGAGACGATCAGCAACTCCATCGTTCCCGGCTTCACGCTGGGCCACTTTTGTCCCGCGGCCGGTGGAATCATGTCGGCCGCCGGCAGATAGAGCGAATGCGTTTTCAGGTCCAGTGCCATCGTGCGCGCGCTTTTCTTCGTCGCAACATTTTCCACCACGGAATATTTATCCGCTCCGTCTTCATGCACCACGGTCAACGTGCCGCTTTCGCCATTCGAAGAGAACGCCAGGTCCGTCCCCGGATCAAACGCGGCTGCGTCGGCTCCTTCTCCCGTCTTCGGCGTAGCGATCACTTTTCCAGAGTCCGCATCCACCACGGCCATCATTTCATTGTCACAAACGGCGAAGAGCCGGCGCGTCTTCGTATCCATCGCCAAACCGGATGGCTCTTTGCATGGCGCCAGCGGCCAGCGATGCAACACCGTCATTTTCTGCGCGTCAATGTGCAGAATCTCGCTGGTGTCTTCCACATTCACGTACACGCTGCCCTTGCCATCGGCCGCGGCGAATTCCGGTTTGCCTCCCACCGCGAGCGTGCTCAACACCCTGCCCTCCGCCGCGTCAATCACCGTGGCATCCTTGCTGCGACCGTTGAACGCGAACACGCGCTTACTAGCCCCGTCGTACAGAATCGCGTCGGGATTCGTCCCCGTGGGAACCGTGCCGATGATCTTCAGCGTCTTCAAATCGAAAATGGTCACCGAGTTTGCGCGGCCGCTGCTCACGAATCCCCGCCCCAATTCCGGCGCCAGCGCAATCCCGTGTACTCCCTGCGTGTCTGGAATATCCCCCACCACGGCGTGCGAGTCCACATCGTAAACCACCACATGCGTGGAGTGCGAGAGATACAGCCGCCGAGCAGCGGCGTCCACCACCAGATAGTCCCACCCGCCTTCGCCCGCCACCGGAATTTTCCCGGTTATTTTGTAGCCCGACGAAGCGGCCTCGGCGCCGGCAGCGTGAGTTCTTCCGCTGTAAAAGTACAAGCCGGTGGCAAAAACCAGTAGCGAAGCAAGTCCAACAAATCCCGTTTTTTTCATTTCAATTATCCTTTTCACAACCAATGGTTTGCTCTGGCGCTGGCGCCAAATATTGTATCTGAGTTCACTAGGTGCGGGCGATTGCGGCGTTACAGCGGCCGGCTTACGGCTGCCTGGAAGGCGCCGCCGGTCGGATCTTTTCCGCCGGTACGATTCCCTGACCTTCCAGCAAGCTGTAAAACTTATCGGCCTCGAGATTTTTCAGCGTTTCCACTGCTCCTGAAGGCCACCGTATCTCCACGCTCTCTATTTTTGCCGCGCTTCCCAATCCAAAATGCACGCGCAAATCATTCTGTGAAAGATAGCTTCCCCCGCTGTGAATCTCTTCCGTCTGCGTCACGCCGCCGGACACAATCTTCAGCCGCGCGCCGATCGCCAGCCGGTTGCTCTTCGTTCCCGCCAATTCAAAGCTTACCCAATGCCGCCCCGGCAGCCCGGGATTTCGCAGCACCATCGGACTCCCCTGCAGATCTTCCACCACCAGATCCAGATTGCCGTCGTTAAAAAGATCGCCGACTGCCAACCCACGCGAAACTCGCGGCTCCATAATCGCCGCGCCCGATTGCTCGCTCGCGTCGCAAAACGTTCCCTCGCCCTGGTTGTACTGCACCAGTTTCGGCTCTCGATAGCGCGCCCCGGTATGCAACGTATCCACCTGCGGATACACGTGCCCATTCACCGTAACCAGGTCGAGCCACCCATCGTTGTCCAGATCCGCGAACGCCACGCCCCATTTCACAAACGGCACCGAGGGCAGCCCGATCCCCGACGGATATGAGACATCCTGAAAATCCCACTTCCCGTCGTTGCGATAAAGCGGGCTGTTATCCAGCGCGAAATTCGTTACCACCAGCGAAGGCCGCCCGGTGTGCAAATAATCCCCAATCGCCACGCCCATTCCGGCCTGCTCGTGCCCGTCCTCGCCGAGCGCCGTGCCGGATTCCAAACCAATATCCGTGAATTTTCCCTTTCCATCGTTGCGGTACAAAAATCCCGCCGTCGAATCGTTCGCCACATAAATATCCGGGCGGCCGGTATTGTTGAAGTCGGCCCAAATGGTCGTCAGCCCGTAGTAGCCGTTGGGATCGTCCACGCCGGCCGTTTTCGAAACATCGGTGAACGTTCCGTCGCCGTTGTTGTGAAAGAGCGAATCGCCCGCGCCTTTCAATCCGCGCGGACCGCACTGCACGTCAATCCCCATGTATTTGCAGGTGACGCCGCTGCCGAACGCGGGAGGGTGATGAATGTCCAGGTCCACGTAGTTCGTGACCATCAGATCCAGGAATCCATCGCCATCGTAATCGCCAAACGCCGCGCCCGTTGAAAATCGCCCGTCGCGCACACCGGCCTTCGCCGTTACATCCGTAAACGTGCCGTCGCCATTGTTGTGGTACAAAACGTTCCCGCCGTAGCAGGTGACATAAATATCCGGCCAGCCGTCGTTATCGTAATCGCCCACCGCACCGCCCATCGCGAAGCACGGCTTCCCGATGCCGGCCTTGTCCGTAACATCGGTGAACGTCCCGTCGTGATTGTTGTGGTAGAGCGCCCCGCGTGCGAACTGGCCCTTCAGCGCCATATCGACCGTGGGCGCATTCGTGAAATAAATATCCAGCCAGCCGTCGCGATCGTAATCAAGCAGCAGCACGCCGCCGCTCATCGACTCGATAATGTATCTGCTCTCCGGGGCCGAGGTATGGGAAAACCGAATCCCCGCTTTTTCCGTGACGTCCTCGAATTTTGGAACCGTGCGGCCCTTGCACTTGATTGTCTTCGCCGTCGCTGGCGGCGGTGGCCCCTGCGCCACGCCCTGCGCCCATCCCCCCGGCGTAAGCATCAGGGCGGCGATGAACCAGGTCCCGCTTCGAGCTCTACCTAGCCACACGCGCAAACACCGAAAACATCGTTGTTCTTCATTCGCAAAAGAAGTTCCGCCTTCCCCTCAACCCGCTTTATTGTATACCGAAGATTACCGGCGTTCCTTCGGCTGGACACGTTCTTCGCGTTGTGCGAGCCTGAAATTGTCCGCGGTTGGACTAACTCGATGCCTTTGAGGAGGCCCTTCGTGAAATCACGATATTTATTTTTACCCGCGATTGGGCTGCTCGCCGCTTCCATCGCCTCGCCGGCCGATGGTTCGTGGACTGGCTGGATTTCCGACGACATGTGCGGCGCAAAAAACGCGGAGGCCGCCGGAGCGGAATGCGCTTCGCGTTGCGTGAAGGAACACGGCGCCAAATATGTTTTTGTGAACGAGAGCGACAAAAAGGTCTACACCGTTGACGCGCAGGACAAAGTCGCGCCCCATGCCGGCCACCACGTCGTCGTAAAAGGCTCCGTGGACGGCGACGCAATGAAGCTCACCAGTATCGAAATGGCCAAGTAGCCGTTCGCCATAAACTTCTTCAAAACGGGCGGGAGCGAGAATCCTGCCCGTTTTGTTTTGTCCCAGCCGGAATTTCCGTTACGATAAAAGTTCGCCATGTCCACAATCCTGCTTCATGTTGCCCGCGCATTCACCCCAACAACGGAAATCCCCGATGCCGCAATTCTTATTCGCGATGGAGTAATCGAATCGGTGGGGCCGCGCAGCGCGGTCACTCTACCCGCGGGCGCGCGCGAGCTTATCTCCACCGACAAGATCGCCGCGCCCGGGTTTCTGGATGTACACATTCACGGCGCCGGGGGCCACGACGTCATCGAAGCCACCGACGCAGCTCTCAAAGCCGTCTCCAGCATGCTTGCCGCCCACGGCACCACTTCCTTCGTCGCCACCACGGTCACCTCCAGCCCCGAATCCATCTGCAAAAGCGCCGAAGGCATCGCCGGCTACATTTCCCGCCAACATCAGTCCGACGAGCCTCGCGCGGAAATTCTCGGCATTCATTTTGAAGGCCCTTTCATCAGCAATGTCCGCCGCGGGGTCCATCCCTCCGAATTTCTGAAACTTCCTTCCGCCGACCTGCTGGAACAATTCATTGACGCCGCCAAAGGCCACGCGCAAATTCTTACTATCGCCCCCGAACTTCTCGGCGCGATGCCCTGCATCGACGCCGCGCGCAAAGCCGGCCTCGTCGTTGCCATTGGCCACACCGATGCAACGTACGAACAGGCTCGCGCCGCCTTCGCCCGCGGCGCGCATCACGCCGTCCACGTCTACAATGCCATGCGCCCCTTTTCCCATCGCGACTCCGGCGTGATCGGCGCGGTTCTCACTACGCCGGAAGTCACCGCCGAACTGATTGCCGACGGCGTGCACGTGGATGAAACCGCCATGCGGCTGCTGCTGCAGGCCAAAGGTGCGGCCGGCGTGATTCTCGTCAGCGACGGCATCTCCGCCACCGGCATGCCCGACGGCAAATACATGCTTGGAACGTTCGAAGTGACTGTAGCCGGGGGCGTGTGCAGGAATTCGGAAGGCAGACTGGCCGGCTCAACGTTGACGCTCGACCGCGCCCTTCGCAATATCGTGAATCTCGGCGTACCGCTCGCCGACGCTCTCCGCATGCTGACGCTGAATCCCGCCACGCTGCTCGGCATCGAATTCAAGAAAGGCTCGCTGCGCCCAGGCGCCGACGCCGATATCCTGCTGCTCGACGAAGCCCTCAACATCATCCAGGTCTGGACCCGCGGCATGTCTCTTCCTTCCTCACCGTAGCGCCGGCTTTCTTGCATGCAAGCTGTGGAGTTGCAGCCACCGAAGTCGGCCGGTACACGGCCTGCTCGGTTTACTCCGTAAGAAGAACGCTTTCCCCGTAACCTTACTATCAGCTACTCTATGCGGCAACGTCATGGCTTCGTCCGCCGGAGGTGTGCATGGCTCGACGCATTTTTCTCCATCTCTACCTCATGCGAGTTCCCATCCTGATGTTGCTGGTGCTCGGGTGGCTGTTTCCCAGTGCGTTGCAGACCCCCATGCTGCATGGCCTCGCTGATCTGGAGTTCAATCAAGTCGCTTTCGTGACCTTCGCGGCCTTCTTGCTTCTCTGTTGCGCTGTCAGTTGTTGTTTCCTGGTTCTTCTCTACGGCAGCGAGCGTGCCGATGGACTGCGCCAGCCCCCTCCAGAGATCGCCCTCGCTGCCGAAATGCCCCTTCGTCTGCCGCTATCAAGTTGGATGGTCGCTGTCCTGTATCTCGGCGGTGGCCTTCTCTTCTTCCGTTTCCTGCTGCGTGTCCAGCAAACCATGACCGCCGCGCATCTCCACCCTGAGGGGATGGCTCTGCGATTCTGGATTCAGGCGGGACTCGGAACTTTGCTGGGGACGCTTTTTATCGTCGCTATTTTTGTACTCGACCTCCTCGTCTCCGATCCGAGAAGCTCTCCGCAGATTGAAGTATTCGCTCTTCCGATCGCCTATCTGTTCCGCAAAGCGGGCTGGCTTGCGCGCAATCTGAAATCCTTGAGCGACGCACGGCCGCTTCGGGCGTTGCATCTGGAAAGAACCCTCTCCAGCAGCAACTCGCTCAACCTGCTCTTGGTCCGCATCCTGGGCCCCGGCTACGGGCGCTTCGACGAACGCGGAAATCCCGTGGAAATTTATCCCGGGCATCGCTTTGCCGGATTTCTCGCGGCACTCTGTTTTGGCATATATCTTCTAGCGGGGCGCGGCGTCTATCACCGGCTCGCTTCTGATGCCGCATATTCAGCGCTGCGGCCGTACGATGCGGTCCTGCTCCAGGTGATTCTGCTTTTGCTTCTCGCCTGCTGGACCCTGTCCGCCATTTGCTTCTATTTTGACCGTTTTCGCATCCCCGTTCTCATTCCCATCGCGCTGATTCTCTTGCTCACTTCGCGCCTCGGGCCGTCCGATCATGCGTTTCACACGGTCGCGAGGCCGGCCCAGGCAACCCTGCTTACTCCGGCGGATCTCCTTGCTGCCAAACAGGACCGCGTCATCGTTGTGGCCGCGGCTGGCGGCGGCATTCAATCCGCCGCCTGGACCAGCGAAGTGCTCTGTGGCTTGCGCCATGATCTTGGACCTTCCTTTGACGACAGTGTTCTGGCCATCAGCGGCGTTTCCGGCGGCTCTGTCGGAACCATGTTTTATCTTCGCTGCGTGGAGTCCTCGCCGGGAGACATGCAAGGGGCGCTAGCCGCGCGTAATTCCAGCCTGGAGGCCGTGGCGTGGGGGTTGGCTCATCCGGATTTGCGCCGCGCCGTCCTGCCTATCGACGCGCTGCTGTGGCCCGGCGCGGATCGCGGCTGGGCGCTCGAACGCGCATTACGCAAAAATGCGCAATTTTCACCGGCGGATCGTCCGCTGGCTGCCGCTGAGTTGCAAAAGAGATGGCCGGTGATTTTGCTTAACGCAACCGAAGTCCGCACTGGCGATCCGATCGTCTTCACCAACTCGGATTTTCCGGTGCCCTTGCCGGCCATTGATCCCAACCATGCGCTGCATGGTTTTCATGAGGTCTACAGCGGCCGCGATGTGAATCTCGAATCGGCAGTGCGCATGTCCGCTGCATTTCCCTACGTTTCCCCGGCGGCGCGCCCGGATTGGCCGGGAAATGCGGAACACCTGGTGGACGGCGGTTACTTTGACAATTCCGGGCTGTTCACGCTGACTAAGTGGCTTAAAGCGGCCATTCCCGACCTGCCTCCAGCCGGCACGGTTCCTCGCCCGCTGCCCAACAAAAAAATACTTATTCTGAGCATCGACGCCTTTCCCGATGGACAATGGACGGGCCCCGCCGACGCTCCCCACGCCTGGCTCTATCAGCTCATCGCGCCCGCTTACGCTATTCTTCACGTCCGCTCAGAAGGGCAACAGGTGCGCGACCTTTCCGACAGTTCCAACCTGCTGCAAATCCTCCAGCTGCGCGGTTACGAAGCTGCGACCCTTACCGCTCGCTACGTTCCTTCCAAACAGGCGACTGCCAGCAAGGCTGGAGTGGACTGTCCGCAGGACCCACCGCTCACATGGCACCTCACCGAAGTGGAAAAAGCGTGTATTGATCAGGAATGGAATGAATTGAAACCCGAGCTCATCTCGCAAATCAACGCGTTCTTCGCCCCCAGACCGACGCCGCCATCAGGCGCGCCCGCACAAGTGGCAACCACTCAGCTAAAGAAGGGACTCTATGTGCAAAAGATAATGCGCTGAAAAAATGGTAAGGCGGCAGACTTGCCTCAGGAATTCAGGGGAATGCGCAGTTCATCCGCCAGTTTCTGCGCGTTAAACGGGCTGCACGCGAAATACCGCTCCCCAACCTTCAGCGTGGGAACTTTTCTTCTGCCGTTATTCACTCGAAGCACCAGTTCTTCGCTTTCCTCATCTTCGTCAATATCGACTTCGTGGAATTCCACGCCGCGCTCTTTCAGAAAATTCTTCACCCGCCGGCAATCCGGGCACCATCCCGCGCTGTAAATCGTAATCGGTTCCATGCTCTGCTCCGCAACATTGGATGCGCCGGGCACACCCGCGTCGCATCGGCGAACCAAAAGTCGGTTCTTCAAAAGTTAGCGGGATTCGACGGGCGCGCCGCGGTATTTCCGGGCAATCTGAATGCGAATGATCGAGCGCTGCAGCGCGATATTCGCGCGGTCCCAATCGAGGTTGGAGTCGCCGGACGCAAGGCGCTTCTCCGCCCGGGCTTTCGCTTCTTCCGCTCGCGCCAGGTCGATCTCTTCCGCGCGCTCCGCCGTTTCCGCCAGCACGGTCACGCGATCCGGCAGCACTTCCGCGAACCCGCTGATCACCGCCAGCACCACCGGCTGGCTCGACGTGCTTGTCCGGTAGGCCAGTTCCCCAATCCCCAACTCCGTCATCAGCGGCGCGTGTCCCGGCAGAATCCCCAACTGGCCGTCCAGGCCGGGCATCGTAACCTCCACCACGCTTTCGCGCAGCAGTTGCCGCTCCGGCGTCACCACGATCAATTGGATGGAATCGGGTAGCATTTTGGCCCTAGACGCCTGCCTTCATCTTTTCGGCCTTCGCAAGAACCTCGTCGATCGTGCCGACCATGTAAAACGCCTGCTCCGGAATCTCGTCGTACTTGCCTTCCACGATTTCCTTGAAGCTGCGCACAGTATCCGCGATCTTTACGTACTTGCCTTCGAGACCCGTGAACTGTGCGGCGACGTACATCGGCTGCGAAAGGAATTTTTCGATGCGCCGCGCGCGCGCCACGGTGCGCTTGTCTTCGTCGGACAATTCCTCGATGCCCAGAATCGCGATGATGTCCTGCAAATCCTTGTAGCGCTGCAGCACCGACTTCACCGCGCGCGCCACAGTGTAGTGTTCCTGGCCCACAACGCGTGGGTCCAGAATGCGCGAGAAGCTGGCCAGCGGATCGACCGCCGGATAAATGCCGCGCTCCACGATCTGGCGGCTCAGGTTCGTCGTCGCGTCAAGGTGCGTAAACGTCGCGGCCGGCGCGGGGTCCGTGTAGTCGTCCGCGGGCACGTAAATCGCCTGCACCGAAGTGATCGAACCGCTCTTCGTCGAAGTAATGCGCTCCTGCAGTTCGCCGATTTCGGTGTTCAGGTTCGGCTGGTAACCCACGGCCGAAGGCATGCGCCCGAGCAGCGCCGAAACTTCCGAGCCCGCCTGCACGAATCGGAAAATGTTATCGATAAAGAGCAGCACGTCCAGGTGTTCCTGGTCGCGGAAATATTCCGCCACTGTGACGCCTGTCAGTCCCACGCGCAAACGCGCTCCGGGCGGCTCGGTCATCTGCCCATAAATCAAAGCCGCACGCGACTTTTCCGAATTCCCGGGAACCACGACGCCGGACTCCTGGAATTCCAGCCACAGGTCGTTTCCTTCACGGGTGCGCTCGCCGACGCCCGCGAACACCGACACGCCGCCGTGCTGCATCGCGACGTTGTGAATCAATTCCTGAATCAAAACTGTTTTGCCAACGCCCGCGCCGCCGAACAAGCCGATTTTTCCGCCCTTCAAGAACGGCTGAATCAGGTCCACGACCTTAATGCCCGTCTCGAACATTTCCAGCGACGTGGATTGCTGGTCCAGCGCCGGCGACGGCCTGTGAATCGAATACCTCGTCTCGCTGTTAAGCGGCCCCAACTGGTCCACCGGCTTCCCCAGCACATTCATCACGCGCCCAAGCGTTGCGCGTCCCACAGGCACGGTGATCGGCTCGCCCAGGTCCACTGCCCTCATCCCGCGCACCATGCCTTCGGTCGGCTCCATGGCCACTGTGCGGACGCGCCCTTCGCCCAGGTGCTGCTGCACTTCGGCAGTCACGTCCAGCGGTTCTTTCAAGTCAAATCCTTCGCTGGTGATGCGCACGGCGTTATATATTGCCGGCAAATGCCCCTGCTCAAACTGAATGTCGAGTACCGGCCCGATGACCTGGATCACTCGTCCGACCTGTTGGTTGCTCATGTTTCCCTTCTCGAACCTAATTGCGAACAGTGGCCAGTGGCCAGCGACCAGTGAAGATCAGCCCAGCTTGCGCCGTAGAGCCTGCACCAGTCCACCCAACAACCTGCCAACTTCGTCGCATACCGCCTTCACGGAGGTAAATTCCGCCTCTCCGAGGTAACCCAAATCCTTGCTTAATCGCAGGAAGTAGCGGGTTTCTTCCAGTGAACCTCCCGCTATATCCAGGCACCGCACAAAATCCTTCGTCGTTCTTCGTCCAAAACCTTCCGCGATATTCGCCGGAACTGAAGCCGCCGCTCTTCTCAGCTGCGAAATGATCCCAAATCGTTCGTCCTTCGGAAACATTCCGCTCAGCTTATAGACCGCCAACACCATTTCATGCGCCCTGCGCCAAGCATCAAGTTCTTCAAAGCTCTTCACTCTTCACTCTTTATTCTTCACTGGCCACCGGTCGCTGGTCGCTACGCTGTATATGAAGCCCCGCTGACGATCTCAATAATTTCCTTGGTAATCGCCGCTTGCCTCACCTTGTTCATGTGCAGCGTCAGGCCTTCGATCACTTCTCCGGCGTTCTTGGTGGCTGCTTCCATTGCCGTCATTCGCGCCGCGTGTTCCGCCGCGCACGATTCCAGCATGGTCCGCAGCACCTGCGTCTCGACATAACGCGGTAACAACCGCGCAAGCAACTGTTGTTCCGGCTGCTCGTAAATGTAGTCAATCTGCGACGACGCGACCTCGGCTTCCGTTTCTTCGCCTGTCGAAATCTTCTCCACGGGAAGCAGTTTTTCCACCGTCAGGTCGGCGGAAATCACGTTCTTAAACTCGCTGAACACCATGTACACGGCGTCCACTTTTTCTTCCACGTACAAATCCGTCACCAGCTTCGAAATCTCGCGCGCGATGCCGTAGTCCACTTTCGACAGCACGTTGACGTATTCGCCCGCGAACGTGAACCCGGCGCGCCGCATGGCGTCCCGGCCTTTTTTGCCGATCGGGATCAGCGTAAACTTTTTCCCGGGTTTGCTGCGATAAAATTCCGCCGCTTTCTTCAAAATGTTCGTATTGAACGCACCCGCCAGCCCGCGCTCTCCGGAGAGCACCAGCACGAGGATACGCTCTTCCGCTCTCTTGGCCAGCAGCGGATGCTCCGGCGATTCAATCCGCGCCATCGTCGAACGCAGCACGCGCACCAGTTCCTTGGCATAAGGACGCGCCGCCAGCGCCGCCTCCTGCGCTCGCCGGAGGCGCGCCGCGGCCACGAACTTCATCGCGCGCGTAATCTGCTGCGTGTTTTTCACCGAGCGGATGCGGCGCCGGAAATCGAGTAGTGTGGGCATGGTCTCTGCTTAAGCCTGGCTCCTACTGCGCGGCCGCTGCCTTCGCAGCCGTGAAGCGCTCCTTGAATCCATCGAGCGCCGTCTTGATCGTCGCCTTGATGCCGTCGTCGAGCGCCTTTTTCGTCGCGATGTCCTTCAGCACGCCTGCGTAATTCGCTTCCGCGAACTGTACGAACTCCTTCTCAAACCGCCGCACGTCGCCGACAGCAACGTTGTCCAGCCCTCCGCTCGTCGCCACGTACAGCACCAGCACCTGCTTTTCCACCGACAGCGGCACGAACTGATCCTGCTTCAGCACTTCCGTCAATCGCTGGCCGCGCTGCAACTGTGCCTGCGTCACCTTGTCCAGTTGGTCCGCGCCAAACTGCGCGAACGCCGCCAGTTCGCGGAACTGCGCCATGTCCAGGCGCAAGCTGCCCGCCACCTGCCGCATCGCCTTGATCTGCGCGTTGCCGCCCACGCGGCTGACCGAAATGCCCACGTTGATCGCGGGGCGGATGCCGGCGTTGAACAAATCCGACTCCAGGTAAATCTGCCCGTCGGTAATCGAAATCACGTTCGTCGGAATGTAAGCCGATACGTCGCCCGCCTGCGTTTCGATCACCGGCAGCGACGTCAGCGAACCCGCGCCCAGCTTATCGTTCAGCTTCGCCGCGCGTTCCAAAAGCCGCGAGTGAAGATAAAACACGTCGCCGGGAAACGCTTCGCGTCCCGGAGGCCGCCGGAGCAACAGCGAAATTTCGCGGTACGCCTGCGCGTGCTTCGAAAGGTCGTCGTAAAAAGTCACCGCGTGCCGCTTGTTGTCGCGGAAATATTCGCCCATCGCACAAGCCGCATACGGCGCGATGTATTGCAGCGAAGCCGGTTCCGCTGCCGAAGACGCCACGATGATCGTGTACTCCATCGCGCCCGCGTCGGTCAGCGCCTTGATCACCTGCGCGATCGTCGAGCGTTTCTGCCCGATCGCGCAATAAATGCAGATCATGTCGTTGCCCTTCTGGTTGATGATCGTGTCCAGAATGACGGCGGTTTTTCCCGTCTGGCGGTCGCCGATGATCAGCTCGCGCTGCCCGCGGCCGATGGGAATCATCGAATCAATGGCCTTGATTCCGGTCTGCAGCGGCTCGCGCACCGGTTGGCGGTCCAGTACGCCCGGCGCCAACTTTTCAAGAGGGTTCCGCAACTTCGACGTAATGGGGCCCTTGTCATCCAGCGGCAATCCCAGCGGATTCACCACGCGCCCGATCAGTTCCGGCCCCACGGGCACGGACATAATCGTGTTCGTGCGCTTTACAACGTCGCCCTCTTTCAACTCCGACGACTCGCCTAGCAGCACCGCGCCGACCTCTTCCTCTTCCAGGTTCAGCGCCAATCCAAAAACGTTGTGCGGGAACGCCAGCATTTCGCCGGCCATCACCTTTTCCAGGCCATGAATGCGCGCGATGCCGTCGCCGACGCTGATGATTGCGCCGACCTCGTCCACGGAAACCGTCTGCTCGTAGTTCGCGATCTGTTCGCGAAGTATCTTGCTGATTTCGTCTGCTTTGATATTTGCCATGCCTGCTCCGTTCCCGAATGCCTATTCCGCGGCCAGCCGCGCCCGGATCTGGTTCAGCCGGTTTCGCACCGAACCGTCATAAATCGTGTCGCCGATGCGCACCACCGCTCCGCCGACCAATGCCGCATCCAGCGAATACTTCGCCTGAATCTTTTTTCCCGTCAGGCGCTCCAGCGTCTGTTGCAATTGCGTTTTCTGCGGCGCGGTCAGTTCCGCCGCGGAGGTGACTTCCGCTTCCGCCGCGCCCTGCCGCTGCCGCAATACGTCTTCGAACGTCTGCAGAATCTCCGGCAACAGATGCGTCCGCTGGTTGTCCACAACAATAAATAGAAAATTCCGCACGATGCGGCTCGCGCCCATCCGTGCCGCCAATTTCTCGATCACTGCATGCTTCGCGGTGCGTTCCACCGCCGGGTTGGCCAAAACATTGCGCAGTTCCGCGGACTCTGCATACGCCGCGCCGAAATCCGCCAACTGCTTACCGACCGGCTCCGCCGCGCCTTGTTCCAGCGCGATGTCCGCCAGTGCCGTCGCGTATTGCAGGCTCGCCGACCTCAATTCGGCCTCCCCTGCAGGCTCTGCACAAAGCTGCTGATCATCGCTTCCTGCACTGCCGGCGTCATCTGTTTTGCCACCAGCGATTCCGCGCCATCCACGGCCAACCGGGCCGCCAGTTCCTTCAATTCCACGCGAGCCGCGCGCTCGGCCGCTTCAATCTCCGCTTTGGCCGCCGCGCGAATCTTTTCCACATCCAGAACCGTCGCTCCGCGCAACCGTTCCACTTCCGCCGCCGCATCGCGCTGCGCCTGGGCGCGGAACTCAGCAATCTCCCGCTCCAGGTTGCCCATTTTCGTAGCCGCTTCCTGCAGCTTGCGTTCCGCCTCTACTTTTGCGGCGGTCGCTTTCGTGATTGCCGAGCTGATACTGTCCGCATTCCGGCGAAACATCGGCGGCAGCAGTTTCCCGAAGACCCAGTAAAGCAGGCCCGCCAGAATAGCGAAGTGGATCCACTTGAAAATCATTTCGGAGGAATGTTCCGCGGAACTCCCGCCTTCTTCCGCCGCAATGGCCGTCGCCGCGGAAAACAGGCCAAGCGCGCACACAAAAAGGCTGTTGTACATGTAACGCAGTGGCTTCATCGAGCTTCTCTCGTCGGGTTGCCGGGCGCGGGTGGGGCTTGCAGCACGCGGCGCGCAATTTCCGCCGCCAACTGCGCGGTACCGCCTTCAATCTCTTTTTTCGCGCCGGCGAATTCTCCCGCCACGCGCGCTTTCGCCGCGTTCACTTCCGCATCCGCCTTGCCACGCGCGTCTTTCAGCATCGCCGCGCGTTCATCCATCAATTTCCTGCGATCCGCTTCCTGCTCCGCATACACCTTCGCTCGCGCCTGCCGTAGCGCTTCTTCGTACTGCCGCACCTTCTCCGCCGCCGCGGCCTGTGCCGCTTCCGCCGCTTTCTGCGCGCCAATCGTGCGAGCGTCGCGCTCCGCCATCACCTTTAGCAATGGCTGGAAAAAGATCGACCGCATGATGATGTAGAAAAGCAGAACGATAACCGCTACGGGCACAGCCCGGAGGAACAGTTCGCCGAGTTGGTGAACCAAATCAGACATGAAAGTTTTTCGCCTAAAATTTCAGGAAGGCAGCCTCGCCAACTCCCCGACCCGGTAGGAGCATACGGTAGACTTTGCGCCGCCTTACGGAACAATAATTTATATCATCCGCACCGACTCTCCGTCAACGAATCGCACCACCTGCGCGCAACTCAAAATCGCGTTCCTCGTTATAATTCGGAAGCGCTTCTAATGCGCGTCGCACCGGCCATTTTGGCGCGCGGGAGTCCTCATGACCAAGACATGGCAAACTAAGCTAATCCACTCCGACGCGAAAATTCCCACTGGCTACAAATCGCTCGCCACGCCCACTTATCGCGGCTCCACCACCGTTTTCCCTTCCGCCGGCAGCGTCAAAGACACCTGGGACCAGCACAAAGTCGGCTACACCTACGGCCTCTACGGCACCCCCACCGCCCTCGAACTCGCCACCCGCATCTGCGAACTCGAATCCGGCAAGCACACCATTCTCGCTCCCGGCGGACAGGCCGCCATCTCTCTCATCAATTTCGCGCTGCTCCAGGCCGGCGATCACATCCTGGTCCCCGCCAGCGTTTATTACCCGAACCGCAAGCTCACCACCCAGCTTCTCTCGCGCTTCGGCGTCACCGCCACGTTCTACGACCCTCTCATCGGCGGCGGAATTTCCGCGCTCCTCCAGGAAAACACGCGCCTCGTGTGGACCGAATCCCCCGGCTCCATCACCATGGAGGTCCAAGACATTCCCGCCATCGTCGCTGCGGCCCACGCCCGCAACACCAAAGTCGTCCTCGACAACACCTGGTCCGCCGGCGTGCTCTTCGACGCCTTCGCTCACGGCGTGGACGTCACCATGCAAGCCGTCACCAAATACATCGGCGGCCACAGCGACCTTCTCCTTGGCTCGGTCACCGTCCGCGACGACTCCATCTACCAGCGTCTCGGCGTTGCGCAGCAAATGCTCGGTCTCGCCGTCTCGCCTGATGACTGCAGCCTCGCTCTCCGCGGCCTGCAAACGCTCGCCGTGCGCCTCTCGGCCATCGAAAATTCCGCGCTGCAAATCGCCAAATGGCTCGCCGACCGCCCCGAAGTCGAACTCGTCCTTCACCCCGCGCTGCCCGCCTGCCCGGGTCACGAATTTTGGAAGCGGGATTTCCTCGGCTCCTCTGGCGTGTTTTCGCTCGTGTTCAAGCCCGGCCCGACGCAAGAGCAGGTCTTCGCCTTCGTTGACGCTCTGAAATTATTCAAGGTGGGTTACAGCTGGGCAGGTGTCACAAGTCTCGCTGTCGCCTACAACATCGGCCGCATCCCCGGCCGGCCTCCCTACGATCACCGCATCGTTCGCCTCAACATCGGCCTCGAATCCACCACCGATCTCATCGCCGACCTCGACCAAGCCCTCCCAAAATTGCGGAGCTAAGCAGTGGCACAGGCACTCATGCCTGTGCTCTTCAACGCTTTGCCCTACTCATCCCGCGCCACCGCGTCATAAACAAACCGGAACCTCGACGGATTCTTGTCCTTCCCGATCACCATCTCCACCTCTTCCCACAACTGCAATCCATCCGGCGAAACTTCATACGTCCGCGTCAGCGATCCCTTTTTCGGCAGCGGCGAACTGCTCACTAATTTATCCCCGTCCCATTTCGCTTCCACCACGTCGGTTCCCACGCCCGCCGGTGCGTCCGGCTTGTGCCCGTCGGTATAAAAAATCGTTTTCCGCCCCTGGTCGCCTAACATTTCCACGATCGGATCCTTCTCCGTCTTTCGCGCCATCTTCAGCCGGATCGAGGGGTCGATCAATTCCATGTACCGCTGCCGGTCTTCCGAAGTGTCCTTTTGCGGTCCATTATTTCCATGCTGCCCGCCGCCCATGCCGGGCCCGCCCATTCCGCCCCCCGGGAAGCCGACGTGGGGCCCACTATTTCCGCCCCGATTCTGATTTGGATCGTTCACCTTGCGCTGGTTCGATCTGGCCTTTGGGTCGTCGCTTTCATCGCGATTCAGTTTCCACGCCCCCAGAATATTCTTCCGCGGAACAATCTTTACCAACGGTGGAGGCGGCGGCTCTGACGACGACCTTTGTGAAGCCACCGGCGCGATCGGTCCCGGCGGCGCCTGCGCGTGTGCCATTCCAGTAAGCAAAAATCCAATTCCACCTAAAACAAAAACTTTCTCGAATACTTTCATAGCCTTCTTTCCTGAAAGGAGCCCATCTCGCGGAGCCCCGCAGAATTCATTCCTTCAGACGCGCGGCGAAGTTCCCGGGTTGTGTCCGTCTTCGGTCCCATTCGTTTCAACAACCATCTTACTCCTCGCCAGTGTAGAATTCGCCTTTCCCGGTCGGAGGGAACTGTGCTCCGAACCTTTCTCCCGCTGTTTACTTTCCTCGCCGCGCTTGCTGCCGGACCTGCGTCCGCTGCCGCGAACCCCTCCGCAAATCTCAACGGCGTCGTCTACTCCGAAGCCACCAACCAACGCGTGCCCCACGCTTCTGTCTGGCTCTGCGATGACGGAGGGAACCGCCTGTTGGAAGCCGTGACCAGCGAAAACGGCGAATTCTCGTTTCCCGGTCTGCATGCCGGCGCGTACATCCTGAAAATCACGGCCTCGGGTTTTGTTCCGCTTGAAATGAATGTGGAGGTGAATTTCGGCACCGAACACGGCATCTCCGTCTTCCTCAAACCCGGCGGGAAATCACAAAGAGAACAGCCATCCGATCCATCCATTTCCGCTCACGAACTCTCTATGCCTGCTGCGGCAAGAAAGCTGATGGATTCGGGCAAGAAAAAACTTTACGCCGGCAACAACGCCGAAGGAGCCTTACGCGATTTAGAAGCTGCTGTGGCAAAAGCCCCCGACTACTATGAAGCTTACTATCAGATGGGGATGGCATGCCTCTCGCTCCAAAAACCCACCGACGCCGAAAAATATCTTCGAACTTCGGTCTCTCTCAGCAATCAAACTTACCCGGATGCGGTCCTCGCCTTAGCCGTCCTGTTTCTCGGTCGCCACGATTCGGCCGACGGAGAACCGCTTCTCCGCCGCGGCCTCGAACTCAATCCGAACTCCTGGGTTGGCTACTACGAATTGGGAAAGCTGGAACTCTATCGCATGCATCTGGAACCCGCGCTGGACGCGGCGCAAAGGGCCGAATCCCTCGCGCCGCAACAGCCCAAGGTCTACCGGCTGCTTTCCCTCATTCATCTCCGTCAAAAAAATTATCAGGCCGCACTAGCCGATCTCGACTCTTACATCCGTCTCGATCCCGACAGCCCCGAAGGCCACACCGCAAAACAAATCCGCTCCGACACCCAGCGCCAGGTCGACACTTCTCATCCATGATTGGGATTCTTCGCACAGGTTTTGTAGCGGCCGCCTTCCGAGGCGCGTTTCCTGCGTCCCGAACGATTCTACGGGGCGGGCGACTTTTGCCTGTCCCGAACAACTTTACGGGCCGGCGCTTCTGGTGGCTCTGCTCTTAGCTTGTCATCCTGAGGGCGCGTTTTTTGCGCCCGAAGGACCTCAACTGATACACCTTGCAACCTCCAATAGTTGAGGTCCTTCGCCTATCCTCATCGGATAGGCTCAGGATGACAACCGCTCGGTAGGCGCACACGATTGAGAAGACTTAACCATGAGAACTTTGGGTCAAAACAGCCAGCGATCCAGATCCCGTGCCCGCTCCAACAGCACCAATGCCCCCAACTCTCGAAATTTTCTTGCCCGCTCCCGATAGTCGGACGAACTCTTCGGCAAAATCGCCATGAACGGCACGCCTGCTGCTTGCGCTGACAACGCATCGTCCACGTTATCTCCCAGGTACAACGCCGTCCTCGGATCGCGCTTTCCCAGAATCGCCAGCAAGCCATCGGGATTTGGCTTTTTCGGCGCGTCGTCCATCGTCACCACTTTTCGAAAATATTTCGCCGCCGGCCACTTCTCAAATGAATACGCAAATTCCCGCCGCGTTCGCCCGGTAAATAAATTAAGTTCGCGGCTCCGCGCCCACTTCTCCACCAGCTTCGGCGTGATCAGCCATTTTTCCCTGGCCACATTTCCGGGCTTCCCGTTGCTCCCCCAATAAAACGGCTGAAACGCCTCGCGCGCCTCTTCATACGTCGTCGGCACGCCTTTCGCCGTCGCCCAACGCGAAACCATCATCCAGTCGTCGTTATTCCCCGCCTGGCGTTTCCATTTGTGCAGCTCCGCCCAAGTCGCTTTCTTTCCCGTCAGCTTTTCCACCGTCTGCAGCGCCGATCGCCAGAACGTCTCTTTCACATCAATCAAAACGCCATCCACGTCAAATATCAGAATCTCCGGATCTACCTTCTGCCCCGCCCGTTTCGCCACGTCACTCGTCCTTTCCGACTCCACTCCAGTGTACCCGCTCCCGCGCACTCCTCGGGTCATCTGGCGAGCAGCGAACCGCGGCACAAAGAAAAACTGCCCGTAGTTGAAAAAGTAAAACGCCTTGTCATCCTGAGGGCCGTGCAGCTTGCGGCCCGAAGGACCTCAACTCGTATTGTGTGCAAGGCGTATCAGTTGAGATCCTTCGCTAGGGCTAGCGAAGCTACCCCCCTCCACTTCCTCGTTTTCTTGCCGCTCCCTGAATCGCCTTGCTACACTTCCTGCGTCGCGCCTTTTGCCTGACGAAGGACTTGTTCATGCCCTCTTTTTCCGGTGTCGATTTCATCGACTTTGATTCCCAGCTCAACGACGAAGAAAAACTTGTCCGCCAGACCGCGCGCCAGTTCGTCGACAACGAAATCATTCCCATAATCGAAAAACACAGCCGCGAGGCTACCTTCCCGAAACATCTGATCCCCCTGCTAGGCGAACTCGGCTTTTTCGGCGCCAATCTTCACGGTTACGGCTGCGCGGGCATGTCCAACGTCGCGTATGGCCTGATGACCCAGGAACTCGAACGCGGCGATTCCGGCCTGCGAAGCTTCGTCTCCGTGCAGGGCGCGCTGGTGATGTATCCGATCCATTCTTTCGGCAGCGATGCGCAAAAAGACAAATGGCTGCCGCGCCTGCAATCCGGCAAGGCCGTCGGCTGCTTCGGCCTCACCGAACCGCAATTCGGCTCGAATCCCGGCGGCATGCTCACCCGCGCCGTGAAAAAGGGCCACCAGTACATTCTAACCGGCGAAAAAATGTGGATCACCAGCGGCTCGCTGGCGGATGTCGCCGTCGTCTGGGCCAAATGCGAGGACGAAAAGATCCGCGGCTTCCTGGTGGAAAAAGGCACACCAGGCTTCAAGGCTTGGGACGTCCACGGCAAATGGTCGCTGCGCGCTTCCGTCACTTCGGGCCTCTCCTTCAGCGATTGCGCCATACCCGAAGAAAATCTTCTTCCCGGCGTCACAGGCTTGCGCGGTCCACTGAGTTGCTTGAATCAAGCGCGCTTTGGGATCGGATGGGGCGCCCTCGGCGCGGCCATGGCGTGTTACGACACCGCGCTGCAATACGCCAAGACGCGCAAGCAATTCGCCAACAAGCCCATCGCCTCGCACCAGCTCGTCCAGGAAAAACTCGCCTGGATGATCACCGAAATCGTCAAGGGCCAGTTGCTCGCGCTCCACGTCGGCCGCCTCAAAGACAAAGGCAAGGCCGACGCGTCGCACATCTCCATGCTGAAAATGAACAACGTCGCCATCGCCCTCGAAACCGCCCGCAAGTCCCGCGACATCCTCGGCGCCAACGGCATCGTCGACGATTACTGCATCATGCGGCACATGAACAACCTCGAAAGCGTCTACACCTACGAGGGCACCAACGACATCCACAAACTCATCATCGGAGAAAAAATCACCGGCATTTCCGCCTTTGTGTGACCCCATGAAAAACTACGCCAAATCTATCGCTGCACTCCTTCTCGCGTTATTCGTTTTCAGCCCGTTCACCTTTTCCCAAACTCCGGCACCCCCGGCAAAACTTCCCGCCGACGCCAAGCCCCACGTTCGCACCATCACCGCCTTCATCAATCTCGATCGCGCGCAATACCAGTTGCAGTTCGCCGAAACCGCCAAGTTTCTCGGCTACGCGAAAACCGTTTTCGAATCCCGCGGCTACACTGTCGAAACGTTGCGCATCGTCACGCAACCCTTCCCCGAATACACCAAGGGCATGTCCAGCGACGAAGCGGTCCGCTTTTTCAAGAATCTCGACGGCCTCGCCGACCAGCACCACGTCCGCCTTTCCATTGGCTCCGCCTATCTCGCGGGCAATGACGGCGACGCCCAGGCCGAACTCCTCGCCGCCGTCCTGCAAAACACGAAATACATTTTCGGCAGCCTCACCGTCACCAACGACTCCGGCATCAACTGGCCTGCCGTCAGCGCCGCCGCCCGCCTGATCAAAAAGCTCTCCGAAACCACCGATCACAGCGAAGGCAATTTCCACTTCGCCGCCAATGCCAGCGTCCCTCCCTATTCCCCATTTTTCCCCGGCGCTTACCACACCGGCGCCGGCCACCAATTTGCGATCGGCTTGGCCTCAGCCGGCCTCCTCACCACCGCCGCGCAAAATGCTCCCGATCTCGCCGCCGCCAAGCGCCAGATCATCGACGCTTTCTACAACGCCGCTTTCGACGTCGAGGACGCCGCGCTTCGCATTGACCGCGAGCAGGGCTGGATCTACATGGGCCTCGATCTTTCTCCCGCCTCCTCGCCGGGTGCCTCCATCGGCGCGGCCATCGAAGCCATTTCCAAGCAACCGCTCGGCTCCAGCGGCACCATGACTGCCGTCGGCGTCATCACTTCCGCCCTGAAAGAAATCGGCGCCCGCCGCACCGGCTACTCCGGTGTGATGCTTCCGGTCCTCGAAGACCCCACTCTCGCCGAGCGTTGGAATCAGGGCCGCCTCTCCCTTGACCAGCTCCTCAGCTACTCCGCGGTTTGCGCGACTGGCCTCGACACCATCCCCCTTCCCGGCGACACCTCGGTCGCGGACCTGGCCCGCATCATCGGTGACGTCGCCACCCTCTCCGTGAAATGGAACAAACCGCTCTCCGCCCGTCTTCTCCCGGTTAAGGAAAAGCACGCCGGCGAAATGACCGAGTTTACCGACCCGTTCCTCATCAACGGCCTTATCCGTCCACTTCCGGGCAAAGAACCAGTACAATGACCCCATCGTCGGAGTGTGATTACTCAGCACGGTTGCCGGGTTCGCTTCATCGCTTCCAACACCCCTATCGACCTTAAGCCGCACTTTGCCCTAAGATTGCGTCCGCGGAGGGCGCCACAATGGAAGAACAGCTAAGCCTTGAATTCCTGCGCGTAGTCGAAAACGCCGCCATCGCTGCCGCCCGCACCATGGGTTTTGGCGATCGCCACAAGGCCGACGAAGTCGCCGTCGAAGCCATGCGCAAGACCATGGATCAGGTCGAGATGGACGGCACCATCGTCATCGGCGAAGGCGAACGCGATGAAGCACCCATGCTCTACATCGGCGAAAAAGTCGGCCTCGCCCAGCACGCTCCCAAATCCGTTTTCCCTTCCGTGGATATCGCTGTTGACCCTCTCGAAGGCACCAATCTCTGCGCCACCGGCGCTCCCAATTCCATCGCCGTACTCGCCGCCAGCGAAAGGGGCGGCCTGCTCCACGCTCCCGATCTGTACATGGAAAAAATTGTCGTCGGGCCATCCTGCAAGGGCGCCGTGGAACTCGACGCTCCCGTCGCCGACAACCTAAAGTCCGTCGCCCGGCGCCTCGACCGCGACGTCGAAGATCTCGTCGTCATGGTTCTCGATCGCCCACGCCACGAAAAAATGATCGAAGAGATTCGCAAGGTCGGCGCGCGCATCCGCCTGATCGGCGACGGTGATTTATCCGCTGGAATTTCCGCCGCCGTGATTGGCACCGGCGTTCACATGCTGATGGGTACTGGCGGCGCTCCCGAAGGTGTCCTCACCGCCGCGGCCCTCAGGTGCCTTAACGGCCAGATTCTTGCCCGCCTCGTCATTGGCAAGCCCCAGGACGCGGAGCGCCTGGCAAAAATGGGCGTCACCGACACCAAGCGCATCTACGACACCGAAGACCTGGCTCCCGGCAAGAAAATCATTTTTGCCTGCACCGGTGTCACCGACGGAAACATCCTGAAGGGCGTGCGTTTCTTCGGCGAAGGCATCCGCACCTCTTCCATGATTCTGACGCTCGATGAACGCCAGGTGCGCTTCATCGATTCCGTACGCCTCGATAAGCGCCCCGACATCAAAGTCCGCTTCAACTAATTTTTATCTCGGGAATATTTCTTGCCAGGCCGCGACTTCAGTTCGTCGCTCAAATATCAAAACATTGTCATCCTGAGCCTATCCGATAAGGAGAGGCGAAGGACCTCAACTAAAATCCGTTACACAAATTTTCGTTCAGGTACCAGGGTTTAGTTGGCAAAAGCGGCAGCAGAGCTGCCGCACTCAAAATTAAGAGCCGCTCTCCTACTGTTCCTTCGGAGTCGCCAGCACCACGTTCTCGTCCACTGCCACCGTCGGCGTAAACACCGTCGCGCTCTTTCTCTCCCCCAGCGCAATCTGCTTGGCTGTTCCGCTCACCGCCGGTCCCGCGGGCTTCGTTCCATTCGCCGGTGCGTCCCCCGGCATCATCGAAATCCGCGTCGTCTTCGGAGTGCAATCCGTCGCGCCCAGGCAAGTGTCGCGCAGGAAAACCTGCCGCAATCCGCTGTTTGGTGCAGCCTGGCCATTCGCCGCGGCCCCGCCCCCAATCTTCGGCGTATGGCTCGGCGTAATCGCAACGAACGCCACATATCTTCCCGTCGAACTGATCGAAGGCAATATGCTTTCCGTGCCGTTCAACGCCCCCTGCGAGTCCGTCGAAATCAGCGAAGTCCCCGGCTTGCAAGTGTTGTCCGCCCCGATGCAGGTATCGTGCACGTAAACTTGCCGCCCCGCCGACGCGCCCTCCACCAGATTCGTCGCCGCCGAACTGAACGCCACAAACCGGCCGTCCGGAGTCAGCGCCGCGTTGTGACTCTCCGCATTCCCAGCCGTTCCGTCCGCCGCCACGGAGACCACCCGCGTATTCACGCTGCACCCGCTCGAAACGCCCAGGCATGTATCTTTCAGCAAAATCTGGCTCACCTGATTTTGCTGCGAGCCGTAAGCCACGTATCGTCCGTCCTGGCTGATTGCCGGCGTTTCTTCCGCAGTCGCCGCCGCAGGCGCCCCGCCGCCAATCAAGAACGAGAATGCATTGCTGTCCCCGCCTCCCACCAGCGGCAGGCAACTTGGCAGATTGCAGGGCCCGTTCCCCGGATTATTCACCACAATCAACGCCGTGTCCGGATTCGCCAGAAACGCACCCGGAATCACCGCCTTGATTTCCGTTGCGGAAAGGCTTGTGATTGTCAGCGCCGCCGGCTGCTGCATTGGCGTCAATTTATCCGCGAACGTCACCAGTGATCCGCCGTTATTGGAACCGGGTAGAAAATTCGTTCCCGTAACGGTGATCGTCAGGGAAGCCGTGCAGCTTGTTCCGCAAGCAGGCGCGGTCCCCGGCGTAACCGAAGTCAACGTCGGAACCGGATTGGGCGCCCCATAAATATTGAACGCCAGCGTATTCGAAAGTCCGTTTTGCCCGGTGCCTGATTGCGCCGTCAGCGTGTTGATCAACGCCGTTCCCGGCTTGGCCAGCAGGTCCGCTGGAACCGTGGCGGTCAGCGTGGTCGTGTCGATCACCTGCGACGTCGAAAGCTTCTTCCCGTTCCACTGAATCACGCTGGTGCTGTTGAACCCGTTAAACTGGCTCGCGTTCACCGTCAGCAGAAACGACCCGCTTCCCGCGGGCAATCCATTCGGCGAAACGTTCGTCAGCGTCGCCCCGGTGTTGTACTGAATCGAATTGTTGTAATCATTGCATCCGGCCAACAGGCCGAATGCGAACCCCGCGACAGCCATCGCTGTCAGATACCGCTTCATGAAAACTCCTTCGCGCGAAATTCACCCAGATGTTCGATTCTCTCCACACAGAAGAGACTGGAACTTCGCTTGACTGTTTGGGTTGAGATGCCAAAAAGCGTGGCCGCGTTGACCGGCCCCCCGCAGATCCCCTTGGGACTCGAGTACCTGACTCCTGCCCACAAACCCAGGCAGCTATTATGGCCCAGGCCGCCCCAGGCTCAAAGCTCGGCATCGCCCCTTCACTGGCTCGCGCCCTGCGCCGCCAGCGCCTGCCTCACCACTTGTTCGATCTTTGTCCGGCAGCCCGCGTCACTAATTTGCGCCGCCGCGGCCGCACGATAATCCGCTATCGCCAGTGCTTTTCTTCCCAGCTTTCCATACAGGTCGCCCCGCACCAGCCGGAAAACCGGATTCTCCGGATACTTTTCCACCAGCGGCGTCGCCACCTGCAGCGCCTGCTCATACTTCAAATCGAACAGGTGCAGGTTGATAGCCAGGTAGTACCGCGCCAGCGCCGGCGTCAACTGCCCGTGATCGATCGCCATCTGCAATTGCCGGATTCCGTCCTCTTTCGATCCTCCCGGAATCCCCATGAAAAAGCGCAGCACCCGCGCAATCGTCGAAAGCGTATCCACATAATAGTTGTAGAGCCCCAGCCCCATGTTGGCGTCGACCAATGACGGATCGAGCACCAGAGTGCGCTGGAAATGTTCGCGTGCTCGAACACCGGCGCGCGCGGCCGCCCGGTTTTCCACGCGCAGCCCGTACAAACGCGCAGCCAGTCCTCCGGCCATCCCGGCGTACAGGTGCATCTCCGCCGATTCGTGTTTAGCCAGCGCCGTATCCGCCAGCGCCTCTGCCTTCGCCACCACCTCCAGATACGTCTGGTCCCCCGGCGCTTTTCCCCGGTGACGCGGCAGAGTCATTCCATATTTGTACTCCGCCGAAAGGCACCAGATCTGCCACCAGCGCGCTTCCGCTTCCAGCAAATATCCCAAGGGATGCTCCGGCTGTGCGCGCTGAAGAGCCTGCGCCTCCGGAATCGCCAGATCGCTTCGCCCCGAATAAATATCCTCAAGGATTTTGTCCGTGCCTGGTGGCAGTGAAAGGTCGCCAGCGTCGGCGCGCCGCGGCGCCAGCAGAAACGCGCACACGCCCAGCCCCAGCAGAATAAAGCTTCGTTTCATAAGTTGAACAGAGAGCCCGGCGGGCCTGCGCTCTCCTCTTCAGAAGTGTAAGCCGTCCCCCAACACCGCCGCAAAACATTTTGCGAATCTAGTGGCACAGCGATTCCTCGCTGTGCTCTTGCTTTTGTAGCGGCTGCCTTCCGAGGCGGGCGCTTTTCCCTTTTCCCTTTTCCCTTTTCCCTCTTCTCTTTTCTTTCCGGCCGGGCTTAGGACCGCCACTACACAGGCAATAGGAGGATTCCCACTCATTTGTTATTCTCGCTGCTCATGTCCCATTCCGCTCCATCCCCCTCACTCGCTCAATCCCAACCTTCGCTCGAGCGCGGCCTCGGCCTGAAAGAAGCCGTCGCCCTCAATATGATCGAAATCGTCGGCATCGGCCCCTTCGTCGTCAGCTCCCTGGTCATCAAAGCCATGGGCGGCCCGCAAGCCCTCATCGCCTGGCTCGCCGGCGCCCTTCTCGCCACGCTGGACGGCTTCGTCTGGTCCGAACTCGGCGCCGCCATGCCCAAAGCCGGCGGCACCTACGTCTTCCTCCGCGAAGCCTACGGCCCCGGCCGCTGGGGCCGCCTGATGTCGTTCCTCTTCGTCTGGCAAACATTTGTCCAAGCCCCGCTTTCCGTCGCTTCCGCCTCCATCGGCTTTGCGCGTTACGCCGGTTATCTTCATCCGCTCACGCTCTGGCAAGCCAAAGCGATTTCCGGAAGCCTGGTAATTTTTCTAGTGATTCTGCTCTACCGGAAAATCACCACCATCGGCAAAATTTCCGTCCTCCTCTGGGTCGGCGTCGTCGGCACCATGCTCTGGCTCATCTGGGGCGGCATTCGCCACTTCGATCCCAAATTGGCCTTTGATTTCCCTCCCGGCGCGTTCCATCTTTCATCCATATGGTTCGCCGGACTTGGCGCTGCCATGATCAACACCGTTTACAGCTACTGGGGCTACTACAACATCTGCCATCTCGGCGGCGAAATCCGTAATCCCGAAAAAAATATCCCCCGCGGCATTTTTCTTTCGATTCTCGGCATCACGGTCCTTTATCTCGCCATGCAGACCAGTCTCCTCGGCGTCGTCCCCTGGCGCGAAGCTCAGAACACTCCCTTCATCGCCAGCCTGTTCGTCGAGCGCCTCTACGGCACCGGCGCCGCGCACTTCGTCACCTGGATGGTGCTCTGGATCGCCATGGCCTCCGTCTTTTCTTTGTTGCTCGGCTACTCTCGCGTGCCCTATTCCGCCGCGCTTGACGGCAATTTCTTCCCCGTCTTCGCCAAAGTGCATCCGACGAAACATTTTCCCCAAATTTCGCTTCTAATACTGGGGGCGCTGGCGTTCCTGTTCAGCATCATTCTCAAACTTGAAACCGCCATCGCCGGCATTCTCGCCATGCGCCTGATTGTCCAGTTCATCGGTCAGGCCGTGGGAGTGATGCTGCTGCGCCGCCGTTTGAGCTCCGAAAAGTTGCCGTTTAAAATGTGGCTGTACCCGGTTCCCGCGGTGCTCACGATGTTCGGCTGGGCCTGGCTTTTTTGGCAGACTGGCCCCGCCCGCAAGTGGGGCCTCCTCGAAATCGCCCTGGGCGCAACCGCATTTCTAATTCGCGCCCGCGAGATGCGACAATGGCCCTTCGCCCCGGCGGGTGCCGATTCGCGTGCCGCCCGGCCCGCGTAGCGGCCACCTTCAGGTGGCCCAGCTTGGTTTTGTAGCGGCCGCCTTCCGAGGCGGGCGTCCGGCTAAGCGCCGGAGGCGCGGCAGAGGTTAGCCCAGCGCGCCTGCCCTGAGCGAAGTCGAAGGGTGAGCGCTGGGACTGTTGCCAATTTAAGATTGAGCCCCGGAGGGGCGGCACATGGTCTCATTCGTCCTAAATCTGCCGCGCCTCCGGCGCTCGAAATGTATTGCGCAATGATCCCAGGGCTTACGCCCTGGGCTAATTTCTTTCGCCCCTTTGGGGCTGACAAACGTTTATTTGGAGGCCATTTGAACCGCATCCGCCTGGCAACACTCTTACTAGCAACCGCCTTCTTCTCCGCTACCACGCGTGCGCAATTCCCTCCTGCCCCCGGCACAGGCCCCGGCCTTCCCGAAACCATCGAAGCCATCGACGCCGCCCGCGTCACCACCCGCATCCTCTACATCACCGCGCATCCCGATGACGAAAGCGGCGCCATCCTCACCTATCTCGCCCGCGGCCTCCACGCCGACGTCGCGCTTCTCTCCATCACCCGCGGCGAAGGCGGCCAGAACGCACTCGGCCCCGAACAAGCTCCGCAGCTCGGCCTCATCCGCACCCAGGAACTTCTCGCCGCCACCCGCGGCTACGGCGTCAAACTTTATTTCACCCGCGCCAAGGATTTCGGCTTCTCCAAAACTCCCGAAGAAACCGAAAAAATCTGGGGCGACTCCGTCCTCGAAGACATGGTCCGCGTCATCCGCGAATTCCGCCCCAACATCGTCATCAACGGCTGGGGCGGCGTCCACTCCGGCCACGGCCACCACCAACTTTCCGGCATTTGGACACCGAAAGCCGTCAAGCTGGCCGCCGATCCGAAATTTCTCACTGACCCGAAATTTCCGGTGTGGGGTAACAACGGTGAGGGCGTAAAGATTCTCGACGTCGAACGCGGCAGCGACAATCCCAAGGGTTACATCCTGCCTGTCGACGAGGTCTCTCCTCTCTACGGAAAATCCTGGCGCGAAATCGGCATCGACGCCTTCAGCAATCACCGCAGCCAGGGCATTTCTGCCTTCCTGAGTTCTCCATTCCTCCACCGCCCTCTCGCCCTCCTCCCCGAAGACGGCTCCAAGCTCGATCCCGCCTCGCTTGCACGCCCCCTTGTTCAGGTTTTTGATCGGAAATTCTGCAGTGATAATCAAAAATCTTGCGATCGCTTGAAGAAAACAGATGCGGACCTTGTTTCTGCGCGGGAAGCCGCTCTGCGGCTCGATTGGCCGGGAGCAAGTACCACGCTGGAGCAAGCTAGAGTGAGTCTCTTAAGCCTGTTCCCTCCCTGCGATATCGTGAATTACCCTTGGCCGGTCGATAAAGCCACGCTCTCCCAACTCGGCCATTCCTATGAGCAACTCGAAAACGCCTTGTTCCTCGCGCTTGGCTTTGACGCCACGGCAGAACCGGAACGCAGTGATGTTGTGCTTGGGGAAACGGTCAAAGTTACCGTCCGCGTCCGGTGCCGTCCCGGGGTTACATGCCCAGTCAAAGACGTTTTCTATTTCGACCCCACGCAAATTGCGAAGAGCCTGGAGGGAAACTTTGCGGATGGCGTCACGTTCGACTATCCCGTTTCAAAAGACGCCGAAAAAAGCAAATTCCCTGAGGAACTAAACCCAATACGAAGATCTGCTGGCACCGTTCACGTCACGACAAGCAGCTTTGAGAGAGGTGCTTGTATTCAAACAAGGGCCGTGCCCATCGTGCGAACCGAGGCCACGTCAACCCACGTCGAACGGGTTCCACTTAGGATCGTCCCCGCCTATACTCTGGCGGTTGAGCCGACTCAGACCATCGAAGTTCTCGCGGCAAAACACAACCCCTTTGACATCTTCCTGCGCGTCCATTCCTATTCAACAAAATCCGCGACCGTTTCCGTTGGCCTCGACACTCCCGATGGCTTTAGTTCGAGTGCGCCCGTCGAACTTTCCTTTGACGGCGTCGGCGACCAGTACGCCAAGCTCACTGTCATGCCACCGGCCAAACTTGCGCCGGGCAATTTCACTATCACCGCCTACGCCAAGCGTGGCGACGAGAAATTCTCCACCTCGCTCGAACCGCTTCCCACCATGCCTTCCATCCTCTGGAGCGAGCCCGCGCAAACCGTCGTCCACGCCTTCGATATCAACGTCCCCGCAAATCTTCGCGTCGGCTACATCACCGCCGAAGGCGAAATGATCCCCGAAGCCCTCAAGCGCCTCGGCATCAGCGTCGAAATGCTCGACGCCAACGCCCTCACCTTCGGCGACCTCTCGAAATACACCGCCATCGTCGTCGGCGTCCGCGCCTACGAACTCCGCCCCGAACTTGCCAGCGCCAACAAGCGTCTTCTCGATTACGTCTCCAACGGCGGCACGCTCGTCGTCCAGTACAATCGCGACTTCATTTGGAACAAATTCCTTCCCGCGCCTTATCACGCCACCATCGGCAATCCCACGCCGCGCATCACCGACGAAACCGCCGAAGTGAAATTCCTGAAGCCCGATGACCCGCTGCTCAACACGCCCAACAAAATCACCGCCACCGATTTCCAAGGCTGGGTTCAAGAACGCGGCCTCTACTACTGGAGCGACTTCGACACCAAATACACGCCGCTCCTCTCCATGCACGACCCCGGCGAAAAAGATCTCAACGGCGGCCTCGTCTACACGCCGCTCGGCAAAGGCGTCTACATCTACACCGGCCTCGCCTTCTTCCGCGAACTCCCCGAAGGCGTCCCCGGCGCCTATCGCCTATTCGTGAATCTACTCAGCGCCTCGCAGTCGGCGCACTAGCACTGCCACCGGTAAACCAACTGAGCACATTCCTCCGCGCCGTCCTTCGCCCTGCGCTATGCTCTCTACTGTCCAGTACAACGGTCATCGCCGCGCAGCTTCCTGCCTCACCAACCGAAGCGCGCCCAAAACTTGGGGAGTGAATCGAGCATGAAATTCCGGAAAGACCCTTCCACCGTCCGCACTGTAGCCAGCCGTGTCTTTTTCTTCACATTCTTCCTGCTTCTAGCCCTGTCGCTCGCTTCCACCGCTTCGGCGCAAAACAAGAAAAAGAAAAAGAACGACACCACCCCAAATCCCGCCACCGCCACCATCCTTCCCGACGAACAGCGCATCGACAACGCCATCGGCGAAATGCTCGGCGCCTGGCAACTCGGCGACGTCGAAAAACTCCACTCCCATTACGCCGACGACGTCGACGTCGTCAACGGCATGTGGGCCCCGCCGGTTGTTGGCTGGCCCAACTATCTCACCAGCTACCAGTCGCAACGCGCCCGCGCGCAACAGGTGCGCCTCGACCGCAGCAACACACTGATCCGCCTCGCGCCTGGAAACAGCGTGGCCTGGGCTTCCTATCAGTGGGAATTTACGGCAGTGGTGGATGGCGTTCCGTCGTCAGCCTTCGGCCATACCACTCTGGTCTTCGAAAAGCGCAACGACAACTGGCTGGTGGTCCACAATCATACTTCTCTGGTGCAGTCTTCGCAGGCAGCCGCTCCGGCGGCGCAACCCCCTGCGGCTACACCTCCAAAGCCCTGAGCCCCTGGCGGCCCCGCGTAGCCACGCCTGCGCCTAAAAATTCTTCAGGCCGTGGTAAACGAACATCCCGGCAATCACCAGCAGCAGCACGCCCGAGGTGATCCCACTCATCATCAGCGGCTTCCCCAGCGACTCAATCTTTTTAACCAACTCGCGCTGCTCCCTGGCCATATGTTCCTGCGCCGCATCGAGGAAGATCTGATCGTCTTCATGGCTGGAGAGCACGCTGCGCCATGCGATCAGCAGCAAAAACACGGCGGTAACGACTCCCCAGACGATCAGCAGATACATCAGTGGCCCCGAAAACGCCAATTCCATGGCTCCCATATGCAACCTCCGGTGGAACCCGTCCGCGGTGCCTACTCCCAACTGTAGGCAGAGCTTTTCAGGCGGAGTATAGCACTCTGGCTTTAGAATGCTAGTGACCTGGGGGCCCCTGAAACGGTCGCCAATTTGGCCCCCGCCGGGGCCCCCATTCGTTGACAAACGCCTTTCCCGACCCCAAAATAAGACCTGCCTGTAGTGTTTCCCTGTGCCCGAATGGCGGAATTGGCAGACGCGCTAGCTTCAGGAGCTAGTGGCCTCACGGTCGTGGAGGTTCGAGTCCTCTTTCGGGCACCATCTCTCTCGCTATCGACTCCCTCGTCATCCAAATCTGAATTCTCTCGCACCACCGGTATGAAGCGGTGTCATTCTGAGCGTCCCGGTTCCGACCGGGACGCGAAGAACCTCAACTTAAGTCCCTCCACAAACTTCCGTTAGGCCTCCCCAACTCCCCGCTGAATTCTCCCCCCGCTTCGCGTATCCTTCTTCCCTATGCACCTCAACCCTCGTCACTCGCGTTTCTGGCCGGCAATATTTTTCGTAATACTCCTCCTCACCTGCGCCACAACTCTCCACTCCGACGAATGGAAAGCCCGCCACGCCCTCGTCGCTCCCAACGGCACGATGACCCTCACCATGCCTCCCGCGCCCTCTGAAGTCTTCTTCGCCGGCCCCGCCGATCCTTCCGATCCCTCCTGGCTTACCGGCCTCGAAAGCTGGCGCAAAGAACGCCGCACCCAACTCCGCCTCAATGAATCCGACTACACAAATCCCGATCTCGCCTGGACCCAGCGCACCTTCTCCCAAGTCCAGCTTCTCGTCTGGGACCGCTCCATCTACGATCCCGAAACCCGCCGCTACACCCCCGAAAAATTTCTCGCCGAAACCGAGCGCCGCCTCGGCCCCATCGACGCCGTCCTCCTCTGGCACGTCTATCCCAACCTCGGCGTCGACGATCGCAACCAGTTCGATCTCCTCCGCGATCTCCCCGGCGGCCTCCCCGCTCTCAAAAAGCTCGTCGACGATTTTCACCGCCACAACGTCAAGGTTCTTTTCCCCGTCCTTGCCTGGGATTCCGGCACCCGCGAAGAATCCGCGCCTCCCTGGATCGCGCTCACGCAACTCCTGAAAGAAACCAGCGCGGACGGCATCAACTTCGACACGCTCGAAAGCGTCCCCGCCGATTTCCGCGCCGCTTCCATCGCCGCCGGCCATCGCCTCGCCTTCGAGCCGCAATTCGAAATTCGCGACGAATCCGTAGCCTGGAGCACCCTCGGCTGGAACGACTGGGTCACCTGGGAAGACGTCGCCTATCCCTTCACCCCGATGGTCAGCAAAACTCGCTGGCTTGAGCCGCGCCACATGATCAACGTCACCGACCGCTTTACCCGCGACAAAACCGACAGCCTCCAGCACGCTTTCTTCAACGGCAGCGGTTACGCCATGCTCGAAAACCTCTGGGGCTTCTGGTATCCGATGTCGCCGCGCGACGCCGAAGCCGTCCTCCGCTTCACCCGCATCGAACGCGCCTTCGCCGAAAATCTTGTCAGCCCCGGCTGGCAGCCGCACACACCCACGCTGCAATCCGGAGTGTTCGCCAGCAAATTTCCCCTGCCCCAACGCACTCTTTGGACTATCGTCAATCGCAACGAATTCGATCTCGACGGTCCACAACTCCGCGTTCCCTACAGTCCCGGCCTCCACTTTTACGATCTCTGGCACGGCGCCGAACTCCAGCCGCGCATCAACGCGCAGGAAGCAACGCTGAGTTTTTCGATGGAAGGCCTCGGCTTCGGCGCCATCCTCGCCACCACCGAGGACGCCAGGTCCGCCCCACTCCCCGAACTCCTTCCCTTCATGGCCGAGCGCTCCAAAAAATCCCTGCGCGAATATCCCCGCGCGTGGTCCGCGGTTCCGCAAACCATCGTAGACATTCCGCCCACCAAGCCCGCCGCCACTGCTCCCGCCGGCATGCTCAAAATTCCCGAAGGCGATTTCGACTTCTCCGTCCGCGGCATCGAAATTGAAGGCGGCAACGATCCCGGCGTCGACGTGCAATATCCGTGGGAAAATTCCCCGCGCCGCTCCCATCTTCATCGCCTGCATCTTCGCGCCTATTACATCGACCGCACACCCGTCACCAATCTGCAATTTAAACAGTTCCTCGACGCCACGCACTACCATCCCGCCGACGATCACAATTTTCTGCGCGATTGGTCGGGTGGCAATTTCCCCGCCGGCTGGGACGCCAAGCCCGTCACCTGGGTCTCGCTCGAAGACGCCCGTGCCTATGCAGCCTGGGCCGGTAAACGCCTGCCCCACGAATGGGAATGGCAGTACGCCGCGCAATCGGCCGACGCGCGTCTCTATCCCTGGGGCAACGATTGGAACGCCTTCAACGTTCCCACCGCCGACCGCGGCCACACTCACGCTCCACTGGCAAACGTCGACGCACACCCGCAGGGCGCCAGCCCCTTCGGACTTCTCGATCTAATCGGAAATGTTTCGCAATGGACCGACGAATTTCGCGACGACCACACCCGCGCAGCCATCCTCCGCGGCGCCGCCGCCTATCAACCCCTGGGCTCCGTCTGGTATTTCCCCCAAACCTATCGCCTCGACGAACACCAGAAACTTCTCCTCATAGCCCCCAGCCGCGACCGCGCCGCCACCATCGGCTTCCGCTGCGTCGTCGACGCCCAGTAGCAAGTGACTGGTGATTCGTGACTGGTGACTGGTGGCAAGAAATCCTGTAGCCCCTGTAGCGGCCGCCTTCCGAGGCGGGCGCCTTTTGCCCGTCCCGAACGACTCCACGGGGCGGGCGCCTTTTCGCAGTAGTCCGCACCGACCAATTCAACTACCCAAAAAATTCCACGCGTCTCCAAAAATTTGTCATCTTGAGCCTATCCGACGAGGTCCGTTGTTTGGATTCCGGTGGTATTTACCGGAGATGCGCGAAGGACCTCAACCCCAGCGTCTTGCCACCAACTCAAATTCGAAGCATCTCTTCACCAGTCACTGGTCACCAATCACCAGTCACCGCTCCTCACTCCGCCGCCAGCACCGCATACCTCACCACAAACAACCCGGTCAAAATCCAAAGCAGCACGCTAACCTCTCTCCACTTCCCCGCCGCCACCTTCGCCGCCGTATACGAAATCACTCCCAGGCTCAACCCTGTCGCAATGCTGAACGTCAGCGGCGTAGCCACCAGCGTCACAAACGCCGGAAACGCCTCCGTAAACTCTTTCCAATCCACCTGCGCTATCGATTCCGTCATCAGCGCCCCCACCAGCAGCAAAGCTGGCGCGGTCGCAAACGCGGGAATCGCCGCCGCAACCGGCGAGAAAAACATTGCCGCAAGGAACAGCGCCGCCACCATCACGTTGCTCAATCCTGTCCTCGCCCCCGCCGCCACTCCCGCCGCGCTCTCGATGTAGCTCGTCACCGTCGACGTCCCGGTCATCGCCCCGAACATCGTTCCAATCCCGTCCGCCAGCAGCATCCGCCCCACGCGCGGAATCTTTCCGTCCTTCACAAATCCGCCCTGCTCGCACACGCCCACCATTGTTCCCACGTTGTCGAACAGATCCACAAACAGAAAAATAAAAATAATCTCCAGTAACCCCAGGTGCAGCGCCCCGCGCAAATCCATCTTGAAAAAAGTAGATGAAGGATGCGGCAGCGCCACCCAGTGCTCCGGCAAGTGCGCCAGCCCGCGAAAAATTCCAAACACCGCCGTCCCCAGAATTCCCAGCAGAATCGCCCCGTTCACCCGCCGCACCATCAGCGCCAGCGTCAGCAAAATCCCCACGCAAGCCGCCTGCACCGAAGGGTCCGCAAAACTCCCCAAACTCACAAACGTCGCCGGATTCGCCACCACCAGCTTCGCGCTCCGCAATCCCACAAACGCGATGAACATCCCGATGCCGCCCGCCGTCGCGTGCTTCAATCCCAGCGGAATCCCGTTCACGATCTGCTCCCGCACCCGCGTCACCGTCAGCAGCACAAACAGCACGCCGGAAAAGAACACCGCCCCCAGCGCCGTCTGCCACGGCACATGCATCCCGATGCAAACCGTATACGTGAAATACGCGTTCAGCGACATCCCCGGCGCCAGCGCGATCGGATAATTCGCATACAGTCCCATCACCAGCGTCGCCACCGCCGCCGCCAGGCATGTCGCAAACACCACACCCTCCGCCGGCATCCCCGCCTGCGACAATATCTGCGGATTCACCACGATGATGTACGCCATGGTGATGAACGTCGTCATCCCGCCCAGCATCTCCCGCCGCACGGTCGTCTGATTTTCCTGCAACTTGAAAATTCTCTCGATCAAACGATTCCCCTGCACCCCAAGTGAGCCGCCACTCTAAAGTTCTCTCCCTTCCCTGTCAATCACCGTGTCCCGTTTTACCTCCCGACTTCTCGCCATCGATCGCTTAGTTGTAGCGGCCGCCTTCCGAGGCGGGCGCCTTCGCATTTTGTAGCGGCCACCTTCAGGTGGCCCCCTCTTCCTTTGGAGTGCGGTGGCTCTGTCACCGCTTTTGCGCAGTCAACCTCGCCACCCAACCTTTCAGATCACCGCCCACACCGAAAATCTGTCATTCTGCCTGCCCGCCGCAGGAGGGAGCCCATCCGACGAGGTCCGTTGTTTGGATTCCGGTGGTATTTACCGGAGATGCGCGAAGGACCTCAATGTACGCGATCCACACAATCCTTAAATGCGCCCGACTTGCTGTCCACGAGTGGTGGGTCAGTTTCCGATTATCTAACTAATCGGGTAGTAAGCGGTTTCTGCTGTCGATTCGGTGCTCGGCCTGAATGTGGTTTGTCTGGCACAAAAACATTTGTACAATCAAGGATAAAATGGGCAATGTCTTCAATCTCCTCTCATTTCTTGTGCTGAACGTTTTGGCTGCCGGTTCCTTCGTCGCGCAGGTGCGACCAAGCCCTCAAGAGAAGGAAATAACGTTCAAGATTAGCGTGCCGCTTGAGTTCAAAGGGCGCGTTGTCTCTGGTCCGCTACGACAGTCAGATATCGAAGGACTTTTCGATTTGCCAGTTCGCAATGGCGACACAAACTTCAAAGAAGGTTACGGCGTGGAAATGACCAAGACCGACGGCAAGAAATTTATGGTTTACACCTGTCGGGAATGGAAAAAAGCCCAAGCAGAGCAAGCATATTCCGCGACCACCTACGACATGGCAATGGAAGGCTTCCTAATCCATAGTTGCGGTCTCTTGTTTGAGTTGCAACGGGCAAAGCTGCCCCTTAAGAGCTTCATTGCAAATCCCCGGGTTAACCTCGCTAACCTCAACTTGCTACCTGCGGAAATCCTTAGTGCTATCAACGAGGGCGAAGCACAAGAAAAGGAGCGCCTGCGCGGGATGACTGTTTCGGAGGTTGTAGCGTCAAAAGACATCGAAAAGGCGGACGACGAAGTCGTTACGTTGTCTTATGGAGGATTTCGGCAATCCTTCTGGGAAGGTGCGCGGGCAGACTTCAATGGCGACGGCGTTGAAGACATTCTTGTCTTCACAGCTGGCCGGGCTGAAGGCGGTACGATGGGCTACGCGGATTATTTTGTCCTGACTCGCACCGGTCCGTCGGGGCCGCTGAAGTTGATTCAAACCAAGGAATCGCGGCAGAAAACAGACCAATGAAAAAGCAGTATCTGAATTCCCATCTGACCTCCCTGATTAACGCGGCAATCGGAGACTGACCCACTGGCCCTCGCGCCACCAATTGCACCCCCACTCTTTCTGCGCTAACGTCTAACGCTCATTCATTCTTCATCCCAGGACTCCCATGCACTCCAAAATTTTCTTCAGCAATCGCCGTGATTTTCTCCGAACCACCGCCGCAACGCTCGCGGCCGGATCTCTCCCCGCGTTCCCCACCGCGCCCTTCGCCGCCGCAGAAAACTTCGCGACGCGTTTATCCTCTCTTCCCGCCAAGCCCCAACGCATCATCATCGACACCGACCCCGGCGTCGACGACGCCATGGCCATTTTTCTCGCACTTCGCTCCCCCGAACTTAAAGTCGAAGCGATCACTGCCGTCTCCGGCAACGTGCCGCTCGCTTTCACTCTCCCCAACGCGCTCCGTCTGGTCGAAATCGCCGGGCACCCGGAAATTCCCGTCGCCGGTGGCGCCGCTTTTCCGCTCGTGCGGCGTCTCGTCACCGCGGCCTACGTCCACGGCAATAACGGCCTGGGCGGCGTGGAGTTTCCCGAAGCCAAAATCAAGCCCGTCCCGGAAACTGCCTCGGAATTGATCCGCCGCATCGTCCGCGCCAATCCCGGCGAAATCACCATCGCCGCCGTCGGCCCGCTCACCAATATCGCCACGGTGCTCAAAGCCGACCCCGGCATCGCCAAATTGATCAAGTCCTTCGCTTTGATGGGCGGTTCCCTCAGCGGCGGCAACATCACACCCGTGGCGGAATTCAATTTCTACGTGGATCCCGAAGCCGCCCGCGTCGTCTTCGATTCTGGCGTCCCCATCGTCATGGTGGGACTCGACGTCACTCACAAAGTTCTGCTTCGCGAAAGCCACGTCCGTACTCTCGAGGCCGCGCAAAACCCCGTCAGCCAAGCCGCCGCAAAGATCATGCGCGCCACACTCGGCCGCGTCGCCAAAACAAACGACGAAACCGTCGTGGCCATGCACGATCCCCTCACCATCGCGAGCCTCATCGACCCCAGCGTGATTACCCTTCGCGACTATTACGTGCAGATTGAAACTTCCGGCGAACTCACCGCCGGGCAATCCGTCGGCTACAGCCATGCCCCGGTCCGCCGCTCTCCGCCGCTCGATACCGGCGACGCCGCGGGCGCGATCCCCGTCGAGGAATTCAAGCCCAACTGCAAAGTCGCCGTCGGCGTCGACCCCGACAAATTTTTCAACTTGCTGATTCCCCGCCTGACCGCTTCCGCCTGACGAAAGCTGCCGTCCCTGTGGGCTTCTCGTCTTCCGGGTGTAGGGCCAGCCTTCTGAGGCTGGCCGCTCCTACTTTGGAGTGCGGCAGCAACGCTGCCGCTTTCACGGCGCAAACCTCTGCAACCAACTGTCCATTGGCGCTGATGTAGACCCGCTTAAATTGTTCCACCTGCTCTTTTCGCGCCCGTGATTCCTCGCAACCTCACGCGCATCAAACAACCGGATGTGCTCCCGCTCAATCCAAGTCTTGGAGGCAAAAATCGTGACCCAGATGCGTGAGGAAAAATTTAACGTCTTTCGGGCTCTCCACCAACGGCCCTGCGTATTCGTAATCCCCAATCCCTGGGATGCGGGCAGCGCCAAAATTCTGACGGCCCTCGGCTTCGAAGCGCTGGCAACCACCAGCGCCGGCTGCGCCTTTTCCAAAGGCCACCTCGATTCCGCGCCGGAAATGACCCGCGACGTCATCTTGCAGAACGCCAAGGAAATTGCGGACGCGACTCCTCTACCTGTTTCCGCGGATCTTCAGAACGGCTTCGGTCATGAGCCCAAAATTTGCGCGGAAACCATCCGCCTCGCAGCCGCAGCCGGCCTCGCCGGAGGCTCCATCGAAGATTCCACGGGCGATCCCCAAAATCCCATCTACGACCTCCAACTAGCCAACGAACGCGTCGCCGCCGCTGCTGAAGCCGCTCATGCGTCAGGCTTTCTCCTAACCGCGCGCGCTGAAAACTTTCTTCACGGCCGCCCCGATCTTGACGACACCATTCGTCGTTTGCAATCTTTTGCCAAAGCTGGCGCCGACGTTCTCTTTGCCCCCGGCCTCACCAGCCTCGATGCCATTCGTACCCTGTGTGGTTCTGTTTCAAAGCCCGTCAATGTCGTCATGGGATTGGTGGGTGTAACTTTTTCTGTGGAAGAACTGGCTGCGGTCGGTGTGAAACGTATCAGCGTTGGCGGGTCGTTCGCCCGCGCGGCCCTGGGAGCGCTCGTGCGTGCGGCCCGCGAGGTCAAGGAGAAAGGCACATTTGCCTACGCCGCCGAAGCTCTTCCGTCTGCTGAAGTGAAACGCCTTCTCGGCTGAGCGAAAGCGATAATTCGTTCTGCTACCTGAAAATCCCCCACCCGATCCTTACCTGAATCGTGTTGATCCCCGGATTCGGCGTTGTCATCCCCGCATTCGAAATGTGCATAAACCGCACTTCCGCGCTCCAATTATGTTTTTCGCCCAGGATGTGCATCCCCAGCGCACCGCTCGACGTGAAGTTAATCTGCGACGTATTCTCCGGCACCTTCGTGTTCGTAAACAATGTCCCGCCCTCAATCTCAAAAAACGGCTTCACCTTCTTCGGTTGCGACAGAATCCACTTGAATGCAAACGGATTCACTCCGCCGCCGTAAGCCGTATTCGTCTTTTGCGTCAGCACCCACGCCGGCACCACGTCGAACGCATACTCCAGCTGTCCTTTCAAAAATCCCGGCCCGTGCGGGCTCGTCAAAATCAATCCATACCGCAATCCCAAATTCCAAACGCCCGTATCCGACGTGCTCCCGTTAATCCCATGCCCGCCGCCAGTCCACACCTGCAATTCCCGGCTCGAATTCTCCGGCGATCCCTGCGCCCGCGCCTGCCCCGCGCCAACCATCGCCATACTCAAAACTGCAGACGCCGCCAAAAAAATCTTTCGCTTCACTCTCACGTGTTCTCTCCGCCCTTCCAGAATCCCGCACCATATCCCAAAACCCACCGGGTGACAATCAATGAACTTCCTTGGAACTGCCAAGGACATCGCATCTCTGACAACGCCAGCGCCAGAGGGCGCGACACAACTTAGCCCAGCGCGTGAGCGCTGGGACCGAATGCAGCAGCAAGACGAGCGCCGTAGGTGCGGCAGATTCTGCTTCGCACCCACAACATCAAAATCTAGCAATCCTGCTAAGCTCACCTCACCGCCACCGTGCGTTGTCATCCTGAGCCTATCCGACGAGGTCCGGTTTTTGGACTCCCGTGTAGTCCACCTGATGACTGTAAGAACCGGACTCCACAAACCGGAGATAGGCGAAGGACCTCGACGGAACTTATCCGCACCAAGCATCGGTTTGGATGATCCCCACTCTCAAATTGATTTGGAAAAAAAGGAAGGGAGGCGAGCCAGGTCTTCTCGCCTCCCTGTTATTCCCCTTTCGGGGAATCCGATTAGCCTGACGGAGGGCGGCTAATCGGTCGTGTGTTGGCTTGCGTATGAAACTCCTGAAACGCGAAAAAAGTTACAGCGAATTTCAGAAAAGTGACTAAAATCAATGCGCGCTCCTTCGCTCCCCGGAAAGGGGTCCTTGCATGTCTCGGCAGTCGCAACTCAGCCCTGATAACATCCTCCGTTTTCTACAACTTAGAAACGGTCCCGCCTCCTTGGAAGACCTCTCCCGCTCCCTCCAGGTCCGCCGCTCCAACCGCCGCGCCCTCCTCCAGATGCTCACAAAGCTCAAAAAACGCGGCCTCGTCGAAGAACTTTCCCATGGCCGCTTCCTCCTTCGCCAGTCATCCTGCCCGCAGCAAGCCTCCGCAAAGCCTCGCCCCGCGCAAGAAACGCCCACCGAAAAATTCCCCCAGCACAAAGCCGTTTCCCGCGACGAAATCCGCGGCCGCCTCGTCCTCCATCACGACGGCTACGGATTCGTCGTTCCCGACGTCGCCATTCCCAATCTCGATGGCGATCTTTTTATCCCTCGCGACTTCGTAGAAGACGCCATGCACGGCGACCACGTCATCGCCAAAGTTTCCCGCCTCAGCGGCGTCCCCGGAGCCCGCCGAGCCGAAGGCCGCATCCTCCGTGTCGTCTCCCGCGCTCATCCCTCCGTCGTCGGCCTTTTCCGCTACACCTCGCGCGGCTGCGTCGTCGTTCCCTACGATCCCCGCGTCCAGCACGATATCGAACTTTCCGCCGGCGAAGAACTTTCCGCCGCCCTCCGCGATCAGTTGCTGCCCGGTGAAAAAGATCGCTCCGGCAAACGCCCTCGCCTTGCGCACATTCCGAAACTCGATGGCGCCGTCGTCAACGCCGAACTGATCCGCTACGGCCGCGAAGGCACCGCTCCGATCGGCCGCGTCATCGAAATTCTTGGCCGTCCCGGCGATCTCGGCGTGGACACCGAAATCATCATCCGCAAGCACCACTTGCCCCACAGCTTCCCCGGCGAAGTTTCCCACGAAGCCGAACAACTTGCCCGCCCTGTCACCGAATCTGAACTCGCCGGACGCGAGGATTTTCGCAGCCTTCCCATCGTCACCATCGACGGCGAAACCGCCCGCGACTTCGACGACGCCGTCTACGTCGAACGCCGAGAAGACGGCGGCTGGCTCCTGCAAGTCCACATCGCCGACGTCGCCCATTACGTCACGCCGGAATCCCCGCTCGACCGCGAAGCTCGCCTCCGCGGCAACTCCGTCTACTTCCTCGATCGCGCTGTCCCCATGCTTCCCGAAGCTCTTTCCAACGGTATGTGCTCGCTGAAACCTCGCGAAGAGCGCCTCGTCCTCAGCGCCATCATGCAGTTCGACTCTTCCGGCCGCATGCTCAGCTCCTGGATGACTCCCGGCGTCATCCGCTCCGCCGAACGCATGACGTACACCAACGTCAATAAGGTCCTTGAGGGTGACGCCGAAATGTCCGCGCGCTACGCCCATTTGAGTCATCACTTCCGCGCTATGAAAGGCCTCGCACTCCTCCTCAACGCCCGCCGCGCCGAAAACGGCTCCATCGATTTCGATCTCCCCGAGCCTGTCATCGAGTTCGACGACCAGCAACAGATGACCAACATCGGCCGCAGCGAACGCAACATCGCCCATCGCCTCATCGAAGAGTTCATGCTCGCCGCCAATCGCGCCGTCGCGCACTACCTCATCCAGCGCGGCCTACACGCCCTGCATCGCGTCCACGAGAAACCCGACGCCCGCAAAGTTCTTGAGTTTGAGGAACTCGCCCGCGCGTTCGGCTATTCCCTCGGCGTCGAAGATCTCCACCAGCGCGAAGTCGCCGTCCGCCACGGCAAAGTTCCCTCACCCGCAAAAGGTGGCCGCCCCGACACCCGCGGCCACGGCCGCGAGCGACAGATGCGCGCCGTCCTTCCCGCCTCCGACATCAATCTCACTCCCCATCACTATCAGCGCCTCGTCCAAAAACTCTCCGGCAAACCCGAAGAGCGCATCCTTTCCTACCTCATGCTTCGCTCGCTCAAGCAAGCCCGCTACTCCGCCGAAACCCTCGGCCACTTCGCGCTCGGCTTCGAGGAGTACACCCACTTCACTTCGCCCATTCGCCGATATCCTGACTTGATCGTCCACCGCATCCTCAAATGGGCGCTCGCAAATCCCAAGGCCCCTGTGCCCACGCACATCAAGCCCGCGATCGGCGTGGAATCCGCCGTCTATTCGCTGAAGCATCTCGAAGAAATCGCCGCAGAAACTTCCGAAACCGAGCGCCGCGCCGCTGGAGCCGAACGCGAGCTCGTCAGTTGGAAAACCGCGCAATTCATGGAGCAGCATTTGGGCGACGAATACGATGCCCTCATCATCTCCGTGCAGAAATACGGCTGCTTTGTCGAACTCTTCGAAGTCTTCGTCGAAGGCCTGCTCCCTATCACCGCGATCGAGGAAGCCGCCGACGCCCGCTGCGTCTATCGCGAACGCGATCACGCCATCGTCGCCGTCTCCGGCGGCGACTCCGGCCGTGGCCGCCGCTCCACCCGCCGCAAATCCACGCTCCAACTCACCTGGAAACTCGGCGACCGCATCCGCGTCCGCGCCGAACGCATCGACCCCATCCGCCGCCGCGTAGAATTCGCCCTCGCCTCTTCTTAGTCCGGTAAGGCCTTGGACATGCCTATTTCTTTAGCTTGGATGTGCTCTTCCCGGATTTGCCCACCAGAAGAAACCCCTCGGCCTCATCCACCAGTTTCAAACTGACGTGAGGAGGACCGTGTTTGTCTTCTCCGTTGTCAACATAAACGCGGTAATAATACGTTTTGCCTTCCTCCACCGTCAGATCCGCCGCTGCGCTCATCTTTTCTGCCGAAATCAGGGACGACTGTACATCGGTACACAGCCGGTGATCTCCCGGGCCTAGGGAAAACGATAGATAGCTCCACTCGTGGTTCGCTCCCATCCAAATTCCATCCACCCCCACTCGGGTGGTTGCATGCCCTATCACCAACTCACCAGGTTTGGCATTTATTTCTTCAATCACAAAGACCTGCGCCTTCCCAGGCAGTGGTTTCTCAACTGAGTGATCTTTCTTGTCCACCTTCACATCGAACTGGGTCTTCGTAGAGCCGCATCCGGCCGCTGTATGCAAATCGGCAGTCTGGGCTTTTGCCAGCGCTGGAATTATTGATAGCAATACGAGAAATACGAATTTGTGCATGGGGTTTCCTCTCCCTGGAACGTATGTATTGAGCAAAGTCAGGGTTTCGCTGTTATGACGGATCAGCGCTTATTGTGGTTTCCCCAAGTTCAACGGCTGGTTCCTGTTCCCCACGCCGGGTGCCGCACCCTTATGGTTTTCAAGTGTGCGGGTTTTGATTTTCTCTTCCTCTTCCTTCCCGCTCCTCAAACTCTGTCATCCCAAGCGGAGCAGCCCCATTTTTTCTTCCGCGCCGAAGTTTGGCGCGTCGGGCTGCGCAGAGAGGGACCATGGCAAGATTTCAACCAAATCGCGAATTGCGTGCGAGCAAACTCGTGACGCTTGCTCTCTTGTTATTGAACTCGTGAATTTCTAAACTCCTCAACTTCCTCCACTCACACCGGTTTCCCCGTTACGCTAGACACCGTCACCGACAACAACGGATCCGCCGGAGGCTCGCTCGGCGCCGGCGCCTTCAACACCTGCTCCACCGCCTCCGCCATTCCTTGCGTCTCCTGCTCTTTCGCCTTCAGCCAGCTTCCAAACGTCGCCTTCTCGCGCGCCACGCCATCCAAATTCCGCCGGATCCGTTCGCCGTAGTGCGCCTTCACCAGCTCCAGCTCCGCCTGAATCTGCAAATTTTCTTCTGCCTTGCGCGACCACTGCGCTTCCGCGTGCTTCCGCTGCTCTGCCGCGTACGCGTCAATCGCCTCCTGCCGCACCTTTGCGTCCTGCAGCACTTCGTCCACCGTCACGCCCGCCGCGTCCAGGGCCATCAGCACCGCCGCTCGCCGCAACTCTCTCGACGCTCCGCGCAAATGCTCGCTTCGCAGCATCTCCACCACTTTGCCTATGCTGTATCCGCGCCGCGGACTGGTAATCCCCGCCGCGCGATAAATATCCTCCACCGGCAAAAGCTCGGTCTCGAATCCGCCGCCGCTTTCCCCACCTGGCATCGCCGCCGGCCTGGCCACCGCCGTCCGCTCCATTCGCGGAGCCGCCTCCGCCGCCCTCTTCGCCGGCTCGTTCGGTGCATTGTTGCCGCCGTTCGCCCGCAAAAGCTCTTCCTCGTCCCCTGCAAACCATTTGAGTTTCATGAATCCCCTCCCCTTCTTCGCTGGCTTCTTTTCTTTCTTTTCCTCGAAACCGTTCCCCGCCAAAACTTGTTGTGCCACCTTCACCGCGTCCACCGGCGCCACATTCGCCACCATTGCTGACGGACTCTCCGCCCGCCTTTCATCGTGCTTCATCAACCGCGCCGCAATCGGCTCCTCAATCCGCGCGATGAACTCCCTCTCCACTGCTGTAGGGGCACGATCAGCTTGCACTGAGTCCCGCCGAAGTGTCGTGCCCTCCTCCCGATCCACCCTCGGACCAGTGCCCCTATTCGGAACACTGTCCCGCCTCGGCCCACTCTTTCTTCCCGCCATCAACTCCGCGTCTCGAGCCGCACATGCCTCGCTCACTTCACTCTTGCTGGCTTTTACTTGTCCCGTACGCGGAGGGAATCCATTCCCTTTTGCTCTTTCCGCCCTCCGCCCCGTGTCCCGGTTCGGACCACTCGCCGGCATCGGACCCTTCGGCATCGGCCAACTCACCGCATCCCTCTGTATCCCAACCAAAAACTCTTTCCCATCTACTCGGCAATACTTCGCAATCCCCGAAAACTGTTCCCGGTGCGACCGGATGTACACTCTCGTCCCCACTCCCACGTTCGCCTTGATCCGTATACACGCCCCTTGCGCCGACCGGTTCTCCATCCGCGCCGTCACCGATTGCAGCGTCCCCGAGTTCTCCATCCACGACGCCTCCACCAATATCATCACCGCCGTGCGTGGCTCTGGCGTAGCTCCGCTCATACCCTCCTCTATCGGCAATCTGAATGAGCAGTTCAACCACCATCCGCCCCGCAATCCCAACTCGGAACACTATTTTTTTCTTATCTGTCATTCGGTGCCGCGCCCTAAAGTTTTCAAGGTGCGGGTTTTTCTTCGGCTACATCAAAGGCGTTTCACAGGCTCGCTCCCCTGCGCGGAGCGGTACTGACACTAATCATCGGAGTGGTAGCGAGAGCAGCCGCGTTCTTTATCCTCAAGTTGATCTCCTGAGCTTGAAGAACCACGCAAGGCATCTGCTGGATTAGAAAAATAGCGGCCTCAGCGAAGCGATTAATGTCATACTAATTGCTGGCCGGGAAGGGAGATATACTTACTCGGATTCATCCGTTCCAATTTCGATACAGGCTCCCTCCCTCACCTGAGTCCGTAACGCGAAGACTTGCCCCGCCCCATTTTTCCTGACGATGAGTTTCCCGGCTTACGAAGCATCGTGGCGACCGAGACCGTTTAAACCGGAAAAGCTGACCCGCAGTTTCTCTCGATCGTCCTGTAGCTGAGCAACGAATTCACCGACCGCACATTTTGTGTGCCGTCAGAAAAGGGCATCACCGGTGCACACCTCTCAAATTCTTCAAGCATGGGGCAAAATTCTTAAGGGTGAACCACCTTCCCTTTCGATAGAAATCACCAAGGAATGCCCCTTGAAATGTCCGGGATGCTACGCCTACGACGCAGCACATCTTGGCGGCGAACAGACATTGCGCGACCTGAATGATCGAAGAGGCCAATCGCTGGTGGACGGAGTGCTTGAAGTCGTCGACAGGCTTAAGCCATTGCATCTATCCATCGTCGGTGGCGACCCGCTGGTCCGCTATCGTGAATTGGAGTTGATGATTCCACCGCTGCTGGCGCGCGGAGTTCACGTGCAGATCGTGACCAGCGCCTTCCGGACGATGGGTCCCACCTGGGCGAAACTGGAGCACCTGCATATCGTCGTGTCCATCGACGGGTTGCAACCGGAACATGATGCCCGGCGGGCACCGGCAACTTACGATCGCATCCTAAAAAACATCACCGGGCAGCGAGTCACCGTTCATTGCACCGTCACAGGGCAAATGATGAAGCGGCCGGGATATCTGGCCGAATTCCTGGAATTCTGGACGCCACGCCCCGAGGTCAAGAAGGTATGGTTCAGCCTGTTTACGCCTCAGGTTGGAGATCAAATGCCGGAAATCCTGACCTCCGAGGAGCGGCAGCGGGCCATCAAGGTCATGATGCAATTGCGGAAGCAATTTCCAAAACTGGATATGCCGGAGATGGTGATTGAGCAGTTCGCCGCGCCGCCACAAAGTCCCCGGGATTGTGTTTTCGCACTCACTACGCGAACCCTTTCGGCGGACCTGGAAACATTGATCACTCCATGCCAGTTTGGTGGAAATCCTGATTGCACGTCGTGCGGATGTGTTGCGTCCATGGGCTTGGCCTCCATTGCCGCACATAAATTGGGAGGCATACTTTCCGTCGGAACGATTTTCCGGGCCTCCATCAAGATCGGCCGGAACAGGGCGAAGTATCGACACAAGACTGCAAAGAAACTTCAACCCAGGGACTCGCTCCAAATTTTGCCGGAAAAGCAAGCGGATTGCGGCAGCCTGGAACAAAGGTCGAAATAGCTCGTGAAGGGCACTGCTCAAATTCCGGATTTGACCGCTCGGCAGGAAAGCGAGATCGCCGCGCTTCGCAATCTTTCCGCGCGAGTCGGCAATGATCCGCTGCTGGTGCAGGCCAGCAATGGGAACACTTCCATAAAGCTTGATGGGATTCTATGGATAAAAGCGTCCGGCAAATGGCTCGCTGACGCAATGCGAGAAGAGGTGCTCGTCCCGGTGGAACTCCCGAAAGACTGCGAGGCTGTTGACAACTGGACGGAAACCGCCGAACGCAACCTTCTAAAGAGTGAGATGCGTCCATCCATTGAGACAGCAATGCACGCGGTCCTTTCGTATCGTGTTGTCATCCATGTGCACTCGGTTAACGCGATTGCCTGGGCGATACGCGAAGATGGACCCGAGCAACTTAAAGAACGGCTTCTCGGCCTGCACTGGCAATGGATTCCTTACGCGCCATCCGGTATTCCCCTGGCCCGGGAAATCCAAAAGGCAGTAGCCCGTGCGCGAGACACCGATGTTTTCCTGCTGGGGAACCACGGCCTGGTCGTCTGTGGCGCGGATTGTGGTGCCGCGGAAGAGTTGCTCTTCGAGGTGGAAAGACGGCTTGCGATTTCTCCCCGGCCATTTCCGGGGCCCGACAACACAGTGCTGAGCATCATTGCGGGGTTCGCCGGATGGCAATTTCCTGATTTCGAGACCCTGCATGCCCTGGCCACCGATGAAGTGTCGCTGAAGATTCTGAAGGGCGGCGTGCTCTATCCATGTCAGGCCATTTTTTTGGGCCAGACGATGCCTCTATTGCCGCCTGCATTTGCCGAGTCGGAATTCAGAGAAAGCCTGCTGTGCAAAGACGCTACACCGCCGTTTGTCGCCGTTGAAAAAAGTGGTGTGATGCTCAACGAGAAGCTGACCACTGCCCAGCGCGCCACTTTAATCGGCCTGACCGAAGTAGCGCAACGAACCGAAGAATCCGCGCCACTCCGCTATCTGAACAAAGCGGAAGTTGACAACGTCCTCGGCTTGGACGCGCATGGCTACTTTGACGAACGACTGCCATAAGTTCACCTCACCACCACTCTTCCAAATACGAGAAGCTGATGAGTTAGTTTTGCGCTGGTCGGTCTGGCCGGTGCCTCATCAGGTCCTTCCGTGGGTCGAGACCGGGCGTCGACTCCCCGCGAACCAAGTTCCATTTCTTAAACCAGCTCGGTCATCACCCACGATCCCACCTTCGCCGGTGCCCGTTGCAGGCTGGATAGCGTTATGTCCCTTTGCGGATTCAGCAGCCGGTCCACCTGCGTGCCGCTGGAGGGCGTTTCATACCATAGAGTGCTCGATCAGCTGCCGACAGCAGTTTGTCAATCGACTCCCCATCGTCAGGGAATACGGCACTGCCGACGGCCGCAGAGATCGGCGGACTTTCTCCATCGGAGGCGATGCGATCGCGGATTCTTGTGGCAATCTGCTGGGCCTGCGCTGAAGTTGTCTCCGGGAGCACCACCGCAAACTCGTCGCCCCCGAATCGCGCTGCCGTGTCCAACTCTCTGCAATCAGCCCGCAGAACTTCAGCTAACCTGCACAGTGCCCGGCTGCCCACCAGGTGACCGTACGTGTCATTGATCTTCTTCAATCCGTCCAAATCGAAAAGCAGGATTGCAAACGACCGCCCGGAGCGTCCGTACCGTTTGATTTCCAGTTCGATCGCTTCAATTAGCCGCCGATAGTTGGCGAGCCCGGTGAGTGGGTCGGTAACCACCAACTGTTGCACGCGTTCATCTGCCCTCTTCCGTTCGGAAACTTCAGCGGCCAGAGCCAGACTGGTTACGGCGACGATACCCACGAACGATTGCACCAATAAAAGTGATGTGTTTAGAGTCTCCCTTGAAAACGGGCCAAATCCTTGTAGCGTCCCCCAGATGGCTATGCCCGCCAGGACGCAAGTTGCGGTCGCAGCCTTGCGTCGGCCAAAGCGGAACGCAGCCCAGATCAAGAATGGAATGGAGAGATATTCCAGCGGGTAATTCTTTACCTCAGCGTGAAAACGCCCCCCGAATACAACCCAGACCGTGAAAAACAAACCGATGAACAAAATAGCAAGCTCAAGAATTTGTTCACGAGTCCAGTTCAGGCGGGGATTTTCTCTCCACAGCAAAATAATGGGAGTTACAACCACCGCGGCCACCCCATCCCCTAACCACCACGTGCGCCAGATGGAGCCATACTCCTTCCAGTCAGCGAATCCAGCCAATGATAGGCATGTGACACCTACCGTGGCACTGATTGCGGTGGTGACTATCCCTGCCAGGAACGCAAACTTGAAAATATCCTGCGCCCTTTCGAAGGCTTGCTGGCCACGAGCGAAGCGCATTACCAGATACCAGCCCGCTACACCTTCGAGGGTGTTCCCCGTCGCAATACCGATTGATGTCAGCACCGTTCCGGCTGTGCTCAGGTTCGCAACGAATGCTCCAAGGAATGCACCCGGCCATACGCGCGGACCGAAAATCAGGAAGGCCGCCAATGCAATTCCCGTGGGGGCCCACAAGGCGGTGGCACTGGGGTTGACGAATGCATACCGAAGCCCCAGCTTGGCGGTGCCGAAATACACTACGGCCAGGGCGGCGACTATGGCCAAATTCCCGTGCGTTTTGCCCATAGCATGCTCAGACAATGAATTTAGCCACTTCGGACCCTTATCAATCAACAGGACTATCAACCAGCTGGCCCGCCTGGCGGACCGCCTGACCGGCCGGACAGCAGCTCCGCCGACCGCATCGACCCCATCCGCCGCCGTGCCGGATTCGCCCTCGCCTTATCCTGATTCCATCTCTTATCCGGCGTGCCGCACCCTTGGGCTTTTCAAGGGTACGGAGTTTTCTCCTCTTCGTCTTCCCGGGCGCAGCACGCTTTTTGTGTCCTGTGTGCCTTTTACCGGGACAGTCCGATTTTTTTCCTTCGCGCCGCAGTTAGGCGCGTCCGGCTGCTCGTTTTCTGAATCCTTAATTGACAACCACGCGGCATGGGCACAGACTTCGCCCTATGAGACTAGCTATTCTCATCCTCTTAGCCTCCGGTCTGTCTCCGTCCATGACACAAGCACAGACTCCCGCTGGGGTTCCGATCATCAAGATTTTGAAGGAAGGCAGCTCGATCAAGTTCCACGTAAAAGCTTCAGTCGCGATCGACGGCACTTTCGATCAGTGGGACGCCACGGCAACCATGACCTCTGCGGACGTGGAGTCAGGCGTTCTGGACATCAAGATCCAAGCAGCCAGTGTGAATACCGGAAGCGGTATGAAAGACGGAAAATTGAAAAGCAAAGATTTTTTCGACGCCGAGCACAACCCGCTGATCACCTTCCACTCCACAAAAATTGTTCAGACCAGCCCCAACACCCTTGATTACGTCGGAGACTTCACGATTCGCGGAGTGACCAAATCTGAGAAGCTGACCTTTACGCTTACCGGGGAACGTGGGTCAGGCTCAGGCGAGATTACAGGCACAATGGCTTTCGACCGCAAGGACTATGGCATGAACAAAGGCATCCCCTTGGTAAAGATCGCCGACCGCGTCGAAGTGATAGTCGACCTCAAAGGGAAACGAGTCGGCGGACCTAAGTTGGTCTTCAAGCAGTAGCCGGGTGCCGCACCCTTCGGTCTTAAGGGTGCGGGTTTTTCTTCGCTCACTCCGCCGGGTTCCCCATACGCCGGTGTTGCGTGTGGGTCTTGGGTTATCCACGCTTCACTCTTAAGTGCCGGCGGGTGCCCTACCCTTGCTTCCGAGCACTCTGCGCCGTCCCGTCGCCTTCGCGGCATGAACGGTGGCTCCTCTCCTCGTCTTTTCTTTGGGGGTCGGAGCTTCAGCTCCGACATTTCCGCCTCTCCCCTCTCCGTCATCCCGAGCGGGACAGCCCGATTTTCTCTTCCGCGCCGAAGTTTGGCGTGTCGGGCTGCGGAGCCGAGGGACCGTGGCAACACGCAAACGCCACCTCGCTCGTTGGGACCCGCCAGCCGTGCGGGTTTTTCCTCGCCTCACTCCGCTCTTTATCTTTCAGGGCCAGAGCTTCCGGCGCAAACCACCCCAAAACAATTCTTCCCCCAATCCCTATTCTCCACCCTAACCCACCCACCGGTGATTTCAACCGGCATGAACGACTCTTTCCGCTTTTCTCTTCGCGGGTGGCCTATCCTTTGCTTTTTGCCTATCCGCCGAAGGAGGGAAAGGACGGGTCCGCTCTTCCTCTTCTCTATCCCACCGAAGGCCTTCCGAGGCCACACCGAATCCTGCGTAGGCACTGAGTGGAGTTCGAAGAGAGTGAGCACTCCCATATCCGAACAATCCTCCAACCCTTCTTTCGCAGAAGTCGATTTGTTTCGCGATCACGATTTTTGTTCCCACTAATTTTGTCACGCCACGCCTTTGCGTTCGTCTTGGGAGTAACGTTGCGACCGCAGCTGTGCCCGTGCCAAAAGCACCCGTCGACGAAAACTGCCACACGTTCTTTTTGCCAGACAAAATCAGGTCTGCCCGGAACTTGAAGATGCCGACGCCAACCGGATATACGATGCCGACGAAGTAACGACGCGAGACGCGCTTCGGTTGTCTTATTTCCTGTGGAGGGAACCCTTGCCATGAGTTGACTACGCCGCAGCCCACCGAAGGTGGTTTGCTCTCTGGAGGCGTCACCGGGCCAGCGCTTCATTCCGTTCTGCGCGGTCTCCTCTCGCGCTGGTGTTCGGCCACTGCGCCTAAAACCTTCCGGCCAGCCAACAGCGCATATCTTGGCGGAACTGCGTTGCCAATCAGATCACAGACCTTCTCGATGTGATCAGTAGTGAAACGATAGGCCTCGGGAAACGTCTGAAGAAGAGCGGCCTCTCTGACGGAAATTGTGAACCGACGTCTGTCCGGATGACCGAATCTGCCCTTACAGGGGGTCGTACATCCGCCTGTGATGGTTGGCGATGCTCGATCCCAAGACATCCTGCCGTAGACGTTCGTGAACCCGCTGTATCCGCTGCGATGGCACTCCGGCCGGACGGCCTCGTCGATGTGCAACCAAGTCCGCCCAGGCAACGCCGCCTTCAATCGTTTCTTAGTTTGCGGCTGGAGCCGGCGAACGACATGCCAGTTGTGCTTTTGTGGGCCACCGCTTTGGAGCGATTTGTCGATCGCAATTGGGGCGGACATGTGGCCGATCGCGTCACGTACGGTACGCCAGGGTGCAAGTTCTGAATCAGGCTCTGGCGATCGCGAGTGCAGATTGCTGGGGAAGCCAATCCTGAAGCCACGTCCGGCAAAAAGCACTAAACGCCGACGCGATTGAGGAATTCCGTAGTCCGCCATTTGCTCGATTCGCCACTGGAACCGATATCCCGACCGTCGAAGTATGCCGAGAAACCTTCTGAAGATTGGCTTGCCGCGATCCGCAAGGCCCGGAACGTTTTCCATCATGACCGCGTCGGGCATGATCTCTTTTATAAGCTTCCCCATTACGATAAGCAGTTCGTTTCTGGGGTCCTCGCGCTTCCATTTTGCGGTCAATGAGCAGAAGCCCTGACAAGGAGCGCATCCGGCCAATAGTGCGATTTTCTTTGTGCCAGCCGCCTTGAGAATTTCGGACGCGGTGACCTCTCGCAGGTCCTTCTCGATGAGATTCGTTTTGCGGTTATTCCATTTGTAGGTGCGCGCAGCGACAGCGTCGATCTCCACCGCTGCTGCCACACGGAAACCAGCGGCGCGTAGGCCACTCGTCAGGCCACCGCTCCCAGCAAATAAATCTATGGCGACTGGCTTCATCATCTACGCCCTTTGGGTTTTGCCGGCCGCTCGGGGGGGCGAGTGGGACCTTTCTTCGCCTGAGATGTGCCCCTCGTTCGAGACTTTCGTGCTGCGCGCGAATACTCGGGCGCGAGCTTTTGGAGCTTCTTCTCGGTTTTTCCGTAGATGTTTCTCGCGCGCTGGAGCAGATCTCGGTACGTGAGAACGGTAATGCCGGCGGCAGTTAGTCGTCGCTCCTTCTGGTGCAATGCTGCGTCAGAATTTCGCTTCCCGACGATGAGCCTGCCGGTCACCATGCGGGGGCCTTCTGTGCCGCCCGCAACCTGCCACTCGGTCGTCGCCCAATCGACGTACCGCTCAATTTGTTCAAGATCTTCTCGCGATAGGGTCTTTTCTGGCCTTTTCAATTCGACGATTGAGAGCTCGCCGCCCACAGTTACGCCGAGAATGTCAAGACGTCGCTCTTCTTCCGGCTTTTTGTTCTCTGGAAACTGCCTTCGCAGCAGTTCGGTATAAGTGGTCTGACCCTCGGCTTCACTCCAAGTCGGATCAATCAACCAAGTGTTCTGCTCGAAGAGCGGCTGCATTTGCTGAACTTCGAGCGCACCTTTTTCGATGAAGTGTGCGAGCTTCTCGGTGACCTCTAAGTGGCCATCGGCGATGCGAAGTCGCTCGCGTGCCTCAACGATCTGCCATTCTTCGAACAGCCTCAGCAGCGTCTGGACGCTCGCGCCTGACTCTTCGATTTCATCGACGAGCTCCTGAAACGCCGCAAACTCGACGTTCGTCTTAATGATTTCGAGCAGGGGGCCTGCGGCTTCCGGTTCGATCGTATCATCCTGGACGATGACGTTAACCAGTCGCATCGCTACCCGCTGTTCCCTTGGACTTCTAGTTTTCAGCCACCTATCAAAGTCCGCCACCTTGATGACTTTGTCGCTTTTTTCCTTCCGACGATGCTCGACCCATCGTCCGAGGACATCGTTGAGCGCCGCGCTTCCCCATTTGGCGAGCACTTGTCCAGCTTCCGACTCCCAGTTCACGGTGTTTCGGGCGGTTGCGATATTGTCCTCTTCTGCGTCAAGGAACTCGGCGTGGACCTCACCGACGACATAGGCTCTCGCAAATTGCGCGTGAGTGGTCTTGAGCCCAAACATAGTGTCCAGTTCGACTGCTTTCTCTCTCGCGTACACGTCTACGCCACGCTCGACTTGCGATGAGCGATCGAGCAATCCGATCCATCCCTTTACGTGCCACTCACGGCTCGCGTCGACAACGCCCGACCCGTAAAGCTCGGTGACGTTCCAAGCCAGGCTGCAGTCTCTACGTTGGCGGGCATCCTGGCTTTTTATTGGCGCACCGTTCAGCTTCACAGTGAAGTTTGTGCCGATAAACCTGAAGCGACGCGCAAGTTCTTTCCGAATCCATTCGAGGCTGATGGCCGCCGTGCGCTTCATTCCCCGAATTCGCACCTCGGTGCCATTTAGTTCGCCGGTTGGGCCGGAGCGCTCGGCAACGAGGCTCGGTCTATACGGAGTGCCTCGCGGCCACTTTTTCATGTCTTCGTATACGAACCTCAGGCAAATCGCCTGGCCGCCACGGACCGTACGAAGTTCGATTTCGTTGGCCACGCCGAACGCCGCAAGCTTGCCGAGTCCCTTCCTGCCAGTGAGTTTGCGACCGCCCGGTGACTTGTCCGTTTTCTCTTCCTCTCGCCGGTCTCGACCTATTTGCAGGTAGCTCAGCTGCAACGTGTTGGCGTCCATACCGTGGCCATGGTCCACGATGGCAACCTCAGACGAGGAACTGATCTGACCGACCGGAATCGAAATTTCCACGTCGGGCGAGTCCGCATCCCACGCGTTCGAAACCAACTCTCCGATGACCGGAGGCAGAGACGAATAGAGTCGGAGCCCAAGATGCTCGATTGTCTGGGGCTGGAATTCCATCGTGAACTCGGGTAGTGTTTTCACGCTCTACTCCGCCTAACAGAGAGGTCGAAACAGGGGATGTTACCGCATTTCCCATCCCCCTGCTTGTCACGTTACTCATTCTGCGCAAAATTGTTCCAGTACTATAGAATATAATTAATACAATATATACTTTTATTAAATCAGCTCGATCAGTACCCGATGTCCCACCATTGCCGCCGCACGTTGCAGGCTGGACAGCGTGATGTCGCTTTTCGGATTCAGCAGCCGGTCAACCTGGGTGCGGCTGGTCTTCAGCAGCGTGGCCATTTTATTTTTGGATATTTTTTTCTTCCTCATGGCCTCGTCGAGCTGCCACGCCACGACCTCCTTGATCGCCTGTGCCTGCGCCTCTTCAAAGATCCTCTCTTCCTTCAGGAAATCGTCAATGCTCGAACCCATGTTGCTCTTCCGGCGTTTGCGCTTCTTGCTCATCGCGTCAACTCCTTCTGCCGTTTACGCGCCAATGCCAAATCATCTTCCGGCGTCGTTCGCGTCTTCTTGATAAATCCGTGCAGCGCCACCAAGTGCTCCGCGTGTAGGCAGAGCAGCACGCGCGCTGTCCTGCGCGTCGGCAGGTCCGTCCGGACCTCCCATAAACCGTTTCCTAATGGCCGGCAGAGCGGCATCCCAGCGGGCCACCGCCATTGCGCACGCAACAGATCCCTGCCAATGGCGTGGCGCTCGGCTTCTGGCAGCGCCTTCAGCCATTCCCTTACGGGCTCATGGCCAGGCCGCAGAGCGTAAAAGACCAGTGGGATTTTCCGAGGTTGCTCAGCCTCTGCCATCCTTGCACCTTATATAGTACATCTGTACCTTAGAATGTACAACTGGGAAGTTTCTTCGGACCGACCCCGTCAAGATTGCCATCCTATTCGAACACCGCCCCAGCTTTAGCGAAGGCGCGCCACCTGCCCGCCGAAGCCTCAGCGAAGGCGGGTCTGCTATCCTATGAGCCGGAGGGTTTTCCTACCGTGAGCACGACCACCACTTCCCCCCGCGCCACAAAGCGCGCTTTCAATTTCAATGCCGGGCCCGCCGCGCTGCCGCTGCCCGTGCTGGAGCGTATCCGCGAAGAGCTGCTCGATTACCGCGGCACCGGCATGTCCGTGATGGAGATGTCCCACCGTTCCGCCGAATTTGAAGCCATCAACAACGCCGCTGAACAGAATCTGCGCAAGCTGCTGACAATCCCCGACGACTATGCGGTGATTTTTGTGCAAGGCGGCGGCAGCATGCAATTCACCATGGCGCCGATGAACCTGGCGCTGCCGGGAAAGCCGGTGGACGTTCTGCACACCGGCGCGTGGACCGCCAAGGCGATCTCAGAACTCAAAAAGGGCGTCCTGCATACCATCGCCGCGTCCACCGAAGCCGCGAAATTCACCCGCGTGCCCCGCCCCGACGAGATCAAACTTTCCGCGGACGCTTCCTACACCCACATCTGCACCAACAACACGATCGAAGGCACGCAGTATCACGCGCTGCCCGCCTCCGCAGCGCCGCTGGTGGCGGACATGTCTTCGGACATCGCTTCGCGCCCGGTGGATGTCGGCAAATTCGGCCTGATTTTCGCCGGCGCCCAGAAAAATCTGGGGCCCAGCGGCGTCACGCTGGTGATCGTGCGCAAGGATCTGGCCGAACGCGCCGACAAGAATCTGCCCACCGTGCTGCAATACCGCACCCACATCAAGGAAAAATCGCTGTACCACACGCCGCCAACCTTCGCGATTTACATCCTGGGCCTGGTCACCGAATGGATTGCCGGCGAAGGCGGGCTTCCCGGAATCCAGAAGCGCAATGAAGCCAAAGCCAAGCTGCTCTACGACACGATCGAAACAAGCGGCGGCTTTTACACCTGCCCGGTGGAGAAATCTTCGCGCTCGTTGATGAACGTCGTATTCCGCGTAGGAGGTAGTTCTAATCAAGTGGGTGATGAGAATTTAGAGAAGGAATTCGGCAAGCAGGCCGCGGCCGCGAATCTCGTTGGCACGCCAGGGCACCGCTCCGTCGGCGGCATGCGCATCTCTCTTTACAACGCGGTCGGCCTCGACGCCGTCGAAGCCCTCACCCATTTCATGCGCGAATTCCACCGCGCCCGAGGCTGAGCGGCAAAGTAAAAACTGGGTGCCGCACCCTTCGACTTTAAGGGTGCGGGTTTTTCTGAAGGTAGTTCGGTAGACTGCTAAGACTATGACCAACTATTCGCTCGCTCTGTTCTTCCATTTCGTCGGACTCGCCATGCTCTTCATCGGCTACGGCGTGGAGTGGATCGTCTCTGCGTTCTTGCGCGGCGCCGCCACCACGGATCAGGTCCGTGCATGGCTTCGCGTCTATCGCACTTCGCTACCCGTTTCCGGACCCGGCCTGCTGGTGCTGATCCTCAGCGGCGGCTACCTCGCCCAGGTTACCGGCGCCATGAAGAACGGCTGGATGTCCGCTTCGATGATCGCCATCGTCATCGCGCTCGGCATCGGCTTCATGTTCATCCTGCCGCGCGTAAAAGCCATTCGCGCCGCCCTGCCCGAAGGCAGCGCCGCGCTCCCGGCCAACGCCACCGCACTGTTGCGCGCCCCAGGATTGCCGACGCTCATCCGCGTCCGCGCCATGCTCGCCCTCGGCATCGTCTATCTGATGACCGCCAAGCCGGACACCTTCGCGTCATCCCTGATCGTTCTCGGGGCCGCCATCGTCCTCGGCCTCCTCGCCTCCGCTCCCACATTTTCCAAATCAAAATCGGCCTGAGCGAAGAAGCGGGCGGTTTTGAGTTTTAAGTTTTAAATTTCAAATTTTGAAGTTCGAGCCGAAGCTGAATTACCGAACGCCACTGAAAACGGCGTGAAAAATATCCAGAAAAACAAAACGGGCGGGATTTCTCCCGCCCGCCAAAGTAACTGCTTACTGAAAACTGATTGCTGATTGCTTCGTTCGCTTACACCAGATCGAAGAGCAGAACTTCCGCGTCTTCGACGCCGGTTAGTTCGAGAGCTTTCTCTTGCGAGATGGCCGCGCCATCCCCGGCGGCGAGCTTCGTGCCGTTGAGCGTTACGCTGCCCCGCGCCACCTGCACATAAGCGTGGCGTTCCCGCTGCAGCGCGTGCTTAACGCTCTCACCGGGAGCCAACACCGTCGCGTATAGCTCGTTGCCCTGGCGGATCTTCACGGAGCCGTCGCGGCCGTCCGGAGAGACCACCAGCCGCAGTTTGCCTTGCTTCTCCGCGGCGCTGAAATGCTTCTGGTCGTAAGTCGGCGCGTAACCCGTTTTGTCGGGAAACATCCAGATCTGATACATGTGCACGGGAGCCTTGTCCGACGCGTTGAACTCGCTGTGGGCCACGCCGGTGCCCGCGCTCATATATTGCACGTCGCCCGGCTTGATGACGGAGCCGTTGCCCATGCTGTCTTTATGCGCCAATTCCCCGTCGAGGACGTAGGTGACGATTTCCATGTCGCGGTGCGGGTGCGTGGGGAAACCGCCGCCGCCGGCGATGCGGTCGTCGTTCATCACGCGCAGGGTGCGGAATTCGACGTGCTTCGGGTCGAAATATTCGGCGAAAGAAAAACTGAATCGGGAATCCAACCAGCCGTGATTGGCGTGGCCGCGAGTGTCGCTTTTGCGAATTTGAATCATGGGATGCCTCCTTGACTTGCAAGCTGATAATACTTGTTATAACGACTATTGTCAAGAGGGTAGTCCGCAACACCCTTTCCTACGCCTATTGCCTTTCCCCTCAGCCGGTTGCGGCTTCCCCCTAAATCGCGCCTGCGTTCCGGCTCCGCGGCCGGCCCGCTCGCGCTCCATTTCCCCGGTTTCCGGCTTTGGTGTAAAGTGATAGACAATGCGGCGGATGGCTGGCCGCTTCCGGTGAGGTACTCCGTATGGACTCGGCTCTTCCCACGACGCAACCCAAAACTTCCGAAACCAGTGCATCCCGCCGCGAGACGGTAACGATTACCGACAACCGCACCGGCAAAACCTACGAGCTTCCGATCACGCACGACACCATCAAGGCGATGGACCTGCGGCAGATCAAGGTGCATCCGGAAGATTTCGGGATGATCAGCTACGACCCGGCATACAACAACACGGCTTCGTGCGTCAGCCGAATCACTTATATTGACGGGGACAAAGGGATTTTGCGCTACCGGGGTTATTCGATCGAAGAGCTGGCGGAAAAATCGACATATCTGGAAACCGCATATTTGATTCTGCGCGGCGAACTGCCGACGGAAGCGCAACTGAAGGACTGGCAGTATAACGTAACGCACCACACGTTCATTCACGAAAGCATCAAGAAATTCCTGGATGGATTCCATTACGACGCGCACCCGATGGGAATGGTGATTTCGACGATCGCGGCACTTTCGACTTTCTACAACGACGCGAAGGATATTTTCAACGAGGGTTCACGCCGGAAGCAGACCTACCGGCTGATCGGAAAGATGCCCACGATCGCGGCGTTCGCGTATCGCCACACGCTGGGAATGCCGTACGTTTATCCGGACAACGATTTGAGCTACCCGGGGAATTTCCTGAACATGCTGTTCCGCACGACGGAGACGCGTTACCGGCCGAACCCGACGCTGGAACGCGCGCTGGACATTCTGTTTATCCTGCACGCGGACCACGAGCAAAACTGTTCGACGAACACGGTGCGGGGCGTGGGCAGTTCACATGTGGATCCCTATTCGGCGACGGCGGCGGCAATTGCCGCGCTTTACGGCCCGCTGCACGGCGGGGCCAACGAAGAAGTGGTGCGGATGCTGCACGAAATCGGCTCGGTGCAGAAGGTGCCGGAGTTCATCAAGCGGGTGAAGGCGGGAGAAACGAAGCTGATGGGTTTCGGGCATCGCGTCTACAAGAATTACGATCCGCGCGCACGAATCATCAAGCGCGTGGCTTACGAAGTGTTTGACCTGATGGGCAAGAACCCGCTGCTGGAGATCGCGCTGGAGTGCGAGCGGATCGCACTTGAGGACGAATATTTTGTCAAGCGGAAGCTGTATCCCAATGTGGACTTTTACACTGGGCTGATTTACCAGTCGATGGGATTCCCGACAACGATGTTTCCGGTGCTGTTCGCGATTCCGCGGATGTCCGGGTGGATCGCCCAATGGGAAGAGCTGCTGCTGGATCCGGAGCAGAAAATCGCGCGTCCCCGGCAGATTTACCTGGGCCACGACACGCGGAGTTACGCGGCGATTGACCAACGAACCTAAGACGTGACCAGTAGCCAGGGCCGGTGATCTCTTGGCCGACAGAGTTGAGTCCACAGGGCAACTGCCGGGGTACACGCAAACACAGCTCCTTCTTGTTTAAAGTTAAACAAATAATACTTCCCGATCGCGGCGTAGGCTTTTTGCATACGCGGAGGAGGCATGCCCCTCGACTTTCCGGGCCTGCGCGGTATAGTCGAGGGGAAGAGGATCTATGGGTCAGTCGCCGAACACTCCAGGACATCCAGGGCCAAAACGCCGCAGCCAGCGCGTATTGATGCAGGTCCCGATCCGAATTCACGGGAAGGACGCGCAAGGCAAGAAATTTGAGGAAGAGACCGCCACACTGGCAATTAACGCGCATGGCGCTCTGGTAATGATGCAGGTGCGCGTGACCAGCGGCAGCAAAGTGCAATTGCAGCACAATCTCACCAAGGAAGAACAGGAGTGCCACGTGGCGTTCCTGGGGCCGGTGCGTTCCGGCAAATCGGAAGTGGGGCTGGAATTTTCCGAAGCCCGGCCGAGTTTCTGGCGCGTGGCATTTCCGCCGGAAGACTGGACGCCGAAGCATCCCGAAGCGCGGACCATGCTGTCCACAAATCCAATCACGCAAGGCAAGAAGTAGAAGTCACGCACCAACCATTGAGCCGAAGTTCGATTACGGCCGCCCCCGCAAATCCACTCCCCATCTGAAAATCCCCGTGAACTGCTAGAATCGCCGCATGCGGAATTTTCTTTTTGTGCTGGCATTACTCTTACCAGCAGGACCCTGGTGGGCGGTGCGGGAAACCGGTGTGGATTCGAATCTTCGCGGAGTTTGCGTGGTGTCCGACACGTCGGCGGAAAAAAAAACGATCATCTGGGCGAGCGGATCGCAAGGCGCCGTGGTGCGCTCGACGGATTCCGGGAAGACGTGGAAGCGGCTGCGGATTCCGGGAGCGGAGTCGCTGGATTTTCGCGGGGTGCAGGCGTTCGACGCGAAGACGGCGTACGTAATGTCCAGCGGCGAGGGCGCCCAATCGCGAATCTACAAAAGCGCCGACGGCGGCGAGAGTTGGAAGCTCCAATACCAGGGGGTGAAGAAAGAATTCTTTCTGGATGCGCTGATCTGCGATGAAGAGAAGCACTGCGCGGCGTTGAGCGATCCGGTGGACGGGAAATTTGTAGTCCTGGCGAATACGGACGGCGAGCATTGGGTTGAGCTGGCACGTGAGAAGATGCCGGCGGCCTTGCCGAAGGAGGGGGCGTTTGCTGCCAGCAATTCCTCGCTTTGCCTGGATGGAAAGAACATTCACTTCGGAACGGGAGGGCCATCGGCGCGCGTGTTTGCGTCGCCTGATTTTGGCCAGACGTGGACAGTGGTGGCGACGCCGATTGTGAGCGGGAATGCTTCGTCAGGGATTTTTTCGCTCTACTGCGATGAAAGGACGATTGTGGCGGTCGGCGGGGACTATCAAGATCCAGCCCGAGCGTACAAGAATGCAGCAATATCGCAGGATGGAGGCAAGACCTGGGAACTGGCCACACAACCTCCGGGAGGGTATCGCTCGGCGGTAGGAAAATACCGTGGCGGATTTCTGACGGTCGGCCCGACGGGCGCGGAGACGAGTGTGGATGGATTGCGATGGGATTCCATCGGCAAAGTGAACCTGAATGCGTTCGGGTCTATCTTTTCCGGCGAAATGGCTTGGGGGGTTGGCCCGCACGGAACCGCGGCGAAGTTTCTGGATCAGACGAAGTAGTTGATTTGAGTAAGGAGATACGGAAACATTCGCGCATTGCTGGACGTCGCGCAGAATGCGAGTTGGGGTGGTCTCGTGGAAACCGCAAAAGCAGGAGCGTTACACCCGCACTCTAAAACAGCAGCATCTCCGTGACCTTGGGTGCTGGGCTAGTGCGTGGATTGCTGCGCGGTGGCGTGGACACCTGCGGACGTAAATTCAAAGCGAATGAGCCAGGCGCTGGGGATGCCGTGGCCGGCGGCTTCGGCGCCGGAGAATTGCCACTGGCGCGCGGCCTTTTCGGCGAGGCCGGCAAAATACTTACTGGGGCCAGGCGAATCAAGTTCCGAGCTGATGACATTCCCCGCTGCGTCCACCTGAACTTTCACAAGCACATGAAACGTGCCATGAATGGTGTTGAGCGCTTTTTGCGGCGGTTTGGGCAGGACTTCATTCAGGACTTCGCCGCGGCCGACAGCTTCGCCGGCTGATTTTGCGCGTGGAGCGGGCGCGGGATCCGCTCGCAAAACCGCGGGGGACGGAGCAGGCGAAGAGTTTTCGGCGGCACGGTTTGGTTTGTTCGGTGGCTCGCTGGCGGCGATCCTCTCTGGCGTTCTTGCCGCAGGAGTTGCAACGGGCGCTGGCTCTGCAGATTCAGCAGGCTTAGCCGGGGCAGACAGTTGGCTGGTCACAGAAGCGGAGGTGGAAGAAGGCTGGCTGCGAAAATTGAAAAGCTTTGGAATGGCGAAGATCAACCCGGCAAACACAGCAGCGCCGAGAAGCACGGGAACAAGATAATCAGAGAGTGAGAGATTGCCCCGCTTCAAGGGAGGCGACACGCGGCGCGGAGGGATTTCCAAAGGAGAAGGCATTTTTGCCAAAGGCACGGCGGGTTCGTTTGCAAGAGGAACATTGATTGGCGAGAGATTCGACATTGGGGCCGGCGGCGCCATCGGCGAAACCGGCGAAACCGGCGAGAAGGAAGATACGGCCGCGGCTGCGGCAAGAGGAGCGGGGTTGAGGCGCGCGGCGATTTCGGCGATGCTCCAGCGGTGGTGCGGGTCGCGGCGAAGCGCGTGTTTCGCGAGTACGAGAAAGAGGTCGGGAAGCTCGCGAGGAACCACCGGATCCGCGGATTGCTCCGAAGAAACTACCGGGGGATGCTGCGTAAGAGCTTCGACAAGTGTGACACCAAGCGACCACACATCTTCCTTGGCAGAAACCGGCGCGGATTGCATTTCTGGCGCGTCGTAAATGTCGCGGCCGCGTAGAAGCTGCCGCTGCTCGCCGATGGGAAATACAGAATCGCTGGAAAGTTTCAAACGGTCGTGAGTGGCGAGAATGTTTGAGGGTTTCACGTGGCCGTGGACCAGGCCCTTGCCATGAAGGTAGACGAGGACGTCGAGGGCCGGGTCGAGGACGTCGCGCACTTCTTCCGGGGTAAGGGCGCGCTGCGGCAAGATCTCGCCGAGATTTTCCTCGGCATACTCCATCACCACGTAGATGAAAGACACATCCTCAAGGTGGCAACGCCCGGCATCGAAAATGGTCAGCAGATTGGGATGAGTGAGATGAGCGGCGCGCTTCCAGAAGCCGAGTTGGGCTTCGGCAGCAGGTGAGCCAGCGGCAACCAGTTTGAGCACCGCTTTCTGGCCCGGAGGTTCCGGAAGCTCAGTCAGAAAGACCGCATTAAATTCGGTGCTAGCGAGGCACGGACCCAGGACGAATTTGCCGTCGACGGGCTGGCCTTCCCATTTTTTCCACTGTTCGCTCATAGAGCACCCCACGCGAAGTGATTCGAATAACCGCAAAGCCAGGCGGGGAGTTTACTCCCGCCGCCTGTCTGGGAGAAGCACCAAAGCGTCTGGACTGGGCTACGTCGGAAACGACCGAGGGTAGCAGGCGCCGGGGGCTGGGCGCTTGTCGCCCCCATCTTCGCACAGGAGTGTGCCGGAGCAACAGAGTACGTGTTGATGGTTAGGTAGCAGGAGGGGTACGGGGAAGGAAGAGCTGGGCTGCGAGGGCAATTAGAGCGGGAAAGCAGACCAGGACGTAGCGCGGCTCTGGAGTTTCGAGGGTGGTGAGGAAGGCCGTGCGGATGAGCAGATAGAGAAGGAAAAAGGAGAGGACGGCGCGAGCCGCGGGAGAGTGGCGCAAGCGAACCGCGCCCCAAAGGGCGATTGCCAGGTAAAAAATATTGAGAAAGAAAAGCAGGATGGTGACGCGCTGGTCCACGGGGTCGGACTGATACATCGCTCGGAGGGGGAAGACATTGCCGGCGAAAGGAAGCAGCTCGATGCGGGGAGTAAACCAGATGCGGACAGCGCGCCGTAAGGGAATGAAGAGGTGCGTGCGGAGAGGATGGCGGGTCGTTCGCTCGAGGGCGAGTTGCGCAAAGACGGCGTCTTCTTCCGGAGTGAGAGTGAGGTCGTCATTGTAGGTATCGAGAATGGCGGCGACACGAGCGCGCTCTTCGGGGGTGTCGAAGGCGGAGTCGGGAATGTCGCTGAGGTGAATTTCCTCACCGTTCAATTTCCAGGAAACCAGATAACAATCGCGCACGCGGTACAGCCAGGTGCGCTCCCAATTCATGAAGCCAATCGGGACGAGTTCGCCGGAGAGGGCGGCGTTTTGGGGGGTAAGCGGTTGGAATTCGTGAAGGGTCACTGCGTTGCGAATGGTCCAGGGAACAAGTGGAATGGCGGCGGCGAAGGCCATCAATGCGATGGTCAGGAGAAATCTGCGGAATTCTCCGCGACGGAGAAGAATGACGGCGAGAATAATAAATGCGGTTGCGAGAAGCATTGGTGTTTCCGGACGGAAGAGAGTGCCGAGCCCAACCGCAAACCCGGCAAGCGCAGCGGCCAACCAATAATTGCGGCCGACCAGAGTCCAGTGCCCGCCGGAAAAAAGGCCTGTGGCGCAAGCGATGACGGCTGCAAGAAAGAGCGTCGCGAGGGCGGTGAAGAAAATGGTCCAGGTTTCAGTCAGGATCACGGCCGCGTAGTTTGCGGTGAAGGGGCAAACGGCGGCCAGCCAAAGACCGATAAGAAACGCGCGGCGAGAATTGGCTTCTTCCGAGCGGAGAAGAGCGAGAAGGGCCGTGATTGCGCCGATCAGCAGGCACGTGGATAAGTCCACGAACACCTGGGAAATAAGAACAGCGCGGTGCGCGGCAGGGCCGGTGTGCCCGGTGATGGCATAGATAACAGCAAGAAACGCGGGATACCCGGGCATGCGAATGTGAACGGGGACGATCTGGCAGGCCACGTCCATGGCGATTTGGCCGCGCTTCAGCCAGTTGGTGGCGAGTTCCTCGTATAAGGCGGTGTCGCCGGATTCACCGGGATACCGGAATACAAAAAAAAGGCGCAATGCGGCGCCGAGGAGGAGAGGAAGGATGGGGTTCGAGAAAACTCGCTTCATTCGTGCTTTGCATCTTACAATACGGGAGAGATTGTTCCACCCAACGGAGTGACCCTGGCCCGAGGGGCGATCCCACCCGCGACTGAGGGCTGCCAGGCTTCATGAAAGAACGAAAACCGATCTTTTACGATTCGGAGAAAGTCCGGTGGCGGCGGACGCGCCGCATCCTGGAAATCAGCTGCGGGTTGCTGACGCTGCTGCTTATCTATTTTTTCCTGACCATCGCAGGAAGCGTGGAATTGCCAGCGGCACTGCTTCCGGACACACGGCCGATCTACCACTCGGTGAAAAAGAAACTGTTGAAGCCGGTGGTGCAGCGGGAAGGCCGGCACAAGCGCGTAGCGAATATCGGACAGGTTCCCGCGGCGTATGACCCGCTGCGCTCGGCATTTTTCGTCAGCTGGGATCCCAACAGCCTGGCTTCGCTGAAAAAACACTACAAAGACATCGACTTGTTGATGCCGGAACAGCTGCACGCGGTGACCGCGGATGGCGCGATCACGGTGGTGGACTACGAGCGGAATCAGACAGTGAGGGCCTCGCCCGGCGAAGTGATTGCCCGGCTCCAGCAGGACAAGCTGCACCAGTGGATGCGCTCCCTGAACCCGCCCGTGGAACTTCCGATGATGGGCCTGCTGAACAATTACGACGGCACGGTGTGGCGGGTGAAAGAGATGGCGGAACTGCTGGCGAACCCCGATGCGCGCAGCCGGCTGATTTCGGACGTAACGCAATACGCGGTGGCTGCAAAACAGGCCGGGATCGTAGTGGATTTCGAGGAAGTGCCGGATGCAAGCCAGGAGAATTTTCAGAAATTTATCGGTCAGTTTGCACCGTCGCTGCATGCCGTCGGGCTGAAGCTGATGATCGCGCTGCCGGCGCGGGACGATTCGTACGACTACGAATTTTTCGGCAAGGAAACCGACGCGATTATCCTGATGAATTACGACCAGCACTGGCTGACGTCGCCGCCGGGACCTATCGCGGCGCAGGACTGGTTCGTGGAGAACCTGCGGCAGGTGCTGGAGGTAGCGCCGGCGCGGAAGATCGTGGTGGGCATCGCGAACTATTCATATGACTGGACGGAAACGTCGAAGAAGGAAACGCCTCACGCGGAAGAGTTCAGCATCCAGGAAGCATTGCTGCACGCCTATGAATCGGAAAGCGAAGTGGAATTCGATGCGGCTTCGCTGAACCCGCATTATTCGTATTCGGACGAGCAGAATCACACGCACCAGGTGTGGATGCTGGATGCGGTGACGGCGTATAACGAATTGCGGGCCAGCGAGCGGTTGGGGGTGCAGGGCACAGCACTGTGGAGGCTGGGGTCGTCGGATTCTTCGCTGTGGCCAGTGTGGGATGCGACGCACGCGGATGACTCGGCGCGCGCGAAACTGGCGGACCTGCCGCCGGGGCCGGACCTGATCCTGGAGGGCGACGGCGATATCTGGCACATCGCGGACGTTCCGAAGCAGGGACGCCGCAGCATCACTTACGATCCGGCTACGGCCTTGATTACCAGCGAAAAGTACGAGGCATTTCCGCTCTCGTATGACATTGACCAGATCGGCGGAGTGAAGAACAAGATTGCGTTGTCGTTCGATGACGGGCCGGACCGCCGATGGACGCCGAAGATTCTGGACGTGCTGAAAGAAAAAAAGGTGCCGGGAATATTTTTTGTGATCGGGGATCAGGCGAACCGCGCGCCCGACCTGTTGAAGCGCGAATACAACGAGGGGCACGAAATCGGGAACCATACGTTTACGCACCCGCCGTTCGACGACATCTCGCGAACTCAGCTGAAATGGGAATTGAACCTGACGCAGCGGCTGATCGAAAGCACGCTAGGAGTGAAATCGCTGCTGTTCCGGCCGCCATATGGCATCGATCACCAGCCTGAATATACGGAGGAAGTTGCGCAACTTCCCTACCCGCAGGAATTGGGCTACATCATCGTTGGGCAAAGGATCGATCCGGACGACTGGCGGATGACGGAAGACAAGAAGCAACGGCCGGCGCAGGAAATCGCGGACGACGTGGTGAGGCAAGCGAAGAATGGAAACGTCGTGCTGCTGCACGACGGCGGCGGCGAGCGTGCACAAACTGTGGCGGCGCTGCCGCTGATCATTGATGAACTTCGAGCAAAGGGATATCAGTTCGTGTCGGTGGCGGATCTGCTGGGAAAGACGCGGGCGGACCTGATGCTGCCGCTGACGTTCCGTGAACGGTTGGCGGCACGGGCGGACGGTTTCATATTCGGCATCTTTCAGTGGTCGCGGTTCGCGATTGCGACGGTATTTATCCTGGGGATCGTGTTGGTGAGCGGGCGGGCGGTGATTATTGGAATTCTGGCGATCATCGAAAAATTGCGGCCGGACCACGCGAAACTCTCCGAGCCTCCGCCGAGCGCGACCGTGCTGATCCCGGCGCACAATGAAGAGACCGTGATTGTGCAGACGGTGCAATCGGTGCTGATGTCGGATCTTCACGATATTCGGGTGATTGTAGTGGACGACGGATCGTCGGATCGCACGCTGGAACTGCTGCAAAGCAATTTTGGCGAGAATGACTGTGTGCAGATTATTCACCAAGTGAACCGCGGGAAGGCGGCGGCGCTGAACAACGCGATGTCGCATGCAACCACGGACTTTGTGGTGACGATTGACGCGGACACCGAAATCGAGCCGGATGCCATCCGCAAACTGCTGCGGCATTTTTCGGACCCTAAAGTGGGCGCGGTGGCGGGAAACGTGAAGGTGGGCAACCGTTCACGCTGGCTGACACGCTGGCAGGCCCTGGAATACATCACCAGCCAGAACATGGAAAAGCGCGCGTTCGATCTGCTGAATTGCATCACCGTGGTGCCTGGGGCGCTGGGCGCGTGGCGAAGAGAAGCGATTGAAGCCGTGGGAGGAATCACGGCGGACACGGTTGCGGAAGACGCGGACCTGACAATTGCCATCCGCCGGCTGGGGTGGAGGGTCACGTACGACGAAGAAGCGATTGCGTGGACGGAAGCGCCGGAAACGCCCGGACAGTTGATCCGGCAGAGATTCCGCTGGACATTTGGAACGCTGCAATCGTTCTGGAAGCACAGCGACACGTTGTTCCGGCCGAAATACGGGACGCTGGGCTGCGTGGCGCTGCCGAACATTTTCGTGTTTCAGATCTTGTTGCCTCTGGTGTCACCGGTGCTGGACCTGTTGTTCCTGGGGAGCCTGTTGCTTTGGGGACTCGCGGGGCTGCACATCACGCAGATACCGCAGCTATGGACTACGGCGGACGTGCAGCATTCGGTGGTGTTTTTTCTGGGATTCCTGTTGATTGACGTGCTGACGTGCGTGGTTGCGTTTGCGCTGGAGAGGCATGAGGATTGGGCGCTGTTGATTCCGGTGTTGCTGCAGAGATTTTATTACCGGCAACTGATGTATATCGTACTGTTCCGGTCGGTAAAAGAGGCGGTGAGCGGGCGCCCGGTGGGCTGGAAAGGCGTGGAGAAGGAGCCGCCGGCGATGGAGCCGGCGACCCTGTAGCACGCTGCCAGACACCGAGAGGGCCATGCCAAAATGGCCTTACTGTAAGAGACCCCTTTTACAACTTTTTACAATCGTTTGCTTGGGCTTGACACATTCATTGGGGCAAGCCTTTATAGTCCTGCCCAGTAAGCGCGATTACCCACCGGACGAGGGATCAGAATGGCCAGGAACTGGCGGTTGACGGAACGCACGCGAACGCTGCTGACGCTGGAGTTGGCCATTGTGCTCCCCGCGGCCGCCCTGATGGGCTTTAGCATCTGGAACCTGAAGCATATCCAGCGGTCTGAGGCTGTCGAAGCAGCCATTCAACGCGACTTTTCCCACGTGCTGAAGATTGCCGAGAAGAAAACCTGGCATAAGGCCAACGATATGGTCACGCCTGTTCGTAGCAAGTTTCCTAACGCCGACGAGGACCGCGCCAAAATCAAGGCCAAACTCGAGCAGATACTGACGGAACATCCCGAATTCGCGTACGCGTTCCTGTACGACAAGAAGAGCAATCTGTTTGTTAGCCGGGCGCAACCGGGGCGCGACTGGGATTCGAGTTTCTACGCACGCGCTCAGGAAGCTATCAACGCGGCACAGTCATGGGTTCCCCTGGAAGCCCCGCAGATGGCCGCGAAGGTTCACCTGATGGAGAAGGAGGATGCGCCAGTGCTGTTCGAAGGCTTCTGGATCGTAAACGATAGTCAGCGCACCTACTATAACGTGGCTTTCTTTACCCCGCCCGACGTGCCGAAAGATCGCGTGGAGCTAGGGTTTGTCTCGTTTGACGAAGACTATCTCCGCAAGACGTTTTTGCCTGCGATGATGAAGGATGTATTGACCAGCAGGAGCAACGTGTTGCAGCTCGAAGAGAATCCCCCAGTCATGATGATTCATCCGTCGAAGGATCCCGGTCCCTGGGTATCGTCAGCAAATTGGGACGGGGGCAATCCGGAAGCGGACCGCAATTTTGAATATGTTTTCCCTGGTTTAAGCGTAGCCATCAAATACCAGGGAACAACGGTCGCCGATATAGGTTCGAAATTCCTCAGATATAACTACATCGTGCTCGCGGCCCTTTCTGTGCTTATGGTCGGCGGAATTTGGCTCACCTATCGCAACGTCTCCAGGGAAATGAATCTGGCGAGGCTGAAGTCTGATTTTGTCGCCAACGTCTCGCACGAATTGCGGACTCCGCTGGCTTTGATCCGGCTCTACGCCGAAACTCTGGAGCTTGGGCGGCTGACGGCGAAGGAAAAATACCAAGAGTATTTCCGCATCATTCGAGAGGAGAGCGAGCGGCTGACGGCGCTTATCAATAATATCCTGGACTTTTCGCGAATCGAAGCGGGACGCAAGGAGTATGAGTTCAAGGAAACCGATCTGGCGGAACTGGTTCGGTCGACACTGGATTCCTACCGGTTCCAGATCCAGCAAAACGGTTTCGCGTTCGAAGAGAACATTTCGCCCGATATCCCGCCAATGAGGGTGGATCGCGAAGCAATCGCGCGATCGCTTCTCAACCTGGTGAACAATGCGCTGAAATACTCGAAGGACCGGAAGTTCATCGGGGTGAGTCTGTACCGGGCGGACAGCTCGATCAATCTGGAAGTCCAGGACCGCGGCATCGGCATCCCGGCCAACGAGCAGGATAAGATCTTCGAGAAATTTTACCGCTGCGGAGACCCGCTGGTGCACAACGTGAAGGGATCGGGGCTGGGCCTCTCTCTTGTGCGGCATATCGCGCGGGCGCACGGTGGCGAAGTGCTTGTTGAAAGCGAGCCCGAGAAAGGCAGTAAATTCACGATCGCGCTGCCATTCACTGCTGCTTCACAAACGGGAAACGCTACGGCATAAGACGCAGAAACAGGCAGTGTTCGGGTCATGCACGGGGGAGAGAGTATGTGTCCAGTCAAGATTCTTGTGGTCGAGGACGAGCCGAACATGGTTGCCGGGCTGCGCGATAACTTTGAGTTCGAGGGATTTCAAGTGATAACAGCACTGGATGGTGTCGAGGGACTCGAACGGGCGCTGAAAGATTCGCCGGACCTGATCGTGCTCGACGTGATGATGCCACGCATGAGCGGGCTGGATGTCTGCAAACAACTGAAGGCCAAACGGCCCTCGATTCCCATCATCATGCTTACGGCGCGGGGCCAGGAGGTGGACAAGGTTGTCGGACTGGAACTTGGCGCCGATGACTACGTCACCAAACCTTTCTCAATCCGCGAACTACTCGCTCGGGTCAAAGCTGTTTTGCGCCGTGCACAGACACTTCCCAAGGAGCAGGACCGCTACACCTTCGGCGACGTGGACGTGAATTTGCGCAGCTATCAGGTAACTCGCGGCGGCAGCCCGGTCGAGTTCTCCAATAAGGAATTTGAGCTCCTGAAACATTTCCTGTGCCATTCCGGGGAGACGCTGAGCCGCGAGCGCTTGCTGGATGAGGTATGGGGTTATGAGAACTTTCCGACAACCCGGACGGTGGATGCCCACATAGTGCGGATTCGGCAAAAGCTGGAACCGGTTCCGGATCAACCGCGATTCTTTTTGACCGTACACGGAGTGGGCTACAAATTCGTAGGCTGAGATGAGCATGATTATGCCAGGCATAGAAACGCAGCAAGCGACGCGAAAATTGCGGGGGACACATCCGCCGCAGGCAGCAAGCTGCGCAACGGATGCGCAGGTGCGGCAGCAACCGGCGGTCGCAGCGGCCGGCGACCTCACCGGGAGTGCCCGGGTGTTGAGGGACGAACTCGACAGCGTGCGCCGCGAGCACGCAAAACTGCAACAAGCGGTTTATGAGGCGGCGCAGATCCAGCGGCGGCTTTGCGCGCCACGCGAATTGGTGTCGGGCGAGTTCGAAATCGCGGGCGAGATTTTCCCGGTCCGTCACCTCTCCGGTGATTTTTTCAAGGTGATGGAACTCGATTTGACGCTAGGACTGACCGTGGGAGACATCGCGGGCAAGGGATTATCGGCAGGAATCTGGCAGGCCCATTTGATGGACCTGATCCAGAGGTGCGCGAGGGCTTGCGCGCTGCCGGCGGATGCGGTGGCCGCGGTGAATCGCGACCTGTGCCGGGATCGGAACGAACCGCCGCTCGCCGGACTGTTTTTTGCGCGGCTGGATCCGCGGAGCGGCGAACTTGAGTACTGCAACGCTGGGTTGCCGCCGCCGCTGTTGCTTCGGCGCGACAAGTCAGTGGAAAAACTTGAACGAGGCGGGCCGATGCTGGGAGCGCTGAAAGAGTCGAAATACGAAGCGGGGACGGTTTTCCTGAATCCCGGCGACTTGCTGCTCGCGTATTCCGACGGACTTACCGAATGCCGGAATTCACGGGACGAAGAGTTCGAGACTGGCAGGCTGGCGGCCACAGTCGAAGCAATCGGCGGGGCGACGGCGAACCAGATTCTTTTCTCCACCCTGGGAGCGGTGCTCGATTTTGCCGATTGTTGTTCGCCGGAGGACGATTTGACGTTGCTGGTCGTCCGCCGCCGTGAAGGCATTGCGCCGCCGCAGCCCCCCGCCGGCAAGCAACAGAGTGCGAAGCCGCGGCGCCAACCGAATTCCGATCCTCAACCGAAAGAAGCAGCAAAGAAAGCGGTAAAGAGCACGGCCAGTTAGACAAAAGCAACGACGAGCTCGGCCATTTGAAGCGGGCGAGCCCGACGCTTTTGGTGTGTCCAATTTGGAAGGAAAGGACCGGCAATGGCAACAAAACCTGGTTTGATGGTCATGGAAGATGCGCCGTACGGCGCGACGCGGAATCCGGCACAGCCAATCTGTCCCGAGAGATTCAGCATGATTTATACGACTCACTATCGCTATGTTCTGGGAATCTGCCATCGGTTTTTCCGGCAGCGGGAAGATGCCGAGGACGCGGCGGCCGAGGTGTTCCTGAAGCTTTACAGGGTTTTGCACCAGAAAGACGAGCGACTGCCGTTCCGCCCGTGGGTGGCGCAAGTGGCGTGGCGACACTGCATTGACAAGCTGCGGCAAAGAAAGCGCGAGAGAAGCTCTTCCCTGGAGGAGGCCGATTTTGAGAGCATCCCCGATCGTTCGATTTCTTCGCCTCTTTCGCAACTTCTGCAGAAAGACGAACACCGCCAGTTCAGGGAGCAATTGACCCGGCTGCCGCACAGATACAAAGCGCCGCTCATGCTGCTCTACTACAAGCGCATGAGTTATTCCGAGGTCGCCCGCGCACTGAACACACGCCTTCCGGCACTCCGAACGATGATCTTTCGAGCCAAAGGCTATATGCGCCGCAATCTGCACGCGGAACAGTGCGAGCAGAATTAGCCAGGTCCATGCAAGACGCCGAGGCAGCCGGACGATCGCGGGGGAGGCGAGGAGTAGGAACCGCCGGCGATGGAGCCGGCGACGTTATAGTTGTTTGCGTGAATTGCGAGTCGGTGCACGGTTTGTAATTTCCTTCACAATTTGATTGCGATTCATATTGCGTCGAGATCCTTCACCCAGCTCCGGTAAAAATCACCGAAGTCCGAACCCGGACTTTGCCGGATGAGTTCAAGCAGACAAGTCGTGGCGAATTGGCGAATAGGCTCAGCGGATTAGTTGGAGAGGTGTGGCTGGGCGGGGCTGGACTGCGGCGGGGGGAAGAAAAAATCGCGAGGGGTGGCGCGGAACTGGCGCCACAGGTTGCGAAGGATTTCGAGGTGGTCGCGGCTGGAAACGTCCTGGGCGCGAAGGGCGAGACGCAGAGCGAGATAGAAACTTACGCCAAGGTTCAGCACGAAGGTGACGGCAATGCCGAGGCCGGCCCAGATGAGCGCGCCGCGGCCAAGGATTTCCGGGCCGCGGGAGGCGATACCGAGCGCCAGGGTTCCCGTGGAGAGCGTGACGTGGCGGACATCGAGCGGCACACCGAAGATGTGGCCGACGATCGGAGTCATGCCGAGCATGAAGCCGAGAACAATGGAGCCGCCCCAACCGGCGATGTTCCTGGAAAAGGATCCGGAAAAACGCAGCAGGGTTTCGGGCTTGAGCGCAGCGCCCCATCGATGCTCGGCGATCGCGCGTGGCAACTGATGGTACATGGCCCAATTCTCGATCCAGCCGCCGGCGAGGCTGGAAAGCCAGAGAATGACGCCGGTAAGAGCGGCAAATACAATCGTGCCACTGCGAAGAGGATTGAGTGATTTGATAGCGTACTCAGCAGTTTCGGCGGACACAAATGGCGTTCCCGCGGCAAGCTTCCAGAGAATACTGAAAACCACCGCACCGGCCCCGACCGCGATAATGTTGCCGAGCGCAGCGGCGAGCTGGGTGCGGAAGATGCGCTGGACATAACGGATGAGCTCGTCGACCTTCGAAGAGTCCTGGCAATTGTGGATGATGCGCGCAAGGGTTGCGCCGGTCATGGAAGGCTGCTTGGTGGCGAGAGCCAGATGGAAATTCTGCATCAGGACAAAACTGATGGCGTAGTTGAGTCCGCCGAGGAAGCCTTCGATGAAGGGCGGCAGGCCGCGGTGAGTGACCATGAGTTTAATCGCAGCCGTGCCGACGGTGAGCAAGCCGCCACCGAGCGCGGCTTTCCACATCTGCGCGTATTCCTCGCGGTTGGAGGAGATATAGTGTTCGCCGGTTTTCCCGGCCCACTCGACAATTTTTCTGGCAAGTAAGCGGAAACTTGTGTGGGCCAGGTTCCAGAGGCTCCGATCATCAATCCGGCCGCGAATGACGTCCTTCAAAAGACGCAGGACGGTGAGCAGCTTGGCAGGGCCGGGCTGAGCGAGAAGAGCACCGGAGATAAGTTCCATTCGCGCGAGACTTTTTTCGATGACGTCGAGCGCGTAGACGATGTCCAGATTGACACCGCGGGCGTCTAGATGCGCGACAACGGCGGACGTTTCCCCGCGACACTCGACGACAACCGCCTTCCAGGCCTGCGCCGCGGGAGACGCGTTTTCTTTTTTTCGCAGGGCTTCAACAAGCACGTCTCCCGCCCGGGTGAGGCGGTAAAACGGAGATTGCTGAACCGGACACTGATTGCTGCGAAGGCGGATTTTTTCGGAAAGGCCAAGACCCTGGACGCGAGCGCCGAGGAGGCAGAAGGCGTCGAGCAGGCACGCAACTGGAACCTCCCAGGCCTCGGGGATACCCACCGGCGCGATCAGGGAAATTGCGTAACTTAGAACCTCCGGGGGAAGGCTGGAGAAGCGATCCACTTCTTTTTGAGTGGGGAACAGCCGAAGAAAGAGTTTGGCGAGGTCGGCTTCCTCACGCGGCGCGGGAAGAAGAATGTTGAAGAGCCTGTCGAATGCTTCCGGAAGCAGGCCGCGGTCGCTGGGCATGCCGGATTCGGCAAAGAGAGAGACGCCGTCGGTTTCGTCCAGGATGGCAGCGATACCCGCGAAGTAGCGGTCGCGAATTTCTTCGGAGGATTGAAGGACGGAAATCCAGACGCCTTCGCGGCGCCACTCGGAGGAAGAGAGGGCCGGGACAAGGGGTTCGCCAGCCGGGATCGGGATGCGGGCGTCGCGAATACGAAACCAATTAGCGAGGGTGACGAGGGCATCAATGCGGCCACGGCGCGTGCCGGCCCGGGTAAACATTTCGACTTTCTCTGCAAGTTGCTGAACCGAGGGATTTTTCTGCGCTGCCGAAGGGAAGAGCGAGAGCAACAGGTCTCTTGTTGAGTCCACGTTAGAGGACTTGTTCATCATTGGCTGGCTGGCGGCCATGGGGCATGGTAGCAGTTCGAGAGAATCGGCGCAGCCCTGATGATTTTTCGACGATTTCCATACGGTGCCACGGTGTTGTAGGATAATTGGCGAGTTGGGGGAGAAGATCATGGGCACAACTTTTATTTTGAATGGGAAGTCCACGACCGTTGATGTTGATCCGCAAATGCCGCTCCTCTGGGTGCTGCGGGACACGCTGAACATGACGGGCACGAAGTTCGGCTGCGGGATGGCGCTCTGTGGTGCGTGCACAGTGCACATCAACGGCGAGGCGACACGCTCCTGTATCACGCCGGTTTCGAGCGTTGCCGGAAAGAAAATTACCACCATCGAGGGGCTTTCGGCGGATGCATCGCATCCGGTGCAGAAGGCCTGGATCGAAGAAGACGTGCCGCAGTGCGGATACTGCCAGTCCGGGCAGATCATGTCCGCCGTGGCGCTGCTGGCGAAGAAACCCAATCCGACCGACGCGGATATTGACGATGCCATGAGCGGAAACATCTGCCGCTGCGGCACGTACCAGCGTATCCGTAAGGCCATTCACCACGCCGCTTCCTTGCAAGCCGGCAAGTAACACGTTCACCACACCAGCCCTGTATCGCTAAACCTTTTGCGAGTCGTCCCGGGGTGTCTTATGGCAAAGAGTTCGGCATTCTCTCGCCGTGAATTTTTGAGGACGGGTGCGGCCGGCGGCGCAGCGCTGGTGGTTGGATTCCGATTGTCGGCGCACACACTTGCCGGACAGGCGGCGGAGCAGGAAAAGAAAACACCCAATCCATTCGATGCGTGGGTGCGCATCACTACCGACAACCGGGTGACGCTGATCCTTGGCAAATCGGAAATGGGCCAGGGGATCATGACGGCGCTGCCGATGATTTTGGCGGAAGAGCTTTGCGTGGATTGGAAGAACGTGAAGGTGGAGCAAGCGCCGACGAACCCGAAGATTTATGAGTTGGGTACCGGAGGCAGCGGCAGCGTTGCGGGATCGTGGCTGCCATTGCGGCGGGCAGGCGCGGCGGCGCGCGAAATGCTGATTGCGGCGGCGGCGCAGAAGTGGGAAGTGGGCGCGGACACCTGCAAAGCGGCGGATGGGCAAGTGGTCCACGGAAATCCGAAGCGATATTTGTCCTATGGCGAACTGGTCGAAGCTGCGGCCAAGCTGCCGATTCCGAATTTCAATACCGTACCGCTGAAGAACTCCGATGATTTCACGCTGGTTGGCCACGATACGCGGCGCTATGAAGCGCGGGCAAAAGCCAGCGGCACGGCTATTTTCGGGATTGATTCGCGCGTTCCTGGAATGCTCTTTGCGGTGGTGGCGCGATGCCCGGTGTTTGGCGGGAAACTGGTTTCGTTTGACGCGGCGAAAGCGAAGGCGGTGCCGGGCGTGCGCGACGTGATTGCGTTTGAAACGAGCGGGCGGGGCGCTTCCACAACGGGTGGTGTAGCGGTGCTGGCGCTGAATTCGTGGGCCGCGATGCAGGGGCGCAAGGCGCTGGAATTGAAGTGGGACTTCGGCGCTGCGGCGAAGGAATCGAGCGCCGGACTGCACGAGCAGTTTCTGGCGAATGCCGCCAAGCCGGGGAAGATCGTGCGCAACGACGGTGATGCGGATACGGTGCTTGCTGCCAGCTTGAAAAAAGTCGAAGCTGCGTATGAATTTCCGTTCGCCGCCCACGCATGTATGGAGCCTATGAACTGCACGGTGGACATCCGACCGGACGGGGCAGAAGCATGGGTCCCGACGCAAGCGCCGCAATGGGCGCAGGCTGTCATCGCGGAGGCGGCCAAGCTGCCGCCGGAAAAAGTGATCGTGCACACGACGTTGATGGGCGGAGGATTCGGGCGGCGCTACCAGGCGGATTTCGTGATGGAGGCGGCGCAGGTGGCGAAAGCCGCGGGGAAACCGGTGATGGTTCTCTGGACCCGCGAGGACGACATGCAGCACGATTTTTACCGGCCGGCGTCGTATCACAAGATGCAGGGGGCGCTGGATGCCAACGGAAACCTTGCCGCGTGGAAGCATTTTCAGACTTCGACGTCTATCGCCGTGAAGTGGAGGCAAGACGGCGCGGAAAAACCGGAGCACGGCGAATTTGGCACCGGATTGACGATTCCGTATCTCACGCCGAATATCCGGATCGAATACACGCTGGCGGAATCGAGCGTGCCGCGCGCATGGTGGCGTTCGGTGGAGCATTCGACGAGCGGCTTCGTGGTGGAATGCTTTATTGATGAGCTTGCGGCGGCCGCGGGGCAGGATCCCCTGGCGTTCCGATTGAAGATGATCGGCGGAGACCGCAAGATTCCGCAGTTCGACGCCGCGAAGGAACCGCCACTGGACACCGCGCGGCTGAAGGGCGTCTTGCAGCTTGCCGCGGAGAAGGCCGGCTGGGGGAAGCCGCTGCCAAGCGGACAAGGACGCGGGATTGCGACGTTTTATTCGTTTGATTCCTACACCGCGGCGGTCGCCGAAGTCAGCGTAAAGAACAAAGCCGTGAATCTGGAGCGGTTGGTGTATGCCGTGGACTGTGGGCGCCCAATCAATCCCGAGGGCATCAGGGCCCAAGTGGAAAGCGCCGCGATCTATGGATTGTCGGCAGCTTCGTATGACGCGATCACGATCAGCGGCGGAAAAGTGGAGCAGGCGAATTTCAATGACTACGGAATGCCGCGGATGAATGACGCGCCGAAAACGGAAGTTCATGTGGTAATGAGCAAGGAAGAGCCGACCGGCATCGGCGAGCCGGGATTGCCTGTGATGGCGCCGGCGATGTGCAACGCAATTTTCGCAGCAACGGGGAAGCGTCTGCGGCGGCTGCCGATTCAACCCGCGGATTTAGCATAAGAGGAGACGAAATGCCAACAATCGACATGGTGGGCCGGCGGGAATTTCTGAAAAAGAGCGCGGCGGGCGGAGCCGGATTGGTGATCGGGCTCTATCTGCCGGGAAAATATGAGGCGTTGGCGGGAACGCCGGCGAAGGATCCGGCTGCAATCAATGCCTGGGTACAGATTTCGCCGGACGATACCACAACGCTGCTGATTGACAAGTCCGAGATGGGCCAGGGGATTAATACCGCGCTGACGATGATTCTGGCGGACGAACTGGATCTGGATTGGAAAAAGATTAAGACGGAATTTGCTCCCGCGGCACCGGCATATTTCAATCCGGTTTTCGGATTGCAGGGCACGGGCGGCAGCACCAGCATTCGCGGGTCGTGGGAGCCGCTGGCGAAGGCGGGGGCGGCGGCGCGGGAGATGCTTATTGCGACGGCGGCCAAGCGGTGGAACGTGGAACCAAGCGCGTGTCACACGGAAAACAGCGCGGTCGTGAATACGGCTTCGGGCAAACGGATCGGGTACGGTGCGCTGGTGGCAGACGCGGCGAAGCTGCCAGTGCCGGCGAGCCCGAAGCGAAAGGATGCGAAGGACTACAAATACGTTGGGAAGCCTACGAAGCGGATCGATTCCAAGATAAAGGTAAACGGCAGCGCGGAGTTTGGGATTGATGTGCGGCGGCCGCAGATGTTGCATGCGGCGGTGGCGCGATGTCCGGTGTTCGGCGGCACGGTGAAGAGTTTTGATGCGACGAAAGCGAAGGCGGTGCGCGGAGTAAAGAGCGTCGTGCAGGTTTCGACCGGCGTGGCGGTGGTGGCCGACAACACCTGGTCGGCGATGGAGGGGCGCAACGCGCTGCAGATTACGTGGGACGAAGGCGCGAACGCGAAGAATTCGAGCGACGCGATCCGCAAGCTCTATCAGGGTCGGATGGAACAGACCGGGGTGATCGCGCGCAAGGACGGCGACGCGGACGGAGCGATGGGCGGCACGGCCAAGAAAATCGAGGCAACTTACGAAGTGCCGTTCCTGGCGCACGCGACGATGGAGCCGATGAACTGCACAGCGGACGTACGCGCGGACGGCTGCGACATTTATGCTCCGACGCAGTTCCAGACGTTTGCGCAGATGGCCGGCGCGAAGCTCACGGGATTGAAGCCGGAACAGGTGAAGATTCACACGACGTATCTCGGCGGAGGATTCGGGCGAAAGGCAGAGTCGGATTTCATCATCGAGGCCGTGGAACTTTCGAAGGCGGTGGGCGCGCCGGTGCAGGTGACGTGGTCGCGTGAAGACGATATGCAACATGACTACTACCGGCCGACGGTGCTGGTGAAGTTCTGGGCGGGGCTGGACGACAAAGGCGCGCCAGTGGCGTGGAAGTCGCGGATTGTGGGGCCATCGATCATGTCGCGGTTTTTCCCCGGCTCGGTGAAGAACGGGCTGGACGATACGGCGACGGAAGGAATCGCAACGCTGAAATATGACGTGCCGAATTTTCTGGTGGAGTACCTGCTGACGGAACCGGGGGTACCGGTGGGATTCTGGCGGTCGGTGGGAAATTCGCACAACGGATATATCGCAGAATGTTTCGTGGACGAATTGGCGAAGGCGGCGGGGAAGGATCCCTTTGAGTTCCGGCGCGGGTTGCTGAGCAAGGATGCGCGGCAACGCAAAGTGCTGGAGCTGGCGGCGGAAAAGGCGGGATGGAGCAAGCCGCCGGCCACGGGGCGGTACCGCGGGATTGCGGTGGTGGAATCGTTCGGGAGCTACGTGGCAGAGGTCGCGGAGATCAGCATCGATCGCAAGGCGCATTCGCTGCAGGTGCACCGCGTGGTGGCGGCGGTGGATTGCGGGCGACACGTGAACCCGGAGACGATTCGAGCACAGATCGAAGGCGGAATTATTTACGGGTTGACGGCGGCACTGAAGGGCGAGATTACGATTGCCAACGGGCGCGTGGAACAGGCGAACTTCAACGACTACGACATGGTACGGATCAACGAGGCACCGCAGGTGGAAGTGCACATCGTGGAGAGCAACGACGGGCCGGGCGGGATCGGAGAGCCGGGTACGCCGCCGATTGCCCCGGCGGTGTGCAACGCGATTTTTGCGGCGACGGGGAAACCCGTGCGGCGGCTGCCGATTCGGGCGGAGGATTTGGCGTAGGTTGAGCGGTGGAGCGGGAAGTTGGGTGATTGGCTTTAGACCGTAAAAGCGGCAGCTTCGCTGTCGCATTCAAAAAAAGAGCGGCCCGCCTCAGAAGGCAGGCCCTACATGAACGCGATATAGTGGCGGCGGGTTGGGAATTGAGACAGAATGGGGCGTGAATGCCCTGGCCCTGATTTTCGCAGGTGTCTCCCTGTTCATTTGGATTGTGCTCACCTTTTTTCGCGGGGCGTTCTGGCAAATTCTCGCGTTTGACGACGACATTTCAAAACAGGAATCGTTGGAACGGTGGCCGCGTGTGGTGACGATTGTTCCGGCACGCGACGAGGCGGGCACGATTGCGCGGACAGTGGAATCGCTGGCGAAGCAGGAGTATCCGGGCGAACTGCGCGTCGTGATTGTGGACGACCACAGCGAGGACGGCACCGGGAAGCTGGCCCAGGAGGCGGCGGGACGCGCGGGAGCCTGCGAGCGCGTTTTGATATTGCAGGGGGCAGCGCTCGAGAACGGGTGGACCGGAAAACTGCTGGCGATGCGGCAGGGCGTCGAGAGCAGCGCCGCGCGCGAGGCGGAATATTTCTGGTTTACGGATGCGGATATCGAGCATGCGCCGGACACGCTGCGCCGGGTGGTGCAACGCGCGGAGAGAAATAAGCTGGATCTCGTTTCGCTGATGGCGCTTTCGCAGGTAAATTCGTTTCCCGAGCGGGTGTTGATTCCGCCGTTTCTTTATTTTTTCCTGAAACTTTACCCGCCCAGCTGGACGGCGAGCCGAAAACGGAAGACGGCCGGTGCGGCGGGTGGCTGCATTCTGTTGAGGCGCGCGGCGCTCGAACGTATTGGGGGGCTGGGGGCGATTCGAGGCGAAGTGATTGACGATTGCACGCTGGCGAAGGCAGTGAAGCGAAGCGGCGGAGGAATCTGGCTGGGGCTGACGCGGAAGAGCGTGAGCCTACGAACGTATGCTTCGTTTACAGAGATTCAGGATTTGATTGCTCGGACGGCGTTCACGCAACTGGGTTATTCGGGTTTGCTGCTGGCGGGGACTCTGCTGGGGATGTCGATAACTTACCTGCTGCCGGTGATCTGCACTTTCAGCGCGCAGCCTCTGGTGTGGCGACTTGGGCTGGCCGCGTGGGCGCTGATGGCGATCACGTATTTGCCGACGGTGCGGTTTTACCGGATGTCTCCACTTTGGGCAGCGACGCTGCCGGTGGCGGCGGCTTTTTATACCTACGCAACCTGGGTTTCCGCAATGCGCTATTGGCTGGGGCGTGGCGGGCAGTGGAAGGGGCGCGCGCAGGCGCCGGCAAAATCTTCCGCGCAATAGCCAGAGCTTGTCGATCCATTGAGAGTTGAATTCCTTTCCAACCACCACCAGAGTGTGGAACTATTTCCCCGATGTATTCAAAAGCACCTGAGCGAAATAACCGGACCACCATGAAAACCATGTTTGCTTTCGGCTTGCTGTTTGTCACTGGAATTTTCTGTACGGGGCAAGCGCACGGCCAGATCTACATTCCAACGAACGATCCTCCATTTTATGGGCCGTATAACGGCGCGTTTCTGGCGGGCGGCGACGAACTGAAAAAACATCTGGCGAAAAACGATACGGTGCTGCGCGCCGATTCGCCGTGGAGCTTGTATGCGTGGATATGGATGGATGAAACGGCGAAGGGTGCAGTGCTGATCGCGGGCGTGGGAGATCCAGGCGAAGAGTACTCGCGGTATCTGGGAGTGGATGGAGCGAAATTGGTCTATTGGGGAGGCAAAGGCTCAACTTTTTCAGGAACCGCAGGGATTGCGCCGGGAAAGTGGCAATTGATTGCAGCGACCTCTGACGGGCAGGAAGTGCGGATTTATGCAAACGGGGCAAAAGTGGCCAGCGGAAAGCTGGATGCGGGCAGAGTCAGCCCGTTGCTGCTGATTGCTCCGGCGCAGTTTCCGGTGCAGGAGAACCGGCATTTTGCTGGAAAGATTGCGGGGTTGACCGTGCTACGGCGGGAACTGACCGCCGTGGAATTAGGGGAGATGTACGCGAAGCCGTTAAATTTCGCGGCGGTTGTCTACGAAGAGGGATCGAAGCCGTGGCCTATACAGACGCAAGGGCAAGCCGGCTACCGCGCGCCGCAGGATCCGGACACGATGCCGGGTACCAAAGCCAGCATTTCACGGCCGGAAAAACAAGCGGTGCGTGAATCGAAGTTGGGGATGGAAGCAAAGAGTCCGAATGAATGGATGATTTCCGGCCGCTGGAAGCTGCGGCCCGCTCCAGAACTTTCGGCCGGCGGCCAATCCATTTCGCAAATTGGATTTGGAACCAGTGGCTGGTGGGACGCGACGGTGCCGGGAACGGTGCTGACCACAATGATCAACCAGGGCATCTATCCCGATCCCGGCTACGGACTGAACGATTTGGCAATTCCGGAAAGTTTGAACAAACAGGATTATTGGTATCGCACCGAGTTCACGGCGCCAACGGAGTGGAAAGGACAACGGCTGACGCTGACGTTTGAGGGAATCAATTACGCGGCGGAAGTTTGGCTGAACGGCAAGCGGATGGGGACAATCAAGGGCGCGTTTATTCGGGGTGTGTTTGATGTGACGAATGTGATCCGGGGCGGCGGTGCGAATGTGTTGGCCGTGCGTGTTTCGCCGCCACCGCATCCGGGGATTCCTCACGAACAGAGCATCAAAGCGGGGCCCGGGGAAAATGGCGGCATGATGTGCCTGGACGGGCCGACGTTTGTAGACACGGAAGGGTGGGACTGGATTCCATCGATCCGGGATCGCGACACGGGCATCTGGCAGCCGGTGACGGTGCGGGCGACCGGCGGAGTGAAGATTGGCGACGCGCAGGTGGTGACGAAACTGCCGTTGCCTGAGACGAGTTCAGCGGACGTGGAGATTACGGTGCCACTCGAGAACGAAACGAGCGTGACTGTTGGCGGGACGCTCGAAGCATCGTTTGACACCGTGAAGGTGACGAAGACGGTTACTTTAGCGCCGGGGAAGAACGCGGTGGCCTTAACGTCCGCGGAGTTTGCGCAACTGAAAGTGCCGCACCCGCGGTTGTGGTGGCCAAACGGATACGGAAAGCCGGAGCTATATACATTGAAACTTGCGGTAACAGTGGGTGGGCAAACTTCGGATGTGAAAGACGTGCGGTTTGGGATTCGGGAACTCACCTATGAATTGAGCCTGCTCGACAGCACGGGCCATCTGCAGCGGGTGGAGTTTTCACCGACAGCGGCGCGGGCGAAGCAGGAACAGATTGTGGATGTGACGCACGCCGGAATCCGGAATGTGCCTTCGCCCGATCCCTTTCCGTCGATTTTTCCGGAGGAGTGGAGAGACGGCTGGAAGTCGTGGGTGGCATCGCTGAAACCGGGAGCGGAGAAATCGAGAGCGGTGAAGAGGCTTGAGGATACCCGAGCGACACCCTATCTCGCGATCAAGGTGAATGGCGTGCGGATTGCGGCGCGTGGCGGCAGCTGGGGAATGGACGACATGCTGAAGCGCGTGTCGCGGGAGCGGTTGGAACCGTTTTTCCGGCTGCATCGCGACGCGAATGTGAACATCATCCGCAACTGGGTCGGGCAAAGTACGGAAGAAGTTTTCTTTGATTTGGCCGACGAGTACGGATTGCTGGTGTGGAACGACTTCTGGGCTTCCACGCAAAACTACAATATCGAGCCGGAGGACCCGGGGCTGTTTCTGGAAAATGCGCGGGACACGATTTCGCGGTTCCGAAATCACCCGTCGATCGCGGTGTGGTGCGGGAGGAACGAAGGCGTGCCACAGCCGATATTGAACGAAGGGCTGGAGGAATTGACGCGGACGGTGGATGGAACGCGATATTACACGCCGACCTCGAACCAGGTGAACCTGCAAAACAGCGGGCCGTACAAATACGTGGAGCCGAAGCTGTATTTCACGACGCTGAATCACGGATTTTCGGTGGAAACGGGGACGCCGTCGTTTCCGACTTTGGAGAACTGGCAGAGGTGGATTCCGCGCGAGGATTTGTGGCCGATCAGCGACAACTGGGCGTATCACGACTGGCACCAGAGCTCGAACGGGGACATGACGCCGTTCATGGCGGAGATGGAGAAAGAGTTTGGCGCGCCGACGAGCCTGGAAGATTTTGAGCGGAAGGCGCAGATGTTCAACTACGTGCAGCATCGCGCGGTGTTTGAGGGAATGAACGCGCACCTGTGGGCGCCGAACACGGGCCGGATGCTGTGGATGACACAGCCGGCATGGCCGAGTTCGACATGGCAGATTTTGAGTTCGGATTACGACACCCAGGCGTCTTTTTACGCCGTGAAGAAGGCGAGCGAACTGGTGCACGTACAGCTGGACCCTTCGGATTACGCGGTGGAGGTGGCCAATTCGCTGCCTGAAACGAAGACCGGGCTCAGGGCACACGCACGCGTTTATTCGCTGGAGAATAAGTTACTGGCGGAACACGAGGAAAAGAAGGACGCGGTGAGTGGGGCTACGGAATACTTCACGCTGGACCTGGCACCATTTTTGAAAGAGAACGTGGCGCTGGTGAAACTGGAGTTGCGCGATTCAGGCGGAAAGCTGGTGTCCGACAATTTTTACTGGATGGGCGGAACGAGCGCGGATTACCGGAAGTTGAACCGGTTGGGAGAAGCGCAGATCAAGACAACAATGCGAACATCCGTCGAGGGGGAGCAGCAACGAGTGAAAGTCGGGTTAGAGAATACGGGGAGCATCGCGGCGATTGAATTAAAGTTGACTTTGCTGGAGGCGGATGGAAAAACTCGCGTTCTGCCGGCATATTACAGCGACAACTATGTTTCGCTGCTGCCGGGGGAGAAGAAAGAGGTCGTGGTAGAGTTTTCTAAGGCGGCAGCGATAGAAGGAGTGTTGGTCGGATTGCGGGGGTGGAATCTCGCGCAGCGAGTGGTGAAGATCGGGGCGGAAAAGTGATGTCGAGCATCACAAATTATGGTGACTGGCATCACAATTTGTTATAGTTAGGCTGTTCGCGCAAGGGCTGTATCCCGAACTTAGGGAACGGCACCGGAGGCCGGCATGAGCATCATTCCGAATGGGAACAGTGCGAAAGTAACCGTTCCCGAATTGCTGCAGCGGAAGTCCACGGCTGCGGATTCCACACACAAGAAAATCACCTGCCTGACGGCCTACGACTATCCGACCGCCCGCTTGATGGACGAGGCCGGGGTTGACGTGGTACTGGTGGGCGATTCGGTGGCGATGGTGGTGCTGGGGTACGAAAGCACGCTGCCGCTGACTATCGAGGAGTCGTTGCACCACACGAAGGCGGTGCGGCGCGGCGTGAAACGCGCGCTGGTGGTGGCGGATATGCCCTTTGGCACGTACCAGGGAGATGTGAACGAGGCGTTGAGCAACGCGGTGCGCTTCGTGAAAGAGGCGGGTGCGGAAGCCGTGAAGGTGGAAGGCGGCGAGCGGCGGCTGGAGGTAATTTCGCGGCTGACGGAAGCGGAAATCCCGGTGATGGGGCATGTAGGACTGACACCGCAGTCGGTAAATGCGATGGGTGGATACCGCGTGCAGGGAAAAACCGAAAGAGCCGCGGAGCAATTGCTGCGTGACGCACGGGCGGTGGAAGCGGCGGGAGCGTTTTCGATTGTGCTGGAAGGAATGCCGCGCGAGCTGGCGGCGGAGATTACGAAGAGCGTGCGGATTCCGACGATCGGCATCGGCGCGGGGCCGGATTGCGACGGGCAAATTCTTGTGCTGCACGATCTGCTGGGGCTGACATTCCAGGAGCCGCCGAAATTTGCGCGGCGGTATGCGAACATGGGCGAAGTGATTTCCCAGGCGGTGCGCGAATATTGCGCGGACGTGCAGGGCGGAAGTTTTCCATCGGACGCGGAGTCCTATCACGCGCCGAGCGCGCTGCAGGGCCGGAAACCAATCCGCATTACGCGGTAGGCGAGATATTTCATTTTTCCGGAGAGCTGGAAGATTTTCGCATCTCCCCAAAAATCTAACTTGAATAATTTGCTGCAAGGAGCCGCGGCATGACCCCGAACGAGATGATTGTGTTGTACGAATTCAACGCCTGGGCCAACCGGAGAATGCTGGGGGCAGTGGCGGCGGTGAAGCCCGAAGAGTTTTTGCGGCCGATGGGCTCGAGTTTCGGATCGTTAAGAGATACAGCAGCTCATATTTACGGCGCGGAATGGGTGTGGCTGGAACGCTTTCAGGGACGTTCGCCGGGTTCGCTTCCGGACGCGGAGGAATTTCAGGATGCTGCAAGTTTGCAGGAGAAGTGCGCGGAGCTTGATGCTCGGCTGCAACAATTTGTCGGCTCCTTGACCCAAGACGATTTAAATCGCGTCCTGGAGTACAAAACACTCAAATTCGGCGTCTACAGCAATCCGCTCTGGCAATCGATGCAGCATGTGGTGAATCACGGGACATACCATCGCGGCCAGGTGACAACACTCTTGCGGCAACTGGGCGCACAGCCAGTGCTGACGGACCTGATGCACTTTTACCGGGAACACGCCACGGCGGCGGGCGCTTAGCGCGGATGGAAACGATTCGGACAGTTGCCTGGATGAAGGAAAGGGCGCGGGCGGCGCGGCAGGAACAGCGGATCATCGGACTGGTGGCGACGATGGGCGCGCTGCATGCAGGGCATCTGGCGCTCGTGGAGAGGGCAAAGAGGGAATGCTCGCCGGTGTACGCCTCGATTTTCTTGAACCCCAAACAATTTGCTGCAAATGAGGATTTGTCGCGGTACCCGCGGCCGCTGGAAGCGGACGTGGAGAAGTTAACCGCGGCGAAGGTGGACGAATTATTTCTGCCGGAGACGGCGGAGATTTATCCAGCTGGATTTTCGACGTATGTGAATGTGGAGGGCATCAGCGAACGCCTGGAAGGCAAGTCGCGCGCGGGGCATTTTCGCGGCGTTTCGACCGTGGTGCTGAAGCTGTTGGAGATCGTGCAGCCACACTTTGCGTATTTCGGGCGGAAAGATGCGCAGCAGGTGCGGATTGTGCAGCAGATGGTGCACGACCTGAACCTGGACACGGAGATTGTAGTCTGCCCGATCGTGCGTGAAGCGGATGGGTTGGCCATGAGTTCGCGGAATGCGTATTTGAAGGGAGAGGATCGGACGGCGGCAACAGTGTTGAATCGCGCGCTGCGGGCGGCGGAGCGAGAGATCGCAGCAGGGGTGCGGGATTCGCTGGAGCTGCAACGGGCGATGGGCAAAGTGCTCGCTGGTGAACCGCGGGCGCGTGTGGATTACGCCGAAATTGTGGATGCGGAGACGTTTGAGCCGGTGGTGCGCGTGGCGCGGCGGTGCTACGCGCTGCTTGCGGTGTATTTGGGGAAGACACGGTTGATTGACAATATGCTGATTGAGCCGGTGGGAGAAGACGTGCGAGTAAAAGTTTAGTTCCATCCGCGCTCCATTCTTTTGGTTATTGAAGGACCTCAATCTTAAATTGTGCTGGATTGTTACTTTGAGGTTCTTCGCCCATCCTCATCGGATGGGCTCAGAATGACAACGCCTTAGTAGCCTTGCGCTAGGCAACAGGCATCTCCGGTAGACACCACCGGAGTCTCGACGCCGGACCTCGCCGGATGCCTTCAGGATGACAAATCTCGCTCACCAAATTAATTTAACTCCTGTAGGCGGACGAGGACTTCGGCGGCGTGGCCTTTGGCTTTGACGGGGTCCCAGATTTCCTCGATTTTGCCGTCGATGCCGATCAGAAAACTGCAGCGGATGATTCCCTTGAACAAGCGGCCCATGAATTTTTTGCCGCGCCACGCGCTGTAGGATTCGATCATCTTGTGCGTGGGATCGCTGAGCAGCGGGAAAGTAAGTTTGTACTTGTCGCTAAAGTTCTGCAGAGCCTTCACCGGATCGGCGCTGGCTCCGAGGATGGAGACACTGAGCTGGTCGAACTTCCTTTTTGCGTCGCGAAACTCGGACGCTTCGACTGTTCAACCGGGAGTATTCGCTTTGGGGAAAAAGAAGAGCAGGACGCGGCGGCCCTTGAAGTCCTTTAGCGAGAGTTGCTTGCCGCCATCGGAAGCGAGGGCGAATTCGGGAGCTTTGTCGCCGATTTTGAGCATGAACTGGTTCTCCTGAACTGGTGGACGAACGATATGTGGCCGAAATGCGCCCGCTTCGGACCCTTCGGCAACCCTCAGGGCAAGAAGCGGCGGCTACAAATGCTATGAAAGCAGGCGGCGGACGATGTCGTTGACCACTTGCGGATTCGCCTGGCCCCTGGTGGCCTTCATTACCTGGCCTACGAAAAACTTGAAGACGCCTTCGTTGCCGGACTTGAATTTGGCGACGTTGTCCGGATTTTTCTCGATGACTTCGCGGGCAGCTTGTTCGATGGCGTCGTCCTCGACCTGGGCGCCGAGGCCTTCGGCGGCGATGATTTCAGCGGCCGCGCGGCCCGTTTCGAACATCGTGGCAAAAACCTTTTTGCCGATTGCGCCGGTGATTTTCCCTGTGTCCACCAACAATACCAGTTCGCCGAGGGCGGCAGGCTTTACCGGGCTTGCCGTAATTTCCGTGCCCGAATCGTTGAGGCGGCGGAGAAGTTCAGTCTGCATCCAGTTGGCGGCGGCTTTGCCGGGGGCGCCGGCTTTTACGACCGCCTCGAAATAGCCGGCGAGATCCTGCGAACCGGTAAGAACTTCGGCGTCATACGGCGTGATGTTGTAGGCGTCAACGAAGCGGGCGCGCTTGGCGGCGGGAAGTTCAGGCAGAGAGCGGAGAACTTCGTCGCGCCAAGCCGGGCTGACGTGAACGGGCAGCAGGTCGGGTTCCGGAAAATAGCGGTAGTCGTGGGCTTTTTCCTTGGAGCGCATGGAATCGGTGCGATTCGCGGCCTGATTCCAGAGGCGGGTTTCCTGGGAAATGTGGCCGCCGGATTCGACGATGCCGATGTGGCGCTCGATTTCGTATTCAAGTGCTTTTGCAAGGTAGCGGAACGAGTTGAGATTTTTTACTTCGACCTTGGTGCCGAATTCGGCGGCGCCTCGGCGGCGGACGCTGACGTTGGCGTCGCAGCGCAGCGAGCCTTCCTCCATGTTGACGTCGCTGACACCGGTGTAGAGAAGAATCTGGCGCAGGGTGGTGAGGTACGCGTAGGCCTCATCGGGGGTGCGCATGTCCGGCTCGGAAACAATTTCACTGAGCGGAGTGCCGCAGCGGTTGAAGTCAACATAGGTTTTTTCATCCGAGTGCGGGAAGCCGTCGTGGAGCGATTTGCCGGCGTCTTCCTCCAGATGCAGCCGGGTGATGCCGATGCGCTTTTTTTCGCCGTGGACTTCGATTTCGAGCCAGCCACCGGTGGCCAGAGGCAATTCGAATTGGGAGATCTGGTAACCCTTGGGCAGGTCCGGATAAAAATAGTTTTTGCGCGCAAAACGGGAATGCTCGTGAACGGTGCAGTTGATGGCGAGCGCGGCGCGCATGGCCATTTCGACAGCGCGTTTATTGAGAACAGGGAGTGTGCCGGGCAGGCCGAGGCAAACCGGGCATACATTGGAATTGGGCGCATCTCCAAAACGCGTGGAGCAGCCGCAGAAAATCTTAGTTTTGGTGGCGAGCTGGACGTGGACTTCCAGGCCGATGACCGGCTCGTATTTGGCGAGAAGTTCGGGAGACATGGCCGATTCCGTGGCGAATTTGGTCATGGCGAAACGAGAATTATAGCATCACCGCGGCAAGTCACGGCCAGGCGGCAGGCGTTGCCGGGTGTAGGCGCGAATGGCATTGCGGGCCGTCATGGTCAGATTGGTAGGCAGGTGATCGAGCGGAAACCACTGGACGTCAGCTGTCTTTTCCGGCTCGCAGTTGACGGCGCGGCCCGAGCGAACTCTTGCGAGGTACGCCGGGGAAACCCAGTGCTGGTTTTCCTGCGGCAGGCAGTGGTCGGTTACGCAGAGTAAGGATTGAATGGAGACTTCGACGCCGACTTCCTCGCGTGCCTCTCGAGCCGCACATTCCTCCAGCGTCTCAAGAAAATCCAGTTTGCCGCCGACGATGCTCCAGCAACCGGCCTCTAGCGCACGATTGCGCAATGTGAGCAGGACACGGTTGAGCTCATCCACCAGAAGGACACCGACACCGACGCGAGGGACGCATGATTCGGGCATGGGCGCTCCTTATTGCGCGGTCTGTGCCGCAGGCTCGCTTAGCGAGGGATAAAGCTTTTCCGCAAGTGCGAAGGCACCGAAGAAAAGCGTTGAGTAGATGGCGTCACTGGCGAGTGTGTTGCCAAATAGCGGCAGGCCCGCGATGTAGCAGGCGGCGAGGCCTGTAGGCGTGTGCGGATAGGTGCCGAAGAGTTGCCAGACGGCGAAGTTGGTGACCAGGAAAAATTGGAGGGCGCCGAGAAAAACGGCGCCGCCGATGCGGAGAATGCCGCGGCGATTGGCGAGCGACGTGCCGATGAATACGCTGAGCAGGAAGCTGGCGTAGACCACAGGGATCAGGCGATGGATGCCAACGAAGACGTCTCCTGCGAAGAGAGCAACGAGCGGGAAAAGAAATGCGACGCGGCGGTCGCGGAACATCGCACCGGAGAAAATGGCCATGGCACCGATGGGCGTGAAATTCCATGGATGCGGAAGGATGCGCACCACAGCGGCGAGGACGATCATTACAGCGGCGAGAATGGCGCGAAGCGCGAAAACGTGAGTGGACGATTTTTCTTGGAACATTTTGAATCAAATCTCCTTTTGAGCTTTGCCCGGCAACAAGTCACGGAAGACGAAGGAATCGCGCTGGACGACTTCGCCTAACGTGAAGTCGATGGGGCGCGAGAAGATGGGCCCGTCGAAGACGAAGGTGTGGAATTCGCCGTTTTCGCCGCAGGGATCGACGGTGGGAGGGAGATCGGCGAAGAAAGATGCGTCGAGTTCGCGGCCGGCGAAGCTTGGATCGAGGACTTTGGAGTCGATGCAGACGGCGACGGAGCGGAACCGGGCAGCGTGGAATTCGCAGATAAGCTCGCGGGTGTCGCGTTTCCAGATGGGAAAGACGGCTTGCATCGCGACGCGAGCGAGGTTTTTTTCACGGTAGAGGCGCAGGTCTCCGAGGAAAATGTCGCCAAACGCCACGCGGCGGATTCCCTGTTTGAAGAATAAGCGCAGGGCCTCTTCCATGCGGGCTTCGTAAATTGGATTGGCACATTGTGGGGGAATGAAAACTTCGTGCAGCGGCAGGTGGAGAGATTCCGCCTGCCGCTGCAAAAGTTCGCGGCGAACGCCGTGCATGCTGATGCGGTCGTAGCCCTCGGTCACGGTGGTGAGCAGAGCGGCGATGCGCACGTTGTCTTGCTGGAGCAGCGTATGCAGGGCAATGGCGCTGTCTTTGCCGCCGCTCCAGCAGAAGAGGATTGGTTCAGCTTGCGGCAAGTTGTGCTCCGGTGTTGGAGCAGGGCCGGGCAAGCCCGGCCCCTACAAAAGAGTTTGCATAGCTCATCAGTTTTTCCCGGCGAAGGCGTAACGCAGCCCGAGCATGTAGTAGCGGCCCAGCGCCGGATAGCCGAACACGTCCTGGTAATGCTTGTCGAAGAGGTTGATGGCGCGCGCGGTGACATACAAACCGCGGGTGACGTTGTAGTTGGCGGCCATATCGAAGCGCGCGTAACCGGGATCGTAGGTTGGAGTCAGGCTGGCAAAATTAGAATCCAGGCGTACCCCTGTGAAATAGCCAATGAAATTCCAATTCACACGCGCGTAATTTACGTTCACGCCGAACGAACCGGAATGCACGGGGCGGCGGATCAGCCGATTCCCCGGAACCAGCGAAGGATCACCAAATGGATTTTCGGATTTAAGGACCCGGGTGTCGTCGTAGGTGTAGTTCCCGTTGACGAACAGCCACTTGCGCACCCGGACTTCAGAAGCGAGATTGGCGCCACGAGCAAAGGCCAAGTCGGTATTGAAGTAGGTGCCGTTTCCAAACTGGCAGGCAGGAATCACCTGGCAAAGTCCGCCTGGAAAACAGTTCGCGAAGCTGACAATATCGTAGAAGCGGCTGTAGAAGTAATCGGCAGAAAGTTTCCAGCGATCAGAAGCGAGTTTCTGCTCGAAGCCGGTGGTCCAATCCTTGCTGGCCTCCGGCTTGAGCGCAGGATTGCCGGGAAAGCAGGGATCGGTGCCAAAGGTTTGGTCAAAGCGCGGCTCTTTGATGCCCTGACCGTAGAACGCACGGTAACGTGTGTCGCCGAAAAACCCATTCCCATAGCGCAACGCGTAGGTTCCGCCGATGCGGGGAACAATGCGGGTGCCAAAATTTCCGTTGGCCTCGACGCGTCCACCGAAGTCGAGTGTGAGCCGTGGAATGGGGATGTAGCGGAAGTCCAGATAGCCGGCCTGATTGTTGCGGCGAAGATGGCCGGGCGAAGTAAATTCGATGCTTCCGTTTTCGACTTCGTATTGGTATCCGGCCGTGGCGATAAAAGTGCGGGAGACGTAGCTCGATTGCGCGTTGACGGCCGCGCGATTGTACTTGAGCAGCAAATCGTATGGAAAACTGCCTCCCTGGTTCTCGAAGCTGCGCTGACGGGTATAGGAATCGGTGCCAATCAACTGGTGATGCCAGTGAGAGCCGGTGGTGAACTCCCAGCGGGCGTTGGCGGAGAAAATTTTTTGCCCGTAGCCCTGGAAAAGATCGGGCGGGCCCTGCAGCGTGGGGCCGGGGATACCGGCGTCGCTGGTGTTGTTGCGAAGCGAGAGGTGAAGCTGGTTGGTGCCTGAAAAAGCGTAGCCAAAATTGCCGGAGAGGGTGCGATTTACAAAATAATCGTTCGGGCCCTGACCGTCGGTCTGGAAATAGGCGGCCGCTCCGGAATAATCGAACTTTCCGAGGAGGCCGCTGAGATCACCGCCTCCGCGTGCGGAAGAAAAGTTGCCGCCCTCGGAGTAGGCGCTGAACGCGGGAATGCGAGTGTCGCCCCGATGGGTGAAGAGCTGGATGACGCCTGAGACGGCGTCGCTGCCGTAGATGGCGCTTTCCGCGCCGCGCACGATTTCCACTTTGTCGATGTTTTCTGTGGTGAGGCTGGAGAAATCCACGGCGCTGCCGGGTGGGTTGATAGGGGTGCCGTCGACAAGAACCTTGGTGAAATTGGAATTGCCGCCGTTCAGAAAAATGGACGTGGAACCGCCGAAAGGCCCGGTGCGGCCGACGGCGATGCCGGGTGAAAACTCCAGAAGCTCCGGCAGGGAAACGGCTTGGCGATTGTCGATAGTTTCCCGGGAGATGACGTCGGTGGGCGCGGTGGTCTGATGCGCGGCCGTGGGAACCGATTGCGCAGTGACAACAACGCTGGAGGAGAGCGGCTCCAGGGCGAGATGAACGTTCAATGCGCGAGATTCGCCCGGCGCGACAGTGACGATGAGTTCGCGAGCTGAAAAAGAAGCGTGGGCAAAGCGCAGCCGATAACGGCCCGCGATTAGCGAAATGGAATAGGAGCCGTCCGCGGAAGAAATAACGGAAGCGGGTTGGCCGGTAGAGGATGCATCTGGCTGCGCGGTAATTTGAACTTCGCCGACGGGCGCGCCCGATGGATCGGAGAGAGTGCCGGATAGCCTGGCTTTGTTTTCCTGGGATTGCGGTGCGGCTTTGATGCTGACTGCAGAAACAAAAAATGCGGCGAACAAAGATAGTATAGCGAGTGTGTTTTTCATGGTTCCTCCGCTCCCTCACGCGCGGGAGCTTGAAGGTTGGCCGGTGCAAAGAGGCTTGCACTGGCTGCAGACTTCGCCGGTCTCCTGGCTTGGCGAAAAGGAACTCGGATCGGAGTTGGCAGGCTGAAGCCTGCCGCTGCCTTGGGCCGATCTAAAGTTCGGCCACTACAGCGTCCGAAGAGATCACTCGCTGCCTTCCCGTAGCGAACAGCGGCTACAGTGGCACACGAGAACTACATTCGCCTTACAGTCGCGCGGCGGCGACGGTGTTACACCGTCTTCCCGAGCACGAAGTCCGCGGTTGATGTGAAGGGGCAAAGCCCGCTGCGGGTGACAATTTTCGGAGGCTTAAGGTCCGTCAGCGACAGGCCCGCCCCCGGTTGGGGTTGACGAGAAGACTTCTACTTATTCGAAAAAAGCGTGATGCGCGGCCGGCCGGAGGGAGTTATCTCCACGGAAAGCGGCGCTTGAAAAACTTGTTCGAGAATCTCCCGCTGGAGCACCGTTGCCGGCGGACCAACGCGAAGGCATTTGCCGCGTTGCATCAGAATCACCTGGTCGGCATATTCGCCCGCAAGATTCAGTTCATGCGTGACGACGACCACCGTATAGCGATTCTGCGCGGCAAGGCGGCGCAGGGATTCGAGCAGATCCACCTGCGCGCCGATATCGAGGTGCAGCGTCGGCTCGTCGAGAAGCAGGAGCAACGGTTGCTGCGCCAGGGCACGCGCCAGAATGATGCGCTGCTTTTCGCCGCCGGAGATTTTGTCCATCCAGCGATCGGCAAGTTCCGTGGCGCCGACCTGTGCCAGCGCGTTTTTGGCGATGAGGATGTCTTCCTCGGATTCGAAGCGCAGGCCGCCGCCATAGGGATGGCGCCCCTGCAGCACAAATTCCCATGCGCGCGACGGAAAAAGCAGGCGGCTTTCCTGCTGGACGAGAGCGATGCGCTGTGCGCGCGTCTTGACGGGAAGCGAATGCGTTTCAAACCCATTCAGGAAAATACGGCCTGAAAGCGGCTGGAGGGCGCCGGAAATCAGTTTCAGGACAGTGGATTTGCCGCTCGCATTGGGTCCAAGGATGGCGACCAGTTCGCCGGGCTTGGCTTGGAAACTCATCGCCTCCAGCGTAAAAAGCGGCGCCTGCGAAGGGTTCGCTGCGTAGGCGTAGCTGACCTGCTCAACACTCAAGCGGACGTCAGAGTTGGCGCGCGGGGCGTCTCCGGGAAGCGGGTGTCGCAGCGCGCTGCTCATGCCATTCTCCGGCGCAGCAAATAGATAAAAAGTGGGGCGCCGGCAAGGGCGGTCATGGCGCCAACGGGCAAATCAGTGGGCGAAGTGACGGTGCGCGCGAGCGTGTCCGCGATAACCAGAGCAATCGCGCCTCCGAGCGCAGAAGCAGGGATGAGCATGCGGTGGTCGGAGCCAAAGATGAGCCGCATGACGTGAGGAACTAGCAGGCCGACGTAACCGATCGTACCGCTGACGCTGACGGCAAGACCGGTGAGGATGGAAGCGGCGATATAGACAACGATGCGGACACGCGGAACGTCCACCCCGAGATGCATGGCTTCTTTTTCACCGGCGAGCAGGAGATTCAGATCGGAGGCGGTGGTATAAATCGCGCCGGCGGCAATGATGAAGCCAAAGGCCAGGAAATATTGCAGGCTGCGGGGTTGCGGAGTAGAAAGATCGCCCATGAACCAGAAGGCGCTGCCGCGGAGATTGTTACCGGAGAGCGTGGTCATCAGGAACATGATCACTGCGGAGAGGAAAGAAGCCGTGATAATGCCGCCAAGGAGCAGCGTGGTGCTGTCAATCTGGCCATCGCGGCGCCCGAGGATGTAGACAGCGGCGATGGTGATGGCGGCGCCGAGAAATGCGCCGACGGGAGTGATCAGTCCGGCCATTTCAGGGGAAAGATCCAGATGGGCTTCGATGATCAGCGCGAGGATGGCTCCGAGAGCTGCACCGGAAGAAACGCCAAGGACATACGGATCAGCCAGGGGATTGCGAAGCAAAGCCTGGAAGCTGACGCCAGCGACGGAAAGCGAGGCGCCGACGAAGATAGCAAGCAGAATGCGCGGCAAGCGAATGCCGAGCACAATCATGCCGTAGTCGCTGGAAAGTGTGGCTGTGCGGTGAAGAAGGAGACTAATGAGGTCCTTGCAAAGGCCGTAGAGAGAAACCTGGACCGCGCCGAGTTTCATCGCCACTACAACCACCACAAACAGAATGACGGCGAGAATGCCGCAGCGGATCAGCAGGCGCGTTAGGGTCAGCGGGCGCATGCAAGCTCCGGCGCGGAGGGTTGCGCATTGAGGGTCATGTGCGTTGGGGCTGCCACGGGAGAAATCGAAGCCGGCGGGGCAGGATTTTCCTGCGCGGGCGAATCCGGAAACGCGGTTGGATGCAACTGGCGCGCGAGGTCTTCAATGGCGGAAACGATACGCGGCGCGGGACGATTGACTGCCTCGCTGATAACAGCAAAGCGGCGGTTGCGCACGGCATCGAGGAGTTGCCAGCCGGGGAGCAGTGAGAGCGCGTCGAATTCGTGCGCGGCAGATTCGGAATGGGATGCCGCAAAGACCAGATAGTCGGGTTGGAGCCGGACGACTTCTTCGAGGTTCATCTGCGGCCAGTCTTGCGAGGCGTCAACGATGCTGGTGGCGTCGGCTTTGCGCAGGGCGTCGGCGATGAAAGTGTTTTTGCCGACGGAGATGAGCGGGCGCGTCCACACGATGAAGAGAACCCTACTGGGGGGGAGGGGTTCGAGTTTGGAACGCAACACGGAGAGGCGCGCTTGCAGGTCGGCAGTGAGAGATTTACCAGCTTCGGGGACGCCGAGGAGGTCGGCGAGTTTTTGCGTGGTGGAGAGAATGTCGTCGACGTTACGGGCATGCGTGGCATAGGCAGGGATGCCGAGGGCGTCGAGTGCCCGGACGGTCTCGAGCCGATTGATTTCCTTGGTGACAAGGACGAGATCAGGATGGAGCGCAGCAATCTCTTCGAGATTGGGATTGACAATGCCGCCGACCTTTTTTTTCTTTTGCGCGTCGGGAGGATAGTCGCAGTAGTCGGTGTTGCCGACGAGGCGGTCCTGGACCCCGAGGGCATAGAGCGTTTCCGTCAGGCTGGGCGCGAGAGAAACGATGCGCGAAGGGAGTAGCGGCACCCGAACGGTGCGGCCGGCCTCGTCAACGACTTCGCGCATGGCAGGTGGAGTGGGAGAAGTTGGCGCGGGCGTGGACGACTGCGCGCGGACAGCCAAGGCACTGAGCAAGAGCAGGGCGGCGCCGACAACGCGGGCGCGAATCATGGCATTGGCAAAACTGTGCTGCACGAAACTCCCTTTACGAAGCTGCCGCTAGAAATTTAAAAACAAAAAACCCGGCGAGAAGCCGGGGTCGTACTGGAGGCGTACCCTCTCGCGAAGTAGGCCCAACCACGGCGGCGAGGGAGGGTAGCCTGGCTCTCGGCGATGAAGCCGAATACAGTGGCGGGACCGCGGCCGATTTGCACGGCACTTCCCCACTTCCCTTGCCTGCTGAATGTCCGAATCAGTTTACGAGGCGTGGAGGAGAGTGTCAATGAAAGCTGAAACTGGAAAATCAAAAATGGAAATTCGAAGCTTGCGCCATTACTCGTTGCGGGAGTTGGCGCGTGATTCGCGAGGAGATGAAAAGCAAACCGCCCGGCTTGGGGAGAGGCCGGGCGGCGCGTGGCAACCTGCGCCACGCTAAAACGGTCCGATTTGAACAAACGCCTGCTAAAAGCCCTGCGAGCAGGCACCGACTCCGCTCAGGCTTTTGTTGCTCCACAACGTTTGCACTGGATATGCACGGCCATCGTTTCCAATCATGTTGAAGGCCGCGCCGGGAACTTGTAGGCCGTCGCCAACCCACGCGCACTTGTCGCCGATTTCCCAGCTCTGGTAATCGAACCAGCCGCCGTTCTGCACCTGGCCGGTGGTCGATTCGGCGCCGGGATCGGTGAGCGTTTCGGCGATCTCGTGGCCGAGGACGATGGTGACTCCATCGAGGTCTCCTGTAGGCCCTGGATTCACGAAGTCCTTACCACAACTTCCGGCCGCGTTCAGCACGTAGGGCATATTGGTGAACGCGATGCCCTGCTGCACTCCGGGATAACCCGTCGGAGTCGTAAAGTCGTGCCAGGCGCAGTATTGGTTTTGATTAAAGCCGGCGTCGTTGAACTTCTGCGGCGTGGCGATGACGAAATTGGAATCGACTAGATCGGTAGCGTGAAAAAACGCTACCGCTCGCGCGGCCTCGCGCGCCAGGTCGATCGGGGCAAGATTGTCGTGAATCGGGGTGGTGTCGTCGTGCCACACGCCGGCGAGTTGCTGCTTGGGGTTGCCGATCGTGGAATAGTTTCCGTTGTAGTTGTATTGATAATATTGGGTGGAAATATTCGCCCAGGTCGTGCCGCCCATCCCGGAAATAAATCGGCTCATCAGCGCTCCTGCGCCGTCCGGATCATTCGCGGGATGGCCGGGGGTGGTGTGGTCAAAAGCGTTGGACTCTCCCCAACCCCAGAGGACCAGATAGATTTTGGGATTCACCTGAATTTTCCCGCCGAAGTAGGCCATGTTCACGGGCATCGGCTGCCCCGCTGCAACCCCCGGGGGACAGATACCGAGGGTCATGCAGATATCAATCGCGGGCGGAACAATGCCGGCTGCGGGCATCGCATGCGGATTGGTCGGGGCAGATCGCACACAACCGTTGCCGGAGGCGTCGAACGCCTTATTGCTCCACAGAGGCTGCACGGCGAACGAAGTGTGATTGTCCATGGGAACATTCGCGAGGCCCATCCAGGCGCACTTGTCGCCGTTTTCGCTGCCCTGCGCGTCGTTCCAGCCGTCCTGAACACTGGCAAAATTGTCCGGGTCGGTGACGGCTTCGGCGTATTCGTGGCCGGTGACGATGCTATAGCCATCGAAAACACCGTGGCCGAAATCGTCGCTGACGGTGTTCACGGAGTTCATGCCGCAACCGCTGGTGCCAAGGCCGGGCCAGTTCATGTTGAGGAATGGGATGAAGGCGTACTGCAGGCGGTATGGGTTGCCCAGGCCATCCACGGTGCTGGTCTGCGTGTGGTAGCCGCAATAGACCGGCTGACCTGTGGCGATGGAGGTCGGCGGGGTGAGGATGATGTAGGTGGCCTGTGAATTGTAGCCGAAGTGACCGGAGGCGCGGATCGCTTCCGCGGCGAGCGGATCATTGGCGACGTTTTCGGCGAGGCCCAGCGCGATGATGTCACTCGGAACGGGCGTTGAGTCGGTCCACACGCCCTTCAGTTGCTTTCGCGGATTGGTGATGTAACCGCTGCCGTTCGCGTTGGCGCAACTGGTGGTCCCCGCGGGGGCAACGTTGCAGTATTCCATCTGGATGGCCGCCCAGGATGTGCCGCCGAGATTGCTCAGGAACGAAGTAATGTAGGTTTGGAGTTGCTGGCTGGTGAACTGCCGTCCGTTCGCGTCGGTGGTCGTGAAGCCGTTCGCCCAATCGGGTCCCCAGAAGATCAGATAAATCGCGGGCGTGGTCTCAACGCCGATGGCTCCTGCCCCTGCGTTGCCGCCGTGATAAATAAGATCGTTTGAAACGGAACTAGGGGTAGGTGCCTGTCCCGCGGCCCAAAAGAAATGTTTGTCATTCGTTGCGCCTGACGCTTGGCTGGCGATTGCGGCCAGCGAGAAAGTAACGAACGCAAGTGCTCGCAGGCCCACGGCTGGTAGCCGTTTGAAAACTGCCTTAGACATAACCATCTCCACGGGGAATTCCCCGAATTTGTTTTCGGAAAGATAGGGGCCTAAAAACAACACGCACAAGCCTGCGTGGACTGTGAATCAATCACAGCCGGGGCATCAGAAATCGTCCTCGCAAGCCAGCCGCCGGCCTGTTGGTCGGGCAGCACGATAGCTCAGGCGCGTGTAATGTCCATCGGGTTAAGACCTCAAATGAGATCGGGAAAATACCTGAGGGGTCTCGCAAATGCTTGAGAGCTTGTCTTAGCGGGGTTTTTGTCCAGCGTCTACGTCCAGATCGCCCTTACCCTTGGAGAATATCGGGCTATCGATTGTTCCTGTGATTCGAAAGGGAAACTGCAGCTTTCCATCTTTTAGCGAGGCTCCGGACAAACGGGCGACTGTATTGGTGAGGAAGCCTTCCTTGGTGGTAATCTCCGCCAAGCCGCGATAGTTCAATTCGTCAGAGCCAGAAACACTGACGCTGCCGGAGCCATCCACGTCGACTCCGTAACCGTCGATGTCAATCACGCGGCTCGAAATCAGCTGATTGTCCAGTTCCAGGTCGGTGGTGAACAAGTTGAATGCGGACGGATCATCCTTGGCCGGCCCGAGATCATTAAAGTGCGCCAGCTTCATCAAATTCGCGTTGAGCTTGAGACTCGGCACCTGGCCGTTTCGCACGGTTACGTGTCCCGTGCCGCGCATTCCCGACAGAGGGCGGAGGGAGTGCAGGATTTCTCCCGCTAATTTCATGTCCCCTTCCAGCTTTCCGGTCATTTTTCCACCACCGTTCGGGAAAGCCGCCAGAAGTTGAGCCACATTGATTCCGTTCATTCGTGCATTGGCCTTGAAACTCACGTTCTTTCCTATTAGGTCAAAAGTGAGGTCGCCTGCAGCGCTCCCTCCATAGACTTCCGCTTTAACCTCTGTGAAAAACACGTGCCTAGACTCCAGTCGCATTCTGGAAACCAGATTTCTTGCCTCGATTGAACCAAAGCGCAGCAGCCCTGCCTTCAAGCGGCCTTGACCATCCAACGTAGAAGAGGCTGGATTGAGAATTCCCTTCAGGTTTACCTGTTCCAAGTCACATTCAATTTCGTGGGCTTCGAAAAAAATGGGTCCAGCCGCGTCAGAGGACAAAAGATTCGAGGCAATTAGATGCCCCCGCTTGATTTGTACATTCGAGATCACTCCAAGTGGAAAGATATTTTGCGGGGACTGCGCTTTTGGATTCTCGAAATTCCACGGGCCGTCGGGATCCGACGTCATGTTCAGGACGGGGTCCTCCAGGACAATAGATTTGACGACCACCTGACGGTGCAAAAGCGCGACGATGCCAAGTTCCGCATCGATGCGAGCCACCTGGACAACATAGCCGCGCGGAAATATAGGAGGGTTTTTGACGCCGAAATTCTCGATGTGGATGGACAAAGGAACAAAGGTTAGTGACAGCCGCCCGATTTCAACCTGCTTCCCAGTTGTCTCCTGGAGAAACGCGATCACCCGGGGCCTGTAGCGATCCACTTGAATGAGCGCAGGTAAAACAAAAATCAGCACCAGCAAGAGTGCCGCGGTGATTCCAATAACGACCAGGCCGGTTTTCCGCCGGATTGCCACAGCTGCCTCCAGAATACAGGCGATTTTTTGGTGAGATAAGAAGGGCCGTAGGCAGCTCGTCTCCGAAATACGCTTCCGATCGAATACTCTCGACCGCTCAGGTTGGATGAGAACTAGCGCTCAGGCCAAACAACACCCTATTTCTGCATGACAATCATATCCGTCGGCAGGCCACGAATCTGTGCACTTGGAGACAGCTGAGCCGTTGGTCTGGGCCGTGCAGCTAGCGGTTTTTCCAGTTTGGTTTGCGCTTCTCGCTAAGCGCGCGCAAGCCTTCCTGGGAATCCTCGAGGCGGTAAAGCTCGTTGAGGAAGATGTTCATGGAATTGCGCAAGCCGTCACGGAGAGAAAGGCCCATGCCGCCGAGAATCGCTTTCTTGGCCATGGTGAGGACGGGACCGGAATGGCCGGCGATGCGCGAGCAGAGGTCGTTGACAGTGGCCTCGAGCTGCGCTTCGGGAACGAGTCGATTAACAATGCCCATGTCGAGGGCGCGTTCGGCGGTGACGGGTTCACCGAGAAGCACAAGTTCGAGGGCGACCTTTGGACCGACCAGGAACGGAAGAATAGTGGAGGCAAGCGGCGGAAAAACCCCCAGTGTGATTTCAGGCTGGGCAAAGCGGGCTTTGGGCGTGGCAATGACCAGGTCGCCGAAGGCGGCGAGTTCCGCGCCGCCGCCGATGGCCGGGCCGTTGACAACGCAGACGACAGGCTTCGCCGTTTCGAGAATACCCATAAAAACGGAGTGAAATGCATCGAGCATCTGGAACACGCGATCGGTGGTGTACTCACCAACGTCAATGCCGCCGCAGAAAACCTTGCAAGCGGAATCGAGGACGATGAGCTTCACGTCGGGGCGTTCGCCGGCGTGGGCGATGCCGTCAATTAGTTCGCGAAGCATGAATTCGTTGAGGAGATTGTGGTCGGGGCGGTTGAGGGTCATCCGCGCGGCGCTGGCTTCGATTCGGAATTTTACATATTGAAAATCGGCGGGATTGCGGCGAGTTGGGTCTGTGCGAACCTCGACGTTGCGATCGGCCAGAGAGGTGCGGCGTGCTTCCACGGGAGTTTCTCCTTCCGGAATGGGTCCAAAGCGGATGTTAGCATGCAAGGATGCGGATGGCCGGGCGGCGGAGCGGCAGAGTGCGCAAAGAGTTTGCTGGCCGAATAGACGGCTAAATCCGCAGTCCACAGCCTCGCCCGGAAGCGGGATGAAGGAGAATATCGGGCGGCTTGTGGACTACACTATCGGCACGATGAACGGTGGAACGGTTTTGAAATTCGATGGGTTGCCAACGGCGCATGCCCTGCGGTTGGAACAAGGACCAGGGCAGGAAGGATTTCCCGCGGCGGCATGGTGGGAGCGGGCGCCTGTTATTCGCTTCGACCGCGATTGGAGAGGCGAGCAGGCTGATCCCCAGCGAGCAACGGAGGTGCGGCTGCTTTGGAATGAGCAGACGCTATTTCTGCACTTTCTGGCGCGGTATCGGGATTTGCACGTCTTTTCTGATGCGCGGCCGGATGGGTGGCGGGACGAGCTTTGGGAGCGCGACGTGGCAGAAGCGTTTCTGCAGCCGGATGCCAGCGATGCGACGGTCTACAAGGAATTGGAAGTGAGCCCCAACGGATATTGGATTGACCTGAATATTGCGCATGGAGAGAAAGAAGAGATGCATAGCGGACTGCGGCGGCGTGTCGTGCAGGATGCGACAGTGCAAACGTGGACGGCGGAACTCGCCTTGCCGATGCGGAGCTTAACGCCGGCATTTGATCCGAAGCGGAGTTGGCGCGCAAACTTTTTTAGGGTAGAAGGAAAATCGGAGCCGAGATTTTATTCGGCATGGAGCCCGACGTTGACTCCTGCTCCGAATTTCCATGTGCCCGAGGCATTCGGGCACCTAGTGTTTCGCGACGGGGAGTAGGAGGAGAGCCGTGATTTGTGGTTTGCGTTTCGAGGCGGGGCAAAAAGACCCCAGTTGCAACACCCGCAACCGGGGCTGCCGGTTTCGCAGTTTAGTCCGGTTGATTCTGGTCGCGGGAGTGCTGATTGGAAATTCGCTGCGGGCACAGGAGAGCGTGAAGCCGGACGTTCCCGCGGTGAAGAAAGTGGAGCCACCGAACTGGTGGGTGGGCCTGACGCCGGATGTAATGCTGCTGGTTTCCGGAAACAATTTGCGAGCGACTCACGTGAGCTGCAATCTTCGCGATGTGGTGGTCAGCCGAACGCAGTCGAGCGGAGACGGGAGCTATCTGTTCGTGTGGTTGAAACTGGGGCCGGACCTGCGCACGGGCACGGCGGTTTGCCGGGTTACGACCGCACACGGGGAAACCACATTTGAACTACCGATTGCGGCACGGCAGCAAATTCTCGGGCGCAATCAGGGAATTACCCTCGATGACGTGATCTACCTGATCATGCCGGACCGCTTTGCGAATGGTGATCCGCTGAACGACGAGCCGGGGGAATTCCCAGGCTCACACGATCGCAGCAAACCGCGGGCTTGGCACGGTGGCGATCTGCGCGGCATCCGGCAGCATCTGGATTATTTGAAGGACCTGGGCGTGACCACACTATGGCTGACGCCGATTGTGAAAAACGGAGCCACCCAGGATTATCACGGGTATGGTGCCGTGGATTTGTACTCTGTGGACCCGCATCTGGGCACGCTGGCGGATTATCAGGAATTGATTCAGGCGGCGCACAAGCAGCACATGAAGGTGTTATTTGACGTGGTGCCAAACCACGTGGGGCCGCGGCATCCGTGGGCGGCGCATCCGCCGCTGCCAGACTGGTTTCACGGCACGCCGGCGAATCATTTGACGGCCGCTTCGCCGTTGAAGGGATCGTTCTATGGGTTTCCGGAGAAGACGGAAATCACCAATGATGCGTTCGAGTCGCTGGTGGATCCACATACACCGCCGCAATTGGGGAGGAATCTGACCGAGGGATGGTTCGCAGGAATCTTGCCGGACATGAACACCGAAAATCCGGTGGCGGCGGAATACCTGGCGCAGAACAGCATCTGGTGGGCGGAGGCAACGGGCCTGGACGGATATCGCATTGATACTTTTCCCTATGTGTCGAGGGAGTTTTGGCAGCGATGGCACACGGCACTGCGAGCAATCTATCCGCGCCTCTCGACGATCGGCGAAGTGTTTCATCCCGACCCCACGGTGACTTCGTTTTATCAGGGCGGAAGAAAAGGCTGGGACGGCATCGATACACAGCTGACCGCGCCGTTTGATTTTCCCCTTTATTTCACGTTGCGCGACGTCTTGCTGAAGGAAGCCCCGGCCGGGAAGCTGGCAAATATCCTGCGGCAGGACTCCTTGTATCCTCATCCCGAATTTCTCGTCCCCTTTTTCGGAAATCACGATACGACGCGCTTTTCGGAACCCTCCAAGGGAACGCCTGCACGATTGAAGCTCGCATTCGGATTGATTTTCACCGTGCGCGGAATTCCGGAAGTGTATTACGGCGACGAAATCGGATTGCCCGGCGGGCACGATCCCGATAACCGGCGGGATTTTCCCGGAGGGTGGACGGAAGATGCGCAGAACGCGTTCAAGAAGGATGGCCGGACGCGCGAGCAGGAAGAGTTGCATGAATTTGTTCGCGCACTGCTGCAGGTCAGGTCGCAACATCCGGCGCTGCGCCGGGGAAAATTGTGGAGCCTGGCCTCGGATGAGACGACTTATGTATTCATGAGGGAAACGGACGAGGAACGGATTGTGGTGGCATTCCACAAGGGCGATGGCGCGCGGGAAATAACCGTCCCGCTCGAAGACTCTTCGACGCACGCAGTCACGAACGCAACAGTGCTATTTGGGCCCGGACAGGCGGAACTGGCGGGAAGAGCCATGAAACTGCGCGTGCCGGGCCAGAGCGTGAGCGTGTTTCTGCTGCAATAGGCCGGATCTCCCGGCCGCAAAAATTTTACCGGGAATTGACAGACCAGAAAGTGGGCATCGCCGGGCAGTTAGCCTATGATTGTTCCGGCCCATCTCTGGGAGAAGTTACCGGACTGCTGTTCCAGAATTTCTCAGAATCCGCGCAAACTCAATTCGGGAGAAGAAAATGAAAAAGTTTTTTGTGCTACTGGCACTCTTGGGGACGACGCTTATGGCCGCGGAGAAGACGGTTTTTGACTTCACATTGAATTCCATCGAAGGCCAGGCCACGCCGCTGGGGTCGTTTAAGGGCAAGGTGGTGCTGCTGGTGAACGTTGCCAGCCGCTGCGGATATACGCCGCAGTATACGGGCCTGGAAGCGCTGTACGAGAAATACAAGGACCGCGGCTTCGTGATTGTGGGAATCCCCGCGAATAATTTTGGCGCGCAGGAGCCGGGATCGAATGAAGAGATCAAAACTTTCTGCACGTCCAAATATCACGTGACCTTTCCGATGATGGCGAAAGTTTCGGTCAAGGGCAGCGACATTACGCCGCTCTACGCCTTCTTGACCGACAAGTCGGCGAACCCGAAGACCGGTGGCGAAATCGGCTGGAATTTCACGAAGTTTCTGGTCGGGCCGGACGGCAAGGTGCTCGCGCGGTTTGATTCGAAGATCGAGCCGGACTCGAAGGAGCTGACTTCGGCGGTCGAACAGGCACTCGGCAACCTGAAGTAGAGGCCGCGGGGCGCGGTGGTTCGACGCATGGCGATCCTTTCCCTCCAAAACGTCAGCAAGGAATATGCAAGTGACGGCCAGAGCGTGCGCGCGCTGGATGGAGTCACGCTGGACGTGGCGGAGGGAGAGTTTGTCGCGCTGGTCGGGCGGAGTGGGTGCGGAAAATCCACGCTGTTGCATCTGGCGGGGGCGATGGATTATCCAACTTCGGGCACAGTTCTGATCGAAGGGAAGCCGACGTCCGATTTAAATGACGCGCAACAGACACAACTGCGGCGCGAAAGAATAGGTTTTGTTTTTCAGTCCTTTCAACTGCTGCATACCCTAACCGTTCAGGAAAATGTGGAGCTGCCTCTGCTGCTGGCGGGCAGGGTAGGCGCGCGCGAACTTGCTCTGGAGCGGCTGCATTGGGTGGAGCTCGACGGGCTCGGCGCGCGCTATCCGCACCAGCTATCCGGCGGACAGATGCAGCGCGTGGCGATTGCGCGGGCGCTGGCGCACTCTCCGCGGATTTTGCTGGCGGATGAGCCGACGGGAAACTTGGATACCACGACTGGCGGTGTAATTCTGGAGCTGCTGCTGCGGCTGACGCGTGAACAGAAAACCGCGACGATCATGGCCACGCATAGCCTGGAAGCAGCCGGCCTGTGCGACACTCTGGTGAAGCTGCGCGACGGGCGCGTGGAAGAAGTGACGCGGCGCTGAAATGCCTCGATGGAAACTTTTTTACCGGTTGATGCTGCGGCCGCTGTTTCAGGAGCCCGTGCGGCTTGCGCTGATGGTGCTGGCAGTGGGGCTTGGTGTGGCGGTGGTGCTGGCGATTGAGATGGCGGGTAACGCGGCGGCGGGATCCTTTCACTCATCCATGGAAAGTTTGGCCGGAGACAACGACTTGGAAGTCGTAGCCTCGGGCGGAGTGCCGGAATCGGTGCTGGCTACCCTGGCCGCCCAACCTTTCCCGCTGCGGCTTTCGCCGCGAATGGAAGATTTCGCGGTGGACACGCGCACGCGCGAAACGTTGCCGCTGATTGGCCTGGACCTGATCGCGGAAGGCACCCGCTACGCCACGCAAATGAATGCCAGCGATGGAAATTCCGATGACAAAAAGACCATGGAACAGGTGGTGCGCCATCTGGAAAATCCAGAGAGTGTGTGGGTGAGCGCGGGTCTCGGCAGAAAGACTGGCGATCATATTTCCCTGTTGATCAATGATCGCGTCCGCGATTGCGTGGTGCGCGGGCTGCTTCCGGCTGCGTCGGGAAATGAAAACGCGATATTGATGGACATTGCGGGCGCGCAGCGAGCACTGAACCGGTTTGGCCGGGTGGATCGCATCCTGGTCAAGCTGCCGTCAAACAGCAACCTCGAAGAGTTGCAGAAGAAATTGAGCGGAGTATTGCCGTCGGGCGTGGAAGTGCGTCCACAGGGCACCGGCACGGAAGAAAACCGCAAAATGCTGGCGGCGTTTCGCTGGAATTTGCGGCTGCTGAGCTACATCGCGCTGGTGGTTGGCGCGTTCCTGATCTACAACACGATTTCTGTTTCGGTGGTGCGGCGGCGCAGCGAAATTGGCATTGTGCGGGCGCTCGGCGCGGATCGCAGGGATGTGCTGACTGCATTTCTTGGCGAGGCCGCTTGCCTGGGGTTGGCTGGCGCGCTGGTGGGCTTGCCGCTGGGGCGGCTGATGGCGGGAGGCGCAGTGAAGTTGATGGCTGCTACCGTGGAATCGCTCTACGTCAGCAGCCGGCCAGGCGCAATTGCATTGACGCCGGATTCGCTGGCGCTGGCGTTGCTGATTGGAGTGGGCGTGGCGGTCATGTCCGCGCTTTCGCCCGCACGGGAAGCGATGCAGGTTTCGCCGGTGGATGCGATGGCGCAGGGGAGGCGGGAATATATTGCGCGGTCACATAAGGGACGCGACCTGGCGATCGCGGCAGGGCTGGGCGGGCTTGCTGCACAGGCTGCGCGGATGCCGACTGTTGCCGGAAAACCATTTTTCGGATATTTCGCGGCGGTGTTGCTGATCGCCTCGGCGGCGTACGCCATGCCCGCGCTGGTGAATTTTATTTCGGGGATCGCGGCGGGAGTTCTGGGCAAATTTTTGGGGGTGGAAGCGATGCTGGCTTCGCGGAGTCTGGCGGCTTCGCTGCGGCGCACGTCGGTGCTGGTGGGGGCGTTGGCGACGGCAGTGGCGATGATGGTGTCGGTCGGAATCATGGTGGGAAGTTTTCGTCAGACGGTAGTGAACTGGATGAGCCACCAGTTGCCGGCGGATTTGTACCTGCGGCCGGCTGGCAACCCCGCAGCGGACCGCCATCCGACAATTTCCCTGGAGTTGGTGGAGAAAATTGCGGCCTTGCCCGGCGTTGCCGGAGTGGATCGTTTGCGGGCGTATGAAATCAGCTACGAAGGGATGCCGGCGACGCTAGCGGCGGTGGATTTGCGGGTGCCGCGCGCCAACCGAAACGCTGAATTTTTCTCCGGCCGGCCGGCAAATGAGGTGCTGGAGCAGTTGCGCGGGACGAGCAACGTGGTCGTCAGTGAACCGTTTACTTACAAGCACAAGGTGAAGACTGGAGACACGATTACGTTGGCGCTTGGAGAATCACGAGCGAACTTCCGGATCGTGGATGTTTATTACGATTATGCGAGCGAGCGCGGCTACATCTTGATGGACCGGGATGTGCTTTTGAAATATCTGCCTGACGAGACGCCGACAAATCTTGCGGTGTACGTGAGGCCCGGCGGACGGGCCGCGGACGTGCGCAAGGAGATACAGGAAGTAGCCGCGGGGCATCGCATCTTGATTTTCTCCGACCGTGAATTAAGAACGGAGGCGGTGAGGATTTTCGACAGGACGTTTGCGATTACCTACGCGCTGGAAGCGGTAGCGGTGCTTGTGGCCGTGATGGGAATCGCGGGCGCTTTAATCGCGCTGGTGATTGACCGGCGGCGGGAATTGGGTTTGCTGCGGTTTCTGGGGGCAGCTTCGGGGCAGATTCGGAAGATGATTCTTGTAGAGGCGGGTTTGCTGGGGTTGCTGGCGAATCTGGCTGGATTTGCGCTGGGGTATCTGCTTTCGCTGATTCTGGTGTTTGTAATTAACAAGCAGTCGTTTGGATGGACGATCCGGTTTCACTGGCCAGTGGCGATTTTACTGGGAGCGTTGACACTTGTGTACGCGGCGACGGTGGTTTCCGGGTTGTATCCGGCGCGAGTGGCGGTGCGGCTGAATCCCCTTGAGGTGATTCATGAGGAGTAGACTCCTCCTCTTCACGCTGCTGCTTGGGTGGCTGCCATGCGTGATGGCGCAGTACAAGACGGCGCTGCCCGGCTATCGGTACGAATTTCCGCGCGACCATTTCAATCATCAGGAGTTTCAGACGGAGTGGTGGTATACGACCGGAAATCTAATTGCTTCCGATGGGGGCCATTACGGATTCGAGCTGACGTTTTTTCGTCAGGGCGTGGACCGGGATCCCGACAAGACCCAGCCCTGGGATATTCAGGATTTGTATCTGGCGCACCTTGCCTTGAGTGACTTGGACGGCGGCAAGTTTTATCACGCGGAAAGAACGAACCGCGCTGGACCCGGACTTGCGGGAATCGATGCACAACAAAAGCGCATCTGGAACGGCAATTGGGAAATCCGCGGGAACGGGGAAGAAGAAAGATTGACTGTGGCGGACGACAAATTTTCTTTTTCGTTTTCACTTCGCAGTGAAAAGCCGCCGGTGATCCACGGGGCAGATGGCGTCAGTCAAAAGGCGGCGGGCGCCGGGCACGCGTCACACTACATTTCCTTTACGCGTCTGCTGACGAGTGGAACGATCGTGATGGCCGGCAAATCAATCGCGGTGCGCGGGACTTCGTGGATGGATCACGAATTTTTCACGCATTCCATGAGGGAGGAGCAAGCGGGTTGGGACTGGTTAAGCGCGCAACTGGAAGACGATACCGAGCTGATGCTATACCGGTTTCGGCGCAAGGATGGATCTAGCGATCCGTTTTCGTCGGGCACGTATGTGGATGCGCAGGGGAAATCGCTACACTTAACGGCTGCGGATTTTCGACTGGCTCCAACGGGAGAGACTTGGACCAGCGGCGCGACCGGGGCGAAGTATCCGGTGGCATGGAGCATAGAGATACCGAAGCTGAAGTTGAAGCTGGCGGCGACGACTCAGCTGAAATCGCAAGAACTCGCCGGCGGGAATAAGATTGTGCCGAGTTACTGGGAAGGGGCGATTGTGATTGAGGGGAGCCGCGACGGCGCAGCCCTTCGGGGAGTCGGGTACCTGGAAATGACCGGGTACGACCATGCGGTGGAGATCGGTAAGTAGCGGGAGTTCTACCACCGGGGAATATGGTTGCACGTGGAACGTTTTGGAAGCGTGATTAGCGATGGACGATGGCTTCAAGGTCGGCTTTGCTGCGCAGAATGAGAGTGGAGCCGACCACCTGAACGAGTTGCTTGCGGCGAAAATCGGCCAGGAGGCGCGTGACGGTTTCCCGCGAGGAGCCGATCATCTGGGCGATCTCCTCGTGAGTCAGCGTCATCTTGATGCGGACCTGGCCTTTTTCCTCGGGACAATTCGCGGTCCATTCCAGCAGAAAGCGTGCCAGCTTCTCGCTCGCTGAGTGAGAGAGTCCGATCGTTCGCATTTCTGAAATGGCCAGGTGATAGGTTTCTCCGAGCTGTTGCGCGACGCGCAGCGCCGCGTCGCCATTTTCCCGCAGAAAATTCAAGAAGTCGTTGCGAGCGATAAAGTTGGCCTGGGCCGGTTCAATGATGTCCGCGGTGAGTTCGTAGAACTTGCCGGTAACGGTGGCCGGAAGGCCGAGCACTTCCCCGGGTTCACAAATACGCAGAATCAGAGTTTTCCCATCGGCAGACGAAGTGGAAAGTTTCACCCGGCCGTTGCAAAGGATGAACACTCCGCGCGCGGGTTGTCCCTCCACAAATAAAGTTGCGCCTTTTGGATAAGCCGCGGAAGAGGTGATCGCCGCCAGTGCTTTCACGGCAGTCTCGGATAGATTGCAGAACAGGCGTTCCTCGCGGTGCGGGCAGGCGAGGCAGTTTTCAATGATTTCAAGGCCGTAAGGCGTGCGCATAGGGGTACCCTCCTGGAGTAGGCCCCCGTCCAGTTTGGTGAGAAATTGGAATCTGCTTGCGGATTATTGCCAACCGCTCAGCCTTCCGTCACCTACACCTGTGACATTGATACTCCTGCTGAGGGGAGGTTCCCGTGATGAAAATCACAAATGACTGTGATGAATGTCACTAGTGGAATTGGCAATTTCGTGAGAAATGTAGCTATATCTCTCGACCATGAAAGACCAACGCAAAGTGCTGGATGTATTGAAAGCGGAATTGACGTTCCTGGAGGGCGGCGGGTACAGCAAGCATGCGCGCTTCCCCTGGCGTCCGAATTTCGTGTTCGAAGATTCACCCACATGCCTTAAGCTCGCCGCGAAAGAAGATCCGCCGTCATGTTCGGAGTGCATCCTGATCCAATTCGTGCCGGAGGACTTGAAGAAACTGGCGTATCCGTGCCGGCAGATTCCCCTGACCGGGGCTGGGGAGTCCGTCGCCCATTTTTATGAATGCGGAACGGAGAAGGAATTGGAAGCGGCGCTGCAGGATTGGCTAAAGAGGAGTATTGCGGAGATGGAAGAAGGGGATCAGAAGTCGATTCTCGGCACATAAGTGAGCGTGCGGCGCGGTGAGTGCACGGTGGATTGATTGGGTGATTTAGTAGAATTCGTAAAAGCGGAAACGACGCTTCCGCACTCCAAATAAAGAACCCCAGGTGCCATAGCGGCGCCTGGGGTCCGTTCGAAAACAAAAAAAGTAAGTTAGAGCCTAGCTTTCCATCTGTGCTTGCAGAATTTCTCCGGGCAGGCGGGTTATTCTGGGGCCTGACGCGGAGGAATTGCGCTCTGAATGGAAAGAAACTCGGCCGTGATTGGTGGAAACGCGGTCGGCGCGTGTGGAAACTCGATCCGAAGCGGCTGGGACGCGATCCTTTTTGGGAGCGGCCTGACCGCTGGCGGAAATTCTCTCAATCTTGATGCCGAGTTGGCGCTCGAGTTGAAAGAGCTCCGTGCGCTGTTCCCGAAGGAAAAGCGTGGAGGCGACGCCGCGTTCACCGGCGCGGCCGGTGCGGCCGACACGATGGATAAAGTTTTCGGCGACGTCGGGCAGATCGTAGTTGATGACGTGCGCGATGTCCTGGACGTGGATACCGCGGGCGGCGACGTCGGTTGCGACCAGCACACGATACTGCCCGCGTTGGAACCCTGTGAGGGCGGAAGTGCGCTGCGATTGCGAGCGGTCGCCATGAATCATGGCGGCGTTGATGCCCTGACGGTTCAGGTTCTTGGCAATGCGTTCGGTGCCGCGCTTGGTGCGCGAGAAAATAAGGCAGCGGCCGCTTTCGCTCTCGAGTAGCTGGAAGAGCATATCGGGCTTGCCGTTTTCGGGGACTTCGAAGGCCTGGAGACGAACGCTCTCCGAGGGTTTCGTAGTCGAGCCAAACGAGAGGCGGACGGGATTCTTGGTGTAATCGCGCACAAGCTGAGCCATTGCGCCTTCCATCGTGGCGGAGAAGCACAGTGTCTGACGCTCCTTGGGCAACACGCCGGCGATGCGGCGGATGGCCGGGAGGAAGCCCATGTCGAGCATGCGATCAGCTTCGTCGAGGACGAGCGTTTTGACGCCGCTCAAAGAGACGAGCCGGCGATCGAGATAATCTTCGAGGCGGCCGGGCGTTGCGACAACCAGGCGCGCACCCTTGCGGATGGCATCGAGCTGACGGCCTTCGGGAAGGCCTCCAACTACGAGTCCCGCAGGTTGCGACTGCTTAGAGCGCAGAGCGTTATATTGCGCGACGACTTGCATCGCGAGTTCCCGGGTCGGCACAAGAACCAGTGCGGCGATTCCGGGAGTATGCGACTGCCCCAGCTTCTCCATGATGGGAAGCAGGAACGCGAGCGTTTTGCCGGTTCCGGTCTGGGCCGTGGCAATGACGTCCTTGCCTTCCAGGGCTTGCGGAATTGCTGCCGCCTGCACGGGAGTGGGCGTGGAAAACTTCGCCGCGATGAGTCGCTCCTTCAAAGAAGGAGATAGAGTGAGTTCTGAAAAACTTTGCATTTTGCTTTCTTGCTGGCGAGAGGGCGGCGACACACACGAATAGTCGGTGAGCGCGGCAATCTGAGTTGCCAGTCTTATTTTAAATTACGCTAAGAACGAACGGAGGAAACGTAGGGCGGGTAGTCTCAGAAGGTCTAAATCAGAGGGACCGCACAACACAACCGATGCATTAAGCGCAAACCCAGTGTAACACAGTTCCACGGCTGATGCGGGAAAGAAATCCGCAGGGACTGTTCCGAAGTGGTACAGGGCCCGGCGGATTTTCTTTTTACATGCTCTCAACGGTGTGAAACAATTCGAGTACAGCCCAACAACTTGGTTCGCACGAAATTCCTAAACCAGCAGGCCGTCCGGTGCGGCGAACCGGGACCAGGAAAGCGAAACACAATCGGACAAAGGAGAGAAGATGCGGAGATTCGTTTCGATTCGTTCGCTATTGGGATTCGTAGGTTTCTTGCTGTTGTCCGGAGCCGCTTACGCGCAGATTGGCGTAGGAATTGCCGTTTCGTTCGGCCCTCCGGAGTTGCCAGTTTATGAGCAACCGATCTGTCCAGGCGAGGGATACATCTGGACCCCCGGATATTGGGCGTGGGATGGGGATGATTATTACTGGGTGCCGGGGACCTGGGTGCTGGCGCCGCGGCCGGGATTTCTTTGGACGCCTGGATATTGGGCGTGGGGCGGCCGGGGATACTACTTTCATGAAGGCTACTGGGGCCCGGTGGTGGGATTTTACGGCGGGATCAATTATGGATTCGGCTACTTTGGGCGCGGGTATGAGGGCGGGCGCTGGGAACACAACCATTTTTACTACAACCGCTCGGTGAACAACGTCAACGTGACGGTGATCCACAACACATATAACACGACGGTGGTGAACAATTACGGCCGATCGCGAGTCAGCTTCAACGGCGGCCATGGAGGAATCAACGAGCATCCGACATCATCGGAAGAGGCAGCGTACCGCGGGAGGCATCTTGGCCCGGTAGCAGACCAGCGGCACCACATGGATGAAGCGCGTGGGAATCCGGAACTTCGGGCATCCTCGAATCACGGGCGGCCGCCGATTGCAGCCACGGCGAGGCCGGGGTCTTTTTCGGGACACGACGCTCTGCCTGCCAAAGAAGGTGGGCGCTATGACCGGCCGCCGCAGGCGCGAGGTTCCGGCGGACAAGCGGACCATGCAATCCATTCCAACGAACTGCCGGCTCACACGCGGCCGTCAGCATCCAACACCGGGGATGCGAACCGGGACAGAAAATATCAGCAACAGCAGGAAAAACTCTACTCAAGGCAGCAGCAGGATCATCAAAAACTGGAGCAGAGGCAAGAACAGGATCACCGCCAACTGGAACGCCAGCAAGCCAATGACGCAAAGATGCAGCAGGTCGAACAGCGCCACCAGCAGCAGACGCAGCAACTGGCACAGAAACACGAACAGCAGCAACAACATGTTCAACAACAGCAGCAGCACCAGCAACCGCATCAGGACTCTCACCAGAATCAGCCGCATGGAAAACCATAGAGGATAATGCCGGGTAGTACGCGATTGACGTTCACAACGGAGCGAGGGCAGAGACGCCTCGCTCCATTTTTTTGCTTCCACGTCATCTTCGCAAGCACATTCACAGCGGTGGGCAAGATTGGCCACGCCTGCCGTTGCATGAGGTGATTTGTTGCCGCCCGATCATTTGGCGCGGCTCAGCAACATGGAAGCGGCTTCGCTTCACTTGGAAAGAAATGTATTCTGTTAGCCGCGTCGCGTTCAGGAAAACCCGGCCCGAAGGAAACTGCCGTCTAACTTTGGATATTGGAGAGCAATGTGATTAGGTCGCTTGCTTCAGATTCGCTTTGGGAGGCGTTCGGGCCGCTCCGGCTGGCGCATGAGAAGTTCGCGTCGCGGTATCCGGGGCCCAGGGGCGATCGGCAGCCAGTGCATACGGTTTATGGCGGAGCGCATTTGTTTCGCGCGGACACGGCGAAACGCTTGGGCGAGGAAGCACTGCAGGCGCTGGACGAATACGCACCAGACTTTATTTCGTTCGCGAGAGCGGTTGATCTGCCTGGCTCGCAACATTTGAAGGACTCGCCGGGTGCTGCAGCCGTTGCAAAATCCGTGCAGGCGGATCCGGAGACTGCGCGAAGGGACAATCCTTACGCCTGGTTTGCGTGGACACTGTACCAGCGGGTGCGTGAAAAGCTGGAGCGCGAACCGGTGGAGGATTTCCGCATTGATTTTGAGGATGGGTTCGGCAACCGCCCAAATGAAGAAGAGGATCGCTTCGCGGCCGCCGCTGCAAGCGAACTCGCCGCGGGAATGGCGGCGGGGAGCCTGCCGCCATTCATCGGACTTCGCATTAAACCATTCAACGAAGAGCTGCGAGATCGCAGCGTGCGGACCCTGGACATTTTTTTGACAGAGTTGCTTGGAAAAACGAGCGGGACTCTGCCGCGGACTTTTTTCATCACTCTGCCGAAGGTCACTATCCCTGAAGAATCCGCGGCGCTGGCCGCGGTTTGCTCGCGCCTGGAAGCCTCGCTGGGCTTGAGGGCGCAAACGCTGCAAATAGAATTGATGATTGAGACACCGCAGTCGATTCTCAACCAGCAAGGAGAATTGAATTTGCTTCCCCTGGCTGAGGCGGCCCAGGGGCGCTGCGTGGGCGCGCATTTCGGCACGTACGATTACACGGCCGGGCGCGGCATCACCGCGGCTCACCAGCACATGTTGCATCTCGCGTGCGACTTTGCGAAGGAAGCGATGCAGGTGGCGTATGCAGGCACCGGGATTTGGCTTTCCGATGGAGCGACCAACATTCTGCCCGTTCCTGTGCATCACGCGGAAACTGCCACCGTGCCACTTTCGGCCGCGCAGACAGATGACAATCGGAAAGCCGTCCATCAGGCGTGGAGGCTGCACTTTGAGCATGTCCGGCATTCGCTGGTGAACGGTTTCTATCAAGGCTGGGACCTGCACCCCGCGCAACTGGTTACGCGCTACGCGGCGGTGTATTCGTTTTTCCTGGAAAGCCTGGGCGCGGCATCGGAACGCCTTCGCAATTTCATTGCGAAGGCCGCGCAAGCCACATTGGTTGGCGAAGTGTTCGATGATGCTGCCACAGGCCAGGGACTTTTGAACTTTTTCCTTCGCGCCATGAACTGCGGTGCGATTACCGCGGAGGAGGCCCAGCGATTGACGGGATTGACTCCGGCGGAATTCCGCGGCGCTTCGTTTGTGAGGATTCTGGATGGACGGAAGAAGTAACAGCGCGAATCAGTCGTTGCGGAGCGTGGCTTCGATCAGGCCATGCGGCTCGTCCGTCGGCAGAAAAATTTCCTTGGGATTATCCAGATGGAACGGCGAAAGATCGACCAGGTTGTAGTGCTTATTCGGGAGTGAAAGACGGATTTCCCGGACGTCTGCGAACTTTTTGAGCACGGCTTCACCCATCGCGTGTAGAGTGTGCTGCAGTGATTCGCTGTCGTGCCCGGCGAAAGCCGCCAACAGGGTCTGCCGGACACCCTGCCAATTCAGGTCAAAATCGACAGTAATTTTCCGATAAAGCCAAATCGCATGAATTGCCGTGGCAAGAATGCGGTTCCGGTCTTCCTTTAGCGTCGTGTATTCATCCTTCAAAAAGTTTTCAAACGCAGACTCCGTCGTTTTCAGCACGACCAGGCCTGCAATGCCGGCTTGAAGCGATCTCTCCGCGCGCGTAGCGGTTATTTCGGCGGTGCGCTTCTCGTTGCCGGAACCTGTGAAGGTATAAGCGTGAGGCTGCCCGCCGACAGAGAGGCGCGACCAAAGCGTCTGGGCCGCTTCGACGCGAACGCGGGCGACCTGCGGATTGCGTGAAAGGAAATGATTGGCAAGGAGCATGCAGAACTCTTCGGGTGATCCGATCGCATGCTCTTTCGCGAGGGCGTAAACCGTGTTCTTCATCGTGTCGGTCGGCAATACTTTGCGATTGTCGCCTTGGATGTGCGCGGAATCGAAGTCGCCTTCGAGGCGGATGCCAAGCGTGAGTTCCTTGATGTCGTGTCGATCTGCCTGCCGCGAGACCTGCAGAATCCGGACGCGCTGCTTGCCGTAATTATTTTCGCCAAGCCGGATGGCCATCGATCAACTCCCGCGGTACGTGGAATACCCGAACGGACTCAGCAGCAGGGGAATGTGATAATTCTCCTGCGCTTCGCGAACTTCAAAGATGATCACGACTTGCGGGTACAAGCTTGGAACCTTGCGTGCGGTAAAATAGGCGCCCGTGTCGAAGGTCAGGCGATAAGTTCCAGCGGGCAGCGTTTTCGCCGACGCCCATTCCCGCAGACGGCCATCGGCGTCGGTCGCGGCCCGCGCTGATTCTGTCCAGTTGCCGCCAACCGATTGGACTTCCAGACTTACGGCGACATTCGCGGCGGGACGCCCCGAAGATACGTCCAGAACGTGTGTGGTAATGTGGCTCATAGCTCGAGTAATTTCTCCAGGCGGAGGCGGGTAATCTTGCGCTGTTCTTCGACTGCAATACGCAATTCGGTGTCGGGATCGTTCGGCAGACGTTGCTGGAGAGCGTGCAGGATTTCCTCGCTGCTCTTGCCGGCGGCGCAAATCAGAAAAACGTAGCCGAACTTTTCCGCGTAAGCGCGATTCTGCTCTGCCAGAGCCTCCAACACGCGGGGCTCGGCTTTTTGTGCCGAGGATTGTTCTTTTGTGGACCAGTGGCTTGCAGTGGAGGATTGTTTGGCTTTCGCTCGATTTTCACCGATCGGGGGATGATGATGGAAGGCCTCAAGCCAGTCCTCGCGATCCAAGTCACTCCAGGTTTTAGACGCGGTCTCAAAAAGTTCTGATTCGTTGGCAAACGGTCTGCGCTCGGCCATCTGCTGCCCCCATTTTCTGGAACCACAGCAATCGAGCAAAGTCCGGACGGCCCTCTGGCGCGGCAGGGCGTTGAAACGCCCAAGCGAGTTCGAGCGATCGGGATCGACGTGAGGGGCGCCAATTATGCGGAGCCGGCTGACGCCGCCATCGGGGAAAATCTGGAAACGGACGTGGGTGGCAACGCCGGTGTGCTGAAGTTTCGTGAAGACATGCCGATGATTGGCTTTTAGCTTGGTGTTCGGCAGCACTTCTTCCCAGGAAAGCGTCGCGGCGCTCGAGGCATCGACAGTGGAATTCTTGACGGAGGCTGTCTGCAACGCGCAGGAGTCCGGAAAATTTCCCTTGAAGTGGGCGGTGTCGACTTCCACACGATGGATGGTGCCCGGAAAGCCGAGTTTCAGGACTACCCAATCGTGGCCCGGGCCGCGCCTGCGTTTCGTCTCCCATCCGTCGCCCATGTTTTTCGCACGATAAGGCATCAGGAGGTTGCCCGGAGCTCCGTAGAATTGGTCGCTTGAGACCACCACGCTACCGCCATTTTCCACGGCGATTAGATTGATTTCCGTGCCCGACTGCAGGCCAGGCCCGGGAACGGCCTCGCCGTGGACACGCAGTCGAGCAACACCACCATCGGGATAGATCTTAAAACGCAAATGGGTAAACCTGGAGCCGTTCTCGGCAGCAAAAAGATTCCTGAAATCACCCTTAAGTCCAGTTTCGGGAAATATCTGTATCCACTTTGTTTTTTCCGAGTGCAGCCGGCTCTTCTCACTTTTGTAAGGATGCCGTTCTCCAAGGTCGCAGCCTTCAAGCGAGAATCTCTCGGGATAGTTGCCGGTGAAAAAGCTGGTGTCTACCGTGACCCCTCGAATAATTCCCGGTAAGCCCAGCCGGATGATGCACCAATCATGCCCGGGCGTGCGGCGGCGGCGCGATTCCCACCCGTCCATCCATTTCCCGCGAGCAGTGTATTTCCCCTCGATGAAAACGGGATTGGATTCCTTGAGCAGATTTTCCTTGGGCGCGAAGAAGTCGTCGCTGGCTTCGAGCACGCGGCCGCCAAGTCTTTCGGCGGCGAGATCAGCGAGTTGGGTGAAATCCTTCATCGTTTGCCCCGAAGGAGGACCTTTCCGGCCAGCGAAGCGGAGAATTCTCCGCGTTCGAAAATCTTTTCGCCGCGCAAGAAAGTTGCTTCGACTATACCCATAAGGCCGCATCCCGCATAGGGTGTCAGTTTGTGCCGATGATGAAGTTGAGAGGGATCCACTTGAAAGCCAACTTCCGGGTTCCACACGACCAGATCGGCGTCGCAGCCCGGCGCGATCGCTCCTTTTTTTTGATCAAGGCCGGCAAGGCGGGCGGGCGCTTCAGAGAGCCACTTGGCAAGATGCTTGAGCGAAAAGCCGCGCTGTTTCGCTTCGGTCCACACAACCGGAAGGCTGAGTTGCAGCGAGGCTATGCCACCCCAGGCGTCCAGGAAATCGCCGCTTTCCTGGCGCTTCATTTCCGGCGGGCAGGGAGAGTGGTCGGTGGCGATCAAGTCGATGGTTCCATCGCGCAATCCAGCCCACAGCCGTTCGCGATTTTCCCGCTCACGAATCGGCGGCGCGCATTTGAACTGTGTCGCACCGTCGGGAATTTTTTCCGAGGCGAAGGTCAAATAATGCGGGCACGTTTCGACGCTCACTCGCTGGCCTGCAGCTTTTGCTTTTTGAATCATCGAAATGGCGTCGGTGGAAGATAGATGCACGATATGGACATGTGCTCCAAACTCTCCGCCGAGGCGCAGAAGCAGGTCAATCGCGGCATTTTCCGCAGCGCGAGGGCGAGAGGCGAGCCAGGTTTGATAAGCCGTTCGCGATGCGGATTTGGAGTGGCTTTTCACAGCTTCTTCAATCGGTCCGGGCAACTCCGCATGGGCGAGGAGCGGCGCTCCAATTTTGGCCAGCACAGGCAACGCTGCGCGGAGGTTAGCGTCGCCGACGCTGTCAAATTCTTTCACACCGCTATCAATAAGAAAGCATTTGAAGCCGAAGCAGCCTGCATCCCAGAGGCCGGGCAATTCCAACGAATTCCCCGGAACGACGCCGCCCCAAAAGCCCGTGTCCACCGAGAGTTTGCCTGCCGCAGCGGCGAGTTTCGTTTGGAACGCCGCAAGGCTTGTTGTTGCGGGAATGCTGTTCAGGGGCATTTCGATGAGTGTGGTGATGCCGCCGGCCGCGGCCGCGCGTGTGGCCGTTGCAAATCCTTCCCATTCGGTGCGCCCGGGCTCGTTAATGTGAACATGCGTGTCCACTAAGCCGGGCATGACGGCCAAATCCCCAGCTTCGTAAACAGGAGTTCCTGAGGGGACGTCGTCGAAGCCAGAAATTTTTGTAATCGCTCCACCGCGAATATGAATCGCCGCGGCGCGTTCACCGCCAGGAGTGACGATCCGCTTGCCGCGGACAATCAAGTCCACTTCACCGCTGGAGCCGCCGGAATGGTTGCGATCATTTGCCATTCTCAGCTAATCCGCGAGGCTCTCGCAGAATTCAGCGAGCAGATTCTGCGCAACCCGCAGCCGGTAACGCGCAGTTGAACGGATATCGTCAATCGGGGCGACCTCGCCCGCAAGGGTTTGTTGCGCCGCTTGCACGGTGGCGGGAACCGGCTTTTCCCCACGCAGAACTTTTTCCGTTTTCGTGGCACGAAACACGGTTGGGGCAACGCTGCCAAGCGCGATTCGCACTTCAGCAATCCGTCCACCCTCCATTCTGGCCGCGCCCGCTAAACACACCTTCGAGATGGCTTGAGCCCTTCGCGTACCGACCTTGCGATAAAACTGGTTCGAATAATTTCTGTTTCGGGGCAGACGGATGGCGCGAATCAATTCGTCTTCGCGCAAGGCAATTTTCTTGTAGCCGTGCCAGAAACCGTGATACGGAACCCATCGCGCACCGCTTGCGGAGACAAGTTCGAGCTCCGCATCATAGACAAGCAGCGACGGCGGCGAATCCGCGGCGGGGGAAGCGTTGGCGATATTTCCGCCGAGCGTGCCGCGATTCTGCGTGGCGATGCTGCCGGTTTCGGCGGCAGCGCGGCACAAAAGCGGAAATTCGCGGGAAACAAGTTCGTGGCGCCTGATATCGGAATAAGTTGTCATGGCGTTCAGCGCCACGAATTCGGAAGTCACAGCGATCCCTCGCAACTCCGGCAGCTTCCAGATGCTCAAGAATTTGCGGTGCGGAAGCTTTCCCGCCTCGAGCAGAACCATCAAATCAGTGCCGCCGGCAAAGGGCTTCCACTCGCCCGGTTCGCGCGTCAGTCGTTCCAGCGCCTCCGCGAGATTTTGGGGCGCCACGATTTCGTAACCTGGTATGTACGATCTCATCGGCGAAGTCCTTGTGCGCGACACGCTTCGAGGACCGACTCGAATATTTTCGTGTACCCGGTGCAGCGGCAAAGATTTCCCGCCAGGGCCTCGCGAATTTCGTTCTCCCTTGGCTGCGCGTTCCGTGACAACAGATTTCTCGCCGCCAGAATCATGCCCGGCGTACAGATGCCGCACTGCGCTCCACCGTACGTAAGGAACGCCTGCTGCACTGCGCTCAATTCGGCGGCGTCGGCGACACCTTCGATGGTGCGAATCTTCGCGCCATCCGCCTGCAACACCGGGATCAGGCAACTGTTGACGAGTGCACCGTCCATTTCGATCGAACACGCGCCGCATTCGCCTTCGCCGCACCCTTCCTTAGTTCCGGTCAGCCCGGCTTGCTCGCGCAAAACGTCGAGCAATCGGCTCATCGGATGTGCTTCAAGCGACATCGGGCGGCCGTTGATCTCGAACGCGATGCGAATTTTGCGGGCGGCATCAGGCATGCACACTCTCCAGCATCTCCATCAATTTCTCCGGCGTGATCGGAATCTGGCGGACATCGGCACACGTGGCATGGGCGATGGCATTCGCGATCGCCGGCGCGGTCCCGTCGAGTGGCAACTCACCGATGCCCTTGGCGCCGGCCGGGCCCCGAGCGTACGGCAGTTCCTCGAAGAAAACGCGAATCGGAGGGACGTCCATCGAAGTAGGCATGATGTAGTTGGTCATTTGGCCGTTCATCATACGGCCTTCCTGCCAGACCACATTTTCGTAGAGCGCAAAACCGATGCCTTGCGCAACGCCGCCTTCGATCTGCCCCGCAGCCAAGACCGGATTGATGACTTTGCCGACTTCCTGAACGGCGACAAAGTCTTCGACGCGAACCTCGGCCGTGCGTGTGTCCACGGAAACCTCCGCGACGTAGACAGCCCAGGCGTATGCGCCGTAGGCATCTCCCTGGTATTTCGCGTCGTCCCAATGAAGCTCGAGGGGATGCTGATATTTCACCAGAGATCGCAGCGGGCCGAACTTGGCGTTGTACTTGCGGCAGGCCTCGGTGAACTCGGCCGGAGTGTAGCTTTCATCCAGAACACCTGCGTCTTTCAGTGATTTCTTGATTGCCAACGCCGCGGTCTCGACAAGTTTTCCGACGATCATAGTGGTTCGCGAAGCGACGGTTGGACCACTATTCGGCACCAGCGAAGTATCAGGTTGCAGGATCTCAATCCGCTCGCAATCGAGCCCCAGTGCTTCGGCAGCGATCTGGGCGAAAACTGTATTCGTTCCCTGCCCCATCTCGGTGCTGCCGGCCAGCACATGCACTTTGCCATCGGGCGTCGCCGTGACTATCGCTTCCGATGCGAGGTATTCCTCACCCGAGCCGGTGAACCCGGCGCCGTGAAGGAATGCCGCGAACCCGATGCCCCGCTTGATTCCGCTGCCAGGATTCGCTTCGGCGAAACATGCGCGCTTCTCGTGATAACCGCTCAGCTTCAGCGCACGATCCAGCAATTTGTCCATCCGCACTTTTTCGTGAATCACCTGGCCGACGGCAAGCGTCTGGCCCTGCTGGATAAAATTACGGCGGCGAAACTCTTCCGGAGAAAGGCCGACGGCCGCAGCGACTCGGTCGAGATGGCGTTCGAGCGCGAAGACGCTTTGCGGAGCGCCAAACCCGCGAAACGCGCCGTGCGGCGGGGCGTTCGTTGCCACCACGCGGCTCTGAATCAGCACGTTGGGGCAGGCGTACGGTCCGGCAGCATGAATGGTGCCTCGGGACAAAACGACCGGCGATAGTGTTTCATAGGCGCCGCCATCAAGCGTGAAGTCAATCTTCATAGCGAGGAGTTTTCCATCCCGCAGGACGCCCGTGCGGTGACGCGTGCGCGAAGGGTGACGCTTCGTCGTCGCGGCCATATCTTCCGCCCGGTCGTAAATCATTTTCACTGGCTTGGCCGATTTCAACGCCAGGAGGGCTGCGTGGCCGGCAATCATGGAGGGATACTCTTCCTTGCCCCCAAATCCGCCGCCGGTTTCCGTTTGCACCACGCGAATTTTTTCCTTGGGAAACCCGAAAAGCCGCACCAACGCTTTGTGAACATAATAAGGACACTGCAGCGAGCCCCACACCGTGACGCCATCGGCGGAATTGGCGCGCGCGATCATGCCTTGTGGCTCGATGTAGAGTTGTTCTTGGGCGCCCGTCTCGTACTCGCCTTCGACAATAAAATCCGCGCGGCTCCATGCGCCGGCAACATCGCCCTTTTCGACTCGATACGATTTAAAGATATTGTCATCGCCCCAAATGATTTGTTTCCGCGAAAGCGAATCTTCAATGGTGAACACGGCGGGCAGCGGTTCGATTTCGATGTGCACGGCCCGCCGCGCCTCTTCGAGCAGATACTTGTCCGGGTGAGCGAGTAGAACCACCGCCTCTTCCGGATGATTCACGAACTGATCGGCGAGGCATGGCTGATCTTCAATCAGGAGAGCGACGCAATTTTGCCCTGGAATGTCCTTCGCCGTGACGATGGTGAATTCTTTCCACGGAATTCCTTCACCGAATCGAATACCGAGAATCTTCCCACGCGCTGACGAGCTTCGCACCGTAACGCCGTAAATCATGTCCGGGAAAGTCAGATCGTCGACGTAGCGCGCAGCACCGGTGACCTTTTCGCGGCCTTCCTTGCGCGGAACCGACTTTCCAATCTGGTGGTTTTCCATGGCCATCCGTCTGCAGTTCGAGCGCGAAGGCGGGCGAGTTTACCGGGCGCATTGCGCAGTTTGCTGATTTCGAGAGATTGTAGCGCACCCGCCGGGACAAATTCGCGCCATTCTGCGGATGCCCGGAAACGGCACATTCATATTGATATTTGCCGGGGGGCAAGGCACCCTGAAACGGGATGAATCTCCTGTGAAGCAAGAGTTCATGCGGCGCGCGATCGCGCTGGCGATGGAAAACGTTCGCAGCGGCAACGGCGGGCCCTTCGCGGCGGTAATCGTAAAAGACGGCCGCATAATCGCGGAAGGCGCGAACCGCGTCACGGCCACGAACGACCCAACGGCACACGCCGAAGTGGTGGCGATTCGCGGGGCCTGCCGCAATCTGGGCGATTTTCAACTGGCGGGCTGCGACCTCTATACGACGTGCGAGCCTTGCCCGATGTGCCTGGGAGCGATTTACTGGGCGCGTCCGGCGAGGGTATTTTATGCCTGTGGTGCTGCCGACGCCGCCGCGGCCGGATTCGACGACGCGTTCATTTACGAAGAACTGAACCGTGTTCACGCCGAGCGGAAAGTGCCGATGCAGCAACTGCTGCGGGAAGAATCCCTTCAGATTTTTTTGCTGTGGAAACAGCAGGAAAAGAAAACCCCTTACTAAGGGCAGGGCAATTGCGGGCACCACAATTGCCCGAGTAACGCACGGCAGCGCAATCAGACGGCCGCCGTCTGGCCATAGAACGGGGAGTCCGTATGGCCGCGGAAATCGAAAGTGTAGAATGTTTTGCGATCCCAGTCGTTGAGTGGGAGTCACTGTACCTCGGAGAGATCGTTTGACTACTTGCCTTGAGAATGCTTCGTCCAGTTGCGGGGGCGGCAATCTTTTGACAAGTTCCAAGGAATTTCATCCTCGGCGGAATCAGCGAATAAAAGAAAGGCAAGCGCGGTGTGGGAACACGGCGCCAGGCTCGCAGGACTTTCGGGTGTGGAACCGGGCTATTCCCATCTAAATCGGAGCAGAGCCTGTCTCTCAGCGCAACGCAAAGTCATTCCTGACGACCTGGCCGCCCTTCATGACGAAGCGAACGTGCTCGAGTTCGCTGATATTGGCGATCGGATCCCCGGAAACCGCGACAAGATCGGCGAATTTCCCCGGCTCGACTGAGCCCACGCGATCCTGCCATCCCAGCATTTCCGCGGCGTTTGAGGTGACGGCGCGAAGAATATCGAGCGGCGGCATGCCGTTGTGTCGCAGGGCTGTGAAAATCGTTGCGCTTGCCTCCCCGCGAGTTTTTCCCGGATAGTACCAGCACATATCCGATCCGGCGGAAAACTTCACTCCAGACTTTAATATTCGCTGAACGAGAGCCGCTGCGCGCGCGCGAGATCGATCGTCGCCGGCGGCATTCGCGGCCAGCAGGGCCGGAGACACGGTGATGGTCTCGTGAATCCTGGACCATAGTCCGTCGAAAAAGGTGGGGGTCAAGTCGAAGAATATCCCTTTGTCGCGCATGATCTTTAATTGCTCATCGGTAACACCGTTGCCATGCTCGATCGAGTCGACGCCGGCATCCAGCGCCATCTGGATATTGGGTGGGCTGAAGGCATGAACGGCGACTTTCAAGTGCCGGCGATGGGCTTCCTCGACGATAGCCGTCATCTCCGCCTGGCTAATGTCATCATCGATTGCAACCTTAATTACGTCGACGTTGTAAAAGAAATTCTCGCGCACTGCCTGCCGCGCCTGATCGACATTTGCTATCTGCTGAAATTCCTGGTCCACAATTGCATGGGCAAGAGCGGGATTGAGAGCCTGGACGTACTCCCCCGGCGCCGTAATCTTACGTCCGGCAGCCAGAATTCTTGGACCGGGGACGTTGCCAGCATTGATGGCATCCCGCAGGACAACGTCGCCGTCAATCCCGGAGTGCCCGAGGTTGCGTACTGTCGTGAAGCCACTCTGCAAGTCCTCGCGCGCAGACTGCGCGCCGCGCAACACGCGTTGACTGGGCGGCATAGTGATCGCCAGTAAGAGTCCAGGAACAAATATGCCATTGGTCCGGCGATTGATCTCGGCTTCCGCGGGGACAGTCACGTCGAGCAGGAGATGGGTGTGGCTGTCAATCAACCCCGGCAGCAAGGTAGCGCTACCCAGATCGATAATCGTGACGCCAGCCGGCGCATTCGCCTGTACTTTCGATGGAGCACCAACTTCCTTGATCTTTCCGTTTTCAATCAGGACCGCAACGGGCGAAGCCACGTTGCCCGTCCGGGGGTCGACCAGATGGCCAGCTTTTACTAGGACCGCGACGGTGTTTGCGTTCTGAGCAAAGGTGGTTGCACCGAGGCACAGCAATGTCGACAGAGCAAAAATCCGCACTTTCATCAGGAAACTCCTCTAATACTCTCCGTAATGACCCTTGACCGAAGCGAGCAGCTTCTTCGTGTCGTATCCGACGCCATCCTTGAAAACGATTTCGACGTTTTCGATATCCGCGATGCGAGTGGACGGATCACCTTTCATCACCACGAGGTCGGCGTTCTTCCCAACTGCTACGGAGCCGATCTGCTCCTGGCGGCCGAGATAGATCGCGCCGTTCAAGGTCGCGATCCTGATTGCCTGCACCGGCGTAAATCCGGCTTCGACCAGCAGCTCAATCTGACGTTGATCGCCAAATCCCGGGATGTTGCCGCCGATCCCCACCGGATCGGGTCCCGCCAACAGGAGCCCGCCCGCCGCGACGAATGCGCGTTGCAGGTCCATGTCTCTGCGGAGATCTTGGGTTGCGTTGCTCGCAGGGGGCCTGGCGCGATTACGGCTGAAAAGATACGCATCACGCGCCGATGGTGCCATCGCCTCAAGCACCGCCGGCCGCAGCAGCGGGCGGGCGTCTGTAGTCGCGTCGACGGGTAAGTTTGCCGCCGAACCCGGCATCGTGGACGTGATCGCGACATGATGGCTGACCAGCGTTGCGATCAACCGGTTTGCCTCCGCGCTGCCCGGCGCTGTGTGTTCGAGCGTGTAGTCGCCACCACTCTCGCTGCACGCGTCGGGTTTCTTGCCTGGGTCAAGCTCGGTGTTGGCCCTGAAGCCGTGTTCGAGATTGTCGATTCCGATCTCCGCCGCTTCCGCATAAGTGACGGAGCACAAATGGCCAGTAACCTTCAGGCCGCGCTTATGCGCCTCTTTAACCGCGGCTGCCATCTCCTCTCGCGTAATATGAGCGTACGCTTTGAACGAAGTCACACCGCGATCCGCCCAGTAGGCCACCGTCTCACGCGCATCGTCCGGCCCTGTGAGTTGGTGCATTTGAAGATTTGGATTATCTCCAGCGCCTTCCAGGTAGGGGCCTGTGACATCCAGGTGGGGGCCAGGCACTGCGCCCTTCTCAATGGCTTCTTTCAGTCTTAGGTCCGTATATGGTGCGGCACTGCCCGCAGTGCGCGCGGTCGTTATACCATTCGCGAGATAAAGGCGAGGTGCCGAGAAACTCATCTGGTGAAAAAGCGCAGGCCCGTCGAAATTCCCGTCGGCTGCAAGATTTGGCCGCGCGATATAGAAAAGATGCTCGTGCATGCCGACGATTCCTGGCATGACCGAGTAGCCTCTCAGATTGAGAACCGTCGTTCCCTCGGTTGCCGGCTGATCGGCGCCGGGCGAGATGGCCGTAATCTTGCCACCCTCGATCAAAATGTTTTGATCCGCGACGCCCGCGGATCCCGTACCATCGATGACCTGGACGTGCTCAAGGATCACCTTTGGGGCGCTGACCGCAACGTATTTGCGAACCTGCGGGGCGAGAGCATCGATTCGTTGCGCGTAGGCAAGAGGCGATGACACCATGGTGAATAAGCAGGACAGAAGCAACCGGGCGAGTATTCGATGTCTGGCGGACTCAGGATGCGGCAGTCCATTGATCGCGACGATCTGGAACGCGACCGTTATTTTCTGAGGCGGACGAGACAATGCACTCATGCGAACCTTCCTTGAACTACTTGTTAACGAAGCAGCAGGCTGTATGCGAGACCGTTGCGAAAGCACCGGCTGCGAGCATCGCGCCGAAAGCGACCGTCAGCAAAGCGGTGGCGAGGCGACTTGTCCGCTGAGGCTGGAGTTCCGAAAGGCGTGCGAGACGATGGCTCATGAACGAGGTGACGGTTGCCTGCAACAGGGCTGGCTGTTCTGAATTCGCAAGTTTTGCCAACGCGGAAACAAGCTTCTGGCTATGGCCAGAGTGAATAACAGCCTCGTCACAAGAGAGCTCTCGATATAAGGCTAACCGAGAGCTGGTGGCCCAGACGAGCGGATGAAACCACAGAAGACATAGAGCGAGTTCCTGGATCAGCCAGATTAGATTGTCGCGCCTTCTTGCGTGCGTCAGTTCGTGGAGGACAACGGCGTTTAGTTCCGATTTCGTCAGCAATCGATCAATGCCTACTGGAAGACAGATCTCCGGGTGCAAAACGCCATCAACAACCGGGCTGTTCCAACCGGTGGCAAACCGGACTGGAATCCCATCAATCGAGAAGCCACGCTTCGAGTGAATCGTGCCTGGACCGGCTGGCGTATCCCGGTGGTCGGCGTGCACCCGAAAATACAAGCGGGCTCCCATCAAGATTGCGCCCAGCACCCAGACTGTACCGACCAGCGTTGCTTTATCGGCGATGCGAAGCCCGGCGCCCCCAATCACACTTAAGGGAGTGGCCCACGAAAGGTGCCTCGCGAAGGATTTATCGAGAATTGCACCCATTGGCAGAGAGAAGTTGAGCAAAGTGGCGACCCACACCCAATATTTCGCGGTGGCGCTGCCGCGGACAATCGAAGTTAGACTCCAGGCTGCAACCCAGACGAGCGAGGCGAAGAACAAGTGGACTCCGACGTAATAGACAGGGCGAGCGATGTAGTCATGCATGGCTTTTGCCTCCCCGGCTGCGGGCGCTTTTGTTGTTTGGCCTGGCAGACTGCAAAGCCTTCAGGTCTTTCAGCGAGAGAGTTCCCGTTTCCAACAGGCTCGAGACGAGCATGCGAGGGGACCCGCCGAATAAATCAAGAAGGTCTCGCACCAGCCCGCTTCGGAACTCACTCTGGTTGATTGCTGGCGCGAAAAGTTGGGCATTGCCGATTTTCTTTACTTTTCGCAGGGCGCCCTTCTGCTCAAGTCTATAGACGAGCGTCTGCACGGTTGTGTAAGCAACGCGCTCGTCCTCTGGCAAGCTGATGAGGATCTCGCGAACGGAGCAGGTCCCCAGTTGCCAGAACTGCTCCAAGATCCTCGTTTCGGCGTTTGAAAGACGCGCTTTCCGCATATTCCTCCTACGCACGGCGGCCATCCTACTACACGATACGGTGGAATGAAAGGCATAAATTGTTGTCGCTATCGGACCTCTCTGGACGATGCCGGCGAGACTCCAAGCCGCTGCCGCGGGCGGATCCGAGTTACTGGGAGGGAGCCTTTCTAGTACCGCGGGGGAGAGAACCACGCGGTCTTTCTCTACAATTTGCGGTTCGGGATTCGACCATGACGTTCTCAAGAAATGTATTCCCTGCCGAAATCGCAATTGCAGGCATTTCCTTCAGACCAGGCTCTCAAGAAGAGAGAAACCTCAAGCTGTCATGCACCGTCGCATGACCTTAAGATTCTATGGAAGCAAGACGTGAGAATCGGATTTCAGAAGTGATGGACTGCAAAGAAGTTGGCTCCCCGGGCTAGATTCGAACTAGCAACCCTTCGGTTAACAGCCGAATGCTCTACCATTGAGCTACCGGGGAACCGCGTAGGTAGGAACGAAGTGTTACTTGAAAAGTGTAGCGAAGAGGATGTTGGGGTGTCAATGAAACGCGGGAAATTCTAGAGTATAGCTGCCTGCAATGTATGAGATGGCAGCGGACACGGATCCAGTGCCAACAGGCGTGGCAGAGCCGCGGTTTCTGAAGCAACGCGGACCGGAACAGGCTGAGCGAGTCAGAAGTTTAGAAGTGGAAAACGACGTCGAGGGCGGCCTGGTAGTTGTTCTGGGACTGGTCGAAGAATGTGGTGTGGACCCAGTCGGCTTCGAGGCGCACGGAAAAGCGGGAATGCAGGCGGTAGTCAAGTCCGATGCCCGCTTGCGCGGCCAGCGCATTGCGACTGTTGTCCGCCGTTTGAGGCTGCAAGTGAGCTCCGCCAATGATGGCGTGCGCCCAGGGTTCGAGGCGGTTACGGCGGCCACCGACGCGGAATCCACCGCCCCCGCCAAAATACTTCACATGTTCATTCTGGAGGATCGCCGGGGCGAAGCCCGTGACAATGTTACCTTCGACGGCAAACCAACCGTTGGTAAAGTAGCTGACCGTGGTGTTGGTGCCAACGAGGGTGGCATTAATAATGTTCGACTGGAAGCGGTAAAGATTGACACCGAGGGCCAGTTGCCAGCGGTAATCGTCGCGATTGCCGTAGATGAAGTTGGGTTTAGGAGCCGGGGCAGCGGGAACGGGAGCGGCGGCCGGTGATCCGGGAGCAGCGAGAGTGAGGCTGCGCGATTCGCTGTTGGTCGTCTCGAAGAGATTGACCTGAGCGGCGCTGGTGTCGCTGAAAACGGCGGCGGCGTTATCCGTGTCGCGGCCGGCGGACGGAGTGTTGCTTGCTTCCTGTGCGCCCAGGGCACAGGCAGATGCCAAGATAATCGCCATTCCCAAGATTGGCTTCCTCATACCGATTGTCCTCCGCCTCTCGTAACAGCACCCCCACGGCGCCGCGGCGTTCGTTTGCCAGACCAAAGAATCATAACCCGCCCGCCAGAAAAGTGTCGCAAAGAACTTGGGCAGCGAAACTGAGACGGACGAGATGAAAATACTATAGCGCAGAAAGAGCCGGGTGGGAGAGAGAGATGAAGGAGAGGGCGGGATAGTCATCAGGCCCCCGCGAGGAAGATGCGGAGGCCGGACGAGAGGAGAGAGGGAAGGAAGCTATTGAGTAAGTGCGTAGTTGTGCATACCGGCGCCGAAAGAGAAGCCCGCGCCCGCGACTTGAGGAACCCACCAGAATTTGCGGAGCGTGGGATGGCTGCTGGTCAGCATGCGGCGGCCAACGTAATCCATCACGGCGGGGCTGACTTGCGTGGCGGCGTAAAGTGCATTCGAGTGAGCGAAAGGACGGAGCAACGGATTGCCTTCGTTGCCATAGTTTCCGGAAAGGGCGCTGCGCGTGGAGTAGGCGTCAAAGACGGCGGCGCTGTGGCCGACAGCCATAAAGGTGTACCAGAGTTTCTGCTGGCGCGGCGTGGGAAGCGGACGTTCCATGGCCGGCTTTAGCGCGGAGTTCGAGAACGGCTTGATGGCGATGGAGCTGGATTCGGCGGTGGCTTCGGATTTGGCGATCGGGGCGTCGGGGAGAGCGGGACGCGCGGCCGAGGCTTTGGAAGATTCGGAGGCGACTGCTTTGCTGGCGACCGGAGAGTCGGCGTCGGCCGACTTGGGGAGATTGGGAGCCGGCAGCCACAAGAGAAGAAGAGCAGCGGAGAGTAACAAAGAGCACCTCAGTGTCGCGGGCCGTGGTGAAGATGCGGAGGGCAGCGACAAGGGAAGCATAGCTGTCCCAGGGTACAGGTGTCACTGGCCCATTGGTCACGTTTTGGCTGGTACTTCGGGATGGGCCTGGGATGTTTATGGTGGAGTTACTCCCCCTCCCCCCCCTTTTTTTGAAAGTGATAGAGATTGCAGGGACTTAAAGCTGTTTGTTTTGTATCAGTTTTAAAGATATAGAAAAGGAAGGGGTTAGGTGGGGCAGATTTTGGGGTGAGGGGCTACGTTTCGACGAATGGAGGGTCTTGGGTTGGGCGCTTAATGGGCGTTGTGGGCGCGGCGAGAGATTTCCCTGTGGGGATGATGCAACAGGAGTATCTCGGGGTCAAGTAACAGTACGGTAACGGATGAGGCACAAAGAAGTAGCGCATCGGTGATTGGACACCGGCGTTGTGCAAAGAGTAAGAGCGCAGCCAGGAGTGCCTGTGCGACAAGATAGGCTCCTGCTATAATCGCGCGCAATTGATGGGTGGCGGACGAAGCGAGGTGATATGGCGGGAATGGAATCGTCTTCGGCGAAGCGGGCGCGGATACCCCAGAGGGGGCCGCATGCTCCACGGTTCATTGTGATTGAAGGGCCCTTGCGGGTGGGCAAGACTACGCTGGCGCGGATCCTGGCAGAGCGGTTGCACGCTCGGCGGATTTACGATTGCGAGGACAATCCGTTCTTGGCGGAGTTTTATGCGGAGAAGCCGGGGGCGGCGCTGCGGGCGCAGATGTATTTCCTGATGGAGCGGCAGAAGCGGATTCGTGAAGGGCTGGCAGGGGATGCGCCGGGTCCAGTGATCAGCGATTTTCTGATGGAGAAGGACCGGATTTTCGCGAACCTGAATCTGGATGACAAAGAATTGAAGCTGTACGAGCGGTATTACGAGGCGCTGACGGCGGAGATACCCGAACCGGACCTGGTGATTTATCTGCAGGCGAAGCCGGAGGTGCTGCGGGCGCGGATTGCGAAGAAGAAGGCGGCGGAAGAGAAGCAGATTGCGGCGGAGTATGTGGAAGAAGTGGCGCGGGCGTACGAGCATTTCTTTTTCCGGTACGAGGCGGCGGATTTGCTGGTGGTGGATACTTCGGAGATTGATTTTGTGGAGCGGAGCGAGGATTTGCAGCAATTGCTGAAGAGGCTGCAGGAGCCGGTAAAGGGGACGCAGTATTATTTGCCGCTGGGGAGCGAGTAGAAGAGCGTGGCCTGTGACCCGGAAACGCTACGAAACGGATGCATGCACGAGGCCAACATCACTTTTTCTTGAGCGATGGAAGTTAATCAGAGAGCCAAACTTTGTCCACAGTTTCTCCCGTCCACGCGTACAGAATTGCCCACGACTCATACCCACAAAAGACAATTACGGGGTTGGCAGACCGAATTGTCTTCCGGCCGTAAATATCGGCGTAATTGCCGGGACCTTGACTCCAAATTACCGGCGTACCATCTGTCTTCTCCAATGAGCGAAAGGTCCAAACACCTGCACTCTGATTGGCAATAATGAGCTCCGCCGTTTTCTTCGGGGTTTCACCTGAGATCAACACAAGTGCAAAAGTTGGTTTTGTGTCGCCATAAAAATCAACTTCCGCAAAACCGGGGCATCGATTGCCGTGGTCCCTTTGAAAGAGATTTCTGTCATGCGCACTCAAGTCAGTCAACCGTAGTAGCTTCGTTTCGGGGAACCTTTTCGTGATTTCTTCCTGAAGGCCTGAAGGAAATGAGCAATCATCTTTTGACTGGGCCGCAAATCCCTGTTGACCCATGGTAAGGAAAAAAAGAATTGCAGCGCTTATCAGATTAATCCTTATTCGCATCTTTAAGACTCCAGCCCAAAGCGAGATTTCAGTAACAAGAATATCTCGATTTCCGGAGTTATGCGCTCGACCTCGTTCCTGTGGGTAAAGAAGCGTGCCGAATCCAAAGGAGTATCGAGTCAGAAAGTAGAAACGGATTTAGGAAGGCGGTTTCTTTTGTAGCGGAGATGGCTTAGAGTGCAACGCGAGCGGCGGCAATTGTAGGCAGACTAAGGGCAGATTGGGAGAGATGCTATGGAACTGTGGACGAGGAGAAAGTTTTTTGTGAGTTCGATGGTGGGTGGGGCGTTGGCGGGAGCCGGGAGATTGTTTGGGTTGGAAGAGGGCACGACACTTCGGCGGGACTCAGTGCAAGCTTATCGTGCCCCAACAGGAGAAACACCCGTCGCAGGAGCGGCGGGGGGAACGCGGCCGGTGATGATTTCTTCGGCTAATGGGGTGAATGCTTTGCCGAAAGGGATGGAAGTTTTGAAGGCGGGTGGAGACACGCTGGAGGCGGCGGTGGCAGCGGTGACGATTGTGGAAGACGATCCGAACGACGATTCGGTGGGGTATGGCGGATTGCCGAATGAAGAGGGCGTGGTGGAGCTGGATGCTAGTGTGATGCACGGGCCGTCTCGGCGCGCGGGGAGCGTGGCGAGCGTGCAGAAGATCAAGAACGTGGCGCGGCTGGCGAAGACGGTGATGGAGCGGACGAATCACGTGATGATCGTGGGCGATGGTGCACGGCGGTTTGGCGTGGCGGAGGGGTTCGAGGAGATGAACCTGCTGACGGAGCACTCGCGGAAGATCTGGCTGGCTTGGAAGGCGAAGACAAGCTTCAACTGGCGGCCGGGGATTGATAGCCCGGAGTGGAAGGAGCACATGGCGCGGTTGTTTGACGGGGATGCCGAGAAGATTGCGTATGCGGAGCAGAGGATTGCGCATCCGATTACGGGGACGATCAATTGCCTGGCGGTGAATGCGAAGGGCGAAGTGAGCGGGACCACTACGACTTCGGGATTGTCTTGGAAAATTCCGGGGCGGGTGGGGGATTCGCCGATTATTGGGGCAGGATTGTATGTGGATGGAGATGTGGGCGGGGCTGGGTCGACGGGAAAGGGCGAGGAAAATATCAAGATTTCCGGCGGGCACACGATTGTGGAGATGATGCGGAAAGGGATGAAGCCGGGCGATGCGTGCCTGGAGGCGTTGGGGCGTGTGGCGCGGAACTACAACGGGGACAAGAAAAAATTGGCGACGTTTCATTTGTATTATTACGCGGTGAATAAGGATGGGGAGTTTGGGTCGGCGTCGCTTTGGAAGAATGGATATGAGGCGGGGAAGGTGGCGAAGTTTGCGGTGTGTGATGGGACGGGGAGCCGGTTGGAGACGTGTAGGGCGTTTTTCGATGAGGTGGGGGGAGATCAGTAGGGGAAGCGTGACTGGTGATTGGTGACTAGTGACTGGTGAAGAGGAGCGAGCGAGACCGGCCAGCACACAGTTGGGAAATTTGGGTGGTGGGGTTTAGACCGTAAAAGCGGGAGCAGAGCTCCCGCACTCCAAAGGTGGATATGGATCGGGCGAATGTTTTGATTGTTGGTGGGGGGGTGGTGGGGTGCGCGGTGGCGGAGGCGCTTTCGCGGCGGTGGGCGGATGTTTTTCTGGTGGAGAAGAATCCGAAGTTTGGGATGGCTACGAGTTCGCGGAACAGCGGAGTGATTCATTCGGGGATTTATTATCCGAAGGATTCGTGGAAGGCGAAACTTTGTATTGCAGGGAACCGGCTGACGAAGGAGTTTTGCGTGAGGCACGGCGTGCCGCACCGGACTACGGGGAAATTGGTAGTGGCGAAGGATGCGAGCAAGGAAGCAGAGTTGGTGGCGCTGAAGAAAAAGGGAGAAGAGAACGGTGTCACTGGATTGCGGCTGATTGATGCTGCGGAGATTCGGCGGCAGGAACCGCATGTGAAGGGCTATGCCGCGCTGGAGGTACCGTCGACGGGGATTTGTTCGGCGGAGGAACTGGTGCATGCGTATGCACGGGTGGCGGAGGGGCAGGGCGCGCATCTGGTGAAGCGCGCGACGGTGGTGAAACTGTCGCCGCAGAAGGATTCGGTGTGGGTGACTTTGCGGATTGGGGATGAGGAGCAGTCGGAAGAAGAGACGATTGAGGCGCGGTGCGTGGTGAACTCGGCGGGATTATATGCGGATGAAGTAGCAGGGATGCTGGGGCCGCGGCCGTGGAAGATTTATCCGGTCCGCGGGGAGTATTGCGAGATTCGCGGGGCGAAGGCGGAGTTGATACGAAACCTGGTCTATCCGTTGCCGCATCACGACCAGTTGACGCTGGGCGTGCATTTTACGAAGACGCTTTGGGGAACGACGCTGGTGGGGCCAACGGCGACGTATGTGGATGGGAAAGAGAATTACGAGCGCGGGCGGATGGAGATTGCGGAATTTGCGGCGGATGCGAAGACGATGCTGCCGGAGCTTGAAGAGCAGGACATGCAGCTGGGGTATTCGGGATTGCGGCCGAAGTTGAAGGCGCCGGGGGAAAAGGGTGTGGCGGATTTTGTGATTGAGGCGGATCGCGAGGTGCCGCGGGTGATTCAGTTGGTGGGGATTGAGTCGCCGGGATTGACGGCGGCGGGGGCGATTGCGGAGCGGGTGACAGGGTTGGTGGGGGAAGTGTTGGGGTAGTTTTTTGCGGTACGAACAACTTGCCGAATTTCATTTTTGTAAGGGGATTTTACGCTGAGGTCCTTCGCGCATCCTTATCGGATGCGCTCAGGATGACAACGCTTTCAAACCTTGCTCAAAATTCAGATTTCACAATTATTCAACGATGAGGCGGAAGAATTTTTTCTTGCCGACCCGCACTTCGTAACTGGAAGGCCTATCCAAATCTAATTTTCGAGCCGGATCGAGTATTGTCATCCCATTGATCTCGAACCCTTTTTGTTTAATTATGCGTTCTGCCTCCGAAACCGACGCCGCCTGCTCAAGGGTCACAAGTACTTTCGACCACTTCTGCAGCTCGGTCTCATGTGCGTTGCGACTTACGGTGATATCTCCCTGTTTTTCAAAAACAAAATAATCATGGGAGGACGCGGGTTTGATGATGAATTGCTTCATTTCTTCTGGGGATTGGCGGTCGCGGAAGACGCGTTGGAAATTTTCGGCGGCTTTGCGGGCGGGGTCGAGGCCGTGGAAGCCGGAGACGATTTCTTCGGCGAGGCGCATTTTGGCGTCCATGGGATGGAGGGCGCCGGAGGAGACTTCCTGTTTGAGCGCGGTGATTTGCTGCGGGGTGCGGTCGGTGGTGAGTTCGTAGTAGGTCCACATCAGGTCGTCGGGGATGGACATGATTTTGCCGAACATGTCGGCGGGCGGCTCGGTGATGCCGATGTAGTTGCCGAGGCTCTTGGACATTTTGCGCTGGCCGTCGAGGCCGACGAGGATGGGCATGGTGAGAATGGCCTGGCCGGGGAGACCGTATTCACGCTGGATTTCGCGGTGGACGAGGAGATTGAATTTTTGTTCGGTGGCGCCGAGTTCGACGTCGGATTTCAGGGAGACGGCGTCATAAGCGGTTAGCAGCGGATAAAGCAGCTCGTGGACTGAGATGGGATGCCCTTCGTCGAGGCGCTTGCGGAAATCCTCGCGCTCGAGCATGCGGGCGAGGCGATAGTGGGAGCAGAGGCGGACGACGGCTTCAGCGGAGAGTTTGCCGAGCCACTCGCTGTTGTAGCGGACTTCGGTTTTGGCGGGATCGAGAATTTTGAAGACCTGGGCGAGATAGGTTTTGGCGTTGGCGTCGACTTGTTCGCGGGTGAGCGGCGGGCGCGTTTCGGAAACACCGGTGGGATCGCCGATCATGGCGGAGAAATCACCGATTAGGAAAACGGCGATGTGGCCCATGTCTTGAAAATGTTTCAGTTTGCGAAGGACGACCGTGTGGCCGAGGTGGAGATCGGGGGCGGTGGGATCTACGCCGAGATAGACGCGGAGGGGCGTGCCGGATTTTAGGGATTTTTCGAGGCTGGCGCGAAGTTCGGGTTCGGGGATGATTTCGGCTGCGCCTTTTTTCAGATAGGCGAGTTGTTCGTCGACGGGTTTGAAGATTGCGGGTGACATTTTTTCGTTGTGGAAGACCTTCCTAGTTTACTTTGTGTTGCGCAATTTTGGTTGAGGTCCTTCGCCCATCCTCGTCGGATGCGCTCAGGATGACAAGTTGCCTGAAAACGACGAGTCGCAAAAAAAACGCCCGCCTCGGAAGGCGGCCGCTACAAAGGCTGGATTACGCGGCGGCCGGCGATTTTGTAGTTCCCTTCCAGGATGATTTTTACGGCTTGGGTGTAGATGCGATGCTCCTCTTTCAGGATACGCTCGGAAAGGGTGTGTTCGTCGTCGGTGTCGAGGACCGGGACGGCGGATTGCAGGATGATGGGGCCGGCGTCGAGATTTTCGTCGACAAAATGGACGGTGCAGCCGGCGAATTTGACGCCATAGTCGAGGGCCTGCTTTTGGGATTCCAGGCCGGGGAAGGAGGGGAGGAGAGACGGATGGATATTTAGGATGCGCTGGGGAAAAGCCGCTACGAAGAACGGAGAGAGGAGGCGCATGTAGCCGGCTAGGCAGATGAGATCGACTTTGTGTTCGCGGAGAACGGCGGCAACCTGGCGGTCGTAGGCTTCGCGTTCGAGGCCTTTGGAGGGGATGGAGCGGGCGGGAATGTTGCGGGCGGCAGCGCGTTCGAGGCCGGGGGCGCCGGGTTTGTTGCTGACGACGATGGAGATTTCGGCATTGGGAATGCGGCCGGCGGAGACACTATCGGCGAGGGCTTCGAAGTTGGAGCCGCGACCGCTGAGGAGAACGCCGATGCGATGAGTCATGAATAGAAAACTTAACACAGGTATGGGGGGTGGCAAAATTTAGGGGAGAGAAAAGAGGGGACTTAACGCAGAGTCCGCTGAGGAAGCGCGCAGAGGTCGCTGAGAAGAGGCGGTTGTTCCGTCGGCCGTGCGTTGAGTTGAGGTGTTGCCGCGGTCCCTCCACTTCGCGACCCGGCGCGCCAAACATTGGCGCGAAAGAAAATGCCGGGCCGCTTCGGTCGGGATGACAAGAGTTTCTGTGAACATTCTTGGTTAGTGTTTGGGAGGGGGGACGGCCTGGGCGAAGGTGATGAAGTGGCCGCCGGGATCCTGGACGCTGAATTCGCGCATGCCGTAAAAGGCGGTGCGAACGGGCATGACGAGTTTGACGTCTTTCATGGCGGCGAGGACGGCGTCCAGATTGTCGACTTCCATGTAGAGATAGCTGGGGCCCTTGCCGGCGGTGGCGGCAACTTCTTTGGGGGCGTCTTTTTCGACGCTGGCGTAGGTCTGGTACATCACTTCGGCAGCGCCTTTCTGGAAGGCGACAAAACCGAGTTTGTTGCCGTCGGGGACTTCGATGGTTTTGGTGAAGCCGAGGCGGTCGACCCAAAAGGGGATGACCGGCTCGATGTCCTTGACGAGCAGGACGGTGGTGAGGCGTTTCACGTTCATGGGATTTTTCTCCTGAGATGGGATGGATTGCGCGGAAAAGAACGTCGAAGCAACCACGAGAGCGGCCACGGTGAACGGAAAATGTCGCATGGTGCAGATTCTCCTTGACGGGACCACTAGTCTTAATTAGACTAGATAAGGATAGGGGGCGGGAAATTCGAAGTCAAGGAGATTTTTATGGCAACGACATCCAGCGACCGGGGCAGGCAATTGGGCGACTTGATCTCGATCGGGCCGGCGATGCTGAGGGATTTTGCACAGCTGAAGATTCACAGCGTGGCGCAACTGGCGCGGCAGAATCCACGACGGATGTATGAGCGGCTGAACCGCTTGAGCGGGCAGCGCCAGGATCCCTGCGTGCTGGACACGTTTTGCGCGGCGGTAGCACAGGCGAAGAATCCGCGACTGCCGGCGGAGCAATGCCAGTGGTGGTACTGGAGCAAGAAGCGCAAGTCGGGGAAGAAATGAAGAAGGAATGGAAAGCGGAGGCGCAGAAAGCGCAGAGTTACTCCCGGAAAAAGAAAAAGGGGCGCGGCGCGGGCAGGAGATTGGAGTTGACGACGCCGGATCTGGTGCTGCTGAGCTTGTTGGCGGAGCGGCCGATGCACGGGTATCAGGCGAATCTGGAGTTGGAGAGGCGGGAGATCCGGGATTGGGCGGGGATTTCGCGGCCGCAGGTTTATTACTCGCTGGAAAAATTGGCGCGGGCGGGATTGATCCGGGGTTTGGAAACGGGTGAACCGGCAGCGGGGCCGGAGCGGAGCGCGTTCGAAACTTCCGCGAAGGGCAAGGCTGCGCTTGCGGAGGCGCTCGAGCGTGGGGAGTGGACCACCCAGCGGGAAAGGCCGGCGTTTCTGACTTGGGTGGCGCTTTCGTGGCAGGCGCGGCCGGGGGTGTTTGAGAAACAGTTGGAGCGGAGGAGGGAGTTCCTGGAGAAGGAAGTTTTGCGGGAGAAGGAAGTGCTGGCGTCGATTCTCGAAGAGGTGGGCCATCCTTATCACGAGGCGGTGTGGATGGTGGGATTCATGATCGAGCAGTTTCAGATGGAATTGGAGTGGTTGAAGAGAGTGGCGCGGGAATTGCCGAAGAGAGGGCGAGCGCGGCGGCCGAGTTATGCGGTGTGAGGAGAAGTGCGGAAATCCGCAGCCGGTTATAGATTCAGAGCGCCGGAATAGATCAGGCGGGCTTTGCCGGTGTCGCCACGTTCGATGCGGCCAATGCGGAAGAATTTTTCGCGGCGGCGTTTCAGGTCGGCTTCGGCTTCTTTGACGTGGTCGGAAGGGACGATGACGATCATGCCAACGCCCATGTTGAAGGACTGGAGAAGTTCGTCGGAGTCGATTTCGCCCAGTTTGGCGAGATATTTGAAGATCGGCGGGATGGGCCAGGCGTCGAGGTCGATGATGGCTTTGACGCCGCTGGGGAGAACGCGGGGAAGATTGCCGGGAATGCCGCCGCCGGTGATATGGGCGAGGGCCGAGATCCAACCTTTGTTGAGAAGATTTTTGAGGGCGGGGGCATAACAGAGATGCGGCTTCAGGAGTTCGGCGCCGATTTTGTTGCCGACTTCGGCGACGTAGGTGTCTGGCTTGAGCTTGGCGACTTCGAAGGCGAGCTTGCGGGCGAGGGAGTAGCCGTTGGTGTGCAAGCCGGCGGAGGGAAGGGCGAGGAGCGTGTCGCCGGGCCTGACGTTTTTCCCGGTGAGAATGTTTTTGCGTTCGACGATGCCGACGATAAAGCCGGCGAGATCGTATTCACCCACGGGATAAAAGCCGGGCATTTCGGCGGTTTCACCGCCGATGAGGGCGCAGCCTGCTTTGCGGCAGGCGCGGCTCATGCCGTCGACGAGCTGTTCGATGACATTGGGTTCGAGCTTGCCCATCGCGAGGTAGTCGAGGAAGAATAGCGGCTCGGCGCCCTGGACCAAAATGTCGTTGACGCAATGATTGACGAGATCGCCGCCGACGGTGGAGTGAACTCCCATGGCCATGGCGATTTTCAGTTTGGTGCCGACGCCATCGGCGCTGGAGACGAGAACCGGTTCCTTGAATTTTTTGTGATCGAGGGAGAAGAGCGCGCCGAATCCACCGATGCCGCCAAGTACGGCGGGCGTGAAGGTGCGGCTGGCGAGATGGCGGATGCGCTGCTTGGCGTCATCGGCTACGGCGATATTGACTCCGGCATCGGCGTATTTCATGGTGAGAAGCCTCGACGATTCGATGCGTGACGCTGGAACTGGCGGTGTGGCTTGCCGGGTCAAAACCTGCGGGTCGGTGGGAGGCCGCGAGGTAAAGGTGCGCGACAGAGGTCACACTGTGGGCAGAACGTAAAATCAAAACCACGGCCCGCCTCAGAAGGACGGGCCCTACACAGAATAAAACAAATCCGAGAAGAAAAAGCGCCCGCCTCGGAAGGCGGCCGCTACAACAGCAAGATTTTAGAACACATGGAACAGCCTGCGCCAGCGGATGGTGCCGGGATGAATGATGGCGTTTCCGTAAGCGAGGAAGCGCGCGCCAATGTCGCCGTTCCAGGCGTCGCGCGGGGCGTCGAGCGACATATAAATGAGCACCGGCGTACCGAGAATATCATTGCGCGGCACGCAGCCCCAATAGCGGGAGTCTAGGGAATTTTCGCGGTTGTCGCCCATCACGAAGTAGCAGTCCTTGGGTACGGTGAAAGGCAACCCAGTGAACGGGGCGATGAGCTGCGAGCGGCCGGGAGGTTCGCTGCGGCCGATCGTGTAATTCTCGGCGAGTCGTTTTCCGTTGATCCAAACGCCGCCGTCGCGGACGTCGACGGTTTCACCGGGGAGGCCGATGACGCGCTTGACGTAGTCTGGCTGCGCGGGATCGAAGGGCGGTTTGAAAATGACGATCTGCTGGCGTTTGGGATCGCGCCAGAGAGGAATATGGACGTTGGTGAATGGAATACCGGCGTCGTAGCCGATGCGGCTCATGATGAGGTGGTCGCCGATTAGCAGGGTGTTTTCCATGGAGCCGGAAGGAATGACGCGAGCCTGGCCAAGTGTGCCATTGATGAGCATGAAGGCGAGGATGACCCAGAACCAGGCGATAACTTCGCTTTTGACCTTGGCGCTCATGGAGGCGTCGGCTTCCTTGGCGGGAGCGCCGTTCTTCGTTTTCACTTTGATTGCGTCAGCTTTCACGATTCACCTTAGCGAGCGATAGAGCGAGATCACTATTCTAGCAGGTAGCCTGACCGGCCTAAAGGCCGGCCATCCCGGTGCGGCACGCGGGACGCAAAAAGTGCGCTCCATGGCCGCTTCGCGGCTTCAGAAGGTTTCTAAAAGCCGTTTCCAGCGAATCTCGCCTGGATGCAGTATGGCACTTCCGTAGGCGCGGAAGCGTTCGACGATATCGCCATTCCATGCGTCGCCGGAGGCATTCACGGACATGTAGATCGCCAGCGGCGTACCGAGAATGGCGCTGCGCGGGACGCAGCCCCAGAAGCGGCTGTCGTAGGAGTTGCCGCGGTTGTCACCCATCACGAAATATTGATTTTCCGGAACGGTCAGAGGCGCTCCGTGAAATGGAGGGAGCAGTTCATAGTGCGAAGGAAGTTCGGTTGGACCGGTGGTGTAGTTTTCCTGCAACTTCGCGCCATTGATCCAGACGGAGCCGTCGTGAATATCGATCTTGTCCCCCGGCAAGCCGATGACGCGCTTGATGAGATCGGGCTGGTCTGGCTTACCGTAGGGCGGGCGAAAAATAACGATCTGGAGCCGCTTGGGATTTCGCCACAGGGGAACATGAATGTGGGTAAAAGGGATTCCGGCGTCGTAGCCGACGCGGCTCATGATGAGGTGATCGCCGACGAGCAGGGTGTTTTCCATGGAGCCGGAAGGGATGACGCGAGCTTGGCCGAGAGCGCCGTTGACGAGCAGGAAGACGAGACCGATCCAGAACCAGGCGAGGATTTCTTTTTTGATCCTGGTGCTGATGGAGGCGTCAGATTGTTGCGCCGCGCCGTTTTTGGATTTTTGTTTGGTTGCGTCAGCTTTCACGATTCACCTTCATCTGCTTGATCGGCCTTGTCTCTATTTTAGAACGTATTTGGAGTTGGCAGTTTTTTCCGATTCCGGCGATGCCTGGGGTCGACCGCGGTCCCGGCTCCAGACGATACGGCGCCCGCTTCTGAAAGCGGCCGCTACAACACCGAGAGGGGCCACCTAAAGGTGGCCGCTACAGGCCTCACGTTTCATGTTCTACCGCTACTGGCTCGGTTGTCTTTCCATTGGAAGAGGATTCGCGGACTTCGAGTTGGACCAGGTCTGTTGGATAGTTGCCTGTGTAGCAAGAGGTGCAGAATTTGCCTTCGGTGTCGTTGACGGACTGCCTGAGGCCACCGAGGGAGAGATAGCCGAGAGAATCGGCGCCCAGATACTTGCAGATCTGTTCCGGTGTGTTGGAAGAGGCGATTAGCTCTTCTTTTGTGGGCGTATCTACGCCGTAGTAGCAGGGAGAGATCGTGGGCGGACAACTGATGCGCATGTGGACTTCTTTGGCGCCGGCTTCGCGCATCATGCGGACGAGCTTGCGGCTGGTGGTGCCGCGGACGATGGAATCGTCGACGAGGACGACGCGTTGCCCGGCGACGAGTTCGCGGACGGGATTGAGCTTCAGTTTGACGCCGAAATTGCGGATGGCTTGGGACGGCTCGATGAAGGTGCGGCCGATATAGTGATTGCGGATGAGGCCCATTCGGAAAGGAATTTTGGATTCGAGCGAATAGCCGATGGCGGCGGGGACGCCGGAGTCGGGGATAGGGACCACCATGTCGGCTTCGACGGGATGTTCCTGCGCGAGGAGGCGACCGAGCATTTCGCGGGAGTGGGTGACGGAACGGCCGAAGATGATGCTGTCTGGGCGCGAGAAATAGACGTGTTCGAAAATGCAGTATTGATGCGGCTTCGGCGGGCTGAAGCGGATGGACTCGATGCCGGAGCGGGAGATGCGGACCATTTCGCCGGGTTCGACTTCGCGGACGTAGGTGGCGTCAAGGAGATCGAACGCGCAGGTCTCGCTGGCGACGACCCAGGCGTCGGGGCCATCGGGAGAGGGGAGTTTGCCGAGGACGAGCGGGCGGAAGCCGCGGGGATCACGAACAGCGTAGAGTTCGTCTTGCGTGAGGACAAGGAGCGAGTAGGCGCCTTCGACCTGATTGAGCGCGTCGCCGAGCGCACCGGAGAGATTGCGGGCTTGCGACCGGGCGACGAGATGGACGATGACTTCGGTGTCGCTGTTGGTCTGGAAGATGGAGCCGCGATGCTCGAGCTTGCGGCGCCAGTCGGCGGCGTTGGTGAGATTGCCATTGTGGCCGACGGCGATTTTGCCCTTGTTGCAATCGATCATGATGGGCTGGGCGTTGAGGATGGCTTTGTCGCCGGCGGTGGAATAGCGAGTGTGGCCGATGGCGCTGTGGCCGGGGAGTTTTGCGAGGACGCTCGGGATGAAGATTTCCTCGACTTCGCCCATGGCGCGGTGGACGTTGAGGTCGGTGCCGTCGCTGGAGACAATGCCGGCGGATTCCTGGCCGCGATGTTGCAGGGCATAGAGGCCGAGGTAGGCGAGGTTGGCGGCTTCGGGATGGCCAAAGACGCCGAAGACACCACACTCGTCGTGGAAATGGTCGTCAGCAGTAGCGAGTTTTTGCTTCATTGAACCTTTAGCGTACGTTGCAAAGAGTTAGCCCAAACGTCGTTGAGGGCCGCTACATCGGACTGGACAACCGTATGCCCCTTATATTCGATGCGGAGAGAGTTGTCACGGGTGACTTTGCCGATTTCGTGAGCGCCCACACCGTATTGTCTCGCAGTGGCGCGGAGGGCGGCAAGTTTTGCGGGGGAGACGGAGACGATGGCTCGGGCGCCGGATTCGCCGAAGAGAGCGTATTCGGCGGAGGCGGATTCGGGGAGGGTGATGGAGGCGCCGAGTTGAGTCTGGCCGGTCTGAAGTCCGGCCCCTACAGAGGCGAAGAGGGATTCGGCGATTGTGACGGCTGCGCCGCCGTCGCTTAGGTCATGGGCGGATTCCACCGTGCCTGCGGCTGCTAGGGCTACCAGGCAGTCGATTAGCCATTTTTCGGCGCCTAGTTCGATGGAGGGGGGCTCGCCCGCGACTATGCCCGCGATCGTTTTCGAATATTCGGAGGAGGAGAATTCGCGGCGACGGGCGGACGGCGCAGTGGCGTGCTGACCGGCGCCGGAGGAGTTGGCGCCGTTGAGAAGGACGATGATGTCGCCTTCGTTGCGGAAAGCGATTTTCAAGACTTTGGAGGCATCGTCGAGGATGCCGAGGATACCGATTACCGGAGTGGGGTAGATGGATTTGCCCAGGGTTTCGTTGTAGAAGCTGACGTTGCCGCCGGTGATGGGCGTGGCGAGCGCGGTACAGGCTTCGCCGATGCCGTCGATGGCTTGGGAGAACTGCCACATCACTTCGGTTTTTTCGGGGCTGCCGAAATTGAGGCAGTTGGTGGCGGCGATGGGACGCGCGCCGGAAGCGGCGACGTTGCGGGCGGCTTCGGCGACGGCGTGCATCGCGCCTACTTTGGGATTGAGGAAGCACCAGCGGCCGTTGCCGTCGGTGGAGAGAGCGAGGGCGCGCAGGACGCCATTTTTTTCGGATTCCTTGATGCGGACGACGGCGGCATCGCTGGCGCCGGGTCCGGCGAGGGTGTTGGTGCGGACGCTTGTGTCGTACTGTTCTGTGATCCAGCGTTTCGAGGCGATGGCGGGCGAGGCGAGAAGTTTTTGGAAATTGGCGGTGAGGTCGGTTTTTTCAGGAGCGAAGGGGAACCAGTCTTTTTCGGATTCGGCGCGCGGCGCGGGATTGGTCATGGGGCGGTTGTAGACGGGGCCTTCTTCGGCGAGCGGGTGCGCGGGAATTTGCGCGACAACTTTGCCGTGATCTTTTACGACGAGCAGGCCGCCGGCAGTGACTTCGCCAACGACGGTGGAATCGAGGCCCCACTTTTTGAAGACGTCGAGGACTTCGTGCTCGCGGCCCTTTTCGGCTACGAGCAACATGCGCTCCTGGGATTCGCTGAGCATGATTTCGTAGGGAGTCATGCCGGTTTCGCGCTGGGGAACTTTGGCGAGATCGATTTCTATGCCGGTGCCGCCGCGCGAGGCCATTTCGCAGGTGGAGCAGGTGAGGCCGGCGGCGCCCATGTCCTGGATAGCGACGATGGCGCCGGTCTTCATGGCTTCGAGGCAGGCTTCGAGAAGAAGTTTTTCGGTGAAGGGATCGCCGACTTGCACGTTGGGGCGCTTCTGCTGGGATTCTTCGGTGAATTCGGCGGAGGCGAGCAGCGAGGCGCCGTGGATGCCGTCGCGTCCGGTTTTTGCGCCGACGTAGATTACGGGATTGCCGAGGCCTTTAGCTTTGGCGAGGAAGATGTCTTCCTTGCGGGCGATGCCGAGGGCGAGGGCGTTGACAAGAGGATTTTGCGAGTAGCAGGGTTCGAAGGCGACTTCGCCGCCGACGGTCGGAACGCCGAAGCAGTTGCCGTAATTCGCTATACCACGGATCACTCCGTCCAATATTCTGCGATTCGCTGCAGCCTCGGTTTCGGAAACAAGTGGCGAGTGGCGCGTGGCGAGTGGTGAGTTGGAAGCAGTAGAGCTTGGCGACCTGAAGGTCGCCGCTACGTCGGAGATCTCGCCGAAGCGGAGGGAGTCGAGGATGGCGATCGGGCGGGCGCCCATGGTGAAGATGTCGCGGAGGATGCCGCCGACGCCAGTGGTGGCGCCTTGGAAAGGCTCGACGTAGCTGGGGTGATTGTGGGATTCGATTTTGAAAGCGGCAACGAGGCCGTCGCCGATGTCGACTACGCCGGCGTTTTCGCCGGGGCCTTGGACAACTAATTTTCCTTTGGTGGGGAGGCGCTTGAGGTGGACTTTGCTGGATTTGTAGGAGCAGTGTTCGCTCCACATGACGGAGAAGATGCCGAGCTCGGTGATGTTGGGGTCGCGGCCGAGGATTTTCTGAATGCGGGCGCATTCGTCGCGGGTGACGCCGTGCTCGGCGGCGATTTCGGGAGTGACTTTGATTTCGATTTGTGCGGTGGCCATTTTTTATGTGTTCTTCAATTCGAAGAGGGCACGATTTATCGTGCCCCTACAAGATCGTTTGTGCACGTTGATCGGACGCACAGGCAAGAGTGCCTGTGCCACAAAAATCGTTGACCGCTCACGCGGTGGCCTTGGCTGCGCCGACGAGGGCTTCGACCATGGAGCGCAAGATGACCAGGCCGTCTTCGGAGTTGAGGGCGGATTCTACGGCGCGCTCTGGGTGTGGCATCAGGCCGGCTACGTTGCGTTCGCGGTTGCAGATCCCGGCGATGTTGTTGACGGAGCCGTTGGGATTGCCGGCGGTGTCGTCCGTGCCGTCGGGCGTGGTGTAGCGGAAAAGAACCTGGTGATTTTTTTCGAGGACGGCGAGCGTGTCCGGGTCGCAATTGTAGTTGCCGTCGCTGTGAGCGATGGGGAGTTTCAGAATCTGGCCTTTTTGGGCGGCGTTGGTGAAGGGCGAGTTGGTGTCTTCGACGCGAATGTGCACGTGGCGACAGATGAAGCGGAGGCCGGAGTTGCGCATCATGGCGCCGGGGAGGAGGCCGGCTTCGAGGAGAATCTGGAAACCGTTGCAGATGCCGAGGACGAGGCCGCCGTCTTTTGCGAATTTGGAGATGGAGTTCATGACCGGAGAGAAGCGGGCGATGGCGCCGGTGCGGAGATAGTCGCCGTAGGAGAAGCCGCCGGGGAGTATGACGGCGTCGCAATTGTGGAGGTCTTCGGACTGGTGCCAGATGAATTCAACGGGTTTCTGGAGGACGTGGCCGATGGCGTGGAAGGCGTCGTGGTCGCAGTTGGACCCGGGAAAGACTACGACTCCGAATTTCATGAGCACCTCCGGGGAGTGATGCGGGAAGATTCATTTTAGCACAGAGAAGGGAGCGGAACGCAGAGACGCCGAGGGCGCAGAGGATTTCGTTGATAGGGAAACTGAGCAGTGTTGCCGTGGTCCCTCCGCTCCGCGACCCGGCGCGCCAAAAACCGGCGCGGAGGAAAAAACCGGGTCGCTCCGGTCGGGATGACAGGTAGGAGAAAGGCGCCCGCCTCGGAAGGCGGCCGCTACAAAATCGTTAGCGGCGTTTCTTGCGAGGCTTCTTTTTCGGAGGATGAGAAGAGGCTGAGGAGAGTTCGCGGCGTTTTTTGGCGGCCCAGTTGGGTTTGGTGGATTGGCGGCCGCGGGCTACGCCGAGGGCATCGGGAGGGACATTTTCGGTGATGACGGAGCCGGCGGCGATGTAGGCGCCGTCGCCTAGTCTTACGGGTGCGACTAATACGGAATCGCTGCCGACGAAGACGCGATTGCCAATTGTGGTGGGGTGTTTGGCGAAGCCGTCGTAGTTGCACGTGATGGTGCCGGCGCCGATGTTGGATTTGCTGCCGACTTTGGCGTCGCCGATGTAGGAAAGATGCGGGGCCTTGCTGCCTTCGCCGATGGTGCTCTTTTTAATTTCGACGAAATTGCCGACCTTCGCACCTTTGAGGAGATGCGATTCGGGGCGGAGGCGGGCGAAGGGTCCGAGGATGACTTCGGATTCGAGGCGCGAAGAGTCGATGACGCAATGAGGCTCGACAAGGACGCCGTCGCCGAGCGTGGCATCGCGAAGGACGCTGCCGGTGCGGATGGTGCAGCGGGCGCCGATTTTTGTTTTACCAAGAAGTTGAACGGTGGGCTCGAGGATGGTGTCTTCGCCGACGGTGACGTCGGGATCGACAAGGACGGTTTCCGGAAGCTGGATGGTGACGCCGTCGCGCATTAGTTGATCACGTTTCCATTCGCGGAAGGTGCGGTCGACGCCGGCGAGATCGGCGCGGGTGTTGCAGCCGAGAGTTTCGCGGGGATCGGGAGCAATTTCGGCGAGGACGGTTTCACCGCCGGAGTTGAGTACGGAGATGGCGTCGGTGAGATAGATTTCGCGATGCTTGTTGTTGGGCTTTACGTGGGCGAGCGCGGGCCAGAGTTTGGCGGCTGTGAAACAGTACATGCTGGAGTTGATTTCGTTGAGTTCGCGCTGGTCGGGAGTAAGTTGCGATTCCTCGATGATGGCGGCGACCGTGTCGCCGGATTTGCGGAGGATGCGGCCGTAACCCGCGGGATCGGCGAGGACAGCGGTGAGGATGGTGGCGGCGGCGTTGCCGGATTTGTGTTTCTGGAGGAGAGCGCGAAGAGTTTCCGTGCGGATGAGCGGGGCGTCGCCAGGGAGAACGATAATGTATTTGGCGTGGCCGATGGCGGGTTTCGAAACCAGCAGGGCGTGGCCAGTACCGTTTTGCGGCTGTTGCAAGACGGTTTCGACGTCGAGAGATTCGACGGCGGCGGAAACCTGTTCGGCCTGGTGGCCAACGACGGCAATTATTTTTCTTGCATGGAGCGGCAGGCAAGCGCGGACGACGTGATCCACGAGGGGGCGGCCACCGGCGTGGTGCAGGACTTTGGCGAGGCTGGATTTGAGGCGGGTGCCTTTGCCAGCGGCGAGGATGAGGACGGCAACGTCGTGATTGGACATGGCCAGAGCATTGTCCATTGGACGCGGAGTTTTGACAATGCGGGGATTAACGGAGGGACGGAAGTTCAGAAGTTCAGCGGTTGAAGAGTTCAGTCGGCGGAGGCGTATTGAGGGGCGTGGCGGACGGCAGCGGAGGCGTGTTCTTCCGTGGTGATTTCCCAGGCGGATGGGTCGGCGAGGAGTCGGCTGACGAGCTGGGTGTGGAGAGAGTGGCCGGCTTTGCGGGCTTCGACGCGGCCGAGGAGCGGGAGGCCGACGAGGGCAAGATCGCCGATGAGGTCGAGGGCTTTGTGGCGGCCGAATTCGTCCGGGTAGCGAAGGGGGCCGTTCATGACGCCATCCTTGGTGAGGACAATGGCGTTGTCGAGGGAGCCGCCGCGAATGAGGCCCATGGCGCGGAGCGGCTCGATATCGGATTCGAAGCAGAAAGTGCGGGCGCGGGAGAGAACCTGGCGGAAGGAATCTGGATTGACGAGGAGTTCGACTTGCTGCTGGCCAACGAGAGGGTGGGGAAAATCGACGTAGCAGCGGACGCGGAACTCGTCGGCGGGATAGATTGCGATGCGGCGGCCGTCTTCGACGACTTCGACGGGTTTGAGAACGCGGAGATAGCGGCGTTTGCGGCGGAGGCGGCGGAGACCGGCTTGATCGAGGAGTTGGAGGAAAGGCTCGGCCGAGCCGTCGAGGATGGGAATTTCGATGTTGTCGAGGTCGATGAAGATATTGTCGATGCCGTGGGAATAGGTAGCGGCGAGAAGGTGTTCTGTGGTGGAGAGAAGTACGCCCTGCTTCATGAGGCTGGTGGCGTAGCTGACGCGAGCGACGTTGTAACCGTGTGCCTCGATTGGAAAATTGTCGAGATCGACGCGGCGGAAGACGATGCCGGTGTCTGGGGGAGCCGGCTGAAGGCAGAGCTTGGTGTGGACGCCGGTGTGGAGACCCACACCTTCGGTTTCTACGGACCGATTTATCGTAGATTGGAACATTGGGTACCACAATAAGGGTAGCACATTGTCGGCCAAATATACGTTGCTTTGTGCTTTGTATTCAATTAGATACGGGGATGCCGAGGACGCGGATTACGTTGCCTGTGGTAATCAGGCAACAGAATGCGATATTGTCGTGTCTTGGGCGCCACCAAGTAGGTTGGTGGCGTTAATCGGAAGGCGCAGGGTATCCAAGTGGGGCTCTGGCGCGTCCTAACAGGATGGTATACTCAGAAATCGTTTTTCCCGAGGATGGTGCGGAATGAATCGTTTGACGCGCTACTGCATCTTGGCGGCATCGGTATTGATTGTGGGCTGGGTGGGCATCGGCCACGTGCTTGGCCGGAGCACGAATGACGGCAACGCCTACAAGTCGCTGGTGGTTTATGGCGAAGTATTGCAGCGGATTCAGAACGATTACGTGGATGAACCGAATATGCACCTGGTGACGGCGGGATCGCTGCACGGGCTGCTGGAGTCTTTGGATTCGGAATCGAGTTATCTGACGCCGCGCGAGTACACGGAATACCAGCAGAAACAAGCGAATCCGGGAACGGGCGAAACGGGATTGAACCTGAGCAAACGGTTCGGGTACATCATTGTGACTTCGGTGATGCCTGAAAGTTCGGCGGAGAAGGCTGGACTGCACAGCGGAGACATCCTGGAATCGGTGGCGGGATTCACTACGCGGGAAATGTCCGTTGGACAGGCGAAGAATTTGCTTGCGGGGCAGCCGGGGACGGGCGTGAAGGTCGGCGTGATCCGGCGCGGCAAAACGGACCCGGAAGAATTGGACGTGGTGCGCACAAAGCTGCCGGAGCCGAAACTGCAAGTGCAGAAGGTGGACAACGACACGATCGCGATACGGTTTTCGACGCTAAACGCGGGGCGCAAGGATGAGTTGCGCGCGAAGCTGCTGGAAGCGGAAAAACAGGGCGCGAGCAAGTTGATCCTGGACCTGCGGGATTGCGGGCGGGGACAGACCGCGGAGGCGATTGAGATCGCGCGGCTGTTTGTGAATTCGGGAACGCTGACTAAATTGCACGGGCAAACGATCAAAGAACAGGTTTTCAACGCGGAACCGGCCAAGGTGATGTGGAAAGGCCCGGTTTCGATTCTGATGGACGGAACGACTACGGGAGCGGCAGAGGTGCTGGCGGCTTCGATTGCGAACACGAAGCGGGGCGATTTGGTGGGCGACCGCACATTCGGGCTGGCTTCCGAGCAGAAATTGATTCCGCTGGACGACGGTGCGGCGCTGATCCTGACTGTGGGGAATTTTTCGAATGCGGATGGAAAATCGATCCTGGATGAGGGCGTGACGCCGACGGAAGTAGTGCGCGCCGCGGCCGCTACCGAAACGGACGACGGGGAAGATGTGGCCGCCACCGCTGGTGCGCAGAAAGAGCCGGCTCCCGGACCACGGCCGCTTTCGGCGGATGATCCGGTTTTGCAGAAGGCGCTGCAACTGCTGAAGAATCCCGCGAAGAAGGCCGCTTAAGGCGTAGTGGCCAGCAAGAGCTCCGGAACCGCACGCAAACTTTTATTTTTGATTTTGGTATGCGCCGCAGGCGTGGCCGTGTGGATGGGCGGCTGCGACAAGATTGCCTCGAGGTTCCGCTCCAAAACAAAAACTCAACCTGCAAAAAAAGAACGCGTGGTTCGCCGCGCGCCGGGCACGGGTGTTTCCGGGCCGAAGTTGGCGATTCTGCTGGATGATCTGGGGAATGACAAAGAGGCGGCGGAGGCTGTGTTTGCATTGCACTACCCGCTGACAATTTCGGTGCTGCCTTATCACGCGCATTCGACGGAGATTGCGGAGGAAGCGCAATCGCGGGGATTGGAAGTGATGCTGCACCTGCCGATGCGTGCGGTGGCGAATGAGACGCCGGAGGCTCATCAACTCGAACCGGGAATGAGCGGGGACGTGGTGGCGCGGGAATTCAATGGAATGCTGGAGAGCGTGCCAACAGCCAGTGGGGTGAATAATCATGAGGGGTCGCTGGCGACGACGGATGCGAAATTGATGGGAGAGTTGATGCCGCTGCTGAAGCAGAGGGATCTGTTTTTTGTGGACAGCCGGACAACGGCGGCGACGGTGGCGTTTGAAGCGGCGGAGCATTCGGGAGTGCGAAGTGGATTCCGGAATGTTCCGTTTTTGGATGATGTGCGGGACGTGGGGGCAATTCGGAAGCAGATTGAATTGGCTTTGCGTGGGGCGAAGGAGAAGGGGGCGGCGATTGCGATTGGGCATCCTCATGCGGAGACGCTGCGGGCGTTGAAGGAGGAGTTGCCGCGGGCGGAGGCGGAGGGGGTTCATTTGGTTTTTGTGTCGGAGGTGGTGAAGTAGAGGGGAGAGAGTGATGTGGAAGTTTGATAGAAGTGGAATTTTGTAGTGTGGTTTACGTTGAGGTCCTGAGCGCATCCTCGTCGGATGCGCTCAGGATGACAAGTTTTCTTCTGGATTTAGTTCCCAACAAATTTTCAAGTTGTGTGTGAAACATCGGACCGGGCTGCGGTTTCGATCGCAGAAGTGTTTTTGGGGAAGAGCCACATGACGACGAGGAATTGGAGGCCCATGGTTAGGAAGCAGAAGACGCTGCCTTCGGGGCCGACAGAGCCGCCAGTGAGCCATTTGGCGCCGTGGAGAACGGAATTGGAGAGATGGCCTTCCATGAAAGTGCCGCTATTGGGGACGGAGAAGAGATAGGTTTCGCCCCAGTCGAAGCTGGCGTGAAGGCCGACCGCGTACCAAAGATTGCCGGTGCGATAGAGAGTGAAAGCAAAAAAGATGCCGACGAGCGCGACACTGGCAGCGCCGATGGGGCCTTCGCCGGGATTACCGAGGTGGACGGCGCCGAACCCGAGCGACAAAAGGAGTGCAGCGGGCCAGAAACCGATGCCGTCTGCCAACGTGAACTGGCTGTAGCCGCGAAACATGAATTCCTCAAAGAATCCGACAACGGTGAATAGGACGAGATGAAGCAGACCCCAGCCCACGATCCCCTTAGACGATAAAGCAATGCTTCCAAATGAATAACCTCCAAAGGCAGAGATGAGTCCGATGAGGAGTGAAATTTCCACGAGCCCGAGCAGCATTCCGAGCCAGAATTTTCTTCCAAAGGCCTCTGCGATCGGAAGGCCGTATTCGCCGGGTGAGCGGCGTTCGATCCTGGACATGATCAACGCACAACCAAAAACCACACCAAAGGCGAGAAGCTCCTGAACGAGGACAGCGGGAGGCGGCGGAACTCCGCGGGTGGGAGTGCCGAGTTTCTTGGCTACAAAACCGATCAAGGTAAAGGAAATGGCGATCAGAAGGATGTAAATTATCAGGCGCCAGCCGGCGCGGAGGCCTCGGTCGTTGAAAAGGACGGGATTGCGCCGGGGAGGAACCGGCAAGACGGCGGACAGTTGGTCGGCAAATTCCGGGGCGCTGGGATTGGGAGAGGCGAGATTGTCCACGAAGGCTCCTTGCTAGAATTTGGGGACGATTCTCGGGTAGACGGAATGGAACCGAGAATGGCCGCTCCTAGATACGGAGAAGAGCCGGGAATTGTTGCAATAGGCGCTGCGGAGAGAGTATAACCTGCGTGAGACGGAAGAGTGGTTAGAAATTCTGTGCGTGCGGGGGGAGACGGATTGAAGGGAGCTGCTGGAGCGCCAAAATTGATTGCAGGACGTTTGGCGCTGGATTTTGCCAATTTGATTCCTGTGGCGCATGACCTTTCGTGGACGGAGTTTGTGGATTTTCTGGTGGATTCGCGAGTCGTGGGTGAAGAGCGCGGGATGCGCCTGGAATCGCTGGAAAGTAACGAGCCGGGAGCAGTGGATGCAGTCCTGCTAAAGATTTTGCGTTTGCGGGAGTGTGTGCGAGCGATTTTTTCAGCGGTGGAGGAGGGACGGGATTTTCCGAAGGCGTGGGTGGCGCCCATCAATGAGATATTGCGGGTTACGGAAGGACACGATGAGGTGGTCGTACACGAGGGGCGTTGGCGACTGGAATTTATCGGGAGAGAGAGCGGGTTGGAGTGGTTGCTGGCGGCGATTGCCCGGTCGGCGGCGGAATTAATTGTGGAGGGGCAAGATGCGCCGTTGAAGCGGTGCGCGAACGCGGGATGCCGATTGTTTTTTTATGATGATTCGCGAACACGGCGGAGGAGATGGTGTTCGATGGCGGTGTGCGGTAATCGGCATAAGGTGGCGGCGTTTTTGAAGAGGAAGGGCGGGAGGAGTGGTGACTAGTGACTGGTGACTGATGGAGAGGGGCGTGCGAGCCCGACGCGCACAATTGGCGCGAGCTCGGGTGGCTGGATTGCACGGTGCAAATGCGGTGGCAGAGCCACCGCACTCAGCGCGAAGAGCGGCCCGCCTCAGAAGGCGGGCCCTACAATACCGCGTGTGCTGATCTTTTTTATTTGGGTGGATGGGGAAAATTACGGGCGAATTGGAGGCGGTCGTTTAGCGGAGGGTGGGAGTAGAGCCAGAGGACGATGAATTTTGGCGGGTCGGGATCGTCGAGATCTTCTTCGCCGAGGACCTGGAAGGAATGGGCGGCGACTTCGTTGGCGTTGGGAAAGAATCCCTGAATTAATTGCAGGCCGTAGGCATCGGCTGCGTGTTCCTGAATGCGGCTGATGGCATTCCCGACTGGTTCACCGAAGAAGCCCATCACGTTGAGCAGCAAGAGCAAGATGCCGAGGGCGGCCCAGTCGGATTGCCCGCGAATGCCCCAGCGGGGGCCCCAGCGAGAGATCGCCCACTGAAGCAGGCGATGGGCAAAAAATAAAGCGACAAACAACAGGGCGAGGAAGTAGGCGAAGCCTTTTAAGACGTGGCCGAGGACGTAGTGTCCCATTTCGTGGCCGACGATGAAGAGAAGTTCTTCGGGCCTGGTCTTGCGGATGGAAGTGTCCCAAATGACGATGCGCTTGGAGGCACCGAGGCCGGTTACGTAAGCGTTGATGGCGTTGGTTTTGGCGCTGGCATCCATGAGGAACATGCGGTCGGGAGAGATGGGAATTCCTGCGCGGCGGGAAAGTTCGCCAATGGATTGGACGAGTTGCGGGTGCGATTCCTGGAGCGGGCGAAAATTATTGAAGAGCGGGTCGACATACCACGGAGTGATGAAGCCAAGGAAAAGAGATAGTGGAATGGCACCGAGCCAGGCGAAGAGCCACCAGGAGCGGGGCCTGGAACGGATGAGTGCGAAAAGAAGCGTAACGACTAGGAGAGCGAGCCCGATTTCAAGGAGTTGCGCCTTGGTCCAATCCCAGAGCCACGGGGCCCAAGGCTCGATGGATTGCTGGTAGTAAAGAGAAAGATGATGCCAATAAAGCCGAATGGGAAGGTGAAGCAAAGCGAGGAGCGCGAAGAGGAGCGGGACGATGATTGCGGCCTGAAAGGAATGGCCGCGCGTGCGGGATTCGGCGAAATGGCGGAGTTTGGCAAAGAAACCGGAGTAGAGAAGGAAGAGGAGGATCGCGAGATTCCAGAAGACGGAAAGAAAATAGAGGCGGTAGCCGGCGCGGGAATACGCGATGGCCTTTTGGTATTTCTCTGGAGAGAGGTGGTAGGTGGTGGTGGAATTTTGCGCCGGGGCAGCCGCGGCTGGAGCGGAGACATCTTGAGCGGAAACGGATTGCAAAGTGATGGCATGGGTGCGAGGCGCGGCAGGAGCGAAGACGAACACAAGCATCAGGAGCAGAAACTGGCGAATCATGAACCGGTAGGCGGCCTGGAAGTTCATCGGGAGAGTATATAGGGGAGCAGGCCCGCAAGGGCAAGGCTCTGAGGGTGATTTGCATATAGGCAGCAGGGACGGAGAGGGAAATTGTGCCGGGAGGCGCGGGGGCGTATTCTGCAGGGTGAGAGCCCAATTGAGGTAGGAGGCGGAAAAATCATGAAATGGGAAAAGGTGTGCGTCTCCACGATTTTGCTTGCGGCGTGCCTAGCTGGGATGCCAGGGGCATGGGCGCAAGGCGGGCAGGAGCAATCCGTGGCGGAAGCGGCTCGGAAGGCGAAAGAGCAAAAGAAAACGGCGGCGAAACCGACCACGGTGATCACAAACGATACGTTGAAACCGGCTACACCAGCGACAGTCCAGAATGCAACCGCTGCAACAGAGAGCATGCCGGGCACGAAGGCGGCGAGCAGCGACGCAGCGACCGATGCGGCAACGGCGGCGGAACCGGCGAGCGCAAGTTCGGAAGCGGAAGCCGCAAAGAAGAAGGCTGAGATTGAGGCGTTAAAGCTGCAAGTTGCCGACAAGGCAAAGGAAGTGGACCTGCAGCAGCGGGAACTCGCGTTGGCAAACGAAAGTTACTATTCGCGTCCGGATTTTTCAAAAGACCCGGATGGAAAAGCGAAGCTGGACGCGATGCAAAGCGACCTGACGCAGAAGAAAGACGAACTGGCGCAGTTAAAGGCTAAGCTGAAAGCGTTGGCGCCGGACGCGGATCAGAAACCGGCGGCTCCGCAGCAATAGCGGCAATCACCCAATCACAAACGAAGCTGACCGCGACGGACTATTGCGGACCGAGAATGATCGGCAAACCCGTCTTGGAATTGCCGACGATCACTACTTTTGAATTGGCGCTGGTGGCCAGTTTCTCGGTGGCTTCGATTCCCTTCCATTCCAGGAGCTGCGGACTGATACCCTGGGCGACGATTTTCTGAAAATCAGCTATGCCTTGGGCTTCGATGCGTTTGCGTTGGGCTTCTTGAGTTTCTTTCTGCAGGATGAAGCTCATGCGCAGGGCGTCCTGTTCGGCCTGCTGCTTGGCTTCGATGGAGCCTTTGAGCATGGCGGGCAACTGGACGTCGCGCAGAAGGATGTTTTCGACGATGACGCCGCGGGGGGCGAGTTCTTTGGTCAGTTGATCCTGAATTTGCTGCTGAACGAGTTCGCGCGCATTGGTGTAGAGGGCGTTGGCGGTGTGCGACGAGGTTGAGGCGCGAATGGCGGCGCGAAGCGTGGGTTCAACGATTTTTTCAGCGTAATTGGAGCCGACTTTTTGGAATACATCGGCGGCCATGCTGCGGTCGAGATGGAAGAGCAAGGAGGTATCGAGAGCGAGGATGAGGCCTTCGTTGGAGGGGACATTGGCGCTTTCCTTGACGGATTGAGTTTGCACGGAAAGTTTGTCCACGGCCTTCAGCGGATTGATGACGTGAATGCCTTCGTTGAGGGTTTCACCAGTGACCCGGCCGAAGAGGGTGAGGATGCCAACGTGACCGGTGGGAATGGAAACAACGCTTGAGAAAAAGAAAATCAGGGCAAAGATGGCGGCGACTAGGATTAGAATTTTCGAACCGATTCCGCGCAAGCTGGAGAGCGAGGGCATATCCCCCGAACTGAAATTGATGGTTGTATTTGGCATAACTACCTCCGTTGAGAGCGTTTTTTAGACTTGGCTGTTCTTACTTCTACTACGTATGACGAGGGGAAATCCTTTCGGGCTCGGGTTGGATGGGAATGTGTCACTAAGCAGGAGGTGGCGGGGGGTGATGGCGGGTGAGTCGATCTCTTTTCCACAGATTTCTTGGCTGCCACAAGCGGTTGGGGTGGTTTTCTGTTGACGCCACAAGTGCACAGGACGAGAATTTGCAGGTCCGCTAGGTCCGTTCGTCGAATCTCTGGCCACCAAAGGGGCTTACTTCCGCAGAGTGAGTTGGGGGCCGCTGAGGGAGTTCAGAATGACCATGATGCCGGGCTCCACCGTTCAGTGTGTCAATCCACGATGTGAAGTGAAGGGAAATTGGATGAGGGCCGACGCCGCCGGCTCCGAGCATTGCCCTGCGTGCGGAGAAGAGTTGCGGCACGTGCCGCCGCCGCTGATGCCGCGCATGAGATTCCGCCCGAGACCGGCTGCGCCGCGTCCGTCCTTGCGTCCCCGCTAGCGGCGTGGGGCGAGGCGCGATTCTCCGTGAGCAGGAGAGAGCCTCGAAAAATGAAGGGCCGGGAGCGCCAGCCTCCGGCCTTTCGTGAATGTACTCAATTACAATTTGACAAGGATTGAGTGTCTGCTATTTTTGTGTGCCATGCGGCTTCTTTCTGCATTGCTCATTTGCGGCTTATTTCTGATGGTTTTCGTCCATGGGGACAAAGCCCGCGCGCAGGATCCCGGCGCGCAACAACCTGTGGCGCAGTCACCAGCTATCGCGAGCTATCCCGATTCGACATCCGGCCTCGAGCACCTGCTGAAAGACATCATAAAAGCGCAAAAGGAGAATGACGGAACACTGGCAGAGGCGCTGCTCGGCAGCTTGATTCTTCCGGACTACACACACTGGTATTACGAAAATTTCGACGACGGGATCGCCAAGCTGGGCGTTGCCGCGTACGCCGCCAACCTGAACACGTTCGCGGCACAGTTGGCGAGGTATTTTCTGGAGGTGCAGAGCGAGGACCGACAGCGAGTAGAGGCGGTTCGTTACGCGAAGAATTGCAACGACAACGCCGGCGAGCTGACGTTCATGATCCTGGATGGCAGGCTGAAGGAATTTCCAATTTACGAGGGACGATTTTTTAAAGGGGATACGTTCCGACGTCTGTTCGCTTTTGTCTACGTGGATGGAGGTTTCCGGTTTCTGATTGTTCCCGATTTCGATCAGATCGCGAAATCGGCGGCGAAGAGAAGCGAGGGGGAGCCGGCCAAGCGGATTACGATCGGAGGCAACGTCCAGGCAGCGAGGTTGGTTAAGCGGGTGCAGCCAACGTATCCGACAGTGGCGAGAGAAGAGCATCTAGCCGGTACGGTGAAGATGCATGCAATTATCGGAAAGGATGGGAGCGTACAGTCGCTACGAGTATTTAGCGGCAAGTGTTCGCTGGCAAGGGCTTCGGTGGATGCGGTGCGGCAGTGGCGATACCAACCGACGTTGCTGAATGGGATGCCGGTGGAAGTGGATACGGAGATTGACGTGATTTTCAGTTTGAGCTGGTGAGGGATTGTAGGACCGTAAATTTGGAGAAGAAAACAAAGAACCCAGCCAGGAATGGCTGAGCCACAAGAGCAAGACGCCCGCCTCGGAAGGCGGCCGCTACAAAGGCGGGTTAGGATTCGGCGAGGCCTTTGGCGAGGAGTTCTTCGTCGCTTAGCCAGAGGTCGGGAATATTGGCGGAGCCGAGGCGCAGGATGTCTTCGAGGGCGCCGCGAACTTCGCGAAGGTGAAAGTCCACACCGACTCTTTCGAGCATGTCAATGAGGGCCTGGGCGCCTTCGGCGAGCATGGGTTTGGGCCGGACGCCTGTGCGCGCTATCTGGTGATAGGAAACGATGTAGAAGGCGTTGGTGCCGGCGCCGTGACGAACGATGTGGAGGAAGCCCCGAGCCTTCGGGGCTTCTTTTACCTGTCTGACTGCAACCGCTGCGCCGCTTGGGAGTGAGCTCATCGTGTGATCTCCTCACCTGTGGCCCGGGTCAGCTGCATCCGCTGGTGCTCCCGCAGTTTTCGCATTTGTAGCAGGCGCCGTTGGGCACCATCAACATGCCGCATTCGGAGCAAGTGGGCGCATCCTCGAGCGCGTTGCCCGGAGAATAGGTTCTGGTTTCGACGGGCGGCGCCGGAGAGAGCACCGGCGCTTGTGGCGTGGGCGCGGGGATGGAGGCGACGACGGTGCCTTCCATCGGAGCGCCATTGAGCTTTAGATATTCCGCCGAGATGAAGCGGCCCCCGAGCCAGCGCGCGATGTAGTCGAGCACGGACGTGGCGAAGCGGATGTTGGCATTGGGCGTGATGCCGCTGGGTTCGAAGCGGGTGTTGACGAGCTTGTTGACGAGAACCTTGAGCGGGACGCCGTACTGCAAACCTATGGAGAGAGTGAGCGCGAGGCCGTCCATGACGCCGGAGAGCGTGGAGCCTTCCTTGGACATCTTGATGAAGATTTCGCCGGGACGCCCGTCGGGATACATGCCGACGGTGATGTAGCCTTCGTGGCCGCCGACGCTGAACTTGTGGGTGACGGAGTTGCGCTCGACGGGAAGCTTTTCGCGTTGGGTGCGGGCGAAGAGTTCGCGCTGCACGGGTTCGGGCTCGGCGGCGGCGACTTCGGCTTTCTTCTCGTCTTTCTTGTTGCCGGCGGCGTTGAGCGGCTGAGAGCGCTTGGAGTTGTCGCGATAGATGGCGACAGCCTTGAGGCCAAGCTTCCAGGACTCAATGTACGCGTCCATGATGTCTTCGATCGTGGAATCCTCCGGCATGTTGATGGTCTTGCTGATGGCGCCGGAGAGGAAGGGCTGGGCCGCCGCCATCATCTTGACGTGACCGCGCCAGGCGATGGAACGCCCGCCGGTGGTGGCCAGGGAACAATCGAAGACCGGAATGTGCTCGGGCTTGACGAAGGGAGCGCCGTCGATTTTGCCGTTGACGTCAATGTAGCTGACGATTTCGCTGGCCTGCTCGGGCGTGTAACCGAGCTTCATCAGCGCTGCCGGCACGGTGTTGTTGACGATTTTGATGACGCCGCCGCCGACCAGCTTCTTGTACTTGATGAGGGCGAGGTCGGGCTCGATGCCGGTGGTGTCGCAATCCATCATGAAGCCGATGGTGCCGGTGGGAGCGAGAACGGTGACCTGGGAATTTTTGAAGCCGTGCTTTTCGCCGAGGGCGAGAGCGGAATCCCAGGAGCTTTGCGCGCCCATGTAGAGAGCCGGCTGCACGTGATCGGGCTTGATGCCGCGCATGGAGTTGCGGTGCATGCGAATGACGTCGAGCATGGGTTCGCGGTTGACGGGATAGCCCGAGAAGGGACCCATGCGCTCGGCGACGCGTGCGGACTGGGCGTAGGCTTCGCCGCACATAAGAGCGGTGACGGCGGCAGCGACATCCCGGCCTTCATCGGAGTCGTAGGGCAGGGCCATGGACATGAGCAGTGCGCCGAGATTGGCATAGCCGAGGCCGAGCGGGCGGAACTCGTGCGAGTTCTTGGCGATTTTATCGGTGGGATAGCTGGCGTTGTCGACGAGGATTTCCTGAGCGGTGATGGTGACATCCACCGCTTTGGTGAACGCTTCCACGTTGAAGTCGCCGTTGGAGTGGAGATACTTCATGAGGTTCAGCGAGGCCAGGTTGCAGGCGGTGTCGTCGAGGAACATGTATTCGCTGCAAGGATTGCTGGCGTTGATGCGGGCGGTGTTCTTGGAGGTGTGCCAGCGATTGACGGTGGTGTCGTACTGCATGCCAGGATCGCCGCAGTGCCAGGTGGAGTCAGCGATTTTGTAGAGAAGTTCGCGGGCGCTGAGCTTTTCGTTGGGCTGGCCGTCGGTGACGTTCTTGGTCCACCAGTCGCGATTTTCCTGCGCGGCTTGCATGAACTCATCGGTGACGCGAACGGAGTGATTGGCGTTCTGGAAGAAGATAGAGCTATACGCTTCGCCGTCGATGGAGGAGTCATAGCCCTGCTCGATAAGGACGTGAGCCTTTTTCTCTTCCTTGACCTTGCATTCAATGAATTCGACGATATCGGGATGGTCGATGTTGAGGATCACCATTTTGGCGGCGCGGCGCGTCTTGCCGCCGCTCTTGATGACGCCGGCGAAGGCGTCGAAGCCCTTCATGAAACTGACCGGGCCGGAGGCGATGCCGCCGCCGGAGAGGGTTTCCTTGCTGCCGCGCAGGGAGGAGAAATTGGTGCCGGTGCCGGAACCCCACTTGAAGAGCATGCCTTCGGTGCGGGTGAGGCCCATGATGGATTCCATGCTGTCCTGGACGGAGTTGATGAAGCAGGCGGAGCACTGGGGCTTAGGCTGGCAGCCGACGTTGAACCATACGGGCGAATTGAAAGCCATTTTCTGCTCGACGAGCAGGTGGGAGAGTTCGTCGCGGAAAGCGTCGCGCGACGCGTTATTGGCGAAGTATCCGCCTTCTTCACCCCAACGGACGATGGTATCCACGACGCGGCCGATCAACTGGCGCACCGAGCCCTCCCGGTCGGACGTGCCAGGCTTGCCGTGGAAGTATTTGCTGGCGACGATATTGGTGGCGGTCTGCGACCAGCCCTTTGGGACTTCAACGTTTTCCTGCTTGAAGATTGTGGCGCCCTTTTCGTTGCCGATCAGAGCGGTGCGCTTCTCCCATTCGACCTGGTCGAAGGGGGAAACCTTTCCATCGGTGAAATACCGTTCAAACACCAGGCCGCCGCCCACACCGGCCGCGTCCACCGATTTTACTGCCTCGAGTGCTTTGCCATTCAATGCGTGCTTCACCGTAGCCATCCTGATTCCTCCCCGCAACAGGTTCCCGAAGTGCGAGCGGGGAACCCTTTTATTTTACTCCCCTGGCAAGCAGGGGGCCGCGATCCCGCCTGAAAACGCGACTAAATTCGTGGTACGAGTGGAAGGCATCCCCCCGAAATCATCGAAAAAAACGAATGCACTGCCCGATGCCGGTGAAGCTCACACGGCCGAACAGCAAACTCCGCGCCTGAATTACGACTGCGCGGAGCAGGTACTTCGCGCTCGTTTTTTGCGGTGATACCGGGCTGGAGCGTGGGGCAAAGCCGGACCAAGGCAAGTCCCCGACTCGGTCCGTCTGGCGCTTCCACGTCCCCCGAATCTGGATTCGCAGTATCGGACTAGGCGCAGTTGGTGTCAAGAGAAAATCGCAAAATCTGGTGAAGAAATTTCTATAGCGTCTATATCTAGTGGTGGACTTTCTGGAGGAGCGGGTCCCGGATTGGTGCAGACCCAAGGTTCCGGTACGGAAGTACTTTGAAATCAGGACTCTTGCTTCATGCCTTGTATGCAGGAGAACGCGTAATCTGGCAAGAGGCAGGAGTCCATCGGAGGGATGGCAAGCGTGCAAGTCGGACGATACCAAATACTCGAAACGCTCGGAACCGGGGCAAACAGCCGCGTGGTGCGCGGATTTGACCCAATGATTGACCGGGCGGTGGCGATCAAATTACTTTCGCCCGAGCTTTCGCGAGGCGAGGCGCGTTCGCGCTTCCTGCGCGAAGCACGCGTGGTTGGAAAACTTTCGCATCCATTCATTATTACGCTGCATGACATGGGGATTGAGGAGTCCACTTCGACTCCGTACCTGGTGATGGAGCTGGTGGAAGGGCAATCGCTGGAGAGGATTCTTACGAACGGGAGCGTGCCGTATACGTCTGCATGCGGCTGGGCTGCGCAAGTGGCTGTGGCGCTGAACGTGGCCCACAAGCATGGAATCATCCACGGCGACGTGAAGCCCGCGAACATTCTGGTGACCAGTGACGGACGCACAAAATTGACGGACTTCGGGATGGCGCGGCTTTCCAGCCACGATACGAAAGACACTTCCCTGCTGGGTACGCCGGCATATTGGTGCCCGGAACAGATCATGGGACGGGCGCAGGACGCGCGGTCGGATATATTCTCGCTGGGCGTACTGCTTTACGAGATGGTGACGGGGATTTCGCCGTTTGCGGCGGATTCGCTGCAGAAGGTTTGTAATCACGTGCTGTCTTCGCGGCCATTGCCGCCGTCGCAGGTGAACTCGTCGATTCCGGCGGCGCTGGATGAGATTCTGGCTTCGTGCCTGGCGAAGGATCCGCAGCAGCGGATGGCATCGGCGGAAGTGCTGGCGGAGCAGTTGTATCCGCTGGCGCGCAAGAAGACGCTGACGCCGGCGGTGGCCCCGGTTGCGGAGCAGTCCTTGCGCAATCGGGCGGCGCGGTTTTTGCGCTCGGCGTAGGATATACACCCGCTTCTCAAGGTTTACAGTTTCCAATCCGAAAATTTTCAAACTGTGTCAGTTGAGATCCTTCGGCGCGCAAACTGCGCGCAGCTCAGGATGAGAGGGCCCGCATTTTTGTCGAATTATGAAGGAGACATTGCGGCTTCGCGGTGATTATTCATAGCGAAGGGCTTCGACGGGGTCGAGCTTGGAGGCCTTCATGGCGGGCCAGACGCCGAAGATGAGGCCGATGCTGACGCTGACGCAAACACCGACGATTGCGGCCCAGAGGGGGACGCTGCCGGGCCATTTGAGAGCCAAGCGCACTAAGAGAACAAGTCCATTCACAAGAATGAGAGCGATTAGTCCGCCGATGCCGGTGAGGGTCATGGCTTCGAGCAGGAACTGCCAAATGATGTCCTTGCTTTTTGCGCCGATGGCTTTGCGGACACCGATTTCCCGGGTGCGTTCGGTGACGCTGACGAGCATGATATTCATAACGCCAACACCGCCGATTAACAGGCCGATCGCGCTGAGGACGACAGTGGCGATGGCGACTTTTCCAACGATGTTGTGGAATTCCTTAATCTGCTCTTCGGCGGTGGCGACGGAGAAATTGTCTTTGCCATCGTAGGGAACGTTGCGGCGGCGGCGAAGAGCTTCGGTGATCTGGTCCACCATCTGGTTGAGCATGTAGGGCTGGGCCTGAACGCGGAAGTTGAGCTCAGTGGCCGAAGGAAAAGTTTTGCGGAAAGTGCTGAAGGGGATGAGGACACGGCGATCTTCGTCGCCCATGCCGAACCCGCCCTTGGGCTTTTCAACGACGCCGATAACCTGAAAACTGGAGCCGTCAATCATGACGTCCTTGCCGATGGGGTTGCCTTCGGGAAAAAGCACCGGGGCAACATTTTCGCCGAGCATGACGACTTTTTCCTTGTGGAGGTCGTCGCCTTCGCTGATGAAGCGGCCGGAGAGAGTGGCAGCGTTGGCATAGACAAGGCCAAAATTGGGCTGAACTCCGCGGAAATCGATGGCGGTAACTTCACCGGATTTGGTGCGGACGGTGTGAGGGACTTCCCAGTCGCTGGTGACAAACGCGGTGATGTTCTTCACCGTGGGGCAGCTTTCCTGAAGGGCGCGTTCGTCGTCAAGAGTGAGGGGTTTGCGCTGGCGTTCCTCAAGAGGCGGCGGGCCACCGTGGCGGCCCTGATCCCACTTGGTGACGAAGGCTGTGTCCGCGCCAAACTGCTTCACATTTTCCTGGATTTGGGCGTCGAAGCCAGTGATAAGAGCGGCAACGAGCATGATGACGCTGACGCCAAGCACCACGCCAAATATTGTGAGAGCGCTGCGGAGTTTGTGAGTGCGCAGGGCATCCATGGCCTGCCGGAGATTTTCACCGTTTGCCTGAGGCATAGGCGCGCCTAACTTTCCGCTCGAAGAGCTTCGATAGGATCGAGTTTTGCGGCCCGCATGGCCGGGAAAATGCCGAAAAAGAGTCCCACGGCCGTGGCAAGAAAAAGAGAGAGAATGACGGCAGCAAAGGGAGTTTCCATCGGGAACGAGAAGACGGCTTTTACCAGAGAGACGGCGAGATATGCGCTAATGATGCCGATTAGGCCGCCGCAGGCAGCGAGCACGGCGGATTCCGTGAGGAATTGCAAAAGGATGTGCATTTTTCGCGCGCCGAGGGAACGGCGCAAACCGATTTCGCGGGTGCGTTCCGTGACGCTGGCCAGCATGATGTTCATGATGACGATACCGCCGACAACGAGAAACACGCTGACGAGCGCCATGGCGACAAAGGCAAGATTGCCGGTGAGGTCATGCCAGAGGGCCATGATGGAATCGGAGCCAAGAATGGCGAAGTTGTCGGGCGCGTTGTAGTCCAGATGTCGCCAAGCGCGGAGAAGCATGCGAGCTTCGTCCTGGCTGGCGGACATCATTTCGGCATTGGGGGCCTGGATGAAGATTGCGGCCCAGTCCGTCTGGCGGTGCCAGCCCTTCAGGAAAGTATTAATGGGCATGATCATGTAATTGTCTTGAGACTGGCCGAAGGCGCTGCCGATGGCTTCGGCGACGCCAATGACTTCATAACTGTGCGTGCCGACGCGAATAGATTTGCCGAGGGGATCGACGTTGGGAAAGAATTTTGTGGCAAGGTCGGAGCCGATGAAGGCTACATCGGAATGGTGTTCATCATCCGCCGGAGTGATAAAGCGACCTTCGGCGATATTCAGGTTGCGGACATCGGCGAAATTGGCGGTGGCGCCCATGACGCTGGTGTTTTCCATGATGATGTCGCCGACGCGGGTCTGGACGTTGCGGTCTTCTTCTGCGGCGACGGCACGGGCGAGCTTCATGCGCTCGCGGAGACGTTCGTAGTCGTCCATGGTGATCAGGGGGCGCTTTTGGGCTTTGATGAATTCGTCTCGGCTGGTGATGATGCCGAAGCGGTCGACGATGAAGACGTTGGCGCCGAGGTTGGCGACGCGTTCGGCGACGTAGAGGTTGAGGCCGGCGATAACGCTCATCACGAAGACGAGGGTGGTGACGGCCAGGATGACGCCGAGGAGGGTAAGGAAACTGCGTAGCTTATGGGCGCGAAGAGCATCCAACGAGAGCTTGAAGGTCTCGTAAAAGGTGATCCAGCCCTTTTTGATGCGCTGCAGGCGCGAGGCAGACACGACCAGGCTGCCGGCAAGCGGCGGGACACTGGTGAAGCTATCCATGGGGGAGATGCCCAAACTCGACTCCTGTAAGGTTAGAGACGAACCACCCGGCCGAATCGTTCCTTAATTAGACGTTTTAGATGTGTATTAGCTTTCAGCCGGGGCGGCTATAATCTGAAAGAATCACCATTGTACCCGGATGGCGGAGGGGAAGCAGTGGAAATTGTCGTACAGGAGATTGGCAGGAAGTTCTGGTCTGCGCCGCCAGACTTCTCTCTAATGTTAACAATCAAAAGACGTTATAGCCAGATTTTGCGTTCCATGGGGATGCTCGCACTGTTGTTGTCGGGTTCAGCCTGTTTTGGCCAATCTGCCCCGTCGGAGCCACCCGCAGTGGAGGATTCCGCGGGGAACGGCGAATTGTTCGGCCGGGTGATCGCGAATCAGAAGCGGGTAGACGCGAATATGAACACCTATGAACGGGTGGAACGCGTGGAGATCCGAAAGACGGGGAGCGATCCGAACCCGAGCGAAGTGAGGGTGTGGAGGGTTTTTCCGGCAGGCACGGGAACCAGCAAGATTCCCCTGACGAAAGAGGCGACCCCCCTCAGCGCGGAGAGTTACCGGGCGGCGCTGGAAAAACTGCACACGACGCTTGTGTGGGCGGCGGAAACGGGGCCGACGCAACGGGAGGCGTACGCGAAGGTCGAGAAGCGAAAGAAGGAACGGAACGAGCTGATCGATACGACGCGGAAAGCGTTTGTGTTCGCGAAGATTGGCGAAGAGACGCGGGCAGGACGGGTACTGGTGAAATATGAAATGACGCGGAACCCCGCATTCAAGCCGGCAACGCGGAACGAAATGTTATTCACGAGGATTGCGGGTCGGCTATGGATTGATAAGGAAACCTCAGAACTGGCCAAGATCGAAGGCCACGTTACGGAGGATATAAATCTGGCCCTGTTTCTGGCGAAGGTCTACCGGGGAAGTTATTTCATGCAGGAGTGGTATGAGATGGCACCGGGCGTGTGGTTGCCAAGCTACCAACAGTACGACTTTGATGGGCGAAAATTTGTGGTGCCATTTTCGATTCACGAACGGACGTTTTATACGAACTACAAGCGAGTGGGGCCGCCGCGCGAGGCGGCGGAACTGGTGCGTGGCGAACTGAACAAGCTGAGCGAAAATCGGGCGGACCCCTGAAAATCGCGTTGATAAAATGGATTAGGTAGCACCGGGTCCGCGCAACCGGATCGGAGGTTCCATGATCCGCCGAACTTCACTCCTTCCCCTTTTCTGTGCGTTTCTGCCGGCGCTTTGCTGCGCGCAAAGCGGACCAGAGGCTACACCACCGGCGGCCAGCCAACCGGCTACCCCGGCGGCCAACGTACAAACTACACCACCCGCTGGCAAGACTGACAAAACCAAAAAGGTCTGGACAAATGATGAGGTGAAAACCCTGCATGGTACGGTCTCGGTGGTAGGGACAAACCGCCCGGGGGAGCGGCAACCGCAATCTGCGATGTATGGAACTGGCGCCGCGGGTGATCAGCGGCGGGGGAAGATTTTGCAATACCGGGCGGCGATCGGAGAGTTGCGGAAAAAAATTGACGCGGCGGACCAGCGAATTTCGCAATTGAAGAATTTCAAGGCGGAGGATAGCAGCCCGAGCGGAGGGATCAATCCGAATCGGGGCTACAACATGATTCCGCTGGATGAACAGGTGAAGCAGCTGGAAGCGAAGAAGAAGCAATGGTTGGGGAATATTGATGACGTGGAGAACCAGGCGAAGAAGGAAGGGATTGAGCCGGGGGATTTGCGGTAGAAGAGGCTGCTTTGTGGAAAAAGCCGAGTTCGGACTGCAAAGTGGTTTCGAAGAGAAATTCCGGGAAACACTTTAGGCTGAGATCCTTCGGCCCCGATCGGAATCGGGACCTCAGGATGACGATTTTAGGCTGAAGTTGGAGAAAGAAAAAAGGACAGGCAAGAGTTTCTCATCCAGGGAGTGCCAACCCGCCGAACTCCCGAACTAAGAAGACTGTCCCAGTTTGAGGAAGAGGGTGAGATAGCGCTTGAGGTTTTGGGTAATGAGAAAATTTTCCTTTACATGCTCATGGCCGCGTTCGCCGAGCTTCGCGGCGATATCGGGATGGGAGAGCAGGAAGCGGATCTGGTAGGCGGTGCCTTCGACGGAATGAGCGAGAAGGCCGGTGTGTTTGTGAATAATCTGCGTGGGAATTCCGCCAACGGCTGAGGCTACGACGGGTTTCTTTTTCCAGAGGGCCTCGGAAACTGTAAGGCCGAACCCTTCGCGAAGGCTTTTCTGAATGACGATAGTGGAGGCGCGCTGGAGGGCGTTTACCTCAAGCGGCGCCCAGGCGGGAAGCTCCAGCAGTTTGATATCGGGATCGCCTTCCGCGGCAATTTGCGCTTCTTTCAGAACGGTTGCGCCTTCGGGATCGTCTGAGGCGCCGCCGCCGGCAAGAACCAACTGACAATCAAAATAGCGGCGGACAATGCGATAGGCGCGAATGACACCGACGGGATCCTTGAGCCGGTCGAAGCGAGAGATTTGCGTAAGGATAGGGCGGAAATGGTCGATGCCATAACGAGCCAGGACGTCGAGGATGAACTCAGGCGGCAGCTCGCGGTTTTTCTCAGAAAGCGGATCGATGGCCGGATGGAAAAGATACTGGGGAATGGGAAGCTGCTTGGCGAATTCTGGGGAGGAAAAGATCGCCGCGTCGTAATGGGGGACATAATTTTCCAGAAAATTCCAGACGGCGGGATGCGGATGAGAGAGATCGATGTGGCAGCGCCAAACCCAGTGGTTGGCGTTTTTTTCGCGGTAGGAGATCAGGCCGGCGGGTTGCGGGTCGTGGATGACCATGAATTCGGCGTCGAGGGGCAGGCGCTTGGCGTTTTTTTCGTTGTAGGCTCGGAATATTTCGAAGTGGCGCGGCTCTGGATGATAGGGAGCGCCGTGCAGGGCGTTGTGGAAGGATTTGGTGACCTCGAAGAAATCTTCGCCGCCGGTCATGACTTCCCAGCGGATGTTGATGCCAAGTTCTTCCGCTAACGGGACGAGGCGATTCAAGATTTCAGCCACACCTCCGCCGACGGCCGTGGAATTGATCATGACAACGGAGCGGCCGGCTAAAGGCCGTGCAAGCGTGCGGAGTTCGGCCACTTCGCCGGCGCCAATGACGGACGAATAGTCGTCGAGGGGCACCCTAGCTGGGATTTGCATCGTGCTCATGCTTTCTCCTTTCACGGTCGACCAGGCGGAGCATCTTGGCGCGCGCGCTGTCGAGCGTGTTGGTGTAGATGTCGATGTGGTTGATGTTTTCGGCGAGAGCTTGGAGGCCGAGGCCGGCGGCCAGCCAGTTGGAAAAATCGTTGGTTCGGAATTGCAAGCGCAGGCGGGAAGTGACGAAATGAAAATGGAAACTGGCGTGGCTGATGGAGGCGACGCCGTCGCGGAAATCGTCCAGGTTGGTGGCGGTCAGGGAAAAGGGCATGGTGACTTCCAGACTCTCGCAAAAATAAAAACGGTCGAGGGCTTCCTGGCGGCTGAATTGGGGAAAGGCGGCGATGAAATCGCGGAGGACTCGGCAGAGATCGGCACGCAGGGCGGCGATGGAGGTGTAGTCGCGAATATCGAGGGCGGCGAACTGTTCGGCCAGGGCGTCGCGGTTGGCTTCTGCGAGGGCCCACTGGGCGAAATCGTTGGAAAAGCCCTCGGTGAGGAAGTGATGGGAGCTGAGAGTCTGGTACACGTGGTGGAAGATCGAGGCGTCGCTGCACTGCTCAAGGCCGGCAAGGAGTTCCACGAGATTTCCAGCGGATTGATTTCCGATGCGGGTGAGATAGGCGACGGTGAAAAATTCGAAAGGAGTTTCGGCGACGTTCACGGCAATTCCTCCTGAAATTTATGTGGGACCTGAAAAATGTTAGCCGAATTGCGAAAGCGGCAAGGGGTATGGAGGGAGGTCATCGAGCGTGCGCAGCCTCTTGGCGCTCGGGGACCGGAACGCGGATTTCGCTGAGATCGGAAATGAGGTTGGCGGCCCAGCGGTAGACGTTGTGTTCCAAAACAATTTTTCGCATGCGGGACATCAGATCTCCCTGCTGTTCCTCGTTCATTTCGAGAGCCTGGCGGATGGAGCGGGCGAGTTGATCCACGTCGTAAGGATTGACGAGGAGGGCGTCGCGAAGCTCCTGCGCGGCGCCGGTAAAACTGCTCAGCAGCAGAACGCCGCGATTGTCTTCGCGGGCGGCGATGAATTCCTTGGCGACGAGATTCATGCCGTCGTGGAGAGAAGTGACCAGGCAGACTGAAGCGGCGCGGTAGAAGCGGGTAATCTCCTCGTGCGAATGGTGGCGCTGGAGCAGGACGATGGGCTTCCAGCGGCCGGATTGGAAACGCGCGTTGATACGATTGGCCTCGGCTCCCACTTCCTCAAGAAATTGACGGTAGCGAGGGATGTCCGTGCGGCTGGGAGCACCGATCTGGACAAAACTGAACCGCTGGAGATAAGCGGGATAGTTCTCGAGGAAGCGCTCGATGCCGCGGAAGCGCTCAAGAATGCCCTTGGTGTAATCAACGCGGTCGACGCCAACGCCGAGGAGCGACGCCTCGATGCCTAGTTCTTCGCACAGAGCGGCGCGCTCTTCGCCGGAAGAGCGGAGGGGGTGTGGCGTTTCTCCATTTAGAGGAGCGGCGACACTTATGGGATAAGGCCGGACGCGGGAGACGCGGCCCTGACGGTAAATTTCGAATCGGTCCCAATCGGTGAGGGCTTCAAGAGCCCGGTCGACCGTGGCGAGAAAGTTGCTGCAGTGGGTGCGAATGTGAAAACCGATCAGGTCGGCGCCAAGAAGGCCGTCGAGGAGTTCGGTCTGCCAGGGACAAATGCCAAAGACTTCTGGATTCGGCCAGGGAATGTGCCAAAAGATGGCGACGCGGGCATCGGGGCGAGCTTCCTTGACCATTCGCGGAAGGAGGGCGAAATGATAGTCCTGAGCGAGGACGACGGGGGAAGCGACATCCCGGATCTCCTGAACGACCGCGTCAGCGAACCGCTGGTTGATGCGCTGGTATTCGCTCCAGTCCTCGGGGCGGAAGATGGGGCGCGTGTGGGCGATGTGGCAGAGCGGCCAGAGGCCTTCGTTGGAAAAGCCTTCGTAATAACCGCGATCTTCTTCGGCGGTGAGCCAGACTCGGCGGAGCGTGTAGGTGGGACGCGAAGGAGGAACTCGCAGGTGATAGTTGGCGTCGACGACTTCGCGGTCAGCGTTGCCGGAGCCATTGGCGATCCACGTCCCGTGACAGGCATCGAGAACGGGTTCGAGCGCGGTGACGACGCCGCTGGCAGGGATGAGCATTTGAATGGAATGGTCGCGTTCGTTGAACACGTGCATGTAGGGCTCCCGATTGGAAACGACGACGAGCGAGTTGTCTTGCAGTTTGCTCTGGAGGCTGACGCGGAGACGGTCGGGAGTCCAGAGCGCGGACTGCGATTCGCGGAGTTGCGCCTCCTCCTGGGCGGCGGCGCGGGCAAAATTCAGATCCTGAGCGAGGTGGCGGGCCTCGGTGTGAATCTGTTCGAACATTTCGTCCTTAGGCAGTGAGCGGGAACTGTCCGGAACTCCCGAGCGGAGAGTACGCAGCAAGTGGGCTGTATTGGCGAGGGGAGCGATGAAATTCCAGCGGACGAGTATGAAAGCGAGGCCGGTGATGAAAATGGTCTGGAGCAGGGCGGTCAACAAGGAAGCGCGCAGAGTGCGCATCACGCGGGCCTGAATATAACTGGCGTCGGAGATGACCACGACTACGCCTAGTGACTCTCCATCATGCAGGACTGGCAACGAATAAATGTTCAGGGTCGAATCCTCGACGGCGACAAAATCGCTGGCGGGCGCGCCGACTTTCACGGCGTGGAGAGCTTCGGCGGGCGGTTGATCGAATCGCACAGGGAGTCCGGGGGTGATGGCACGGACGGCGCCAGAAGGATCATAAACAGCGATGCCGCTGAGGCTTTCGCGGGGCGCAAAGCGATAAAGAAGATGGCTGAGCGTTTTCGAAGTGACTTTTTCGCGGGACGATTCGATAGTTTCCGCGATGTTTTCGGCGACAATCGCCGAACGCCGGTTCAGTTCGCTGCGCAAATTCCGGCGCTCGGTGCGGATCTGAAGAAACGTGTAGCAGACAGAGACGCAAGCGACGCTGATAGCCAGCGGCAGAACAAGATTTAGAGTCCTTCGCAATTCCGTTCCTCCTGAGCCTGAGGAAAGATTCCCGCGAATTACGAATTACATGGCGGGAGCCAGGCTGCGGCCGGCGGTACTCGAATGGCTCCGGCGAAGACGCTGGGAAAACCGGAGCGGGCTGAGGGCCCCGGGAAGAAGGCTTGCGCTGAAACAACAAAGCCTTCGTGTTGATGAGCCGAACTAGCTAGTACAGCTGGATGCCGGAAGCGGGCTGGACGACGACGCGTGTGGCGATGAGTTGCTGACCATCGGCGCGATAGTCGACGGTGGCCCGAGCCCCGACGGCGAGTTTACCTTCGATCTGGGTGTTGGAGTCGATGACGAATTCAAATTTATTGGGATTCAGGTTGCGATTGAGCGAAAGCGTGAATTGAGAAGGGTGCACATTGGCGATGGTGCCGGCAACGGAAGAAGGTTCCGGGAAAGCGCGAAGCGGCCCGACTGCGGTGGGCAGCGGAACGGACCACAAGGAGATCGCGAAACACACCATGAAAAAAGTGGCGAGCGAAATGGCAGTGCGGAAACGCATGATGGAAGACACCTCCAATATCATGGGCTTCGGCTGGGTATAAGGAAAGGGGCACGAAGACTGCCAAATGGGCTCGTGGTTTAGAAATCTGGTAAGTCTAGATAAGAAACGAGTTAGGAATTCTCTGCAGAAATAGCCGAACCGGTACCGGTACGCAAATTGTTCACTCTACTCCGCTTAGTAAAATGAGAGCCATGATTTATGCTGCTGCTGGCGGAAACCGTCTTAAGCGGGGGAGGTGGGATAGCCGCGTCCGTGTCCAGGACTTCTTGACGGAGGACACAGGACGCGGACATTCCCTTGGTTCAGAGATTGAGGGTTAGTTCGCTACGGTGGAGCGACCCTCCTCTGTGGGACCGCCAATTTCGGTATGTGGGACCGAGGACTGGCGGTTGGTGCTAGGCGCAAGGATGGGAAAAGAAATGCCGCACGTCAAACGAACTGCCGGTGGTTCATTTATGAACCATTAACTCTTGAATTTCGATAAAGATATGGCTTCCTATCAACTGTGATTCGGGTGTAGTATCAGCTGAATAAAAGGAAGCAGCGCATCCAGTGGACACAACTTCACAACAAGACCGACGGCTATATCGCTTTGGACTCTTCGAAGTGAACCTGGAACAGGGGACACTGAGCCGCCAAGGCACTCCTGTAAGGCTACAGGAGCAGCCATTTCGAATCCTCGCATTGCTATTGGAGACACCGGGGGAAGTTCTTTCGCGCGAGGACTTGCGGAAGAGAATTTGGCCCGAAGGAACCTTCGTCGAATTTGACGGGAGCCTGAACACGGCCTTGATGAAGCTGCGGGCCGCGCTGAATGACAACGCGGAAAACCCGGTGTTTATTGAAACCGTGCCTCGCCGCGGATACAGATTCATCGCGCCGGTGGAGATTATGGAGCTGGAGCCTTCTCCGCTGATGACGGCGATCCGGATCGAGAGCGAAGGCGAGCGCGAAGCAGTGGAACTTCCACTGGACGGGTATGGCCCGGCGGCGCAAGCACAACCGAGAGAACGCGCAGCAGGGGTCCTGAAGAAAAGGCCGACGTGGCGGCAGGTTTCCGCGGTGGCGGCCGGGGTCATGGCGGTGGCGGTTATTTTCTTTTGGCCGCGGCCTGAGCCGAAGGTGTTGTCGGTTCGCCAACTGACCCATACCGGGCAGGTAGACCCGTGGGGAAAATTGGTTACGGACGGAAGCCGGGTTTATTTTGTGGTACGCGATGTCACCGGCTGGAACCTGATGGAGACTTCGGTGGAAGGCGGAAACATTCAGCGCACGCCAACGCCATTTGACAACACGCGAATATTTGATCTGTCGCCCGACCACACGCAATTCCTGATTGGCCAATTCATGCATGAGGGAGAAGAGACGGCGTTGTGGTATTGGCCGGTGCAGGGCGGAGCGCCGCGACGCGTTGGGGACGTGATGGCGAAGGAAGCGGTATGGTCGCCAAAAGGCGACATGATCGCGTTCGTGCGCGGCGAGACGATTCTGATTACCGACACGCAAGGGAGCGAGGCGCACGAAGTAGCGCGATTCAAGCTGGCGCCCCATTCCTTGCTTTGGTCGCCCGATGGGAAGAGGCTTCGCTTCACGCAGAGCAATCTGGTGGAAGGAACCGACTCGATGTGGGAGATCGGGACGGACGGAAAATCGCTGCGCCGCGTGTTGCCCGGCGAAGAAGGCGGACCGCACGAAGGGAGCGGCACCTGGCTGGCTGGCGGGGACTACTTCGCATTTTCGACGGGGCAGGATTTACGCGCGAATCTGGCGGTGGATACGCAGGCTAATCTGTGGCTGATGGAAGAGAAGAGGGGATGGTTCGGTTGGCGGAGCGGCGAGCCGTTGCAATTGACGAAAGGCCCGATCGCGTTTGATCATCCGACGGCGACGGCGAGCGGGTCTCGGGTGTTTGCGATCGGCTCGCACAATGAATATCAGTTGCTCCGAATCGACCCCAAAACATTGACGAAGACGGCGATGTTGGCGGAATCCGGCGCCACGGATATGGATTTTTCGCTGGACGGACAGTGGGTTGTATATGCGGCGCGGGAAAACGGGACGTTGTGGAAGAGCCGGATCGATGGAAGCAATCGGCTGCAATTGATGGCCGGGGCCACGGGCGCATTCGCGCCGCACTGGTCACCTGACCAGAAACAGATTTTGTTCACGGGATTTTTGCTGGACAAGCAACCGCGGCTATACATTGTATCGGCGCAAGGCGGATCTCCGAAAACCGTGCTGCCGCTGGGCAATCGGTGGGCGTCCGTTTCCGGCGACTGGCGGACAGATGGGCGACAGATCGTGCTGGACGTGCAGGACACGGCAACAGGCGGCGAGTCGACAATCCGGATTTTGGACCTGGAATCGGGGCGCCTGTCTGCGATCCCCGGATCGGAAGGATTGATTGAGCCGCGCTGGTCGGCGGACGGGCGATACATTGCCGCTTTGAGCCCGAAGAAAAAACAGATTTTCCTGTACGACTGCAAACTACTGAAGTGGTCGGTGCTGGCGGAAGCGAACTTTCCGTCTACGCTGCGTTGGTCGCCGGGCGGAGATGCGCTGTATTTCCAGGATACGGATGAGGTGGAAGAGTCGGTATTCCGTGTGCCAATGGCGACACGCGAGGCAGAGAGGGTTACACGGTTCGGCGATTTGCTGAGTTCCGGCGCGGCGCGGTGCATTTTTACGGGATTGAGCCCGGATGGGTCCGTATATGTAACCGTGGATCACGGCGATGTGGACGTGTACGCCATTGATTTGAAACTTCCCTGAAGCGAATAAAATCCCCACAATTCAAGTTCGGCGCATCAGCAAACTGGACGGCCGCTGTACGGCCAGCCAGTTGCGAACTGCGTCACAAACCGACGCGGGAACGGCAACCAGCCGAGGAAAAGCATTACACTGGAATCACGCGCGCAGGAGTGTGTGGCTCATGAAACTCAAATTGATTTTTTCACTGATACTCGGCGTATCCATGCTCTTCGCACAGGACATTCATGCGCAGAGCAAGAAGAAAACGGGCGCAACAATCACCGGAACGGTGCTGGACGCGGATGGGAGGCCGGTGGCGAATGCCAGCGTGACGTGCGAGACCTCCAGTGGATTGAAGCCGCGCGCTGTACATACGGACAAGTCTGGAAAGTTCTTTATCACCGGATTGAAGCAGGAGAGCTACGACCTAAGGGCTTCCCGTAACGGCGCGTATTCCGACTGGGAGCGCAATATTCCGCTGGGGAAAAGTCAAACCAAGACCGTCACCCTGCAATTGCTGAACGGCAACACTACCACTTCCGCCGTTCCAGCCAGCAAGAAGCACTAGCCTACACTCGAAAAAAATCGCAGGCTGGTTGCCAGCCTGGAATCACCGGGCGGGCGGAGCGCCGAAATTCCCGGCCGGATTCAGGAAGCGATTTACCCACACTCTTGCGACGTCTGTCCTGGCTTCCGTGACGCGTGAGACTAACCAGGCATAGAACACACTCACCGCACCCACGGTTGCAGCGGAGAGCAGGTGAAGGAGAGTCGGCTGCCAGCGTTCCGCCGGAACGAGCCATGAGCGGAAGAAAAGCAGAAACGGAAAGTGCAGGACGTAAAGGCTGTAGGAAAACCCTGCGAAGCGATGCGCGACAGCCGAATACGGCGAAGGATTCTCACCGACTTCAAACTGGAGCAATGCGAACAGAAAGAGTGTGAAGGCAAGCCCGACCTCAAGATCGATCAGAAGCGGATCCCACTGGCGAACACGCGTGAAAGCCAGCGTTCCTCCCGCAAGCAGGGAGAACAAGCACACCAGAACGAGTGCGGCAGAGCCGGAGCGTATCCGTACTCTGGAGTAGAGAAGGACGAGGCCAAATCCCGCCAGCCAGATCAGGAACCCGACCAAGATTCCCCGTCCAAGAAAAACAGCGATGAACAGAACGAGACCAGTGAATGCTGTGGCAATGAAGAACCGGCGGCTGGCCCAGGCAATTCCGGCGGCCAGAGCGAGGGGAAATAAAACGTAATACCAGAATTCATTCGACAAGCTCCAGAGCGGGCCGTTAGAACCGAATGTTTCGCAGAGAATTGTTTGCAGAAAAAACAGATTGCCGAGAAAGTTGCCGGTTGTGAGGTTATTCAATGGCACGGAAGGCCCAAGATCGCTGAGAGCGTGCGCGTAAATCCCTTTAGCGGCAAAAAGCCAACTGCCCAGGCGGTCCCAGAAAAATCCGAGCAGAAGGCCGGGCAGCAGTACGACGTAGAGGCGCGTGGCGCGGTTGACGGCATAATACCGCCAGGACCATTTCCCGAGAATGTGGCTTCGGAGGATGGTCGAAGAAATGAGAAACCCACTCAGGACGAAGAAAACGATGACCGCCTGATGGCCGAAACCGGTGAGGAAATAGAGGAATTCCAACGCAAAGGATTTGGATTGCAAATGTTGGAAATCCACGAAAAAAAACGTTCGCAGATGGCCAATCATCACGGCAAAAGCGGCGACCGCGCGGATCAGGTCGAAGGAATCCGAAGCCGTGGCGGAAAGCTTGCGCGGCATCCAGGCAAGGGAAATGGGAGAAGGAAGTCCCGGACGAGGTCCAGGTTCCGTTTCAACCGATTGCGTGGCCATAAGCGCCCTTCAGGAATCCTCCTCTGCGGCCGGAAAGCAAGGGCCAGTATAGCGGTTTAAGTGGGGAAAGAGATTCGCGTAAGTACCACGAGGTTTCTGGAACCAGAATGGCTGGCAGTAATGGTTGTAAGTATCTTATTATGTGCACATTACGAGGGAATATGGGAAGTGGCATGGTACATCCCTAGTACTAAGACCCGGGTACCCTGCCAATTGGAGCCATTGGTCCATTGTTGGAAATAAAGGGCGGCCCTAAGCTATTTAAACGATGGGTTGGGGGCCGCGCGGGGACAGCGGTCCCGCAAGGGGCCGTGTGCGAGCTACCCAACCCACCATCATCTCCCCACCCGGAAAATCTTCCTTAATTCTCTGATAACTGAGACGTTCGGAACTGCTCGTGCATCCATCCTAGTGTGACCCGCCCAACTATAGGAAAGGAGCGGGAATTCCATCGAGGGGAATGCGTGGCTACAAGGAAAAGCGGACAGTTGCTGGTTCCCGCTGGCATACGGAAGCACCAGCTATCTTGGCTTTTGCTGAGCGCACTGGCTGCCGTGAGCGCGACTGGCGAGGCAGCCGCGGTGCCACCAGTGCCCCGAGACGGCACGCTGCAGGGATATCACGATTACGTGTCCAAGGTTGAGGCGCGCAACCGGGAGGAGCTGAGCCGGGGAGCATTTTTGTGGATTGATGGGCTACCCGAGGCGGAGCGCACGCAGGCCTACGAGAAATTGAAACAGGGCGGCGTGGAGCTGAGGCGTTTGGGAAAGTCCGACGATGAATCCGCCGTAAAAATTCGGGGAGGAATGATACACGACTGGAAAGGCATAGTCTTTATTCCCGGCGTGAAGCTGAACCAGGTGCTGGGGGTTTTGCAGGATTACGACAAACATTCGCAATACTACTCACCCGATGTGGAGAGCGCAAAAATCGAATCGCGCGAGGGAGACCACTTTCGGGTGTATATGAGGTTTCGGCGGAAAAAAATCGTCACCGTGGTTTTGAATACAGAACAGGATGTCATGTACTTCCGCGATTCAGCGACGCGGGAGCACAGCCGGAGCTCCGCGATCCGAATACGCGAAGTGGAAAACCCGGGAACCAAAGAAGAGAAAGAAAAGTCCCCGGACGAAGAAAATGGTTTCCTGTGGCAGATGGAGACGTGGTGGCGCATGGAGGAACGCGACGGCGGAGTCTACGTGCAGAATGAAGCGGTGACGCTGACACGCGATATTCCGGCCGGCCTGGGTTGGCTGATCGGGCCGTTTGTGACCAGCATCCCAAAAGAGACGCTGGAATTTACGATGAACGCTACGCGCGCAGCAGTTCTGGGGAAGGCCAAGCGCTAGCCAATGGAAGTCTGCTTTTTGCGGACAGCGATCAGCAGCACTATGCCTGAGTTGAGCCAGGGGCGGAGCCAGCCGTTGGAGCGGGATTCTCCCACGGGGAAAAGTTCGACGCTTTCGGCCCACTGTTGGATCTGCTTGAAATTGTCATACACGCTGTAAGAGTAGAAAACGCCGTCGCCCTCAGATTCCTGGTAGCGCTTGCCACCCGTCCGCAGAAAATCGAACGCGTTCCATAACTTCAACTTGTACAGGAGGAGCTTGACGAGCCGGATGGGGAGGGGCCCTTGTCCGAAGCGATTGGAGTCGGAAATCACCACGACCTTGCGGGCAACGCGAAGCATTTCCTGAACGACGCGGGCGGGATCAGGGACGTGATGGAGTATGGCGAATTCGCAAACCGCGTCGAAGCTCTGGTCGGCAAAGGGAAGCGCGTCGCCGTTGGCCAGCAGAAGTGGAAAACCCTGGTTGGCGCCGGAAGAGATTCCCTGCCGCACAAGCGCCTCAACGGGTTCGACGCCGCAGATGAGGGCTTTCGAAAGGCCTCCGGCCAGGCGGGGCAAGCCGCGGCCGGTGGCAGAGCCGACGTCCAGAAGGCTGCGTACCTCCAGGGTTTGGAGAGCGCTGAAAAGAATCCGCATGCCGGCTTCATCGTCGACGGCTTCATGGGCATGCATGGCATCGTAGCGCGCGGCGGTTTCGGCGTAATACCTGCGCTGTGCGAGAACCGGATCTTCAGCCGGAGAGGAAGGATCGTCTCTTGGTGGCATGGATGAACTAACTATATTATCTGGATATAGCTTTTTAGGGTGAAGAAGCTTTCGAGGGGCTCCGGGGCAGGGGAGTTTCTCCGAACAGTCGAGGGGCCCTGCCGCGTAGGTAAATTGGCGAGCATCAGGAAACTCCGATTCGAAACTCCTGATGACCGATCAATCGAGTCGAAGCCATAAGTCCGATGAGGCGAGGAATCATGGGAAGCCGAAACGTGAAATGAGCGACCCGAAGCAATCCGGTGCCCCTGGCGACCAGACCCCAATTTTGCGATCGCACATGCCGGAGCTGGATACGATTCGCGGGCTGGCGATCCTGGGCGTGATCTTTTATCACGGTTTTTATTGGGCGCACGATTTGGCGGCGTACAGTCCCTGGCAAAGACTTTTTCTGAAAGCTATGTCCGTGGGACAGTACGGCGTAAACCTGTTTTTTGTGCTGTCCGGATTTCTGATCACCGGAATTTTGCTGAACACGCGGGATCGCAAAGACTACTACAAACGCTTTTACTTGCGGAGGGCGTTGCGGATTCTTCCCGCCTATTATCTGACGCTGTTGATTCTGGTGATATTCCGGCTGACCAGCAAAGGCTTCTTGTTGATGAGTTTGTTGTACTCATCCAATCTCTCCCTGCTGTTCGGCATAACAATGTCCTATACGGTGCTGTGGTCCCTGGCGGTCGAGGAGCATTTCTATCTGCTGTGGCCGGCGGCGGTAAGAAGAATCAGTCCGCGCGGATTACTGGTGTTGGCGGTCTCACTGATGGTTCTCTCTCCCGCGCTGCGGTTTTGCTGCAGCCTGCTTCCCACGAAATACGCGGCGATCGTGGGAGGATGCTCGTACTACACGTGGAACTGCTTTGATGGTTTGGCGCTGGGAGCGCTGATGGCGCTGCTGGTCCGGCGGATGAACGATGATCGCGGGAAACTGGTGCGCTTTTCCCTAGGGCTGGTGGGTTCAGGGCTGTTGGTTGCTCTTGCGGGATTCCCCTTTGGAATCACAACACGAATGAATCCGGTTGGTGAAGCTCTGCAGTGGGTCCCCTGGCATCTTGGGCTGGCGGGATTGCTGGGAATATTCGTGGCGGTGGGGAGCGGAAAGTGGAAGGCGCTGGTGGCGCCGCGAATTCTGACTTTTTTCGGGGCCATCAGTTACGGGCTGTATCTTTACCACCTGCTGTTCTTGTTTGCGTACAACTGGCTGCTGAAACGGACAGGGTTTGCAGAGCATTGGAATCTGAGCCTGTGGCAGAGAACGTGGCTGTCGATGCTGGTTTCCAGCACGGCCGCCATACTGTTTTCGTATTTGTCGCGTTGGTATTTTGAAGAACCGTTTCTCCGGTTAAAGGACCGATGGGAAAGGCCGGCCGATTCATCGCGGGAATCGAGCGTTGGGGACACAATCGGAGCACCCGAAACCAGCAAGAGTTGAAGTGTTTCAGTTACTGGGGAGCGGCCGCATCCGGGGATGTCGCTGAAAGCGAGCCGGCGGCCTTGCGGAGAAACTCCCAAGTCTCCGCAGCATTGCGTTCCCAGGAATAGGATTGCGCCGTGCGGGCGGCATTTTCTCCGAGCGAGCGGCAGAGGTCCGGCTGTTGGCAGAGCCGGGACAAGAGTTCCGCCAGGGCCGCAGGATCCTCTGGATTATCAAGTATGAAACCGTCTGATCCGTGGGTAATGGCCTGTGAAACGCCGCTTTGAGCACTCGCAATCACGGGAAGACCGGTAGCCATTGCCTCGAGAGGAGGCAAGGAAAAGGATTCGTGGAGAGAAGGCCCGCAGTAGGCGTCCGCCGCGGCATAGAAGCGCATCACGTCTGGGGAGGGATCGGCAAAGAGAACGCGGTGGTGAAGTTGGAGCGATTCGATTTGGGATAGGAAAACGGCGCGAGCGTCGCGACCTGCGACCAGGACCTGCAACGGGAGTTGAGGTAGGGCCGCAACGGCACGCAACACGCAGGAGAGCCCCTTGTTTCTCCAGTCGTTGCCGATGAGCAGGACGACAAAGCCGGATTCGGAGATTTGTAGTTCGCTTCGGGCAGCGGTGCGCCGTCGCAAACGCTCAACAGGATTGAAGCGGGAAGTGTCGACGGCGTTCGGAATGACGATGACATCCGTGCGCGAGAAGAAAGAAGTAAGTTCGGAAACCGTCAGATTGGAGACAGCGGCAAGCCTGATCTTTTTGTCAGGGTAGATTCGTTTCTCGAGGACCATGAGAAGCCGGTAGTACAGACGCCGGTGAAGCAGGACGGGCCAGATGGAAAGAGGCGCATGCCGGAGACGAAGTTCGCCTTGGACGTCACGGTAGAGGCGGTGAAAAACAGCGTGCACGACGATCGCGTCCGCATCCGAACAGTTGATACCAGGGGAGAAAATCACATCGTAGGAGAGTGAGCGAAATATCCGGTGGAACCAGCGAAGACCCTGATTGGCGAAGTACCACCATAAAAAATTGAATAGATGAGGCGCGGGAAGAGCAGGCACACGATGCCAAATGGCGCGCGCGGGGACGGCAGATTCGGCGTATCGGGAAGAGAAACGAACGACTTCGAGATCGCGGACCGACTGAGCATAAATGTGAATCTCACAGTCCGGATATTGCAGGAAGCGCTCGATCTGTTCGACGAGGCAGCGTTCCGTTCCATGCTGACGGTCGAGAAAAGGAGAAACAACGGCGAGCCGCAAATCACGCCTGCCTGGCAGCGACGGCCTGCTGGGCGATAAATTGGGCCTGAACTTCATCTCGCAGCAGAGTGGGAAGCCGGAAGAGGATACCCAAAAGAATCCATAGATAGGCATTCATGATGAAATCCTGATACGCGACGAACCCATAGAACGTAATCGGAATCAGCAGCAGAAAGGCGTACCAAAAAATAACGAACCCAATGGGAAACCAGGGCGTGCCTTTCAGCTTTACGACCACTTTCCAGGCGGAAATGCTTACGGAAACGCTTAAGAGAAGCCAAAGCAGCAACCCCGGCACGCCCATTTCCACGACCAATTGTCCATATCCGCTTTCCACCCCGATATTCATGGGGGGCGCGTGCAGGATACGTGCAACGTACTGAATACCCAGGGAGCACGTGCCGATCCCGTAGCCTAACGGCCAGTGCTCATGCTGAAAGGCCAACATGAAATTGCGCCAAGGGTAATCGCGAGCACGATGGACGAGTTCACTAGCAGGGCTGTCAGGAGAGAGGGTCTCGTTGTATATAGCGAAACGGCTGGCTGTCTGTTCCGGAAGAAAAGTCATCATGAGGAACAAAGCCACCGCCGCGAAAACCACGCCCCGCATGATTGCTCGGACAGTGCGGCGCGCTTCTCCCTGGCGCCAGGGGGAGCCCCAGAGAAAGGCGACGACGACAACGAGAACGCTGCTGGCGGTATACAAAAACACGCTGCGAGACGCGCTCATGATGGAACCAATCCCCACCACGCCGACGGTAAGAAAGGCGAGCAAGCGATTTTTCCTGCTGCGCAACAACAAATAGCCGCCGAAGCCCAGGGCCACCAGCCAGGAGATAAGCAAGAAATTCTGCAACCGCCCGGCGCTGACGAAAACGGAAGTGGGCCGGTACGCGATGGCGCCGGTGATGGGAGAAATCCGGTAGGTTGTGCTCAGGTCGCGAATGTCCGACTGAAGCACGGCGGGGTTTAGAAAAGTGTGCCCGAGCACGGACTGGGTAATGCCGAGACCCACCACAATTAAGACGAGCACTGAGTTATAGGCAAAAAACTGGCGCAGGTCTTCGTCGCTTTCGATAAATCCGTAGCCGACAAATAGGAGGGGGACGTACAGAAAATCAATTTTCATGCCCAGAATGCCGTAAAAAATACTGGTCGAGTTTGGGTTGAGAACTTGCAGGACGCCGTACCAGAGAAAAAGCATGAGTGGAAGGAGGAAAGGTGGCTTGAATATCTTGGCGCGTCCAGCCCGTTTGGAGATGAAAAATGAGAGGTACACGACCAGTGCAATGACATCCTTGCCAAAGAAGATGGCCATGTTATTGCCCAAGTATTTCCTCACCAGGTCCTCAAGCACAATCCAGGTGAGCAGTAGATACACACCACGCCGCCAATCGTTGAGAATGGCCACCACCGCAGCCAATCCCACAAAGACCATGCCACCGATGACGAGCGTGTCGATGTCGCCTTCCAGAACGAGTTGAGCGACTACATAGGCCAGGCAAAGTACTCCGAGGAAGGCAACAAACGTCAGTCCGGGGCTGCGGGAGAACCGGAAGGAGGGGAGCGACCCGATCATTCGCACAGCAGGCGCTCCGGGAGAAGCCGAGGCATGTCCGCATTACACATTTTGGTTGGCGCCTTAGGAAAGCTCTCTTGCCAATTCAGTCATTTTGAAAGCACATTCTAACACCGTGCCGGGGCACGGGCCAAAATGAATCGGGGCGATTCCAGCTATTTGAATAATTGTCCCAATTCAAAAGTCGGCCTCTGGGCCCAGACCGCGATTGGCGGCGCGCAGATCACCCAAGACTGGAGATTTTGGAACTCTGGTGAGACGACCAAATGGAATGTTGCACCGTCTAACAAAGGAGGGTGGGGTTGTCCCTCGCGCGACCGAAGACAAGACCTCAAGTCTTTTCTTTTGCTGAACTTCGAAATACAATGGAGGCGCGAAGGGACTTGGTTGGACGGAGATGGAGCGAGCAACTAAGCGTTGAGTTACCCCGCCTGAAGTGCAATTAAGACCGCGACCTGGCCACGAAACATTTCGGCGTGTTCCGGCGTATTAGTGGTAGACAAGCGGGAAATTTGTGGGTTGGCAATGTCCCTCCGCGCGAGTGGTTCGCAGCGGAATCGTGTGAGGCAAATCATCATGAAGACGTGGCAGAAGGTCGGGATTGGCCTTGGTGGTGCGGCGGTGCTTGGTGGCATCGTGTGGTTCAGCATCAACCAAGCGAATAAAGGGGTCGTGACGGTCCAAACCGCGAAAGTGGCGAAAGTGGACTCGCTGGTTTCCCAGGTGACCGCATCCGGAGAAGTAAAGCCGACGACCTACACAAATATTACGGCGCAGGGATTCGGACGGATAACCGAGATACTGGTCAAAGAGGGCGATCACATCAAGAAGGGCGACCGGCTGTTGCTGCAGGAGAACGTGCAAGCCAACGCGGACGTGCAAGCGCAGTCTGCGGCGATCAATTCGAATCAGTCCGGCGTGCAGGTGGCCGAATCCAGCTTTACGGCGGCAAGAGCGGATTTGATTCAACAGCAAGCCAACCTGGAGAAAGCCAAGCTGGATTACGACCGCGGTCAGGGACTTTACAAGGACGGGCTGATTCCCAAGCAGGATTTCGATCAGCGCAAGACTGCTTATGACGCAGCCTCGGCTGCAGTGGATGCGTCCAGGGCGCGCATGCAGATGCAAAAGGCGCAATTGGATCAGGTGCGTTCGACTCTCGACCAGAGCAAGGCGGTGCTGGTGCGGACGAAGGATGTGCTACAGAAGACAACCTACTTTTCGCCGATCAATGGAATCGTGAGTTATCTGCCGGTTCGACTCGGCGAATACGTTGTGCCGGGAATTCAGAATGCCACGGGAAGTTTCCTGATGACGCTTTCGGATATGTCGATCGTGACGTCGGAAGTGAAGGTGGACGAGACCGATATCGTGAACGTGAAAATCGGGCAGGATGCGGACGTAACGATTGACGCGATTCCGGGGAAATTGTTCAAGGGCAAAGTGACGGAAATTGGCTCGCAGGCGGTTTTGCGGAGTTCCGGCCTGGCAACGACACAGACCACCACGAGCAACCAGGAAGCGAAGGACTTCAAGGTGGTGGTGACGCTGGACAGTCCGCCGGAAAATTTGCGGCCGGGCCTTTCGACCACCGCAAAGATCCGAACCGCGGAAAAGAAGGGCGTGATCGCCATTCCGATTCAGGCGCTGGCGATGCGTTCGCGCAAGGATCTGGACGAGGCTGCAAAGGGCGGCAAAAAGGACAGCAACGTGACGCTTGCCGCGCCGGCGCCGGTTGCGACCGGCGATCCGAAAAAGGACGAGGTTCAGGGCATTTTCGTGGTCAACGGCAAGAAGGCATCTTTCCGCCCCGTGGAAACCGGGATTTCGGGCGTGACCGACATTGAGATTACCAAGGGGTTGCAGGCCGGAGATGAAATCGTTATCGGAAGCTACAAGGCGCTGCGCACGCTGAAGCCGGAAGCGGCCGTGAAAGTGGACAATACGGCGCCGAAGAAGATCGAAGAAAAAGAGTGAGCTCGCCAGGCGACAGGGAGAAGCGGATGCCAGCAGAGATGACTACCTCAGAATCGTACCGGCAAGACCTGGTGGATGCGGGAATTGTGATCCGCACGGAAGCGCTGGCGAAGGTCTACCAGATGGGCACGGAAGAAGTGCATGCGTTGCGCGGAATTGACGTGGAAATCCGCAAGGGCGAATACGTGGCCATCATGGGGCCGTCGGGCTCCGGCAAGTCCACGCTGATGAACCTGATCGGCTGCCTTGATTCGCCGAGTTCGGGGCGCTACTGGCTGGCAGGGCGGCTGGTAAGCGAACTGGACGACGATGAATTGGCGTATATCCGGAACAAGGAAATCGGGTTCGTATTCCAGACATTCAACCTGTTGCCGCGCGCGACCGCGCTGCACAACGTGGAACTGCCGCTGATCTACAACGGCACGCCGTCCGAGGAGCGCATCGAGCGGGCAAAAAAAGCGCTGGAGCGCGTGGACCTGGTGCCTCGGATGCATCACAAGCCAAACGAACTTTCCGGAGGCCAGCGGCAACGCGTGGCGATTGCCAGGGCGCTGGTGAACAATCCCTCGATCGTGCTTGCCGACGAGCCGACGGGAAACCTGGATTCGAAAACCGGCGAAGAGATTATGAATTTATTCGAAAACCTGCACGCGCAGGGGAACACGATAATCCTGGTGACGCACGAAATGGACATCGCGCAGCACGCGCATCGCGTGATTTTCATCCGGGACGGAAAAATCGCATCCGACGAAAAAGTGGTCAAGAAGTAGAGGTTCGAAGAAGCTGTCTGATTCCCGCAAATTGCCGCTGAATCAACCCCAAAGTTTGTATCAACGAGCCGGCGAGGCATGGGAAATCTCGGCCTCGGCAAACGTTTCCGGCACAGCGAGATAGGTGCGCGAGAGGCGGTCGTGCCAGGTCATGGCATCTTCGTCCCAGAGGGCCCAGAAAAATCCCAGGAAAAATGTGCTCGCGGAAATCATGTAGCCCGCGGTGCGCCAGAACAGTTGTTGCGCCGTAGGGGAATCGCCGGTGAAGCTCTCGACCTGCAAACCGCGAACCATCATTCCCGGCGTGGTTCCGCCGAAGATCGTAAAGAGGCCGAAGTATTGAATGTAGACGAAGGCGAAGGTCGAGAAACAAACGGCCGCGCTGAGCTTGCTGAAGGTGAATTGGCCGCCCAGAGAGCCAAAAAGAGCGAGGAAGCCGCCGTAGGCAAATGCCAGACAAGCCGCATCGATCAGAGCGGCGCGGCGCCGCTCGCGCAACGTGGCCACCGGGTAGAGCTTCGACGGCGGCTCCTCCAGAGGCTCAGGTACTTCTTCCTGCTCCTCGGACAAGGGCGGCAAAGAGACATCGATAAGGAGCCTGGCATCCTCCGGCTCGGCTTTCTGGGGTGGCCGGCCGATCGCGATGGTAAAAGCGAAATCGTCCTTGGGATCGCCCGAGGCAGTAGGTGGTTCCTCCAAATGGACAGCCACCGCGGCTGTGGGTTGGCGGCGCTCAAAGGGAAGTTCCGTCTGCGCTTCGTTGGGGAAGGCTTTTCTGCGACGCGCACGATAGGCCTGGAGGCGCTGGTTCAGCTCTCCGCGCCATTCCTCTTCGCCAGACGAACGCAAAGCAAGATTGCCCTGCGTGGAGGCAGGGGATTCCACCTGGGAAGAGATTTCAGGATGATCACAAAAATGACAGGCGCGCTCTCCCGTGGAGAGCACCGCGCCACACTGCGAGCATATTGTATTCACCGGTAGTTTTTGCGCTGCGGACGCTCATACTCCGGTGAGGAGCAGAGAGGAAAATCTTAGCACTGTAGGCGGATTGAGGGTAGTGGAGAAATGAAGTGATGGTGCTAAAGAGTTAGCAGAAAAAAGCTAGAGTTCGACTTGCTGCGCAAGCATCTCGCGGTTCAGCGCAATGCGGCGGCCGAGGGCTACAGCGGCGTAATGGGCACAACCCGCGCGTTCTTCCTCAGCCCAGCTGCGTACGGCCGGGAAAAGTTTGGCAAACCCCTGATCGAGCAGATTCAGGAAGGAATAGTAAGCGCCGACGATATGCAGGCCGGAACGATCTTCCGGGCGGTCGGGGCATAGCTGGAGAATCTGCATAACGCGGGCGTAATCGCGGCCAACGGCCCGCACCTGAATACCGGTAACGTCCCGCACATCCTCAGTGATGGAAGTGTGCAGCGAAGAGGCGGTGAGCGACCGGCAATAGGACACGAAGAACATCAGCAGGGTCAGAAGCGAGAAAGCGAGGATGAATGCGGCCATCATCGAGGCACCGCCACAAGGCGAGCCGGTACAAGCCGGGAATCTTCCGAATGACGCATGAGAGTGATGGCCCAGGAGATAGGCAGGAAGCAGCCAAGGACGGGGGCAATATATTGGACGATTTCGTATTTCGGCGCGAGGTTAACCAGGGCGTAACTTCCCGCGTAGGCGCTGAAATAAAGTCCGAGAGAAAGAACCATTTGGACCAGGCGAGTCCGGGTCTCCTGAAGCTTCAGGACCGCACCCCACAAGAGATACGTGAGAACCAGGCCGACAAAATAAAGATTTTGTGACAGCTCGACGGCGAATCGGGTACCAAGGCGTTCAGAGGATTGGGCCACAACGGCATACGTAAAACCTGCCGTGCCGAGGAGCAGCAAGACAGCTACAAAGCGAACATACTTCGCAAGATTGAGTTCGGCGAAAACACGGGAGGCGAGGCTTATGACCGCGACAAACAAGGCTACGGTCAACAAGCAGTCCGTGTAAAAATAGGCATACATATACTGCGGCGAATCCAGCCCGTAAAAGCGCAAAATCACCTGGCGGAGGAGGTCCGCGAACAAAGAGAGAATTACATAAAGATTTAAGAAGAAATATTTAAGAAAAGAAGCTCGGAGTGCCGAAGATGCGACAAAGCACACCCCTGCGCCCATTCCCACAATCCAGATTACCAGTGCGATTCCGCTAGGCATTTCCCTCGCGCAATCAAGCCGGTCTGGGAATCAGAAGATCAACCGATCCACTGTGATCCGGCCGAATTAATTCGACGGCGGGGGCAGCTTGGGAACAGGCGAAACACCGTTGGCCATGATGACGACAGAGTTGCTGTGCGACGTCACCAAGGTCTTCAGTTCCATTGCGCCAACAAGAATGCCCAAAGCGAGAGCCAATGCGCCTAGTTTACGTGACATTTAGTGCCTCCGAGAGCGGGATTACGAACGGAGACACTCTATCCCATATAGGGACAGTGTCAAGTACAGTGCGCACAAACTCTGTGCAATAACCGTCAACGGAACACGGGCTAGTGCTTTCGCCCGGCCTTCGCCAGACGAGAGCCTAGAACGCTTCCGACATGAGGGAGTGTAGTGTTCCAGAACGCATAGCAGCAAGGGTACCGAAGTTCCAAGTTGGGTGGTACGGAAGTACTACTCGGATGGCCTGGCTTATGTTTGCTTCGAGGTAATTGTCCTAAAAGTAGTGGCTTAGGCACTGGTGCCGGCATCCGGATACTGACCGCGAGTACTATAATTTGCGCCGGAAGCGCTCTCTGTGTGTAGCTGCAGCTTGACACTCTCGGCGGTTCATCCGTAGCATAAAGAATTGCGTTTAGCCGGCGTAGCTCAGTGGTAGAGCGAGGGTCTCATAATCCCTAGGCCGTGGGTTCGATTCCCCCCGCCGGCACCATAGAGACCCAGGATCACAATCCCGCCGTCGCTTCGACAGTAAGCTTCCCACCGCTTAGGAGATATCCGGAAAGAGTACGCGCCTCACCCAAAATATGGATTTTGTGATTTTATCCCTTCCACCTTCCGAAGAACGTTCCCCTGAAGCCTGGCGACGCTAACCGGTGCGCGCATCGCGCGTGTATTCACTCTTCAACCACGCAGAACCCTAATCGTTCATCGTCTTTTCGCTTAGTGTTTGGTAAAGTGTGGGCCAAGCAACGTTCGACAATCTGAACCCGGAGGTGTGCATGGCGGAATGGGAACTGCGTCCTCTGTCCCTGGGAGAAATTCTCGATCGTACGTTTTCGTTATATCGCCGGCATTTCCTGCTTTTTTTGGGAATCACGGCGATCCCTCAATTGCTGGTCCTAGGGCTGAATCTGGTGCAAGTGCTGATCCTGAAGGCGCCCCCAGTGGCGGTGAAACCGGCGGCCACCCAGTTTCAGGCGGGCCCCTCAAGCAGTTTTTTGGCGTTTGGAATTGTGGGTGGGATTCTGGCGTTGATCATTTATGTCGTCAGTTTTTTGTTTGCACAGGGCGGCACGATCTATGCGGTGTCCGATTTATATCTTGGCCGCGCCACAACTATCGGTGGATCGCTCAGCCGGATGAAGGGACAACTCCTCAATCTCCTAGGCGTAATGATACTCAATGGGTTGGCTACTCTGGCTGCCTTTATCTTCCTGATTATTCCTGGGTTTTACGTGGCGTGTCGCCTGAGCACTTGCATACCCTCCGCGCTCCTGGAAGACCTCGGAGCCCGCGAATCGCTGGAGCGCAGCTTTGCATTGACCAAGGACAATGCGGGACGCGCATTCGTGATCTATCTGCTGTATTTTGCCCTGCTCTACGCAGCCATCTTCCTGTTCATGATGCCATTCGGAGTGCTGGTGGCACTTTCCGCAAAAGATCCCAGCATGCTGCGCTGGTCCCTGGCCTTGATGCAGGTGGGAAACTTTTTCGCGGCGGTCCTCGTGAGCCCATTTCTGTTAATCGCCACATCGGTGTTTTACTATGACCTGCGCGTGCGCAAGGAAGCTTTTGACCTGCAGCTGATGATGAATCCCGGCGCCAATCCATCTTCGCCAACCCAGAGCGTTCCGTCGATGCTGCGGTGAAAATGACCGTGCCAAGGAACCATGGCGCTCTGTATGCGGCGGCAAGTGCGTTTCTCGCATGTGTTTTGTCCCTGCTTTTGATTCCCGGGTGTGCGCACGCATCGGAACAAGGGCAGAGTCCTTCCTCAGCAAACCAGGGTTCCACAAACACTCAATACGATATTCCGTCGCTGGCGGCCGAACTGGCGCGCATTTCCGCAGCCCTCGAAAAAAGGCCCGCCGCGCGTGAGTTGGATGCGCTCCGGGATTCTCTGCCCAACCACTGGACGGTGACGACCGCCGGAAAAGATTATTCGATCTCCACGGAATTTCTGCGAACGCAACTGAACAGCGCTTCGACCGGCTTCGCACGGACATGGGTAGAGCATCTGAAGGGGCAATTGGAAAGCTATGCCGTGACGCGATCGGCGGGGACCTCCAATGCGAGGGCCGAACTGGATGGCATTCTGGGAAGCCCGGAATTTGCGGCGGTGCATCCGCCGACCCGTTGGGACATTTTTCGGCAGCGCGTTGCCGCGTGGCTGGAACGATTGCTGATGCGGCTGTTCGGTGGCCTGGCCCGATACCCGATTGGCGGGCAGATTCTGTTCTGGGCGTTCGTTGTGGTTTGCGTGGGATTTCTGGCGCTGTGGCTATTTCGTTTCATGGTCAGCCGGGACCGGCTCGATGCATTGCCTCCGGGTCACATCGTTTCGCCCGCGCGCACCTGGCAGGAATGGATCCGTATTGCGCGCCTGGCCGCGGGCAGGAACGATTTTCGCGAGGCCATCCACTCGGCCTACTGGGCCGGTATCACCAGACTTGAAGACACGGGAATTCTTCCCAAGGATCGCGCGAAGACTCCGCGGGAATACCTGCGGATGATTTCCCAACCGGCACCAGGAGAACTTCTGCCACCCACCGCCTACCGGGAGTCTCTAACCGTGCTGACCAACCGGCTGGAGCGGACGTGGTACGGCAATCGGGCCGCCAGTGGGGATGATTTCCGCGACACGCTGCAACACGTGGAGGCGCTCGGTTGCCAATTGGAATAGCATCCTCCGATAGAAAGCTGTTGCTGGTCAGCGCGGCCCTGTTGACGCTTCTGCTGGCGGCAAGTGCGATCCTGTCTCCGCCTGAGGAACTCGCTTCGCCGATTCCTTCCAGCTATTCAGCACAATCCGCGGGCGCTGCAGCGGCCTATCGCCTGCTCGTCAAGATGCGCTATCCCGTACGTCGCTGGGAAGGGCCGCCCACCGAACTGAATTCTGACCCCGAAACTACCCTGCTTATCCTTGCGGAGCCCTTCCAACCGGCCAGCGAGAATGAGCGAAAAGCGCTGGTTGAGTTTGTCGAAGATGGCGGGCACGTGCTGTTCACCGGGACAAACATCCAAGGTTATTTTTCTGGAGGGGAAGTCTCGCGGGAGCGCCCCGATCCGGCGTGGGACTCTTTTGAACCGAATCTTCCGAGCAGCGTCAGTCGCGACGCGCAACACGTCACCATTCAGCCTCGTGGCTACTGGGGCCGGCTGACTTCCGAACAGTTGGCTCTTTATGGGAAACCCGACTCGCCCGTGGTAGTAAGCTGGGCGCTGGGTGACGGCGAGATTTTATGGTGGGCGGGGTCGACTCCCCTGACCAACGCAGGAATCACCCGAGAAGACAATCTGCGATTTTTTCTAAATTCGGTTGGCAATTGGTCCCAGGACCAGCCTTACCGGATTTATTGGGACGAATATTTTCACGGCCAACGCAGTTCGCTGTGGAGCTATGTGAGCAAGACTTCCCTTGCCTGGAGCGCTCTGCAGTTGGGGTTGCTGGCGGCCGCGGTGTTGTTCACGTTCAGCCGGAGAAGCGGACCGGTCTTCGTCCCAAAGGAAGTTTCGCGGCTATCACCTCTCGAATTCGTAGAGACACTGGGTGGGTTGTATGAGCGCGCCGGAGCTGCTTCCTCCGCGATAAACGTCTCGTACATGAGGGTCCGCTCCTTGTTGACGCGTCAGCTCAACATGCCGTCGAACACCAGCAATCGGGACCTGGCTCAAGCGGCGGAGCAACGAATGGGGTGGAAAAATTCCGGCTTGGGGGAAAAGCTCCGGGAGGCGGATGCGGCCAGCCGCGATTCCACGGTTTCCCCGCGCGAAGGATTGCAAATGGTGCAAAAGCTGGAGGAATTTACAGCAAGGCTTGATGTCCGTTCACAAATTCATAGGGAGAGAACCTAACCGTGCAATATCTTTCCGCGCTCGCGACTCACGTCCGGGCTGAACTTTCCAAAGTCGTCATCGGCCAGCAGCAAGTGGTCGATCAGTTGTTGCTGGTGTTGGTTTGCGGCGGGCATGCGGTGATCGAAGGCGTGCCGGGGCTTGCCAAGACGCTGGCTGTGAAGTCACTTTCGAGAATCTGCGGGCTGGGTTTTCAGCGCGTGCAATGCACGGCCGACCTTATGCCCGCGGACGTCACCGGCACGAACGTGTTCAACCTGAGTAACAGCACTTTCTCTCTTCATCGCGGGCCTGTGTTCACAGACTTGCTGCTGGTCGATGAGATCAACCGCACTTCGCCGCGGACACAAGCCGCCCTGCTCGAAGCGATGGAAGAACGACAAGTTACGATTGATGGCACGCGGTACCAGCTCTCTGAAAACTTCACGGTGCTGGCCACCCAGAATCCGATCGAATTCGAAGGCACGTATCCTTTGCCGGAAGCGCAATTGGACCGCTTCCTGCTGAAGATTCGCGTTACGTATCCTTCGTCCGAAGAAGAAACGCAAATCCTGAGGCAGTACGAAAAGGGTTTCAATCCCAGGCACTTCGAGGAAATCCCGTTGCGCCCGCTCGACCCGGCCCTGCTCCCCGCCGCAAGGCGCGAAATTGAGAGTGTTCGGGTCGAGCCGGCGCTTTATTCCTATGTCATATCGCTGGTGCGCCGCACCCGCGACTGGCCCGCGATCTCGCTGGGCGGCAGCCCACGCGCGGCGGTGGGTCTCTTCTTCGTGGCTCGCGCTCTGGCGGGGATGGACGGGCGAGACTACCTTTTGCCGGATGACGTAAAAGCGGCGGCGCTTCCCGTCCTCCGCCACCGGCTGCTGCTGAAACCGGAAGCGGACCTGGAAGGGCTGACGACTGACCAGGTGCTGACGCAGGTGATTGCGGCGGTGGAAGTACCCAAGTGAGGAACCTGGAGTGAGGGTCTGGCTATGAATTCGCCGCGGCCAATGGTGCCGCCACAGATCGCTTCGCGTGCGCGATCCTTGGGTCGCATTCCGTTCGGATTCGGCCCGAGATTCTTCGTGGTGCTGCTGATCGGGCTTTTCTGGCTGGTGCCCGCATGGTGGTTTCCCCGATTCGTCTTTGCGATGATTTTGTGGGACCTGCTGGCGCTCCTCGGCTTTGTTGTGGATCTGGTGCAACTCCCCAAGCCTCTGGAAATCGAGACCGGCCGAAGCTGGGAACACGTTCCGTCGTTGGGCTCACCGTGCAGCGTGACCCTCACCATCCGCAATTTCGGCAAAATGGCGATTCGCGCAACGCTGATCGACGAAACCCCTTCCTCATTTCGAAAAGCTCCGCCCACTCTTTCGCTGGTCGTTCCAGCCGGGAAACTTGCGACTGTTTCTTATTCCATTCTTCCTCGTGAGCGCGGCGACTTCCGGATGGGCCGCACCTTCGCCCGCTACCAGGGTAAACTCGGATTCGCGGAGCGCTGGACGTTTGCGGAGACTTCCCAGCCAGTCCGCGTTTTCCCGGATCTTGAGGAGGCCCGGCAACAAGCGCTGTATTTAGTCCGCAGCCGGCAGGTGGAGATGGAAAAACGGCGGCGACGCCAGCACGGCCAGGGGCGAGAGTTTGAAAGCCTCCGCGATTATCGCCAGGGCGACGAATTCCGCGACATCTGTTGGTCCGCAACCGCGCGCCGCCATCAACTTACGACGCGGGTATTTGAAATCGAGCGCAGCCAGGCGGTGTGGATCGTGCTGGATGCCGGACGCCTGCTTCGGGCGGAAGTACGGCAGGAGAAAAGCGATCTTCTGCTCGCAAAGCTGGATTACGCCGTGAACGCGGCGCTGTCTCTGGCGCAGGTCGCCACGCAATGCGGGGATCGCGTGGGATTATTGGCGTACGGACGTTTTATACAACAAAACGTCGCGGCGGGCCGCGGGGCCTTGCACTTGCGGAACATCGTGGAGAGCCTGGCGCAAGTCCACGGCGAACCATTCGAAGCGGATCACTCGCGCGCGGCTCGCGTTTTGCTCACCGAGCAGAACCGCCGCTGCCTGGTCATCTGGATTACGGATTTTGCGGAGACTCCCACAACTCCCGAAGTGATTGAGTACGCGATGCAAATGACCCGGCGCCACTTGGTTGTTTTTGCGGGGATGAGCCAGCCGGACCTGACCGCGCTGGCCTATCGGAGTCCGGTTACGGCGGAAGAAATGTATCGCCACGCCGCCGCCCTGGAAATCGCCCAGCGGCGCGAGTTGTTGATGCGCGGCCTTCGCCAGAGGGGCGTTTTCACGTTCGAACTTGTTCCCGGGTTGCTTGCTTCTTCGATCGTGAATCAGTATCTGGACATCAAGGAGCGGAGTTTGCTTTGATCGCGGACGCGTCGGGCTTGCTGATTTTGAAAAGATAGGCCAGCAAGGTGAGGAAAAGCACCGCCGCGAAGAAGAACTTCAGGGCCACGGGCGAGTGGCTGGGAGAAAAAAACCCTTCAATCAACCCGGCAATGATCAGCATGGGAATGGTTCCGAGCAGGAGTCGCGCGCCGCGGCCTCCGGCCTGCGCCAGAGAAATTTTGCGGGGTAGGAGCCCCGGAAAGAGCAAGCCACGAGCGATTTCGAGCCCCGCACCCCCGGCGATGAAGATTGCCGGAAGTTCCAGCACTCCGTGCGGAGCGACGAAACTCCACAACTGCAGGGCCATGCCGGCCTTCCAGGTGGCGGCGCCGATCACTCCGATGAGCAATCCGTTGAGCATCATCATCCAGATCGTGCCGAGCCCCGCGGTAATCCCGAGGGCGAACGTGGTAAAGGAAACGGAAAGATTGTTAGTCATGATGCCGGAGGAGGCCAGCGGCTTTACGGTGACGATGGACTCCGTCCACATTTTGCGCTGCTCGATGGTTCCCATCATGCCGGGCCCCAGCAGGCGGTAAGCAAAGGCGGAATCATGGAGAGTGACCGCGCAGGCGACCAGCGCCGTGAATAAAAAAATGGCCACCGCCAAAAGAGTTTGTGGCAAAGTTTCGCGAAACAGTTGCGGGTAGGTGTCGCGGTAGAATCGCACCAGGCCGCTGACTTTCGGCTTGTGGCCCAGGTAAATCAGATTATGGCAGCGGCCCAGCAGTTGGTTGAGATAGGTGGCCAATTGACGGCCGGTTGCATCCTCGCGAACGGCGGCCAGGTCGGAGGCGGTTTGACGGTACAATAGGCCAAGTTCCTGCAATTCCGAATGGCTGAGAGCGGCGACGCCGCTGCCGGAGCGCTGCACCAACGCTTCCAGGCGGGCCCAGTGGGGTTTTCGTTTCTCCAGCCAGCGATTGGATATCATGTCTTCTGATCCGCTAAAACCCGGCGTCTCTTTTGACCGGGCCGCCGACCAGCTTACCATCGAAACGCCGGAACAAACCGCGCTCGATTTTGCAGTCGCGGGAATCGGCAGCCGGTTTCTTGCGCTGGCGATTGACGTGTTGATTCAGACTTTGATCGCCGTGGTTGTCGGCATCGCCGGCGCGCTTTTGATCGAGAATATCTCAACGATTTCACCAAGAGCGGGCCTATGGGGCGGGGCAATCCTGATCCTGTTTTATTTCTTCCTCTATTTCGGGTATTTCGCTTTCTTCGAAATTTTCTGGAACGGACAGACTCCCGGCAAGCGCAGGGTCGGTCTCCGCGTGATCAAGGATTCGGGCCGGCCGCTGACCGCCGCCGAATCGATTGGCCGTAACCTGATGCGCATTGTGGACTGGCTACCGATTTTTTACGGAGTGGGCATCGCGAGCGCATTTTTTACCAAGGGGAGCAAACGCTTAGGGGACCTGGTGGTCGGTTCGATTGTTGTCCGTGAAACTCCGCTGGGCGAGTTGAAAACCGGATGGCAAACGGGCTCAGCCGCCTCCGGACCTGCCGCTTTTTCCGGTGGTGTTCTTGGTGCGGAGCGCCTGTCACCCGAAGAATTCGCGCTTATCGAATCTTTCTTGGGCCGGCGTTCCGCGTTGGATGGCGGGGTGCGCGTCCGGATGGCCGAAGAGATCCTGCGCCGCATCAAACCAAAGTTGACGCTCCCTGCAGACGCATCTCTTTCTACGGAACGCCTGCTGGAGACGTTGGCTTACGAGCGCCGCGCCACCGGCAGTTACTCCTGAAACCCCGCCTGGAATCATCTTTCCTGAACACCGGCCTCTCGATCAAACCTCTCATGTGAACCGACCCAGGGCGGGCAGAGGCTGCGCTGGACGGTTTTTGGGGCCGGGAACCGGTTAAATTCAAGCATCTGCTATTCGTATTGAGTCGGTTTGACTTAACAGACCGAACTGTATTGAATTGTTAGCCAGCCCTGCCGGATGGACCGGATTGAGGCTACCTGCCAGATGGGGGATTTCGCCATGATTACGTTCTTAAAGTCTGCCTCCGCAACAGTGTCCGGTGCCACTGCCCACAGCGACTGCGACTGGAGGAAATTGCTGATTCTTCGATGCACTTTGATGGGGCTGTTTGTCCTGAGCTTTCGGATCCCTCCGGCGCAGGCGCAGGTTGCGGCGAGTATTCGCGGAGTGGCGACGGACACGGCGAGCGGACCGGTGGCCCAGGCGGCCGTAAACGTGAAGAATCTGGAGACCAATGTGGTCCGGACAGCAAGCACGGATGAGTCTGGCAGATACCTGGTGTTGGCGCTGCCCGTCGGCAGGTATGAAGTGCGGATTTCAAAGAGCGGTTTTCAGGATGCGGTGCTGAGCGGCATTTCGCTGGTGGTTGGGCAGGAAGCGAGCGTCAATCTGCGATTGCAGGTGAGTGCGGTGAAGTCGGAAGTGAAGGTCACCGGCGACGCGGCGATTGTGAGCGTGACCACCCGGGACATCAGCGGGCTTGTCGGCGAGCAGGCGGTGAAAGATCTTCCCTTAAATGGCCGGAGTTACGATCTGCTGCTCCCGCTGAATCCGGGGATCGTCAATTTCACTTCGCAGAAGACCGGGGGAACCGGGATTTCCAATTCCACCACGGCGAACAATTTTTCAGTGACAGGCAATCGCCCACAGCAAAATATTTTCTTGTTGAACGGCGTGGAGTATACGGGCGCGGCGGAAAACAACATGACGCCGGGAGGGCCGAGCGGAATGCTGCTGGGTGTGGAGGCGGTACGAGAATTTAATGTCCAGCGGGATTCTTACAGCGCGGAATTGGGCAAACGCCCCGGCGGACAGGTGCTGATCGTGACGCAATCGGGCGGTAACCAATGGCACGGCGCGGTGTTCGAGTTTTTGAGGAATAACGCGCTGGATTCGGCGAATTTTTTCGATCAGGGATCCGCTCCGCCGTTTCAGAGGAACCAGTTTGGGGTCTCTTCGGGCGGAGCGATTCAGAAGAACAAGACATTCTTGTTTGGCAACTACGAAGGATTCCGGCAGCACTTGCACCAGACATCCGTGGCGTTCGTGCCGGATGCAACTTCTCGCGCTAACGCGGTGCCCTCCGTTCAGCCATTACTGAATTTGTGGCCGCAGTCGTCCACCGAGGCATGCAATCCGGCCTGCGGAATTGCCGAATACTTCAGCAGCCCGCTGCAGACGATTCGTGAGGATTTTGGAACCCTGCGTGTGGATCACATTTTTTCGCCGAAAGATTCGCTTGCGGGAATTTACACGATCGACGATGGGGGCGACGTGACCGCCACTCCCGCCAACCCTTACAGCTCCGACATCCTGAAATTGCGCGAACAGGTTTTGAGCATGGAGGAAACCCATATCTTTTCACCCTCTCTTTTGAATACTGCGCGATTTGGATTTTCGCGCGCCGGCTATTTCTTTACCGGAGAGCCCACGCCGGGCACTCCCGCGGCCAGCGTTCCGGGGTTCCTCACCGGACTGCAGGTAGGCGCGGTGGTGGTCGGCGGGAGCGCGGCGTCAAACCCGCAGGCCTCGATTGGCCTCGCGGGCAGCAACAACGGCAGCAACCTGCACATCACGCGCAATTTGTTTACCTATGAGGACCGCGTGACGATGACGAAGGGGCGCCACCAGCTTAGTTTTGGCGCGTGGTTCCAGCGATTCCAGTCGAACGAGATCATCGCGCTCAGCCAATACGGGCAGGCCACGTTTACCAGCCTGTCGACTTTTCTACAGGGCACCGCTTCTTCGTTTCTGTTTGATCCGGCGCCGACGAAAATGTATTGGCGGTCGCTGTTCGGCGCGTTTTACGCCGAGGATGTTTTCCGTGTGAATTCCAAGCTGACGATTTCGCTCGGTTTCCGCGACGAATTTTCGACGGGATGGAACGAGGCGCATGATCACGCCGCGAATTATACTTTCACCGATGGCGTGATTTCGAACAACCCGCGGGTGGGCGGGTCTTTCTTCACCACCAACAATGCCAAGTTCCTGCCGCAGCCCCGGATTGGAGTGGCGTGGAGCGCCTTCAGCAGCAAGACTGTGTTGCGCGCGGGATTCGGGATGTACAACGATCTGCAGGACGCGCTGGGGTATCGCGCGGACCAGAATGCGCCGTTCAACCCGGTCTACAGCATTCCGAACTTCCAGGTTTCTTCTTTCCCGGTGGATCCAACTGCCCCGGTACCTGCCACTGCGAAGCTTGTACCCGGTGGAGTTCAACCGGACATGAAAACACCGACCCTGATTTCGTGGTCGCTGCGCGTGGATCGGGAGCTCTCGCCGAACACGGTTTTGACGATTGGATATATCGGGTCGCACGGGTATCACGAGTTGATTGGGATCGACGCCAACCAGCCAGTTCCGGTGATTTGCCCGGCTTCGCCGTGCCCTGCGGTCTATCCTACTTACGACGCCAGCCAACCCGTTACTTCGACAAATGGACCGACCCTTGGATTTCCCATTAATCAGCCGAATGGGCTGGCGGACTCGCCGTTGGCCGGCGCTCCGGTCCCGGCAGGCAGTTATTTCATTCCAGCCGGAACGCCCAAGGCCAATCCGACGATCGCCAATACTTGGACGTGGTTTTCTGTCGGCAACAGCTCGTATCACGCGTTGCAGGTGGATCTGCGGCGACGATTCAGCCACGGGCTTTCCGTGCGCGGAGTCTACACGCTTTCGAAAGCGCTGGATGACGGCGATTCGTTGAACCAGACGACGGCAGGAAATGCGCCGGGACTGGTCTCAAATCCATATAACCTGGCCGCGGACAAGGGATTGGCGACGTATGACGCGCGAAACGTTGGCGTAGTCAATGTGTTGTATGACTTGCCGTTCGGCCGGGGACAGGCATTCGCTCGCGATGTGGAAGGCTGGCGAGACAAGGTGGTGAGCGGGTGGACTGTATCGAGCATCGTCACGGCGCAATCCGGATTTCCGTTCACTCCGCAGCTCAGCTACAACCCGTCCAACAACGGCGACACGCGAAATCCTGTGCGGCCGTTTTTGAATCCAAATTTCACGGGCCCCGTGGTGCTCGGCAATCCGAATCAGTGGTTTAATCCCGCCGCTTTCATAGCCCCGCCTTCGGCCAGCGGATTTTACGGCAACGTGGGCAGAGATACTTACATCGGGCCGGGACTTGCGACGTGGGATTTTTCTGTTCTGAAGAACACGCGGATTCGCGAAAGCCTGAACCTGCAATTCCGCGCGGAGATTTTCAACCTGCTGAACCGCGCGAATTTCAACACGCCCAATCTAATCGTGTTCACGCCGCCGACCGCAACCAACACGACCGGGTTGTCGGGAACGGCGGGTGCGATCACCAGCACGTCCACGACAGCGCGGCAGGTGCAGTTCGCACTGAAGCTGCTCTGGTAGCTCGATTGACAGTTTTGGCCGGCTCCGGCAGCATAGCGGACCAGTGTCCACCTTATTCTCCCCTTCATCGCAAGTTCCGGACTTGATTCTGGCGAACCCGACAGCCGGCGGCGGCCTTGGGCGCGAGGCTCTGTCGCGGCTGCAGCGGTTTGCTCAGGCGAAAAAATGGAACGTGGAATTCCGCAGCGCGGGGAGTTCCGAGGAATTTACGCAAATCGCGAGGGAAGAGGCTGCGGCGGGACGCGAGCGGATATTCGCGCTCGGCGGCGATGGGACGTTCTAGGCGCTCTTGAATGCTGTAGCCGGAAACACAAACATTTCGATCGGAGTTTTACCGGCCGGAGGAGGAAACGATCTGGCCTCGGCTTTGGGATTGCCGCTGGACGCCGTTCGCGCCGCGGAAATGATTCTCACCCGCGGAGAAGCCGTCCCGCTGGATGCGGCGCGCGCGCGCACTGGCGAGGGGGCGGAAAGACTGTACATGGGTGGCGGCGGAGTTGGATTGGATGCGGAGGCCGCGCGGTTTGCCAGCGGGATTTACCGCAGGATGCGGGGGAGGAGCCGGTATCTTCTTTCCGCGATTCGTGCGCTGGGAACATTTCGAGGAATTTACGTCCGTGTGTCCCTGGAGGGGGCTGAGCAAACTTCTCTGGAAGGAACAGCTTTGGTGCTCGGAGTTCTCAATACGCCAAGCTATGGGGGAGGCGTGCGGCTGGCACCCAAGGCGCGGCTGGAAGATGGGCACCTGGACCTGGTGCTGCTGGAAAACCTGAGTGCGGTGGAGATTGCCAGACTGTTGCCGCGCATGGCGGCGAGCGGCGAGCTTCGGACCGAGCGTATTCAACGGCATCACGTGACGCGGGCGAGGATTGAGACGGAGCGCCCATGCGCGTTTCACGCGGACGGGGAAATCGTGGGAATGACACCGGTGGAGATTGCGGTGGTGCCCCAGGCGATGCGGGTTTGGCGGCCGCGGGGTTAGTCGATGAAATCGATGACTGCGCCTTCGTGACGGTAGAGGAAGCCGACGAATTGGCCGAAATTCGGAGAAGCTACATTGTTGTAAACCGCGTTGAAGTTGCCGTGGTTGGTCACGTTGAGCGTATAGACGCCGAGCCTGATGTGGTGCGATTTGCCGCCCCGGTTTCCAAGGAACGGCACGCGAAACTGGCGGTAGAGTTTCATGTCCAGCGAAAAATATTCCGGGAAGCGTTTGCCGTTGGGCGTGCCGACATATTGCTGCTGAACATCAATCGGTGAATACGGGAAGCCGGAGTGGACGTCCACGAGCGGGCTGAATGTGAGCTTCCATGGCAAAGCGAAAATTCCCCATCCAACCACGCGGTTCGGAATGTCCGACGAGAGGATGCCGTACTCATTCGGCCGAATTACGGGGGCCGCGAACGGAATATAGACATTCGAAAGACTGTTCAGATCGCCGCGTGCGCGGCTCCAGATATAAGAGACGTTGATCTGATCGCGTTCCCGCAGGGAAAGGTGCGCCGAGGCTTCCATTTCGCGATAGTGGGAGGAACCGGTGTTCGTCAGGCCCTCGAAAGAAGTGCCGCCGGTGGCCGAGGTGAACGGATTCACGGTGAAAAGGTAAGTGGTGTGGCTGTCCAGATAGCCGGCACGCAGCTGCAAACTCCGGTGGAGCTCATGCTCGATCTGGCCGTTCCAGGTGACGTTGCGTGGCGTGGTGCTCGGCTTGACGGGCAAAGCGGGCGCGGTGAGCGGATTCAAATTCGCCACAAAAGCGCTGCTGTATGTGATGGGTGCACCCACGGGCAGGCCAGTGGTGGGGTCAAAGGTGGTAATGGTGCGATCCGGATTTGCGGCGAAATCCGCGGCAAGCAGCGGAAGAACTCCATAGAACATTCCAGAGCCGGCGCGAATCACGGTTTTGCCGCTTTTTCCCGGGGAGTAGGCGACGCCGGCGCGAGGAGCAATCGCGAAGGGCCATCCTGTGGTCTCGGTGGAGATGCGCGCGCCGAGATCCACGCTCCAGTGGGAATCGAGAACCCAGTGATCCTGCAGAAACTCGGCGACGGAGGTATCGGAAGGAGACTGGGCACGCGCGGCGCCAAAGGCGATCTGCTGCGACAGGGAGTTGTCCAACTGAAGAAGCTGGATTGGGTGAGACAGCGTGGTGCCGTAGAACGAGCGGTAATCAATATCGGCCCCAACGCGAATTTCGTGTTCCCCGTGCCAGTGGACCTTGGGGAATTGAAACGAGGGAACGGCTTGGAACTCCTTGCCGCGGCGCGACCACTGATTGAAATAGTTTCCGCTGTATCCTTGCGGAGTGATGAGCATATCTTCAGGGCCCTGGCCGTGGGCATTGCTGTCAAAGCGCATGTATTGCGCCACGACGGCAAGAATGGCGCCGGAGCTCAATTGATATTTATCGTTGAGGCCGATGGCAACGCCGCTCTGATTCAGATCGTTTGCTGCGCCCAGTGGCACGAGCGCGCTGATGTCCACATGTTGTTGGCGCAACGGAAACGCGTTTATGGTCATTGTCAACACGTGGTTGGGCGCAAGAATGGCTTCGAGTGTTGTAAAAGAATTGAATCCTTGCCGCTTGCTGATATCGAACGGCCAGGGCAGACCTTCAACGGTGGTCTTTTTCATTTCGTACTGGAATGATTCCGAGAGCAGGAATTTGTGTGGAATCAGCGGGGCATCAAAGGAGACGCCGGGAATCGCTTCGGCAAGGCCCACCATTCCGCCCTTTTTGCCAAGAACCGAAGGAACGATGCCTCTCAGCTTGAAACTCCACTGGTCGTCGGGCGGCCGGGTCTCGATGGTTGTCAATCCGCCGGAAAAACTGCCCAGGCTCGAATCGTACGGTGTTTTGTAAACAGCGAAGGATTCGACCGCGTCGGTCGGAATGGGAACGCCAAAACTCCCGGTGACCGGATCGGTAGTGCGGGCGGAATTGACGAGCAAGAGGCTCTGGTTTTCATCGGCACCCTTGAACGTCAGCTTGCTGTCGAGTGTTTTGATCACCCCGGGCGTGAAGGGAAGCACATCCTTCACCTTTTCCTGCGGCGTCGGAATGGTGGTCAGCTCGGCGTTGGTAACGGTGGCAGGGGGTGGAGCGGCGGTCTCCGTGGCGATGGAGACTGCGGTTTCTTTCACTTCTACTTTCTCGGCGACGACGTCGAGCTCGAGAGTGAAATCTTGAACCAGTTGCTGCTTTGGGGCCAGTACAACGGATTTCGAAATGGATTTGAACCCTTGCAGGGTGATGGAGAGGGTATAAGTGCCGGGTTCGAGCTTCTGGAATTCGTATGCGCCATGTTCATCCGTGTCGGCGCTCAGGGGCGTGCCGTGGAGTGGATCGCCGGAGAGTTTGACCGAAATTCCGGCAACGCCAGAGGGAGTATTGTCCTGGACGGTCGTGACGGCGCCATGGATGGAGCCTGCCTGGGCACTCGCTTTGGGGGGAACAGAGTCCTGCGGAAACGCAGCGGAAATTGCGAACAGAAGCAAGAGCGCGACGCCGGCGACGGCTCGCGAAAACAGGGATGGGACTGGGCTATGGATGCGACTCATGCAAAGACTTGGAAAACCTTTCGTTCAGATTATTCGGGGGGCGCTTTCACGCGCGGAGAATCTTCTCCTCGCAATTCCCGACGACTCAATTTCTCTTTGTTGACTTCCCCACTTCCAGTGCCGCCTTGCGAGAGAACGCAATTCGCAGCGGCGAACCCCCCGGCATCGCAATTCATGGTCCGACCCCCCAAGGCCGGACAGAGAGTTATTCGAGGCTACCGACCAAACTTAACCGCAGGCGGAATGCAAAATACGGTCTATTAATGGTAACAGAAGGAGCTCCGGCGATCGTAAAAGAGAGTCTGAGTGTGTTTCGTGACGGCAAATGTCGCTCAAATAAAAGAAGTTAGTAACCCGGATTCTTGACTTTTCGCAGGGCCAGTCAGCTCTTCTTGCGGTCGATTTTCAGGTTGATCACCATTTCCTTGCGACTATCCAGGGAGGAAACGTTTTTCACGGGTGACTTCGCCCCCTCGAACTCGGCGTGCACCTCGTAATCGGCGTTGGGATCGAGGCCGCTGAATCGGTAGTTTCCGTCGGTATCGGCAAAATTGCTGCGGACAGCGTTGGTCCTCAGGTTTTTCAGGAAGACAACGCTGTTGGGCAGCGGATTTTCCGCCTTGTCGCTGATGACGCCGCGGACCGTCCGCAACTGCGTTTCCTTCTTGGAATCCTGGGCGGCGCCCGCGGACGCAAAGAGAAATAGCAGGCTGAAAACAGCGGCGATTCTGCGCGCGTAACTCATTTCGGATCTCCCGCCTTCGCTGGCCTGTTGCTCTCCAGCTTAAAGCTCAAGCGTTTCTGGACATCGGCCATATTCGCCACCACGTCTTGCGACTGCTCCTTGTAGTTCTTCTGGCGAATGACCACTTCATATTCGATGCCATCGGGAACGCGAATGGCAAATTCACCGCGTGAATTTGTATACGTGTCGTAGCGGAACTTTTTTTCACCCTTCCGCCGTATTTTCACCTCAACGCCGGGGAAAGCCAGGGCGTGTTCATTGAAAACAGTCCCGAGAATCAGGAAGGGCGGAATCTTGCTGTTGTGTTTGCTGGTGCTGGAGCTTTCCTGAATGGGCGAAGGCGGGGGCGGCGGAACAGGCTGTTGAGCCGAGGCAAGGGACGGCAAAACAATTGTGGCGAGCAAAAGGGTTGTGATCAGAAAGCGCATGCATGGAAGGTTGCGTGGGGAATGCTTCACGTCAGGTTAGATGGATTTCGGGAATTATAAGGATGCCCGGCGAGACGTCCGAAGCTGTCTCACTCGTCTTCATCTTCCGCTTCATCCTCGTCGTCCTCATCTTCCGGAAGGTCGCCGTCCTCGGCGTCTTCTTCGTCGTCTTCATCGTCCTCGTCGTCTTCATCGTCTTCTTCGTCGACGTCATCGGAAATGGGGTTCAGCGCCACGGGATGCGTTTGCGAAACTTCCAGTTCGCACTCGCACTCCGGACAGCTCAGGATTTCTCCCTCTTCCACTTCGTCTTCGTCCACGTCGATTTCAGCGGAACATTCAGGGCAACGGAGCACGTCTCCATCCTCCGAGTAGATTTTCAGCCGGCGCAGCTTGAAGTCCCAGGACCCACCAACCGGCGTATTATATACCCGGCGAATGCACCCGCAGTCGAGGCTCATTCACCGGCTATTCAGTGTAACTCAACAGCTTCGATGAAAGAATAACAGGCCATGGCGAGAGAGTACCCGGATAGGCCCGTGGTGGGTATTGGCGGGGTAGTCATTCAAAACGGGCGCGCGCTGCTGATCAAGCGGGGCAGCGAACCGCTGTTGGGACAATGGTCGATCCCTGGCGGGACGCTGGAACTGGGGGAATCCCTTCAGGAAGGCGTTGCGCGGGAATTGCGCGAGGAAACCGGGCTGGAAGTTCGGGTTCTGGATATGATTGAAGCGTTCGATCGCATCTTTCTGGATCCCGCGGCGCACAAGGCGAAGGACAGGTCGCGCCCCAAGTATCACTACGTCATCGTGGACTACCTTTGCGAGCGGTTGTCGGGGGAAGCACAGGCTGGCAGCGATGTGACGGATATCGCGTTTGCCGCGGAAGAGGAATTGGAAAAGTTTCAGATGACAACGACGGCCATGCGGGTGCTTCACCGCGCCTTTGCCATGGATCGTGAGCGCCGCAACTCGCAATAACCCCGCAAGGTGGGCGGCAGGGATTATTTCGCCAACTTCAAGATTTCAATGCTGCCATTGGAGTTTGTGAGCAAAAGGGTGCAGCCGCCATTGCCGATCTTTCCGGTCAGAGAATCTCCTCCAACCTGGCCGACGGTGGTGATAGGCAATTCGCTGTTGACGCGGCCGAATGAGGTGCGAGCCGTCAAAGTGTATCCCGCGTTTTCCGGAAGGCGAACCTGGATGGGCGAAAAGGAAGTTTTGGCCGAAATATTTCTGCAGCCCGACGAGCCGTGGGCGGCGGTCAGCATCACCGCGCCGTTCTGATTGTCCACCGTGATGTTGCCGCCGATATCGTCCAGCGTGACGGCGGCAAAGCTGGTTCGAGCCGTGGTGTCTCCCTTCACGGAACTTGCGGTGACCTGGCCGTTGGAATTTTCGATGGTGAGATTTCCATTCACCCGCTGGATGTTGACAGCGCCAAAGCTTGTCTTTGCGTACGTGTCTGCGCCCATATCGGTCAGCGCAATGCGGCCGTTACCGGTGGTGGCCCGAGCGCCTTTTCGCAAGCCGCTGGCTTCGATCGCGCCGAAAGATGTAGTCAGCCGGGCGCTCCCCTTGATTTCGTGCAAGGTGATTGTGCCATTGGAGTTTTCAATCTCCACTCCCCCGCTGATCTGTTCAAGCGACACTTCGCCGAAACTGTTGCGGACATAAACGTCTTCGCCAGTCGGCCCGCCGGACACGTGGCCGTTGTCGGCCGTACACTTCACGCGGCCGCTGATGTTCGCAAAAGTGATGGCGCCGAAACTGCCGTTCAGGTCCGCCGAGCCATTCACGGTATTCGCTTCGATGGCGCCATTGTTGTTGCTGATGGAGAGCGTGCCATGAATATTCCGAGCCGTCACTGGGCCGAAGGAGTTGTCCACTTTCGAGATACCGGCATCGGTTAATTCGACGGGACCGTTTCCACCGGCAATCGTGACGCTGCCCTGAATATTCTTGACGGTGATGGAGCCGAAGCGGTCCTTGACGTCCACGATTCCCTTCACTGTAGACACGGTGACGGTACCGTTGCTGTTGACGACGGTCAGGTCGCCGGCCACACCCTCGGCCTCAACCGCACCGAATGAATTGGTCAGTTTGCCGGCGCCTACGTCCCGGACAGTCAGTTGGCCATGGCTGTTTTCCACGTCGTTCCAGGCGCGGACTCCGCGAATCTCCACGTTGCCGAAGGCATTCTTGACCCAGAGTTTGGCGTCTGAGGGGACCGCGATGTCGTAATCGATGGAATAGGAATTTTTGTGGCCCACACGGAAAACCAGCGGATTGTCCGAGGGAACGACGGTGCGGACCGTGATTCCACGGGCGTCCTGGTTGACTTCAATCTGCACGCTCTCGGCAAACTTCTCGGCTTGCGACTGCGAGCCCGCTTGCGAACGTATGGTGGCGGAAATTACCGCCTCATGTGAGTTTTCACCATGAATCCGGATTCCCCCGAATTTGCTCTCGATGCTCAACGTCTGGCCGGCGGAGAGCGGGAGTGTTTTGTGAAATTCGCGAGTGGCGGAATCTTGCCCCGTATTGGAAGCTGTCGCGGGGAAGGCCAGTGCGCCGGCAATCAGGCAGGCGGGGCCGTACTTCCATAGCAAGTGACCTGCGCGGAAAAAGCTCATCGTTTTGTCTCCAGAACATCCTGCAAAGTCAGCTGCTTTTCCTGGTACATCGCCAGAAGCTGGTAGCGGAGATGTGCGTTCGAAGGATTGCCCCCGGCTTGGGCGCGCAGGTCGGCGATCGCGCTGTCCAACACCATGAGCTTTTCCCGGTAACTGGCCATCAATGGTGTGCCTTCACTCAATTGCGGGCTGGCGTCGGCCGCAAGTTTGTCGATGGCTGACAGGTAGTCGCGCTCGGTGCGTTCGACTTCAGCGAGAGCCCTGGTCTTGAGAAGCTTGTTCCCCGAATCCACTCCTCGCGCACCCCGGTGAGTGTAGAGATAGCCGCTCGAGACAGCCAGCGCGAGCACCATGGCGCCGGCCAGGACGGATTGCCAGCCAGGTGAAAACTGGCGCCAGAAATCGAGCGAGTTCCAGAAATTTTTGCGCGGTGCCGGCGCGGATTGCTGCTGGCGAAGCGAAGTTTCGATGCGCGCCCAGAGCGCGGGGCTTTCCGCGTATTCGCGCATATCTCCGGCTGCGGCGCTCAGTTGTTTCCAGGCGCGCAATTCTTCCGCACAGACGGCGCAGGCGTTGGCATGTTGTTCGAGTGCGGCCCATTCTTCGGGCGAGCCGTCGAGAAAAATCCGTTCGCGATCGTTGCAGCTGATATTCATTGTGGGCCTCCTGTTGCCGAACTGCGGGGAGGTTCCAGCACGGACCGGAGATTTTTCTTGGCCTGGAAGAGTGTGTTCTTGGAAGCGGTCTCGGAGATTGCAAGCATGCCGGCGATTTCGGCGTGCCGGAATCCTTCGACTTCGTAGAGCAGGAAAACATCGCGTTGATGGGAGGTAAGGCGTTCGAGCGCGCGTTCGAGGGCCATGCGGAGCGAGGGATGAGAACCGGGCGCGCGGAGTTCCATGCGAGGAGGAAGCGCGTCCACGTCTTCATTCACGTGGTCCTTCCGGCGAAGGCGGCTGCGGCGCAAATCGTGGCAGGTGTTGACCAGGATGCGAAAGGTCCAGGTGACGAAAGAGGATTGCCCGCGAAATCCGGAAATACTTCGTTGAATTTTCAGAAAGGTTTCCTGCACCGCGTCTTCCGCGTCCGACTGCGAGCCGAGGAGATTGCGCGCCAAATTCTTCATGCGCGTTCCCTGCCACTTGTAGAGATGTTCGTAGCCCTGCAGGTTTCCGCTGAGGCAGGCCGCTGCTACGGCCGCGTCCTGGGGAAGCTCATCGCTGGTCCGAACGGGTTCCGCTTTCCCTTCGAAAGATTCCACTCGCCGCTCCCCTTCGCGTGCCACAGAAGAGAGTTTATGCTCCCAGGGCAGCGTAAGTCCCACAGATCCCATGACTTTCTCCTGAGGTATAGACGATGGAAGAAAGCCAAAGGTCTGGCCCGGGCAAGCGGCGCCTAGCGGCGGGTAAAACGCTTACTTTCAGCGTGATATAGAGAATCTCACCCGGGCGGAGGTGATTTCCGTCGGAATGCAGCGTTCAAAGCTCGGCTTCGCAGGGAAGGCCGCCGCGGGTACGTTCGCGCCGCTCGAATTCCTTTACCGCATCGCGCAAGTCCTGGGGCGTAAAATCCGGCCAGCGTTTGGGGAGAAAGCTGAACTCGGCGAACGCGCATTCCCACAGAAGAAAATCGGAAAGGCGCTGCTCGCCGCCGGTCCGAATCAAGAGGTCGACGTCGGTGGAACCACCGCGTTGTACTTCGGCGAGCACATCGCTGAAGGCTTCGCTGGAGAGCGCCGTGACTTTGTAAAACTTGCTGGCGGCCTGAAAGATGGAGTGGCGAGCGGAGTAGTCAATGGCCAGGCGAAGATGCAGTTTCTTGCCGTTGGCGGTGAGCGCCTCTGAGTCTGCAATGGCTTCGCGGAGGTTGGCGGGCAAGCGGTCGCGGCGGCCAATGATGTTCAGCCGGATGCCTTCGTCGAGGCAGTGCGACGTTTCGGCTGCCAGATATTCCTGGAGAATTTCAAGGATCGCGGCGACCTCGGCGGGGGGCCGCTTCCAGTTGGCGGAAGAAAGCGCAAAGAGTGTCAGCGTGTGAATGCCAAGATGCGGAGCGCTGCGGATGACGCGGCGGGCGGCCTCCGCGCCGGCGCGATGGCCGGCCGAGCGAGGCAAGGCGCGGGAGGTAGCCCAGCGGCCGTTGCCGTCGCAGATGATGGCGACGTGAAGCGAAGAGGCCGCCGAGGGAAGAACAGGGTGATGGTGGAGAACAGATTTTTCGAGAACAGGGGTTTGCACGAGCATGCTGCTTTCTCCGCCGCCGACTGGCATAATGTACTTTGCATTGCAAAGTACGAGGACAAAAAATTTTCACTTCTCCCGGGTCGCGCGAATCAGCGCTTCCATGTGATCCAGGTAACGCTCCAGCGCCTTGCGTCCCGCCGGGGCAAGCCGATACTCGGTCTTGGGCAGGCGGCCGTCGAATGACTTTGAGCACAGGATGTAATCGGCTTCTTCCAACTTTCGGGCGTGAACGCTCAGATTCCCATCCGTGGTTTTCAGCAGCGCTTTCAGTTCGTTGAACGTGAGCGCGCGATTCACCGCAAGGGCGCTGACAATGCCCAGGCGGATCCGTTCATGAATCAAACGGTCCAGCGGCACGGAAACAGGCTGCGAGGCGGCGCCACGAACGGGCGAGGGCCCCTCTTCGCGTTGCGCGCGTTCCTGCCGGACTGTCGACGACTTGGCCATGAGATCCTTTCGTTCGAAAACTTACTCGCTTAACCGCCGTACCGCAAGGCGATCCAGACACCAAACGCAATTTGCACCACGCCAAATCCAGCGGCCATAAACAGGTTGCCCCACAACGCGGGAGCGAATAGAGCTGCGGCGCCGAGCGCCATCAAGCACATGCCCATGATGGGTACGGCGCGAACGGAAAATGCTCCGCCGGTGACGATGGCCGTGCCATAGAGCAGCAACCAAACTCCCGGCAACGCGGTAACGGCGCCGAACTGGAAGAGAGCCAAGGTGAGTAATCCGCCGACGATGATGGGCGGCGCAAAGCTGAGCGCGAATTTGCGGCCCGGGCCGCTGAAGAGAGATGAATTGGCGCGCCTCGCCTTGGTGGCAGCCGCGGGAGCGGCGATGGCGACGGCTACGAAGACCTCCGCCAGCCATACGGCAAGCCAGGCGCGGGGTGATTCCTGGCGCGAGGCGAGGAACGCGGCGGCCAGGGCTGTGGCACCCATTGCGACGCCACCCCAGCCAGGGACGGCGGTGAACTCAGCGGCGCTCTCCATGGTTTCGCGGATGTAGCGGAGGTGATCGGCGGCCCGTGCGTCGATGGGAATCGGCCGGGGAATAGGGGAGCGGTTTGGGAGGGGGATAGGCACGAGGGAAGGATAGGGGAGGGGAAAACCTGTGTCAAGTACTTTATGTAATAAAGTAAAAGCCTATTTACCCCAACCGTATCGTCCTTTTAGCGGCACGAACCGGCACGGGCCGCCCCGCTGCACGATGAATTTGCCTTCACGCTTTGCAACTAACTGCAATTCCTGTTTGTCTTCCTCGCCGACCGGCGCCACCAACCGGCCGCCTTCGGCGAGTTGCTGCAAAAGCGGCTCCGGAACCGCGGGAGCGGCCGCGGCAACAATAATTGCGTCGTAAGGGCTGGACTCAGGCCAACCCAGGGTGCCGTCACCGCCGTGAACATGCACGTTTGCATAAGCCAGACGCGAAAGGCGCTCGGCAGCCGACTGCGCCAACTCGGGGAGAATTTCAATGCTGTGGACTTCTCGCGCGAGAAGCGAAACAACCGCCGCTTGATACCCGCACCCGGTGCCAATTTCAAGGACCATTTCCGATCCAGAAAGCGCCAACGAGGCCACCATGGCCGCGACGATGTAGGGCTGCGAGATGGTCTGCCCGTGGCCTATCGGAAGCGGCTCGTCCCCATAGGTCTGGTTAATCCACAATGCCGGCACAAATTCGTGGCGCGGCACGTTGGACATGGCCTGCAAGACGTGTTCGTCAACGACCCCGCGTTTGCGGATCTGGCTTTCCACCATCAACCGGCGCGCTTCCGCTAACCGGATGGTTTCCGAGCCGTTGCCGTGAGAAAACGTGGCCATTGAATTCCGCGCAATCAGGCAAATCGCCAAATCCTGGCAGAGTGCAAATTCCAGGGCTCTACTCTGACATGAATGAGTGGCTTCCAGTTAGCCACCACCTGAACCTAGGGTCAGTGACGTACTCCGCAATTCTGGACTTCAGAGCAGGCGCAATGCGCAGAACGCCTCTTTAGACTTCTTCCTGCGGTCATGCACTCGGGCATTCGAGAAGGCCCTGGCAAAGTGGTGGAGGCGGTCATGAAGGCGGTTCTAGCACTAATCTTGATTTACATTGGGACATTTCTAGTGGCCATCCAGGGTGGCTCGTTGGCGGAGGTTCAGGCTGCTCCGCAAGTCGCTTCCGGCCCGCAAAGCGGGGAACTCGCCCCCGGCGCGATTGACCCCGCGAAGGAAGCGGACATCCGCTCGCTGCTGGAACTGGTGGGCGCGCGCGACCAGGTGCAGGACTCGATGACCCACGCGGCCGAACAATACCGCGAAAAGCTGATCGAAACGGTTCCGAACAACCAGCAAGGACAGAAGTTCGTGAACGCGGTGATCAGCAGCTACGAAAACAAGTTTGATGTGGATGCGGTGACGGAACAATTGATTGCCGTCTACGACAAACATTACAGCGATGAGGAGATCAAGGGCTTGCTGCAGTTTTACGGCTCGCCCCTGGGCCAGAAAGTGGCCGCTGAATCTCCGAAGATCGGGCGCGAAATTCAGGAATCGATTCGTCTTTCTTCCGGTAAAGCCGCCAAGGAAGCGTTGCAAGAGACCAAGCAGGAAAACCCGGGCGTCGGACAGAATGCCCGGCTCGCCACTCCTGGGAAGCGTTTTCAAGGGCGCCTTCCACGGCAGCCGGACGGCGTACAGCAATCGGCGCAACAACAGGACCCGCAGTAAAACGTTTCAAAGAAATTTGATTTGCTTTGCGCTACTGAAAGCGCTTTTTGATCTTGATGTCCACGCCGAACGTGCCGTTCTGGTCGCGTAATCCCACAATTGAAACGTTGCGGTTCAAGTTGTACTCCACCTGGATCACCTGTTGCTGGGAAGAACTGACGTTGGAGACGTAGGTCACCGTCAGGTCGCGGGTAACCTGCTGTTCTACCGTGACGCGCGCCCCAAGGTTCTGCCCGGAAGTGGCCGTACCGAAGCCGGCGAGACCCGGATCGACACGGAACCGGGTGATGCCGAATAAACGCTCCATGCGCCCGCCCAGTTGACTGGAAATGGCTTCTGAGAGCAGGGCCGTGGCACCGCTGTTGCCGGCCGCTCCAGCCTGCCCTGTGACACCGCCGTGTATCGTAGTCTCCGAACTGGTCTGGCCGAGAGCCAGTAGGGTGACGATGTCGTTTCCCGGCAAAGGCGGATCGGAGCGATACGACAAGCTCATCTTGCTGGCCTGCCCGGTGAAATTGAGGGTGATCTCGTACTGCTGAATATTGGTGGTTGCTTCGAAATTGATCACCGGATCCATGCGGAACGGATTGGCAAAATTCAGGTCGCCGCGCGTGACCTTGTAGCGGTTGTCGTGGAAATAGAGATCGCCCGAGAGCACGTGAATGTGTCCCAGAAGAATCGGATGCTCGGCGGTGCCGCGGGCGCGCAGGCTGGACTCGGCTTCGAGATGGGCTCCGGGCCATTCAAGTCGCGTGTCCGGCGTGGAGCTGCCTTCGACGTCGAGCTGAAGATTGCGCAAAAAATTGGAAGTGGTGCTGCCACTGGCGGTGTTGGAAGTGAGCGAGCCAACCGCTTCAATCCCCTCGCTCAGCGTTACCCGCTGAACCTGAACTTTTCCGGAGAGCAGCCCGCTATCGGGAGTTCCAGAGAGACGCAGGGATCCGCCGACGAGCCAACTCATCCCCTCCGGGTAGCGGATGCGGATGCGGTCGGTCTTTGCCGTGACATCGTAGCGAAACGGCTTTTCGGAATAGTTGGCCGTGCCCGAAAGCGAAATCTGCCCCCCGCCTGCCTCCCCGGTGACATTGTTGAAGAAAAGGCGATTGGCATCGAAGACCAGGTCGCCCTTCACATTGCTGAGGCCGGTGGGAAAATCGGCCGAGCGAACGGAAGCGTCATTCAACTTCACGCGGCCGATGATGCGCGGCCGGTCGAGAGTGCCTTCGAACGAGGTGTTGATGTCCGCGTGGCCGTTCACGGCCACGTCCGTCATGTAGCCGCTCAGGAGGCGGAGGTCCACGGATCCGTTGAGCCGCATGGCCACGGTGCGGCGCCCGGTGAATTGAACCGAACCAGTCAACTCCGCATTCGTTTCCGTCCCCTTGAGCGCAAGGCTGAGAATTTTCAGACTGTCTTTTGTGGACGTCAGGTGAATCGGTCCCTGGTTTTCAAGCTGCACGTTGCCGTAGTTCAAGACCAGCCGGGAAAAATTCCCGTCGAGGGTAAGCGTTTCGGGGCGCTGCAATTCACCCTGAAAGGTGATATCGCCATCCGCTACGCCGTGCCCCTTGAATTTTCCAAGGTGCAACGCGGAGAGCAAGAACGGATCCAAGTTGATGTTGCGCACGGATATTTTTCCATCGAGCGGCCGCGGATCCGCAAGCCCCAGCGTAACGCCGCCGGTGATGGCGCCTTCGCTCATCGCGGAATTGAGCTGGAGCTTGGCGAGCTTGCCGTCGGATTGCAGATCTCCGCCAAAGCTGCCGATGATTTCCGAACCGACCAGCAGATCGACAACGCGGAAGGAACCGTCGGCAAGGGGCGCGCGGACCGGTCCGCTGGATTTCAGGTGAAATGACAATTGGCCGTCGAGGGGCACGCCCGATGCTTTGATCCGGCCGAAGTTGGCGAGCGGCAGCGACGCTCCCACCAAGTCTGCAGTCAGCGATTCATCCGCGTAGCGATAGGCGACTGAGCCCGTGACGATGCCAGCGCCGCCGGTCTTTTCCGCGCCGGGGCCGAAAAAACGGAGTTCCGCATTTGAGAGGCGCACTTCGTCCGGTTGGACAGTCAACTGGCCGCGCAGGCGGTTGAACGGAACCGAGTAAACGGTGGCGTCCGCCAGGTCCAACAATCCCGTCAGGGAAGGTTCAGCGCGAGTGCCACGGCCGTGGAATTGTCCGGTGAGCAAACCCTGGACCGGATATTTCGTTCCCGCAAGCTGTTCCAGGGACTCGAGAGGAACTTTTTCCAGGTTCAGTTCGCTGCTCCACTGATTTTTTGGACGGAACTCCCAATCGGTCAATTGCAATTGCCCGTCAATGCCGGCTTCCATCGTGCCGCGGCGAGCGCGGCCGCGGGTAATGACCAGTTCGTCCGGAGAGTAGCTCATGTCGCCGTCGAGCGAGTCGAGAATGAAATTGTCGTAACGCCCGCGTTCGCCATGAAAATGGCCCTGGAATGTAGGGCCATCGGATGGACCGAGAATCTTTCCATTCCATTGCAGGGCACCATCAATAATGATCTTTGCGTCAGGGGTCCCGGGCTTGTCTCCGGAAAGCGCGTGAATGAAATCGTCCCAGGGGCGGAGCGCGCCGATATCCATGCGGACATCGAGGGAGGTGTTTTTCGGATGAAGGACACCTGTAAGGCTGCCGCGGGAAGTGGGCGTGTCAAAATCAAACTGGCTGAGCTCCAAAGAGTTGGGAGTGTAACGGTAACGAAGAACCGACTCGCTGGTGATGGGAATGTGGCCTGGCATGGTTTCGTCGGGCTCGTCCCAGCGCATGCGGGCGGAAATATCGAAATCGCGAAAATTGTCGTGCCAGGTTTCGACGGTGTCGGCAAAAATCACGGCGTCCCAATGGAGGCTGTCGATGGGAAAACCCGGGTGATCGATGGCGGGTGTTACCGCGCCGAGGCGAATGCCCTGGACTTTGGTTTCACCGCGGAACTTCAGGCCGTCATACTTCATGGTGATGCGGCCTTTCACGCTGCCGCCGAGTGCATACGCGCCGAAGTCCGGCAGGACAACGCCATCGGGTTCGAGCACATAGCTGGAGCGGCTGATCAAATTGGCGGAATGAAAGTCCTCGAAGCTCAGCACGATGTTATCCGCGGCAAACTCCCCTTTCCCGGCAAAGACTCCGGAGGCGAGCGTTCCCTCGCCGCGCAAATCGATTCGGCCCAGCGGAACTTCCGGCGTGCGAAAAGCCTCGCGAATGTCCAAAAGGTCCAGCCAAGCGCGATAGCGATAACTCCAATTGGGCGATTCAAAATTCTTCGTTTCGGCTTGCAGGTCCACGTGGGAGCGGCCCACATCCACTACTGCCTGTTCTACCGTAAAAGCATCGCGGCTTGCGGAAAATTTGGCCGAGAGATTTGCCGGCATGGGGACATCACGCCGCCGCGCCAACTGGATGGAATCCCAATCGAGATTGCCGAGATAAAGCGGATGCTCGGGTGTGCCGCCCAAGCTGACGTTAAGGCGGAGGTCGCCGCCTTCCATCGCCACCAGCGAGCGCAGACTGTTGTAAAGAAACCAGCCGTCCTTGATCTCAACGTGACGCACGTGCAAATCAAGAAGCGTTTGCTGCAGAGGCTGCTTGGAAGCGCTTTTCTTCAGCTCGGGAAGGTTGTTGCTGCCGTCTTTTTCGACTCGCAGGTGAACCCGAGGCTGCACCAGGACCAGATCGTTCAAGGAAACGCGGCGTCCCCAGAAGGAATCGATGCGGAGTCCGATCTTTGCCTGCTCTGTGCTGAAGAGAGGTTCGGTCCCAGCAGGTTCCTTGCCGTGAATCACCAGGCCGTTCGCGGTGGCGGTCAGAGTAAACCAGCCAACGGAAACGGTGCGTACTTCCACGCGGCTTGCGGTCAGTTTCTCCAGGCGGTTGACCAGAAGGTGGCGTAAAACAGGATTCAGCAGACCGCTGCCGAAAGCGATGACGGCGATTGCTACTCCAAGCAAAGTCCACGCGCCAAGCACCCAGAAGAGATGCTCGAGCCAGAGTATCTTTTTGCGGCGAGATGCCTGGGTCATTTGGATTTCTCGTCGAGCATGATTTCAACCCGAACGCGCGAGCGGCTTTCCTTCAGCCATCGGTCGGCTTGTTCGTTGATGGCCCGCTGCACCAGGGCTTCCTGAATAAAGTCCCGCGCGTTTTCGAGCGTCGGCGGCGTTTGGCCGCGCGATTCCGCCCGCGGCACCACGCGATTTCTGTAAAAGTCGTCGATGGTTTTTTCGTCAATTTGAATTGCCGGGCGGAAACGGCTGTCCAGGTAATTGCTGAGGTAGAGCTGGGCGCGGACGAAGCGGCGAATTTCGTCGTCGCTGATGCCGCTCTGTTTCTGGCGGGCCTGAAATTCCTCGGACGAGGAAAAGGAACGCTTCAAGCGTTCGATGCTGCGGCTCACGTCGTCGTCGGAAGGCTGCGAAAATCGGGCCACACCGGCTTCGCTGCGGACGATCCACTGGTCGATCAAGCGGTTGAGGATTTCCGCGTCGCTCTGCGGCTTGCCGTCCAGAAAGGCCTGATAGCGGCTGAGTTGGCGCACATCGCTCTGCAGGATGATGTCGGTTTCGACCCTGGCAACGATCCGGTCCACCACCTCCTGCGCGCAAACACCGCCGGGCGCCGGCAAAAAGCCGAGCAAGAATACCGCGAGTTTGAGCCGTCTGCGCATCAGAAGCTCGAGCCCAGGTTGAAGAATATCTGAAACTTCTGCAGGTGCGTGCCTTCCTGGCAGAAGGCACGGCTGTTCTGGCAAGGGATCACGAATTCCGCCGGATTCAGTTGATAGCCCAGGTCGATGCGGATCGGTCCGATGGGTGTGGCGTAACGCAAGCCGAAGCCAACGGTGTGCGAGAAATAGTTCAGTTCGTTCGTGCAATTGGCCACGCAGCGCGTTGGGTTGAAGGGCCCGGGCGGCTGGCCGGGAATGGCAGCCACGAAGACGGGCTTGGGCGGCGACCAACGCAGATTGACGCGACTGGCGCGGCTGTAAACATTGCCCGCGTCATAGAAGAGCGCGCCGCCGAGCTTGGTGCCGATGATCGGCAGCTTCAACGGGAAACGGATTTCCTGATTGAGCAGCACGAGCGCCTGTCCGCCAACCGGGAAACCGGTCAACGCATCGCGCGGCCCAGCCTGGTTCAGTGCGAAACCCCGAATGGAAGTGCCGCCTCCGGCGAACAAGCGTTCCGGGAGCGGAATCACTTGCGGCAGCGGAGCAACGGTGGGCGCCGGAAAACTGAGGGAAACCGTCTGTCCAAAAGGCTGCAGAATTCCGATACGCAATGAGCGGGCAAAATTCCAGTTACGCGACAGCGGCGTGTAGGTGGAATTCTGAACGAAATAGCGCAGGAAGCTGGCGCTGGACCCAATGGAAGTGGCCGCGGCGCTGATATCCACGGTACTGAAAGAGCCTTTGGTGGCGTCCGCGGGATTGTCGCGGTAATCGCGGACGTAGGTGGCGCCGAACTCGGAAACCAGCGTCGGCTGATTGAATAGAGGCACTTCCTCCGCGGGAATGTTCAGGTTGCTGACGGTTACTTTGCGGAATACATAGCGGAACAAAAGGGACGAGCGCGGAGTGACTTGATCGGTGAGCTGGATGTTTCCTTCGTAGCGCGTCTGGCCGAAAGTGTTGATGTCCTGTGTTTTTTCAATATAGGTGTTCGCCTGCAAACTCAATTTCGAAATGTTGAAGGTATTTGGCGCATTGTAAGCCAGCAGCGCGCGGCCCTGGATGGTGCTGCCGCGAAGCTTCAGTGCAAGTGTATCGGCACGGCCGGTCACGTTTTGTTTGGAAATTTCGAGAATGCCGCGTGGCGAAGCCTGGATTTCTCCTCCGGTGGGATCAGTAGTGCTGGCCAGACGTTGCACCTCGAAACCCCCGCCATAGGCGATGGTGTAGCGTTTGGCCTCTTCCACCAGAACCACGATGTCTTTTTCGGGGTCGCTGCCGGCGGAGTTTTGCGGCTCGATGGTGACACGGTTGAATACCCCCAGGTTGTACAGTTTCTGCTGGGACTCGACGACCTCTCCTTCGCGCAGTGGCGCTCCAGGCGCCACTTTGACTTCGCGGCGAATCACGCGCTGACGAGTGTGGTTGTATCCCGTGAAAAAAACCCTTTTTACGGAAATTCGCTGGCCTTCGACGATTTTGTAAACCAGCTTCACCGGCTGTGCGCGTGCGATCGCATACTTGCGCGCTTCTCCGGTCAGTTTCTCTTCACCCGCGTTTTCCTTGGCCGTGGCCGCCTGCGCTTCCAGAGAATTGTCGGGCTCCGACGTGTAGGTGAAGGTCGCCTGCGGAAAACCCTGGTTGTAATAAAGGGCCAGGACGTTGTCGCGATCGCTGGAAACGTTGATATCGGAAAAAGGCTGGCCGGGCAACGATCCCAAAACCCCGCGAATTTCTTCTTCGGGAAGGGCGTGCATGCCCTCCAGTTGCAGGCTGGATACGAGTGTCTGCTTTCCTTCCTCAATATTGAAGTGGACAATCAAGTCTCCACCTTTTTTCCCTTGCCCTTCCTCCACTTGCCCGTCCACTCTCGCTGAAAGAAATCCATTCGAAATGTACAGGTTCTTCATCGAGAGGGCGTCTGCGTCCATCAAGCGGCGGCTGAAATGCGGCCGGGTGAACAGGCTGACGGTGGAAATGGTGAGCCGGCTCTTCAGGAGGTCGGTGCTGAAGTAACGGTTCCCATTAAATTCGATGCGGGAAAGCTGGTGGCGGGCCCCGCGTTGTACCGTATAAGTAATGATCTCCTCGGAAGTCTTCTTCCCGGATTTTGCGCCCTCGACGTCACGCGCCGCCACGGCGTAGTCCACCTTCGCGTCAAAATAGCCTTCGCGCTCCATGCGCTCCCGGATATTCCGCCTGCCTTCTTCGAGAAGATCCGCATCGACGGAACCTTCCTGATAGACGGGAATCATTTTCTTCAGATCACGGCCGGACAGCTTGGCGCCAACCAACGCGACGCGGACCAGGGGACCTTCGGTGATTTCCAACGTGAGCGGGATCGTGTCGTTCGTTGAATCAAATTCGCCCCTGCGGACGGAAACGCGAGCGCTGAGGTGGCCTTTTTTCTCGAGGAATTTGCGGATGCGCTCGGTGCCGGATTGGACTTTGGCGATCGTCAGAGGGCTTCCGGGCTTGAGCTTGAAACGGGCGAGGAGTTCGGCGTCGCGATATTCGGTGTTGTTGATCAAATCGATCTTTTTGGCGCGGACACGGGGGCCGGGATCGAGATTCACGATTACGTCTAGCTGGTGGGATTCGGGGAAGGGCCGTTCCTCGACGGCGATTTTGGCGCGATACAGGCCTTCTTCGCGGAGGGCGTCGCGGAGGCGTTCCACACCGTCCTTCACATCCTGCTCGTGATAGGTTTGTCCGAGGGAAAGCTGCATGGCGGCGACAGCGGAGGCTTCGGTGGGCGGCGGCGTAAGGCCGTTGATCAGGATTTGATTGAAATAGAGATTTTCGTGGGCGACAAAATCCAAGCGGACTGCGTCGCCATCGGGATACACGACAGCGCGCAAATCCGCGTAATTGCCGGTTTGATACAGGATGCGGATGCTTGCGGCCACTTGGTCCGCCTGCAAAGGCTCGCCAACTTGCACCGGCAACACTTGCACTTGAGCCGGCAGCGCTTTGCCGTCTTCGGTAACAACGCGGACGCTGCTCAGTTTGGATTCTGTGGGTTTGGCGGCCTGGGACACCGGATTAGTCTGGGCGTGCAGGCTTGCGCCTCCTGGCGTGAGAGCAAGGAGGAGAATCGTCCGCAACCCATTGTTCCAGCAGCATTTCATGCGTTCTATAACACAGACGAAGCGTAGCACACGCGCGTTGCCTCCCCCGGTCACTTTGGCGCTATGATGAAGAGGAAATGAACCTGCGGTGCTGGGAATCTATTTTACGTGACTCCTTCGCTTAACGAGAAGTACTCCCGTCAGATGTTGTTCGCTGGGATTGGGCCTGAGGGCCAGGAGCGCCTCTTCGCGGCTAGCGCGGTGATAGTGGGCTGCGGGGCCATCGGCGCGGCGGTGGCGAATCTGCTGGTCCGCGCGGGCGTCGGGCATATTCGAATCCTGGACAGGGATTTTGTGGAGCCCTCCAATCTGCAGCGGCAAATTCTTTTCGACGAAGCGGATGCGCGGGAAGCGCTGCCCAAGGCGGTTGCCGCGGAGCGAAAGCTTCGAGCGCTGAATTCGGAAATCAAGATTGAAGGCGTTGTGGCGGATCTGAATTCCCGGAATGCCGGGGAATTGCTCTCCGGATTTCCGCTGATTTTGGACGGGACGGACAATTTTGAAACCCGTTTTTTGATCAACGATTTCGCGGTCCATGCGGGCACCCCCTGGATTTATGCGGCCGCGGTTGCGAGCTACGGCCTGACACTGACGATTCGGCCGCAACAAACCGCTTGTCTGGCGTGCTTGCTGGAAACCGGCGGGGCGCCTGGCCTGGAAGAGACCTGCGACACGGTTGGCGTGCTGGGCCCAATCGTGAATCTGATCGCTTCGCTGGAGGCGGCCGAGGCGCTGAAGCTGCTCTCCGCGAACGAGAGCGAATTGCATGGACGGCTGATTTCGTGCAACGTCTGGACGGGCCGCTTCCAATCGGTTCAGCCCGAGCGAAATCCCAACTGCCGCGCCTGCGCCCGGCGCGAATTTCCGTATCTCGAGGGCCAGGCTCAGCCGCATATCACCATGTGCGGGCGCGACTCCGTCCAGATTCACGAACGCGGGCGCACCCTGGACCTGCCGGCCCTGCAGCAGCGCCTTGCTTCCACTATTCCCGGGGTGCGGCAAAACGGCTTTCTGCTGCGATTCCAGTTGGCTCCCTACGAAATGACCATCTTCAGCGACGGCCGGGCAATCCTGAAAGGCACGAAAGACCCCGCGATCGCACGGTCTCTATATGCAAAATATGTCGGTGCTTGAACTGGTCTAACGGAAAATGCCGCTGCGGCCGGCCGGTGTGCGCATGGAAGCCCGGTCGAGGTTTTCCCGCAGGTTCATCAGCGTTAAAAAGGTGCTCAGGACGCGGGCTTTCAGGTCATCGGTGAGGTGCAGGCCACTCGTGGCCACACGGGCCAGCGATTCACCGTTGGTGGTGATGAATTTCATGATGTCCTTTTGCCGGTCCTGGGGGGCGTTTCCCAGCGCGGTTTCCCGGCGCATCTCGGCGCAGCTGGCTTCCAGGGAAAGGGTAAAGTGCAGAATACAGACCTTCTGCTCCGCCAGAGCGGCGGGGACGTCGTGTTTGCAACCCGAGATGTGGCAAGTGGCGCTCATGCTACCCAAAAGGGTGGTTTTTGATAGGTAACATTCTTGGAGGCGAAAATCCAGAGGTCATCTTGGTCTTGAAGCGTATGAAGTAGCTGCCCCTTTTTGGGGCAACCTGCCCCTTGGAACAGTGGTTGGCCTTCCTTGACTCAATTGCCAGCGTCGGACGGCAGAGCGTTCGCCCCTGCCCGCACCAATTTTTGTCAAAAAGATTTGACAGTGCCTCGCTTTGGACTGTATAAATATACAGAAGACTGTATATTTACCATGAGCGCGACCAAAACATTTCGGCACGGACAGATCCTGAGGCTGGTTTCGAGCGAACGCATCGCCAACCAGGAGGATTTGCGCCGCCGCCTGGCCCAGCAGCGGCTGCGGGTGACGCAAGCCACGCTTTCGCGCGACCTGCAGGAGCTGAAGCTCATCAAGACTACGGAAGGCTACAAGACCGGCTCGGCTCTGCCGGACGAATCGACGAGTGTCGCTCCCCTGACCCGGGCACTGCGGGAATTCCTGCTGGATATTCGCCCCGCGGAAAATCTTCTGGTGCTGAAAACGCCTCCGAGCGGCGCTCAGCCGCTGGCCGCCGCCGTGGATGCAGCGAAGTTTCCGGAAATCGCCGGCACCATCGCGGGGGACGACACGGTTCTGATCATCACGCCCAACCGCAAGACCCGGGACTCTCTGCAGAAGAAAATCGAAGCGCACGTGAAATGAGAGATCCCCGAAACATTGCCGTCATTGGTGTCACCGGCTATACAGGATTTGAGCTGGCAACGCTGCTGCTGCGTCATTCGGGCATCGGCAAGCCAACCTTTTATGTACGCGAGACCAACGGGGCCCGTTGCCTTTCGGAGATGTTTCCTCAGTTGCGCGGGTGGGGCGAGGCACCGGTGAAACCGCTCTCCGTGGATGCCATTGCCGGCAGCTTGGCTGGGACGGCATTTCTGGCCACGCCGCATGAGGTTTCGGCGGAACTTGCGCCGAGGCTCGTGGACGCCGGGTTGCGGGTGATTGATTTGAGTGGCGCGTTTCGTTTCACTTCCGCGGAAACATACTCCGCCTGGTACAAACTGCCCACGCCACACGCTTCGCGGCTTGGCGAAGCGGTTTATGGACTGCCGGAGCTTTACGCCGAGCAAATCAAAACTGCGAAGTTAATCGCCAACCCCGGTTGTTATGCCACGAGCGTCATTCTTGCCTTGCGGCCGTTGCAGGATGCGGGATTGCTGGCCGCCGGACATACAGTCGTTTGCGACTGCAAATCCGGGGCCAGCGGCGCCGGCAAAGAGCCCCGCCGCGATCTGCAATTCATGGAAGTGGACGGAAACTTTCGCGCCTATAATCTGTTCACCCATCGCCACACGCCGGAAATCCTGGAGCACACCGGGTTGCCGGAATCGCAGGTGGTTTTCTCCACGCACCTGCTGCCGATTCCGCGCGGCATCCTTTCCTCTATCTACGTGACTCTGGCGAAGCACCAGACGCCGCAGGACATCGAGACGCTCTTCCGAAAAGTTTATGCGGGCCATTCCTTGATGCGGATTCATCCAGCAGGAACGCTGCCGGAGGTGCAGCACATTATCAAAACCAATTTTTGCGATATCGGCTTCGCGCTGCATGCCGATGGAAAGCGGCTGGTGGTCGTTTCCTGCCTCGACAATCTCGGCAAAGGCGCGGCCGGCCAGGCGGTACAGAACCTCAATCTGACGCTGGGGCTCGAGGAGAGGACGGGGCTCGTATGAGGATCGTCGTGAAATTCGCCGGCGCGCTGCTGGAAGATCCCGCCACCGTGCGTTTGCTGGCCCAGCAGATCGCCTCGCTGGCCCGGCATAAGCACGAAATTCTGGTGATCCACGGAGGCGGACGGATATTTACCGCCACTCTAAAGCGCCTGGGGATTGAGAGCAAGTTTGTGGGCGGCTTGCGAGTCACCGACAAAGAGACACGCGATGCGGCGGTAATGGTCTTCGGTGGCCTCCTGAACAAGCAGCTTTCCGCCGCTATCACCGCGGAGGGGCAGCCAGCCGTTGGGATTTGTGCCGCGGATGCCGCGTGTTTTTCCGCGTCACCGCTGGTGCACAACGACGTCGAAGGGGGCCTCGGTTACGTCGGGTATCTCACGAGCGTCAATGTGCGTTTTCTCGAATCGCTCTGGCGGGCGAAATTGCTTCCTGTCGCTGCCTGCCTGGGCCTGGGTGTGGACAACGAACTTTACAACATCAACGCCGACCACATGGCCGCGGCCTGCGCGGAGTTTGTAGAGGCCGACCATCTGATCTATCTCACGGACGTAGCCGGCGTGCTTGACGGCGAAAAAGTTCTTTCGGCCATCTCTTGTGAAGAGATCGATCGACTGATTCAGTCGCGCGTGGTTTCGGGCGGGATGATCCTCAAACTGGAAGCGGCGAAACGCGCCTTGCAGTCCGGAGTTCACGAAGTGCATATCGTCGGAGGAGGCTCCGCGGCGGCGGCGTTGGCTCCCGGCCGGTTTGTGACGGCTCCCGCAAAAACTAATTCTCTCGAACTTCCTGGAACGCGGGTATTCCGGGAGTTTTCTTCCGCTGGGCATTCGGCCAGCGCGGCGGTTTGAGTCAAAGGAGAACTTGGAGAACTCGATGACTACGACGATCACGCTTCCTGTTGCCGTAAGCAAAGACCTCCTGACCGGGGCGGAGTGGAGTCCCGCGGACGCCCGCGATCTGCTGCAGCGCGCGGTGGAAATCAAGGCGCGGCCGGCGCGTTACGCTTCCACACTCCGCGGCAAGCACATCGCCCTGATTTTTGAGAAGCCTTCTCTTCGCACACGCGTCACGTTCGAGGTCGGCATCCAGAGCATGGGCGGCTTTGTGGTGTTTCTGGACCATACGCAGGCGCGGTTGGGCGAGCGTGAGTCCATCCCCGACGTCGCGCGGAACCTGCAATGCTGGGTGCAGGGCATCGTTGCGCGCGTTTACGAACAGCGGGTGCTAGAGGAGATGGCACAAAATATCTCCATCCCCGTGATCAACGCGCTGTCCGATAAATTCCATCCCTGTCAGGCGCTGGCGGATTTTCTCACTCTGGAAGAAAAATTCGGTTCGTTGAAGGGGCTGAAACTCGCCTATGTCGGCGACGGAAACAACGTCTGCAATTCGTTGATTTTTCTGGCCGCCCGGCTGGGCGTGAATTTACGCATCGCCACTCCGGCGAGTTATGCCCCGCCGCAGGACGTGCTTGCCGACGCCAGGCGCGTGGCGAAAGAGACTCGCGCGAAGATCGAACTTTTTACCAATCCCTCAGAAGCGGTGGAAAGCACGCAAGCCGTCTACACCGATTCGTGGACCAGCATGGGATTTGAGGCGGAAGAGAAAATGCGGCGCCAGATTTTCAAACCCTACCAGGTGAATCGGAAACTCATGGAACAGGCCGGGCCCGGGGCGCTCTTCATGCACTGCCTTCCGGCTCACCGTGGCCAGGAAGCCACCGATGAAGTTCTGGATGGGCCAATGTCGGTTGTGCTGCAGCAATCGGAAAATCGCATGTACGTGCAGAAGGCCATTCTGCACGCGCTGTTTACTTGATATTGTGTTTTATCACCAAGGAGAAATCACAGAGTGAAAGCGCAAGCGCCAAAACCAAAAAAAGTTGTGCTCGCCTATTCCGGCGGCCTGGATACCTCCATCATCATTCCCTGGCTGCGCGAGAATTATGGCTGCGACGTAATCGCCATGATCGGCGACGTCGGCCAGCAGGAAGACCTGGAAGCCGCTCACAAGAAGGCTCTAGCTACCGGCGCATCCTCGGCCTATATCGAGGACCTGCGCGAGGAGTTTATCCGCGACTACATCTGGCCGACAGTGCGCGCCGGCGCTGTTTACGAACACACCTATTTGCTCGGCACCTCGATGGCCCGGCCGGTGATCGCAAAAAGGCAGGCGGAGCTGGCGTTGCAGCTTGGCGCGGACGGGCTTTCGCACGGCTGCACCGGCAAGGGCAACGACCAGGTGCGCTTTGAACTGGCGTACAAGGCCATTGCACCGAATGTGCAAATCATCGCTCCCTGGCGCGAGTGGGACATTGATTCGCGCGAGGACGCGATTGCCTATGCGGAGAAGCACAAGGTTCCCGTCGAGCAGAGCAAAAAAAACATCTACAGCCGCGACCGCAACATCTGGCACCTGAGCCACGAAGGCGGCGAACTGGAAGATCCCGCGAACGCGCCGAATGAGGCGATGTGGCAGTGGGTGGTGTCGCCGGAGAAGGCTCCGGACAAAGCGGAGGAAGTTGAGATCGGGTTCGAGGCCGGAACACCAGTTTCCGTGAACGGCAAAAAGCTTGGCTCCATTCAGCTGCTGAATGCGCTGAATGAAATTGCGGCGAAGCACGGCATCGGCCGCACAGACCTGGTCGAGAACCGGCTGGTGGGCATGAAATCGCGCGGGGCGTATGAAACACCGGGGGGCACGCTTCTGGTTACGGCCCACCAGGAACTCGAACGCCTCACTATTGACCGGGAGACTGCGCACTTCCAGCAGGCGCTCTCAGTGCAATATGCGGAACTTGTTTACAACGGTTTGTGGTTTTCGCCGCTGCGTGAAGCGCTGGATGGATTTTTCAACGTGGCGCAGCAACGCGTCACCGGATCGGTTGGCCTGAAATTGTGGAAAGGCACACTCAACGTAACGAAGCGGCTTTCGCCATACTCGCTTTACCGCGCGGACCTCGCCAGCTTCACGATGGGCCGCTACAACCCGAAAGACGCCGAAGGTTTCATCAACTTGTTTGCTTTGCCGGTGACTGTGCGGCCGAAAGCAAAAGCCGAAGGCAGCAAGAGCTGATGCTTCCTTGTAAGGGCACGATGTATCGTGCCCCTACAACGGAAAACTTTCCAATGGCGGAACGCAAAGACGATCGGTTGTGGGGTGGTCGGTTCGAGAGCGCGCCGGATGCGCGCTTCGACGCCTTCCAGCGTTCGTTTGCGTTCGATCGCCGGCTGCTGCCCTACGAAATTGCCGTGGATCGCGCCTGGGCCAAGGCGTTGCAGGGCGTTGGCGTTTTCACCGAAACAGAAGTACGGCAGACTCTTGCGGCGCTCGACAAAATCGCCGCGAGGGCCCAGTCCGAAAAAGACTGGCTGGATTCCTCGGCCGCGGAAGATGTGCACCAATTCGTTGAAAACGCGCTGGTGGAAGAACTTGGGCCCCTCGGCTGGAAACTGCACACCGGCCGCAGCCGCAACGAACTGGTAGCGACCGATTTTCGATTGTTCGTGATCGATGCCGCCGCCGAGACTCGCAAGGCTCTCCTCGCCCTGATCAACGGCTTTCTGCTGCAGGCCAAGGCAAATCTTAAAATCCCCATGGCGGGCATGACTCACATGCAGCATGCCCAGCCCATTCTGCTTTCCCATTTTTTGATGGCTCACGCGGAAGCCTTCTCTCGCGATCTGGCGCGTCTGCAAAATGCCGCCGCTGGCGCGGATGCTTGCCCGATGGGATCGGGCGCGCTGGCCGGTTGCTCTTTCCCGATCGATCGCGCTGCCTTGGCAAAGGAACTGGGCTTCTCTCGTCTCACGGCGAACAGTCTAGACGCGGTCAGCGACCGCGACTTCGCGCTCGATTATCTCTTTGCGCTTGCGGGAATCGCCACGCATCTCTCGCGCCTTGCGGAAGATTTTGTGCTCTTTGCCTCGCAGGAATTTTCTTACGTCATCCTGCCGGATGAATATTCGACCGGCAGCAGCCTGATGCCGCAGAAGAAAAACCCCGACGCGTGGGAACTTTTGCGAGGTAAGACTGGCCGGATCACTGCGGCGCTCTTCAGCCTGTTCACCACGCTCAAGGGATTGCCATCCAGCTATCAACGCGACCTGCAGGAAGACAAAGAGGCGCTGTTTGCTTCTCACGATCAGATGGAAGACATGATTTGGGTCGCACAGGGCGCTTTGATCGCTACGAAGTTTCGGGCGGACCGGTTGTGCTCCGCGGCTTCGAATCCTGCGCTCTTTGCGACGGACGCCGCCGACTACCTGGTTCATCGCGGAGTGCCATTCCGCCAGGCGCATGATGTCGTCGGCAAAGTCTTGCGCGAAGCGGAGAAGCAGGGCAAACCCTGGACGCAGCTTTCGTTGGAAGACGTCCGGAAAATCTCTCCGATTTTCGAACAGGATTTCTTGCAAGGCCCTTCCGTCGAAAGTGCCATCGCCTCCAAAGTTGTTCCCGGAGGCACAGCGGAAGAATCCGTTCGCGCTGCGATCGCACAGCTGGAACTGAAACTCAAACAATTGGAGAAAAAGCCATGAGCCTGACGTCGAGCATTTTTACCCTGCAAACCGTATCGCATCGCACGGAGGATCGGAGGTCCCTTCCGTGAGCGACGTTCCCGGTCGGCGGATCCTGATTCCATGAACCACGCCCTCTCCGAAGCGGCGCTCCCGCTGGGATTCCGCTTTTCGGCCACCGCTTGTGGCTTGAAAAAGACCGGAGCGCTGGACCTTGCCCTGCTTTCAAGCGATGTTCCCGCTTCCGCCGCCGCCGTTTTCACGAAAAACCTGGTCGTCGCCGCGCCCGTGGTTGTCTCCAAAGCGAATCTGCTTGCCTCCAGGGGACGCATGCGCGGGGTGATCGTGAATGCCGGCAACGCGAATTGCGCGACGGGTGACGCTGGTTACGCTGTCTCCGTCAAAACGGTGGAAGAGACTGCTCGCCGCCTCCGTTGCCATCCGCGCGAACTGATTGTCTGCTCCACCGGTGTGATCGGCGTGCCGCTGCCTGTCGAAAAGATTCTTCGCGCATTGCCGGGAATCGTGCAGAACCGGCGTCCCTCGGCGCGCTCGTTTGCGGAATTGTCGCTCGCGATCTGCACTACCGACACACGTCCCAAGACCGCTTCGGCTTTTTTCAAAATGGCGGGTAAGCGCGTTCACCTGGTTGGCTGCGCCAAGGGCGCGGGGATGATCCATCCGAATATGGCTACAACATTAGCTTTCGTCGTGACCGATGCCGCCATTTCCCCTTCGTTGCTGCAAAAAACTTTGCGCGAAGTAACGCAACGGACGTTCAACTCCATCAGCATTGATGGCGATACATCCACCAACGACACACTGCTGGTGCTTGCCAACGGGGAATCCGGCGCGCCGGCAATTCAGGCGAATTCGATCGCGCATCGGGCCTTTAAGAAGGCGCTCGAGACGGTTTGCCATTCCCTGGCGCTGCAAATCGTCGCCGATGGCGAAGGGGCGCAGCGCGTAATTGAAATCGCGGTGCGCGGCGCGAAAACCGAAGCGGCCGCGCGGCAGATTGCGCAAACCATCGCCACGTCTCCTCTCGTCAAAACCGCTTTTGCCGGCGGCGATCCCAACTGGGGACGCATCTTCGCGGCTGCCGGGCGCTCCGGCGTCAAATTCAATCCCAGCCTGGTGGACATTCAGATGGCGGGCATCCCGGTATTGCGGCGGGGCCAGCCGCTGGATTTCAACGAGCGCGTCGCCAGCAATCGCCTTTTGGAAAAGCACGTCCACGTCGTGATGGATTTGCATGCAGGCCGAGCCGCGGCCAGTTATTGGACCTGTGATTTCACTGCGGAATACGTGCGGATCAACGCGAGTTATCGGACATAAATCGAACCGCATTTCTCCAAAGCAAACTTTAAGTCGTCAAACCCTAAGCAAACTTGTCATCCTGAGGCTATCCGACGAGGTCCGGTTTGCGGACTCCGGTAAAGCCGGAGCTAGCCGAAGGATCTCAACTGAGAGAGTTTGCACGAAATGCACGTTGAGGTCCTTCAGGGCGCAAACGGCGCGCCCTTCAGGATGGCAAATTTTTTGTTGTGGCAAGGTGGTGGAAGGAAGTTAGGCCCCGGAGAAAAGTGCCCGCCTCGGAAGGCGGCCTCTACAACAGTTCGCGTTCTAAGTCTTCCATTTCCAACCGGCAAACTGTTCGCGGAGCGCGATCTTTTTAAATTTGCCTACGCTGGTTCGTGGGATCGCATCCACGAACACAAAGGCATCCGGCACCTGCCAACTGGCGAAGGACTTCGCCAGAAATTCACGCAATTCCTCTTCGGTGGCGCTGGCACCTTCGCGCAGGACCACGGCCGCCAGCGGCCGCTCCTGCCACTTCGGATGCGGCAACCCGATCACGCAAGCTTCCTTGACCGCCGGGTGCGCCATCAGCGTGTTTTCCAGATCCACGGAGCTGATCCACTCGCCGCCGGATTTCACCAGGTCTTTTGCACGATCAACCAGGCGGATGTAGCCCTCGTCGTCGATTGTCGCGATGTCGCCGGTGCGAAACCATCCGTCCTCGCTCCATCGCTTGGCCTGGTCCGGCGCTTCGTAATAGCTGCCCGCGACCCACGGGCCGCGCACTTCAAGTTCTCCCGGCGTCTCGCCGTCCCACGGGGCCACGACGCCTTCCTTCACAATGCGCACCTCCACAAATGGCGCCGGCCAGCCCTGCTTCGCGCGCACTGCGTATTTTTTCTCCTCCGGCCAATCCAGCATGTGGGTCTTGAACGTGCCGCCCGTGCCCACCGGCGTGGTTTCCGTCATTCCCCACAAATGCTTTATCTCAATCCCGAAGCGGTCCAGGCGCCGGATCATCTCCATGGGAGGAGCGGAACCCCCGCAGGCGCCGAAGATGTGAGCAGGGAGTTTCCATCGTCCGGGATTTTTTTCGAGTTCCGCCAAAACCCCCGCCCACACAGTCGGCACGCCGCAAGCTTTGTTCACCTTTTCCTGCTCCATCAGATTCAGCAGGTTTTCTCCGTCGAGATGTGGTCCGGGCAGCACCTGTTTTGTTCCCAGCATGGGCGCGGCAATCGGAATGCCCCACGCATTCGCGTGAAACATAGGCACCATCGGCAGAATCGTGTCTTTGGTTCCCAGCCCGAAAACTTCCTGGAGCCCCAGGCTGAAGGAGTGCAGCACCAGGGCGCGGTGCGAATAGACGACGCCTTTCGAACAGCCCGTCGTGCCGGAAGTAAAACACATCAAAGCGCCTTGATTTTCGTCCATTGCAGGATACGAAAAATCGCCGCTCTGGTCAGAGAGAAGCTCTTCGTAATTCAGAAAGCCTTCGGGAACACTGGCGAAGCCGAACGGAACCACGATGACGCGTTCAAAGGAAACCTGGTTCGCAAATTTCTGGTACAGCGGCAACAAGACGTCATCCACGATAAGAAAACGATCCTTCGCGTGATGAACAATGGCGGCTATCTCGTGCGGGTGCAGCCGCAGGTTGAGCGTGTGCAGGATGCCGCCCGCGCAAGGAGCGCCCCAGAACGCCTCCAGATGTCCAGAATGATTCCACATTAGCGATGCCACGCGGTCGCCGTTCTCTAATCCTAGTTTTTTGAGGGCCGCCGCGAACTGCCGGGCGCGTTGATACATGGTGGCGTAACATGTGCGAGTAATGCTGCAATCCGGCTTGCGGGAGACCACTTCCACTCGTGGAAAAAGTTTACCCGCGCGCTCCAAAATGGTAGGGAGCGTCAACGGAAAATTCATCATTGTGCCGGGAATCGGCATTCATTTTCTCCGCTTGCTGGTGCGCGCATCGTACCACTTTTCGCTGCACGCGCAATTCCGGAGCGGCTAGGCGCGCCGCCGGTGCCGCCCGCTTTTCTGGTTGCAAAAGGTAACGATTTTCGAGAGTATCTCCGGGACCACTGAAACGCCCTCGCCCGCGCGGCACTCCCTCCGGTTTGCCCACTTGGCGGATTGGTATCTCAGTGCGCTCCGCAATCGTGGTTAGGTTCCGGGCAGAAGGAGTCCCCAGGTGAAGAAGCTTTACGTCGGTAATCTCCCGTTTTCTGCATCTGAAGAGCAGTTGCAGGAGTGGTTCGGACAGGTAGGGGTCAACCCGTCCGCAATCAATTTGATTCGGGATCGGTTCACGGGCCAATCGCGGGGTTTTGCCTTCATCGAAATTACGAATGATGAAGAAGCGGATCGTGCGGTCGCCAATCTCAACGGCCAGAATTTCGGTGGCCGAAACCTGGTAGTCAATGAAGCGCGCCCGCAAACTGAGCGCTCCGGTGGTGGCGGCGGTGGTGGTCGCGGCGGCTATGGCGGTGGTGGTGGAGGCGGAGGCCGTGGCGGCGACCGTGGTGGGCGCGGCGGTGGTGGCGGGCGCGGCGGAGATCGCGGCGGCGACCGTGGTGACCGCGGCAACCGCTGGTAAATTTCCGATTTGTCATTGTGTTGTTCTTTGACTTCGAGTGCACTGGTGTTGCGCTCGAAGTCTTTTTGTTTTGAACTGGGCCTCGGACTATAAAATTCACAGCCCCGCGGAATTTCCTGTGGCTAACCCAAGACCTTCCGTGTAGTATCCCCGCCAATTGGCCGTGCGCTGTAAATTTGCATTCATCGCAGCTCGCGTGCTCGCTCTTCGGCGGTTGCTTGTTGTTCGCCCCTTGCCGCCGGAACATTCAGCGGGTTGACGTGTTTGATACAACAGGCCAAGAAACTCTTTCATTCGTAGCGGCTTGGGATATACCAAGAGGTACTTGCGCCGCCCTTTCGCGGCAAGTTTGGGATGGCTCCAGCTGCAATGCGGGTGAACCTAAATCCCCCAGCTGGCATCCAATGGGGGAAGACGGATTGAACCAGCCGATGAATTCGTGGCACAAACGCGATTGGAAGCAATTTTACGATCTGGCGCGCCGCCCGTGGCAGCGTCATCGCCCGCCGCGGCCCGTCTATCCTTCCGGATTTAACCGTGTTCTGCCGGCGGCCGGATTCAGCCTATCGGAATTGGACGACGCCGGCGTTGATCTGGACCAGGCGGAAAGCCTCGGACTGCCCGTCGACGCCGGACGCATCGGGGCCTACGGCCCAAATGTCACCGTGTTGCGCGATTTTGTGCGTTCTTCCCGCCAACCGCTGTAACTCGAAGCCCTGAGTTCCAGGATTTCACATCTCTTTTCTCTGATTGCTTAGACCTGCGCTCTGCCGCCATCAACGAAAAGTTCGATACCCGTGACGAAACTGGAGTCATCCGAAGCCAGAAACAACGCCGCCTTAGCAACTTCCTCAGGTTCCCCCATGCGTCCCATCGGGATGGTGGACACAATCCTCCCAATGACTTCCGCAGACAGCCGATTCGCTAACGGCGTATTGATAGGACCGGGACTAACTACATTTGAGCGGATACGACGGTCCTTCAGATCTGTAGTCCATGTTCGGACGAAAGAGCGGATGGCAGCCTTACTCGCGGCGTACACGCCGAAGGCGGCTGTACCCTTAACGCTCGCGACAGAGCCGTTGAGAATGATAGAGCCACCTTCATTCATCAGCGGTACAGCCTTTTGCACCGTGAAAAGCGCTCCCCTCACATTGATGTTGAATAATTTGTCGAAATGCTCCTCGGTGACCGCCCCGAAAGGAACAAATTCGCCGACGCCGGCATTGGCGAAGACGATATCGATTCGCCTCTTTTCCTTGGAGACGTTCTCATAAAGACGATCAAGATCGGCAAGGTTGGCAACGTCTCCCTGAACTCCGGAAACGTTGGTGCCGATTGCCTTCACGGCCTCATCAAGTTCCTTCTGGCGGCGTCCCGTGATGAAGACATAGGCGCCCTCTTTGACGAAAAGGTTCGCCGTAGCGAATCCAATCCCTTCTGTCCCGCCGGTGATGACAGCGATCTTGCCTTCGAGCTTTTTGGTCATGGCCTTTTTCCGTTGTTGCTGAGATGGGAACTCCCCAACCCCGAGAGCCTAAGCGGCGGAGGCCTTCGTGTGATACGCAGTCAAAAAGACATCCTGCACAAAAGCCTCGAACGAAGTCGGCGTGCTGTTCTCCGGCGAACGCGGCTCTTGCGCCGCCAGGATACCTGCGTTGATGGCCTCGAACATCTCGATGTACACCGCCGCTTTCTTCGGTGAAAAACCCATTTGCGTCAACGCCTGTCGCACCTGGTCATACGAAAACTGCTCGTAACGCAGATCCGGCTTGCCAATACCACGCCCAATCACTGCGGTAGCTTCCACCATCGACAGGTCGCGGTCGCCAAGCAGTTCGCGCGTCTGTTTGCCGGAAAAATCCAGCTCCAGGACGCGTTGCGCGGCGAAGTCGCCAATGTCGCGCGTCGCGATCATGGGCAGCTTCAGGTCGGGTAGCAGCGCATGCCCGAACCTTCCCATCCCATGGATCATGTCGATCGCCGCCAGATTGTTTTCCATGAAATACGCAGCTCGCAGGTGCAGCACGTTCAAATCGCTGATCGCGTTCAGTTTTTGCTCCGAAGAATGCAGCCCGGCGACTGGTCCGGTGCCTTCCGGGACATGCGCACCGTAGCTGCTCAAGTGCACCGCGTAGCGCAGACCTGACTCCTTCGCGGCTTTGGCGATCGCATCGCTCTGCCGCTCTTGCTCCTCCCGCGAGTTCAGCGGTGGCAGCATCAGGTATGCCGCGCGGGCACCGCCGAACGCGTTGGTGAGCGCTGCCGCGTCACTCACGTCGGCCTTGAACGCTTCCGCGCCTTTGCGCACAAGGCGCTGCAGCCGCTCCGTGTCGCGCCCCACAACTCGCACCTTTTTGTCCTTCGATAGCAGGAAATTGGCGATGATCGAGCCGGTATTTCCGTTCGCCCCCAAAATCACATACATGCCGTCGCTTACGACAGCGGCCTTATCTTTAGAGCTGTTCATATGTAGTTCTCCATTTTCTGCATATGTGCTATTAATCTGCACATATAAACACCAAAAAATTACCGGCTCGCGCGACGGATTTCCCCAACTACATCGGCGAGCGTTATTCCATCAAGACTCTTCTCAAAGCTCTTCTGAGCTTTTCTTAGAACCGATGACATGCATCCTTTAATGTTGGTGCTGATCGGGCACCTCTTCTCCACAGGATAGCTATGAACCGCGAATGTCGGAGGTGCCCCGCTGGCGCGATAAATGTCCAAAAGCGTTATTTGGTCAGGGGAACGCGTGAGCCCGCTCGCGCCGTTCTTACCGCGCTTGGTGACGATCAGGCCGGCCTTTGAGAGTTTCGAGAGGGATTTCCTCACAAATGTGGGGTCTGCATTCACGCTTTCAGCGAGGGTTGCCGAAGGAATTTCCTCGCCATTGCGAAAACCAAGAGCAGCCATGATGTGCGTTGCAACCGAAAATTGGACGCTTTTTACCGACATGTCCTCTCCTGCACAATATGTGATGCTCAACAGCACAATTGGTTATAACTTTTTTTGGGGGGCTTTGGCATAAAACCGAACGGTCTCACACGCGCCCTCGTCTCATGGCATTCGCTTGGCGCACGGTTCACTTCGTGAACACATCGCCGAACATCGGGAGGCCGCTTTTTGATTGGCCGCGCGAAGCCTCGTCTTCGATAACGTCCCAATGCTCCACCAGAACGTCCTCCTGGATGCACACGATGTCCGCGGCAATCCAATTCATGGGAGCGCCAAACCCGCTAAACCGCCCGTGCACGATCACCAAGTCCCCCTCGGCCACGATCGTTCCCGGCTCATACTTCAACGTTGGTGGTAGGCTCTTGACGAGGTTGAAAAGGCCTTCGCGGCCCGCTTCGATATGCGCGCTGTGCTGGATGTAATTGGGCGACCAATATCGCTCGGCCGCCGCGTAGTCGCGTTTGTTGAAGAGTGTATCGAACGCCTCCAGGACCAGGGCCTTGTTCTGTTCGGGTGTAGTCTTCGCCATCTTGATTCCTTTCTGCCATTCGGAGTTTCACGACCATGGCCTGTCCGTTCCTCAACTGGTTGCAAACTCAGGCATTCATTCCGCCGTCCACTGTAAGATTCGCGCCGGTAATGTAGGAGGACTCCGGACCGGCGACAAACGCCACCAGCGCAGCGACCTCATCAACATGCCCGTAGCGGTCGAGTGCCGTGGCTGCCTTCTGTGGCACCGCCCAGTCGCCCGCCGCAGGATTCAATTCCGTGTCAATCGGTCCAGGCTGCACGTTGTTGACCGTGATGCCCCGGCTCCCGATCTCCCTGGCCAGCGCCTGCGTGAACATCTTTACGGCACCCTTCGTGCCCGCATAAGGCACAAGCCCGGGCGCCGCGACGCGCTCACCCACGGCCGAACCAATCATGATGACTCGACCCCCGCTCTTCATATGCTTCAGAGCCGCCTGCGTCGCAACGAAAACCCCGCGTATGTTGATGTCGATGACGCGATCCATCTCCTCCAGCGTCGCCTCCTCGAACGGTTTCGGAATAGCCGTTCCGGCGTTGTTCACTAGCACATCAAGCCGGCCGAAAGTCGCGAAGGCCTTTTCGACTGCGGCTTTGACTGCTTCGGCTTTGGCGGCATCCGCTTGAATCGCGATAGCCTTTCCGCCGGACTGCTCAATGGCTCTTACCACTGCGGAAGCCGCGTTGGCGTCCTTCGCGTAGGTGATGGCTATCGTCGCTCCGTCGAGAGCCAGGCGCTTGGCGATTGCAGCACCAATGCCGCGCGAGCCGCCCGTAATGAGTGCGATCTTCCCTTCAAGTTTTTTGGACATACTCTTTCTCCTTCTCTCAGAACTTCTCCCCACAGGCCAGATGGTCCTGCGTGCTGAGCATGGCCAGAGCTTCCGGCCAGCTGGTCACGCTTGCTTCGACCAATCTGATGCGGAGCTTTTGCGGAGTGGTGTAGACTTTCTAGGTCGTCGGTCATGCCCGGCAGGCATGGAGTGGCTGATGGAACTACGGCATCTTCGCTATTTCGTTGCGGTCGCTGACGCAGGAAGCCTCACCGTTGCGGCGGAGGAGAATCTGCACACCTCCCAGCCGTCTCTCAGCCGCCAGATCCGGGATCTGGAAGTTGAGGTCGGCACCCAACTGCTGACGCGCAGCGTTCGCGGAATTGAATTGACTCCTGCGGGCCGAGCTTTTCTGGAACACGCACGTATGGCGCTGGCTCAGGCGGAAGCTGCTGGGGAAGCAGCCCGCCGCGTCGCCCATCCTGCGAAGCCAAGCTTTGTGATGGGTTTTCTAACCGGGCATGAACTGACGTGGATGCCGGAAGCTCTTCAGGCCTTGCGCGACGAATTGCCGAACGTGGATGTGGTGATCTCCAGCAACTACTCCCCACGCCTCGCTGACGCGCTCACGAAAGGGAAGGTTGATGCCGCGTTTCTTCGACGGGAAGAAAGCGCGCCGGAATTGGCGTATGAGCTTGTCGTCAAGGAGCCTTTGGTGGTGGTCTTGCCTGGTGACCACCGCCTCGCTGCACTCAAGGCCATCAGTCCAACGGATCTCGTCGGCCAGACATTCGTGACCGTGTCAGACACAGCTCCTGTGCTGCGTGCGGTCATCGACGATTACCTCAAGCGCTCCGAAACCGGCATCACGGCTGCTCACGAGGCAGACAACGTCACGATGGGAATTTCCTTGATAATGTCGACACGCGGCGTAGGGTTGTTACCTGCATACGCACAGAACTTTCTGCCGTCCTCTGTAACCAGTCGCCCACTGAAGGGAGACACGCCAACTGTTGATCTGGTCCTTGGCTATAGAAAGTCGAACCAGTCCCCCATTCTGAAGCTCTTGCTTTCGAGATTGGACGAACTGGTTGCTCGTGTCTTAAAGAAAGCCCGTTAGCGCTTTGCCGTCCCCGCAAGGTTCACTGATTCATGGCAGCGATTACTCAATCTGACACGCCACCAGATGTCCCGGGAGTTTGTTACCAGACGTTTTTCCCGTAAACTATAGGTTCTGGACCAGCGACATGGCATCTCCCTTTAACATCATCTCGAACAGCGCCACTCCGCACCTGCCCGCACCCAACGCCCATCCGCGGCCGGACTGGCTGCGCGTGAAGTTCTTTGGCGGCGAACGCTACCAGAATCTGAAGCGCATCATGCGCACTCTGGATCTTCACACCGTCTGCGAATCCGCGCGCTGCCCGAACATGGGCGAATGCTGGGAGCACGGAACCGCCACATTCATGATCTTGGGCGACATCTGTACGCGGGCCTGCGGCTTCTGTGCCGTGCCCTCGGGCAAGCCGGTCGGCCCTCCAGACGAGGAAGAGCCACTCCGCGTCGCTGAGGCTGTGGCTTCGATGGGCCTGCGGTATGCCGTGGTCACCAGCGTGAATCGCGACGATCAACCCGACGGCGGCGCGCACATCTTCGCCCGCACGATTCAAGAAATCCGCAAGCGCGTACCTGACTGCAAGGTGGAAGTGCTGATCCCCGATTTTCGCGGCGACTGGCACGCGCTCAATGTTGTTCTGGCCGTCAAGCCGGACATTCTGAATCACAACACGGAAACGGTGCCACGCCTTTACCGCCAGGTGCGCAAAGGCGCTCAATACGAGCGGTCGCTGGAACTGCTCCGCCGCGCCAAGCAAATGCATGCGGATGTGCCCACCAAAACGGGGATGATGCTTGGCTTGGGCGAAGAAAAAGAAGAAGTGCTGGCGACCATGCAGGATCTGGCAGATCAAGGCACGGATATTCTGACGCTCGGCCAATACCTTCAGCCCACACGCGAACATTTGCCGGTAATCCGCTTTGTCCACCCGGACGAATTTGCCGAGTATAAAGTTCGGGGCGAAAAAATGGGTTTCAAGCACGTGGAATCCGGCCCCCTGGTTCGTTCTTCCTATCACGCCTTCGACCAGGCCGAATCCGCCATCCGTTAGGCTGTCACCCAAACCATCCAGATTCGTTCTGCCTGCAGCCGCCGGATTGTGCGGGTGCGTCCAGACACACCCCTGCGCCATTTCTGGCGCATCTACCGGGTGTTGTCCTACGGGAATTCTCTGTTTACTTGGCGGCTGCTGCAGCTGCGGCGGCTTTCTTGGTGGCTTTTGCGGCGGTGGATGCTTTACGACGGCGCTTAGTTTTGGGCGGGGTTGCCGGCGCTTCGCCGATAAGTTCGGCCACGAAGATACTCGTCACGAAAAGCTTGGGCCCGTGATCGTCGAAATCAATCGCCGTGCGTTCCGGATCCGAGGCCGTGACGATGCCCAGTCCGTACTGCTCGTGCTTGATGGTTTGTCCTTCCTGCATTACTTGCACAACTGCCTCCTTAGACCGCACACGCTATTTTTGGAAATCCGTTCGCTTTCTCGAAAGTGAGAGGCTCCCGACCCCTCGAGAGCCTCTCGCATCTCTACAGGCTAGAGGCTTGTGACGTTCTCTGCCTGAAGGCCCTTCGGGCCCTTCTTTACTTCGAATTCCACCGCCTGGCCTTCATTCAGGGCCTTGTACCCATCCATCTGAATAGCGGAGAAGTGGACGAAAACATCTTCCCCGGTCTGGCGTTGGATGAACCCGTAGCCCTTCGAAGCATTGAACCACTTCACTGTTCCTTGTTCCTTCACTGCACTACCTCAATGTTGAAATTGCTTTGCCTCTCTTGGTCGCGGGGTCTGGTCTCCCAAGCTCCGAGACGTCCTCCAGCCCGACAAAAAAAGGCTGCGATATTTGTTGTCGCAGCCCCCTGAACGAGTCAAAAGGTAATACAAGAGCAACAAACGCTATACGTAAGCCTATCACAGGAAAGGGCTTATTGTCCACAGGGGATTTGGACACACCCCTCGCTCCGGCAATTTGTAACTCTATGATTTTTCGTGTTTTAGGCTATTAGGGTGGCCTTCTCGCCACGTTGAAGTAGCCAAGCTACTCTTCCAGAGACTCCGGTTGGAGGCTAGCCTGTCCTTCACCCGCGCTCTTTTTTTCCCAATACTTCTTCACCCAGGCTTCCCAACTCTTGCCCGCAGCGGTGTCGCGCCCTGAAAAGGACAGCGCAGCGATCTCCGAATATGCGATTTTTGTGCGTTGATTGGAATCTTTTGGCAACAGCCGCACAAAAGAATTGCCAAGAGTGGCGCCGGTCACTCGATCAAAGATGTAGCCTTCGAGTTTGCTGCCATCCTTGCGTGTAATCGTTACATCACCGCGGTAGTCGAAGGCCTTTTCGAGGGCTTCGCGAAGATCGTCCTCGTTGGCCAATTCCGGAATCCAGCCTTGCAGGCCTTCGTGTTGAGTGCCAGGGGCAACTTCCAGTTGATCTGGGTGCAGCGTGTGCTCCGGGCGGTCGGCGTGGCGCGGACCCGTCATGCGCGGGTCTCTTCAAGCTTGTTGCTGGGGGATTCGATTTGCACCAGGGGATTGTAAGAGTGTACCGGCCGTACCGGTTCATTGAGCATACGGAAGGCTTCGTCGTCTTCGTTTTTGGTGAAGAGAGTTGCCTTGGCCGCCGCAAACAAGCCCTTCAGCGAGCCGAAGGTATAATCCACGCCGGAAGCTTCGTATCCGCTGTGGACCATGCAGTTGGCGCACTTGGGGTTGCCGGATTCGGTCCCGAAATTGTCCCACTCGGTGGTGGTCATCAGTTCATTGAATGTTTCGGCGTAGCCGTCCTGCAACAGGTAGCAAGGCTTCTGCCAGCCAAAGATCGAATAGGTCGGCATTCCCCAGGGCGTGCAGCGGAAATCCCGCTTGCCCATCAGGAATTCCAGGAACAGCATGGACTGGTTAAATCGCCAGGTGGGCTTGCGGTTGGAGAGGATCGCGCGAAAGAGGCGGCGCGTTCTGGCGCGGCCCAGGAAATGCTTCTGGTCCGGCGCTTTATCGTAAGAGTAGCCGGGCGAAAGCATCATGCCTTCGACGCCGAGCGCCATCATTTCGTCGAAGAAGGCGCGCACGCTGTTCGGGTCGGCGCCGTCGAATAACGTGGTATTCGTGGTCACGCGGAAGCCCTGCTTCAGTGCTTCACGGACTCCCTCGATCGCCAGTTCAAATCCACCTTCGCGGCATACGGAGAAGTCGTGGTGCTCTTTCTGCCCGTCAATGTGAACGGAAAACGTCAGGTACTTGCTGGGCTTGAAAAGGTGCAGCTTTTCTTTCAGCAGCAGGGCGTTGGTGCAGAGGTAGATGTACTTCTTGCGAGCCACCAGGCCTTCCACGATCTTTTCGATCTGCGAGTGCATCAGCGGTTCGCCGCCGGGGATGGACACCATCGGCGCGCCGCACTCATCCACCGCCTTGAAGCATTCTTCGGGCGAGAGCTCTTGTTTCAACACATGAGCGGGATACTGAATTTTTCCGCAGCCCGCGCAAGCCAGGTTGCACTTGTAGAGCGGCTCCAGCATCAATACCAGCGGATACTGCTTCCGCCCCTGAATCTTTTGTTTGAGGACGTAACTCGCTACCGTCCACGCTTGGGATATTGGTACAGGCATTCTTTCCCCTGATGAAAATTTCGACTAGGCCTAAACGCTACGATGCGGGAACCCCAGCCCCCGAAGCTCTTATTTTACCCGAGAACTGTACTGCTGGTAACCCCTAGATTCTATCTGTCTTTCCAAGGTGTCTCTATTCTGATGCAGCGAAAGGTGCTTAGGTGGCACCCGGTGTGCTCCCTCGTGTTTAAACGGCAACCCAAATTTCGGTTGAGCCGCGCTCTTGTGGCAAAATAGTAGGTCTGTAGAACCGACCCCATGGCCAACCGTACAACACTCGTCCCTGACAAATCCGCGAAGACTTCCCGGAAATCCGCATCCCCGAACGGCAACTCCCACGCCGAGCGCGAGCGCATTTTTTCGCTGTTCCGCCGCTGGGGGTTTTACGAATCCACACTTGATCCCCTGGGCTTCTTTGCCCCCATGAAATTTCCAGACTTGCAGGGACTCTCCGGAGAATTTGCCGAAGAAGCGCGTCGCTATTATTGCGGCAACATCGGCGTGGAATTTGAACACTTGCCGGAACCCGAGCGCCGCCGCTGGATTGCCGAACGGATGGAAGGCCCGGAATTCGAAGTGAACCAGGAAAAAATTCTGGAGAGGTTGATCCGAGCCGATCTGTTCGAGCAGGTTTTGCAGAGCCGCTACCTGGGCAGCAAGCGCTTTTCCCTCGAGGGCAATACCTCGCTGATTCCTTTGCTCGATTCGATTCTCGAAGCGGCCGGGGATTTCGGCGCTGTCGACTCACTGATGGCCATGAGTCACCGTGGCCGCCTGAATGTGATGACCCATATCGCATGCAAGACGCCGCACGAAGTCGTGGCCGGCTTCGAAGACGTTGACCCGCGCAGCGTGCTGGGAGCGGGAGACGTGAAATATCACGTCGGTGCTACCGGGGTCTATACGACCTCCGCGGGCAAAAAAATCAACATTCATCTGGTTTCAAATCCCAGCCACCTCGAAGCTGTGGACCCCGTCGCCATGGGCCGCGCGCGCGCCAAATTGACTCGCCACGGCGCCAAGGGTGCCGAACTCAACCGCTCCAAGCCCATGCTCAATAAGGTCTGGACGATCGTGATGCACGGCGATGCGGCTTTTGCCGGGCAAGGCATCTGGGCGGAAACGCTGAACCTTGCTGACCTCGCCGCCTACACCGTCGGCGGCAGCATCCACATCGTCGTCAATAATCTGATTGGCTTCACAACACGGCCCCCGCAGGAGCACTCTTCGCGTTTCGCCTCCAGCATCGCGCGCCGCCAGAGCGTGCCCATCTTCCACGTCAACGCGGAAGATCCCGGCGCCGTTGTGCGCATCGGGCGCATCGCCGCGGAATATCGCGCGGAATTTAATTCCGATATGGTTGTGGATCTTGTCGGCTATCGCCGCCACGGGCACAGCGAAGTGGACGATCCCACGATCACCCAGCCGCGCCTCTACGAGCGCATCAAGAGCCATTCACCGCTCTGGAAAATTTATGCCGAGCAGACCGGCATCGCCGCGGAGGCGATTGCCGATTCCATCAAGAAGGAATACGAAGAGGCGCAGCATCTGGCGCGGAAGGTGACGAAAATTCCCCACCTTCGCAAACTGCCGGATTACTGGACGCCTTATAATTTCGGCAAATACGACCCCAAGTATGAGGTGGACACCGGCCTCTCCGCCGAGACACTGGCCAAAATCACGGAAGGCCTGGTTCGCACTCCCGCCGGGTTTCACGTCCACCCGAAAATTGTAAAGCTGCTGGAGCAGCGCGCGGAGATGGGCAACGGCAAACGGGCCATTGATTACGGTTTCGCGGAGTTGCTTGCTTACGGCTCGCTGGTTCTCGAAGGCAATCCGGTGCGCCTCACCGGCCAGGATTCCCAGCGCGGCACCTTCAACCAGCGGCACGCTGTTCTGGTGGACACGCAAACGGAAGAGGAGTATCTGCCGCTCGGCCATCTCGCGCCCGACCAAGCTTTCTGTGAGATTCACAACTCTTCGCTCTCCGAAGGCGGCTGCCTGGGATTCGAATACGGCTTTTCACGCGATTACCCCGAGGCGCTGATTCTCTGGGAAGCCCAGTTTGGCGATTTCGCGAACGGCGCGCAGGTGATCATCGACCAATTCCTCAGCGCCAGCGAAGACAAATGGGGGCTGCCAACCGGCCTGGCGCTGTTGCTGCCTCACGGCTATGAAGGCCAGGGCCCGGAACATTCAAGCGCGCGCATCGAACGCTTCATGCAACTGGCCGCCGAAGGCAACATGAACATCTGCCAGCCCTCCACGGCCGCGCAGTATTTCCATCTGCTGCGCCGCCAGGCGCGCCGTCCGTGGCGGAAACCGCTGATTGTGTTCACGCCGAAGAGCATGCTGCGCCATCCAGACGCCGCTTCGCCGCTTGCTGATTTTTCGCGTCCGCGCTTCCTTACTCTTGTGCCAGACACCGAAGTCACTGACGCCCACAGCATCCTGATCGCCAGCGGCAAGGTCGGCCACGAACTCCGCGCCGAACGCCGCCGCCGCAAAGATACGAACACCGCGATCTTTTTCCTCGACCAGCTCTACCCGCTGCCGAAGGCGGAAATCGCCGCCGCCGTGGATGCACATCCGAACGTCCGCGAAATCGTCTGGGTCCAGGAAGAGCCTGCCAACATGGGCGCGCTCTTTTATGTTCTGCCGCGCCTCGAACGCATTGCGCAGGCCAAGAATCTTCGCCTGCGTTCCGTGAAGCGCTCCGCCAGCGCCAGCCCGGCCACCGGCTCCGCCAAGGCCCACGAATTGGAGCAGAAAACCCTGCTCACGCTGGCCTTCGCCACGACCACCAATTCCTGACCGCATTTGTCACACAATGTTTGTAAGCTTAGTTCTGCAATTCAGGCAGGACTTACTCCAGGTGAATTCCCGAAGTACCGGCGGGCCGTGGGGTCGCCTGGGCCCGCCGGCGGTTTTTGCGGCGCGGGATTCAGTCTCTCCAAGCGAATCACCAGCTCGATTTCGATTTCATTGGCAGGATTCCCCGATGACCCTTGAGCCGAGCGGCCACTTCCCGAGCGGCGCCGCCCTTCGGGTTTCGGAGCCGCCGTCAAGGGCGTACCGCTGCAAGTGATGCCGGAAAAATCCTCACCGACCGAAGCGGGCATATTGCAATCAAGGTCCGTGCGGGGTTCCGGCTCGATCACTTTTCCTGTGCAAGCCGGCCCGGAAAACTCTTCGCTGGCATTGGAAGGCGTCTTACATTGTTCGTCCACAAGAAATGCAGGCCAATCCGTGGTTACCACAGCGTTCCAGAGTTCAGGGAACAGGTCGCTCGGGATAATGCTTGAAGCGGACCACTCGACAGCCCCGCGTTTTGCCCCGCGCTTCACCGCCGGTGTGGCCGACCGGAACACAAAACCAACGTTCCTCTTCACGGAGTGAGTTACCGGAGGGCCAAACGTGGGTCCGGAAGAGCCTTTCGAGGGATCATATTCCATGCTCTGCGAAACGTACGTTGCCGTGAGGTCGCCTCGGACCAGAACAGTTTTTTCGTCCAGTAATTCAACGAATTTTGATCGGAACGCCAGCGTGGTAGAGTTCGGCCGAACTCCAGCCGGCGAAACGCCACCCGGGCTTTGTGGTCTAAGGGGCTTGCCACCACGGTCCGCGGGATAGATCTGGAATGCAACGGTGCCGGGCAAGAAGGCGCCGGCGTTCTGGAGGACAGTTCCGCTGAGGCGCGCGACCCCCACGTTGAATCTGGCGTCGTGCCGACTCGAGGAGGTGACATAAAGCCGCGCCGTCGATTGCCCCGAATCGATCCGCCAGACTGTGCCCTGCGCGGCGGCGGCCCCGGTGAAAAGGATTCCGGCCAACGCCTGCAAAACCAATCCGGAGAATCTGGCCGCCATGGATTCCTCCCCTTTCAACCCCATCTTTAACAGGTATTCTTAGGAAGTACCATCGTCATTTCCCTGGTCCGGAGCCGTCCATCGAATTCACGCTTTTATTTGTTTTATGCGTCATTCTACTCGCCACGGTTATCCGGTCGGCCTTCGGGTTCGGTGAGGCGCTAGTGGCGGTTCCGTTGCTCGCTTTCTGGGTTCCACTCCCAGTGGCCGCTCCGCTTGCCGTGCTGGTCTCCATTACGGTTGCCGCCATCGTCGTCGTTCAGGATTGGAAACATATCCATATCCGTAGCGCAAGCTGGCTGGTTCTTTCCACCTTGCCTGGTATTCCTTTGGGGTTGCTGCTTCTGGTGAACAGTCATCAGCGGGGAGTGAAGGCCGCGCTGGCATTGCTCCTCATCGCGTTTTGTCTCTACTCGTTGCTCGCCCGTTCCGCGCCGCAACTGAAGCAGGAGAGCCGCGGCTGGCTGCTGATCTGCGGATTTCTGGCGGGCATCCTGGGTGGGGCCTTTGGAATGAACGGCCCGCCCCTCGTCATTTATGGGGCCATGCGCAGGTGGACCGCCCAGCACTTCCGCGCCACCCTGCAAGGTTATTTTCTGCCCGCCAGCCTCATCGGCATGGGCGGTTACTGGCTGGCCGGCTTGTGGACCTCGACGGTTACCAGATACTACCTCTACTCGCTGCCAGTCACTTTTCTGGGGGTGTATCTGGGCAGAGTGCTCAATAACCGGCTGCAGGGCGAAGGATTCTTCAAGTACATTTACATCGGCTTAGCGGGAATCGCAACACTACTACTGGTCCAGGCCATCACAGGCTCCTTCTGAACGGGCGCAGACGAGAGTGGAGCAGAGACTATTCGCCCACCCTCTGGCATGCCCGGGACCGCCAGCCCATACACGAGAAAACACCTATCAGGCAAAAATTCCCCCATTACGGAACCACTCGTGCTTATTATTTATTGCAGGTACCCCCCTTCCGTTTTACCGCCTGTCCTGTGGAGGCTTGTGCGCCCACAGGAAGGACACTCTGAAAATGAAAAAGAAGCGGTTAGGGGAAGTCCTCTACGAGCGCGGCCAGATTTCCGCCGCCGACCTGAAAAAAGCCTTGCTCGATCAGCAGGGCCGGGTCATTCACCTCGGCGAACTCTTGCTGGAACGCAAGTTGGTCGCAAAGCAGGATCTTCTCGCCGCAATTACAGAAGTGGCGGGTGTTCCATATCAAGACTGTTCCGCGATCGACCCATCCCCCGAAGCTTTACGCCTTATTCCCGCCGCGATAGCCAGGCACGATCTATGTGTCCCCGTAAAGGTCGATGGGAAGTCTCTCATCGTCGCGATGGCCAAGCCCCAGAACGTCCAGATCCTCGATGAGCTCCAGTTCAAAACTGGAATGAAAATCGTTCCTCGGTTCTCTTTCCACGAGGAGATCGCTGCGGCCGTTGAGCGCTTATACCCCGCCCAAGGCGTTTCGGCGGAGACGGTGCAAGTCGCCGACGATTTGACGGGGATGGAGTTCATCTCGTCCAGTTCTCAGCAGCGCAACGTCGAAGCGATGCGCGAGATGCAGCAGGAGCTGCACCAAAAATCCCGTACCACACCCGCGGTTCATCTGGTGGCGCAGATCATCCGGGCAGCAGCCGCCAAGCTGGCCAGCGATGTTCACATCGAACCGCAGGCCGGGGAGACTTCTGTCCGGTTCCGAATCGACGGCATCCTGCGGGAGATCCGGCGTATCCCTCGTGCGCTCCAGAATCAGGTTGTTTCCCGCCTCAAAATCCTCTCCGACATGGACATCGCTGAGCGCCGGAATCCGCAGGACGGCCGATTCGTTGTGAAAATCAACGCCCGGCGCATCGATCTTCGCGTTTCGACGCTGCCAACACAATATGGCGAAAAAGTGGTGCTCCGGCTTCTGGAAGCCAGCGCTCCTAATCAGGATTTCAACGGGCTTGGCATCCCCGTCGAATTGGCAGACGCGCTGAAGGAAATTGTCCGCCTGCCCCAGGGCATGTTGTTGGTGACCGGCCCGACGGGCTCCGGGAAGAGTACGACCCTCTACTCCGCCCTTCAGTTGATCCGTCAGCCCTCCGTCAATGTCGTCACTGTCGAAGACCCCATCGAATACACGCTTCCCGGCCTCAACCAGGTGCAGGTGAACGTAAAGGCCGGGCTCACGTTCGCCTCCACCTTGCGCTCAGTTTTGCGTCAGGACCCGGACGTGGTGATGATTGGCGAAATTCGCGACCAGGAAACCGCGGAAATCGCGATCAAGGCCGCTCAGACCGGTCATCTGGTTCTTTCAACCTTGCATACCAATGACAGCATCTCCGCGGTTACGCGGCTCCTCGACATTGGCATCCCCGGATTTCAGATTGGGGCCGCCGTCACGGCGATCCTTGCGCAACGGCTGATCCGGCGTCTGTGCACCTGCCACTATTCTTCGCCGCCCACAACGGACTACATCAACGCGGTGATGGCCGCAGGCATGATGGAGCCGCCCGATATTCAGAACGTCCCCAACGGATGTGAAGCTTGCGATTCCACGGGCTATCGCGGACGTGTCGGCATATATGAACTACTTCGCTTCAACGACGCCATTCGCCAGGCCGCGCGCTCCGGCAATCGGAACGATGAGATGCGCACGCTCGCACGCCACAATGGCATCAAGTTCATGCAGGAATACGCTCTGGATCTGGTGCGCGAAGGTTTGACAACGCTCGAAGAGGTGCAGCGGGTGGTGACCCTTTCGCAAAGTTCCTCCGCCGTTTGTTCCGCGTGCGGACGCGACCTGGCTGCGAGCTTTGTCTTCTGCCCCTACTGCGGCACCAAGCACGACGTTTGGGGCCTGAATTCGTCGCCCAGGCGTGACCACGCCAAAGAGGTGGTGCTGGAATGAGCCCCAAGGACATTTTGATCGATGCTTTCCAGGGAGTGCGCCGCGCCGCGCGTGTCCATTGTGTCCGCGAAATCAGCCTCTCTCGCGAAGGCCATGACGAACTTATCCGAATCAAGGCGCCGGATCTCAGCTCCACGGGAATGTTCATCACCGCCATGGGGAGCTTTCCTGAAGGCACGGTCCTCAACCTTAAGTTCCGCCTGGCAGTTACCGGGGCGGAAGTCCGCACGCGCTGCGAAGTCCGCTACTGCCTCCCCGGCGTCGGCATCGGCGTCGAATTTGTGGGCCTTTCTTCGGAAGCCGCCGAAGCCATTGAGAATGAACTCGCGCTGAATGGTGAGGCTCCGGCGCGAAGGAAGAAATCCCCCACTACTTCCAGAACTTCCCGACGCCGCTGAAGACCCGCGATCATTCGCCGCGCGTTGACTTACTCCGGGCGCTGGCCTAACATCGCCACACTCTGACTGCCTCCTGAGCCGGAGAGTTATCCCACCCGAGGATCCGACGGATGAGCGATTGGCAATTTGCGCAGGAAAATCCGGCAGAGCAGCTTGCCCAACTGCATTTTTTTTCGATCATGAAGCGCCAGGCCGGCGGCGACATCCCGTTTCGGATCACGGTTAAGGAATTTGCCGCTCCGCCTCCTGGCCAGCGGTTGCGCTTTTTCGCCGAGGCGGACAAGCCGGTGAACCAAAAGACCGCTTCGTTCGTCCCCTGCGGCTGGGGAAACACTGTTTTCAACGCCCTGATAGATTGTGTGCGCTTGATTCGCCAGTTCCCCTATGAAGGTGAGGAGCCGCCGGTCTCCTCCTGAGCGTCAGGCCCGGTTTTGCGGAACAACTTTAGTTTTCCGTTCGGAGGGAGTCGAAATCGTGATTTTGGAAATCACCAAGGGCCAACTGAAAGACGGCATCGCGGTCTTGACCTTGCGCGGAAGCATTCACACTGGCCCGGATTGCCGCCGCGTGGAGCACGAAGTAGAGGATCTTCTCCGCGGCAACCAGACCCGCGCGATCTTCGATCTCACCGGCATCACGCACATTGACAGCGCGGCCATCGGCACCGTGGTGCGCTGTTACTCCAAGCTCAAGCAAGCCGGCGGCATGCTCCGCCTCGCCGGCTGCAACGGCATGATCGAATCCAGCCTTAAGCTGACCAGGGTCGACAAAGTGATCGGCATCTTCCCCACCGCCTCCGCGGCAGGAGAAGATTTTCCTCTGCCGAAACCTCCTGCCTGACAAAGCATTTCCCTTGCGGGTCAACAGCTGGAAAAGCCATTGCGCTGCCATGCTGCCTTTGTTACGCTCCCGCCAACCTTAACTTGCGGAGGTACTACCCGTGGCTTTCTGCAAATCATGCGGTCAGGATATCGGCGCCTCTTCCTTCTGCCCCAAGTGCGGCGCAAACCAGAACGCAGCCGCAGTGCCTGCCGCCGCGCCGGCCGCTTTCCCGACCGAAGGCATTGAGGAAAACATCGCTGGCTTGCTTTGTTACGTTGCCGGATGGCTTTCGGGGTTGATCTTCCTCTTGATCGACAAGCGTCCTTTCGTGCGTTTTCATGCGGTGCAAGCGATCGGATACAACATCGCCGTAGTTGTTGTTTATTTCGCCGTGGCATTTTCCTTCGTGATGCTGCACTTCCTGCACCTGGGATTTCTGGGGATCGCCGCTTATCCCCTTCTCGGAATCCTCATCTTCGGTTTCTGGATTTTTCTGATGTATAAGGCCTATCAGCATGAAAAGTTCATGCTGCCGGTCATTGGAAACATTGCCGAGGGAATGGCCGGGAAATAACTTATTCCGGGCCCTCAGGCGTGCAAATAAAAATATCCGTCTTCCCGAAACATCCGCACTGAAATGCCGAAGAGGCGGGATAGTGTTTCATCCGTGAGCACTTTTTCCTTCGCGCCATCGGCAAGAACCCGCCCGCTCTGCAGCAGCACCACCCGTTCAATCTCCGGAATAATTTCCGATACGTGATGGGTCACCAGCAGAATCCCCAGCCCGGCACGCGATAGCTCTCGCATGGTGTCTCTCAGTCCCACCTGTCCGGCGATATCCAGCGCATTCCCAGGTTCGTCGAAGAGCAAAGTCTGCGGGTCATGCACCAGGGCTCGCGCGATCAGCGTGCGCTTGGCCTCGCCCGACGACATTTCCGCCAGCGGCCGCTTTGCCAGTTGCCCGATTCCGAGCCGCGCCAGCGCTGCCTCCGCGCGCAGCCGATGTTCCGTTCGCGGCTGGTGATTGGGGAAAATGCGCGTGCTGCTGAAAAAGCCGGAGAGAACCACATCCAGCCCGGTTGCCTCCGTGGTACACGCCGCGAGCAGATCGGGAGAAACGATTCCCAGCAGCGAGCGCAATTCGAAAACATTCCAGCGGTCTTTACCCAAGATACGCATCGAGGAATCCTCGCTTGCGATGGGGTAGCATTCGCGCGTCAGCGTCTTGATCAGCGTGGATTTGCCGCAGCCGTTGGGGCCCAGGATGCAGAGATGCTCTCCCTGCTCAATCCGCAGCGACACCCGGTCGAGCGCCAGATTGTCTCCCCGCACGACGGAAACGTTTCGCAACTCCAGTAGCGGAGCAGCCGGGTCAGCCATGAAAAGGGAGCGTCCTGACGCGCATCGAATTCAATTATAAAGAAAGTGGCGGTGGAAAAATAAAAAGGAGGCGAAAACACTCATTTTTCGCCTCCCGGGGTGGGGGGTGTTACTGTTCGAACCCTTTGGGGGAATCGCAGCGCCTGCCCTGCCAGGCAGGCCTGCATCTCACTCGCGGTTCGCGACTGCCATCGCGAAAGAGACTCACCACCAGAGGGCTTGTCTTTCGGGTTTTCTAACACCGGACGCAGTGAGTGTCAATCAAAAAAGGACGATACTTAGCAATCATCCATTGGACGCGGGAGATTTATCGCTCCCAATCAGTCATCCAGGATTTCCCGGATCGTGCTGGCGAGGGACGTCGGGCCATACGGTTTCTGCAGATAGTGTGATCCCGGCACCAGAGCTACGGCGTTGTTCGCGTTCTCGGAGAATCCGCTGGTGAAGAGAATTGGCAATCCGGGCATGCTCTGCAGGAGTTGTGCTGCGGTCGCGGCCCCGCCCATGTGGGGCATCACTACGTCCAGTACCGCAAGGTCCGGACGTTCCAGTTCCGCCAAGCGAAGCGCCTGGCGTCCATCCGCGGCCGCCAGCACCTGATAACCGAGCCGGGTCAGCGATTGCCGCGTTAGTTCCCGGATGGAGTCATGATCCTCGGCCAGGAGGATAGTTTCCGTGCCCTGCAGATTCTTCGGTGTGCTGACGTTCGCGATTTCCCGCGCGGGATCATTGGCGGCGCTCTCCATCACCGGCAGATATATATGGAACAGCGTGCCCTGTCCCGGTTCGCTGTAAACGTGGATGAGTCCGCCATGCTGCCTGACGATTCCATAGACCGTGGCCAGCCCCATCCCCGATCCCTTGCCGCGTTCCTTCGTCGTGAAAAAAGGTTCAAAGATGTGATCGCGCACTTCCGGACTCATTCCCACGCCGGTATCGGATACGGAAAGCACCACGTAGGTTCCCGGGGCCACTCCGGGATAAAAATGGCAAAAGGAATCGTCCAGAAGGATCATTTCCGTTTCAATCTTCAGCAGGCCGCCGTCGGGCATTGCGTCGCGCGCGTTCAGGCAGAGGTTCATCAGCACCTGCTCCATTTGCGCGGACTCCGCTTTCACGGATTGCAAATTCTCGGCCGCCACCACTTTTATCTCAATGTCTTTTCCGATTACCTTGTCCAGAAAACTCATCAGGCTCTGGACGATCTGATTGAGTTGAACGGGCCGAGGCTGCAGCGGCTGGCGGCGGGCAAAGGTCAGCAACTCGCGCGTCAGGGCGGCGGCGCGATCCGTCTGCTGGCGAATGTGCGCGAAATATTCCGCGATTTGCGGGTGTGCGCGGCTTTGCTCGTAGCCGATTTCGGCCCACCCGAGAACCGCCCCCAGTACGTTGTTGAAGTCGTGCGCAATGCCGCCGGCAAGTTGCCCGATTGTTTCGAATTTTTGCGCCTGCTGCAGTTGGCGTTCCAGCGCCCGCACTTCTGTCACGTCTTCCACGATCCCTTCCAGGCCATCGGGAACACCTGCCTTGAAAACACAGCGTACGTGGAGCCGAACAGAGACGAATCCCCCGTCGCGGCGCCGCCATTCCGTCTCGGCATTATGGACGATCGAGTGTTCCCGCGAATTGGCCAGAAGTTTCGCGAACGTTTCGGCGTACCGAAACACGTCGTTCGCCAGGTTCAAAACCTGCACCTCGGCAAAACTGGAACAGGCCAGAATCTTCAGCAGGGTTTCATTGACCGAGCGAAACGTTCCGTCGGTTCCCGCTAGAAATGTTCCATATACCGAATTCTCCACCAGTTCGCGTGAATTGGTGTTGCTTTCCTGCGGAGACGTGCGATTGCGCTTCGTTTCTTCCAGCAACTCGTTCGCGCGGATAGCCCGCTTCAATGCAAATGGCAGCCGGCCTAATCGATTTTTCAAGACGTAGTCATGCGCGCCGCTTCGAATGCACTTCTCCGCCGCCATCTCTTCTGATTCCGTGGTCAGCAGCACAAACGGAGTTTCATGGCCGCTCGCCCGAAGAATTTGCAGGGCGTCCAAGCCGTCGCCTTCCGGAAGCCTCCATGCAGCGACCACCGCGTCAAATTTGCCCGCGTAAAGTGCGTTCTTGAATTCCAGTTGGTTCCCGGCAATCGTTGGCGCAACTTCCAGGCCGGCGTTCTTCAGTTCACGCAGAATCCTCGCCGCGTCCGAAGCGTTTTCCTCCAGAAGAAGCAGACGCAGCACGTTCATGGAAGAAGCGGAATTTTTGATTTCAACTGTCACTGGGCCCATAGGCAACCTTATTAATTTCACTTACTGCAAATCAGGAATGGAGTTGCGCAACCAGGACCGCGGAATCTCTCCCGCCAACAGAGGAAAGCGCGGGCCAAGCGGTGCACTGGCACATCCGGTTTGGATCCTATTCGGTTCAGGTGAGCGGCACGCCAACGGGGCAATATTTCCACTGCAAATTTAACCTGCTGGTGGCTTCGTGCTGCTTACGGAAGGGATAACAGTATTTGGTAGTGAAACGGCGAAGTCAAGAAAATTTAGTGATTCCTGCGGATCAGTGTGCCGTGTATGCAGATTTTTCCCGCCCCAGCACAAATGTCACGAGTCCCGATACAAGGCCGCCGGTAATTACTACCGCCTCCCAAACCAGTCCCGCGGCCAGCACAAGATGCGGCGCTGCTCCAAATGGGGACAGCAGCGCCACTAACGCCGCTTCTCGCACTCCTATCCCCCCTTGCGTGAGTGGCAACACCGCTGCCAACTTCGCAAGCGGCCACGCAAAAAACCAGTCGCGAAGAGGTAATACCAATCCACAAGTTTCCGCCAACTTCGCCGTAAGCACCAGGAATGCCGTTTGGATGGCAGTTCCCGTCACCCAGGCCCCCAGTAGAACGTGTGGCGCTCCCGAGACACTGCGCAATGCGTAGCGCAGACGCGCTAACCGCCGCCGGAAACGGACCGACCGCCCTTTCAGGAGCGGGCGGTAGAGCAGCAAACCGAAGGCGCCAATGGCAACGACGGCAGCGCCAAGATAGAACAACGCCTTCAGCGCTTGCCCCTGAAGTGAACCTGGCAGGGCAGCCGGTAGCAGGAGTAATCCAACCAGAACCAGTCCACCTTGAGCCGCAACATCCATAAACCGATCTGCCATGTTCCCAGCCAGCACTGCGGCCGGGTTCGGACTGCGACGCAAGCCCACCGCGAGGCGGACCACATCGCCTCCAAGGATCGATGGCAGGAAAAGTGTTCCGAACAGCCCACCGGTGTAACACTGGGCGCTGGTGCGAAAATCGAGTTGAGCTCCCGCCGCGTTCACCACCATGCGCCACTTGGCAATGCCCACTGCGTGGGCGCAAAGATACCCAAAAAGAATTGCGAGAAACGTGGACACGGGGACCCGCTGTATCGCTTCGCCGAGTAAATGCAGGGGAAGAAAGCGCAGCAGAATGCCGATCACCACCGCTGCCGCCAGCCAGCGCAGCGCAATCAGCCATCGGCCGCGGTTGCGATTTTCAGAGTGGTGGGCGCCGATCATTCAGCAGCGGCAGCCTAGCTGCCAAAAATTTCGTTGATTTTGGCCGCCAATTGGAAATCCAGGTTGCTGATGCCCTTTACGCTGTGGGTATTCAGATCGATCACCACTTTATTCCAGACGTTGAACCATTCCGGATGGTGGTTCATCGATTCCGCCGCCAGCGCCACCTGCGTCATCTTGCCAAAGGCCGCGGAAAAATCCTTGCACTCGAAGGCGCGGTGCAGCTTGCCATTCAGCAAGCTCCAGCCCTTGGCACTTTGTAGCTGCTCCTGAATCTCGGCTTCGCTCAATTTTTGTGCTGGCATAGACGTACCCTCCCCCACCGCTTGCGGGCTGGCTCCATTATGCGTGCACAATCACGGAGCGGCAAGAATTCAGCGCAGTGCGCAGCGCACGGGGACGATTGAACGCTCTCGCAATTTCCAGTACGCTTATAGATTCGCTCGCGTTGATTTTCCGCTCCGTGCGCGCGTGCAGCCCTTTACGATCGGAGAAAGTTGTGAAAAAGAAAATTCGTGCCATTCAGTATGGAATCGGGCCGATTGGCGCCTCAATCCTCAAACTCATGCGGGAAAAAGAAGCCATTGAGATTATCGGGGCCATTGATAACGATCCTGCAAAAATCGGCAAGGACCTGGGCGAAGTAGTTGGCGCGAGTGACGCGCCGTGGGGTGTGAAAGTTTCCGGCGACGCCAGGGGAGTGCTGGAGCAGTCCGCCGACATAGTTATGCACACCACCTCGTCGTCGCTTCCTAAAGTGGTGGATCAATTGCTTGCCTGCATGGACGTCGGCTCCTGCGTGGTTTCCACTTGCGAAGAACTCTCTTACCCGTATCGCACTCACCCGGAGCTTGCTACGCAACTGGACAAAGCCGCGAAGGAGAACGGCGTGGCTCTGGTCGGAACCGGCGTAAATCCCGGCTTCGTTATGGATAAACTGGTCATCACCTTGGCGGCGGTTTCCCAACGAGTCGAACACGCCAAGGCGTTGCGCATCGTGGACGCCTCCAAGCGCCGTCTTCCCCTGCAGAAAAAAATTGGTGCGGGCCTGAGCGTGGAGGAATTCCGAACACGCGTGAAAGAGGGAACCATCAAGCACGTCGGCTTGCCCGAATCCGTCGCCATGGTCGCGGACAGCCTCGGTCTACGCGTCGACGAAATCACCGAAACGATTGAGCCCATGGTCGCCACGGAACGCGTGCAAACCGAATTTCTTACCGTCGAATCTGGCCAGGCTGCCGGCGTCCATCAAATCGCGCGCGGCCTCTCCGATGGAAAAGAACTTATTTACATGGAATTGCAAATGTACGTGGGGGCGAAAGATCCCGCCGATACGGTCGAATTGAAAGGCCATCCCAACATCAGCCTGGTGATTCCCGGCGGATCGCACGGAGACATTGCCACCGCTTCCGTGGCCGTCAATTCCATCCCGCCAATTCTGGAAGCTCCCGCGGGGCTTCGCACTTCGCGCGATCTGGCGATCGGCTTTTTCCCACCCAAGGGATATCGATAGGGCAGGCTACTTCTTCCAGAAGCGCATAACGGCGGAGTAATCCAGATCCTCTTTCGCTTCGCCCTTCACAGCACTGTACACTTCGCGCGCCGCGGCCGTCGCGGGCAGCGCCACTCCCAACTGATTCCCCAGATCCAGCAGTAGCCCCAGGTCCTTGTGCATCAGTCGCAATGGGAAACTCGGCTTGTACTCGCCCTTGACCATCAGCGGCGCCTTCAAATCCAGCAAGCCGGATCGCGCCATGCTGGACTGCATCACTTCGATTAACTGCTCTTCCACCAGGCCTGCTTTTTTTACGACCGCAAGCGCTTCCGCCATCGCTCCCACCTGCAGCGCCAATATCCCGTTCATCGCCAGCTTGATCGTTTGCCCCGCACCGTTCGGCCCCAGATGAAACCATTTCTTGCCCATCACTCCCAGAACCGGCTCGATGGATCGCAACGCTTCGGCATCGCCGCCGATCATGAAGACCAGGTTACCTTCGCGGGCTCCCCAATCGCCCCCCGTTACCGGCGCGTCCAGAAATCGCACATTGCGCTCGCTGCACGCCGCCGAAATCCGCCGCGCCATCACCGGCGAAATCGTGCTGGAATCAACGTAAACGCTGCCGGAACGCAAGCCGCCCAGCGCTCCGTCCTCTTTCCCTTCATGCCCCCAAAGGATTTCCTCAAGCGCCGGAGGATCGCTGACGATAGTGAAAAGAATGTCCGACGCGGCCGCGGCTTCCCGCGGGGTTTTCGCCAGCTTCGCTCCAGCGGCCACCATCTCCGACGCGCGCGCCGCCGTCCGGTTCCACACGGTGACGGAATGCCCCGCCTTGAGCAGGTTCAGGCTCATCGGCCGCCCCATTAAGCCAAGTCCAATGAAACCGATTTTCCGGGAAGGGGATGCGGTGCTCACAAAATTCCTCCTGAATCCAACACTTTCTTGGAGTCTGAACGGCGCGCGAAGTATGCAATTAAATTGTAGCCGATTCGCGGGAGGGCGCGGTTACACGGGATTAAATTCAGACGGTTTTCGGGCGCTGCGGGAGGGACAACAGGGAAGGCGCCGAGGACGAAGCCAGACCATGCCCTGCACTTGCTGCGGAAGCCTGGGCATTTTCCGGCTCGGGAGGGGCGATCTTGGGAGTCCCAGGTGGCTCGGGAATCTCTTCGATTTCCTCTATTTTATGAATGTATTGGTAGGGAATCTCCCAGCGGAAGTAACTCCGCTTTCCACGCTGCTCCACGTGCTGTTCGAGGAAGATGGAACGGCCCGAATCTGCCGCGAAGGTGCCCGAGGCGGGGAGAAGCACGTCCCCCACGCGATATTGCACAGTGACTTTGCGGCCCAAAAACTGAGCGAATGACGCCATTCATTCGAGTCTGCTAGGGGGGTCGCAACAGGGTCAATAGTACCGATGGACTGTTACTCAGTCGGATGTGGAAAAGTCGCGGCCGCGGATCTCGGCCGAACCATCAGGTCGCCAGCGATCAGCACACACAACGCCGAGGCGATTCCGTACCCGAGAATTGCCAATACAACGGACATCGCCCAGAACCAGCCGTGGAAGAACCCTTGACCCAACCGAAGGGCAATAAATGCCCCCGCAATCCCTCCGAACCCCCCAAAAATTCGCGTGAAACGCGAAAGCTCCAGCGGGGCATGGCAAGCCGGGCAGGTGATTTCATACGAGCACGCGAGGGTTGCGGTCCAAGGGATCCTCACAAAGCATAAAGGACACTTTCGTTTCCACATGGAAATTGCCGCCTCCTCTCTTGGCTTATCTTTGCAGGTCGGAGAGCAGGGCCTCCGCTGCCCGGCGGCCGCTGGCCAGCGCGCCGTTGATCGAGGCGTTGTCGCGATGGTCGCCACAGGCGTAAACTCCGGGACGAATCCTGACCGGGCGTTGCGGCGGTTCAAGCGCGCCGGGAAATTGCTGCGGCTGGGCGTGCGTGATTCGGTAACTGCGCAGGAATTGCCAGCCGCTGGCCACTTTACCGAAGAGGTTCCTCATCTGCGCGATGATAAAGCCTCCCAGTTGCGCGTCGGTCAACTGGTGAATACCCAGGACCGAGACCGAAACCAGATGCTTGCCGGCGGGCGCATACGTCGGAGCAATCCGTGAGACGACAGCAAAATTGTTGATCGGCCCGGCGCCATCGCCGTTCAGCACCAGGATCGGGTCGGCTACCGGCGCCTCGCCCGCGGCAAAGTAGAAACACGTCACGCTGCGCGAGGCGGGTTCCACTTCCCCCACAAGATGCGCCGCCGCCGGACCTTCCGCGGCAATCACAGTCGCTCGCGCCCGAAGCGTCTCTCCTCCGGCCAACGTCAGCTCATTTTCATGCAGCGCTTCCACGCGCGCATTCAATCGCACAGCGTCCCTGGGGAAATTCTCGCCGAGTTGTGCGGGAATCGCTCCCATACCGCGCGCGGGAAGCACCGTGTCCCCTTCCGCCATCATCTTGAACACAAATTCAAACATGCGGCTTGAGGATTTCAATTCTCCATCCAGCAGAATTCCACCCAGAAACGGCCGGAAGAAATGCTGGATCATTTCGCCAGAAAAGCCCTCCGCCGCCAACGCGTCCTTTGTGCTGCGCTCGGGACGCCGGAAAATATCTTCGATCGAAGCGCGCCGCAACCGGCTGCGCAATCGCGCGATCCGCAGCTTGTCGGCCAGAGTTCCGAATTCGGAGCGAAACGCTTCTTTCCAGGCTCCGGGCATCCGCCACGGATCCACCAGCCTGTTCATGCGGCCCCCATACCAGGAAAGCACGCCCGGCAAGAATGCTTTCAACTCCAGGCGGGAGTAATCGAGGCAGCGCCGCGCTTCCGGATACCCGGTCAGCAGGACCTGAAAGCCGCGATCGAGAAGAAATCCGTCCACCTCGTCCGTGCGCACTCGGCCGCCGATTCCATCCGAAGCCTCGAGAATCTGGAAGCTGACCCCTTTTGCTTTCAGCTCACGCGCACAGCACAAACCGGCTAACCCCGCGCCAACGATCAATACGTCCGGGCTGGATGACATTCGTTTTTTTCCTCGAACGAAGGAAAGAGAGGTCCCGCTGCCACTGGGCCAATTCAGTATCCTGCGTCATGCAGCGGAGGATGCGCAAGCCCACAAAGTGCCGTTGCACCGTTTATAGGGCCAACTGTTGACTTTTATCGCGGGCAAGGTAAAGTCGGCTCTTCGTTCGCACGACGACGGCCAAAGGAGTCTTACATGCCTCGCAAACTGCTGTGCAGTCTTCTCTTCGGCCTGATTTTGTGGGCGCCGGGATTCGGACAGGGACAAAAGCCTGCCCCCAAGTCCTACGTCTTGAAGGCCGCGCGACTCTTCGATGGTAAGAGCAACGCCGTCGTCACACCAGGCTTGATTGTTGTGACCGGCGGCAAAATCACCGGCGTCGGCGCTTCCGCAAAAATTCCCGATGGCGCCCAGGTCATTGATTTTGGCGACGCCACACTGCTCCCGGGTTTCATTGACGCCCACACCCACCTGACCTTCCCCTATTCCGACGACTACAAGCAACAGCGGCTCGACAACCTACAAAAGACCGTCGCCGAGCGTGCTCTCGACGCCAGCGTCAACGCCCGCGTCACACTGATGGCCGGGTTCACCACCGTGCGCGACGTTGGCTCCAGCGACTATCTCGACGTCGGCCTGCGCAACGGCATTCGCAATGGCGACGTTCCGGGGCCGCGCATGCTCGTCACCGTGCACGCCCTCGGCGCCACCGGCGGCCACTGCGATCACGAGGATGGGTACCGCCAGGGAATTTTTGGTCACGAATCAAGCCCGCTGGAAGGCGTCATCAACGGCCCCGACCAGGCTCGTTACGCGGTCCGCCTCGACCACAAATACGGCGCCGACATGATCAAGGTCTGCGCTTCCGGTGGTGTGCTCTCTCCCACCGACGATGTGGATACGCCGCAACTCACACAAGACGAATTGAACGCCATCGTGGACGAGGCTCATGCGCTGCGTAGAAAAACCGCTGCGCACGCCCACGGTGCTGAAGCGGCCAAGCGCGCCATCCGCGCCGGCATCGATTCGATCGAGCACGGCAGTTTTCTCGATGACGAAGCCTTGGACATGATGGCGAAAAAGGGCACCTATCTTGTCCCCACGCTCATGGCCATCCAGGGCATTCAGGAGAAATTCGATCGCGGCGTTTACATGCCCCCCGCCATCGAAGCTAAAGCCCGCGCCGCCATTGCCGCCATCCACGTCACATTCCAGAAAGCGCTGGTCAAAGGAGTGAAAATCGGTTTGGGCACCGATGCCGGCGTTTATCCGCACGGGCGCAACGCCGAGGAATTTCACCAGATGGTGGACCTGGGTATGAAGCCCGTGGACGCTTTGAAGGCAGGCACTTCCTCGGACGCGGAACTCCTCGGCCTTGCCGACAAAATCGGCACCCTCGAGGCTGGAAAACTTGCGGACATCGTCGCTGTACCGGGCGACCCGGTGCAAAATATCCGCCAAGTCGAAAAGGTATTCTTTGTGATGAAAGAGGGTGTGGTTTTCCGCAACGATATCGCAGGCGCGGCGCACTGATTAAGGGAGGCGCACTCTTTGAGCGAGCTTTCCACAAGGCTTGGCGCAGCCTTTGCCAGCGAATATCGCCACCGTGCGACGGAACTTCACAAATGGGTGGACCCGCTTTCCGATGAGCAGTTCTGGTGTAATCCGTTCGCGCACGGAAACTCAGTCGGGCACCTGTTGCTTCATCTGACGGGAAATCTGAGCTATTACGTTGGTGCGCGAATCGCCGGTACAGGCTACGTACGCAACCGTGATTTGGAATTCACCGAACCGCGAAAACTGCCGAAGGCTGAAGTCTTGCGCACATTCGATGAAACCATCGCGATGGTGATTGCCAGCATCGAAAAACAGACCGAAACCGATTGGACCGCGCCCTACACGGCGGAGCGAGAGCCCGACTCAAAAAATCGCGTCACGCTTTACTTGCGCTGCGCCAGCCACCTGTATCATCACGTCGGCCAGATTATTTATCTAAGCCGTGAACTTCGCAAAGGCTGAGCGCCTTCCGCCCTGCAATTCATAGGCTAAATTGTCATCCTGAGGCTATCCGACGAGGATAGCCGAAGGACCTCAGCGTCAACCTTTTGCCCGCTGAATCGGTTGAAGTCCTTCGGAAGCGGACAATTCTTCTGCCTGAAAAAGCGTCCGCAGGTAAATTGAAGTTCACGTTTCCAGCTTGAATCGCGTGGATGCCAGGCGATAGAGTTTGCGCCATACCAGCCGGTTGATCAGAACCACGATCACCGCCATAATCAGGGTCGAAGCCAGCAGCAGATCGAAGCGGCCCGCGTCGCTGGCGCTGCTGATCGTGCTTCCCAGGCCCGGCGCCTTCACAATCCTTCCCTGAAAGTGAAAATATTCCGCCACGATGCTGGCGTTCCACGCTCCGCCCGACGCCGTCACCATCCCGGTAACCAGATACGGAAAAATTCCGGGCAGAATCAAGTAGCGCCAGCGGTCCAGCGAATTGAATTTGAAAATCGTCGCCGCCTCTTTCAGGTCCGTCGGAATCGCCATCGCTCCCGCGATCACATTAAACAGAATGTACCACTGCGTTCCCAGCAGCATCAGCGCCATCGCGGCAATTTCCACTCCCCCGCGCAAGCGGATCAGAAACAGCAGAATCACGGGAAACAATGCGGTCGCTGGTATGGACGCGGCAAGCTGCACCAGCGGCTGCATCAGCCGCGCAAAACGCGGGCTGAATCCGATCGCCACGCCCACCGGCACGGTCCACAGCGTTCCAAGAATCAGCGCCAGATTCACGCGCAAAAACGTCAACCCCGCGCTGCGCAAAAGTTCGAAGTAATCGGCGCGGTGGATTTGCGCCAACTCCCCAACGGCTCTGGATATTCCATAGATCAGCGCGATCACCGCCATCCCGGCAAATACCCATCCATACCATTGGCGCGGCTTGGTGGCCGGATTTGCGCGGATCGTCGCCGCGGCCCGCTTCGCGCCTTTGGCGAATTGCAGCGTCAGCCATTCCACCAATGGATGCAGGATGCTCCGGTAAATCCGGATCAAAAACGATTCTCTGCGTATGAAATTCAGAATGGAATTCTGCGCGCCCGCCGCGCTCTCCACCTGCTCAAATTTAAATTTGTCCGCCCAGGTGATCACTGGCCGCCAGATGAATTGATCCATCAGCACGATCACGCTGACCATCGCCGCCAGCCCCCACAGCATCGCCCGCGTGTTGCCATGGCCCGCCGCGGTCTGCAGGTAGGAGCCGAGACCCGGCAACCGGAAATCCTTGTCGCCCAGAACAAACATTTCGCAGGCCATCAGGAAAAACCATCCGCCCGCCACCGACATCATCGAATTCCAGACCAGCCCGATGGTCGAAAATGGAAGATCCAGCTCCAGGAACCGCTGCCAGGCGCTGAACCGGTAAATGATCGCCGCTTCGCGCAAATCGCGCGGAACAGTTTTCAGCGAGGAGTAGAAACTGAACGCGATATTCCACACCTGCCCGGTGAAAATCAAAATGATCGAGCCTAGTTCTACCCCCACCTGCCGGTTGGGAAACAGCGTCACCATCGCCCGCATCACCCCCGGCAAAAAACTCAGCACGGGGATGGATTGCAGAATATCCAGCAGCGGAATCAAGATGATTTCCGCGCGCCGCCATTTCGCCGCCGCGTATCCGTACGCCAACGCAAACACCAGGCTGAGCACATACGCGACAAGGATGCGCACCAGCGAAAAAAGCGCATACAGCGGCAAGCTGCGCGGGTCTTGTGATATTTCAGACTCGGCGCGAACCGGCCCGAACCACGACCGTCCGATCGAATACACCCCGAAAATCACTGCGAACACGGAAATGAATACGCCAATGTCGATCAGAAACGCGTAGGCCCACCGCGAACCGGCTGGCCGCGCGGCCGTGGGCGGCAGGGGAGTCTGATGCTGGGGAAGAGGGGCTGGTGAGGGCACGGGAAGATCAGGTCTCGGTGAGCGTCAGCTTCCCGCTCGCCGCGTCGTAATCGAAAAGCTCCGCATAGCGGCCCCACTGGATAGCCGTCTCCAGTTGCCGCCGCGCTTCGTCTTCGCTGAAATGTTCGTCCAGCAGGTCCTGGAAAAACTCCGCGGGCAGCGTGCGGTTCGTTTTCGATTTCAGCGCCTGCTCCATCTGCCGCAGCAGGGGGACATTCGCCAGTACCGATTTACGGAACATGGCCTTGCGCTCCTGAATGTCACCGTGCGCGAAGGCTTTTCCCTCTGCGGTGAGGATGGCGTCGCCTTCCACCAGCTTCAATAGTCCTAAGAGCACTGCAGTATCTACTGTGGGTAACAGCGCATCGACTTCCAGGCTCAACTCCGCCGCAAGCACATGCAAGTCTGCCCGGCCGTCGTGGTCTTCCAGAATCTCCAACAAGCCGGCCATTCCGCCGGGCCGCGTGTGCGGAAGCATCACAACATCTTTTCGCCGCGCTGCTTCGCCTCCTCGCGGTCCCGCCGCAGGCATTTCCGGATGATCCTGCTGCGTCAGCGCCTTGTAAATCAGGTCTACAAGTTCCGTGAAGCGCGCGTCCTTACGATCCCGCGGATACGGCATGTTCACGCTGAATTCGGCGTGGATGTGCGCGGGATTTCGTCCCAGCACGATGATGCGATCCGCCAGAATCACCGCCTCTTCAATGTTGTGCGTCACGATAAATATCGCGCGCGTCGGAATTTTCTTGCCCAGCCACAGTTCCATCAATTCGCCGCGCAGCGTCTCCGCGGTCAACACGTCCAGCGCGGAAAATGGCTCATCCATGAATAAAACTTCCGGCTCCACCACCAGCGCGCGCGCCACGCCGACCCGCTGCTTCATCCCGCCAGACAACTCTTTCGGATACGCGGATTCAAACCCGTCGAGTCCCACCGAGTCGATAATCCGCAGCGCCCGCTTGTGCCGCTCCACGTCCGGTACGCCGCGCGCCTCCAACGGTGCTTCCACGTTTTCCAGCACCGTCAGCCAGGGGAACAATGCGAAACTCTGGAAGACGATGGACACGTTCGGTGATTCATCGCGGACCGGTTGCCCGTGCCAGAAAACCGTGCCGCCCGACGTGGGCGAAAGCCCCGTCAACATCCGCAGCATCGTGGACTTCCCGCAACCCGAAGGGCCGAGTAATGCAATAATCTGGCCGGGATAGATCGCGATATCCGTTGGCGAAATCACCTGGATGCGGCTGCCATCCGGCTGCGGATAGAATTTTTCCAGCTTGCTTGCCGCAATGATGGGCTCAACGCCTGCCGTTGTGGTGCTCATGATCACGTTTATTATCCCTCAGATTCCTTCCGCGAAGCACCCCAATGAACGCAATTCGCGGATTTTTTTCAAAAACGGTTACAATTCTTTGACTCCTGGATGAACGAATCATCGCCAACCGGATTCCGGCCGCCGCAAGCTCTCACGCCTCCCTGGCTGATCGCACTCGGCCTGTCTATCTTTGCCTCGCTCGCATTGCTTCTTCCGTTTTTCTGGCTTGGCAGCGCATCCGGCCATGATTTCGAGTTCCACGCGGCCTCTTGGCTGGATGTTGCCTATCAATGGAAACACGGCGTCATCTTCCCCCGGTGGACCGCCTGGACTAATTACGGATTTGGCGAACCGCGCTTCATCTTCTATCCGCCGCTTTCGTGGGTCCTCGGTGCAACCCTCACCCTGGTTTTGCCGATTTCCTGGGTGCCCGAGGTTTTCATTCTTCTCACGCAAACCCTCGCCGGAATGTCGGCCTTTTTTCTGCTACGCAAGCTCGTCGGAAAGACACCGGCCTATCTTGGCGCCGTGTTCTACGCCTCTAATCCATATGCGTTACTCGTCACTTATGTACGCAGCGATTTTGCCGAGCAACTCGCCTGCGCGATTCTCCCGCTGGTGCTGCTCACCGCCCTACGCCTTGCGGGCCTGCTCCAGAACGAAAATCAGAATCGTTCTTCAATCGCATTGTTCGCGCTTCCCTTCGCTGCTGTGTGGCTCTGCAATGCCCCTGCCGGAGTCATAGCCAGTTACTCCGCAGCGCTGCTGTTCGCTTGGTCCGTGCTTTCCCAACGCTCGTGGAGAATCGCGCTTCGCGCCGGTGGCGGACTGGTTTTAGGATTTGGTCTTGCGGGTTTTTACCTGCTTCCCGCAGCTTATGAACAGCGCTGGGTCAATATCGGCCAGGCAGTCTCCGGCGGCCTGCTTCCCGACCAGAATTTTCTCTTCACTCGGATTGCGGATGCGGAGCACACCTGGTTCAACTGGATTTCTTCTTCCTGCGCCGTCGCGCTCATCTTGCTGACAGCGCTGGCCGCTCTTTCCTCGCGCCGCTTGGCCAACAACCCAAAACTCGCGCACTTCTCAAAATCTGCCTGGGCCGGTCTGTTGGTCCTGGGATCAGCTGCTGCGCTCTTGATGTTCCGCGTCACGACGCCGCTCTGGAGCCTTCTTCCAAAAATGCGCTTCGTGCAATTTCCCTGGCGCTGGATGTCTGTCCTCGCCGTAGTTTGCGTTTGTTTCCTGGCTGCCGCGATGGAACGCCGCCGCGGATGGCTCTGGTTTGCCCTCGTTATGATTCTTTCCTTTCCACTCGGATATTTCTTAACGCAAAACACCTGGTGGGATCCCGATGAGATGCCCACGCAGCGGGCCGCAATCCAAAGTGGCACTGGCTATGAAGGCGTGGACGAGTACGATCCCCTCGGCGATGATCGCATGGACCTACCGAAACACGCGGCGCTCGCCAACATTTTCGCGGCTGAATCCGATAACTTGGCTGGTCGGCCGGTTGTTGCAACAATTCGCATCGAAACCTGGGAGACGAACAATCACAAACTTTTCGTGGACTCTTCTGCGCAAGCTCGCGTGGCTCTGCGCCTGCTCAACTATCCCGCTTGGCAAGTAACGGTGAACGGCAAACCAGTCACGCCGGAGAAGCCGGATGACCTGGACCAGATGCTGGTGCCGATTGATGCAGGCAAATCGGAGATTGAAGTTCGTTTTGTGCGCACGCCGGATCAAACGGCGGGGATTGCGCTTTCCATCTTAAGTATGTTGGTTGCAACCGGCTTGCTAATGCCACGCAAATCGCTAAAAACCTAGCGCCGGTCCACCGACGGGTGCCGGATATCCTGGCCCTGCACAATGTAAATCACATCCTCGGCGATGTTCGTGGCATGATCGCCGATGCGCTCCAGGTTTTTTGCCACCAGGATCAGCTCAAACGCGGGAAACACCACGCTCGAATCGCCCATCATGTAGGTTAGAAGTTCCCGGAAAATCTGATCGCGGTAATGATCCACCTGGTCGTCTGTGGACATCACCTTTTGCGCCAGCTCCACGTCGCGGCGCACAACGGCGTTCAGCGAATTGCGAACCTGCTCCTCCACCAGTTCAGACATGCGCGGCAAGTCCACGTAGGGCTTCACGCGTGGATGCCTCAGGATACGCAGCGCTCCCTGGGCGATGTTTACGGCCTGATCGCCGATGCGCTCCAGGTCATTATTGATTCGCGAAACCGCCAGCACCAGCCGCAGGTCCGCGGCCATCAGTTGGTGCAACGCCAGCAACTGCACGACGCGGTCGTCCACTTCCAACTGCAATTCGTTGATCGCGTCCTCTTCGTCCAGAACCCGCTTCGCCAGTTGCTCGTCAGACTCGAGCACCGCGTGCACCGACTGGTGCACGGCCCGCTCCGCCAGGCTGCCCATCCAGAGCAGCCTCTCTTTCAGTTCGTTCAGATCTTTTTCGAAATGGCGTTCCATGCAACCCTTCCCGTTCCCATTCTAATCACTGCGCAGCTCCAGCGAAGCGCAAAAACATTAACCAACTCATCCAAAGCGTCCGGTGATGTACGCTTCCGTCCGCGGATCGCTCGGCGTGGTGAACAAGTGCGGCGTCGGGCTGAATTCGATGATCTGCCCGGTCAGCAGGAATGCCGTGAAATCGCTGACGCGCGCGGCCTGCTGCATGTTGTGCGTCACGATTACGATGGTCGTCAAGTTTTTCAATTCCACCATCAGCTCTTCGATTTTCGCCGTGCTGATCGGATCCAGCGCCGAACACGGCTCATCCATCAGCAGCACTTCCGGCTCCACCGCCAGCGCCCGCGCGATGCACAACCGTTGCTGTTGCCCGCCGGAGAGTTCGTACGCCGATTTGTGCAGATGATCTTTCACCTCGTCCCACAAAGCCGCGTGCCGCAAACTCTTTTCGACGGTATCGGCGAGCGACCCTTTGTACCCATTGATCCGCGGGCCGTAAGCCACATTGTCGTAAATGGATTTCGGAAACGGATTCGGCCGCTGAAACACCATCCCGATCCGCCGGCGCAGCGCGGTCACATCCTGCGCCAGAATATTTTGGCCGTCCAGCAGGATCTCTCCATCCAGCCGCGACGTGGAAACGGTTTCGTGCATGCGATTCAAAGTCCGCAGCAAGGTCGATTTCCCGCAACCCGATGGCCCGATCAGCGCCGTCACTTTTTTATCGGCGATGCCCATATTGACGTCGAACAGGATCTGCTTTTGCCCGTAGAAAAAATTCAACTTCGCGATGGTCATCCGCATCGGCAGCGCCGCCGCCGTTTCGCGGCTCGCGGGTGTGGTCATGTTGGTGACGATATTCGCGGAAAACTCCGGCTTTGCCGACGCTTGCATTTAAGACCTCGGTACCGCGATGCCACGGGACAATATCGTGCGCGCCAGAATGTTGATGATCAAAACCAGGCCCAACAGCACCAATCCCGCCGCCCACGCCTGCCGGTGCCAGTCATCGTAGGGCGAAACCGCGTACGTGTAAATCATCACCGGAAGAGTGGCCGTCGGCTGCGACCATCCATGGCTTTCGAACCGGTTTCCAAATGCCGTGAAGAGCAGCGGCGCGGTCTCTCCCGCCACGCGCGCCAGCGCCAGCAGAATCGCGGTCATGATGCCGCGGTATGCCGCCGGCACAATCACCGTTGCAATCGTCTTCCATTTGCTCGCGCCCAGCGCCATCGCCCCTTCACGCAGCATCCGCGGAACGCTCTTCAGGAATTCTTCCGTGCTCCGCAGCGTGATCGGAATCATCATCATTCCCAGCGCAAAAGCTCCCGCATACGCCGAAAAATGCTTGAACGGCAGCACCACCAGGCTGTATGCGAAGATTCCGATTACGATGGAGGGCACGCCGTTCAACAGGTCCGCGGCATAGCGCACAACCGAGGCCATGCCTTTCTCGCTGAATTCCGCCAGGTAAATTCCGCCCAGGAATCCGATCGGCACGCCCATCAGCGAGGCCAGCAGCAATATCTTGCCGCTGCCCACAATTGCGTTGGCCATTCCCCCGCCCGCCTCTCCCACAGGCTTCGGCAGCTTGGTGAAGAAATCCCAATTAATCGAAGTGCCGCCGTTGAACACCAGGTAGCCGAGGATGAAGAAAAGCACCAGAACGGACAAAAAGGCGCAGACACCGGTCATCGCCAGCATGAAGTTGCTTACGAATTTTCGCCAGCGAAGTCTTCCGCTGCTCATGCGCCTACTCCGCTGCCCTTTTGCGTGGTGACCACGATCAGAATCCGGGCCAGTCCATTGAGAATAAAGGTAAGCAGGAAGAGTACAAGTCCTAGAGCGATCAATGATTGCAAATACAAATCGCCAGTGGCTTCCGTGAATTCATTGGCAATCACGGCGGCGATCGAATAGCCGGGCGCGAAAAGCGAAGCCGCAATTCTCGGCGTATTGCCGATCACCATGGTCACCGCCATGGTTTCGCCCAGTGCGCGCGCGAGCGCCAGGAAAATCGATCCCATGATGCCCGTCTTCGCGAAGGGAACAACCACTTTCCATGTGGACTCCCAGCGCGTGGAACCCAACGCCAGCGCGGCCTCCCGCTGGTCGCGCGGCACGGAGAGCAGAACTTCGCGTGACACCGAAATGATGTACGGTATCACCATGATCGCCAGCACCATGCCCGCGGTCAGGAAACCGACCCCGTAGGACGGCCCTTTAAAGATCGGCAAGTACCCAAACGGCTTGTTCAGAGCGGGATAAATAACCGTGCGCATCACAGGCACGATAATGAAAACGCCCAACAGGCCGTAGATCACGCTGGGCACCGCCGCCAACAAATCTATAAAGAATTGCAGAGTGTCAGAAACGCGTGGTGGCGCTAATTCCGCAAGGAAGATGGCTGCGCCGATACCCAGGGGCACGGCGATGAACAAAGCCACCGCCGAGGTAACCATGGTCCCGTATATGAACGGCAGCGCGCCATACTGGTCCATGATCGGATCCCACACCGAAGTCACAAAAAAATGGAATCCGAATTTCTCCCGCGGCAGCGCTGAATTGATCCACAACTCCCAGACTAGCGCCGCCGTTATCAGCACCACCGTTGTCGCAAATACCAGCGTCACCAGCCGCGCGATTTCATCTCCGTTGCGCAGCTTCGCAAAAAACGAACGCGAGCCCGTCGCCGGGCCCGCGCCTTTCAAGGCTGTAGTGGTTGTTGCCACGCTTCTCCGGCGGTTCTACTGGATATTGTTAATGGCCTTCTTTTCTTTCTCGACCACTTCCTTCGGCAGCTTCGCGTACGAAAGCGCTTCCACCGAGCCCTGGCCCTCGGCCAGCATCCACGTCAGGAAGTTTTTGACGGCGTCTCGTTTTCCCGCGTCTTGAAATTTCTGCGGGATCAGCAGCCAGGTAAAGCTGGAGATGGGATACGCGGATTTGCCGGGCGCATTGGTGATGCTGACGCGAAAATCATCCGGCATCTCCTTCGCGGCGCCGGCCGCAGCCGCGGTCACGCTCGCCAGATCCGCTTTCACGAAATTCCCCGACGAATTTTTCACGGACCCGTAGGGAATGTTGTTTTGCACGGCGTAGATCAACTCCACATAACCGATCGCGTTTGGCGTGGTTTTAACGCTGCCCATCACCCCTTCATTTCCCTTGCCGCCGATGCCCGTCGGCCAGTTGACGGACGTGCCCTTGCCCACTTTGGTCTTCCACTCGTCGCTGACTTTCGAGAGATAATCCGTCCAGATGTAGGTTGTTCCGCTGCCATCTGAGCGATGCACCACTATAATGTCCGCTGCCGGCAGGTTTACACCCTTGTTCGGCCCGGCGATTGCGGGATCGTTCCACTTGGTTACCTTGCCTAGAAAAATTCCCGCCAGCGCTTCCGGAGTGAAATTCAGCGCGCCGGTCACTCCCGGAATGTTGTACGTCGGCACATCCGCACCAAGCACCGTCGGAAAGTGCAGTATCCCGGCGCCGTTGTGCTTGTCCTGAAATGCTTTCAACTGGTCGTCGTTCATTGGGCCGTCTGTCGCCCCAAAATCCACCGTTCCTTCGGTGACCTGTTTGATCCCCGCGCCCGACCCGACCGACTGGTAATTGAATTGAAAGTTGGGATTCTTCGTGTGGTAGACGTCAAACCATTTCGAATAAATCGGGTAAGGAAACGTTGCACCCGCTCCATTGATCAACAATGCGTTGTCCGCCAGCACGATCGCGCACAGCGCAAACACACCTATTGCAAGTCCGGCAAATCGCTTCATAAGATTGCTCTCCTGCTTTTCCGAGATTAGGCCGCCGATAATCGAGTCTGACCAGCGGCTGTTACAGGATTGTTACAGTCGCGGTAGAGTCTGTTAAATATCCGAAATATCTCCCGGACTGCTCCCAAGCTCATGACAAAACAATGACTTGTGATATGGCTCCGGAGCGAAGCGCGCGTGAAATAAGAAAGGGGCAGCCATTTCGGCTGCCCCTCAGGCAGGTCAGGTTCGCTAAATGACTGACCTCGGGTTAGGGGATGTAATAACGGAACGCGGTCCACACCATGTTGTCCACCGCGTGCGGCGATGCGCTGACCGCTGTCGCGCCGGATCCGGCAACTCCCGACCAGCTGTTCCTGAAGAAGTAGGAGTACGTAATGCCCCACTGGACGCGGCCCTTTTCGCCCTGGTAGAGCTTGTGCCAGAAGCCGAGGGTGCCTTCACCGATGTACCGGGTGTCACCCGCGCAGGTACCGCCCCCGCCAGGAGCACTGGTTCCGGTGGGCAGGGTCTCTGTCGAGCAACCGCTGTTGTTCGCGAATGGCGAACCATATCCACCGTGAAGGTTCGTGGTAATCGCGGTGGTCGTTTGGGCCGGCACTGGGTATTGGATTGTGCCTGGAGGTGCGCCACCGCCGCAATCCGGCTGGCCCGGAACGTTTGCGCCGTTGCCGCAACCTGGGATCGCAGGGGTAGTTGTCACCTTCACCGTGTTATAGCCCGTATACGCTGAACGTGCCGCGTATTCGCCACCGACATATCCGAAGATGTCGAGTTTCGGCGTAGCGTGCCACTCCAAGGATCCAAGCCAGCTCGCGTTGTGAATTAAGGAGGTAGTGCCGTCCGGACGGACCGTCGCATCAGCCAACTGGGCAGAGCCAAAGCGTCCGGTTCCGTCACCATAAGCGCCCGAGAGACCGACATCCAGCTTCTTCGAGAATACGGGGGCGTGCATATGGAATCCAACGCCACCACCTGTGCGTGTGTCGTTGAAGGCTCCCGCAACGCTCGGCGTGAGCGATGCGGATTGGGTACAACCGAGTACCGTGGGGCCTGGCGGGTCTGCGGGCGTTGGAATGTTACCCGCTGTGGTCCCAACGACCGCGCAAGGATACACGCGGTTCCGGAACGTGCTCACGATTCCGTACACCTCGTAGTGGCCCCATCCGGGATCAAGTGCCGCCTTGAACAGGAAGTCGGGGGTCTTGTTAATCGAGTACCCCGTCGGATCGAAGGCGTTGTAGAGACCGCCGCCCGCGCCTGGAGCAAACACGAAGAAGTTTTGGTTTGTCGTCGTCGCTCCGGTACCTGCGTTGAAACTGGTAACCGTGCTGAATCCGCGTCCACCAATCGTTTCCTGGGACCCTTCGATCGCGGCCGCGACTGTGAACTTGTCCCCGAAGCTCTTGGCAAGGCGGGCGGAATATGCACGCTGCCAGGTGAAACCCACGACGTATTGCGGGTCGACCATCAATGGAAGCCATTCCGCGCGGTTTGCGATTCCCTTGCGGTTTTCGGTTGCCAAGCTCCACATCTGCCCGGCCGAGAATGCAATGCCATTCGCGAAATCAGCGCGCCCCCAGATTTGCCGCTGGCGGAACACATAGGAATTGCTCTCGCGGTTGTTGGAGGTCGTGCCCGCGCCGAGGAAGTCCGCTTCGTAGTAGCCGGTTAGTTTGGTATCGCCTACTTTCGAGTCAATCAACAACGTGAGGCGCGATTGCCGAGCCGTCAGATTCATTTCAGATAACTTGCCCGTTGAGTTGCCCGAATACGGGATGGAGTTAAAGGGAGTGTTGATATCAGCACTCAGGGCGTGTTGCCGGTTGATGGTCGCCGCTTCGATAAAGCCACCGGGGGTGATGTTCACACCCTTGAAGCGAATCGTCGTCGGACCCTTGTCTTCATCCTTCTTCTGCCCACTCGTCGTCAGTGCCGAGGAGTTCACAACGGCGGCGTTGCTCGCTGCCATGCTGGCTACCGTCGAATTCAGCGCCGTTGCCGTGGACTTCACTTCGGCTGAAGTAGTCACCGCTTCCACGGCCTTGGTGTTCGCTTCCGTCGCGCGCGCATTGGCGGACGCCGCCGCTTCCCGCGCTTCTTCGATCTGCCGGTCGCGCTTGGAGAGCTCTTCCTTCAGCATCTGAAGTTGCTCCTGCTGCGCTTGTAACGCCTGGCGGAGTTCTTCCATCTGTGCCGCAAGCTCCGCGGTGGTCTTGGTTGGAGTGTTTGCCGCCGCCGGTTTCGCGGGCGTTGCCGCCGCTTCTTTGGTTGCATCCTTCGGCGAATCTTTCGGTGAATCAGCGAAGGCCGTTCCGGTCAACAGGAACAGCGATAGTGCGAGTGATGCTAGTTTTCTCATTGCCTCTCTCTTTTTTTACGGCAGATTTCGAACACGAACCCGGGAAATGCGTACCACCCCGATTGGGAAGTTATGTGGACACTCTTACGGCTATATCAATCCAACATAAATAGTCTGTAACAATCGTTTCGAGTAACTAGCTATCCCTTGCATTTACAGCAGTTTACGACTTGTTACAAAGCATCAATTTGGATTCGAGAACCACACAACTTGCGATGTTGGATGGAGCGGAGTGTGATTCGGGTACGCTAAATGTGGCCGCGAGGCGGCTTTCCTCAAGCCAATTTGGGGCGGGGCGTAGTAATTTTCGGGCGATGTTTCACAAAAAGTTCTGGCTGCTCTTAGCGCCGCTCGCCCATCTGATACGCCAGCATGATCTGCGTCAGCCGGTATTGGTATCGCGCATCGGTGTCCTGCAAGTCCGCGTCGGTCTTCTGAAGTTCCGCCTGGCTGAACTCGACGATCGAGCTCAATCCTAACTTGTACCGGGCCTGCGCCAATTCCAGTGCCAGGTTTGCCTGCTCCAGAAGCTGTTGCGTCACGGTCAGCCGCGCATACGCTTTTTGCGTGTCCAGCCAGCTGTTGCGCACGTCCCGCGCAAGGTTGTCTTCCATCTCCTGCAGTTTCTTTCGCTTCATTTCCGTATCGAGGTCCGCGCTCTTGGCCCGCGCGTTGAACAAGAATCCGTTGAAAACGGGAATGTTGATGTTCACCCCCACGGCGCCGTACCAGCTCGGAATATGGTCGTCGCGCGCCGGAGCCTGGCCCACCACTCCCGCGGCATTTACGGTCGGCCACCACAGGTCGTGTTCCGAGCGTCCAAATTTCTCCGCGGAAACCACCTCGTTCTGCATCGCCTGAATCTCCGGCCGTTGTTGCAGGGCTTTCTGAATCAATTGAGTGGGTTCGATCAACGGCGGCGCGGAAGCCTGCTGCTGCGGATCAATCGCCCGGAAATTTTGCCGATCGGGATATCCCATAATCGCGGAGAGAGTTGAAAGCGAGGCTTCGTAATTGTTGTTTGATTCCAGCAGCAGCAGCTTTGCTCGCGCCAGGTCCACCTTGCTGAAGCTCAGATCTAAATCGGATCGAAGTTTTGCGTCCGTCAAAGCCTGCACCTGATCCACCAGAGTCTGCCGCGTCTTGACCGTGTCCTCCGCCACCTGCAGCAGCGCGTGCGTCTCCAGCGTGTTGTAGAAGGCCTCGTCCACGGCAAGAAGAATATCCTGCTGCGTGGCGATGGCGTTCTGGTCTTCCGCTTTGGCATGAAACTGCGAACTGGAAACAAGGTTGCTCGTGCGGCCGAAATCGGTGATCAGTTGATTGACCGTCGCGCCGGCCGCGGCGCGTGGAAACAATATTGGATTCGTCAGGCTTCCCGCGGCGATTCTTGATCCTGGATTCGAATCCACGCCAGTCACATTAAGATTGGCCGTTGGGAGCAGTGCCGACCGGGCCTCCCGCACAAATTCTCTCGCTTGCAGGGCGCGAAGCTTGCCAACCGTAATTTGCGGATTGCCACGAATGGCAATCGCTTCCGCTTGCTGTAGAGTCAGCGGTTCCCCCGCCGCCGTTTCCCCGTTCTGGGAATTGTTAGTTTCAGCTGACGAGCTATTTTGTGCTCCCGCCGTTTCGGCGGTCATCCCCGCCAAAATCGCGAGCAGCAGAAATATCTTCCCGCGCCTCATACCTGCACCTTTGCTTCTTCCTCTTGCCGGTGCACCAGCAGATACGCTGCGGGCACCAGAAATACCGTAACCACGACAGACACCAGCAATCCCCCAATGATGGCCCGCGCCAGCGGCGCGTACGCCTCACTCCCTGCTTCCATTCCCAAGGCCATTGGAATTAGTCCCAGCAAGGTTGCCAGCGAGGTCATCAGCACCGGGCGAAGCCTCTGCCGCGAGGCGGTCGCCACTGCCTCTTTTAGTGATTTCCCTTCCTTGTGCAAATGCCGGGCAAACTCGACGATCAGAATGCTGTTGGACACCACGATCCCCACCATCATCACCACTCCCATCAGCGACATCACGTTCAGCGTTGTTCCCGTCACCAGCAGAAACAGCAGCACTCCGGCAAGTCCCGGTGGCACCGCCAGCAGGATAATGAAGGGGTCCGTCCAGGATGCGAATTGCGCCACCAGGATCAGGTACACCAGAACGATGGAGAGGATAAGCCCGACGCCAAAACTCTGGAATGAAGCGCGCATTCCCTGTACCGAGCCGCGCAGTTTCACTCGTACTCCCTCCGGAAGTTTTGTCTTGGCGATGATTTCTTCCACCTGCTTTGTTACATTGCCCAGGTCTTCTTTGCGCGGGGCCACGTACACGTCCATCACCCGAGCCAACTGGTAGTGATCCACCTCCGTCGGCGCCGTGATTCTCCGCACGGTGACGACTGAATCCAGGAACGTCGGTTGCAGAAGTTTCACGCCTCGCAGCGGGATTTGCTTCAGGTCCGACAGTGTCTGGATGGTTTCCTCCGGATATTGCACCGTCAGCAGGTACGGATTGCCGCTCTTCGGGTCCACCCAGTAATTCGGCGCGATCATTCCGTTCGAAGTCAGCGCGGTGATGACATTATCCACCACCTCTTTTTGCGAAAGCCCAAGCTGCGCCGCCTTTTCCCGGTTGACGTTCATCTCGAACGCCGGGTAATCCACATCCTGCGGTATTAAGACGTCACTCACGCCGCTCAGTTGTTTGGTCTGCGAAGCAATCTGGGAAGCGACTCCATGAGCCGCATCCAGGTCGCTACCGCTTACCTGAATATCGATTGGCGCCGGCAAACCCAGATTCAACACCGCATCCACCAATCCACCCGACTGAAAATAGAAGTTGAGCTGCGGCAGATCTTTCTGCAATTGAGCGCGCACGCGGTTCATATACTCGTAACTGCCGACTTTATGTCCCTCGCGAAGGCTGGCTTGCACGAATGCGGTGTGCGGCGCTGAGTTCGACGTGTAGATCACCGAAAAATCCGGAGTAATCCCGATGTTCGAGACCACTATCTGCAATTCGTTTTTCGGAACCACCTCTCGGATAACCTCTTCCACCTTCTTCACGTACTCTTCGGTAAGTTCCACCCGCGTCCCGCTTGGCGCTTTCATGTTGATCACGAATTGCCCCGGATCCGTCCGCGGAAAAAACGATACTCCCAGCAAGGGATACATCCCCAGAAGCAGCACAGAACCTCCGGCAAGGCCGAGCACCGTTCCCGCCGGCTTCAGCAGCGAAGTGCTCAGTGTCCGGTCGTATTTTTCAAGCATTCTCCCGAAGTGGTGATTGAATTTCTTGGCGACGCTGCCTAACCTCGCCCCGATCGCTCCTTCTCCCACTTCTTCGTCTGCTTGATCCTTCTTCATCAGCTTCGCGCAGAACAGCGGCACAACAGTCATGGCCACAAAATACGAAGCGAACAGGGATAGCACCACGCACGATGCCAGGGCCATAAAGAGAAAACGGCTCACGCCGTACAGAAACACGACCGGGAAAAAAACGATTGCCGTGGTCAGCGTGGCTGCCAGGACAGCGAGCGCTACCTCGTTCCCACCCGTTTCCGCCGCTTGTTCCGGCGTTTCGCCCATTTCCATGTGCCGGAAAATGTTTTCCAGCACGATTACCGAATTATCTATCAATCGTGAAAACACCAGCGCCAGACCTCCCAGCACCATTGTGTTTACCGTTCCACCGCCGGCATTGATTGCCAGAAATGCGGCCAGCGCGGATAGCGGAATCGATAGAAACACCGCGGCTGTCGCGCGCATGCTCCCCAGGAAAAGCAGGATCATTAGGCCCGTCAGCGCCAGTCCGATGGTTCCTTCACTGATCAGATTTTTGATGGCGGTTTTCACGAAAACCGATTGGTCAAACACCACCCGGGTCACCAATTGCTTGGGAATATCCACGAGATGCTGCAATGCCTCCCGGATGCCGTTCACCACTGCAATCGTGTTGGTGTCTCCCCCTTGTTTCAAAATTGGCAAATAAACCGATGGTTGGCCATCCACACGAACGATGTTGGTCTGGATCGCCTGGGCGTCAACCGCTTTGCCGATGTCCGCCACCATTACCGAGGATTGCCCCACCGTCTTCAGCGGCATTGTGTTGATCGCTTTCGCGCTCGCTGCCTGGGCATTGGAATAAAGGTTGTAATCGAACGGCCCGATTTTTACGTCGCCGGCCGGCAGGATCAGGTTGCTCTCGTTCACCTGCCGCACCACGTCCATTGGGCTCAGTTGGTGGGCCTCAAGTTTGAGGGGATCGACGTACACCATGATCTGGCGGTACTTTCCGCCAAATGGTTGCGGCACGGACGCGCCCGGCACATTAGCGATCTGATTGCGCACGTTGTATTGCCCAAGATCGTGCAAGTCCGTTTCGTTGAGCCCCTGCCCCTTCAGGGTAACCAAGCAGACCGGTAGGCTCGACGCATCGAATTTCAACACTACCGGGGGCAGCGTTCCCTGCGGCAGCCGCCGCAATTGCGCCATCGCCAGGTTCGCGATTGTGCTCACGTCCGAATCCGCGTTGCTTCCCGGCTGAAAATACACCTTCACCAGGCTGACGCCCGGAAGCGACCGCGATTCGATGTGGTCCACACCGCTTGCTAGCGTGAAAAATCGCTCGAACGGGTTCGTGATGCTCGCTTCAATCTGTTGCGGCGGCATCCCCGAATAAAACGTCGCCACCACCACCACGGGAATATTGATGGGTGGAAATAAATCCACCGGCATTCGCACGAGTGTCACTGTTCCCACAATTGCGATGATCAGGCAGCAAACGATGATGAAAAATGGATTGCGGATTGAGAAACCGGCCATCAGCTTGCGCCCTCTGTTTCCGCGTCGGCGAGCTTGATCTCTTTTGGAACCACTTTCTCACCGCTCCGGAATTGGCTCTGGCTTCCCACGATTATTCGCTCGTCATCCGACAACCCCAAGAGCACTTCCACGCGGGATTTACCCTGCGCCCCCAGCTTCACCTTGCGCTCCTCCACAATGTTTTGTCCGTTCACTACCAGGATTCGGGCTTCACCCGCGTTCTGCACAACGGCCTCCATCGGCACCACAAGCACATCTTTGCGGTCGGAAAGCTGCAGGACGGTTTCCGCGTACATCCCCGGCAGCAGTTTCTCGGCGCTATTTTCAAAATCGATTTCCGTTTCCATCGTCCGCGTTTGCAGGTCCAGCGATTGAGCAAATCGCGATACTTTTCCGACGATGTCCTGATTCGACGCCTGCACATGCACTTTTACCGGGTCCCCTAGGTGAATCTGTCCCGCCAAAGATTCAGGAATCGGCAGCACCAATCGCAGTTTGGAAACCTGGGCCAGCCTCACCACCGGCAGGGATTGCGTGCTTGAAGATGTGCCGGCGGCGATCAGCGCGCCCGTGTCGGCGTAACGCGCCGTCACCACTCCGGCGAACGGGGCGGTGATCCGCATGTAATTTGTGAGCGCCGCAAATTGTTTCTGATTTGCTTCCGCCACTTCAAGCGCCTGCTGCGCGGCGCTCAGCGACGCCTCCGCGCTGGAAACTTGCGCTTCCCCTTCAAGGTCTCTTGCCTGCGCATTATCAAGCTCCTGTTGAGCCACCAGCCCGGCCTTCTCTCTCGAAGCCCCTTCCAGCCGCTTGTACATTGCGTGCGCCGCCGAGTGTCCGGACTTCACACGCTCCACATCTCCTTGTGCCCGCCGAATTTCCTGCTGCGCGCGCCGCACGGCTGCGTCGGCCCCGGCTAACTCGGCCTTTAACTCCGGAACCTCCAGAATCGCCAGCGTCTGGCCCTCCTTCACATGCGTTCCGACGTCAACGTAGATCGTCTTGATATAGCCGGCGACTTTTGCGTGGACATCAATTTCTTGAAACGGTTTGAAGGCGCCGGCAATCGTCAGCGACTGCGCAATAGCCCCCCGCTGCACTCGCGCGACGGCGGCCGTCACCCCGGCGGCTGTTGCGTCACTTTCGTCGGCTTCCGTTTTTCCGTGGCGCCATCCGGCCCACAACGCGACCATTCCGACAATCACCAGGGCCGCGATCACCAGCTTGCTGTTTTTTGACATTGCCTGTCCTTGTCATGACCAAATCAAAAAGTTCATCCTCGCGGATGTTCGGAATTGAGAATCGGAAACACTTCAGAACCGGTTATGAATTGGGATCTGCCGGCTCACTGTTGCTTGGGCCGGCACAACGAACAGAGTTAGGTCAGAGGTGGGGGCCGCGACCAGACTTTGGAGACAATGTCCGATTGCGGTACTTCTACTTCTCGCTCGTAGCCGCGGGCCACAAAACCTTCCGCCGGCACCGCGACTTCTTCGCTATCTGATTCCAGATTTAGATCTACTTGCTGGTTGCCGTCCTGAACAGGACAAAAGTGCTGTAATTCTGAGGCGCCAACAGACGCTCTATTTCGTTGCAGCGTGTGGACTTCAAACGTGCCGTGGGAAAAACAAATCGCCGCGAAGGGATTGTAGAGGAGCAATGCCGCCAGGAGCACACAAATCCACACGTTCAACCGCTGTGCCCGAATTGGGTGGCGCTGGTCTGGCATTTCGTTTCTGCCTATCCGCTAACAGTAATTGGAGTCTCCTTTTGGGTCAAGGGGATGCCTGAGGGATGTTTCTTCGGCCATTAGAGAGAGGAGAAGGGGACCGGTGCCAGGGGTGCGCCGGTCCCCAAGGTAGGACATTGAGTGAAGTTCAAACGCGCTGAGTCTCGCAGTTCGGGGTCACGTCCGGATGAAAGCCGTGTGAATTTTCCGTAACCTCCGAACTCAGGCCCGTCGTCGTCATTTCCGATTCCGGGCGGACCGTCAATCCGCGGCCGTGGCGCACATCGAGCCCGCGCACCCAGAAGATGATGTCTTCCGCGATATTCGTGGCGTGATCCGCGATCCGTTCCAGATGGCGCGTCGCCAGCACGAATTGCATGCCAGGTGTGACCAGCGTGACGTTCTGCGTCATGTGCTGCAGCAGCTTTTCGAAGATACTGTCGCGGTATTGATCCACAACATCGTCGCTCTCCAGCACCTGCGCGGCCATTTCCGCATTGCGGAAAATCAACGAACCCAAGCTGCGGCTGACCATTGCCCGCACCGCTTCGGCCATCGGCGCCAGTTCTTCGGGCGGCTTGGCTTCGGGCATTTCGCGCAGGGAGATTACCCTCTCGGCGAGATTCACGGCGATATCACCGATGCGTTCCAAATCGTTGGTGATCTTCAGCGCGGCGACAATCAAGCGCATTTCGTCGTCGCTGAACGAGCCGCGGCGCAGCAGGCGAATCGCGTGCTCGTCGATCATGAGTTCCATCTCGTTGATGCGCGGTTCCAGGAGGAAGACTTCGCCGGGTAAGGAGGAAGTACGCGGGTTATCAAAGGCAATGATCGCGTCGAGCGCACGGTTCATGGCGCTTTCGACGGTGCGCGCCATGGAAATCAGGTAGTTGACGAGCGTGTCGTAGAGAACCGCTTCGGTTAATCCGGCTGCTGGGGTCATGCAAAACCTCCGCGGGAAAACCAGGGTGCCGCGCAACTGCACACCCTGCGAGGATTGTGCGGCGAAAAGATTACGGCGATGTGACGGTGGAATGAATAGGTGGAAAAGCGCAGCGCTAGGAACTTGCGGAAGAGCCCGGCCGGTTGGCGCGGCCACTGCTGGCGGAAGAGGAAGCCGGGCGGGCGGTGGCCCGCTCCGGATCAAAAAGCGGGATGGAAAAGTGGAACTGAGAGCCGACGCCGACTTCGCTTTCGACCCAAATGCGTCCGCTATGCACTTCGACCAGATGTTTGGCGATGGCCAGTCCGAGTCCGGTGCCGCCGGCTTCGCGGGAGCGAGCCGCGTCCACGCGATAGAAGCGCTCGAAGATGCGCGGCTGATCCGCGGTGGGAATGCCGATGCCGGTGTCGGATACGGTGAACACTACGCCATCGATTTTCAGTTCCGCGCTGAGGATTATTTTGCCGCCGGGCAGCGTGTACTGAATCGCGTTATCGAGCAGGTTTTGCAGAATTTCCTGCAGCCTGCGGGCATCGCCGGCCACATCGGGAAGATTTTCGGAAAGGCCCGGGGCAAGAGTGAGTGAAAGTTCTTTTTCGGCGGCGCGATGACGCGCTGTCTCGTAGCACGATTCGACGAGCTGCGAGACCTTGACGGGATGGATTTCGATTTCCAGTCGATCCGCATCCATCTGTGAAAGTTTCAGCAGATCTTCGGTGAGGCGCGCGAGTCGCCGCGCATGCTCCAGGATGATGTTCAGGAAGCGGCCGCGGTTTTGCGGGTCGTCAATCGCGCCGGCAATCAGCGTCTCGGCAAAGCCCTGAATCGCCGTCAGCGGCGTGCGGAATTCATGGGAGACGTTGGCGACAAAATCGCGCCGGATCCGCTCTAGCTTCCTGAGTTCGGTGATGTCGTGCAGCACGATCACCGCGCCAGAGGCGTCCGCGGCGCGAACCGAAGCCACCGTCGCGGCGAAAAAATGTTGCCGCGAGGTGCCGGTAGAGATTTCCGATTCCACGCGGCGTTCACCGGCAAGAACCCGGCGCACGGCTCCGATAAGCTCGGTCTGGCGAACAACCTCCAGCAAGGAGCTTCCAGCAACGGGCGGAACATCGAGGCCGAGAATCGAAGCGAAGCCGGGATTCGTAAACACCAGCCGCTCGGCGGCATTCACCACCGCCACGCCCTCAACCATCGAGCCAAGAATCGCCGACGAGAGATTGCGCTCTTCGGTGAGCGTGCGAATGGTGCGATCCAGGCGCGCGGCGGTCTGGTTCAGCGAAGAGCCGAGGGCTTCCAGCGTGTCTCCCGTACCGTCGGCGGGCAGCGGCCGGAAATCGCCTTCGGCAACACGGTCTGAAAATTCCCGCAGGCGCTCGACGCGGTCAGTGTAGGAACGAGACATCAATAGCGCCACGCCGCCCGCAATCAGAAGGATGACCAGCGACCACAGCCGCAGGCCGGCGCGAAATTGCGCCAGCGATTCGTCGATTCCCTCCATGGGCAGCGCCAGACGGAGAACGATTGGCGTGCCGTCCGGCAGGTTCTCGCGCACCGCGTAATAGATGAGCGGGCGCTTCACCGAAACACTTTCGCGGATGGCACGGCCTTCGCCGGCCTGCAGGGCGCCACGCACTTCTTCTCGGCCGGCGTGGTTTTCCATCGTGCCGGTTTCGGATTCAGAGTCGGCGAGGACGCGGCCATCGGACGCGATGACGGTGACGCGGGCGCCGCTTTTGGCGGCGTTGGCAACCCAGCCGTGAAGCACGGAAATCTCGTCGGGAGTTTGCGGCGGGAACGAAGTTATCGGAAGCGGATGAACGCGGATGAGGTGGACCAGGGACTGAAGTTCGCGATAGGAATTGTTTTCGTAGCTGGCGCGGAGGGCGCGCTCGGCGAGAAAGTCCACGGCCAGCAGGGCGCCCGATAAGAGCGCCAGGAAGGTGAACGCGAGTTTCCAAAAAAATTTACGCCGCACGTGTCTCGAATAGATAACCTGCGCCGCGGACGGTTTTCAGGTGCAGGGGATTTTCCGGGTCAGATTCAATTTTTTCGCGCAGGCGGCGGACGTAGACGTCCACGCTGCGGGGCGTGACAAAGCGGTCGGTGCCCCAGACGGCGTCGAGCAGCTGGTCGCGCGTGAAGACCCGGTTGGGGCGCGAGGCCAGATAGTACAGCAGGCGGAATTCAAGCGTGCTGAGCGGCACGGGTTTTCCGGAATGGCTGACTCGATAGGATGCCGGGTCGATCGCGAGTCGCCCAATTTCGATCACGCGCGGCGAATCAACAGGCGGCTCGGCTCGGCGCAGCAAGGCTTTAACGCGAGCGATCAGTTCGCGCGGACTGAACGGCTTGGTGACGTAATCGTCCGCGCCCATTTCCAGGCCGACGACGCGGTCGGCTTCATCGCCGCGCGCGGTCAGCATCAGGACCGGAAGCCGGTTGAGAGATTCGTCCTTGCGAATTTCGCGGCAGATGTCCAGGCCCGACATTTTCGGAAGCATCAGATCGAGCAGGAGAAGATCGGGCGGCGTTTTTTTCAGGGTGGAGAGGCCGCTGGCGCCATCGGACGCGGAGCTGACCTGAAAACCTTCATTGGCGAGGTTGTACCGGACGAGTTCGACGATGTCTCGATCGTCTTCAATAATCAGTACGCGCTTCATGAGCGGATCTCGCCGGGCGGATCGCATCGGTAGAAGTGTACCGTAGGCCGCGTGTTGACGGTAGGCATGGTGTATGAGTGGGTCCCCTGACTGGGGTCCATTGTGACAAGACCGAGAGAACGATGGGTGAAGGCGCGGTAACAGAATTGTGAATGGGCGGTGAATGGAGAGAGTGGCAAGTGGCCAGCGACCGGAGACCGGTGAAGAGTGGTTGGTGACAGGTGATAGGTGACTGGCAACTCGTGGAAGAACTCCTCTGTAGCGGCCGCCTTCCGAGGCGGGCGGGTTTTGCACGTCTGATCCGCTCGGGAGCAGTGTGAATTACCAAGGGCGGTGTACCCCGGGTTTTTTGGGGAGAGAGTGCGCAAACGATTGAAAAGAAAGAGAGCCGAGAACGGAAATTGGGAGGAAGAGAGAGAAAATGTCGGCGCGCCGACATTTTTAGAGGGGTACACCCCCCTGTTTTTGCGTAAGTAGGGGAAACAAAGGAGTTGCGAGTGAAGCGCGCGTATGTAGGGGAAATAAACGAGTTAGAAGTGGGGCGACTTGGAGCGTGCAAATGCGCGGGGTGTAAACGGAAAAGTGCCCGCGCAATCATGAAGCATCTTCTCAAATTATAGCTAGTTTATCAACAGTATTGTGTAGTACCGGGACGATTTTGCGGCGAAAGGGTAACGGAAAGAAGTTCAGAATAATTCGAATTGGGGAGGGAACGTCCCGTCAGTTCCCAGGTTCCTGTCTCCAGGTTCCCGTCCCTAGGTTCCCGTCCCTAGGTTCCCCGTCTGTCCCCAGGTTTCCCCAGGTTCCCTTTTCGCAGCCTATGCGTATGGCTCATATTTCACTATCTTGGTCGTCTTCGTTTTGAGGACGGCTGCCGTTAGGCGGCTCCACCGCGTTGAGACATCCTCTTCTGGAAGTTGCACGGTGCCTTTTCCACCAACCAATCTGTCGCCAGCGTAAACTAATTCTTCTCGAAACCTCCCAGCGATCACCGCGCTCACCAAGAGCTCGATTTGCTCCTTTTGTCCGAGGGAGAGGTTAACGCCACCCCATGGGGGGATCTCGAATGTGGTTGCTTGTCCGAGATGAAGAAAGACAAAGTCCTTGTCTGCCACTTCAATCTTAATCACGGCTGAGTTGGGGTTTCGCGGCGATACTGTGATGGTAAAGTCTGCATCCACCTGTCCCGTCTTCGTTTGGACTCCCACTTCACCGCTGGTGGGTGGCAGAACCTCTTCTATGATCTTCATGTATTGATTCAATGCAGCGCCCGCCTCTCTGGCGGGTGGCCCGGGTTTAATGATTTGGAATTTGCTGACATGGAAGCCGCAGAGAGGATATCACTTCAACATTTCCCCTGGTAGCAGAGAGGCGGAGGGGCACCCTCCGTGTAGTTTTGATTTGTGTGCGAGAGAAAAGTTATTCCGTCCGATCGACCGAGAGATTGTGGGAATTCAGAGCTTAGTTTCCCCGGCACCGGGCGCTAGAGGTAGCGGCGGATGGCTTCGGAATAGCGGGTGTAGAGGTAGGAGACGAGGAGGAGAGCGACGGGCGGGTGGACCAGAGAGTTTCAGTAGTTGTTGCGCCGAGCAGGACCCGGAGAGTATATCATCAAGATATAGAATTTGTAGGGTACGAGGCTTGGGTGCCGCACCCTTGTGGTTTTCAAGGGTGCGGGTTTTGACGTTGATGGGCAACCCTCTGAAACGCTTTTACGGGCGGGGCGATCTGCACTTCGTGACGTTCAGTTGTTACCGGCGCGAGCCGCTGCTGGGCACCGTTCGCGCGCGCGACTGCTTTGTGAAAATTCTCGATCGGGTGCGTTCCAAGCGGAACTTCCTTCTGCTGGGATTCGTTGTGATGCCGGAGCACGTTCACCTGTTGGTGAGCGAACCACCCGGGAGCAATCCATCTGTAGCTCTGCAGGTGCTGAAGCAGCAGGTTTCAAGGAGTCTTCGGAAAAAGCGCAAACGGCCTCCCGAAGGTCAGCTCCGACTGAAGTTCGCCGAAGCGCAAATAGAGGAAGAACATTTCTGGCAGAGAAGATTTTACGACTTCAACGTCTGGAGCGAGAAGAAGTTCAAGGAGAAATTGAAATACATGCACGCGAACCCGGTGAAGCGGGGGTTGGTTCTGCATCCGAAGGATTGGCCATGGAGCAGTTGGGGCCACTACGCACGCGGAGAGATGGGCCTGATCCGGGTGGACAGCCTGGGAGATCGGGCGCAAAACCAAAAGGCGGGGAACAGAAAAAGTCAAAACCCGCACCCTTGAAAACCACAAGGGTGCGGCACCCAAATTCGCTTTCCCCGCGTCACGGGTGCGCCCGAAAGCTCTGAAGCTGCCCGATCCCAAACGGAGGAATTAGTCGATTCTCTTTTCTTGATCAAAAAGTGGAAGCCAGAAGCGTATCGCAAGCCGCTCCTGGCCAGGTTTCCAAGTGTGTATCGATTTGTGCTGCGGCGCGGCAACAAGGCAAACCAAGCTGATTGCCGAACCGCGAACGTTCATTCGACGTTGGACTTACTGGTCGCCTTGGCTGTTTTCATCGTTTGCCGGGTGACTTGGGAGAATCTCCCAGGTGAAATTGTCACCATGCTGCTGAGTAAAGAACAGCCGCCAATTGCCCTCGAGGGGCGTGGGAATCTTTGCGCCGAGGAGACCGCGAACGCCGGGATCTCCATCGGAAAGATGCCAGCCGGTGATTTCGTTGTCGCCCTCATTGTTGAAGGCCCCGGTGAAACCCAGAGCGGCGGTGCCGAAGAGCGAATCGAGTGTTGCGGAAGTGTCCCGGCCCTCCGCGAGAATTCGGATGGGCTGCGCTCCGCCGCCGAAGTTGATGCGCACGTCGAACAGATACGCGGAATCAAGCGCGTTGCGCTGGGTATGGAGCGTGTCGCCGCCGTCCTCCACGAAAACGATGTGGTGGGCGTCCCAGAACGCGCAATTGTCGAAACCGGTGTGCGCCAGATCGCCGAGGTAGAACAGCGAAAGCTTTCCTTTATCCCCGTTCAGGACTAGTTTGTAAGCGCCACCGAACCCGCCAAAATTGGCTCCCGCCTGGCTGCGGTTGTCGGTGTCGCCAGTCTCGCTGAAAAAGAATTCGCTGAAATTGGAGCCGGGCCGGAATTGGCCGTTTTCCGGGCGCTTAAAGGGGGTTGCGTGGGCCGCCTTGGCGAGCGCAATGGAGTTGAACGGAGTGGTTCCGTTCACCGCCGTATCGTGAAGAGTGACCCATGTGGCGTCAAAAGTCTTTCCATAGGTGTGCAGGTCGAGCACGTCCTGGGACAAGATATGCGAATCCGCATCGGCAAAGAAGTTAAAAAATATGGGGCCGGCGTGCGCCAACGAGCTCACTTGCAGGGCTTGCAGCTTGCCACCCTTCTTCAGGTCGGAAGGATCGGTCGGTATGAACCGGTAAATATAGCTATTGGGACGTTTCGCGCGGTCATTAACGGCTCCGAAGTCGCCACCCACATCTTCCACGATGTAAAGCGTGCCATGCGGATCGGCTTGAATGCCTTCATAGCCACCTTGACCGATGATGCCGGTGAGCGCTTCAACTTGGGAAGGGACATCGAGGCTGGCCTGCCATACGCCGCCTCCAAGCGACCCTTCCGATGTGAACAGCAGTTTCTGTGAGAATGGGTACCAGGTGCTTCCGTCGAAGTTGGGCAACGGCGCCCCGTTTATATCCGTTGCGGACATCAACGTCACGCGGTGAGCGCCATCGGCGTCCAGATTGATCCGCGTGATATAGCCGTTGACTTGGGCGGAAGACAGCCCCAGTTCGTGACCTTGGAACAGGAAGTGGGACCCGTAATTGTATAAGGGGTCCGCACCTTTCTGCCCCCTCAATACGAGATAGGTGTTCTTATCGGGCTCCGTTTTTGTGGCCTCGACCCTGCTGCCGGCAGTGGTAGAAACCATGGGCCCATTGTTGTCGTATCCATAGAACGTGATTAAAGGACTGGGATTTTCAAGGGCGTTGGAGCCCTGGGCCACAGGGGTCTCGATCAACTCGGGTGAAAGAATGTTGGGGGCTGCCACGCCCGGGGTTTTGTGATTCGCGGACGGCACATTGGTTGGAATCGGCTCATCACCGAAAGCGCTGACCGCCAAGAAAAGAAACAAGATATAGGCCACATGAAACAGTCTCATTAATCCTCCGTCTAGAGCTGGTGTGCAAGAGAAATAGCAGACGTTAGTTTTAACCACGATGAACGTCGCGTAAATTCCTTACAACGAGCTCCGGCAAAAGCGTCCGCCTTCCCTCCGCTCTCGGGACAAGCGGAAGGCGGCCGCTACCTGGGTGTGGAAGAGCGCTCAAACACGATGGTGGGTTCGCCGTGGTAGGTGGCGCGCTGCCATTCGTGGAAGCCGCATTTTTGGGCTACGCGGAGGGAGGCGGCGTTATCGGGGTGAATGAGGCAGATGGTGCGGGGATCGGAGAAGCGGGCGTCGCCCCAGGCGAGGACGGCGTTGACCGCTTCGGTGGCGTAGCCTTTGCCGTGCATGACGGGAGAGAGAATCCAGCCAGCTTCGCGAAGATTCTCGACGGGCGGAACGAGTTCGCGATGGAAATACGCGAGACCGATTTCACCGGCAAAGGCGGCAGTGGATTTTTCCTCGAGTATCCAGAAGCCGAAACCGAGGAGCGGCCAGTGTCCGGCGTTGCGGAGGAATTTCACCCAGGCCTCTTCTTCGGAGAGCGGGCGGCCGCCGACGAACTGGGTTACGGCGGGATCGGCCCACAGGGCGCGGCAGGCGGGAAAATCTTCCAGGCGGTGGTGGCGGAGACGGAGTCGCGGCGTTTCGATGACGGGAAATTCCGCGGGAGTGGCGAGCGATTTCAGCATGAAAAGATTTTAGCGCAGGGTGGAGCGAATAATGGAACGGGAGAGAAGAGTTCACACCCCGGCCCGGTCGGGGTAAACGCCGCACACAGAGGAAGCGCACCCTTCGCGGAATGAGCTCAGGGCAAGGAGAGGCCACGGAGAGAAGAGCAGAAATTTGGCGGCGTCAATATTAAGAGCACGGGAAAGCGGGGCCACCTGAAGGTGGCCGCTACGGGTTCAGGTCGCGGAAGGCGAAGTGGGTGGTTAGGCCTTTGAGGGGTTGGCCGTCGGATTCGGCATAGGGGTAGATGAAATAGTTGAGCGCGGGACCTTTTTGGTCGGGAGAGAGGACGAGGTCGCGGCCGTAGGTGAAGAAAACGCGATTGTCGTCGTGGGCGCCGAAGAAATAGTCTCGCTTGGCGGGATTTTTCCAGGCTTCGCTGGCATCAACGGGAATCCAGCCGATGCCGGTGATGTAAAATTCGGCCCAGCAGTGGTAGCCGGGAATGTCACCTTCGGTTTTCCCTTCGGGAAGCGGAAAGCCGATTTCAAAGCGCGCGGGGATTCCTGCCGAACGCATCATGCCAATAAATAGAGAGTGAAAGTCGGTGCAATTGCCGCGCTTGGCGGTGCAGGCCCAGATGGCGTCGCCGCGCCCCCAGCCTTCGCCGGTTTTGTCGTAGCGCATGGTAGCGATGACGTAGTCGTAGATGTGGCGGGCCTTCTGAAGCGGCGTGGTGTCTCCGGCAGTCTGCTGGCGGGAAAGTTCGGCGATGGTGTCGTTGAGGGGGACGAGTTTGTCGGGCTCGAGATAGCGCTTCATAAGGGGATCGCTGGAGGGAGCGGCGGAGACGTTTTGCATCGCGGGGGAATGGATGTCAACGGCGTGTTCGCGGCGGGTGGCATTGAAGAGAAGCGTGACGTCATAACCGGCTGCGGCCTGCGCGGCAGTGGGAGTGAAGACGGCGAAAGGATTCTGATACTGGGGGTCGCGGCCTTCGGAATGCGGGACGGAACTTTCAATTTTCAGGTTGGAGACGGACTGGAAGGCGTCGTTCTGGGGGAGGGGAATCCAAAGGCGGCTGGAATTTGCGGCAGCCGCGGCGGGAACGTGGACCTGATAAGTGAACGCGAAACTGCGCTGGGGAGCGGAGGCGTCAACGGAGCGGGCGGCGAGCGATTTGGAGTGGAGAAGAAAGGCCGCAGATGAGGAAAGCAAGAGCGCCGCTGCGAAGATAAGGATGAACCGGGACTTGGACATGGTCGAAACCTCCCAGGCTATTCGATAGAGAGTATAGGCGAACTGTCACATGAAATTTAGAGGGAAAAAGACAAAATTGATGGCTGCCGTGACCCGTGAAAAGTCCATGCCTGACCCAAAGGCGCCCGCCTCGGAAGGCGGCCGCTACACAGACCCGCCTTGCGATCAGGATTTGCGGGTGAACGCGAGACTTTCGGTCATGGTTTTGCCGTGGTCGTCGAAGGTCCAGACCTGGTTGAGATGGTTTTTGTCGGGCATGGAGACGCTGAGCGAGACCATGTGACCTTCGTCGGGAGACTTGGCGCCGGCGAGATGAAGAAAGGTGAAGTCGAGCTTGCCGTTGGGGGCGGGGGAGGGCGCGGTCTGCATGGTAGGCTGATTGCCCGCCGAACAATAGTGGGTGACGAGGATGCGGTCGGCTTCGAGCGAGTACATGGTGATCATCTCCGGCTCGTTGGCGGCGCTGAGCCGCTCCATAACAACGCTGCCGTTGGAGATGAGTTCGTAGGTGGCTTTCCCCTTTTTCCCGTCCGGCGTGGCGCCTTCCCAGTGGCCGACGAGGGATTTGAGCTGATCGAAAGCGGGGGTGGTGCGCGCGGCCGGATGCATCTCCTGGGGAACGGCGAAGGCAACTGCGAAAGCGCAGACGACGAGAGCGGAGAGAATGCGGAGACGAAGCATGAGGACCTCCTTTGAATTGTGCGCCAGGCTAAAGGGGCGGAGGGGCCCGGCGGGTGAGCGATTCAGGTGGAGCGAGTCTGCCGTAAGCGGGCGCGGAAGTCCAGCGAAGAGAACCGCGCCCAATTCCGCAGGGAACGCTAGTGTTCTATTTTTTGGGCTGGGCGCTGGGCGGCAGGATTCCGTTCAGGCGGAGATACATGGCCGCGGCTCCGTAGTGGTCGGCCAGGCCGCCGACGAGAAAGAAGACGCCCATGGCGCGGGGGCCCTGGACGCGGCCGAAGTCCACGTTATCGCCGAGTTTGGAGTCGTCGACGTTGGCGAGGGAGGCGGTGCAAAAATCGAAAGAGGCACGGGCCGCGGCGAGCAGCTTGTCTTTCGGATCGGTTTCCTTGAGCTCGTCAACTTTGGGGACGGGGACATCGGCGATCTTTGAACAGAGGCCGTTGTTCGATTCGGCGATGTGGATGACGAGGTGGGCGAAAGTCATCTGATCCGGAGTGGGCTTGTAGGCGAATTTGTCGGCGGGCATGGCGTCGATGGCGGCGAGAGTATTTTTCTGGCGAGTGGGAAGCACGGTGCGCAACACGGTCAATACCGGATTTTTCACCGGCGCGACTGTTTGCGGAGTCGCCATTGGAGCGGCGGAGGCGGACGGGGCCGCCATTTGCGCGAACGCGGAAGCGGCGAAAACGGATGCAAAACCGAGCGTGAGAAGTATTCTCTTCATTTTAAGTTCTCCCTGAAAGATTGGATCGCGGCGTCCGACTCTCACCCTGCCGAAATCTTTTTTTGGGCAAATCAGAAGAAATCATACACCCGGCGGAGGAGTTGCCCAAACTGTGGAGAATATTCGCTGACGGCTGAACGGGTGAATTCTCTGAATTCCATCGGCTGCGCACGCCGGGGTTTTTCGCTACGGTTTGGCGGCGGGCAAAGGGGATGCGGCCACACGTGCCTGGCGAAATGCGTCGAAATCGTTCCACACGCGTTGAATGGTGGCGCTGTCAACGGATTTGCTCTCGGGCGAGTCGGGAGCTTTCTCGGAAAAGATTTCGAGGATTACGTTGCCGCAGGCCGGCGTTACGGAATCGGCCTGATATTCGTAGACGCCTTGAAACGTGGTGTCCACTTTGCGCTCGCGCTGGTCGTAGAGATCAAATTCAGAGCGCCCGGGGAGGATGGGAGTGAGTTCCTTGCCGCCGCAGAGCAGCCGCATGCGAACGAAACCGTTTTTGAAGCGGACCTTAAACATTACGTTGAACTTCGGACGGACGCGAACGAGAAGAACCGGGCGGTAGTCCGCCGCGTCCTCAAGCGCGCTGGATGGGGGTTTGGCGTCGCCGCCGCCGGAGCGCTTGGCGGCCTTGCGCGCCGCGGCCATCTCCTCCGCGTGGCGCAGGTAATAGGTCAGCGGAGGCGTGATGAAGCCGACTTGAAATTCGCCGGCTTCGAAAAAGTAGGGCTTGGTGTCGAGCCGCTCCTGTTTCAACAGCCCGCGCAGGGCGTCCGCGGGGAAATAGTCCGTGGGTTCCACGGGAAGCAGAACCGGGGCCGGGGGAGGTTCCTTCCCGATATCTTTTCTGGCTTGCTCGACCAAGGGGCGGACGACTTCGACCGGAACGATCGAAGCAAGATTCCGCAGCACGCTGGTGGTGATGCCGGCGACCTGGCCGTCCAGGGTAAACAAAGGGCCGCCGGAGTTCCCCGGATTGATGTTGATGTCGCTGTTGATGGAGTCCTTTTCGATTTTGCTGACGACGCCGGTGGTGAGGGCTTTTTCGCGGCCCAGGGGATTGCCGATGGTGAAGACGCGCTGGCCGACGGCGAGACGCGAGGCGGCTTCCTTGGGCAGCAGCGGGGCCACCACGCCTTCGGGAAACGCGGCGGGGTCGAAGCGGATCACCGCGATGTCCTTGTCGGCGTTCGAGGCGACCAGGCGCGCGGGGACCTTGCGTTTTTCGTCGAACTGCACGGCCAGATAGCTGGAGGAATGGATGACGTGGTTGTTGGTGACGACGAGGCCGGTGGAATCCACGAGGAATCCCGAACCGTTGCCGGTTTCGGAATGGATGGTGACGACGGAGTTCTTGAGCTTGTCGAAGAGAGCAGTTAGCTCCCCGCCGGCGCCGGGAGAAAATTTATTTTCGGCCGAGGCGAAGTTGGCGGGCAGGTCTTCCATTTTGGCGTTGTCGTTGGTGAGATCGACGCGCTGCTCCGCGCCGGTAACCTGGATTTCGAAATTCCAGGAATAGCGCTTGCCGCCCAGCTCCACCGGCTTGGGCGTGGAGATGAAATAGCGGCCGGGCGGAAGCTGTTTTTCGGCTTTGCCGTCGAGATCGGTTTTCAACGCGGCGGGAGCTTCCGTCGTCGAGAGGTTTTTGAAGTTCACGACATAGAAGGGGACGGGCTTTTGATTCAAATCTTTGTCGACGATCACAACGCGAACTTTCAAGTTCGAAGCCGCTGTTTGAGGTGCGGGGCTAATGCCGGCTGCGAACAGCGACGAAGCCATCAGTAAACAGGCGAACATGGTATGCCTTTCCCGCGGACGACCGCCGACCTCGTTCGAAATCCTTGCCTGCGTGGAGTGGAGTGTATCTTAGCGCTTTCCGCGAGGAAGATGTGGAAAGCAAAGGCCGGGGGGCGGGGAGGTGCGGCATGGGTCGCTAGTGGAAGCGAAGGCGTTGACCCGTGGCGGAAGGGGTCCTTACCATTAGGGAATGAGCCTGGGACGACATCCGAGAAGAATGGCGCAAGCGGGGGTATGGCTGCTGGTGGCGGTGAGCTTCGCGGGTTGTGACGGTGCGGCGAAGCGGCCGGTGCAGGCGCATGCTCCGGCGCTGAATCCCTCCCCGACCCCCGGGGCAGCGACGCCAACGGCGACGGCCCATGGGGGACAGGCGATGGCGGCGCAGGCCGGGCAGGGCACGGTCGGCAATCTGCCGGTGCGGAACCTGAAGGCTCAACCGCTGATTTCGCTGACCCCGCGGACTCCGGGCGGGATTCCGTACCTGATTGAACGAGTAAAGGGAAAGTTTGCCGCAGGCGAAGCCAACTACAAGGCGGGACACCTGGCGGCCGCGCGGAGGGACTTTGACGACGCGGTGGACTGGATGCTGGAGAGCGGGTACGACCCGAACAGCGATCCCAAGCTGAGCGAACTATTTCACCAGGTGACGGACACGATCTACGCCTACGAGCTGCAGGCGTTCCGGGCGGGAGACGGATTCAGCGAGGCTCCGGCGGTGCCGGCGCCGATTGACGAAGTGGCGGAGATGACCTTTCCGGTGGACCCCAAGCTGCGGGAACGGGCAGAAGAAGCGGCGAAGAGCGTTTCGCACGACCTGCCGCTGACGGTGAACGACGTGGTGGCTTCGTACCTGAATTTTTTCCAGACGCCGCGAGGGCGGGCGATCGTGGAGACGGGATTGCGGCGCAAGGGAAAGTACGACGACATGATCGCGCGGGTGCTGCGGGAAGAGGGCGTGCCGCAGGACTTGATCTACCTGGCGCAGGCGGAGAGCGCGTTTCAGCCGCTGGCGCTTTCGCGCGCGGGGGCCCGGGGAATCTGGCAGTTCGTGCAGTGGCGGGGAAACGAATACGGATTGAAGCGCACGTGGTGGGTGGACGAGCGCATGGATCCGGAGAAAGCGACGCGGGCGGCGGCGCAGCATTTGCGGGATTTGTACGGGCTTTTCGGGGATTGGTACCTGGCGATTGCGGCGTACAACTGCGGACCGGGAAACGTGCAGAAAGGCGTGGAGCGGACCGGGTACGCGGATTTCTGGGAACTGTATAAACGGAACGTGCTGCCGCGCGAGACGAAGAACTACGTGCCAATTATCCTGGCGTTGACGCTGATCGCCAAGGACGCCGCGCATTACGGGATTTCCGTGGACCCGGAGGCGGAAGTAGAGACGGATGTGGTGAAGCCGGGACGCGCGATTGACCTGCGGCTGGTGGCGGAGACGATTGACGTGGACGTGGCCACGCTGCGGACTCTGAATCCTTCCCTGCTGCGGATGGCAACGCCGGACGATCCGGGGTTTATGCTGCACCTGCCAAAAGGAACCGCGGGGACTTTTTCGGCGGAGATTGCGGATATCCCGGCGGACAAATGGGTAAGCTGGCGGCGGCACCGGGTGGAGAGCGGGGAGACGCTGACTTCGATTGCAAAGAAATACCGGGTGACAGCCGGGGCGATTGCGGCGGCCAACGACCTGGAGGCGGGGACGGGGCTGGAAGCGGGCGAGAAGCTGATCATTCCAGCAGCCCGTCCGGTGGAAGAGACCAAGAGCCGGTTGGTGCGGTACCGGGTCCGGCGGGGAGATACCATGGGGGGAATTGCGGACCAGTTCAGCGTGACCGACGCGGACATCCGGAAATGGAACGGGCTGAAGGGCGGCAAAGTGAGCCGCGGGATGGTATTGCGGATTTACACGGTGGGGGGCGCTCCGGAAGCGCATGCTGTCAAGAGTTCGGCCAAAACGCGGCGCAAGAAGGCCGCGAGCGCGGGTGGAAGCCACACGAAGCCGTGAAGAAAGTGACGGGTGGAAGAGGGGCCGGAACGCCTTGGAACGCGAATTTTGCAGGGAAATGGCGCGGTCGTATCGGGAAAGCTTGACAAGGACGAAGGAGTGGGATAACAAATCGCAAGGACGGAGTGCAGGCAGTCTCCGACTGGTGCAGCGTGCCAAGAACAACGGGTAAGAAGGTTCCCCATGGGGAGGAGAGCATGGATATCGAGAAGGATCAGTTTGAAGATGACGAAGAGCTGTCCCGGTTGGAAGACGATGAAGAACTCGGCGGAGAGCCGGGAGGCATTGTCGAAGAAGAGGAAGAGCTGCTGATCGTGGAGGAAGAGCCGGCCGACGAAGGCGACGAACCAGCGCCCAAGCCGGCGGCGAAACCAGCGCCGAAGCCCTCCAAAAAGAAAGCTGCTCCCAAAAAGGCGGCAAAGAAGAAAGCCAAGAAGCCCGCCAAGAAAGCCAAGAAAAAGCCGGCCAGGAAGGCGAAGGCCAAGCCGAAGAAGAAGGCGGCAAAGAAGGCAAAGAAGCGGCGCCGGTAGACCGGTTTCGATCTATTTCACCAAAGGCTCCCCGGAAACACCGGGGGGCCTTTTTTTTGCGCGTGGTGCCGGAATGGAGAGGAGGAGCCCGATGGAGGGAGCGGTGGGGACCGGAATGGATTGGAGCGCGTTCCGGAAGGGGAAACAGGGGTGCGGGATTAGGCGGACAACTTGCCTGGGGAATCAAGTATCGCTACGATAACCGCACATGATCAAGGCCCTGGAAGAGATCCGGCGGATGCGCGGCGGCGCCCAGTCGCACCTGATGAGGTGCTCGGACGGAAACTACTACGTGGTGAAGTTTCAGAATAACCCGCAGCATCGAAGGATTCTGGTGAATGAGCTGCTGGGTACACGGTTGGCGTCGCGGCTGGGGCTGCCAACGGCGCCGGTGGAAGTGGTGGAGGTAGGCGCGGAACTGATCCGGCTGACGCCGGAGTTGTGCATCGAGCTGCCGCGGTCGCGGACGCCATGCGCGGCGGGGCTGCAGTTCGGCTCGCGGTATCCCGGAGATCCGCGGGAGTTGACGCTGCACGATTTTCTGCCGGATGAAAAATTGCGGGAGGTGGAAAACCTGCACGATTTCGCGGGAATGCTGGTCTTTGACAAGTGGGTGTGCAACACGAACGGCCGGCAGACCGTTTTTTTCGAGGAGAAAACGCGGGCGGGCGGGTTGACGCCGGGAGCGGCCGGCACCGGGCCGGGACTTAGAAGCGGGGAGGTTGCACGTGGAACGTTGCCCCAGGGGGAAGCGCCGCGTGAAAAGGACCGTGAGGAATCCCCGCAAGGGCGGACTTACCGGACGGTGATGATCGACCAGGGATTCTGCTTCAACGCGGGAGAGTGGAATTTTCCGGATGCGCCGCTGCGCGGATTGTACGCGCGGAGCCGCGTGTACGAGGGCGTGACGGGACTGGATTCGTTCGGGCCGTGGCTGGGGCGGTTGGAGAAACGCATCACGGAAAAGGTGCTGGCGGAGCTGGCGGAGGAGATTCCGCCGGCGTGGTACGAAGACGATTACGATGCGGTGCTGCGGCTGCTGGGGCAACTGCAGCGGAGGAAGCGGCGGGTGGAGGAATTGATCTTGTCGGCAAAGAGTTCGAACCGGCAGCCGTTTATCAGCTGGAAGTAGTGACTGGTGATTGGTGACTGGTGGAAAACATCCAGCAGCCCTTGACCACCGGAATGAAGAGTAGGCGCGCGACTGTTGGCTGTTCAACAGGAGACTGAATCGGGGTTTCACCAGGCACTAGTCACCGATCACCAGTCACCTTGCTGGGAGGAGAACAATGGCGACACAGGCAAATGGAGTGGATAGGACACTCGCCTACCGCGTGTTGCGGTATACGCCGAACCTGGTGCGCGACGAGTGGGTGAATATCGGCGTGCTGGTGTTCGATCCGTCGAACGGGGAGCGGCGGATGCGGCTGATCGAGGAACCGGAAGAGTATGAGCGCGTGCGGCGGCTGCACCCGCGGGCGGACGAGGAATTGCTGCGGGCGCTGCGCGACGACCTGGAAAATCGATTCGCGACGGCGACGCAGCTTTTTCACGGAAACACAGGCGGCAACGGGCAGGCCAGCTTGGAGTGGCTGAAGCTGCTGGGAAAGTGGGACGAGACGCTTTCAAACGCGCTGCAACTGGCGCCACAAAAGGGTGTTCACGCGGACGACCTGGACGCGGAGACCGAGCGGTTGTACGCGGACCACGTGGCCTTGCAGCGAAGCGCGGCGCGGGTCGGCGCGGCGGGGAGCCGCGGGGCGATCCGCTCGTATTGCGCGCAGGTGTTCAAACAGGCGCAGGTGTGGGAGAGATTGCAGAAAGGTGTGCGCGCGGAAGAGTTCACGTTTTCGGGGGACCCGATGCGCATCGATTACAGCTACCGGCGGAACGGGACCCGCGGGTTTGTGCAGACACTTAGTGTTTCGCGCGCGCCGGGGGACGTGAAGTCGCTGGCGTACACGGTAGAACGCATCCGGGGCAAGGTGGCGGCCAGCGAATTCACCGCCGTGACCGACGTGCATCTGATCGCGGAAAACGAGCGGCACCAGTTTGTGCGTGAGACCTTACGTGCCGCGGGAGTGGAGGCCGTGCCGCTGGAAGGACTGGCCGTGTGGACGGCGAAGATGCGGCCAATGATTCAGTGAGGAAGTGATCCGTGGCCGGTGGCCGGCGACCAGCGACCAGGGAAGAGTGACTGGTGACTCGTGATTGGTGACTGGTGAAGACCTTCCTCGCCCAAGTCATTCCGCTTTTGAACAGCTAATAACCCACTCGCTCTTCTCTGTACACCTGTTACAGGTATCTCTGCACCAGTCACTAGTCACCGATCACCAGTCACTAAACGAGGGGTTCGGACCAGTTTTCCAGGGTCTCTTTCACTTTGTGTAAAAATTGGTGGGCGACGGCACCGTCCACCACGCGGTGGTCGTAGCTGAGCGTGACGTAGCACATCGAGCGGATGGCGATGGAGTCGTTGATAACCACCGGGCGCTTTTCGATCGCGCCGAGCCCCAGAATGCCCACGTTCGGCTGGCTGATTACCGGCAAGCCGAAAAGGCCGCCGAAGACGCCGGGATTGGTGATGGAGAAGGTGCCTTCCTGGACCTCCTCGGGCTTGAGCTTTTTCGAACGGGCGCGCTCGGCGAGGTCGTTCAGGTTGCGCTGAATGCCGAGAAGATTCTTTTCGTCGGCGTTGCGGATGACCGGCACGAGCAGGCCCCAGTCGAGGGCCACAGCGATGCCGATGTTGATCTCTTTGTGCAGGACCATGCTGGTTCCGTCGAGCGAGGCGTTCAGCGTCGGATAGGCGCGCAGGCCGGCGACGGCCGCTTTCACGAAGAAGGGCATGAAGGTCAGCTTGGTCTCGTAACGCTTTTCGAACTCTTCCTTGGATTTGGCGCGGATGGCGGCGACCTTGGTCATGTCGATTTCATCGACCGAGTAGACGTGCGCGGAAACATGCTTGGAGGCCACCATGTGCTCGGCGATTTTCTGCCGCATGTTGCTGAGCGGCTGCACTTCATAGTTGCCGAAATAGATGCGCTCGCGAGAGACACCGACCTGGAGGGCCGCGACGTACTGGCTGCCGTGGACGGCAGGCGCGCCGGGAGCGGCAATGGGAGCTGGCGCAGGAGGTGGAACGGACGGGCGCGCGGCAGCGGGAGCAGGCGCTTGCGCGGCGGACGGCGCGGATTGCCCGGCGATGACGGCTTCGATGTCTTCCTTGGTGATGCGGCCCGCGGCGCCGGTGCCTTCGATGGCGGAAAGATCCACGCCGTGTTCCTTGGCAAGCCGGCGAACCAGCGGCGAGGAGTGAATGCGTTCGGTGGAACCGGAAGACGATGCGGCAGCAGATGCGGCTGGAGCGGAAACGGGCACGGCGGGCGCGGGAGAGGACGGTTTGGCTGCAGCAGGTGTGGGTGCTGGAGCCGGTGCCGTCTTGGCTGGAGCAACTGCCGGAGCAGGGGCGGAGGCGGCAGCGGAGCCCGCGCCGTCAATCACGGCCACAATGGTTTGGATGGGAACGGTCTGGCCTTCGGCGATCTTGATCTCTTTCAGGACGCCCGCGGAGGGAGAAGGAATTTCGGCGTCGACCTTGTCGGTGGAAATTTCAAAGAGGGGCTCGTCGCGCTCGACCTTGTCGCCGGGTTTCTTGAGCCATTTGGTGATGGTGCCTTCAAAGATGCTTTCGCCCATCTGGGGCATGACGACATCAACTGCCATGGGATTGCTCTCCTTCGCCTGATCTGCCGGGTGAAATTTCGGGAATGCGTGGCGGTCCTGGCATGTTCCGCGGAACCCAACTAGTTTACAGCGAAAGACGAGGGGCGAAAAGGGCGGGGGCGGAGAGTGTTACAGATACCGGCAAAACGCGGGTTCAGGGCTTGGTGGTGAACGTGAAATTGAGGGTCTGCGGATCGCCGCTCGACTTGATTTCGACTTCCTGGGACTTGGTACCGAGGGTTTCATGCCAGGCAGTGATGGTGTAGCGGCCGGGAGGAAGATCCGGCAGGACGAAACTGCCGTCGTCGCCGGTGATGGCAAAGTACGGCGTCCTTAGTACAACAAAGTAGCCCTGCATCCAAGGATGGATGTTGCACTTTACGGGAATGAATTCTTCATTTTCGTAAGAGTAAGCGAAGGGAGGGGTGCGCGGGGGCTGAATCTTGTTCCATTCGCGATTGGCCTTGGCGAGGGGATGAATGTTGTGGGAGAGCGGGTCGCTGTTGGAAATTTTCACTTCCTGGCCGACGCGGAAGGCGAGGACGTGGGTGGTGTACTGGCAGCCCTGCTGATCGAAGAGGACGGGAGTCGCGGGGACGGGGCCGGGATAGGGGGCGCCCTCGGAAATATAGACGACCACGTTGCGGATGGCATTGCCCGGACCGAGAAGAAGAGATTCGGAAGCGAGCGGATTCGCGGCGTGCATCTGCGCGCAGGCTGGTTCCCTCGAAAGATCAAGCGGTTTGGGTTTCAGAGCCGGGCCGTTGAGCGTCACTTTGCCGCTGAGCCTGGTGCCGCCCGGCGCGGCGAGAAGCGCGGCGGGAACGAAGCAGAGGAGCGTCGCCGCGAAGCAGACGAGAGCCGCCAGCATCGAGCGGAAGCCCCGGGTGTTGGAGAATCCAGAGATCATGGTTCTTGCGGAAGTTGAGAAACGCGGCAGAGCGAGAAGCCAAAAGCGAGAGGGAGGATTTGCCGTGCCAACCCCGTACAGATTCGATTTTACCGGTGTGACGGAGAGTGGTTTTGAGAATAGGAACCGGCAGGTTCAAATGGTTACTAACTTTTTGAGCGGTGAGCGCGGGCGGGCCCTGGAGCCGGACTAAGGTTGAGACGCCCGCCCCGGAACACCATCCGGGGCGCAAAGTACGCGCCTCAGAAGGCGGCCTCTAAAAAAACTAGAACCTGGCGAGGTCTTTGGCGGCGGTGAAGATTTTTTGGGCGTTGGGGAGGAAGGCCTCTTCCAGGGTGGGGGCGTAGGGGACGGGCGTGTCGAGCGAGGCGACGCGGAGGACCGGGCCGTCGAGGTCGTGAAACGCTTTTTCGAAGAGGATGGCGGCGATTTCGCCGGAGATGCCGCCGGTTTTTGTGTCTTCGTGCACCACCAGGCATTTGTTGGTCTTGCGGACGGATTGCAGGATCGTTTCCTCGTCGAGAGGCAGCAGGGTGCGAAGATCGATGACCTCGGCTTCGATGCCTTCCTTGACGAGGGCTTCGGCGGCTTCGAGAGACGTGTGCATCATCGCGGCGTAGGAAACGATGGTCAGGTGCTTTCCTTCGCGGCGGACGACGGCTTTGCCGAGCGGCACGGTGTAATCGCCCTCGGGAATTTCTTCCTTCAGGCGGCGATAGAGAAATTTGTGCTCGAAGAAGAGAACCGGATTATTGTCGCGGATGCTGGCCTTGAGCAGCCCCTTGGCGTCGTAGGGCGTGGACGGATAGACGATTTTGAAGCCGGGCGTGTGCAGGAAATACATTTCCGGGCTGAGCGAATGGAACGGGCCGCCGTGGACGCCGCCGCCCGACGGGCCCCGGACAACGATCGGGGCGGGCGCGTTCCAGAGATAGTGGCCCTTGGCGACGAAGTTGGTGAGCTGATTGAAACAGCAGGCGATGAAATCGATGAACTGCATTTCGGCGATGGGGCGCAGGCCGAGATAACTCATGCCACAGGCGGCGCCGATGATGGCGCTTTCACTGATGGGCGTGTCGATGACGCGCTCCCAGCCGAATTTTTCGAGCAAGCCTTCGCTGGTTTTGAACGCGCCGCCGTAAACGCCGACATCTTCGCCGATCAGGACGACGCTGGGGTCGGCGGCCATCTCTTCAAACATGGCCTGGCGGATGGCTTCGAGAAAGGTGATGGGGGCCATGGCTACCTCCGGGCCTTTCCGCGCGCGGCGGATTTCGCCGGGGCCGATTTTCTGGCGGGAGATTTGGCCGCCGGTTTTGCAATGGATTTTGTTTTTGCCGCAGGTTCTTCGACGACCGGTTGCGTGTCCCCGAAATGGATGGGTGCGTTTTCGCGGGAAGAGGACTTGCCGCGGCCGAAGCCTTCAACTAGCCAGACCGGCTCGACACTGGATTTGGGCGGCGTCACTTCAGAGATCGGGCGCTCCCACTTGGGACGGATTTTGTGGCAATCGTCGCCAGTGCAATACACACCTTCCGACACAAATTCCGGCGGAGGCATCGGAGAGTTTTCGGCGAACTCGCGGTCTTTTTCAAGCAATGCGTTGATCTTGTCTTCGATTTCCTTTTTCCCTTTGGCGTCGAGGATTTTTTCGGCGGTCAGAAATTTTTCGTAGAGCGTGATGGGGTCGCGCTTTTCCCAATACTCGCGCTGCTCCGCAGGAACGTATTCGGCGGGGTCGTGCTGGGCGTGGCCGCGGCGGCGGAAGGTTTTGGCTTCGATGAGGATGGGGCCTTCGCCGGCGCGGGCACGATCCACGGCTTCTTTCGCGGTCGAGTACATCGCCACCGCGTCGTTGCCATCCACGATGTAGCTGGCGATGCCGTAAGCCTTCGCGCGGTCGGCCAGATTTTCGATGGGCACCTGACGGCGGACGGGCGTGGAATACGCCCACTGGTTATTTTCTAGAATCAGGACGAAAGCCGCTTTCTGCGACGCGGCGAGGTTCAGGCCTTCGTGAAAAACCCCAGTGGAGCTGCCGCCGTCGCCGATCCAGGTCATGGCCACGATTTTCTGGCCGAGATAGCGGCCGGCCATGGCCACGCCGGTGAGAACGGGAATCAAATCGCCGAGCATGGAGATGGGCGAAACGATGTGCAGATTTTCGAGATCGCCGAAGTGGCTGGTGCCGTCCTTACCGCGCGTGGGCGAAGTGTATTTCGCCATGTGCTGGGTGAAGATGTCGCGCGCGGGAACGCCTTTGACCAGCAGCGCGCCGATGTTGCGAATCATGGGCGCCATCCAGTCTTTTTTCTGGAGGGCGTAGGCGCTGCCCACGGAGATGGCTTCCTGGCCCAGGCTGGAGTAGAGGCCGCCGACGATCTTGTTCTGGCGGAAGAGGCGGGTCATGGTGTCCTCAACCTCGCGGTTGAGGCGCATGAAGTAGTAGAGGTCGAGGTATTGCTGGCGCGAAAGTTTCTGCTTGGCGGCGGTTTCGGTGGCAGGCATCTTCGACGATTCTCCGGATGAAGGTCCGGTTGTCTATCTTACGGCGAATGGGGGCCGTTGGCGAATTGGGAGAGAGCAGGACATACTGCGTGGCGGGGGCGCGTTAGCCCGTGACGTGATACGAGCGGAGAATTTTCTCAAACGAGGCTTGCGTCTCGCTGAACAGCGGTTCAACGCACCAGGTGGTGATCCGCAAAAAGCCGGCCTGTGTCTGGACAATGGCCACAAGGAAATGGATGGGCAGATTTTCGGCTGCAGGCGAAACACCTCGATAGGAAAGGAGGAGGGCGGTTTTGCCGTCGATCCTGGTGGGGGTTTCCGAAACCTTTTCGTAGTTTTGCAGGTTCGTTTTGGCCTGGATCTCCACCAAGCCCTTGTAGCTGTCCAGCGACGCGGTATATGGCTCGCTGACCACAATGAGGTAGCGCAAGTCGTCGGTTGAACTGAGGCCAGCGATCACATCGGAAGAAGCACGTAACGCAGGATTGACCTTCCACCCGGACGGAAGAGAGAGCGCAAATTTTCCGGTCCGGTTCAAGTACTCCGTTCCCTTCAGGGATTCGTCGATCTTGGGAAGTTCATTTTTCGGCGGAGCCGGGGCGGGCGCGCCGCCTGGATTGTTTTCCGGAAAACTGATCGTGACGACGTCGGCGCGGTTGACCTGCATTTTGCCGTAGGCGGTCTCGACCTCGATCTTGTCGCCGTTGATCGCGGTCATTTTGCCGACAATTTTCGTGCCGTCTTTGAGGACCAGTTCCTCGGCGGCAGCAGAGATACTGAAAGCCAGTACAAGGGACAGGATGGCTACGTTGCGATTCATGCTGTTCACTCCCAGAGCCGCGCTGCGATTCTCCGGGCGGGCGTCCGGCTGACTATCTTACGGCGAATGGGGAGAGATGGCGAACCGGGGTGCAGGGGGGCGGCCGGGAGGATCGAAAGCCCGCAAATTTTTCTGTTGCAATTGCAACATATCTATGTTGTACTAGCAACATGGAGGCGGCCATGATGAACAACCTCGAAGCCCTGCTCCGGCGAAGGGCTATCCGCGAGTTCGATGCCCTTCCCGTGCCTTTGAAAACGCGGGAACAGATCCTGCGCGCTGCGGCAGCAGCGCCGTCCAGTTGCAACAGCCAGCCTTACCGGCTGATCTGGATCGAAACTCCAGGGAAAAAAGGGAAGGCGGCGGAATTGTGCATGGGCCAGCGGGCCGCGAAGACCGCTTCGGCTTTGGTGGTCGCCGTCGCGGACCTGGGCATCTGGAGGCAGACGAACGAGAGCCAGTTGCAATGGATGCGAACAGCGGGATTTCCCGCCGGAAAGATACGCGAGTACGAAAAAAAGGCAAAGTTTTCGAAATTGTTTTATCTGCAGGGGTGGGGCAACATTTTTGGCGCCCTGAAATGGTCGATTCTGACGGCCATTCATCCGTGGAAAGTGATCGGCATGGCGCCGGTAACGAAACAAGGACTGTTCAAGTGGGCGGCAAAAAGCACAGCGCTGGCCTGCGGGAACCTGATGATCGCCGCCGAGGCGCTGGGATTCAACACCTGCCCGATGGAGGGTTTCGACGGCGTTCGGCTCTCGAAATTCCTGGGGCTTTCCCGGCGAACCCAGGAGATCGTCATGGTGATCGCCATCGGGAAGAAATCCGCAAAGCACGTGGACCAGCCGCAGTGGCGCCGGCCGCTGGAAACGACGGTGACGACTCTATGATCGCGGTGGAGCAGAAGCTGATCCCGGAAGAGATCCGGAAAGACTCCGTGCTGGTGTACCTTGCGGCGGCGTATTTTTCCGTGAGCAAACAGATGGAGCGCAAGACGGGGTGCTCGCAGACGCGGGGATTCATTTTGTCCACGCTGCGCGGCGGCGCGGAACGCAACCAAAACCAGATTGCCACGATGCTGGGTTTCGACCGGACGGTGGTGCATCGGGCCATCGGAACGATGTGGCGGGAGGGGCTGGTTTCGAAAAAGAAGGCGGCGAAGGGCCGGACCTTCGTGATCCGCTTGACGCCCAAAGGGGAGAAATACCGGGAGTCGCTTATCCGCGAGCGGAGAGCGGCGGAAGAGAAATTGCGCGAAGTGCTGCAGCCGGAGGAGCGCGCGGCGTTCATCCGGCTGCTGGAGGTTGTGGCGGGGTTTCAACTATAACTGGGAGTTGTTTGGAAAGAGCTGGCAAATAAGCCAGCGCTAGATTGAAGACTGAAGAAGGGCGGGCGGCGAATTGGGAGAGGCGCGGGGAGAGTGTCAGTTTCAGGTTAGATGACTTCCCCGGACCGCGGCGAGACTATAATGAAATCTGCGCCGGGAACCCCTTTAATGAATTTTCCAAATTTCCACGACGGCCATTTCGACGGACTACGGATTGGCCCGAACAGACTGGTGAATCTTTTCCTTAGAACAAAGGACGGCAAATCGTTCATCCTGGTTCTGCAAAAAGTGGATGCGCTGACAGTTTCCGAAATCAAACAGGGCAACATTATCTTCGACTTGGTTTTTCGAAGCAGTGGGGAATTAACCCCTTCAGACATCGCGGATTTGTACAGTGTGGATGTCGATGCTCCGCAGGCCGCAGATTTATTGAGGGCGAAGCGTGAACAGGGATTTCAGCTTTTGGAAATAAATGCGTCCTACGGTGCGCGAGGGCTGGTTTTGTTTCAGACTTTCGAAATACAAGAGTGAACTTTTCCTTAAAGCGGAGACATTGAACACGCGGAGAAGAGCACAGCCAGGAATGGCTGCGCCACAGGCGGAGTTTGCATGGCCCAGCCGTGACGGACGGACCATGCAGATTGAATCTTAAAATGCGGAAAAGGCGCCCGCTCCGCAGAACCATCCGGAGTCCAAAAAACGGACCTCGGAAGGCGGCCGCTACCCGAGATAGCGCTCGAATTGGCCGAGGCAGCCCTGCCAGCCCTCTTTGTGCTTGTCGCGGGATTCGGCGGTAAGCAAATTCTTGTGCGTCAGGGTGACTTCGGTGGAGCCGCCGAGATCTTTGAAGGTGACGGTGACCAGGGATTCTCCGGGAGCGACTTCTTCCTGATTCCAGGACCAGGTGAAGACGAGCTTTTCGGGCGGCTTTATTTCCTCATAAGTGCCGCTGAGGCGGTGGATGTTGCCTTCCTTGTGATGCATTTCGAGGGAATATTTTCCGCCGACGCGCAGGTCGAGGCGGGTGATCACCGTCTTGTAGTCGGCCGTGGGATGGAACCACTGGGCGAACTCCCGGGCGTCGGTCCAGGCGCGGTAGACGCGGTCGCGGGGCGCCGCGAAGGTGCGCGTTAACTCGAGCGAGTGTTGCGGCTGCGGTTGCGGGGTGGCCATGATTGTTTCTCCTTTTGCTTGAGTCCGTCTTTTTCGGACGGCGGATCCTGGTTGAGGAAACGTTCGAGGGAATCGAAAGCGCCTTCCCAGAAGCGGCGATACTGGGCGATCCAGTCTTCGGCTTGCTTCAGGGGAGTTGGCGAGAGCCGGCAGAAACGCGTGCGGCCGATCTTTTTTTGCGAGACGAGGCCGGCGCTTTGGAGAACGCGGACGTGCTTCATGACCGCGGGAAGCGACATGCGGTGAGGGCCGGCGAGGTCCGACAAGGAGGCTTCGCCGAGCATGAGGGAAGCGAGGATGGCGCGGCGGGTAGGGTCGGCGAGGGCGCCAAAAGTGGAATCGAGGGTTGCGGAATACTTAACCATATGGTTTAGTATTGAGCGCGAAAGGCCGCCTTGTCAACAGGGAATTCCGCGCGCTTGACGCTCTACGGAATTCGGTGCTACAAACAGGCCACTCCGACGCAGGTCGGCCCTTTCCAAAGCCCAGACGTTGACTGCCTGCATCCGCGTTTGTGCCATCTCCGCCCAAGATACTTTTGGCGTAGTCCAGCGCAGGCAAACACTCGTTCGTTCAAGGAGATTTTCGAAAATGAAGAAGAGAATATTGCTTTGTTTAGCGGTGGTGTTGATGTCGTGCCTTACGATTGCGGCGCAGGACGCAAAGATGCAGCCGCTGACGTTCTGGTATGAATACACGGTAAATCCCGGAAAAGACGCGCAGTTTATGGAGCTGGTGAAGACGGTGGGCGCGCCGGTGCGCGACAAGTTGCTGGCGGACGGCGTGATTCTGGCCTGGGGCGTGCACGTGGGATTGCTGCGCGCGCCGGGAAACAGCACGCACATCATCTGGTATTCGGTTGCGGACTGGTCCGGCATCGAGAAGGTGGACAGCGCGATGCGGGCACAGATCGGCAAGCTGGATGAGGAAGCGATGAAGTCCGGCACGGCAAAGAAGGGTTCGTCGGGCGGGGCAACGGTGACCGCGCGGATGATGGAAGCGGCGGACGTCAGCAAGACCCGCGATTACATCACGCGCGACCTGGTGTTTGTGACGGGCACGGGTGCGCCGCCGGCAGGCGTGCTGCCGTGGACCCGCTACAACTATGTGAAAGCGAAGCCCGGCAAGGGCAGCGATTTCCGCAAAGTCTGGGAAAAGTACAACAAGCCCGTTCTGGACAAGCTGGTGGCGGATGGCACCGTGCTGGCGTATGGCCTCTCGGTGGAAGAAGTGAAGACGGACGGCGACTTCACGCATTACGTCTGGTATGCGACGAAGGACCTGGCGTCATTCGAAAAGGTGCGCGCGGCGTACACGGCGGACCGGGATAAGCGGAGCCAGGAAGAGCAGGACGCGATTACGGCGGAGTTCCTGAAAACGATCGAGCTGGATGCCTCGAGGAGTGAGGTGGGCCGGTCGATTATGTTCAAGGTAGGTGGAATGAAGTAGGAAGTTCGTTCGCATCGCTAAAAAGAATTAGCAGAGGGCCCCGCGTTTGAGTTTCGGCGCGGGGCTTTTTTTTGGTTGGGAGGTTGGGCCGCGTGATCAAAAGCGGTGGCAGAGCCACCACACTCCAAAGTGGGAGCGGCACGCCCCGTAAAACCGTTCGGGGTGCAAAAAGCGCGCCTCCCTTCCTTCGTCAGGGCAAGCGGAAGGCAAACCCTACGCAATCCAGCGCCGCGAACAGTTTTTGGGGTGGCACTTCACGGGGAGTGAGCGAGAAGAGTTCGGAAAGATGGTGAATGAGGCGCGATTTTACTTCGTCGAGGGCGACGGTGCGGTGGAGAAGTTTTTCAAGAGAGGTGGCTTTGCGGTCGGGGATGCCGCAGGGAATGATGAGGTCGAAGTAGCGGAGGTCGGTGGAGACGTTGAAGGCGAATCCGTGGGAGGTGACCCAGCGGCTGATGTGGACACCGATGGCGGCGAGCTTTTCCTCGGGGATATTGCCTGGAGGCTGAACCCAGATGCCGGTTTTGCCGGGGATGCGATAGGCGGAGATGCCGAAATCGGCGGAGGCGCGGATCATGGCTTCTTCAAGGGTGCGGACGTACCAGTGAATGTCGCGGCGAATGGAATCGAGATTGAGGATGGGATAGCCGACGATCTGGCCAGGGCCGTGATAGGTGACATCGCCGCCGCGGTTGGTTTCGCGGAGTTCGACATTTTTCTGGCGAAGAACATTTTCGGAGGCGAGAAGGTTTTTCTGGCTGGCGCTGCGGCCGAGCGTGAGGACGTGGGGGTGTTCGCAGAAAAGCAAGACGTCGTCGATGGCGCCGGCTTTGCGGGCGGCGACGATGCGCTCCTGGAGGGCGTAGGCGTCGGACCAGGAGAGAAGGCCGAGGTCGGTGGTGAGGAGCATTGGCATTGGTTGCAGGGGGCTGAAAGTGACTGGTGATTAGTGGTTGGTGACCGGTGGAAGAAAAACCAGCTTATTGCCACTTACCTGCCACAAGCTCACCCTTGCAAATTCCGGATTACCAGTCACTAGTCACCAATTACCAGTCACTAGACGTTGATCTGCAGGCCGCGGACGGAGGCGAAGGCGTCGCCCATGGCTTCCCATACTGTCGGATGGGCGTGAATCATGTTCATCATGTCGTCGATGGTGCCTTCGAGATTCAGGACTGCGGCGGCTTCGGACAGAATTTCGGTGGCCAGCGGGCCAATGATGTGGATGCCAAGGACTTCACCGTATTTTTCGCCGGAGACAACCTTGATGAAGCCGCCGTGGTTGCCGAGGATGGTGGCCTTGCTGTTGCCGACGAAGGGGAACTTGCCGGTTTTCACGGCGTATCCGGCGTCGCGGGCCTGCTTTTCGGTCATGCCGATGGAGCCGATCTGCGGCTCGCAATAGGTGGCGTTGGGAATGCGCAGCTTGTTGATGGTATGGGTGGGCTTTCCGGCGATGTGGGTGACAGCGACGATGCCCTCCATCATGGCCGCGTGCGCGAGTTGCGGAAGTCCGGCGACGATGTCGCCGATGGCGTAGAGGCCGGGCTCATCGGTCTCCATGAATTGATTAACGTGCACAAAGCCGCGCTCGAGTTTGGCTTTGGACTTTTCGAGGCCGCAGTTGTCGGTCATGGCTTTGCGGCCGACGGCAAGCAAAAGTTTTTCGGCCTGCAGGGTTTGCGCCTTCCCGTCCTTATCTTTGTACGAGACGGTAACGCCCTTGGCGTCTTTTTTCACACCATCGACCATGCAACCGGTCTGGATCGCAATGCCCTTTTTCTTAAAACTCTTTTCGAGCTCGGCGGAAATTTCTTCGTCTTCGACGGGAACCACGCGGGGCAAAGCTTCCAGGATGGTGACTTCCGTTCCGAAGGAGTTGTAGATGGAAGCGAACTCGACGCCGACGGCGCCGGCGCCGATAACGATAAGCGTCTTGGGAATTTCGGGAAGTTCGAGGATGGAGCGGTTGGTGACAATGGTCTTGTGATCGGGCTCGATGCCGGGGAGCGATTTGGCTTCCGATCCGCTGACCATCAGGATGGCGCCGGCTTCGATGATCTCGCGCTTGCCGTCTTTTTCGACGCTGATTTTGCCGGGGCCTTCGTATTTGCCCCAGCCCTGCTTCCATTCGACTTTGTTCTTCTTGAAAAGAAATTCGATGCCTTTGGCGTGCTTGGTGACGATCTTGGATTTACGGGCCAGGATGTTGGTCCAATTGATTTTCACGCCGGGAATTTCGAAACCGAGTTCAGCGGCGTTCTTGAAGTGGTCGTAGACATCGGCGTGGTGCAGAAGAACCTTGGTGGGGATGCAGCCAACGTGCAGGCAGGTGCCGCCGAGGAACGGATCCTTTTCGATGACGACGGTTTTCAGCCCGAGTTCGCCGGCGCGAATCGCCGCGACATAGCCTCCAGGCCCGCTGCCAATAATTGCCACATCATATTTCGCCACGCGTAGTCTCCCTTCAGTCAGGCCAAACTCCACCGCAAGCGCAGAAACGATCGGGCAAAGATGGAAGATGCAGACGGAATTGCCCAGTGGAACGCCAGCGAGTCCCGCAAAAAGATAATTGTAGCAGCGGGTTTGAGGGCGGGGCAACTCGAGGCCGGCAGCGGCCGTGGAGGCGCTGAAATCGAGCTGAGTACTAGAACGGGAGCGAGGGAAGGGTCTGGATAATCGCTTCCGGGCTTATGTATACCATTCGGCTATATCTTTGATTATGAATAGATCTATCCCTGGACCTGCGGAACTGGCGCAGAGGAAGCACGCTTACTCCGAAACGAGTCACAGGGACCGCGCGAAGGCTTGAAGGAGATTTCCCGATTCGGGACCAGGCAAGAAAATCTTTGCACAATTCTGGCCAACGCTAAATCTGGCAGGATTTTTCAGATAAATTGTTTTTACTATTGCGTTAGCTACCCCACTGCTATATAAGCAAACAGTTCGAACCTCCGGAATACCATCCATAGTCTTAACGCTTTCATTAACAGCAGGAGGCCGAAATGCTCAAGGGAGAAGAAGCGTATTGGATTTGCATGAACCGAGATTGCGGAATAACCGCGGTGTGCGACGCAATGGAACACGGAACAGAAACGCACATTTGCCGTTGCGGAAGCCAGATGAAGAAAAAAACACACCCGGCGATTTTTTCGTACCTGGAGTTTTTAAAGGAAGAACGAAGCAGCGAGACGCGGGAAGCGAACGAAAAGGAAGAGACGCCATGCGAAAAATGAAGCCTCTTGAAACATTCAGCGAGGACAATACGCCATTGGTTGTGAGGGGCAGCTTGCCGCGTGTTTTTCTGGGCCTGGGTATTTTTATGGAAGCGGGCCTGCTGTTTTGCGGGAGCTATTTGCTGGCGGACGCGATCCTGCAACCACTGGATGCCGGGACATTTTCTGTGCTCGGCGGCGGGTTATTTTTGGGACTGGCGACTGTGCTGCTTTTCTACCTGGCATGGCCGTTCAGGAGAAGATCCATCTTGCGCCGGCGAGAGCCCGGGCAACTTTCCCTGGAAATCACCCTCGATCCATACGAGGAAAAGCCGCAAACGCTGGGGCAGTCCGGGTGGGCCGGTGATAAAAAAGAAGGGTTGCTGAGGCCGATGTAGCGCCGCTTCAGGCGCTTGGCAACGCCGGCAGATATTTTTCCGCAAAAATTTTGCGGTGATGGAGCGCATGGCCGGCGATGATGAACGCGATCGCAAGGACCGAGACTTCCTTGCCGCTGGCGTTGCCGCGGCGAAGCCAGGACGCGTCGTCGAGAGACCGGATAAGCGCGATGGTGGCGCGGCGAATGGCGACGAACTCCTCCAGCAAATCCGGGAGCTTCCGGGAAGAGGCATTCGAGACCTTGACGTAGTCGTCTTGTTCAAATCCGGGGAGCGGCGTCTGATCGCCGCGGGCGATGCGAAGAATCCGGACCGCAAAGATGCGTTCCGCGTCGTTCACGTGGCCCAGGGTTTCCTTGATGGACCATTTGCCGGGTGCGTATCGAAAATCGGCCTGCTGCTCGGTCAGCGGCTCCAATAATTGCTTCATCTCCCGCGGCTCCGCTTCCAGAATCTGCAGAAAATCCCCTTCCGGGACAAGCATCACGTACTTTCCATAGTAGGGAGCGTAGTCATTCGACTGCGGGCGCTTTTGTGTCATCATGCGGATACCTCCAGCGGGCTGCAAAAGAAATATTATAGCGTGAGAACAGCCGCGGGAGGAATTGAGCGGCAGGGAAACGGATGACGGAACTGAATTTCAGGCGGATGCGCGTGGCGTTTCAGGGTGAGCCCGGGGCGTTCAGCGAGGCCGCGGCGGTGCAACTTCTGGGAGATGGAATTCGCACGGTGCCGCGGACGACCTTCGACGCGGCGTTTCAAGCGATCGCCGATGGCGCGGCGGATGCGTTGCTTGTGCCAGTGGAGAATACGCTGGCAGGTTCGGTGGTGCGGGTGTACGACCTGCTGCTGGAAAGCAAACTGGAAATGTGCGGAGAGACGATTCTGCCGATCGAACACCAGTTGATGGGGATGCCGGGAGCGAAGCGGGAGGAATTGAAGGCCGTGGCTTCGCACCCGATGGCTCTGGCGCAGTGCGAGCGATTTTTCACTGGGAATCCGCAACTGAAGCGCGTTCCGGCGGAAGACACCGCGGGCAGTGTGCGGGAAATGATGGAGCGGGGCGATAAACACTTTGGATCCATCGCAGGCAAACGGGCGGCGGGACATTATGGCGCGGTGATCTTGCAGGAAAACATTCAGGACAACGCGGAGAATTTCACGCGCTTCGTTTTGTTGCTGCCGCCCGAGCAGGCGAAAGCTTACCGGGGAGCCGAGGCCAAGAAAATTTCACTGGCGATGCGGCTGGCGCACAAACCGGGAGCGCTGCTGGCATCGCTGGAACCATTTGCGAACCACGGCGTGAATTTACTGAAGATTGAAAGCCGTCCGATTCACGGGCGGCCGTGGGAGTACCAGTTTTACCTGGACGTGGAGGCGGAGGAGCCGGAGCATCTGGAGTTGGCGCTGAAAGAGGTTGGAGAAGCGACTAGCGAATTGCGGGTGCTGGGGAAATACGCTGCGGCGCGGCGGTAGAGCGGCGGCAATTGGAAATAGGCAAGAATGAATTTAACCTTGAGATCTTGAAGCAACTTCAAGTTGAGATCCTTCGGGGCGCAAACTGCGCGCCCGTCAGGATGACAACCTTCTTCCAGTTTCAATAACCAAGCAATTGTTCCCCATGCGCTAAGGATTAGCAGTAGCTGCAGGCTTCTTCGCCAACGGTGGTGCCAGACATGCCGTCCTTCATGCGGCGGAGGCGACGGCCGAGGCGTTCTGCGAGTTGATGACGAGCCCGCCACAGACGTGCCTTCAGCGTATTTTCAGTGACGCCAAGTTTCTTGGCGGCCTCTCCCGTGGAGTAGCCTTCGACTTCGCGCAGCAGGAAAGCGCTCCGCAGCAACGGCGAAAGTTCGTCCAGATTTTCGTTGATGATCTCGCGAATTTCCGTCCCCGCGTAGACCTGCTCGGGTGTCGGGCCATCATCGGCGAAGCGCTCGGCGGCCGGGAGTTCATCCTCGTGATGCGTTTCGTCGAGGGAAACCGCGGGACGCGCCTTGGCGCTGCGGCGCTTCATCAAAGCGGCGTTAATGACGATGCGCGTGAGCCAGGTGGAAAACTGCGAGCGGCCCTCAAAGCGCTTCAGATTGCGATAGGCGGAAAGCAGGCCGTCTTGCAGGGCGTCTTCAGCGTCTTCCGCATTGCCGAGCACACGAAGGGCGGTCTGAAATAACTGGCGGTGGTAACGGCCAAACAGTGCTTCAATTGCCTGAGCGTCGCCTCGCTGACCTGCACGAATCAACTTCTGTTCCGTAAGTTGCGTTGCATTGATCACTTGCGTTGCCATGTCTTCCCCCAGGTAGCTCCATATGAGTCTTTACGAGCGAAAAGGTTACAAAATTACATTAGTGGACCGGAACGCTGCCCCCACCCATCTTTGGACGTTTCAGAAGCAGAAAAATTGGAATGATGCCGAAAAAAATCACGCCCAAAAGCTTGTAGTTATCGACGAAGGCGAGCATCGTCGCCTGGCGCTCGATCATTCGAAACAGCATGCCATGCGCTTGTGCCGCCGCGCCGGCCCCCGACGAACCGCCGGATATCGAAGTTGCCGCAAAACCTGCCAATGTTGTCTTAAGGGCCGGATTCATTGAGTTCACATTGTCCATTAGACGCGCTTGGTGCAATTGGGTTCGTCGTTCGAGCAAAGTTGTGACCGTGGCGATGCCAACGCTGGCGCCGATGTTTCGGGCGAGATTAATGATGCCGGTGCCCATGTTGGTTTTTTCGCGGGGGACATACGCGAAGGCTGTGACATTGATTGGTATGAAAAGAAACGCCAAGCCCAAAGACTGCATGACGCGTCCGAGAACCGCATGTTTGAAATCGAGCGAGAGATTCCATCCGGCCATGACCAGCAGCGCGGAGGCGGAAATGGTGCACCCAAAAGTAATCAGGTAGCGCGTGTCCACCTTGGAAACGAGGAATCCCACGATCGGCATGCAAAGCATGATGGTGGCGCCGCCGGGGGAAAGTGCGAGTCCGGCGAGCTCCGCGGGATAACCCATGAGTTGCTGCAGCATCTGCGGAATCAGCACGGTGCTGGAATAAAGGACGAACCCGAGGAAGAACATCGCGAGCGTCGAGATGGCGAAGTTGCGATCCTTGAGCATGCGGAAATCCACGACAGGCTCTTTGGCTTTGAGTTCTCGAATGACGCCGCCGATTAAACCAACCAGCATCAACACCGCGAACAGGCGGATGAAACCAGAGTCGAACCAATCCTCACGCTGGCCCTTGTCGAGAATAATTTGCAGGCTGCCGAGGCCGAGGCTGATGAGGCCCAAACCGATGTAATCAATGCGGAAGCCGTCGCTGAGCTTGATGCGCTTCATGTAGGGCGGATCGGAGACGAGAAAATACGTCAAGCCAAGGGAGATAATTCCTACCGGAACATTGATGTAGAAAATCCAGCGCCAGGAGAAATTATCGGTGATCCAGCCTCCGAGCCACGGGCCGAGCGTAGGCGCAACGACGACGGCAATGCCATAAACGGCAAAAGCCATGCCGCGCTTGGAGAGGGGAAACGTGTCGTTCAAGATTGCCTGTTCGCTGGGTTGCAGACCGCCACCGCCAACTCCCTGCAGAATGCGGAAGAAGACCAGCATGCCGAGGCTTGCCGCAAAACCGCACAAAAACGAACTGAGCGTGAAAATGGCCACGCAGCCCATGTAGAAACGCTTGCGGCCAAGCAGCGACGAGAGCCAGCCGGAGAGCGGCAAAATCACCGCGTTCGATACAAGATACGAAGTGAGCACCCAGGTGGACTCATCGGCGCTGGCGGAAAGATTCCCCGCGATATGCGGCAAAGCGACGTTGGCGATGGACGTATCGAGAACTTCCATGAACGTTGCAAGCGTCACCGTGACCGCGATCACCCAGGGGTTGATCGAGCCATCCGGCATGCGCAGCTTGGAGATGAATCTTTCAATCATAGCGTTCGTTTTAGAAACCCGCTCTACTTCGTGATCACCGTGACATCCACATTCATGCCCGGGCGCAACACCGCTACGTCGGCAGGAATGGGATCGAGAACTATTTTTACCGGGATGCGCTGCACCACTTTTACGAAATTCCCGGTGGCATTTTCGGGCGGCAGCAGGCTGACAACCGCTCCGGTGGCTCCGGAGATCGAATCCAGGTGGCCTGGGAAAGTTTTGCCGTACGTATCAACTTCAACGTAGGCCTTCTGGCCCGGGCGCATTTTGCGCAACTGGGTTTCCTTGAAGTTGGCGGTGACCCAGACGTCCTGCAGCGGGACGATCACCATCAAGCCTTGCCCCTGCTGGACGATCTGGCCGTCTTCGACTTGTTTGTGAGTGACCACGCCATCGATAGGCGCGACGACGTTGCAGTAGCTGAGATTTAATTGCGCGGCGTCGACTTGCGCTCGGGCCTCCTCGACTTTCGCGAGTTTGGCCTGGGCATCGGCGGAGCGCATGGCCACCCGCTTGATGTCGGCGTGCGCGCTGGCGACTCCGGCCTGGGCTTGCAGTACGCGGGCCTTGGCGGCGTCGAGTTGCGCGCGGCTGATTTCGACGTTGCGCTGGGCCTGGACGAGTTTTTGCTGATCGGCGTTTAGCGCGCTGGCGGTAGCGTCGGCGTTGGCCTTCGCGGCGTCGTACTGCTGCTTGGAGATTTCGCCTTTTTCCATAAGCGGCAGATAGCGAGCCAGGTCGGCTTGCGCGAGTTGTGCGTTGGCGCGGCTCTTTTCGATATTGGCCTGGGCAAAGGCAAGATCCGCGGTTTGCGACTGTTCGTAGGTGGCTTGGGCACGCATCAGGTCGGCTTGCGCACCGGCGAGTTGCGCCTGGGCGCTGGAAGTGCCGCTGGCAGTGTCTTCGCTGGTGCGAGGAACATCCACACCTGCGGAGCGGGCTTCGCCTTCTGCGAGCGCGAGAGCTCCTTTGGCCTGGTCGAGCGCGGCCTGATAATCCGCGGGATCCAGTTGGACGAGAACCTGCCCGGCTTTCACCTGCTGGTTGTCGCGCACCTGAACTTTTCCAACACGACCGTAAATTTTCGCGGCGATGGGAGTGATGTGGCCGTCCACCTGGGCGTCATCGGTGCTTTCGCGGTTGTGGAAATAAAGGAACAAGCCGAGCGCGGCAGCCAGAAGAACGACACCGCCGACGATTAAACGCAGGCGGAGCTTTGAACTGACCAGGGAGGCGGGCCCGAGATCGAGCTTGTGGGTTTCTCCGGGAGTTACCCTTGCATTTACTGCATTCTCTAGTCCTACATCGATCTCAACGCTCATGGGTCCTCACTTCGCGTAAGTTTTTTCCATCTGGCCAACGGCGCGCGCGAAGTCGGCACGGGCCTGGTTGAAGCGGTAGAGCGCCGCGATCTGGTTATCGTTGGCGCGGGAAAGCGAATCCTGGGCGGAGATGACCTCAATGTTGTTGGCGACGCCGGCTTTGAAGCGGTCGCGGGCCTGGTCAACCTCTTCCTTGGCGAGTTGCACGCCGAGGTTGGCGACCTGCACTTCGCTGCGGGCGGATTGCAGATTCAACAGAGCGGTTTTCACGTCGAGAGCGATCTGATTGCGCAGATCGGCTTTCTGTTGATCGACTTTCTGCAGTTCCAGATCGGCTTTGACGATTTCCGCGCGGATTCGGCCGCCGGTGAAAAGCGGCATGTTGACGGAAGCCTGATATTGATACGTGGGAATGCCGGTGCTGGAGGAATTCCCGTAATACGCCCAGTTGCCGTCGAAACGCAAAGAAGGCAGCCGCTGGTACTGCGAGGCCTGCTTTTCGAGCTTGGCGGATTTTTGCTGGGCTTCTATGGCTTTCCATTCCTGGCGGGCGGAAAGGGCTTCATCGATGCTGGCTTCAACATCAGGCTGAGGCGTGTCGAAGAAGCTGAGCGAATCCGCGAGTTCGATTTTCTGGCGCGGATCGAGATTCAGAAGCTTGCTGAGGCCGAAGAGCGAAGCTTCGCGGTCGTTCTCCGCTTCAATCAGGCGCTGCTTTTCGTTTTGCAACTCGACGTTGGCGCGCAATGTGTCTATGCCGGTGCCCACGCCTTCCTTCTGGAGGTCGGCGGCCTGATCGTAAAGAGCCTGGGCAAGCTCAACTCGAGAGCGGGAGGCTTCGACGTTGGCGACTGCGCGCAAAGTGCCAATGTATTGCGAGACCACGAGGAGAATCACCTGCTCGCGCGTCGAGAGGCTGTCCGCCTTGCTGGCATTCACGTTGCTTTGCGCCGCCCGGAAACGCTTCCAGAGCGAGAAATCGAAAATATTGCTGCCAAACGTCGGCCCGGCGGAAAAAAGCTGGTAAGGACCGATGTGACCGGGAATGCCGGAGAATAGGGGAAGCCCACCGAACTGCGCTCGTACGTTCACGCGGTTCGCGGAATCCGCGACACTAAGGTCCGCTTGCGGTAGAAGTTCGGCGCGCGTGATGTTTTTGTCCTGAATACTTTCGGCGGCGTTGATCACCGCGATCTGCTGCGTAGGATTCTGCTTGATGGCCAACGCGACGGACTGCTCCAAGGTCAACTTAAGTGTGTCTGTCGGCGCGGCGGCCGGCAGTGTGGCATTTTTGGTTTGTGCTCCGGCGAATGTTGGAACAAGGAGCAGGCTGAAAAAGATGACATAGAAGATGAAAGGCGAACCCTTGGAAGGATCGTTGTCCTTGGGATCTTTGGTCCCACGGGCTTCCGACTTGCGGCCTGGTTTGATAATTTCCGTGACCACGGCCTGATTGAGGCAGCCTTCGGCGAGCAGCTCCGCTCCAAGGCGGTACATCTCTTTGAGCAAGACCTTGCCGGCATTGTCGATGAAACTAACGCCGCAGAGGTTGACGCAGAATTTTTGCCGCGGAGTGGCGGCAGAAAGTTCACGCCAGCATTGCTCGAGGGTAGCGACTCTGGGTCCGGAGAGGGAACCCTCGACGGTGAGAAAGAGCTTTCCTCGCCTGTTTTCGGTGGTGATTCTTAACATGTTGGATTGATCTCTGGGAGGGAGTGACTGCAAGGAGCATGCCATTCCAAGCTTCTTTCTACTGACATATAATCTATTTATTTTGTGTAAGTTGAATGGTAGTCAGGGGAATCGAACGCAGCCCCAAATGCCATTTTAATAGCATATGCCCATATATAGACTATTAGTATTAGACCATATATGGGCATATCATGACGGGTATTGTGGAAAGCGAGCCCCTACTGAAACCCTTTCCCCGGAGCGAAAGGGGGAACCTTCTAGGTTTTGCTAGTGGCGAACGGCGATTCCCTGCATTTCGAAATGGCCTCCGCGAAGGATGGAGCCTGCGCCGATGAACGCGCGAGCCGGAAAATCCTTGGTGAATTGGGTGCGGTACGCGGCGTTGAACTTGTCATAGAGTGAGAGATCGGTGCAGAAAACCTGAACGAAAACCAGGTCGTCCATGTTCATCCCGGCGGCGCTCAGCGTGGCTTTGTAGTTGTCGAAAAGATTCTTGAGTTCATCCTCGATTTTTTCGGGAGCTTTTCCTGTCTTGGGGTCGAGGCCGATACTACCGGCAAGGTACAAGGTGTCACCCGCAAGGATGGCGCTGCTGAAGGGAACCTGGGCCGGCTTGTCCGGCAAGTTGATGGTGCGGCGCTTGGATTGCGCTTCTCCTTGCGAGAAGGCGCCGCGAACGGTGAACACGGTGGAGAGACCGAGGGCAATGAATAGAATCCACACACGACGATTCATGGAAAGCTCCTGATCGAATAGATTTGCAACTGGCGGCGAGTGTAAATCGGGGACTGCTTGACGGCAAGGAAAAAGCGGCGGCGAAGGAATTCGGCGGAGGAGTTCGCTGACCTTTGATAGAATGCCCGCGGAACGGGAGACATTCATGAAAATTCGACTGACGTGCTGGATTGGGGTTGCAGCGATCTTGTTGGCGACCGGGATGGGTTCGCCGGCGCAAGACGACATTGATCAACGGATCGACAAAAATATCAACGACTGGGTGGGCACCTACAAGCACCTGCACGAGCACCCGGAGCTTTCGACAGAAGAAAAAGAAACTTCCGCGCTGGTGGCCGCTCAATTAAAGAAGCTGGGGTACGAAGTAACCGACCATTTCGGAAAATATGAATCGGGGCTGGCTGCTTACGGGGTGGTTGCAGTTCTGAAGAATGGGGCCGGTCCAACGGTTTATGTGCGCACGGATATGGATGCGCTGCCGGTAACGGAAAATACGGGCTTGGCGTATGCCAGCAAAGTGCGCGAGAAACGGCCGAACGGAGAGGTAGGCGTGATGCATGCCTGCGGGCACGATCTGCACATGACCGTGTTCCTGGGCACGGCGAAGATGATGGCGGAAACAAAGGACAAGTGGAGTGGAACTCTGGTGATGATCGGGCAGCCGGCGGAAGAAACAGTCGGCGGCGCCTCGGCAATGTTGCATGCTGGTTTGTTTACAACATTTCCCAAACCGGATTATGTGGTTGCGCTGCACGACACCTCGGCTTTGCCCGCGGGAAAGGTGGCGTGGCACGCGGGGACAATGCTGGCGGGGGCAGACTCCGTGGACATTACGATTCGCGGATATGGCGGGCATGGAGCGGCGCCGTTTGTGACCAAGGATCCGATTGTGATTGCGTCGGAACTGGTGGTTGCGCTGCAGACGATCGTCAGCCGGGAGTCCGATCCGCTGGTGCCGACAGTGGTAACGGTGGGATCGTTCCACGCGGGAACGAAGCACAATATCATTCCGGACGAGGCCCACCTGCAGTTGACGGTGCGGACGATGACGCCGGCACAGCGCGAAAAAGTTCTGGCAGCGATCAAGCGCATCACCAATGGGATCGCCGAGGCGGCCGGAATTCCGGCGGAACGCGCGCCGATCATTGAAATCGTGAAGGACAATGTGCCGGCGACGATCAACGATCCGACGCTGACGCAGCGCGTGGCAACGGCGCTCATGAAATCGGTGGGAAAGGAAAATGTCTGGCCGGGGCAGCCGATTATGGCCAGCGAGGATTTCAGTTTGTACGCGCTGGAAGATCCGAAGCCGCCGACCACGATGTTCTGGCTGGGGGCTACGGATCCCGCCAAATGGAAAGAAGCACAGGAAAAGGGGACGCGGTTGCCGGGGCCGCATTCGAGTGAGTTTGCTCCTTTGCCGGAGCCGGCGATCCGGACGGGCGTGAAGGCGATGACCGGGGCGGCGACTGAATTGCTGCACAAGTAATTTTGCAAAACGCCGCGCGCGGAGTAGAAAATCCGGGCAACACGTCAGGGCTTTGGCGATTCGACCGGCGCAGGCTGGATAGCAGGCGACTGCTCCGTGTCCTTTGTTGGCTGCTTGCCCGCCTGCATCGAGACTGCCTTAATTATTTCCGCGGTGCGCTTCTGGCTGACCTGGCAGCCGGCATCATAAATGCGGCACTGGGCCAGGGTAAATTTGCAGCCGCAGGTGCAGGGCTCGGCGTTGAATTTGTGCAGGGCGGCGTCGCGCTGGTCGGGGGAGAGTTTAGACATATCCACGCCGGGAAGAATTTTGGCGCGGTCCGCATGCTTCAGAAAAATGTCGCCCTCATCCTGAAAGGTTTCGACTTTGGCGGCCACGGGAAGTCCCAGCAAAGCGCGCACTTCGGTTTCATATAGGGCGGGATTGAAGAGGCCGACGTGTTTCTGGACGACGCGGCCCTCGGTGTTGACGACAAACACGGTGGGCAGCGCGGCAATACCGCCATACGCAAAGCGCGTCTCACTATCCGCCATGGCCACCGGGTAATTGATACCCTCGGATGCCATCACACTGCGGATTTCCTTTTCATCGTCGTCATCCACCACCAGGCCAATAATCTGCAGGCGGTCCTTGTAGCGGTTCTGCAACGCGATTAATTCCGGAATCTCTTCGCGGCACGGGCCGCACCAGGTAGCCCAGAAATTCAGAAGCACCACTTTGCCGCGAGACGCCTCGAGAGTCAGATCCTTGCCGGCGATTTCCTTGAGCTTGAAGTCAGGAGCCGGATCGGGATCGCGGACAAACCGAATTACCGGTAATTGCGCAAAGCACGAGCTTGCAAACGACGCGAAGACGAACGACGCCAATAGCACAATGGATGGCACGGAAGAAGTGAATTTTCGATTTGACGGCAGATTCATCATTTACCTTTTCAGGAAAACACAGTCCCCTGGTTTCTCCAAGTGCAGGTTTCGCGTCAGACAGGGCGCCTGATGCCCAGCTTGCGAATACGGGCCTGCAGGGTGGTGCGCTTCATCCCCAATAAGGTTGCGGCACCCCGCGGCCCGGCGATACGCCAATTGGTTTGACGCAGCGCGCGCAGAATGTGTTGGCGGTCGGCGTCTTCCAAAGTGGCAATCGGAGACGACACGGCGCTGGATCCCGTGGCGATTCCCACCGGAGTGGCAGCCAATTCCCCAGCACCGGCAGCTGCGGAAAAAGCAGCGGAGGCGGCTTTCAATTCGCCGATCGGCACGCGCAGTTCCTTGCCGGGCGAGAGCAATACGGCCCTTTCGATCAGGTTTTCAAGTTCGCGAATATTCCCGGGCCAGGAATAATTGACCAGTGCGTCCATCACGTCGGCGGGAATGTATTCGACGGTTTTGTTCTGGCGGCGGCTGAAGGACTGGACGAAGTAGCGGACCAGCAGCGGCACGTCTTCGCGCCGCTCACGGAGGGGAGGCACCACAATCGGAAAGACGTTAAGGCGGTAATAAAGGTCGCTGCGGAATTTACGTTCGGCGACGAGTTGCGCCAGGTCTCCATTGGTGGCAGCGACGAGCCGCACGTCCACGCGGAGCGTCCGGTTGCCGCCAAGGCGTTCAAATTCCTGCTCCTGCAAAACGCGCAAAAGCTTGGGTTGCAGTTCCAGCGGAAGGTCGGCGATTTCGTCGAGGAACAGCGTGCCGCGGTCGGCGAATTCAAACCGGCCGATTTTCTGAGTGAGCGCGCCGGTAAAGGCGCCGCGTTCGTGGCCGAAAAGTTCGGATTCGAGCAGGCCGGCAGGGATGGCGGCGCAATTCACCTTGACGAAGGTACGTTCGCGGCGCGGGCTTAAGTTGTGAATGGCGCGGGCGATGATCTCCTTGCCGGTACCGGTTTCACCCTGAATCAGCACGGTTGTTCCGGCGGGCGCGGCGAGTTCCACCTGTGCCAGGGTGCGGCGCAACACGGGGCTGTCGCCGATAATTTCCTCAAAATTGAATTCGGAGCGAATTTCCTCTTCAAGATAGAGTTTTTCGACGGCCAGCTTGTCCTTGAGCGCGTCAATTTCCTTAAACGCCAGAGCGTTTTCGAGGGCGATGGCAACCTGCACGCCGACCTGTTGCATGAGTTCAACATCTGCGGGCGTGAACGCATCGGGATTGCGGCTGGCAAGATTGATGGTGCCGAAGGTGCGGCCGTGCGTCGTCAAAGGCACGCAACAGATGGCCTGGACCGATTGCTCGCGCAGGAAACGCAAAACATCCTTCTGAAATTTATCGAGGTCCTTGCCGCGCGTAATGATTATCTGATTGCTGGAAAAGCATTGGCCGGCGGGCGAGCCTTCAAGTGGCACAGTGATTTCGGGTTTGGCAATCGAGGAATTTCCCGGCAGATCGAGGTAGTGAATTTTCAACAGCCCGGAAGCGCTGTCCAGCAACGCCAGGCTGGTGTAATCGTGCTGCAAAACGGGTTTGATGGAAGACACAATGCCTTTGAAAACGGTGGCAGGGTCACGCGTGCTGACAAGGAGATTGTTGATTTCCAGGAGCACCTGCAAGCGATCGCGTTCCCGCGCCAGTTGTTTCTGATAAGCTTCCGCGGCTTCGAAATTCAGGGCGTTATCCACCGCCACGGCAACCTGTGCGGCCACCCGGCGCATGAACTGGATTTCGGTTTCGCTTATGCCCTGGGGGACGAACCGCCCGAACACCATTGTGCCCAACCGGTGATGAGCGGTGGTGAGCGGAAGAATCGCAGTGGAGTGCACGCCGACGGCTTGCAGCTTCTGCATAAAGTGGGGATAGCGCGCATCTTTCGAAGTGTCCTGTGTAAGGAAGAGCTCCTGATTTTCGAAAACCCAGCCGGAGGGCGAGTTGGCCACGGGCATTTCTTCGGGGCCTTTATCTGAGAAAGGACCTTTGGTTTCCAGAATGTGAAGGCGCATGGTGCCGCGGGCGGGATCGTGAAGAATCAGGCCGAGAAAATCAAATTGCAGGACGGCGTGGAGGCGATTGGAAAGTTCGTGGAAGAGGAGCTTCAGGTCGCGCTGCTGAGCGATTGTTTCGCTGACTTCGAGGAGAGCCTCAAACTGACGCACAGGTTGCGCCAGGGGCGAAGCCGGGGTAATGCCGGGAGATGGGTCAGACAACTTCGCCATAAAGCGAGAATAGCATCGGGTTCGGCGGCGTCACAACCGAAGGCGAGGTGTGCGAGAACTAGGAGGTTTTCGTATACTCGCCAGACGATTGGCAAACGATGCTTCCAATTCGGGGCGTAGGGTGACGGTATTGTGGTGAAAAAGAGGATGAAGGCCCGATTTGCCATAGCGCTTTGCTTTCTCGGCGGTGTGTTTTCTGTTTTGGGATGCGGATCGGGGCCCGCGCCGGAAGATCGGCAAAGAGAGCAGCGGCCCAAGGTCAGGATCGAGTTCCCTGCGTCGTCCTCCGGGTATGATCTGGACCGCGACGAGCAGCGTGGCGGACATACGCTCGCAAGACACGTAGCGCGCACCGATCAAGAATTGCGCGAACGGCTCGAGCAGGAGCGTAATATTTCGGCGGCTTCCACGTGGACCGACCGCCGGACCGCGGAAGCGGTTGTGGGTGAAGCGCTGACGGCGGAACGCAGTCGCGTGGAAAGCTGGACGCGGCGCGGATTTCCTCGCGCGAACCTGGCGCTACACTATAATGCCGGGCGCGTGATCGGGCGTAGCCTGCGGCGCGGCGAGTCCAGAACGGTGGACTGTTCCAGCGCGGTGATTGTCTTGCGGGCGGACGGCCCGGAGAGTTTCTACCTGTTGACCACTTACCCGGAGGCTCGTGAATGACCGATGACACGAAGAATGCGAACCTCTTCGAACCGGCAAGCTATCCGGCGTTGATGGAATTTCTGCCGGCGTATCTGCACGAGGATTTTGCCGAAGAATATGGCTCTGTGGCGCGAGCGTTTGCGGCGATGGTTTCCGACGCGAACGGCGACCAGATTCGCAACATTATGGAGGAATGGCAGGCGCTGCGGCAGGCGTTTTCGGCGCGCACACTGCCCGAGATGCAAAGCGGACTGGCCCAATTGGGAGCGGCGTGGCAGCCGCAATCCGAACAGGAATTGCAGGCCGTCGACGAAATTCTCAGGCAGGCCGAGGCGTGATATTCTTAGAAGGCTGTAGGCCCGTAGCTCAGTTGGTTAGAGCGCCTCCCTGACACGGAGGAGGTCGATGGTTCGAGTCCATTCGGGCCTACCATATCTTTCACTGACATAGTGTTAGCGTTGCCGACGGATGGCCGGCTCCTGCAAAGCCCATGTTGCGTGCTGGAAAGTTTTCTTTCGTTGCCGAATTGTAGATCGGAGATTTTCTTGTTGAAGGCAGCCAGTTTATTCACGCTCTGTTGCGCGTTTTCGGCTCTGGCGGTTTTCTCCGCCTGCAATTCTTCCTTCGCCTCGGAGGCCATTTCGACCGAGGACCGTCATCTCCGCCTTTATCACACCCATACAGGCGAACATATTGACGTTGTGTACCGTCGCGGAGATGTCTACCTTCCGGAAGCTGAAGAAAAGCTGGATCATTTCCTACGCGATCATCGTACAGGCGACGTCAAGCACTATGATCCTCAGGTGTTCGACATTCTTTCCGATGTGGCCGCGGCAGTTGGGCATCCGGGCGCGGAGATAGAGATCATTTGCGGGTACCGGACCCCGTGGAGCAATGAGTTCCTTCGCGTCCGTTCTGCCGGTGTGGCGAGAAACAGCCAGCACATGCAGGCTCACGCCATTGATATTCGCATTCCTGGGGTAGATACGCTAAAGCTGCGCGATGCCGCGCTGGCGCTAGGGCGTGGAGGGGTAGGTTACTACCCTCGTTCAGCGTTCGTGCATGTGGACACGGGACGCGTCCGTACGTGGTGTTACGGTTGCTCTTCCTCGCGTGTCGATCCAGAATAATTCAGACAAACAGAACAACTAAAGTTGGCTGTGGCCGAAGTATTGCCCAACGACTCAGTTTCTTGACGCGTAGGCTTCGGTGAACAGTTTGGCCAGGGCCTTGTCATGCCCGTAGATGTCTTCGAAGAAAGAAACCTGGCCGTCTTCGTTGGCAATCGCCGTGCCGTAGAGGATCAACACGGGAATTTCGTGCGTCAAATTTACCTGCTCCTGCTTCTGCCCTTGAAACGCCGCATCTACTCGCTCTCGCGTCCAACCGGGATTATTTCGGAGCGCCCACGCGGCTAGGGCCCTGGGATCCTCAACTCGAATGCAGCCGTGGCTGAAATCGCGCCGCTTCTCTTCGAAAAGCGCTTGGGACGGTGTGGAGTGCAAGTAGATGTTCTCCGCATTGGGAAAAGCAAACTTGATAAGGCCGAGCGCGTTCTTCGGTCCCGGTTTCTGCCGGACCATGAGCTTGCCCGTACGCAATTGCGCGAGCACTTCCTCGCTCACGACGCCGTCGGTGACCACTTCCCCGGAGAACGTGGTCACTTCAAAGTTGTTTTTCTTCAGATATTCCGGGTCCTTTGTAATTTTCGGTACGATCTCGGCACGCAAAATGCTCGGTGGCACATTCCAGTAGGGCCAGATAATCAAGTATTTCATTTCTTCTTCGAGTACTGGCGTCTGCGTGCGCATAGCGCGGCCCACGACCACAGGCATGATCAGCTCCGCGTGCAACGACGAGTCGTATGCGCGCAAAACAAACTCCGGGATATTCACGATAATCGGAGGCTGCGCAAACCTGTGCGGCATCCAGCGGAAGCGCTCCAGCATCAGCCGCAACTGTTCCACCCGGTCACTCATCGGCCGGTTCAGTTCCGTGATGGTCTGGGGGCCGAGTTTGCCCGAGGCGTCCAATCCGTGGCGGACCTGGAAATGTTTCACGCCTTCCGCTACCGCGCCCGAATAATCCAGCGAATTTTCAGGCGCCGGCACCGACGGAGCCGTGTCACCCAGGAATTGCAGCCTGCGCACCAGCTTCCCTATGGCTTCGTACTGCTGGCCTGCCGCGATCGGTTTCTTCACCTGGGGCAGAGGATCGGGCACTTCATCCTTCTCCATCTGCGTATATTTCTGCAGAACCACCAGCGTGCGTTGGTAGCGGGGATACGAAGGCTCGATCGGCGCCAGGGCTTCCTTCACGCTTTGCGCCCCCACCACGTTTTTCCAGAGGTAGGCTCCGGGATCATGTGCGTGGACGTCCGGATCGAAATCTTTGTGGAGCACCTTGGGATCCACCTTTCCCAAGTGCAGGTCAAGCCCATAACGGATTGCGGAAACGGTCAGTGCCACATCAAATTTTATCAATGCTGATTCCACCGTTGCAGCTGGGTTCTGTAGCGCTTTTAAACGCTCCGGCCACCGCGCGCCATCGTAGTCCTTGCTATCGAGTCCTTTTTGATCGGCGTCTTCCAGGATGCCGATCAACTCGGTGGCCTGTGGCGTCGGTTTGCCAGCCTGGCTCCATGCCAGCTTGTAGCCGGCCTGAGCGTAGAATTCTCTTACCGGGCCGCCGTGATCTGAGAAATTTGGCCACTGCAGATCCGCAAGCCGCCCACTTTCGACGACGGTGTGCAACTCTTTTTCCCCCGCAGGGCTCAGGGAATTCAAGGCACCTAGCGTTCGAGCCTCGGGCATTCCGTTCCGTGGCCCATCACAGGATGCTGTCCCGCCAGAGCATGCCGTAAATCCCAGACCGGCCGCCAGAAACACCATTAGGCGTTTTCTCATGGGTAATTTCGTTCCTCCACACATAGCATGATGTTTGGCCGCGGCAAAAGATGCACAGTGCTTTATAATTTGAAAAGCCGCCGATCTTTGGGGAAGGATCCTGATGAGATGTGGCAATTCGAGGCCGTCCCCGCGGTCTTGTAAGCTGTTATACATTTTAACGTTCTTACCCTGAGGCGGTAGAGGTTTGGTTCGAGTCCCCACGGGTCTGCCATCGTTTTCAATCAGTACGACAAGATCAGAAGAAAACTTCACCTGCAATTCTCCACCCGTAAAGCGATCATAAACTCTAGTTCGCGGCTGGGCTCAGATAAATCGCCGGGACGTTTTGCTGAACTTGCGTGTTGAGTGCGGCCAGGTCGCTGGAACGAATTTCCTTCCACTTTGCAATCAGCGGCGCCGCTTGCCGGCTTAAGTCCTCGAACACCGCGTATTGCTGCTCCGTTGGTGCGTCGTCGACCTCCACACTGAACGTGAGGTAGTGGAGTTGCTCATCCAGCATGTTGGGATAGTTCAGGTTGGCCTCGGAACTTTTCGCATTCACCTGCAGCAATCGCTCTTCGATCGGCGTCATTTTCTTGTCGAGCGAATCGGCCGCGTCGGAAACCGATTTGAAACGGGCGTCTTGCAGCCTGGAGCGCAGCCCACGCAACTGGACGCGCGTTTCCCGTATTTCCCGAACTGTATCGTGGAGGCTGCTGAGCATTTCACGAATCTTCAGCTCCAAATCGAATTCCTTACTGATGTCGGCGGGCGAAACGTTTACCCGTGGATCCATCTTTAGTTGCAGAGGAACCGTCAGACTCTTGCCCTCGGCGGAAAGTTTCACCTGGTAGTTCCCCGGCGGGACGATCGTTCCGCGAGAACGAAATTCCGCCAGGACCTCGCCAGGTAGTGCGTGCGGCCCGTCGTTGCGCAAGTCCCAGGTGAACCGGTTGAAGCCGGCACCGGCGGGAATCACTTCCGGAGGAGCCTGCAAATCCGGCCATTCTGGCGGAGTCTCCGATTGTTTCTTCTCAACGCTGGAATAGCGCCGAACCAGGGCGCCCTTGTCGTCAAGAATTTCGAGTGTGACTTCGCCTTTGGGAGCGGTCTTGAAGAAATAAGTGAGAATTGCTCCATTGGGCGGGTTCTCTCCCACCGGACGGCGCCGTTCGAATTGATCGGGGAAGTGCACGCGGTAAGTCGGCGAAGGATTAAGCAGCAGCATTTGGCCTTCGGGCGAACGTCCCGCCAACTGGCGGAGCGGTGAAATGTCGTCAAGTATCCAGAAGGAACGCCCGTGGGTGGCGACGACCAGGTCGTTGTTTTTCAAGACGAGGTCATGAATGGGCGTCATCGGCAGATTCAACTGCAGCGACTGCCAATTCGCGCCCGCATCATACGAGATGAATATTCCGGTCTCTGTACCCGCATAAAGCACACCAGGTTTCACGGGGTCTTCCCGGACAACATGCACATAGGCACTGTTCGGAAGGCCCTTGGTGATCTTCGTCCAGGTTTTTCCGGAATCAGCGGTCCTATATATGTAGGGTTTCAAGTCATCGAGTTTGTGGCAATCGACCGCGGCGTAAGCAGCCGCGGCATCATGAGGAGAAGCCTCGATCATGCTCACCAGGCTCCACTCCGGCATGCCTTTCGGCGTCACGTTTTGCCAGGTCTTGCCGCCGTCCGGCGAAAGCTGAATAAGTCCGTCATCCGTGCCGGCCCAAAGCACATCCTTCTTTTTGGGCGACTCGGCGATGGTGAACACGGTGTCGTAGAACTCGACGCTGGTGTTGTCTTTCGTGATGGGGCCACCGGAAGATTCCTGCTTGCTCTTGTCGTTGCGGGTCAGATCCGGACTGATTGCGCTCCAGCTTCTTCCGTGATTGGTGCTCCTGAACACCATCTCGGCGGAGGTATAGAGCACGTCTGCATCGTGGGGGGAAATCACGATTGGCTGCGTCCATCCCAGCCGGAACTTCATGTCTTTGGCGCCATGGCCAGAATAATCGACCGGCCAGACGGTGACGTCTTGCGCTTGCATGGTGCGCTTATCCCAACGGGTCAGTGCCCCGTTCCCTGAACCGGCGTATACAACATTCGAATCGCGTGGGTCGGGCACAACATAGCCGCTCTCGCCTCCCGCAACGTCGTACCAGTGTTGGCGTCCGATGTAGCCATCGTCGGTGCGGCTGGCGATCGCGACTGTGCTGTTGTCTTGCTGCGCGCCATAGACGTAATAGAGGAACTGGTTGTCGGCAGCAACGTGGTAGAACTGCGCGGTCGGCTGATTTTCCTGGGTCGTCCACGTCTTTCCAGCGTCGACTGTGATCGTCGCCCCGCCGTCGTTGCCGTTGATCATGCGCTGCGGATTGATTGGATCGATCCACAATCCGTGATGATCGCCATGGGGCGCGGGTAATAGTTCAAGCGTCTTGCCCGCGTCCTGCGAGCGAAACATTCCGGTATTGAGCATATAGACCGTATCCACACTCTTGGGATCAGCGAAGATGTGCGTGAAGTACCAGGCGCGCTGCGTAAGCCGCTGGTCATCGTTGATTTTCGTCCAATTCTCGCCGCCATCATCGGAGCGATAAAGGCCGCTGCCGTCCTTGGCTTCGATCAGGCTGTAGACGCGATTCGAGTCCGCGCCGGAAACGGAGACGCCAATGCGTCCGAGCAACGAAGTTGGCAGACCTTTTCCTTCCAGATGCTTCCACGTCGTGCCGCCATCCGTGGATTGATAAAGTCCGCTGCCCGGGCCGCCGCTATCGAGGCTCCACGGCGTGCGCTGCACCTGATACAGAGCAGCGAACAGGACGTTGGGATTGTGCGGATCGATGGAGATATCGATCGCGCCGGTGCGGTTATCCTTGAAAAGCACTTTCTCCCAGGTTTTTCCGCCGTTGGTGGTGCGAAACACACCGCGCTCGTCATTCGGCCCGTAGGCGTGGCCCAGCGCGGCTACAAAGACGATATCTGGATTGCGCGGATGAATGATCACGCTGGCGATATGCTGGGTGTCGGCCAGCCCGATGTTGGCCCAGGTTTTTCCCCCGTCTGTGCTTTTATACACTCCGTTGCCATAGGAAATGTTGCCGCGGAGGCAGGATTCCCCCGTTCCCACGTAAATTACGTTGGAATTTGAATCCGCCACCGCGATCGCGCCGATCGAAGCAGCCGCCTGCTTGTCAAACAGCGGCGTCCAACTCAAACCGGCATTCGTGGTACGCCACACGCCTCCAGCCACGCCGCCAAAATAAAAAGTATTCGCATCGCCGGGAACGCCGGTCACCGCCAGCACCCGGCCGCCGCGATAGGGACCGATCGAGCGCCACTTCAACCCCTTTTCCAGACTTTCAGTGAATTGATCGGGACCCTGCGCGAGGACAGGGGACAGCAGTTGGAGCAAAAATCCAAGCACGAATGCTGTTTTTAGAATGAGCTTCATAAAGTCTCCACGGACGGCTCGCTGCGGCGCCTATCGTATTACTGGGTGGGCATGGAAGTACAGAGTGGCAGTTCTCCAACGAATCGTAGCGGGCACATGGACGCGGGACTAGAAACCCTCTTTCCCCACACGGAGTCGCAAAAAAAACGGGCGCGCTTCGTTGCTGAAGCGCGCCCTTCGTTAACTCAACATCTGATTTCGCTGCTCTTCGAACAAGAGACAACGATTAGTCGCCGGAAATGTTTTTCGGTGACTTGTGGTTGAGTGTGGCCAGGAGTTTCTGAGCGCAGGTTGGCGCCTGAACGGTGCCCTTAAGCACGATCTCCTTGGCAGGGACTTCGCTGCCATAGAGCTTGGCGTTGGCGTCGTTGTCTGGACGGAGCGTCGAGCCTTCCAACGAAATGCCCGCGAAGACGCCGCGAGCGCGCGAGTAGCTTAGGATTTCCGCCCTCATTGCGGCGTCGGTTTCCGCGGACGCATCCCTGCCTTTCGGCCCGGCGGCGGCCGAGATGTCCGCGCCCAGCTTCACTTTCGTGGACAGGACGCTTTCGGCGCTACGCTGGCTCATCAGCAGGAGAACAAAGTCCGTCGCCTCACCGCCGATTTGCAAGCCGACGCTCCCACCTTCGAGGGCCACCATTGTCGGCGAGCCCCAAGGCCCGCTGAACTTTTCCCCGGTGCGGCAGGTCATGACGCCCCGGCCATAGCTGCCGCCCACAATGAAAGCGGCCTTCAGAACGCTGGGGAGTACGATGACGCACTCCGATTTGTCCAGCAGTGATTGCGGGATGTCGTCCGGAATATTCAGGATCTCCGAAATCACCGTGCCGGAATTCTCCACGCGTTCCACTTCTTTTTTGTTGTCGGAGGCCGGTGTGGTCGTGACAACCAACAGGGCCGCCACAATCGATACCCAGAGCTTATTCATAGCTTTGCTCCTTCTCGGTTAGATTAAGCTGGGTTTGGGTTCTAGTACTCGTTATCGGGCAGGAACATTATTATACCAAATTTACCTGTTCGTTGAAAACCGAGCTCCCTTCTGGGACCATGGCGGTATTGCGAGGTGGGACCGGGCGCCCCGGAATGTTCATGCGTCACAGAATCTTGGGAGCAAGTTGGTCACACTTTGCGTTAGGCATGTCCTTCGGCAAGGGAGCAGTGTGCTGAAATTCAGCGCGACTGCTTCACAATTTGGTTAGGGAGAAACGACAATATGCAAACGAAAATGAAGCAACTGGGGACAATGACGTTGGCCGGAACGCTCCTGGCGGGCGCATGCCTGCTAAGTGTGCCGGCGAAAGCCGATACGGCAGCCGGTGGAACGATGTTCAAGGCAAAGTGTGCCGGATGCCACGGTGCCGACGGCAAAGGCAAAGAAGCTCTGAAGACCACGGACATGGGCGCCGCCGACGTTCAAAAGATGAGTGATGCCGATCTGAGCGGCATCATCTCCAACGGCAAAGGGAAGATGCCCGCTTACAAAACACTGACCCCAGATCAGGTTAAGGACCTGGTCGGCTACATCCGCTCCCTGAAGAAGTAACTTTCGCAGGGGATTTCGAAAAAAGTTCGGCATAGAGCGCGCTTGCTCCTGCGCGCTCTGTGCCAAATAAGGTAAATCCAAGGAGGAAGGAATGAAGAAAGTTCTGATGGGAATCGCGGTGGCTGCAATGTTGTGCCTGGCTGCCTCTGTCGCCCGCGCTCAGGATACAACCAGCGGCGAAAAGAGCTTCAAGGCAAAGTGCGCTGGTTGCCACGGCGCGGACGCTGCCGGTAAAGCGGCGATGAAGTCGCCCTCAATCAAGGGCAAGACCGCGGAAGACATCAGCAAGGTGATCGCTTCCTCGCCGAAGCACGCCGGACTGAAGAGCTTGACGGCCGATCAAGTCAAAGACATCGCGGCATTTCTAGGGACCCTTAAGTAGCGCACACAGCAAAAGTCGCTTGCGCCGCGCGAACGAAGTACGGCCGCATAGACGCGGCGCCAGAAGCAAGTTCGCCGCCGGGCCTGTCACCCCAGGTTCGAAGAGTATGGGCTAGTCTAGAGGCTCCGGTGAATCCTTCCCCAGGGCTCCTCTAAAAAAAGAATCAAATCCGTTCGAAGAAAACGTGGGGTACTCCCCGTATGAGTCCACAGATTACCGTCAGAAACTGGGCCCGCCTGATTTATTTCTTCAGCCAGAACACGATCAGCTTCATTGGCGTGACTCTCACCACCAGCAGCGCCATCACGATGATCGCCTTCTGGATTTACGACTTCGCGCTGCCTGGTCCGCCGCACCCGTACATCGGCCTGCTGATCTTTCTCCTCCTGCCGGGCATCTTCATCCTTGGATTGCTCCTGATTCCAGTCGGAATATTTCTGCGCCGCAGAAAGCTGCAGTACGCTGGCGAACTCCCAAGCGATTATCCGCAGATCGACCTGAAAGCGCCGGCGGTGCGGCACGGGATTTCGTTCATCGGCGGGGCCACAGTAATTAATGTGCTTATTTTCTCGTTTGCCTCGTATCGCGGTGTGTCCTACATGGATAGCACCAGCTTCTGCGGGCAGACTTGCCACACCGTGATGGCGCCGGAATATTCCGCTTATCAGAATTCGCCCCACTCGCACGTGGATTGTGTCGGATGCCACATCGGTCCGGGGGCCGGCTGGTTCTTGCGCTCCAAGCTTTCCGGCTTGCGGCAGGTTGTTGCGGTTACACTCCACACCTATTCTCGTCCGATTCCTTCCCCCGTGAAGTATCTGCGCCCTGCGAGGGAGACCTGCGAGCAGTGCCACTGGCCGCAGCGTTTCTCCGGCGACAAGCTGATTGTAAGAACCAATTACAAAGACGATGAGAAAAATACGCCGCTGACGACGGCGCTGTTGATGAGGATTGGCGGCCACACTTCCGCGGGTTCGGTGGGCATTCACGGCCGGCACTTGGCTGATGGTTCCCGAATCCACTACATCGCGACCGACGGACACCGGCAGGTGATTCCGGTTGTGGATTACACCGATGAAAAAGGAAAGACCGTGGAGTTTGTGTCCACGGATATAAAGGTGAGCAAACAGGAGCTGGAAAAAGGCGAGCATCGCGCCATGGATTGCATCGACTGCCACAACCGACCGGCGCATGCATTCGAGTTGCCGGAAAACGCGGTGGACCAGGGGATGTCGCGCGGCCTGGTCAGCCCGGAGCTGCCGTTCATCCGGAAAAAGGCTGTGGAACTCCTGAAAGTGAATTATCCGGACCGCCAGACCGCACAAAAGCAGATCGAAGAAGGAATCAGCAACTATTACAAGGCAACGTACACGGACGTTTATAACGGAAAGCGCGCCCTGGTGGAGCAGTCCGCCGGCAACGTGGGGAAAATTTACCTGCGCAACATTTTCCCGGAGATGAACGTGAACTGGGGCGTACACCCGAACAATCTGGGTCACACCGACTTTCCCGGCTGCTTCCGCTGCCATGATGGCTCGCACACCAGCGCCGACGGACAAACCATTTCCAACGATTGCAACGCCTGCCACAACCTGCTGGCGGTGCAGGAGGAAAATTCCAAGTTGCTTACGAATCTTGGGATGCGATAGCCCAAAATTGTTCCCGCTGCCTCTCTATGCCGTTCTCTATTGAGGGCATCCTCCTCCGTCTCTGAAATCCCCCTCCCCGAAAGGTTTGCCCGACTTGTGGTAGTGTCTGCTAGGAGACCTATCCTTTCGCATGTCCAAGCGACCGATTATTGAGCCATTCCGAATCAAAAGCGTTGAACCGATTCGCACCACCACGCGAGAAGAACGCCAGCAGCTGATCGAATCCGCCGGCTACAATCTTTTTTTGGTCCCTTCGGAAGCAATCCTGATTGATCTGCTGACAGACTCCGGCACTTCGGCCATGTCCACCGAACAGTGGGCCGCGATGATGCGGGGTGATGAATCCTACGCCGGCTCACCAAGCTTTGCGAGATTTCGCGATTCCATTCAGGCGATCTTCGGGTTTCGGAATGTGATTCCAACGCACCAGGGGCGCGCGGCGGAGCGCATCCTTTTCAGTGTGATGTGCAAGAAGGGCGACATCGTCCCGAACAACACGCACTTTGACACCACGCGCGCCAATTGCGAATTCGTCGGCGCACAGGCCCTGGATTTGCCGATACCGGAAGCGAAGGAGCCGTCGCAACTCCACCCCTTCAAGGGAAATATGGACACCGCGCGGCTGGCCGAAGTGATCCAACGAGAGGGTGCGAAGAAAATTCCGCTGGTGATGCTGACGGTGACAAATAATTCAGGCGGGGGCCAGCCGGTCTCCATGGCCAACATCCGCGATGTAAAACAGATCTGCAAGTTGCACGGCATTCCTCTTTATATTGACGCCTGCCGCTTTGCGGAAAATTCCTATTTCATCAAGCTGCGCGAACCGGGCTATTCCGGCAAATCGCCGAAAGAGATCGCGCGCGAGCTGTTTTCTTATGCCGATGGCTGCACGATGTCCGCGAAGAAAGACGGCCTCGCAAACATCGGCGGATTCCTTTGCACCAATGACGATTCGATCGCCCAGCTGCAAAAGGACCTGCTGATTTTGACGGAAGGATTTCCCACCTACGGCGGCCTCGCCGGACGCGACCTGGAAGCCATCGCCGTGGGGTTGAATGAAGCGCTGGAAGAGGATTACCTGCAGTACCGCATCGCTTCCACCGCATTTCTGGGTAACCACATCGCGGCCGAAGGTGTGCCCATCGTGCAGCCGCCCGGCGGACACGCGATTTATCTGGACGCGCGTGCATTTCTGCCGCACATTCCGCCCTCGCAATTTCCCGGCGTGGCGCTGGCGAACGAGCTGTATCTCGAAGGCGGCATCCGTTCGGTGGAAATCGGCACGCTGATGTTTGGCGAGCACGCGCGCATGGACTTGGTGCGCCTGGCTATTCCTCGCCGCGTGTATACGCAGAGCCACATTGAATATGTTGTCGAAGTGATTCTGGAAGTCTGGCGCCGGCGCGATTCCATCCCTGGATACGAAGTCACTCACCAGGCGCCGTTTCTGCGTCATTTCAGCGCTCGCCTGAAACCCCGGAGCTCCCGTCCATGAAGCTCTCCATTGATCCCGGTTTGAAAAAAAAGTGTCCGATGGTGGCGCTCGGCTGCGTCACCGCTCATGTGCGCACCGGTGATTCATCGCTGGAACTTCTTGCCGAAATGGATTTGTGCGAAGCCGGCCTGCTCAAAAACGCCGATCCCCGCGCAATCCTGGAGGCACCGGCGATTTCCGCCACGCGTGCCGCGTATCGGGCGCTGGGTAAGGACCCTGCGCGCTATCGCGGATCCGCGGAGGCTCTCCTTCGCCGCCTCATCAGCGGAAAGCACTTCCCGGGCATCAATTGCGTTGTGGACATTATTAACCTTGTTTCCGTGGAGAGCCGGTTGGCCATCGGCCTTTACGACCTGGCCAAAATCCAGGGCGATATTATTTTTCGCGTCGGCCGCAAGGGAGAAACCTACAAGGGCATCGGAAAATTCGATCTCAATCTGGAAGACCTTCCTGTTTTCTGCGATGCGGCGGGACCCCATGGAAGTCCGACCAGCGACTCCGAACGGACAATGGTCACTTCCTCGACGGAAAATGTCGCCGCCATTTTGATTTCGTTTGGAGGACCGCAATCGCTGGAAGTCTGGTGCCGGCGAATGACCGGCGTGATGGAGCGGTACGCCGAGGGCCGCGAATTGCGGACCGAAATCATTACCTAGCTTTTCATTTGCGCGGCTGGGCGAATCCTCGCGCAAAAGCCACAGGGGCACGACGCTTCATGAGTGAAGGAATTCATCCCATCGCCAGCCTGCTTGCCGCATTGGCCCGCTTCATCAGCGGTGTGCAGGTGCAGTGGGCCGGCTGCGAACCCGACGAACGCCAGCGCATCTATTTCGCGAATCACACCAGCCATCTTGATTTTGTGGTGCTCTGGTCGGCGCTCCCTTCGGAGATTCGAGCCAATACGCGTCCCATCGCCGCCAGGGATTATTGGTCAGAGACGCCTCTGCGGCATTATCTGGTCGAAAATGTGTTCAACGCCGTCCTGGTGGAGCGCGGACCGATGTCCAAAACGAAGTCGCACGAGGACGCCAAATTTGTGAGCCGCTCGCTGATTGAAGACATGGCCGCGGCGCTCGGCGATCGGAGTTCTCTCATTCTTTTCCCCGAAGGCACGCGGGGCAACGGCGAAAAAGTCGGCGAATTTCGCGGCGGGCTTTATCATCTGGCGGTGCGGCGGCCCGACGTCGAACTTGTTCCCGCCTACATGGAAAACATGAACCGCATCCTGCCCAAAGGTGAATATTTCCCCGTGCCCATGCTCAGCCTGCTTACGTTCGGGAAACCAATTCAGGTGGAAGCCAACGAAGAAAAAGATGCGTTCTTGGAACGCGCCCGCGAAGCTGTCAGCAGCCTCCGCCGGATCGGACCGGCATGATGCCTGCCGCGATTCACGTCCAAGACGTAAAGCTGCTCTTGCTCTTCGGAGGGGTACTGTGCCTGCTGATAATTCTTACGGTGATTGGTAACGTCCTCAAACATGACCATCAATTTAATGTGAGCCGGTCTACCATCGACAATTTCAACGCCCAGATCGCCGCGTGGTGGAAGATGTGCGTGGTATTTGCGCTTGTCTTGTTGCTGGGTCCCGGCGGTTCGCTGGCGGTGTTTGGGCTTTTGTCTTTTCTGGCACTCCGCGAATACATGACCCTGGTCCCCACCCGCCGCGGCGACCATCGCACCCTGTTCTGGAGTTTTTTTGTAATTATGCCGCTGCAGTATTATCTTGTCGGCGTCCAGCGCTACACCTTCTTTGCCATCATGATTCCGGTTCTGGCTTACATTTTCATTCCATCCAGCATCGCCATCGCCGGAGACACTGCTCATTTCCTGGAGCGCGCCGCAAAAATCCAGTTCGGCCTGATGGTCTGCGGCTACTGCCTCAGCCATGCGCCCGCTCTGCTGCTGATGAAAATCCCCGGATTTGAGGGGCACGATGCGCGGTTGCTTCTGTATCTGGGAATCGTGGATCAGATGAACGATCTCTTGCAGTACGTCTGGGGCAAGCTGATCGGCCGGCACAAAATTGCCTGGCGTGTCAGCCCGGATAAGACCTGGGAAGGTTTCCTGGGTGGATTGATCAGCGCCACCGCGTTGGGCACTCTCTTGTGGTGGGCCACGCCGTTCACACCGCTGCAATCGGCGGGAATGTCCTTCACCATCTGCATTCTGGGATTCGCCGGCGGACTGGTGATGAGCGCGACGAAGCGCGACATCGGCATCAAGGATTTTGGCGCCGTAATCGAGCGGCGGGGCGGCATCCTCGACCGCATAGACTCGCTCTGCTTTGCCGCGCCGATCTTCTTCCACCTGGTGCGCTATTACTTTGTTCCGTAATCGAACTCTTCAGCGCGCGACAGGCTCCGCGCTCTGCGCACCCGCAGGCACGCGCGATTTCAGAAATCCGCGCGCTGCCAGCAGTTCCGCGTTCAGCAACGCGGCGCCTGCCGCCCCGCGCACCAGGTTGTGCGACAACAGGGTGAGTTTCAAGTCCAGCAGCGGACACTCGCGCACGCGGCCGACAACCGCGGCCATCCCGTGGCCGGCATTTACGTCTTTGCGCGGCTGGGGACGGTCTTCCTCATCCTGCACGACGATGGGATGCTTCAGCCCGGTCGGCAGAGAAGCAAGTTCTGGGGAAACTTCGAACGTTCGCAGCGCCTGGCGAACTTCATCCAGAGTGGCAGTTTTCTTCAGCCGGAGCGAAACACATTCCAGGTGGCCATCGCTGACCGGCACGCGGTTGCAATGCGCGCTGATGCCAAGGCCCGCTTCGATAAAACGCGAGCCATCCCAGCGGCCAAGCAACTTTTGCGGCTCCGCTTCCATCTTTTCCTCTTCGCCGCTGATGAAGGGGACCACATTCCCCAAAATGTCCAGCGAAGGGACACCGGGATAGCCAGCGCCCGAAACAGCCTGTAGCGTCACGACGAAAATCTTTTCGAGGCCAAATGCATCCGCCAGCGGTTTCAAAACCAGCACCAGCCCCGCCGTCGAGCAGTTCGGATTGGTCACAATGAAGCCGCCGTCATACCCGTGATTTTTTTGTTGCACGCGAATCGATTCCAGGTGCGCGGCGTTCACTTCGGGGATCAGCAGCGGAACGTCGGCATCCATGCGGTGATTTCTGGAATTGCTGACCACCGGATAGCCGGCTCGCGCAAAATCCTCTTCCGCTTTTCCGGCCACGGATGAATCTAGCGCGGAAAAAACAAAATCGCACTCCAGATTCGGATCCAGATCCTTCACCACCAGATTGCGCGCCGCTTCGGGAACAGGACCTTCCAGGTGCCAGTGCGCTGCTTCGGCATAGGTTTTTCCGGAAGAGCGCTCCGAAGCCGCAACCGCGGTCAGCTCAAACCACGGATGATCCGCAAGCAGCTTCACCAGCCGCTGCCCGACCATTCCCGTGGCGCCCAATACTCCCGCGCGCCACTTCCGGCCATCCGCGCGGCGGCTCACCGCGCACCTCGGCCAGGCACAGCTTCACGATCGGCTTGCGCGATTTCTTCCTGTCGTTCCGGGTTCATGTTCGCGGCTCCTCATCTGGTTGTTCCGCCGGAGTCACTCGGGAGGGGGTAAAACGAAAAAACCCACCGCCCGGTTCGCTTCGGGGGTGGGTTGGAAACTTGTTCTAGCTGGCTAGCAGTTTCTCCCGTCGCCCGAAGCGCTCTTAGTGGACGTAGTATCAGTCGAAGTCGTCGTAGTCGACGGCTTCGCGGCAGTCCCGATTCGCTTGGTGGCGCTAGCCAACATATTCCCCAAGATAACACGAGCCACAGGAATTGGGGGCGCAAAATGGAATTTCATGAAAGCCGTGCGGCGAAAAGTAAATAAGGAGGGTCAGAGGGCGGTCTCCCCGCTCCCATTCCGGTATCAAAGCTATTCCCGTAAGTATATGTAACCAAATATGTTAAATGCAGAAACTTTCCTGGATTTCCTGGGTTTATTTGCCCCACGGGAAGGGGAGGCTCTCGAAGCCTCTGGGGAATATTCAAAGCAAAAAGGGAGAATTATCTATGTACCTCAGGAAGTGGTTCACGTGCTTCTGCGCACTCGCGCTGATTGCCTTGCTCAATGGCTGCGGCAACAATGCAAATTCCTCCGGCAACACAACACCTCAATCCAATTCCGTTTTCGTCACCGGCACCGACGCTCCCCTGCCCAGCGTCGTGGGCTTCCGCGTGGACATCACGGGTCTCACACTTTCCGACGGAACAAGCACTCCTGTTTCCGTTCTGAACGGAACGCAGACTGTAGACTTTGCCCGCTTGAACGGCCTGCGCACTCTGCTCGACATCAACACGATTCCGACGGGCACTTACACGCAGGCGGTCGTAACCCTGGCCAATCCTTCGATCGACTACCTGAACGTAACGAATCCTCAGACGAATCCGCCAACGCATCCGACGATCAGCACGCTGGACACCAGCGCAGGCTCCAATCCGCAGCTCAGCCTGACGACGTCCCAGGTGACTATTAATCTGGCGAGGCCGCTGGTGGTTTCCGCCGGCGACATCGACGGGTTGCGTTTCGAATTCGACATTCGCCAATCGGTTGCAGTGGACGGCAGCGGCCAGATCACCGGCGCGATCACACCGACGCTCGACCTGAAAGTAATTACGCCGTCGGACGCGGATGCCTTCATTGACGAGTTCGATGCTGGCGTTGTCAGCGTGAACGCCGCGGGCAATTCGTTCGTGATTCAAGGTCCCCACGGCCACCAATTTACGGTCAACGTGAATCAACAGACCGAATGGGAAGGGAATGAAACGATCGCCAATCTGACGACCAACTCAATAGTGGAAATTTCCGGGACACTTGATCGGACTTCGGCGGCTATTCTGGCGGATAGCGTGGCGATCGTTTCGCAGGATCATTTCTGGGCCGGCGGGCTGGTCACGTTCGTGGAACCGCCGGTTGGCACCGCCACCGACTTTGACCTCTACGTTCGCAGTGTATTGCCCGCGGGTACCGGCTTCAACTCCGGTCAGATCTCCAATATCCCGTTGACCGGCCAGGAAAAATATTTCATCCACTGGTGGCGCGACAATTTCGGCAGCTTCCTGTTCACCTCTACGGGCCTGGTGCCGGGGCAGCACGTCAGCATCGCCGGCCCCCTCACCAATGGCGTGGTCACGGTGAAGCGCGTTGTACTGCGCCACTCCGGCCACACCGGCCTGCTGGTCACCGGACAGACAAACACCAGTGCCGGGACGTTTGAGTTCGACTCGAATGGCTTGGCAGGCGTGTTGTTCGAAGGCCCGGTCACGGTGCAGGTCACTCCGTTCACCAGATTCCTGGGCGGATTGGGCGGCATCAACGATCTCACCGGCACCACCGCGCTGCATCTGCGCGTCGTCGGGCTGATTCTGAAGACCAACACGGGCGCGCCGATCTTCCTGGCGCGCAGCGTGGAGAAACTCACCAACTAAAACTGCCTAACTCGGCGGTAAATCGGCGGCCACTTCGTTAACCAGAGTGGCCGCATTTTTTAGCACGTAGCGTCAAACAGCAGGCTGGAGCAGGTAAGCCCCGACTCCGCTTTTTGCAATTCCGCAATGTCCAACGATTCCACGTGAAATCCCCTGGCTTCGATACGCGCTCGCGTTTTCGGAAACGATGCGGGAAATACGATGGATTCGCCGACGGCCAGCGCGTTCCCGGCGTGAGGTTCCGCGGGATCCACGTCTATCCAGTCAAATGCTTCGAATCGTTTCCACTGAAACCAAGCGCGGTTGCCGAGAAGCGTGTTCTTGCCGAGATACGTCACCCCGGACTTCAGGTGCAGGCACCCGGTCACTGGCACCGCCGTCAGGTCGTATCCGTAGTGTTCCGTGATTACCGCCAACTGCCGGATGCCTTCGGCGTTTGATCGCTGGGTCAGCCCCACGAAAATTTTCCTGCCGATCCGCAAAACGTCTCCACCTTCCAGCATCCCCGGCAATTTTACATTAGCCAATTTGCGAAACGGTTCGAGAGCGGCCGCGAGTGAAGGAGCTTCCCTCCGCCGGATCTCCGTGCCCAGTGGGCAGATGATCGCCACCTCATCAAGCACAATCGCGGGATCTTCGACGAACATCGAATCCGGCAGTTCGCGCTCTTCCGGTAGGGAAATCACTTTCGCGCCCAGTTTTTCGAGGAGAGCTTCGTAGGCATGGTGTTGCGCGCGCGCCTTTTCCAGTTCAATCGGTTTGCGCTCGATGAAACTCAGTTCACAATCTGTCAGAGAAGCACTAACTTTTCGCGTAATCGCCGTCAGCATTTTCTGAATGTATCAAAGATTCTTCGCTTTGGTCACCTGCCTGGCGCGAATCCGAGTTATGATTTTTGCTCGACTGCCGATCGCGGATGAACCGTTGTATTCTTAGGCCGTTCCAAGCATTGTGATTCTGCGCGGCAGGACCTAAGGAGAAAGCCCACATGTCGGATGGAATTCGTCGCATCGTCGCTCTCAGCGTGCTCGTGGTTGGCACGGGACTATTGTGGGTGGTGGGACGTTCGAACGATGACGAGGCCAATGCAAAGAACGACCAGGATGCCACGCTCGCGGCCAATCGCGAACGGGCCGCCGCCGATGACCCGCGCCTCAAGGGCTCTTACCGCTATGAACAGGGCAGCTGGGTTTATGTTCACCTGGAAGGCGACCCGGCCAGCCTCGGCTATCAGCACGGCTTTTGGCTCGCTCCCGAAATCTCCGACGCTTTTCCAGCAATCAGCACGAACATGACGCACTCCACGAAGCGCGACTGGGCTTTCTTCCGCGAAACCGCGCGCACCATGCTGTGGCCGAAAATTGACGCGGAGTATCAACAGGAACTGCAGGGGATTGCGGAGGGATTGAAGGCCCGGAGTGATTCAAACCTGGACGTTTACGACATCGTGGCGATGAATGCGTTCGAAGAATTGCCGGACTATTACGTGCCCTGGCTGAACAAACGCGAAAAGGCGGCCAATCCTCCGAACCTCAAGAGCCCGGGAAATTGCAGCGCGTTCGTGGCCACAGGCAGTTGGACCAAAGATGGAAAGATCGTGATCGCGCACAATAACTGGACGAATTACATGAACGGCGAGCGCTGGCGCATCATCTTCGATATCGAGCCGAAGACCGGCTATCGCATGTTGATGGACGGAATTCCCGGCGTGATCGCCAGCGACGACGATTTCGGCATAAACAGCGACGGCTTGATGGTCACGGAAACCACCATCACCCAGTTCGAAGGCTGGGATCCAAATGGCAAGGCGGAGTTCGCTCGCGCACGCAAAGCGCTGCAATACGCCGGTTCGATCGACGAGTACACGAAAATCATGCTCGACGGAAACAATGGCGGCTACGCCAACGACTGGCTGATTGGCGACCGCAAAACAAACGAAGTGGCGCAACTGGAACTGGGGCTAAAGGCGTACAAGCTGTGGCGCACAAAAGACGGCGCTTTTGCCGGCTCCAACTGGGCGCGCGATCCTAAAGTGATCAAGCAAGACACGCCGCAATTCGACCCGAACAATCTGGAGACGTCACCCAATGCTCGCCGCGTGCGCTGGGAACAGTTGCTGAACGAGAACAAAGGCAAACTGGACGTGGAGTTGGCGGAAAAAATGCTCGGCGACCACTTTGATTCTTTCCAGAAAAAAGAAGAAGCGAACGAACGCACGCTCTGCGGGCACGTGGACGCTTCTTCCCGCGGCGTCGATGTCTGGGCCTGGGGACCGAATTATCCGGGCGGCGCGGTGCAGGGTAAGGCCAGCGATTCGACGATGGCGCAGAAACTCAGCTTCGTGGCTCGCATGGGACACCCCTGCGGCGAAACGTTCCAGGCGAAGCCGTTTCTCGCGGCTCACCCTGACTTCGCCTGGCAGGAACCGTATCTGCGCGACATGCCCGCCGGTCCCTGGACAGAATTCCATGCCGGCGAAATTCCGGTCCCGCAACGCTAACACCGCCAAACCATCAAGCGATGATTGTCATCCTGAGGCCCCGATTCTGATCGGGGTCGAAGGATCTCAACGTTGGAATTGTGCTCGTCTGATCAGGTGAGATCCTTCGGGCCGCAAACAACGCGGCTCTCAGGATGACAAGTTGAAGTGGTGTTAGGTGACACAGAAGTATTGCGTCACCAGCACAATGACAACTCTCAGTGAGCGACGCCGCCGGGCACAGCGATTTCGACGTGCGACGCATATTTCTGCGAGCGATAGATCTTCTGCGTGGCCGTCTGGTAGTCGGATTCCTTCGCCTCGAATATATTCGGCACGAATTTCTGCGGGTTCCGGTCGTAGAGCGGGAACCACGTGCTCTGCACTTCGACCATGATGCGGTGGCCTTTCTTGAAAACGTGGTCGGCGGTGTGCAGGTCAATCGTGAACGGCGTAATCTCGCCCGGCACAATGGCTTCCGGCTTTTCATACGAATTGCGATAGCGTCCCCGGAATATTTCGTCGGCGATCATCAGCTCGTAGCTCGCCAGGGTCCAATCGGTGTCCAGTTTCTCGGGATACACGTCGATCAACTTCACCACCCAGTCGGCGTCCGAGCCCGTCGTTGCGGCAAAAAGTTTCGCGGTCACCTGGCCAGTGAGGGTTACATCCTCCTGCAACACGTCAGTCTTCCAGCTCAGCACATCGGGGCGTTTCTCGACGAAACGCTGGTCCTGCACCAGCCAGGTGTACCAGCGGCCGGGATGATCGGAGGGGTACGTTTCATCGACGGGCCGGTTGCGATAGGGCACAGGATTTGCTGGATCGCTTACGTAGGAATCGAATGCCTCCGCTGCTTCATTTGTTGGCGCGTCGAAACTCAATTTCCCGTCGGCGCCGAAATACAGGCTCTTTTGTTGCGTGTCACGCGGCGGCCAGGCATCGAAGCGCGTCCAGATGTTGCTGCCAGTCTGAAACAGCAGCGCTTCTTTCAGCGGCAACTCGCCTTTGTCGTGCAGCCAGTACGCAAACCACGGCGCTTCTATTTTTTCCCGAAAATACTCGCCGGTGTTGCTGGCGAACGGAATCTGCCCCAAAAAATTGCCCGGGCCATGCGCCCAACCGCCGTGATTCCACGGTCCAACGACCAGATAGTTCATGTGCGCCGAATCGTTTTTCTCCAGATTCGCGTACGTCGCCGTCGGGCCGTAGAAATCCTCCTGGTCCCACCATCCCGCGACGTTCAGATTCGGCACCGTCGCCTGATGCAGGACATGCGCCAGTGCTTTCTCCTTCCAGAATTCGTCGTAGGCCGGATGCTCCACAAAACTGTTCCACGAAGGAATTTTCCCGTGCAGGTACTCTTTGTTGATGTTCGAAAGCGGCCCGACGTGCAGATACCAGTCGTACAAGTCATCGCGGTCAAATTTCAACTTGGAATTTTCCTTGGTGGTTTCCATTTCCGCGGCGTATTCGTAGCCATAACTCAAACGAAACGCGCCGTTGTGAAAAAAGTCGTCTCCCAGCCAGCCGTCTCCCATGCAGGCCTGCTCCGAAACCGCTTTCAACGCCGGGTGCGGATTCACCAGCGCCATGGCAGCCAGAAAACCGCCATAAGAAATTCCCGCCGTACCCACGCGGCCGTTGTTGTTGGGCACGTTTTTCACCAGCCACTCGATCGTGTCGTAGGTGTCCGTGCTTTCGTCAATTCCCTTGGGATTGCCGGCGTCGTGCACCGGCCGGTTCATAACAAATTGCCCCTCGGAGCCATACCGCCCGCGAATATCCTGAAATACGAACACGTAGCCGTCCGCGAACATGTGCGAATACCGGGACAGTTTTGGGCTGTATCCCTTATCCGCTGCGGAAATCCCGTAAGGCGTACGCTCCAGAAAAATCGGCAGCGACTCCTTGGCCTTCTTCTGCGTGTAAATCTCGGTATGCAACTTCACGCCATCCCGCATCGCGATCATCACTTCCTTCTTCTCAAACAGCGCTGGTAACTCGGGCTTCGCTGCCCCCTGTCCCCAAACTCCTGGGGAAACGACCCAAACAAACGCCAAAACCCTCAAGGCATTCCCAAAAGTTCTCATTTGTCGCGATGCCCCCTGAATGACGAACGAAACCCAGCGAGCATACCATAGAGGCACGGAGCCCATTGGTGGCAGGGCGTTCCTCTGCTAAAATAGAGGTTCGTAGCACCGCACCTGAATTGATGAAGAAAGGTTTCGTCCGGGCTGCTGGTTGTTTCAGCAGCTATTTTTGTCTGAAGACGCATTTACCAACATGACCAAAGAGATTCGCAATATCGCCATTATCGCCCACGTGGACCACGGCAAAACCACGCTGGTGGACACCATGCTCCGGCAGAGCGGCATTTTCCGTGCCAACCAGGAACTCGTCGAGCGCGTTATGGACTCTAACGACCTGGAACGCGAGCGCGGCATCACCATTCTAGCCAAGAACACGGCCCTCTTTTTCCACGACACCAAAATCAATATCGTCGACACCCCAGGCCACAGCGATTTCGGCGGCGAAGTCGAACGCGCTCTGCGCATGGTCGACGGCGTGGTGCTCCTCGTTGACGCCAGCGAAGGCCCGCTCCCGCAGACCCGCTACGTTCTCCAGAAGGCCCTCGCGGCCAAGCTTCCTCCCGTCGTGGTCTTGAACAAAATTGACCGCCCCGACGCGCGGCCGGAAGAAGTCCTCAACGAAATCTACGACCTCTTCATCGATCTCGACGCCACCGAGGATCAACTCGACTTTCCCATCGTCTACACCAACGCGCGCGCCGGTGTGGCCCATCGCAAGATCGGCGACGATTCGAAGGACTTGCTCCCGCTTTTCGAAGCCATCGTGAATAAAATCCCGGGGCCGACCGGCGATCCCACCGGCGTCCTGCAGCTTCAAGTTACCAACCTGGACTATTCCGAATTTCTCGGCCGACTGGCAATCTGCCGCGTCTTCAACGGCACCCTGAATCGCGGCGAAGAAGTTGGCATCAGCAAGCTCGACGGCAAGCTCACTTCGACCAAAATCACCAAACTCTACACGTTCCGCGGCCTCGAACGCGATGAAGCTGAAACCGTAGTTGCGGGCGACATCGTCGCCATCGCCGGCGTCGAAGGCATCCAGATCGGCGAGAGCATCACCTCGCTCGAAAATCCCCAGCCGCTGGAGCCGCTGACCATCGACGAACCGACGCTGGCCATGATTTTCAGCGTCAATTCCGGTCCGCTCTCCGGCCGCGAGGGAAGCTACCTGACTTCGCGGGACCTCCGGGATCGCCTTGCCAAGGAACTCCTCACCAACGTCTCCATCCGCGTGGAAGACACGGACACGCCGGAATCCTTCCGCGTGCTCGGCCGCGGCGAATTGCAGTTGGCCATCCTGATCGAAACCATGCGCCGCGAAGGCTTCGAATTGATGGTTGGCAAGCCGGAAATCGTGGTGCGCAACGAAAATGGCAAGAAACTCGAGCCTGTCGAGCGCCTGGTGATCGACATCCCGGAAAATTTCATCGGCATCATCATGGAAACCATCGGCAGCCGCCGCGGCGAAATGCTGAAAATGAGCAATCACGGCTCCGGCCGCGTGCGCCTCGACTTCAAAATTCCCTCGCGCGGCTTGATCGGCCTGCGCAGCCAGTTGCTGACGGATACGCGCGGCACCGCGCTCATTCACTCTATTTTCGAAGGGTGGATGGAATACGGCGGCGACATGGCGCTGCGCCCGACGGGAGCCCTTGTCGCGGATCGCCCCGGCCTTTCCACTGCCTACGCGCTGTGGGGATTACAGGAGCGCGGCGAACTGTTCATCGGCCCGACCATCGAAGTTTACGAAGGAATGGTGGTCGGCGAAAATTCCCGCGAGCAGGACATGGAAGTAAACGTCACCAAGGAAAAGAAGCTCACCAACATGCGCTCTTCTTCGGCCGACGAAGCCATCCGCTTGATCCCGCACCGGCAACTCAGCCTGGAGCAGGCTATCGAATTCATCGCCGACGACGAGTTCGTCGAAATCACGCCCAAGTCCATCCGCTTGCGCAAAAAAGTTTTGCAGTACAGCAAGCGTCCGCGCCGCTGGCAGGAAATCCGCGCCAGCCAGGAAGCCGCAAGCTAGAACCTTTCAAGCACGGTTAAGCGAAAAATCAGGGCAGCAGTGGCTTGCCGTCCGCGGTAGGCAGCGACAGCCCTGCCTCTTTAGCGAGCGTCGGCGCGATGTCCCGCATATCGATTAATCCTAGATTCTTGCCCGCCGGCACGTCCGGCCCCACAAGAAAAAAGGAAGCGCGCAATTCCGGCAGATCCGGCAACTGGCCATGCGTGCCGCCCGCCTTCACCGAGGAGAGGACGGGGCCTGTCAGGGCGGTGCCGGTGCGCCAACCGGGTTTCAACCCCACAAAAAACGAAGCGTTCGGATAGCCGCCCCTTCGATGCAACTCATCTCCTTCAAGCACGCGATCGATGCCGTTCGCCGGGTCGGCCGCCAACTTCGTCAAGAGAGTGCGAACCGTCGCCACAGTCAATCCATTCTTTGGATCTTTCAGCACGATTGCCGCGGATCCTCCCGTTTCCCATGGCATAGCCCGCCATTCGGAAACTTTGCCCTTGTCATCCAGTGAAAACAGCTTGGCCTTCTCAAACGCGGGAAACAGGTTCAGTTGCTGGCCGTAATTTGCGAAACCGTGGTCGGAAACAATCGCAACATACGCGCGACCGGGCGCGACTCGTTCCGCCGCATCCCACACTTTCCCGATCACCGCATCCATGCGTTCCAGCACAGCCATCGCTTTGGGACTGAAAGCTTGCGCATCGTGCTCGATGTGATCCAGCGCGATCAGATGCAGGGTCAGCAAGCCCGGCCGCTTGGTCTCCAGGATCCACACCGCATATTTCCCGCGCATTTCATCGCTCTCGGGAGAGGCCTCTATGCCGCCGCGGTATTCGCCGACCGCGGCTTTTCCCTCCGCCAGCAATCCCGGCGTGGAAACCACTCGCAGGAGTTTCGCATCTTCGGAAGTGCCCGCTCGCCAAACTTCGGGAATGTTCCAGTTAATCTTGGCGCCTACCGTAACCGGCCATTGAATGCTTGCCGTCGTTCGACCCGCCGCCGAAGCCGCATCCCACAAGGTCGGCACCCGAATGTCTTCCGCGTACCAATACCAGCCCTCGTGATTCTTCTGCAGCGGATCGAATGTCTGGTTCGCCAGGATTCCGTGCTTCGCAGGCCATACGCCTGTCATCAGCGTGGTGTGGCTCGGGTAAGTTACGGTGGGGATCACGCCGGTCACCCCGAGCGCATAGGTGCCTTCACGGAGAAATTTCCTCAGGTGGGGAATTTTCGCTCCGTGCGCATCCGCGGCCGTGACGTAGTCCGGGCGCAAGCCGTCCACGGAAATCACCACCAGCAAAGGAGCCGCCTTCTCCTGCCCCGCCACCTGGCCAGCCACGGCAAAAAGACAGAACAAGCTGAATACGCCCCAAAACCGCGCCGCTATCCTCTTTGGTTTCATCATGGTCACCTGTCGTTTCCCCTACGGCTCAATTTGTTGTAAAGTAAGTTCCACATTGTATTTTGTTCCGAGCACTTCGTGGTTTTATCGCTCGCCCTTGATATTGCAGGTTGCGTTCAATTCTCGCATCTCTCAGGACGGTGTTTGTGAACATCCCGGAAAGCAGTGCTTCTAACGGCCACAAGCCGCATCCTACCATCGTCGCTACCGCCACTGCTCTCCCGCCCTACAGGATCACCCGCGATGACGTGAAATATTACTTTGGCCGCGTTTTCGAAGTACCAGAACGCCGCGTGGAAGCCATGATGGCGATCGTAGACAACGCCCAGGTTCACAACCGCCATTCGATTTTCCCCATTGATTACACCATTGAACCGCGCCCCCTGGCCAAGACCAACAACGAATATATCGAACACGCCGTCAAGCTCGGCCGAGAAGCCGCCGAAAAATGTCTCGAGCGGGCGGGGATGCGCCCCGAGGACATCGACCTCATTATCACCGTTTCCTGCACAGGTTTCATGATTCCTTCTCTCGACGCCCACCTGATCAAGTTGATGGGCTTTCGCTCCAATGTGCGCCGTATGCCGTTCACGGAGCTCGGATGCGCCGCCGGAGCCATGGGCCTCTCCCGTGCCGCTGATTTTATCGCGTCAAATCCTGGAAGCAACGTCCTGATTATTGCGGTCGAATTGCCCTCGTTGACCTTTCAGCGCAAGGACATTACCCAGGCCAATCTGATCTCTTCGATTCTGTTCGGCGACGGTGCCGCGGCCGTGATCGTGACCGGCCAGAAACGGCCCGGCCCGCAAATTCTGGTGACGGAAACCTACACATTTCCGGATTCCCTGGGCGCGATGGGCTTCGATCTTCGCGACTCCGGCTTCCACATCATTCTCGACAAAAACGTCCCTGAAATGATCGGCGAGCGCATCAAAGAACTGGTTCACGGTTTCCTGGACCGCAACGACAAGAAGCGTGAAGACATTAAGGGATGGATACTGCATCCCGGCGGTGCCCGCCTGTTGGGCACGGTGGAAGAGAAGCTGGGCCTTTGCAAGTGCGACACGCAGCCATCTTGGGACATCCTCGGAAACGTCGGCAACCTTTCCAGTGCCACCATCCTCTTTATTCTTCAGGAGTGGCTGGAGAAACGCCCCCTGAAAGCGGGCGAGCACGCGATTGCCGCCGCCTTCGGCCCGGGCTTCAGCGCGGAATTCTTGCTACTGCAATGGAATTAACAGTTATCGCCTATCTCGTTCTGCTCGGCGTTGTCGCGCTGCTGCGCCTGTACGAACTCCGCCTCTCCCGGCAGCATCAGCAGGAAATGATAGCCCGCGGGGCTTCCAAGGTGGACGAACCGCGCTTCCGCTGGATGGTGGTCTTGCATACCGGCGTTCTGATTGGCGCCGCGGCCGAAGTCGTTTTCTTGAAGCGCCCCTTTATTCCGATCCTGGCGGCGGTCTGCTTCCCGCTCTTTCTCGCTGCGAACGCCGTGCGCTGGTGGGTGATTCGCACGCTCGGAGAGCACTGGAATGTGCAGGTGATGAACTCCACGGGCCTCGGGGTGATTACTTCGGGCCCGTTCCGGTACGTTCGCCATCCCAACTACGCGGCCGTATTCACCGAGATGCTCGTTTTGCCCCTGATTCATACCGCCTGGATAACGGCCCTTGTTGGTTCCGCCGCCCACATTTTGGTACTCTCGCAGCGACTCGTGACGGAGGAAAAGGTCCTCTTTTCGGATGCCCACTACCGTGACGCGATGTCCGGTAAGCCGCGCTTTCTTCCGGGCCTGTTCTGAGGCTGGACAACCATGCGCGATTTCAACGCTTTATTGGCGGGTGTCGCTCTGGGCGCGCTGTTTTTTTTCGCTCCCGCTTGCAGCAGCCAATCCACAAGCCAACTTGCGACTCCGGCTTTTAGTTCTGTCCCCGAACTGAAAAACGGTTACCAACTCCTTTATCAACAGAAATTCCCCGAAGCCCGCGTAGTTTTTGAAGAGTGGGCGGCGAAGAATCCAACCGAACCCTTCGGCCAGGTTTCCATTGCCGCCAGCTATTTGTTCGAAGAGTTTTATCTGCAGCGCGTGCTCACCAGTGATTACTTCCTGGATGACAAACGTTTTCTCGGCGGCATCACCGGCACGCCGAATGCCGATCGTATCAGGGCGTTCGAGGAGGCGGCCGCGAAGGCGCGAACACTGGCCGCCGTTCTCTTGAAGCACAACAAGCGCGACCCGGAAGGCCTTTACGCCATGACCTTGTCGGCAGGGATGCAATCTGACGCGGACAGCATGCTCCTGAAAAAACATTACGACGCGCTGAAGCATCTGAAGGAAGCCAACGCCAACGCAGAGATTCTTCTCGCCGATCATCCCGACGCTTACGATGTCTACGTTGCTCCCGGCATCGCCTATTACGTCATCGGTTCGCTCTCCGGCTCCGCAAGATTTATTTTGTGGTTTGGCGGCGTCCACGGCGATAAGGCCTTGGGTATGTCCAAGGTGGAAAAGACGGCCGAGAATGGCAATTACCTGAAACCTTTTGCGCGGATCCTGCTGGCCCTTTCCGCTCGCCGTGAGAAAAAGAACGACCTGGCCATCAAGAACCTCAAAGCACTCACCGAGGAATTTCCCGGCAACACGGTTTACGAAGCGGAGTATGCCAAGGCCCTGGGCCGGCCAGTCCCCGCCACGATAGGCCCTGCACAGTAAACTCACTCCTAAATTTACCCCGCATTCGATCCACTCTCACGGGTAGGAATACCACATCGTCCTGACACGCGCCCTGCCCAGAAACAGTTCGCTGTAGCCGCAACAATAGCTACTACGCTGGGGCTTTTCCACACGTCGCAACGCCCAGGTTGCGCGTTACCACCCATTGCCTTCTGATGGCCGCATCTTCATCCGCGTATCTCTATTGTTTTCATTTATGTGCAGAAGTCGGGCTTTGGTAGTCCACCTGCCTTTTACAGTTTCAGGCGGACTATCTCTCAACCGCACATATTCTCGGTCGGAAAGTGGCGAGACCTCATGCAAACCAGGGAAGCCTATTTGGAACGTGTAACGACGGAGGTGGACCAGCTGGCATCACGCGTGGCCGTGATGAAGGGGCTGTTCGCCAGGCAAAAGGTCAGCGTCAAACTCGATCATTACTGGGAACTTGAATTCGTTCGCACTCGCTTTACGGAATTCAAACGGCGCATCGAAGACCTTGAGGATGCCGACGAACCGGAACTCCCGCGACTCCAGGAAAACGTGGACGCGTCGTGGAATGAATTGATGCAGGCTGTAGACAAATTGATGACCGCGATTCCCTAGCTGCCAAGGCGGAACCTTGGAAGCTATCGCTTCGGCTCGACACCCGGCGGCCAGGCAGCATCCGGCCAGGTGGGAATTTGCGGCCAAGAATATTTCCAGCCGCAGGATAGGCGGGAAGGGACCAGGTCCCCTTCCCGCCTTTATCTTTTGTTGAAAAATCCCTCCCGGACTTGGCGCTGTTACAATGCAGATTCTGTTGCGAAAGGTGGTGTGCCATGTTTCAACCCGGCCTTCTGAAGGATCGCGCCATTTTCCTCACGGGCGGCGGCAGCGGGCTAGGTCGTTCCATGGCCATTCACTTCGCGAAGTTAGGCGCGCGCCTTTTCATAGTAGGGCGCCGCGAAGATCCGCTGAAATCGACGTGCGATGAAATTCACCAGGACGGCGGAGCGGCGGCGTTCGCCACATGCGATGTGCGCGATTACGAAGCCGTCGAAGCCGCATTTTCCGCCGCGGAGGCGCAGTTCGGTGAGGTGGACACCCTGGTCAACAATGCCGCGGGGAATTTTATGGCGCGGACAGAGAAACTTTCCGCGAACGCGTTCAATGCGGTTGTGGGTATCGTCCTGAACGGCACATTTCACTGCACGGAAGCGTTCGCAAAGCGCCGCATCGAAAAGAAACTTGGCGGGAACATTCTGAACATCACCACCACATACGCCGCCGCAAATTCCGGCAGCGGTTACGTGGTTCCCTCCGCTTGCGCCAAAGCGGGCGTGCTCGCCCTAACCACGTCGCTCGCGGTCGAGTGGGCGAAATATCACATTCGCGTAAATGCGATTGCCCCCGGCCCGTTTCCCACGGAAGGCGCGTGGTCCCGCCTGATTCCTTCAAAACAGTTCGAAGAGCACGCCATCAGCAAACATCCGATGAAGCGGTTCGGCAAGCATGAAGAGCTCACCAACCTCGCCGCATTCCTGTTGAGCGATATGGCCGAATACATCAATGGAGAGTGCGTGGTGATCGATGGCGCTCAGTGGCTGCGCGGCGCGGGGGAATTCAACGACCTGGGCATGCTTCCCGATGCCGTCTGGGACCAACTGGAATCCGCGCGCCCGAAGAAATAATCACTGCGGCAGGCCATGCGACCGGAGTTGCACGCGAAGTTTGATATCGCCTGCGGACGCTCCGTCTGCAATCGCGTGTATCACGATTTCCTGCGGGCCATTCGCTTTCAGTTCACTCGCCGTCAGTTTGGGCGTTTCTACTTCCACTCGCACTTCGCTGCTTGCTTCCGCGGGTAATGCGATTTCGCCCTCGCCGCTCGTGACTTTCCAACTCTTCGGCGCCTCCACCTTGAGCTGCAGTTTCAGCGGCTTATTGCTTGCATGCGCGATCGTCAGCGGAACATAAACCTGGGCACCGGCCATCACCGCGATTTCCGGTGGGTCCGCAACACGCAAAGAGCTGAGGCAATGCGCTTCACGGAAGGATTGATAGTAGCCCCAGGGTCCGCCAAGCTTTACAGTCGTCCCAGCCGACGGGCGTTGTACTTTTGTTGAAAGCTCCTGGCAGCGGTGTGGTTCGCCTTCCAGATTTGCAAAGACGTCGTCTGTCGCCTTGCTTGAGTAATACGCCTTTCCGAAAATCAGGGTCTCCGGCTCTGTCCACCACGCTGCGTCCGGGTCGCTCATCATTTTTTCCGCTTCGGCATCGCTCATTTTCTGAATTCGCTCGATGTCCGCCGGGTATTGCGTCAGATGAGTGGTCGCGGCGTCCAGTGCGATGCGCCAGTACGGCTTTTTCTGCGAAGGGGAAACTTCCTTGATCGAATAGCCCGGGCCCATGCCGGAAAACTGTTTTTCATCACTTGCGTCGGGGAAGTAATAAATCTTCTTCACCTGCCACGTCTGGAGATTCTCCAGATAGATTTCCCGGTGCGCCGAAGCGCCCGCAAGTTGCGACGGAAAAACCACGGGATTTCCCGCAAGGTCAAATGCTTCCGTCGCCAGCACGCCCGCCGCCTGGTGATCGCCGTGGTTTTCACCAATAAAAACTCCAGGCAGAGAAGTAATGATCACATCCGGCCGCGTCAACCGGACCAGTTCCACCAACTTCTCGAGGTTCGCGCCGTGTCCCCAGTTCGCCAGCGAATTCAAGACATTTTGCGAAGCGGTATCTTTTCCGTCCAGAAACCAGACATTTTTGATCCCCAGCCTGGCGCAGGACTCCCGCGCCTCCATCTCCCGAATATCCGCCAGGCCGGCCGCATGTTCCCGCCCGTAGTTGTTTGCGCCGCTGCCGCCATGCGTGCCATAAACCACCGCCACGCGTTTGTGCAGATCGTAAATCGCCCTCGCCAGATACGGTGTCACTGCCCCCTCATCATCCGGATGCGCCACCACCACCAGAATGTCGGCCTTGAAGCGTTCGTCTGCCCCGCTGTCGGTTTTCGCGGTTTGCGCAAGTAGTGAAACGGGGAGCAGGAAGGCAGCGATGATGGCAACACCAGTAAATAGTAATTTCATCTCGTTCCTTTAGCTTCGCTTTGTAAGTCTGAATCGAGAAAAGATTGTACCGTCCTTCTCGCCCGAAGCCCATGTTGCTTCAACTTGACCCGTCTCTCACCCGCCGATACTCTACATAGTCACATTCTCTGCAGTTTTGCTTGCAGGCCAGGACGATTCTCATGGACCAGATCCACGTAACCTTACCCGACGGCAGCGTGAAGGACTTTCCCAAAGGCGTCACGCCCGTTGAAATCGCCAATTCTATCTCCCCGCGACTTGCGGAAGCGGCGCTGGTGGCCAAGGTTTATGCCACCGGCGGCAATGGAGCGAATTCCAAAACCGGTATTTTTTCGAATTCCGTCGACCCCGAACCCGATGGCGGCCTGCTCTATGACCTTCGCCGCCCGCTTGAGCAGGACGTCAAGCTTCGCATCCTGACCGAAAAAGATCCCGACGCGCTTTACGTGTTTCGCCATTCGGCTGCCCACCTGCTGGCCGCGGCCGTGACGGAGCTTTATCCCAACGTGAAGTTGGGCATCGGCCCCCCGGTCGAGAACGGCTTCTTCTACGAATTCCTGCGCGAACAGCCTTTCACCACGGAAGATCTGGAAAAGATTGAAAAGAAGATGCGTGAGCTTGCGGCACAGGACCTGAAGAACGAGCGCAAACTCCTGCCCAAGCCCGAGGCTCTGAAGCTCTACAAGGATTCCAACCAGATCTTCAAATGCGAACTCGTCGAGGAAAAGGCCGACGAACCGATGGTTTCCTTCTACACCACCGGGAAGTTCATCGATTTTTGCCGAGGCCCGCACATTCCCTCCACCAAGCGCATCCAGGCGTTCAAGCTCACCAACGTCGCCGGCGCCTACTGGAAGGGGCAGGAAGGGAACGCGCAACTCCAGCGCATCTATGCGCTGGCCTTCTACACGAAAAAAGAACTCGACGAATACCTGCACCGCATCGAGGAAGCCAAGCGGCGCGACCACCGCAAGCTTGGCGCCGAACTCGATCTTTTCAGCATCCAGGAAGCGGCGGGCCCCGGCCTGATTTTCTGGCATCCGAAAGGCGGCCTGATCCGCACGCTGGTCGAAAACTGGCTGCGCGAGGAATTGCAGAAGCGTGGCTACGACATGGTGTTCACCCCGCACATTATGCTTCTGGACCTGTGGAAGACTTCGGGCCACGCCAATTTCTATAAGGAAAACATGTTTGGCGCCGTGGAAGTCGAAAAGGCCGACTACCAGTTGAAGCCCATGAACTGCCCGGGCCACATCCTTATCTACAAATCCAAATTGCGCAGCTATCGCGATCTCCCGGTGCGCCTGGCGGAACTTGGCACCGTGTATCGCTACGAACGCAGCGGCGTGCTCCACGGCCTGCTGCGCGTTCGCGGCTTCACGCAGGACGACGCGCATATTTTCTGCATGCCTTCGCAGATCGAGTCTGAAGTGGAAGCGTGCATCGATTTCGCGTACGCCGTCATGAAAAATTTCGGCTTCGATAAATTCGAAGTGGAACTTTCCGACTGGGACGCCAAGCATCCGGAAAATTACGCCGGTAAGCCAGAAGACTGGCACCGTGCCACCGCCGCTCTCGCCAGCACCATGGATCGCATGAAGATTCCTTACAAGCGCATGGAAGGCGAAGCCGCGTTCTACGGCCCCAAAATCGACGTGAAACTCATCGACGCCATCGGCCGCTCCTGGCAACTCACCACCGTGCAATTCGACTTCAATCTGCCCGCACGCTTCGGCCTGGAATTTGTCGGCGAAGACGGCGCCCGCCACCAACCGCTGATGGTCCATCGCGCGCTGCTGGGCTCCGTCGAGCGCTTCTTCGGCATTCTTATTGAACACTACGCCGGCGCGTTTCCGCTCTGGCTCGCTCCGACGCAGGTGGAAATCTGCCCGGTCAGCGAAAAAGTGGCGGAATACGCCAAGCACGTTTACGAAACTCTGAAGAGCCACGGTATCCGCGTACACCTCGACGACCGCAACGAAAAGTTGCCCGCGAAGATCCGCGACGCCCAAATGCAGAAAATTCCCTACATGCTCGTCGTCGGCCCCAAGGAAGCCGAGGCCGGCACCGTCAGCGTCCGCCATCGCACCAAGGGCGACCAGGGCCCGCGCCCCATCTCCGACGTCGTCACGTCGCTGCAGGAAGAAATTTCTTCCCGCACCATCAATTAGCCGCTTGTCACGCGCGGCCCATTGCGCACAGAATGTAGCGGCCGCCTTCTGAGGCGGGCGCCTTTTCTGCCGGCTTGCTATGGTCCCGCTTCCGATATTCTCGCGCCGCATCTTCCTGACTCTCGCTACTGGTGCCGTCGCCGCACCGTCCAGACTCTTCGCCGAAAACGAAAATCAGGTTCCATCCATGCTAGACCACATTCTTCTTGGCTCTAACGATCTTCAGCACGGCATTGAATTTGTCGAGCATCACACCGGCGTGCGCGCCGCATTCGGCGGCGTCCATCCCGGCCGCGGCACACAGAATGCACTGCTCTCCCTCGGTGAACGCCGCTATCTGGAAATCATTGCACCGGACCCGGCGCAGCCCGGCGTGAAAAATCCCATTGCTTCAAACTTGCACTCCCTTACGGAACCCCGCCTTATTGGCTGGGCCGCCCATCCCGGCAGTCTCTCCGCCTTTGCCGATAAGCTTCGTGCCGCGGGAATCAAGTTCGAAGGCCCCACGCCCGGATCGCGCAAACGTCCCGATGGCCGCCTCCTCCAATGGCAGACCCTGAACTTGGCGGATACCGCATCCGGCCTGTTGCCCTTCTTCATCGAGTGGAGCCAGGATTCCGTCCACCCCTCAGTCGACGCCCCAAAGGGCTGCGCGCTTCTCAACTTTGCCGCGGAATCCCCCGAGCCCGAAAAACTTTCCGCCACTCTGAAGACATTAGCCCTTGATCTCCCCGTCAAAAACGGCGAAAAAGCGCGGCTCCACGCCGTAATTTCCTGGCCAAAAGGCGATCTCGACGTCTACTCCTGATTCGCCTCGTCTCAACATCCCGGCCCCGTTAGGCACCACCACCACCCCTTGCTCCATCTTCTTAGCGTGCTATAATTTGAAGTCCGTCCCTCCTTGCTGTGGGCCTGTAGGGACCTGCTTTCAATTCGAGGTGAGATCCCGCGCTGCGGGGTGCCTTTTTTTTCCTAGGGGGTTTTATCGCTGAGAGGAATTTCCGGCAAGCGGACCGTATCCGCATCAATGAACGGATTCGAGCTCGCGAAGTCCGGGTGATTGACGAAGAAGGTGGGCAGTTGGGCGTCATGCAGCCATTCGAAGCAATGCGTCTGGCGCGTGAAAAAGGTTTGGATTTGGTGGAGATTTCGCCGACCGCGGATCCTCCCGTTTGCAAAATTACCGATTACGGCAAATTCCAATACCAGCAGAACAAGAAAGCCCACGAGCAGCGCAAGAGCAGCCGTGGCTCGCAGCTTAAGGAAGTGAAGTTTCGGCCCGCCACCGCGGAGCATGATTTTCAGGTTCGCAAAAACCAGATCATCCGCTTCCTCGGCGAAGGACACAAGGTTCGCGCCATGATTTTTCATCGCGGCCGCGAAATGGCGCACCAGGAAGTGGGCCGCGCCAAGATGACCCGCCTGCTGGGCGAAATCGGCGAGCACTGCCAGATCGAGACGATGCCGCGCATGGAAGGAAACGTTCTCGTAGCGCTGTTGGCCCCGAAAAAAGGCGCCGGTGTCGCTCCGCGCAGCAGCGCCCAGGCGCAAACGAACGCTTAACTGAAATCCAGACCTGGTTTCACACCGGCAGTTCACCGCCGAGAATTTTTGAGAGTGGCTGAACTAATTCAGCCCGCCACAACGCACGGAGAGGATTCAAAGCAATGCCACGCAATTCCACGAAGCCCAAGTTGAAGCTCAAAACGCACCGCGGCGCGAAGAAGCGGTTCAAGATTACGGGGACCGGCAAGATCCTGCGCATGCATTCCGGCAAGCGCCACCTGCTCGGCACCAAAGCGCCCAAGCGTATGCGCAAGCTCAAGAAGCTCACGCTGGTCAACAAAGCCGACCTGGCCAAGACCAGGCAGATGCTTCCGTACGGCATCTAATTTTTTGATTTTGTAGGGGCGGGTTTATGCCGCCCGTGCAAGAACCGCGAAACTCAGGTTTCGCAATAACGTGCCAGGCAGTGCTACACGGGTGCCTGCCGGCCGTTCCGCTCTCTTCGGAGAGCGCGTAGTGCTGGGCGTAAGCCCGGCCATGTAGCGGCCACTTTCAAGTGGCCAAGCCGCGAGGCAACTACAAACACCTCGGAAACAAACCCGTTGCGAGCGATGCATTTCCGCGTCTCTCCGCAACCCGTTTCGTTTCCCTGAAAACTAAAGGAGCAAACCCATGCCACGCGTAAAACGCGGCACTAAACGCCGGGCCCGGCGGAAGAAGTATCTCAAGCGGACCAAGGGCTTTTTCCTCACCAAGAGCAAGCTTTACCAATCAGCGCAGGAAGCAGCCAATCGCGCGGATCGCTACGCAAAGCGCGATCGCCGCGTGAAAAAGCGCCAGTACCGCCGGTTGTGGATTCAGCGCGTCGGCGCCGCCGCTCGCCAGAACGGCATCACCTACGGCCAACTTATCCATGGCTTGAAGGCCGCGGGCATTGCCCTCGACCGCAAAGTCCTGGCCGACATCGCCGTCAAGGACGCCGCCGGCTTCACGCAACTCGCCGAAAAGGCCAAAGCCTTCGCGCCCAAGCGAACCCCCAAGCCCGCAGCCAAGAAGACCTAACTCGGTCACGATTGCAGGGCGTTATGCTTGCACTTGTAGCGGCCGCCTTCCGAGGCGGGCGCAGTTTCTTCCTTAGGGGCACGATATATCGTGCCCTTGCGGTGTACTCTAGCTTCAGATCATGCCAACTTCTGATATCGGTCTCGACAAAACTCTCGCGGCGCTCGGGGTAACGCGTCCTGAACAGGTCAGCGAGCGTTTCACCACGATTCGGGCCCACTTTGATGGGCAGTTTCAGACTGTGCAAAGCGAATCCGAGTGGAAACTCTTTCGCGATGCATGGCTCGCGCGCAAGTCCGGCGTCATTACGCAAATCACTGACAATTGGTTGAAGCCTGCAACACCCGAGCTCAAGCGTGCGGTCGGCGCCTCACTCAACGATCTTCGTGCTTATGTCGACACACAAATCGAAACTCGCCACGCCGCCATCGAGAGAGTCGCCGATTCCGTTGCCTCTGCCAAAGATCGCATCGACCTCTCGCTTCCCGGCGTCATCCGTCCGATCGGTTCGCATCACCTGGTTCGCTCGGTGATGCAGGAAATCGAAGACATCTTTGTCTCCATCGGCTTCTCCGTCGTCGAAGGTCCGGAAATCGAAACGCCCTACTACAATTTCGAAGCGCTCAACATTCCCGAGCATCATCCCGTCCGCGACGACATGGACACCTTCTATCTCGACCTGCCGAAGGGCGCGCCCGGTCCGCTGCTTCTCCGCACCCACACTTCGCCCGTGCAGATTCGCACCATGGAAAAGCGCCAGCCTCCCGTGCGCGTCATCGTGCCTGGCAAGGTCTACCGCCGCGACAATCCCGACGCCACGCACTCCTTCGTCTTCCACCAGATCGAAGGACTGGCCGTCGACACGGACATCACCTTCTGCGATTTCACCGGCACCATCGAATATTTCGTGAAGCAATTCTTCGGCGAAAGCGTGAAAACCCGTTTTCGCCCCAGTTATTTTCCTTTTACGGAACCTTCGGTCGAATTCGACGTCTCCTGCATTTTTTGCGGAGGCACCGGCACGGCAGCCTCCGGCCAAACATGCGGCAAGTGCAAAGGCTCTGGCTGGATCGAGCTCTTCGGCGCGGGCATGGTCGATCCCGCCGTTTATGGCTTCGTGAACTACGACGCGAAAAAAGTCAGCGGGTTCGCCTTCGGCATGGGCATGGACCGCCTGGCAATGCTCAAGTACGGTATTGACGACATCCAAGTCTTTTTCCAGAACGACGTGCGCTTCCTGAAGCAATTCCCATGAACCACCGCATCCCATCGCTGACGCGAGCAAGCTTGCGAAGGACAGGTTCACTAGTCACTAGTCACCAGTCACGAGTCACCGAATGACTTTCTCCGACGCCAAACAACGCTTCTCCAACCGCGTGGAGGACTACGTTCGCTACCGCCCCGGCTACCCGGTGGAGATTTTGCCGTTACTGCAAACCTGGACCAGTTTTCGTGCCGATCATGTTGTCGCCGACATCGGTTCCGGCACCGGCTTGCTCAGCAAGCTGTTTCTCGATTTCGGCAATCGAGTTATCGGCGTCGAGCCAAATGCTGAAATGCGCGCGGCGGGCGAAGAATTCCTGGGTGCTTATCCGAATTTCAAAGGCGTCGCAGGTTCCGCCGAAGCAACCACCCTGCCCTCCGACTCCGTTGACTTCGTCGCTGCCGGCCAGGCGTTCCACTGGTTTCAAATGCCCGCGGCGCGTGAAGAATTTCATCGCATTCTGAAATCCGAAGGCCGCGTCCTGGTCATCTGGAATGAACGGCTTGTCGATGAAACCCCGTTTCTGCGCGAATACGAAGCGTTGCTCAATCGCTTCGGCACGGATTATGCCCGGGTGAACGAAAGCTACCCTCGCGCGGAACAAATGCTCGAATTTTACGGCGCCAATGAATTTACTTCTCACTCGCTGCCAAATTTCCAGGAATTCGATTTTGCAGGGCTCAGCGGCCGCTTGCGCAGCAGTTCGTATGCGCCGCCCCCCGGCCATCCGCAATTCGAGCCGATGATGAAGGAGTTACGCAGACTTTTCGACGCGCATCATCAGGGCGGAGTGGTCCGCATGGACTACCGTACGCGCGTTTATGCGGGCAAACTGGATTACGACAGGACAAGCGCATGAAGGTCTCCTACAACTGGCTGAAAGAATTCGTCGACGTCGCTGCCTCGCCAGAGGAAGTCGCGTCGCGGCTCGCGCTCTCCGGCACAAATGTCGCCTCCATCGAAACCGGCGCGCACGGCGTGGTGATTGACGCGGAAATCACTTCGAATCGCCCGGACTGCCTTGGCATGCTCGGCATCGCCCGCGAAGTTGGCGCCATCTACCGGCTCCCGGTGAAAATCAATTCCCCGAAGCCCGCCGAATCCAAAACCGCCCGGGCGAGCGACGCCGTCAAGATAAAGATCGAAGCGCAAGACCTTTGCGGGCGGTTCACCGCGCGGGTGATTCGTGGCGTAAAAATTCAGCCCTCTCCCAAGTGGCTGAAAGACCGCCTGGAAGCCGCCGGCACCGCCAGCATCAACAACGTCGTGGACATCTCTAACTACGTGATGCTGGAGCTCGGGCATCCCCTTCACACATTCGATTACGACCTGGTCCGCGATCACAGCATCGTCGTGCGCCGCGCCAAGTCCGGCGAAAAAATGAAGACCCTCGACGGCATCGAGCGCACATTCGACCCCAACGTCTGCATGGTTTGCGATGGTGACGGCTCTCGCCCGGTCGGCATCGGCGGCATCATGGGCGGCGCCGAAACCGAGATTTCCTTTTCCACGAAAAATGTGCTGATCGAGTGTGCCTGGTTCGATCCCATCTCCATTCGCCGCTCGGCCCGCTCTCTGCGGCTGCACACGGAAGCCAGCACTCGTTTCGGTCGCGGCGCTGATCCTGAAATGGCGGATTTCGCTTCTCGCCGCGCAGCGGAACTTATTTTGCAACTCGCCGGTGGCGAACTTCTTTCCGGCGTGGTGGACCTCTATCCCGGCAAACGCGCCGCAAAAAAGATCACCATCACGCGCGCCGAACTTCTCCGCATCATGGGCGCCGACGTGCCCGACAAGGTTTTGGAGACGATTCTTTCCGCGCTCGGTTTTGCCCCCGTGCGCGTGGATCAGACCCGCGGCGCCGCGGATTCGCTGCTTGCGGACTGGGAATGCCACCAACCATCCTGGCGCGCCGACGTCGAGCGCGAAATCGACCTCATCGAAGAGGTCGCGCGCGTCTACGGCCTCGACAAATTTCCTCCGCGCTTACCAGCTTCTCGCGCCGGTGCCGCGCGGTTGCCGCATTACGAAGCGGAAGGCCGTCTGCGTGAACGCTTGATCGGCTTGGGCTATCACGAAGTCTTGACCATTCCCCATGTAGCCGAAGATCGCAACGAACTCTTCCGGCCGCTAGACGCGGCGCCGGCAAAGCTCGCGAATCCGCTCTCCGAGGAAGCCGGTGTCCTGCGCTCCACCGGCGCGGTCACCCTGGCCGCCGCGATCGAGTGGAACCTGAACCACGGCCAGCGCAACGCTCGCCTCTTTGAAATTGGCAGCCACTATCGTTTTGTGGATGGCAAACCCGTGGAAACACGCGTTCTTTCCATCGGCGCCACCGGTGCCGCGCGCCCGCAAGCTCTCTACGATTCACCCCGCGATTACACCTTCGCCGATCTGAAAGGCGATCTCGACGCGATTGGCGCGTTCTCCGGCGGCCTCCGTTGGGAACAGGGCGGGCCGGACTGGCTGAACCCCGCGCGCCGCGGCGTGATTTCCCTCGGCAAGGAATCGGGGCCCGCGCTCGGTTCGGCCGGGCAACTCGCCAAGCGCGTCGCCGAAAAATTCAAATTTCGCCAAGATGTCTTTCTTGGGGAGGTCAACCTCGGGCCGCTCTACTGCATGTACTACGGAACGAAGAACAACCGCCGTTACGAACCGTTGCCGCGCTTCCCCGGCGTCGAGCGGGATTTTTCGCTCTTCCTGGCCGACGGTGCCACTTTCGCCCAAGTCCAGCAAACCATCCAGTCGCTGGGCATCCCTGAAATCCACTCGGTCGAAGCCGCGGATCTCTTCCGCGGCAAAAATGTCCCTGCGGGGAAATTCTCGCTCATGGTGCGAGTCGTCTTTCAAAGCCGCGAAGCCACGCTGACCGAAACCCAGATCAACGATTTCTCCGCCCGGATCATCTCTGCACTGGAAAAACAACTTGGCGCCACACTCCGCGCCAGTTGATCCTAATCTTCTCTGCGTTCTCAGCGCCTCTGCGAACTCTGCGTTAACTCCGTTCCCCTACTCCGTCTTTCGCAGCGCCCGCTCCACCAGCGTCAGGCACCTCTCTGCCTGCTCCTTCAAGATCTCCTCGCGTTCTCCGCGCTCTTCCCGCAACCGGTGCAACTCATCCGCAATCGCCAAAGCCGCCAGCACCGCAACCTTCTGTGTGTCCACGGTCTTCGCCGCGTCTGAAATCAACCTCATTTTCTCGTCCACGTACGCGGCGATTTTGCGCACGTAGGTCTCATCCAGTTCGGCGTTGATCGGATAAACCTGGCCATAAATATCCACCTTGATGCTTTGGCTCATGTTCTCCTCGCTCACTGTGACCAGGTTGTCGGATTGCGGTCCCACCGGTGCCCACGCAATTTTTTGCGCAACTCCTCCGGCAACCCGCCCGCTTTCCCAGCCGCGATGTTTGCCTCCACGTTCTTCAATTTCCGCATTCCCGGGATAATCGTGTTCACGTCGGGATTATTCAAAATAAAACGCAACGCCATTTCCGCCATCGTGCTGCCCGCCGGCACCAGCGGCCGCAGCGCTTCGGCATGCTCCACGCTCGACTTTAGATTTTCCGGCACAAAATAGGTGTTTCTCCAGTCGTTCGCCGGCCACTTCGAATCCAGCGTCAATGTGCCGGTCAGTGTCCCTTCGTCAAACGGCACGCGCGCGATCACCGCCGTCCCCTTCATCCGGCAGACCGGAAACAATGCATCCTCCGGATTCTGGTCGAAAATGTTGTAAATCACCTGCACCGCCTCCGCGTGCCCTTCCAGGACGGCGCGCATTCCATTCGAAGGCTCCCAGCGGTTCATACTCGGCCCGAACGCGCGCACCTTCCCGCTCTTTTTCATTTTTTCGATCGCCCGCGGCAGGCGTTCGTCGTTCAGCCAGCGGTCTTCCCAGGTGTGCAGTTGCATCAGGTCGATCGTCTCGAGCCCCAGATTTTTCAAGCTCTTCTCGATGTACTCCTCGATGTAGTCCGGCGGATAGCAGTCATCCAGTGTGAAATCGCGGCGGCTCGGCCACCGGCGATTCTTCGGGGGAATTTTTGTGGCTACATAAAGATGCTTGTCCGGTCCGCCGACCGACCCGTTGCCCTTGAACTCGCGCACGATCTTTCCCAGGATCTGCTCGCTTTTCCCATCCCCATAAGCCCAGGCTGTATCAAAAAAGTTGCAGCCAAGTTCCACAGAGCGGCGCAGTGACGCCAGAGATTCGGCGTCGTCGGACCCACTCCACCCCGCAAGCCCCCACATTCCGTAGCCAATCTCGCTGACGTTCCACCCCGTTCGCCCAAATCGCCGGTAATTCATCGTATTCGTCTCCTCGCTTGCGCAGCCATTGTAGCGAAGGCTCCAGTTACGCGCGAGTCACACCAGGCTCCTCTTTCAATTTGTCGCTGGGCGCCGGGGATGCCACAATACTCACCTATGTCTAAAACAACATTTATCGCTGTCTCCATCGCCGCCGCGGGACTTTTTCTGGCGGCCAACTCTCCGGCGCAGCAAACTCCGGCTGCGAATTCGCCTTCAACCCCGCCTGCGGCGGCGAAAGCCGCCACCACGGCCAAACCTTCTCAAGCTCCTACAGCAAAGTCGGGTGCGGCAGGTACTGCCAAGACGCAGGCGCCTCTTAGTCTGGACACGCCGAAAGCGAAAGCCAGCTACGCCATCGGCATGAACATCGGCAAAAACCTGAAACGCGATTCCGTCGACATCGATGCCGCTATTTTCTACCGCGCACTGAAAGACGCGCTCGCCGGCAACAAATTGCTTCTTACCGACGAGCAAGCCAAAGCAGCGCTCACCGCGCTGCAAACCGAAGTTCGAGCTAAAGAAGAAGCCAAGCTCAAAGCCGCCGCCGTCGAAAACAAAAAAATCGGAGACGCTTTTCTCGCTGCCAACAAAACCAAGGAAGGTGTGGTCACCCTCCCCAGCGGCCTCCAATACAAAATCCTCAAGGCAGGCACAGGCCCAAAGCCGGCGCCGGATGACACCGTGCTCTGTAACTATCGCGGTAGCCTGGTGGACAACACCGAATTCGACAGTTCCTACAAGCGCGGCGAGCCGCTGAAGATTCCCGTCGGCGGCGTCATCAAGGGCTGGACCGAAGCGATTCAGCTCATGCCCGTCGGCTCCAAGTGGCAACTATTCATTCCCTCGGATCTCGGGTATGGCGAGCGCGGCGCTCCCGGCTCTCCGATAGGGCCAAATTCCACGCTCGTTTTCGAAGTCGAACTCATTTCGATCGAGCCCAAAGCAGCTCCCAAGGAACAACTGAAGGAAGCCCCCAAGGATGCTCCGAAGGAGCAGCCAAAAGAACAGCCCAAGGAAGAACCTAAGGCTGCTCCGAAGGAACAAGCTCCACCGGCGCCTCAAGCAAAGCCCTGATCTCCAATTAAACTGAAGCTCCGACTGCCGCATCTCGTCTCCGGGATGCGGCAGTTCCAATTGAACTCTCTCCTCCGCGCGCGTTTCTGCTGTTATGATTTGGCCGCTTAACTCGGCCCGAAAATACCTTCCGGGAGCGTTCCGCCTTGTCCTCGAACATCTCTCCCAATCGACGGCCTGACAGCGCAAACATCCACGCGCGGGATTCCGTTTGGTTTGGCGACACGGCGCTGCTGATCTATCTGGCGCTCGTCACCGTTATCGTTCACATGCTTGTGGGCCAACGATACGGTATCCATCGCGATGAACTCGCCACGCTGGACGACGCGCGGCACCTGGCCTGGGGGTATGTCGCCTACCCGCCGGTCACTCCGTTCTTCGGCCGATTGTCGCTGATTCTGTTCGGGCCCACGCTTCCTGGCTTTCGCCTGTTTGCGGCGCTTGCGCAAGGCGTCGCTCTGGTTCTAACGGGTCTCATGGCCAGGGAAATGGGCGGTGGCCGCGGCGCGCAACTCGTCGCCGCGTTTGCCGGCGTTCCGTTTTGCCTTGGCGGCGGAGCATTGATGCAATACGTCTCGTTCGACTATCTCTGCTGGGTGCTGACTGCTTACTTCATGGTGCGCCTCCTCGTATCCCGCAATCCGCGCTGGTGGCTCGCGATTGGCGCGTCCATTGGCTTCGGAATGCTTTCGAAATACACCATGGGCGTTTTTGCGATTGGCATAGTGGCGGGCGTGATTCTCACCGATGCGCGGAAATACCTTCGCAGCAAATGGCTCTGGTATGGCGTCGCGCTTTCGGTCGTGATTTTCCTCCCCAATCTGCTCTGGCAAGCGCAAAACCATTTCATCTCGCTGGAATTTCTGAAACATATCCACGAACGCGACGTCCGCCAGGGCAGAACCAAGCATTTCCTGCCCGAACAATTCGAGATGACCCTGCTGGCCTTCCCGCTTTGCCTTGCCGGACTTTACTATTCTTTTCTGGCGACAGCCGGAAAACGTCTCCGTGCTATCGGATGGATGTTTGTTGTTCCCCTGACGCTCTTCGTGATCTTGAAGGGACGCTCCTATTATTTCGCCGCGGCCTATCCAATGGTTTACGCCGCGGGCAGCGTGTGGGGAGAAAGTTGGCTTGCCTCGTTGAATCGAGGGTGGGCCGCCACGCTCCGCGCCGTTGCTCTGCTTGTCCTGGCCGTGGACATGGCCATCGCCGCGGCCGTCGCGCTACCCCTCGCGCCTGTTCATTCGAAATGGTGGGACGTCGCCAGCAAGATTCAAGGCGACTTCGTGGAAGAGATCGGTTGGCCGGAGTTGGTCGAAACCGTCGCTAAGGTCCGCGATTCTCTCCCGCCGGACGAACTCGCACATCTCGGAATTCTCGCCGCCAATTATGGCGAGGCTGGTGCCGTGAATCTCTACGGCCCGAATTACGGCCTTCCCCCCGCCATCAGCGGCGTCAATTCGTTCTGGGCGCGAGGTTACGGCGATCCACCGCCGGAAACCCTGATTGTCCTGGGGCACTCCTCCGGGTTCCTGGCCAGGAATTTCGACTCCTGCCGCGTCTCGGCCCATACCTGGAACCGCTACGGCGTGGAAAACGAGGAAAGCGTCGATCACCCGGACATTTACGTCTGCCGGGGCCTGAAGAAGCCCTGGCGTGAGTTCTGGGACGATTATCGTCATTTCGGCTAGCGGGGAGGCCGCGCATCGACCCCGGAATTTCTGCCCCCGATTGGACGGGCGATTGGACGGAACTTCCCTGGGAGAGGATAATAGTTCCCGGAGCGGTACTTCGAAGCAGGTGTGGTCGCGAAAGCCGTTTGAACCGTAACGAATCTCTGGGGTGCTGCGGATAGTCGGCTTGTGTGCACGGCCTGTCCCGCCGGCGGGTTTCAACCAACCGAAAACCCGCGGCCGGGGCAGGAAAGCCTAATGGCCGGCTCGTGGTACCCACCTATTTCAGAGGTTCACGGCCTAGTAACCCACGGCCAAGCAGTCCGCTCCATTTTGCTGTCCACAGCGATCCGTTTTCCGCTACCTGCAATTCCATGGTCCGCGGTTCTTGCTTCCTGTTATCTGATCGCTGATTTCTGATCGCCTTTTTAACTATGCGCACTCTTTTCATCGGTGACATTGTCGGCTCTCCCGGACGCCTGATCGTTCAGGAGCGCCTTGCCGACCTTGTCGAGCATCGCAAGATCGATTTGGTCATCGCCAACGGCGAAAATTCCGCTTCCGGTTTCGGCATCACTCCAAAAATCGCCGAAGAACTCCTGGGACTCGGCATCGAGGTCCTCACCGGTGGAAACCATAGCTGGGACCGCAAGGAAATCCTGGAGTACATTCCCCACCAGCCGCGCCTGCTTCGCCCGGCAAATTTTGCAGCGGTAAATCCCGGCGGGGGATTATTTGTGGGAGAGTCGAAAACCGGCGTGAAATTCGCGGTGCTCAACCTGCAGGGCCGAGTGTTTCTTGCCCCCAACGACGACCCATTCAAGAAAGCGGACGAAGAACTGGCCAAGCTCCCGGCGGACGTCGCCTTCGTCCTGGTGGATATGCACGCGGAAACCACCAGCGAGAAAATCGCCCTTGGCTGGTATCTCGACGGCCGCGTCACTGCCATCGTTGGCACCCACACCCACGTGGCCACCGCCGACGAGCATGTGCTGCCCAAAGGCACCGCCTACATCACCGACGTTGGCATGACCGGGCCACACGACGGCGTGATCGGCATGGACCGGGGGGGCATCATCAAGAAATTTCTGGACGGCCTGCCCGCGCGCTTCGAGGTCGCCACCGGCGATATTCAACTGAATGCGGTGCTGATCGAAACCGACGAGGCCGCTCCGCGCAATGAGGCGGGGCGTCTTGCAGCCAAATCCATCGAACGCTTGCGCTTGCGCATTGATTAATCGTTGAGGCTTTTCCGTAACTTCGCGGGGACTTGCTAAACAGAGAGGCAACCACAGAGGGTCTGCGGTAATCTGAAACTCCATGCATCGGAAAATTAAAAAATTCCTCGCCGCCTCCGCGGTTACCTGTGCCCTCGCTCTCGCGCTGGCTTCGGCAGCCTCGGAAGTAGACGATCAGCTCATGGCCAGCCGCAGAGTGTTCCCCTCCATCGGGCCGGGGCTGCGCGCCCTTCGCCATGGCCGGGACGGCAAATACTATCTCCTTGCATCTCCGAATGTAGGGATCGCGGTTTTCGACTCCCATGAAAAGCAATTGACCGTCATTGGCCCGCCTCCAACTTCCCCTACCGCCGACAAAACCGCCCGCCCGCCGATTGCTTTCGGAGAAGACTGCGACGTTGACGCCCAGGGAAATCTCTACGTCGCCGATCGCGGCTACAATGTCGTCAACGTCTTCTCGCCCTCAGGCACTCTGCTCCGCTCCATTCAATTTAACTCTCCAACCTCGCTGGCGGCGCTTCCCGAAGGCGAAGTCGCGGTGACGGCGCCTCGCGGTCTTCACCTGGTCACCGTCTTTGGCCCCAACGGGCGCGTTGTGCGCGAATTCGGCGATCCGGAGCAACTCTCGCAGCGCGATGACCTCAACCGCTATCTAAGCATCGGCCGGTTGGGCTCCGATCCCGATGGGCATCTCTACTACGGATACACCTACATGCCGGAGCCGCTGGTTCGCCAGTACGACCGGTTCGGTTTCGCCAAACAGGATTTTCAATTCACGAACATTGACGCATTTTCCGAGGCTCGCGCCCGCCGTCGGGAGATTGAACGCCAGGAAAAACGCGCGGAGCCTCCGTCGCTCCTGCCGATCCTCACCGCCTTCGGCGTGGATCCTGTAAATGGCGACGTCTGGCTCGCACTGCACAACACGCTGCTGCACTTCGACAAGGAAGGAAATAGACGTTCCGAGTATCAGATTTACACCAAGGACGGCGCGCGCATCGAAGCAACCGTTCTTCTTGTTGAGCAGGATCGGCTGCTTATCGGTGCGGACCCACTCGGTGTTTATGAATTCGCCCGGCCGGACAGGAAACGGTGAGCAAAATTCACCGTGTTTTCCTCAGGTCGCTTTGCACCGAAAGAGTGCAATCACATTTTTCGCCGCGCGTAAACCGTGATTTTCTCAGGCAAAATTTGCGTTTTTCTTTCGACTTGCACAATTCCCGTGCTTGTGGAAAAGTTGTGCATGGTATGTGAACTTCGTTGAACCCCTTCGCGCATTTTTCGCTTGCTCCCACCCGAACAGTGCGCGAGAATCCAACGCAGTTTGAAAGCAATGGTGCTTGGTTCAGCAGGTCTGAAAGGTCCGCGCAGGTCCACAGGGGCAACGACCAATCGTTCCGGCGCGGGAAAGAAATCCAAGGCTTGAAGAATTAGGACGCATTTGGCTTTCCACAGTTTTTTCACACCTGTGGAAATGGTGTAGGTTTGGCTTTTTCTGATGACGACAGCTACCCAAATTGGACGTGAAAAAGAAGTGCAGAATCTCTGGGATAAGTTCCTCGATCTGATTAAATCCAGGGTCAGCATCAACACCTATTCCACCTGGTTTCAGCCCACCCGGCTCAACCGCGCGGAGGGGGACACCCTGTACGTTCAGATTCCCAGCACCGTTTTCCGCCAGGTTCTCACCCGCACTTACGGCGAAATTGTAAAAGCCGTTTTTCACCAGATGGGTACGCCTCAGATGAAAGTGCAGTACGTCTGCACCGAGGAAGAACCCGTCCAGGCCGCTCCCGCCGTCAACGGCACGAAGCAAGCCAAGCTCGATTTTGAAAGCAGCGACCACCAACTGAACACCCGCTATACCTTCGACAGCTTCGTCGTGGGCAAGTCCAATGAGTTCGCGCATGCTGCTTCCCGCGCGGTCGCCGAGCAGCCTTCCAAGGCCTACAATCCGCTCTTCCTTTACGGCGGCGTGGGCATGGGCAAGACCCACTTGATGCATGCCATCGGGCATACGATCAAGAAACGCAATCCGGCCATGCGCCTGAGTTACGTCAGCGCCGAAAAGTTCACCATCGAGGTCATCAACTCGCTGCGCTTCGATCGCATGATCAGCTTCCGCGACCGCTTCCACACCGTGGATGTCCTCCTTGTGGACGACATCCAGTTCATCGCCGGCAAAGAGCGCACCCAGGAAGAGTTCTTCCACACATTCAACGCTCTTTACGAGCAGCAGAAGCAGATCGTCATCTCCTCGGACTGCCTGCCGAAGGACATCAACTCAATTGAAGAACGCCTGCGCTCGCGATTCGAGTGGGGCCTGATCGCCGATATCCAGCCGCCCGACCTGGAGACGAAAATCGCCATCCTCCAGAAAAAGGCGGAAAACGACCGCTTCCACCTGCCCGACGATGTCGCGGAATACATCGCCCGGGCCATTAAGTCGAACGTTCGTGAGCTGGAAGGCGCACTGACGCGCCTGATGGCCTACGCTTCGCTCACCGGTACCATTGTTTCCCTCACCACCGCGCAGCAGGTTCTCCGCAACATCATCGCGTCGCAGGAAAAGCGCGTCACCATCGACCTGATCCAGAAGCGCGTCAGCGAGCATTTCAACCTCCGCGAGCAGGACCTGAAGGTGCGCAGCAACACCCGCGCTATCGCTTTCCCGCGCCAGGTGGCGATGTACATCGTCAAGCAACTCACTACCGCGTCGCTCCCGGAGATCGGCCGGCAATTCGGCGGCAAGCATCACACCACCGTCCTTCACTCGATCAACAAAATCGAGGAACTTCGCCGCTCCGACAAAGAGCTCAACCGCACCATCACCCGCCTGATGGACGCCCTGCAGTAGCTTCTTCTTTGACTCTTCTCAGCGTCCTCTGCGCTCTATCTCAGCGAACTCTGCGTTAAGTCCCCCTTTCTTCGTTTGATTGCGTATTTGAATCTACCAAACCCGCGTCATTCCACAACTCGTTGCAGTTCAAAGATATTGTGGAAATACTCGCGCGCCCGTATTTAAATTGATGCTGTCACCAGAAAAACGTCACTCCCATATCGTGTGCGCATCTTGTGAACATAGAGTGGGAATCTTGCGGATCAAATGTGCGCGCTTCTCGGATAGATTGCTTTTTCCCCGGTCGCAGCCTTTTTTTCCGCAACTTCGCACGGATATCCTCTCGACACCGCTCGCGATATCGCAAGCTAGTCCTCGCATCCGTGAACTTTTCCACCAATCCACAACGCTCATCACAACAACAAGCTTTATAGCTCTATTTTTAGCTGACTGTTTTTGTGAAAAGTCTTGTGCCTGTGAAAATCCTCATTCCCTGGAACCGGGTGCGCATCGCAGGAAATCCTCAGACCGCAGCATTTCCACAACGCCAAAGCTTCCTGCGCGCTTTATACTTGGCACAAAAGCGAGTACAGTACGTCAGCGGGATATTTCAGCGGGGGAAGGCCACATGACGGCAACCGGTACCGCACGTGAGGAAAGCCAATCCATGGAATTCAGCGTAACCAAGTCCGCGCTGCTCAATGAACTCACCACCACCCAGGGCGTAGTCGAACGCAAAACCACAATTCCCATTCTTTCGAATCTCCTGGTTGAAGCCAAAGGTAGCCGCGTCACAATTACCGCGACCGATCTTGAGCTCAGTGTGCGCACTTCCTGCGAAGCCAAGGTCAAAAAAGAAGGCGCCGGCACCATCCCCGCCAAGAAACTCCTCGAGCTCGTCCGGCTTCTCCCCGAAGGTGAAATCAAGTTCAAACTGCTCGACAATCATTGGGTGGAAATCGTAAGTGACAAAAAGAAATACAAGCTCGTTGGCATGGCCAAAGAAAACTTTCCCGCGCTGCCTGCGATGCCTCACACTCTGGTTAAACTCCCCGCTGCGGTACTCGAAAGCCTGATCGCTAAAACAAAATTCGCCATCTCCATGGAAGAGTCTCGCTACACACTCAATGGCGGTCTGCTCATCCTGAAGCCCGATACGCTTGCCATGGTCGCTACCGACGGCCATCGCCTGGCGCTCGCGGAAACCGATCAGAAACTCGCCGGCCTCAACGGCGAAGTCCGCGTCCTGATCCCCAAGAAAGCCATGGACGAAGTCGAAAAACTATCCGCCGCTGCCGGCTCCGACGCGCATCTGGAATTTGCGAAAGACGAAAGCCATCTCTTCTTCCAGGTGGGACACCGCCTACTGATCTCCCGCATCCTTACCGGCCAGTTCCCGAATTACGAAGCCGTCCTTCCGCGCGAGAACAACAAGACCGTGGTCCTTGAGCGCTCCGAACTCAGCGACGCCGTCCGCCGCGTCTCGCAACTCGCCGACCAGCGTTCGCACGCCGTCAAGCTTGCCGTCTCCACTGAAGGCGTGGAAATTTCCGCCTCCAGCCCCGAATACGGCGAAGCAAAAGAAACCATCGACAAGGAATACAAAGGCGACAACATCGCCATCGGCTTCAACTCCAGCTACATGCTCGATTTTCTCGCCGCCGCGGCCGATGGCCCCATCAGCATCGAACTCAAGGACGAACAATCCGCCGGCCAGATGCGCCCCCTCGCCGACGAAAGCTATCGCTACCGCTACGTAATCATGCCCATGCGCATCTGACCCAACTGGTTGACTGCGCAATGGCCCCAGCATTTGACTCCCGCAGCTGGCTATTCTCACTTGATTATATAACTATTCTATTATAGGGTTTGGTGTCTTGATGTTCCGGTTTGGAACCTCAAGAATTTGAAAATGCCGAAGCCCATCCCAAACCAACTTGTCCCTACCGCTCTCAACAGCCGGAAAATCTATTTTTTCCGTGGCACGCGGGTCATGCTCGATTCCGACCTTGCCCAACTCTACGGGGTTAACACCTCTCGTCTGAATGAAGCAGTCCTGCGTAAGCACAACAGATTTCCGAAAGACTTCATGTTTCAGCTCACCAGAAACGAGTTGCAAGTTTTGAGATCGCAAACTGCGATCTCAAAATCCGCCGGTAGAGGTGGCCGTCGCTTTCTCCCTTACGCGTTCACTGAACATGGTATGGCGATGCTCTCAAGCGTCTTGCATAGCGATCGAGCCGTGCAGGTCAACATCGCAATTATGCGGGCATTCGTACAACTCCGTCGCATGCTCGCCACCCACGAAGACTTGCGGCGCAAGATTACGGAGATGGAAAAACGATACGATTCGAAATTCCACGCCGTTTTCGCGACGCTTCGGCAGATGCTGGAGACCCCGATCCCGCCCAAACGGCAGATCGGATTCCACTCCCGAACCAGACCCGTTTGAGCTGAAAACCAGGTTCCTTGCATAATTGTAACTAATTGAATTATTTATACTTATTTATCCACAAGCACCATCCTCACGCTTGAGAATCTCCCTCTTTTCCAGTAAAATTTGAGTGTTGTCGATCGGTCGTTCTTCCCCCCAATCGACACGTCCGCCAGGCCCGCTGGACCACGAACGCTCCGCGCCAGGAGCAAGGTCTCGCACCCTGGAGAACATAAGTCTTCGCCACGTCCCGGATCGCGGGATGGGATGAAGCAGGAAGCCCTACGAGCTCCGATCTGCCCAGTGGGATCGCTGCCAAAGGGTCAGGCGACGGTTGCAGAATACAGACATTACGCCTTTCCTTGCTTCGCAAAAATTGGTTTAAGCGGTAGCTGGCGGAACTTTCTCTGTGTGGAAAGCGCCGTTCCGCGCGACCGGGTTGCCGCAGGCTTGCACGTCAGGAGAGCAAATGGGCGATAAAGAAACAGCCGCTGTTAAGAGCGGACACCAGTACGACGCGAAATCCATTAAAGTCCTCGGCGGCCTCGAAGCTGTTCGTCTGCGCCCCGCCATGTACATCGGCTCGACCGGCGAAATGGGTCTCCACCACCTCGTCTGGGAAGTTGTCGATAACTCCGTCGACGAAGCAATGGCCGGTTACGCGGATGAAGTAAACGTCACGGTTCACGCGGACAATTCCGTCACCGTGGTCGACAACGGCCGCGGCATTCCCGTTGACATGCACGCCACCGAAAAGCGTCCCGCTGCGGAAGTCGTCCTGACCGTTCTTCACGCCGGTGGCAAATTCGACAGTGACACTTACAAAGTTTCCGGCGGTCTCCATGGCGTTGGCGTCTCCGTCGTCAACGCTCTCTCCGATGAGCTTGAGCTCGAAATTCAGCGGGATGGCGCTGTCTGGGAGCAGTCCTACGAAAAGGGCAAGCCCACCTCCAAGCTGAAGCAGACCGGCAAAACCCGTAAGACCGGCACCAAAGTCACGTTCCACCCGGATCCGAGCATTTTTGAAAAGACCGCTTTCAGCTACGACACGCTGGCCACGCGTCTTCGCGAATACGCTTTCCTCAACAAAGGCCTGAAAATCACGCTCAATGATGAGCGTTCCGAAAAATCCGCCGAATTCCGCTTCACCGGCGGCATCGCCGAATTCGTCAAGCACCTGAACCGTGGCAAGACTTCGCTCCACGATTCTCCAATCTACATGGAAGGCAAGAAGGGCAACGTTGAAATCGAAATCGCCCTCCAGTACAACGACACCTACGGCGAAAACGTCTTCTCCTTTGCCAACACCATTAACACGGTCGACGGCGGCACCCACCTCTCCGGCTTCCGCTCCGCTCTCACGCGCACCATCAACAATTTCGCTTCCAACGCGGGCATGCTGAAAGAGCAAAAAGACGAAGTCAGTATCTCCGGCGACGACGTCCGCGAGGGCCTTGTCGCGGTTGTCAGCGTCCGCCTGCCGCAACCCCAGTTCGAAGGCCAGACCAAAGGCAAACTGAACAGCGATATCAAGGGCGACGTCGAGCAACTCGTCAACGAAAAACTCGGCGACTGGTTCGACAAGCACTCGACCGTAGCTCGCCGCATCATCGGCAAGTGCATTGACGCCGCCCGCGCCCGCGAAGCCGCCCGCAAAGCCCGCGAACTCACGCGCCGCAAATCCGCCATGGATTCCAGCGGCTTGCCCGGGAAGCTGGCGGACTGCCAGGAACGCGATCCGGCTCGCTGCGAACTGTTCGTTGTCGAGGGCGAGTCAGCCGGCGGCTCCGCAAAGATGGGCCGCGACCGCAAATATCAGGCCATCCTTCCGCTCAAGGGCAAAATCCTCAACGTCGAAAAAGCCCGCTACGACAAAATGCTGGGCCACGAAGAAATCCGCGCCATCATCACCGCGCTTGGCACCGGCATTGGCAAGGACGATTTCGACGCCGGCAAGCTCCGCTATCACAAAATTATTTTAATGACCGACGCCGACGTTGACGGCTCGCACATCCGCACCCTGCTCCTCACTTTTTTCTTCCGCCACATGAAAGAGCTCATCGAGCGCGGCCACGTCTACATCGCCCAACCGCCTCTCTATCGCGTCAAGCGCGGCAAGACCGAGCGCTACATCCGCGACGACCGCGAATTTGCCCGCGAGCTGATGAAGCGCGCCACCGAAGATCACATCGTGAAAGCCAAGGAAGGCGTCAACCTCGAAGGCGCGCGCCTCACCACTTTCCTCTTGAACGTTCAGGAATACGATGCCGCCGCCGCCAAGCTCGGCCGCCGCCTACGCGAACCCGGCCTTGTGGAACTCCTGGCCGAAAGCGGCCTCGAAAAGAAAACGGATTTCGAGGACAAGAAAGCTCTCGAAAAACTTCTCAAAGAGATCGACAAGTCGAAACTCAAGCTCGAAGGCAAAATCGCCTTCGACGAAGAGCACAGCCTCTACGAAATCCAGTTCGGCCTCCCGCACAACCAGAAAATCAGCTGGGCCGTTGCTTCGACCGCTGAGTACAAGCGCCTGCGCGCCTTGGCCAAACAGATCGAGGAGTTCAATCATCCGCCATTCACCGTCGCGCGCAATGGCACGAAAGTCACACGGGAAAAAGCCACCGACGTCCTCAACTACGTCATGGAAGACGCCAAAAAAGATTTCACCATCACCCGATTCAAGGGCCTGGGCGAAATGAATGCCGAGCAGTTGTGGGAAACCACCATGAACGCGGACACCCGCACGCTGCTCCAAGTAAAGCTTGAAGACGCCGTCGCCGCCGAGGATATTTTCACCACACTCATGGGCGAAAACGTCGAAGCGCGCCGCAAATTCATCGAGGACAACGCCCTCGAAGTAGTCAACCTGGATATCTAAGGGTAGCGCCGCCATCCCGCCGGCAAGCGGGACGATTTTGTAGTGGCCGACCTTCAGGTCGGTAAGTCTGGGAAAAGTTCAAGGGATGATTTACCAGTTGGGCTGGACAACATTGCCGGGATTGCGCGGCCTGAGCGTCGGCGAATTTCGCGCTGTCCCCACGTCCTCGCCCGACAATGAAAAAGGTGTGGCGATCAATCTTGGCGGTCAATCCGAGTGCGAATCTTTTTTACGCTTGATCGAATCTGAGTTTGCGACACGGCGCTTTACCAACGCTGCAGACGCGTTCGACACCGTAAAAGCATTTGCACTCGAACGCGCCGCAAAAGGTCACTAGGGGCTACTAAATTGTCATCCTGAGGCTATCCAACAAGGATAGCCGAAGGATCTCAACGTAAAGACTTATCGAGGTCAAAACGACAGAGCTTTTCACGAGTCACTAGTCACCAACCACTAGTCACTCGACACGAGGACACATGGCAGACGAGCAAAACACATCAATACTCCTTCCCATCGATATTGAAGTCGAAATGCGCAAGTCCTATCTCGACTACGCGATGAGCGTCATCATCGCCCGCGCGCTTCCCGACGTCCGCGACGGCCTCAAGCCTGTCCAGCGCCGTATCCTCGTCGCCATGAACGACCTCGGCCTCGCCTCCAATCGTGGCTACCGCAAATGCGCCAAGATCTGCGGCGACACCTCCGGCAACTATCACCCGCACGGCGAAGCCGTAATCTATCCCGCCCTCGTCCGCGTCGCGCAAGACTTCAACATGCGCTATCCGTTGATCGACGGCCAGGGTAACTTCGGCTCCGTCGACGGCGATCCCCCGGCGGCCATGCGGTACACCGAAGCGCGCCTGGCGAAAATCACGGAAGACATTCTCGCCGATCTCGAAAAAGAAACCGTAGATTTTATCCCCAACTTCGACCAGACCCGCGAAGAACCCGTGGTCCTGCCCTCGCGCATTCCGAATCTTCTAGTCAACGGCGCCAGCGGCATTGCGGTCGGCATGGCCACCAATATTCCCCCGCACAACCTCCGCGAAATCGTGGACGCCGCAATTCTCCTGATCGAAAAGCCCGACACTCCCCTGAAAGAAATCATGAAGATCGTTCCCGGTCCCGACTTTCCGACCGGCGCCTACATCGCGGGCAGGGAAGGCATTGAAGCCGCCTACCGCACCGGCCGCGGCAGTTTCATCATGCGCGCCAAGGCCGCCATCGAAGAAGCCAGCAAGGACCGCGAAAATATCGTCATCACCGAGATCCCCTATCAGGTCAACAAGTCAAAGCTCATCGAACGTATCGCCGAACTTGTCCAGACCAAGAAAATCGAAGGCATCTCCGACGTCCGCGACGAATCATCCCGCGAAGGCATGCGCATCGTCGTCGAATTAAAACGCGGCGAAGAGTCCCAGCTCATTCTCAACAATCTCTTCAAGCACACCCAGATGCAGGAATCCTTCGGCATGATCCTGCTCTCCATCGTCGCAGGCCAACCGCGCGAACTCGGCCTGATTTCGATGATCAAGCTGTTCATCGAACACCGCATGGAAGTGGTTCGCCGCCGCACCATTTTCGAGTTGCGCAAAGCCGAAGAGCGCGAGCACATCCTGGTCGGCTACCAGATCGCCCTCGACCACCTCGACAACGTTATCCGCGTCATCCGTGGCAGCGGCAGCCGCGCCGAAGCCAAGGAAAACCTGTTCAAGTATTTCAGCGAGCAGGACGTCACCATCACCGAAAACGGTAAATCCAAGAAGCTTGAAGGCGTGAAACTCGACGGCCGCAAGTATCGCTTCGTCGGCGCTGCTGAAATCGAAGCCGCCGGCCGTGGCAACTCGCTGACCCTCAGCTACGCTCAAATTGATGCCATCCTCGAACTGCAGTTGCACCGCCTTACGCAGCTTTCCATCGACGAGATTCTCAAGGAACTGAAGTCCATCCGCGACCTGATTGCCGAGTTGCGCGAAATTCTCGCCAGCGACAAAAAGCTCAAGCAGGTCATCACCGGCGAGTTGCGCGAAGTCCACAAGGCCTACGGCGACGACCGCCGCACGCAAATCGTGGACAAGGTCGACGAAATCAAACTCGAAGATCTGATCGCCGACACCGACCAGCTAATCACAGTCAGCCACGCCGGCTACATCAAGCGCACGCCCGCGGACGTCTATCGCCACCAGTCGCGCGGCGGCAAGGGCCGCATCGGCGCCAAAACCAAGGAAGAGGATTTCGTCGAGCATCTCTTTGTCGCCTCGGCGCACAGCTACATCCTGCTCTTCACTTCCAAGGGCCGCGTCTATTGGCTGAAAGTCTACGAACTTCCGGAAGCCGCCGCCGCAACGCGCGGAAAGGCCATCTCCAGCCTCGTGAAATTCCAGGAGGACGAGAAACTCACCGCCCTCGTCGCCGCCACCAATCTCGAGGAAGAAGGCCGCTTCGTTTTCCTGGCCACGAAAGACGGCACGGTGAAGAAATCGGCTCTCACGGAGTTCTCCAATCCGCGTTCCACCGGCATCATCGCCATCAATCTTGAAGCGGATAACGAACTCATTGGCGCCAAACTCACGGACGGCAAGCAGATGATCTTTCTCGCCAGCCACGAAGGCCAGGCTATCCTCTTCCGCGAAACCGAAGTGCGCGCTATGGGCCGCAACGCCGGCGGCGTGAACGGCATGGACCTCGCCAAGGGCGATTATGTCGTCAGCATGGACGCGGTCCAGCCTCACTTCGACATCATCGCCAAGGAACACAATAAGACCACACAAAATCTCGAGGAACTGGAAAACGAGGACATCAAGGACTCGCTCACCACGCTCATGCTCACCGTCTCCGAAAAGGGCTACGGCAAGCGCACCGCCCTCGCCGAATACCGCATCACTTCGCGCGGCGGCAAGGGTGTCGTCAACATGAAGACCACCGACCGCAACGGCTCCGTCGTCTCCACTCTCCAGGTCACCGAAGAGTCCGACGTCATGATCATCACCGAACACGGCAAAGTCATCCGGGTCCACGCCAACGAAATCCGCGAAGCCGGCCGCTCTACCCAGGGCGTCCGCCTGCTACGCCTCGACGGCGAGGACTCCGTGGCCGCCGCCGCCGTCCTTCACGAAGAAGACGAGGAAGCGAAGAAGTAATCTCATCCGCCGGTAGCGCTGGCTTTTATGCCAGCGCTCTTCCGGCGTACAGCAAATCGCAATCTATCGGTCGTGGCACAGACACTCTTGTTTACCCTGATGCTCGAAGGGTCTGTGCTTTTCTCTGTGACCTCTGTGCGCAGTCCTCTGTGGACTTTGTGCTAAATCCCCCTTTTCCTCAACCACTATTCCCGCGCTACACTACAAGCCCATGAAAATCACAAACCGCTTCTTTGTTTTCGTTTTTCTCTGCTTACTGGCAATACTTCCGGCTTATCCACAAACGCCAAATCAAAAATTCCTTGTCTTCGTCGGCACCTACACCGAAAAAACCGACAGCAAAGGCATCTATGCCTACGAATTCGACGCTTCGACAGGCAAGCTCGCTCCCAAAGGCCTGGCCGCCGGATCCTCAAATCCCTCCTGGCTCGCAATTCATCCCAACGGCAAATGGGCCTACGCCGCCAACGAATCCGGCAAGCAAAGCTCCATCAGCGCCTTCTCCACTGACGCCAAATCCGCCAAGCTGACGCTCCTCAACCAACTGCCCGCTTTCGGCGAAGACCCCTGCTATCTCTCCTTCGACAAAACCGGCAAATATCTCTTCGTCGCCAACTACACCTCCGGCAACGTAGTCGTCTTCCCAATCCTCCCCGACGGCAAACTCGGCGAACACACTTCGTCAATGCAAGACGGTGGTGTTCTCGGTCCCAACAAGGAGCGCCAGGAAGCGCCTCACGCTCACTGGATCGAGCCGTCAATCGATGGTCACGGCGTCTATGTTGCCGACCTCGGCCTTGATCGCCTTCTGACCTATCGCTTCGACACCTCCAACGGCACGCTTAATGGCGCTCCACTCTCCAGCTATACCCGTTATAAGAATGCATGGTCGGTTCCAGTGAATCCCGGCGACGGCCCTCGCCATGCCGTCTTCGGCGCCAACGATCACATCTACGTTCTCGGAGAAGTGCAATCCGCCGTCACGGGTATCGTATTGGACTACCACACAGACATCGAACCCGTGCAACGGATCTCCACGATCCCGACCGACTACAAAGGCCGCAACGACGCCGCCGAGATCGCCCTCCATCCTTCGGGCAAATGGCTCTTTACCTCCAATCGCGGCCACGATTCCATCACCGTTTTCTCCGTCGATCCGGCAACTGGCAAACTCGAACTCGCCGGCGACTACTCAACAGGTGGCAAGGAGCCCCGCCACTTCGCCCTCGACCCCACCGGCAAGTTCCTCCTCGCAGAAAACCAGAACTCCAATTCCATCGTTGTCTTCCGCATCAACCCCGAATCTGGCGCACTCTCGCAAATTTCGATTACCGAGGGAATCCCCAGCCCTGTCTGCCTCACTTTTCTCCGAACCCCATGATGTAGCCCACCTCTTCTCTGTGACCTCTGTTTACCCTGAGTGCATTTGCGAAGGGTGCTCTTCCTCTGCGCACTCTGTGTTAAGTCTTTCTCTTCCGTCTCAACTCTTCAACGCCCGCCGCATTTCCTTCCCCACCCAAACCTGAGTTAAACTTTCGCGTTCGCATTCATCAAGGAGCTCTCATGCCGCGCAAATCCTCCCTAGGACTTATTCTGCTTTCCATCATCTCCCTCGCAACCAGCGGAATTGCCCTGGCCGACGGCGAAACATCCCCCGCGCGCGACCCCAAGCAGCCCGTCGACGAGGCCTACACCGCCAAAATCCGCAAGTACACCACCGCGCCCTATTTCTCCTCCCCGCTCGTCGACTATCTTCCCGCTAGCAAAACCGTTCCCACGCCCGAAGTCGTCCTCGGCGATGTCGCCGGCGCTCCCGGCATACTTCCTTACGCCGAAGACGTTTACAAGTACATGCGCCTTCTCGAAAAAGCCACGCCGCGTGTAAAAGTAGTTTCGATTGGCACCACCGAAGAAGGCCGCGAAATGATCGCCGTGGCCGTTTCTTCCGAAGCCAATCTGAAAAACCTCGAGCAAAACCGCCAGCGCCTCGCGAAACTGGCCGACCCGCGCACGATCCATCTCGACGATGCCGAAGCCGACAAACTCGTCGCCGAATCCGTCCCCGTCTACTACATTACGGGCACCATCCATTCGCCCGAAACCGGCGCTCCCACAGCGTTGATGGAACTCGCCTACCGCCTAGCCGTCGACGAAAGCCCCTACGTCCGCGAAATCCGCGACGGCGTCATCACCCTCATCACCCCCGTCGTCGAAGTGGACGGCCGCGACCGCATGGTCGATCTCTACAAATGGCATCTCGCCCATCCCAAGGATTTCTATCCCCCGCTCATCTACTGGGGCAAATATGTCGCCCACGACAACAACCGCGATGCCATGGGCATGACCCTCAAGCTCACACAAAACATCCTGAATACATATCTCGCCTGGAACGCCCAGGTGCTTCACGATCTCCACGAATCCGTCCCCTATCTCTACGACAACACCATCGGCGACGGCCCCTACAATGCCTGGGTCGATCCCATCCTCGTCGATGAGTGGCAAATCATCGGCAACCGCAACGTCGCCGACATGACCGGGTTTGGCATGCCCGGTGTCTTCACCCACGGCGATTTCGACACCTGGTCGCCCGGCTACCTGATGTTTCTCGCCGCTATGCACAACGGCATCAGCCGTCTCTATGAAACGTTCGGCAACGGCGGCGCCGACACGCGCGAACGCACACTTCAGCCCGACGAATACGCGCGCACCTGGTTCAAGCCCAATCCGCCGTTTCCCAAAGCGCTCTGGTCGCAACGCAACAACAACAATTACGAGGAAACCGGCCTGCTCACCTCGCTGCACTTTTTCAGCGAGAACAAGCGCCTGTTCCTTAAGAATTTCTATCTGAAAGGGAAGCGCTCCGTCCAAAAACCTTCGGCCGAAGGCCCAGCCGCGTACGTCTTGTCCGCCGACGATCCGCGCGCCAGCGTGCAAGCCGATCTCTTGCGCGTCATGTTCAAACAGCACGTTGAGATTTCGCGTGCCACCACCGCCTTTCAGGTGGCTCTTCCCGCGAAGAAAGAAAAGAAGTCAACCAAGCCTGGCGACCCCGACGACAAACCAAAACCCCCTGCGCCAACGACCCGCGATTTCCCCGCCGGCAGTTTTGTCATCCGTATGGATCAGCCCTTTTCCCGCGTCGCCGATGCGCTCCTCGATTACCAATACTGGAGCCCCGAAGATCCGCAAACTACTCCTTACGACGACACTGGCTGGACTTTCGGCGAACTCTTCGGTGTGCAGGTCGCTCGCGTCACCGATTCCAAAGTTCTCTCGGTTCCGATGGAGCGCGTCAGCGAACTCCGCTCCTTCGGCGGCGTCAAGGGTGAAGGCTCCGTCTTCGCAATCGACAATCATGCCGAGCCCGCCCTCGCCTCCCTTCGCTATCGTCTGAAAGAAGCGACCATCGACGCCGCGGAAGAATCATTCGAATCGAGCGGCCACAAATTCTCACGCGGCACTTTTCTGATCCGCGGAGTCAGCCGCTCCGATCTGGACGCCGCCGCGAAAACTCTCGGCCTGCAAATTGTTGCGCTGGCGGCTGCGCCAGGCGTCAAGACACATCCCATCCGCGCCCCGCGCATCGCCTACGTCCACACCTGGATCAGCACGCAATCCGAAGGCTGGTGGCGCCTCGCCTTCGACAACCTGCATATCCCCTACGACTACATGAGCACCCAGGCGCTCGCCAAAATCCCCGATCTCAACGCCAGGTACGACGTAATCCTGTTTCCGCCCGTCACCGGCAACGCCAACTCGAACCTCATCGTGCAAGGCACACCAACTTCGTGGGGCAATCCTCTTCCGTGGATGAACACGCCCGAAACGCCCAACCTGGTCGGCAAAAACGATTCTACGCCCGACATGCGTCCGGGCCTCGGCTGGGACGGCCTCGCCAACCTGCAGACTTTTGTTCGCAACGGCGGCGTCCTTCTCACCGCGCTCGACACTTCGCAATTCGCCATCGCCACAGGAATGGCAAACGGAGTCTCTTTCTCCAATTCCGAGAAAATGAAAATCGTCGGCTCCATCGTTGGCACACGGCTCGTTGATGCGGCCAGCCCCATTGCGTACGGCTACGATGAAAAAGTCTCTGCCTATTGCGACGATGGCCCTATTTTTTCCATTACCAACATCATTGGCGGCCGCCGCCGGCATCTCGGCCCGACGATGACTTCGCGCCCCACGGGACGCGGCACCAAAGACGACCCCGATTTCGTCATCGGTCGCCCCGCCTCCGAAATTCCCGACGAGCCGGAGAAGGAACTCTGGGAAGCTCCACAGCCAACCAACGACCAGAGCTTCAACAATCCGCGCGTCATCCCTCCGGCCAACCGCGCCCGCGTCATCCTGCGCTACGCCGACGCCAAGGACCTGCTCATCTCCGGCCTCATCCAAAACGGCAACGAAATCGCGCAGCACCCCGCTGTGCTCGATGTTCCGAGCGGCACAGGCCACGTAGTCCTGTTCTCCATCAATCCCGTCTATCGCGGCGAAACCGAGAACACCTATTCCTTGGTCCTCAACACCCTCCTCAACTTCGACAGCCTGAACGCCGGCCGCAAGGACGCCGACCAAAAGTAGCGGCCGCGTTCAGGTGGCCCCGGTAGCACAGGCTTCAGCCTGTGTTTTTGGGTTTCTCTTTCCTTTGTAGGGCCCGCCTTCCGAGGCGAGCCGTCTTGGTTTAGTAGCGGCCACCTTCAGGTGGACAAGAGGGGCGTCCCACTTCTCCTTGCCAATAAAACTGTTTGGAGTACAATCGCCGCCGACATGCCCAAACGGAAACCCCGCAAATCCTCCCGGCGGTCCACCCGGCGCAGCTCCAACGGCGCCGCGGTCACGAAACTCCCGAAAAACGCAGTCACTCTCGTCGTGACGCTCCGCGCCAAGGAAGGCCAGCACATCCTCCTCGAAGCCGAACTCCGAGCTCTCCTCGCGCCATCGCGCAAGGAACAAGGCTGCCTGCGATTCGACCTTCATGCTTGCCCCGACCAGCCCGGCGCTTTCCTGCTCCACGAAGTCTGGGGAGCCCGCGAGGACCACACCGCCCACACCCGCACCCCGCATTTTCTCCGCTGGAACGCCCGCAAAGACGCGCTCCTCGCCTCCCGCGAAGCCGCCTTCTGGCACCAACTCGCCTAGCATTTGTAGCGGCCGCCTTCTGAGGCGGGCGCTTTTTTCTTGTCCGGATTTGGGCTTGGAACTACCGCGGGCTTCCTACGCCACCGTCTTCTCCATCCGCACCACCGTCAACGACAATCCGTTCGGCAACGGCACCTCAATCTGCTCACCTTTGGCGTAGCCGCGTGCGGCGTACATCGGCACTCCCGTCAACGTCGCGCCCATCTCAAACCGCCGGAACCCGCGCACATAAGCCGCATCCTCGCAGGTTTTCAAAATCAAGCTCGCAATCCCGCGCCGCGTCCATTCGGGATGCACAAAAAACGCTCGAATCTTCGCCGCATCGCTCGCCGGATTCAGCAGGGCATTGTCGCGATAAGGTCCGTGGTCGCTGCCGTATAGCGTCTTCCGCATGCTCCACCCGCCGCAGGCTGCCAGAATTTTTACTTTAGTCTCGCGAATTGCCTCCACGGCGTAATAAGTCTCATCCGCGATCAGTTGCGTATCCACGCCGTACGCCGTCCCCAATGCCGCTTCCAATTGCTCCGCGGAATAGTCGTCTCGCTGCAACTCACGCACCGACCGATCAATCAACTCGCGCAACGCCGGAATATCCCCCGTCGTCGCCAGCCGAATCACGAAGTTGTGATGCTCCTCTTTCATCAATCAGCCAGCGCCTTTTTTGGAGTGCGGTGGCTCTGCCACCGCTTTTGAGCCCTCAACTTTGTCACCCAACACATCTCAGAGCCGAGTAGTCGGCCCCGGCAATTCTAAATCTCCGGCACCCCAAGGTAATACCCCGGCCGCGCCCGCACTTTCAATCCGCGTTCCTTCTCTTTCGACACCGTCACCGTAATTTGATGATACCCGTCGGTGTTCTCGCCGCTGGGCGTATACGTCAGCGTGTACTGCGCGTGCAACTCTCCGCCCATTTCATCGATCACTCTCTCGATCGACCGGTCTTTCCACGCGGACGCATGCAGCCCGCCCGTCGCCGCCGCCGCAATCTCCAGTTGATGCGCCGTCACCTGATCCTTTACATGACTCACGGCCCAGACCGCCAGCGCCAAAACGCTCGGAGCCTGGGAATTCGCATTGTCGTCCGTCGTGGGCGTCTGAATCGTGCCCGGAGGCGGCGGCGTGCCAAACGTCCCTTCCGGTGTCGCGCGAGTCGGCGCCTTCTGTTCTGGCTTTCGTTTCAAGTCCGCTTTCATGCCCGAGATTCCGACCGCGTAAATCGTAATATTCGCCAACTGCGCTCTCCGCAACACTTCGCCCAGCTTCTCCTCGCTCCCCGAATCGTGCGCTTCCGCAATCACCAGCATCACTCGCCGGTGGCCCAGTTCAGTCTCCGAAACTTCCGGCCGTGCGCTTAAGAGTTCCACGGCCTTCGCCATCGCATCAAACAACTTTGTCCCGGGCGTTCCAACCGGCAACCCGGACATCACTTTTTCCATCGCATCCGGGCTGCTCGTGAAATCCAGCAGGGTACTCACCCGGTCGTCGAATCCCACCACGGCGCCCTCTCCCGTCGGTCCGGTCACGGTTTGCGTAATCAGAATCCCCGACTTGCGAATCTGCGGCAATATCGGAGAGATTCGCGCACTCATCTCCACCACCACCACCAGCGAAATCGGGTCCCCGCCTAAATTGAAATGAGTGATCTTTTGCAGCGCCCCGTTATCGCTGATCCGAAAGTCCGTCTCCTCCAGGTTATGCACCATTTCGCCATTTTCGTTTCTCACTGTCACGGGCGTGTTCACCAGCACCGTCTGGATCTTGATCGGCGCAGGACCTTTCTGGATCGGCGTTCCCGGTTGAGGGATCATCGGCCCCTCGGGCGCCTGTGCCCGCGCGCGCGGCAGCGCAACCATCACCAGCACTCCTAGCAAAATCACTACGCGTTTGATCATCGGCAATCGCCGCCAGGCTCACAGGTCTTCAACGTCTTCTCCGGGCAAATCCCCGCCACACCCTCGCGTATTCAATTCGACGCCATCCACCCCAAAGGCGTTGCCGCCGCGCTTCACCCTGCCTACAATCTAAACGCGCCTTGATTGGAGAAAATTCCCATGTCTGACGGCACTCGCCCCAAGCCACAACACGCCCCAAAAGCTCCCCACGAGGATCCCAAATTTCTGGCCAGCACGCCGGCCAGGCCTATTCGCATTATCTCCGAGTACATCCATCCGCTCGTCCAGTTGAAAAGAGAAGGCATCGGCGATTCCATCGTGATGTTTGGTTCCGCGCGTATCGAGTCTCATGAAACCGCTTCCTCCCGGCTCACCCGCCTGAAGAAACTGAAGACCTCGCGCTGGAGCTCCGATCGCCGCAAAAAGCATCGCCTCCATCTCCGTGAAGCCAAGAGCGCTTTGGAAATGTCCACTTACTATGAGCAGGCGCGCCAGCTCTCTCACAAGATCACCACCTGGTCGCTTTCCCTCGGTCCGCGCCCTCGCCGCTTTGTCATCTGCTCCGGCGGCGGCCCCGGAATCATGGAAGCCGCCAACCGCGGCGCCTATGAGGCCGGAGGCAAATCCATCGGCCTATCCATCGAACTGCCTCACGAGCAGTTTGCGAATCCTTACATCAGCCCGGAGCTGAGTTTCAATTTCCACTACTTCTTCATGCGCAAGTTGTGGTTCGCCCAGATCGCCAAAGCCCTCATCGTCTTTCCCGGCGGCTTCGGCACTCTCGACGAACTTTGGGAAATGATGACCCTCTCGCAAACCGGCAAGATGCCCAAGCACACGCTGATTCTCATCTACGGCCGCAAGTATTGGAACGAAGTACTCAATCTCAAAAATATGGTCCGCTGGGGCACCATCAGCCAGGCCGATTTCGACAACCTGCAATATGCCGACAGCGTCGATGAGGCCTTCGACAAAATACGCAGGGGCCTTGAGAAATATCACATGGAAGCGGAACCGTTTCTCCAGGCCTATTAATAGACCCACTCTATCTCACTTAAATGATTGATTGGGTGGCGGTTATTTGATCGCACGACAAGCACCTTTATCAGGCCTTTACCTGATTCCCACTCCCTGCCGGCCTCTCCATACTCTCTATTGTACTTCCCAGTCTGCTTTCCAAACTTCTCGCCGCAGGCCATCTGTGCTGCGGCTACAAGGGGGAATCTATGAAGCTGCAACTGAACTCTTGGAGTTTTCGCACCATTCTTTCTGCGTCGGCGCTTGGCACCGCCTTGTTTTTCGCTGGTGCCGCCCCGTTGCGGGCGGATGACAACGACTGCCAGCGGCGTATCGCCCACATAGACCATAAGCTTCACGAAGCCGCCGAGCATCACGGCTGGGATAGTCCGCAAGCCGCAAAGTATCGCCACGAACTTGCCGAAGCCCGTTCGTGGTGTTGGGAACACGCGCATCGCTGGTGGGATGAAGACGGACGGCGCTGGCGCAGTGACCGCGACTGGGACGACCACGATCACGACCGCCACTAAACCAATCTAGAACTTAACCTCGCGTGCCGGGCGCAAGCCCGGCACTTCTTGTTTGCTGTTACCTGATTTCTGATCGCTGTTGCGCCTATCCCTGGGTTGCAACCCCGCCGTCTCGCACTCCGATATTTCATAACGTGCCCATTTTCTTTAGTTTGCAGCCAACCGGAACATTCTATTCAAACAAGTGTTTGAATCCTCAGGATGCACCCCCGATCGCCAGCCCGGGCCAGGCTCCTGGAGGCAATCTCATGAAACTTCACTCGTTCAAACTCAGTTCGTTTCTCGGAAAGACTGTTCTAGCCACTGCGGCTCTCGGCTTCTGCCTGGCCGCCGGGGCGCCCGCGGCAAACCCCAACGATTGGGACAATTGCAATCGCCGCGTCTCCTACACCGAATGGCGCTACCGCGAAGCGGTCGAGCGCTTCGGCCCTTACAGTCGCGACGCCCGTCATTGGGCCCACGAACGCCGCGAGGCGTACGAGCGCCGCGAGCATCTACGCCACGAATACCGCGAACACCATCGCGACCGCGACGATCGTTACTGACGCAGCTTTGGAGTGCGGCAGCTCTGCTGCCGCTTTTGCGATGTAAGCAAATCTCCAAACTCCAAAGGCGGAGCTCAGGCCCCGATTCGTCTTGGGGCCTTTATGTTTGAAAGCCCTGGATGGTTACGCACAAAAACAAAAAGGGCACCCGTTGGTTGGGTGCCCTTTCTTTTTTCTTATGATTCGCGATTATTCCGCGTGCACCAACGGCTCATCCGAAAACACCGCCGCAAACCGCTTTGCCTCATCCTGATCGTGCAGCATCACCACCGGCACGATTCGCAACGACTGCTTGCACGAATGGCACTGCACACCTTCTCCCTGCACATCCTGCAGAAATCCGTCCGTAAATTTATACTCCGTCCGCTCGCGCCGGGCCTTCTTCTGGCTCTTCGCGCCGCAATGAGGACATGTAAATTCCACTACGTCCTGCTGCGGATCGCGGTCCAGAGCTGCCCAACCCGTGCGGCGCACGCCGACAACTTCGGGTAGCTGCCTCTCCATTGGGTCTCCTCCTTGGTTCCACGTCCGACAATTCGATGCCGCAAATATTCGTTTGGATGTAACTATTTCTTCAATTCGCCTTCCGAATATTCCGAACCCTCCATCCTAGTAGAAACAAATTACTTGCCGGCAGCGAATTCAAATCCGCACCTCTTCTCAACGAACCCTGCGCGCTTCGCTCAGCGTCCTCTGAGTTAACTCCTCCTCTTTCTTTGCTTCTCTCTGGGCACTTCGCCCTCCCACCGGTGTCAAACACCACAGAGGACGCTAGCACCTCACATCCCTGCGAGCGCGGCGCTGGTCTCCGGATCGCAACCTTCGGAGGCTGGCGCCGCAAACTCCCACGGCTCGCAGGAAATTTTCCGGAGGTGTGTGATGACTCTCGAAGCTAAACGTGTGCCCGGTCCATCCGAAAACGGATTCGGCTCACTCAGCAGTTGCCTCGTCGAAGGCGATCCTCAATCCGAAAAGCGCGCCCGCCGCATCAAGCAGCGAGCCGTCGCCATCTCCATCCTTCTACAAAGTCTCGCTCTCGTAGTGCTGGTTCTGTTTCCCCTTCTCAGCAAAGGCGAACGCATCCCACTGAAATACGCGACCCCAATTCCGCCCTACGCTCCCATCGGCAATCACCGCCCTGTCTCCAACGGAAGCCAGCACACACCTGCACCGTGCCACTTCTGTAGACGATTGAGCGTGCCAACACCCATTTCCACTCGGGATCCGAATCCTCCCACGGAACCCACTGGGTCGGAAGGCGAGACGATCGTAGGGCTTGCGCCAACACCTGGCGTCGATCACGGGTATACTCCGCCTGCATCTCGTCCGGTGGCTCCGCCAGCGGAGGAAACTCTCCCGGTCAAAGAGCGTCGGAAAGTCAGTGAAATGCGGCAAATGGCCCAACTCATCACACGACTCGAGCCCAGCTACCCAACTCTCGCCAGGCAAATCCAGCGCGAAGGCCGCGTGGAACTTCACGCCCTCATCTCAATCGAAGGAAGAATCGAATCTTTGGAGGTAATCTCTGGCGATCCTCTCTTTATCCAATCCGCGCTAGCCGCGGTCCGCGAGTGGCGCTATCGCCCCACCATCCTCAATGGCCGCCCCATCGAAGTAGACACCCGCATCACCGTCATCTACACCCTCAGCCACTGACACTTTTTGGAGTGCGGCAGCTCTGCTGCCGCTTTTACGGATTCAACTCGATTCACTCATTCTGAACGATTCTCCCCCCAACAAAAAAGCCGGCGTCCAACGCCGGCTTTCATTCCCTTCTCCAGTTTTCTCTGCGAACTCTGCGTTCTCAGCGCCCTCTGCGTTATCTTTATTTCTTCCCCTACAGCACCGGTTCCCCCGAATACTTCCCAATCGCCTCTCGCGCCAAATCCCGCAACCTCACAATCTCCTGCAACTGGTGCGGATCGTCGCTCCGTATTTCTCGCGAAGGATAAATCGGCGGCGACAACGTAATCGTCACACTCGTCGGCCGGGGCAAATAGCTTCCGTCAGCCAAGAACCTCCGCGTCCCCTTCAACGACACCGGAATCACCGGCGCCCCAGTCGCCACCGCCCCGCGAAACGCTCCCAGCTGAAACGGCCGTACACCGACTTCCGGCGTGAACGTTCCTTCCGGGAAAACAAACACCGAATCGCCGCGCTCCAGGCAGTCCTCCATCTGGTGCACCTGTTTCAACCGCGAGCCGGCGTCATGCCGGTTAAATGACAGGTGCCCCATCTGGTTCAGAAATGTTCCGATGAACGGCATATCGTTCACTTCGCCCTTGGCCACGAACCGGTAACTCACCCCCAGCCCCATCATCACCGGCAGTACATCGAAATAGCTCGCGTGGTTCGACGCGTACACTTTCGCGCCCGGTGTATCCATGTATTCCTTGCCCACCACCTTCAACCTGATTCCCGCCAGCGCAAACAGGACATGCAACGCGGCCGAGGTAAATCGTCCCGCCGCCTTCTCATCCTTAATCTGCTTTACGATCATCCAGGACGGCACAATCCACAAAATAAACACCACGGAAAAATATACGCCGTAAATTTTCTCCAGCACGTTCAAAATTCCGCGGCCGACACTTCGCGCCGCTTCGCGCAAAAAAGTCCCCGTGCCCAGCCGCGCAATCTGCACCCATGCCGGAGGCCTGCCCGCCGCCAGCGTTCCGGCCGCATACAACTGTTTCGTTTCATCCCGCCGCAATTTCCCGCTGGAGGTCTTCGGAATACTTCCAGAAGGAATCAACTCCACTCGATCCGGCGGCAGCCCGAGCCCGCGCGAAACCTCTTCATTAATCGCCGCCACAATTCTTGCTCGCCGCCCGGCATCCTCTTCCCGCGACTCCGCCACGATCACCAGCTTTTCCGTCCCGGTGCTCGCATCTTTCAATCCAAACGCCACCACGCAGCCTTTGCGAATCCCCTCCGCCCGCGCCGCCAGTTCTTCCACTTCATGCGGATACAAATTCCGTCCGCCCTTGATGATGATGTCTTTCACGCGGCCGGTAATGAAGATTTCTTCGTCCGCCCGAAATGCGCGATCGCCGGAATTCAGCCATGGATACTCGCCCTCGCGCTGCGCCGGCCCCTGCGGCATCAGTTTTGCTGTCGCTTCGGGGTTCTCAAAATACCCACCAGTCCCCGAAGGCCCGCGGAACCACAAGAATCCTTCCACGCGCTCCGGCACCTCGTTCCCTTGCTCGTCCACTATTCTTACGTCGTGCCCGGGGAAGGATTTTCCCGACGACACAAACGCAATCGCGTTTTCGTTTTCTTCAGAGGCTGGCACCGCGCGTCCCTGTGTCGCGAACGCCTCTCGATCCACGCGTTCCACCCGTGGCAAACGATTCATCGGCGGAAACGTCACACCCAGCGAGCCTTCCGCCAGCCCATACACCGGCAGCATCGACTCTCTCCGGAAACCATACTTCCCAAACCGGTTCGCGAACCGCTCCAGCGTTTCCGGATTCACCGGCTCCGCTCCATTCATCAACACACGCATCGAACTTAAATCCACGCCTTCCATCGCTTTGTCGGAAATTTTGCGTACGCACAATTCGTAGGCAAAATTCGGCGCCGCCGTAATCGTTCCCTGGTGCTTACTCATCGCCTGCAGCCAGCGTTCCGGCCTCGTCAGAAACGCCAGCGGCGACATCACCACCAGCGGCACGCCGTGCATCAGCAGCGTCAGCCACGCCCCGATCAATCCCATATCGTGGTAAAGCGGCAGCCAGCTGATTCCCACATCTTCCGGGCCTAACCGCACGCCCTGCGCGATCACCCGCATGTTCGCCAGCAGATTCGCGTGCGTCAGCACCACGCCCTTCGGATCGCCTGTCGACCCCGACGTGTACTGCAGCAGGGCAACGTCGCTGCTTTTCCGGATACGCGTCCCGCTGATGAACGCGGGCAGCGCTCCGGGCGCCGGCGGCGGCGCTTTTTCCGCCGCTTCCAATAATTTCTCCGCCTCCACCACGTCCTGCAAAGATTTCACGCGCGGTTTCAGCAACTTCGCGACCGCTTCCGCGCGCCGGAACGTTAGCAGCAGGCAGACACCCGCGTTATTCAAAATTGCTGACTGCCGCCCCGCGTACTCTTCGATCCGGTCCGCGCGAAACGGCGGATAAATCGGCACCGGCACCGCGCCTGCCAGCAATATTCCTGTGTAGCAAATAAAAAACTGCCGCGAAGTCGGCAGCATCAGCGAGACGCGTCCGCCCGGAGGCACCCCGCGCCTCGCCAATTCGTCCGCGCACTTCTGCCCCGCCGTATATAACTCCCCAAATGTCAGCGTGTACCGGTGTTCGCCCCGCTCGTCGTCTTCCGTGATCAGCAGGTGAGCTCGCCCTGCATCATGCACGCCGCGGTAGCGGATCACGTCCAGGAGCGTTTCCGCCTTCTCCACGATCGAGTCGGCCGCCTGTTGCGCCGGTTCTCGCGTCGCTACGCTCGCCCGCAACCCGGACAATCCTTCTTCTTCGCTGACCGGCGCTCCCGGCGACTCCAGAATGGCCGCCGTCAAGTCTTCCGCCGTGCTGGCCTCCGCCGCCAGCGTATCCGGCAGGCGGACGCCAAACGCATTCTCCAGCCGCGTCAACAACTCCACGCGCTCCAGGCTTCCCAGCCCCAGATCACGGTCTAGATTCGAATGCATCGAAAGCTCCGCCAGTGCGCCGTGGCTGCCGAGTTCTCGCAGCAGTTCGCGCAGAACTTCCAAAACGCGCTCTCGCACGCCCGGCAAATCCAATTGTGGGGAGATTGTCGCCAAGGTATTCCTTCACCGACCGGCTTCGCGTGAGGCTAACACGCCGCGGTCCCTATTGCCATCCTGGTAGCACAGCCATTCCTGGCTGTGCTCCTGGGTTGCTCTTCTCGTCGAACTCAACTCTCTGAACTATTTCCGCTCTCTTACGCGCCCTGCTTCTTCGCGCCCCATCCGGGCGGCATCAGCGTCGTGCTCAAATCCACGCCCGACAAATCCACGTTTTGCAAATTCGTTTCGCGCAGAATCGCAATCCCCATGTCCGCTCCCGCGAACTTCGCTCCATCCAGGTGCGCATCCCGGAAATTCACGTTCCGCAGCATCGCCTTCTGAAAATTCGCATTGGTCAGGTCGCAGCGGAAGAATTCCACGCCGCTCGCTTGCGCTTCCGTCAGATTCGCACCCGGTAGAAATGCTTCGGTCAGGTCAACCTTCCGCAAATCGGCCTTCCGAAGATTCGCTCCCGACAAATCCGCTCCCGGCAACCGCGCCCCACGCAAGTCGCTGCCTTCCAGATTGGCATCCTTCAGGATCGCCCCAGCCAGATTCGTCTCTCTCAAATCTGCCCCGGAAAGATCCGCTCCCGCCAGGTCAGCCCGCGCTCCTCCTTCTTTGTTCGCCCAAAAAAACTCATGGGCCTTCAGGATCTCTTCCAGTGTCTTGCCCTTGTGCTTAATCTTTTTCAAGTTTCTCAGTCCCATAGTGATTTCTTCCTCTCGCTTTGCAAGCTTCTATTTTAGCGAATCCTGCCCCGCTCGGGAAACGTTCTTGGGGCTGCCCCAAGCCGCCAATCTGCCCGCTGTGCTACTCTGCCTCCGTGAAGAACTTCCTGGTTCACGCCTCCCTGTTTCTGCTGGCTTTGCTCCTGGCCGGCGAAACTCTTCGCGCGCAGGAAGAGGAAATCGTCGCCAACCTCGCCGGTGGCCGCGCCATCATCCACGTTGCCAATGGCGCCATCGTTTTCGCGGCCATCGATCATCCTCTCGAATCCAAATCCGTTCCCCCGCGCATTGCTTCCATTGACGGCCGCCACATCGGTCTTTTCTTTGGCGCGTCCGAATGGCAGGTCACCTCGCAACCCAGGCCCATCCGGCTCGACCGCGACATCCCTCACTTTGGCGCGATTGATCCCCACACTGTTCCTGAAGGCGCCGCCGAGCAGGATCTCGAGCAGATCGGCGTTGCCTTCCTCGAAAAATTGCGTCCCCTCGTTTCTCAACTCCACCGCCCGATCGAGATGAAACCCGACGAACCTCTCTTCCAGATCGTCTTGATCGGCTACGCTCCACGGGATTATGGACCGGAAGTCTGGCTCATGGAGTTTCGCGTGGAACAGAATTCCGTCGCCACGCGCGGAGATTATTTGCAGACTCACGTCCTCCGGCCGCGTTTCACGCAGCTTTACCCGCCGGAAAAACATCAGCCGAAAACCATTGTTGAAATCCGCGTCCCCGCCGATCTTCCGGATGTCCCGCTCCTTGGCCTGATTCAGCAGAATTCTTCTGGCATCGCCCGTGTACGCTCTTCCGACCCGCACATTAATAAAGTGGTGGAACAGATCCAGAAAGGCGAAGCGCAAAAAGCCGATCCCGCCGCCGCCGCTGACTTTCTCCGTGCCGCTCTCCCCATCCTTGCCGGCGACGCACACTTTTTCCTCGGCACCATGACCGAAAACGGCAGATTTGATTGGATTGTTCCGCCCGACGAACCCCGCGAGAAAATAAAAACCACCGAAGACAAAAACCGCCCGCCCGACGCTCCCACCCTCCAACAAAAGCCCAAGCCCTGACGTTTAGTCTGGGTTCGTAGGGCCCCCTTCTGAGGCGGGCCACCCCAATTATTTCCCAGCCATCTGAATCACCACAATTCCATCCCCGCGCCGCAAAGTCCCACCCCGAACCACCTTGCACAGCATCCCACGCCGCCCCTGCATCTCCGCCTGCAGCCCCGGCCGCAGCGCCTCAATCTGCTCGCATGGATCGCACACCGCGCTCACCTGCAATTCCGCTCCACCAACCTGTAGCCGCTGTCCGATCGTCAACGCATTCACTTCCAAACCTTCCGTCGTCACGTTCTCCCGCACAATTCCCGGCGTCAATTCGAAAGCATCCAACGTCTCCCGATCCATCAGCAATACCTGCCGCTTTCCCTGCGGCCGCGAGTGAGCGCATCCTTCGAGTCCCACATCCTCCACCGCGTGCGCTTCCGGCAACTCTTCCATCGGCGCCCGACGCCTCGGCGCTCGAAATAAATGAATCACCCTGGCCATCGCTCAGTCCCCCGCCGCCGAGCTTTGCCGCTGCGGTTTTCCAATATCCTTGCGATAGTGCATCCCCTCAAACTGAATTTTTCCCACTCCTTCATACGCCTTTTGCAGCGCGGCGCTGAGCGTGTCTCCCACGGCGGTCACCCCGAGCACCCGGCCGCCGCTGGTCACAATCGCATCGCCCGCCTTCTTCGTTCCGGCATGCAACACTTTCACATCCGCAACCCGCCCCGCCTCCGCCAATCCGCGAATCTCTTTCCCGGTTTCAAACTTCCCGGGATATCCCCCGGATGCCATCACCACACAGGCGCTCGCTCCAGGCTTCCACTTTAGTTTCTCCGGTTTCAGGTTTCCGCCTGCCGCATCCGCCAGCACTTCAGCCAGATCAAAATCCACTCGTGCCAGAATCGCCTGCGTTTCCGGATCGCCCAGCCGGCAGTTGAACTCCAGCACCTTTGGTCCGTTCTTCGTCAACATCAATCCAACGTACAGAAACCCCTGGTAGCGAATCCCGTCCGCCGCCAATCCCTTCATCGTCGGCTCCACAATCGTTTTTTCAATCGTTCGCCGCAAGTCCCCGGGCAAAAGTTCGTCCGAAGAATACGCGCCCATGCCGCCTGTGTTCGGCCCTTCGTTGTTGTCGAAAGCCCGTTTGTGGTCGCGCGTCGGCACCAGCGGTGCGTATCGCTCTCCGTCCGTCAGCAAAATAAACGAAAGCTCCTCGCCCTCCAGCGCTTCCTCCAGCATCACGCGCTTTCCGCCGTCGCCCAACTCATTCTTCTCCATCACCCGCTCAATAAAGTCCGTTGCCGCATCCGGATTCGGCGCTACAAAAACGCCTTTCCCCGCGCACAATCCATCCGCCTTGATCACCACCGGCCAATCCACCGCGCACAGCGCCCCATATGCCCCGCCTGCCGAATCGTGCGCGCCATACAGCTCCGCCGTCGGAATATTGTGCCGCTGCAGGAATTCCTTCGCGAAGATCTTGCTGCCTTCCAGTTGCGCAGCCTTCTTGTCCGGCCCAACCACCGGCCAGTTCCGCTCCCCAAACGCGTCCACCAATCCATTCACCAGCGGCAGCTCAGGGCCGACCACGGTCATATCCGGTTTAGTTCTTTCCGCAAGGGCAACCAATCCCGCGACATCCCCCGCACCCGTCGCGACACACTCCGCTTCCCCCGCGATCCCGCCGTTTCCCGGCGCACACCAGATCTTCTCCAAGCCAGCGCCTTGCCCCAGTTTCCAAACCAGTGCATGCTCACGCCCGCCGCCGCCAATCACAAGAATCTTCATTTTCAAATGCCTTTCGAGACGCGCAAGGGAAAGATAGTGGTGGGAAAGAGAGCTGTCAACTCAGGAGGAGCAAATTGAAGTGAGTTCAGACTAAACCGCTCGCTAACCTTTATTGATAGAATTAACGGTTATTTATCAACGCCTGTTTCAATTCGTGACCTCAAGCCTGTCCAACGGCTCGAATCGGAATGGTGACTCCCGCCGACGCGTCGGACGCCGCCAGCATGTGGCAGCGACCGTCAAAAATCCCACCGGGGTCAATCACCAGGCATGGCGAATGAACTTCTCCCGTGACCACGCCCTTCGGTTGAATCTCGACGCGTCCGCGCGCGAAAATCACTCCGTCGAAGTGTCCCGAGATTACCACCCGGTTCCCCTCGATCTGTCCTTCCACCTTGGCGTTTTCTCCCAGGATGACCGTCTGCTCCGAAATGATGTTGCCCTTCACGTGCCCGTCAATACGGAAGGTTCCGGTAAGCGTCAAGGTGCCTTCGAGAGATACACCTTGATCGATAAATCCTGTCCACTCTTCGCTGCTGCCATTCTTCGATGAACTGGGCCACTTCCAAGCCATTGAAATTCCCCCAAACCATGCTCCCGAAGTGACGCTTCGGAAGTCTACTTTACCAATGTAGCCGCAGGCGTTCGGAAGTCAACGCCGCCTCTCAAGTGAGTTGTCGAATGAAATCCCTGAACGAATGTCCAGTTAGAATTTCGCGCTCGACCGTTACTTCATCAGCCGGTCGTAAATCCCCATCAGTTGCGCCTGATCGTAAAACTCCAGCACCAATTGCCCCGGGCGAATCCGCGTCTTCTCTCGCAGATGAACTTTCGTTCCCAGGTGCCGTTGCAGCTCATCCAACGCTTCCCGGATATTTGGATCCTGTGCCGGCTCCGCGGCCGCTCGAGCGCTTCTGGCTCGCCGTGAGCCGAGTCGTTCGATTTGCCGGACCGTCAAACCTCCGCGCGCCGCGCGCTTTGCGTAACGCATCCGCAGCGCCGGCTCCGCCACTCCCAGCAAGGCCCGCCCGTGCCCCGCGGTCAATCGCCCCTCTTCAATCCAATCCTGAATCGTAGGCTCCAGTTTCAGCAGGCGAACCGCATTTGCGACTGTAGCGCGGTCTTTTCCCGTGCGTTCCGCCACCGACTCTTGCGTCAATTGAAATTCATCCATCAAACGCTCAAACGCCCTTGCGGCTTCGATAGCGTTCAGGTCTTCACGCTGTATGTTCTCTACCAGCGTCATTTCCAGCGCCAGTTCGTCCGGCACTTGCCGTACGATGGACGAAACCTTGGTCAACCCCGCGCGTTGAGCAGCCCTCCAACGGCGCTCACCGGCAATCAACTGATAGCGATTTCCAACCGGACGCACCACTATTGGCTGAATAATTCCGCTGGCTTGGATGGAGCGGGCCAGTTCATCAAGTGCCTCTTCGCGGAATCGCGTGCGAGGCTGATACGGACTCGGCTCGATTAGGTCGATGTCAATCTGCAACTGTCCGGCATTCGCCGGACTCAAAGCCGGCGCAGCTGCGGCAGCTGCGGCAGCTGCACCCGCGGAGGCAGCCGGGTGCGAACCCGTCGGCGTTCCTGTGCTGGTTGGTGGTGGAGCAACCGGAGTTTGCGGCTCAGGCTCCCGAATGAGCGCTCCGAGCCCCCGTCCCAAGGCGTTTCTCGGCATTGGCAATTACCTCCTGTGCAAGCTGGGTGTACCCCTCGGCGCCCTTACTGTGTATATCATAGAAAATAATAGGTTTACCGAAACTTGGAGCCTCTGCGAGCCGAACATTTCGAGGAATCAGGCTCTGAAAGATCTGAGTTCCAAAGAAACTGCGCAAGTCCGTCGCTACCTGGCGGGAAAGGCTAGTCCGCTCGTCGTACATCGTCAAGAGAATGCCTTCCACCTCTAAGCTGGGATTCAGGGTGCGTCGGATCCGCATCAAGGTGTCCAAAAGCTCCGAGACTCCCTCTAAAGCCAGATACTCGCATTGAATCGGAACTAGGACAGCATCCGCGGCTACGAGAGCGTTCAAAGTCAGCAGGTCGAGCGCAGGTGGACAATCCAGAATGATGAAATTGTATTTTTCTCGTAAGGGCTGAAGATACGCCTGTAGCTTGTATTCGCGATTTTCGGCGGAAACCAGTTCAACTGCGGCTCCAGCCAAATTCTTGTCGGCGGGGAGTACGTCAAGTTTCTCCACTTGGGACTTTTGAACGAGCCTCTCAAATGGCTCATTCAGGATGAGTGCGTGATAAAGCGTTCTTCGGGACGGATCCTTCTGGAACCCAATTGCGGCAGAAGCGTTCGCCTGGGAATCGCAATCCACCAGCAATGTGGGCTGCTCCGCAGTGGCAAGGCACGCGGCCAAGTTTACGGCCGTGGTTGTCTTGCCTACTCCGCCTTTTTGATTGGCAACGGCAATAATTCGAGCCAAATGAATCCCCCAAACGAGCGGAACGTATCAAAATCTTACTACAGTTGCAAGATGTTTCACGTGGAACATAGATTGGACTGAGGATTTCTCCTCGGCAAGAAATAGTTCCACGTGGAACACTCGACTTCGAGGAATTCTAAGAACGAAACTGGTTCACCAGGCCGCTTCCCACACTCACTCTCCACTCCAGACGCGTCTAGCTCGAACCTGCAAAAACGTTCCACGTGGAACATTCTCCCCTTTCAGCTACCCCTTATTGTTGCAGGAGAGTTCGGCTCAACAACCCACCAGACTCTGATCAAAGCCAAATGCTGAAGGCAACCACTACGTTCTTCCGCCGCTTCTGGCTCTCCTGGGGGGATCCCACACACGCAACGATCAATTTCGCTAAGCCCTATACGCGGGCCACGCTACATCGAAATGTTCCACGTGGAACGCTAACTCCTCCCCAAGCCAGAACAATTTTCAGCTTCCTAACAGCCAAAAAGAGCAGGGAATTCCAGAATGTTAGAAAATTGCGAGTTTTGTCGTCACGCCGACATTTCTTGCTTTTTTCCGACCAATAGATATCTCTGTAGTGATTTTGGTATCAAAATTGGTTCTCGCCAATCCCAATTCTCAATTTTCTGCACTTCTTCTAAGTCTCTCCCACCTATCCACAATATTACTTGCCGCGCCTGCACCTTTTCAGACCCCGCCCACTTCAGAAATGGACCGAATTCTCCAACCGCCCGCGAGCAAACGTAATCCAGTGGCGAGATCTCCTCGCCCAACTCTTCGTAGCGGCTGATCAGCACCCGCGTGTTGGTGAGTTGGAGTTCGCGGACAACCTCCGCAAGAAAAGTGCCCTTTTTGATGTTCGATTCCACTAAACAAAGCTCCACTTCGGGGCGAGCTATTTTTAACGGAATTCCGGGAAATCCCGGCCCGGAGCCGATATCCGCCAAACGACCCTTATCCACAGGAATTGCACCGGCCGCAAACATAGATTCGCAAAAATGACGATATAGTATCTCTAGTGGGTCACGGATTGCCGTCAGATTCAACTTCTCATTCCAGCGTAGCAGTGTCCCTATATATTGTTGAATCAAAACAATTTGATTTGGATCCGCGGAGATTTGAAATTCGCCCAAGGCTCGCCGCACCGTTTCTTCAGGTATCGGCTTCGCAACATCTGTTATCATAGTAGTTAACATCCTGTGATAATTCCGATTTCAGGAACTAGCTCGAACTCGTCTGTTTCAACAGATACTTAGGCGCGGCAACGCCCGCAGCCAGGTCCAGTCCAGCATGCCACATCATCACCGGCACAAGGCTGCCAAACGCCAGCCTGCCAATTGCCAACAGCACCCCAAAGATTCCCGTGCTGATAATTCCACCACGCCCTTGATAGGCATGCGCCAGACCAAAAAGCACCGATGGCACGATCACCACCAACGGAAGCGGCGCGCCAGCTTTGGAAATCGCAGCAATCGCAAAGCCCCGGTATACAAACTCCTCGCAAACTCCGGCTGTGATAGCCAAAGCCGCATAAGGCAAATACTCAAGCAGATTAACCGGTAAAATCCGATTTGCCAGTTTTCGCAGAAGGTCCGGCGCTTCCCCCTCCATCTTTCCAATTCGCCTCAAATTCAACCACTGCAACCCTCCGACCAAGACTGCTCCGAATAGGCCGCCAGCTACGATCCCAATCCAGCCTCGCGAACCGAGCCCCAAATCCTGCAGGGTCATTCCTCGTGCGATCGAACGCCATGCCACCACTCCAAGCAACACCCACTGAAAGGCAATCGTAACCGCATAGATCGTCAACTTCTCCCTGGTATCAACCGTCGGCAGGGCCAGCAACTTCTTCAGCCGGGTGTAGCCTCTCCACGGAATCACCACGCTCAGAAACAAAAAGATCAACCAGAAGTCCCACGGCATCCCGAGATAAGAACACTTTCCATTCCCGCACGCAAGTCGCGTCCCGATCCCAGGTTCCACCAATCGGCAGCAGAAATTTCGCGCGCTCGCTATAATCAAACGGCAGCACAGTGAGGTGTGGCTTGACCGACTCCGTGAAACTTACGGCCATGGTCAAGGCAGCTGGTTGAGCGGCCAAGCTGAGTCCCGGGACGCTGGACTCAATACTACGGCGCCTACCATTGCCGACTGATCCGAACGTACTCGTTGGCTTCAGCACCAACGACGACGCAGGGGTGTATCTAATCAGCGAAGATCTCGCGCTGGTGCAGACCGTGGATTTTTTCACGCCCGTTGTCGACGATCCATTTACCTTTGGCCAGATCGCGGCCGCCAACTCCCTCAGCGATATTTACGCCATGGGCGGCAAACCCATCTCCGCGCTCTCCATCGTCGGCTTTCCAGAAAAAGGGGATCCCGCGATTCTCGAACAGATTATCCGCGGCGGCCTCGACAAGATGAAAGAGGCGAACTGCACGGTCATCGGCGGCCATTCGATCCGCAACGACGACATTCAGTTTGGCTACGCCGTAACGGGCACCATCCACCCAAAAAAAATCTGGAGAAATGTCGGCGCGCAGCCGAAGGATGTAATTCTGGTGACCAAGCCGGTCGGCACAGGCCTGATTTCCACTGCGCTTAAAAGGGAGCGCGCGAGTAAAGCCAGTGTGGATGCCGCGATTGCTTCCATGTCTAAATTGAATCGAGCCGCGACTGAGGCCCTCCATGAAGTCGCTGCAAAGGCAAATGCCCAGGCAGTTCACGCGGTCACTGACGTCACCGGATTTGGCATATTGGGCCACGCTCGTGAAATGGCGTTGGGGGACCCGGAGAAGGGGATTCCCTCGGTAACGATTGAAATTCAATACAGTGCCGTTCCCGTTCTTCCAGGCGCCTTCGACGCCGCGCGCCAAGGCATGATTGCCGGCGGACTGAATAACAATCTCGATTTTCTGAGGGACTGCGTCAGCTTCGAAGCAAGCGTTCCAGAAGAAAATCGCGCCTTGCTCTTCGACCCGCAAACCTCGGGCGGACTACTCGTTGCAATCGCCCCCGAAGCGGTCGACGCCGCGATGGAAACTCTGCAACGCCACCAGATCACAGCCGCCAAAATCGGCAAAGTGCTGCCTAAAGGCGCTTCGCTCCTCTCCGTAACTTAATCCGGGGCGACTTCAAATTCATGGACACGATCACCCACGGAATCGCAGGCGCGCTCCTTGCAAAAGCAGCGTTCAACGGAGCGGACCTCTTTCCTCCCGTCTCCGTCAACAGGCGCCGCGTCATCACCTGGACGCTCATGCTCGGCGCCATCTTCCCGGACTCGGACGTTCTCCGCGATTTTATCTCCACCAATCCGATGCTGATCGTTACCTGGCACCGCAGCATCACCCACTCATTGCTGTGTTTGCCGCTCTGGACCCTCCTGCTTGCCGCCCTCACTCGCGCGCTTTGCCGCTGGCGCAAGTGGGAGTCGCCCTCCTACCTTGTGCTCTGTGGTCTCTGGGCCGCCGGCATTCTCAGCCACATTTTTCTCGACCTGGTCACAACTTTCGGCACCATGATATGGTCCCCCTACAAATGGTCGCGCCCGGCCTGGGACGTCCTCTTCATCCTCGATTTCAGTTTCACGGCGATTCTTCTGATCCCGCAATTGCTGGCCTGGGCCTACGAAGATCCCGAACACAGCCGCCGTCGGGCCCTGATCATGTGGCTGGTTTTCACGCCCGCTCCGTTTCTCATTTCCCGCATCGCGGAAATGATCGGCGCTCCGGTATCCAATAACGCCATCGTCCTGGCAACTGTGCTTTTCACCGCGCTGTTCCTGCTGCCAGCCGCGCGCGGATGGGGACATCGACTGCAGTATGTAACGTGGAACCGTGCGGGTCTCGTCCTGGCCGTCGTTTATCTGGGTGCCGCGGCCTTGGCTCACCAGCAAGCGCTGAGCCGCATCCAGAGAATTGCCGCATCGGAGAATATCGAGGTCCAATCCATCGCCGCGCTTCCGTTCCCGCCCTCCCTCTGGCACTGGGACGGGCTCATACAGGGGCCGCGCGGGGTTTATGAAGTGCGCATGGACCTCAGCGATTCGCTCATTTCCAACTCTGGGGCAGCGGGCGATCCGGCCTCAAATTCGGCCCTCGTGCACACGTATTATCCGGATGCGCCAATGAATTCTTTTATCGCGAAGGCGCACACCTTGCCCGAAGTCCAGGAATTTTTCTGGTTCGCGCGTTTTCCGGTCACCCGTTTTCACAAAGAAGGCGCCGAGGCCGTAGTCGAATTTCTGGACGTGCGCTTTCCGCAGATTCGCCGCGACAGGCCGCCGTCGTTCGAATACCGCTTGCGGTTCGATGCCAATGGCGAGGTGTTATCCAAAGGCTGGGTCAAAAAGTAGGCAGGTTTTATTTGGAGTGCGGAGGCTCTGCCTCCGCTTTCGAGGACTAAGATTTGTCTCGTGCGATCGATTTGTAGCGATTTTGACGCTCTAAAAGCGAGAGCAGAGCTCCCGCACTCCAAAAGATTCTCGCTTATTTCTTCGCCGGGTGAATCACCACCTGGCGTTCCTCGCCCGTGCCGATGCTCTCGGTTCTCACGCCGGGAAAATCTTTCAGCGTCAAATGCACGATGCGTCGCTCGCGCGACGACATGGGATTCAATTGAAACGGCTGCCGCGATGCCTGCACGCGTTCCGCCGCCACCCGCGCGGTCATCCGCAACTCTTCGAAACGCAGCGCCCGGTACCCCGCGCAATCCAGGTGAATTTTCTCGTGAAACGCGGGCTCCAGCCGCAGCGCCCGAAACGCCAGGTGCTCCAGCGCCTTCAGCACTTCTCCGCCGCGGGCCAGCAGAATTTCCTTGTCCTTGCCGTCGAGATCGGCGAACACTTCCGCTTCGCCTTCTTCTCCGCCGACGGATGGCTCCGCCGCGTGCACGGAAACCTGCAGCTCCAGGCGGCTGGCGCGCAGCATGTTCTGGAGAAACTCCCGCAGAGCTTCCGCGGTAGCGGCGCGGTCGAGTTTCCCTTCGCGAACCAGTTCTTGCGTCATAGTGTTCTCAACACAACCGTCTGGCCGGGAGCAATTCCTAGCGGCAAACGGGCTGGCCTTAATTCTTGGCGCGCGTTGGCTTGGCCGGGGCGGGAAGAGGATGCGACCTGTTCAGGTACCACTGCTGGACGATACCCACCAGGCTGCTGGTCAAAATATACAACGCCAGGCCGCTCGAAAACGGAAAAACTACGAACATCACCGAGAAAGTGAGCGGCATGATTTTCATCATCTGTGCCTGCTGCGGGTCGGTGGCCGTCATCGGCGTCATCTTGGACACCAGGTACATCGTAATGCCCACCAGCACGGGAAGCACATAGTAAGGATCTTTCGAAGCCAGGTCCGTGATCCACAGCCACTTCGTGTGCCGCAATTCAATCGCGTAACTCAACGCCCGGTTCAGCCCAAACCAGATTGGCATCTGCAAAAACATCTGAAAGCAGCCGCCGATCGGATTAATTCCTTCGCGCGAGTAGATGGCCATCACTTCCTTATTCATCTCGGCCTTGCGCGGGTCGTTCATCTTGTACTTCTTATACCGCTCCTGGATCTGCTTGATTTCCGGCGCAACGCGCTGCATTTTCAGCGTGGTTTTATAGCTGGAAATGCGCAGCGGGAAGAGCACCATGTTGATCACCAGGGTGAGCACCACAATCGCCCATCCGTAGTTCGGAACGTATTTGTGCAGCCACTTCAGGCCGTGAAACAGCGGGTCGGCGATGAATTCCAGGTAGCCAAATTGCACCAGCGAATGCAGCGGCGGGCGCATGGCCTTTAAATCGTCGTAATCTTTGGGGCCGACGAAGACGCGCAGAGCCATATTCTGCGCGGATGTAGCTGTGGCAATTTCTGGGACCGGCTCGGACTGGTCTTTCCCATCCACCTTGATGTTGTGGAACACCTTCCAATAGCGGGTTTGCAGAGGCGTCGGCTCGGTCTGCGAAGGAAGAAACGCGGCGGTGAAGTAACGGTCTTCAATCCCGGTGAATTCCTTGCCGCCTTGCCAGACGGTGCCCCATTTCTCCGGGCCATCCAGCTTCTTATGCGCAATGCTTTCCAGTTTTCCGCCTTCACTGTAGAAGACGAAGACCGTCTCCACCGGAATCGGATTCGTCACGGTCAAATCGCCGAAGCCGCCCAGCCATGCCAACCCGGCCATCACGTGGTTGCCGTTGTTGGTCACGGTCGTTTCCACGTTCACGGTGTAGGAATGATCGAAGTGAAATTTCTTAGTGACCTGCAGGTGGCCGTCGCTCCAGGTGAAGGTAAGATCCGCCGGCGCCTCCAGCGAATTGGCATCGCTGGAAATTTTGTAGAGTCCGGAATTCGCCAAAGTTCCCAGTTGGGGATCGTCAAAAACCAGCGCGAAGGGCCAGCCGCCGGTTTCGGTCGCGGCCTGCGGGTGCACCAGGTCCAGTGTCTTCTGCGGCTTCGAATCGTCCTTGTAATTCTTCAGTTGCCAGCTTTTCACCACCGCGCCGCGATTGGAAAACTCCACGCGATACAGATCGTTTTCAACGACAATGGTGCGCTCTTGCGAGTCGGCCGTCGGCGGGACTGCTGGCGTGGTTGCCCCGGAAATCTTTGCTGGCGTTGCCGCCGGGCTGGGTGTGGTTGTCGGGGCGGCGGTTCCGGCGGTTGCCGTCGAAACTTGCGCCGGCTTATTTTCCTGCGGAGGAGTGACCGGCGGCTTCGGCCCAAAATACTTCGCCCAAAGCAAAATCACCGCCATGGACAAAAGCGAAGCCACCAGGATGCGCAGCTCCGGCGTGAATTTGTCTTTCGATTTCCCCAGCGGAGGCAGCTGATTCATCGGCGGAGTGCTCACAGCCGCACCTCGCGCGTCTTACCCATCACGTCGGAATTCGCTCGCATCTCTTCCCATTTCTCCGGAACCGGGTCGTATCCGAATCTTCCTGACAAAGGATGGCACCGCAGCAGCCGCTTCAATCCCAGCCACCCGCCGCGCAACACCCCAAATCGTTCGATGGCTTCGTAGGCATAACGCGAGCAAGTCGGCTGGTACCGGCAAGTGCCCGCAAACAGAACCGAAAGGTAGGCCTTGTAAAAACTAAGCGCAAACAGCGCCGCTCGCACACCAAAACTCCGCTTGCTTCTGATACGAAGCATTTGTAGGGGAGGGGCTTGCCCCTCCCGCTCCATGTCGGGAGAAAATCTCACAGCCCCTTCAGCACCCGCAGCAAATCCGCCGTCAACGCCGGCATCGGCGCCGTGGCAACAGACTGTTTCGGATGAATCACGATGTCCCATCCCGAGCTTATCTCCTGCCGGTGGCAGCGGACGATTTCCCGCAGGCGCCGCCGCATGCGGTTGCGCACCACCGCGCCGCCCAAAGCTTTCTTGATGCTGAACCCGAAGCGGCTGATCGGCTGTCCACTGGCGCGAACGAATACAGTGAAGTGGGAACTCGAGCGGCGTTTGCCGGCGCGGTACACGAGATCGAACTCGCTTTTCCGCACCAGCTTGGCTTCGCGAGGAAACTTCTGGCCCGTCGCGGGGCCACCGCCATCACTCTGGCGTAAGGCGATGACGGCCCTTCTTGCGGCGCGCCGCCAGCACTTTGCGGCCGCCTTTGGTCTTCATACGCACGCGAAACCCGTGTGTCTTGGCGCGGCGGCGTTTCCGCGGTTGATATGTACGCTTTGGCAAAGCATTCCCCCTTGTTTCTTCGTCGAATCTTCATCGGCCCGGGAAAACCTCAGGCTGCAACGCTCGGGCGGCTTTTTGCCGCCGGTTCACACCAACTGCCGCGTTGGCTTTGGGGTCTTCTCCGTCAAGCCCGGCTGCCACAGTTCGGGCACCATCCGGAATTATCTAGTGTACTTGCCGCCCGCGCACAGGGTCAAGAAAACGCGAGGGTAGAAGCAAATCCAGAACTCGCATCGCCCGGTCCGTACACGCTTGGGCGAAATTCTGCAGGATTTGATCTTCCTTCATAGAAACCTGCTTCAACGAAAGCTAACACAAGAACGGAGTGTGGTGGAACACATACTCTTCGTTATCCCGAAACTTTCTCGCAGCTTGGAGAGCCCATCGGTGTTCAGCTCTAGAAGATAAATTGCTTTTTCTGAGTGCGCGCATGTAGCGCGTTAGGTTGCTAATTGGCGCCTTTTGGGCAAACGCATAGTAGATAGGAATGACTTTGCGAACGTCGTTGTCCGCCAGAAGGTGCAGTAGGCCGTTCACGTATCCGTCGATATAGGCAACATCTTGGTATCGCCTGTTCTTGAGTTTCCGGGGACGGATTTGAAATTCGTAGGTGTTTGCGACCTTCAGTACTCGATCGCGGAGGGAGTATTCACCCGTCTTGGCGAGAACTAGTATTCTTTCCAGGCAGTCAATCAAACCATCTTGATAACATAGTCCAAAGATATTGTCCGGATACTTCCGAATACTTATCTCAGATAATTCATCATGGTGTGTTTTGAGCACTCTAGTTAAGAGCCTCTCGACGCCATCTAGTCGACCATCGTCAAGCATGTGTTCATCAGCAACTAGGCGCTCCTTTATCTTGGAAATAAAGAAAGTGCCGTCTGTGTATATGGGAGTGAGTCCTTTTTCCTGAAGGCGATTCTGCTCGGCCTTAGCTAGGGTAACGATATAGCTGTGCGGTCGAAGGCCTCGCATTTCAGAGGTCAGGGCGTCAAAGATTCTAATAAAATCGTCGTCCGCAAAGGAGAATCCAATGTAGACCACAGTTTTGGTGGCGAGAAAAAGCTTCAGCGTACTCCCCAATAGTCCGGTTCGGAGTGACTCATAGCACCTCTCGTAATCCTCCCTTGTCGCTATAATTGAGCCGTAACTATCAATCGAACCATGTATTTTAAAGACTTTGCGCCCAGGCATCTCTGCAAACGCGTAGTCCTCTGCTGAAACAAAGGGGACCGCTCCACATTCCCTCTCGAAATATGTATCCCAGTTTGTTGTGACAATGCTGTCGATGAATGGGATAGTTGAGATCTCGCGATGGAAACTCGTTGCCCTCCGGTACAACTGCGGAAAAGACTGGACGTAACCAAATCGTTTTCTAATCTTCCTAAGAAGTTTTGCCCTTCCGTTTGGTCTGGTGCAGTAAGATGTCATTACATCCGGAAAGAGGCTGCCCTCCGCAGCCCCGCCATCTAATTCGTCCCGAATTTCATCGAGGAATTTAAAGGGGAAGACTTGCGAGCTCTCTGTGCTGACACCCGCTCCCGCGAATATCACCACGTTGCCCTTAACAAAAGCTTCGTAAAGATCATCTGGTATTTCAAATGGATGGTTATTCCTACACACTTCGCAGCGGCATGTTTCTCGATGCACACGGAGTGATTGCATTAACGGTATGATACTGCAAGATTAACGGTGTGGCCATTGGGCCACAGGTTCTAACGGACACTACTAATTAAGGCACAGACTCACGAGCTGCATAACTCTTCCCCGTCTTATAACGCGCCCCGTAAAGAAAACGCGCTGCGCTCTTAGAGGCCATCATTGATGTCAGCTGAGCAGATCCACCTCGCCGGACTCTAGGGGTGGCAGGCGACAAATGCGGTAATATCCGTCAACCCAGCAATTGCCGAAGGAAGCTGCGGAAACAGATAGCCGCAAGGTTGAACAATGAAACCGATTCGACTTGTCACACTGATCCTGCTCACAACTGGTCTCGTTCGCGCACAGGCGCCGCCCACTCAGAAGACGCAGGCGCAGGCGGCAACGCCTCAGGCTTCACCGACTCCCGTCGTTTCGCCCGAGGTGCTGGCCGATCATCGGGTGACGTTCCGGTTGCGCGCGCCTAACGCCAAGGAAGTGACCGTGGAAATCGATGGCGGGGGCAAAGCGCTTGCCATGCAGAAAGATGGGGAGGGAATTTGGAGCGCTACCTCAGAGCCGCTTGCGCCGGACTATTACGGGTATTCCTTTGCCGTCGACGGCGTGACGATGTTCGATCCTTCGAACAGCGCGGCAATTCCCAATTTTCTCTATCGAGCGAGCGAGTTGCATGTTGCGCCCGCATCCGGAAATGCCGCCGCCCTGCTTCCTTGGGAAATGGCTGATGTGCCGCACGGCGAAATTCATCATCAATTTTACCGCTCGAAAGTGGTGGGCGATGATCGCGGCTATTTCGTCTATACCCCGCCGGGCTACGATCCACGCGGAAAGCAAACCTACCCCGTCCTCTATCTGCTGCACGGCTACAGCGACGACGCGGACGCCTGGACGGCGGTGGGCCGCGCGAACGTGATCCTGGACAATTTGATCGCGCGTGGCAAAGCCAAGCCGATGCTGATCGTGATGCCGCTCGGCTACGGCGCGCCGGAAATCCTTTTGCCCGGTTCCGGAGGATTGCATACCCCCGGCATTCGACAGCTGAATTACGATCGTTTTCGTGAAACGCTGCTGACGGAAGTGGTCCCGCGCGTGGAAGCCGAGTACCTTGTGACGAAAAATCGCGAGTCGCGCGCCATCGCCGGCCTCTCGATGGGAGGCACGGAATCACTGCTGACAGGGCTGAATACCTTGGACAAATTTGCGTGGATTGGAGCGTTCAGCTCCGGCGGATTAACGCCGGAATTCGAGAAAGAATTTCCTGGGCTGACCGCCCGCGCCAATGCGCAACTGCGCTTGCTGTGGATCGCTTGCGGAACCGATGACGACTTAATCGGCATCAACCGAAATCTCCGCGCCTGGCTCGCCTCCAAAGACATTCATCACGCGGACATCGAAACACCCGGCGCGCACACCTGGCTGGTGTGGCGGCGGAATCTGGCGGAATTTGCTTCGCTGCTGTTCCACTGAATGCGCCAACTCTGAACACAAGGTTCGCAAGGCCTATGCCTGGACAATCGCCTGCAAAAACGGAAGCGACACTACCTCATCCACAGGCCGCCTTCGCGCAGATCCAGGTTGAAATTTCCGAGCTGAAGCGCTTATCGTAAGGCGCTTCCTTGTGATCAACAACTCTCAGATTGAAGGCGGCTTGCGGTGTTCCCGCCGTGGTCAGGTAGTGGTCCATGCCGTCGATCGTGTGCAAGACGGCTGTGCCGGGGTGGTTCGCATTGACGATTGCGGCGATTCGCCGGTGATCCTCTTCCGAAGTGACAAAATCTCCCGTGCCATAGAGCGCCAGGACAGGCACGCTGACACGAGTCCATAACTCCGCCATGTTCACGGCCGCAACTTGCTGCAGGTAAGGGGCCGCGACCGGATAGCTGTCGTGCGAACTGCATTCCGGCATGGCGCGCTCAATTTCCGCTTTGCTCTGCCGCTCGATCAACAATCGATGCATGCAGACTTCCTTGAGCCGAAGCGTTGCATCAACAACGGAGGGAGAGTCGCCTCCAAGTTCGGCTTGCCTGCGCAGGTTGAGAAGTTCGTACTCAAACCAATTCCGCGCCACACCGTCCGCGGCAATGATTCCGGCCACTGGCGTCTCGATCGCCAGTTGGGGGCCGATGACGGTTCCAATGCTGTGGCCGAACAGAAAAACGTGTTCCGGGTCCACATGGGAATCGCCGCAAAGCGCCTGTAACGCAATTTTGTAGCTCAGGCTTTCGGAGTTGAAGTCCGTGTTGAAGCAAGGTCCACCCTGGCTGTCGCCAATGCCGCTTTTTTCCAAACGCATCACCACAATCCCGGCGCGCCCGAGATCATGCGCCAGCAAACGATAGACATCGGCGGAATCGTTCGGATTGTCGACGGTGTAGCAACCAATCCCTCCGATGATCAGGACTGCCGGGAACCGCCGGTTGCTTCCCCGCGGCACGGTCGTCAGAGTCCGGCGCAGCGTGTCCCCAACGCGGATGGAGCCGTAAATCGTCTGCACATCCGGATCACTTTCCGTTGGGGCAGGTGTCAGCCGCACCGTCAGAGTTTTCGCCGCGCCTGCGCGAAGGATTTGAACCGCCAGCGGTTGATCCAGGGGCGACCAGCGAACCGCTTCGACAACTTCGACGGGAGTTTTGGTCGCGTGCGCAGCGAAACTTGTAACGATGTCATCCGTTTTCAGCCCACACTTCTCCGCGGGGCTTCCCGGCAGAACGAAGTTAACCCGAGCGCCCGCCGAATCCGCAGCCAGACTCGCGCCCAGCATGGGACGCCGGGGCAATTCGTCCGCCGCGGCCAAAGACCAGCTTGCGGACGCGCCAAGTCCCAGCACGAGGAATAAAAAATTTCTTATTGAGCGCATGGTAGCTCCCCGAAATTAAAATGTGTCACTAAGGCCTCGCTGTTTACCAGCAAGTGCTTCCAGCAAAAAACGCGCGCGTGGCTTCCTCATACAAATCGTGCGGAGCGCTGCACCTTTTTGCGGCAACTGCCCGTCGGACAAGTCCTACGACCTGGGACAGGTTGCAAGTGTCCAATGGTGTCCCACCGCGGCCTGTCCCAATTCTGGCCTCGCCACCAGTGGTAATGGTACGGCTATGAATCTACTCTGCATTCGCAGGTAAGCTTCACGAGCTGCGAAACGCTACGTTCCCCTCTCCGTTCCGGCCGCGCTCAAAAAACTGATTGACGAAGGGTTGCCCTCCCATGATTAAGACGCACTTGGTGTGCCTCTGTGTTGGAATATTTTTGATTGGTTCGCTTCTTTTCGCAGCGCCCGCTCAGGCCGGAATCGGCGTCACGCCGACCGCACTGAGTTTCGGATCGGTCACAGTAAACACAACCAGCGCGGGAGCCACAGTGGTGATCACCAACGGCGCTCGCCAGAGCATTACCATCCAGCAAATTTCCAGCAATCTTCCCGAATTTATTGTCATCAGCCCGGCGCTTCCCGTGTCGGTTGGTTCCAACGCCAGCATGTCCTTTCAGGTGGTGTTCAAACCGGATGCGGCTCAGACTTTCAACGGGCGCATCGCGATCAGTACGAATCGCAAGAACGTAGGTTCCGGGACGTTAAGTGTTTCTGGGACCGGAGCGCCCTCTTCCTCCAGTCCGACGCAATCTTATTTGCTCTCGCCCAGCGCCAGCGGCTTGACGTTCGGAAATACCCTCGTAGGAAATTCCGCATCGCAAGCGTTTTCGCTTACGAATACGGGGACGGGCAGCGTCAATATTTCGCAGGTTGCCGCTGCGGGCACAGGATTCAGCGTCACTGGATTTCCCGGAGCAGTTACCCTTTCGGCTGGCCAGAGCCTTCCGCTGACGGCGAAATTTTCGCCGCTAGCTACCGGAGCGGTATCGGGGAGCATCAGCGTGGTCAGCACGGCAACCAATTCTCCGGCGGTGGTCTCGCTGAGCGGCACGGGCGTGCAGCCCCAGATCAGCGTGATTCCGTCCAGCATCAGCTTTGGCAACGTCACCGTCGGCGTCACCAACACGCAGACTCTTACCATCCGGAATGCCGGCACGGCGACCCTTAGTGTCACTCAAGCTTCCCTGGCCGGAACCGGATTCAGCGTCTCAGGGCTGGCTTTGCCGCTTTCCGTCGCTCCGGGAGGCTCGGCTTCTTTTAACGTGGGGTTCGCTCCTGCATCTGCCAGCAACTTCTCTGGAAGCATCACGCTGATCAGCAACACGCCGAATTCTCCGCTCGTTGTTACGTTGGGCGGGACCGGTATTACGTCCATTCTGCAACTTTCCGCGTCCCCCACCTCGCTGAGCTTTGGCAACCTGGCAACGGGAAGCAGCACCTCGCAGAGCGTTACAATTTCAAATACCGGAAATTCCAGCGTGTCCATTTCACAAATCAGCGCAAGCGGAGCGGGCTTCTCCACCTCCTCCATCGCGCTGCCGCTGAGCCTGGCCGCCGGCCAATCCACATCTTTCAATGTCACGTTTGCCCCAGCTTCAACGGGCAACCTCGCGGGCAGCGTCACGATCGTCAGCAATGCCGCAAATTCTCCGCTGGCGGTGGCACTCTCCGGAACGGGCGCGACGCCTGTGAGCTACACAGTGGCTTTGAACTGGACGCCGGGCACTTCAACCTATTCTGGGTTCAACGTATATCGAGGAACGGTTTCGGGTGGGCCGTACACTAAGGTGGACTCTTCCATGATTCCCACAACTTCCTACACGGATGGGGGAGTAAGTTCGGGGCAGACCTACTTCTACGTTGCAACCGAACTGGATTCAACCGGCACGGAGAGCGGCTACTCCAGCGAAGTCAGCGCCACGATTCCCTGATTTCTTTTTTGCGCAATCTGGGTGGTTCTGCGGCGGTCCACGGAAAATGTGGGCCGCCGCGTGTGCGCATCCTGAGGCTGGGTTAAACTGGACCAGCCATGAGCGTGATTGACGAAGTTCTTGTAGCAAACGAAATTTACGCGCGCACGCACGAACTGCGCAAACTGACTCCGCGTCCCGAGCGGAAACTCGCCATTCTCACCTGCATGGACACGCGGCTTTCGATCCGCACCATGGGGCTGAAGACGGGCGATGCGCACATCATTCGAAATGCCGGCGGAATTGTGACGGAAGACTCGTTGCGTTCGCTGATCGTCTCGCATCACCTGCTGGGCACAGAGGAAATCATGGTCATCAACCACACCGATTGCGGGTTGATGCAGACCAGCGAGCAGGACCTGCGCACCAGGATTCAGAATCGCACCGGCACCGCCGCCGTTTCACCGGCTTTCTTCTATGCGTTCCAGAACATCGAAGAGAACGTGCGGCACCAGTTGCAGAAGCTGCGGACTCATCCGTGGATTCCGCAGAAGATCGTCATCCGCGGTTTCGTCTACGACGTCGCCACCGGATTGCTTCGGGAAATCAAGGACACCTGATCTCCCGCGCCGCCGCGAACGCCATTCACTGGGCATTTGATTATGAGGTGACCAGGACCAGCGCGAAACCGTCGTAGCTTTTGCTGCTCACGGTTTGCAGGGCCGTGCCGCTCGCGCGCTTTTCCTTACCCACCATATTGAGGAATCGCCGAATCCCCTGGATGTCGGGGTCCTTGCTATTGGGGTCGAGAACGGCGCCTTCCCGCACCACATTGTCCGCAATGATGATGCTCCCGGTCCGCGCGAGTTTCAAAGACCACTCGAAATATTCCGGCATGTTGGATTTGTTGGCGTCGATGAAAAACATGTCGAAGGGGCCGCGGCCGTCCGCCGCGATTTGCGGCAGTGTGTCCAGAGCTTTGCCGAGCCGCAACTCGACTTTGGACTCCACGCCGGCGCGCGCGAAATTCTTGCGCGCTACGTCCGCGTGTTTCGGATCGGCTTCCAGGGTGATGATCCGGCCTCCCTCGGGCAATGCGCGGGCCATCCAGATGGTGCTGTAGCCGCCCAGCGTCCCGATTTCGAGAATATTTCGCGCACCCATCATGCGGGCCAACAGGTGGAGCAATTTGCCCTGCCCGGAGGAAACCTGGATCGCGGGCAATTTCGCGGTTTCAGCGGCGGCCAACCCGTCCCTCAACGCGGCATCCTGCCTGACCAGCACTTCGTCGAAATATTGTTCGACGCCTTCCCAAACGCCTTTCGTATTCATTGTGCCTCGCGCTTTCAAATCACGGCCGGAGCTCAGAATCGCCAGCCGTATCCTACGATGAATTGAATGGTGTGCTGCAATTTGCCGCCGCCCGCCGGAACGATGGTGCCGCCAAAATTGACGTCGCTCGTATTGAAATAAATGTGGGTGTCGCCGGCCTCCAGCCGCAACGTGCCGTGCTCGCCGGGGTAAAATTCCACGATGCCGCCCAGGTCGAGCACAAAATTTGTGGAGCGGCTGAAACTTTCCTGTCCTGTGGATGAAATTGCGCTCAGCGCCTGGGAATAGCTGTTGAATCCCGGCCGCACTTTACCAAAAATGCCGAAATGGTTGCGGCGGACTCCGCCCTTCAATCCGAAAAGCCCCTCCAGGATTTCCCCGCCATCGTGCGGGCCGGAAGAATTCGACCCGCGGGGAAAATAGAGCAGGTCGCTGTCGAAATAAAACACATGATAGAAGCGGTAGGAAGCGTAACCGCCGAATCCGGGTTCCGTCCGTACGCCGTCCGTGGGCCCTTCGCGCCCGATAAACATGGTTGAGAACAAAGGACCAAACTCCCATTTTCCGGGGACGTTGGTTTCTTTTTCGTTTTCGATCAGCGCCCCGGGCCGGTAAGCAACGCCGAAACTGAATTTCGTGGTGTCGTCAATTTTTCCCACGCTGAATCCGCTGCCACCGGGGAGCGAGACAGTCGAGTTCGGCACGCGGTACGGATTGCCTTCCAGGTCCGCGCGCAACACCCAGCGTGGATTCAGGTAATACTCCAGTCCGCCGCCCAGATTCAGCGCGAAATGCGTTTCCGGACGTTCCGCAAAGCCGGTGGCCGAGCTGGGATTGGAGTACAAAACATCCGTGAAGTGAAAGAACCCCGGCCGGATTAATCCAAAGATGGAAAGTCGCCGCGTCTGGATAACCTTGGCGCGCACGCCGAAGACGGCTTGAATTGTTTGGCCGCCCTGGATGGTGAGCAGCGGAGGCGTATGTTCCGGGAAAAAATCGAGCTGGGATTCCAGGGCCAGGCGGCGGTTCAGGTTCCAGTCAAAGCGGCCGCCAAATCCGGAGTAATCGGTCGCGCCAAGGTCCGAGTTGGTCAGCCGGACGGTGGAGAACTGCGTGCCAAATTCAAAGCGCGTGTAGCTATCCTGCGCGAACGAAGGCAGCGCAACCAGTAGCGTCAACAACCCGAGAAAAGGAGTGCAGCCGGCAATCCGACGAATCATGCGTTCACAGTTCCTTTAAGCCAGGTGCGCGTCCCTGAAAGTTTGCCCGCGTATTTCAGGATAACGGGTTCTTCCGTCAAGCCAGCCCGATTTTTTGGATGCGCCTGCTACGCCGAGGGATGGGCGGCGCGATACTCGTCATAAGCGGCCAGATACCGGTCCACATCCTTGTGCAGCAAATAGTATGGCGTGGAAAGGCGGATCTTGTTGGGCACTCCGCCGCGAATTCGAATTTTCTTTTCCTTCCACATCCAGTTTTCCAGGTCGGGCATTTTGTGTGGCGCCACATTTACCGTTGCGATGGCGCAACGCAACGCTGGGTCCGGCGAAGTCCAGGAAACCGCGCCGCGCTTCACCATTTCTTGCAGGATGTAGTTGGCCATCTGGCGGTGGCGTTTTTCGATGCGCTCCATTCCAATTTCGTTCGCCAGTTCAATCGAAGCACGTAAGCCGCAAAGAACCGGCACATTGGAACTGCCGATGCGTTGAAAGCGTTCGGCGCGAATTTTCGGATTGTCCCAGCCTTCCGTGGCCAGGGTGTTCCACATGCGGTCGATCACTTCCTCTCGCACGTAGAGAAAGCCGCTGCCTTTCGGCGCCTGAAGCCATTTGTGGGGGCTGGATGTGTACATGTCGCAACCCAGGTCGTGCAGGTTCAGCTTCATCATGCCCGGCACATGTGCCCCGTCCACCGCCGACAGGATTCCTTTCAAACGCGCAAGGGCCGCCAATTCTTTCGCCGGCAGCACCACGCCGGTCACCGTGGAGATGTGGCTGAAAAAAATCACACGCGTCCGCGGGGTGATGGCCTCGCTGAAAAGATTCAAAACCGCCGCCGCATTCGGCACGGGCTTCGGCAAGGTTACTTTCTTCACCACGATCCCGTAACGTTTGGCCCGGAGGTTCCACGGTTGCTCACCTCCGGGATGCTCCTGGTCGGTCATCAAGACTTCATCCCCGGCCTTCAGGTCCAGGCCGTTGGCGATGTAACTGTTGGCTTCGGTGGCGTTCCGAAGAAGCGCCAACTCGTCGCGGGTGCAGCCGAGGAACGCCGCCAGCGGGTCGCGAAACTGGTTCCACGACGCGTAGCCCCAAATCGGATAGTCTTCAGGATCGGTTTGCGCCAGGCGCTCGGCGTCGCGATAGCCTTCAAACACCGCGCGCAAGACGGGGGCCGGAGAAGAGCCGACCGTGCCGTTATTCAAATAAACTTCGTCTTCAGGAATCAAAAACTGCCGGCGAAGTTCCGCCCAATATGCCTCTTCATTCGCGTCGTAGAGCGATTTGTCGGGAAGTTTTGTGGGGATCCCGGCCAACGGATCTTCGCCCGGTGAACTCCACGAAAATGCCGGAGCCGCGCCCGCCACTGCCATCATTGAAGAAATAAAATCTCGCCGGTCAAACATGGCCGCCTCCCGTGAATGTCCCGCCGATTCTATCGCCACTCAGGGCGATCCGCCCGATTTTCGTTTCTCGGGTTGCGGCACAGCGCGAAACCGAATACCGTATGGGATTGCATCGGCCGCGCTTTGGGGGAATCCAAATGAAATTCGAATCGAAGAAATTGGCGTTTGCGATGGGCCTGTGCGTGTTGAGCACTTGCGTGCTCGCGCAACAGAGTCCCAAGCCAGCCTCCTCCACTGCAAAGCCACAGGCCAAAGCAGCGGCGCAACAACCGAAGCAGAGCCTCTTCAAAGCGCAGCATTTCGATCAGGCCGCTATCTCTCCCGATGGGAAACGCGTTGCTTGGGTGGAAGTTCGCGGAGACGAAGACGGCGCCCCCACCGGCAAGCAAGACATTTTTGTGCAGGACGCTTCCGCGGCGGGTAAGCCGGTGCGTGTGACCGCCGGCGCGCCTACCGCCCATTTTAGTGAAGGCAGCGTTGCGTGGTCACCAGACAGCAAGCGAATTGCGTTTCTTTCCGACGCCGCAAAATCCGGCCAGCCTCAGCTTTATGTTACGAGCGCAACGGGCGGCCCAGCGCGCAAACTGACCAGCGTGAAGGGTTTTCTTGCGGGGACGAGTTGGTCGCCGGATGGAAAATTGCTCGCCGTGCTGTTCACCGAAAACGCCACCCGGGAAGCGGGGCCGCTGGTTGCCGAAACTCCGGAAACGGGCGAAATCAAGGACGCGTTCTTCGAACAGAGACTGGCGATCGTCGATGCGGCCACGGGAAATTTGCGGCAGGTCACACCGGCGGACACCTACATTTACGAGTACGACTGGGCGCCGGACAGCAAGAGCGTCGTGTTGACCGCCGCCAAGGGAAATGGCGACAGCAACTGGTATATCGCGGAATTGCTCGCGGTAGATATCGCTTCCGCAGAGATGCAAACGCTTTACAAACCCAAACTGCAGATCGCCCGCCCGGCAGTTTCTCCGGATGGCCAGAGCATCGCTTTCATCGAAGGGCTGATGAGCGACGAAGATTCCGTGGGCGGCGATGTGTTTTTGATTTCGCGTTCCGGAGGCGTGCCGCGGAATATTACGCCGGACCGCAAGGCTTCGGCGGTGGTTGTGGCCTGGACCAGCGACGCAAAGATCATCGACATGGAAAACGTGGACGGGCAATCCAGCGTGGCGCGAATTGATCCGGAGAGCGGCCAGACGAATTCCCTGTATCTTGCGCCGGAGTTGCTGACCAGCGGCCTCTGGTCCACCAGTCTTTCGCTGACTCCCGACGGCAAGACAGCGGCATTCGTGCGCAGTTCGTTCCAGGATCCGCCGGAAATCTGGGCCGGAACGATCGGAGCGTGGAAACAAGTGACGCACCGGAACGAGGACGTAAAGCCGGAATGGGGAGAAGCAAAGAGTTTGCACTGGTCGAATGGCGGATTTGACGTGCAAGGCTGGTTGATCTATCCGAAAAATTTTGATGCATCGAAAAGTTATCCGCTGGTGCTGGGCGTGCACGGGGGTCCCGGCATGGGAGTTCAGCCCAGTTGGCCGAGCGCTCACGCCTACGAGATGGCGTTGCCGGCGCACGGCTACTTTCTGTTGCTGCCGAATCCGCGCGGAAGTTTCGGAGAAGGCGAGGAATTCACGCGCGCAAACGTGAAGGATTTTGGATATGGCGACTGGAGCGACGATCTTGCGGGCATTGACGAGGCGATTCGCACCGCGCCGATTGACCCACAACGGCTCGGCCTTACGGGCTGGAGCTACGGCGGCTATATGACCATGTGGGGAGTGACGCAGACGAATCGTTTCAAAGCGGCGGTGGCCGGCGCCGGCATTGCCAACTGGTCCAGCTATTACGGGGAAAACAAAATCGACCAGTGGATGATTCCCTTTTTTGGAAAATCGGTTTACGACGATCCCGAAGTGTACGCCCGCAGCGCGCCGATGACCTTCATCAAAAAGGTGAAGACGCCCACGCTGATCGTCGTCGGCGACAGCGATGGAGAGTGTCCCACGCCGCAGTCCTACGAATTCTGGCACGCGCTGAAGACCCTTGGCGTAAAAACGCAACTGGTTGTCTACGAGCGCGAAGGCCACATGTTCTCGAAACCCGATCACCTGAGAGATGTAATGAGCCGCGCAGTGGCGTGGTTCGACGAATATCTGAAATAGGAGGGAACCCGGAAGCAATTGGCTGAGGTGCGTTGGGGAGGATTCGAGCCGAGCTCGGGTTATACTTCCCAATAGTTTATAATTCGCCGCTGAATCCGAGCCTTATCATGCTCCCGGTCCGCTCCATAACGTCTCTCCTTCTGATTACGGTTTACGCCGTGTCCGTTCTGCCTTTGTGCGCGCAAAATCCGCTCGGCTCGTTGCGTGGCACGGTTCAGGACAGTGCGGGAGGGCGAATCCCGGGAGCCACGATCTCCCTGAGCAGTGTCGAGAAATCCCTCACTCGCACCGTCCAATGCGATGCCCAGGGGGAATTTCGTGCCGAGGATCTGCTTCCAGGCTCTTATCAATTGGCCGCGAACGCGGTGGGATTTGCCGCCGCGCGTGCGGAAGTATCCGTCGCCGTCAGTTCGGCGCGCCAGGTCACGATAACGTTGCGGCCCAATTCCGTCAGCGAGAAGATCATTGTCGATGGCGGCGACTCGGTAACTGCCGCGGAATTGCAGACAGATAGCGCCGTGCACCAGACGGTGATTTATCGCCAGGATCTGGAGGCGATTCCGCTTGCCGCGCGCAGTTTCGCCAATATTGCCTACCTGGCGCCGGGTACGGAACCGGTGGAGCCGTCCGACCCCACAAAAGCCCGCATCACCGCGGTAGCCACTGGCGGAAGTTCCGGCCTGAACAATGAAGTTTCCGTCGACGGCGGCGACAACTCCGATGATTACATCGGAGGGTTCCTGCAAAATTTTTCACCGGATGCGATTGAAGAATTCGCGTTTCGGACCGCGCAAATGGATGCGGACACGGGGCGAACGACTGCAGGTTCCGTGGTGATCACCACGCGCGGAGGCACCAACGATTGGCACAGCGACTTTACATTTTATGAGCGCGCGGCGGGGCTGAACGCGCGCTTTCCGATTGACAATCCGTCGCCGGACCCCAAGCAGCCTTTTTCGCGGCAAAATTATGCCGGCACTTTGGGCGGCCCGATCGTGCGGGATCACCTGTGGTTCTTTGCTTCACTTGAATATATCCATGAGAACGCCAGCGTCGCGTATAGCTCCGCGAGCCGCGAGCAATTCAACGCGCTGGCACAGTTGGCGAGCGATGGACTGATTCCCGGCACGCCGAGCATCGCCGTGCCGGACAACGTTCCGGTGCCATTTCGCGATTATCTGGCGACGGCCCGGCTCGACTGGGCGCAGTCGAATAATTCGCACTGGTTCCTGCGCGGAGCGCTGGACACTTACACCGCACACAATGCCCTGGTGCAGCAGGGGGCGCTGCCATCCACTGGAGCCACCTCGCACAACAACTACTTCAGCCTGGTGCTCGGCCAGCAGTACAGTTTTTCACCGTCCTGGCTTGGCGCGTTGGTGCTGAACGCGAGCGGCCTGCACCTGACGCAGACGCGCAATGAAACCCAAGGCTTCGCGCTGGCATTTCCATTCACCACGACATCGAGCACAATTACGGGATTCGAAACCTACGGCGACAACCAGTTCGTCACCGGAATTGCCGCGTTTCCCGTGCTGCGCAATCAGCAGAAATATCAATTTCGCTATGACGTAACCCACACGATGGGCAGCCATGCTTTGCGGTTTGGGGTGAACTTCATTCACGAGCCGGTGTTGAGCGGCGCGCTGACCGCCAATCCTGAAACGCTGCTGACGTACTCGCAGAACCCGGATTTTTACGCCGCGAATCCCTCCTTGTTCTACGCCGACAAGACTTGCCAATTGCCAATCCCCAGCGGCGTGGATTGCGCCGCGAATCCAGCGACCGACGGAGGTTTTTCGCAGAATGTGCAGCGCCTGGGCCTTTATGCGGAAGATTCCTGGCGCGTCACGCCGAGGCTCACGGTGAACTACGGTCTGCGCTACGACACGACGTTCGGCCTGTTCATCGCTTCGGGACGCGATCAAAGCTTCAATCCCGCGCTTGCCACCGGGATGGTGAACGGCATACCGCACGATTACCGGAAAGCTTTTGCGCCGCGGCTGGGCATTGCCCGCACGTTTGGACCTTCACAGAAAACCGTGCTGCGCGCAGGCGTGGGGCTTTACTTCAATGATCTGGCGCAGAACGGGTGGGTCTCTGCGTTCCAGGCGGTGAACGGCGGAACGCTGAGCGGCGGCCCGATCGCACCTCCGCCCCCGGCCTTGATCGATCCGAATTATCACTCCCCTTACGCGCTGCATGCCACGGCGGGAATCCAGCACGCGTTTTCGCGTAACTGGCTGATCAGCGCCGACTACACGCATGAAACGGGGATGCACGCTTATCGCAGTTATGGATTTGAAGAGGCAGACGTATTCCGCACCGACAATCGCTCGGCTTATGACGGCTTATCGCTGCGGCTGCAAGGAAATGTTTCGCGGCGTGCGCATTTCACCGCACACTACACGCTTGCGAAGGCGCAGACCTGGGGCTGCACCGTGGGCGAATTGTTCGACTACGTAAACGGCGTGTGCGATCCCAACGATGCATTTGCGCCCGGCGATTACGGCCCATCCGGGGAAGATGTGCGCCACCGTTTTGTATTGGTGGGCACATTTCAACTGCCGGGAGGAGTCCAGTTGTCGGCGCTGGGTCAAGCGGAAAGCGCGCGGCCCTACACGCTGACAACGCCGGTGGGAGATCGCGCCGTGGTGAATGGTGTGAAGACGACGCTCGATGAGTTTCGCGGGACGCCGTTCGCGCAATTGGATTTGCGCGTCAGCCGCCCATTTACCTTTCACGATCGCTGGTCGGTTACGCCGTTCGCGGAGTTTTTCAACCTCTTCAATCGCAACAATCCGGGAAATAATTTCATTCCAGATATTTCCGCGCTGCCCACCCCGGTCAATGACTTTGCCAACGCCACTGCATTTTGCCTGAACGCCGATTGCACCCTCACGCGGCCGATCACCAGCCTCAGCCAGTTGCGAGCCCCCGCAGGCGCACTCGGCGATTTTTTCGGGCCGGGCAGCACGGTTGGCATCCCTTTCGCCGCCCAATTTGGCGTAAAGCTGGGCTTCTGAATTCATCCGCAGAATAAGGTAAACGCAACCCGTGCTGCAGTCCGGCGCGGCTGGCGGTACAATGGTAGAGGTATCACCAAGAGCCGACTGAGACCATGTTTGAAAACCTGACAGAACGTCTGCAACGAACATTCAAGAACCTGCGCGGGCAAGGCAAGCTCTCCGACGAGCACCTGGACGCGGCGCTGGCGGAAATCCGCGAGGCACTTGTTGAGGGCGATGTCGCCGTCGCCGTGGCGGACGAGTTGCTCGCCAACATCCGCGGCAAAGCGCTGGGCACCGAAGTGATGCTGCAACTTTCACCGGACCAGCAAGTGGTCAAGATTGTTCGCGACGAACTGCTCAATCTGCTCGGCAAGCATGCAAAACCCTTATTTGCGTCGCGCCCGCCTTCCGTTTGGATGATTGTGGGGTTGCAGGGTTCAGGCAAGACCACCACCACCGGCAAACTGGCGAAATGGCTTTCGCAGCACGGCCATCGTCCGATCGTGGTTTCGACGGACGTTTATCGCCCGGCCGCGCGTGAGCAGCTTTCACAGGTAGCCAAAGCGATCGGCATTTCCGTCTGGCCGGCAACCGGTACGGACAAGCCGCTGGAAATCGTGCGCGGCGCGATCAAGGAAGCAAAACTCTCCGCAAGCGACGTGGTGATCGTGGACACCGCCGGACGCCTGCACATCGACGACGACTTGATGAACGAGCTTTCCACGCTGAAGAAGGAATTGCAGCCCGCCGAAATGCTATTTATTGCGGACGCCATGATCGGCCAGGATGCAGTGCGCTCCGCGGGAGAATTTCACAAGCGGCTTGGACTGACGGGCGTCATTCTTACCAAGTTGGACGGCGATGCCCGCGGCGGCGCGGCGCTTTCCATCAGCAAAGTTTCCGGCGCGCCGGTGAAGTTTGTGGGCCTCGGCGAAAAGTACGATGCCCTCGAAGCGTTTTATCCCGAACGCATCGTTTCGCGCATCATGGGCATGGGCGACATCATGTCGCTTATTGAACGCGCGGAATCGGCCTTCGACAAAAAAGCCACGATGGAGCTTGAGCGCAAACTGCGCAAAGAAGAGTTCACGTTGGAGGATTTCCGCGACCAGTTGAAGCAGATCCGGAAAATGGGCCCGCTCGACCAGTTGGTGGACATGCTTCCCAAAGTCGGGCCTCTTCAGAATCTGCCTAAGGACGCATCCGTCGACGAAGGGAAGCTAAAACAGGTCGAAGCAATTATCAATTCAATGACCAACGAAGAGCGCCGCGACCACAACGTGATCGACGGCAAGCGGCGCAAACGCATTGCCAAGGGCAGCGGCACCACCGTTCAGGACGTCAATCAGGTGCTCAAGCAATATCTGCAGATGCGCACAATGATGAAGCAGTACGGCGCGCTGGCTGCGCGTTCGCGGATGAAGGGCCTCGGCAAACTTGCTGGAATGGGATGAGGGTGAACTTGGGCCTTCGGCAGATCTACATTCTTGCGAAAGCGCGAAAGATCGCAATCGGGCCAAGAACTCCTACCGCAATCCCGTATCCCAGATCGGCCCAAATCACTCGCCCGTAATTCAGCACCACAAGCACGGCGCTGAGCGGCAAGCTGACGATCGCCAGTAAATTGCCTTTTTTCGCCAGGGGAGGCGCGGCTTTCCATACGTGCGAGAGGTCGGTTGTGGACGGAAACGCGTGCATTCCTATGGAGAGCCCGAGCCAATAATAGAAATAGGCAAGCGGGTCGTTCACTTTCAGCTCCCAAACGGGCAGAAAGGCTGCGGTGCAGAAAACCACGCAAAGCACGGTATTCACCACGAAGGGGCCCATGCTAACGAAAAATTGGGCCGTAAAATTCTCCGAATTTTCGTGGATCACATACCCCGCGGGATTTCCGAAGCGAAAGAAACAGACGTTGAACACCTTTAGCTTAAATAGTTTGCAAAAAAACAGATGCGCGGTTTCGTGAATAATCACCCCCGGAAACGTCAGCAGGGCGATCACCTGGCCTGGGATGAAGAACATTTTTCCCTCGCTTCACTTGCTCGTGCTTTTTGTGTTTCGGAATTTCTGATCGTACTCGGTCTTGCTAAGGATCTGGCGGCTTTCCAGCCGGTAGCGATTCCGTTCCTCAAACTCCGCCAGTCTATTCAAACTTTCCTTGTCGCCCTGGGCCAGTTCTTTCGCCTTCGCGAGCATCTCTTCCGACCGCTGCCGGTAGGTGGCTTCTCCCGACACCGCGTATTTGCAGGCCAGCGCGCTGGAAATCATGGCGGCGGTTCGGCTGGCCCGCAGCAGGTTCCAATCCCGCTCCGCTAGAGCAAGAAAGGTATCGTAATCTTTCTTCGCGAACGCCACCCCTTCGTCGTATTCATCCAGCAAAATGGTTGCCTGCGGAATTTGCGGATAGATGGCCACGGCTTCGTGAACCAGCTTTGCGGCCTCGACTTCATTCCCGTCCTGCGCCTCGAGTTTCCCGGCTTTTTCCAGTTTGTCGAACGCCGCATTCGCGTTGTTCCACAGCCGTTTCACCTCTTGAAATTCGGGCTTGTCGGCATTTTCAAAGCGGCCGTTGTCATGGCTTTCCAGGACCTTCGCGGCAGTTAATACGTCGCCGCTGAGCAGCGCGGCTTTTGCGGTCAGCAACGCTCCTTTGTCCGAATTTGGCGCCAACTGCACGGTCGCTTTCAGGTAAGGCAACGCTTCCTGGTAGCGTCCTTTTTCGACCAGTTGCTCTCCCCGATACAGATCCTTGCCGGCCTGGAAATATTTTCTCCCATGGAGCAAAGCGAACGCGAGCAAGAGCAACAATCCGGCGAGGCTCAATTTCAGCCATTGGGGATAGGGCCAGTTCTGCACCAGTTCGGAGCAGGCAAGACACAGGCGCGCGTTCCCCGCGGCTATCCCGCTTCCTTCGCCGATGTAGGTGTTGCACCGGGCGCAGATGGACTTATCCACATAGCGGGTGACTGCAACCGGCTGGCCAGCGGCCTTTGCCCGTTCGGCCGCGGCCTGAACACACGGGGCGCAATAGACTTTTGCGTTTAATTCGTAGGCTTCCGCGCCCGCGACGCTTTTACCGCATTCGCAACAAGTAACCTGGCTCATGTTGGCGCATTATCCATCAGGATGGCCTTGCGGCTAAACAATAATTGTTAAGCGTGTGCCAAGTAAAGAAAGGGGGAACTAGAAGGAAAATCCAAATTGCAGCCGCAGCCAAACGACACAGATTTGCCAGGCGCAGATGGTAACCCATCGGGTATGTACCTGAATTTAGCCTTCCGACTCGCCTATACTAAGTGTGCGGAAGAAGCCGCCCCCGCAGCACCCGCGGTACCCGCCGAAGAAGTCCAGGATTCCTCAGATGCGATCTTTTGATCTTGTTGTCATTGGCTCCGGCCCCGGTGGGCAGCGTGCCGCGATTCAAGCTTCGAAAATCGGCAAAGCCGTGGCTGTGGTGGAGAAACAGACCATGGTCGGCGGCGTGTGCATCAACACGGGAACGATTCCCAGCAAGACGATGCGCGAAGCGGTGCTGCACTTATCGGGCTTTTACGACCAGGCGTTTTTTGGCGCGAATCACCACTCCAAAGAAAATGTCACGATGAGCGATCTGAATTTTCGCGTGAATCGCGTCATCGAGAACGAAGCGGCAGTCCTGCAGGACCAGTTGCGCCGCAACAACGTGGAACTTTTCCACGGCACGGCTTCGTTCACCGATCCACATCACATCCGCGTGGAAAACAGCACCGGCTTCAGCGAACTGGAAGGTGAGTACGTGGTGGTCGCTACTGGAACAAAGCCGGCTGTGAATCCCAAGGTGGCGATTAACGGACGCAACATCATCAATAGCGACCAGATTCTGACCATGCCGGCAATTCCCCGGACCATCATCGTGGTCGGCGGCGGCGTAATCGGCGTCGAATACGCCTGCATGTACGCCACTCTCGGCGTCCGCGTGATCATCGTGGAAAAACGCCCCCGGCTTCTGGAATTTGCCGATGCCGAAATGGTGGAGGCGTTGAGCTACCACATGCGCGACCGCCGCGCGACGATGCGCCTGAACGAAGAGGTTGAAAGCGTGGAAGAGTTGCCCGACGGCAAGGTGGCCGCCATCCTCGGCAGCAACAAACGGATTGTGGGCGACGCGCTGCTTTATGCGGTCGGCAGGCAGGGGAACATCGATCGCCTGAATCTGGCGGCGGCCGGGATCGAAGCGGATGACCGCGGGCGAATCAAAGTGGACAAGGATTTTCGCACCAACGTGCCTCACATTTTTGCCGTCGGCGACGTCATCGGCTTTCCCAGCCTCGCCTCCGTCTCGATGGAGCAGGGCCGGATCGCGGCGGCGCGGGCATTCGGCCTGTCTATGGAATCCGACCCGGAGGGATATCCCTACGGCATCTACACGATTCCCCAGATTTCCTTCATTGGAAAGACGGAAGAGCAACTGACGGAGAGCGATGTACCGTACGAAGTGGGAGTGGCATATTACCGCGAAATTGCGCGCGGGCAGATTTCCGGCCACATCGATGGGCGGCTGAAACTTCTTTTCCATCGCGAAACGTTGGAACTTCTGGGCGTGCACATCTTTGGCGAAGACGCGGCGGAGTTGCTGCATATCGGCCAGGCCGTGATGCTGTTGAAGGGCAAAATCAGCTACTTCATCAACACGGTTTTTAACTATCCGACCTTGGCGGAATGCTACAAAGCCGCGGCGTTCAACGGGCTGAATCGCCTGAACTGATCCTGAAACACCCAGAAGCCGGTCACGGATTAGGTTCCTGGAGAGGCTTCCTGAGGAACTTCGGTGGTCTTCGGCTTTTCAATGGTTTGGCGGTCGTCCACCCAGAACAACAGATAGTTGCTCAAATCCTGCCGCCGGTGAATGCGGTGGCCGTTAAAATCCAGATATGTTTCGGTGGCCAGCGGCAGCCACAGCTCCAGATTTTTTTTCTGAAACGGCACTGGTCCGTACAAAATGTCTTGATGCTCGGCATGCAACCGGATTTCCGGGACTTTGGAGACTAGATCGGTTTCCATGCGAAGCACCTGGGAACTTTCGGTGGAAATCCAGGCGCGGCCTTTTATGCCCACCCGAAAATATTGAGTTCCCAGCCGGTAGCTGCGAAGCCGGGAAGCGTGGTCGGCTTTTTGGGAAAAGTGGACCTGCCATGCTTGCTGATTGCCCTGGTGGGCGCGCCCTTCGCACCGAAAATCGAAATCTCCCACATAGTTGGGATGGAACACGAAGACCATGGCAACGGTTCCCCGGGTTGCCACATGTTCGGGGAATATATCGTTCGTCGTAAGGCCGTCGCGGTATTCCTGGACGTCGAAAACACCCGGCTTGATCTCCTGAATGGACACCAGGTAATTGAACTTCATTTTTTCAGAGCGCACAGCCAGCCCGAATTCATTCAACGTGTGATGCGATAACGATTCCGTTGCCGTGAAGCGGTCCACATTTTGCACAAATTCCAGCACGCGATCCCCTGCTCGCCGGAGAATTTGCGGCAATGGACAAGCTACCGCGGAATCCGTGGGGGGAATTGAGTCATCCACGCTGGAGGGAAACCAGCGTGGCGAAGAGGTTAAAGGATTTGCCAAGGCCGCGGGCAAGTTCGCGGAGCTCAAGATCGGCGGAACCGCAAAATCCGTATTGCTCAGGTTGGCGGAGACCGCCGTGGCGGGGAAGGACGGAGGCTCCGTTGCCTTGTGATTTGCATCCAACAGCCTCTGGGCTTCTTTGGTTTGTTCGCGCGTGGGATTCTCTTTCAATAATTCGTTCAAAACGTGAACGGAGCGCTGATGGTCGCCAATGGCGTACAAAGCATCGGCCAGCGTCAGCCGCGCCCCTTTTGCTTCGGTCTTGCCGACTTGCAGGGCGTGTTCGGCGTGTTGAATCGCCAGCGGATAAGAAGCCTGCTTCAGCTCCACCGCCGCCAGCAACTGCTCTGCGCGCCAGGTGTTGGGAGCGGTTTTCAACGCAGCTTCCAGGCGCTGCTGGGCGAGTGTGAGATTACCCTCGTTCAAATAAATCTCACCCAGGGCGGTGAGAGAAAGAATGTGCTGGTAGCGAGTGGCTCCGTTCTCCAAATACTGTTTTGCCGTCGCCATGTCCCCGGTCATCGAGGAGAGCACGCCCAGGAGATAGTCGACATCGGGATGGTTGGGAGCGGTCTTCGCGGCAATCAGGAAATGCTTTCGCGCTTCCTCCAGCTTCTGCGCCTGCAACGCGCGCAACCCTGCTGTGAGTTCCTGCTGCTCTTTGAGCGAAAGAGGGCGAGGAACGTTTGCGCCAGCAGTGCTTGTGGCGGGGCGCACAGTCACGTCAAGATTGCGAGTCTCTCCCGCTCTTGCAAGTGAGACGTTAGCCCTTGTGGTGGCGAAGCCCGGCGCATCCACCTCAACTTCATAGTCGCCCAACCCGATCCCGCGAAAGGCGGCCCGGCCCTTCTCGGACATTGCCATCCCGCGCGACTCACCGGTTCGGGTTCGCAGCGTCACCTTCGCGGCTTGGGCCAATTCTGCGTTCATGTTGTCCCGGATGGTTACCACGAGGTCGGCGACGCCGTTGGAGGTATCAGACTGATTTGCGCGCGGAGTTTGGGCGGGCGGACCCGTGCGTTGCCCAGCCACACCACTCGGCACCACCAGGCAACCCGCCTGGATGCACGCCAAAAGGCAAATCGTGCGAAATGGCTTAGAGGTCACAGCGCTCCGCCAAGAGTCGGAACCCGGGACTAATATGCGCGGAGGGGCCCTGGAACCTGCCCGGATTGATACCGAAAGTTTTGCCGACGGAAAGGAAGAATGCAAGGACTTTAACCTGGTACGGGGGAAGGAAAGAAGGAAGAAAAAGTTGGAGGCGCGGAGCGGAATCGAACCGCCGATGAGGGTTTTGCAGACCCATGCCTTACCACTTGGCTACCGCGCCATCCGGTGTTGCACGCAAAGCCGAAGCCCAGAAAACGAAAAACCCACCTGCCAGGTCTTCCGGCGGTGGGCTGCGATTCCTCGGGGCTGAATATGATTATTAGGGCCTCAGCCTTCCCACACCAGAAGACACCAATGCGCAACAGTTACAGCAACAAAGGAGCGCGGTCTTCCGTGAGGGTGTGAACATACCGGATAGCATAGCCGGAGGATACGTGGTCCGCCAACGCAAAATTCAAATCAATGATATCGAAGGGACACCCGCTGATCTGCTGGGTTAGGTGGCGGCCCAGGGGTAATGGGCTCGGAAAGATCCGGATAAGGTTGGGCAGCACCGGTAAGCCTTCCAGGCCGAACCCGTGATTGCTGCGGGGTGGGAACTCACGTAGAATAGAAGGTCTTTAGGGAGGACGTACTTTAGTGTTAACGATTCGTTTGGCCAGAATTGGCAAAAAGAAGAAGCCGTATTACCGCGTGGTGGTCATTGAGCGGACCCGCGCCCGCGACGGGCGTGTGCGTGAAGCCGTTGGGACTTACGACCCACTGAAAAAGCCCGCGGAGATCAAGTTGAATTCCGATCGCATCAAGTATTGGCTTGGAGTAGGCGCACAGCCGAGCGATACTGTTCGGAGTTTTCTCAAGCTGCAGAAAATAGCTTAGTTCAGGCTCTAGCTCAGCTCACTTGCTCGTGTCCAGGTCAGAAAGTCGCTGGCACTCCTTTCGGCGGAGGAGGGGCCAAGCGGATTGGTACGTCGATTGGACGCGGAAGCGAGGGTCCCGATGAAGGATCTGGTTGAGGAGATTGCCAAAGCCCTGGTGGATCACCCGGAAGGCGTGCAGGTGAACGCCGTGGACGGCTCGCAGGTGACGGTTCTCGAGCTGCGAGTTCACCCGGAGGATCTGGGCAAAGTGATTGGACGCCAGGGGCGAACCGCAAAGGCGATTCGCACGCTGCTTGGCGCCGCCGGAATGAAGCTGCACAAGCGCTTCACGCTTGAGATACTTGAAGATTGAATCCTCCCACTGAAGAGCAAGGCTGGGTACAGGTTGCGCGCATCCTTCGGCCGCGTGGCAACAAAGGCGAAGTTCTGGCCGAGCTGTTCACCGATTTTCCCGCGCGACTTTCTTCCCGCCTGCAGATTTTCGTCCGCCATGCCCACAATGAGCCGCGAGCGATCGGTTTGCAAAACTTCTGGGTAGACCGCAATCACCCGGAACACGGGATTTTTCATTTTGAGGGCTGCGCTTCCATTGACGCCGCGGAAAAGTTTCGCGGGTTTGAGGTTTTGATCCCTCTTGCGGACCGGGTGAAACTTCCGGACGGAAAATATTTCATCAGCGACTTGATCGGCTGCTCGGTGTTTGAAACTTCGATCGAGGAGACGAAGCTCGCGTCCCCAGCTTGCGCAATGGAGGAGGCGCCTAGGTTGTTGGGAAGCGTACGCGATGTATTTTTTCCCGGGGAAAGTACGTCGGGCACGCCACTGCTGCAGGTGGAGACTTCGGCGGGCGAACTCCTGGTGCCGCTGGCGGAGGATATCTGCCGCCGCATCGATGTTTCCGCCCGGCGCATTGATGTTACGCTGCCAGAAGGCCTTGGCGAACTCAACGCAGGCGGCTAACGTGCGATTTGACCTGATCACCATTTTCCCAGAATTCTTCACCGGCCCCCTGGACCACGGCATCGTGCGCCGCGCCCGAGAGGCGGGAATTGTGCACATTCACGTGCAAGACCTGCGCGAATTCACGAAAGACCGGCATAAGACCGTGGACGATCGCCCATTTGGCGGCGGCGAGGGCATGGTGTTGAAACCGGAGCCGCTGTTTGAGGCGGTGGAGAAATTGCTGGGACGACCGATGGGAGATTCCACTCAGCCGCCGGCGCTCGCGGCGGGTACCGCGGTCGTGCTGTTGTCCGCGGCAGGGAAATTATTTACTCAGGAAACGGCACGCCGTTTGGCCGGGCTGGAGCGCATCGTCTTGATCTGCGGGCGCTATGAGGGTGTGGACGAGCGCGTGGCCGAGCATCTGGCGACGGAAGAAATTTCCGTTGGCGATTACGTTTTGAGCGGCGGAGAATTGCCGGCGGCCATCGTGCTGGATGCGGTGACGAGATTGTTGCCGGGTGCACTGGGCAATGAAGCCTCCACCGAGAACGAGTCCTTCCGAAAGATGGAAGCCGAAGAATCCGTTGCAACTGCCGGCAATTCCCATCCCCGAAAAGCCAGGCTGCTTCTGGACTATCCGCACTACACGCGCCCGGCCGAATATCGCGGCTGGAAGGTGCCGGATGTCCTGATCGGGGGACACCACGCCGAAGTGGCCAAATGGCGCGCCCAACAGGCCGCGGAGAAGACCCGGCGCAACCGACCCGACCTTTTCTTGGGTACTTCCTGAATATGAAACCGAAAACACACTTCCGGTGGTACGCTCGATTCGGTTTGGCGCTCGTAGGCCTTGGTTTTCTGTCTATAAGTTTGGGCCATCTTCTGCGGGGCCACATGTTTTATCAGACCCATTCAGGCGAAGCAGCATTTGTCCCTATTGGTCTTTTCGTTGGGGCTTTGGTTATCTACTTTGCGATATTTGGGAAAGATGACCAAGAGTCCAGAGAGCCGTCAAAAAAGCGAAAAAGCCGGTAATTGTGGATAATGTCCTATCGGACCCGCGCATCCAAAGAAAGGCAGCCTAAGAGGAACACATGAGCGGAACAAACGGCGCCCCCATGCGCGGGGTTCAACTTTCAAAACCGATTGGCGTTTACTACGAGCACCCGGATTGGTACCGGCCGCTGTTTCAGCAACTGGACGCGCGCGGCGTGAACTGGCAGAAAATTCACGCCGGAGAACACTCTTACGATTTGGCTCTTCGCGAGCCGGAATACTCGCTGGTATTCAACCGCATGAGCCCCTCGGCGTGGCAGCGCGGCCTGGGCCATGTGATTTTCTACACGGTCAACTATTTGAAGCATCTCGAAGCGCAAGGCGTCCGCGTGGTAAATGGCTCGCGCGCGTTTACGCACGAAACTTCCAAGGCGCTGCAACTTACCTTGATGGAATCGCTGGGGCTCCCGTACCCAAAGGCGCAGGTGATCAACCATCCTTCGCAGGCGCTGGCGGCCGCGGAGAAAATCGGCTATCCGCTGGTGGTGAAGCCAAACATTGGTGGCAGCGGCGCCGGGATAATCCGCTTTGACCGGCCGGAACAGTTGAAGAGCGCGGTGGAGGAAAACCAACTCTACTTCGGAATCGATCAGGTGGCGCTGGTGCAGGAATGTTTCGAGGCGCGAGACAGCATCATCACGCGCGTCGAGGTGCTCGGAAGCAAATTCCTCTACGGCATTCAAATTCACACCACCGGCGATACTTTTAATCTGTGTCCCGGAGACATCTGCCAAAGCACCAAGGGTGAAGAATTGGCGCGGACAATTTGTCCCGTGGACGCACCGAAAAACGGGCTGAAAGTGGAAGGCTACGCGCCTCCGCGTCAAGTGGTTCAGAATGTCGAGCGCATCATGCAGGAAGCGGGCATCGAAGTTGGCGGAATCGAGTACGTGATTGATGACCGCGACGGCCGGCTCCTTTATTACGACGTCAATGCGCTGTCGAATTTTGTTGCCGACCCGGAGCGCATCGTCGGTTTCAATCCGTACTCTCGCTTGGCTGATTACTTGATTTCCGAAGCGCAAGCACACGAAGCAAGACAGGCGCAGCAAGCCGTTGGCACGGGAAAGGCCGGGTGAGCGGGCCATGCGCTACGGATACTGGATGCCGGTTTTTGGCGGGTGGCTGCGCAACATCGAAGACGAGCAGATGGAAGCAAGCTGGAGCTACGTCAAGAAACTGACGCAGCGAAGCGAGACGCTTGGCTACGACCTGACGCTGATCGCGGAACTGAACCTGAACGATATCAAGGGGCCGCAAGCGCCTTCGCTGGATGCCTGGTCGACGGCCGCAGCGCTGGCTGCAGTCACCGAGAAAATCGAGTTGATGGTGGCGGTGCGTCCCACGTTCCACCTTCCGGCGTTGCTGGCCAAGCAGGCGGCGAACATCGATCAGATCAGCAACGGACGTCTTTCGCTGAATGTGGTTTCATCTTGGTGGGCGGAAGAGGCGAAAAAGTATGGCGTCGCGTTTGAGCAGCACGACGACCGCTACGCGCGCACCAGCGAATGGCTGGACGTGCTGAACGGCGCGTGGACCCAGGACAATTTTTCGTACGCGGGAAAATACTATCGCGTGGACGCCAATTTGTTGCAACCGAAACCCGTTTCGCGGCCGAGGCCGGTGATTTACGCGGGGGGCGAATCGGAGGCGGCCAAGCAACTGATCGCGGAAAAGTGCGACGCGTACGTGATGCACGGTGACTCGCCGGAAAAGATCCAGGCGAGGATTGCCGATCTCAGCCAGCGGCGGGAACGGCTGAAACTGCCGCCGATGCAGTACGGCGTGGCAGGCTACGCGATCGTGCGCGAAACCGAAGGCGAAGCCCAGGAAGAGTTGCGGCGAATCACAGACGTGAAACAGAGCGCCGCCGGCTACGCGAACTACCAGCAATGGCTGGCAAACACGCAACTCGAACAACGTGTTTCTCTCGAAGACTACTCGGTTTCAAACCGCGGACTGCGCTCCGGTCTTGTCGGCACGCCGGAGCAAGTGGCGGAACGCGTAGCCGCATTCGAACGTGCCGGAGCCAACTTGCTGCTGTTGCAATTCAGTCCGCAACTTGAAGAAATGGAGCGGTTTGCGGCGAGCGTTATGCGCCGCGCGCATCCGCATATGGCCCGGGCCTGAGCGCAACACAGCGTTTTCTTAGCCCAAAACCGCTAGGCAAATTGTTATTGTTTGTCTATAATTGATGTTTGCTTTAGAAGTGCTGGCCCCGCCTGAGTGGGTCTGCAGGGAATAACGAAAATGAATCCGGTCATTCAGAAGTTGCATGAAGCGCAATTGCGCAAAGATCTCCCCGAGTTCCGCTCCGGCGACACCATCAAGGTGCATGTGCGGCTGATGGAAGGCGAAGGCGAGAAGGTCAAGGAACGCATCCAGACCTTTGAAGGCGTGGTGATTTCGAAGAAGGGCCGCGCCAGCAGCGCGAGCTTCACCGTCCGCCGCGTGAGTTTCGGCGTCGGCATAGAACGCATTTTCCCGCTGCACTCGCCCTCGATTGCATCCATCGACGTCGTGGGCAAGGGCAATGTTCGCCGTTCGCGCCTCTACTACCTGCGCAATCTGCGCGGCAAGGCCGCCCGCATCAAGCGCGCCGCTCGCGAAGAAGCTCCGACACCCGCCGTCGCCGCCAAAGCCTAAGCACAACAACCAGGGAATTTGCGAAGGGACAAGCAACTGCTTGTCCCTTTTTTCTTTTTGGGTGGTAAAATCCGGGTTCGACGACACGAATATGGCGCGACTCTGCTCTTCCCGTTTCGAGCGAGCGGCGCGGCGGCTTGGCTGGACTCGCATTGCGGGTCTGGATGAAGCCGGGCGCGGCGCGCTGTTTGGTCCCGTAGTGGCCGCGGCGGTCATCTTGAACCCGAAGCGACGGATCGTTGGGCTCGACGACTCCAAAAAACTTCTGCCCGAGCGGCGGTCGGAGCTGTCGGAGCGGATTCGCTCCCATGCCATTGCCTGGGCCGTAGCTGAAATCGACGCGCAACGCATTGACGCCTGGAATATCTATCAAGCCAGCCGCCAAGCGATGCAGGCGGCGCTCGAACAGCTCACCATCCAGCCCGACTATCTGCTGATTGATGCGATGCAGCTCGACGTGATGATCGAGCAGAAATCCCTGATCAAAGGCGATGCGCGCAGTGTCTCGATCGCCGCCGCTTCCATACTCGCCAAGACGCACCGCGACGCCTGCATGGAAAAGTGGGACGCGGTTTATCCGCTCTATGGCCTGGCGCGCCACAAAGGCTACGCCACACCGGACCACCTGGAGGCGCTTCGCCAGCACGGCCCTTCGCCCTTGCATCGCCACTCGTTCGCCCCGGTCCGCGAAGCCGGTTGCTGGGCCGCCGGAGCGGTCCAAGAACCGCTGCCACTCGAAATTTGGCCCGCCCGCTCGTAAGCCCCCTTCGCCATTTGTTCACCTCGAGTATCGTATCCGCCACGGGGATAACTGCCTGTTCACACGCGCCCGCGGTTTCGTTGACGCCCCTCAGGTGGGGGCGTAGCGTGAGAAATGTAACATTGTGTGATCCCAGTACCACGCAACGAGTCGAGGAGAAAGTTGCCGTCAGCTTTCGATGGGGGAAGCTGTCGCCAGTTCGCATGGCCTACAACAAGAGCAAATACGTCGAAGCCGCGCAGAAGCTGCTGAACCAGGGCAAAGTGGCCCAGGCCATTGCGGAGTATCAGCAAATCCTGAAGTACGAGCCGCGCGATCAAGTCACGCTGATGACCATCGGCGAGCTGTATATCCGCCAGGGCGAAACATTTCAAGCCATCGAATATTTTGAGCGGCTGGCGCAACTCTTCGTCAGCGACGGATTCCTGACCAAAGCGATAGCGGTATACAAGCGAATTTCTAAACTCGCCCCGGAGGAAGTGCGCCCGCTCGAGAAGCTCGCCGATTTGTACGTGCAACAGGGAGTGATGAGCGAGGCGCGACCGCTGTTCCTGCAGTTGGCGGAACTTCATCTGAAAAACAACAAACAGCCGGAAGCGATTGCGCTCCTGAAGAAACTGCTTCTGGCAGAACCAGACAACCTGCGGATACAGATTCGGCTGGCGGATTTGTACCAGGCGATGGGGCAATCGGGAGAGGCCCTGGAATGCTACGTCCAGGCGGCTCAGCGCGCCTTGGCCCGTGGCGACCAGGCGGAATGCGAACGGCTGGCGGACCGTGCGTTGCAAATCAACGCGAAAAGCCTGGACGCGCTGATCGTGAAGGCGCGCAGTTTTTCATCGGTTGGCAATATAACTAAGGCATCGGAGATCCTGGAACGTGTTCCGGACCTCGACAAAGGGGGCGAACCGGCGGAGTTGCTGCTGGACCTTTACCTGAAGGCGTCCAAATGGGATGAGGCCTCGGCGCTGGCGCTGCGGATATTTGCCCACGACGAAAAGAATTTCACCGCAACTCAAAAGGTGACGGAAGGTTTCCTGGAATCCGGGCAAAGCGATCGCGCGATGAGCATACTCTCGCGTATTCGCATTCCGATGATCGATGCCGGCGAACACGACGGCGTGGTGAGCCTGCTGCAAAACCTGGCGACCCATATGCCGGGACGCCTGGAACCCCTCGAGTGGCTGGTGGATACGTTTGGTCGGATGAGCGATTCGTTCCGATTGCCGGATGCCCTGGCGAATCTGGGCGATGCGCTGTTGGCGAATGGGAAAACGGACCGCGCCAAAGAGATTTTCCAGCAACTGGTTGACCGCGATCCGGAAAACGATGCGGCCAAGCGCAAATTGAATGAAGCGCTCCGCAAGATGGGAGCGGCGCCGGCGGAAACGAAAGCTGCGCCGGAGCCCGCGGCCTTGGCGGAGAATCTACAGGCAGAAATTCCGCAACCTCCGGTTGCAAAGATACGCGGGGGGCTGCACGACGATACGCCAACCGTGGATGCCCAGGCAGCGAGTGCCCCCAAGTCGCATCTTGCCGAACAGGAGCTCGACGAAGAAACCCAGAAATTCATCGCCCAATCGCTGACCGATGTTGACCTGTTTGCCAGCTACGGCCTGACACAGAAAGCAATTGGACTGCTGGAAGCAATTTTACGCCGCGCGCCAATGCACACCCCCACGCTCGAAAAGCTTCTCGATTTCGTGCTGGGTGCGGGAGACGACCGCAGGACAGCGGAGCTTGCCGCGCAATTGGAACACATTCACGCTGGCCGGGGCGACATGCGCAGCAGCGAACGCTTTGGCGAACTGCGCCGGCGATTCCAGCGGGCAGCGGGTTTAAGCGACGACGAAATTGCCGCCGCGGTGCAAGCTGCGATGCCGCAACCGGTGGATGTTCATCCGGTTGGAGTGGGAGAAAAAACAGCCGTCGAAGAGGTGCCCGTCACCCCGGTTACCGCCGCACCTCTGGAAATTGAGGCTGTGCCTCTGGCACCGGGCATTGTGACCCCGGCACCCATGCCGCGGATTGCCGCGGAACTGCCCGGAATCGAAATCACTAAGCCGCCGGAAATAACACCTGCACCTCAAGCCGCCGCAGAATCCACCGCGGAGGAAGTTGACCTCTCTGCCGAGTGGGCATCGCTTTTGGAAGAGACAAGGGAACCCGAGACTCCGCTCGAAGAGATTTCCGCGGTGGAACCCGATCTGGCGTCTTCGTTCCTGGAGCAGGCGATGTCGATGAAGAAGCCTGCCCCGGCTAAACCTCCCAAGGCCTCAGGGGATTTGCCTGAGTTCGAAGTGCCAGCCGACTCACCGGTGGAAGAAGAGGCGGCCAGCCACACCGCCGAAATTCCGACCGAGCCGACTGCTGCGGAACAGCGTGCCGCCCTTGCCGAGCAGGTATTCAAGAAACACGAAGAACTTCTGCCGGATGAGGAATTGACGGCGCTTCCTGAGCCGGAACACGCGGGAGTTGCCGCTGAAGGACGCGAGCCGGCCCTGGATTTGCCACAGAGCACAGTGCCAGAGAAGACCGCACCCGAGCCGGATCTCGACCTGGATCAGGATTTCGAATTGGTGTTGGAAGCCGAACCGGTCGTGCCAGCGCACGAAATGCTCTCGAAGATTCCGCCGCCCGGGCCGCAAGCGCCAGAGCCTCATAAAGTGCAGGCCGGCGCGCCGGCGAATGCCCAGTCTCTGACCACGGACGATTTTCTAACCGATCTGGCCAAGGAAATGGACGAACTGGGTCTCGGCGAATTGACTCGCCCCGTCGGACATGCGCCAGAGGAAAAATCCGCACCCTCCGCGCGAGCAAGAGGGCATGAAAAGACTGCGGCGGGCGCAGAGTCCGGCCCCCTGAAGGAAGTCTTCGACGAATTCCGAGCGGAACTTGGTGAAATGGGCGCCGAGGACGAGGACTTGGAGACGCATTACAACCTGGGAATCGCCTTCCGCGAAATGGGCCTCCTGGAAGAGGCGATCGGCGAATTTCAAAAAGTGGCGCAGGCCAACGACCGTGGCAAGGCGTTCCGTTATGCCATGCAGTGCTGCACCTTACTGGGGCTGGCGTTCATGGAAAAGGGCCAGCCGGGCATTGCGGCCATCTGGTATGAGCGAGCGCTGCTGACGCCAGGCATGGACACGGAAAGTAAACTGGCATTGCGGTATGATTTGGGTGTGGCCCAGGAGTCGGCGGGCGAACTGGACGCGGCACTCAAGAGTTTCTCCCAGGTTTACGCGATCAACATTGATTACCGCGACGTGGCAGAACGCATTCATTCGCTGCAGAAACCGGCTCGCTGAAAGCCACGAAAACCACCACCTAGGTCCACTGGAACCGGATGAATCGAATTTTGCGCGCGATGACGGTCGTGCTGTTGTTCGAATTGGGCGCCCTGCTGCTCTATCTGCCGTGGTCCGCCTTCTGGGAGCAGAACTATTTCCTCAGCCACTATCCCTGGATGATCCACTTCGCCTTGCATCCGGCAACGCGAGGCATCGTCAGCGGTATCGGTGTGCTGGATATTTTCGTAGGGTTCGGGTTCTTCAATTCGCGTCCGGTGCCAGCCCGTGTGCCCCCTCCTTCCAACCCGTAAACCGCTGCTTTGCTATGTGACGGACCGCCGCAGCCTTGCCGGCGCGCCGGCTCTCGCTACCGAACTTCAACTTCAGAAAATAGAACAGGCCGCAAAGGCTGGTGTGGATTGGATCCAGATTAGGGAGAAAGATCTGTCCGGGCGGCAGTTGGCGAAGCTCACGGAGCAGGCCATCTTACGCGCCGGGGATGGCTCGGCTGTCTTGGTGAACGACCGAGTGGACGTGGCGATTGCCGCCGGCGCATCCGGCGTGCATTTGGGCGAGCACAGCTTGCCACCGATGGAAGTTCGGAAATTAATCAGCCAGCGTTTGGCGGGCAGAAAGTTCCTATTGGGAGCCTCGGTGCATTCGATGGAAGGGGCAGTGCAGGCGGAACAGGCGGCCGACTACGTGATTTTTGGGCCGGTGTACGCAACGCCATCGAAGGCGGGTTTTGGACCACCGCAGGGCATCCAGCGCTTGAGGGAAGTGTGCCAGCATTTGACGATTCCGGTGCTGGCGATCGGCGGAATCACACTGGAGAGCGCGGGGGATGTGATGGCGGCCGGCGCCGCGGGCATTGCGGCGATTCGCCTGTTTCAGGACTCTGGGAATCTGGACGATCTGGTAAGGGAGTTGCGGAAAAATTCCTAGGACATTAACCGGCGAATCAGTCGAATCTGACCCGCGTGATAGATGTCGTGGAACGCAACACCATAAAGCGCGGGAAGGAGTTTCTTCGCGCGCGGAGTTTTCAGCACACGGCGGATGGCCGCTACCAACGCCTGGTGTTCCTTGTCCAGCAGCGCCAGATCGGCGCGCCAGGCGGATTCGGTGGCCTTTCCTTTCTCCGGCCGCGTGAAGAAATTGCTCCCTTTCAGAATGAAAGAGCCTCGTTTGCCGCCTTCGATGCGGCGTCGCACGGCATATTTCCAATAAGCGGAATGCAGGGCGAGTTCCCAAATATTGTGACGTCCCGGTGCGGGGCGCCAGGCCGCCTGGCTTGCGGAAACGCCTTTGAGCGACTGGCGGAGATTCGGGCCGTGCCAGGTTTTGCGGGAATAGCCTTCGTCGAGAAGTGCCAGAACGAGATCATCCGCTTTCATGCAGGCTCCTGAACGTGCGATTCATGGCCGGATTTTCCGCCGGCGGGAGCGTCGTGGCGCCAGCCGGGGTTTCCGAAAACGTAAAGAAACTTGTTGCGCCAACCGGGCGCCGACCGGGCATCGCGAAACATCTGCAGCCATTCATGAAAAGCAATATGGACTGGATTGAAGGTGCCAATGTTGTGCGTCAGGCCAAAACGCGGCGGGTCGGCGGGATTTTCCGGTTCGAACGAGCCGAAGAGTTTGTCCCAGATGATCAGTGTGCCGCCGTGATTGCGGTCGATGTAGCGGGGATTCGAACCATGATGCACGCGATGGTGCGACGGTGTATTTAACATTTTTTCCAAAGGACCGAGCGAGCGAACGAGTTCCGTATGGATCCAGAATTGGTAAAGCAGGCTGATCGCTTTCATCGCCATGATCATCGCCGGCGCAAAACCGAGGATGGGCAGCCAGATCCAGAAGATAAAACTGGTGAAAGAGCCGGTCCAGGTCTGACGCAGCGCGGTCGAAAGGTTGTAGCGCTGCGAGGAGTGGTGCACCACGTGGGAGGCCCAGAAAAAACGGCATTCGTGGCTGATACGATGGAACCAGTAGTAGCTGAACTCGTCGCCGAAGAAAAGAAGCACCCAGGCCCACCACTGATAGCCAATCGGGAAAATGGCAAAGCGGTGCAGCCAGGTGAGGAGGGCGAACTGGAGCGCCTTGGCAAGCAAATCGATAAACACACTGCCGAGACCCATGGCGATGCTTGCGGCCGCATCCTTCACTTCATAAATATCCCGCCGCATGATGGCGCCGGCGATGGCTTCCGCAAACAGCAGAGCGAGGAAGGCAGGAATGGCAAAAGTAATCAGGTCAGGCATCGGATTAACGGCACGGAGCCAGGAAGCTTTGGATCGAAAAACCTCCAGCGAAGCAAAAGTTTACACCCGGACGAAAATGAGCGCATGAGAAATGGCAACCGGCCGGTCAAGTTCTCGCAGGCTCGCTGTGCTGGTTATACGGCTTGGGCGCGGGGGAATTCCGGGATTTCTTGTTCTGGTAGAGGCGTTTATCGGCGGCTTCGAGAAGTTCAGGAGCAGACACACCATCCGCTGGATAGACGGAGCAACCGATGCTTACGGAAAGCGGCGGAGGATCCGTTTGGGAGCGGAGACAACTGGAAATGCGATCGGCGACACTTTGGGCGCGTTCGGCGTCGGCCTCCAGCAGGAGGATTGCAAACTCATCCCCTCCGTAGCGGGCGGCAACGTCGGTGGCTCGGCAGTGGTCCTTCATCACGCGGGCCAACCGATTCAGGGCGCGATTCCCAGCCAGATGGCCGAGGCGGTCGTTAATGGATTTCAAATCGTCGAGATCCAGGAGTAGCAGGGCAAACGGCTGGCGGGTGCGCTCGGCGCGGCGCACCTCTTGCTCCAGGTTCTCAAAGAATTCGCGGTAGTTGGCGAGGCCGGTCAATCCGTCATGGCTTGCGCGGAAGCGTATTTCCTCCTCGGTCTTCCTGCGTTCCGTGATGTCCAGAGCCATTCCGATGCAGCCGATGATCTTTCCTTCGATGTCGCGGTACGGCCCGATGCTCAGATCATAGAGCCGATTGCGGCTGGCGTATTCCACGCGGGAAGAAGCTCCATTGAGCGCGAGAAAATGCTGTTTGACGGGGGCTTCGCCGTCATCCTGGCAGCGCAGATATTGATAAATAGTCTGTCCGACCGGATAACGCGGAAAGCTCCTCGCCAGGCTTGCCGTGCGTCCCCAGTGGGACGTGACGCGCAAGTGTGAATCGGTGGTCCAGAAGAAAAGAGGAATCTGTTCTACCAACAGGCGCAGGTGCGCTTCCGCAATGGAACAAGAACTACCTGGCGCAAGAGCCTGGCCGCGCTCCACAATACCGATAATTTCACCCTGAGCATCGCGAACGGGCGACCGTTGGACTTGTACCGAAACGCGCAAGCCGCACCGGTTGAGGCGTTCCGTTACGGCGTCAGAGAGGGACGCAGCGCACGATGGATCTTGCAGCAAATTCTCGTGGGCCGGCAGTTCGTACAGAGGCAAGAGGCAAGTGACCGACTTGCCGAGGATCTCCTGCCGCGAAAAGCCGTAGAGCGTTTCCGCGCCCCGATTCCAGAGAAAAATGGCTCCGTCGAGTCCGAAGCCGACGACCGCTTCCCCAGGGTTCGAGAGAATTGTCTCCAGAAGTAAATCGGCACTGGGCTGAACAGACATCTTGTGCTGACGTGTCCTCGCCGGCTGGGAGCCGGCTTAGTCGGAGGCGCAGATACGCGACCGCAAGGGGATTGGGAAACCCACTGGCAAGAGGTGGAAGCCAGGCGGGCAAAATTGGAGCAAAGCCGAAGACAACGCCGCCAGCTTAGCACTGCGGTAAGTTACAGGGAAGCCAATAGTGGGGAACGGTACGAAAGAGTAAAAGAAAAGGGAATCATCAGATGCAACAAAGTTGCATCAGAAATAAGACTAAGTTAGTCTGAATTAGCGTGCTTGTCTCAACTGATGAAGATTTGACAGGCCTTAATATCAGACTGAATCAGTCTTATATAACTCGATATGGAGATCCCACTTGAGTCCCTCGCACCCTTATCTCTTCTTAAGATTCCTTCTGGGAGCACTCTTATTCGTTGCAGTAGGAGGCTCGCTCTGCGCACAGGACAATCCCTACATGGTTGCTTATGACCATAATCTGGAGGAACCCGGCAATCTGGAGGTCGAATACTTCTCCACGTTCGGGACCCAAAGGGGTGGACCGAACTTTCACGCGATGTGGAGCGAGTTCGAGTATGGAGCCACGGCCTGGTGGACCACGGAGTTTTACCTTTCGGGGCAGACCACGTTTGGTGACAGCACTGTGTTCACGGGATACCGATGGGAGAATCGGGTCCGCCCGCTGAAAAATGAACACTGGATCAATCCCGTCCTTTACGTGGAATTTGAGGATATCAACGGCGCGGACAAAATCATGAAAGAAGTAGAGGGGCACGACGTGGAGTCCGATTTTCTGACACCGAATGCAGAGGCGCGCCAGGAACGCAAGCGCGAGGTCGAGCTGAAACTAATTCTTTCGAGCAATTACAAGGGATGGAATTTCACGGAGAACACCCTGGCCGTAAAAAACCTTTCGAACGAGCCGTGGGAGTTCGGTTACGCGCTGGGTGCGAGCCGGCCGTTGACGCTGACAGGCGCGGCGCAGAAGTGCAATTTCTGCTTGCAGCATTTTATTGCAGGCGTCGAGATGTACGGCGGCCTGGGTGATCGCTACCACTTCGGATTGCATGAGACATCGCATTACCTGGCGCCTGGTCTGGCTTGGAATCTGCCTTCAGGCTGGACCTTCAAGATCGAGCCGACGTTTGGATTGAACGACAACAGCCACCAATTCCTGCTTCGTTGGGGGGTTTCTTACGAAATATCTGGATTCGGACAGAAACTGGGCGCCTTGTTCAAGGGGAAGAGCTAATGAAACCCGGCATGCGGCCAGGAATCAGCGCCCTGCTGTTCGCCAGTTTGTGTTTCTTGTGCTCCGCGCAGACCAAGCCGGAAAGCACGGAGCCGCCAACCGATTACAGCGAACTGGATAAAGCGCCCGCAAAATACCGGGCCAAGGCGAACCCGATGGTCAAGGACAAGAACGCCGTCGCCGCCGGCGGAGTCTTATTCGAGGAGCATTGCGCGGAATGCCATGGAGAGACTGCGCTGGGCACGAAGAAAGCGCCAAGTTTACGCGTACCTCAGGTGCAGACCGCTCCGCCCGGATCGCTTTTCTGGATTCTGACGAATGGAATCGTGCGCAAAGGTATGCCGGTGTGGTCGAAATTGCCGGAGCCGCAGCGGTGGCAATTGATAAGCTTCATCCAATCGCTGGGGCCAGCGGAAGCAGCCGAAAACAAGGCAGCAGGCAAACCCTAATTTGAAGTTTGCGCAGGCTTGAGGGCCTCGTTCAGGACCATAGCGAGGCGAACGCCGGCTTGCGCGATGCGTTTCTCGACGACAGGCGCCGCGGCATCCTGATAGATCGCTCCCACGGCAAAATGCTGGTTGAACATCCGTTCGCCGACGTTATTCGCGTCGCTGCAGGAATGGACAGGAATCGGCGGTTCGATCGAATCGGCCGGCACCAGGCTTCCGTAGACGACGGTTTCCGCCAGATCGTGGCTCTCCCAAGCCCAGTCTTCCACGTGAATGCCGGCCTGCAACCAGGCCTCAGTCTGCGGGCTGAACGACTGATCCAGAAATTCGGCGTACTCGCCGGAATCCGCGCCTTCCATGTCGCGCTCCAGAATCGCCATATCCCACACGGAATGAAGATTAGGAGTGTAGGAGTGGTTGTGTTCGCGGGGATTACGGCGGAAGAAGCGCACTGGGACGCAATTGCCGCCTTCATCGTTGTTCGTCGTTGCATGCAGCGGCATATGCAAATCGCCAATGAAGTGGATGATGTAGCGCGCGGCGTCAGCACGTTTGCGCGGCTCGGCTTGCGGATCTTTCAGAATGGCAAGTTGTTCGGCTAATGCCTGCGTGATACAGCCAGAGTCGCCACAGAAAGCAGCCAACGGGCCGCGTGGCGCGCCGCGGGGGATGTCGATGTAATGCCACGGGCCATTTTTCATGAAGTTGCGGATATCGTCGGGCCACGTAGCGCTGTCGGCGAGCAGGCTTCCGGGAAACGGGCCGCAGTAGCGCTTCAGCTGCGGATCGATGGGGCTATCCTTGAGCAGCGTTTCCAGAATTTGCCGCGCTTCCGGGGTGAGATGCTTTTCGGCGATCAGAGCGACGGTCTGATGTCCCTTGCAACCCCACGCGAACGCGGGCGAGGTTACAAACAGCGCGGCGAAGAGTGAGAAACCGACAAGCTTCAATGCGACGGAGCCTACGCTCATGGAGAGTTCCTTGGGCCGGGCCGAAATTAACAGCTACGCGCTAAGCCAGCGCGCGATGGGCTTCCAGGACTCAATGTGGTCGCAGATCACGCGAAGAGCCGCGGTCAGCGGAATAGCGAGAATCAGCCCCATCCCTCCCCACACCCAGCCCCAGAACAAAAGCGCCACTGTAATCGCCACAGCATTCAGACGTACCTGGCGGCCGACAAGTTGCGGGGCAATCAGGTTCTGGGCGACCACGTGAATGCCGGTCAGCACAATCGCAATCACCCAGAAATGGCTGACGGATTTCCATTTGATCACGGCAAGGAGGAATCCGGGGAACCAGGCAAGGACGGCGCCGAGATAGGGAACCATGTTGAGCAAACCGGAAGTAATTCCAGCGAGGACAGGGTAGTCTAGGCCCAGGATCAGAAAGAAAATGCTGCTGAGGGCGATGACCACGAGCGTGACCACGGACATGCCAATCAGGTAGTCGCGCAAAACATCGCGTAAGTCTTCGAGAGTCTCCTTCACCTGATTGCGCCGGCTGACAGGAAACAACTGTAGCGTGCCATGCCAGACCTCACGCTTCTGGGCGAGCATGAAGAAAACAAGAAATGGAACAAAGGTAGCCTCAAGCACCAGGGCGTAGAGTGAACCGATGCCGCGAACCAACAGATTTCGGACCGCCCCGGAATCTTCATGAGGAACAACCAGTTTGGTTGGCTCGCCCGAACTGGTCAGGTCATTTACCCCACCTTCGATACGATTGATATTTCCCTGCACCTTGCTGGTGGCATCGTGCAGAATGTCCCGATACTTGGGCCAGTCGGCGGCGAAGTCAGAAGTACGTAGCCACAGGGTATATCCCGCTGCCGCGAGGACCAGGATCATGAGCAGAACGAGAATCAGGGCACCAATGGTGCGGGGGACGCGGAAGCGCTCCAGGAATTCCACTGCAGGGTCCAGGAAATATGCGATGAGGACAGAAAGAAGCACCGTGATGACGACACCCGCGGCGTAATAAAAAAACAGCAGGATGATCGCCGCAGCAATCAGCCGCATGCTGAAGTTTGAGCCGGAGATGCGAAAAACTGTTGTTTGGGGGGCTTCCGTGCCGGACACCGAGCGCTCCTCTTCCAGACACGTTAGCACAAACGAGGGCAAACCTGACGGAGTGACATCGAAATGTGATGAAGGATTAACGAATGATTATTTCCCGGCGGCCTGTTAAGGGCAAAGGCTGCAGGTGAATGCCGGAGGGATGCTGAGAACGGCGTGTGCTAGACTGCCTCAAGGTTGGTCAACCAGGCGGCACAAAACATCGATGGCGAAAGCACTTTTTGGCACAGACGGAATGCGCGGCGTTCCCGGGACTCCCCCGCTGGACGACCAGACGCTTTTTGCAACCGGGCGAGCGATCGGGGCCTATCTCAGGAAAGAATTTGGCGCCGCGCACGCGCTGATCGGAATGGACACGCGCGAGTCTGGGCCGCACATCGCTCAATTACTCACGGCCGGATTGCAGGCGGCCGGGGCGACCGCGGAGTTTGCGGGAGTGATCACCACACCGGGCGTGGCGTGCCTGGTGCGGGAAAATGACTTTCAGGCGGGCGTGGTGATTTCCGCTTCGCACAATCCATATCACGACAATGGAGTGAAGCTTTTTTCGCACGCAGGGATGAAGTTTCCAGACGCAGTTGAAGAAGCGCTGGAGGCCGAGATTTTCAAGGTGCGGGGAGAAGCTGTCCCCGCGGCGCGGCCAAAACTCGTGGCGAATCACGCGCTACATGAGGAGTACGTGGATTTCCTGAGGGGCCGTGTGATTCCAGGCGCAAATCTGTCCGGCAAGAGGATCGTGCTGGACTGCGCGAATGGCGCGGCTTTCCAGTTGGGGCCGGAACTGTTCCAGAGCCTGGGCGCGCAGGTGATTGCGATGGGAGTAGAACCGGACGGGAAGAACATCAACGCGGGTTGCGGCTCGCTGCACCTCGAGGGGCTGCAAAAACGCGTGGTTGCGGAACGCGCAGAATTTGGCGTGGCTTTTGATGGAGACGCGGATCGGGCGTTGTTTGTTTGCGGCAACGGCCACATCGTAAATGGAGACGGGGTGCTGCTGGTTGTCGGGCGGTATCTGAAGGCTAACAAACAATTGAAGCAGGATCGCGTGGTGGCGACATCAATGTCGAATCTTGGCTTGGAGCGAATCCTGGCACAGGAGGGGATTGCGCTGGCGCGGGCCGCGGTTGGCGACCGCTACGTGCTGGAAGAGATGCTGAAGTCGGGAAACAATCTTGGCGGAGAGCAGTCTGGCCACATCATTTTTCTGGATGATAGTCCGGCGGGAGACGGGTTGCTGACCGCGGTAAAGATCGCCTCGCTGGTGGCGATACGCGGCCCCCTGGAAAAATTGGCGGAAGGCTTGAAAGATTATCCGCAGATTATTCTGAACGTAAAGGTGAAGACGAAGCCGCCCATGGAATCCCTGCCGGACGTTTCGCGCGCCCTCGGCGAAGCGCAGAAGGCCCTCGGGGCAAACGGACGCGTGGTGCTCCGCTATTCAGGGACGGAACCCCTGGCGCGGGTGATGGTGGAGGCGGAACACCATGAGGACGTGAAGCGGTATTCTGAGTCCATCGCGAATGCGCTGCGTGCCGCAATAGGCGCCTGAAATGGCCTGAGTTTTCCTGCAAGAACCTGGGGAGCGAGCGTTCTAAGTGGGATGGCACTGGAGGCCACCCATGAATATAACGAGCTCTTCCCTTCTCACCCGGTATCGCACCCTGCCCCCGGCGCGGCGAACAATTTTGCTTCTATTTGTCCTGTGCACGGGAGTGTTGGCACTAGCCTGGCTCGGGCGACCCGTAGGCCGAAGCGGCCAAAGAGATTTTCCGGGGCACTCTGCCTTGGTCGCTGTCCCGCCTGGAATCCCGCCGGACGCGGATTTGAAAGCACAATGGGAACGCATAAAGCAGGCGCAAAAGAAGGCGGTTCCTGCGCCATCTCTTGCTGAGCAAGAGGTTATAACCCCGTTGACGGACGGGCCAGGTGACACAGGACCGATGATTGCTCACGCGGCGGAGCTTGCAGTCTCGACCAAAGAGTTCGCGCATTCGCGGGCTAACTTGGAAGAAATATTGGAGCGCCATCATGCGTACGCTGCGAAACTCAGAATGGTCGGTCAGCCCGCTGCCAGCAGTTTGACGGCGACGCTCCGTGTTCCTTCGTCCGAGTTCGCCTCCGCGGTCAATGATTTGAAGACATTGGGAAAAGTTGAACAGGAAGAACAGACGGCCGACGAAATCACGCAGCGGCGCGCGGACGTGGAAGCCCGGCTTACGAACGCGCAGAACACCCTGGAGCGGTTGCAGGGAATATTGGCAAAGGGCGGAAAAATCCACAATCTGTTGGAAGTGCAGCGTCAGCTTGCAAGCGTGGGTGCGGAAGTTTCACGGCTTGAGGCGGAGCGCGCCTCCACCGACCACCAGGTGACGTTTGCGCAAGTGCTCTTTTCAATGCGAGAAGAAGTTAATCCTCCCGTCGAAAGTGTAGCCGCCGAATTCCGAGCCGCGGCCAGTACGGGCTTCTCTGACGCATTAAGCAGCCTCTCGGCGATTCTGCTCTTTGTGATCAGCCGGGGCCCAGTCACTTTATTGTGGGTTGTGCTGGTATTTTTCCCCGGCCGGTGGATGTGGAGGAAATGGCATCCGGCAAACGAGCCCCGGCCTGGCATGCCAGAAGGGGCTTCCGCTTGATGAGGGCCAAGATCCTTTCGCAATTCCTAAAGTCTGTAGGAAGCCGGCCTAAGTCTGTGGAATTTTGTAGATTTCAGAGTGCCGATTTGGGTCAGGGATCAAAGAGTGCGATTTAAGTTCTTAGCTTTCATGTATTAGCAAGGATTTGAGGATAACCCCAGCCGGTGGCAAGAGGCGTGCATCTGTTACAGACAATTCATGAGATTGGCTTCCCGGGGTGGCCGGACATCAACCTCGACTGATGGACCGGTTTATTGGGGGGTCGAATCACTATAAGGGGGGCTTGCACCGGCCCCCTTTTTTATTTGCCCCGCTTGGTATTTCCCGCCTGGTCGTAACTTAGTTCCTTCCCTCTTTGTGCCTTTGATCGACAAGTTCTCGCTTAAAACCGGGGTAGAGGTAGGGGTTCTTGCCGGCGCTATCGTGGACCAAAAAAGTGAGCGGCCGGTGGGGGTGCCGGCCGCTCTGGCGTGGGGGATGGAGGGTACTTAGCTGGAAGATCGGTCGTGCGACTTCGGGGGAGCCGGTCGTTCCACTGCGCTCGCAAGCAGCAGAACAACGCACAGGAGCAAGATCAGAATGATCATCCACCCACCCGCTGTCGAACCTGTCTCCCAACTACAGTTACGAGTGTGCCGGCGGCGAGTGCGGGCGTCTCTAGTCCGGGAGGTTCAATTGGACCGGTACTTCCCGCTAGGACCAAAGTTACAGTCCCTGGGGGGTCTCGGCAACCGGCGGACAGTTTAGATTCGGGCACGCTGAGTGCAGCGGCTCGCCCCGTAAACCCGTTCGGGGTGTAGAGAACACACCTCAGAAGGCGGGCCCTACACAAGAAGAGACGGTTAAGTCTGGTCGTCGAAAGTCGACGCTGGCCTCCGGTCTACGGTATTCTTTCAGGGCCATGCATGATCTGAGTTATTTTCGGGAACATCTGGATGCCTTCGCCGAGATGGCGAAGAAGCGTAATATGACGCTGGATTTGGAGGGCTTCCGGGCGCTCGATAAACAGCGGCGCGAAATGATCACGGAAAATGAGAAGCGCAAGGCCCAGCGAAATAAGGCCAGCGATGAAATCGCTCGCTTAAAGAAGGAAAAACAGAACGCCGACGCGTTGATCGCGGAGATGAAGCAGGTATCCGAGCTGATCAAGCAAACAGACGTGAAAGTGGATGAGCTGGACGCCCAGCAAAAAGAGCTGCTGCTGATAATCCCCAATATTCCGCATTCGAGCGTGCCCTATGGCAAGGGGGCTGAGGACAACAAAGAAGTCCGCCGCTGGGGAACGCCTCCAAAGTTTGATTTTCAACCAAAACCGCATTGGGAAGTGGGCGAACGGGCCGGTATTTTAGACCTGGAAGCCGCGGCGCGCATTACCGGAGCGAGATTTGCGGTCTACAAGAGCTGGGGAGCGCGCCTGGAGCGAGCGCTGGCGAATTTTTTTCTGGATGTGCACACCCAAGAACACGGCTACACCGAGATTCTGCCCCCATTCCTGGTAAATACGGCCTCGCTGATGGGCGCTGGGCAATTACCGAAATTTGCGGCGGATTTGTTCAAATTGCAGGACACCGATTTCTGGCTGACACCGACTTCCGAGGTGGAACTTCACAATCTCTATCGCGATCTGACGTTAACGGAAGACCAGTTGCCGATCCACCTCGCGGCCTGGACAGCGTGTTTCCGCTCGGAGGCGGGCGCGGCCGGAAAAGATACGCGCGGCATCCTGCGGCAGCATCAGTTTCAAAAAGTGGAAATGTTTAAGTTCACGCATCCGGAGAAGAGTTACGAGGAGCACGAAGCGTTGGTGCGGAACGCCGAAACTATTTTGGAGAAGCTGGGCTTGCATTACCGCACCGTGCTGCTTTCCACGGGAGATATGGGTTTCGCATCGGCGAAAACTTACGATCTGGAGGTGTGGCTGCCTTCCAGCAACGAATTCCGCGAGATATCCTCCTGCTCCAATTGCGAAGCGTTTCAGGCGCGGCGCGCTGGGATACGGTTCAAACCCAAGGGCGGCGGGAAAAGCGAGTTCGTGCACACACTGAACGGGTCTGGATTGGCGGTTGGGCGCACGTGGATCGCGGTGGTGGAAAATTATCAGCAGGCGAATGGTTCCATCACAATCCCGGAAGTTTTGAAGCCGTACATGGGAATCGACCGAATTCCGGGGCCAAAATAGGGATTCGGCCTTGCCGATCGCACGCTGCTTGCAATTCACTGAATTTACAACACTTACAGGGGTTCTAGCTCTGGAATCCTGTCCATTCGCCCGTTCTTCGCACCACGCAACTTCTTGAATCCACAGCTTTTCGTTTGACTCCCCGGAAGGGCCTGCATACACTCGGCTCAACGCTGCTAAACGGCAAAATGTGTGGAATGCCTCAGGCGGCGCCTGCATATCCGATGATATTTATTGCGCGCATTCTACGGTTTCTGTTTTGGGTACTGATCGTTTCGTGGGGCGTTTCCCTGCTGCGACGCCTGGTGAGCCGCATGGGCGGCGCCGCTGCGAGCAGGCAGCAGCCGATTGATGTGCCGAACGATACAGTCTCGCGAAAGTTGGTTCGAGACCCGGTGTGCGGAATGCACCTTGCCGAACCCCTGGCGATTGCGGAGCGCAGCGGCAGCGGAGAGCCGGTGTACTTTTGCTCCGAAGAGTGCCGCAACAAATTTATGGATGCGCCGAGGAAGTTCGCGGCCAATGCCTGATTTTGTTTGAAGCAAGAGAAGTGCAGCAGGGCAGCACGCAGGCAAATTCAGATACGAGCAGAGGAAAGGACCGAAGCTGATGGCCACGGTCGCAAAACCCCCCGTTCCAACCCGACCCACGGGCGCTCCACCGATGGTGCCGCGGATTGCTCCTCGCGAGGAATTAAATCCTTTCCGCATCGCGCAGATTCAGTTTGATATCGCGGCGGAAGTGCTGAAGCTGGATCCCGGTCTGCGCCAGGTGCTGCGGACTCCGAAACGCATTCTGGAAGTTTCGCTGCCCACGAAAATGGACAACGGTCAGGTGAAGGTGCTGACCGGGTTCCGCGTGCAGCACAACGTTTCCCGCGGCCCGGGCAAAGGCGGCATCCGCTACCACCCCGGCGTCACGCTGGACGAGGTGAAGGCGCTGGCGGCCTGGATGACGTGGAAGACGGCGGTGGTGAATGTGCCGTTCGGCGGGGCGAAGGGCGGCATCATTTGCGACCCGAAACGCATGTCCAAGAGCGAGCTGGAGCGGATGACGCGGCGGTTTGCCAGCGAGATTCTACCCATCATCGGCCCGGATCAGGATATTCCCGCGCCGGATGTCTACACGGATTCACAAACCATGGCCTGGATCATGGACACGTATTCCATGATGGTGGGGCATACGGTGCCGGGGGTGGTAACGGGCAAGCCGATTTCAATTGGCGGGTCGCTGGGACGCGCGGAAGCGACGGCGCAAGGGCTTGTGTACGTGGTCGAAGAGGCCTGCAAGGTGAAGAAGATTTCGCTGCGCGGCGCGACGGTGGCGATTCAGGGGTTTGGCAATGCTGGGGCTACTGCGGCACGACTGCTGGCCGATAAGAAAGCGAAAATTATTGCGCTTAGCGATACCCGCGGCGGCGTGACGAACTCGCGCGGCATCGATCCGATCAAGGCGATCCGTTACAAAGAGCGCTCTGGCACGGTTGTGGGAATGCCAGGAGCCTCGCGCGTTTCGAATGACGATTTGCTGACCATGAAGTGCGACATCCTGGTGCCGGCGGCGCTGGAAAACGTGATCACGCTGCAGAACGCCGAGGCGGTGAAGGCGCGAATCGTGGCGGAAGCGGCGAATGGGCCGACCACGCCTCATGCGGACGAAATTCTGGCGCGGCGTGGGATCACCGTGCTGCCGGATATTCTCGCGAACGCGGGCGGCGTGACCGTGAGCTACTTCGAATGGGTGCAAAACCAGGAAGGGCTGCTTTGGGATTCCGACGAAGTGAACGTGCGACTGCAGAGGATCATGTCGCGCGCGTTCCACGACATGCTCGAAGCGATGCGCAAGCACCACGTGCCACCCCGCGCCGCCGCAATGAGCGTGGCCGTCGGCCGCGTCGCCGAAGCCACGCTGGTGCGCGGATTGTTTCCATGATTGGATCAACTATCCAGGCGCCCAGTCTTTAGAGAGTTCGTCTTCATCTAAGATAAAGCGCCCGCCCCGTAAAATCGTTCGGGGCGTATAGAACACGCTTCTGAAAGCCGCCGCTACCAAACCGTCGGTTCCTCTTCCAAATTTGCGCAAATTTACCTTGCAGAGAAAAAATAGTGCGCGTACATTCGCAGATGCCGGGCGTTTTCTGGCGCGAGATTCCAATTCCTCGCTGCCGGAGAGACGTGACCGGCTATTTTCTTCACCGAACGAGGCAAAAGACAGACCAACATGAGCCATCTCCATGGGCAAGGAATCGCGGCAGCTCCGGTTTTGCTGACGATTGCGGGATTTGATCCGAGTTGCGGCGCGGGTGTTGCGGCGGATCTGAAGACGTTCGCGGCGCACGGCTGTTACGGAATGGGCGCGATCACTTCGCTGACAGTGCAGAGCACCCACGGCGTCGAAGCGGTGCACAACACCCCGAGCGCGGAGGTGCGTGAGCAACTGGATATCCTGGCGAGGGATTGCGACATCGCGGCGGTGAAAATCGGCATGCTGGGAAACCGGGGGAATGCCGTGGTGGTGGCGGAATTTCTGGACGCGCACAAGTTTGCGCACGTGGTGCATGACCCGGTGATGAAGTCGTCGAGCGGGAAAGAATTGCTGGATGTCGGGGGAATCAACTATGTTTCGGCGGAGCTGCTGAAACGCGCCAGTGTGATTACGCCAAATATTGCGGAAGCCGAAGTGCTGACCGGAATTGCGATCAAGGACGTGGCGGACATGGAATCGGCGGCGCGGAAGCTTGTGGAGATGGGAGCCCAGGCCGTGATTGTGAAGGGTGGCCACATGGAAAAGGCCGTGGACGTGTTATTTGACGGAAAAGAGATGCACCATCTGGGCGGCGACCGGGTGAAGGTCGAAAATACGCACGGGACGGGATGCACTTTTGCGTCGGCGATTACAGCGCAACTTGCGGCGGGCAGATCGCTTCTGGAAGCGACGACGCTGGCGAAGGCCTACGTAATGAAAGCGATTGAGAAAGCTTATCCCGTCGGCAAGGGCCGAGTGCCGCTGGACCATTTCTATCGCATGAAGATTGAGCCGCTGGCGCGCGGCACGCATGAGGTTCCGCAGCACGGATTGCACCCAGCGGCGGAACCCGCGGCGCACTGAGACGAGGGTTCGAAGCAGTCATCCTCTGAAGGGCCGAGTAGGGCAAGGAGGGACTATGCAGAAGGTTTTTCGTTGCACGCGCTGCCAGCGAGGAATGCGGATTGTGGGCTCCACCGGACTGGGCAAGCACGTAGCGCGCACCGCGATCTGCCCCTACTGCAAGAAGAAAAACAAAATCACCTGGCCGCGCGGCGATGAGTTCAACGTGCAGCGCGTCGGCTCAAGGTGAGCGCGAACCCCAGCCAAAATAGTTTTATCACCAGCCCCCGCCCCCGCCGCCTCCCCCACCTCCGCCGGACCCGCCGCTCCCTCCACCGCCTCCTGAACCGGGAGCAGAGGAAGAGGACGAGATCGCGCTGGCGAGGGAACTGCCAAAGGAAGAAGCGAAGCCGGCGCCACCGAAACTGCTCCACGAAGAGCCGGAATAAAAAGAAGGGGTATAGGGGGAGCCGGAGCTTCCCGGGGCGGTGCCCGCACCCGAGAGGATCCCGGAAAATTTATTGGCCCAATCCTGTTCCACGTCGAGGGCCAGAGCGTAAGGCAGGAATTTTTCGAACACTTCGGGCGTCTGTTGAGGCGGATTGGCGCGGTTCAGGCGATCGCCGTCGACCGAGCCGAGAAACATTTTGAAGCCTTCGACTTGGTCCATCAGCCGGCGGCCTGCGAAGGTGGGCGCTTTCATCAGATGAACGAACACCCCGTGGAGAATGCCGGTGGCAATGAGGAAGAGACCGAAAGAAAGAGACGTAAGTTTTGTCAGGAAAAAGAGCCCCATCACTTCGCCGCCCAGGAAAGGCAGGGCGAAGAGAGTAAGAAAGAGAGCCCTGCCTCCACTTATAAGCGCGGAATGGCCGCCGCGAAGTACTTCTCTCCAGGCGGCAAGGGCACCGAGGACAAGGGCGGAGACGGCGACCGTCCAGATCGTGAGCCAGAAGGCCATGAACAATCCGCCGAGCGTTCCAGCAAAGCCCAGACTTGCGAAATAAGCGAATGCCACAAGCAAGGAGATGAGAATCGCGGGAATCAGATAGCGAGAATTGCTTAGGAAGTAAGTTTTTTCTTCGGCGGTTTTGAGCCACTTTTGCGTCGCGACCATCGCGCTTTTGATAAAGATGTGGTTTTCCTGCTGCAGGAGGATGTCGTTTCGCCCCTCGAAGAGTTCGGAAGCGATCTGTTTTTCGTCGGGAGTAAGCGCGCGGTTGTCTTTGCCGGTCAGGGTAAGCCTGTACGCACCCGATTCTTCCGTGATTTTCAGGAAACCTCGAACGGCCATATCGAGGATGGCGGCGGCGAAGGTCTTGTTGTCGAAGCCCATGCGCATCAGGTAGCGGATCGCAGATGGAGAAAGATTCGCGGGAGGCTCATAGAGCGCCATGATGACGCCGCGAGCGGGATCGCGGCCGACGGCTGACCAGGCGATGAGGTAATAGAGGAGGGTGACCAGAAAACCGGAGCCCAGCAGGAGCGCGCCGCGATTGTCACGAAAGAAGAATTCCAGGTTCTGCGAAAACGTGGGAGGGGTGATGTAGCCCTTGGGCCATTGGAGCAGGACGCTGAGCCCTTCGTGGGGAGCGAGCGGGCGCCTGGCGGTGAGTTGGAACGCAGCGTCTTCGATCGAAGAACTGAGTTGTGATTCCCGCGAGCCCTGTGAGCCGGTGAAGCCGGAAAGAGTGACTTTATCTGGGGGAATATTTAAAGGGAGGTGAACCGTGGCGCTGGCGGCGTCAATCGGGAAATTCCAGCCGAGGCCGGTGACGTTCCAGAAGAGTTCGTCGTGCTCCTTGTAAAAACCGAGTTGGCGGTTGGTGATGTAGGCGATGGTGTAGACGTGGCGGCCCGGGCTCACGATAGCATTGGGATTGCCGAGATAGATGCGTTTGCCGTTGAACTGGTCTTGAACGCGGAACTGCTCCGGAGCGGAATCGCAAGTGGCCGAGAGCATCTGGAAACCGACGACGTAGCGGTTGTTGAAGGGACTGGTGTAAATAGTGGGGAAGTCGCGAAAAATTCCGTGGCGGATTTGATTGCCCGTGCTGTTGACCGTGATGGTTTCCGTAACCCGCAGCGAGCCGTCGTCCTCGAGCGTGATGTCGCTGTGGTAGTCGATGATGCGCTCGGACTGGCCGCGCGCAGACAATCCGGCGGACAGGCTGAGGCAGGCGGCAAGCAGAAACCGTAATGGAGCGGGGACTGGCATGGGACTGATGCATCCAGTGTAGAGCTAGTTGGATGAATTGAATGTAGTCGGATGCGCGATAGTTAATTGTAAATGCGGCACGATCTTCGCCGTTGTCTGCGGCGGGCTGGCATAAAAGCCAGTGCTACATTGCGGATTGAAAAGCGCGATCCCTAGGAACGGTGGGCTACCTTCCCGGCAACGATAGTGGCGGCGGGGCCACCTTTGAAGGTGCGTCCATCGAACGGGGAGTTGCGGGATTTGCTGGGGCTTTCCTTCACGTGATACGTCCAGGGACGATCCAAAGAAAAAATGGTGATGTCGGCGGGTTCGCCAGCGGCGAGCTTACGTTGTTTGCCGAGAACGCGGGCCGGGCCTGTGGTGAAGAGCTCCACCATGCGCATCAGCGGGATGCGATTCGTGTGGACTAACTGCTCAAGAGCCAGGCCGACGGCGGTTTCAAATCCGAGAATGCCAAAGGGGGCTTTGTCGAACTCGACGTCTTTGATGGCGGGTTCGTGGGGAGCGTGATCTGTGGCGATGGCGTCGACGGTGCCGTCGGCGAGGCCAGCGAGGAGCGCTTCGCGATCTTCCCGCGCCGCGAGAGGCGGATTCATTTTGAAGCGGGAGTCGTAGGTGACGTCCTCGTCGATCAACGTGAAGTGGTGAGGCGTGACTTCGCAGGTGACTCGAAGACCTTGCTTCTTCGCGAAGCGCACTTGTTCGAGGGAAGCTTTGGCCGACAGGTGCGCGATGTGCAGACGCGCGCCCGTAAGTTCCGCCACCTGGACGTCGCGGGCAACGCAGACCGATTCCGCGGCGGCGGGCATTCCCGAAAGCCCGAGGCGCGTGGAAGCAATACCTTCGCGCATGACAGCGCCGGCGGCAAGCGAGACGTCTTCGGCGTGCTCAATGACCGGGAGATCCAGGCTGCGGCAGTAGTCCATGATCTGGCGCGCCAACTTGGCAGTGGCGATGGGTTTTCCATCGTCGGAAACCGCCACGATGCCGGCTTCCCGCATGGCCGCAATTTCGGCAATGTCTTCACCCTTGCTGCCGACGCTGGCGGCGCCGATGGGCCACACGCGGACGTGGCCATGAGCCTTGGCGCGATCCACGATGAAGCGGGTGATGGAGGCATTGTCGTTGACGGGCCGGGTGTTGGGCATGCAGCAGACGGCGGTGAATCCACCGCGTGCCGCGGCTTTGGTGCCAGTCTCGATGGTTTCAGAGTTTTCCTGCCCGGGCTCGCGCAGGTGCACGTGCATGTCGATGAAGCCGGGTGCGACGATGAGGCCGGCGGCGTCAAAAACTTCGGCTCCGTTGGCGCGGGAGATTTTTCCGGGCGCGGCGATTTCGGCGATGGTTTCTCCCTCGAGGAGGATGTCGCGGACCGCGTCGGTTTTGGAAGCGGGGTCGAGGACGCGGCCGTTCTTAATCAGAAGCATGCGCGGATTCCTTGGATTTGGCGTCGGGTTTCACTTCAAGAGCGGGGTGCGTGCCTTCGGAGGCGCCGACCATCAGCAGGTAGAGAATGGCCATGCGGGTGGCGACGCCATTGGTGACTTGTTCGAGAACGGCGGATTGAGGGCCGTCGGCAACTTCGGGTGTGATTTCCGTGCCGCGGTTGATCGGCCCCGGATGAAGAATCAACGCTTCGGGCTTGGCGAGTTTCATGCGTTCGGCATTCAGCTGGTACAACAAAATGTAATCGCTCTGCGAGAGCGAGGGCTCATGGAGGCGCTCGGTCTGCACGCGAAGAACGATAATCACGTCAGCGTCTTCGAGGGCTTCCTCGACGCGATAAACGCATCGGATCGGCGTGCCGGGCGGGCCGATTTTTTCCAGTTCGCGCGGAACCCACATGGCTGGGCCGCAGAGAGTAAAGCGGCAGCCGAATTTACCGAGGAGATGGATGTTGGAGCGGGCAACGCGGGAGTGGGCGATGTCTCCAAGAATCGTGACGTTAAGATTGTTCAGGTGGCCGATGCGATCGCGGATGGTCAATGCGTCAAGCAAGCCTTGGGAAGGATGTTCGTGGGTACCATCGCCGGCGTTGACCACCGGGATTTCCAGATGCCGGGCCACGAAATCGGCTGCGCCGGAGGAGCCGTGGCGCATGACGAAGCAGTCCGGCCGCATGGCGTTGAGATTGTTGGCCGTGTCGAGGAGGCTTTCGCCTTTCTTGAGGCTGGAGGCTTCGGCCTGGAGGTTCATCGTGTCGGCGCCAAGGCGTGAGGCGGCGGTGGCAAAGCTGAGGCGGGTGCGGGTGGAATTTTCGAAAAAGGCCAGGGCGACTGTTTTGCCACGGAGTGTGGCGAGTTTTTTCAGCGGGTGGCGCTGGATTTCCTGGAATGGTTTGGCTTGATCAAGGATGAAGGTGAGTTCGTCCGCGGAGAGCGGTTCAAGAGCCAGCAGATCGCGAAAACGATAGGTCAAATTTGCACTCGATCGCACGCCAGCAGGAGCGCGCTTCGTCTGGAGAGATAGTTTACGCGATGGGGGCGGGGACGCAAAGATATAGATAACAGACAACAGCGGATCAAGGAGAAGCGAAAAAGCAGATCCCTCACCCCGCAAAAGGCGCCCTTCGCGAAATGCGCTCAGGGCAAGCGGGTTCGGGATGACAACGTCGGAGTAGATCGATGAAGGTTAATCGATGCGGTCGACGAGGACTACGCGTTCTTCCTTGTCGATTTCGATCAGGCGGACTTCGATGATTTCCGTGTCGCTGGTTTGCACGGTGCGGCCGACGTACTGGGCTTCGATGGGCATTTCGCGATGGCCGCGGTCGATCAGCACGCAGAGGGAGACGCGCTTGGGTCGGCCGAGGTCGAAGAGGCCGTTCATAGCGGCACGGATGGTGCGCCCGGTATAGAGGACGTCGTCCACGAGGACCAGGTCCATGCTGTCCACGCCGAAGGTGATGTCGGAGGATTGTAGGACAGCTTGCGGGGCCACCTTCGAGAGGTCGTCGCGGTATAGGGTGATGTCGAGGGTGCCGACGGGGACGTCTACCCCGTCGATGCCGCGCATGGCACGCGCAATGCGCTGGGCTAGCGGGACGCCGCGCCGGCGGATACCGATCAAGGCCAGGCTCTTGGTGCCGCCGCTTTTTTCGACAATCTGGTGGGCCAGGCGCTGCAGGGTGCGGTCGATTTCGGCCGCGGACATTAGTTGCGATTTTTCGACGATGCGCATGTTCGCGTAATGCTAGCACAAGTCGGGAAAACGGGAAGCGTTCGGGTAAGACGGAAAGGACTTTCACGCGGTGGTAATGGCGGCGTGCTAGACTTTCGCGGAATTCGAAAGGGAGAGGTCCATGGGGCTGAGGATGAAACCGAGAGCGAGGATATTCAGGGCGTTGGTTTTGGCCGCTTTGGCGACAGGGCTTTTGGCGAATTACATGGCGGCGCAGGCGCCCCAAACGGCCGCGTCCGTACCGAAGAAGGCGGAGAAGCCGACCAGGCCGAAGCTGGTGGTGCTGTTAGTGGTGGACCAGATGCGCGGCGACTACGTGGACAAGTTTCGCGGGCAATGGACCGGTGGCTTGAAGCGGTTGATCACGGAAGGCGCCTGGTTCCGCGCTGCGGCCTATCCTTACGCGGCGACTGAGACGTGCGTCGGACACTCGACAATCTCGACCGGCGCGTTTCCCGCAAGCCACGGGATGGTAGCGAACGCATGGTGGGACCGAGCGGAGCAAAAGATGGTGACGTGCACCAGCGACCCAAGCGCGAAAAACTCTGCGTATGCGGGGGGAGCCACCAAGGGCGGGGACTCGGCGTGGAGAATGCAATTACCGTCCTTCGCGGAGGAGTTGAAATTTCAGACCGGGGGCGCGACCCGTGTGGTAACGTTTTCGCTGAAAGCCCGATCGGCTATCACGATGGCCGGCCACAAGGGTGATGCGGTGACGTGGTTTGATCCATCGGGTGTGTGGGTGACGTCATCTGCGTATGGCACGATGCCGTTTGTGGAAGAGTTCGCAAAGAAAAATCCGGTCGCGCAGGATTATGGCAAGACCTGGTCCTTGTCCTTGCCAACTGGTTCCTATCTTTACGAAGAAGCCGCCGCCGGGGCGAGGGTACCGGAGGGATGGAAGGGCGTCTTTCCCCATCCCTTGCGCGGGAAAGGTGAAAGTGCGGCTCCGGATGCAGCGTTCTATGAACAGTGGTCAGACAGCCCGTTTGCCGATACCTACCTCACAAAGCTGGCGGAGACGGCGGTGGATTCGTTGGGACTAGGAAAGAGCGGGGCCACGGATTTTCTGGCTGTCGGCTATTCATCGGTTGATCATGTAGGCCACGCGTTTGGGCCACGCAGTTGGGAAATCCAGGACATTCTCGTCCGGCTGGACAAGGATCTTGGGGAGCTCTTCGCGTTTCTGGACAAGAAGGTGGGCGCTGGGAACTACGTGGTGGCATTAAGCGCAGACCATGGTGTCGCCCCGGTCCCGGTGGACATGCAAAAGACCGGCGTGGATGCGGGAGTGCTCAGCTTGCCCGAATTGCAGGCCCGCATCGAAAAGTCCTTGGAGCCGCTGAATTACCCGAAGCCAGTGGTGGCACGCATGGCGGGCAATGAAATTTATTTTTCCGAGGGACTTTACGAGCGGTTGAAGGCGGAGCCTCCAGCAATGAAGGCAGTGCTGGATGCGATTTCCGCTATGCCAGGCGTGGCGGCGGTTTACCGGGCGGAAGAGTTGGGTAATGGCACAACGCCGATTGCCCAAACGCGAAAGGCGGCGGTGCTGAGCTATTTTGCAGGGCGCAGCGGCGACCTTTATGTGTTGCAGAAGCCGTACTGGTTGCTGGACGGCTCGCCGGATGGAAATAAGCGCGCCACGGGGACCGGGCACGGGACGCCCTACAATTACGACCAGCATGTGCCGGTGTTCTTCATGGGGTATGGGATTCAGCCGGGAGAATATTTCGAGCCAGTGACGCCGGCGGATATTGCGCCTACGCTGGCGGCATTGACCGGAGTAACGCTGGCGACCCGCGATGGGCGAGTTTTGTCGGAAGCGTTGCGGACGCCAACGAAGAAGGAGTAGAAACAGCGGCTCTGAATCACCCCTTCAACGATTGCATTCCACCCCCGGGACCGCGACCTTGCCACGGAACCCCTCAGGCCTCGAAGGCCTGAGCTACAGGACCGAAACCTGACGGTCGCAGATCGTGCTATCCTCCCGGAGCGTGAATCCTTCCAGCCGAGTAGACCTCAGTGTGCAGGTTGGCGCACTGCGCCTCGCTAATCCCATCATTGCCGCCAGCGGAACCTTTGGGTATGGGCTGGAGTTCGCCCACCTGGTGGATTTGAACTGTCTCGGCGGATTCGTCACCAAGGGGATTTCTTTGCAACCCATCGAAGGCGCACCGGCGCCGCGGCTCTGCGATACGCCGTCAGGAATGTTGAACGCCGTAGGTCTACAAAACGTTGGCGTCGAAGTTTTTGTCAAAGCCAAACTCCCACTGTTGCGAAAATACAACACTCATGTGATCGTGAATATTTTTGGCGTCTGCCAGGAAGATTATGTTGGCGTCATCGAGCGCCTCGAAGAGGCGGAGGGGCTCGCCGCCTATGAGCTCAACATCTCCTGCCCTAACGTCAAGAAAGGTGGCATGCAGTTCGGCAGCGACCCTGCTCTTGTAGAGGAGGTAGTCGGTGCGGCGCGAAAGGCAGCGCGAAGGCGGCCGCTCTGGGTAAAATTGATGCCTCTTGTTACAGACATTGGACTTATCGCCAAAACTGCTGAGCAAGCAGGAGCTGATGCCCTGACTGTGGCCAATACTTTTCCGGCAATGGCGATCGATTTTAGAACCCAAAAGTCCCTCTTGGGGAACCTGACGGGAGGTCTCTCAGGCCCTGCAATCAAGCCCATCACCCTTCGACTCGTGTGGGAAGTGAGTAAGGCGGTGAGCATCCCGGTGATCGGCTTGGGAGGGGTGGAAACAGTCGCCGACGTCCTTGATTACGTCTCGGTAGGCGCTTCGGCGGTACAGGTCGGGACGGCCAGCTTCTCTGACCCGAGGGCCAGTGAGGCAATTGTGAGGGGTTTAGATAAGGGTCTAACTGAGCTTAAAATGTGTACTTTCAGTGAGTTAGGAGGTAAATTTTCCAAAGAAAATGGTTGACATAATGCGGTTTTTTTGATACACTTTTTTAGTATTTGTAGCGGATTAAACACACTATGAGACGACCACTCTTTGTAGCATGGGCCGCGATTCGTTGGGTGCCGTTGATGTTCTTGATCGCACCCGCAATGGAAGCACCCTTGGTGGCTTTGAAGAGCGAGCCGGTAAAGCCGATCAAGGTATGGGTTGGGAATGCCAGCTGGTATGGGCCCAACTTTGACGGCAAGAAGACTGCGAACGGCGAGAGGTTTAACGCCGAGAGCCTGACGGCCGCCCACCCGAACCTGCCGTTCGGATCCTGGGTGCGCGTCGTAAACACCCGCAACGGAAAATTTGAAGTTGTTCGTATTAATGACCGGGGTCCCTATCAAGAAGGACGCGAAATTGATGTATCCTATCGCGTAGCCCGGAAGATTGGCTTGATCAACTCGGGAGTCAGCCAGGTGCGGCTGGAGCTGATGCAACTGCCGCCGAAGCGAACTCGAGACGTTGCAAGCCAGAACTAAGAACTTCGGGCGCGTCCCCGACCTTGACAACCTTTGACGCCCATCCGCGAAGCAGCCTGATAGTAGCGCTGGACTTCGATTCCCTGTCCACAGCACTGAGATTTGCCGGCCAGATATCCGATCTGGTCGGCATGTTCAAAATCGGCAGCCAGCTGTTTACCTCGGCTGGGCCGGAAGCAGTGCGGCAGGTGGCGAAGCTGGGCGTGGAAATTTTCCTCGACTTGAAATTCCACGACATTCCGAACACGGTCGCGGGCGCGGTGCTCGCATCGGCGGCCTTGCCCGGGCTGAAGCTTGTGAATGTGCATGCGCTCGGTGGGACCGCCATGCTGCATGCGGCAGCTCAGGCCATCAGCGCCGGGGTGCCGATGGGTGCGGACCGTCCGCGGTTGCTTGCCGTGACTCTGCTGACCAGCATGGATGCGAAGGCGGTTCGCGAAGTGGGAATCGGCGGACCGCCCAACTCGCGCGTGGTGAAGCTGGCGAAGCTGGCGCAAAAAGCGGGAGTGGACGGCGTGGTGGCTTCCGTGCAGGAAGCAAAAGTGATTCGCAAAGCTTGTGGCCGGGATTTTCTGATTGTGACGCCGGGCGTTCGTCCTAAAGGCAAGAACGGCGACGCGGAAAAAGATGATCAGGCGCGTACGGCAACGCCGCGGGAAGCGATTCGCGCCGGCGCGGATTTTATTGTGGTCGGAAGGCCCATACTTGCTGCGGCAGACCCACGAGCGGCAGCGCAAGAAATCGTGGACGAAATCGCCTCCGCGAAATAAGAGAAGTTCCGAAGGACTTAGATTCCGAGAAAATTATTTTCCCGCCGCCTCCGACATAGAGGGAGCGGATCCGTGCGACCGAGTCCCCTGCAGGCGGCGGATAGCCGCATCGGATTCTTCCACTAACCTTGCCATCAAGCCGGCTGCGGACTGGCGGCGCGCCATCCGAACCCCCTGCCCCGCCCAAAGAGAAAGAAATTCCGCGCGGCCGCTTTTTGCGGCGGCTGTGCGCAGCGGGCGCGTAAGGACATTCTGCTGCGGAAACGGAAGAATACCCTCGTCACTTTCACTCGATTCCATCTCAGTCATGAAACGGTTCACGATTCCACGCGCCGGGCGGCCCGAAAAGGTTCGCGTGATGCGCGTCTGATCTTCCATCGCGTTTAAAATGGCCTCGCGGTACGCCTCAGGGACGCCGGATTCCGTGCAGGTAAGAAATGCGGTGCCGATTTGGACCGCGCTCGCTCCTAAAGCCAAAGCGGCGGCGATCCCGCGGCCATCCATAATTCCGCCTGAAGCGATCACCGGAACGCGAACCGCATCCACAACCTGGGGCACAAGCGCGATTGTGCCGATCATGGACGCGCCGAAGTCGCCACGAAATGTGCCGCGATGCCCGCCGGCTTCGCTGCCCTGAGCCACCACGGCGTCTACACCTGCTTTCTCCAATTCGATCGCCTCGTCGACCGTGGTGGCCGTACCGATGATGAAGATACTTTTGCGCTTAAGAAATTGCATGGCGTCCTTGGGAAGAAGCCCGAACGTGAAACTGAACGCGGTTACGCCAGTCTCCAACGCAGCGGTGAGTTGATCCGCGAACGAAAAGGCTGGGCCTGCGAGCGAAGATGGAACAGGCAGACCAAGTTCCATGAAATAGGGGGCAACGCGGCGGATCGCAGCATCCGTAGAGATTTTGGATGAAGCAGGAGCCGATGGGGCGAAGAGATTGATGCCGAAAGGACGGCTGGTCCGTGATTTCACGTTGCCGGCCGCTTGCAGGATTTCTTCGGGGGAGAGATAAGCCGCGCCAATGAAACCGAGGCCACCGGCGTTCGAAACGGCCGCGACGAGTTCGGGCGTGTCGCCTCCACCGGCCAGCGGCGCCTGGATAATCGGATTACGGAGGTTCAGGGCCTGAAGAAAATCCGCATTTGTTGGCACTGGAGTTCACCTCTTTCCGTTAGATGCGGCAATTCAGAAACGGCAGCAGGCGAAACGCGGTTCGCCAATCCTTATGGAGGGGATGCAGACCATCCCGGCCGTCCGTTTGGGCATGCCTTATTTGACCGCTTCTTCGCAAGTCCCGTAACATCGACTTTACTTCTTCGCGTCCAAATGACCACCAACTTCAAGAGCATCATCGTCGGAACCGCCGGGCACATCGATCATGGGAAATCCAGTCTGATCGAGGCGCTGACGGGAACGCATCCGGATCGGCTGGAAGAGGAAAAACGCCGCGGGATCACCATTGATCTAGGGTTCGCGTTTCTGGAAGACGAAGGCATCCGGTACGGATTCGTGGATGTGCCGGGGCATGAGCGGTTCGTGAAAAACATGCTGGCAGGCGCTTCCGGGATTGACCTGGTGCTGCTGGTGGTTGCGACGGACGAGCTGATCAAACCGCAGACGCGGGAACATTTCGATATTTGCAGACTGCTGGGAGTGCAACGCGGCGTGATCGCACTGACAAAAAGCGATCTGGCGGACAGCGATACCCGCGAACTGGCGCGCATGGAGATCGAAGAGTTCGTGAAGGGAACTTTCCTCGCGAGCGCCCCAATCATTGACGTCAGCGCCAAAACTCAATCAGGACTTGCGGAATTAAAGGCAGCGCTGCGGGAAACCGCGCGAGAAATCAGCGCGAAAGATACAGGGCGCTACTTTCGCCTGCCGATTGACCGGTCGTTCGCGGTGAAGGGGTTTGGCAGCGTTGTGACCGGCACGCTTTTTTCCGGGCAGGTGGCCGTGGGCGACGAGGTGGAACTCTTGCCCTCGGGGAAATTGCTACGCGTGCGCGGGCTGCAGACCGGCGGCAAAAGCGTGGAGCAAGCGGAAGCGGGCCAACGAACGGCGGTGAATCTCGCCGGCATCGAGCACACGGCGATTCAACGGGGCATGGTGCTCACTTCGGGAGGCCGCCTGCGAACCACACGCCGTGCGGATGTCCGGCTGGAACTTCTGCCCGGCGCGCCGGTGCTGAAACATCGGGCGCAAGTGCATTTTCACGCGGGGACTCTGGAAACGATCGGAGAAGTGTACTTGCTGGGGGCGCGGGAACTGGCACCGGGAGGGAGCGCACTAGCGCAGATCCGCCTGCAGGACGAGGCGGTGCTGGTGCGCGGAGACCGGTTCATTGTGCGGCAGTTTTCGCCGGTGGTGACGATCGGCGGCGGCGCGGTGCTGGACCCGCACGCAAGGCGCTTTTCTGCGAAAGACACGGGTCGCGCGCAATTTCTGGAAATGCTGGAAAAAGGATCGCGAGAAGAGATTCTCCAAGCGATGGCGGAAAGAAATATCCTGGGAATTACGGCGAAAGAGATCATTGTGCGCACAGGCTGGATCGAACAAGAGATCCAATCCGCCGCGTACGCTCTCGCAGAAAAGAAGTTGATCCGGATCGTTTCGAACGAACCGCTGATCCTGATTGCCGAAGTTTGGTTCACGGAAATCAGCAAAAAACTTCTGACCCGTGTGGAGCGCTTTCACAAGGAAAATCCACTGCTCCCCGGAATCACCCGCGAGGAATTGAAGGCCAGCCTGGGCCGCAGGATTCGTCCCGAAACATTCGCCGGGGCGCTGCAATTATTACTGGAGCAAAAGAAAATCAATCAGCAAGGCGAGTTCATCAAGAAGACAGGGTCGGAGATCACGCTGTCGCCGGAGGAGTTGCGCGCGCAAGAGCAGATAACGCAGGCCTTTGCCAAGGCGGGGCTTGCGGTGCCCTCCGTAAAGGAGGTGCTGGCGCAGTTGAGGATCGAAACTCCGCGGGCCGAAAAGTTGCTGCAGATCCTGCTGCGGGAAAAAGTGCTGGTCCGAGTTTCGGTGGACCTGATTTTCCATCGCGATGCGCTGATCGCGCTGACCGCACTGCTGGCGCACTACAAAAAATCGAAGGGCGACCGCATCAGCGTGCCCGCATTCAAGGAACTGACCGGCATCACGCGCAAATACGCTATTCCGCTTCTGGAGTACCTGGACCGGCAGCGGCAAACGCGGCGCGCCGGGGACGAGCGTGTTATCCTGTGAGGGTAGAATGGCGGCGTAAGCTTGCTCGGTGCAGCCGATTGCGCTAGTTTGAATGAGCGCAAAGTCAGAAGCCGCGGAGGCAGTCCATGGGTGAATTCAGTATTTTCCACTGGTTGATCGTACTGGCCATTGTGTTGATTTTCTTTGGCGGGCGACGCATTCCCGAAGTGATGAAGGGTCTGGGCGAGGGCATTCGAAGCTTTAAAGATGGCATGAGCGGCACATCGACCACGCCGCCGCCGCAGGCGCCGCCACCGGCCGATAAGCCCTCCGAAGAGAAGAAGTAAGTCTCCCGGCGACAACGAACTGAATGAGTTTCAGAAGGCTCCCGTGAACGCGGGAGCCTTTTGTTTTTTTCAACAAGTTGGCGAATTGACTCCGTAGCGCCAGCCCAAAATTATGCCCAAAGAACAATCCGCGGAAATTAGGAGATACACGGGCCCTGAACTTCCGTCCAGTTTCCGCGCCGCAACTTTTTCTCCAGACTTGGGTATTACCCGGTACCCAGTAAGCCAGTTGAACACGAAACAAGGAGAATAAAGACATGAACTTCCAGTTCACGAAGTGGACGGTGTTGCCCGCAGCGGTGCTGCTGTTGGGCACAGTAGCCATGAGCCAGGACACCAATACCACCAGTACTCCGACGCAGGGCACGACCACCTCGGCGCCCGCGACGAAGCCGGCCATCGCGCAACGCAAGGAAAACCAGCAGGACCGCATCGCAAACGGCGTGCAGAGCGGCCAGTTGACGGCGGGCGAAACTTCTAAGCTGGAAACGAAGGAAGCCGCGATCAATGGGGAGACTCGCGCGGACCGCGCCGCCAACGGCGGCAAGCTGACCGCGGCGGAAAAGCAGCAGATCAACCGGCAGCAGAACCAGCTATCGAAGCAGATCTACAACGACAAGCACAACGCGAACACCGCGCAGTACGGGAACAGCAAGGTGGGTCAACGACGGGAAAACCAGCAGGACCGCATCGCACAAGGGATCAAGAGCGGCCAGTTGACCGCGGGCGAAACGGCGAAACTAGAGAATCAGCAGAAAGGCATCAACCAGCAGGTGAAGGCGGACCGCGCGGCCAACGGCGGCAAGCTGACGCCGGGCGAGAAGACCCAGATCAACAAGGAACAGAACGCGGCTTCGAAGAACATCTACAACAAGAAACACAATGCGAATACGCAGCACCCGAAGCAGTAAGAATCCCAATCACGGATACGTGGATACGCCCTGGCTTTGGCTGGGGCGTTTTTATTTTGTGAAATAAGAGAAAAGAAAGATTTTAACCAGAGGGCGCAGAGGAAGAGCGCAGAGAACGCTGAGAAAAGAAGAAGAGAAGAGCGGCCCGCCCCGTAAAACCATTCGGGGTGCCAAATGCGCGCCTGGGAAGGCGGGCCCTACAGGGTATTTGGTGACCAGCCCAGAGAGTGCAATTCGGTCAGGACCCGCGATAGAGGCAGGCCGACCACGTTGAAATAGCAGCCTTCGACGCGTGGAATGAATCGGCCGGCGTGACCCTGAATGCCGTAGGCGCCGGCTTTATCGTACGGCTCTCCGGTCGCGAGGTACGAAGAAAGTTCCTCTTCCGTGATCGGCCGGAAGTGAACCAGCGTGGATTCGATGAACTGGCGCCGTTCGCCGTCGGGGAGCCGGATTAGAGCCGCGCCGGTCAGAACGGAGTGCGTTCGCCCGGAAAGTTGCTGGAGCATGCGCCGTGCGTCTTCCGTCGAGCGCGGCTTGCCGAGAATCTTGTCGTCGAGGACGACCTCCGTGTCGGCGCCAAGGACGATCGCCGGCCCCAGAGCGCGGGCGATGACGATATCCGCCTTGGCATTGGCCAGTCTTTGCACGAGCGCAGCTGGTGCTTCGCCCGGATAAGGTGACTCATCCACCGGGGAAGTGAGAACAGTGAACGGCAATCCGGCGTTGGCAAGAATTTCCGCGCGGCGCAGTGATGAGGACGCAAGAATTAGCTTCATAAATGGCTCGCGGAAAGAATACTACAAGGCGTGCGGTGCGAAACCGCGCTTGTAGGGGCGGACCTTGCTCAGCCCGCCTCGTGAGGTGAGACTTGCTCGTTGTGCAGGCGATGCAAGAGCGGGCCGGGCCCTTCGGACAGACTCAAGGCAAGCAAGCCCGGCCCCTACAGGGGATCGCAATTTGAATACAGAAAGCTGTAGGACATTAGATGACGACGGATTCCTGGTATTCGCCGTAGACGCGGCGGAGGGTGTCGGAGATCTCGCCGACCGTAGCGTAGGCTTCGACGGCGGCGAGAATTGCGGGGAGAAGATTTTCCGTGGTGCGTGCGCGGCGTTCGAGTTCTGCGAGGGACGCCGTGGTTCTGACGGAGTCGCGCCTGGCGCGGAGGGCTTGCAGGCGCTGCACCTGGTTTCGCTCGATTTCGGATTCAATTCGCAGGGTAGGGATGCCTCGTTCTTCGCTGGCCACGAAATCGTTCACGCCCACCACGATTTGTGCTTTCGTTTCAACGGCGCGCTGGAAATCGTATGCGGCGCGCTGAATCTCTGATTGCACGAAGCCCGATTCGATCGCCTTGATCATTCCGCCCATGGCGTCAATTTTCGCCAGGTATTCCTGCGCGCGCGCTTCTATTTGATCGGTGAGAGCTTCGATCGCGAAAGAGCCGGCGACGGGATCGATAGCATTCGCGATACCGGTTTCGTTGGCGATGATCTGCTGCGTGCGGAGCGCAATCAGCGCGGCTTCCTCGGTAGGCAACGAGAGAGCTTCGTCCATGGAATTGGTGTGCAGCGACTGGCAGCCGCCGAGCACCGCGGCCAGCGCCTGAATAGCCACGCGCACGATGTTGTTTTCCGGTTGCTGCGCTGTCAGAGAAGAGCCGGCGGTTTGCGCGTGGAATCGCAGGAGGAGCGAGCGTTCATCCCGCGCGTGAAAACGGTCACGCACAATTTTGGCCCACAGGCGGCGCGCGGCGCGGAACTTGGCGACTTCCTCGAGCAGATCATTGTGCGCGTTGAAGAAAAAGGAAAGCTGCGGGGCGAATTCGTCAATCGCCAGGCCGGCGCGAAGAGCCGCTTCGACATAGGCAATCCCGTCGGCGAGGGTGAAAGCCACTTCCTGAACGGCGGTCGAGCCTGCCTCGCGGATGTGATACCCGGAAATCGAAATGGTGTTCCACTTGGGAAGCGCTTCGCGGCACCAGCCGAAAATGTCCGTGACGATCCGCATGGCGTGCTGCACGGGATAGATGTAGGTGCCGCGGGCAATGTATTCCTTCAGGATGTCGTTTTGCGTGGTGCCGGAAAGCTTCTTGAGGTCGGCGCCCTGTTTTTTGGCGACCGCGACATAGAGGCACAGCAAAATCGCCGCTGTGGAATTGATGGTCATGGAAGTGGAAACTTTTTCGAGCGGAATCTGTTCGAAGAGCAATTCCATGTCTTCCAGCGAATCAATGGCGACGCCGACCTTGCCGACTTCTCCGAGCGCCAGGGGATGATCGGAGTCCATGCCGATTTGGGTGGGCAAGTCGAAGGCAACCGAAAGCCCGGCCTGCCCTTTGCTCAACAAATAGCGATAGCGCTTGTTGGATTCAGCGGCGCTGCCGAATCCGGCGTATTGGCGCATGGTCCAGAAGCGGCCGCGATACATCGTTGGGTAAATTCCCCGGGTGTAGGGAAATTCGCCGGGATACCCGAGAGCCTCTTCGGGATCCCAGTTGGGAAGCGATTCCTCGGAATAAAGACGCTCGACCGGAAGACCGGACAACGTGGTGAATTTCGCTTTGCGGTCGGAGGTGGCGCTCGATTTGATCTTTTGATCGGACATGCAAAAACCTGTTTGAGGGCGAAGAGAAAAGCGGCCAGCCTTCCGGATGGCCTCTTCAGACTATAACTGGCGAGCGCGGCGAAAGGAACTGACAGCGAACAGTACGAAAATACCCGCCACCGCAATCGCCAGAGCGACGAGCCAATGGGCAACGTCGCGGGTCCACCCGCGAAACGCAGAATTCAGCCACCCAAACGCCAGGAGCGCGAACATCGCGCCTGTTACTTCATGAAAGATCTGTCTGACGGTTCGCCAAAGTCGGCGGAATCCGCGCGGTTCGCTGGTGACCGACGCAATTGACGAGGGCGTGGGCATGCGTGCATTTTAACCCAAGAGTCGCCGATACCTGCGCCCGGACCCCGGCCTAAAGGACAGGTTTGGGGCTATGAACAGATTGACGACAAGGCAGAGAAGCCAACTTGTATCGCTTTACAGGTAGGCCTAGAATCAGGATTGAAGTACTGGGGAGCCAGCCTTGCAACTCGACGATCATCTCAAAAATCTTTTGCGCGAGCTTGGACATGCGATTAACGACACCGTGTCCGAATCCGACAGGATTACCGGGGCGATTGCAGGAGTGCGCGCGCATGGGTATGACATCGTGCTGAAACTGGACGCCACGATCGGATTGGCCAAGCGCGACGGGCAAGCCGAGGAAGGGCCGCGCATCACCACCCAGGACCGGCGTTTCCTGGAATCGTTGCGCATCCAGGTGGACCAGGAATCGATGGACCAGGATGGGGACAAGAAGGCCGTTGCGCGGCTGAGTATGACGCCGCAGGATGTGCGATTTTTGAAGTCGCTGCGGATTGCCACCGACGACATCGAATGAAACACCCGTTCCAAATCGCGTGCGCCGGCGCCCTGCTTCTGGGCACGTTGGGAATTTCGCGCGCGGCGGCGCAAGATCCGATCGTCACAGGACCAATCATCGCGAGCGAGGTGGCTCCGATCATCGTTGCCGCGGTGAAGCCAAAGCCAAAGTTCACCGGGTTAGCAAAGTTTGAAGGTACCGTGTTGCATGCCAACAGCGTGCAGATCACAGTGAAGGCGCTGGGCAATGATCTGGCCATCCAGACCTTTCCCCTCAGCGAAGCGGCCTCCGCGAAAATGCAGGTGATCATCGACAAGGGCGGCTACCAGTACGGCGACAAGGTTAAACTGGAGTACGATCCCCAATCTCTCAAGGTTGTGAAGTTCAAAGGCAAACCGTCGAAGCCCCTCTGATCCCGGAGGGTTCAATGTTGCGCCTGCCTGCCGTTGCCGGACAGTTTTATCCCGCGGACCCCCGGGAATTGACCCGCCTGATTCGAAAATTCTCCGCCGAAGATCCTGGAATCAAGAAAACAAGCGTTCGGGCTTGTCTTGTGCCGCATGCCGGATACATCTACTCCGGCGGGGTAGCGGGAGCCGTGTATGCGCGGGTGCTTATTCCCAAGCAAGTGGTGGTGCTGGGTGTGCGGCATTCTCCAATGGGCGAAGATTTAGCCATTCTTTCCGAAGGCGCGTGGCGAACGCCGCTGGGCGACGCGCCGGTTGATGAACCGCTTGCGCGCCGCATCCAGGCAGCTTGCCCGGCCTTGCGGGAAGACAGCGTGGCCCACAGCCGCGAGCACTCTCTCGAGGTGGAAATTCCCTTCCTGCAAATCCTCGCTCCGGGCTTTTCGTTTGTTCCGGTTGCTGTCGGCACATTGCGGTTTGACGAGTTGCAGGAGTTGGGAATGGGGCTGGCACGAGTCTTGAAGGAAAGCCAGGAAGAGTGTCTGGTGGTGACTTCTTCGGATATGAATCACTACGAGCCGGACGACGCGACACGAATTAAGGATGCGAAAGCGATCGATCGCATGAAAGCGATAGACGCCCGGGGATTATTCGAAGTTTGCCGCAAGGAGAAAATATCCATGTGCGGGTTGGGGCCTGCGGTGGTGATGCTTACGGCGATGAAGGAACTGGGTGTTTCGAAAGGCGAACTCGTATGTTACGCAACATCCGGTGATGTGAACGGCGACCGGGGCGCGGTAGTGGGTTATGCCGGAATGATTTTCGGTTAGCTGCTGTACGTCAGTGCGGGTGCGCGCCTCCGCCACCAGCCGACGATGACGGGTGGCCCGAAGAACCAGCGGAACCTCCGCCGCTCCGGCTGCCACCACCCCCACCCCACGAAGAGCCGCCCGACGGGAAACTGCGCCCCGATGCGGAGGAGCCGCCGGTGTGGGCCGGCGCTGGAACAGCGGGAGCCCGGGGAGGAACTCCGACACGGGCAGAGGCTGCACCGGGCGCTGAGGGAACCGCAGGCGAACCAGGTGTGCCCGGCCTGGCAGGAATTCGCGACGAAGCTGTTGCTTGAACCACGGCGGGATTGTTCCCCGGCTGCGTGCCACTGGCGCGTGGGACTTGCGCGCCCGCTTCGCCCGCATTTTTCAGGGCAGTGGCACTCGGCGCGGCATTTCCGTTGTTCACGTAGCGATGCTCGCGGGGATCATACGAAATTGAGGAATCGCGGCCCAGTGTCACGACTCGGCTCCCCGCGGCACCTGCGACGATCGTGCGGGATACTCGCGACGGAGGTGCGCTGGCCGCAAGATTCGTGGAAACCGCTTCGGCGGGGCCAGTCTTCAGCACCGACCATTTTTCCTTGCCGGCAACCAGAGTTGAATGCGCAACCTGCGAATTCTGCACGGGGAAAATTCCCTGATTCAGATTTTGCGCCGTCTTGCCGGGCTTGTCGCCCGGGTGCAGCGGAACAATGCCGAGCGTGCCGCCGTTGCGAACCCACACGGCAGTCACCGGCCGATAGTAGACAGGCCCGCCAAATCCAAAGCCGGTGGGCGCCCACACCCAACCGTATGCCGGCGAGAAAACCCATCCGCCATAGTGATACGGCAACCAACCCCACGGCGCGGAACCGATAAAGGTCATGCCAAAGAACGGATCCTGATACCAGCCGCCATAGCTGAAGGGCGACCAGCCGAAGCTCATTCCGAAGGGCCGCCAGCAGTAGCCATAGCCGCCCATCGGGAACCACGAGCCGTAGGTGTAAAGGTCGGCGAATCCCGAGGAATAGTTCGGTGAATTCACATACTGCGAAGAATAATTCGTGGCGGTTGCAACGCTGTCCACGCGTCCGGAAACCCAGCGGTCGAAATCGTCCAATTCGGCGGCGCGCCCGATCACTCCCTCGGAGGAGTCGCCGGCGTGCACAGAAAGGGATTGGCCCTTGTCGAGAGGAGTGGTTTTCTTGTCGCGCAGCACATTCGCGCGGCCGCGCTCGATGTTGACCGTGCTGCCGTCGTCGAAATTATCCAGCCGGAACGTGGTGCGGCTCGCGGCTTCCACGGTGAAATCGCCGCCGGTCACGCTGAAATAGTCGCCGTTCGCTGGATTCACGTACACGGTGGAACTGCCTTGCCGCAGCACCAGACGCGTAATCCGATTACCGTCGTTCAGGGAGAGATCGTAGAACTCGACGACCGTATTCGCTCCCAGAAACATCATCGCGCCATTTTCGAATTCGATTTCGGCGCGGCCGTTGTCCGTCGCGACGACGTAGCCCTGACGGATGGGCAGATTCAGCGGGGCTGCCTGCCAACCGGCGTTGGCGTCGGCCAGGGGATCATCCCGAAAGCTGGGAGCAAACCGCACATCGCCCTGAACCAGGCTCAGGCGAACGATACGGGCGTGGCTGCTGTCAGCCAGGGCGTTGGAGGAGAGTCCCAGGGAAAAAGTGGCGAGCGCGCAAATAAGAAGAAAAAATCTGTGGGCCATGGCAAACCTCTCTCGAGTGCGCGGGTCTATAGGCTTAGACGATAACGCAGTCTGTCACGTTGCGTTGCGAAAAAGAATAGGCAAAGGCGGTGAAGGGGCCGACATCGGGGTGTCGAGTCGTGGACTGGCGGGGATGTGGGGGGAGGGATAAGATTCCCGAATCGGATTCATAAGAAATTATGATTGCCAAGTTCTTGACAACATGGCGCTTATCCAACTAACTTGGCTGCCACGGGAGACTCTGCATGTGCCCTTCGTTCCACAAGACGAGGTTGTTCCTGGCGATTCCGTTTTCGCTGAGTCTGCTGGCAGGATGGCAGAGAATTCCTATCTTTGACTCGGGCAAGTGATTCGAAAGCATTCCTAAGGGGTGGGAAATGTTGAAAATCATACGCGTACTTATTTTATTTCCTTTGATTCTGGGGCTTGGTGCGGGAACGGGGGTATTTGGACAGGGTGGCGCTACCGGGGCGATTAACGGAACGGTGGTGGATGTAAACGGCGGAGAGATCGCCGGCGCCGACGTCCAGATCATTAATGCTTCGACCGACCTTCTGGCGCGGCGGTTGACCTCTGGAACGGACGGATCGTTTGAGGCTACCCTGCTTCCACCCGCGAAATACTATGTAGTGGTGAACAAGTCGGGGTTCGCGGAAGCGAAGGCCATTAATGTTGAAGTGCGCGTCACTGAGACCTCAAGAATCACCATCCCACTGAAACCCGGCACGGTGACCGAAAAGATCGAGATTTCCGCGCAGGTGGCAACCGTGGAGACCACCAATGCCACCACGGGTGAGACGCTTGGGTCGGAGACGATTCGAGAGTTGCCGCTGGCTACTCAGAACTACCAGCAGCTCCTGACATTGAGTTCCGGCGCGCAAAGCGAACTGAACGCATCGGCGCAATTAGGCCGCGGCACGACCAAGATTTTCGTGAACGGGCAGCGCGAAGACAACAACAACTACCTGATCGAGGGCATTAGCGCGACGGATTACAACGTGGCTCAGAATTATTATGTGCCGCTGCCGAATCCCGACGTGATTCAGGAATTCAAGGTGCAGACGTCACTCTATGACGCCAGCCAGGGCCGCAACGGCGGCGGCAACGTTAATGCCATCCTGAAGAGCGGGACGCGGGGATATCATGGCGATGCTTACGAGTTCTTCCGCAACGATGTTTTGAATGCCAACGAATATTTTCACAACGCCGCCGGGCAGACGCGTCCTCCGGTGAAGCAGAATATTTTTGGAGCCAGCATCGGAGGCCCCGTGGGGCAGGAGAAGTTGGGCTTCTTTTTCGTGAACTACCAGGGCACGCGGCAATCGAGCGCTCTCTCAGCGGGAACACAAATCAATAATCCCGGCTTCCCTGTGATTCCAGAGGACCGCTCGGACGCCGCCATTTCGCAGGCGTTCTTTGGGAACACGACCACGGCGATCGATCCCGTGGTTCACGCGCTTTTGAATTTCAAAGGTAAGACGAACCTCTTCAACGATCCCAACGGATTCCTGATTCCCTCGATCACGGGCATAGCCGGGTCCACCGGCCCGCTTTTGGTCAGCAAGCCTGGAAAATACAACGATGACCAGTTCACCACCAACTGGGATAAGGAATTCAACGCCAGCAAAGACAAGTTGAGCGCGAGATTCTTTTTCTCGAATTCCGAAACCCAATTGCCATTTGGAGCCGGCGGTTTGCAGGCGTCCCTCGGCGGCACTCTTTCCAGCAGCATCAGCGCCACGGACCTCGATTTCCCTTACGACATTCCCGTGCACGCGCGGTTCTTTAGCCTGAACGAAACACATCTTTTCAGCCCGGCGGTGGTGAATGATTTCCGCTTCGGGTTCGTGCACATCAATTACAGCCTTATCAACGTGCCTCCAGTCACTGCCGGGGACCTGAACATCGACCGTCCGAGCAACAACATCACCGATTCCATTTATAAGTTTACCTTCCTTACGTCGGGCTTTCAGATTGGGCCGACGCCCCCCGCGGACCAGTTCCAGACACAAAACAATTTCAATTTTGTGGAAAACCTCAGCTGGGTGAAGGGCGCGCATGTTTTCCGCTTTGGCGGCGAATACACACGCGTTAATCTCGACAAGAAATTTCCGCAAACGTTCAACGGGCAGATCTTCTTCCTGAACTCTTCTGACGGGCTGACGGATTTCCAAAATTTCCTTACGGGCGCTTCAGCTTTCAGTTTTGGCGGCGGCGGAGTATTCACGCACCAATACCGCTCAAACATTTTCGGCCTCTTTGCCCAGGACGATTGGAAGGCGACACGCAACCTCACGGTCAACCTGGGGCTGCGCGTGGACATCAATGGCGCGTTTCGTGACGGCCTTTGCCACTTGGGGAATATTGACGAAAACCTGGCGGCACAGAACCTGTACCCGATGGTTTACGGAAGTTGCTCGAAAAACCAGAACGTACCCGGTCTTTCAGGCAGCGGCAGCAGTTCCACTTACAAAAATGACTACGCGACAGGTTTGGCGCCCCGTATTGGTTTGGCGTACGACCTGGGCGGCCACCACACAACGACGGTGCGCGCAGGATTCGGCATTTACTATGTGCGCGAAGACGTAGGCACGGCGGACCAGTTGTCGTTCCAGGCGCCGTACCTGCCGATTACCTTCGGAGCTGCGCCGGCAGGCTGCCTCTCCACATATTTTTCACAAACGCCCTTGGCTGGTTGCCCCAACAACGGATTGCCGGTCGCGGGAACGCTTGATCCTAATTTCCTTCCCTGCACGGCGGCGTTCCAGGGATTTGTGATTAACGGCACAAATACCCCGACGATCGACACCACCCAGACCCCCGTCAACGCCTGCGCGAACGGCAGCGTCGGCTCGATTCCCACCACCAATATTTTTACGCTTGCGGTGCCGCGGCACTTTGTTTCGCCGAGCACACAGCAGTGGAACCTCAGCATCCAGCGAGACCTGGGCAAGGAATGGGTCCTTGAAGTCGGTTACGTGGGAACGCACGCGGTGCATTTGCGCGAGACCCGCACAAACATTCCGGGACAGAATGCCACGCCGCAAAATCCCGTCACTGTAACCGCCGAGGACGGCACTCCTTACTCGATCACCGCCAATACTTTTTCCAATGGGCCGATTCGCTCCCCCATTCCCGCGATCAACGGATACGGCGGATTCCAGTTATTTGCCAGCGATGCGTATTCGCACTACCACTCGCTGCAAACTACGGTATCGCGCCGTTGGGCGCACGGCTATTTTCTGGCGGCCTACACCTGGTCCAAATCCACGGACGCAACTTCAAGCGGAAACACCGCCTTCAACACCGCCTACAATGATGAATCGGATTTGAAAAACTCACGGGGCTATTCGGATTTCGACCGGCCGCACCGGCTGGCGGTGAGCTACCGCTACGATCTTCCATTTTTCACGGATGCGCAGGGATGGAAGCACACGGCGTTCGGAGGGTGGTCGATCAGCGGCATCACAGTAATTCAATCCGGCACGCCGTTTACGGTTAACGACTCGCTGGCCGGATCGGCGTTTTTGGGTTCCGGCTACACGCCGACGCTCACCGGTAGCCTGGTCTCGGGCGCGACGATTCACGGCGCTTACACAAGCGGCGATATCCATAACCGGCTCAACGGCTATTTGGATAGCAGCAAATTTATGCCGGCACCACTTCTCTACCCTGCGCAATGTCTGGCCGATTCCAATTTCTGTACCACGATTTTTGGCAATTTGGGGCGCAACACTTTTCGCGGCCCATACCAGCAGAACTGGGACTTCTCATTGTTGAAGAACTTCAAGCTGACAGAAAGGGCAAGCCTGCGCTTTACGACGGACCTCTTCAACATCTGGAACCACGCGAACTTCGCGAATCCCGCGATTAATGACGTGGAAACTATCGGCGGACCGTTTGGGAAAATTTTCTCGACGGTGGGAACTCCGCGGCTGATTCAGTTTTCGCTGCGGCTGGCGTTCTAACCTGATCGTTGGCAGACGACGGCAGCGGGCCACATTGGCTTGCGTTGCGGTTTGCTTCGGCGGGCCTTCGATTCCAGCAAAGTGATATCATTTTCCGGCTATGGCAAAAATTGCATCGCGTATTGCTCAATTGACGGGCGAAGGCGCCCTGGCGGTCTTCACCCGCGCGAAGGAACTCGAAAAAGCGGGGCGCTCGATCATTCACCTCGAACTCGGGGAACCTGATTTTCATCCGGCGGCGCCGGTGGTGGATGCGGTGCGCGCGGCGGTTGCGGAGGGGCGCGACCGCTACGTGGCGACGCGCGGGATTCCGCCGCTGCGATCCGCGATTGCGGATTACCTGAAGCGCACTCGCAGGCTCGATGTGGCGGCAGAGCAGGTGCTTGTGGCGCCGGGCTGCAAAATGGCGCTGGCCCTGGCGATGATGGCGCTGATCGAGCCGGGCGACGAAGTGCTCTACCCCGATCCAAGCTTTCCGATCTATCCATCGTTCACGCGCGGCCTTGGAGCGAAGGCCGTGCCTTATGCCCTGCGCGAAAGCAACAAATTTCAGCCTGACGTGGCGGAGATCGCGGCGAAAATCACTCCCAAAACGCGGATGCTGATTTTCAATTCGCCGAATAATCCGACGGGAACCGTTTTCACCGACAAAGTGATCGCCCAAATCGCCGAGCTCGCGAAGAAGCACGATTTATGGGTGATCGCGGACGAAATTTACGCGCGCATTGTGTTCAATGGCGAATACAAATCCATTTGGGCGCTGCCCGGAATGGCCGAGCGAACCGTGATCATTGACGGCTTTTCGAAATCGTTTGCGATGACAGGGTGGCGGCTGGGATACGCCGTTGCACAGAAGCATGTGATTGACGCCCTGGACATGCTGGTGCTCAACACGTTCACCTGCACGGCGGAGTTTTCGCAAGTGGCGGCCATTGAGGCGCTGCGCGATTCGACGAACGCCGTTCCCGCGATGGTCGAAGAGTACCGGAAGCGCCGCGATCTGTTTGTCGAGAGGCTCAACCAGATTCCTGGCTTCCGTTGCCTTTCGCCCGAAGGCGCGTTTTACGCCTGGGTGAGCATCGAAGAAACTGGATTGCCCGCGGAGGAAGTGCAGCGGGCGCTGCTGGAAGAGGTGGGAGTGGCCGGGATCGCCGGCGCGGCGTTCGGCGCCGAGGGAAAGAACTACTTGCGATTTTCGCTGGTCAGCGCGACGCACTTGCTCGAAGACGCGCTGGAGCGCATCCAGCGGCTTTCCACCCGTTGGCGCGCCGCGGTCGCGCGGTAACGAAAACAAATTTTCGGATGGCTGGGATTTCACGTTCGGTCCATCCGTCATGCTTGGGAGATACAGAATGAAGAAAACCGTGGTGCGCCTCTCGATTGGAATTTTGCTCGCGGCGGGGCTGGCCTCCTCCGCGTTTGCCCAGGCGAAACCTTTTCCGTCTGCTGACGTGCAAAAAACCTACGAGCGATTGCTGAAGGAAATCGACAAGATTCCCATGTACGACAACCACGCGCACCCGGGATTTGCGGATGACAGCGACGTGGACGCCATGGCCTCGCCGCCCGATGAAAGCGCCACGCTCCGCTTGCGCGACAACAATCCGGAATTCGTCGCCGGAGCAAAAGCCCTTTTCGGCTATCCCTACGACGATTTTAAGCCGGAGCATGCCAAGTGGCTGGCCGACAAGAAAGCCGCTGCGGAAAGAGCCGGCGGCACCACCTATTTCGACAGCATCCTCGACAAGTTGAACGTGGACATCTGCCTGGCCAACCGCGCGATGATGCCCGCTTATCTCGATACCAAACGCTTTCACTGGGTGTTTTTTGGCGACGCGTTTTTCTATCCCTTCGACAACCGCGGCCAGGCGGCCAGCACGCCGGATATGGGCGTCTACGTTCCGCTGCAGGAAAAAATGCTTTCGCGCTGGAAAAAGCAGGAAGGCATTGACGCGCTGCCCGCCGATCTCGCCGGATACGTTGCCTTCGTCCACAAAACGATGGAAGACAACCAGAAGCGCGGCGGGGTGGCCATCAAATTCGAAGCCGCTTATTTCCGCTCGCTGTATTTCACGGATCCTTCGCGTGAAAAAGCCGAGGCGGTTTACGGCAAATACCGCGCTGGCGGCGTGCCGACGGCGGAAGAATACGGGATATTCCAGGACTACATTTTCCGCCGAATTACGGACGAGTCGGGAAAGCTGCATCTGCCAATGCACTTTCACAGTGCAATCGGAATCGGAGATTATTTCAGCCTGCATAATGGAAACGTGCTGAATCTTGAAAATGTTCTGCGCGATCCGCGATACAAGAATGTGACCTTCGTGCTGGTCCACGGCGGCTGGCCGTACGAGCGCGAAGCCGCGTTGCTGACCGCGGTGAAAAACGTCTATCTCGACACGTCTTTTCAGTCGGAGATGCTCTACCCGTCGCAGTTCAAGCAGGTGGTAAAACAACTACTGACGCTTTTCCCGGACAAAATGATGTACGGCTCGGACGCTTTTCCCTTCAACGACGCGCTGGGAGCGGAAGAGAGCATGTGGCTGGCCGCGCGCACCACCCGCACCGGCCTTGCGGCGGCGCTTGCGGAACTTGTGGACGAAGGCGCGTTCAACGAAACAAAAGCTTTGGAATTGGCGCGAAACTATCTGCACGACAATGCGGCGCGCCTTTATGGAGACTTGAAACGATGAGCGACAAACCCGAATGCAAATACATCCCCTGGAAAAACGTCGAGCATGAAAAACTGAACGACCTGATCGACCGCGAAATGGTCGTCGGCAACAAACTGATGCTCGCGCGCGTGTTCCTGAAAAAAGGCGCCCACGTGCCCGAGCACCATCATCACAATGAGCAGGTGACCTACATCCTGGAGGGCGCTCTGAAATTCGCCATCGACGGAAAAGAGATTGTCGTGCGCGCCGGCGAAGTTCTTTGCATCCCTTCGAACATGCCGCACGAAGCCTGGGCGCTTGAAGACACGCTCGACCTGGATGTTTTCGATCCGCCGCGCGAGGACTGGCTCAACAAGACGGACAATTATCTTCGCCGCGACGTCCCGATGCGCTAGGCCATTCCGGCTAGTCGCCTTTGCCGGAGCGGTCCAAAAGCCCTTTCAGATACTGCTGCCAGACGGCAGCCCAGGTGTGCGTGCCGTGGCCATGGGTTTGTTCCGAAGCCGGCAGCAGCAGAAATCTCCCGTTCTTCACGCGCTTGATCTCGCGCTCCGCGACGCCAAGCTCTGGCGGATTGATGAAGTCATCCGCAGAATTGATGAACATCACCTGAGCGCGAATACTCTCCAATTTCGGCGAGGGATCGTAGTTGCGCGAAGCGTTTACGGCATAGAGAAAATCGTTGGCGTCCATGCTTGAGGTGATCCGTTTCATCGAATCGGCCAGGAATTTTTCCGCGGCGTCGCGAGTCGGCAGATCTTCCTGCATGTGCAGCGGCGCGCTGCCCGCGATAATCAGGAAGTCCGCGGCGATTTGCAATCCCGCGCGCGGTTCGGTGGTGTAGTCGCCGTTTTTCCACTCCGGGTCCTGGCGAATCCCGTCAATCACCATTTTGCGCCACACGCGATTGCGCCCGGCCACCTGCACCGGAAGGCACGCCAGCGGCATCAGCGCGTCCATGGATTCCGGATAGGTTTCGCCCCACATCCAGGAATGCATGCAGCCCATGGAGGTGCCGAGAATCAGGCGCAGGTGGTTCACACCAAGGCCCTTCTCGACCAGTTCGTGTTGCAGGGCGATCATGTCCGCGTACTCGTATTGCGGAAAGCGCGCGTGCAAGCCGTCGCTCGGCTTACTGGATTTTCCGTGGCCGACATTGTCGGGAAGAATCAGAAAGTATTTCGTTGCGTCCAGCAACTGGCCAGGACCAAACAAAACACCGGCAAATATCGCCCGGAAGAAACCGTCGCCGCTGCCGCCAGTGCCGTGAAGGATCAGGACGGCGTTCGTCGTCCGGCCGTTTGCGTCCTTGACCGGTTTTCCCAGCGTGTAGTAGTGCAGCCGCACCTCCGGCAGCGTTTCGCCGGACTGGAAGCGAAAATCGCGGACCACATAGTCGCCTTCCTGTGGAGCGGGCCAGGTCTGTGCAGGTTGCGGAGCCGTCTGGGCCGGCAGCGGTCCTGCCGCCAATCCAAAAAACAACATCAACACGCTTCGGAAATGGAACAAGCTGCGATTCATGGTTCCCCCAGGTAGAGAATGTGTTGCCGGTCTGGACTTATTCGCTTGCGAGCAGGCAAAAGGCCCCGATCCAAGTATATGCTTCCAAAATTCCAGGGTTCGGCGCGCGCTACCAAATCTTGCAGGATTTTTCGCGCACCATCGCGTCGCTTTTTTTGCAGCCGAAGGCCTTGGCAAACACTTCCAGGTTGGAGATCGGGCCGTTGCCGCGGAAACGCCCCAAGGGATGCGGATCAGTGTTGGTCTGCAGGCGAGCCGCTTCTATTCGCTGGTTCGAGCCCCACACCTGTGCCCAGCCCAGGAAGAAACGCTGCTCCGGCGTAAAGCCGTCAATATCTTTTGGCCGTTTGCCTTCGATGGATTTTTCGTAAGCGGCATACGCGATGCTCAAGCCGCCCAGGTCTCCGATGCTCTCGCCGAGAACGAGCTTGCCGTTCTGGTGCAGCCCGGGCTCCACTTCGTAGCTGTTGAACTGGTCCACGATGCACTGTCCGCGCTCGTCGAAATTCTTCCGGTCGTCGGTCGTCCACCAGTTGCGCAAATTGCCTTGCCCGTCGAATTGGGAGCCGCGGTCGTCGAACCCGTGGCTGATTTCGTGGCCGATCACGGCGCCCATGCCTCCGTAATTCACGGCGTCGTCGGCATTGGGATCATAAAACGGCGGCTGCATAATCCCTGCCGGGAATACGATCTCGTTGAACTGGGCGGAGTAATAGGCATTGACGGTTGGAGGCGTCATCCCCCATTCCGAACGATCCACCGGCTTGCCGATTTTTTCGAGGTCGCGCTTTTCTTCAAATTCCTGGCTGCGCTGCACGTTGGCAAGGTAAGCGCCGCGATCGATCTTCAGCTTCGAATAGTCCCTCCATTTGTCCGGGTAACCGATCTTCACGTTGAACGCTTCGAGTTTCGCAAGGGCTTGCTTCTTCGTTTCCGGGCCCATCCAGGAAAGCGTAGGAATGTCCGAGCGAAGCGCCGCGATGAGATTGTTGACCATCGCTTTCGCACGGGCCTTGGCCTCCGGCGGAAAATATTTCTGCACATACACTTCGCCGAGCGCCTCGCCGAGATTCAGGTTGGTGGACTGGGCGCAGCGCTTCCATCGAGGCTGCAGTTCCTTGGTGCCGGAAAGCTGCTTGCCGTAAAACTCGAAATTCTCCTGCACAAAGGGTTCGGAGAGAGCTGGCGCGGCGTCGTGGATCACGTGCCAGCGCAAGTAGACTTTCCAATCCGCCAGCGGAGTTGCGCTCAACTGGTGGTCCAGCTCTTTGAAAAAGTCGGGTTGCCCGATGTTGATTTCCGCAACGGCGGGCGAACCAACGGCCTGAATGTAGCCTTCCCACGACCAGTCCGGAGTCAATTTCTTGAGGTCGCCGAGCGGCATCTTGTTGTAGTTCTTTTCCGGGTCGCGAAGTTCCACGCGCGTGCGCGAAGCCCTGGCGAGCGAGGTTTCAAGCGCCATCACCGTCTGTGCTTCGGCCGCAGCTTGATCGGGAGCGTCGCCGGCCAGCTCCAACATTTTGGCGACGTGCTTCAGGTAGCCTTCCCGCAACTGTTTGGATTTTTCGTCGTCGCGGAGATAGTACTCGCGGTCCGGCATGCCCAGCCCGCCCTGACGCGCAACGGCGATCATCTGCGAACTGTTCTTGAAATCCGGGGTAGACCCATAAGCAAAAGCGACGTTGCTCGCCTGGCGATGCAGGCGCGCAATTTCGGAATCGAGTCCTTTGCGATTCTGGATGGCGGCGATGGACGCGAAATCAGCGGCCAGCGGCTTGCTCCCCGCGGCGTCGATTGCCGTGGCGTCCATGCAGCTGGAATAGAAATCGCCGATCTTCTGGTCGTTCGATCCGGCGGCGGGTTTCGCATTTGCCGCGCTTTCCAGGATTGCGCGCATACCACTGAGATTTTTGTCGCGCAGCACCGCGAAGGAGCCCCAGGTGGAATATTCGGCCGGGATGGTGTTGGCCTTCATCCAGCCGCCCATGGCGAACTGATAGAAGTCGTCGCACGGCTTACAGGTGCGGTCCAGGTTTGTGATGGCGAATCCCCAGGACGCATCACTGGGAGTTTTTGTGGCGGAACTGGCGGCGATACTCAAAGCGGCGCAGAATCCGATGATCGAAAAAAAGAGCAGCATTCTTGCGGAACGTCCCAGTTTCATGGTCGACCCCTGAAATTGTTGGATAGCTGAGCGGAGTTCAATTGCGGGGGTTGAGTTTATCAGAACGTCGCCAGACCCGCACGCGAAACGCCTATTCCAGGGAGGCGCAGTCCACCGGTTGGGCGTGCAGCAACTCGGCAAGCACGCTGGGTGAAATCTGAACGAGAAATCCGCGCTGTCCGCCGTTGATATGAATGGATGGAAGGGTGAGGATGCTGCGCTCGATGTAAACAGGCAAAAGCTTGCGCGTTCCAAAGGGAGAAGTGCCGCCGACCTGGTAGCCGGTGTGGCGCTGCGCAACGTCCGGCTTGCACGGCTCCACTTTTTTCGCGCCAATCTGCCGGGCTAGATTTTTCAGGCTTACCTGGCGGTCCCCATGCATCAGGATGAGCAACGGTTTCGCGTCCTGGTCCTGCATCACCAGGGTTTTTACAACCACATGCTCTTCCACGCCCAACTTCCGCGCGGACTCGGCCGTGCCTCCACGCTCCACGTAGTCATAGAGATGCTCAGTGAAAATCACGTTGTGCTGGCGAAGATAAGAAGTCGCCGGAGTCTCCGGCGCATGATCTTTGCGGGCCATGAGGACTGGAAAAGGGCGCGGTGGTTACTTCGCGGGAGCGGCAACCGGCGGCAGATAGTTCTTCGAATATTTCGCGGTGTCTACCTTCTGCCATTCACCGTGGATGATGCCCTCGCGGATCTGTGCAGGCGTCTTTCCCTTGCGAGTCTGCTCGAACGAATAAAAAGCTTCTTTCTGGCAGATGTCGCAGCCTGAGCCATGGCGGCTTACGAAACAGTCCAGCAGACTGCCGTGCCCCTGGCTGCGGTCGCAGTGGCAATAGCAAGGTTGCTGGTACAGCACTTTTTTCGTGCGCCCGGCAATCACGTACGCGTTGAACGTCTGAATGTCCGTGAAGATCGAGGCTTCCATTGTCGGCGGCAAGGTGTCTTTCGGCGCTTCCGCGTGGAACGCGGGCGTCGGCTCGTCCACGGGCGAAGCGGCGAACTGCGGCACCAGCAGCACTCCCGCGGCGGCCGCCAAAAGAAAGCCCGCGGCCAGTATTTTATGAATCGTCGTCATGGGACCTCTTTCCGTTGCCAGCCGAATCTGATTCCACTTTACGGCGGCGGGCACCGTTTTTCCAGCGGAGTGGTTCAAATGGTAAGCTCAAGTGATTCGAGATGCATTCCTTTGGATTAGACGCAGCCCCGCGCGGTTTTTCTCAGGCTGAGGCGTTTCGCGTGCTGAGCGCTGAGTTCCACGCACGGAGAATACTGGGATCCACATTTCCCAGGTGCGCATCCGCCCCTGCCGTTTCCGGCGCCGTCCATCGCCAGACCGCGGCGCCAAGCAGCCCGGCTTCGCGGCATTCCGTCAATGATTTTGGCAACGAGTAGCTGGTGGCTTCGTCATCCTTGGCGGAGAGTTCTCCCAGCCACAAGGGTTTATCGAGCGGAGGCATGCACGCAAGTTGCCTTGCCAGGCCGGATTTGCCGGAAGGATCCTGCACGGGATAGAAGTGCGCCTGGTAAAAATCCAGCCCGAGCTCGCTCCATGCGCGAACCCACGCCAGGCTTGCCGAACCAAGTGTGACCGGCACACCCGCGAACTCATGCACCGCCTGCGTAATTTCCTCGGCGAACGCGCGAAAATCCGCGAAGTGCATTCTCGCCGCCGGCTGCCGGTGAAATTCACGGATCGCCCATTCGGGCTCGTTGGCGATCTCCCACGCAAAAAGCGCCGGGTGCTCTCGAAATTCTCGGAACATCGGAATCAAAACTCGATGCAGAAAAGCTTCGCGGCCGGCGGCGAACTGCAAGACTTGTTCATTGGCGTGCTGGGGCGTTTTCCCGGTGCGGTCCTGCAGCCACAGGTAGTCCATCAGCGAAAAGCAAAGCTTCAGCTCGTGGCGTTTGGCAAGCTCCAGCGCCGCGCCGACATCCGCGAACAAAAATTCATCCGGCCGCAAAGGGATGCCTTTTTCAGTCAGGAATCCGCCGCGGCCGTCGGCAAACAAAAACCAGCGAACTACATTCGCTCCGCAGTCGCGAATGCGAGCGAATTCTTCTCCAATTTTCGAAAGATTTTCTGGACGCGAAATTCCGCGGTGCCCCGACGGGCACGCACCGAAGTCTTCGGCATAGTTTGCCCAGGGATAGTTGACGCCAAGAAAAAACGGCTGGTTGGTCATGGCGGTGCGGCTCTTCGGCGACTGTCTAGCGAATCGAGATCGTTTTGGCGTTTTGCGCAGCTGCGGCGGCCGCGTCGCGCTCTGCCAGATGTTTTTCCCGCAGGTGGCGATGTACCCGGCGGCCCCAGGTGCGGACAAAAGTATAGTTCAGCGCCCCGCCGATCGCAGAGCTCGCAAGCGGCACCATGCGGCCCACCCACTTTTCCGCGCTCTCTTCGCCGATGCGCACGGCCAGGCGTCCCGCAATCCGCGGCGCCAATCTTTCGGCAATCTGCTTTTCCGCCAGATCCTTACCCAGGTCGATGCCCGCCGCTCCCGCCGCGGCAAGCCACATCTGAATGCGGCGCTCCGATTCGCGCTCTTCAAATCCATAGAGAAGACACAGCCGCTGAATCAAGCGCAAAGAAAGGATCGTCAGCAGGCTGGCGTCCGGAAGAATGGTGATCATTCCGCCCAGGCCGAATCCCGCGCCCTGCGCCAAGGCGATTCGTTGCGCGTTGTGAATCAGGCGCTCCGCAATAGCATCGAGCTGTTCAATCGGGACATCGCGCATGCGTCCGAAATGCGGAATCCAAAGATTATGCTTGTCGGCAAGGTATTGGCGGAATTCCTCGGGGTCGATTTCCACGGAGCGCAGGCCCCGCAACATCCCAAAACGCAGGAATCGCCCAAAGGTCCGGCTGGCGAGCGATTTGGGTAACTTCCCCATAGGCTTAAGCATCCTATGCCGATTGGATGCGGTCAAGCGGCCGAGGGGCGCGGCCGGACCTGGCGGGGATGTTGACCAGCCGGTGGCAGCGGGACCCGAGTTCTACTTGACGCGGTAGCGATTTTCGGTAAACTGCATTTTTCTTATGGCGACCATGCTTACGTTCATGCCGGCCGAAGTCGCTGTGGATCTGGAGTATCCGCAGCGGGAAGCGGCGTTTTTCTACGGACTGTTCCTGCGGGGGCATTCCGCGGACAAGCTGCGCCAGGATATCGAAGTTCCACCCGCGGTTCTGGCCAAATGGCACCGCGAAGCCGAACGCGAGCCGCAACTCCGTGACGTTTTCTCTCGCATGCTGGAATACCGCCGACATGTTCTGGCGATCTTCGACACCCTGGTCGGCTCCGAAGTGCAGAACCACCGCCTGCAGTAGGACTCCTTCTCACAAGCCCCCTGGGTTAATACAATAGCTCAGGCAACGCCAAGCCATCCTCGCAACGTCTAACCGGCATCGGGGATAAATGTCCTTGAATGAACAAGATTCCGTATTTGACGTCTCAGGTGCACCGGTTTAGAATTCAGTGTCCCTAAAGGTGTCTCTATGCCCATGAAGTTTCGCAAGGTTACCGCCGGCCTGACTGCGTATGTATTGCTGCTGCTCCCCGTCGCCGGGCAACAAGCCCAAGCTCCCGATCCCAATCCCCAAGCGCCTCCCCAGAATCAAAAACTCACCAAAGACCAGAAGCAGAAAATGAAGCGAACCTTGAAGGAGCTGGATAATTCCTTCAAGACCTGGCTAAACGAGGATGTGACTTACATCATCTCCCCTGAAGAACGCACCGCTTTCCTGCAACTTGAAACCAACGAGGAACGCGAGCAGTTTATCGAGCAGTTCTGGCTGCGCCGCAGCAGCAATCCGGATATGCCGGACAACGACTTTAAGGAAGAGCACTACCGCCGCATCGCTTACGCCAACGAGCACTATGCTTCCGGTATCCCCGGCTGGAAAACGGACCGCGGCCGCATTTACATCATCTGGGGCGCGCCGGACGAAATTGAGTCCCACCCAACCGGCGGAACGTATGATCGCCCGATGGAAGAGGGTGGCGGCTCCACCTCAACCTATCCCTGGGAGCGCTGGCGTTATCGCTATCTCGAGGGCATTCAGGAAAACGTGGAACTCGAATTTGTCGATCCCAGTGGTTCCGGCGAATATCACCTGACAATGGATCCTTCTGAAAAAGACGCGCTGCTCATGGTGCCCGGCGCCGGCCTCAGCATGATGGAATCGATGGGCTTGGCGTCCAAGACGGACCGCTTTACGCGTTCCGACGGCACCCACCTGCCGACGGCGATGGGAGGGACCCCGGCCAGCATGAACGAGTTCACGCGCCTGGAGCTGTACGCCAAGGTGCAACGGCCACCGGAAGTGAAGTACAAAGATCTGGAAGCCCTGGTGACATCGCGCATGGTCCGCGACCAGGTGAAATTCAACTACCGCACGGATTTTCTGAAGGTAACAAACGACACCGTCCTCGTCCCGGTCACCGTGCAGGTGTCCAACAACCAACTTCAGTTCAAGAATAAAGATGGAGTTTATACTGCGCAGCTCAACATCTTTGGGCGCGTCAGTACGCTGACCAACCGCATCGTGCAGACTTTTGAAGACTCCGTCACCCGCGATTATCCGGAGTCGCTTTACAAGCAGTCCATGAAGCTTTCCTCGGTCTACCAGAAATCTTTGCCCCTGAGGCCTGGATTGTACCGCCTTGACCTGGTCATCAAGGATGTGGACAGCGGCAACGTGGGCGCGATCAACACGCGGCTCGCGGTTCCCCGCTACGAGGATGAAAAGCTGCAAGCAAGCACATTAATCCTCGCGGACCAGATCGAGCACGTTCCCGCCAAGCAGATCGGCACCGGCCAATTTGTGCTCGGCTCCTCCAAGGTTCGCCCCCGCCTGGATGCGGATTTCACCACTGCCGACAAGCTCGGCATCTATCTGCAGATTTACAATCTGAAGGGCGACGAGAAAACTCACAAAAGCAATGCCAGCTTCGTCTATACCGTGAAGAAGGCCGACCAGCAGGTGATGCAGTTCAAAGAGACTTCCGCCGATATGAAGCAGACCGGCGATCAGGTGACCATCGAGCGGCTTTTACCTCTGGCTACGTTGGTGCCGGGGAAGTATACTCTCGAGGTCAACGCCACCGATTTGCTGGGCAACGTAACCATTTCCCGTACTGCGGAGTTCACCGTGAAGAATCCGGTGGAACAGAAAACCGCGGCGAACGTCACACCTGGGAGGTAAACGAGTGAAGCGCGGCGCCCTCCTGTGCTTTGGGGTCCTGCTCGGCACTGCTGCGGGTGTGACTTGTGGCGCGCCTTCGCTTTTTGCGCAATCCAATAAACAGCCAGTTTTGACCCTCGGGAAATTATCCGGACAAGTTCGTGATGCCGGAGGAATTCCCCAGTTGGGCGCCACGGTCGCGATTCTTTCGGAAACACCCGGCGCCGTAGCCACCTACCAATTCCTGACCAACACCGACGGCATCTTCAAAGGCGAAAAGCTGGCGCCGGGTTCCTATACCTTGCGGGTCACGTTGGCCGGTTTTCTCCCATTCCTTGAAAAGCACATCCAGATTTCGCCGAACCTGACCACCACGGTTCGTGTGCAGCTCGAGTCCATGTTTGCCTCGATCGAGCAGCTTCGCCGGCCGCCCTCCGTCAGCGCCGCCGAAGCCGACGACTGGAAGTGGGTGTTGCGTTCCGCGCCGGGGTTGCGCCCGGTTTTGCATTGGGATGATTCCGATCCTGCCGGGTCCATCACTTCTTCCATCGTGGTCGAACAGAATGTGCACCGCCCACTGGGAATCGTGGCATTGACCGACGGAGCGCGCCGGCCGGGCTCCGTTTCGAATGTTGCGGCAGCGCCCAGCACCGCTTTCGCCTACGATCAGAAAATCGGCGGCTCCAATCACATTGTTTTTGCAGGCCAAATTACCCCGGATGAAGAGTCTCCTGCCGGCGGAATTGCCACCGTCTGGATGCCCACAGGTTCGGCCGAATCGGGTCCCTCCAGCACGATGGTCTTGCGCGAAGCTAAGGTCGGGAACAACGGATTGACTTTCCGCGGTGTCCGCCTCGATCAGAATGAAACGCTCGCGCTTGGAAACCGATTCCTGGTTCGCGCCGGTGGCGAATATGTTCTGGTTGGATTGGGCACACCCGCTTCGGGGCTTCGCGCGCGCGTGAAGCTTGAAACCCGAGTGACCTCGAACTGGTATGCGGATGTCATCTATGCGGCGCTTCCGAACGGCACAATTCCCAATGATGCGTTGAATGCCGCGCTCGAAAGCATGGACGCTCCGAGCGTCCTGAGTGACGCTCTGAACCAACTAGACACGTTTCCCGCCCTGCTCATGCGCGGAGGCCGGCCCGTTCTGGAAAGTGGCCGCCACGAAGAAGTGGCCGTCGAGAGAAGACTCGGCGGCACCCGAGGCGTGGTACAAATCGCCGCGTTTCACGACGATTACAGTCACGTCGCCCTTTTTGGCCGCGGCAACGGTCTGCCTCCCGAGGAATTTTTCCAGGATTTCTTTTCGAAGGGTTTTGCGTACGACGGCGGAGCTTCCAGCGATTGGGGCGGCCGTGTCGCCCTGCGCGAAAAGCTTACCGATGATCTGGAGTTGACGGCCATTTACGCATTTTCCGGTGCGCTGGTTCCTGTGCCAGAAATGGAAGGTGGCCTGCGCGATGGCTTGCGCAACGCCCAGCGTCAGTCGGTGGCGACAAAAATCACGGCGCGAATTCCGCAGACGCGAACGCACCTGACCGCCGGATACAAGTGGATTAACGACACCGCCCTTTCCAGGGTAGATCCCTATGGCGAGGCCGCTAATAAGGTGAGCCCGTACCTGAATGTGGGTATCCGCCAGCCTCTGCCACGGCTGCTTTTCGGGCGCTGGGAGGCCAGCGCGGAATGCGACAACCTTCTAGCCCAGGGTTACTTCTCCTTGAATACCCGCGATGGTCAACTTCTGCTGGTACCCGCGTTTCGCAGCTTCCGGGGTGGAGTAAGCCTTCAGTTTTAGTGATTTGGAGACCTCTCGAATTCCGTATCCCGCCTATTAAAAACAGGATGCGGTGATTCGTCCGCCCGTACGAAGTATTTAAGCTATTTATTTGCATCATTTTATGGCGATAGGAATCTACTAAAGAATGGAACACGAGTTGCTGAAATTGAGATAAGGTTAGGTGCGAGCTTTTCAGCCTAGTGATGCGACAGAATCTCCGCGTTCGGGTAGGAGCCGTCGTGCTGGCGTTAGCCACGCTGGCTGCCATTGTCTTTGCCTGGCTGAACTTCCTGCAGCGCTCCCGGTATGACATTGTCGATGATGGCGTGGCCTGGTCCGACGAGTTGAATGGAGTAGAGGCCTGGAAGGTCGCTGCCGATTCACCTGCCTCCGCCGCGGGAATCCGTCCTGGGGACATCCTGCTGGCGATCAATGACGTCGCGGTGCCCAGGGCCGCGCTGGTCGCGAACCGCCTCTATCACGCCGGACTTTGGACCCAGCTTCGCTATAAACTTTCGCGTAACGGCGAGGAATTTGAAACCCGCCTGATCACCACGCCGCCTCATAAGCCCATCAGTGTTGAGAATTATCTCCGCGTTGTGGGCTTGTTGTATCTCTTCATCGGCTTGTTCATTTTCGTCCGCCGGTGGAACGCGCCGCGGGCGGTGCACTTTTACGTCTTTTGTCTCGTTTCCTTTGTCGTTTGTTCGTTCCATTACAGCGGCAAGTGGGATCCTTTCGATAAGGAAGTCTATTGGGCGGGAATCGTAGCCGGTTTGTTCGCGCCGGCGCTGCTGCTGCATTTCGCCTTGGTCTTTCCGGAACGGCCGGAATCATCCCGGAAATCTTTGATGAAATTCGCCGGGGTGTATTTACCTCCCCTGGCGTTGCTGACGATCCACGTTCTGGTGGCCTCCTTCGCCGGCGGCTTTGTGCCCACCACTCGCGCGCGAGTGGAACTCGACCAGCTCGAACTCGGCTTCCTGGCCCTTTATTTCCTGGCGGCCGGGCTGATTTTCAATCTCAGCTACCGGCGCTCCCGCTCCGGCGTCTTGCGGCAGCAGTTAAAGTGGCTAACCGGCGGCACGCTGGCGGGTAGTCTGCCGTTCACGTTTCTGTACATCGTTCCCTTCATTTTTGACGCCGCGACACTGCCCTGGATGCAGTTTTCTGCGCTTAGCCTGGTGCTGATCCCGCTTTGTTTCGGCTACGCCATCATTCGTTACCGGCTGATGGATGTGGACATCATCTTCAAGCGCGGCCTGGCGTATACCGCGGCGACTGCGGCGGTGGCCGCGGTCTTTTTCGGCCTGCTTGCGCTGATCGCGCAGATTTTCCATGAACAAGCCACGGGCTCCGTCGGCGGCATGATCGCCATCGTGGTCGCGGCCTTTTTGTTTCAGCCGTTCCGCGAAGGCATTCAGGCCCGCCTGGATCGCTTCTTCTACCGCGACCGCCTCGACTATCGCCGCACTCTGATCGAATTTGGCCGCACCCTGACAAACGAAGTGCGCCTTGAGCCCATGCTCGGCTCGGTGATGGACCGCGTCTCCCAAACGCTCCTTGTCGATCGCCTGGCCATCTTTGTGGAGGACCCACAGAGTCCCGGCGATTTGCGGCTGGCGCGTTCCATGGGAGTGCGTCTGAGCGAGCGCCTGGATCTGAGCTTTTTGAAATCCGCAACACCCGAACTGGCGAACAACACGATTTTCTTTGAATCCTCCCGCAGCGTTCCCAGCGTGGCGGACTCCGTGCGCCGCACGATCGAACAACTCGATCTCAACTACTTCATTCCGTGCCGAATTAGAGAGCGCACGGTCGCGTTCCTCGGGCTCGGCAAGACGGTCGATGGCGATTTCTTGTCCAGCGACGACGTCGAGCTGGTTCAGACTATCGCGGGATACCTGGCTATTGCGCTGGACAACTCGCAGCTATACACCTCGCTCGAACAAAAGGCGTTCGAAGTCGCGCGCCTGAAAGATTTCAGCGAAAACATCGTGGAATCGCTCAACGTAGGCGTGCTGGCAGTCGATCTCTACGGAACCGTTGAGGCCTGGAACAGCCGCATGGAGCAGCTCTTTCAAGTGTCGCGGAACGACGCAGTTGGCCAACCTCTCGCCGGACTTCTGCCCGTAGAACTGGTGCAGGAAATTTCCACCCGCGGCGACGCCGAACAAGTTACCGGCATCTACAAGCAGAGGCTGCAGCACCAGGGAAATTCGATGGTGGTGAACGTCTCCATCACCCCGCTGGTTAGCAAGTCCGGCGAGCGCATTGGGCGCCTCCTGCTGTTTGACGATGTCACCCAGCGCGAGCGCATGGAAGAGCAGATGTCGCAAACGGAGAAGCTGACCTCCCTCGGCCTGCTGGCTGCCGGTGTTGCGCACGAGGTCAACACGCCGCTGGCTGTAATTTCCAACTACATTCAAATGCTGGCGAAGCAAATGCCGGAAGGCGATCCGCGGCAATCAATCATCGAAAAAATCGTGAAGCAGACCTTCCGCGCGAGCGAAATCGTCAACAACCTCCTGAACTTCTCGCGCACCGGCCCCAGCGCGCTGGCCGACGTGGACGTGAACCGCGTGGTGGAAGAGACCCTTTCGCTGGTCGCCCATCCGCTGAAGACTTCGCAAATCCAGGTCGTAAAACATCTCACCGATGGGTTGCCGGCCGTGCGCGGCTCCGCCAATAAGCTGCAGCAGGTTTTTCTGAACCTCTTCCTGAACGCTCGCGATGCCATGCCCACGGGAGGAATTCTGGAAGTCCGCACGGGCGCCCACAACGGCAGCGTTGAAATCGAAGTGGCGGATACAGGCAACGGGATACCCCGCGACCACATCCATAAGATATTCGACCCGTTTTTCACGACCAAGCCCGGTGGCCGGGGCACCGGCCTCGGCCTGTCCGTGACCTACGGGATCATCAAAGAACATGCCGGCAAAATTGACGTGCGCTCTGCCCCCGGGCGCGGCACATCCTTCCACGTTGAATTCCCGGCCGTGAGGAAAGCGGTTCATGCCTAAAGGCTCGATACTGGTAATCGACGACGAAGCGGAAATTCGCGAGGGGCTGGAACTCCTTCTGAAAACCGAGGGGTATCAGGTCACCATGGCGGATACGGGGCAATCCGGCCTTGCGCGCCTGGGCGAGCAGCCCTACGACCTGTTGCTGCTGGACGTGAGCCTGCCGGATCGCAACGGCATCGAATTGCTCAAAGACATTCGCCGGCAGAATCCCAATCTTCCGATCGTGCTCATCACCGCGTACGGTTCCATTGAGATGGCGCGAGCCGCTTTCAAGAGTGGCGCGATGGACTACATCACCAAGCCGTGGTCCAACGATGAATTGCTGGCGCAAGTGGCGCAGGCCGTCGAGTCGCATCGCCTGCGCGAGGAAAATGTTCAGCTCAAGCGGGCGCTCAAACAGCGCTTCAATTTCCCCAACATTATCGGCAAAAGCGAAAAGATGTTGACGCTGTTTGACCTGGTCGCGCAGGTGGCGCCTTCCAGGTCAACAATTCTGATAAGCGGGGAAAGCGGCACAGGAAAGGAGTTGATTGCGAAAGCGATTCACTCCGCTTCGACTCGCGCCGACCGCGCCTTTGTACCCGTTAATACGGGCTCCATTCCCGTCGACTTGCTGGAATCACAACTTTTCGGCCACGTGAAGGGCGCGTTTACCAGCGCCGTCGCCTCCAAAAAAGGTCTCTTCGAAGTAGCCGATCAGGGAACCATCTTCTTCGACGAAATTGCCACCGTCAGCCCGGAAACCCAGGCCAAACTCCTGCGCGTGATTCAGGAGCGCGAGTTCATGCGCCTCGGCGGCACGGAGCAGCTCAAGGTGGACGTGCGCATCGTCGCAGCGTCAAACATCGATCTCCTCTCGCTGGTCAAGGAAGGGCGCTTCCGCGAAGATCTCTATCACCGCCTCAACGTCATCCACCTTCACTTGCCTCCGCTTCGTGAACGCCGCGAAGACATCCCAATGCTTTTGGCGCATTTTCTCGAACGCTTCTGCACGGAAAATTCAAAGCCTTTGCGCCTGTTCACTCTATCTTCCATGAAACTCCTGATGGATTACGATTGGCCCGGAAACGTCCGCGAACTCGAAAATGTCGTCGAACGCGCCGTGGTGCTTTCCACCCAAGAGCGCGTGGACGTTGACCTCCTGCCGGAATCGCTGCGCAGCAAGGAAATCGTCCGCGGCGTCCGCCTGCAGCTTTCTGAATTTCTGCCGCCGCTGCCGGGCGAAGCCGGCTCGCGCACTGCCGCCGACAATCCGAACCCCTCCCTTTTTCAGATCATTGATGAAGTCGAGCGCCGCATCATCGTGGACATGCTCGAACGCACCGGCTGGAATCAAACCGAAGCCGCGGAGCGTTTCCTGATTCCACTTTCCACGTTGAATCAGAAAATCAAGCGCCTCGGAATTGATGTGCGCCGGCGCGGCCGAGTAGAAGAAAGTCAGGTCGCCTGGTCCGGAAAGTAGACTGTTTCAATCTGGAACAAACATTTTCACTCCCTGTTTCAATTTATTCTTGCTTCTACTGTTCTCTCTAGGCACAGTAATTTCTGATGATTCTGCGCCTTTCGGATTCCCTCTCACGAGGCTTGCTCGTCATCGGCTCCCTGATTCTTGCGCTCTGGGTGTCTTTCTTTGGGGTGCGTTCGGGAATTGCCGGACTTGCCGCGGATGGCAAATCCCTCAGTGAGTTGCAGTGGGCGGTTCGCTTGGAGCCGCGCAATCCCGACTATTGGTATCGGCTCGGCCACTATCAACAATTCAATTTGGAACAGCCGGATGTGGTTGCGGCGGTGGAGTCGTACCAGAAAGCCGTTGCCCTCAATCCCGGTTACACGCAAGCGTTGCTGGATCTTGGCACGGCGTATGAAACCGACGGAAACACGGCCGCTGCGCAAGAAGCCTATTTGCACGCGAAGAAAACATACCCCGCTTCCGCCGATGTTGCCTGGCGGTACGGAAATTTTCTTCTCCGGCAAGGCACACTTCCCGAGGCGTTCGCCGAGCTACGATTGGCACTGCAGGCGGATCCACGCCGCGCGGGTGCCGTTTTTTCGCGCGTGTATCGCGCCGACCCGGACATTGATGCGATTTTGAATGACCTTCTTCCCCCTCTCCCCGCCGTCTATGTGGATGCGATTGCCGAAGCCGTGGATTCCCAGCAGTTGGCGGTCGCGCAGACCATGTGGATGCGGCTGATGAAGCTGGATCCGCACCTGAAGCTGTGGCAATTCGACAAATTTGTGGGGGCACTGCAGACCCATCGAGACTATGCTGCCGCCCGCGAGGTCTGGGATCAGGGAACTTCCACGATGAACTTGCCACCGCTGATTCAGCCGCGCGATTCCGTTCTCTGGGATCCCAGTTTTGAGTCCGGCCTCAGCAATGAAGCTTTTGCGTGGTATTTTCACTCGCTGCTAGAGGGAGTCCACGCGGAAATTGACACGGCCGAAAAGCTCTCCGGCCAGCAGTCGCTTCGCCTGACATTCGATGGAAAACACAACCCGGGTTCGGATATTGCCTGTGCCTTCGGGGTGGTGACGCCGGGCACGAAATATCTTTTTTCCGGTTGGGTGAAAACAAGAAATATTACCGGGGACCAGGGAATCCGATTTCACTTGAAATCGCTGGGAAATAATCAGATTCCCCTGGAAACCAGCCGGGAAATTCATGGAACCATGCCATGGACTTCGATCGAACAGGATTGGACAGCCGGCCCCGGCGTCCGCTTGGTGGAGGTGTGCATCACGCGTGATCCCAGCACGGATGCGGACATCCACATTTCGGGCGATGCCTGGGTGGATGACGTAACCCTGGTGCCGGAAGCAGGGGGGCGCCGCCGGCCATGAAATTTTTGCGAATTGGCATTTGCGTTCTTCTAAGTTTCGCGGTGCTGGCTTATGGAGGCGTGGAAGAGTGGTCGCAAGGCGTCCTGGAAGTTGGGTTTGCTGCGCTGTTGGTGATCTGGATGCTGCGGACCTATGCCTTGGGCCAGGAAGCGATCGCAATTTCTCCTCTGCTGCCGCCGCTATTGGCGTTCGCCCTGGTGGTATTGATCCAATTGATTTTCCACCGGACGGATTCGCTTTACGACACGCGGATGCAGTTTCAGTTGTTGATCGTGTACATCATCCTTCTGGTTCTGTTGCCGCAGGCGTATTCCCGCATGAGCCACTGGAGAGGCCTGTTGTGGTTTCTGATGTCGCTGGGATTCTTCGTTTCGGTGTTCGGCATCCTGCAGCACCTGACGTTCAACGGAAAGCTTTACTGGTTTCGGGTGATGCGTTACGGCGGGTATCCCTTCGGGCCGTATGTGAACCGCAACCACTTTGCGGGATTTGCGGAGATGCTGATCCCCGTCGCGCTGGTGCCCCTGGTATTGGGAAAAGTACGGCGGGAACGTTTGTTCCTGGTGGGACTGTTTGCCGCAGTCCCGATCGTGGCGCTGATACTCTCCGCTTCCCGCGGCGGCATCGTAAGTTTCGCCGTGCAGATGGTGATTCTTTTCTCGCTCCTTCTGGTCCGGCGGCTCCAAAGCAGGTACATGCTGGTGGGCGGCGTAGTGGTTCTCTGCGCAATTTTGGTCGTTTCCTGGATCGGCGTTCAGGAGGTCTTGCAGCGGTTCTCCAGCTACCAGACGCTGGACGTCTCGATGGACAAAAGGGCCTCCATGCGGCATGACACGTGGCGGATTTTCCTGGACCACCCGGCCTTGGGCACCGGTTTGGGGACGATTCAGATGGTTTTTCCGCCGTACGAGTCTTTGTACGACGCAAAAATCGTGAACCATGCTCACAACGACTACCTGGAAACCCTTGCGGAAACGGGCGTTCCCGGCGCGCTCTGCTGTCTGTGGTTCCTGGCCATACTATTTATCGAATCGGTCAAAGGGCTGAAGGATCTGGGCGGGTCGTTTGGGGCGGCGCTGAACCTGTCGGGTCTGGTGGGTTGTTGTGGGCTATTGGTCCATAGTTTAGTAGACTTTAATCTTCATATCCCAGCCAACGCTTTGTTGTTTTTCGTGTCGGCTCATCTGGCAACCGCCCGCCTGCAGTCTTCGACTCCAGGAACGCCCGAAAACTCCCCGCCCCGCCGGAAAACAAGAAAAGTAGAGGGCAGTTAACGGTGTCAGAATGTATAATGCGGACGGGGGGTCACCCATTTTGATGGTCCCATATTCAATCGTGGGACGGCGCTACCTTTTTCTCTGCGCTGTTGCCGCAACTTTGCTCGGCTTGCCTTCCATCGCGCGCGCGCAGCAGAATGTCACCGTCGGTGAAACTCCCCAGCAGGTAAACGATCGCATCCGAACCCTTACCATGGGCGCGAAGAATTCCGCCCCTCACGATTACGTGATTGGCAGCGGGGATTTGCTGGACATTTCGGTTTTCGATGTGCCGGAGCTTTCGAAAGAAGTGCGCGTCAGCCAGAGCGGCACGATTAACATTCCGCTCATTCCCGTGCGTCTCCAGGTGGCGGGACTCAGCGAGACCCAGGTGGAAGAGAAAATTGCCGAACTCCTGGAAGCAAACGGATTGGTTTCTCATCCGGAGGTTGGAGTAGCCGTCAAAGAACATCGCAGCCAGCCGATCACCGTGGTGGGCGCGGTTCAGCGCCCGATGGTGTATCAGGCGGACCGGGAAGTCACCTTACTGGAAGTTCTCGCCGAAGCTGGAGGCATCTCCAACGATGCCGGTGACACCGTCATCGTGACGCGCCACAAGCTCTTCACCATGGTTGAAGTCGCCAATCCGCAATCCACTTCCGCAACTACGGCCCCTGGATCTGGCGAGCCGCCCCCACTCGATCAGCCGGCCAGTTCTGGGTTTGCGGAAAAAAAAGACGACGCATCGCCAAAGTCGTCACCCTTTCCTTCCGCTGAAGAATTGGCGCGTGCCACTCCCCCGACGTCGCCCGCAATTCCGAATGCGGCTGCAAATTCTCCAAATCCAGACGCCACGTCCATCACCATTAATCTGAATGATCTCCTGGAGACCGGCGACACCCGCAATAACATCCAGCTGCACGCCGGCGATGTGGTCACCGTCCCCCATGCAGGCATTGTTTATGTCCTTGGCGCAGTTACCCGCCCAGGTGGCTTCGTTGTTTCCAATGACCGCACCCAGCTTACAACCTTGAAAGTGCTTTCCCTTGCCGGAGGGCTCACGAACATCGCCAAGACCCAGCACGCGGTAATCATCCGCAAAGACGACACCGGCAAACAGACGGAAACACAAGTGGACTTGAAGAAGGTGCTGAACCGGCAGTCCGAAGACATCACTATGCATCCCAGCGATATTCTTTTTATTCCCGATGACCGGACCAAACAAGCTTTGATTAAGACAGCGGAGATTGCCCTCGGTATTGGCGCGGCCGTGGCCGTTTTTCGGCTGGCGTACCACTAAGAACGGACTATGATCGAAGACTCCAAGCTGGTTCCACGAACACCCGGAAGCAATGGGTCCGTCGACGTGATCCCTGCGTCGACCCGTCTGCCGGCGATCGATTTGTCTCCGCGCGAGCCGCACCTCTATGACTACCTACTGATTCTTCGCAAGCACCAGTGGTTGATCCTGTCGTTTCTGCTGACCGTCGTGACCATCGTCAGCATCGCCACGTTCCGCATGCGCCCGGTATACATCGCCCGCGCCACCATTGAAATCGATCGAGAGAACACCAACATTCTTCCGTTCCAGGGCGCCGATGCCTACGATTCCATGATGGATCTCGACAACTACATCGAGACCCAATCCAAGGTGCTCACCAGCGAAACCCTGGCGCTGCAAACCATCCGTAATACCGGTTTGGCCGCCAACCCGGAATTCTCCGCCGGCGGGGTCCCGTCGGAGGCCATCGCCACCGGCTCTCTCGCCAATCAGAAGCGCCCCCCGGAAGTCGCGGCGTTCCTGAGCAGCCTGAGCGTGAAGCGCATTCCTTCCAGCCGCTTGATGGAAGTGAGCTATGAATCCACCGACCCCGTGCTGGCCGCCCGGATTCTGAACGCCCACCTTGAGAATTTCAAAGCCCAGAATATTCAGAGCCGCTATGAAGCGACGCTCGAAGCCACACGCTTCCTCACTTCCCAGCTCAACGAACTCAAACTGACCGTGAAGCAATCGGAAGACGCCCGAATCAATTACGAGCGGCAGAATCAGATCTGGAGCGTCGACGACAAGTCCAACATCACCAGCCAGCGGCTGGCGGATCTGGATAAGCAGCTTACCGATGCACAAGGGGAAACCCTGAAAAAGCAGGCGCTCTACGAGTACGCGAAAGCCGGCGATATCGACGCCGTGCCGGAAATCCGCGCCGATGCCCTGTTGCAGGACCTGCAGAAAAAACGCGCCGACCTTGCCGTTCTCTATACGGAAGCCGTCAATCAGTACGGCCCCAACTTCCCCAAGGTGCAGCGTCTGCAGGCGCAGATGAAGGAAGTGGACGACCAGATCGCCCGCGAAAGCAAAGGCATCATTCTTCAGTTGGAAAGCGACTACCGCGAAGCGAAACAAAGGGAAGAGCTCATCCGCCAAGCCCTGGAACTGCAAAAGGCCGAGACCAACAACATGGCGGAAAAAATGGTCCAGTACAACATTCTCAAGCGAGAGTCTGAAGCGGACAAGACTCTCTATGAAGGCTTGTTGACCAAGCTGAAGGAAGCGGGAATTGCCGAGGGGTTGAAGTCCTCCAATCTTCGTGTCGTGGACCCGGCCATGATACCTTCCTACCCCGCGCGGCCCGCCAAGGCCCGCAACATCGCGCTGGCTTTCCTGGTCGGCTTGGTTGGGGGGATCGGCCTGGCCCTTTTGCGCGAATACCTCGACAACACCGTGAAGACTCCTGACGACATCGAGACGCTCACTCGCTTGCCCAGCCTCGCCGTGGTGCCCGCATTTGGTGAGAGCGGATCTCACAAGCGTCGAATGGGGATCTTTGGCGGCGCTTCAACGAATGGTCATGACAAGCGCATAGAGCTTGTGGCGCAGCACCTGCCGAAATCGCAGATGTCGGAAGCCTTCCGCGCTTTGCGCACCGCAATTCTCCTCTCTCAGCCGGATCACCCGCCACAGGTTATCCTCGTCACTAGCGCCCTGCCCCGCGAGGGTAAAACCACCGCGGCCGCCAACCTCGCCGTTACCCTGGCGCAACTCGGCGACAAGACGGTTCTGGTGGATGCGGACCTTCGCAAACCAGGTATCGGCAGACTGCTGAATCTTGGCCCCGGCAAATATGCCGGTTTGAGTTCCTATCTGGCGGGTGTATCCACCCTGGATTTGGTGACCGTTCCGCACCCGGCGATTCCGAACCTGGCCGCGATTCCCACGGGCCCGCTGCCGCCGAATCCGGCCGATTTGCTCTCTTCGCATAAACTGGCGGACGCCATCGCCGAACTCCGCACCAAGTACAAATTTGTTGTGATTGACTCGCCGCCGATTATGGCCGCAACGGACGCCGTGATTCTTTCGGTGCAGGCGGATGGCGTACTGTTGGTGGTGCGCTCTGGCGAAACCCCCAAAGAGGCATTTACGCGCACTAGAGATCTGCTGACCAGCGTAAAGAGTCGCCTGTTGGGAGTAGTTCTGAACGCCGTGGATGCGAGCGCTCCGGACTACTACTATTCCTATCGCTATTACCCCTATTCCTATGGCTATGGCCCCCAGGAAAGCCTGGAATTGGGTCACGAAGAAGAAGCTCCCGAGCACGTCCCATCGAAGCCTTTGGATCAGGACGATTCGGATAAACTCTAGGAGGTGGCGTGCGATATTTGATAACGGGGGGCGCTGGATTCATCGGGTCCCATCTCGCCGAGCGATTGCTTGAAAAAGGCGAACAGGTGGTGCTGCTCGATAATCTTTCCACCGGCAGCATGGAGAATATCCGCCACCTGAAAGACTCCGACCGGTTGGACTATCATCTGGATGGAATTGAAAACCGGCAAGTCCTGGCGGAGTTGGTGGACGACGCCGATGTGATCGTGCATCTGGCGGCCGCGGTCGGCGTGAAACTCATTGTGGAGAGTCCAGTTCGCACCATTGAGACCAACGTCAACGGGACCCAGATGGTTCTGGAAGCGGCCTCCAAAAAGAAAAAACTCGTTCTGATCGCGTCGACTTCGGAGGTCTACGGAAAAAACACCAATGTGCCGTTTCGCGAGGATGCCGACCTGGTGCTCGGCGCCACCACGAAGGGCCGCTGGAGTTACGCCGCTTCGAAGGCTCTCGACGAATTTCTTGCGCTTGCCTATTGGAGAGAAAAGAAGCAACCCGTCATCGTCGTTCGCTTTTTCAATACCGTGGGTCCGCGGCAGACGGGGCGCTACGGGATGGTTCTCCCCAACTTTGTGAAGCGGGCCCTCGAGGGGGCTCCCATCGAAGTTTACGGCGACGGGCAGCAGTCGCGCTGTTTCTGCGACGTCCGCGACACCGTGGAGTCCTTGCTGCGCTTGCTGCCTCTGGATAAGGCAGTCGGGGAAGTGATCAATATCGGTAACATCGAAGAAGTCTCAATCGAAAATCTTGCCAAGATTGTGAAGCACCGGACGGGAAGCGATTCTCCCATCCAGTTCGTGCCCTACGACAAGGCCTATGAGCCGGGATTCGAAGACATGATGCGGCGCGTGCCTTCAATCGAAAAGCTTCATGCCTTGACCGGTTTTCGTCCGCAAACAAATCTTGCTGATATTATTGATCGGGTGGCGGCTTACTTCCGGCAAAAAGAAGGTATATTCGCCGGGGCGGCAGCGGCCAAACGCTCGGCGGGCTGAATTTTTTCAGGATTTATCTGCTTCATACTTTAATTGCTGCTGAGATCAACTGAGCGGTACGAAACAGCTATGCTTCCGAGCAAAGGTACCGGATGAGTTTGAAGCACGTGCCCAGGGCTGGGTCTGCCCCTGCAACGGTTCCAGAAACAAAGGTGGCCGCTCTTTCTTCGAGCACCGAGCCGAAGGTGCAACCACGGATCCTTGAACGCTGCCTGTTGGTGTTGTTTCTTCTTTCGCTTCCCCTGATGAACCCCTGGATTCGCGGGGATGGCGTCGGCTACTACGCCTACGCCCGGGCGCCGCTGATCGAGCACAGCCTGGATTTCACCCACGATTATCAGTCCGCCAACGAAAGCTTTCGCGGAGCGCGGCTAGACGATTCCGGCAGGCCGAAGTCCGAGTACCGTACTGTCACCGGCCATCTTGACAATCATTTCACCGTCGGACCCTCGTTGCTCTGGTCGCCCTTCCTTCTGGCGGCCCATGGCGGCGCACTGCTGGCGCGGGAATTTGGTTCTTCGGTTCGGGCGGATGGTTTTTCGGCGCCGTACCGCTACGCCATGGCTTTTGGCACTGCTTTCTACGGTTTTCTTGCGTTGCTCATTTCCTTCCGGCTCGCCCGGAAATATGTGCATCCCCTGTGGGCCTTTATCGCCACCCTCGCCATCTGGTGGGCCAGCTCGCTTCCCGTGTACATGTATTTCAATCCTTCGTGGTCGCATGCGCACTCGGCTTTCACCGTCGCCTTGTTCTTGTGGTATTGGGAGCGAACCCGCGGCGAACGAACCCTCGGGCAATGGCTCGTTCTGGCGTTGATCACAGGCTTGATGCTCAACGTCTACTATCCGAACCTGATGGTCGTCACCGTGCTCCTGCTGGAAGCGCTCTGGCAATACCGCGAATATTTTCGCGGTGCCCCGGAATCGGCGAAAACCGCGATTCTTTCGCTGCTCTCACGGCAACTTCTTTTCGGCCTAGTGGTGTGTCTTTGCCTCTTGCCTACCTTCATTTCGCGCTGGGTCGTGTACGGCGGCCCGTTTGAAACTGGCTATCTTCCCATTCGCGATTTTCTCTGGGCCTCTCCCGTCTTCCTGAAAGTGCTGTTTTCCGCCAATCACGGTTTGCTTTCCTGGACTCCCGTCCTGATTTTCTCACTCGTTGGCTTGCTGCTGTTTGCCCGCCGCGCGCCGCTTCCCGGCGTTCCGATTCTTGCCGCCGTCTTGGCTTTCTATTTTTTCATTTCGATTTATCCGGATTGGGCGGGGATCTCTTCCTTTGGCAACCGATTTTTCATTTCGCTCACTTCGCTTTTCATATTCGGACTGGCGGTTTGCCTGGAAAGTGTCGCCAGCCGATTCTCGCACCCACGGACCCCGTTGCTTGTCTCTGCGGTCGTGCTCGGCTGCTTTGCGCTTTGGAATCTGGGCTTGATCTATCAGTGGGGCACTCACCTGATTCCCGCTCGCGGGCCAATCTCATTCCCACAGGCCGCATCAAACCAGTTTCAAGTGGTTCCCCGCCGGATTTCCGCGCACCTGCATTCTTATTTCTTTCGCCGGGGAGACATGATGCAGCAGATCGAGCAAAAAGATATCGAGCAATTAAATAAGGACGCGCAACCGTAGTTCGCTCCCAGAATGCGCAAACTCCAGCGCCACAGGCCTCCGGCTCCGCTCCACTTATCCGATTCTGATACCCTGTCAGGGACACCAATTCTCCACCGGAATTTTGCAGGCTGAATGGCTTCGCTGCCTACCAACTCGACCACAACCGCCCCGCTGGCGAACCACCCGCCTGGTACGCAGACCCTGCGGATTGAGCCGCCGCGCACATGGTTTGAGTTGCGCCTGGACGAACTCTGGGGGTATCGCGAGCTGCTCTTTTTCCTCGTCTGGCGCGACGTCAAAGTTCGCTACAAGCAAACCGCCATCGGCATCGCCTGGGTAATCGTGCAGCCGCTGCTCACTATGCTGGTCGCTACGCTTTTTTTTGGCCGGCTCGCCAAGCTCCCATCCCAGGGTCTGCCCTATTCCGTCTTTTGTTTTGCGGCGCTGGTGCCCTGGACTTATTTTTCCACCGCTCTTGTTGCCGCTACCAATGTCGTGGTGGAAAACCAGCGCGTGATCACCAAGGTCTTTTTCCCTCGCCTCGTCCTTCCCGTTTCCGCCGCGCTTTCCGGCTTGGTGGATTTCGCCATTGGCTTTGTCGTCCTCCTGATTTTCACTTTCGGGCACGGCATCCGCCCCACCTGGACGCTCACCTTCCTGCCGCTCTTCCTGCTTTTTGCCGTCTTCACCGTTTTGGGCGTCGGCCTTTGGCTTTCGGCGCTCAATGCTCTCTATCGCGACGTCAAGTACCTGATACCCTTTATTGTCCAGTTCTGGACGCTCGCTTCTCCCGTCTACTATTCGAGTTCGATGGTTCCCGAGCGCTACCGCTGGCTCTACGGCCTGAACCCGATGGCCGGGGTGATTGATGGCTTTCGTTGGGCCCTTACAGGCACGGGCGAGGCTCCCACAGCCATGCTCCTACCTTCCGTTCTGATCGTCTGTTCCGTGCTCTTCGGCGGCCTGATCTTTTTTAACTATATGGAAGGGAGCATCGCTGATCGCGTATGACCACCGCCGTCATTGAAGCCCACGGCATCAGCAAACGCTACCAGCGGGGCGCGTTGTCTCACTCTGGGCTTCTTCGCGACACCCTGGCGCGCACGTTGCGCTCTCCCTGGTCCGTTTTTCGGCGGCAGAAACCAGATAATTTCTGGGCGCTGAACGATGTCTCGCTGCAAGTCGGCGAAGGCGAAGTGCTGGGATTGATCGGCCGCAACGGTTCCGGCAAGACCACGCTTCTCAAAATTCTTTCCCGCATCACGCGGCCTACCTCGGGCTGGGCAGAGATTCATGGCCGCGTCGGCAGCCTTCTCGAAGTCGGCACCGGCTTTCACCCGGAACTTACCGGGCGGGAAAATGCGTATTTGAGCGGCGCCATTCTCGGCATGAGCCGTCAGGAAATCACCCGTAAGTTCGATGAAATCGTGGCCTTCGCCGAACTCGATAAATTCATTGATACTCCGGTGAAGCATTATTCCAGCGGCATGTTTGTGCGCCTGGCGTTTGCAGTCGCCGCGCACCTGGAGCCGGAAATTCTTCTGGTGGACGAAGTTCTCGCCGTCGGTGACATCAAGTTCCAGCGCAAGTGTCTTGGGAAAATGGGAGACGTGGCCCGCGCCGGCCGCACGATTATCCTTGTCAGCCACCAACTCAACCAGATTCGCCGCCTGTGCCAGCGCGTCGTTTGGCTCGATGGCGGGACGGTTCGGGAAACAGGGCCGACCGCGGAGGTTATCGGGGCGTACGAACGCGAAATGTCCTCTTCGGATACGCTTATTGAAAAGGGTCCCCTGGGTGGAAAAGCCCACTTCCTCAAGTGGTGGATTCTCAATCCCGAAGGCAATCCGAAGCACGTCTACTCCGACGATGGGGAACTCCGGCTGCAATTTCTGCTCAAGGTGAATCAACCCGTTAACGGGTTGTATCACGACATTGAACTTTACGATCGGAATCGCCAACTTCTCTGGGGCAACGCCATCGGAAACGTCACGCTGGATCCCGGGGTTTATCTTTGCAATCACACCTTGCCGCACTTGCCGCTGCGGCCGGGCAGTTATACATGGCGAGCGACTTTGTGGGACGGCGGAGAAAATGTCGCGGATTATGATGGCGTGCCGGAAATGCAGGTTGCCACCGTGCCGGTGGGGCACCCCATGGACGAAAAAGCGGGGATCCTGAATATCCCATCGGAATGTGTGATTGTGCAGCAATCGCCGGCGGAATTTCCAAAGTAAAGAGGTATAAGAGATTCAGTAGAAAGGATTAGTAGCTTATTTTATGAGTAGTCCTTTCGTGAATCCAACGGGAAGCGCGATCGCCGGGCAGAACGAATCGCCTTCGGAGATTCCTGCAACAATTTCTTGCCCGATTTGCGATCGCGTTCCGGCGGGCCCTGCCCTTGAAAAACAGGGCAAATACTCGCTTTTTTCCTGCTCCGAATGCGGATTGCAGTTCTGGTTCCCCCGAGCGCTGCCCACTTCGGAGTGGTATGAACTGATGTACAGCGGACGTGACGCCAAACTTCTTCCCCTGGAGCCCGGCCACAAATATTTTCTCTCCGATCCTAAAGCCCCGCGATCCGGCGAATTGTTGGATGTGGGCTGCGGCACGGGGAATTTTCTGGCGGCTTCACGCGACAAGGGCTTTCAAGTTTCGGGTACAGAGCTTGACCGCAGCGCCGCCAACTTTGCCCGCGAAGAGCTCTCGCTTGGAAACATTTTTCCGTTCAGCATCATTGACTTAGTCGCTCAACACCCTGCGGCAAAATACGACGTGGTCACATTTTTTGAAGTCCTCGAGCACCAGGCCGACCCCGCCGCATTCTTGCGCGCTGCCGTTTCGTGTGTGCGCCCTGGCGGATACATCGCCCTCAGCGTCCCCAATCGCGATCGCTGGCTCACTGGCCCGGACGTTTTCGACTATCCACCAAACCATTTCCTGCGCTGGAATGAATCCGCTCTCCGGAATGTCTTGCAGCGTTTTGGCCTGCAGATTATTACCGTCCGGCAGCAGCCCGTCGATTTTTCCTATGCCGTAAGCATGATCAACGTGGCCTTGCGCAGCGGCCTGACGAAAAAGGTCACCGGAAGCGAAGGTGCTTTTTTTCGAGACGTCATGCAGATGGACTCGGAGAACGCAGCGGCCGTGATTCAGGCAGCCCCCAGTGCACTCCGGCGTTTTATGGCAACCCTCGGTAAAGTGAAACGCGGTCTTTGTTATCCGCTCGCCGCCGCCGCCCTGCCTTACCTCCGCCTGCGCGGCCACAAGGCGGCCTATCTCTATTGCCTGGCGAGGCTCATTTGAGTGGCCATTTTTATCAAACCCGCGCGTCAGGAGTCGAGATGAGTCAGGCTGCAGTGAAAGACGTGGTCAAATCCGGCAACGGGTTCTCTCGTGACCCCGGGAATCAGCGCATTCCGGAGTTGGACGGCTTGCGCGGACTGGCGATTCTTCTGGTCATCATCTGTCATTACATTGCTGGAGCTGCCCATCCCCCGCTGGGCTTCGTTGCCGATCATTTGATCACCATATTGGATCTTGGGTGGAGCGGCGTCGACCTCTTTTTTGTGCTATCGGGTTTCTTGATTGGCGGGATTCTTCTCGATTCGCGGAATTCCCCGAACTACTTTCGCACTTTCTATCTTCGCCGGGTACACCGCATTCTGCCTGTTTACTATTCCTGGATTTTTCTCTACGTCGTGTTCGTCAGTATTTGTGTTTATTCTTTCCTGAAGCCCGTGATCATGACCCCGCCGGGGATTACCCTGGCATCGCAGGACCTGGGCATCGTCCCGAAGTACCTGCTGTTTCTGCAGAACATTTTCTATTTGCCCCGGCCGTTTGAGTGGCAGTGGTTCGTCGTGACGTGGTCTCTCGCGGTCGAGGAACAGTTTTACCTCATTGCGCCCCCGCTCATTCGCTGGGTGTCTCAGCGCATTCTCATAGTAATTCTTTGCCTGACGGTCATCGCCGCACCTCTTCTTCGTTACGTATTCTTTGTTCATTTCCGGCACCTTGACCACTTTGCCCAGTTTGCCATGCCGTGTCGCGCCGATGCACTCTCCCTTGGCATCCTTGCCGCGATTGCCTGGCGATCAAACATGGTTCGCTCCTTCTTCCAGCGCAATCCCGGATTCCTGCAAAGGACAACGGTATATCTCGCAGTGTGCATAGTCGGCCTGCTCTGGTGGCTGGTCCGTCCGCCAAACGTCGTCACCGTAACAGCTGGGTATTCTTTCCTCGCTTTCTTTTACGTTTCCTTGCTGCTGCTCGTTCTTTCTCAAACAAATTCTTTTGTCGCCCGCTGCATGCGAATTTCGCTGCTTCGCCGGCTCGGTGGAATTTCCTACTGCGTTTACATCATCCATATGACGATCAACGAACTCGGACATCGATTCTTAATGCACCAGGAGCCGGACTTCTCCCACTGGCAAGGCGTCTTGATCACCTGTTCGGCGTTTGTTTTATCGCTAACAATTGCCTCGGTATCCTGGAAATTCTTCGAAAAGCCGCTCATTCGCCGTGGACACCGATTCACCTACGACCAGTAGAGTATCTGTTGGCTATTTGCGGGCATACACTCGAAACTGAGGTTATTTTGGCTGGATAGTCGTGCAGGTCGTTAGTGCGAACGGATTCGCCGGGAGTTTCCATTTTCTGCCCAGCGCCACCAATGAATCAATATTATCGCTGGTGCTTACGCAAACCACATCCGTCCGGACTGGCAGGCCGTAGGTCATCCTTGTGAGTGCGCTGACAGCATAGGAATTTGGAGAAATGGGTGTCTTCGGAAGGCCGGCCAGGAAGGTGGATTGAAAATGTTGAGGCAATGCGGCGAGATACTGCGGCCAGAGGTTCGATACCTGAATACTTTCGTAATTCAGTGTGTGGTCTAGGGCATACGCATTGGCGAAATAGAGACTGTCAACCGCAACAACTTTATCGCGTGAAGGCAGAACTTTGGCGCTTGCGGCTTCTTTCCGGAGTGGTTGGCCCAAATACAGGAAATTCGCCTTGTAAAGATAGAAACTGCAGGTGGAAATGATCAGGAATGGCATCACACGCAGCCATAAGGGAAACTTCTTTTGAGAGCAAAGGACCGCCAGGAATACACTCTTCGCCGGAAATAGAAAGTGATGCTCCAGCAGCAATTGCGACTTGTTCGATTCGAACCACATAAAAGCCCCGCCCAGAAAAGCGAATGTCACATCCCTGAGGTCGCTTCCGGGCCGCCGGAGATTCACGGCACCAGTAATGATCGCGGGTAAAATCGCCACTAACGCAAATGGCAGAATCCCGAACAGGTATACATACATCACGAGAGGAGGCATCTGGTTCAGTTGCGCCCCTCGATGCAACATATTTGTTTTGAACTGGAAGTACGCCAGCACCCAGGAATGCTGCTGCCACAGCACGATTGCAGTGATACTGGTGAAAAAGATCCCCGCGACTCCCCCCCATACCGCCACCTTCAGGGCCCGTTCTCTGAACGGGGTGTCTCGGTTTACGAGCATTAAGGTGAAGAGTGTCGCGATGATACCGACCCCAAATCCGGGCGAAACAAGTAGTGTTGCCCCAGCGAGACAACCGGACAAGGTAGTTCTCGGCCAGTTTTTCTCTCTCGGCAGGGCAACCCACGCGGCAATACTCAGCAGACAGCCAGGCAGATCAGGACGCCCGTGCGTAATCTTCGGAAAAATGGAAAGGATGGTTAAGGAAGAGATCAACCGGGAACACCCGTAACGAAACCGAATCAACCCATACAGGAGAATCAATATTCCAGTGTGGATCAAATGTGTATATGCGAGGAGGCTGTCGGGGGAGAGACCAAACAGCTTAATCCAACCGGCCAGGAGCAAGTAGTGTCCCGGAGGGTAATTATAGAAACCACGCTGGTATGTCAAATCCACATACTGCGAGGCGGGGCCCGCCAGGGTGCCAAATCTCGCCAGCAGATAGGCAGGCTCTGTATAGAAACCAAGATCTCCATGTGGTAGAGGAAGGAATCGCCACCAGAGAATCAGGGCAACGGCGGATAGAACAGCGGTAACAAAGGCGAGTTCCCTCGACTGATTTATGGTGCTCGTATTTCCGGGAATACCACAGTTGGTCGCGGAACATTTAGCGGGCAAATCACCAGTGACCATTCAATTGACAGCCTTTCGCGTTGTAATCAAAGAGGAAAGGAATCCGCTGATTTTTTCCAGACGATAAGAATTGACCGTCCAACCGAATGTCCGATCGCCAGATCCATCACTCGTGAAATCGGCACAAACACACGGTCCCACAATAGGATCTGGTATTTCCCTGGCGATGCGGAGCGCAGAAGAAGGCGGTTTCCCAGCGAAGTAAGCGCGCCAAAACAGTCTAAGTACACACAAACCGCTTCTTCCACCTCTGGAGGTGCAATAGCCCGTAGGGAACTCTTCTTGTAGCGGCGATAATGGCCGATTGCCTTGTCGAACGGCGTATACAAAAAAGGAAGGGCCGGAGACAAAATCACCAAATATCCTCCCTCTCTCAGATGTTGCGCTGCTCGTCTAACTTCCTCCCGATCATCCTTAATATGTTCAAGAACGTCCATGTAAACAATGCAATCAAAGAACTCATCTTTCCCCAAATCTGCCAGCGTTCCCACCCGGACTTCACATCGATCTTGATTCTGAAGTAATTTCAGCGGAATCTGTCGTGCCAAGCTCGGGTCCGGCTCCAAGCAAATCCAGCGCTGTTGTGTCCCGTCATAAAACTCTTGCGTTGCCGCTCCGATTCCTGCGCCCACTTCCAAAACCTCGCCGCGGAGAAATCGCTGGATTTTCGTCCGCACATAAGACTTCCAGTTCACCGCGTGGGCAAAGATCTCAAGCTCACTACCAACATATTTGCTCTCAGTCGTGCCGTTCATACACCGTGGTTATCTTCCGGATGTAAACCGGGCAATCCCTCATCGGTACGAAATTGGATTGTCCCCGGCTGCTGAGCACCACAAATGTGAACACCAGCGCGAGGGTTAGGCTCTGAAATAACAGCAACAGGAGCAAACCAGCTGTGTAGGTGGCCCACCCCGGGATCGCCAGGTGCGTAGCCAGCCGCACACCCACAGTCACGGCGATCAGCGTCATCGCAAGTACTCCGACTCCACTGAACACCAGCAATAAACGCGTCCCCACAATATCCCCAAATACGGACATGGCGCTCAAACCATGGGTTACCAAACCGACGAAATTCATGCTCGAGCTTCCAGACAACCGTTTGGCCCGGTCCAATCGCACTGTGACAGAAGGTACTCGCGATTTAATAATTGCTGCCGCGTAATGATTCCAAAGGTCAGAAGACACCACGAGCCGATTTAAGTGCGATGAGGCAAGAATGCTAAAATTCCCCACCCGTATATCGAATCCCACCAGGAGTCGGTGGATCATCCTATACATTTGGTAAAATACCCGAAACAAAATTCCTTCCGCGCGACGCCCCCGCTCTGCGAAGACCACTTTGCGTTGACCTTCCTGCCGATACTTTTCGAGGAGTTGCGGAATCGCCGAGGGTGAATCTTCTCCATCAGCGTCCATCACAAGCACTGCTCCCTCCATATTACTCTCTTGGAGATAAACCAATCCGACGCACAGTGCCCGCTGGTGTCCCATATTCTTTCTCAATTCCAATACTCGAATCCGGACTAGGTTTTTTGGACGAGTTGAGGGAATGTCTTTTAATGTACCCTCTAGCGACCCGTCGTCGACAAACACCACTTCTCCTATCAATCCTGCCTCTCTAAATACCTTGTCAAGTCCATCGATCAATAGATCGGCGACATTCCAGTCGTTGAAGACTGGAACGAGAATGGTGATAGGAAAATTTCCAACGAATGCGGCAACTGCTTCCGCTCGCTCGGTCTCACTCATAGGCTTCCTCTATGAAGCAATCTTCCTGGCCTCCTGCGTGGAGAAAGCACTCACCGCCATCAATGAAGTCCCCAGCAATTTCTGTGGGATCCGTTCAAGACGGGCGAGATCTCCCAGCGCTTTATTGATCCACGGCGACCTTGAATCAAATCCCGACGTGATGATCCTCCTTTGATCGCGCCCTCCCATCAGCAACAGCTTTCGAAGCATCAGCGTTGGAGTGAGTGGCAACCCCCAGTAGGTCCAATCCAGTATCCTGAGTCTGTTGCGCCTGGTCACTGCCACCAAATCACCGATGGCATATCGTCGCACGTGGCCCGCTGCAACATCGTACGCTGAATAAGCCCATCGCCCCGCGGGAACATTCAGGATCAATTTCCCCTGGGGTGCCAGATGGAATAAGAGTGCGTTCAGGAATCCATCTTCGTCCTCAATGTGTTCCAGTACATCAAAAAGCAGAATCAGGTCGAATTTGTCTCGAAATTCCTCGTTCCTTTGACGAATGTCGTAACAGGAGACGCGGCTGATGCGGCTCACATTGTGCTTCAAGCCATATTCGTTCAAGTCAAAACCAGTTACCTCTTTTCCGTACACATCTTCGATCTGCCGCTGCAGCAACCCATGACCACAGCCAATTTCCGCCATTTCTCTTGCGCCCGATACGACTTCGCTGCACAAATGCTGAAGTACTTCAAATCGTCGCCGGACCCAGAAATGGTTGGTTGAGGCGATTTCAAACCACCGCTCAGACATACTGACTTCTGCCGCCGGGGACAGATAGTCCACCTTTGACAATTCGACTGATTCCGTATTTGAGTTTACCGGAGGCATAAGAGCGGATCGCCGTACTATCGCCGAAATTTTCTCTCTAGCGATTGTTGCACCGTCACGCCTTCTAGATTTGACTCCCTCTGCGTCACGCTTTTCCCCACGATTCGTCCAATGATGTATTGGGGGCGAGCCTTGGTCTCCTCGTAGATACGGCCGACGTATTCTCCAATGATTCCGATGAAAAAAAACATAATGCCGGACAAAAACGTGATTGCCACCAACAGCGCGGTGAACCCTTGTGGGGACTGATGCAGAAACATCTTTGCGTATATGGCATAGCATACATACAGAAAGGAGAGGAACATCACCGTCGCCCCGATGAGCGCCGCCGCGCGGATCGGCACGATGGAAAATGCGAAAATTCCGTCGGCGGCAAGTTTCAGCAGCCGCATCAGGCTGTATTTGCTTTTGCCGGAGTGGCGCTCCGCGCGTTCCACCGGAATCCCGATCTGCCGGAATCCCACCCAACTGCGCATACCGCGAAGATACCGGTGATGCTCCGGCATGCGGCGGACGTGGTCTACCACCCGCCGCGACATCAGCCCAAAGTCGCCCGAATCCAACGGTAGCCGAATATCCGAAAGCCTCGCCATCATCCGGTAAAACGCGAAGTAGCAGATGCGCAGCGGCAGAGGTTCTTTCCGGCGCACTCGTTGTGCGTAAACGACATCAAAGCCCTCCTCGAATTTCTCCACAAATCGCGGGATCACCTCCGGGACGTCCTGCAAATCGCCGTCCATGATCACCACGGCATCGCCCGGCGCATGATCCAGCGCTGCCGATATCGCGGCCTGGTGCCCAAAGTTCCGAGAAAGCGAAATCACCATAATCCGGGCATCGTCGCGCGCGGCCTCGCAGAGCATCTCAAAGGTTCGATCGGTGCTCCCATCGTCCACGATAACGATTTCGTGAGGACCACCCGGCAATTCGTCGAGCACGTTCCGCAGCCGCAGCAGAAGCTCCGGCAAAACAGACACCTCATTGTGGACGGGAATCGCAACCGAGAGACGATTTCCAGCGGGCATCAGTAGTGCGAGTCCTCTTCTCCAGCGACACTGACAGCTTCAAACGGATGCGCCGGAAATCCAGTTTTGGCGGGCCAAACTAAGATACCTGTATTTAAAGTTCGCAACAAGAAGCATGCCGTGTGGCGGCACGCCGCGTTTTGCATTGAGCCAACTTTTCCTGTGCAACAGGAACCCAGAATCTTGCGCCGCTCAGGATTCTCCCGCGGTTTCACCGTGCTATATTGAGGAACGGGGTGAACTCGCAAGAATTTCGTGATTCACGCAGCCGGAAAGCGCAAATCTGCCTGGGTGCGTGAGTATACACCCACGGTTAAATCGAACATGATGCCTGACGCTCAAGCACAATTCCCACCCAAAGAGGACGCCGACAGAGCTCCTCAAGATGAGACCCGCCTGGACGTTTCCGTCGTCATTCCCTGCCTGAATGAAGCCAACTCGCTCGCCTTCTGCGTCGAAAAAGCGATCTCTTCCTTTCGCAATGCGGGACTCCGCGGCGAAGTGATCGTGGCGGACAACGGTTCGACGGACGGCTCCATCGAAATTGCCGAATTCAACGGAGCCCGTGTGCTCCGGGTTGCCGAGCGGGGTTACGGAGCCGCACTAAAAGCGGGCATCGCTGCCGCGCGGGGCGAATACGTCATCATGGGCGACGCCGACGACAGTTACGATTTCAGCGAGGTTCCCAACTTCGTCAACGAACTGCGCCGCGGCTACGACCTTGTTATGGGCAATCGCTTCCGCGGCGGCATCAAGCCCGGCGCCATGCCTCCGCTGCACAAATATTTTGGCAATCCCGGGTTAAGCTGGCTGGTGAACGTGTTTTTCCGTACCGGAGTGGGCGACAGCTATTGCGGTATGCGGGGCTTCAGTCGCGCGCTATACGACCAACTGGATCTTCGCAGTTCCGGCATGGAATTTGCTCTTGAGTTCGTCATCAAGGCGACCCAGATCGGCGCCCGCATCTCCGAAATTCCAATCATCCTCTGGCCCGACAAACGCGGCCGTCCGCCCCACCTCCGCAGCTTTCGCGACGGCTGGCGAAGCCTTCGTTTCATGCTGCTCTATGCGCCCAACTGGCTTTATCTCGTTCCCGGCGGAACGCTTCTCGCCTCCGGCTTCGGCCTGATCTTCTGGCTTCTGCCCGGGCCGCGTCCGATCACTTCCCGCGTCACTTTGGACGTGCACACAATGGTGTTTGGGGTGATCTTCACTCTTCTCGGCGCGCAAATCCTTTCCATCGGTGCATTCGCCAAGGTTTTCAGTTACGCGGCGCGTTTTGACCGTGGCACGATTTCCCTGAAACGCCTGCTGAAACGAATCACGCTCGAAACCGGACTGCTTTTGGGCGGCCTGATTTTCCTCGCTGGCCTGATAGGTTGCGCTCGCATCACCTGGGGATGGGCCGCAGGCGGCTTCGGGCCTCTTTATCAGATCCGCCAGATTCTCTTCTGGTCCACGTGGCTTTTTCTCGGCATCCAGATCGTCTTTTCTTCTTTTTTCCTCAGCATGCTGGGCATCAGCCGCGAAACCTATATCGGCGACTACGAATTAAAGTGAATCCTTAGCGCTCCCCTTCCGTCCCTGTTTCCAACTGGCGTACACTTAATGTGTTTGCTCCCCGACCCGAATCCGGACATTAGATGAACACGCCGCTCGTCAGCGTATTGATCGATACGTACAACCACGAACGCTTCATCGAAGAAGCGATTCATAGTGTGTTGTCACAGGATTTTCCCGCCTCTGAACGGGAGATCCTGGTGGTGGACGACGGCTCCACGGATAGCACCCCGGAAATCCTCGCCAAATTCGGATCTCAACTTCGCATCCTGCGCAAACCAAATGGCGGCCAGGCCTCGGCATTTAATCATGGCATTCCTGAATGCCGGGGCGAACTGATCGCGTTTCTCGATGCGGACGATTGGTGGGCGCCCGATAAACTCACCCGCGTCACCAATGCGATGGCCGCCGAACCGCAAGTCGGTTTCGTCGGCCACGGCATCATCACCGTCTTTCCGGATGGAACGCGAAAGAGTGAAGTCCTTCGCGATGGCTTCGTCTTTCAGGCCAATGAACTAGCCGGCGCCCTGTTGTTTCGAACACGCTGCGCTTTCCTGGGAACCAGCCGCATGACCATCCGCAGAAGTCTGCTGCGCCGGATCATGCCGGTTCCCACCGAAATCCGCATCCAGGCCGACGAGTACATCTTCACGCTGGCCTCGGTTTTCGGTGCCGCGCGGATTCTGCCGGAAGCCCTTACATACTACCGACTCCATGCGGACAACGGATATCAAATGTTGAACGCAAAGCCTGGGAACTTGCGTCGCAAACAGGAATCGCTCGCAGCCCTTGTAAAGTCTCTTTCGAAACGCCTGGAAGAGTTGAAAATCGCTCCGGATGTTCGCCGGGCGCTTCTCGATCATACTGAGGCCAGTGCCGCGCAACTGCGTCTTTGCCTCGACGGCGGCTGGCCGTGGGAAACGGTAACTACGGAGTGGAAGCTCTATCGCTCGGAGCATCCGGACGCTTCGCGGGCGCAACACGTATTCAAATCCCTGGGGCTGCTCGCTGCATTATTCGTACCGCCCCGGAATTTCTACCGGGTGAGGGAAACCTTGGCCCAGAATCAGATCTATCGCCGCCTCCGGCAAAGATGGCTTCCGTTTCCGGAAATGCAGCACATTGAACGGGATCACCAGCCGGGCCAGGGATCGTCGCGTTGAGAATTTTGATTGCCATTGGGGTACTCCGTCAGCGCGAAGCCGGCGCCGCGGGGGTCGCGTTCAATCACGCCGAGCAGCTTGAAAAACTGGGGCATAAAGTGGATTGCTGGTTTTTCGATGACCTTTTGCCCTCTCCGCGCTGGCCCTCACGATTTCGCGTCCTGGAGTTCGCAGCTGCAGTCTCTTCGCGGATCCGGCGAAACCCCCAACAGTACGACGTCCTCAACCTCCACGCCCCCTGGGGAAGTCTCTACGGTCTCTCTCGCAAGTGGTTTCGGACCGCTGATCTGCCGCCTTACGTATTCACCATGCAGGGCAGCGAGGAAAGATTTACCCGCGCCATGAAGCTAGAGCACCAGAAAGGCCGAGCCGCCAATTTTGCGTGGAAAAATCGCGCCTGGCATCGCCTTTATCATCAAACCATGTATGATTTCGCGATTTCATCGGCCGATTTCGGCGCCGTTGCCAATCGCGAAGCCTGGATTCTCTCAGAACTGAAGTATAGCCATCCACCCGGGCGGGTTTGGTTTGTTCCCAACGGAGTGAGCGCGGAATTCTTTCAGCCAAGACAGTTCGCGGATGCGCCAGCGAACCGCCTGCTCTATGTTGGAACCTGGCTCGACCGCAAGGGAATCTATTATCTTGCGGAGGCGTTTACTGCTCTGGCTGCCCGCTCGCCGGAAGTTCAGCTCACGGTTGCCGGTTGCAACATTCCCGAAGAACAGGTAAAGGCACACTTTCCGGCGGAGATTCGCCGGCGTATCTCCGTGATACCTTTTCTGGCCCGCGCGGCGATGCCTGCGCTCTATGCTTCGCACGATATTTTTGTGTTCCCTTCGCTTGTGGAGGGCATGCCCCTCACTTTGCTGGAAGCTATGGCCGGAGCCATGCCTGCGGTCACCACCAACACCTGCGGGATGTCCGATCTAATTGAGAATGAGAAGAACGGTTTGCTCGTTCCAGCCGCCGATGCGGCAGCGCTCGGCGCGGCAATCGAACAGCTAAGAAATTCGCCGGAGAGCAGGCGAAATCTCGGTCTTTGCGCCCAGGAATCTGCCCGCAGGTACACGTGGGATCGAATCGCCCGTCAACTAGAGCGGGTATTCCAGCTCGCCGTGAATTCGCGGCGCCGGGCGGAGTCCGTTTGAAAGCGCTTTTTGCGGGCCGCCGGAGTTCAAGTATCCTTTTTGGCGGAGCCTGTTTGTACTGGAGATGAAATCTCGCATCCAATTCGTGGAAGTTCCAATCGCTCCGATCAAGCGCGCCTCGACTCTTTCCCGGATGCTGCAGCACCCCGTTTTTGCATGGGCCGGGATGCGTCCTCCCATCGCGCAGCACACTTTGGCGGAGCATGAAGCGCTTATGCGTCGAGCGCGGGTGGCACGGACGATTGTCGAGATTGGGGTCGCGGAGGGCGCTTCCGCCGCCGGCCTCCGGGAAGCGATGCCCGGCGATGGGACACTTTTTCTGATCGATCCTTTCCATCTTTCCAGAATCCCCCCGCTGAACTTTCTCAAACGCGCCGCGCGCCGTGCTGTTGACACCGCCGGGTCCGCACGAACAGTTTGGATCGAATCCCTCAGCCAGGATGCGGTTCACGACTGGAAAGTACCTGTCGATTTCCTGTTGATCGACGGCGATCATCACGAACAGGCGGTTGAACGCGATTGGACGGATTGGTCACGCTTCGTCAAAGCGGACGGAGTCGTGGCCTTTCATGATGGGCGGGTGTTTCCTTCCGGCTGGCCAACTTCTGATTACGGCCCAGTGCGATTCATCGACCGCGTTTTCCGCCAGGGGTCAAACAACGCTGGATGGTCCATCGTTGAAGAAGTAGATTCGCTCGTTTTCGTCGCACGGAGGCAACGCTCGTAGCATGATTACCCTCGGTCTCAACTATTCCCAGATGCACGATTCTTCGGCGTGTCTGGCGCGGGACGGCGAACTGCTTTTTGCCGTTGCAGAGGAGCGCATCAGCCGCGTGAAGCACGACGCGCGTTTTCCCGCCCTCGCCATCCAAGCCTGCCTCGATTTTGCAAAGATCACTGCCGCCGAGGTGGATGAAGTCTGCGTCGGCTGGCAAGCGCCCGGGGCAACGTTTCGTCAGGATTTGACCCTTTTCGCCACGGGCCGCTGGCCTACCTCGTATCTGAATGTTTTGAATTCCACGCGCCACTTCGCCAGCATGCAGCACCAGCATGGCGGCGAGAATCCTTTTCGGCGGCAATTCGGTCTCACCAAAGCCCGCTACCGATTCGTCGATCACCACTTGGCCCACGCCATCAGCACTTATTCTTACTCCGGCTTCGACGATGCCGCGGTCGTCGTCATGGACGGCCGCGGCGCCTGGGAAGCCACCTCCATCTGGCGCGGCAGGAAAGGCCGCGTCGAGCATGTGCTCACCATCAACTGGCCGAATTCGCTCGGGCTTTTTTACGCTCAGTTCACCGGCTTTCTGGGCTTCACGCCGAATGCTGACGAGTGGAAAGTGATGGGCCTTGCTCCTTACGGCCAACCTGGCGTGGATTTGCGGATGTTCTTGAAAACGGACGCGGCTCCGTACGAAGTTCATGTCGATCGACTCATCGGCAATGGCAGTGGCCCCTACGCGAATTTCCCGCCCTCTCTCGGT